>Ga0183098_10006_pt2 | contig 1529186 bp, 1285 predicted proteins | sample BioMet9_FD_128884 | JGI IMG/M metagenome (GOLD analysis project Ga0183098, IMG submission 128884) | Microbial communities from bioreactor (seeded with sewage sludge) at Lawrence Berkeley National Lab, California, USA - Biofuel... | ecosystem: Engineered > Bioreactor > Anaerobic > Unclassified ... | reverse complement strand
GTGATTGGCGTGTCCGTTCAGCCGCAATGAATGCTTGCAACGGTAAGGATGTGCCTTTGGAAATCATTGAAAAGTGGCTTAAAGACAGTGATTGGCGTGTCCGTTCAGCCGCAATGAATGCTTGCAACGGTAAGGATGTGCCTTTGGAAATCATTGAAAAGGGGCTTAAAGACAGTGATTGTGATGTCCGTTCAGCCGCAATGAATGCTTGCAACGGTAAGGATGTGCCTTTGGAAATCATTGAAAAGTGGCTTAAAGACAGTGATTGGCGTGTCCGTTCAGCCGCAATGAATGCTTGCAACGGTAAGGATGTGCCTTTGGAAATCATTGAAAAGGGGCTTAAAGACAGTGATTGTGATGTCCGTTCAGCCGCAATGAATGCTTGCAACGGTAAGGATGTGCCTTTGGAAATCATTGAAAAGTGGCTTAAAGACAGTGATTGGCGTGTCCGTTCAGCCGCAATGAATGCTTGCAACGGTAAGGATGTGCCTTTGGAAATCATTGAAAAGTGGCTTAAAGACAGTGATTGGCGTGTCCGTTCAGCCGCAATGAATGCTTGCAAAAATAATGGGATAGAAATACCTGTAACTCGAACAATAGAGCCACCTGAGTATGTGTATAAGAAATGTTTGTGTGGTATTATAGTTGTCGCAACTATACCAAAAAATGCACATGTTAGAGGAAGTGTAAATTCAAAGTGCCGTGCTTCCGAAGCTATAATTGTTGATATATGCGGTGATATATGCGGTGAAAAAATTGGAATATCAATGCATGATCCAAAAACAATGTACGAAATAGGAGACCACGTGATAATTGATAATTATGATTTTTCAGATAATGAATGCTCAACTGGTTATCATTTCTTCTGCACAAAGAGAGAGGCTGAAAATTATTAACTGTATTATAAATTAATTTATGGAAACAAAAGAGAATCAAACGCCTGCAGTTGCCGGGCAGGACAAAGGAAGGATAACCTATCAGGTTGCCGGGCAGGATGTAACACTGTCATACAATATTGTACGGCAATTCCTCACAAAAGGGAACGGCAATGTAACCGACCAGGAATTGGTACAATTCATTTCAATATGCAAGTTCAACCAATTAAACCCATTTTTGAACGAAGCGTATTTGGTTAAATTTGGTGGCCAGAACGCTAATGCTCAAATGATAGTAAGTAAAGAAGCCTTGATGAAAAGGGCTGAAAACTGTGCCGAATATGATGGGTTTAAAGCCGGATTAATAATTGAGAGGAAAGGGGAAATATTGGATGTAGAAGGAAGCTTCACATTGCAAGGCGACAAGTTGCTGGGTGGATGGGCTGAAATTCACCGGAAAGATCGGAAATTTCCATTTGTATCGCGTGTTACACTCGATGAATATGACAAAAAACAAAGCACGTGGAATGAAAAAAAATCGACAATGATACGCAAAACGGCGATTGTCCAAGCATTGCGTGAAGCATTTCCAACGCAGTTAGGAGCTATGTACACGGCTGAAGAACAGGGAGTAAATGTACAGGATGTGGCATACGAAGATGTAACGCACAAGGTTAAGGAGGAAAAGGCTGAGAAAGCGAACAAGGAAACAATTGGTTTTGATTCCGCTGCACCGGGTGGTGATGAATCGGCAACAATGCAAGTAGATACAAAAGATGGTAAAATACCCGGATTTTAAGATATGGAATTAAAAATTATCGGAAGTAGTTCGGCAGGCAATTGTTATGTATTTGACAATGGAAAGGAAGCCTTGGTTGTTGAATGTGGCATTTCTTTCACCAAAGTGAAAGAAATGGTTAATTTCGATATTTCACGAATAGTTGGATGCCTTGTTTCACACGAACACGGCGACCATGCAAAGTACATCAATGATATTGTAAGAGCACGGATAATGTGTTACATGTCGGCAGGAACAAAAGAAGCTATTTTGAATAAAACAAGGATAGAAAGTTATTCATTGCCGATGCTTACTTCCATTAATGTATTTGAACCGTTCAATATCGGCAGTTTCAAAATTAAGCCATTTGATGTACAACATGATGCAGCCGAACCTTTCGGTTTTTTAATTTATCACCCTGAAATGGGGACGGTATTATTTGCAACTGACACGTACTATGTCAAGTATAAATTTTCAGGATTAAACAATATCTTGATTGAGTGCAATTACTGCGAAAAAATACTGCTTGAAAACGTAAAGCAAGGCGTTGTAAACGGCTTATTACTCAAACGAACATTACAGAGCCACATGAGCTATGACACATGTCTTGAAACATTACTTGCAAACGATTTGTCAGAGGTAAACAATATAGTACTCATTCACCTTTCCGATGGCAATTCAAATGCCTTGGATTTTAAACAAGGCATTCAACGAGCAACGGGTAAAACCGTTCATATCGCCAATAAAAATATGACTTTAGAATTTAATAAGACACCTTTTTAATTTAAAAAAAATGGAAAAAAATCTTGGAAAAGAGTACGCCAATTTGGCGCAACGTGAATCATTTTTGAAAGACAATTGTGCAAAAGTGGAAAACAAAGGTTACATGAAACCTTTTTCACCTGAACAATTGCAAGGACACAAAGAAAGTCTTGCTGAACTTTCAATTAAAATTGAGCAAATAGAAATTGAAAAGAAGCAAACAATTAAGGATTTTTCAGAATCATTGAAACCTCTTGTTGAGCAACGAAAAGTGATGTGTTCCAATATCCGACAAAAAGCTGAATATGTAGATGAATTATGCTATAAATTCATCGACACTGAAGCAAAAGAAACCGGCTATTACAATGCCGTTGGTGATTTGATTGAACTTCGGCCATCAACAGCCGATGAGTTGCAACCAACCATTTTTTCAATGGCAGCCCGTAAGACAGGAACAAACGACTAACTATTAATAATCATTAAAATCGAAAAAAAGATGGAAACAGAAAAATTGCAAATCAATCTTGGTACTGGTGTTACCAAGGCAGAGGTTATTTTAAGGGAGGGTTCGGCAATCAAGGAGCTTGAACCAAAAGCGCCTATCAAAACCAAGTTGTCCGGAGTGATTGGTTCACCCGTTGAATACCTGACAAAAAGGGTGGCAACGGGTCAATTTACCGAGGAACGTTCACATTTAATTGTCAATCGTGAAGAAATCAAATTGTCATTGGTTATCAATGAAGATGATGAATACAACCGTGGTCAAGTTGATGGAACATTGGAATTCCACCCAAAATTTATTGAATTCGGGATCAATACCGGCAAGGTGTGGACACCAACGGAACTTGGATTGTTTTTCAAGATGAACCGCGCCTTTTTCCCTGACCGTTCAATAAACATGAAATTGGTTTCTGAATTGATGAACTTTTCGGCAACAGTGAACAATACCATTGAACGTGCGGTGAAAGAAAACGGAGACAGAACCGACAATTTCGCCCAAGTTGTAAACTCAAACTTGCCGGGGTCATTCACCTTGAAAGTGCCAATTTTTAAAGGCATGGAAGCCGAAACATTGGAAGTTGAAACGTTTGCCCAAATCAATGGTCGTGAAGTTGCATTCACGTTGCTTTCTCCGGGTGCAAACCAAACGCTTGAAGATGTGCGCGACCATGCTATTGATGAACAATTGGCACAAATCAAAGAGATCGCGCCTAAAATTGCAATTATTGAAGTTTAATTCACCACAACCCCGGCTTTATGGTCGGGGTTGCTAAAATCGCAACAATGGAAAGTTGGATGAAAATTTATAGGAAATTCCTCGAATGGGAGTGGTTCGATAAGCCGGAAATGGTTCAATTGTTCATCTATTTATTATTGAGTGCAAACCATAAAACAAAAAAGTGGAATGGTATTCAAATCAAACGTGGTCAATTAGTTACAAGTTTGGACAATATACATAAAAAAACGGGTTTGTCAATACAGGTGATACGCACTTGTATAAGTCGCCTAAAATCGACAAACGAAATAACAAGCAAATCAACAAGCAGATATACATTGATAACAATGTGTAACTATGCGATTTACCAAGTAAATGAAAATGAAATCAACAAACCAATCAACAATGAAACTAACAAACCACTAACAAACGAGCAACAAACCACTAACAAACGAGCAACAACAAACAAGAATGATAAGAATATTAATATTAATAATATTATGGGGGTAAAAAAATCGACACGATTTTTACCACCCACACTTGAAGAATTAAAAACTTATTGCTTGGAAAGAAAAAACGATGTAGATGCCGAAAAATTCTTTTACTTCTACCAAAGCAAAGGTTGGATGGTGGGGCGAAACAAAATGAAAGATTGGCGGGCGGCTGTCCGTACATGGGAAAAAGGCGATAAACAAACAAAAACAACTGAAAATGGAAATCAACGGAGAAAAATTGACACGGCAACACCTCATTCATCAGAAAGGTTGTGATAGGGCTAAATTCAACGCTGACATCATTTATGATGCACTTATTGATGAAGTATGTTGGATTTTAACATATAAGGGGAAATTACTCGAAATGAGTGAGAATTATAAATACATACTTGGACAAATCGCATTGTGGTATGCCAATGATGAGCGTTTTAGCGGTGATTTGCACAAAGGATTAATGATCCGTGGTTCGGTTGGCACCGGAAAAACTGTCATGGCAGAAGCTTTGAAAGGTGTAATTTTCCTTGTAGAAAGGTTACAGGCGAATATCATCAACGCAGTTGACCTGCAAAACATGTATTCACGGCAAGATGAAGATGGTATTTTGAACCTTAAAAACAGGAAATACACAATCATAGACGATCTTGGGGTTGAGACTACTGAAGTAAAGAACTGGGGAAATGTACGCGAACCATTCAACGATGTGTTCGATGCACGTTACAGGTCAAACAGGTTAACAGTGATAACCACTAATTTACGCCCTTCAGAAATCGAAGAAAAATATGGTACAAGGATCATTGACCGTTTCCGCGAATGTATGAACGACTTGATTCTGGACGGGAAAAGTTTAAGAAAATAATAAATTATGGAAGAATTGGTTTTCAAATCAGCAAAAGGTACACCAGTAACAAGCAGCTTGTTGGTGGCACAAAAATTCGGGAAAAACCACAAGGATGTGTTAAGGACAATCCGAAATCTCGAATGTTCAGATGATTTTCATCAGCGCAATTTTGCTCCCATGTTCTACACCAATGGAATAGGTAATGGTGCTACAAGGCAAGACCCATACACATTGATGACACGCGATGGTTTTACTTTTCTTGCAATGGGATTTACCGGGGCAAAAGCTGCAAAATTCAAAGAAGATTATATTGATGCTTTCAACCGCATGGAAGAAATGGTCAATGGAATTACCCAACGCCCGGTAATACCTCAAACACTTTCAGAAGCTTTGCGCCTTGCAGCCAACCAAGCCGAGCAAATTGAGCAACAGCAAAAGCAGATTGAAGCGGAACGCCCAAGGGTATTGTTTTCCCAAGCGGTTGAAACAGCGAAACAATCCGTCCTTATCGGTGAACTTGCCAAGATTATTTGCCAAAACGGAGTTGATACAGGTGAAAAACGTTTGTTTCAATGGATGAGGGATAATCACTTTTTATGTTCAAAAGGCGAAAGGTATAACCAACCCACGCAAGCGGCAATGGAAATGGGTCTTTTTGAAATGAAAAAAACCACTATCACAAAGCCTAATGGAGATATACTAATATCAAATACAACAAAAGTAACCGGGAAAGGACAGGTATATTTCGTAAACAAATTCTTGTACATGGATCAAAAAAACATTTAGGAATGAAAATATATATTAGCGGCCGTATAACTGGGCTTGATTATACCTATGTAGTGAAAAAATTCAATGATGCGAAAGATTTACTTGAATCTTTGGGTTTTGAAGTGATTAACCCCCTGAATAATGGATTGGGACAATCACACACATGGCGGCAACATATTGTCCGGGATGTTGAAATGTTGTTGCCTTGTGAAGCAATATACATGCTTGACAATTGGATGGATTCGGTTGGTGCAGGCATTGAGTATGATATTTCAATGAGAACCGGGAAGGATATTTTATTTGAAACAAACATTGTTCAAAACAAAAAGAACATGTCAAAAATAAAGGATGCCATACATGAGATTACCGGGATGCCTTTTAATGAATATATCACAAAAAGCCGTAAAAGCAATCAATGTTTCTCAAGGATGATGTTCGTCCACCATTGTAGGGATTGCAATATGAAACTTGAATTTATTGCAAAACAAATAAACCGTGATCATACATCAATAATTTATCTTTTGAAAAAATATGAAGATGAAATAAATTATAATCCAGTATTCAGGGATATGGCTATAAAGGTTGATAAAATACTTAACCGTGATGACAATTATGGAGCATAAGTTCAATTATAAATGGACATTGAAAGATGCCATATTCAGCAAGGACAAAGGCAGTGTCTTTTCTTGCTTTGCTTGTGGGGGGGGGTCTTCTATGGGTTACAAATTAGCTGGGTTTGATGTTATTGGATGCAATGAAATTGACCACCGTATGATGTACGCATATTGTCAGAACCACAACCCGAAATATCCATTTCTTGAACCGATACAAGAATTTAAGAATCGTGAAGATTTACCCACCGAACTTTACAATCTTGACATTTTAGATGGTTCACCCCCTTGTTCTACATTTTCAATGGCGGGCAGCCGTGAAGATGCTTGGGGTGTTGAAAAGCATTTCAGGGAGGGGCAACAAAAACAAATTCTTGATACCTTGTTCTTTGACTTTATCGACCTTGCCAAAAAGTTGCAACCGAAAGTTGTTGTCGGTGAGAATGTAAAAGGTATGTTGATTGGTGATGCAATCAAGTATGTTGCAAAAATACATGATGCGTTTGATGAAGCCGGGTATTATTGCCAACATTGGCTTTTAGATGGTCAAAACATGGGAGTTCCACAACGCCGTGAACGTGTTTTCTTTGTTTGTTTGCGCAAAGACCTTGCAGAACCGTTCTTATACCAAGCAAGCCTTTTCGAGCAACAACCGAGATTGACCCTTGAATTTAACGAACCAACCATTTATTTCAAAGAAGTTGCCGATTATTCAGGAAGTGAAGCCAATTCAAAAGTAGTTCGTACTTTATGGGAAAATAGGAAATACGGTGATACGAACCAAGGTGATGCCAATATGCGTTTGTATGGAAAAGGAAGCAATTTCAACCAGTCTTATGTGTATTTAGACAAGATATGTCCAACACTTGCCGGAAAAAAAACTTGTTTAATTCACTATGACAAACCTCAATATCTTGGAAAAAGTGAAGTATGTTCAATAACAAGCTTTCCACAAGATTACAATTTTGCAGGACAATCACCACATTATGTTTGTGGAATGAGTGTACCACCCATTATGATTGCACAGGTGGCAAGCCAAATATGGGAACAATGGCTTTCAAAAATTTAAAAACAAGTGTATTACTATAAAACAATTTACGTAATTTTTAAGTAATGGAAGTATTCAAAAATATAACATTGCACAACGATGATTGTATGAACATAATGGCTGGTTTACCTGCCAATGCGTTCGATTTGGCAATATGCGACCCTCCCTATGGTATAAATGCCCCAAACATGCAAATGGGAACAAATTTAAACCGTAAAGGCAAAGGTCAATATCCGGGAGAGAGCACAGCCACAAAATTGAAAAAGGGAAGACTTAACGGTGGAGGTGGAAAACTAAAAGATAGGGCATTAAATACAATGAGTTGTGATTGGGATTACGAAAAACCAACTGCAGATTATTTCAAAGAACTATTTAGAGTTTCAAAGAACCAAATTATTTGGGGTGGAAATTATTTTGATTTACCACCAACTCGATGTATTATATGCTGGGACAAGTTGCAACCTTGGGATAACTTTTCGCAATGGGAAATGGCTTGGACTTCGTTTGATAAGCCGGCAAAAATGTATAAAAAATCAAATACTGGAGGTTCTAACTCTGAAATAAAAATTCATCCTACCCAAAAGCCAGTTGCTCTTTATGGTTGGTTGCTTAACAACTTTGCTAATCCCGGAGACAAGATATTGGACACACACTTGGGTTCGGGTTCGATTTGCCTTGCCGCGCATGATTTGGGCTTTGAAATGCTTGGTATCGAACTTGATGAAAAGTATTACAACGCCGCTAAACAACGGCTTTTATACCACCAAGCACAATTGGGATTATTCTAACTAATAAAAATTCAAAAAGATGAAAAATAACACGCTTTTTTTACCATTAAAATCAGAATGGTATAATATGATTGAATCTGGTGTAAAGAAAGAAGAATATAGGGAAATTAAAGAATATTGGCTTGCCCGCCTTGCGGATAAGAATTATGATTATGTGCAATTTTCGTATGGTTATACCAAAAGGACAATAAAGTTCATGCTATTGTCAATTGAAATTGGAAAAGGCAGGCAAGAATGGGGGGCATTGCCAAACAAAGAATATTTTATACTGAAGTTAGGCGATAGAATCGAAGAAAGCAAAAACAACTAAAATGAAATATTTGGTTATTACACAAGACCCATGTACGGGTGAACGGTCGGCGTTTTACACCAATTGGTTTGACGTTGAAAACAATTACAACCCTGACTTCAATATGATTGTGATTGATAGAACACGCCACCTTATCACCTTTAATGGTGAAACGTGGCAAGATATTGAAGAAGATAGTTTATAAACAATTAAAAATAAAATTATTATGAGTTTGATCAACATTTCAATTTGTCTTTCCGATTTGCCGAAAGACAAAATTAAACAAGCCGGTAACGGCAAGAAATACATTAACCTTGTTTGTGCAAGCCGCAAGGAAGTAAGCCAATATGGTGAAACGCACACCGTTTACGTTTCCCAAACAAAAGAAGAAAGGGAAATGAAAAAAGAAACCGTATATGTAGGGGCGGGTAAAGAATTTGTACCACAAGCGGTAACGGTTGAAGGTATCGAAAATATGCCTCCGGCAGAAAACAATGATGATTTGCCCTTTTGATTATGAAAACGGGCGATAAGATTTATTTGGCAATAGGAAACCGAATATCCACTTGTGAAGTGGTCAGTTTCCGTTCCTATTGCACCGAACTTAAAAGCGGCGATATGCAGATAAGAACCGCAAGGTATCACCAAGGTTTGTTTTATGGATTTGGGTATGATGGTGGTACACGTTGCTTGTTCCTCACAAAGATATGGCATTATTATTTTGCCATATTATGTGAAAAAATCCGTGTAAGATTGCCACAAAAATTGGCGAAACGTTTAAAATTGGAAAAATGAGATACGATACTATTGTTGCCATTGACCCGGACGTTGAAAAATCGGGCGTGGCTGAATTAAGCCCCCAACACCTGTTGTTGGAAGTAACAAACTTGACATTCCCACAATTGCTTGATTATTTGCAATCACGAAAGAATCTATCTGAAACGGCGCATACTTCATTAGTGGTGATAGTAGAAGCCGGATGGTTAAATCAATCCAATTGGCATTTACGAAGCAAGGACAATGCACGTGTGGCAAGTGCCAAGGGTAATTCAGCCGGTCGAAACCATGAAACAGGGCGAAAGATTGTTGAAATGTGCAAGCACTACGGCATTGAAGTGGTTGAACAACGCCCGCTTCAAAAATGTTGGCACGGAAAGGATGGTAAAATTACGCATGAAGAATTGGCTTCATTCACCGGATTAATGGGCAGGACGAACCAAGATTCAAGAGATGCCGCCTTGTTAGCTTGGGTGTTTGCCAATTTGCCAATCCGTTTGAAATGTTGATACTTCTTTAAAATCTTTTTTGTAAACAGGTGTATTATTGCGATACACCTGTTTATTTTTGCAATGAAATTGCAAAATTCACATTATGAAACCAATAAATTTTCCGCAATCCACTAATGTATTGCAAAAACCGTCAGAAATGACGGACAAAGAATGTTTGCCGCTTCCGGTTTGGAACGATGGTAAACAATGTATATCGTGTTGGAAACCGTCCTTTATCGAAAGGGTAAAAATACTATTTACCGGAAAGGTGTGGCTTGGCGTAATGTCTGGTACAACCCAACCACCCGTATTTATTTCGGGTGAGAATGTTTTTGAAAAGGCTTCAATAAAGGGGCGATTTAAGGCTTTTTTGTCTAAACTAAAGGAAAGTATCACCAACATATTAAAAAATGCAAGGAATGGCTTGCAGCAACCTGATAAACGCAAGCATTTTGCCGTTGGCTTTGCCATATCTCTTGTTGTCGGCATATTCATACCTTGGTTAGGGATTCTTTCCGCTTGTATTGCCGGAGCAATAAAAGAATGGTGGGATTCAAAAGGCCATGGAACACCCGAATGGTTGGATTTTATATCCACGTGTTTAGGTGCTGTTTTGGCATATCCTTTTGCCTTGCTTGTGCATGTACTTATTTGGTAAAACAATGGCAACAATGACATTTGACGAAATAAAGGAAGAATGTGCCGAAATGCAAGCGGAATTGGAATGTTTGATCCCGGATGATGTGAATGGCGCGATTGAGCGCGGAAAGGAAATTGCCATGTACCATGCCCGGACAGGTTACATGCTTGCCATTGCCAAACAACTTGTCAGGTCAAAAAAATCAAGTGAGATTGGCGAAACAATTATGAGGATTGCAAAAGAAAACTATCTATCTGCAAAGGCACAAAATGCCTTGGTAGATTGTATTGCAAATGATGAAATGTTTTTGGTTGATTGGTTGGACAGGTTAAACAGCATGTGTGTGCACCAAATAGACCTTATCCGCTCCATAATAAGTAAGGAAAAGGCGGAAATGCAAATTAATTCATTCAATTATGGAAACTATCAAGGACAATGAAAATAAGGATGAAGTAAAATTGACAGCGAAAGAAGAACGCTTTTGCTATCAATATGTTTTGCATTTGAACGCAACAAAGGCTTGTATATTAGCAGGTTATTCCGATAAATCGGCTTGCGTTACAGGAAGCCGATTGCTAAGGAAAGCTAAGGTTCAAGAACGCGTTAAGCATCTCAAAGACAACCTTGCGGAAACGGCTGAAATTTCCGCTCTGCGCGTGTTGAAAGAGCATGAAAAGATTGCCTTTTCTTCCATTGCACACCTTCATAATACTTGGCTTGAAAGAGCTGATTTTGAGAATCTTTCAGAAGATCAAAAAGCTTGTATAAAAAATATTTCAACTAAGATTGTTAAAAGGGATATTGGAACAAGGGAAGAACCAGATATTGTTGATGTTGAATATGTAAAGGTTGAATTGTATGATAAACAAAAAAGCCTTGATTCAATCAATTCAATGCTTGGTTTTGATGCACCTGTTAAGACAGAATTGACAGGGAAAGATGGCAAAGACCTGTTTTCAAACATGAGTGATGATGAATTAGATCAGCGTATAGCTGAAATTGAAAGGAAACTTGGTAAATGACACGTAAGGAAAGGGTTGAGTATATGAAAGCACTTCAGGAACGTTTGATCCGTGAAAGCCGGTCGGACTTGTTGCGCTTCACCCTTTCCACTATGCCTACATTCAAACCTGTTGACTTTCATAAAAGATATTATTCAAAGCTGACCGAATTTTCACAGGGGAAAATTAAAAAGCTAATGGTATTCATGCCACCCCAACATGGTAAGTCTGAAGGATCAACCCGCCGTTTGCCTGCTTTTATTTTGGGTAAAAAACCTGATACAAAAGTTGCAATTGTGTCATACAATGCACCCAAGGCACGTAAGTTCAACCGTGAGATACAACGTGTTATTGACACACCGGAATATCACGATATATTCCCGGAAACATGTTTGAATGCATCAAATGTAACAACAATAGCTGGCTCTTGGTTACGCAATGCAGACGAATGCGAAATTGTAGGTTATAGAGGTGGATTCAAGACCGTGGGTGTCGGCGGTGCATTGACAGGTGAACCGGTCGATGTATTGATAATGGATGATATTTACAAGGATGCTAAAACTGCATGGTCTCCAACGGTGCGTGAATCTGTTTCAGACTGGTATGATACAGTTGCGGAAACACGTTTACACAATGATAGCCAACAACTAATCGTGTTCACACGATGGCATGAAGATGACTTGGCAGGTACGTTGTTGCGCCAGCAAGGCGTTTATGACCCAATCACTAATCCAAACGGTTGGGTTGTGGTTACATACCGGGCTATAAAAGAGGGCGCACCAACTGAATATGACCAAAGAAACGAGGGTGAAGCCCTTTGGAAAGAAAGGCACTCACTTGAAAAACTGCAATCAATACGCACCCGTAACCCGCATGTGTTCGATTCCTTGTATCAACAAGAACCAAAACCAGCCGAGGGTCTTATGTATGATTCAGGATTCACGGAATACGCCATCAAACCAGCAACTCAATATTGCGTTCGTAAAGCATACGTTGATACAGCCGACACCGGAGCGGACTACTTGTGCGCAATCATATACGATGAAACAGAATTGGGCAATTACCTTGTCGATGTCATGTACACCCAACGCCCAATGGAATACACCGAACCTGCACTTGCAAGGCTATTGACAAGGCACACAGTTCAAGAATGTATCATTGAAAGCAACAACGGTGGTCGTGGCTTTGCACGTGCTGTTGAAAAGCAATGCCGCCTTATGGAGAACTCAAAAACCAAGTTCCGTTGGTTTCATCAAGGCGACAACAAGGACATTCGTATTTATTCCAATTCGGCAGCAGTTCAGAACCTTACATTCATGCCTGAAGGTTGGACGAGGTTATTCCCGGAATTTGCAACGGCAATCAATGGTTATTTGAAGATAGGCAAGAACCCACACGATGATGCACCCGATGCGCTTACGGGTACAGTCGAGAAAAGAAAGAAACGGGCTAAACAAGACGTTGCCGGTCTTTTTGGCTACTAATGTGTATCATTATAATACAATAAGTTATGACAATTGAAGAAATTTTCAATCAAGCAACGTCCAATGATGTTATTTCAGAACTTAAATCAAGGCGTTATATTCCACAACCTGATGTGAAAAGTGCCAATAAAGCACTTGACCCCAATTTGCACAAAATCAATGACCCGATATTGAGGCCTGACAAGCGGGTGAAAGTTGATGCGGATAATGATGCCGATTCAGCTCAAAAGGTAATTGATGCGGGTGGTGAATCAACCAACTATCGGATTGAAAAGGTTGCACGTGTGAAATTGGCGCTTCAAAAGCTGATTATCAAACGCGCCGTATCGTTTTGCTTTGGAAATCCTGTGGCTTATAATGCAAGCCCTGACAATGCCAACCAAGAAATGATTGTAAAAGCTTTAAACCGCATCTTGTATGATGTGAAAAGCAATTCATTGAACCGCAAAGTTGCCCGTTCGATATTCGGTTATAAAGAGTGTGCCGAACTTTGGTATCCAACCGAAAAGCCCAATTCAAACTATGGCTTCAAATCAAAGTTCAAATTGCGTTGCGCCATATTCTCACCGGCTTTGGGTGATACCCTTTACCCTTATTGGGATGAAACGGGCGATATGGTCGCCTTTTCCCGTTCATTCAGTCGAAAGGATGATGGCGAAAACGCCGTGAACTACTTTGAAACCTACACAGACACCGAACATTGGTTGTGGGTAAATGGTGCAAATGGCTATGATGTTGCGCCCGGTTATCCAAAACCCGTTCCCATTGGCAAGATTCCCGTTATCTATGGACACCAACCCCAATTTGAAACCGAGGATGTGGATTCGTTAATTGACCGTTTGGAAACACTTCTTTCCAACTTTGCCGACACCAACGATTACCACGCAGCCCCAAAAATCTTTATCAAGGGTGAATTGAAAGGCTTTTCAAAGAAAGGTGAAAGCGGTGCAATCATTGAGGGTGAAGATGGTTCAGATGCCAAATACCTTGCTTGGCAGAATGCCCCGGAATCGGTCAAATTGGAAATTGAAACGCTTTTGAAGATGATTTATACCATCACTCAAACACCTGACATTTCGTTTGATTCAGTCAAGGGGCTTGGCGCAATATCAGGCATCGCCTTAAAGCTTTTATTCATGGATGCACACTTGAAAGTACAAGACAAGAAAGAAATATTCGATGAATACTTGCAACGCCGTGTGAATGTGATTAAAGCCTACATTGGCAAGTTTAACACAGCCCTTGAACAAGAATGCGAAATGATAGAGATTGAACCCGAAATCACGCCGTACATGCTTACCAATGAGATTGACGAAATCAACATGTGGTTGGCGGCTAATGGCAATAAACCTTTAGTTTCACAGAAAGCAAGTGTCAAGGGGGCGAACTTAACCCAAGACACGGACAAGGACTTTGAGCAAATACAAAGTGAAAGCGCCGCAAGTAGTTATGTTGATACATTTGAACCAACAATTTGATGTCAAAGAAAGCGATTATCAAAACCCAATATCATTGCCGGAATTGCAAGCACTCTTATGATTGGCATGAAAAAGCATACAACACAGAACAACCATTTATGTGTAGGTGTAAATACCACCATGATGGCATGTTTATCAAGTTTCTGAATGACAATCAATGTGATAATTTTAAATTGAAAGTATAATCATGGGAATAGAAGCTAACTTCGATTTGCAAGCGGTAAGGAAATATGTTGAATCAAAAAAGGATGCGTTTGTTGAAGCCGCTTTGGAAGCTTACAAACTAACCTGCATTGCAATGGTAAAGCGTGCAAAAGAAACAGATACTTACAAAGACCAAACGCACAAGTTGCGTTCATCCATCGGGTGTGTCCTGTACCATGATGGTGTGGAAGTATTCAATTATTTTGAATCTACCGGTGGAGAAATGGGGGGTGAGGGTGTACAAGAAGGACTTGCGCATGCCCGCCTTGTGGCTGAACAACAAGTTGATAAAACGATTGTAGCCGTGGTTGTTGCCGGGGCTGATTACGCCTTATATGTTGAATCAAATGGGTTTGATGTCTTGACTGGTAGCACGTATGGTTTTTCATCCGATCTAAAACGTGAATTTAAAGATATAATGGATGCGTTTTCGGACAATGTGCGTGAACATTTTAATATAAAATGACAGACAATAGCAAAAAACAAATACAAGAAACAGAACTGCTTTTAAATCAGATACGAAAAATGGTTGAAAGCAGCTATTCACATGTGTTAGATGATGCTAATGTAAAGAAAGCAATATCCGATAAAAATGAAAATTTCTTTTTTTCAAGCAATTATTCTGCAAATAAATCGACAAGTAAGTTACTTGATCAGATGGCAAAACAATTGAATTCATTACTTCTCAATGGAATAAATAAGTCATGGCAACAAGTACAAGAAAATTTTTGGAATGAATTAGAAAGTACACAGGTAGCCAATGCTGGAGATAAGAAAGCATTTGATAAAATACGTGAACAAGCCACGCAATCGGCTCGATACAATACTGCAAAAACTTTTTACAATGAAAAAAGGGGTGGGTTAAGTCTGTCGGAACGGGTTTGGAACTTATCAGGGAATGCAAAGAAAGAAATAGAAATAATTATCCAGAACGGCATTAAGGAAGGTAAAAGTGCCGATGAAGTACAAAAAAGCTTGAAAGCATACCTTAATGAGCCTGATAAATTATTCAGACGTGTTAAAGTTGATATTATAGACCCTGTTTCCGGTGAAAAAATAGGGGAAAAACTTGAATGGAGTAAAGCCGCGCAAAAGTACAAGCCGGGACAAGGTGTTTACCGTTCAGCATACAAGAATGCCATGCGGCTTGCCCGCACCGAATTGAAAGCCGCCAATTGTGAAGCGGTGTGGGTATCGGCACAAAACAACCCATTGATAACAGGTTGGCAAATTGTGCTGAGCAATAACCATACGACATTGATGAATGGAGAACCAGTCCAATTAAAAGATATTTGCGACACACTTCAAGGGACATACCCGAAATGGTTCAAATTCAAGGGTTGGCATCCGCAATGCAGGTGTGAAATGTTGCCTATTACCATTGAACATGAAGATAGGAAATCACTTTACAAAAGCATTTTTGACGGCAAACGAGACCAGTGGCATCCAAAGCAGATAACCGAAATGCCGGAACAGTTTACCAAATGGATAGAAGATAATAAGGGGCGCATAACCAGCGGTTCAAATATCCCTTATTTCATCCGTGATAACTTTGTTAATGGTAATTTGGCGGATGGATTGAAATACATTGCACCTGAAAAGCCAATCAATCCCGTCAAGACCGAACAACAAAAAGCAGATATACAAGCCCGTTGGAACACACGTGTTACAAGCCGCAAGTATAATGACCAATTGCAGGAAATTAAAGCGAAATATGGAAAAGAAAGCGATGCCATTGCCAACATGGTAGGCAAAATAAACAATGAAATTCAAAGCGGGACAACTGTGTCAAAGGTTGATTCCATGATGAATGAATTGAACCGAAAAATACAAGTAAAAGCCGCTTGGGATGAACGTGAAAAAATGACAACTGTTAGTTCAAAATTAGATGACGTTATTTTAATGATGGAGAAAGCAAATGTTGAGTACAATGATGTAAATAAATTGTCAAAAGAATTAACAGAAAATGAAATGATTGAACGTGTAGGAGGTGGAGATATGACAAAAGGTTCTTGTTCTTCATTAGCATTTACGTATGCGGGCAATAAATGTGGTTTTGATGTATTAGATTTCCGTGATGGTGTAAGTCGTCATAAATTCAGTTCATCAAATACAATTATTGATATTGCTGAAAAGGTTGGTGGTGTAGTTGCAGAGAACACTAATGACTTTACAAAGGCGAACTATTTGCTAAAACAGACCGAAAAAGGAAAGGAATATTATTTCACGTGTGGATCGCACGCAGCTATTGTTAGAAAAACTGAAACCGGATATGAATATCTGGAACTGCAATCATCAACAAAGAATGGTTTCAAACCGTTAACTACAATGGATTTACAATATAGATTCGGTGCAAAAAGATCACATACATTATTCAAGAAAAAATATGAAACAAAAGATTGTATTATTGACGTTGAATTACTAAAGAAAGATACTTCGTTCCGTAAGTTATTGGGATATATAAATACAGATGAAGACAAACAGAAGAAAGGCAAAAAAGGGTCAATAAAATGACCCTCTTCTATCTGCAAAGAAATCACGCCAATATTGGTTTTCACTGTCAAATATAGATCTTTCTTGCTCTGTTAGGTTATGCGGATAGTCGGCGAATAAATTATATATTTTCTTTTTGTCGAAAGTGAACAAGAATTCACCTTTACTATCTACTTTGTCAACCCAAAAAATAACATCAGAATCTTTTTTCTTGTAGAAATCAAATTGTTCTATTGTCATAGCTTTGAATTTTTAATTTGTATGAAAAATACGTTATTTATTTGATTATCAGCATTTCCCTCGGTTTCCTTTCTTTCTGTGTATTTCACCCCGGTATATTGTGCAAACCTTGTTCCGGTAAGGTCGTTCAGGTGTAATGCCATACGACCATAAGCTTGACTTTGATATGCGTAATTGTACAGGTGTGAACATGTCGTATATGGCTGAAATACCTCCAAATGGATATATTGTTTCATCGTCAGCCATTTTTACCAAGAAAACGGTGTTCCCGTTTACTACCTTTTTACGAGTGTTCTTTAGTTGTTTCCTGATTATTGCCATCTATATTGAAATCAAATAGTTTTTTATCATCGGCAAATGCCGCCCTTTTTACTTCACGGTAAAATGCCTTGTTCATTTTGCGCAAACGTCCCAAATGTCCGTGTGGTTGCCAATGAAAGTCCGGCATCACTTCATTATTTGCGGCATAAATACCGCCCTGTTTCGGCTCAAAACGTGCAAAGGCAACCAAATGTCCATCTTTAATGAAAACAACGTCTTGTTTGCCGTCTTTGGGCTTATTTGGGTATCTCAACGCCTTGCACCCATTGTAATACTCAACAATCTTTCGTTGTTGTTCCAATGCAGCTTTGACATTTGCCATTTGGTCGCTGCGTTGTGTCCAAAGTCCGGTTGCAACCTTATGGCGCAATTCAGCAACATTAATCGGATCTTCCCCGGTGGCTACTTCATATTTCAAGATACCATTGTTAAACATGCGCAAAGCACGCTCAAAATTTTCTTTGTCCACCACCTTTCCATTAAGTTCTTTCACAAACTCAATTGATAACCCGTATTGGGTTGCCAGATCACCTAAATTTAATTCATTTATCATACAAAAATAGTAATTTTATTTAATATAACAATTATTTTATATCAATAGTTTCGACCATGTAACATTTCATCATATTGTCATGTTCAACACCCATATTCCACCATTTACCAATGTAATAATTGTGTGCATCGTTTTCAGAAAGGTTTATTGGTGTCGTGAAGTTATCTTTTTCTCCATTTTTACCTTTCAAGTACACTTTTACAATTGTTGTTGTCATAATATTTTTTGTACTAACCATATATCCATGTTATGGTTCACTGTAAGAAGAAACGAGCGAAGCGGGGCAAATCACGCTTAAATCAATATAGAAGTCGCCCGAAATACAGAAAGTATAAACTATTCTCCCGTGCGGCTTGTCAAAATGTGGTTTAAAGTGGCTGTCGCTCCAAACTGTTCGTCCTATTCTTTCAGAAATAGCTTTTACAAGTTCTTCTGTCGGTTTAGCTTCCTCAGTCCAAGGCATTGCCATTATATCCATATCAGAAGCCATTGAGCCATGTAACGCTAAAGCCCAACCAAGTTCTAAAGCTGCTTTTCTAAAATCTGACCAAAGAACTGCGTAAAATACAGCTCTGCCATTTGTTGTTACCTGTTCAGTTGTTTTCATATCAGAAATTTACACAACGTGGATTTTTAATAAGTTCCATTATTTCGGATTCTTCTTTGTTCCATTCACGTAGCTTTTCGCCCTTGTCGGTTGTTTCGGCTTTCATAATTTTGTAAATTATTTCATTTACGTCATTATGAATTTTTGAAATTTGACTCCAAAGAAGTGATTTTACTTCTTCTCTCGAAAACGTTTCTTGATTGTTATACACCTGTGTATCACATTCTTTTTTAAAATCGTTGATTTGATGTTCCATTTTATTGTTTATTTTGAATTTTAATGATTAAGAAAAACCAGCCGATAACAATTGGTATGCCCACCTGCCCGCCGTGTGCGTTTTCGGTGTCTATTCTCCCGCATTGCATTTGCAGCTTGTCGACAAGTCGACAGCCCGCAAATGGGCAGGATTTGCATACCAGTTGTCCGTTATGGCTAATGCTAAAAAGATTCAGCCCCGACAGCTTTTATCATTGCCGCTTTTGCTTGTAATATAATATCCATTGTATATCCTGTATGAATGGTGCTATGTCCGTCATTTGGTATGTCTACATCTTCCAATCCAATCATCATTGTTTTCAACGCTTCAAATAATTCAGGTGCAGCAGCCATGAGTTTTGCGTTTGCAATAGTATCTTTTTCTAAAGTTGTTAAGTGTGGGAAAATAGACACAACGTGTTTATCACACGAAACTGTTCTTAATCCGCTTTCTCGAACTTCGTAAATCCATTCGCCTTTTGTAAATTTTGGTTCTAACATAGTTTTAATTTTATTTAGTTTATAATTCGATTTGAAAATAAAGAGAAGCACTAAGCCATAACACAGGGCTAAAACCCAGCCGTGATACGTTTGTGCGCTTTGAAAGTTTACATTAACGGCGGGTTTAGCCTTGCCGTTATCGGCAAGTTTAAGAAATACCGATAAGTTTGCGCATTGCATATTGGCAATCCGAATAACCTTGATTCTTTGCTCTGTGAGCTGTATATGAAATTATACCAGCAAGAGTTGAAAAATCAAACTGACAATTTTCATTAGAGCCGTAAAACTCATTACCGTCTTCGTCATATAATACGAAGTGAGGTTCTTCTGTTGTTGGCGACACATTCACTAATTCAAATCCAAAAAGCGTTTGAACAAAATCATTTTGTTCTTCAATTGATAATTTAGTTGTTAAGTTCATTGTATTGTATTTTAAAATTTATAACACGAAAAGAAATAAATAACACCCATAACACATAAATAAGCGGCATTAAAATAAAAAACTCAACTGTGTAGAAATAATATGTTTTTTCTTGCCGTAATAAAAACCTATCATACTTTCAAATTGTGTTTCCCCTGTATTTATGTCTATCCCGTCAAATCTCGCGGATTCGATATTTAAAATATTAGTTATTAATGCGTACATGCTTTCACTGTCTTTGTGAAATTTGATAAATCGTTTTACCATGTCCATTTTTTTAGTTGGTATCAAATCACTCCAATTGTAGGTGAATGTCTTTTTGTCAATTTTATTTATATCAGGTACCTCATACCACCAATAATCATAATTATCGGGAGTTAGTTTTCTATAATTCAAAAAACCCAACTGGACTAATTCTACGCCTAATTCTTTGGGGATCAAATCAAAATAGCCGTCTAAATATTGCTGTAAATGTTTGATTGTAAATTTCATACTAAATATTTAAAAGCTATTCTTCTTACTTTTCCTTCCCTTTTTGGAGTGAGAAACCATATTTTTCCAGCCATTTATTTCAGCAACACGTTGGTTGAATTTGCGCCACAGGTCTTCGTCTTTAAATTCTACATGCATAGTTCCTTTTTTAAATCCTTTCACACGAAAGAAAGTCCACTCAGCCCATTCACCATACGGGATTTTATTCTTATTGAAAAATCCTTTCAAGGAAGCATCCCATCCCGGATCAAATTGTTGCCCTGTCATATAGCATAGGGCTTTTACTATATCATCCAACTTATTGCCTGTTTCATAACGTATGCTCACTGTATCACTTTTCCAACGACTATAATAATCGCAGACATAAGGCAAAATGAATTTTTTATTGATTGTGAAGTCTGTATTCGTTCTCCAACCTTCGCCGGCTGTTGAATTCTCATAGCTGAAAGAACATATCTTTTCAAAAGCTTCAACAAGTACCCTATCCATCCTGTTCCCATGCGTGCATGCGATCATTTGAATCATTAGGTACACATTTTTCACAGTGAACGGAACATGAACCTGTTGTTCTACAAACTTGTTTATTTTTTCCATTACTCCAGTAGTAACGTACTTTCCCATGTCCATCATGCTAAAAAGCCGTTTCCATGCTGCTTTTTGTAGTTCCTTTTTAAATACTTGCCTTGTAATAGTTTGGTATTCATTATTACGTTCGATGTGTGCACCGAAACTTATGTTAAACCGTTCAACAACGCCTGAAATGGAGGTATTAATTCGCTTGTTCGCGGCATCAACTTCATCGAATAAACTAACGGCTTCCACATATCTTGAAACTATGTCTTGAACAAAATCATAACGGCATATACCTGAATCATTTATTTCAGTTTGTTCATAGTCATATAAGTCAAAATATCCATCAAATTCATTTTCATCATTCCCCGGTTTATAAAGCCACACACATCCAATTTCAACATTAGTAGGTCGTTCAGCGGAATTGAAAACACTTCCAAAGTTTTCGGAATTTCCATACATTTTAGCCAGTTCGCCAATTTGAGTTCGCAAACGTGAGTATCTGTTTTCAATCATTTCAGAGTTGCAAAGGCTTATTATCCTGCATCCTGAAGGTGCAATATCCCAAGCGTGCAATATATGTTTTTCTTGTTGTGAAAATGGTGGGTTCATAATGATCATATCAACGTGTGAAACCCTATCTGAAGTAAGATCAAGAAAATCGTTTTCGATAATATGACATTTATTATCAAGTATTTTCCTTAACCTATCAGATATTTCGCAAGCTAAAACTTCTTTTGCTCCTGCTTGTTGGCAGTAATCTACAATCGCGCCAAATCCTGCCGATGGTTCAAGTATTACTTGACCACTTACATTTACTGATTCGAGCATTCTCGAAATGACATCATTGGGTGTTGGGTAAAGATCTGCATCTGAAAAGTTATTGTATGAGCTCATTTTATTTCGTATTTAATTATATGAAAATCATCATAAAAAATTAGGTTTTAGTTTTAATACTCTTAACACCTCTTTTAATTCTGAATCGGTGTATTGTTCTGCAATCTGTTTTGACACACAATTGTGATTCATTGCAAATTCAACCGCCCTTTGGCGTGAAACTTTCGGGACTGTTCTTTTGATTTTCATTGTTGCGATTTTATATGTTATTTATCGTGTCCCAATAATCACGCAAATCTGTGAATATTTCCGAAATATCGTCCATTGTGGCATGTTTAATTTCATTTTTCAATTCTATCAAGGATAACTTCATAAGGATTTTTGCGTTTTCCGAATCCCCCTTTTCTGCTTTTTTAGTGTCTGCAACGTAATTTTCAATTGCTTCTAATAAATCTCTATTTCTCATTACCATACTGTATTATAGTGATACATTTTTCAGTAAAAAATCAATTTCATCGCTTGTAACAGCAAGTCCCAAGATCCGTTTTCGGGCAATTACGTTTTTTCGTCCTAACTTTTCAATGGCGCGTTCATACAATCTTTCATTTCCGGTTTCTTCGTGGATACACAACAATGTATCACACAAATCCAAAATTTCAAGCACATGTTTTTCTACCATTTCATCATTCCGTTTTTGGAAGTATTCAATGGTGTTAGTAGATTTAATACCCATTTCAATTGGAAAATCATTGTTGATATTTTTAATCATTACTTCAAGGTCGCCTTTGAAGTATTCGGCAAAATAGCCATCCATCTTAACTAATGCTTTCAAAGCATTGATTTCCTTTTCTTTCGTTGTCATGATGTTGCTTTTTAATTATTAGTAATAATTATGTATTATAGTAATACACTACAAAGATAGTTGTTTTATTAAATAAAACAATCATTTCAGCAAAAAAAATCATATTTTTTTTCAACATAATAAAATGTGAATAACTAAAGCATAATTATATCCCTCATTTTAAAGTGTATCACTATAATACAACTATTTTTGTGTTTTGATTTGTAAACTTAAAATTCACTGAAAAATGAAGGAAAAAATTCTCGCATTACTGATGGCGGCGTTCACAGGCGTGCGAAAGGATGGATTAAACCAACTGGCACGCACCATTGCGTTACAGGCGGCAACAGAAGATGAAGCGAAAACCCTTGTTGATAAGTTGACCAAAGCGCAGGTTGATGAATTCGTCAAAGAGTATCGCGCAGAAGTTGACAAAGAGGTTTCGGACGGCAATAAAACCTATGAAAGCAACCTGAAAAAGAAATTTGACTTGGTGGAAAAAAAGAATCCTGAACCTGGGTCGGATGATAAAATGCCCAAGGGTGGGGATGATATTGCGGCACTTGTAAAAGCTGCCATTGCAGAATCTATTTCACCGCTTCAAGCCAAATTAGAGGGTTATGAAAAAGGCGAAATTGCCAAAACAAGGCTTCAATCACTATCGGAAAAGCTTTCAACGTGCAAAGATGACAATTTCAAGGCACAAGCCCTGAAAGATTTTGGACGTATGAATTTCAATTCCGATGAAGAATTCAATGAATACTTGGCAGAAAAGGAAACCGCGATTGCAACAGCAAATCAAAACGTGGCTGATGCCGCACTTGGCGGACAAGGAAAACCGTTTTTTGCCCAAAAGGCTGATGATGGGGTTTCAAAAGGTGTCGCCGATTATGTTGCAAGCCAAAAACCGGATAGTAAAACAGAACTATCAGGAAGAGAAGTTTAATTTAATTAATCCAATTTAAAATGGCACTTACAATTAAAAGACAAACGGACAACCGTGTGGTGAAGTGTGTGCTTCATCGTGTTGCCGACATACCCGGTGGTGTAACCGTATCGGTTGCATCTTTAGGTGGCGATGCTTTGTTTGAGGGCACTCCGATTGGTGTTGGGTCGAATGGATTGTATCAGGTATGTAAAACCGCACAAATCATCACCGATGCAACTAATGCGGCAACAACTTATGAGGTAGCAAAAGGACATCACTTTAAAGTAGGTGATTACTTTGCCGCTTCAACTGCTAACGGTCAGCTTATTACATCAATCGACAAAAGCAATGCTTCAAAGGATGTCATTACCTTAGGGACAACCCTTGGTGTTGCGATAACTGCCAATACGGCAGCCTATCAAACCGCCGGTTCTAACAAGACATTTTCAGTAACTCCATCGGCTATTGCCGGATCGAACGAAAACGTAGTAGCTAATAGCAACTTGTTTGTATCGGCTTGGGTTATTGGCGTTGTGAAAGAATCGAATGCGCCGAAAGTAACCGATGCAATTAAAACAGCACTGAAAGGTGTAATTTATGTTTAACCCTTAAAAACAAACAGATATGCAGAAATCATTAATGATAGGGTTGAATGAAAAGGATATGCAGGCAGTGATTCACACTTACGACCTGAAAGACTACTATTATCCAACCCTTTTCCCTCTCAAGGAAACAAGTTTCCTAACTTGGAAAATGCTTGAAGCGCAATCAGGTTTGAAGATTGCCGCCGACTTGGTTTCAAGAGGTGCTACAATACCGAAAAAAACCCGTGAGGCTATCAGCCGGATACAGGGAGACATCCCAAAAATCACTATTTCACGTGATAAAAATGAGGATGAGTTGACCGAGTATGACATTATGGTCGCTATGGCATCCAACAATCCTGATTTGAAAGCATTGGTTGAATTTTGGGCGGAAGATACCAAATATTGTTGGGATGGCGTGGCAGCCCGTGCCGAGTGGATTGCATTGAAACAAATATCCCTCGGGAAGGTAACGTTTACAAATTCAAACAATGCCGCTATTGTAACGGAATATGATGTTGACTACCAAATTCCAACAACACAAAAATTGGGGGTAAACACTTCATACGCTTCCGGAACATCCGGAAAGCCTTTTACCGTTGACTTTAAAGCCGCTTTGAAAGCCGGGAAAGCTATCGGGGCTAACTACAAGTTTGTGTTCATGAATGTAGATACGTTTGCCAAATTCTCCAACCAAGAAGAGGTGTATAAACGTTGCGCTTCGTTCATCCAGAACATTGCGAACACACAGGATTCTCCAAGCCTTGATAACGTTAACAAGTACCTTTCATCGCAATCCCAGATTTTCAAAGGGTTGCAAATTGTCGTTATCGACCAAGACATCACCATTGAGCTTGCCGATGGGACAAGAACAACTTCAAATCCGTTTGAAGACGATGTCATGTTGTTCAGCGAAAGCAAGGTATTGGGGACTACTTATTGGAAGAAACCTATCGACTTGAATTTGCAGTCAAGTACTTCAATCAAGGCAATGCAAGGACACACACTTATCAAAAAGTACTCGGAAGAAAGTCCTGTAAAAGAGGTTACTGAAGGAATCGCTAATCTTTTCCCGGCTTGGAACTTGGCAGGTCGTTCGTTGTTGATGCAAACCAACGCAACATCTTGGAATAAGAACTAAAACAATGGCGGGTGCTTAACCACACCCGCCGTTACTTATAAAGCGTTTATGGCAATGACAAACAAGCAATACTTAACCAAATCACTGAATGGGTTGAATGTTTCGGATGATGATATAGATATTATCATTTTGAAAAGTTCGCTTGATGGCGATGCTACTGTTGATGTATTCTCTTGCGACAAAGCCATATATAACCGGATGTCAATTGTGCTTAAGGGGGCAACACAAAACGTTCAAGAGGGCGGATATTCTATTACATGGAATATGGAAGCCGTCAAACTCTACTACAACGCATTATGCAATGAATTAGGCTTTGAGAACGTGTTGGTTGGTCGCCCTAAAATCCGTAACCGTTCAAACGTATGGTAAAGCAATATCCACATTACTTGTTCGCCGTGCAAAACGGTGGTGAAGCTCATCAGGATGAGGATGGAAATTGGGTTCAACCCGATAATGCCGCGCCGGTGTTGATTGCAAGTTGCCGTGAAGAAACCAATGGGAAAGGCACGCAAATACAAGTTGCCGGAGGTACGTTCCACGTTTTTGTATCATTAATTCAATTACCAAAAGATACACTATTAGTTGGAGTTGGCACAAGCGTTTTTGTTGCCGACAATGCGGACGGCACAAGTGTACGTGTAACCGGTGGCGTGTTGAAGTATGATGTGGGGCAATTGCATAACAGGTTGTGGATATGAAGCAAACATTTGATACGGATTCGATTTTGTACGGGCTATTGTTCAATTCACCCGTGAAGAATGCTATTAGTGGTGGTATTTATGTGGGTGATGACCGTCCATCGGATTCAACAAATGAAGACATTGTTGTGAACAGTATTAGCCTTACACAAGACTTTTTGCCACAAATAGGCACTTCAAACGTGAACATTTTTGTTTCGGATAAGGATGTGAAGATAGGTGGCAAACAACAAGTGAAAGCAAATCGCGTGCGATTGAAAGCATTATCTGACAAGGTAATGGAAGCCTTGAGAGGTGCGAACATTACAGGGTTGAAATTGATACTTGAAAGCCAAGCAACATTGGAAGAACCAAGTGTAAAACAACACTATGTAAACATTAGAATTTCGTGGAATATTCAAACTGATTAAAAACATAAATTATGGGACTTATAACATTAGGCTTGAGCCAAATACAGGTAGGTGATGCCGCACCGAATGGCACTATGCCAACCACTCTTGCTAAAATTGGCAAGACTTACAAAGATTCGGCAAAAATATCACAGGATGCTGCTGATGTTACAGAACATTTCGAAGAGGGCATGTCGGCTCCGGAGGTTCGTAAAAAACAACGGAAAATTCCAAAGCTGACATTTTCCATCATGGATGCCGATCCCACCGTATTGACAAACTATGTAGGTGGTGCATTGGTGGGTACTGGTGCAACAGCTAAATGGACGTTCGACGGCAATGAGGTTGTGGCAAACAAAGCCATTTTAGTGGTTACGGAACAAGGGTTAAATTTTGAAATTCCCAATGCCGACATTGAAGCGGTAATCAATGCCGATATGTCCGCCAAAGGTATTTTCCTTGTTGACTTTACCGTTACACCACTTTCGGTTACAAGTGGTAAAGCTATCCGCGGCGTTCCAAAATCTTGATAAAAAACGGATAAAATTACAAATGCCGAAAGCCCCAAGAACCAAGTGTTTTCGGGGCTTTCTTATTATTACATAATATGGAAAAAACGTTGCTTGAACAAGAAAAGACAGAATTAAACGCACTTATAAACAAGGGAATATCATTCGAGGTTGCAGATGCCAAAATTGAAGTTAAACGCCGGTTCTTTGGCTTGATAAAAAAACGTGTGGTTGTTGAAGTAAAGCGGAAATTCAAAATTGAAGAACCGACACTTGGAACACTTGATCGCCTTTCGGCTGAATGGATTGAATTTGCCATTGATGAAGCCGCTTTGCAATCCGATGATGGCATGCAGAAAGCCCGGACACTTGCACACAGCCATTCAATGCGTTGTGCAAAGGTTGTTGCACTTGCAGTGCTTGGGTCTGATTATTTGATACCCACACCGGGAAAAGGTGGCGTTGTCCGCTACGTTGAAGATACCAAGCAATTGGAGTATTTGACTTCTTTGTTTGCCCGTCAAATCAAGCCATCAAAGTTATACCAATTATTTATTCTAATAAATGCAATCTGCAACTTTGGGGATTTTTTGAACTCTATTCGATTAATGTCAGCAAACAGAAGCACAATGCCGATTCGGGTAGAGGAAAACAACGAGGGTTAAATAGTCCGCATGGCCGTCGAGGCGCTATTTGCGCACATTTCGGCTGGACGTATGATTACCTTGTAAATGGCATTGCATGGACATTGGTACAAAGGATGATGATCGATGCCCCAAGTTATGATTATGATGGAAATGATGAAGAAATAGAGTTGAATGAAGATAACAGCGAAAGCATCATGAATTATGTTAATAGTTTAATGTAGGTTTTAAAATTTAATTATATGGCGGAAATTGATGGAGGGGCTTTATCCTTCAAATCGGTGATGGATAATGACCAAATGAATGGGGTTATCGAAGAAACGTTGCGCAGGATAAAGGGCTTGTCGGACGGGGTGGTTGCGGGTGGTAAAGAAATGGATGCAGCCTTTAATATTACTGCCGGGAATATAGAATCGGCATTTAACCAGTTGGATGCCGCCGGCAGTGAACACAGGAAGCAAATTTCATCGCTGGAGGCAGAATACAAGAAACTTGGTAATGCTGCCGGGGGGGCATACTCAAAAGATGTAGGAGGCAGTGGATACCGGACTGACAGGCAATTAGCTATTGAAGGTGAAATAAAGGCAAGGAAACAACTTTTGGTTGAAATTGACGACCTTGGAAATAAGTTGTCTGAAGAACAACTTAAATTTGAACAAAACAAAAAAAAGATTGAAGATAACGCCACCTCTACTGTTAGTTTGAGAACTCAAATAATGAACCTCAAAAAAGAAATGGCTTCACTTGTAGATTTAGATACTGGGAAAGTATATGCAGGGCGTGAAGCGCAATATGAGGCATTGAAAACTAAACTTGGAAATTTAGTTGACTTGCAAGGTGATATTAACCAACAGGGAAAAGCCTTGGCAAATGATGAGCGTAATTTTCAAGGTGTCATAGTTGGTCTATCAGGCTTGGCAGGTGGATTTTCAGCCGTTACAGGGGCGGTGTCTTTATTTGCCGGCGAAAATGAAGACTTGAACAAGGTCATGACAAAAGTCCAGTCCGTCATGGCTATCACAATGGGGTTACAGCAAGTTGCCCAAACGTTGAACAAGGATTCGGCGTTCCAACTTGTAACCATGAACAGTTTGAAATCGTGGTGGGCTGAAATAGTGGCAAAAGCTACGGTTGCTGAAACCGCCGAAACGGTTGCCACAACTGCAAATACAGCCGCGCATGAGGCAAATGTGGCTGCAACCGGTGAATCGGTAGTCGCTGAAACATTAGATACGGCGGGCAAGGTAGCAAACACGGTTGCCGCCGAAGCAGGAACGGTGGCTAACTTAACGCTTGCCGGTGCATTCAAGGCAGTAGGGTTTGCGATAAAGTCAATACCTGTTATCGGTTGGATTATTGCAGGAATAGCAGCACTTGCAACCGGTGTGTATGCGTTGACAAGCAAACAACGCGAAGCAAAAAAGGCACAGGAAGAGTTCGCAAAATCATTTTCCGAAAACATCTATAAACCGATTGGGTCGATAGAAGAGCTTTCACTTAAATACACAAAACTTGGTGATAATATCAAGGAAAAGGAGAAATTTATCCAACAAAATCAAAAGGCATTTGATGAGTTAGGCGTTTCTATAAATGGTGTAAAAGATGCCGAAAACCTATTGATTGAAAATAAAGACAGGTTTGTACTTGCTCAAATTGCAAAGGCTAAAGCATTGGTTTACACGCAACAATCATCGGATAAAATAAAAGAACTGATGAAAAAACAATTGGAATATGATGCAATGCCTGACAAATCTTCTACATACGTGCAAACAAGTTCCGGTACGTTCGGATCGACAGGATATTATGTTAAAGGTGATAACCAAGCGAAAAAACAGAAAAAAAAGGAAATAGACGAACTTACAGCAGAAATAAAGCAGGGATACAGCAACGCCGCTATTGAAGAAAGTAATTCGATTTATAACCTTAAAAAAGGTGGTATTGAATCTGTTAATGATTATAAAGATGGAACTATCGGGGCTATCGAACAAGCCATCACAGCCAAACAAGAAGCGCTTAAAAAACTGTCAGACCCGGTTAAAATAAAAGCCAATATCAAAGAAACAGAAAAGTTGCAAAAGCAATTGGATACCTTGACCGGGAAAAAAGAAAAAACACCGACTAAAGAAAAAGATCCATTTACTATCATGCTCGATGACAAAAAAAAGAAGTATGATGAGTATTTCAAATGGGTAAACGCCGGGTTGCAAAAAGAAGCACAAGTTGAGTTTTCCGGCTTGCTTGAAAAAGGGAAAACATACAAGGATTACCTGCAAAACATGGTTGATTCCGGTAAGTTGACAAAAAAGCAACTACACCAAGTAACGAATGAGATTGCAAGTGAAACAAATACGAACCTTCTTGACATATTCAAGGATAGCATATCACAGCAACTTGATAGTTCAAGGACTGTAATTGATCAGTTGGTTGCCATAAAAAAAATGCGGGATGAACTGAAAGACAATGACCCATTGAAAAAACAAAAGTCCGAATCACTTGATGAAGCTGAAAAAAATGTGGTTAAAAAAAGCAATGACGAGTATGAAGATGCCGGGAAAGAATATTCAGACTATTTGGATAGCAAAGAGAAAACAGATGTGTTGTATTTTGAAAAACGAAAAAAGCTGGAAGAACAATTTAATTCTGAAACGGACATTGCAAGGAAGAAAGTCATACAACAACAAATTGACACACTCGACCTGAAACAGAAAACGAGTGAAAAGAAAGCGTATGATGCTATGCTTGATGAGTACAAAACATACGAACAGCAAAAAGTTTCAATATCCGCCGATTATGATGCAAAAATCGCATTGGCAACTAAAAACAACAATCATGAGCTTGTGGCATTGCTTACAAAAGAGAAGGTTGAAGCTTTAAAGTCATTATCAGACAGTCAACTTGATATTATTGCGAAAAATAATGTTTTGCTAAGTTCTTTGTTCAACAAAGCAGGGGCGATGAGCAAAAAGTCAACTCAACAAGCATTGCAGAATTCGGAAAAACTATTGTCATATTTGCGTGGTGAAAAACAACATTTCGACCTTACTTTCATAACCAAGGAGCAAGCAGACCAACTGAAAGAAAGCCCGGAAAGTATCATTAAAATTCAAGAAGCAACCGACCAATTGAAAGATGATTTGGGTACTAATGATGATGGATATTTATTTTCAGGTGTCATAAAAGGGTTTAAGTTGATGCAAAAAGCGCAGGATAAGTACACGCAAGCATCAAAAACTGACAATCAAGAACTTAAAAACTCATTCAATGAACTCGGTGATAAAGCGAAGGATTCGGCGGTAAAAAGTCTTTCGCAGGGAGCTTACGATGCGCTACAAGGTGTTCAGGCATTAACGGATGCCATGCAAAAGCTGGCTGATGCGAGTGGCGATGAACGGATGAAAGAAAACGCGGAAATGATGTCGGCCATGGGTTCTAACCTGCAAGCGGCAGGCGAAGGGGCTAAGAGCGGAGGATGGATAGGGGCGATAGTTGGAGGAGTTACAAATATAATCCAACAAAGCGTTGATGCATCTGCCATTGAGGAGGCCGAACAAAAAGAATTTGAGCAGAACAGGCTTGATTTTTTAAACAGTTATGAACTGTTGCAATTAAAAGTATCTGAAACAAAAGATAAGGTGTTTGGGTCAGATTCCACAAAAATAGCGATAGAAGCTTATCAAAAAGCAAAAAAAGCCCTTGAAGAATATAATGAGGCTTTGGAAAAAACAACAGCCGTTACAGCCTCTTATGAATATGCGAATGCAGGTGTAAGCGTTTTGACATTGTCGCAATTATGGGCTGCAAAAGAACTATCCAACGAAACAAAAACGCTTATGGATTCGTACAAGAAAGGTTATACGGACTTGCAGGCGATGGCAGTCAAGACAAAAGACAGGTCTGGATGGGCTAATTTTTGGGGAGACCAGGATTTATATACATCATTGAAAGATTTAGCCCCTCAACTATGGGATAGTTCCGGTAACTTCGATGTAGATGCCGCAAAAGCATTTCTTGACACCAATACGCAGATTTCGGACGAACAACGCAAACAGATACAGAATGTCATAGACCTTAAAGAAGCTTATGACGATGCCATGGCGGTCATAGATGAAGACATCAAAGATACATTCGGATCATTGTATGATAGCTTGTCAACAGCACTTGTTAATGCCGTCAATGATGGTACGAACGCGTGGAGTTCTTTTAAAAATGCCGGATACGATGTACTTGAAGATTTAGGCAAGAAACTGATGATGGAGTTGTTTTTCAACAGCAAATTCGAGGCTTTGCAAAAACAACTTGAAACAGCTTATGACCTTGGAGATCCTGAGTCAATAGCAAATGCACAAGCAGATATTTTGGCTAAGTTCTATGAAAGTATAGAGGGTTCAATGGATGGGGCTGAATCATTCTTGGAACAATGGAATAAAAAAATGGAAGACTATGGCTTTACTTCAACCGATTCCAATGATAGTTCTTTAACAGGTGCTGTAAAAGGAGTTTCTGAAGAAACAGCATCGTTGATAGGTGGACAAATGAATGCAATACGAATAAATCAGTTGGAGGCAACGGAGATCATTCGGTCGCAATTGATTTATCTTTCAACGATAGCCCAAAACACTTCATATAATGTACACCTGAAAGATATTAGGGATGATATTCGTGAAATGAAAAACGGGTCTGGTAGCGATCATTTGCGGCCGTATGGCAAAGGATAATATATTAATGTATTACAAACAATATAAAAAAAATAAAAATGGGATCAAATAATAATGTAATATTGAACCTGCCATTTGATGAAAGCAATGGTTCAACAATTGCTTACGATTATAGCAACAACCGCGCCGATGGGCAAGTATCACCGGGTGCTTTGTTTGTTCCGGGTAAAGTTGGTAATGCTATTTATTTTGGAGGCAATGACACTTGTGAGGTAACTAAAAATGTGTTACCAGACCTTTCAGTTGATTTTTCGATGATAATGTGGGTAAAATGCGGCACTATTGAAAGTGGATCGCCAAAAAAACTTACGTGGTTGTTGAATTTTGTTGGGTTGGAGAATTATGTTGAAGTAGCAATTGATGTAAATCCGGAAAGTTGGGTTTCTTTGTGCATAGCAAGGTTAGGAAGCGCATTTAATTTCTACGTAAATTCAACATTGGTCAATACAATAAGCAACACAGGGTCATTGCAGGGAATTTCTTTGAACCAAGACTATTATGGCAGTAATTATGGGTTGGGTTGCCTTGACGATGTAAAGTTTTACAGTGCCGCGTTAACTCAAAGCGATTTGATTGAAGCATTGGGAAACAAACAACAAGCATACAGATTGGATGGTGTTGACTTAAAGGAATATGGAATATACGTATCTGATTCGGATGGTGTTGTAGATCGTCCAAAACTCAAAGAAATGGCAAAAGTATCATGGGATAATTACCACGGTGAAGCGGTTGACTTGCAACATAAGTTTTACGAACAACGTGAAATCACATTGTCCTGTTTCATAAAGGCAAATTCAAAAAATGACTTCATAATGAAGTTGTCAAGGTTTGAACAACTGTTTGATGAACAAGGAACTCAACGCCTGATGATTGATGTACACCCAACAAAACCATTGTTGTACGAAGTATATTGCAAGGATGAAATTTCAGTAGCAAAAAAATGGAGTGATGAATTGATGGTCGGTACTTTCAAGCTAAAATTGTTTGAACCCGAACCGGTAAAACGCATATTAAAACACATTCGCGTTGGTGATTCGACAAAGACTTGCACCATTACCATGACCACCACAAAAATGGTCAATATCTATTGGGGTGATGGCACGGTGGATTACGATGTTAGCGGTACGGCGATCACGCTTTCACATGTATATGAAACAAACGGCGATTATTTCCCACTTATTACCGGATGTATTGATGAAATAACAGACTTCACAACCAATGCGATTGTAGTATGGAACAAATTATAATTACAAAACCAAATGGCTCTATTGTGCCAATTGCAAAAAGAAGTGCGGCTACTGAAATAAAGCAGGCAAAACAAACATGGGAATTACTCGGAAGCGATTTGGTTAATATAAGCATTGAATCGGTAGAGCCGCAAACGTATGGTATCGGTGATAAAATTACGGCTTTTGGTAGGGCATATAAGCTAAACAGGTTGCCGACAGTGCATAAAAATGGAACTCGTGCATTTGTTTATGATTTAGAATTCGAGGGAGTTCAATATGACCTGATGAGGGCTACATACGACCTTACAATTGATACAACGACAAACCAATTGCAGGATGTGCAAGCGGATAGTTTGACAGGTGATTTACGCCGGTTCGCTACCGTGTTGATTGCCAATGCGTGCCGTGTATTTCCCGGAAAATGGGTTTTAGGAACTTTGCCTGATACAAAAACAATAACGCTAACATTCAATGAATCTGATAATTGTTTATCGGTACTTCAAAATTTATGTTCCGAAGAAAATTTTAATGTTGAATTTGAAATTATACAATCAAGCGGCATTTGCACAATCAATTTCAAAAATAAGGTTGGACAAATATTCCCATACACCTTCCAATTTGGCAAGGGAAAAGGGCTTTACTCACTTGACAGGCAAAACGTTGATTCTTCAAATATTGTAACACGCCTGAAAGTGTATGGCTCAACGGATAATATCACAAACAAATACAGGGCTTTACGGTTATGTTTACCCGGAAAGACAAAATCACAATCATATATTGAAAAGCAGGATGCCGTTGAAAAATATGGAATATATGAAGCGACAAAATATTTCGATGATATAAAGCCAACGTTCAATGGTTCAGTTACCGGAATTTTTTCAGATTCTGTTTTGAAGTTCATTGATACAAAAATGTTTGATTTGAATGAGAAAGAAACCGATGGCGTAACAACCAAATATTTGATTGATGGAACAAGTGCAAAGGTGCATTTCAATACCGGCAATTTGGCGGGTTATGAATTTGAGGTTCATGAATACGACCATGCAACGCATACATTCACCTTGGTAAAGCAAACAGATGATCGGGGCGATGTGTTCCCTTCTGACAAATCAACCGCTTTCCAGTTTGCCATTGGCGATGAATACAAGTTGATAGATGTTGCATTGCCAGATACATACGAGCAAGCCGCGGAAGCCGAACTTGCCAATGAGGGCAATACTTACTATGACCAAAACAGCCAACCCAAGGTACAATATGGCTTGAGCATCACCAAATCTTTCTTGGAAAAGATGGTTGGTAATGGTTCAACAGTAAACATCTTTCAGCCGGGCGACTACATACCCATTAAAGATGTTGATATTGATGTTGACAAGTCTGTTAGGGTGAAATCTTTGACACGTAACTTATTGGATGAATATGATTATACTTTAACAATATCCGACACCGTTACGACAAACATAACAAACCGTGTCATATCGGAGTTGACATCACTTGATAAAATAGTATCAATAAACAACCTTAAAAATCCGGTTCGAGCACGTTCCAATTGGCGTACATCCCAAGAACTATTGAACATGGTTTTTGATCCGGAAGGTGATTATTACACCGGAAAAATAAAACCCAATTCGATTGAAACGCTTGCATTGTCCGTTGGCGCTAAATCCATGCAATTTGGATTGACAAATACATCATTCGAGCCCAATTATTCAGGAGACAAAGACTTGATAAAAGTAACCGGGGGTGTCCTCACTCATTATACTATAAGTGAAGATACTATCCGTTCATGGACTTTGGCAAACAATGAAACAATTTTTGAATCAGAATCAGCTTATTACATTTACGCAAAATGTCAACGTGTCGGAACGGCGGGGTCAATTATATTTTCAACATCCCAAATAAAAGTTGAACAAGATGTAAATTATTATCATTTTTGGATTGGAGTGGTAAATTCGGTAGATTCTGAAATGCAAGTGCGTTCCATATCTTTAACTTATGGTTTTTCGACAGTTAATGGAAGGTTTATAAAGACTGGAAGGATTGAAAGCAGTGGTGGAAGTGGAAGCTTCTTTGACTTGGATGACAATGAATTTAGAGTTGGTGATGAAAACAAAGGATTGGCATGGAACATTGGAGGAAATGGTAAGTTCGTGTTGAAAGGAACAATGGTACAATCCGATTCAGGCATAACCCAACCATTGGGTTGTTTCCGTGGATCATACGTAAGTGAAAACACATACTACAAAGGAGATGAAGTTACTTATAACGGTTCAACTTACCGCTACATTTATAATACCCCTATTTCTAATGTTTTGCCTACAAACACGACATATTGGGATGTGATAGCATCTAAAGGTGTGGATGGCACGAATGGAGTAAATGGTGATGATGGTGTTGATGGTGCATATTTTGAATATAGATATGCAAAAAACGGCTCAACAAGCACACCACCGGCACTTACTGTTACAGACAATAATCCATCGGGGTGGACAAGTACAATGCCAACTATTGGCACATCGGAATATTTATGGATGACGGTTGCAAAAAAAACGGCAACAGGGATACTGGTTCAAAACTGGAGCACACCGATAAGAACAAGTGGCATTCAAGGAGAAACCGGTGCGAAAGGAGACAAGGGCGATAGTCCATCGCTCGTATTCCGTGGAGTTTATAACGCGGCAACAACTTATTATGGGTTGCCACAACGGGTAGATGCCGTGAAATACAATGATGTTTATTATGTCGCCCGCACGGATGCAGGAAATTTTGCTGGAATCCTGCCAACAGACACAAGCAAATGGAATTCGTTCGGCTCTTCATTTAACAGCGTTGCGACAGGTTTGTTGCTCGCTGAATTGGCATACATAGAAAATTTAATTATAAACAGGATGTCAACCGGTAGTGATGATTCATTGCCACGCCTATTGGCCAACTCAAATGAAATAGGTTTCTACAAAAATAAAGCTGGTGAGAGTTCCACAAATAATGCCTTGTTAAGGCTTGGGATTGCAGTTGGCTATATGGCTACAAATGGGACTTCCAAGCCCGGAATATCGGTGAGGGATAGGGACGATGACAATAGCTATTCAGAGATGACATCGGAAGGCGTTTTTACAAATGGGAGCAACATAAACGCTTTACCTGTAACCGCCGGTATTTCATCATGTGTCTCAATGGCTGCTCTATTACAACATAGAGTTGCCGGGGATCAATATTTAGGAAATTCACTTAATGCCGCAATATATGGGAATGACCAAACGGGTGATTCGGATGCGGTGTATAGCGAGGGTTATGGCGGATATTTCAACAAACTAAAAGCCAATGGTTTATACATTGGTTGTAGGGTAATATCAAGTTCGACAACGTTAACCAAAACTGATGTATTTGTTTCATGCTACAATACATCTGAGATCACAATAAGTATGCCGGCAAATCCATACACAGGTGAGGTAATTATGATACGGAGGAATAATTCAAATGTCGTTGCAAATGGAAATGGCAAATCAATACTTAATACAAGTGTATTGAGTTCGATTAATGTTGGAGAAGGACAAGGAGATATTGGATTATTCATATACGATGGTAGTTATTGGACATATAACTATATGGGTAGAAAACCATAAAGTTATTATTTAATTTTACAACATTGTGTATTATAATGATACAATATATATTTTTGTACAAAAAATAATTTATATGAGTACAACAAGATCAGGAGAAATGGTGTCTTCCCAAATTGGTAAGTTAGGGATAATTGACAATATACAAAATAGCAATTTTTCGTTGCCAACAGGGCAATGTTTTAACATAAAGAATGATGGTTTACAATCCATTAAACTGCAAGTCCAATTGGCAGGAATGGCAGATGGTGAGTTTATCGAAACTACTTTTGACGTGGGTTGGAATCCTGAAATTGTCAAGGTGGTAAAACAGACATCGTTGACTAATTTGGTCATCAAATGGGGTTATTAAATTAAAATCAAATTTATATGGGACTTTTAGTTGGAGTTGGGACAACGCGCCCAACGTATGCTTATGATTATTACTATGGCATCGAATGGGATACGACCGTTTCAAATCCAAAACCAACACGTGTTGGTAAGAATGAGTTGCACCAATCTTTGCCCTTGCAATCATTAATGCGCCGGTGTGTATTGAATGATGATGGAACTGTCAACTATTATCTTAGTGCCAACAATTCAATATACCGGGATAATTCAGCATCTGCCATGCTTGATGGTTCACATGGCCAAGTAATGGTTGAACTACCGGATATGTATGTGCGTTTTGAAGCGGATGGCACAAAAAGGAGGGCATTAATGTCAACTCAGGCACTTCCCGGATTTATTAAGTGGTCAAAAGACTATGTTTCAGCGTATGAAACGACCGTTGAACGTGCTACAAACAAATTGGCATCGGTAGTTAATACAACCGCGGCTTATCGTGGTGGTGGCAATCAAACGGCTTGGGATGCTTTGAGTAAAACACTTTTAGGAAAGCCGGTAACAGATACGAGTTTGACAAACTTTCGCACCTATGCACGAAACAGAGGTTCTGTTAACTGGAATTGTTACACATACCAAATGCACAGGAAGTTGTTTTGGTTGTTTGCCGTTGAGTATGCAAATTTCAATTCACAAGATGCCTATAATGCTGCATTAACAACTGATGGCTACAAACAAGGTGGATTAGGTCTTGGTGTTACAACGATTGATGGCACTAAAATTAATAGCTATAACTCTGGCTATCCATTCATTCCATGTGGTTATACAAATAGCCTCGGCAACAAAACTGGTGTTATTTCATTCACCATGCCATTTGAATATGATTCAAACTATTCGGCTGGATATGTTGGGGCATATAATGCATCAACGGCTTACGTTGCGGGAAACTATGTTTCATCAGGAGAATTATTATACGTTTGTGTGTTGGCAAGTACTGGTAACGCAGTTACCAATACGACTTATTTTTCGCCAATTACAAGAACAACAGTAAGTGTTCCGTCTTATCGTGGGATCGAAAATCCTTTTGGGCACATTCAAAAGTTTGTCGATGGTTGCAAGGTAAATATACAATCTGATGCAAGTGGAGGAATAACCGAGTTCTACGTGTGTGATACACCGGCCAATTTCACAAGTTCAGGAATTGCAAATTATAAATTACGTGGAAATATGCCAAGAACCGATGGGTACATAAAGGAGCTTGTCCTTGGTGAATTTGGTGATATTGCTCCATTATCAGTAGGAGCTGGTTCAACAACATATTTCTGCGATTATACATTTATAACAAAACCTGATAGTAGTATTGTTGAAAAAGCTATTTGTTTTGGAGGGTCTTCCGCTTTTGGTGTCTATTGTGGTTTGTTAGATTTATATACAAATATTTATTCATATAATGTGCACCCATCAATTGGTTCCCGTTTATGTTTTATTCCATAAAAATAAAAAAATATGAAATTGAAATTATTAGAGCCAAATGCAAGATATGACCTTGTTTTTGGCAAACCTTCGGTATTTGAGCAAGACAATGATGGTTCAAATTTATACAGGTACAACATTGAACCTGAAATGGGTATTCCTGAAGGTAAGACAGATGAAGAGCAAATTGGATGGAAGTGCCGTGAGATGCGCATTTGGGAAACACCCACAAAATCCGCTTTAAAAAAAGCAATCATCCGTTCGATAGTGGATGAATCAACAGAATTCAACCTTGTCAACTCATACAATAAACATGTTCTTGGAATCAAGGTAGATACAAGTGCTGTTGACAACTACAAAGAGTTTTTAACATTCACGGAAGATGTGGATGCCATGTTAGTTTCTGATTTTCTAAGTAAAAATTCATAAAAAATGGAAAAAATAATAGTAACACTCTGGATATTGTTCGGCATATACATGCTGGTCCTGATGGCAATTCTTGCCGATTTATGGTCGGGAGTTCGCAAGGCAAAACAAAATGGAATTGTACGGTCAAGCTATGGTTTTAAGCGAACGATAGACAAGATTGCAAGGTACTATAATGTTATGTTAGCACTTACAGTAGTCGATGTAATGCAAATGGCTTCAATATGGTATTTGGAAACTTATTATCAATATCATTTCCCGATGTTCCCTTTTATAACCCTTTTAGGGGCTATTGGGATCGGATTAATCGAAATCAAAAGCATATACGAAAAGGCGGAAGACAAGATAAAAATTGACAATGTGGCGGCACTTGCCGGTCAGGTCATAGCCCACAAAGACAATTTAGAAGCCATTGCCGATGCGGTTGTAGAGTACATGAAGAAAAAGGATGATACTGTGAAATAACATGCAAAAATTGGATTTTATAAAAAAATATATTGGCTTCGCCCGGGAAAGTGAGGCGGCAACAGGTATGAATTACCTTGTTTCGCTCACGCAGGGAGCTTTGGAAAGCGCTTGGGGAGAATCAGCTCCCGGAAATAACTTTTTTGGCGAAAAAGATAGCGATGGCGTTAATGGAAACGAACAATTACTACTTACAACAGAGTACAGTAGTAGTAAGTCTTTGAGATTTCCAGTAATTATTTCTATCGCTTGGGATTCGGCAAAGAAGTTGTATAAATACCGTGTAAAAGATTATTTCCGGAAATATCCAACGGCTAAGGACGGGTTTATTGCACACGCTTATTTCTTTAAAAACCGCACTCGATATGCAAAAGCATGGTTGGTTAGGAATGATCCATACGCATTTTTTAAAGAAGCTGCAAAAGCCGGTTACGCTACAACTCCAAATTACTCAAGCATGTTAACAACTACTTGTAAATCAATAGAGAAAATAATAAAAGACAATAATTTATGAACAAAATAAATTTGAAAATAATTGCAATAGTGATTATATCATTTCTTGCCGTGCTATTTGTAGCTTCTAAATTATTCATACACAACAACAGTGCATTGAATAATATTGAGATTGCAAATTTTCGCAAAACAATAATTGATAGCGTTTCCACTGCAAACGACAAAAACCATATTATTGAAATATCTCGTATTAAGGATAAAAATTCAGACAGTATCAAAGCATTGAAAAAAAATGTAACATACTGGATGAATATTGCCGAATTGTATCGAAAGGCAACAAAAAAAACGCAAATAAAAGCTGATAGCATCGCCTTGTTAAAGCCAGAATGCAATGACATAGCAAAAGCTTATATAAACGTAATAGATAGCATTAAAAAGGAAAATAATGCTTTGGACAGTGCTAATTATAACCTCGACATTGAAGCGGAAAAATATTCACGAAATTTATATCTGACAGAAAAACAATTGTCAGTGATGAATGTCATTATCTTGCGTAAAGATAGTTTATTGCAGGTAAAGGATAGCCATATTTCAATACTTGAAAAAAATTCACTCCGGACAACTTGGTTTAATGGATTCAAATGGGGAGTTGGAATAGGCTATGCCGCCGGAATTGGTACTGTTGCATTAATTAAGTAAAAAACACTATATTTGTAAACATTGTTGCGAAACCAGGAGTTGCACCGGGTACAATGTTGAAGCCCGGCTTTGCCATAAGGTCGGGCTTCTTTATTCCATTTTGGGCATAAAAAAACGCCCAAATTTGTTAATTTTGGGCGTTTTCGTGTACGTTTTCGTGTACTAATTTTGTAAATCATTGATATTTAATGTTTATTGCGGAGAGAGAGGGATTCGAACCCCCGGTACCTCTCAGTACGGCGGTTTTCAAGACCGCTGCAATCGACCACTCTGCCATCTCTCCATTATCGGGCGCTTTTCTTCAAAAGCGGTGCAAAGATAGGATATTTTGCTGAATTACCAAATTTTTTCCAAATATTAATTTTTTCTCTTTGGGTGATGCTTTTTGTTTCATAAGTAAATGTTATATTTCACGAAATAATTATTTTTGCATTTGTAATCTGTAAATTGGAAAAAGATATGAATGATTTTGCGGCTATTGATTTTGAAACGGCCAATCAGTTTCGCACCAGTGTGTGTAGCGTGGGTGTTGTCATTGTTCGTGGTGGGGTGGTTTGCGATTCATTCTATAGCCTGATTCGTCCCGAACCTGAATTTTATCACTGGATGAATACTAATATACATGGTATTCGGTTTGAAGATACGGTACATTCGCCGGTTTTTCCGGATGTTTGGCATCAGATTGAGACTTTGATAGAAGGTTTGCCGCTGGTGGCTCATAATAAAGCATTTGACGAAAGTTGCTTGAAAGCTGTTTTTCGGATGTATGGAATGGACTATCCTGATTATCCGTTTCATTGTACTTTGCAAACTGCCCGAAAGAAACTTAAAGGGCTGCCTGACTATAAGTTGAACACTGTATCCGGCTATTGTGGCTTTGACCTGTTGCGGCATCACCACGCGCTGGATGATGCTGAAGCGTGTGCCTGGATAGCAAGGGCGATTTTATGAGAAACAGCGTAACCTCATGCTTTTCTGCTTTTTGGCTACGCTGTATATCTAATGGTTTAATTATTTTATAATCAGACTGTTTGCAGATATTCCACTACATTTTTTTCAATACGTGAAGCAATATCGCTTACATCGGCTCTGTCAAATGCTTCTCCGCTGATATTTTCGAATAATTCAATGTAGCGTTCGCTGATACCAGCCACTATTTCGTCGGTCATTTCGGGCACTTTCTGGCCTTCTTTTCCCTGAAAGCCGTTCTCCATTAACCATTCACGAACAAACTCTTTTGAAAGTTGTTTTTGAGGTTCTCCTTTTTCGAAAAGTTCCTGATAACTGTCGGCATAAAAATAGCGTGAAGAATCCGGTGTATGAATCTCGTCAATAAGGTAAATTTTACCATCACGGCTACCAAATTCATATTTGGTATCCACCAAAATCAAACCACGTTTGGCTGCTATTTCGGTACCACGCAGGAAAAGCTCCATGGTGTATTTTTCAAGTATGGCATATTCTTCAGCCGAAACAAGTCCTTGTTTCAGTATTTCTTCACGTGAAATATCTTCGTCGTGCAGGCCGTATTCAGCTTTGGTAGTAGGAGTGATGATAGGTTGCGGGAAACGTTGGTTCTCACGCATTCCGTCTGGAATCTTCACTCCACAAATCTCACGTACACCGCTTTTGTAAGCTCTCCATGCACTTCCGCAAAGATAACCGCGAACAATCATTTCCACGGGATAACCTTCGCAACGGAGGCCTACGGTAACCATAGGGTCGGGTGTGGCTAATTTCCAGTTGGGAACAATGTCGGCAGTTGCATCCAGAAATTTGGCTGCAATCTGATTCAGCATTTGTCCTTTGTATGGAATTCCTTTGGGCAAAACCACATCGAAAGCCGAGATACGGTCGGTGGCAATCATAACGAGTAAATCGTTTTTCACTGTATATACATCACGCACCTTGCCGTGATATACATTTTTCTGTCCATCGAAATGGAAATCGGTGTTTGTTAGAGCGTTCATATTTTAGTTGTTTGTATTATTTATTTTGTCCTGACTTACAAGCAGATTTGTTATTGCTTGTTCTATCTGTAGGTCGTTAACCATACGGTTATGAATCCCGAATAGCTATCGGGAGACTTTTCAAGTCAAAATTAACATGCCATCGTATTTTGTCCTGAAAGGACTTATTTTCATAACCTTAGGTCTGTGACCTAAGGCATTTGCATCACGCCTCCCTACTGCCTGAAAGGCAGGACAGCATTAATCTTTCAGAAAGTATCGTTCATCTATTTCAATTCCATTCTCGATCAGAAAGCGGCGATATTCATCTTCAAAACTAACAGTTTTATGATGTTCTTTCTGATTTATAACGTATTCAACGACTTTCTGTTTGTCATTTAAGTTATATGTAAATGCAGCAAAACTAACTGCCCAGCCTTCAAAATCAGGAAAGTTAGGATTTTTTGATAACCATTTACTGGAGTATTCTTTTAATTCCTTCATGAAATCAGATACTGCAATCGTCGGATGTACATCTACAATTAAATGAATATGATTAGGCATCCCGCCAATACGATATAACTTTGAATTCTTATTGTTGATAATCCCCATAATATAAGCATACAATTCTTTCTCATGTTGTTCGGAAATAGTATTCTTACTATATTTTGTTCTGAAAACAATGTGATATATAAGTTTTGTATAGCTCATTTCGTTTTGTTGTCCTGCCTTTCAGGCAGATTTGTTATTGCTTGTTCTATCCGCAGGTCGTTGACCTTACGGTTATGAAAATTTTGACTTTTCAAGTCAAAATTAACTTGTCATCGTATTTTGTCCTGAAAGGACTTATTTTCATAACCTTAGGTTGCTAACCTAAGGTGTTTACAACGGAAATGTTAACTGCCTGAAAGGCAGTACTACATTAGTTTTTCAGAAAATATCTTTCTTTTCAACCTTCCTCTTTTTCCCTTTTAGAGGTTAGGGTTTTCTTCTCATACGCTTCCACAATCCTCTGTACCAATTTGTGGCGTACAATGTCTTTTACATCAAACTCAACCTTCGCAATTCCTTTTACATTTTTCAGAACTTCTAACGCATCAATTAAACCGGATTTCTGCTGATAAGGAAGGTCGATCTGTGTCATGTCGCCTGTAATGATCATTTTAGCATTTAATCCCAGTCGGGTCAGGAACATTTTTATTTGTGAGGTAGTGGTGTTTTGTGCTTCATCCAGAATCACCACTGCATCGTTTAGTGTTCGTCCGCGCATAAATGCCAGCGGAGCAATTTGTATGGTGCCGTTTTCCATATATTCCTTCAGTTTTACAGGTGTAATCATATCCTGTAAAGCATCGTAAAGCGGTTGGAGGTACGGATCGATCTTTTCCTTCATATCGCCGGGCAGAAAACCGAGCTTTTCACCGGCTTCCACCGCGGGACGACTGAGGATAATTTTTTTAATTTCTTTGTTTTTCAGTGAGCGGACAGCCAGTGCAATAGCGGTGTAGGTTTTGCCCGATCCGGCAGGACCGATAGCGAAAAGTAAATCGTTGGTTTCAAAATCCTTGACCAACTTTTGCTGGTTCTTTGTGCGTGCCGTAATGGATTTGCCGTTTACGCCATGCAGAATCAAATGATCAAACTTCATTTCTGCCGGTTGACTTCCACCTTTTACTATCTCTATGATATTGCTTTCGTTCAGACTGTTATTGTCGATACAATAACGTTCTATCTTCTGAAGTTTATCAATGAACTTCTCTGTATCTTCTTCGTTTCCCGAAATCTTCAGCACATGTCCACGAGCCGTGAAACGGATATTAGGATACAAATTGCGCAAAGTATGGACATTGCTGTTGTTCACGCCATAAAAAACAATGGTGTCGGTATGTTCGGAGAGTTCAAAGATAGCCTCCCCAACCCCTCCAATAGAGGGGCTTTGAGAAGTGCTATGTAATTGTTTCGTCATAATTTGTCTTTAAGCCTCCCTTTTGGGGAGGTTTGGAGGGGCTTTTTAGTACGCAAACAGCGGATATGCCTCCATTGTTTTATTTACTTTTTCGCGAACGGAAGTAATGACTGCTTCGTTTTCAACATTCGAAAGAACTGTTTCAATCAGTTCGGCAATCAGTTCCATCAGGTCTTCTTTTGCGCCTCGGGTAGTGATAGCAGGCGTTCCGAGACGGATACCTGAAGTCTGGAATGCTGAACGACTATCGAACGGCACCATGTTTTTGTTCACGGTAATATCGGCTTCCACCAATGCTTTTTCGGCCACTTTGCCGGTCAGCTCAGGAAATTTGGAACGAAGATCCACCAACATAGAGTGGTTGTCGGTTCCACCTGAAATGATAGTAAATCCACGACCGATTAATGCTTTAGCCAAAGCAGCAGCATTTTTCTGTACCTGTGCCTGGTATGCTTTGTATTCTGGTTCCAAACATTCGCCGAAAGCTACCGCTTTGGCAGCAATCACATGTTCCAGCGGTCCACCCTGAATACCCGGGAATACGGCTGAGTCCAATAAAGCCGACATCATTTTTACTTCGCCTTTCGGAGTGGTTTTTCCCCATGGGTTAGGAAAATCTTTTCCCAGTAAGATAATACCACCACGAGGGCCACGAAGCGTTTTATGAGTTGTTGAAGTGACAATGTGCGCCCATTTTACAGGATTTTCGAGCAAGCCAGCTGCAATCAATCCCGCAGGGTGAGCCATATCTATCATTAACAACGCGCCTACTTTATCGGCAATTTCGCGCATACGTTTGTAATCCCATTCACGTGAATAAGCCGAACCTCCACCTACAATGAGTTTTGGTTTTTCGCGCAATGCTACTTCTTCCATTTGGTCGTAGTCCACGCGACCGGTTTCCTGACTTACATTGTATTCAGTGGGGCGGTAAAGAATGCCCGAACTATTTACCAACGATCCGTGCGAAAGGTGTCCACCGTGTGCCAGATTCAAACCAAGGAAAGTATCGCCCGGATTCAAACAAGCCAAAAATACAGCAGCATTGGCCTGAGCACCCGAGTGAGGTTGCACATTGGCCCATTCAGCTCCGAAAATTTCTTTCAGTCGGTCGATAGCGATTTGTTCGCTCTGATCCACCACTTCGCAACCGCCATAATAGCGTTTGCCCGGATAACCTTCGGCGTATTTATTAGTCAACACCGAACCCATGGCTTCCATCACCTGATCGCTCACAAAGTTTTCCGATGCAATCAATTCAATACCTTTCATCTGACGCTGTTTTTCACGCGCAATGATGTCAAAAATAATCTGGTCTCGTTTCATTTAAGCCTCCCTAAATCCCTCCGAAGAAGGGAATTTTGATTAGTTTGTTATTATATATTTATTTAAATTAATTGATTTAGTAATATTTTAAAGCCTCCCCTTTGGGGAGGTTGGAGGGGCTATCAACTCCTGAAATCTCTCCACAAACTTCCCTACATGAAAACCATCCATCAATGCATGGTTGGCGTGAATATCCACCGGAAGCCACATTTTGTCGCCATCGCGGGTAAGTTTCCCGAAAGTGATTTTCGGTACACTTCGCACTGCATCCCACATCCGGGCATGATTTACCGCTGTAAAGTCGGCCCAGGGCAGGGTAGAGTAGTGGATAATGTCTTCTCTTGGTTCGGAGAAGCACAATCCGGTATTTGCTTTTACCCGTTCGTTTTCGAGCAAGGCGTTTTGCATAAATGCTTCGATATCTTCATAAAATGGATAAAATCCGTATCCGAAAGTTTCATCTTCTCTGAAAATGGTAGGACCTGCGCCTACCGATTCGTAGCAATACACTTTGTTGTCTTCTATTCTGTACCGAAATTCTTCTATTTCGTTCACCACTTTCAGCGACAAATATAAGTAATAAAGCGAAAACGGATACCCTTTTTCTTTAGCTGTTGTATATGCCGAAGTACACTCCACTTTAACGGTAATGCCGAAAAGCGGTTCGTCGAATTGGTTGAAAAATTCGAAATGCTCCCGGCGTTTCCAGTTTGTGGTGTCAATCTCTCGTCTCATGATTTTCCTCTTTTTGTATTTATCAGTTTGTTAGATGTTTAAGGAAATTTAAAGGATGGTAAATAAGCATTCTCGGCCCGGAGAACCTCATTATTTCTTTTATCTTACTTTTTTCGGGATTTCGGTAACAATGTGTTTTACAAGATCTGCAGCTTGTTTTTTTTTCGCCGTAAGGGCATTTGTCGAGTCGGAGGGAGGCGTACTCTTTGAGTTTTTCGCAATTGGGACACGTAGTCTTGGAGCCGTGTATTTTTTCACAATATAAATCGATCATACGGCTGACTACCTGCTTTTCTTTTGCGATTTCTTTCATGTGTTTATATTTTTAGAGCCAAGAACCAATAGTCAAGAGCCAAGACCTGATAATCATAGCTTTTGTGTGATTTATTTATCATGCTTGTTTCGCTTCATAAGTTTAATGAATTTTGATCTTCGCTGTCGGAGATAAGGGCCTTTTCAATACTCAGCAATTCAGATTTTATAAATTGAAGCCGCTCCGAGATTTCCTGTTGCTTGGCTATGCGGTCTTTTTTTTCGCTGAGTTTCTTTTTAGCTCCTTCTAATGTTAATTTTTGCTCGTTTACTAAAAAAATAATTTGTTTTATCAGCACAATGTCCTCCTGGGTATAGAAACGGGTTCCCCGCTCGTTTCGTTTGGGCTTGAGTTGCTTGAACTCTTTCTCCCAAAAACGGAGGTTCGACTGGTTTACATTAAACATTTCAGCCACTTCGGATATGGAATAGTATATTTTTTCCATGCTGATTGGAACAGGCCTTTATTGCTGTTATTTAATTATTTTTATACGTTGTCCTTTTTTTACAACTGATTTGCGAATATGATTCCATTTCTTTATCTTCGAAACGCTTACTCCGTAACGGTCGGCTATTTCGCTTATCGTTTCACCCCGTTTTACTTTGTGGTACACTACCTTGCCTGAATTGCCGGGAGAAAGTGGCGCACTTTGAGGAATTTCAATTTCAAGGCGGCGGTTATTAATCAGTGAATCGGCCTTGTACGAAATAATCTGTTCGTATTTATCCATGAACGGGTTGATGTAATTCTGAGGCAGAATCAGCGCGTAAGGCTTAATGTCGCCCGGAACGATATCACGTTTGTATTGAGGGTTGAGCAACCGTAACCCTTCGATTGGCAAGTTCAGGATATCGGCCACCTGTCCCAAATGAATCCGTTGATGCACCATGATGGTGTCGGTAATGGCCGGCATGTGAACGTTGGCAGCGCAAAGGTTGTGTTCTTTGGCATAGTGCATGGTGTAATTGGCCGCAACAAAAGTGGGTACATAACCCCTCGTTTCGCGAGGCAGATAAGGGTAAATGGTCCAGTAGTCGCGTTTGCCTCCCGAGCGGCGGATGGCTTTGTTTACATTTCCGGGGCCACAATTGTAAGCGGCAATAACCAGGTTCCAGTCACCGTAAATGGTGTAGAGGTCTTTGAAATACCTCGCGGCTACTTTTGTGGCTTTAACGGGGTCGAGTCGTTCGTCCACCAGGCTGTTGATCTCAAGTCCGTACATTTTACCGGTGCCTATCATGAATTGCCACAAGCCTGCTGCACCCGCGCGCGAAACGGCGGTGGCATGTAATGCCGATTCGATAACAGGCAGGTATTTGAGTTCGAGAGGCATGTTGCTGGCTCCCAGGATTTCTTCGAATTTTGGAAAGTAATAATCGCTCATACCCATCATGAATTCTACCTGACGTCGTTTGCGGACGGTATATAATTCGATGTAAGAGCGAATGACGGAATTGAATGGCATCTCCATCAGGCAGGGCAGTTTGGAGAGTCTTTCTTTGTAAACATCATCAGGAACCGACTCGGGAACATCGCTCGATTCGCAAGGCGATGGGGTGGAACGCTCCATAACCCACGAATTCAGCATTTCGTCCAACGTATTGTCAATTTCTTCCGATATATCGGTAGAGTCATTCCCGATTACGTCTTTTTCTTCAGCCGAAGCGTGTTTTGAGTGCTGGGCAAATGTGTATCCGGTACTGAAAACCAATAATATATATATTCCTATGATTTTAGATTTTAAAAGCATGAAAACGAATTTTTCTATTTAATGTTAAAACTACACTGTAACCCAAGCGTTGTAGGGTATCCGTTTCTATTTTCCAGTAAGGTAGGCTTCATGTTGAACGATAAATCCGGTGTAATGTCGAAATCGTACAATTGTGCATCGACATAAGCATCCAGGATGGTAAGGGCATAAAACCCAATCGTTACGATGATGCTTAAATCCCTGTAACGGTGAAAACTTTTTTGCATGGAGTTAAGACTCGATGTTAATCCGGATATTCCTCCATACTGGTCGATAGTAGTCCCCGGTCGCATCACATCGTAATAGCTGTTTGTGTTCGGGTCGCTGTCGGTAATGTCGATATACGCTTTTTTATAGAGGTTGTAGTGCTGGCTGTTCCAGGTTATGGCAAAAGCGCAACCTAAAAAACCGCCGTAAACAATAGGCAATTTCCAGTATTTACGGTTGAGGATTTGTCCGTATCCGGGTATGATAGCCGCCCTCCATACCGATTTGGCCGGGTTGGGTTTAAAGTGGCTCCTCGCTATGGAATCGGCCTGCTCTTTGGTCAATGTTTTCGTAGTGTCGTTGATGACAAAATGTTTCTCTGCCATTTTATTATCATCGACAGGATGCAAAACTACCTGCGTTTTGCTTTTCAACGAATCGACCGATGGCATGCCGTTTTCGTTATTGTTGGCATGCAGTATTACCGGCATTAATCCGAAAACAAGAGCTAATATGTGAATTTTTTTATACAATAATTTTCTATAAAAACTCTTCGGCTCCGCGGGCAGGAGAGTGTGTTAAGCAATTTTTTCCTTTATTGTTCGGCTGGTGTTACCGTATTTTGTCAATCAACTCCATGATGCGCCCCAGTTCATCATCGCTTTTGAAAGGGATGGTAATTTTACCTTTTCCATTGTCATTGGTGCTGAACTGTACTTTAGTTCCGAAAATTTCGGATAATTGCGAAGTGATTTCTCCAAATTCCCGGGTTTGCTTTATAGCTTCCCCTTTCGGGTCTTTTGTGGTTTGAGCCGGTTCAAAACTTCCGTTGGAAGCATAGAACTTTACCAACTCTTCTACTTTGCGCACCGAATATTCGTGATGTATAATGAGCTCGTACAGTTGTAGTTGCGCGGCCGGATTTTCAAGCCCGAGAATGGCGCGGGCATGCCCCATATCGATTTTTTTATCTTTGATCCCCATCTGAATCTCGGCTGGAAGCTTGAGTAGACGAAGGTAATTTGTTACCGTGGTACGTTTCTTCCCAACGCGTTCGCTGAGCCGTTCCTGCGTAAGCTTGTATTCTTCAATCAGTTTGTAAAAAGTGAGGGCGATTTCTATGGCGTTCAGGTCTTCGCGCTGAATGTTCTCTATCAGGGCCATTTCCATAACCTGCTCGTCGGCTGCCGTTTTTACATAGGCTGGAATGGTTCTGAGCCCGATTTGTTTGGAAGCCCTGTATCGCCGTTCGCCGGCAATGATGAGGTATTTCCCGTTATCGTCTTTTCGCAGGGTGATGGGAGATATGACTCCCAGTTCGCGAATGGATGTTGCCAACTCGTCGAGAGCTTCTTTGTCAAAGTGCGATCGGGGTTGATTGGGATTCGCATAAATCAAATCCAGTTCAACTTCGTTGATAGAAGACGAGCCGGATGTACTGATATTCTCGGTGTCGATTAAAGCGCCCAAACCTCTGCCTAAACCGGTATTTTTTGCCATTGATTTAATGAGTCGTAATAATAGTTTTTAATGTTGTTTTGAAACCAGTTCGTTGGCCAGTTCAATGTAATTGGTAGAACCTTTCGATTCCGAATCGTAAAGCATAACGGGCTTGCCGTAGCTTGGCGCTTCGCTCAGGCGCACATTGCGGTAAATAACCGTTTCGAAGACCATGCCTTCGAAGTGCTTTCTAACCTCTGCATAAACCTGGTTGGCTAACCTGAGCCTGTTGTCGTACATGGTGAGGAGGAATCCTTCAATTTCCAGACCCGGGTTTAGCTTACTTTTTATTATCTTAATGGTATTCAGTAACTTGCTAATTCCTTCCAACGCAAAGTACTCGCATTGTACGGGGATGATTACCGAGTGGGATGCTGTAAGCGCGTTCACGGTGATAAGCCCGAGTGATGGCGAACAGTCGATAAGGATAAAATCATAGTCATCGACTAAGGGCATCAGCAGCTTGTACATTACTTTCTCACGTTCTTCCATGTTTAGCATTTCAATTTCGGCACCTACCAAATCGATATGCGAAGGAAGTACAAACAGGTTTTCCACTTCGGTAGAATGTATAGCCTGCTTGGTAGGAACTCCGTCAATCAAACATTCATAAATAGTAAATTGTAAACTTTTTACATCAATCCCGAGACCTGAAGATGCATTGGCCTGAGGATCAGCATCTACAAGCAACACCTTTTTACCAAGTACCGCCAAAGCTGCAGATAAATTGATGGCGGTAGTTGTTTTTCCAACTCCACCTTTCTGATTGGCTAAGGATATAATTTTCCCCATAAGTTAAATAAATGTGTTATTTGTATTCAAAAAAAACGATCAAGTAGCTCCTTAAGCTTGTAAACAAGGGAGATGGCTTGCGAAAACGGAAATTTCTCATCAGATAATCAAAAAAATAAGAAGATAAAAAATTATTCAATTGCAAACCACGCGATTGAATACAGCTGTTTTATGTTGACAAAGATAGTAAAATTTATCCACTCGTTCAAGTCAAAAGGAAGGATGAAATAAGAAATTAATTTTTTTAAGAAATCATTTAAATTTCTTGAAATTAGTATTATAAATTCAAAATCAAAATTTTTAGTTGAATCATCTGAGCGCTTAATAAATAACTAAAGCAGCGTAGTGATGAGGCAGGTAGTGGATATTAAATCTTTTTAGGTATTTTTTATTTTACGTTTGGATTGGAGCGTTTTGGGGTGGGTGGGAGAAGAATATCCTTGACGATTTTATCCCCTTTATTTTTAACTATAAATGATATGAACTACTCGAAGGGTGTGCCCTATAAGTATTTTTTGTTTCTTGTAAAATCACTAAATGTATGTTGCACAATATTTTACATAGAAGTTAGAGGGTTGCACAGAGAAATATCTTGAAAAAATTGTTAATTTTTGAATTTATTGGATACCCTCAACTTTAATTGACTGACGTTATTCAAAATGGGTATTCCCCAACATGGATTATATGTTGATAAATAAATGTAAACAATTTGAAATGAACAACTTGTCCTTTGATAAAAACCAGTTTCATAACTTTGATAGTGCCCGAACAGGGATGAAATTCCTGAAGACTAACGTGTTTCGGCAACAGGTTCTTCTAATTTACCATCTTCGCAACGCAATATCCGCCCCGGAAATTTTTCGAGCCAGCTAAGGTTGTGGGTAGCCATGATGATGGTGGTGCCTGAGGTTCGTATTTTATATAAAAGTTCTACCAGTTCGTTGGCAGTTTCGTTGTCTAAGTTTCCGGTAGGCTCGTCGGCCAAAATGATTTCGGGGGAATTGAGCAAGGCCCTCGCTATGACGATGTGTTGCTGTTCACCTCCCGAAAGCTGATGGGGCATCTTGTCTTTTTTTGATGCCATGCCCACTTGTTCTAAAACGCCTGTAATCTGCTCATCGATAGCGGATTTGTTTGTCCAGCCGGTAGCTTTCAGCACAAATTCGAGGTTTTGATAAACGGTACGGTCGGTAAGTAACTGGAAATCCTGAAATACAATGCCAATTTTGCGTCTCAGGAAAGGTATTTCCCGGGTTTTAATCAGGTGAAGGTCGTAACCCAGGACACCCGCTTCACCTTTGTCTGTTTTTACTTCTCCGTAAAACGATTTTAGCAGGGTCGATTTTCCACTCCCCACTTTACCCAGCAAATAAACAAATTCGCCCGAATAAACTTCGAGGTTTACATTTGCCAGAACAACTTCGTCTTGTTGAAGTATGTCGGTGTCTATGTATTTGATTAACAATTTATTGTCCATTTATGTCTTTTGTTTTCAGTAATTTCCCGAACGCGTTTATTTATGTCTTTTTTTCAGTTCTTTGCCAATATCATCGAGCGAATAGCCTTTGGAACGGAGCAAGACGATGAGGTGGTAAACCAGATCGGACGCTTCATAAATAAAGCCTTCTTCAGTGCCGTTGGTAGCTTCGATAACGGTTTCAACAGCTTCTTCGCCTACCTTTTGCGCCATTCGGTTGATCCCTTTCCTGAACAACGAAGTGGTGTAGGATCCTTCGGGCATTTCTTCGTACCTTGTTTTAATAAAATCCTGAAGGTATTTGAGAAACGTGATATCGCCCTGATTGGTTTCGTTCCAGCAGGTGTCGGCACCGGTGTGGCAAACGGGTCCTTCGGGGTGTACCTTGATGAGCAGGGTATCGTTGTCGCAGTCGGGGGCAATGGAAACTACACGAAGAAAATTACCGCTTTCTTCACCTTTGGTCCATAGCCTGTTTTTTGTCCGGCTGAAGAAGGTTACATTGCCGGTTTCCCGGGTTTTGGCCAATGCTTCTTCGTTCATAAATCCCAACATTAGTACTTTAGATGTCCATTCATCCTGAATAATGGCCGGTACTAATCCTCCCATTTTATTAAAATCTAACTGCATTCTTCTTTTATTTTTAAACAACAGGCGAAAATACAAAAAATTGACGATTGTTGCAACAATCATCTGTCATTCTGTATCGTTTTCCGTTGTGGATTTATGATTGGAAACATGTTTTTCGAGCAAACGCTGGATGTCCATCAGCATATCTATCTGGTCTTTTTGAATTTCAATCAGGTCTTGCTGTTGGTGCATCATCAGGTGATCCAATTTTTCATGCAACATCCTGATTTCCAATTCCGATTTTAGATTAGTCATGTAATCGTTTTTGGCTCTTTCGCGATCTTTTTCTTCCTGGCGGTTCTGGCTCATCATGATAACCGGAGCCTGTAAAGCGGCAACGCACGACAGGATGAGGTTGAGCAAAATGAACGGGTAGGGATCGAAACCCTTGTTCATCAGCCAGAAAACGTTCAATATAATCCATGAAAAAAGGAAAACAATGAACGAAATAATGAACGTCCAACTTCCACCAAAGGTAGCTACCTTATCGGCAACACGCTGCCCTAAAGTGAGTTTTGCATTTTTCGATTCGTTCTCAATTTCTTCGGAGATGGAACCGTGGTTTTCAAGCGTTCGTAAAACGGTTTTCTCAAGTTCCGACAAATTTTTCGACTCGTGTATCAGGTTTTCTGAAATGTATTTCGACCGGAAATAATTCAGTTCGCTGATTGATAAATGATTATCGGTAGTAAAGCCCGGATGTTCTTTAAGGATGTAATTAAAAATAGACCTACGGACTACCTTCCCGGAAATTTTTTCGGATAAAGGAAATTCTTTATTTGAAATATCGCTCTTGAATGTTTTCATACGTTTATATTTTTATATCTGCCCCTAACCCCAGCCTAGCCCCCTAAAAGGGGAATAAGAAGGGGGAACAAAACAGGTAGAGTGAATTGTTTGCTAATATATAATCATTCCCTTCTGTAACCAAAATTTTTATTTGGTCATGGGCGTTTCATGCGATAATAATTAATTGTTTTTTAAGGTTGTATAACTTTTCCCGACTTGACGGGAGAACTCGCGCTCCCGATAGCTATCGGGACATTACATTGGTTGTTAGGTATTTACATGTTCATTTCATAATGAATAAATTTACTGTAAATTAATCTTTTAAAATTTGCATTTCACATTTTGCGCAATCAAACTGAAGGCGGTAGCGCAGGTTTTTATGTTCGAGGTACAGGGGTTCGCGAAACGTGGGGTGGGCTCCTTCTTTGGGACACCAACCCATTTCGTATTTGATACAGTGTTTGGTAAACATCAACGGTACATTGCCGGCATGTTTTATTTCAAACCCCTGACTGATGGATGTAACGCCATGCTGCCGGTAAAAGTTTTCGGCAAGTCGGTTGGTAACGTTGCCGAGGTATGTCAGTTCGCGTTCAAAATAAAGCGCCTCTTTATCAGGCCGACGGGGAGCTTCCCTTTTATAGTTCAACATGCGTTCGTTGTCTAATTTTTCGGTCGTTAGCCGCCGCCATTCGGCAAGCGCGGATGAGGGAATAAACCACGATTTGCTAAAATGAACAATAATTTCTGACGGCTGATAAATGGTATTTCCGAGTTTGGACAACTGCCGGGTTATATTTTCGATGACGCCATCCTTGTTTTTAGCCTCTGTTTTTTCGATATTAAATATCTCTTTTACTGAAATGCTGTCTTCGTCTGTCAACTTTAACAGAAAACCGTCAGTATGTTCATGAAGTTCAATTTTTACATTGACTTTCCGTTCGGATGTTTTGCCTTTCAGCACATCGTCAAACGCTTTGTCCTGGTTTCTGTAAATGAGGATCCCGGGTTTTAGTTCCGGATGGATGTTTCCCAGCGGGTAAATCTTCCCGTTTTCGGTTTTATTGATCCTGAAGCCTCCCAATTCGCCATTTGGGCTTATAAAACAAGCACCATCGCCGTTGTGGAACAGTTGCCCGTTTTCAGTTTCGAAATAGTGGAGCGATGTTTTTGTGATTTTCCCGATAGGTTCACCCATCGATTTCGGGGTATCGGGCAAAATAATGTTGCGGTGCCGGCCGTGAAGAAAGTAATCGGTGTTGCCGCGTCGAAAGCTTTTTTCGGGTTGAGGTTCAAAGAGAAAGTGCGTTTTCCCAGAGGAACTTCTTTTCAAATGAGCATCATTATCGATCAACGCATCTAACTTTTTTCGGTAAAACGCAGTGATATTCTTTACATAATCAGCATCTTTCAGTCGGCCTTCAATTTTGAACGACATGATGCCGGCTTCTATCATTTCGGGGAGCGATTCCGATAAGTCGAGATCTTTGAGCGACAGCAAGTGTTTGTCGCGTACCAGCATGTTTCCATCAGCATCGGTAAGCGAGTAGGGCAAACGGCAGTATTGGGCGCACTCGCCACGGTTGGCGCTCCGGCCGCACGAGGCCTCGCTCATGTAGCATTGTCCGCTGTAACTGACGCATAAGGCGCCGTGTACGAAAGCTTCGAGTTCAACGCGGGTACCCGCTGAGATTTCACTGATTTGGCGCAGTGTAAGTTCCCGCGCTAACACCACCCTTGAAAAACCGGCATCCTGTAAGAATTTTACTTTTTCAATGCTCCTGTTGTCGGTTTGAGTGCTGGCATGTAGCGCTATCGGAGGTAACTGAAACTGCAAAATTCCCATGTCCTGCACTATCAGTGCATCTGCTCCGGCTTCGTAAACTTGCCGGATCAACCGTTCGACCTGAGGCAACTGCTCATCGGTAAGCACCGTGTTCAACGCTACAAAAACCTTACTCCGGTACCTGTGGGCATAAGTGGACAGCGTTTCAATATCGGACACCGGATTGCCGGCGGCAGCGCGAGCTCCAAACTGCGACGCGCCAATATAAACCGCATCGGCGCCATGGTTGATGGCCGCTATACCGCATTCGAGATTTTTGGCAGGAGAGAGGAGTTCGATGGTTTTCATGAATTGGATTTGATAGGCAGAATTCGTTATTCCTCCTTAATGTATTTTTGTTAAATCGTATGGAGTTTCCTGATAAACAAAGTAATTCAACCAATTGGTAAAAAGAAGGTTGGCATGGCTTCGCCATCTCACCAGAGGTTCTTTTTCCGGGTCGTTGTCGCGGTAATAATTTTTAGGAATTTCAATCGGCAATCCTTTGGCTCTGTCCCTTTTGTATTCGGAATCAAGCGTGTTTGGGGAATATTCGGAATGGCCTGTGATGAAAAATTCGCGACCGTTGCGGGCCATCACCATGTAAACTCCCGATTCAGGCGATTCTGACAAAAGCGTGAGTTCTGGTCTTTTCAGAATATCTTCGGATCTAATTTCGGTATGGCGACTGTGAGGAACGTAAAAAACATCGTCGAACCCTCTGAAAATTGGATTTTGAGGGTCGTAGAGCCGATGCTCGAATATGCCGAACATTTTGGAATCCAACGGGTATTTAGGAATGCCGTAGTAGTGGTACAATCCGGCCTGGGCTGCCCAGCAAATAAAAAAAGTGGATGTAACGTGGGTTTTGGCCCAATCGAAAATGCCGGTAATTTCCTTCCAATAGTTGACATCTTCAAAATCAAGCAGTTCTACCGGAGCTCCTGTGATAATCATGCCATCGTAATTGCTCTGGCTGATGATATCGAACTTTTTATAGAAAGCTGTCATGTGTTCAATCGGCGTGTTTTTCGATGTATGACTTTTCAGTCGTAGAAAATCAATTTCTATCTGCAACGGCGAGTTGGATAAAAGCCTTATTAAATCGGTTTCGGTAGTTATTTTTACAGGCATGAGATTAAGAATCACTATTTTAAGTGGCCTGATCTCCTGGGTGGAAGCCCTGTCGGAGTCCATCACAAAGATATTCTCTTTTCTGAGCGCATCCACCGCCGGTAAAGTTGCAGGAATATTAAGAGGCATTTTCTATGTTTTTTAGTAATATTTATTGTAAATTTTCCAGTAGGCTTCGCTGCCGATAAAGTCATCTAAAAAATCGTCTAGTTCTTTCAACAGTAACTTCGAACGGTTGTCAACGACCCAGGCCTGCTGTTGCGTGAATCCCACCGGAAGCGAATAATCAATGTTGGGATAATCATATTGCAACCGTTGTGCAAACTCTTCGTTGCAAATGGTTTGTTTTATCTTGCCTTCCGATACCATTTTAACGAGTTCTTCTTTGTTTTCGTTCAGTTCCGTTATGTAAACCGGTGCTGCCAATTGGTCTGATAAGTTGTTGATAATCATTTTATAAGGCGAATTTTTGGAAATGTATATGGTATCATCTGCCAGTTCTTCCTGTTTTGTTTTCAGTTTTAACGATGTGCTGTCTTTTGGAATACGTTGTATCAGCACTTGCCGGGCAGCCATCAGGGGGGCGGTAAACGAAACTTTTTTTCCCCACAGGGTTGTGATGGGTACGAGGTTTGCCAATACATCGTATTCGCCCGATTTTATCTTTGCGATGCAATCTTCCATGTCATCGTCCTGGGTTACTACCAGTTCGAGCCCCATGGTGTCGGCAAAAGCTTTAATAATTTCGTACTGAAAACCGTAAACCGAGTCTTTGGTTGTTACAAAACCGAAATCCGAACCATCGGAAAGTACAAACAAACGTCCTCTTTCTTTAATAAACGGCAGATCGTGAACGTTTTTTCGGGTGTGCCTGAATCCGGCAATCATTATAACCGCTATGATGATCAGTAATATACCACTGGCTATAAAATTTTTTTTCATCCAAATAATAATTGTTTGAGATGTACACGAAATATTTTTAGTGTTTCCTTTTTATCATTCGTTACCAGTAAACTTTTGGTTTGTACATCAGTTGTAAAAATTCCACGAAATACCCAATTTCATAATGGCCGGATTGATAGGATAAAGCGGCATCGAGAAATATGCATCGTTGCTGAACAGCTGATTGATATGGTAATATTCGATAAAGAACCGTGCTTGCTTCAGGTGGAAATTAGCATAAACACTCACTACGGGAAAATTACCTACTTTGGTAGTGTTCTGGTTGTAGAACTGCCCGGTTGCAGGCATGTACGATGGCGAATAATAGGCCGTGTTATACCTGAAATTGGCTCCCAGCTGCGCGTTCAGAACTTTGAACCATGTGCCGTGGTAATAAAGATTGTTGTACAATGAAATGTCGGGCAGAGGGATGATGTTCTGGTTTGAACTTACCTGATAGGCAACTGTGTTTTCGAGCGTAAAAGCCTTGAAACTAAAGTCCTGCCTGAGGTATGCCGACACAATTTGAATGTTGTCCAGGTTGTTTTGAGGCAATCCGGCCTTATCAAAATAAATGTAATTCTTTACGTTTTCCACGGATACTTTCAACGAGAATTTCCGTGTAGGAATGGCAAACACGCCGCTTACGTTCGTGCGGAAAATTCGTCCGAAGTTATTGTGCCACTTAAAGTGATTCGACTCATAGTCCTGGAGGAAAAACGATGGTTCTTCGCTTCTGACAAACCCTTTGGCCGTAAGCGATACGCTGTCTTTCCACAATTTGAAGTTTCCCCGCACATCCCCGTCAAGAGAGAATGTTCCGGACTTTGATCCTATCAGCCCAAATTCACCCTGGATGATATAGCGGAACCGTTGTCCCTGTTGCTTGGACAAGATTCCACCGAGAAATGTATTGGATTTCCAGGTGTGGTTCATAATCGTATCGGTAAGGTAAGTATAACGTTCCATATCGTTGTGGATGTAGGCCGTCATGCCAAATTTAGCCCATTTGTTGAATTCTTCGGCCATGCTTATGGCAAAGGTGTTGCTAATGGTTTGCAGCGCTGCCGTGTCTTTGGTTTGCTTGTACGAATAATAAGTGTTGTCGTAGAAGGCAGAGTCGGCGGTTTTTTCGTAGAACCGTTTACTTATTTGATTCAGCCTCAGCGTATGGGTGAAATAGGTTACCGGCACATACTCTGTCCGGATGGAATCTTTGGTTACTTTGATTTTCCGGTCGAACCCGATGCTGTATTTGTGGTTGAAATAGAATTGATTATACCGGTATGCCGAAAAACCGGTGGTGTTGGTTACCAAATCTTTTGCTTCCACGTTGGAAGTAGGGTGTGTTATCTGTAAAGGATCTTTTATACCTCCGTTTTCAAAATTTTTCAGGTTGTTGATGGTTGCTACGCCAATGTACGAGTAATGTTTGCCATTGAGGTAGCTAAAAACCGATCCCGAAAATTTTTTGGCAGCCTGGTTGGGGTTGTTGTCGTTACCATATTCGCCTACCGAATAAATATAATCGAGCGTGGTTCCTATACCCAAATTCTTTTTCAGGTTGGCCGAGTACAGGAATTTGATGTTTTCTTCTTTCCTGAAAGTGGATCCGCCGGAATTGTAAGTGAGGTTGGACAATGGATTTTTTGTGTTGTAAAACGTTGTGTTCCAAAGCCCGTTGATATATGGGTAGTAAGCGTTCGAAAACAGGAAGTCGGTATTGTCCGGACGGTCGAAGTAAATTTTCGATTGTACCGGCGAACAGTAATTGGCGTTGTATGAGTTGGCAATGCTAAAGCGGTCGAGCGGGTTCGCATCCTGGAAATTGAGGTGAATCGTGTCGGGCGCTATTGAATCGGGAATGGCCAAACGCTCCGATAATTTCCAGGCCTTCACGTAGCGGTAGCCGCTCTTTTCCTGTGCGAATGCCGTAATTGAAGTGATTAGATATATAAAAACCAGAAAAATATATTTTTTTTTCACGCGGGGAGTCTTTTTTATTTAAAAATGAAAATGATGTTGAACAACACATACATAGCTGGTTGCAAAGATACGAAAATATATTGTGACAAAATGTAATGGTTTCGTTATAAAAAATGAAAAATGCGGATGTTAAGCCGGTGCGATGCCGTTATCGGGGAGGTGATAGCTGGCTTCATGTGTTTAAAAAAATGCTGAAATCTCTTTGTCAATCAAATAATTATTTGTAACTTTGCCCCGCTTTAGTAAAAATATTTATATAAATTCTAAAAAGTTAGTAAACAGTATGTTAAATCATTATGAAACCGTTTTCATTTTAACTCCCGTTTTGTCTGATGTACAGATGAAGGAAGCGGTAGAAAAGTTCAAAGCCGTGTTGACCGACAACGGTGCGACGATCACTAATGAGGAAAACTGGGGCTTGAAAAAACTGGCTTACCCGATTCAGAAAAAATCGACCGGTTTTTACGCGTTGCTTCAGTTTGATGCAGAATCAAAAGTGGTTGCCTCCCTCGAAACTCAGTTCCGTCGTGACGAACGTGTACTTCGATTCCTGACATTCCGTCTGGACAAATACGCGTACGAGTATTCAGAAAAAAGAAAAAGTGTTAAATCAAAAGAAGGAAAGGAGAACTAAAACATGGCAGCAAACAATGGTGATATCCGTTATTTAACTCCCCCTACGGTGGATGTTAAAAAGAAAAAATATTGTCGTTTCAAAAAAAGCGGTATCAAATATATCGACTATAAAGATCCCGAATTTTTGAAAAAGTTTCTGAACGAACAGGGAAAAATTCTTCCCCGTCGTCTTACCGGTACTTCGCTGAAATTCCAGCGTAAAGTGGCTCAGGCTGTGAAACGTGCCCGTCATTTGGCGTTGCTTCCTTATGTAACCGACATGATGAAATAATTTTAAAAAGTTAGGAGAAAAATTATGGAAATTATATTGAAAGAAGATGTAATCAACCTGGGTTACAAAGGTGATGTAGTGAAAGTGAAAGATGGTTACGGACGTAATTATCTGATTCCTACAAAGAAGGCGGTTCTCGCTACTGAGTCGGCAAAGAAAATGCTTGCCGAAGACCTCAAACAGCGTGCTCATAAACTCGAAAGAATTAAAAACGAAGCTGTTGAACTGGCTGCAAAACTGAAAGAGGTTACCCTCACCGTTGGCGCTAAAACAAGCTCGACAGGTAAAATTTTCGGTGCGGTTGGTCCTATCCAGTTGGCTGATGCTTTCGGAAAAGCCGGATACGAAGTTGATCGTAAGGTAATTGTGATCAAAGAACCTGTAAAGGAAATCGGATCTTATAAAGCTACTTTGAAATTGCACAAGGAAGTTTCTATCGAAATTCCTTTTGAGGTGGTTTCTGAATAATACTGTTTTTACAGTTCAAAATCAATCTTACAGAAAAGCCTGTACAACGCTCCGTTTAGTTGTACAGGCTTTTTTATGTTTGTTTTTAAAGGTAAAGAAACGGGGGTTAGTAAATCTTTTCGCCCACCGATATTTTTAGTTTCTGACTGTTGATTTCGTAGTCGGTGATGGCTTTGTAAAGGCTGAGTTTGCTTTCCGAAAGGGAGGTAAAGCTGTCGAGCAGGTCGAGGTTGGTGATAGAGCCGGCCTCGTAGTTTACCTTCGATAGTTCGTATGCTTTTTGAGCCTGTTGCAATTGCAGTTCCGACTGTTTTACCTTGTTGGCGGCCGCTAACAGGTTGGCGCGGCTTTCCACCACCTCGTTGGTAATGTTGCGGCGAATCAGTTCCATCTCATCTTTGTTTCCCGAAATATCATTGTTAACCTGGACTTTGGAATACTTCGTCCGGTTAGCATCGAAAATAGGGACTTTCAATGTTACTCCGGCAGCGTAATTCCATTTTCCGGTATCTTCCAGTTTATTACTGAAATAACCGTTTTTGTATCCGCCATTGGCGAATAAATTGAACGAAGGGTTGTTTTGCGCGCTGGTAACTCCGAGTTTCGAGTTCAATATGTTTTCGGTTTGTTTCGAAAGTTTGATTTCGCTTCTGTTCCGGTAAGCCTGTTGAATCAGGGAATCGGCTGGTAGCACCATGGCCTCGTTCAATGTAGGTTCCTTCAATCGTAAAGCCGTGCTTGCCGCATTGCCAAGAAACGAATTTAGTTGCGCGGTTTGCACTTCCAACGACGTTTGCAGGTCGGTTTTTTGGTTTTCAATGGTGGATATTTTTACTTTAGTGGTTAGAATATCGTACTGGGTTGCCGATCCGGTAGCGTTTTTCTTTTGCACCAAGTTTAAATGTTCGTTCAGGTTTTTGAGTTGGTCGTCCTTGATTTGAATGGCTTTTTCGAGGTACGAAATGGTGTAATAAACCCTTGCTACCGACAACGATAGTTGTTGCTTGATTTGCTCTATGTTCATTTGCGACAGCAACTTGCTGTTCTGGTTGAGTTCAACGCTTTTTTTTGTCCGCCCAAAATCGTAGATGTTCTGACTGAGATTGATGCCGGCCGAATAGATGTTTTTTGGCGACATATCGATGGTGTAAACTTCGCCGCCGATAGGCATTGTCATCGAATTGACAGGTTCCATACGGGTGTACGATCCGCTGAAATTAACTTCCGGCAGGTAAGCTGTTTTACTCAGATCGATGCGAGCGTTGGCCGAAAGCACCTCTTTCTCTGCTTTTTTTATTGCCGGATAGTTATTCATTACCGAGGTTAGAATTTCGCGCAACGAAAGCGAGTCGGAAGCCGTTTGCGCCGATGCCGCAACACAGGAAAAAATCAGCCATGTTATAACAACTGTTTTTACATTATATATTTGTTTCATCATCTTCATTTTTCTATTTTGTTTGAATGGGTTGCATTTTCTTTTTCTGTCTCATTAAAATGATGGGTATAAAACTCACCGCGGTCATTCCGGCTGCAATCATAAAATCATCGTTCACCCCTTGTATAAATGCCTGAACGTTAATGTTCGACATAACGAGGTTCTGGCTTTGCTTGAGCGATGTGGCTACAGAACTTCCGGCCGTATGCTGAATGTATCCGGCCAGGTTCCTGACGGTGTTCTGGAAAACCTGCGAACCTGCCTGGACGTTTTCGCCAAATACCTGCGCGTGGAAATTGGTCCGGGCTGTAAGTAATGTGGACAGAACAGCAACTCCCAGGCTACCGCCAATTTGCCTCATGGTGTTCATGATTCCCGAAGCTTGGGCCATTTTCTCGCGCGAAAGGGTGGCCAGCGATAGCGAACTCAGCGGTGTAAATATCATCCCCATTCCAAATCCCCTGATATACAGCGATGTCATGATATAATGATGCTCGGTAAGGAACGAAAGATTTGAATTGAGGATAAAACTGGTAATCAGTAAAACAATGCCGGTAAAAAGAGGTATTTTCGCGTTTACCTTATCGGAAAAAGCTCCGGCAACGGGCGATATAAACCCTTGGATAATACCAACCGGCAGGAAGACGGCTCCGGATTGAGTAGCTGTATATCCCAATGTGTTTTGCAGGTAAAGCGGAAGTAAAAATGTGCTCCCGAACATTCCCATGCCGAAAAGGAGCATGATGACGTTGGCCATCCCGAAATTAAAATCTTTCAATAATCTTAAATCGAGCAGGGGCGAGTCGGTAGTAAGCTCCCGGGTTACAAATACCGCAAAGGCGATGGTGGATATGGCGAAGCAAAACAGAATATAAGGGGCGTTCCAGCCAGCCGAGTTGGTAGTGGCGTGTCCTTCGGATAACGCGTAAAGCAATACCGGAAGAAATATTATAACTGAAATAAACCCGATATAATCGAACTTCCGGACGTTGGGATGTATAAATTCACGCTGGATGATAAACGTGAATATCAGCGCTATAATCCCTACGGGAACGTTGACATCGAAAATCAGGGGCCAGCTGAAGTTGTCGATCAGGTACCCGCCTATGAGCGGCCCGAACGAAACCGAAGCAGCGGAGGCTATGGCCCAGAAACCCAGCGCCAAACCCCGTTGACGGGGTGGAAATTCACGGGTGATAATGGCCATACCAAGTGGCTGAACCGTTCCTGCGCCAAGCCCCTGAATAATGCGGGAAATAATCAGCGTTGTTTCATCGTTTGAAAGGCCGCACAGCAGCGAACCAAAGGTAAACAGGAACAACCCCCAAAAGTAAATTTTCTTATACCCGAACTTATCGGCCAGCCAGGCCGATGTGGGCAACATGGCGGCCATGGCAAGCATATAGGCGGTGATGACCCATTGTATGGTGGATAATCCGACCCCGAATGACGACATGATCTTCGGCAGGCTCACGTTGACAATGGTGCTGTCGAGTACCGCCATGAAAGTCCCGATCATGATGTTCATCAACACAAACCATTTGTAACGTTTGTTTCTGGGGTGGAACACCGCGTCCCTTCCCCGGAGTTTGCGCCTTATTTTATGAGCTGATATTTTTCTCATTATTTAACTATCTTTACAACCGCCGACATGCCTGTGAGGTAACGGAAATCTGAAGCTTTTTTGTTATCGGTAGTTCCATCTATCGAAATTTTAATGGGAACGCGTTGCGTAACTTTCGTGAAATTTCCTGATGCGTTGCTGGGTGGAATCAGCGAAAACTGCGATGCGGTGGTAGATCCCAACAGGAAGATTTTACCTGTAAACGTTACATCGGGGTAGGTGTCGAGGGTGAAAAGCACCTTCTGACCCAATTTCAGATGTTCCACCTTGGTTTCTTCCAGGTAAGTTACCACCCAAAATTTCGAATTGTTGTTGATGGTATAAACCGATTGCCCGGCATTGGCCACATCGCCTGCCAGCAACCATCGTTTGGCTACAATACCCGAAGCGGGCGCATATACACGGCAATTTTTCAGTTGGGAATTGATCACTTTCATTTGTGCTTCCACCGATCCGATGGCTGCATCAGCCGTTTTTATCTGCGATTTCGAAACTTCTAATTGCGATTTGCCTGCATTGTATTGAGCCTGAGCAGTTTCAAGTCCTTTTTTTAAATGGTCGTACTGTTCTTTCGGGATTACTCCGCCTGCAAATTGGGTAGCTCCCCTGTCGTAATCTTCTTTTGCACGTTGCAACGCGATGTTTAAAACTTCCGTGTTTTTTGTGTCGAAGTTTAATTTGGCCTGAGCTTGTACTTTCCCGGTCTCCGATTGGGTGATATTGGCTATAATTTGTTGTTTTTGAGCCAACAGGTCTGTGCTGTCCAACTCTACCAATAATCCTCCCAACTTTACCGTGTCTCCCTCTTCGGCGTATATCTTTGTAATTCGTCCCATGATTTTCGGACATACGGTAACCACATCCGATGTTACAAACGCATCGTCGGTTTTGATGTATTTACTATAGTCGATATACCAATAGATTCCGACTGTAATTACTGCTAAGGTTATTAATATCAGCGGAATATAAATTTTTAAGTCGATTTTTTTTCTTGCCATATTGTTAAATGTAATTTTTGATGGGTTTATAGTTCTTTTTTACAATGAGTTATGTTTTGTTGTTGATCTATCATTAATTCGGTGAGGATGGTCCTGACTTCAAGTGTAGCCGCAAGCAGCCGGTTTTTTTTATCGCCATCCAAAAGTTCAATCTTTTTCCGCATCTCCTCGGTGATATTTTGCTTTATGGCCTTAAATTTAGCCGCTCCCTTTTCGGTAAGGCGGATGTTTATGATGCGCCTGTCGTTTGGATCGTATGTCCGTTCCACCATTTCTTCTGCTATCAACTTGTCGATATGTGCCGTAACATGGGGCTTTGGCATCGATAGTTTACATCCTATTTCGGACATCGACAGGATGTTGTGCCTGAGGATAACCCCCAAAACGAACAATGAACCGGGGTTGAGATTGGTTTTTGAACGTATCTCGCGGGTAAGGCTTTTCGCCAGCAAAGGATGCAACGATAATAAATTCTCAACTATTTTGCTGATTTGATCTTCATTGGTTTCATTCATAATATTTACTTTTTCTAAAATGTTACAAAATTATAACTATTATTTTAAATGAACTAATTTTCCTGAATAATTAACATTTATCATTGTATTATTATCGCATATAGATATAAATTTTTTGTATAGTGATATTATAATAATTTATTAGTGGTATTATTGTAATTTAAAAACTTTTGCCGTACCTTTGCGTTGTTTATTAAAGAGACAATTAAAAGAACAACATATATGGAAAAAATAGTTATTGTAGGAGGCGTAGCTGCCGGAGCCACAGCGGCTGCCAAAGTAAGAAGAATTTCGCCCGAAGCGCAAATCACCATGCTCGAAGCGGGGCCTGATATTTCGTTTGCCAATTGTGGATTACCTTATTATATAAGTGGCGATATTAAAAGCCGTTCCAAACTCATTTTGCAAAGCCCCGAAAGCTTTAAGGAACAATACAACGTGGATGTTTTTACACATACATTGGTAACTGATATCGACCGTAAAGCTCACATTGTCACAACCAAAGATGTACGGAGCGGCGACCACAAGGAATTTGAATATACCAAACTGATCCTCGCGCAGGGTGGACGTCCGGTTAAACCGGAGCTTCCAGGTGCCAATTCGGGCCATGTTTTTACCTTGTGGACACTCGACGATATGGATAAAATCTATAATTTCATCAACGATAAACATCCGAAAAGCGCTGTTGTAGTGGGAGGGGGTTTTATCGGGCTCGAAATGGTAGAAGCGCTTGTTAAACGCGGGCTGAAGGTAAATGTGGTGGAAATGATGCCGCACGTGATGGCGGTAATGGAAGCCGAAACAGCAGGTTTTATCGAAAATGAAATGCTTTCGTACGGTGTGGAAATCCATACGGGCAGGGGAGTAACCGAAATTTCGGCTCGCTCGGTGAGGTTAGACAACGGAAAAACAATAGATGCAGATATGGTTTTACTTTCTATTGGTGTTCGCCCTACTTTGCAATTAGCCAAAGAATCTGGATTAGAAATGGGTGAAGCCGGCGGATTGCTGGTAAATGAATACATGCAAACTTCCGATCCTGATATTCTGGGTGCTGGCGATATGGTGGAGATTGAACATAGGGTGAACGGTAAAAAAGTACGTATCCCGCTTGCCGGACCTGCCAACCGTCAGGGGCGTATCGCCGCCGAAAACGCTATGGGAGGAAAGCACGCTTACAAAGGTTCAGTCGGGACTTCTATTGTCCGTGTTTTCGAAGCGGTTGCGGGTACCACGGGCTTTTCGCTGAAACAGGCACGTGCACTGGGCCTCGATGCCGATGCCGTCGTGGTGCATAAAGAACATCATACTTCGTACTATCCCGGTGCGGAGCAGGTTACCGTGATGTTGGTATATGATAAAACTACCGGCGTCATTCTGGGCGGGCAAACAGCGGGTTATGCGGGAGCTGATCGCCGTCTCGATGTGATAGCTACTGCCGCTGCCAACAAACTTACGGTGAATGATTTGTCGGATATCGACTTTGCTTACTCGCCACCATTGGGTACTGCCAACGATGCACTGAATATGGCGGCTTACACGGCCGAAAACAAGATGTCGGGTTTTAGTCCATCGGTTACTGCCTTGGAATTGGATGCTTTCGTGGCGGACAATAATCCTGTATTCGTTGATGTTCGCGATGTTTTTGCTTACGAAAAGTCGCACATAATGGGGGCATTGCATATTCCATTAGAATTGTTGGCCGAAAAAGCAGGCTCTATTCCTAAAAATCGTCCGGTAGTGGTGTACGATGAAACCGGGAAAAAAGGACATCAGGCTTTACGAACACTGGTAGGCGCTGGTTTTGCTGATGTAACCAATGTGTCGGGCGGACATGCTTCGTTGCAACGTCAGGCCAGAGCCATCGGATTTAAAAATATAGACCTGGGTTTGATCCCGGTAGAAAAGAAATCGATGGCCGATAAAACTGAAGCGGAACACGATACTTCCACCGAAAAACAGGCTGAACAACCATCAAACAAACCATTGATAGTGGATGTACGTACCCGCGAGGAGTTCAACACCGGTGCAGTGCCGGGTGCGGTGAATATCCCGCTGGATGAATTGATGTACCGGTACGAAGAGGAGCTCGGTAACCAGCCCGACCGCGATATTACGGTGTACTGCGCTTCGGGCGCCCGTTCGGCCTACGCGCAGCAAATGCTGATGCAGATCGGTTATAACAATGTAAAGAATGGTGGTGGTGTATCGGCGATGATGGCCCGTGTACGCGCTGCGGTGCAACCCAAAGCCGAACCCAAGCAGGCGGCCAACGAACCGCTGATCATCGACGTGCGTACTCGCGGCGAATTTCTGGGTGGAGCGTATCCCGGAGCTATCAACATAGAGCTGGATCAGCTGGCTTCACGAGCTAACGAGCTGGGCGACAAATCACGCGACATTACTTTGTATTGCGCTTCGGGCGCCCGCTCGGCTTACGGGCAAAGGCTGTTGCAGCAGATGGGTTTCACCAACGTGAAAAATGGTGGTGGACTGATGCACATGATGATGAGAAGATAACTATGTATGGTGGAATTTTATAGTCGTTTGAAGATTAATACATAAACAATTTTTTTAGACAAATATTTATTTTTATGCAAACAGTTTTAATCGTTCTGGCTGTTATCGTTGGAATTATCGTTGTGCTTAATGTTTATGCCCGTTTTAAAATGAAGAATATCCCGGCGGTGGCTGATAGCGATAGAATTTTGACCCTGACGGACAAAAACTTTCAGCAGCAAACCAAGGGGAAGCTCGTTTTAGTGGATTTCTGGGCTGAATGGTGTGGTCCCTGCCGGATGATGGCTCCCGTTTTGAACGAAGTTGCCGGTGAATTGCCCAGTGGAAAGTACGTGGGAAAAGTAAATATTGAAACACACAAGAATTTAGCTGCAAAATTCAAGGTCAGAAGCATTCCAACGTTGATTCTTTTTGAAAATGGAAAAGAAATCAACCGTTTTGTAGGGGTGAAAACCAAAGATTTCTTGCTAAAGCAGATGAAGTAAATTTAAGTAGGGATACAAGAATAATTTTATTGTATCCTTGAAAATCAATGAGATTCAAATGAAGAAAATTTTGATTTTAGGCGGCGGTTTTGCCGGAGTGGAAGCAGCTATCCGATTACAAAAGAGCAAGCGGTTTGATGTAACGTTGGTTTCCGACAGGGATTTTTTATACATCTATCCGATTTCGATATGGGTGCCGGTGAGGAGCATCGATTTTGAAAAAGTGAAGATTCCCCTTGCAAAAATCAGGAAAAGGCATGGCTTTAATTTGTTGATAGATAAGGTTACGGCTATTAAGGCTGAGAAAAATCAGGTAGTGTTGGAACGTCAGGTGTTGAGTTACGATTACCTTATTGTAGCTTTTGGCGGCTCGAAAATGCAACCAAAAGGTGTCGAAAATACGACGACTATTTGTGGAACTCCCGATCAAACACTTGAGTTAAGGAGCAGGATTGATGAATTGATTGCTCGTGGTAGCGGAAAAATTGCGATCGGTTTTGGTGGAAATCCAAATGACAAATCGGCGGTGCGTGGAGGCCCTGCGTTCGAGTTGATGTTTAATTTACATTATTATTTGAAAAAGAAAGGGCTGCGCGATCGGTTTGATCTGACCATGTTTGCTCCTATGGCCGAGCCCGGAGCCCGAATGGGAAAGGGAGCTATGAAAGCTATCCGTAAAATGTTCAACCAATTCGGTATTGATCAGTCTTTTGGAAAAAAAATCATCGAATTTTTGCCCGACCGTATTGTGTTTGAAGATCATTCCGGGTTAGCCACCGACCTTACTGTATTTGTTGCAGCGGGAAGTGGTTCGCCGGTGCTTAAAAACAGCGATTTGCCATTGTCGGTTGCCGGTTTTGTACAAGTGAACGATTTTAATCAGGTTGCGGCTTTTCCTAATGTTTTTGCCATTGGCGATGCTGCTGCTTATGAAGGACCTGAATGGACGGCTAAACAAGGTCATGTAGCTGAAATGATGGCTGCTCATGCCGCATTTAATATTATCCGGTTGGAAAACGGAGGTAACGGTCTCAAGGGTTATCGTGAAAAATTAAGCATTATCTGTGTGATGGATATGGGCAAAGGTGCGGCGTTTGTTTATCGTGATGATAAAAGAGAGGTGATGGTACCCATGCCGGTATTTGGCCATTGGCTAAAACAAGCCTGGGGTCTTTATACAAAGTGGACAAAATTGGGATGGTTTCCCAAGATCATTTAGTTTGTTTTTGTGATTATTTATTTTAGTAATGAAGGTGTAGCCACAAGTTACATCTTCATTGTTTATTTATTCGGTACTATATTGTTTGATTTTTTTTTCGTGTCTGTTTAAAATCGTATCTTTGTATCACAAAACTTAAAAACCATTTGTAAGGCTTTATTAAAATGATTAAACTAACATTCCCCGACAATTCGGTGCGCGAATATGCCGCTGGCATCACCGGATTGCAACTGGCTGAAAGTATCAGCCCCCGACTGGCACAAGAGGTGCTGTCGATCAGTGTTAACGACAAGGTATGGGACCTGACCCGCCCCATCGACACCGATGCTACCGTAAAATTGCACAAGTGGGACGATGCCGAAGGCAAACACGCGTTCTGGCATTCGTCGGCTCACCTGATGGCCGAAGCGTTGCAGGAGTTGTATCCTGGCATCAAATTCGGTATCGGTCCGGCAATCGAAAACGGTTTCTACTACGATGTGGATCCGGGTACTACTGTGATCAAGGAGGGCGACTTGCCTGCCATAGAAGCTAAAATGCAAGAGTTGGTGGCGCGCAAGGAAGCTATCGTCCGTTCGGACATCAGCAAGGCGGATGCCCTGAAAAAGTTCGAAGATAAAGGCGATGAGTACAAAACCGAGTTGATTTCCGACCTGGCCGATGGTACCATTACGCTTTACTCGCAGGGCGACTTTACCGACCTTTGTCGTGGTCCGCACTTGCCCAACACGGGCGAAATCAAGGCCATTAAATTGCTCAGCGTAGCCGGCGCTTACTGGCGTGGCGACGAAAAACGCAAAATGCTTACCCGTATTTACGGCATTACTTTCCCGAAAAAGAAAATGCTGGACGAATATCTGGTGTTGCTCGAAGAGGCTAAAAAACGAGATCATCGCAAAATCGGCCGCGAGCTCGAACTGTTCATGTTCTCCGAAATGGTAGGTAAGGGATTGCCTATCTGGCTTCCGCGCGGTACGGCTTTGCGCCTTCGCCTGGAAGAATTCCTGAAGAAAATTCAGCGCCGCTTCGACTACCAGCAGGTGATGACCCCGCACATCGGTAACAAACAGCTGTACGTAACTTCGGGACATTACGCCAAGTATGGTAAGGATTCGTTCCAGCCTATCAACACGCCCGAAGAAGGCGAAGAGTACTTGCTAAAACCGATGAACTGCCCGCACCACTGCGAAATATATAAATTCAAACCACGTTCGTACAAGGATTTGCCGGTACGTTTGGCAGAATTCGGGACTGTTTACCGCTACGAACAAAGTGGAGAGTTGCACGGACTGACCCGCGTGCGCAGCTTTACGCAGGACGATGCCCATATTTTCTGCCGTCCCGACCAGGTGAAAGAAGAATTCCTGAAAGTAATGGACATCATTACCATTATTTTCAACGCGCTGGAATTTGAAAACTTCGAAGCGCAAATTTCATTGCGCGATCCTAACAACAAGGAAAAATACATCGGATCGGACGAAAACTGGGAAAAAGCCGAAAGCGCCATTGTGGAAGCTTGCGCTGAAAAAGGACTGAAAGCCCGTGTGGAACTGGGCGAGGCGGCTTTCTACGGTCCTAAACTGGACTTTATGGTGAAGGATGCCATCGGCCGTCGCTGGCAGCTGGGTACCATTCAGGTGGACTACAACCTGCCGGAACGTTTCGAGCTGGAATACACCGGCGAGGACAACCAGAAACATCGCCCGGTAATGATTCACCGCGCGCCTTTTGGCTCGATGGAACGCTTTGTGGCCGTGCTTATTGAGCATACTGCCGGAAAATTCCCGTTGTGGCTTACTCCTGATCAGGTAGTGGTGCTGCCTATCAGCGAAAAGTTCAACGACTACGCTTACGAAGTGGCCAAAACGCTGAATGCCGCTGATGTACGTGTACAGGTGGACGACCGCAATGAGAAAATAGGACGTAAAATCCGTGATAACGAGTTGAAACGTATTCCGTACATGCTTATTGTTGGCGAAAAAGAAGCCGAAAATGGTGAAGTAGCTGTCCGTCGTCAGGGCGAAGGCGATAAAGGCTCCATGAAAGTAGCCGAATTTGCCAAATTGGTGAACGACGAAGTGGATGCGCTGGTAAGTAAGTATTAGAGTCAAGAGCCAAGATATTAGAGCCAAGAACCAAGATTAAAGACAATAAACCCCGCTGAGGCGCAAGACCTGAGCGGGGTTTTTGGTATGTGTTTATTGTTCTGAATTTATTTTACCCCCAGCCGCAGGGTAATAAATTCCCGGATATATTCGGCGGTATTCTCTATCCCCAATACCGATGAGTTGATGCATAAATGGTACGATGCGGCGCTTCCCCATATTTTATTGCTGTAATAGTAGTAATATCCTGCCCGTTTTTTGTCGGCTTTGGCTATCAGCGCTTCCGCCTTTTTATCGGAAAGGTGCTGGTATTCCATTACTCTTTTTACCCGGTCGGGCATGTCGGCGGTGATAAAGAGGCTGATGCAGCGGCGCTGATCGCGCAAAACGTAGTCGGCGCAACGGCCCATGATAACGGCCGATTCGCGTGAAGCGATGTTTCTGATCACATCGCTCTGGAGCTGGAAAAGGGTTTCGTTGCTGAAATAGTTGTGCTGGAAATAATCGGACAGAAGGCCTCCCGTGGATGTGGGGTTCACCTGCTCATCGGCCTGCTCGAACATCTCTTTCGACAGGCCGCTTTCGGCGGCAGCCGCGCCAATCAGTTCTTTGTCGTAAAAGGGTATTTGAAATTTCTCCGACAGTAACTTCCCGATGATGTGCCCGCCACTTCCCAACTGGCGTCCTACGCTGATAATAAAATGTTCGTCCATTCTGTTTCGTGATTTTTATGAGTAGTAAAAACAGTTCTTGATCCGATGTTTTTCTTGATGTTGAATATAAATTGTCAATCGCTCCCATGTATATTTTCCGCGGTTTTGCCGGTCCTGAACTTCCGGAGCTGCCTTGTCAGCATAAAAGCGGCAATGACACTCGCTGCCAGGTCGGCAGCAGGCATGCTGAACCATACGCCGTTCACGCCCCAAACCTGAGGGAGGATGATGAGGCAGGGGAGCAGAAAGATCAATTGCCGCGAAAGCGACATGAAAATTGCCTTCTTCGCCATCCCGATACTCTGGAAGAAATTGGTGGTTACCATCTGGAACCCGATAACGGGGAAAAACATCACGACAATCCTCAGCCCTTTTTCCGACATGCTTATCAGTTGCGCATCGGTGGTGAAGACGGATGCTACTGTCCGTGGCAACAATTCTCCTATCAGGAAACCGGCAGTCATGATGATGGTGGCGATAAGGATGGTTTTCCTCAGCACTTCATCGACCCTGCCGAACATACGTGCACCGTAATTGTATCCGGCAATGGGCTGCATCCCCTGGTTGAGCCCCATCACCGTCATGGCAAAGAGGAAAACCACCCTGTTTACAATGCCGTAAGCTCCGATAGCCAGGTCGCCGCCATAACGGCTCAGTCCCTGGTTGATCAGGATGACAATGAGGCAGGCGGCCGCGTTCATTAAAAAAGGGGAAAGCCCTATGGCCAGAGAGTCCATGACTATTTTCCGTTCGAGGCGGAAAACCCCTTTCTTCAGGTGGATAAAATTCTTTTTATCGCTGAAAATGGAGATTTGCCAAATGAGCATCAACGTTTGCGATATAATGGTAGCGAACGCGCTTCCCTGTATGCCCCAGCGCAATACGAAAATAAAGAAAGGATTGAGCACGAGGTTGATGATGACCGAGAAAATGGTAGCGTACATGGCTTTTTGCGGATGCCCCGAAGAGCGGAGCAACGCGTTCAACCCCATGTACATGTGGGTTACCACGTTGCCCGAAAGGATCACCACCATGTAATCGTGGGCGTAGGGGAGGGTTTCGTTGCTGGCGCCGAAAAAGTACAGCACCGGGTCGAGCCACAGGAGCGCCACTACCGAAAACGCCAATCCGAGGATGATGTTCAGGACGAAAACATTGCCCAGCACTTTGTTGGCGGTATCATAATCTTTCTGGCCCAACCTTACCGACATTAGCGTGGAAGCCCCTACACCCACCATGCTGCCGAAAGCGGCTGCCAGGTTCATGATGGGGAACGTAAGCGCCAACCCCGAAATGGCCAGCGCCCCTACGCCATGTCCTATGAATACGCTGTCGGTAATGTTGTACAACGACGATGCCGTCATGGCCACAATGGCCGGAACCGCATACTGTGTCAGCAATTTCCCTGTTTTTTCAGTCCCCAGGGTTACAGGCGCGCTGCTTTGATTCATCTTTTCTCCTCCTTAAATGCAACTGCAAAGGTACAAAAAAAGATTTTCTTTAAGTCCATTGAACCTGAATGTAAATGTCAGCGATAATTTTGCTCGGTTTGTTTATCGAGTTCATTTCATCTGGTTCCGTCGTGTAACAGTCGGATGATTATTGCCGAAAACGGTAGATGAATTTTCGCAGATATATTGACCACATTGCTCCGGCTTACTGCACAATGATTTTCACGGTAGTTTCCATCCCGTTGGTTGATATGAGCCGGCCGATATAAAGCCCTTTGTCGAAATCGTTCCGGTTCAGGCTGATTTCGGTAGTACCCCTGGTGTCAATGGTTCGAACCATCTTTCCCAGTAAGTCTGACACGATAAGTATTGAAAACACCTCAGCGCTGTCCCATTTCAGAATACTTCTATCGGTTATGGGATTGGGACTAAGTTTTACAGAAGGAGCATTCTGTTTGTTTTGATCAATGCCATCAGTTACATCGCAACAATTTCCGGTTGAACACCATCTGTAATCTTTGTACATTTGAATATCGTTCTGTTTAAAACAGACCAAAAGAGAAGTTTCCATACATGTCGTTGCATCTCCTTGTGGTTGTAGCAACATATATGAACTACCAATCCCTTCGATCCAAGAATTGAACGGGAAAATAAATCTTTTTCGTTTCTCTCCATTTAAGAGGGTAACCGTATCAATTTTTGTTACTACTAAATAATCTGGATTACCAAATTTAACATGAATAGTGTCACCAACCTTGACTGTAAAATCATAAAGGAGTAAATCGCCGTAATTACGGTACTGATTATCAATATTAGCATATATTTTCCCGTTCTCTTCACGAATAGCTCCATCGTATCCTCCACTAATATATGGGCAGCTATTACTACTATTGCCCATAGGCAGCCGATTATATACTTTTTTGTAACTTATACCGGCTATAACTGTATCACCGTTCAGGTATGTCTGATAATTAATGCCACTAATAGTATAAGTCCAGCAAGCATCATTGGCAAGGTATTTCTTCTCGCTCCATTTACGGGTGGTGTTGCAATCCACATAATCGGGGTTTTTATAAAGGGTTTCGCCGTTCTGGCTGAAACATACAAAATGCCACTCCTGATAGCAGTCGGAACAAGTTGGGATTGGAGTGATTGCCCCAAAAATCCCGCTGCTTATATTTCCAATTCCTTCAACTATGTACTCTGCGTTGTCATTTATTCCAAAATCGTATGGATGCTTTATGGTGTATCGTTTCCTAAAGCTGTTCCCGATTTGAATGGAATCGACTTTCGTTATTATGTAGTCAACGACTCTTTTCCCTAAATGAAGTTCATCGTACCAGATGGTGTCATTGACCTTTTTATTGAAATCGTAAAGCAAGTATTCGCTATCAGAGTATGAGTATTTTTCGGCATAAGAATAACCTGTATAATAAATTCTCTTATCTTGTTCGCGTAATCCTCCAATACCTTTATAAAAGGGATGTTGCAAGGTGCCGGTATTTCGGCATACTTTACGATAGACAACATTGCTGATTGTAGTATCTCCCTGTATAGAATATTGTAATAGCAGGGTATCCATGGGAGATCTATCCCAAGTGTAAGCATAAAACACATTCCATTGCGCGTCCTTGGTAGGGAAAGGTACGTATTTTTGGGCGTAAGCGCTTATTGATAATACGAACAGTAGAAAAACAATTATTCTTTTCATGTGTTTATGTGTAAAAAATTATTTCACTTCAAATTGTGCTCCCGATTGTACTTCAAAACTGCCCAAAAGCCAAACTTGTTACTGCGCATAACAGTAAAACTAATTGTGATTTTTTCATACACATTTTTTAAATTACGATCGCTTCCTTTCGCGTAATCAGGTTGATCAGGAAGTTCTCAGGTTAATCACCTTGTTTTGATATTTGCAACAAATTTAGTGATTTTTTTGATATTGAAACTATATTTGTTGTGAACTTAAAAATAAACATAAAATTATTGTAGATAGATTTATTTTTTGCTTTTTATTATTGAAATTTTCCTGCTTTTTGTAGATGTATCTTCATGGATGCAACTATCACATCGCGATGGCTTATTGCACAATGATTTTCACGGTAGTTCCCATCCCGTTGGTTGATATAAACGGGCCGATACAAAGCCTTCTGTTGGAATTGCCCCGGTTCAAACACAAATGTATCCGAATTTTTTTTAAACTTAACGCTATTGGTTGGGTTTTTTTAAGAAGCCCTGGAGGTTTAAAGGAATGTAACGAAAAGTGGAGCAAGAGAGGGGTGTTTGTTGATGTCCGGGTTTACCGGGCCGACGCGAATGGATACGGATGCTTCCCAAAGCTTGTCCCCTTTTTGATGGTTCTCCCTCCATTGGGTTCCGGGTACATGCTGCCAGGTATTCCGTACCATTCGCGTCGTTCCTTTTTTAGTGGGTGGCGGTGTCGTCGCTCTTTTTGGCCCTGTTGGCCGAAGCGGTAGCTCGCGATTTGCTCGCGGTTTGCACGTTGGCCACCTCCACGTTGATTTTTGTCGGCCAGGGCTTTGTAGGCTGCTTCGCCGTTGATAAAGGCCAGCGAGTTGATGGCCTGCGCCAGTTTATCGAAGGCCGCCTGCATGTTGACGCGTTCGGTGCGGGTGAGCCCGGTGATGAACTGCGCGTCCTTCTCGGAACGGTGGCTGTAGAGGTCGTCGAAAGCCCGGTTGGATTCGTCGAGCTTGTCTGTCCACACTTTAGCCCCAATGGTTTCCACCAGCGGCGTGTTTTCGGCGTTGCGCAGGTCCTGCACCAGGTTGGTGATGGCGGCGGTTTCTTCCCGTTGCGGGAAACGGGCCAGCCCATATCCGTACTTTTCCACCACCAGCAGCAGCTTTTCGGCGGCGCCGATCATGGCCTTGTCGGGGAAACGGGTCATGCTGCGGAGGAATCCTACGAATCCGGTGAACAAATCGTCGCGGGCATCGTCGGCCGCTATCAGGGCATTGGTATAACCCGTTTTCATGGCCTGTTTCATCGAAGCGTCCAGCGAGTCGAAACTCTTTTTAAATTCAGCCTGGTAAGCTGTAAGCATCAGTTTGCCTAAGTCTTCTTTTTCGAGGTAACCGGCAGTTAAGCTCATCACCTGATAAAAATCCATCAGGCGGGCATTCGCTAAGTTCGTTGATACAATCATCATAGATAATTAATTTATGCTTCCTGTTCCCTTCGCGGGGAAGAAGGAGAGCGGTTAGTATTTATTTAAACAAAAAAAACAGATGTTGCGTAAGAGTATTTTTTACGTGTTGGAAACGAATTGAAAATAGTTTACAAAGGCATTGACAGGTGCCGAAAATGCTTTACATCGCCTGCAAAGGGGTGTCAACAGTTGTTGAGAGGGCTTTACATCATTTGCAAAGGGGTGTCAACGGTTGTTGAGAGGTATTTACATCACTTGCAAAGGGGTGTCAACAGTTGTTGAGAGGTATTTACATCATTTGCAAAGGGGTGTCAACAGTTGTTGAGAGGGCTTTACATCATTTGCAAAGGGGTGTCAACAGCTGTTGAGAGGTATTTGCACCTGATGTAACGCGAAAAAGTGCCATCCCGACATGGAGATGTAGTGGCGAAAAGAGGTTTGGTAACCGGAACGGACGGGTTTGAAACAATGTGGTAACAGGGCGTGTGGCTTACCTGGAGGTAAAGGGCGGGGGTGGTGATGCCTTTCCACACGGGGTGCAAATAAAAGTGATTCATAATGTTGGGTCGATTTAGTGTTATGTGTGCAAATGTAGCAAAAGATTTTTATTGCGCAAGGGGCGGCAGGAAATATTTATTGAGGGATGTGGTTGGTGTGTTGAGGCAGTGATGGGTGTTAAAAGCGTTTGCTTTGTATATGCGGTATTATATTTATTGAGGTTTTGGTTGCGGGGTTAAACATTTTTTTGTTTTTTTGTGTTGGTAAATGGAGCGGAGGGCAGCGTGCCGGGTAAATCGTGAAACGGGAGTTGCGGCATGTCCTTACCGGAAGATGGGTGGCGAACGGTATGTAGATGTGCTTTTCGCTTCTGTCGGTTCATTCATTCATTCATTCGTTAAAAAAATATTTAGCACATGACAAAAAATTGAATTTTTAATAAACAAAAGATAATCAAATGATTTAAAAGGGGTTTCCACCCCTAAAACCCCGACTTCCTTTTTGCCTTGACGCAAAAAGGAAGCAAAAAAGTCAAGACTCCGCCCGCTTCGCTCGAAAAATTAGCGTTCGTTGACTGAAAATCTTCCAAACTCGCTCCTGCGTCGCTCAAACAAGGAAGATTTCTTTATGTCAACGTCACTTATTTTTCGGCTCACCGGACAAGGTCGATCCCTGCGCGACGGATAGAGCATTTGATTGTCAAAAATTTATGCCGAATTTAAAATTTTTGTCATGTACTAAGAAAAAAATATGTTAGGAAAATATTTCAATCTCGATAAAAGCAAGCACTTCCCACAGTTGGGGGGGCTGGAGATCTTCAAATACATCGGGCCGGGGCTGCTGGTAACGGTAGGTTTTATCGATCCGGGCAACTGGGCATCGAACATTGCCGCCGGCGCCGGCTATGGTTATACGTTGTTGTGGATGGTAACCCTCTCTACCTTCATGCTCATTGTGCTGCAACACAATGTGGCGCACCTCGGCATTGCCACCGGGCTTTGCTTGGCCGAAGCCACCAGTATTTACATCAAGCCCCGTTATGCCAACTTCCTCCTCGCGTTGGCCATGATGGCGTCGGTGTCCACCTCGCTGGCCGAAGTGCTCGGGGGCGCCATTGCCCTGGAGATGCTTTTTGGCGTTCCGGTAAAGGCGGGGGCCATATTGGTAGCCGTGTTTGTCATTATTATGCTGTTCAGCAATTCGTACCGCGTAATCGAGAAGTGGATCATTGCCTTTGTATCGGTCATCGGTTTATCGTTTTTGTATGAGCTTTCGCTGGTGAACATCGACTGGCACAGTGCCGTAACGGGTTGGGTAACCCCTTCGTTTCCTAAAGATTCGGTGGTGGTTATCATGAGCGTGCTTGGCGCCGTGGTGATGCCGCACAACCTTTTTCTCCATTCCGAAATCATACAGAGCCGCCAATGGAACCTGAAGGACGACAAGGTGATTAAAAAGCAGCTGCGCTACGAGTTTTTAGATACACTTTTGTCCATGATCATCGGGTGGGGCATCAACAGCGCCATGATATTGCTCGCGGCCGCGGCTTTTTTCGCCACGCGGACACCCGTCAACGAGCTTTCGCAGGCCAGCCAGTTGCTTACACCCCTGCTCGGCAACAACGCCACGGTGGTTTTCGCGGTGGCATTGTTGTTTTCGGGCGTTGCTTCCACTACCACATCGGGCATGGCTGCCGGCTCCATCTTTGCCGGCATTTACCGGGAGCCTTACGATATTAAAGATAACCACTCGCGGTTGGGCGTGCTCATTTCCATTGTGTTGGCGGTGCTGATTATTCTCCTGATCTCCGACCCGTTCAAAGGGCTTATCTATTCGCAGATGATCCTGAGCATCCAGTTGCCGTTCACTATTTTTATGCAGGTTTACCTCACTTCGTCCCAGAGGGTGATGGGTAAATACAAAAATACATTGTTCACCAAGGCGCTGCTGCTGGCGCTTGGCGCTATTGTTACCGCGCTGAACGTGTGGCTGTTCGTGAGCCTTTTGTGACGACGGCCGTTTTGCATCGTTCCCAATCGTATAAAAAGATATTTAATGGTTCGTTGTAATACCCGTTTTTGAGTCCGCCGCGCGGTAGATGTAATGTGATGGCCTCAAAGGGAAAAGCGTTATGCTTTTCTTTTTGAGGCTTTTTTGTGTCGAATTGATTGGAATTGCGGTTGTGTTGTGTGTAATGCCGATAAGGATGAGCTGATGGCAAGTTTGGGTTTTACTCCCTGTTTTGATGTTTGTTCGTTTCAGTTTGATTGTGTGGTTTTGGTTGAATGTAAAGATTTCAAATAATAAAATGAAATATTTAAAGCTATATTTGTGTTATAATGAAGTTGTATTTAAAGTAATACTTTCATATTGTAAATTGATTAATAATAAAAGCAAAATATGACAGTAAAAATTTAATATTGATTACAAAAATACTAATTTTGCAAATGAAATATATAAAAATGATATTAAAATAAATAAAAGACAAACAAAAAGATAATTAACAAATAAATTGTATAACATTAAAAAAGTAAGGTATGAAGAAAATTAAATTGTTCTCGCTCGTTTTTTTTGCATTGTTTGTTTCTGTCGCGGTGGAGGCTCAGTTTGCCGTAGGTACCGACATTGTGAGTTCGTATGTTTGGCGTGGTTTGCCCCAGGGTTCCACTCATGGCGGCACTCCTAATTTTCAGCCGTATTTATCTTATACAGCAGGTGGGTTCAGTATCGGTTCCTGGGCTTCGGGCAGTTTTGATGGAGGTATAAAAGAAGTGGACCTGTATGCTACTTATGCTATTTCACCGCTTTTTTCGGTAACTGTAACCGATTACAATTATGGTTTTGCAAGCACCGGGGCCGGCAATCAAAAGTATTTTAATTATGATAATGATAAAACCGACCATATCATTGAACTGACAGCTGCCTACGCGGGTGTAAAGGCATTCCCTCTGAGCTTGTCGTTGAATACGATGGTGTACGGCGCCGATAAAAAAGTAAACAGCAGTGGCGATTTGAAACAGGCTTATTCCACTTATTTCGAACTGGGTTACCCGCTCAGTTCCAATGCCAAGGTTTTTGCCGGAGGCTCGTTGGGTAAAAGCCCGAATACTTATTATACCGATGGTTTCAACTTTACCAATATCGGTCTCAAGGTAAGTAAATCCATCGAAATTACCGATAAATTCAGTTTGCCGGTGTATGGCATCCTCGGCTTTAACCCCAATGCCAGCAACGCTTATTTTGTTGTAGGTATTTCATTGTAAAAAATTCCAATAAATAATTTGTATATGGAACGGGCATGGACACGGAAATTCACCAAAGGGAATGGAAATCTGCCGTGCGAGTTCCATGCGACAACTAAAAATAATTATTTGACACATGAAAAAAGTAGAAGCAATTATTCGTTCTTCAAAATTTGAAGAAGTAAAAAAAGCCCTCAATGAGGCAGGAATTGATTTCTTTACTTATGCAGACGTTACCGGGGTGGGAAATGAGGTTAGCAAGGGCGCGCATGCCTATCGTGGAACGGTTTACGATACCAGTTATATTCCACGCCAACTTCTTACCATTGTAGTGAGGGATATAAACCTTGAAAGGACGGTAAATGCGGTTTTGAAATCGGCACGCACCGGAGTCATCGGTGATGGTAAAATTTTCGTTTCTGATATCGATGAATCGTACCGTATCAGGAACGGCGAAAAAGGCGACGAGTCATTGTATAATAAAGAATAATAAAAACAGGAGGTATAAAAATGAAAAGATATATTTTATTTATTTTATTAGCGCTTTTTACAGCGAGCGCGTTTACTTTTACTTACGCGGAGAAAGCTCCGGATCCTACCGGGGCGGCTACAGGCACAAGCGCCGATGTTACCGCCGTTACGGCCGGCAAACCTACTTTGGATGAAGTGGCGGCGCAGGCGGGTCATAATAAGGTGGCCATCAACTTTGTCTGGGTGCTTATTACCGGATTCCTCGTTATGTTTATGCAGTTCGGTTTTGCCGCTGTCGAAGGTGGCTTTACCCGTGCAAAGAATGCTTCGCATACTTTTGCAATGAACTTCCTTATTTACCCGTTAGGGATGATCGGGTTCTTTATTTGCGGATTCGCTTTTATGTTTGGAGGCGTGGGGGCGATTGGAACAATGGGAGGATATGATGGCCTGAATCAGGAATTAACCCTTAACTTGTTTGGCCATACATTCGGGCTGATAGGTACCAAAGGGTTTTTCCTTAATGGCGTTTACGATGTGGCTGTGTTCGCATTGTTCCTGTTTCAAATGGTGTTTATGGATACTACTGCCACTATCCCGACAGGCGCTATGGCTGAACGGTGGAAATATTCTTCGTTCTTTATTTATGGTTTAGCCGTGGGAACGATTATCTACCCCGTTTATGGAAACTGGGTTTGGGGCGGCGGCTGGTTGTCGCAACTTGGAAACATGTTTGGCTTAGGTCATGGGCATGTCGATTTTGCCGGCTCGTCGGTAGTTCACTTAACGGGTGGTGTGCTTGCTTTTGTGGGTGCTAAAATGCTTGGTCCACGTTTGGGTAAATACAACAAGGATGGTTCGCCGAACGCTATTCCGGGACATAATATCCCGTTAGGTATTTTGGGCTCTTTCGTACTTGCTTTCGGTTGGTTTGGTTTTAATGCCGGATCAAGTTTGGCGGGAGGCGATTTCAGAATCTCGATTGTCGCGGTAAATACAATGATTGCTTCTGCTACCGGCGCTTTGGCATCCACGCTTTATATGTGGTTGTTCAAAACCAAAAAACCGGATCCGACCATGATGGCCAACGGAATGCTTGCAGGTCTTGTTGCTATTACGGCTCCCTGCGCTTTTGTAACGGTAGGTTCGGCCGCTATTATCGGCCTCGTCTCTGGAGTGTTGGTTGTTGAAGCCGCCTTCTTTATCGAAGGTAAACTGAAGGTGGACGACCCGGTTGGCGCAGTGGCTGTTCATGGTGTAAATGGAGCTTGGGGATGTTTGGCTTTGGGGCTGCTGGCCGATGGCACTTATGGCGATGGGCTTAATGGTATCAAAGGAGGTGTAACCGGGTTGTTATATGGCGATGGAGGTCAGTTCCTGGCCGAGTTTATTGGTGTAGTGGCAAATGTTGTTTACATCGGTCTCATAGGCTGGGTAGTATTTAAATTGATAGATTTGGCAGTTGGTAACCGGGTTAAACCTGAAGATGAGCTCATGGGTCTTGACATTCCCGAAATGGGTGTTGAAGGATATTCAGGTATCAAGATGGATAAAAATGCTGAAACTCCGCTTTCGCGATAATTCATGAAGTAGAGATATTGAAGAAAGACCCTGTTTGTGCGGGGTCTTTTTTTGTATTCCGATTTTAATGTCGGGATTTTATTATTAATTTTGTGCAACTTTAAAAAAACAAAAATATGAATGATGAACCGGGTGCGATTAATTGTCGTGAAAAGCTGATCCCGAAATGGGTGGCGATGCTGGTAGCGGTAGTGTGCGTTACAGGACTTTTCTTTATTCCGCCTACATCTTTTGCGTTTTACCTCTGGATAGCGCTTTGCGCGCTTTTCATAGTGAAAACATGGACGCAGAAACCCGATAAAGATCCTGTTTTGATTATTGGCGATCAGGGTGTTCGATTGTCTGATGCTGCTTTCTATCCGTATTCCGAAGTGGAAAAAGTCATGGCTTTTTCTAAAAACAGGTTAAGGTTTCGTTCTGTAAGTTTTAAGCTTTATTTAAAATCCGGAAGCGAGGTGGAATTTTCGGTGGATAATCTTGATGTAAAGCCTCAAAAATTACTTGATGCTATCAATGCAAAATTAAATGTATAAATTTTTAATATGATGTTGTTGACTATTACGCACGAATTAAACGCAGTTTCAGGCCTTTCGGCCATTCCGTTTGTGCTTATGCTGGCTTGTATAGCCATTTTCCCGATTTTTTTCAGCAAGTTTTGGGAAGAGAATAAAAACAAGTTGCTGGTGTCGGTGGTCCTTTCGGTGCCGGTCATTGCTTATCTTTTTATACGGGGCAATTCCACGGTGTTGTACGATACCGTGTTGTTCGATTATATCCCTTTCCTGATTTTGCTGGGATCGCTGTTTGTTATTACCGGCGGAATTTATATAGATGGCGATATAGAGGCCAAGCCGGGTGTTAATGTCCTGTTGATGGGGATAGGGGCGGCGCTGGCATCGTTTATAGGCACTACGGGAGCGGCTATGTTGCTTATCAGGCCGCTGATCAGTATTAATTCCGAGCGTAAATACAAGGTGCACACCATTTTGTTCTTTATCGCCATTGTGGCTAATTGTGGCGGGTTGATGACCCCGCTGGGCGATCCTCCGCTGTTTGTCATGTACCTGAGAGGAGCTCCGTTCTTTTGGTTTTTCAAGTTGGGTGTGGAGTGGCTGTTTGTAAACGGATTGCTGTTGCTGATTTTCTTCCTGACGGATTTGTATTTCCACAAACGGGAGCCAAATAAAAATCTGGTTATGGATAAAACCAATATTCGCCCGATTACGATAAGAGGCAAGCTCAATTTCGTTTGGTTGGCCGGTGTTATTCTGTCGGTGGCGTTTGTGAACAAGCAATATATTCCGTTTTTGGATAGCGACAATATGGTGTTGAAATACATGAGGGAGTTTTTTATTGCCGCTTTTGCCGTTGTTTCGCTATTGACCACATCCAAAAAAGTCAGGGTTTCCAACGGTTTTTCGTGGGCGCCCATAGTGGAGGTGGCTTACCTTTTTGCGGGCATTTTCATTACCATGGTTCCATGCCTGATATACCTGCAGCTGAATGCGCGGCATTTGGGCGTAACCACGCCGGCGCAGTTTTACTACGCTGCCGGAGCCTTGAGTAGTTTCCTCGATAATACCCCGACTGCGGTTACGTTCCACTCGCTGGCGCTTGGCCTTAATGGTTCGTTGGCGCATGGCGGTGTGAGCATGGTGGCGGGTATCCCCGAAAACCTGTTGAGGGCTATTTGTTTGGGCGCGGTAATGTTCGGAAGTATGACCTATATTGGGAATGGCCCTAATTTCATGGTTAAATCCATTGCCGAAGAAAATAACATCAACATGCCTCATTTCTTTAAATATATTTACGGTTTCAGCCTGATAGTGCTGTTGCCGGTGTATGTCCTTGTCCATTTGCTTTTCTTGTAGCTCTTTTTATAATACGATATTATTCTGCGCGCTTTGGCCGGTTGTTCTATTTTGGAGCAACCGGTTTTTTGTTTTGTTTCATCGGGTATTACCCAATGTGTTACCGAATGGAGAATATTATTATATGTGTTTTCTAAAATGTTGTATTAATTTCATTATTTTGAGATAAATGTAAGTAAATATCTATTTTTATCGTCAAAATATTTGTTAAAACAGATTTTTTTATAGCTTTTTGTTGCATGGTTAAAATATTATTATTAATTTTGTCATCGAAATGGTGTTTTGTTGAGCGAATGTAGAGATATTTGCCAAAAAACAAATCATATAGATACGATAGAACTATAAAACGATAATAAAATGAAGAAAATTGAAGCAGTAATCCGCAAATCAAAATTTGAGGATGTTAAACAGGCATTGTCAGATGCCGGAATTGAATGGTTTTCGTACTGGGATATTACCGGTTTGGGTAAATCTACGGAAGATCAGGTGATCAGGGGGCAGGTTTTTCAGTCCAGCTACATTCATCGTCGTATGTTGTCGATAGTTGTAAGAGATGTCAATTTGGAACGTACGGTGAACGCGATACTGGATTCGGCCTGGACGGGCGAAACAGGCGATGGGAAGATTTTCGTTTACGATATCGAAGATACCTACCGCATCAGAACCCGCCAATCGGGGCCACAAGCCCTTTATAACCAGGATGCCACTAACGAATAACCGATTATTAACCAATTTAACATCTGAATAATGAAGAAGAAATTTATAATTCTGGCGGCTGCTTTGCTGTCGATGGCCGGCAGCTTGTCGGCGCAAACTGCGAATGCACCGAAAATTGACGCGGGCGATACGGCCTGGATGATTGTAGCTTCGGCTTTGGTCTTGTTCATGACTATACCCGGGTTGGCATTGTTTTACGGAGGCCTTGTTCGTCGTAAAAACGTGTTGAATGTGTTTATGCAATGTTTTATTATCACGGCCATTATAAGTGTGGAATGGGTGGTAGTAGGTTATAGCAACGCGTTCGGTTCTAATTCTGTAGATTTTCTGAAGCCCTTTATCGGAGGTTTCGATTGGGCGTTTCTCCATCATATAAAAGTAAGCGACCTGAGTCCTTATTTTATTTCGCATTCGCAAACGGCTGCCGATGGGAGCAGCGTTGGTACTATCCCCCATTATATTTTTATCATGTTTCAGGGGATGTTTGCCATAATAACGCCGGCCCTGATTTTAGGGGCATTTGCCGAACGCATAAAATTTAAGGGATTCGTGATTTTTACCATATTATGGGCGCTCTTTATTTATAATCCTGTTGCTCACTGGGTATGGTCGGCTGATGGCTGGCTTTACAAACTGGGTGCCTTGGATTTTGCAGGTGGAACGGTGGTTCACATCAATGCCGGTATCGCGGCTATAGTAACAGCCGTAATGCTTGGTAAAAGAAGAGATTACAAAGGTCATGCTATACCTCCCCACAATATTACTTACGTAGCGATGGGTGCCGCCATGTTGTGGGTAGGGTGGTTTGGGTTCAATGCCGGTAGCGGCCTTGCTGCCGATGGATTGGCCGCAAGCGCTTTCTTAGTAACACATATTGCTGCTGCCACTGCTGCGCTCACGTGGGCTTTGCTCGACTGGATCCTTGATAAACGCCCCACGGTGGTTGGTATCAGTACAGGTGCAGTGGGAGGTTTGGTTGCCATAACGCCGGCCGCAGGTTATGTGGGCGTTGGCGGTGCAATAGTAATTGGTATTTTGGTGTCGTTGGTATGCTTCTACATGGTTGCCAAAGTGAAACCCCGGTTCGGTTACGATGATTCGCTCGATGCTTTCGGAGTTCACGGGGTTGGCGGTATTCTCGGCGCGTTGCTTACAGGTGTGTTGGCTTCGCCCATGGTGCAATCGGCCTGTTCGGGGGCTATTTATGGGAATTTCAAACAACTTGGCATACAAGCCGTTGCTGTGGCTGTTACCATTGTGTTCTCGGGTATTGGAACGTATATATTGTTCAAGATTACTGAAAAAACGGTTGGTATTCGTGTTGAGGATAAGGCTGAAGCTATCGGTCTGGACGAGACGCAGCACGGCGAAACGGCTTATACTAGTTTTGATTAATCATTAAACTGTATAAAAGAACTTTCAATATTTCCTGTATAACGGTTATGTTTCTTTTCACGGAATTTTTATTTCAGGAAATAGCGGTTTGAAACGACAAAAACAAAGGAGCCGGTCGTTGAATGAATGCGACCGGTTTCCATCAAGATAAAAACACGGTGAAACTGCTTAAATAATCGTGTGTTTTTTAGTTTTATTGTTTCTGACAGGCTATTTCGGGAGAAATGGCCTGTTTTTTTTATTTTACCCGTTGAATAAATATACGGGATCCTGATATAAACAGCTTGGTTTTACATGGTTGCGAATGGTAGGCACAGTGGTTGTAAAACCTTGTGTCAACAGCTGAAAGTTGCACTTTTTGAATCCGAAACTTAGACTTTTTGTTTAATGTTTCAAAATTTGAACAATTTATTACAATAGCGTGTTGTTTTCTTACAAAATGAAACCGGCGCTTTTCGATGGGCAAAAAACGTCAAAAATAATAATCTGTAATAAAACAGTGTCTTATTATTAATATATAGAATAATTATGCATCAAAATATTATAAAATGTAAATTTCCGAATATTTTTCATATAAAGAGATGAATAATTTGGAAATAGCTTACATATTTCTTATTTTTGCATAGATTTTACTATCACATCGAAAGAACAATTTGATTAAATATAGAATTTTTATAAAAATAACTTCTTAAACAAAAGATTATGTCATCATTAAGATTTAAAGCAGTAGAAGAAGCTTTTAAGAAAAAAGCGTTGCATGTTACACCTCCGTCTGCGCTGACATCAGATTATTTCGGGAAATATGTTTTCAATAAAGCTGCGCAAGAAAAATATTTGTCGAAAGATACTGCAAAAGCATTGCAAAATGTAGTTGAGAAAGGTGCAACACTTGATCTGGCTCTGGCAAGTCAGGTGGCTTCCGGTCTCAAAAACTGGTCGAGCGAATTAGGTGCAACCCATTATACGCACTGGTTCCAACCCTTGACCGACGGAACTGCTGAAAAACATGACTCTTTTATCGATTATATAGGTGCTCCCGGCGAAGGTATCATCGAAGAATTCAGCGGAAAGCTCCTTGCGCAGCAGGAACCTGATGCCTCTTCGTTCCCGAGTGGCGGTATTCGCAGTACTTTTGAAGCCCGTGGCTATACAGCTTGGGATCCATCGTCTCCTGCGTTTGTAATTGATGACACTTTAGTGATTCCTACTGTATTTATCTCATACACAGGTGAAACTCTCGACCTTAAAGCTCCTTTGCTGAAAGCGCTCGGCGTCGTGGACAAAGCGGCTACCGATGTTGCTAAATACTTTGACCCGAATGTGAAAAAAGTGTTTTCGTATTTGGGTTGGGAACAGGAGTATTTCCTGATTGACGAAGGTTTGTATGCTGCCCGTCCGGATATTGTTATGACTGGTCGTACGTTGCTTGGTCACGAATCAGCTAAAAACCAGCAGTTGGAAGACCACTATTTTGGTTCGGTGCCAAGCCGTGTGGCTGAATTTATGAAGGATGTTGAATTTGAAGCATATAAATACGGAATTCCTTTGAAGACCCGCCATAATGAAGTGGCTCCTAACCAGTTTGAGTTGGCTCCGATTTTCGGTGAAACCAACCTGGCTGTTGACCAGAACCTGCTTATTATGACAATTTTGAAAAAGATTTCCCGTCGTCATGGTTTCCGTGTGCTTTTGCACGAAAAACCGTTTGCAGGCATCAACGGTTCAGGAAAACACAACAACTGGTCGCTCGGTACCGATACCGGCGTGGGATTGCTTACTCCGGGTAAAACTCCTCAGGAAAATCTCCAGTTTGTTACTTTCCTTGTCAATATCCTGATGGCTGTTTACAAAAACAATGCCTTGCTGAAAGCTTCTATCTTCTCGGCTCAGAACGCTCACCGTTTGGGTGCCAATGAAGCGCCTCCTGCCATTATCTCTGCGTTCCTCGGATCTCAGGTATCGGCTGTGCTCGACAAGCTTGAAACTAGCACCAGCGACGAAGCTATTGTACTTGACGAAAAGAAAAAACTGAGTTTGGGCATTGCCCATCTTCCTGAAGTATTGCTCGATAATACCGACCGCAACCGCACTTCGCCGTTCGCGTTTACGGGTAACCGTTTCGAATTCCGTGCGGTAGGTTCTTCAGCCAACTGTTCTTCGGCCATGACGGCTTTGAATGCTGCGGTAGCCGGCCAGTTGATTGAATTCAAGGAAACTATCGATGCTAAAGTTGCAGCAGGTGCCAGCTTACAGTCGGCCATATTCGAAGTAATTAAAGAGTACATTAAAATATCCAAACCGATCCGATTCGATGGCAATGGTTACAGCGACGAATGGAAAGTTGAAGCAAAAAAACGGGGCCTCGACGATGAAACCAGCGCTCCCAAAATTTTCAAAGCTTACACCAGCAAATCGAGCGTTGAACTCTTTACTAAATTGGGCGTTTTGACTGAAAAAGAGCTGGAATCCCGTAACGAAGTGAAATGGGAAACTTACACCAAATGGATCCAGATTGAAGCCCGTGTACTTGGGGACCTTGTCCTGAACCATATTATTCCGGTAGCGACCCGTTATCAAAGTTCGTTGCTCGACAATGTAGCTAAAGTTTGCGCAGTGTTCCCGGCCGAAAAAGCTGAAAATATCAATAAGCTTAATTCCCAGTTGATTGTTGAAATAAGCGAAAGAATTGCTACCATCAAGAATGCGGTGGACGACTTGGTGGATACTCGTCGGCAGGTTAACAAAATTGAGGATGGCTTTGAAAAAGCACTTGCTTATCATGACAAGGTGATTCCTTATTTCGACGTTATCCGCTACAATGTGGATAAACTCGAACTTATCGTAGATGACGAACTTTGGACACTTCCTAAATACAGGGAGCTATTGTTCATCCGCTAAGCATTTTTCCGCAAAACAGATAAATTTTTTATACGATAGTGGGAGTGCTTTTTCTGAAAGGCTCCCACTATTTTTACAATAACGAAACAATAAAACTAAAAAACACCGGATTAGCAGAGTTGTATATTTTCAAAAGAATAATAACCGGTAAATAATGAAAAAAAGGTATGAATTCAAATCAGCAGCAGTTACAGAGAGATGAAAGTGACCAGCGCACGCTGTACTCATTTCAAAACGAACATGATGCCTGCGGTGTGGGGCTTGTATTGAATCTTTTTGGCGAAAAATCGCACGAAATCGTTGAAAAAGGTTTGCAGGTTCTCGAAAACATGGTTCACCGCGGAGCCGAAAGCGCCGATAACAAAACAGGCGATGGAGCCGGTATTTTAGTCCAAATTCCACACGAATTTATTCTGTTACAGGGAATTCCTGTCCCTTCCAAAGGGAAATACGGTACCGGACTGGTATTTCTTCCCAAAGAAACTACAAAAGCTCAACTTTGTCTTAACGTCATAAAAGAAAATGTCGAAAAAGAGGGACTTACCCTTCTGGCAATACGCGATGTGCCGGTTAACAGCGGTATTCTGGGCGAAATATCCGCTTCGAACGAACCGTTGATAAAGCAGATCTTTATCACCGGAGCCCACACTCAGGAAGAACTGGAACACAAACTTTACGTTGTCCGGAAAAAAATAGAGAAATCAATTTTACAATCAAATATATCCAGGGAACGGTCATTTTACATTGTAAGTCTATCTACCAAACAGATGGTTTACAAAGGGATGCTTACCTCTCTTCAACTCAGGGAATATTATCCTGACCTGACCAACGATAATTTCACCAGTGGTGTTTCGCTGGTTCACTCCCGTTTTAGTACCAATACTTTCCCTACCTGGGATCTGGCTCAACCTTTCCGTATGTTGGGACATAATGGCGAGATCAATACCATACGTGGTAACCGCCAGTGGATGGAATCGCGCGAAAGTGTGCTGAAATCAGATTTGCTGGGTAATCTTCAGGATCTTTACCCGATAGTGCAACCGGGAATGAGCGACAGTGCAACGCTGGATAACGTGCTCGAATTTCTGGTGATGTCGGGCAAGAGCTTGCCTCATGCCATGGCCATGCTGGTCCCCGAAAGCCTGAACCAGAAGAATCCCATTTCGGATAGCCTGAAAGCTTTCTACGAATACCACAGCACCTTTATGGAACCGTGGGATGGCCCGGCCACGCTGTTATTCAGCGACGGACGTTATGCCGGTGGCATGCTCGACCGTAACGGACTTCGTCCGGCGCGCTACCTGGTTACTCACGATAACCTGATGGTCATTGCTTCCGAAGCGGGTACTATCGAAATTGAACCTGAACGTATCAAGGAAAAAGGACGGTTAAAACCGGGAAAAATGGTGATGGTGGATACCGAAAACGGTAAGATCTATTACGATCCGGAACTGAAAGAAGGGTTGGCAAGGGCTTTTCCGTACCGCGAATGGTTGAACCAGAACTGTATCGTTTTGGATACGGTAACTTCAGGGCGTAATATTAAAAACGACATACAGAATTATCCTACATTGCTCCACGCTTTCGGCTATTCGAAAGAGGATGTGGAAAAACTGCTTATCCCTATGGCCGTGGATGGTTACGAACCAACATCGTCGATGGGTAACGATACTACCTTGTCGGTATTTTCCGATAAACCGCAACGGTTGTTCAACTATTTCCGTCAGCAGTTTGCGCAGGTTACCAATCCGGCTATCGACCCGATTCGTGAAGAATTGGTCATGTCGCTTACCGGATATATCGGTTCTGTCCACCAGAATTTGTTGGAACCCGCTCACGAAATTTGCAAGATGGTGAAACTGAAAAGTCCGGTACTGACCAATACGCAGTTCGATATACTGATGAATCTGAAATACAAAGGATTCTATACCATTTCGCTGCCAATGCTTTTCGATCCGAAACAGGGCGCGAAGGGGCTCGAAAAAGCCATTCAGGAACTTTGCCTTTCAGTAGAAAAGGCAGTTGACGATGGGAAAAATTACATTGTATTGAGCGACAGGGGAGTAGATGCCACTCATGCCCCGATACCTTCCTTGTTGGCTGTATCTGCCGTCCATCTTTATTTGGTGCAGAAAAGAAAACGTATGCAGATTGATATAGTGGTAGAATCGGCCGAGCCGCGCGAAGTGATGCATTTCGCCTTGTTGTTCGGATTCGGTGCCAATGCTGTCAATCCGTATATGATTTTTGCTATCCTGAACGACAGGATTAAAACCGGCGAAATCAATATGCAGCTCGATGCAGCTATCAAACATTATATAAAAGCTGTAAACAAAGGTTTGCTCAAGGTATTATCAAAAATGGGTAATTCTACCCTGCGCAGTTATCGTGGAGCTCACATTTTTGAAGCTATCGGAATTTCATCATCATTCCTAAATAAATATTTTACAGGAATATCTTCGGCTATCGAAGGGATTGATATTGAAGATGTGGCCGCCGAAGTAATTGCTCCTCATACCGAAGCGTTTTTCCCGAAGGAAGGGGATGACCTTTCTCAACTGAAAAATCTGGGAAGTTACGCGTATCGTCGCGAAGGGGAAAACCATGCATGGAATCCCGAAACCATTGCTCGATTGCAAATTGCCACACGTACCGGAAGTTACGAAAAATTCAAAGAATATACCAAGGTGGTGGATGATAAGCCGGCTCCTATTTTTATTCGCGACTTGATGGATTTTAAACAAAATCCGATCAGTGTTGACGAGGTGGAGCCGATCGAAAACATCATGAAACGTTTCGTAACGGGTGCCATGTCGTACGGGTCGATCAGCCGTGAAGCCCATGAGGCCATGGCTATGGCCATGAACCTGATTGGCGGACGTAGCAATACGGGTGAAGGCGGCGAAGATCCTGAACGTTATAAAAAACGGGAAGATGGATTGAGTACCCGGAGCGCTATCAAACAGGTGGCTTCCGGACGTTTCGGCGTTACTGCCGAATATCTGGTGAACGCCGACGAAATTCAGATTAAAATTGCCCAAGGTGCTAAACCGGGCGAAGGTGGACAATTGCCCGGACATAAGGTAGATAAAATTATTGCGAAAACCCGGCACTCCATTCCTGGAATTTCGTTGATTTCGCCTCCACCTCATCATGATATTTATTCCATTGAAGATTTGGCCCAGCTTATTTTCGATTTGAAAAACATAAACCCGGCAGCAGCCATCAGTGTGAAGTTGGTGTCGGAAACCGGTATAGGAACCATTGCCGCCGGTGTGGCCAAAGCCAAGGCCGACCTGATCCTTATCAGTGGCGCTGAAGGTGGAACAGGTGCCAGTCCTGCAAGTTCGATCAAGCACGCGGGTTTGCCGCTCGAAATTGGCCTTGCTGAAACGCAGCAAACACTTGTGTTGAATAATTTAAGAGGGCAGGTGAGGTTGCAGGCCGATGGGCAGCTGAAAACAGGAAGGGATATTATTATAGCGGCTTTGCTCGGAGCCGAGGAATATGGTTTCGCGACAAGTGCGCTGATCATCCTTGGATGTGTTATCATGCGGAAATGCCACATGAATACCTGCCCCGTAGGAGTTGCTACTCAGGACGAACAATTGCGTAAACATTTTTCAGGAAAATACGAATACCTCGTTAATTTCTTTAAATTTATAGCTCAGGATGTCCGTGAACATCTTGCCGAAATGGGCTTCCACAGTTTGGATGAAATCATTGGACGGACTGAACTTCTCGAAAGAAAAGAGTTAAAAGGTAACCCGAAAATCGCTAAAGTAAAGTTATCAAAAATTATGTTCAAACCGGGCGAAGGAACAAACAATGCCATTCGTCACATAAAAAACCAGGAACATAAAATAGATAAGGTGCTTGATAAGGAGTTGATAAAGAAATCGCTTCCGGCTCTCGATTTGTGTATGCCGGTGGAAATCAAGCACAAAATTAAAAATACCGATCGTACCGTAGGAGCTATGCTTTCGGGCGAAATAGCCAAAAGATACGGTCAGGCGGGATTGCCTAACGATACGATAAAAGCTTATTTCACAGGCTCTGCCGGTCAGAGTTTCGGCGCTTTCCTGAGCAAGGGCGTTTATTTCCAGCTCGAAGGCGAAGCGAACGATTATCTGGGGAAAGGTCTTTCGGGTGGTAAAATAGTAGTGGTTGCCCCCAAGGAAAGTACTTTCAAACCCGAGGAAAACATCATAGCAGGTAACACCATTCTTTACGGGGCTACCTCGGGCGAAGTGTATATCAACGGTGTGGTGGGCGAACGTTTCTGTGTGCGTAATTCCGGCGCTGTTGCCGTTGTGGAAGGGGCCGGCGATCATTGCTGCGAATACATGACGGGTGGACGTACCGTTGTGCTTGGTACTACGGGGCGTAATTTTGCCGCCGGTATGAGTGGTGGTGTGGCTTATGTGCTCGATGAGGCCGGAAATTTCGACTTCTTCTGTAACATGGAAATGGTGGAACTTTCGCTGATCGAAGATAGTGTCGATAGCAAGGAGGTTTACGAACTGATATCCAATCATTATAAATACACCAACAGTAAACTTGCCAAGAAAATTCTTGACAATTGGAAAGAATACGTTGATAAATTCATAAAGGTAGTTCCGATTGAATACAAAAAAGTATTGCAGGAAGAAAAAATGGAAGCTATCAACAAAAAAATTGCTCAGGTAGAGCGCGATTATTAAAAGTTCCCCGAACCTCCGAAAGGAGAATTGGAAAAATAAACAATAAAATTAGTACAAACAATTTATAAGCTAACCAAAAAGTCTCCCCTTTGGGAGGCTCAGAGGGGCTTCAATCATATGGGAAATCCGAAAGCTTTTATGAACATACCCCGTAAAGATGCGGGTTACCGCCCTGTAAACGAGCGTATTTACGATTTTGGGGAGGTAGAACAAACGTTGAATCGCGAAGACCGTAAGTTACAGGCCTCGCGGTGTATGGACTGTGGCATTCCGTTTTGCCACTGGGCTTGCCCGCTGGGCAATAAAATGCCCGAATGGCAGGACCTTATTTATAAGGGAAAATGGAAAGAAGGGGTGGAAGTGCTTCACGAAACCAACAACTTCCCCGATTTTACCGGGCGTGTTTGTCCGGCACCCTGCGAAAAATCGTGTGTGCTTGCTTTGCACGAAGCGCCGGTAACAATCCGCGAAAATGAAGCGGCTGTAACCGAGGTAGCTTACATCGAAGGAATGATCAAAGCGCGTCCGCCCAAAACCAGAACTGGCAAGAAAATTGCGGTTGTGGGTTCAGGACCCGCCGGACTGGCGGCTGCCCAGCAACTCAACTGGAAAGGTCATAATGTAACTGTTTTTGAAAAAGACAACAGCCTGGGCGGATTGTTGCGTTACGGCATTCCGAACTTTAAGCTGAATAAAAATATTATCGATCGCCGTTTGGCTTTGCTCAAAGAGGAGGGGATTATTTTCAAAACCAATTGCGAAGTGGGTAAGGATATTACCGGTAAGGAATTGCTTAAAAATTTCGATGCTGTATGTATCGCCATAGGGGCAGGTTTTCCACGCGACATCAAGCCCGAAGGCCGCAACCTGAAAGGAATCCATTTTGCTATGGAGTTCTTGAGCCAGCAAAATCAGCTGATTATGGGCGAACCCGTTGCTGATAAAAAACTGATCAATGCCAAAGATAAACATGTGTTGGTCATCGGGGGGGGCGATACGGGTTCCGACTGTGTGGGGACTTCCATACGCCAGGGTGCTGTGAAGGTTACCCAGATTGAAATTCTTCCCCAACCGCCGGTTGGTAAAAATCCTGATACCCCGTGGCCGTTCTACCCCAATATCCTCAAAACTTCCAGTTCACACATGGAAGGTTGTGTTCGGAAATGGAGCCTCAATACTCTTGCTTTCAAGGGTGAGAACGGAAAAGTAAGCGAGGTGCTTGTTGAAGAGGTGGAATGGATAAAGGATGAAACTGGCCGCTTCAGCATGAAACCTACCGGCAAAACCGAAACCATTAAAGCCGATCTGGTTTTTCTGGCTCTTGGCTTTGTTCATCCGGTTCACGAAGGCTTGCTTACCGAATTGGGCGTTAAGTTCGATGCCAGGGGCAATGTGGCTGTCGATGCCGAAGATAAAAGTACTGTGGCCAAGGTGTTTGCATCCGGCGATGCTGCCATGGGTGCCAGTTTGGTGGTGAGGGCGATAGCTTCGGGACGCAAGGTGGCCGAAAATATTCATAAAGTTTTATAAATCGACTTAAAAAATAATCCTGAAGTAAATTTGATGTTTTTTTCAAACAAAATTATGTCAAACATTTGAAATCACTTTATTTTTTGTAAATTTGCATCCCCTTTACCCAAATGTGGTATAAGGGGATGAAATTTAAATATTCTTCAGGCTTTAAACTTAAAAATACTATGTGTGGAATTGTATGCGCATTTGACTTGAAACAACCTTCGCAGGCCTTGCGGCCGCAAGTGTTGAAAATGTCCAAACGTATCCGGCATCGTGGTCCGGATTGGTCGGGAATTTTCTCGAACGATAAAGCCATCCTGGCGCACGAACGTTTGTCTATCGTCGATCCGGAATCGGGTCGTCAGCCCCTTTTCAGTAAAGATGGAAAATTGGTTCTGGCTGTTAACGGCGAAATTTATAACCATCAGGAGATACGGAAACGTTTCGAAGGGAAATATGAGTTCCTGACTAAATCGGACTGTGAAGTTATTTTGGCGTTATACCGCGAAAAAGGGCCTGGTTTTCTCGAAGACCTGAGCGGAATTTTTGCTTTTGCGCTTTACGACATTGAAAAAGACGTTTTTCTGATTGGTCGAGATCACATCGGGATCATTCCTCTTTATCAGGGATGGGACGAAGCCGGCGATTATTACGTGGCCTCAGAATTGAAAGCTCTTGAAGGATATTGTACTAAAATAGAAGAATTTTTACCCGGACAATATTATTACAGTGCCGATGCAACCCCTAAAAAATGGTATGCTCGCGACTGGATGGATTTTGAAGCGGTAAAAAATAACATCACTGATATTGATTTGCTTCGTAAATCGCTCGAAGATGCGGTGGAGCGACAATTGATGGCCGATGTGCCTTATGGAGTTTTACTGTCCGGAGGTTTAGATTCGTCGATTATTTCGGCTGTGGCTAAAAAATATGCCGCAAAGAGAATCGAATCGGGTAACAAGGAAGATGCATGGTGGCCTCAGCTACACTCGTTCGCGGTAGGGCTCGAAGGCTCGCCCGACCTGATTGCCGCCCGCAAAGTGGCCGATCATATCGGAACCATCCACCACGAAATTCACTTCACCGTACAGGAAGGTTTGGATGCCATCCGTGATGTGATTTATCACATTGAAACCTATGATGTAACCACCGTTCGGGCCAGTACGCCTATGTATTTGCTTTCGAGGGTTATCAAATCCATGGGCGTGAAGATGGTACTTTCCGGCGAAGGAGCCGACGAGGTGTTCGGTGGCTATCTTTATTTCCACAAAGCGCCAAATGCCGAAGAATTCCACAAAGAAACCGTCAGGAAACTGAGCAAACTGCATCAGTACGATTGCCTCAGAGCCAACAAATCGTTAGCATCGTGGGGAGTTGAAGGCCGTGTGCCTTTCCTCGACAAGGAATTTTTGGATGTGGCTATGCGCATCAACCCGAAAGATAAAATGGCCGGAAACGGAAAAATGGAAAAATGGGTGTTGCGTAAAGCTTTCGAAGATTATTTGCCCGAAAGTGTAGCCTGGCGTCAGAAAGAGCAATTTTCGGATGGTGTAGGTTACAACTGGATTGATACGCTTCGTGCGCTTACTTCCGAAATGGTTACCGACGAACAAATGGAAAAAGTATCGGATGTGTTCCCCATTAATCCGCCAATGACTAAGGAAGAATACTATTACCGTACTATTTTTGCCGATCTTTTCCCATCCGATTCGGCTGCGTTGTGTGTGCCTTCCGTTCCCTCGGTGGCTTGTAGCACCCCGATTGCTCTCGAGTGGGACGAAGCGTTCAAGAAAATGGTCGATCCTTCGGGACGCGCGGTGAAAAGCATTCACGAGCAAGGTTATAAATAAACTGGAGTCTTTTTTTAGAAAATGCAAACCATAATTCCTTTGGTTTGCATTTTTTTTTATCGTACATTTGGTTGAAAATCATACGAAAAAAATATTTCACATTTTTATTCATAATATTAAAGAAAAATTTCTTTATTTTCATTGCGGAAAGAAAAAAAAGTGAGATATTTGCATTGAATTTTCAAACAAAAAATCTATTTATTATACTACAAAAAATCAATAGTTTATATTTTTAAGAAACACTAAATACATACACAAAATAAGCAAACGGAAATAAATCGAAAAGGAAAACCGGTAGGCTAATGAACAAAAAGTATTTTGCTGACTGTTTGTCTGAAAATAAAACGGTTTCGTTCTGTAACAAAAAATTTTAAATACAATATGAAAGAAATTAAATTCAGCCTCGTGTACCGCGACATGTGGCAATCTTCCGGAAAATACGTACCCCGGAAAGATCAACTGGAGCAAATTGCCCCCGTAATTATTGATATGGGTTGTTTCGCAAGGGTGGAAACCAACGGAGGCGCTTCGGAGCAGGTAAATCTGCTGTTCGGCGAAAACCCCAACAAAGCTGTGCGCGCCTTTACGAAGCCTTTTAACGAGGCTGGAATACAAACACACATGCTCGATCGCGGTTTGAACGGACTTAGAATGAATCCGGTGCCGGCCGATGTCCGTGAGTTGATGTATAAAGTAAAAAAAGCCCAGGGTGTGGATATTCCCCGTATTTTTTGCGGGCTGAACGATGTGAGAAACATCTTGCCGTCGGTAAAATGGGCCAAGGCTGCCGGAATGATTCCCCAGGCTACCATGTGTATCACTTATTCGGATGTTCATACGGTGGATTATTACGTGAATATGGCCGAACAGCTGATTGAAGGCGGAGCACCTGAAATTTGCCTGAAGGACATGGCCGGAATTGGCCGTCCTGATATGCTGGGTAAAATTGTGAAGGCCATTAAATCGGCTCATCCCGATGTTATCCTTCAGTACCACGGACATACTGGACCCGGTTTTTCGGTAGCTTCGATGATTGAAGTGGCCAAAGCCGGCATCGACTATTTGGATGTGGCTATGGAGCCGCTTGCGTGGGGTATGGTTCATCCCGATGTGATTACCATCCAGGCAATGCTGAAAGATGCTGGGTTTAAAGTGCCGGAAATCAATATGAACGCTTATATGGAAGCTCGCAGGCTGACCCAATCGTTTATCGACGATTTCCTCGGGTATTTTATCGACGAACGTAATAAATTCATGACTTCGTTGTTGGTAGGTTGCGGGCTGCCCGGTGGCATGATGGGTTCGCTCATGGCCGACCTTAAAGGTGTTCACGCAGGTATCAACTCGTTCCTGAAATCGAACAATAAAAAAGAATTGTCGGAAGGCGAACTTTTAGTGATGCTGTTCGACGAAGTAAAATATATATGGCCTAAACTTGGTAACCCGCCTTTGGTAACTCCGTTCAGCCAATATGTGAAGAACATAGCTTTGATGAATGTGATGCTGATGATCAAGGGATTGCCACGTTGGGGGATGATTGATAAAAATAGTTGGGATATGATTTTGGGTAAAGCCGGTAAACTTCCCGGAAAACTCGATGACGAGATCGTTACGCTCGCCCATAAAAACAACTATCAATTCTACGAAGGAAATCCGCAGGATAATTATCCGGATGAACTTCCACGTTTTATCGAAGAAATGAAAACGTTAGGCTGGGAGAGGGGTGAAGATGATGAAGAACTCTTCGAATTTGCCATGCACGAACGCCAATACCGCGATTTCAAATCGGGCGAAGCCAAAAAACGTTTCAACGCCGAACTGGAATCGGCTGTACGCGAAAAACTGATCAAAAACCACATTGAAATTCCTGATATCAGGGCGCTGACTCATCCGAAAGCGGAGCCGATTGAAGCTACCATTACCGGACGTGTGTTATGGGAACTTGATTATCAGGATCATTCCACAGCTCCGGCGCATGGAACTTTGTTCAAAGAAAACGATCCGGTTTGCTACATTCAAACCAAATACGGCTTTGAACAAATTAAGAGTTTCTGTAACGGCCGTATCGTAGGTATCGAAAAGAACCAGGGCGAACTGGTGAAAAAAGGAGATGTTATCGCTTATATCGAAAAAAATTGATATTTTTGATCGGTAAAATACAATGATAATCAAACAGATGGTTATGAAAAATAAATTTTCGTTGCCATCTGTTTTTATTTTCATGCAATGGCCAAACATATTTGTATTATCGAAATTTTTCATTAATTTTGTGGTGGAAAAATATTTGGTTTATGTGTTTGATTATTAATTTGTTATAAAATGTAAAAAATATGCATAAACCTGAAATAGGGGATGCTTTTCCGACTTGTTTATCTGAAAAAATAAAACAAAATACTAACCTTCCGAAGTGTATCCGGCCTGGTAGCGGGCTAAAATACACGGCAGGAGAAAATAAAAAACATACATAAATGAAACCAATGACCAAAAGTCCGCTGCAGATAGCGCGGTTTTCGTATCAGCCAAAACTTCCGGCAGCATTAAAATCCAATGTTGTGCTGAAAGAAGGCGCTGCTACTGAGTCGGTTGCCGATCAGGCCGATATTAAAAAATTATTTCCGAACACCTATGGAATGCCACTTGTTACTTTCGAAGAAGGTGAAAAGAAAGCCTATCCGAAGGTAAACGTAGGTGTGATCCTTTCAGGAGGCCAGGCTCCCGGCGGGCACAATGTCATTTGTGGTTTGTTTGATGGCCTGAAATTGTTGAACCCCGAAAACAAGCTTTATGGTTTCCTTGGTGGCCCGAGCGGATTGGTAGATCACCAATATATTGAACTTACGAAGGAAATAGTTGATGATTACCGCAATACAGGTGGTTTTGACATTATTGGTTCGGGACGCACCAAACTGGAAGAAGAAGAACAGTACGAAAAGGGGGCTGTAATTTGCAAGCAATTGGGTATCAATGCTATTGTTATTATTGGAGGCGACGATTCCAATACAAATGCCTGTGTATTAGCTGAGTATTACCTGCAAAAAAACACCGGAATACAGGTAATCGGTTGCCCGAAAACCATCGATGGTGACCTTAAAAACGAAATGATTGAAACATCCTTTGGTTTTGATACGGCTTGTAAAGTGTATTCCGAATTGATCGGTAACATTCAGCGCGACGCTAATTCAGCCAAAAAATATTGGCATTTTATCCGCCTGATGGGTCGTTCGGCATCGCACATTGCTTTGGAATGCGCCCTGCAAAGCCAGCCGAACATCTGTATTATCTCGGAAGAAGTGGAAGCCAATAATAAAACATTGACCGATATTGTTGACGATATTGTAAAAGTAGTGGTTAACCGTGCTGAACATGGTTTGAACTTTGGTACGATTTTGATTCCCGAAGGTTTGATTGAATTTATTCCAGCCATGAAAAAACTGATTTCGGAACTCAATGATTTGTTGGCCGATAATGATGATTTCAATGCGTTGAATACCGATGAAGAAAAACGTCAGTTTGTAAAGGGGATGCTTTCGAAAGAATCTTCGGACGTTTACCGCAGTTTGCCTAAAGGGATTGCCAAACAGCTGACCCTCGATCGCGACCCGCATGGAAACGTTCAGGTATCGTTGATCGAAACTGAAAAAATGTTGATAGAAATGGTAGCCAAACGGTTGGCTTTGCTGAAAGCTGAAGGGGTGTACAAAGGAAAATTCTCGGCCATCAACCATTTCTTCGGATACGAAGGACGTTGCGCCATTCCATCCAATTTTGATGCCGATTATACCTACTCACTTGGTTACACAGCTTCTATCCTTATCTCGGAAGGTAAAACCGGTTACATGTCGTCGGTTCGTAACCTTACGGCTCCTGCCGACCAGTGGATTGCCGGAGGTGTGCCCATTACCATGATGATGAACATGGAACGCCGTCACGGGAAAATGAAACCGGTGATTCAGAAAGCTTTAGTTCGTTTGGATGGTGCTCCTTTCAAATATTTCGCAGCTCATCGCGATAGCTGGGCCGATGAAAAAGGCAGCTACATCTATCCGGGTCCTATTCAGTATTACGGTCCTACGGAAGTTTGCGACCTGCCAACCAAAACGTTGATGCTCGAAAAGGAATAAAATCCGAAATCAGGTTAAATTTTTATATAACGGACTTGCTAAACTATTCAGTAAGTCCGTTGTTTATTTAAATAAATAGATAAACATGCTTGTCATCCTATCCCCAACAAAAATTCAGAACTTTGAACCACAGCAGGTTACTTTGCTGCATACCCAACCTGAATTTATCGATGAAGCCCGTTATTTGGTAGCTTTAATGAGGGAGTTGGCACCTTCGGAACTGTCTGAGTTACTGGAGATCAATTCAAACCTTACTCAGTTGAATATCGACCGTTATGTAAAATGGCATGCCCCATTCACCACCGTTAATGCCAAACAGGCCGTGCTGACGTTCGATGGCGAAGCATTCAGGGGATTGAATCCGAAAACCTTCACAGAAGACGATTTCAGCTACGCGCAGGATCATTTACGTATTTTGTCGGGGCTTTACGGGGTGTTGCGCCCGCTTGACCTGATTCAGCCTTATCGCCTCGAAGTGAGTTCAAAACTGAGAAATGAGCAGGGAAATGATCTTTACGCCTTTTGGCAGGAGAAGGTAACCCGTTCGCTTATAAATGCTTTGACAACATCCGGGGGAGAACAAACCGTGATTAATCTTACTTCGTCGGAATATTTCAAAACCCTTCGGTTCCGTGAAAATAATATCCGGTGGATCGATTTCGACTTCCTCGAATACCAGGGAGACAGGACCAAGCAGATTGTGATATATACAAAAAAGGCGAGGGGGATGATGACCCGCTTTATCCTGAAAAACAGGATAACCGACCCGGAAGACCTCAAAGGCTTCAGCGATGCCGGTTATTGGTTCGAACCTTATATGTCGGGCGAAAACAAGTTCGTATTCGTCCGGTAATCCAAAGGGTTATTTCCGTTGTCTTTTCCAGATTAAAATCAGGATAATGCCGAACAGCATTCCGCCCAAATGAGCGAAATGAGCTATGTTGTCGCCCGAAAAGCGGGCTACCCCAAAGAATAATTCGGCTATCGCGTATAAAGCTACGAAAACCCTCGCTTTGATTGGAATGGGGATAAACATCAGGAAAAGTTCCTGCTCGGGGAAATACCAACCGAAAGCCAGCAATAACCCGAAAATGGAACCGCTCGCCCCAATGGTTACCAAAAGGTTGAGCTGCTCGTTTTTGTACTGGATGATTTCCGCGGTTTGATTCACATTGGCTGCCAACGCGCTGTTGATGGAGGAGAGGAACGAATTGAGTTCGATTTGCCAGAAAAGCTGTTGTATGATAGCCGCCCCAATCCCGGTAACTAAGTAGTAAACCAGAAATCTTTTGCTACCCCAAAAATACTCAAGCGCGCTACCAAACATAAACAGGGCAAACATGTTGAAAAATATATGGCTAATGCTGCCGTGAAGAAACATGTAGGTTACAAACTGAACGGGATTGAATGATGGCGCTGCCCAAAAATGGAGACCAAGCAACTGGTTGACATCGCCGTTATAACCGAGCTTGGATAATAAATTCGGGAACAAGGACTCGATTAAGAATAAGATAACGTTGATTAAAATGATGTTTTTTGTTACGGGTGGGAGTGATCCCAGGACAGAGTTTTTGAAATTTGCCATTTATTTTATTTACTAAAATTATTTATTCTGTTTTTATATAATACGTTTAACTGGTAAAAAATGTTCGGATCCCATCGGTTTCCATCTGTTTAATGTTCGGATATTGTCAATAAGCATCTGTAAAAAAACAATGCATTTCTACTGTTAACATACTGGGCGAAACAGGCGTCAAAAGCTGCCTGGACCAAGGGAATACTGCTGTTGAAAAGTGTTTTTCAACATTTTTTTATGGATTTTGAAAAAAAAATCATTTTTTTTGGGGAAATGCGTTTGTTTATTAATGCTAAACCATTACATTTGCATATTCAAATTAATATTTATTGTTTTTTAATCAAAAAATCAGAATCTTATGAACAAATCAGAATTAATTAATGCGATTGCCGCTGAAGCAGGTTTGACAAAAGTTGATGCTAAGAAAGCATTGGATGCTACTATTAAAGCTGTTACTGACGCATTGGCAGCTGGTGATAAAGTTAGTTTGGTTGGTTTTGGAACTTTCTCTGTTGCAGAACGTTCTGCACGCACAGGTATTAATCCTTCTACAAAACAAACTATTTCGATTCCTGCTAAAAAAACAGCCAAGTTTAAAGCTGGTGCTGAATTAAATGCTGCCGTTAAATAAGCAATGCATTAATAATAATCAAATTAAAAAGGAATCTGCGTGTCAGATTCCTTTATTTATTTATAACCGATGGATGATGCTATTTTGTCGGCAACTGCTTTACCCCTGATTTCTTCGATAATTTTTAACGAAAAGTTGATAGCTACACCCAAGCCTTTGGATGTAATAATATTACCTGACTTTACCACTTCTTTTCCTGAAATAACCGCCCCTGTAAGGCTCGATTCTACTCCTGGATAACAGATGGCTTCTTTATCCTGCAAAAATCCTAAGCCGCCCAACACCAGCGGAGCGGCACAAATGGCTGCCAAAAGTCCATTGTTTTCATATTGACTTTTCAATAGTTTTTTCAAACCATCGTGCGCATTCAGGTGGTCGGTACCCGGTTGCCCGCCCGGTAGCAAAAGAAGAAGGTTTTTGGGATCAAACTCAATTTCCTCAAATTTTTTATCGGCCTGGATTTTTATTCCGTGGGCGCCGTTTACTTCGTTTTTTCCCGTAACAGATACCGTAACCACATCAAGTTTCGCCCGCCGAAACAGGTCGATGGGAGTAATGGCTTCAATTTCCTCAAATCCATCAGCCAGAAAAATATAGATGGTTTCGCTCATGATGTTGTCCGATTAATTTAAATTGAAATTATATGTTATCGAACCAACTGCTTCAGATTTTCCGGCAGTGAAACGAGTGTTTATCGCAGCATTTCTGGCCGATTGAAGTATCTGCGCATCTGAAATATTCGTGGGTTTTCCGATGGAGGTGCTAATGACTTTTCCGTTAGCATCTACTCGGATGTCTATCGTAACTTTTCCTGAAATATCTTTATTATAAGCGGGTTGAGCCAACTTGCCCATTAGTCCGCGCCCGTTGAGCGACCAGCTGTTCCCGTTCGAGATCCCTTTACCTGCCGGATTGCCCTGATGGGTGTTCCCAGTGCCGTTCCCGCTTCCGTTTCCTATTCCGTTCCCACCGTTTCCAGGGCCGCCGGTTCCCTGCGTGTTTTTGCTGAAAGCCCCATTCATAACGTTTTTTGCGTTGTCGATAGCACGCTGTTCCTTTCTTCTTTGTTCGGCGGCCACCCGTTCTTTTTCGATACGGGCATTTTCGGCGGCCTCTTTCATCTCTTTATCTTTCTTTTTTTGCGCGGCAACAATGGCGGCGGCTTCGGCATTGTTTTGGGTGATCACCTCTTTGGCTGCTCCTTTGGATATGGATTTGGGCGCTTTTTCGGTAGCGGGAGCCATGGGCTGAACTTTTTCCTGGGGGCGAGCCGTCCCTTTGTCCTGACGGATATTGACATTGGGCTCATCTGAATTACCGGTTCCTCCGCCAAACTGGCTGTCGCCAAGGCTAACCTGAATCTCTTCAATTTCAGTTTGTTGTGGAACAATGGGGGCTATCGGTAATACAATGTACCACAGGATGAGGAACAATGAAAGCCCTATGAGAAGAGATCCAAAGAAAGCGTATATGTTTGATCTGCTGATTACCATAATGAAAATCTTTTCCGGAGAAGTTAATAACGCACCATTAAATTAACTGTTCTTTGTATCGTTTTATTGTGTTTTCGAGCCCGAAATAAAGCGCATCCGAAATAAGGGCATGGCCAATGGATACTTCATCCAACCAGGGAACGCGGGTATTGAAGAACGAAAGATTTTCGAGGCTCAGGTCGTGGCCGGCGTTCAGACCCAGCCCCAGTTCGCGAGCCAGTTTAGCCGATGCAACAAAAGGGAGCACCGCCTTTTCCCTGCCGGTCGGATAATCCGTAGCGTAGGGTTCGGTGTACAATTCTACCCTGTCGGTGCCCGTTTTAGCGGCATATTCCATCATTTTCAGGTCGGTACCTATAAAAATGGAGACACGTATTCCTGCCGATTTGAATCCGGCCACTACATCTTTCAGGTATTCCAGGTGTTTTACAGTGTCCCAGCCGGCGTTGGATGTAAGCGCTTCGGGAGGGTCGGGCACAAGGGTAACCTGATGGGGTTTTACCCCGGTAACCAGCTCAATAAACTCTTTCGACGGATAACCTTCTATGTTGAATTCGGTTTTCAGCAGCGGTTTCAGTTCCCATACATCGGTGTAACGGATATGGCGTTCGTCGGGCCGGGGATGTACGGTAATGCCATCGGCCCCGAAAAGCTCACAGTCCAAAGCCACCTTCACAACATTCGGAACATCTCCTCCGCGCGCGTTCCGGAGGGTGGCTACTTTATTTATATTTACACTTAATTTAGTCATTATGATTGAATTATATGCAACTCTACAATTGGATATACAAATTTAATTTGTTATTTCCAATTACATTTTGTTCCTTTGTAAAATGTTTATCTTTCGGCAATAATTTATTACAAATATAGTTGAAAATGTTGGAAATGCCGATAAATCATCCAAGAATTCAGCTTATTTTAAATTTTTTATTGTTATGATTCGGACTTGTCCGGAAGGACGGTTCTGTCGCTGTTTCCCGATCATTTATTTAAATAATTAAGATACATGACTATTGCTGTTTTTGGAAATTTGTATCGTGCCCAAGCGGTTCTTCAGTTGAATATTATTCTGGATTTTCTGCTGGAACACCAGGTGGAGATCCTGTTGGATGGAGAATGGTATGAGAATTTGAAAAACGGCGGTTTTAAGAATATTGAAAAAATTGGCCGCGTACCCGATCGGTTACAGGAGGCGGATATGGCTCTGAGTATCGGGGGCGATGGCACTTTTCTGAGTACGGCGGCGCGGATCGGGTCGACCGGCATTCCTATTTTGGGCGTTAATGCAGGCAGACTGGGCTTTCTGGCCGATGTGCCGGGCGATGAAATTATCCGGGCACTCAACGCGGTTATTCATGGAAATTACCGGATTGAGAAGCGGACACTGCTCGAAATCAATGCTTCCGATGGAACGGCGTTCGATTATCCGTACGCGTTGAACGAAATTTCTGTTTCCAAGCAGGATACTTCCTCCATGATCAGCGTAACGGCAAGCGTTAACGGGGATAAAATCAACACGTACCAGGCTGACGGACTGATCATATCTACGCCTACAGGATCCACTGCTTATTCCATGAGCGTGGGAGGCCCGCTGGTGGTTCCGCAAGCTGAAAATTTCATTATATCGCCCGTAGCGTCGCACAGCATGACCGTCCGCCCGTTGATTATTCCCGATTCGTGGGTGATTGATCTGGAGGTGATCAGCCGTACGCGTAGTTTTTTAGTGTCGCTCGATGGACGTTCGAAAGTGCTGGAACAGGGAACTAAACTGAAAATCAGCCGTGCCGGTTTTGTGATAAATGTGGTGAAACAACCCGACCAGACTTTTTTTGATACGCTCAAAAATAAACTGATGTGGGGCGCCGACAGACGAATTGATGATTTAAGTTTATAAAAGGTTTGTGATGAATAAGAATATCAGGATCGTTTTCATGGGAACTCCCGATTTTGCGGTGGAGAGTTTGGAAATATTGGTTGAAGGTGGCTATAACGTTGTGGGGGTGATAACCGTGCCCGATAAGCCTGCCGGAAGGGGACATAAAATCCAGTATTCGGCGGTAAAGAAATACGCTGTAGAACATCAGTTGCCCGTATTGCAGCCTGAAAAACTGAAGGATGAAAATTTCCTGAACGACCTGCGCGGCCTGGAAGCCGATCTGCAGGTGGTGGTGGCCTTCAGGATGTTGCCCGAAGTGGTTTGGAACATGCCACGGCTGGGAACGATCAACCTGCATGCCTCGCTTTTGCCTCAGTACCGCGGCGCGGCACCCATCAACTGGGCAATTATCAACGGTGAAAAGGAAACAGGTGTAACTACGTTCCTGCTGACTCACGAAATTGATACGGGAAAGATTATTTTCCAAGAAAAAATGCCTGTCTCGGAAGACGACGATGCGGGAACGGTTCACGACAGGTTGATGGACATCGGTGCCGGATTAGTGAGGAAAACGGTGGATGCGCTGGCCGAAAACAAGGTGAGGTTTATCGATCAAAGTGAATTGACTGGACATGGCGGTGTGTTGCGTTTGGCTCCAAAAATTTTCAGGGAGACCTGCGAGATGGATTTTACGCTAACAGCCACTGAAGTTTGTAACTTCGTCAGAGGTCTTTCGCCTTATCCGGCAGCCTGGACAACGGTTACGTTGCCCGGAATGGAAGACGCCGTGGTATTAAAAGTTTTTGGGGTGGAAAAGGAAGTGGTTGAGCACCAGTATCCGGTTGGAAAGATGGTAACCGATGGCAAAAGATACCTGAAAATAGCCGTTCGGGATGGCTTTATACATTTGAAATCGGTACAGGCGCCCGCCAAAAAGAGAATGGATATCGGTGATTTATTGAGAGGGTTCCAGTTGAAGAGCTACTAATTGCAAGTTTCTTTCTTACGTATTTATCTGCACCTTTACGATGTTACAGGTAAGTTTGGTAAATGAAATTTTCGGAGGGTAGTTTGCCGCCGATACTTTCGGGGTTGTAACGGTAAAAGATGGAGAGGTAATCAAACAGCTCTTTTTCGATGGCAAAGGCCGCCACGTATTTAATGTCGCACAGGGGGATGGAAATTTGCGCAACCTGCGCGTTGGGCGAAAAATGGTGCTTCACCATCAATTCGGCGGCCTGTAGCGGCTGCTCGCTGATGTAGTTGCAGCTGCTGGTGTATGCCATGCACACATCCCTTACCATGTAGGGATATTTGTTGGAGAAAGCATCGTTTACTAAAAACGCGGTTTGTACGTAATAGTTTTTTTTGTCTTCATGGCTAATGTCGTTGCCGTCGAGCCTTTTCATTACCCTGAATTTGCGGTCTTGGGCCAGCAATACACTCACCAAGGGTTCCGATACTACGGCAATGTCCGTTTTCCCCAGTAAAAGCGCCTGAGCCAGGTCGTTGTTGGCGCCGTAGGTATAATCGATGTTGACGTTGTTGATGCGGTTGCGACGGATGATGTTTTGCAACAGCACATCGGCTGTTCCCCCTTTGCCTGCCACCGATACCGTTTCTCCTTCCAAGTCTCTCCATTTGCCGTAGGGCTTGCGGGTAACCACATAAAACGTCCCCCATACCGGGCAGGCCACCATGCGGTATTTTATCCCTTTGTTGTAGGCGTTCACGGCCGTTACGGTGGGTAGGATGGCGAAGTCCAGCTTCTTGTGTTTCATCAGGTCCAAAATTTTCTGGGGATCCGATTCCACCACGTATTCTACCTTTTTCCCATCGATATAAGGCATTTGATCCATCATCTGGACAAAACTCACCGCAGATGGGCCGTCCAGTACCCCGATAACGATATTGCTTTTCTCGTTCAGGTTGCACGAGGCCAGCAGGGACAGGAGAAGGATGGCCGGAAGGATGATGTTGACAAATGACTTTTTGTTCATAATTTATTAAATGGCTTTATTAACAAATTACCGGAAACAAAGATAATTAATTTATTATGAAAACAAGAATGTGAACAGATGTAAATCATAAAAATAATTTGTACTTTTGTCGCGTTAACCCCCGAATTTTTTAAAGTTTTTTTGATGATACTCTTTATTTACCTTATCATTCTTGTCATTTTGGTGCTGGAGTTTGGCGCCGAACGTATCCTGTCGGTGTTGAACATTCAATATTCGTCTAAAGAATTGCCGGCTCCCATTGCCGATGTTTTCGATAGCGAAAAGTACCGCCGGCAGCAGGAGTATTTCCGTACCAACGCGCGGTTCGGCAGTTATACTTCCACGTTTAATTTCCTGATAACGCTTTGCATGTTCGCCTTTGGCGGTTTTGGCTGGCTCGACCAAATGGTGGCCTCCCTGGTGCAGGGTGAAATACTGCGGTCGCTCATTTTCTTCGGGATCATTTTTCTGGTTTCCGATTTTATCAATATCCCTTTTCAGTGGTACGATACTTTTGTGATCGAGGAAAAATTCGGGTTCAACAAAATTACCCCGCGGTTGTTTATCCTCGATAAGCTGAAAGGCTACGGTTTGTCGGCGCTGATAGGAGGTGGGCTGATGGCGCTTATTATCTGGATATATGGCCTTACTCCCCATTATTTTTGGGTGCTGGCTTGGGGGCTTGTAACGGCTTTCAGCCTGTTTATGGGCATGTTTTATTCCGAACTGATTGTTCCGCTGTTCAACAAACAAACCCCTTTGCCGGATGGCGAACTGCGTACCGAAATAGAGAAATTCGCCGTGTCGGCGGGATTTACACTGAAGAACATTTACGTGATCGATGGCTCCAAACGATCGACCAAAGCCAACGCTTACTTTACCGGCTGGGGCCCTAAAAAGCGGATTGTGCTGTACGACACGTTGATGGACAAACTGACCACGGCGGAGATTGTGGCGGTTCTGGCGCATGAAATAGGGCATTACAAACGGAAACATGTATTGAAAAACATGCTTTTATCCATACCTACGTCGTTGTTGCTCTTTTATCTGCTTGGGCTCATGTTGGGCAGCAATGTTTTGGCCGAAGCTTTGGGGGGTGTTGTAGCGAATTTTCACCTGAATGTGCTCGCGTTCGGTATTTTATATACTCCGGTATCGGTGGCGCTCGATTTGCTGACCAACGTGTTTTCGAGGAAATTTGAATACCAGGCCGACAATTTCGCCAACGAACATGGGTGCGGCGATGCTCTGGTCAGTGGGTTGAAGAAGCTTTCGGCCACATCGCTCAGTAATTTAATGCCCCATCCGGCTTATGTTTTTCTCCATTATTCGCATCCTACCCTTTATCAGCGGATCATGAATATTAAACGTTAAACATATCTAAACAACTATGCTGCTTGGAATCATGGGGGCTATGCCCGAAGAAATTGAAAAAGTTATCGGTTCGGTGCAACAGAAACAGATCGAGGAAAAGGGAAGCCGCGTTTATTACCGGGGCACGCTTTTCGGGCAGGAGGTAGTGGCTGTTTTTTCGAGGTGGGGCAAGGTGGCCGCCGCTACTACCGCCACACAGCTTATTGTGGATTACGGGGTCGATTCCATCGTGTTCACAGGCATAGCCGGTGGAATTTCGCCCGAAGCATCGGTGGGCGATGTCGTTATCGGGCAACGTTTTTTCCAACACGACATGGACGCGCGCCCTTTGATGAGGCGGTTCGAGATTCCCCTTACGGGTAAGACTTCTTTTGGAACGGATGATTACCGGATGGAGATCATGTCCGAAGCGGTGCATAATTTCCTGAAAAAAAGCAAGGATTTCAGGCAGCAGCTGCAACAGTCGGACATTGCAAACCCGAAAATGCTGGTGGGAGACATTGCCAGTGGTGATTTGTTCATATCGGGTAGCGACATGAAAAAGTCGCTGATACGGAACCTGCCTTCGGTAGTTTGCGCTGAAATGGAGGGTGCGGCTGTGGCTCAGGTTTGCGATGATTACGGTGTCCCGCTCACGGTGGTGAGGGTTATATCGGATGTGGCCGACGAATCGGCTCACAAGGGGGCTATTGATTTCGTAAGTAAGCATGCCGGCGATTACTCGCTTGGCATTATCAAAGAATACATTGCTCTGTTAAACTGTTGATAAATAACGAAAATATAAGAGCTTCAAATGATGTTTCTCTTTCTCCAAATAAAAAAGTTGCGTTGACTTTTGTGTGGATTCACCAACGGAGCTCGGATGCATACGGTGATTAACGTTTCTACCACGATATTGCTTCTCCGAAGCTAATAAAGTAAAGCCCATTAGTAGCGGTATCAAGGGAAATTATTCGTTTCTTCTATATTACAAGCTCCTTAGGAGCGACATTACAAAAAGCCAAGACGACTTCAATTGTATCACTTACTTTATACAAAAATGTTATGCTAAAAAGATGCTTCTCGATTTTGTTTGCCTTTCTGTTGCCTGCTGCGCTGATGGTTGCGCAGGAACAATCGTTTCCGGGCATCCGTACCGGAAATTATCAGGGAGTTTTGGGTACGCTTTCCAACCCGGCGAATATCGCGGGAGGAAAATATGCGTTTGACATCAATCTGTTCTCGCTTAATGCCGGATTGTCCAATGACAATACATCTTATCAACTGAAGAAGATAAAAGATTTGTTTTCAGGAACTTCAGTCGATAGTTTGTTTTTTAACGGAAAAAAATCGAATATCAACGGATTAGTGAATATCGATTTAATGCTGCCATCATTTATGTTCTCTATCGGGCCTAAAAATTCATTTGCCATTACTACCCGCGCCCGGGTGATAACGAATGTAAACCGGTTTGACACCGAGATTACCAATGCCATTTCGGATGCCGAAAACGGAACAACGGTTTACCCGTATAGTTTTAATGACCTTTATTCACAGGGATTTACGCTGAATGCCTGGGGTGAAGTGGGAGTTACCTACGGGCGGGTTATTTTTAATACCGGCAAACATTTGCTAAAGGCTGGTATTACAGCCAAATACCTTACTGGCGTTGCCAATTCGTACCTCGAAATAAGCGATATGCACGGAAAAATTGTGAAAGACAGCCAGGATAAAAAATACCTGACTGCCGCTGATGGAAGCCAGGCTGCTACTGGCACGATTATTTTCAGGCAGGGGGGGATCGATGTGGACAAATTAACAGGCGACAATTCCGAATCGTTGAAAGTCAGTGATTTTATTAACTCGAAAAACCATGGATTTGGAGGTGATTTAGGGGTGGTTTATGAATTTAAGCCTAATGAAAGTTCCAAATATTACCTGTTCAGGGCAGGGGTTTCGTTGAACGATTTTGGTAGTATAAAATACCGTGCTCACCCGAAATACTCCAAAAATTTTGAAATGAATATTCCCACCGGACAGCAGTTCAGCATGAGCCAGTTTGATGGGAAATCGTTTTCAGAAAGCCAGGATATGATTGAAAATTCAAGTTATTTTGACTCCAAAGCAGATTCGTCATCCTACAAGGTAAGCCTTCCTACTACCCTTCAATTTGATTTCGATTATCATGTGGCAAGTGTTTTTTATGTCGATTTGGGGGCGCAGATAGCCATGACATCGGACAAAAAATTCCAGAATCCGTATTTCGTGAATTATTATTCAGTAACGCCCCGGTTGGAAGGGAAGCGTTACGGAATTTACCTACCTTTGAGTTACAACGAAATGACCCATTTTAACGCGGGTCTTTCGCTGAAGCTTGGACCTTTATTTGTTGGTTCCGGAAGCATTTTGGGCGCTTTGGTCGATAAAAGTAAACAGGTCGATGTTCACGCCGGATTGCGTTTTGGCATATTAAGGGGTAACAAAAAGTCTGAGGTTAAACAGGAAAAGGAACCTGAAATGCCGGAAGTGAAGGAAGAATTGCCACCGGCAACGACCAACGCTGACGCGAACTCGATAAAGGATAGCGATGGGGATGGCATTACCGATGATGTGGACAAATGCCCCAACCAGCCAGGCGTAGCTAAATACAACGGTTGCCCGGTGCCTGATAGTGATGGTGATGGTATCGATGATGACCACGATCAATGTCCCGACAAGCCAGGAGTGGCCAAATACAACGGTTGCCCGGTGCCCGATAGTGATGGCGACGGTATTGATGATGAGCACGATCAATGTCCCGACAAGCCCGGAGTGGAAAGATATAACGGTTGCCCGGTTCCCGATACCGATGGCGATGGGATTGATGATGAACATGATAAATGTCCTGATCAACCCGGTGTGGCGAAATATAATGGCTGCCCGATACCCGATACAGATGGTGATGGTGTGAACGATGAGTTGGATAAATGTCCCACAATTCCGGGAACGGCCGAAAATAATGGTTGCCCTGCTGTAAAACTGGAATTGGTGAAAAAGGCGAATGTGGCCGCGAAGCAGATCCAGTTTGTTACTGGAAAAGCAACGTTACTGCCCGTTTCGAAAACGAAGCTGATGACGATAGTTAAAATTTTGAGCGATGATAAAGACCTGAAATTGTACGTTGCCGGACACACCGATAATGTTGGTAATCCCCAAAAAAACCAAAAATTATCCGAAGACAGAGCCGCCGCTGTTCGTAATTTCTTCGTTTCGAAAGGAATCGCCGGAGAGCGAATTTTCAGTCAGGGATTTGGTGATACAAAACCGGTGGCTTCGAACAAACAGCCAGCCGGGAGGAAACTGAACAGGAGGGTTGAACTTAAATTTGAATATTAATTTTTTTATAAATGGTTGTTTTTCCTAACGCTAAAATAAATATAGGGCTCAACATTACCGAACGCCGGCCGGATGGATACCATCATCTCGAAACGGTTTTTTATCCGGTCGGGTTGTGCGATGTGCTGGATGTAGTTCCGTCCGATACTTGTTCCGATTATAGTTTCTCAACCGATGGGATCGTCGTTGATGGTGATGTGGAGGATAACCTGATTATCAAGGCTTACCGGCTGTTACAGTCGGAGTACCCGGTTCCGCCAGTAGATATTACATTTATAAAACAGATTCCTTTTGGAGCGGGTCTGGGTGGCGGTTCATCCGATGCCGCGTTTATGCTCAAGGTGTTGAACGATTTAGCCGCGTTGAAACTCAGCGCTAAAAAAATGGAGGAGCTGGCGGTGAGGCTGGGAGCCGATTGCCCGGTGTTTATCAAAAACCGACCGGTTTACGCAACGGGTATAGGCAACGTGTTTAAACCGTTGAAGTTGTCGCTGAAAGGATATTATTTGTTATTGGTGAAGCCGGAAGTCCATGTCTCTACGCGTGATGCTTATGCGCTTGTAACTCCTCAAACGCCGGAAGTATCGTTGTACGATTCGGTATTGCAACCTGTTGAAGAATGGAAATATACGGTGAAAAACGATTTTGAAAAATCGGTATTCAGCCGCTATCCCGTGATAGGCGAAATCAAGGAGCAACTTTACGACACGGGGGCGTTATACGCTTCCATGTCGGGCTCCGGATCATCGGTTTATGGCATTTTCAAAACGAAGCCTGAAATTGATGACCGTTTTGATTCCTGTTTCGTTTCTGGTGGCGAACTGGAATAGAAATTCAGCTTTTTTCCCCTGTTTCCGTTAACGATAGTTTTCCAACGTTTTCACCAGCGTATCGTTTTCTGCGGGCGTACCTACGGTGATGCGGATGCACCCGTAACAGAGCGAAACACTGTTGCGGTTACGGACGATGATGCTGCTGTTCACCAGATAACGATAGATGGCGTTGGCATCGTCAAATTTTACCAATAAGAAGTTCGCATCGCTCGGATAAATGTATTTCACGATGTTGAGTTTGCCCAACATTTTCCGGAGCCGTTCTCTTTCCGAAAGCAACGTGTCAACCCAATCTTTTACGGTGGATGCGTTTTCAAGCGCTTGGAGCGCTTGTTTCTGGGTGAGGATGTTTACGTTGTAAGGATATTTAATTTTGTTCAGCACAGCGATGATTCCGGTTGAGGCGAAAGCCATGCCCAGCCGGATGGCTGCCGAGCCCCACGCTTTCGAAAAAGTTTGGAGGATGACCAAATTTGGAAATGAACCTATTTTCGAAATAAAGCTTTTCCGTGTTGAAAAATCGTTGTATGCTTCGTCGAGTACAACGATCCCCTGAAAATGAAGGAGGATTTTTTCGATTTCGGTTTCGTCCATGCTATTTCCCGTCGGGTTGTTGGGCGAACATAGCCAGATCAGTTTGGTGTTTTCATCGGTTGCGGCGAGTAATTTGTCGGCCGAAAATTCAAAACGATCATCCAATAGAACTTTCCGGTATTCCACGTCGTTGATGGCTGCCGAGACTTTGTACATGCCATAGGTAGGCTCAATTGCCACTACGTTGTCGATCCTTGGCTCACAAAAAGCCCTGAACATCAAGTCAATAGGTTCATCGCTTCCATTCCCCAAAAATATATTTTCAACCGGAACAGCTTTTATCTGTGATATTTTGCTTTTCACCTCCAGTTGCAGTGGATCCGGGTAGCGGTTAAAAGGACCGTTGTAGGGATTTTCGTTGGCATCGAGATAAACGGATGCTTCCCCTTTAAATTCATCGCGGGCACAGGAATAAGGCTCCAGTCGCGCTATGTTTTTTCTTAATAATCGGTTGATTTCCATTTGGATAGTTTTTATATGGATGTTCAATCCTCTTCAAAAAAAATTAATATCTATAATCATCTTCGTCTTCCGGCTTTTCTTCATCAAGCCTGTATTTTACAGCATTGCTGTGAGCCTGGAGTTCTTCCGTTTCAGCCATGATGATGATAGCGTTGCTCAGGTTGGTGAGGCCTTCGGGAGTAATTTGCTGGAAGGTGATTTTCCGGAGGAAACTATCCAGATTTACACCGTTGTAGGCTTTGGCATAGCCGTTGGTTGGCAGTGTGTGGTTTGTACCCGAGGCATAATCGCCGGCGCTTTCGGGAGTGTAATAACCCAGGAATACCGATCCGGCATTCGTGATCACATCGGCTACTCCATTGGGGTAACGGGTGGCTACAATCAGGTGTTCGGGAGCGTATTCGTTGGTTATTTTTACCGCTTCTTCCAAATTGTGGACCAGGATGATTTTACTGTTTTCGAGCGCTTTCTCGGCTATTTCTTTTCTCGGGAGAGTCTCAAGTTGTATGTTGATCTGCTCTTCCACTTTTTCAATCAGGGTTTCGGAAACAGTAACCAGAATGCTCTGGCTGTCAACTCCGTGTTCAGCCTGCGAAAGCAAATCGGCGGCGACGAACACCGGATTGGCCGATTCATCGGCGATAACTTCCACTTCCGAAGGACCTGCGGGCATATCTATGGCCACATCGCGCAACGAAACCAGTTGTTTGGCCGCGGTAACGTATTGGTTACCGGGTCCGAATATTTTGTAAACTTTCGGAATGCTCTCGGTACCGTAAGCCATTGCTCCGATGGCTTGTACACCGCCAGCTTTGAATACTTTGGTAATTCCCGCTATTTTTGCAGCGTAAAGTACGGCGGGATGGATTTTCCCTGATTTATCGGGTGGTGTACACAGTACAACCTCTTTGCATTCAGCTATCTGAGCCGGAATGCCCAGCATTAAAACGGTTGAAAACAAGGGCGCGGTTCCTCCGGGAATATACAAACCTACTTTTTCGATACCAACCGCTTTCTGCCAGCAATAAACGCCGGGTGAGGTCTGGATCTCGTCGAGTTCGTGTTGCTGCTCCGAATGAAATTTGGAAATGTTACGGCGAGCCATTTCTATGGCTTGTTTCAAATTGACCGAAACGGCTTTTTCGGCTTCGGCAAACTCTTCCTTACTAACCCGGAGATCGTCGATAGTTACCCGGTCAAATTGTTCGGTGAATTTTTTTACAGCAGCATCTCCGCCTTGTTTTATCTCGTTCAGTATTTTGCTTACCGACTCGAACAAGGTGGAATAATCGAACGAAGGGCGTTTTAGGATGTCGGCCCACGTTTCGGACGAAGGGTGTTTGTACGTCTGCATATCGTTTAATTTTCAGCTTTAGCCAGATGATAAAAATCATCCCAGCGGTTAAAAAGTTCCTGCATGCTATCTAAAACAATATCGGCTCCGTTTTCGGAAAGCACTTTCGCTTCCAGCGGGCCGGTATTGACGCCTATGGTAAATAATCGCGCCGCCGATGCCGATGCCACTCCCAACGGAGCATTCTCAACAACAACGGCCTCCCAGGGTTGTACTCCCGATTTGTCGAGGGCTATGAGATAGGGTTCCGGGTGTGGTTTCCCGTGTTTCACATCGAATGCTGTAACCATTTTCCCCTTTTCAAAAATATCGGGGAAAAAATGTTGAAGGTTGTCAATCAGGCTGGGTTGTCCCGATCCGGTAACCACAAATATTTTCGATCCGTAATCCTTTATTTTCTGAAGCAAATCCAGGGCATAGGGCATCCGTTCGGTAGGACCACACTCGTCAAAATAATCGGACTTCAGCTTGTATATTTTGTGTTTTTCGTCTTCTGTCGCATCCCTGCCATACACCCGGTTGAATATTTCGTTAATAGTAGAATGGCCGGTTCGCCCTTCGTTCATAAAAGCTTCTTCGCGTGTGAAGGTCAGGCCTACATCGTGCAGCGCCCTGACCCACGCTGTGGCGTGATGTTTCATCGAATCGAACAAAACGCCGTCCATGTCAAAGAAAACTGCTTTTATCCGTAGTTCAGGGTAGTTGTTTTTTAGTAAAAAGTTATTGATGGCTTCAGAAAACATGTTCACATTTTATTTTGTGCAAAGATACTCAAATTTGACGTTACATACATAAAAAAAGAGAAGACACGAAGGCTTCATTTTTCAAAATTTACTGGTTTTAATATTTTTTTTTCGAATATATTGGAAGATTCGTCAAAAAAGTTGTATTTTTGCACTCGCTAAAAAAAAATCGGGATGTGGCGCAGTTGGTAGCGCGCTACGTTCGGGACGTAGAGGTCGCAGGTTCGAATCTTGTCATCCCGACTGAAAAAAGGTAGGAATTGCTTCTTATCTTTTTTTTGTTTTTATAACGTGCGATTATAAAAATGTTTTCGTATTTTTGAACATTCAAATGTTTTTGTTTGTATAAAAACTCTTTTCAGTTAAACTCTTCTTAAATTATTAAAAATGAAATTGAAAAAACTTCTTCTCATTGTTTCAGTTGCTTTTGTGCTTGCAGCCTGCAACCTGAAAGGATCATCGAATTATACTCCTACTATTTATCTTTACAAACCGATAGACATTACGGCTCACGATACGTTGAAGGTTAAAAATACATCAACGGCATCTCAGTACCTGATGGACACAGTTCAGGTGGGCGACACGGTGAAATTCGCCATGTTTTTTCAGGGTTATTCCAATTTCCTGACGAATATTCAAATCGAAGAATCGGCTGATAGTGTAACAAAATTGATATTTGCGCCAAAAGATTCGCTCGATATTCTATTTAAGTCCACTTCGGATTATGCCCATGGAAGGTTTGTAGCTCCGGGCGATTATAACCAATTGTATTTTGCTTTTAAATATAAAGCGAAAAAGGTTAGCAAAACGGCTTACCTGAAATTTACGGTGGTTTCCGATGCTAACTTTGACGATGGCGTTTCTTCTAATACAAGTACGTTTACACTGCTCACTCCGATTAAAGCGAAGTAATTGATCTTATGCTCTTTTAAATAAAAAAAGCATCCGGAATGAATTGATTCCGAATGCTTTTTTTTGTGTCCCTTACCGATGCAAGGGGGGAGAGATTATTGAATCTGAAATTCGTCCATATTGTATTCCTTGGTAAAATTCACGAACTCGATGATTTTTTCAGGTTCTTTCTCGAAAATATTTCCCACCACTACCATATCGGCGCCGGCATCGTAGGCGTTTTCAAGCTCTTCGACCGTTTTTATGCCTCCGCCCACCACCAAAGGTAGTGTAGTGCGGTAACGGAGGAACTCGACCATTTCGGGCGGCACAGGATAAAGAGCTCCGCTTCCTGCTTCGAGGTAAATCAGGTGCATGCCGAGTAATTCACCCGCAATGGCGGTGGCCAGAGCTATTTCGTTCTTGTCGCGCGGGATGGGTTTGGTGTTGCTTATATATTCCACTGATGAAGTTTTGCCTCCGTCAATCAACAGATAAGCCGTAGGGATAACTTCAATATCGGATTGTTTGATGGTAACCGAACTGGATACGTGTTGACCGATCAGGAACTCAGGATTTCTTCCCGATATGAGTGAAAGGAAAAGCATTGCATCTGCCTTTTTGGAAAACTGGAGATAATGCCCTGGAAATATAACAATATGGGCATTAGTTTCTTCTTTGAGCAGTTCAATCAGGGAATCGATGGATTGTGTTGGTTGGCTGCCTCCAATAAAAATTAAATCCGGAGTTGCCATTTTTAACATAGCTATAACCCCGGATAAAACGCTACCTTTACATTTTTCGGGATCTAATAAAATCGCGAGCATTTTTCGGTTCGCTTCCCGGTTTACCAGAATATTTTTATAGATCAGTTTCATAAATAAATGTGTTTGTTAATTCTGTTTCTAATTTGGTTGTTAAAATAACATATAAGCAATCACTACAAATATAACGTTATTTCCCGGTACAACAAAAATTAATGTTGAAACTGACTTTTCTTTAAAGATTATTTAGTAAAATTTAATCAATGCAAAATGCTATGTTAAATTCCTCTTTTTTGAAAAATGATAATTTATATATTTTATTATTTGGAAGGTATTTCGCTTCTATCCGCCCTGAAGGCGAATGAGCATCGAAAGGAAAGATATGAAGAGTTTGCTTGAAATCGGCAGCTCCGGTGCCAATGATTTTGTAGAGCGCTTCTTTCACCGACCAGGCCAGGATCATCTGTTCCTGATCGTTGCTGAATTCGGATAACTCATCATTGTTCAGAAACTTACCTGCTAATTTTACAATCCTCGGGGAGCTTTTTTCGATGTCGATTCCTACGTTGCAGGTGGGATGGGCAATAACGGTTACGCGGTTTCCGGAATGCGAAATGCTGATGTTGACATCGCTATTTTCAATATACGGTTTTCCTTCGGCCGTGTAATTTATCTTTTGAGGTTGAGGGTGTAATTTGTTGATCAAGATACGTGATGCTAAAAACTCCTTTTGACGTTTTTCGTTTCGGACGTTTTCAAACTCGTTGCGGTACGCTTCGAAATTTACAAGTTGAGGGGTTAACTCGTGAACAGGCTCGTTTATTTCGGCATACAAAATTATAGCGCCCCCGGAATCAAAAGATTGAATCATCATTTTTTCCACCTGAAACTTTCCACCATTCGAATAACGTCTTCCCTCACATATTGAGCCATTGGAGCAATGGAATCTTTATTGGGCACATTGTTGAAATAAAGTGCCGCCCTGAAAAAATGGCGGGTGCTGTCGGTAAGTACAAACTGAAGCGATGAAGCAGTGTTCCCTTTCAAATCGTACAGGATACCATATACTTTTTCATCCTTGTTTTCGTATGTCTTTTCGGTAATTCCATCAGCCCGCACGGAATGCTTGTAAACGATGCGGCGCGTATCTTCCAGCAACGATGCTAAGTTATTGCCGATGCTTTTGTAACTACAATATAGCCCGGCATTCAAGCTTGGATAAAAAATGTCCACCCAGTATTTTTCGCCATCTTTGGGTTGCGACACCAGAACGGCGCTTTTTGAAATATCGAAACTGAAAGGGAGTTGGAGCGTGTCGATGCGCCGGTAGTCGTGCGGAGGCAAGTCCACCCTGAAATAGCCGTATGGCTTGGGTATCGGAGTTTTACCACAGCCTACCGCCAATATGAGAATGATGAAGAATAAAAATATTTTTTTCAATGCTGAATGTGGGTTTTTGTGTTTTTAAAAAACGATAAGAAAATAGCGACATGCTGATTGTCAGTCGTTTTCGCTTTTCGGATCGTTTCGGATAAATAGTTTAACCTTGCGAATTCTGCGGTTGTCGGCAGCCACGATTTCAAATACGTATCTTCCATATCCGATCCGTTCATTTTTAGCAGGCATCTCGCCTTTTATTTCGAGAATCAGTCCGGCAAGAGTTTCCACTTCTCCCGTAATTTTAACAAAATCGTTTTCGTTTATTTCGGCAATTTTGAAAAAATCGTTCAATAAAATTTTGGCTTCAAAAATAAACGTATGGTTATCTATTTTGGTGAAGAGTTGTTCCTCTTCGTCGTATTCGTCGGAAATATCGCCAACAATTTCTTCAAGGATGTCTTCGAGGCTAATGAGTCCGGAAGTACCGCCGTACTCATCAACAACAATGGCCAGATGGATTTTGCTTTTCTGGAATTCGTTGAGCAGGTCATCTATTTTTTTTGTCTCAGGTATGTAATATGCCTGCCTGATAAGGCTTTGCCAGCGAAATGAAGCCGGCTTGTCGATGTGTGGAAGCAAATCTTTGCTGTACAAAATGCCTTTGATGTTATCGCGGGTGCCTGAATAAACCGGGATGCGCGAATATCCCGAATGGATAACAAGGTCGAGCAATTCCTTGAAATTCGTTTTCATGTTTACATCCACAATATCCACCCTTGAGGTCATGATATCCGACACCTGAATGTTGACAAACTTAGTGATGCCACCGAGAATTTCTTTTTCTTCATCGCTTACTCCATCCGATGTGAGTTTAAGGGCATCCGACAGCTCGTCCATCGACAGTTTTTTTGTGCTGTATTTTGATAACTCGGTGTTTACTACCGAAGTGGAATTGACCAAAAGGCTCACAAACGGACGCAGCATGTTTTCGAGAAACGCGATGATGGTGATGGTTTTGATTGCCGTTTTTTTAGGGAAACGCGTGGCGTAAATTTTGGGCATGATTTCGCCAAAAAGCAGCAACAAAAAAGTGATGATGACCGACTGGAATATAAAACCCACTACAGGAGCCGAATTGAAGTTAAAAATGGATGAAGTGGCTTGGGTAAGCAGTAAAATGATAGCGACGTTTACAAAATTATTCCCTATGAGCATAGTGGCCAATAGTCGTTGGGGGCTATTGAGTAATCGTAAAATTTGCTTTTCGGGTTTTCTTTCACTCTCTTCCAACTCATTGAGTACCTGGGGATCCATCGAAAAAAAAGCCACCTCGGATGCCGAAATCACAGCTGAGCAGGCAAGTAGCAGAATGCTGATAATCATCGAGATTACAGCTGTAAGCGTAACCGGATGAACAGTAACGACGCCAAAAATTGTATAAAATGAGGTTGCTTCCAAATGATGTATTATGTGAGTTAGTGATGCAAAAGAACGGTAACCCGTTAGTTCTTAACCGACACGATCTTGTCCACAATGAACGAGTTCATTCCTCTCCATGGGAGGGTTCCGATGTATTCTTTGTAATGCAGTTCAATTTCTTTGCCACTGTATCGCATGAGCGAGTCGGCCACAGCTTTGTCGGTTACCGAGAACGAAAATTCATTCGATTGTATTACGCCCGCGTTTACCGATTTGTAGCCGCTCATGATCATTTTACCTTCGTATGTTTTAAATACATATCCTTTGTGGACGAAATAATTTAACTGTCCGGCTTTTACACCATCACCGAATACAAAATAGTACCTGAAAAATACGAAAGCGGCCAAAGCAATTACAACCACTATGGAGGCTATATACAGAATTTTTTTTAACATGTCGTTTGAGTTAAGTCATTGCCAGTTTATTTACTTTGCAAATATATGTTTTTTTTTTAGTTTTTGTCTCAAAAAAAACAAGAATTTCACAATAAAAACCGGTAAATATGTTTAACTTTACCACGTGATTGGATCATAAATGTTCTGTATGAGGAGACAAATCAATTGCCGAAAACAGAAATGATTAGTGTCGCTTTTGTAATATAAAATTCAATTTTTAAACAAATGGAAGATAAACTGGTAACTCTCTGTATCCGGACCTATCAGCGGGCGCAAATGATTAAGACAGTGCTCGATGAAAATGGTATTGAAACAGTTATTCATAATCTGAACCTGGATCATCCGGAAATGGCTGTCGGTGTTAGGGTGAGAATTAAGGAACGTGATCTGCCGAGGGCCTTGAAAATAGTGGAAGATGTTGAAAATGTATGGGAGGAAGAGGCTGCCGATAGCAAAAAGTTTGTTCAACAGGTGCTTGTTCCGCTCGATTTCTCGGATATTGTTCATAAAACCATCGATTTCGGCTTTAATTTCGGCAAAATACTCGAAGCGGCCGAGGTGGTGTTTTTGTATGTTTATTTTACGCCGGCGTTTACCATTTCGTCCAACAACGATATGAGCACGTACAGCATCAGCGACGGCGATTTGCTGCGGAGGATCATCAGTATGGCCAACGCCGATGTGGAAAACATGACGAAGCTTATTAAAAACCGCATTGCCGAAGGCGAATTGCCTGATATACCATTCCGGTTCGAGCTGAAAGAAGGAGTCCCTGAAGACCAAATACTTGAATATTGCCGTAAAAATAAACCTAACCTCGTGGTGATGGGAACGCATGGTAAAAAAATGTCGAATGAGCTTATCGGCAGCGTAACCGCAGAGGTGATTGAATCTTGCGTGTCGCCGGTTTTCGCGGTCCCGGCTCAGCTTGACATGTCGTCGCCTGCCAAGGTGAAACGGATGGCTTTCCTTACCAATTTCGACCAAAAAGATTTGATAGCCATTGATAAAGTACTTTCGTTTTTTACTGCCGATGATTTTGAAATTCATTTTATTCATGCTTCCGATAAGAAAGAGGCCTGGGATGAAGTGGTTTTGTCGGGTATAAAGTCTTATTTTTCAACTCATTATCCTGAGTTGAAAACAACGTATGCGTTTCTGAAATCGGACGATTCGATGGAAATTATCGACGATTACCTGAATCATCACCAGATTGATTTATTGGCATTTAATACCCGGCGGAGAAATCTCTTTTCCAGGTTATTTAACCCAGGGTTGGCGTATAAGATGATTCTGAATTCCGATACACCGCTGTTTGTAACCCATGTTTAATGTCCTGTTTTTTTGGCAATGTTAAAAATTTTCGTAAGTTTGTACATTGTTAGGAGCAAAAGCGAAAAGTAGGGTTCCCGGTGTTTCACCCCGAAAGTGGTGGAACATGCCCGTACATTTCGCTTCATAACCACCCGACAGTTGTTTGTAATATGAGTAAAGATCGGTTTTTAAAGTATATCAATCCATACAAAGGGGTGCTTTTTTTCGTCATCATCCTGCTTGTTTCTCATTTTGCATGGAAATTTCTGGTTTTGGGTGATGAGTCGGATTCCATGGTAACTTTTTTAGGGATGAATATTTCTTATCCGTTCAATTTTATGGCTCATCATGTGGCATCGTTTTGCCAGAGAATCCTTGAGTTTTTCGGTTCGGATATTAGGTTGGAACCCGGAAATATACTCAGGCATGGAAATGGCAACGCGGTGAGGATCATTTGGGGCTGTACCGCTATCAAGCAAGCTTATATTTTTATTTGTATCATTGGACTCAACAGGGGGCCGTGGCGAAAAAAACTGTGGTATATCCCTCTTGGATTGGTGGTTATTTATTTTTTCAATATTCTCCGTATTTCGATCATCGCCCAAATTATCGGAGCCCATCCTACGTGGTTCGATTTTTTCCACGAACATATTTTTAAATACCTTTTTTACCTCGTGATCTTTGGTATGTGGGTGTATTGGGAAGAGAAAATAGTTCTTCCATCAAAGGTAAAAAAGGAAAATTAATTACTGACAAAATTTTTGAATTAGTGGCTCGTAAAAAACCGTATCCAATTTTAGAAAACATCTTGATTACCGGCGTAGCTTCCGAGGGGAATGCCATTGCCAAAGTGAACGATGTCGTTGTTTTTGTTCCTCACGTTGTTCCCGGCGATGTAGCCGACCTTCAGGTAGTCCGAAAGAAAAGTCATTTCATGGAAGCCCGCGCTGTTAAAATCCATGAATATTCTACGATAAGGGAAGAGGCTGTATGCCAGCATTTTGGCATTTGCGGTGGCTGTAAGTGGCAAATTCTTCCTTACAGCGAGCAGCTAAAATACAAACAACAGCAAGTGGTGGATAACCTTGTCAGGATCGGGAAGCTCGATTTGCCGGAGGTTTCACCTATCCTGGGTTCGGCAAAAACTGAATTTTATCGCAATAAACTCGAATTCACTTTCTCGAACAAACGGTGGAGAACCACTGAAGAACTGAATTCAGGAAAGGTTTTCGATACCATGAACGCCGTGGGCTTCCATATTCCAGGATTGTTTGATAAAGTGCTTGATATTGAAAAATGCTGGTTGCAGGATGATATTTCCAACCGTATCCGCAACGAAATAAGGCGTTATGCTTTGTCGAACGATTATACCTTTTTTGATTTGAGGGAGCATACCGGGTTGTTGCGTACCATGATGGTGCGCACTTCCACTACCGGCGAGCTGATGGTGGTGGTTGTTTTTTATTACAGGGACGACCAGTTGATTGAAAAATTGTTAAACCACCTGTCGGAAGTATTTCCAGAAATTACCTCGCTGCTCTATATTGTCAATTCGAAGGCCAACGATACTATTACCGACCAGGAGGTGCACCTGTATAAAGGTTCTGAATTTATTTACGAGCAAATGGAAGGGCTGAAATTTAAAATCGGCCCCAAATCGTTTTACCAGACCAACTCCGAACAGGCTTACGAGTTGTATAAAGTGGCTCGCCGCTTTGCCGGCCTCACCGGGAATGAACTGGTTTACGATTTATATACCGGGACAGGTACTATTGCTAATTTTGTTGCCCGCAATGCCCGTCAGGTCATAGGTATTGAGTATGTGCCCGAAGCCATTGAAGATGCGAAAGTAAATTCTGAAATCAACAAAACGGGCAACACTTTGTTCTTTGCCGGCGATATGAAAGATGTGCTGAACGAGGAATTTATTGGTCGTTACAGCCGCCCCGACGTGATCATTACCGATCCGCCCAGAGCCGGGATGCACACCAATGTTATCGATGCCATACTTTTCGCTTCCCCCGCGCGAATCGTGTATGTCAGCTGTAATCCGGCTACTCAGGCGCGTGATTTGCAGTTGTTAGGCGAATCTTACAAAGTAACTGCCGTTCAGCCTGTTGATATGTTCCCGCATACCCATCATGTTGAAAATGTGGTGCTTTTGGAAAAGAAGTAAGCTGTGATAAAGTATATAAACCAGTCAAAATCAGGGTGCCAGTAAATTAAAGGGGAAGAACGGAATGTTCCTGAGTATGGTAAAAATAATAACGGTGTAAAGTACAATCTGGGCGATATGTCTGTTATTTTGCAAAAAGTTTTTCGGGCGATATTTCTCGATTTTAAGTAGGTACATAACCATATCTGCTACTAAAGCAATTATACAAATCGTAGCTAAGATATTGCTGGATATAGCTTTGATAAAATCAAAATTGAGGAGGGCGTGTAATGCCCGCTGACTACCGCATCCCGGACAATAATAGCCGGTAAGGGTGTAAACCGGGCATTTAGGGAAAAAATAGAGACGAGGATTAAAGTACTTATAAATTATTAACAGTACAATAATCCCCGCTATAATGGTAATTCTCAATAATTTACCTGACAATTTTTTAGTAATGTCCACTTGCTACTCCGGCAAATACTCCGGCAAAAACTAAGATGCCTACTATACTATAATAAACAATTCCGCATATTGCAGCAACGATAGCCCATGTTTTTGCTGATTTGGATTTTGCAAGTGCTTCATCGTACTGTCCGTTGAAATAAAGTTTATCAACTTTTGATGAATAAACGATGCTGACAATACCGAAAGGAAGGCAGCATAAGATTGTTGTCAGGATGGCCCAAACGAGGTAGTTATCGGGTTTGGGCGGTTTGTTTTCTAATTCTCCCATAATATTAAAAATTTTTAATGTTGATTTTTAGGCTTACTTATCCCTAAATCAATTGTTTATATTTGTTTGATTGATCTCTTGCCGGTAAATGTAATCTATCGTTGATCTGATATTAAATAAAATTAAATAACAGGTTTCGAAAATACAAAGAAAATATCAAAAATTAGTAATTTGTTTAGGAATTTTAACGTTATATCATTCCTCTCGCCTTTAATTCAAGGTATTTATTAATAGTGTCCACGGTAAGATTCTCAGGTTGAGTGAGAATCGATTGTATGCCGTGGTTTTTAAGTTCCCTCACAATCAACCTTTTTTCAAAGGCGAATTTTTCAGCAATCACTTTGTCGTACACCTCCCGTTTCTTTTTAGCCGGTTTGTTGATCAATTGATTCAGCTCGGTATTGTCGAAAAAAATAACGATCAGCAAATGATTCCTGGCAATATTCTTCAGGTAAATAAGTTGGCGGCGCAGGGAATCAACCGTTTCGAAATTGGTGTAAAGCATAATCAGGCTACGTTGAGTTACAAACTGTTTGATATCAATGTATAACCGGCTGAAGTCGCTTTCGAAAAAGTCGGTGTCGATGCGGTAAAGCGTTTCCATCATTTTTTGCATTTGCCCCGATCGGCGTTCGGCCGACACATAATTTTCCACTTTTTTCGAGAAAGTAAACATACCTGCTTTATCGTTTTTTTTCAGCACGATATTACTCATGGCCAATGTGGAATTAATGGCGTAATCAAGCAAACTCAGCCCCAGAAAAGGCATCTTCATGGAACGCCCCGTATCGATGATTTGATACACCGGCTGTGATTTCTCGTCCTGGTATTGATTTACCATCAGCGCGTTACGTTTCGAAGTGGCTTTCCAGTTGATGGTTCTGATATCATCGCCTTGCACATATTCCTTGATTTGTTCAAACTCCATCGTATGACCGATTCGTCTGATTTTCTTCAGTCCGTATTCCGATAACCGGTTCGAAAAGGCCATCATATCGTACTTCCTCAACTGGATGAACGATGGGTAAGTGGCGATGGCTGCGCTTTCGGCAAAGATATACCTTCTGGAAACGAGCTGTAAAGAAGTTTGTACATAAATGTTCAGCTTGCCGAACAGATATTCACCGCGCTCGGTAGGTCGCAAGTGGTATTCCATCGATTTGTTTTCGCCAGACGGAATTTTTACTCTGAAAAAGAGATCCCTTTTTTGAAACTGGAAAGGAATTTCGTCGATGATATTGGCATAAATACCTGTGGAATAGCGATTAGAAATTGTAATAGATACCGGATTCTCGTCGCCGTTCGATAACCTGTCGGGCAGCCGGCGTTCGGCTTCCAGGCTGCCGGCTCCCGAATATAGTATGAACCCATCGATGAGCGTGATCAGTAAAAACACGACAAAAAGCCACAATGTTATATCAAACCACCATTTTATAAAGAATGAGGTAAGAAACATGGCTCCTATACCCATGAGGATATAGAAAAACAGATGGTTGATATATAATGATTTAATGATTTTCATTTAACGTGGTACTTCTACCGATTCGATAATTTGCCGGACAATATCATCCGCTTTCAAACCTTCCATTTCTTTCTCGGGAGCCACAATAATACGGTGTTGGAGCACCGGAAGCGCTGCGTTTTTAATGTCTTCGGGCGTTACAAAATCACGGCCACGCAAAGCGGCAAATCCTTTCGAAGCGTTGAGGATGGCCAGCGATGCCCGTGGTGAAGCACCGAGGTAAAGAAATGGGTTTTCGCGCGTGTTTTTTACAATGCGAGCAATATATTCGATAATGTTCTGTTCTACAATTACTTGTTTGATCAATTTCCGAAAGTTGTTGATTTTTGAGGCTGGAAGTACCGTTTTCACATCGGCTGTTTTATCACCACCGGGCGCTTCGTGTTCACGGCGAATGATTTCGAATTCGTCTTCGATGGAAGGATAGCCGATGATGATTTTGAACATAAAACGGTCGAGTTGAGCTTCGGGCAAACGATAGGTACCTTCTTGTTCCACAGGGTTCTGCGTAGCCATTACCATAAAAGGTTCATCCATTTTATAGGTTTTTCCGTCAATGGTAATTTGATGTTCGTCCATAACCTCGAACAGCGCGGCCTGCGTTTTGGCCGGAGCCCGGTTTACCTCATCAATCAGTACCAGATTTGAAAAAACAGGACCCGGGCGAAATTCAAATTCCGACTTTTTCAGGTCGAAAATCGAAGTGCCCAGTATATCGGCCGGCATCAAATCGGGGGTAAACTGTATGCGGCTGAATTTTGCATCGATGGTTCGCGCCAACAGTTTTACTGCCATTGTTTTAGCCACTCCCGGAACACCTTCGAGCAAAACGTGCCCGTTCGATAACATGGCCACCAGCAGGTAATCGATGACTTTATCCTGACCTACAATTACTTTTTTCAGTTCGAGGCGAACGGCTTCCATGCTTTGCTGTAATTCGCCCAGGTCAATCCGCGATTCGAAATGGATGGCGGATAGTTCATTGGTTTCGTTTTCCATATTTTTATTTGAGGGTTACTTTATTTTCTTATTTCCCAGAATTCTTCCAGCAATTTGTTCAGGTAAACCAAGTCGTCCCGGGAAGCTTGTTTTTGTTCCCTGAAATTATTTATAAACTCTAATATTTTGTTTATCAGTTTTTTGTCTTTGCCTGTTTTTTTATGAAGCTTATCGGCAAAAGTTATATCCGTAAGTTGGGTATCGATGTAATATTTGTTTCTGATTTTATCCAAAAAATAAACGATTTTCTTTTCCACTATATTTGCGGTATTACCTTCCTGAAAGTAAAGGTTGCCAATGGTTTGGACAAACTCAACAGTGGTGTTTTTCAACGGTTTGATTACCGGGATGATGCGTTGACGGCGTTTTACGTTGAATAGAATAAAAAGGATAAGCCCGTAGAACACGAGCAGCCATACCGCCCGTAGCGCCGGATGTCGAAAGATAACCGATAAAAGGGAGTCGTTGATAGGTTCGCCGGTGTTGGTCGTTTGGTCGTTGACCAGCCAAACCACGGGCATACTGTTGGAAATCTGCGACAGGATCATCGAAACGTATTCGGCGGAACCGGGTCGATCGAGCAATGAAAAATTGGTGAAAACCTGCGGCTGGTTGTGCAGAAAAATAGATCCTTTTCCAACTTTGATTTTTATAAAATTGGGATAAAGAACCTCATCTTTCATTTTCGTTTTTCCCAAAATAACGGACTTTCCCGGATCCATATCGATATACATGTAGGTGTTGGAAAACCTTTTCAAGAAAAAATTCTTATTCTTCCAACTTTTGGTTGTTAGCAACAGCTCGGCCGAATCGGTTACATCGTAATTAGGTTTGCTCTCAACATAACGGTAATAAACTCCGAGCGAATCTGAAAAGTTGGACGTCATGTTTTCTGATGATAGGAAAAGGTTGCTTCCGTTTTTTACCTCGTTGATCAATGCCGTGTCGGATAAATTGAAAAATGTAGGCTTGATAACAAGGTAATTAACTGCCTCGTGATGCTCGGAAACATACATAAAAGGACTTGTTGTAACTTTTTCCACTTTTTGATGTGGAAAGAAACTTTTCATTTCCCGATCGAAAACATATAAATCAAACGGATTTTTGGTGTCGAGCGAGTAAGTAGGTTCCCAATTGAGCGGTTGTACCCGTACCGCGTCCACAACGACCAGAAAAACAACTACTCCCAGCATGGCGGCTATGTAAATTTTTATCGTTTTGTTCATCTTTTTCCTCCTTTTTCCAGATACGATAAAAATGCATCTTTGGCCGTCATGTATTCGTTGTCGGCAATGGAAAATTCGCCGTACCAAATGTTGTTGAATAGGTACGAAAGGTATCCAAACCGGCTGCGGGTAGTCTCATCTCTGATTTCGTTCATGTAATCAGCGTTGGTTTTTTCCGGTTGCCAGTGTATGATTTCTTCGTCTTTCATCTCTTTCAGCAGCCAGAGGTAATAAAGTCGGATGCTTTGCCGGGTATTTCCCTTCTTCTCGGTTTCGGCAATCAATTGTGAAAAATCTGCAAATTGAATCAATTGCTCGGTATTGTTGATGTCAATGTCGAGTGGACGATTATCGGGCGAAAAAAACCATAGGCCTTTGTGCCTGATAAATAACCTTATGGCAAAATAAATGACCACAACCAGTATGGCTCCCGCTAAAATCCTGATAATTATTAGATTGAAATTACCGAGATCTTTGTCGGCTTCCAATCCGATAAGGTTTCTCAGCAACCGTTCAATCGCCTTTTTTATCCGGTCGATAAACGAGATTTTCTCCTCTCTTTTATAGTTGAAACTCTCGTCGTGCTGATATTTATCCCTGAACCCCGCGGGCAGTATAGCGGTTTTGCGTTCGGCTGAGTCGGAGGCTACTTTTTTATACAATTTTTTCATCAAGCGCTCTCTCGACAAATCATTGCCCGAAAGCATTGAGTCGATATGATTCTTATCCACATTGAAGCCGGAGGCCGAATGTGGATATAAAAACAAAATCAGAAAAATTCCCGATAAGAGGCAGATGATTTTTCTATTCTTCATTATTACCGATGCTTTCGATTTCGGCCATTGCCTGATGATCTTCCTCTTCTTCGAGCGAACCGTAATAAATCAGAATTTGTTGCATGTAAATCAGATTATACATGATGTAGGTAAAGATAATTCCTATTACATAAACCAGTATAATAAAAGGCGACATGGACATTGAGCCGGGCTGATGACCTGAAGATAGCGTGGAGAATAACATAGCGAACATGGGTATAACGCTGAACATGCTGCTAACGATAGAAATGCATAAATAAAGCACGATGGTGGAACCTACAATGTGCCAGAAATTGCTGAACAGAATATCCCAACCACGCTTTAAAGCCTCAAAGTAGCCGGTTTCAGGTTCTTCTACATAAACGATGAACGATTGCAAAGCCCAAATCATAACGGCAGGAAGCGAGATGATCAGCAAAGGAATGCCTATAAGCACGAAACAAAGCGCTATCTCAATGGCAAGCCCGATCAGAATAAGCGGGGTGATCGTGAAAAGTGAAATGAGCGCGAATAAAAGGATTCTTCCCAATTTTCCTTTAATACCGTTCAGAATATCGGAAGCTTGTATTTCGTTTCCGGGCGTGTTGTCGAGTTGGTTGACGTACACAAGAGGGAACGCGTTGGTAAGGATCGAAAGCGCAAGCGCTACTACAAAAAGGGCTATTATCAGTACAATGAACAACCCAATGCTTTTATCGGACGAAAAAAATTGAGCATGAGATGCATTCAGAGGATTAAATAAATTAGCAAAGCTATCTTTGTATAGTATAAAATAAAGGGTGCCGAATAGTAGCAGTACTACTCCGTTGATTGCCAGGTAATTTGTCAGATAATTTTTCCAAAATAATTTGAAAAAGTTCAAAGTGTCGCCGAGATACGATACGAAATCACGTTTCTTGTAAAATTGAAATTCTGCCATAGCTTTGTTTTTTATGAATGATGAAAGGGTAAATTAAATAGTAAAACGAAATGACCGATAATGTGCCGGCAATAATTAATATGTTGAGCCATAAGGGCATCGTATTCGAATATCGGGTTACGAATCCTTCGATAGAACCTGCAGCTATAAAAAATGGAACCGTGCTCAGGTATATTTTTAAACTATCGCGTATCCCCGTTTTGAACGAGTAAAGCCTTGAATACGTACGAGGAAACAAAAACGATGATGCCAACATAAAACCAGCTGCCGTAGAGATAATTATACTGAAAATTTCCATCGCTCCGTGCAGCCATATCCCTTTGATACTTTCGGCCAATACGTGGTGCTGGTAGAAAAAGTACTGGAACGATCCAAGCATAACTCCGTTGAAAAGAGCAATATAAAACGTGAAAATACCGGCTGTAATTCCAAAAATATAAGCTTTGGCAGCTACCAGCACGTTGTTTATAGTGATTCCCAAAAACGATCCCAATGCGTTCCCCGATTTGTAAATGGCCATCGGATCGCCATCCTGGATATTATTTAATGTTCGGTTTACATATTCATCACCAAGTACATAGCGTACAAAAGTCTGGTCGTAACGCGCTGAAATGGCTCCGATAAACGCGAAAAAGAAAAACAAAACGAAGGCAAATAATATTTTACCTCGGTTCTGGTACACCAATAGCGGAACTTCGGTAACGAAAAAATAACCGATGCGGTTACGCTCCATCCGTTTGGTTTTATAAATTTTTCTGTATATTTGCGATACAAGAAAATTCAGGTAAACAGTGGCTTTACTTTTCGGATAGTACGTCTGCGCAAACGACAGGTCGTTCAGCAGGTGAATGTAGGCTTCGGCAAGTACATCCGGATCACGGGAACCTTTCGTTTTCAAAAGTTCTTCGTAATCTAACCATTTGGATTTGTTTTGTTTTATAAATGCTATTTCTCTCATAGGTTATGCAAAAATAAAAAAAAATGTCAGATTTATCTATAAATACCACCCAAGGTGTTAAATTATTTTTTACAACGGCTTCAATTGGCGAGCGTATTCTTGCTTATCTCGTTGATGGTATTATTAAAGTAGCTTACATTTTTATCGCTCTTACGCTGTATTTCAGGGTGTTCAGCATGGTGGATATTACTCTCTTCCACGATGAGGTAGCTATTGCCCTTATCTTTGTGTTGATGATGCCTGCCGCTTTTTATACGCTCGTTTGCGAAAACCTGATGGATGGACGAACTTTCGGGAAAAAATTGCTCAAAATAAAGGTGGTGAAAATTGATGGCTTTCAAGCTGGTTTTTTCGATTATTTTATCCGGTGGATATTTTATTTGGTAGATGTGCAGATGGGGTTTATCCCCGGAATAATTTCGATGGTGGTAACTCGCCATACACAGCGGCTGGGCGATTTGGCAGCCGGAACAGCTGTAATTTCCGAACGTTCGAAATATAACATCTCGCACACCATCCTAATGAATATCTCGGAAGAATATGTTCCTTATTTTTCCCAAAACCAGGTGCTCCTTTTTTCCGACAACGATATACGGATTGTGAAAGAAAATGCCGAAACAGCTCAACGTATGGGTAAATACGTCATTCTGAACCACATTGCCCGAAAAATTGAAAATGTGATGAAAATTACCAACCCCCTGAAAAACGATCGTGAACTGATTGAGGTGTTGCTGAAAGATTACAATTATTATACGGGAAAATAAGGGCAGCATCAGCATAAAAAAACAGGGTTGAAAATTTTTTTTCAACCCTGTTTTCGTTTAAATATTCCTGTTTTATTAACGAACCATTAATTTATAGGTTTGTCCGTTGATTTTTAAAATGTACAATCCGGCATTTACACTTTGTTTAAACTGGTTTTCAGCGTTGGTTTTGGTGATTAACTGTCCGGCATAGTTGTAAAGTTCAACCTGTGCCGAGCCGTTAAACGCGGCAGAAATTTGGTTGTTGGCGCTACTTATGTTCACTGACTCGGTTGAGTTGTTTAATCCAGTGGACACAGATACGGTAAAGTTTGCTATGTAATTTGCGCTATTGTTGCTGTCGTATTGGCTACCTGCCTGAAAGTAAACAGTTATCGTGTGAGCACCTGCTGCTAAAGAGCTTAAAGAAACGGAACCTGTCCCATAATGCTTGCTGTTATTTCCTGCATCTTCCGTTTTAGGTAATGCGATAGCTGTGAACGATGCGGCATCGTCAATCTTGTAATACATTGTTTCAGTGTCAGTTGTTGACGGCCAAACCTGTAGTTCTCCACCAAGGGTTATGCTGCTGCTACTTGCAAATGTACCTAAATCAGCTCCGTTAAAATAACCGGCAGGTTGTAAATAACTGTTGCTTCCTGTGTACCAGGTTCCGTTAACAGTCATGTAAGAATCTCCACACCAACTTTGCCCCCAAGACAAAAAGGTGAAACAGGCAAAAAACATAATAAGTGTAATTTTTTTCATAATGATAATTTTTTAAAGTGTTAATAATTCCAACAAAAATAAATAAATCCTGCATAGGTTGATATATATATTTTTTTTATTTCTTCATTTTGTGGCGCAAACGTTTGCAGGAGAAAATCATTGCCTTTATTATTTTATTGATTATTCCGGTTATTCCTTGATAAATGTTGGTTAATATGCTGAAACACGGTAAAATAAACAGAGTAGATTTGTGCTCCATACAACTCCTGAATATTGCCGCCAGCATATAAGATTGAGATCATAAATTGGAATATATCATTGTTTTTTTACCAGTACTATTTTTTCGTTTACCGCGTTTATAATTTCGTTGTAGTAAAATTTTATTTTCAGATAATCGGCGGCCTGATATACCGGTTGTTTAAATGCATAGTAGAATACAATAGTGAGATCGCCATTTTCACTGGTAGTGGTTTTATAATTCAGTTCAAACTGGTCGTTGTTAATATTGAAAATCGTAGGAGTATAATCCACTTTGTAACCTTCTGGCATTTTCACCACACACACGTAAAAATGGTTTTTCGCATACACAAAATCGACCGGAAATGTACGTTTTTTTTGTTTTAGGGGGTTAGTTGTAATCGCTTCGCTCAGGAACGGTGAAATATAAATCTTATCGTTGATGGTTTCAGGGGTGTAATTTATCTTATATTTTACCAGATAAGCCTTGTTGACATCATCGTTATTTTCAACAGTGATTGTGGAGTCGTCCACATCGTATTTGTTCCGTTTCAAATCTTGCAGAATATCCGTTTTTTTATCGCCCCAGACCGAACGGTAATGCCTGCCAAAATAGTCGGTTGCCGACACTTGAACGGATGTGTTGTATTTATCTTTAGTGTTCAAATCAATAAGAATAGTGGTTTTTTCGCGGGATACACTGTTTGTTTCCAGCCCTATCCATTCATTTTTATCTTTTTGTACGATAAAGCCCTGATCGTTGCGGCAATTAATGGGTATCAGGTAGTTAGGTAGGAGGTAATCCGTCGCGTCCGATAATATTCCTTTACCGTTGATAATGGAATATATGGCCACAGTGTTGAATTGATTTATAAATGGATACGATTTGTCGATTCTCCCTTTGTCGCGAGTGCTGAGAAGTACCGGAAAAGCCTGAATGCCCAGTGAGCGAAGTATCCCGACGGTAAACAAATTGATTTCGGCAGAGTTGCCAAATTTATCGAAGATAAATGTTTTAGCATCTTTTGAGGCTGTAATCCTGTGAAATTTATTCCATTTATAAGTTCGTTTAACAAAATTCAGGACAGAATCAAGTTTTGTTTGCTCATCGGCAGTGGCCGGCAAAGCACTTTTAAAGTTTTTAGCTGCCAGTTTTTCGGATGAATTGATGTACTTTCCAAAATCATTATCCGATATTATTTCCTTGCTGAGAGCTTCCCAGGTTGTTACAACATCTTGCTTAAATCCATCGGGATGAATGACTCTGGATAATTGGAAATCAATCTTAATCAAACAATCGGAAGGTGAAACAATGAACTCTTCGTCTTTGAACGGAGGAACGTTTTTCATCACGTAAGTGTGAATCATATCCTTGTATTTTACGCTTCCAAACTGGCGCTCCAGTCCTTCATCTTCGTTTGACGATTGAAAATCAAATTTTTTGGCGTTTCGTAGCAGCCATTCGTATTGATAGAACGGGATCATTCTTACGGTATAAGAGCTGTAAACAACCGGAACTTTCCACTGAAATTCCCAGTTGCGGAGGTTGAACAAATAAGGGGAATTGATTTTGTAATGATATTCGATAACCGATCCAACTTTTACGTTGGGAAGCGCTATCTTAATATTTTCCCAGTTATCATTTATTTTTTCAGTGTTTTTGTTCTTATCATTGAAGCTTGTTGAAGTAATTACCCCATTGACCATGTTGTACACTTTTGCTTCAAAATCTGTAACTTTCTCAAGATCATCTTTGCCTTTATATACCGGTATTTCAATTTCAGCCAGTTTTATGCCTGCTTCGGTCTGAATTTTTATTCTTGTTTCGCGTTCAAACATCAGCTCAAATCCATTATCCTGTGTAACAAAGCGTGAAGTCCCCTTGTCGAACAACACTACGGCATCGTCTGTTTCTCCTTCACTCGACGAAGTGTAATTCATGTCATTGTAACTCATTTTGCCGTACTCGGGAATTTTTTCCTGAGCAAATGAACTCTGAATAGTAAAAATGCTGAATACTAAAGCAATAATATTTCTGTTCATAGCTATATAAATTAATAGTGTAATGTGATTTTAGTATTTTCAAGATGGTTAATAGATTTGATGAAATCGAAAAAACCGAGGTACTCTTTCAGGTTGTAAAATCCCGGGTATAAAACGAAATTTTTCTTTATGATTAACTGATTGTTTTCTAATTGATAAGAGACATGGTACGATCCGTATCTGGAACTAACGTTGTTCTTTTCAGGCAAATTTTCTGCTTTCAGTTTTCCGGTTTCATAGATAAATTTTTCTGTTTTCACAATGGGATAGACGATTTTTACAGGAAGAGTTCTTACCTCGGGTGTCTCAAAATCGGGAATACTCATTGGTATAGGTTGCATAACAATATCGTTCCCGAATTTCTTGAAAATGGATTTAGTGATAGCAGTATATTCCAGGTCTATATAGGTCGAGTCTCTATCGGGTTTGATGATTTGAAAAGAGTTGAGTTCATATTCGTTCGGTATAAAATATCCATTAACCAGTCCGTTTTTAATTGATTTTGGCGACTCGGTGGCTATCTGGAAAAGCGTTTCATAGCTTTTCCCGCGGTATCGGTTGCGGGCTTGTATAGTGGATTGTTCGGTAAGTCCGGTTTTAACTGTGATTTCTTTGGTACATTCTACTTCATTTTGAGTCAACGAAGGGGTTCTTTTCAATTCGCTTTCCGATTTTTTAACCAACAAAACGTTTTTGTTTTGGGTGAAAACACCCAGATAACCGAACGCCAGATTTGATGTGTTGTCAAGCCAAATGGTATCTTTTTCCAATGGAACGCAAAGAATGGCGTGATTGAATTGCTGAGATGGAAAATCCAAATCGAGGTCGGTTTCGTCTTCACCAGCTATTACCAGGGTATAAATCGAATAGATACCGGCAGCGTCGAGTATCGATTTCATGTAATTGGTAAGTGCTTTGCAGTCGCCATATTTGTTTGCATCAACATAACTGGCAGGATAGGGTTTCATCCCTCCGGTTTTGATAGAAATATTGATATATCTGGTTTCGTCCTGAAGCTTGTGGTAGAGAGTCTTTATGGCATCTTTTTTAGATGAGGCGGACGATACGATTTTCTTTATTTCGTACACGGTGTTGTCTGGCAAAACGTTTTGTCCATCTATTAAACTGTAATTCCAGTCGCCATAATTTACCCATGTTGCGTTCGATCCGGCCTTTTCATAAGTAAAATTCTCCGGTACAATCTTTAGATATGGTAAATAGTATAACATCGATGGCGAAAACAAATCGTTGGTGATTTGCTTTGTGTAACTGGCACTCCAATTGTATCGAATCTGATCTTTTGTGGTGTCGGAACTAAAGCTGCCGATGTTTTTCTGTTTGAAAAAAACGTGGTAATTTCTTGGTACTGTCAGTTGAAGAGTCGCCTTTAGGGTGGGAATATTGTAACTATATACCGGAACCCAAGTGCCGATATTGAAGAATTGACTTTCCCGAGTTTGATAATTGTAGCAGATTTTATACGGGAAAACACTGTGATTCAGTGTGAATCTTTTTTCCTTTTCATCTTCGTAAAACGAAAAATCGGGAATGTTTGATCTCTCTTCTATATCCGACTTGGATAGTTTTTTAATAATATTACCCTGTAAATCAGTTATTTTTGCTTCAATGTTACTTACCTTACATAATTTAGAAAATGGAATACCGATATTGCAATATTTTTCGCCCTTCCGGTTGTAGATGGTGATTTCTTCATAGATATCTTTAATAAGCATTCCGTTTTCTATTTTTATTCCGGTACGTGAGTCGGTAAGCACAGCATCGGCCGACTGTGAGTAAGCGCCGGCATGTATGGCGGTTATCAATAGGAAAATAAGAATAGTACGAATTGATTTCGGGAACATGTGATCGTTGTTTAATGGTTGCTTCTTGCAGGTCAGCAGGCTCGGTTTTTTACGAATTCATTTAATCTTTCGTCCAATAATGGTATCTGTTCGGGGCGTACAAACGAAACGCAGGCGCGTAACCCGTTTTTGTCGTTGCTGCCGGTAATGCCCAGGGCGATAGCACTGATTCCGTAATACAGGAATTCTTTTATCAGTTGGGCACTGTTCAGGCCGGGATAGGCTATTGTGAAATAAAAGCCATCAGCAAGTTCTTTGCCAATGTCGTTATACACGATATAAAAACCGTGTTTCAGAAAAACTTCCTTCATCCTGCGGGCTTTTTCACCGTAGGATGACAAATTGCCGATAAAGTTCAGTTTACCATCATTTGCCGATTTCAACATGGCGGCAAGCGCGTATTGGGCTGAGTGAGAAGTACCTGCCGTAGTTGCATAAAGTACGCCGTAAACCAAAAAATGTCCAAATTCATCGCTGGTAAAATATTCTTTCAGGTTAGGATAATGGCGTTTATTCATTTTGTCGCTCATGATCAGCGCTCCAATGCGCTGTCCGGCATAACTGAAAATTTTCGAAGCTGACAGGAGCAACACATAATTATCGGTGTAACGGGCTACCGTCGGTTGAAAAGGAGCGAGGCCGGGCATACCGTAGTTGTAGCGGAAATCCATGCTGAAATAGGCCAGATCTTCAATAACGATTACATCGTACTGGGTGGCGAGCTCGCCGATAATCCGGAGCTCTTCTTCGGTAAGGTTAATCCATGCCGGATTGTTGGGCGAGGAATAACTAATGGAACAAATGTCGCCTTTTTCGAGAAACGAAATAAGTTTTTCTTTGAGTCTTTCACCCCGGAAATGAAGGATGTCGAACGATTTGAACGGCACTCCGACAATATTAAGTTGCGATTTATTCACCGGAAAACCGGGATCGATAAACAACGTATATGGTTTCCGGGCATTGGTTCGTGCCGCGGTAAGCAAAGCCGCGAAGCTTCCCTGCATTCCTCCAACCGTGGGTATGCAAGCCGATGGCGGTACCTCAATATTGATGAAAAGCTTGGCAAAACGGGAAATTTCGTTTTTAGCGAAATCAATTCCTTCGATGTTGGGGTATGAATTGGCTAAACCCATATCGAGCGCCTCTTTCTCCGCTGCCACACCAACCGGTGTTGCCGGTAATCCCGGCACCCCCATTTCCATGTGAATGAATTCCGTTCCGCTCTCTTGTTCAATCAGGCTCACTAATTTACCAATTTCCCTAATCGACATGCGGGAAATGTCCGGTTGGTTAAATCGGGAAAACAGGTTGTCAACTAATTGTTTATCTATCATTTTAATTGATTCGTTTGATTTGGTTTTATGTCAGCCGGATCTGTGGGGCTTCTTGTTCCACAAAAATTTTATTTATTTTTCAAAACAAAAGATGCTCTCCTAGGGAAAATGAATGAGTTGTTTATAAGTAGATTGAGTTACCCTTTCATGCGGTTATCCACCACTCTTACCGCTTTCCCTTCGCTGCGGGCAATGGTTCTCGGTTCCACCAGGGTAACTTTCACACTGAGTCCGATGGCGCTGTTCAGCGCGTGTTCTATTTTTCTGGAAAGTTGCTGGAGTTCTCCGATGGTTTCTAATTGTTTCGATTCGTCGAGTTCCACTTTCAGCTCAAGGGTGTCTAAGTTGTTTTTTCGGTCAACGTAAAGCATGTAGTGGGCGCTGGTTTCGCCCATTTCGAGCAGCACGTGCTCAATTTGAGATGGAAACAGGTTGACTCCTCTGATGATGAGCATGTCGTCGCTCCGTCCGGTGATTTTTTTCATCCGCACGGATGTTCGTCCGCACTCACATTTTTCGCGGTTAAGAGTTGACAAGTCGCGAGTATTGTACCTCAGCAACGGAATGCCTTCTTTGGTGAGCGAGGTGAAAACCAGCTCGCCTTCGCTACCATCGGGTAGGGGTTGTTTGGTTTCGGGATCAACAATTTCGGGGAAAAAATGATCTTCATGAACATGCAATCCTGTATGATGTTCGCAATCGTTGGCTACTCCCGGTCCTGTAATTTCACTTAATCCGTAGATATCGAAAGCCTTAATTTTCCATTTTTTCTCCAGCTCAAGCCGCATGTTTTCGGTCCACGGTTCGGCTCCGAACACTCCGATTCGGAGTTTCATGTCGTCGGTACTGTATCCGAATTCAGAAAGGGCATCGGCCAAATGAAGGGCGTATGATGGTGTACAGGCCAGGACGGTGGATCCGAAATCGGACATGAGTTGCAACTGCCGGCGCGTATTTCCTCCAGAGATGGGTACTACCGATGCACCCACCTTTTCCAAACCATAATGGACACCCAAACCGCCGGTGAAAAGGCCGTAGCCGTATGATACCTGGGCAATATCGTTGTTTGAAATTCCGGCCATAGTCAGGCATCGGGCTACTACTTCGCGCCAGTTGTCAATGTCGTTCATGGTGTAACCCACGGTGGTAGGTTTCCCTGTTGTACCGCTTGAAGCATGAATCCGCACGATGTCTTTCATCGGCGCGGCAAATAACCCGAATGGATAGTGGTCGCGCAAATCGGTTTTATAGGTGAAAGGTAGCTTTATAATGTCGTCAATCGATTGTATATCTTCCGGTTTTACCCCAAGCTCATCCATTTTCATCCGATAAAACGGAACCTGATGATACACACGGTTTACTAATTCTTTCAGACGTTGGCTTTGTAACGAGCGCATCTCATCACGCTCCATGCATTCAAATTGTTTGTTCCAGATCATTTTACAGTAGCTTTTAAGTCAGATTCGTTGATAGATTTCAGCTGGTGATGGTTGATAATATCCAGGGCCTTCGGGCAATTGTCGGTGCGGAAAACGAGTATGGACTTGCTGCCAAAACTAAAGGCATATACGTAATCGATGGAAACTCCTTCATTGGTGAAAAGATCGAGTATATGGGCCATTGATCCGGGTTCAGCGTCCATTTCGAGGGTGAATACATCGTGGATTCTTACGGTGTATAGCTCGTTACGCAGGGCTGCAAGCGCCTTTTCGGGATCTGAAACCAGCATGCGAAGTATGCCGTAATCGCTGGTTTCGGCTACGGTGAGAGCGATAATGTTGATGTTGTTGTGTCCGAGAACTGAAAGTATCCGGTTCAGATGGCCGGTCTTATTCTCGATAAAAACGGAAAGTTGCCTGATTTTCATTGTATTAGTATGTGTGGTTGCGCGTTTGAATTTAACTTTTCAAATGTACAAATTAATATTGTTTTCACAATGTTAAATTAAAATAAGTTTATAATCAGCAAGAAAATATTTCTTATCAAATCAATGCATTGTTCAAAAATTTATGCTATTCAACCTATGATATGAATTGATAAAAAATATTTGTATCTTTGTTTATCAATTACATAATATAATGTGATCTCTTTTTGACTTAATTTTTATCACTAATAAAGAATCAAATACTTAAAAATGGATTTTTTTGTATATCGAAACTCAACACTTGAAAATATCTTAGGCAATGCTGGTTTCAGATATTCGGGATATGATGATTTAATTCAAGATGATATTACTTCTGGCACGATCATTTGGTTTTACATTTTGTCGGTCGATAAAAGCCCAGGTGAGTCGATAAGGGAAATAGATTCATTTTCAGATAAACTCCGTTTGATACTGGACAGAGTAAGGTCTGATCAGTTTATTTTTGCATTTACACTGTATGATTTTTATCCGTTGCTTTTTGAACTGAAAGAAAAAACCATCCGGCAACGAATCCAAAAATTCAATGATGAATTATTTCAAATGACATTTGAATATAAAAATCTGAAAGTAATTGAATTGGCTGATTTTGCGCGGGATTATTCTGTAAGTCAACTTGTTGACTGGAAGTATTTTTTTACATCGGGAATAATAATAAATCCACGTTTGGCTCCGGTTTTTAGAAGTTGGTTCCTGAAACAAGTGGATTATATACAGTTTAAACGAAAGAAATGTTTGGTACTGGATTTGGACAATACGATATGGGGTGGAATTTTGGGTGAAGCCGGCGAATTAGGAATAGCTTTAGCCGGAAGTTATCCGGGAAACGTGTATTCGATGTTCCAAAAACAATTGTTGGAGCTTTACCGGTGCGGAGTAATTCTTGCTGTTTGTAGCAAAAACAACGAAGAAGATGTTTTCCAGTTTTGGCGAACAAATCCCGATATGATTTTGAAGATGGAGTATATTTCCGTGTTTAAAATCAACTGGAAAAATAAAGTTGAAAATATCCGGCAAATTTCCGAGGAACTGAATATTGGATTGGATAGTTTCGTGTTTGTTGATGATCAACCTGTTGAGCGTGAACTGGTAAAATCGTTTCTTCCGGAAGTGACTGTACCTGATTTTCCTCAACAACCTTATCAGATTCCGGTGTTTTTCTCAAAGTTGCTTGTCGATTATTTTACCACATACGAACTGACCAGTGAAGATACTTTTAAAACAGAGCAATACAAAGAGAATGTTCAACGCCAATCGGAACGGATAAAATTTAGTTCGCTAACAGATTATCTCAGGAGTCTGAAAATAGAAATGAAGGTAATTGAAGCAAGCGATTTCAATATTGCCCGTATTGCGCAAATGACATTGAAAACCAATCAATTCAATCTTACTACGAAAAGGTACACTGAAGCTGATATCCGCGGGTTCATGTTGGCGGGTGATTGGGTGCTATGTATCGAGGTAGCTGATAAATTCGGAAATAGTGGTATTTCTGGCTTGGCAATTGTGCGGTTTACCGGCGAAAGAGATGCCGAAATGGATACTTTTTTGTTAAGTTGCCGGATATTGGGAAAAGAAATAGAATTTGTTTTTTTGAATTATCTGATAAACTTATTGAAAAGAAAAGAGATAGCTTTTCTGACGGCAACTTATATTAAAACTTTGAAGAATGGTCAAACATTTGATTTCTATGGTAAAGCCGGTTTTGACGTTGTTGATGAACGTGAAAATGTCAGAAAATTTAAATTGAGCATTGGTGATTATAACATGCAAGATATTGATTATGTTAAAGTTGTAAAATCATGAAAAACAGATTGTTAGATATTTTCAACAAAGTGTTCGAATCATCAAAAGTTGATGAAAAAGTTTCGAAAAAAAACTTAAGCGAATGGGATTCTCTTAAACATATTAATTTGATTGTAGAAATAGAATCGGAGTTTGATATCAGTATTGAACCGGATGAAATTGAAGAAATAGTTGATTTTAAATCAGCAGAGAAGATTATTCTGCAAAAACTGAATAGATAGCGGGTAAACAAATGAAGGTAAAATTGTTATTGACTTTTGATCATGAATTGCCTCTTGGAAGTCTGAAGTCGTCATACGATGCGGCTCTTTTCGAGCCTACCCGGAAAGTATTGAATATGGCCGATATCCTTGGGATAAAAGTGAATTTTTTTACAGATATTTTGTGCGGGCTTCGCTTTAAAGAATGGGATTACCAAAATTTTTATCTTCCGTATGCCGAGCAATTGCAGGCGGCGGTTGCTGGCGCTCATGATGTTCAGTTGCACATTCATCCACATTGGCTGACAAGTCGTTTCGAAAATGGGGCTTTCGTTCCCTCTTCGGATTTTGCCCTTTCCGATTTTGATGGAGAAATAGCTGATATTATCACTTTGGCAATTGACGGATTGACAGAGATTTGCGCTCAGGCCAAAGCTGGTTATACATGTAAAGCGTTTAGGGCGGGCGGTTACAACATTGGTTTATCTACCGCGAAGATATTCGATGCCCTGTATCGTTCGGGTATCCGTTTCGATAGCTCAATGGCTCGCGGGTATTATTTCAAATCGCCTATTTCGGAAGTTGACTATCGACATTTACCTCACAAACCAAATTGGGTAATCGATCCTGAAAACCTGAGCCGGATTTCATCGGGTGATGGAGTTACCGAAATACCTATTGCAACGATTCATAAAACGCCTTTCGAGATCCCTACTGCCTTTAAAATGAGGAAATATGAGTTCAGGGCGCCTCTCCCACATGGCGAGGTTATACACAGAGCCGGTGGTGTGGATTTATTATCCAGATTAAAAATGAAATTCTCGTACCGGATGTTGACCTTCGATAATTATACTTTATCGTCCGATTATTTAATGAAAATTTTTCGTTATAATATCAATAAGTACGATGATGGTGAGGATATTATGTTAAGTCTTATTTCTCATCCTAAATCTATGAGTTACTATTCTTTAGAGTTGATGAAAGAATTTGTTGAGAAGGTAAGAAAAGAATTTCCTTTTGTCGAATTTACTACATTTGACCAATTGTAAGCCCTGAAATCATGTTGAAAAAAATCGTGTATCTCATTTTCCCCGAGCGGGTTTATTCAAAGCTGCGTACTTTCTATTTATCCAATAAAAATAAGCTTTTTGGGAAAATTACTTATTCTGGAATGAAAAAGATACTGGAAAGTAAAATGGGAATTACCCGGGGCAATACAGTTTTTATTCATAATTCCATGGATTTTCTGAATATTGATTTTGGAGCTTCCAAACTTTTGAATTTGCTTCTTGAAATAGTGGGAGAGGAGGGCACCCTCATTTTTCCGGCCTGGCATTTTAATTACAGGGCTGAAAATTATTTACAGGATGACCTGATTTTTGACGTCAAAAGATCGCCATCAGCCATGGGTTTGCTTTCTGAATTTGCCAGGAGAAACCCTCAGGCTTTGCGTAGCATTCATCCCACGACTTCGATTGTCGCCATCGGTAAGCATGCTGCCGAAATAGTGGCCGACCACCATAAATCAGTCTATCCTTGCGGAGAATTAAGTCCTTACTACAAAATGATGAAATATCATGCTAAGATAGTTGGTCTGGGTGTTTCCAGCCATTTCGTCTCTTTTGTACATTGCGTGGAAGATGTTATGAAAGACGGTTTCCCGATAAAAACAAGAACCGGTACTATTTTTGATGGCAAGGTAAAATTATTGGATGGCCAAGTTATTGTAGTAAAAACCCTTGCAGCCTCCACCGGAATTTCGAAAAGGAATATTCCTCGGTTCATGAAAAAATACATTAGCAAAAAAGCATTTCATAGTTTTAGTTGTAAAGGGAATGATTTTTATATTGCTGATTCCGAAAAATTATTCTCGGAAATCTCAGATTTAGCCCACAAAGGCATAACAATTTATAATATTTGAGGAGCTTTTTTCAACCTCTTTTGCAACAATTTTCGTACAGGCATTCTTCTCCTTTCCATTCAGTTTCGATAGTAACATGCTGAATTCCTTTGTTTTTGAGCAGATCCCGTATCCTGGATTTAAGGCCGATTAGCTCTTCGGGTTGCAAGGGCAAGTTAAGTACCACGTGGATAGTGGAGATGTTGAATGATCCATCGGCGCTCCACACGTGGAGGTCGTGCACGGAATCAATTTCGCTAAATTTAGTTACCTCATCCTCAATTTCTTCCGGATCGATAGTTTCCGGAGTTCCCTGGAAAATAATGTGGATGGTTTGCCGCATGTTTTTATACACATTGTAAAGTACAAAAACAGAAATGCAGATGGACAGCAGCGGATCGATGAACGTCCAGTTGAAGAAGTAAATAAGGGTGGAACCTACGAGTACCGCCAGCCAACCCAGCACATCCTCAAGCAAATGCAAGGAAACTACCCTTTCGTTCATTGATTTTCCTTTGTTCAGCCTAAACATGGCAGCACCGTTGACAATGACCCCCATGATGGCTAACAGAAACATGCCGCCAGCATGTGTGCCGGAAGGATGAAACAACCTTGGAACCGCCGTGCTTAGGATAAAAATGCTGCCTACGATCAGTACAATGGAGTTGATGATGGCTCCGAGCAACGAAAAACGTTTGTAGCCGTACGAAAACATCTTGTCGCCTTTTTTAGCAGACATTTTCTGGAAGTACCAGGCCAGCCCCAACGAAAGCGAATCGCCCAGATCGTGGACGGCATCGGAAAGGATGGCCACACTGTTGGTGAAAAAACCACCCGTGATTTCGACCAGCGTAAAGACGAGGTTCAGGAAAAAGGCCGCTTTTATATTCCCGGTTTCGTGTTCGTGCAGGTGATCATGGCTGTGAATATGTGAATGCTGATGACTGTAATGATTGTTAGGCATTGGTTTTTATTGTTTCCCGACTTTTTCGGCGAGCGATGCTATGAGCGTTTCCCGCTCGAACGAAAACGTCTTGTCCTTTTCATTCAACAAATAAACTACCTTTAAAGTTTTTTCGTAAAAAATAATCGCGTTCTCCGTTTGGCCGGTCGCTTCGTAACTTTTGGCAGTTTCGAGCAGTATTCCCGATACAGATTCGATGTAATCAACGTTGTAATTGTTTTTTTTCAGCACTTCGATAAAGTGGTCGGGAGGCATTATCCTCGTTTCTTCCAGGTTGATATTCAACAATTCTTTATAGGTTTCGTCGGCCAGACGAAGCGCATCTTCCGGAAAACCCTTATCCCTGAAACCGAGCATGGCGGCGATAACCCGGCTTAACTTTTCGAGATATTTCAGTAAATAATCTTCTTTAGGCATAATTTGTCATCAATTTCTATAAGCAAAGATAAAGTTTTTTTCGATAATTTCCGGGGCATGGTTTTGATGAGATGTTTAAAAAAAGTTATTTATAACTGAAAAAATGATAGATTTCGAGCATGAAAAATGTTATTCTGAAATGAAGAGGGGTTATACATCCATCAAAACCCATTATAAAATGGATGAACGCATGTTTATTCTTACATTTGCAGCGTATAAACGGATGAACTTAATATTTCTGAAGAATGAATTATATCGGTGAAACGGCAGCTCTTGGAGTATCTGTGTTCTGGACATTCAGTTCTGTTTTTTTTGAAAAGGCCTCTCATAAAATTGGCTCGCTCACGGTGAATATTATCCGTTTAATGCTCGCTGTTGTCTTTCTGGGGTTGACAACTTTGGTAACCAAGGGTTTGTTTCTGCCTGTTGATGCTTCCGCGGCGCAATGGTTCTGGCTAGCGCTTTCAGGCATCATTGGTTTTTTTGTAGGCGATTTGTTTTTATTCAAGTCATACACCCTTATCGGTTCCCGGACGGCATCGCTGATGATGAGTCTTTCGCCAATGATTACCGCGCTTGTGGGTTGGCTCTTTCTTTCCGAACAACTCACTCTGCTGAATACACTTGCCGTTTTTGTAACGGTGAGCGGCGTTATTTTTGCCATTGCCGGAAAAGATATGAAACTGAACGTATCGCCGAAAGGGTTGTTGTACGCTTTTGGTGGCGCTGTGGGGCAGGCGCTTGGACTTATCCTGAGTAAAAAAGGGATGGGTGCTTACGATGCCGTGGCGTCCACACAAATAAGGGCTATCTTTGGATTGATTTGTTTTGCCGCGCTGATAACCGTTTTGAAACGCTGGGGGAAAGTAACCAACTCATTGGTAGCAGGGAAAGAAATGGTTTCTGTTACGCTCGGAACCATTTTCGGCCCATTCATCGGGGTGGCGCTTGCCCTTTTCTCCATTCAACATACAAAAACCGGTATCGCGGCTACCCTTATGGCGCTTGTCCCGGTACTGATCATACTTCCTTCTTCCATCATGTTTAAAGAAAGAATAAAGGTTCAACACATCATCGGAGCCGTTATCTGCGTGGCGGGTGTAACATTGTTCTTTCTGGGGTAAGTGAACGTTACAAGAAATAGAAGATAGTTTTCTGATAAGAACTTGAGATTTTTCCTAACATCCAACCAAAAAGCCTGTACCTTACTGCGAAGATACAGGCTTTTCCGGTGATCCCGGCGCGATTCGAACGCGCGACCCACAGCTTAGAAGGCTGTTGCTCTATCCAGCTGAGCTACGAGACCATTGCCGCTTTTTTTATTTTTAGCGGTGCAAAAGTAGCTTTTTTTTCCAAATTCCGCAACTCTTTATCTAAAATTCGATATTTCTGCCTGATATTCGGTAAAAAATAGCTAATATTGCATTCTGAAAAAACCATTTAATCATCCGTAAATACGATTTTTAATTTATGAAGGTATTGAAGTTCGGTGGAACATCCGTAGGTTCTGTTGATGGCATTTTGAGTGTAAAAAAAATAGTGGAATCTCAAAGCGAACCGGTAATTGTTGTTGTGTCAGCGCTTTCCGGTATAACCGATTTGTTGTATAAAATCTCAAAACTGGCTGCTGATGGCGATATGACCTACCTTGCCGAGTACAATAACCTTGTCAGGCGTCATCACGATGTGATTGATGGAGTGGTGGTTAAAGGCATGAAGAAAAATGTTGCCGAAATTATAGATAACCGTTTGGCCGACCTTTCAAATATCCTTCGCGGTATTTACCTGATCAAGGACATTTCGCCGAAGCTTACCGATACCATTGTGAGCTACGGCGAAGGACTATCCTCCATTATCGTAGCCAACGCCATAGAAGATGCCGTATATTTTGATTCGACACTGTTTGTTAAAACAGATAATCAATTTGACAAGCACATTGTCAATTTTGAACTTACCAACGAGTTGGTTGCCGAAACTTTCGCCCAACTTCCGGCTGTGAGTGTATGCGCGGGCTTCATCTCTACCGATAGCAAAAATAACAATATAACCAATCTGGGTCGTGGTGGTTCCGATTATACGGCAGCTATCCTGGCAGCCGCGCTTCGGGCTTCCATCCTCGAAATCTGGACTGATGTTGACGGCTTTATGACCGCCGACCCGCGCATTATCAACAATACGTATGTGATTGATAAACTGAGCTTCAGTGAAGCCATGGAGCTTTGTAACTTTGGTGCGAAGGTGATTTATCCCCCCACTATTTTCCCGGTTTTTCATAAAAACATACCTGTTGTCATAAAAAACACGTTTAATCCCCAAGCAGTGGGCACGTTCATATCGCAGGAGAAAACAGGAGAACCATCGAAAGCGATTAAAGGTATTTCATCCATCAATGATACTTCGCTTATCACTGTTCAGGGATTGGGTATGGTTGGTGTTATCGGGGTGAATTACAGGATATTTAAAGCGTTGGCACATAATGGCATCAGTGTGTTTATGGTATCGCAGGCGTCATCCGAAAATACTACTTCCATAGGTGTCAGGAATGCCGATAGCAAGCTCGCCGTGGATGTGCTGCGGAAAGAATTTGCCATAGAAATTGCCCAGGGTGAGATTGATAATATTTTCTCGGAAGACGATTTGGCTACCGTAGCTATTGTGGGCGACAATATGAAACGCACGCCCGGTATTGCCGGTAAACTTTTCGGGACACTCGGAAAAAACGGTATCAACGTAGTAGCTTGTGCCCAGGGTGCTTCCGAAACGAATATTTCGTTTGTTACCGACCGGAAATCGTTGCGCAAGGCGCTGAATGTTATCCACGATTCTTTCTTCCTGTCGGAATATCAGGTGCTGAATATCTTTGTGGTGGGAGTAGGCACGGTTGGCAGCAGCCTGCTGAGCCAGATTAAAAAGCAACAACCCAAACTGATGTCGCAAAATGGTTTGAAATTGAATGTGGTAGGCATTGCATCCAGCAAAAAAATGATATTTGACCGCAACGGGCTGAACCTTGAAAACTATTTAGATGATTTAAAAGCTAAAGGGGAGGACTCGACACCCGAACAAATTAAAAACGAAATCATCAATATGAATATTTTCAACTCGGTGTTTGTTGATTGTACGGCTAACGGACAGATTTCCGAATTGTATCAAACCATGCTCGAACATAACGTATCGGTGGTGGCAGCCAATAAGTTGGCGGCGTCGTCATCGTATGATAAATATTTGCATCTGAAAGAAACTTCGCGCCGGCGCGGCGTTAAATTTCTCTTCGAAACCAATGTGGGTGCGGGATTGCCCATTATCAACACAATGAACAACCTGATCAACAGCGGTGACCATATACAAAAAATGGAAGCGGTTCTATCGGGTACGCTGAACTTTATTTTTAATACGGTGAGTGCCGAAATACCGCTCAGTAAAGCCATTTATCTGGCCAAAGAAGCCGGCTTTTCCGAACCTGATCCCCGTATTGATTTGAGTGGCAAAGATGTGATACGCAAGCTTGTGATTCTGGCTCGCGAAGCCGGATACCGCATTGAGCAGGAGGATGTGAAGAAAAACCTGTTCGTCCCCGATAAATTCTTTAGTGGTAATCTGGACGATTTTTGGAGAAACATAACAGAGCTCGATGCCGATTTTGAAAATAAAAGGAAAAACCTTGATAAGCAGGGAAAACGATGGCGTTTTGTGGCAAAAATGGAAAAAGGGACGTGCGAAGTGGGCCTGAAAGAAGTGGACAGTCTTCACCCGTTTTACGATTTACAGGGAAGCAACAATATTATCCTGATCACTACCGAACGTTACAACGAGTTCCCAATGATGATAAAGGGTTATGGAGCAGGTGCGGGTGTAACGGCTGCCGGCGTTTTTTCGGATATAATCAGCATTGCAAATATCAGGTAAAATGAATTTCTTGAAATTTTTTATTCTTTTTTTGGTTTTGCTTTTTCTTACTTCGTGCCGCAAAACAGCGCCTCAGTTACCATCAAATAAAGGAACGGAGGTTGATTCTGATGCGGTGGCAATGGTGAAAGTGAACGAAAATCTTGCCGAAAAGGAAAATCAGGCATTGGAAGAATATGTAAAAAAAACGGGTATCAAATATACTAAGTCTGGAATCGGTTTTTGGTTTAAAAGAGATAAAACATCTAATGGACAGTTAGTTGTGGATAGCCTGACTTATCATTTCTCCCTTACCACCCTCGCTCTGAATGAAAAAGTGATAAAAAAAGAAGAAATAACTGCCCGACCGGATAAGAAAACTATTCCAGTAGGGCTGGCCGAAGGGCTTAAATTGATGAAAGAGGGCGAATCGGCTACTTTTATTGTGCCGTGGTTCCTGGCTTACGGGTTGAAGGGTGATGCTGGTAATATAAAATCTTATCAGTCGTTTATATTCAAGGTAGAAGGCTTAAAGCAGGTAAAATGAATTAATTTTTAGATTTTCAAACTATATTCTTTATTCTTAACTTTTGTTTTTCGCAATATTATCGGATATTTGTATTGAAAATTAATTTCTTAAAAAACGATCTACCATAATTTATTTTATATGAATAAATTTCTCGTTATATTTTTTGTTAGTGTGTTAGCTGTTTTAGGGTTTGTATCTTGTAGTTCAGGTACTTATGCCGATAAACTTGATGATGAAAAGAAACTGATAGCAGATTTTATTAAAAGACAAAATATAAAAGTTGTATCTGAATTTCCGGCCGACAATGAATGGGGTGATAAAGTATATGTGAGAACCAAAAGTGGTTTATACTACCATTTGGTCGATCCGGGAGACAACACGAACCTTTCTGATACTATCTCGGACAACGACCAGGTAATTGTTCGCTATATTACTTATACCCTTGATCAAAAGGCAGATACATCATACTATTACAGCACTTTGGATGCTCCTACACCATATACTTTTTATTATGATAAAGAGTACACTTCTTCTTCAGGTGCTTGTGTTGGATGGCAGGAAGCTGTTAAACATATGAAATACAATAACTCATCAGCCAAGATTATTGTACCCTCCAAACTAAGTTTCGATACTTACCTTCAGGATGTTACCCCAATGGGCTACGATATGAAAATCAAAATCCTGAAAGCCTATTGATGGTTTGTCAGCAATAAAGGCTTCCTTTTTTTATTCAATTGGAAAGAAAAATATAATTTTGCATACCGAATTTTTTTTGGTATGCAAATATCGTGTTATCTTTACAATAACAAAAATCATGGAATTTCATAGATTTTACGGGTTTATCGGATACAACGCATAGCGTTGATTCTCAAAATTCATTGTTGGAAAAATTCAGTATTCAATCAAAAAAATATAATCTAAAATTATGACACTAATTAAATCTATTTCGGGTATCAGGGGAACGATAGGCGGTAAAGTGGGCGATGGGCTTAATCCGGTAGATATAACCCGGTTTACAGCGGCTTATGCCACCCTTATTCGTTCGAAAAACAGTGGCCAGACTGGAAAAATTGTTGTGGGTCGCGATGCCCGGATCTCGGGCGAGATGGTTAATCACATGGTTATTGGCACTTTGCTGGGTATGGGATTCGATGTGGTAAATATAGGGTTGGCTACCACACCTACTACCGAACTTGCCGTGATCAACGAAAAGGCATCCGGTGGCATCATCCTCACGGCCAGCCATAATCCAAAACAATGGAATGCGCTGAAACTTTTGAATGAAAAGGGCGAGTTTCTTAATGCGGCCGAAGGTGAGGAGGTGCTGAAAATTGCCGCAGGAGAGGATTTTGATTTTGCGGATGTGGATGCCGTAGGTAAGCTTACCGAAGATCATTCTTATACAAAAAAACATATCGAAGATGTTCTTTCGCTTCAATTGGTGGATGTGGACGCTATCAGGGCAGCCGGCTTCAATGTGGCCATCGACTGTGTGAATTCGGTGGGAGGCATTGCTATTCCCGCTTTATTGGAAGCTTTGGGTGTTAAAACGGTGCATAAATTGTATTGCGAACCCAACGGGCGTTTTCCCCATAATCCGGAACCGCTGCCCGAACACTTGACTGAAATCTCCGACTTGATCCGCAAAGGTGGTATCGATGTGGGGTTTGTGGTGGATCCGGATGTGGATCGTCTGGCTATTATAAGCGAAGATGGAAGCATGTTTGGCGAAGAATATACGCTGGTGTCGGTGGCCGACTATGTATTGGCTCATACGCCCGGAAACACGGTTTCGAACTTGAGTTCTACCCGCGCTTTACGCGATGTAACACGTAAACATGGAGGAGTTTATACCGCTTCGGCCGTTGGCGAAGTGAACGTTGTTGCCGAAATGAAAAAAACGCATGCCGTGATTGGCGGCGAAGGTAACGGCGGCGTTATTTATCCGGCCAGCCATTACGGGAGGGATGCGCTCGTGGGCATAGCTCTTTTCCTGACGCATTTGGCCAAATCGGGGATGAAAGTATCGGAACTGAGGAAAACTTATCCGAAATACTTTATTTCGAAAAATAAAATGGAGCTGACCCCTTCTATCGATGTGGATCAGGTACTGCGTACAATAAAAAAATCGTATCAGCAGTTTGAAATCAATGACATAGATGGCGTAAAAATTGATTTTCCGGATGGTTGGGTGCATTTACGCAAATCGAATACCGAACCGATTATCCGAATTTACTCCGAAGCTTCAACGCCTGAACAGGCCGATGCGTTTGCCGTTTCTGTTATCAGCGAAATAAAGCGGATTGCTAATCTCTGAAAATATATCGGATTAGAAATAGATGTTAAAAATGAGATAAGAACACAGCCTTATCTCATTTTTTTTATGATGTTGCCGGTAGCTTTCACCTGCGGTTGCTGGCGAGGGTTGATGGGGACACGCTGCTGGATGGGTATCTGACCTTTTCCGGCCGGTGGCATAAACGGCCTTACAGGCGCCTTTATCTGTTGGGCGGGGATCCCGTTATTCTGTTGCTGCGAGGTGGCCGGAGATGGTTGTGCGACCTTGGTTTCGTTTTCATTCACCGCGAAAGTTCCTATCGGTTTTTTTACTTCGTACGAAGTCATGGTTTGGTTGCAGGTAAATCCCTTACCTTTTACTATTTTATCCGATTGGGTGAGCTTGAACGTACTGTCAGTATAAAATTTTTCCTGTTGTTGATTCCAAAACAATTGCTCGGTTTCCAACAGGTCGCCTTTTATGTTGGTAGCTCTCACTTTTCCGCGTAGTTCCCATATTTGTTCCACTTCGAAATAGCGCGCGTAACTGCTGTGGATGTTGGCATCAACTTTCAGGTTGAGATCGAAACGTTCAAAATGGATGCCTTTCGGAAATTCCCAGTAAGGTTTTGCGGCTTTGTCGTACACATCCCATTGTGGCGTGTAAATCCGGTAGCGGGTAATTCCGGAGTCGGAAATTACGGTGGAAATATCTGTGGCATGAAGCCGGGGTGTTTTGGCTCTGTCGGTAATGGCCGCGATGTATTCTTTTTTTTCGCTTTTGCAACCTACGGATATAAATAGCACAACAACCATCATCAGGATGGTTGTTATGGAAATTCTCATGCTTTTATGTTTTCGGAAAACAATGTTGTCGAACATGGTTGTCATTCGGTTTATTCAACTATAGCTTTCTTTTAAAGAACCAGTTTTCGTTAAAGTTCGCGTTGAAGGTAAGCTTATAGTATTTTTCATCAATCAGCCCGGTGGATCCGACATTCCCGTATTCGAACGAAACGTTCAGCACGGTTTTATTGTTTCGAAGCGGTAATGCAACCCCGGCTGTAAGAGAATACGATTTCTGGTTGGAATTGATAATTTTATTATAATAAGGATTCGACAAAGAAAATCCAACCCGATAGCGCATGTGTTTGAAATAGCTTTTCGCGAGGCTATTCGGGTAATACTCCATACCGGCAGAAAGTTTATAAGAGTTGTTGAGCGTATCCTTTATCCCGAAAAATTGGGCATCGCTCCATTTTTGGAAAGTGTAATCGAGGGCAATGGTCAATTTATTATCGTACACATAATTAATACCTACTCCAAAATTCATTGGGAAATCAAATCCTTTTACTTTGGCAATGGTGTCGCCAATCACACTCCCGGAGTATTTGTATGAGTTGGTATCGTTTTTCATGGTGGTTTTTGGTTCGAAATAGGCTCCGAACGTCAGGGCGTGTTTTTTATTGAACGTGTTGAAAGCCTGTAAACCGTAGCGTAATTTGAACTTGTTCACCTTGATTTCGTTTTGTTCGTACGAAGGATATATCGTTCCGCTAAAGTCAGTCGCAGTAAATGTTGCCGAGCGATTGTTAGTGATTGACCCCCACATGTAATAGCCATTTACCCCCACCGAAAAGTGGTTTAAAAATTTCATGGAAATTCCGCTATATACTTGGCTTACGCCTCCCTGGCCATTATAGTTCCGCCCAACTTTCACCGTGTCGGGATGTCCTATGTCATTTGGCAAAAGGAGTGTCCTTGAGTTTGAAAAGCTGTATCCGGCAAACGAGTAAGGGAGGACTCCGGCGCTGAAACCCACATTTTTCCACAGAGGAAAAGAAAAATTGATGTATTCCAAATTGGCGTTGAACGATTCATCTTTTCTGTCGCCCTGCTGGAACGTGGAATATAGAGCCGATAAACCTACATCGAACATGAACGTCAGGCTGTCCACGCTGCTGTATGAAGCCGGATTCAAGGGACTTATGTGGGTGGATACCCTCGACCCGATACCGGTACCTCCCATAGCGCGCTGGGCGCCGTTGTAATTATTGCTTATTTCTCCGTATCCGAAACGGGTGTATGGTGAGTTGGTATTATTCTGGCTGTACGTAAACTGCCCTAATAATAAAGTGAGTATTGATATAAAAACGAATCTTTTTTTAATCATTGAATTGGAGGATACGATTAAGACCTATTAATACTAAATTTTTTTCTGCAAAGATGGGGTTTTTTAATTTTGTATGAAAGTAAAAAGTGCTACCACCTGTTAAAAATGTTGAAAGTTCAGGATATTTAATTTTTAATGAACTAATATAACCATCTATTTCAAAAATAATTCCGTGCAAGACACCCGATGCTATGGCCGAACGGGTGTCATTTCCCAGCAAGGCTGCTTTGGCATCGGGGGCAACCAACGGAAGTTTTTCAGTAAACCCATGTAGCGAGCGGAGGCGGATGTCCATTCCTGGCGCTATGTTTCCCCCATGATATACATTGTTTTTGTCGATAAAATCATAAGTTATGGCCGAGCCGGCATCAATGACCAAAACATCGCAGCCCGGTTTCAGGAAAGCGGCGCCTGCAATGGCGGCCACACGATCTTTTCCCAGTGTTTCGGGTGTTTGGTACCGGTTTTCGAACGGAATTTTTGTATCGTGTGATAATACAATGACATGTCCCGTCTTTTCCCTTATCAATGCTGCTGTTTCGTCCGCTTGTCCGGTTACGCTGGAAATCATCGACCGCGTTATCGGGTAGTTTCCCAGTACGGAACGGATGACGTTCGATTCCGATCCGCTTACCGACATGGTTTTTACCGGAACATTCCCTTCGAAAATTCCGATTTTGGTACTCGAATTTCCCTGATCGATGCAAAGATTCATTATTGGTAAAAATAATTGTTGGCGGTGTCAGAGAATCATTTTCTCAATCGGGAGCACCAGGATGCCTTCGGCTCCCAGCGATTTGAGCTTGCCGATAATGTCCCAGAAGCTTTTTTCGTCGATCACGGCATGTAAAGAGTTCCAGCCTTCCTTGGCCAACGGCATGATAGTAGGGCTTTTGATTCCCGGTAGCACTTCGGTGATTTGCCGGATGTTTTCAGTCGGGACGTTCATCAGCACATATTTTTTATCTTCAGCAATTTGAACGGCTTCGATACGGAATAGCAACTGATCCAGAATAGCTTGTTTTTCGGCTGTCAAATGTGGATTGGATATCAACAGGGCTTCCGATTTCATCAGCACTTCCACCTCTTTCAGATGATTGGTTATCAATGTGCTCCCGGAGCTGACAATGTCGAATATGGCATCGGCAAGTCCAATGCCCGGAGCTATTTCTACCGAGCCGGTGATAACGTGGATGTCGGCGGTAACATTTTTTTCTTTTAAAAAATCGGACAATATTTCGGGATAAGAAGTGGCTATCACTTTCCCGTTGAACCATTCGATGCCTTTGTAATCAGCCTCTTTTGGTATGGCGAGCGATAAACGGCATTTACTGAACCCCAACCGGTGGGTAATGATGGCATGTTTCTTTTTTTCAACAAATTCATTTTCTCCAACTATCCCTACATCGGCCACTCCATCGGCCACCGACTGTGGAATGTCATCATCTCTCAGGAAGAGAACTTCAACCGGAAAATTACGGGCAGGTATCAGCAGCAATCGTTTCCCCGATTCGAGCTTGATGCCCATTTCGGCAAACAACTGCATGGTATCGTCGTATAATCTCCCTTTGGACTGAACGGCTATTCGTAACATATCTATCGTTTTATCATTAATTTGGCTGCAAAGATACAAAATAATTAAGGGAATGAAAAATGCGACACGTTTATAACCCCAGCCATGTTTGCAAATGAATAGAATTGTGGCCGTTTACATAGCTCCTGATAGGCGTTTGTAGTTTTTTGTAATAGCTTGTTTAATACACCATAGTCCAAACTACCATTAAATTTTACTCTAAATTTATACACAGCCATAATCATTTAATTTTAAAATTTCGCCTACTATTTAAGGCTTTCGGCTTTGCCTGTATTATTTTTTATATTTACTTCTCATTCTCTCAACCTTTCCGCTAAACTCTGCCCTCAACCATTGCGGTTTTAGCACTTCCACAAATTCGCCGTAGCGTAGTATTTCCTGTACAAAATCGTAAGTGGGTTTCAGGAAATATTCAAAGTCAACGGTGTTGTCTGTCTTTGCTACCTCTTGTTGTGTGTGGTGAAGCGGTAACGAACGTATGTATTGGGCTTGACGCACTTCAAAACGTAAACAAACTGTTTCGGCTTTTATGCTATCGTCATTAATAATACCATAACAATCAGAAAAATAGTTTTCTGCATCAAAGTCTTGAGGGAGCGTAAAAGTAGTAGGCAATTCCTGTAAATATTCGATACGGTCTAACCCATATATTTTTACGCTGTCGGTTTTACCAACTACATACCAGCGTTGCTTGAACACTTTCAACGTGTAAGGCTCCAAATCTATCTCGTAACTGTCATCGTCGTCAAACCGTTGATAGCTGACGCGAAGAACCTGTTTTTTATTTGGGCAGTTATTTCGACCTCTCCAGGATTGTCGCATTGAAATCCAACTAAAAATATTAATGAATTGGCTGTTGGCGAACTTTCAAGGGTTTAGATGATGAACTTCAAGAGGGTATTATAACAAATAAGGGTTTCGCCGTGAGCAAAACCCTTATCTTGATTCATAGGGATGAACGTCTTATAATTCCCATGCTAAAGCGCTGGCACCAAGAACAGCGGCATCTGCTTCTTTCAACTCGGAGAAGAGTACTTTTACTTTTCCTTTCCAGATAGCAAGCAGGTTTTTTTCCATGTTTTCAATGATTGGCTTCAGAATCAGATCCCCCGATTTGGTGAGGCCGCCGAACAACACAATGGCTTCCGGTGCACTGAAGGCCACGAAATCGGAAAAGGCTTCGCCCAAAATGCGCCCGGTATAATTGAAAATATCTATGGCAGTTTTATCTCCCTGGATGGCAGCATCATACACATCTTTCGAGGTGATGCTTTCCACTGGGATATTGCGCAGCAGGCTATCTTCTTTAGTGGTTTCGAGTATTTCGCGGGCTGAGCGGGCAACCCCGGTAGCCGAAGCGTAGGCTTCGAGACAGCCGGTACGACCGCAACCGCACATACGCCCGTTGTTTCTCAGCACGTTCACGTGGCCAAGTTCGCCTGCAAAACCGTCGTGTCCATACACTAATTTGCCATCGATAACGATGCCGCTACCCACACCTGTTCCGAGGGTGATCATGATAAAATTTTTCATTCCACGGGCTGCACCGTAGGTCATTTCGCCTATGGCAGCGGCGTTAGCGTCGTTGGTGAGCGCAGTAGGAATGCCGAATTTTTTGGTCATCAGCTTGGAAAAGGGAACTACACCCTTCCATGGAAGGTTGGGGGCGAACTCTATGTTTCCAGTGTAGAAGTTACCGTTCGGAGCTCCTACGCCAATGCCTTTTATTTTATCAATGCCGCCTACTTCATCAATTAACCGGCTCAGTTCTTTATAAATTTCATCCACATACAGATTTACATCAGTATGGGTGGCGGTTTTGATAGCGCTTTTGGAAATTACGCTGCCACGGGCATCAACAATACCAAAAACGGTATTGGTTCCACCCATGTCAATACCGATTACATAAGGTTTTTCCATTTTTATTATTTTTTCTGTTTGTTAATTTGTTTTTTTGATCCCAAGTCTCAAGTCAATATCAGTAAACTATTCTCTTTTTCTCGTAACTCGTAACTAATATTATTCTACCTGAACGTCTTTGTTTACGTTTTTGCTACCGATTAAAGCGTAGAACAGCAGGTAAGCCAGCCCTACAAAAATGACCCAATAGCTGGGGATATATCCGGCAATATCGGCAATTTTACCCTGAAGGACAGGAACTAATCCTCCACCGCAAACAAGAACCATAAAAATACCTGAAGCTGCAGCCAGGTATTTACCAAGGCCTTCGACGGCGAGGTTAAATATGCCACCCCACATGATAGAAGTACAAAGACCTACCAAAACAATAAACATGGCATTGATAGGCACTTCGGCCAAGCCGAATGAAAGGGAGCCAGTAGCTGAACGTTGCAATACCGGCAAAGATACTTGTGTGGATTCGGGTGAGAATATGGTCAACGCTATTAATATCAACCCTATGGCTGAAGCTACACCGAGCATTACCTTGCTCGAAACTTTACTGCCTATCGAGGCTCCAACTAACCGGCCTACAAGCATAAGCAACCAATAAGTTCCGGCTACGAAACCGGCTGTGGTTTTTCCTACCGGCGTATCGGAAAGCCAAAGGTTCATAATACCCGGCGTTCCTACTTCAACACCTACATAAACGAAGATGGCCACTGCTCCTAAAATAAAATGACGGAACTGCAAAGCTCCCGACATGAGTTTTCCAAGGGGTTCGGAAGATTGTTGCGAATGTGGTTCCGGGATTTGAACTGCCATTAAAACAAAGAATACTACGGCAAAAACGCCCATGGCAATGTACATTACCGGGAATACGTCGGTGATTTTTGCTTTTGCAGCCTCGCCGATAAGAATCCCAACGAACGTAGGGGTGAAGGTAGCCATTACAGAGTTGAATGAACCTCCGATTTGAATCAGCTGGTTTCCTTTGTTTCCACCTCCGCCCAATGTGTTCAGCATTGGGTTCACTACCGTGTTTAGCAAACACATTGAAAAACCAGAAATAAAAGCACCGAGGAGATAAACCGCGAATGCCGACGTTTCGGATGAGTATCCTGAAAGATACTGAATAAATACGCCAACGAAGCCAATTGCAATGGCTAACAGCGCTGTTTTTTTGTAACCGTATTTTTGAAGTAAAATCCCGCCCGGTATTCCCATCACGGCATAAGCGATAAAGTTGGCTGCATTCCCGAGCAGTCCTAAAAAGTTGGACACATGGAACTGGTCTTTCAGTACGTTCCCCATCGGGGCCGCTAAGTTCGTTACGAATGAAATCATCCCGAAAAGTAAGATCATCATCAGTATCGGCAACGCATAATTCTTCTTTTGTGTATTCATACTATTAAGAAATTATTAGAATTTATTTGAATTGATTGATTAGTGTCTATTTTACAGTTTGCCATGGCAAAGTTAATCATTTTTGTATCTAAAAGGATGGTTTTTGTTTTAAATTATAGCGTTATAATTGGTGTTTTACAACATGTTTTTTGATGCTAAGAGTTCAATATAAATATTTATTAACCCCAACCGTTATAAATTATTAAAAATAAACTCGCTCATGCGGGTGTATAGGTGCCGGCGGGTTTGTTTGCCGAGAATACTGTGGTTTTTATCGGTGTAAATCTGCATTTCGAATTGTTTGTCGGCAGCTACCAATCTATCAATAAAAAGGAGCGTATTTTGTGCGTGCACATTGTCGTCGGCCGAGCCATGCACAATAAGCAACTTGCCGTTCAGGTTCCCAGCTCTGTTCAGTATGGAGGTCTGCTCGTAGCCTTTCGGGTTTTCCTGCGGACGTTTCATGTAACGCTCGGTATATGCGGCATCGTAGAGTCTCCAGTCGGTAACGGGAGCCACGGCGATACCGGCCTTGAATACCGGCTCGCCGGTGGTCATGGCCGACAGCGTGATCGACCCTCCAAAACTCCAGCCCCAAATGCCTATCCGTGATTTATCCACATAAGGTTGGTTGCCGAAATACCTGGCTGTTTCCACCTGATCATCGGTTTCTATCGTCCACAATTTTCCGTAAGTACATTTGCGGAATTCGCTGCCGCGGGCACCGGTTCCCCTCCCGTCAACGCAGGCAACAACCACTCCTTTCGATGCCAGGTAATACTCCCAGTCGGCTTTCCATTCGTCGGCGGCTTGCTGTGAATCGGGGCCGCTGTACTGAACCAGCAATACCGGGTATTTTTTAGCCGGATCAAAATCGGCAGGTTTTATCAGCCAGCCGTTCAAACTGATGGACGATGATGTGGTGAAACTGAAAATTTCTTTCCGGGGTAATTGGTAGGAAGCTACCAACGCTTTTATATTTTTGTAATCCTCGATGGTGCGTATAACCGATCCGTTTACATGGCGGAGGGTGATGGTGTTTGGAGTGTTTATATCCGAAGCGTTGTCGATGAAATAGGCGAGCGTTGAATTGAAAATGGCTTTATGAGTTCCTTTTCCATCTGTCAGCATTGTGATTTTCCCTTTGGTGTCCACGGTGTAAATATCGCGTTGTAAAGGCGATTTTTCGGCAGCCTGATAGTAGAGGACTTGTTTTTTTTCGTTGTATCCATATACATCGGTAATGTCCCATTTACCTTTGGTGAGTTGTTTGGCCACGGTGCCGTTGATGCGGTAAAGGTAAGCGTGGCGGTATCCATCCGATTCATTCACATTGATGAAATATTGGTTGTCGGCTGTAAAATAGGAGTAGTCAATGTTTTCAAAATCCACGTAACATTTGTCGGTCTGGCTCAGTATCAGTTTGGATAGTGTGGACTTCGGATGGGCGAAATACATGTCGAGTTTGTTTTGGTTCCGGTTGAGGAGGAAAATAGCCAACTGGTCTTCCGAACGTGTCCACATAATGCGCGGAACGTAACGCCCTTCGATGTTTTCGGGAGGAAGGTTCATCGTTTTTGTCGATTTGTAGAATTCATCGTACACACAAACGCTTACTTTCGATACAGCTTCACCCGCTTTGGGATACTTAAACTGAATGATGGAAGGGTAAGCGAGCATATTGCCATTGTCGGTATATTTTTGAAATGAGTAAAAGGGTACATCGGTTTCGTCGAACCTGACATAAGCAATCATTTTACTGTCGGGACTCCAGCAATAATACCTCGTTTGCGAAAACTCCTCTTCATATACCCAATCCGCAATCCCGTTGATGATTTTCCCCTTTTCGCCATCTTTGGTTACTGCCGATTCGGTTTTAAAATCAATTTTATAAAGAAATAAATCGTTGTTACGGGCAAACACTACGTAGCGGCTGTCGGGCGAAAAAAGCGGCGATTCTTGCGCCCCGTTCTCCGAAAGCGGATCTAATTCGTGGTGTTTCAGGTCGTAAATATAGTAATCGGCTGTGAACGAATGACGATAACGCATGGTTACATTGGTGTAAACGAGCAATTTGTTTTCGTTCGGGCTGAACTCATATCCTGAAATCTCTTTCAACGGACTGTTTTTTATTTTTGAAATATCAAACAACGTATCGGTTGCCGCGCCGGTTTTATAATCATATTTTACAATGGCTTTGTTATTCCTGAGCAGGGTATAACTTTCGCCATCGGCCATTGATAATGGAATGTCAATGGCTTTGGGACGGAACTTTCCATCAGTAATGTCGTAAAGCAAATTATCGGACAGTATAAGTTGATGTGCCGATAAAATGAAAATTGTAAGGAAAAAAATACGTTTCATGTTTGTTATATGTTGTTTTCGTTATGTTATTCAAAAAAATATATTTGTTCGTAATCGTTTTATTAACCAATTTCTCGCAGGTTTATTATTTTCTCTTTTCTTTCGGCAGGTTAATTTTGAAGATAGTTCCTTTATCGTTCTCCGATTCGAAAGAAATGGTGCCTCCGCTCATTTCGATAATGTTTTTGGCAATGGACAGTCCCAGTCCGTTTCCGGTGGTTTTAGTCGTGAAATTGGGTGTAAACAGCTTCTCTTTAATATCGTCGGGAATACCGGATCCATTGTCGGCAATGGTAACGTTAATGTCATCGGTTTGGTGGGTAAGTTGAACATTGATAATGCCTTTACGCCCGGATGGGATAGATTGTATGGCGTTTTTTATCAGATTGTTGAATACTTGAGTTATTTGCTCCGGGTCGGCATAAATGTACGCGCCAGCCATATCTCCGGAATAAATTACTTTTATACCATCGTTATTGTTCCGGAAAAGGCGAACCACCGAAACTAATCTTGCCGCTAAATCCATCGGTTCAAATTTAGCTTCGGGCATTCTGGCAAAGTCGGAAAATGTACCTGCTATCCTCGACAGGTTATCAATTTGTTCGATCAGCATTTTTGCTGAACTGTCAAAGTAGCTATCAAACCGCTCATCGTTGAGGTTTTTGGTGCGTTGCAGCTGCTGGATGGTCAATTTCATGGGTGTAAGCGGGTTGTTTATCTCATGGGCAACCTGCCGGGCCATGGTTCGCCATGCCGATTCCCGTTCCGATTTAGCCAGCTTTCTCACACTTTCCTCCAACTCATCTACCGTTTTATTGTACTGTTCCACAAGTTGCCCTATTTCGTCGTTCAATTTGTAGTCTATTTTTTCGTTCCGCTTGTCAATGTGCATATTTTTTAGCTTGGTAGCCAGCATGTTGAGCGGAGCCGATAATTGTTGCCCTATGATGAGTGTAAGGGCTATTGCCAGTAAAATAATGATGATATAAATATGGATGATGCTGGAAAGGAAACCTTCAATTTCGCTTTTAATCTCTTTCTGGCTCAGAAACTGAGGGATGGCAATGTAGCCGATTTGCAGGTAGTCGCCATTGTAAAAATCGGCATAGGCAGTCAGGTATTTCAATTTGCCAATGTGTTCGTTGCGGTTTATTCCTGATTTCTGCGAAAAGAACGGTTGTGGCGCTATTCTGTCGTCAATCAGGTACTTCCTGAAGATAAGCGGTTGCGAGCTTCCAATCAAAACGCCCTGGTTGTTGTACACGAAAATATCGGTTTGATAGGTGTACGAAAGGTCTTGCAAGTCGAATTTCAGTGCGCTGGTATTCGATTCGTCCAGATCGCGGTTCCAGTAAAAAATATCCTGGAGGGCTTGCTGAATGTAGTTTTTCTTTTTTTCTAAGTTGTCAATCTGTTCATTTTTATACTTGCGCTGGATATAATTCACCGAAACATAGAAAATTCCTAAAAAGCTAATTATCAATAGAATGATAAATACGTATTCGAATTTTCTTGTAAGACTTAACCTATAAAAATTGTGTTTGCCTTTATTCTCAAGAGCCCAAATGATGGTGTAGGAACATACGAAAAACCCAAGGAGCATGTAAATGATATAAAGGATATATGCCGAACGTTCATAGGTTTGTTTTTCGGTGATGACTATTTGCAGGTTTTTTCCAGGTGAATAAATGTAATACAACCGATGGGCGCGATGCACCGAGAAAAAGTCGCTTTTGGGTAACCTGAACCAATTGTTGTTAGTTTGAAAATCTACCTCCCCCGACGAATAAACTAAGTTCCCATTTACATATTTAGCAATGGATAATTCGAGTTGCGATTGTATGTCGGGCGCCGAAGCAATGAGCAAATTCGGGAAGCTATAACTCTTGAACTGCTTCCGGGGATAAAATTCCATGTACATTATGGTCGAGTCAACTCCGGGTATTGGATAAACTCCGAGGTATGACATTTTGTTCTCCGAAACGGGTACACTGTAGAAATGTGTCTGTGCAATCCGGGTTCCTTCGGTATTGATCAGTTGTTCGTATTCGGCATGGGTGGTTGAGCTGGCTTTTACGGTGTTTATCCGCATGTCGTATTTGTTCCAGTAGCCGCGAAGGTAGTTCTTGCTGACGTAATCGTTGGTTTTGGCCACCGAGTCGTTTTTTTTTAATAATCGTTCGAAAGTTTTGTCTTTGTCGAGCTGAATATCCACTTCTTCAAGAAGAATATTCGCCATTTGGTCGTTTTCGGTATTCCCGTTGATCAAAATGTTTTGCGACAGCAACTTGTATTTGTTCATTTTCTTTTCCTGGGTGAGCGTAAACGAGAGCCAGAAAAAGAACAGGGTGAAAAATACCGACCAGATGAACGACAACAAGTATTTGTTCATTTTCGGGTGGTTCAGAAAAATCAGCCCGGTCGCAGTGAGAAAAAGGTAAGTCGCTGTTACCCGGACTATATCTTCTTTGTTCCATACGTAAAATGCAAGGAGCATTATAGCTAAAATAACCGCTTCGGTGATCAGCCCCCTGACAATAAATTTATGTTTGATCAGCCATTTGGCAATTTCAGAAATCAGGAACGCCAGGCTGATTCCCCAAAAAAATATCAGGATGTAGAGCCATACGGTTATGAGCGAAAAATCGTTGAGATGAACAATAATGATTTCTAAACTGGAATGATGGATGAGCCCGGTAAAAATGTAAAACAATAAAACCACTCCTACGCTATAAGCCGTTAGCGATGAAGCGATAGTAAATCCGGGATGCTTGATGTCGAGCTTTACGTAAAGGCGAAACAAAAAGATATTTGAAACTAAAAACCCTGTAACAATGGTTAGGTGGACAATGGAAGCCAGCAGTGGGTTTGATGAATATTGAACAGGCGAAAAAAGATGGTTCAGGAACAAGATGGAAGGTATGTTGTAATAGAGCAATAGCGACAGCGCGGCAACCGCCATGACAAATACCGTCAAAAAAGTTTTGAGTCCGAAAAATTGTTTTTTTAGGAACAAAGGAAGTTGCGCGTAAATTATATAGAAAACAAGGAATGCCAGCAGAAACATTGTCATGCCGGCCATACTCCAACGTTCGCTGTAAATAGGTGCGGGAGGCGGATTCAGCGAAAAAAGGTATTTGCCTTTCGCATCGCTGATGGCATATTTGTCATGCTGATTTCCTTGCACCACCTGCACCCGCTTGTCGGTGGCGAAATCTTCGGCAAATTCATTGACCAGCTCATCGTTTTCATATTGGTAATTGTTTTTGATTTTGATCAGGGCAACCAACAAAAAACAATCCGATTCTTTTGTCAGGCAAACGGTGTGGGCATTAGGTAGCAGCAGGTACTTTACCGGCGAATTATCGTTGAAACGCACGTTCGAAACGTTGAGCTGATTGTCCGACCAATAAACCATTTTATTATCCTGAATAACATAAAATGTTATGTCTTTGGCCGAAAAATGCAGGTCGTTCAGGTTCTGTATGGAATCGATTTCCAGCAAATGACCCATCTTATCCAAATACAAACCGGCCTGTTTTTCTTTGGATGCAAGAACTTTGCTGAATTTTTTCGTATCGATAGCTTTTTGCGGCGATTGCGTGTAGAAATAATTGCATATCAGCCCCGCCGACACAAAAATCAGCAACAACCCAATCAAATATTTGTTCGCTTTTCGTAATTTCATACGATAATGATTGATTTTAAAAGTCGCATCAACATAAACCTTCTGTCAATCGTGATGATAAGGCTCGTTGTTCAAAATGGTAAAAACCCTGTATAATTGTTCCAGAAAAATGACCCGGACCATCTGGTGCGAGAAAGTCATGTCCGACAGCGATACTTTATGCCGCGCATTTTTATATACTTCATCCGAAAATCCGTAAGGTCCCCCGATGATGAAGACTAACCTTTTCGTTGATGATATTTGTTTCTTTTCAATAAAACCGGCAAACTCGCGCGAATTCATTTTATCTCCCTTTTCGTCGAGTAGCGCCACCTCATCGCCCTGGTTGATTTGTTTCAGCAGTAATTCTCCTTCTTTTTGTTTTTGCTCGTTTTCCGAAAGGCTTTTTGTGTTTTTTGCTTCCGGAATTACCGTGTATTCAATAGAAACGTAATGCTTCAAACGTTTCAGATATTCTTGCTCAAGCGATATAAACTGTTGATTAACAGTTTTACCGATCATAAGTATTAATATTTTCATTTTTTTTGTTCCAACGAAATGTTTGGTCTGGTATTTGTAACAAATAAAAAATCAATGAAAAATTTGGTCGCATTAAATCAATTAATGTATTTTTGCATACGGATTGGTTTTCCAATGCAAAGATGGCATTTTTTGATGAAATAATTTTGAATAAAAGACTTTTTGAAAGAAAATATCTTAAAATCGAATGATGCCCTGTCGTACATCGACTACTAACTTTAAGTAAAAGCACTGATGTAGTTCTATTTAACCGTAAAAAAACAATTATTCCAAAATGAAATCACTAAAATTTTATATTTTTACTTTACTGTTCATCTCATCGGCCGGAGCGCTGTACGCCCAGAATGGAGAAATTCCGAACGAGATTGTATCAGCCCTGAATTCCGGCGATGCCGGTAAATTATCGGGTTACCTGAACACCAACGTGGAATTGGCCATATCCAACAAAAACGATGTGTTCAGCAAGCAACAGGCCACAGGTATTATTTCTGATTTTTTCAGGACCAATCACGTACAGAGTTTCCAAGTGCTCCATTCCGGCACAAAGGATACGTCCAGTTTTGCCATCGGAACTTTAAAAACTTCCGGAGGTTCGTTCAGGGTATATGTTTTGGTACGGAAATCGGGTGGACAAACTGTTATTCATCAATTAAGAATAGAACCCTCTAATGGTTAACGATTACAAAAATTTAATTTCGGCATGGTTTGCTGAAGATATCGGCGATGGTGATCATACCACGCTTTCCTGTATTCCGGCTGATGCTTTAGGAAAATCGCAATTGATTATCAAGGAAAAAGGTGTTTTGGCCGGTGTGGAAGTGGCCAAGGAAATTTTCCAGAGCTTTGATCCAACACTTCAGATGACGGTGTATATACACGATGGCGCTGAAGTGAATCAGGGCGATATAGCTTTTGTGGTGGAGGGTAAAATCCAGTCGTTGCTGCAGACTGAACGCTTGATGCTCAACATTATGCAGCGGATGAGCGGCATTGCAACCCGTACCCGCGAATACGTCAGGGCTTTGGAGGGTACTCATACAAGGGTGCTGGATACGCGCAAAACCACACCGGGACTCCGGTTGCTCGAAAAGGAAGCGGTGAAAATCGGTGGTGGTGTCAATCACCGTATCGGTCTGTACGACATGATATTGCTGAAAGACAATCATGTGGATTTTGCCGGAGGTATCGAAAAAGCGATCACCCGAACGCATAATTATTTGAACGAAAAAGGGAAAAACCTGAAAATTGAAATCGAAGTGAGAAATTTTGATGAACTGAATCAGGTACTGGCTGTGGGTGGAGTGGATAGGATCATGCTCGACAATTTCACGGTCGAAAATACCAAAAAAGCGGTTGAAATAATCGGTGGCAAATACGAAACGGAATCGTCGGGCGGAATAACGTTCGCTACCTTAAAAGATTATGCTCTTTGTGGTGTTGATTTTATTTCGGTAGGAGCGCTGACCCACTCGGTAAAAAGCCTCGATATGAGTTTTAAAGCTGTGTAACCGAGTGATTTCAAATATGAAAAAAGGAGAATGCAACGTCGGTGCATTCTCCTTTTTCTTGCCAAAATGGTTTTTAGTATCTGTAATCGTGCAATTGTTCCTGAAGCCTTTTACGGGCAAGGAAAATTCGGCTTTTCACAGTACCAATCGGTAAATGCATTGTTTCTGCAATTTCTTCGTATTTGAATCCCTGAACGTGCATCGAGAATGGAATCCGGTATTCGTCGGTGAACGAATCAATAGTTTTTGAAATTTCGCTGATAGCGTAGCTTCCTTCCGGGCTGTCCAACCCTGAGTTTTGTGATAAATTCAGGTGGTGCAAATCTTCCGTTTTATCAATGACTGTTTGATTTCTTACAATTTTCCGGTAATTGTTGATAAAGATATTTTTCATGATGGTTAGTACCCATCCTTTGAAATTTACATTGTCGGTAAATTTATCTTTATTATCCAAAACTTTTAAAGTGGTGTCCTGCAGAAGATCTTCTGCTTCATCTTTATTCAGTGTGAGTGAAAATGCAAAATTCCGCATATTGTTTTGTAAGTCAACTAATTCTTTTTCAAATTGAACGCTTTTCATACTTTTTTGATTTTGTCGTGTGAGACGATGTAAAAATTAATTCATTTGAAAAATATTTTTAAAGTAGTAACAATTTAAATTGTCAGTTGTCTATACTGAATAATATCACGAAATGAAACTATGTTTAAATAATATTTTTATGATGCAAATATACATATTTAATTTTTCATATTATCATGTCAGAAATAAAATTTCTTAGAATTTAATTTTATTTCACAATTGAAATCGTTACAAATTGATTCAATTTCAGATAAGATGTTTTTCGGCACAATAGGATGACCGAACCAATGGGCCGCTTTCAGCTATTCTGAATCCTTTCTCTAAAGCTATAAGTTTGTATTTATCAAATAGTTCAGGCTGGATGTATGAAACCACAGGCACGTTTTTCCGCGATGGTTGCATATATTGCCCGATGGTGATGATACGGCATCCGGTTGAGAGGACATCATCAAATAATTCATAAATTTCAGTTTCAGTTTCACCTAATCCGAGCATGATTCCGGTTTTGGCCGTAACGTTTCGTGAAGAAATGTACGACAATACTTCCAAACTTGTTCCATAGCGTGCTTTTGTCCTGATTTGCGGAGTCAAACGTTTCACGGTCTCCATGTTATGCGAGATAATTTCAGGTTTTTCGTCAATAATCAAGTCGATACATTTGCCGCAGGCGTTGAAATCAGGAATCAGTACTTCAATGGTCGTCGCCGGATTTAAAGCTTTCACCTGCCTGATGGTTTCCGCCCAGTGCGAAGCTCCGTAGTCGGGAAGGTCATCCCGATCGACTGAAGTGATTACAGCATGTTTCAACCCGAGGTTTCTGATGGCTTCAGCTACCTTTAGTGGTTCATTTCTATCTGTGGGTAACGGTTTCCCTGTCAGTGTATTGCAAAATTTGCACGATCGGGTACAAATGTCTCCAAGTATCATGATGGTAGCGGTGCCTTTGCTCCAGCACTCGCTCAGATTGGGACATTTCCCACTGGTACAAATGGTATGAAGACCTCTGTCCTGAATCGACCTTAACACTGAAGTATAGGCTGCTTCGCTGGTTAATTTTGACTTTAGCCAATCGGGTTTCCTTTGAAATTCCATGTTTTAAAATGATAATTATATTATTCCCATTATCTGGAAAAAGATTTCCACATTGTATGTTGCAAATATAACACAATTCATTGTGTTTTGCCGTTAGTCGCATCGTTATTTTTTAAAAGAAGTTGATATACAGATGTTTTATTTCAGGAATAACTATTATAGTGTAATTGACAGACAATCAAATATTTGTGTTTTAATTTTAAGATTGGTGAAAAGTTTGTATATTTGTCGCCATAAACTAAAAAAAATACACATGTACGATCTGATTATAATAGGTGGTGGCCCGGCCGGTTATACTGCCGCCGAACGTGCCGGTCATGCCGGTATGAACGTGTTGCTGTTCGAAAAAAAATCCATGGGTGGCGTATGCCTCAACGAGGGTTGTATTCCTACCAAAACTTTGCTCTACAGTGCTAAAATCCTTGATAATGGCATTAAGGGCGATAAATACGGAGTTTATGGCAGCGATTTCCGAATTGATTTTGGAAAAATCATGGCTCGCAAAAACAAGGTGGTCAGGAAGTTGGTCATTGGCGTGGAGACGAAGATGAAATCGAACCGTGTAGAGGTGATCAAAGGTGAAGCTTCCATTACAGGTAGAACGGCCGACGGTGTGGAAGTGGTTTGCAACGGTGAAACGTTTTCGGGGAAAGCGTTGTTGGTTTGTACCGGTTCCGAAGCGTTTGTTCCACCTATCGATGGACTGAATGAAGCCTTTGAGGCCGAAATTGTAGTAACCAACCGTGAAATTCTTGGCCTGAAAACACCGCCTGAATCGCTGGTGATAGTGGGTGGAGGTGTTATTGGTATGGAGTTTGCCTGCTTTTTCAGTGCTATCGGCACCAAGGTAACGGTAATTGAAATGTTACCCGAAATCCTGAACGGAGTGGATGTGGAAATGGCCGAACAGCTTCGCGAAATATATGTCAAACGGGGCATTGAGTTCCATTTGAATTCGAGGGTGATGAAGATTGATAGGAACAAAGTCAGCTTTGAAAAAGGAGGGGAACTTTTATATGCCGAAGGCGAAAAAATATTGGTAAGTGTGGGTCGGAAGGCTGTTGTATCCGGTTTTGGACTTGAAAACACAGGCGTTGAGTTTACTTCGAGGGGAATAGCCGTAGATGAAAAACTTGCGACCAACATTCCGGGCATTTACGCCGCCGGTGATGTTACCGGATTTTCGTTGCTTGCCCATACCGCCAGCCGTGAGGGCGAGGTAGTGGTAAATAACTTGCTGGGAATGAACGATGTCATGAGCTATCGTGCCATTCCGGCGGTAGTGTATAGTTTCCCGGAAATAGCGGCCGTGGGCGAAACCGAAAAAAGCGCTGCTGATAAAGGCATTGCTTATCGTGTGGTGAAGCTACCAATGGCTTATTCGGGAAGGTTTGTAGCTGAAAATGAAGGTGTAAATGGGTTATTCAAGATGCTTGTTGACGAAAACACTCAGCAAATTATCGGTGTCCATATTTTTGGCAATCCGGCCAGCGAAATGATTTTCGGGGCTTGCATTGCCATAGAAAAAAGACTGACCGTGGACGAATTGAAAAAAGTAGTGTTTCCTCATCCTACGGTCAGTGAAATATTTAGAGAATCGTTATTCGAGTTTTAACGGTTTTTCAACTCAGAAAAAATTTTTTGATAAAGGGGCAGGGCAATTCCATGTTTTGCCCCGGTTTTTATAACAACGCCACAGAGCGTGTCTAATTCGGTGCTTTTACCAACCGAAAAATCGGTGTGCATTGATGATGTTGTTCCGAAGGGAAGTCGTTCAATGCTTTGGATAGTCGTCTTTTTAATTGCTTCGGTCAGTTCCGATTTTTCAGCAACGGCTACCGAAAGTAATTCATCCATCAATCGCATCAGGGTAGCTTTCCGGAGCTCATCTGTCAGCAAATCGCGGAACCCAACGTTGAAATAAGATGTCAGCGTAGCGGTGATGGAAATGAAAAAGAATTTTTTCCAGATAACAGTAAGAATTTTTTCGCTGAAAATGGCTTTTATTCCGGCAGCTTTCATTACTTTTTCAAAAAATAAAAGCTTTTCGCTGGTGGTATTGTTATAGCCGAAAAAGAGGTCGTGGACGCCTCCCGAACTTTCCACTACTCCGGGTTCGTTGAGCCTTCCAACAATATAAACGCATCCGCTCCATACCTCTGTTCCGTGCAATAACGCACGAATGCGCTCGGTGTTGTCGATGCCATTCAGCAAAGGTAAAATAACGGTGTCCGGCCCGATGCAGGGCTTTATTTGTTCAACGGTTGCCTCAAGATCGTAACTTTTCGATGCCAAAATGATGTAATCCAATGTACCGAGTTCAGAGGCATTGTCGGTTGCCACAGTAGGCCGCGCAATGAATGAACTAGTTTCGGTGATCACGGTAAGGCCGTTTTCTTTAATTTTTTTCAAATGTTCGCCGCGGGCAACGAAACTGACTTCAAAATCAGGATTTTTTTCGTAATGTGCAGCTAACAGTCCGCCATAATATCCGCCAACACCACCTATGCCCACTATCGCTATTTTTGTTTTCCCCATCTTTATTATCCCTTAAAATTGAAATGCAAAATTACCAGTTTTCGGTTGAATAATCGAATGAAAATATGTTAACTGTATTTATATTGTTGATAATCAAATGTGTTTACTTTGTATGTTTGTTTGTTTAGATGAAATGAACTACTTTTGTGGTGAATTTACGGACGTGAGTTTGGTATGAATATCGATGTTTGCTAAAACAGTGTCTATGATGGTTATCGGGACTTATATTTGAGTTTCCTGTAACCTTCAAAAAAAATATTTATAAATGAAACGAGCATGTAAATGCTTTACAACCAATGTAATGGTAATGTTAGCATGCGAGTTGTCCCGTCAAGTCGGGATAAGCTATACGACCTTAAAAAAACAATTATTATCGTATGAAAGAATATTTACAACATAAAATTTTTCATCTGATTTCGGATATTGCCAACGAACAGCATTTGTCTTGTTACGTTATCGGAGGATATGTACGCGATATATTCCTGAAACGACCGTCGAAAGATATCGACATAGTGGTGGTGGGAAGCGGCATTCAACTTGCTGAAAAGGTGAAGGATAAATTAGGGGAAAAAACAACACTCACGGTTTTTAAGAATTTTGGTACAGCGCAGATCAAAACCAACGACATGGAAATTGAGTTTGTGGGGGCTCGTCGTGAATCATACCGGAAGGATTCCCGCAAGCCAATAGTAGAAGATGGAACGCTTGAAGATGATCAAAACCGGCGTGATTTTACCATCAATGCTTTGGCGCTTTGTTTGAATAAAGATAGATACGGCGAACTGACCGATCCGTTTGGTGGGATTAAAGATCTGGAAAACAAAGTTATCCGAACTCCATTGAATCCCGATGTTACGTTCTCGGACGACCCGCTGCGCATGATGCGGGGAATCCGTTTTGCTTCGCAACTGGGTTTTTTCCTCGAAATGAATACTTTTGAAGCCATTGCCCGGAATAAAGACCGGATTAAAATTATTTCGAAAGAGAGGGTTGCCGACGAGATGAATAAAATTATCCTTTCACCTCGTCCGTCGGTAGGCTTTATCTTGTTGGAAAAAACCGGTTTGCTCGAACTGATTTTTCCGGAACTGCTGGCTCTCAAAGGTGTGGAAACGAAAGATGGAGTAGGGCATAAGGATAATTTTTACCACACGCTGTCGGTACTTGATGGGTTGAGCAGGCACACCGACAACCTTTGGTTGAGGTGGTCGGCACTACTGCACGACATAGCTAAACCGCGTACCAAACGGTTTGATCCAAAGCTGGGCTGGACTTTCCACAATCACAATTATGTAGGTGAAAAAATGGTGCCCGAAATTTTCAGGAGGATGAAACTTCCTTCCAATGATAAAATGAAGTACGTCCAGAAAATGGTAACACTTCACATGCGACCGATTGTGTTGAGCGAAGACGATGTAACCGATTCAGCTATCAGGCGGTTGTTGTTCGATGCCGGCGACGATATCGATGATTTGATGATGCTTTGCGAAGCCGATATTACATCGAAAAATGAAGAGAAGGTAAAACGGTTTAAGTCTAATTTCCAGTTGGTAAGGAAAAAACTCAAAGAGATTGAAGAAAAGGATCGTGTGCGTAATTTCCAGCCGCCCATTGGTGGGGAGGAAATTATGACGACTTTCCAACTCCCGGCCTGCTCGCTTGTCGGCGATATCAAAATGCGTATCAAAGATGCCATTCTCGATGGCGTGATTCCCAACGAATACGAGGCTGCCCGAAATTACATGATGGAGATTGCCAAAGAATTGAACCTGATATAAATCCGGTAATCAGTTTTTCAGTTACAATGTGATATTTTCTGTCGCTTTCCTGATTGCCTGAGCAAAAGAAAAAACTTCTTCTTCGGTGGTATCGAAAGAGCACATCAACCGGGCTTCGTTGGTGGTTTCATCCCAAATATAAAAATGAAATTCTTCTTGGAGCGCAGGAGTAATTTCGCGAGGTAGGACGGCGAAAATTCCGTTAGCATCTGTTTTTTGCGTGATGCTGATCCCTTTGATATCAGAGAGTTCCGCCGAAAGCAACCGCGCCATTTTATTGCTGTGCCGGGCAGTCTCTTTCCACAATTCATCTTTTAAAACCGCGCCAAACTGAGCCGCGATAAAGCGGTTTTTCGAGTATAATTGTGCCGATTGTTTTTGGTAGAAAGGGGCGTTTTCAGCCAGTTTTTCATTGAAAATAAGTACCGCTTCGCCTATCATCATCCCGTTCTTAGTTCCGCCAAAGCTCATTATGTCAATGCCGTAATCCACAGTAGCTTCGCGCAGCGAAACACCGAGCGCGACAGCCGCGTTGGCTATTCGGGCGCCATCCATGTGAACATACAGGCCGTTGTCGTGGGCAAAATCGCAAAGCGCTTTCAGTTCGCCGATAGTATAAACGGTTCCCAGTTCGGTACACTGACTGATGGAAATAACTTTTGGTTGCGAATGATGCACATTGCCTTTTTGTGCGAGGTACGGTTCGATTTGCTCCGGCCTTATTTTCCCGTCGGTAGTGGGAAGTGTGATGACGCTGCAACCTATGGATTGAACCGGCGCGCCGCATTCATCAACAACAATGTGCGAATATTGCGACGTAATAATGGCCTCGAACGGAAGTGTGCAGCATTTCAGTCCGATCACGTTGGCGCCGGTGCCGTTGAAGGCGTAGAGCACTTTTACCTTACCAAAGCTTTGTTCAAAAAGTTTTTGAGTTTCAAGAGTGTAGCTATCTTCGCCATATGAGATTTCATGGCCGGAATTTGCGTCAATTATTGCTTTAATTATTTGATTATGAATACCTGAATAATTGTCGCTTGCAAAACTTTTCATTTTAAAAATGCCGATATAAATTTCCCCGGATAGCAGAAGTCATCCGGAAAGACGATAAAATAAAGGAACCGAGTTATCTAAAATTTAAATTTATTGAAAAATCCTTTTGTGGATTTTGTCTCAACGTTTGAAGAATTGTCTTCAGTGTTGGTGTCGGTAGTCGGACTATCTGACTGAACATCCTGTTTTCCAACTTCTTCGTTCCCGCTTTTGATAAAGCTGATCACATCTTCAAGTCCTTCAATAAACTTATCAAAATCTTCTTTGTAAAGGAAAATCTTATGTTTTTCAAAAGTTACCTGGACATCTTCTTCGAAACCTACTACTTTCTTCTTGCTTTCAGTAATGGCCAGAAACAAGTCGTTGTTTCGGCTCTTTTTTACATCTAAGTAATAGATACGTTTCCCGGCTTTAATTGCTTTTGAATAAACAATTTCATTTTCCTTTTTCTCCGTCTCCAATTTTCTTTTTTCCACTTCCATAAAAAATAAATATATCTATAGTTCTGTATTCCAGATGTGTATCTAAATGTCGAAAAAAATCCATATTTTATGTTCAAATATCTGTATTTTTTTTTAATTAATCAAATTTTTATTTCATTTTTATTAAATGTATTCACATTTTTTATATAACCGGTGAGGAATTGGCGAAGGAATAGTTTTTTAATTGGAAATTTAGATCGAATATGGATTCGGATAGTTATTAAACAATAAAAAATCATTACCTTTGCAAGCGAAAATATCGACTATAACTTATGATTAATCGAGTTTTATTAAGAATAAAGATTCTGCAAATAGTATATTCTTTTTACAAAGGCGACATGAAAACGGTGTCGTTGGCCGAAAAGGAATTATTCCATAGTATTGAGCGAACTTACGATTTGTACTTCCAGTTACTTCTATTGTCAGTGGAGATTACACGGTTTGCTTCGGAACGTATCGAAAACCGTAGGAATAAGCTTCGTCCTACCGATGAGGATTTACATCCTAACACCCGTTTTGTTGATAATCAGTTTGTGGCGCAGCTGGAAAGATGCCGTGCGTTCAATGATTACCTGGCACTCCAAAAACTTTCATGGGTCAATTATCCCGACATTGTGAAAAAAATGTACGATGAAGTTATCGTGTCCGATTTCTACAGCGATTACATGAACGCCCCTTCAACGGACTATCTCTCCGATAAAGATATCTGGCGGAAAATTTATAAGAAAATTATCCTCCAAAGTCCTGATTTGGACGAATCCATTGAGGAACAGAGCATTTACTGGACTGACGATATTGAAATCATTATCAGCTTTGTGATTAAAACCATTAAACGTTTTGACCTGGCCAATGGTGATCAACAGCCGTTGTTACAAATGTTTCACGATGACGAAGATGCCGATTTTGCCCGCAAGCTACTACGTGCTACGCTTCAGAATGCCGAAGCCAACAAAAAGCTGATTGACGAACATACCCAGAACTGGGAATTCGACCGGATTGCTTTCATGGACATCATCATCATGCAAATAGCATTGGCCGAAATTACCGATTTTCCAACTATTCCGGTCAATGTTACGCTGAACGAATACATCGAAATCGCTAAAAATTACAGTACCGAAAAAAGCGGTTTGTTTATCAACGGGGTGCTCGATAACATCGTGAACGAAATGAAATCGCAGAATAAACTGGTGAAAGTAGCCATGTTTGGCGATACTAAAAAATAATTTGTATATTTGCGCTGAAAACCCTTCGGGGATTCGAGTTATTAAAAAAAGAACGTCCATTTATTAAAAAAAAAGTCGTATGAAATTATTATCCATCCTCTTACAAGGTCAACCCGCAAGTGGCGGAGGTTATTCTATGCTTATTTTCATGTTGTTAATTTTTGTGGTGTTTTATTTCTTCATGATTCGTCCGCAAACGAAACGCCAGAAAGAAATTAAAAAACAACGCGAAGCCATGAAACCAGGCGACAGAGTGGTTACTTCCGGCGGCATTTACGGAAGAGTGAAAGAAATCAAAGATTCTACCGTACTAATTGAAATCGCTGACAACGTGAGAATTAAAGTTGATAAAAACTCGGTATTCGCTTCGGCAGAAGATGCTCAGACTACAACAACAGCAACAAAATAAAGATAAACAATAATGGTTGAGAATAACCTAAAAAGAATACTCAACTATTTGATTATAAAGGTTAAATCGTTCTTTTTATCGAAGAATGTTTTAATCTTTATGATCTTTTTGTTCCTTTCCACTGTTTTCTGGTATTTTCATGCTTTGGACAAGGAAAGGGAAACCACTATTACCGTGCCGGTAAAATTCTCTGGACTTCACGCCAATTACAATATTTCGAACCGACCTCCGGACAATATCAAAATAACTATCAAGGATGAAGGTTTGAACCTGATCGGATATCCCGATAAAGAGACTGCTCCCATCACCATTGATTTATCGAACGTGGATTTTAAAAAGGGAAAATTCATGGTTACCGGTGAGATGCTTTATAATAAAGCGTTGAGATACCGTAAGTTACTTCCTTCGTCAAAAATCATGGAAATACGTCCTGATTCCATCCTGCTTGAGTTCGAAAAGCTATCCTCCGTTCAAGTTCCGGTTAAAGTGAACATGAACTATACAATTGAAAATCAGTACATTCAAAGTTCCCCGATGACTGTTGTGCCGGAATATGTGCAGGCGTATGGCTCGAAGCCTGTTATTCGCGACATTAAGCAGGTAAGCACAGTTCCCGTGAAGGAAGAAGGGCTCAACGACACGGTTACATTTACCTTTAAATTACAGCAAACTAAAGGGGTGCATTATTCGACCGATGCCGTAAAAGTGAAATTCTTTATCGAGAAGTTTACTGAAAAAAAATTTTCGGTTCCCGTAAAGGTGATCAATTGCCCGGACAATTTCTTTGTCAGGACTTTCCCGGCAGTGGTGGATGTAACCTGCAATGTGGGGCTAAGCCATTTTGAAGAGTTGCTGCCCGATGATGTTCAGGTGGTGGTGGATTACAACGACCTGAAAAACAGCGATCAGAATAAAGAGCGATTGAAGGTGGTGAACAGAGTGGTTTATGTTTCGAATGTTCGTATTGTTCCTGATGAAGTGGAATATATTCTCGAAAATAAATAGAGGGGGCGTTTGCTTGAAAAATATTTTCCCGGTAGTTGAGGAAATGCTTATACTATTTCTCTTTTTTGTATAAATGCTACTTAGTCTCGCTGCCTCGATTCAAGATATTAAAATATTCATTTACACAGGTTTGAATGGTGGAGTTGTGCCCGTTCAAAACCAATAAATAATTTTCACAATATGAAAAACATACAGATGGTTGACTTAAAAAGTCAGTATGATAAAATAAAAGGCGAAGTGGATGCCGGAATTCAGGAGGTGATTGATACCACGACGTTTATCAAGGGAGGTAAGGTGAATGTTTTCCAGCAAAACCTTGAAAAATACCTGGGTGTTAAGCATGTAATTCCGGTAGGGAATGGCACTGATGCTTTGCAGATTGCGTTGATGGCGCTGGACTTAAAGCCCGGTGATGAAGTGATTACACCAACTTTCACGTTTATCGCTACTGCCGAAGTGGTTGCGTTGCTTGGGCTGACACCGGTGGTGGTGGATGTAGATTACGATACTTTCAATATCTCGCTCGAATCGGTGCGAAAAGCCATTACACCACGTACAAAAGCCATTGTACCTGTACATTTGTTCGGACAAAACGCTGACATGGAGACTCTTCTGAAACTTGCCGATGAGTACGGGCTGAAGGTGGTTGAAGATGCTTGCCAGTCGATAGGTTCGGTTTATACTTTTGCCGATGGGCGCAAAGTTCAGTCGGGTTGTATGGGCGATATCGGTTGTACATCATTTTTCCCATCTAAAAATCTCGGATGCTACGGTGATGGTGGAGCGATATTTACCAATAATGATGATTTGGCGGCCAAGATGCGTTCCATCGCGAATCATGGTATGGTGGTAAGGTATCATCACGACATGATCGGTGTGAATTCCCGCCTGGATAGCATACAGGCGGCGGTTTTGGATGTGAAACTCAAATATCTCGATAACTATTCGGCCAGTCGCCAGGCGGCCGCTGCCTTTTATGATGCCGCCTTTGCTACTTGCGATCAACTGATTGTCCCTGCCCGCAACCCTCAATCCGATCATGTTTTTCACCAATATACGTTGAAACTGAACGGTGTGGAGAGGTCGGCATTGCAAAAATATCTGGCAGATAGAGGTGTTCCGGCGATGATTTATTATCCGGTGCCGCTCCATTTGCAAAAAGCTTATCAGGATCCACGCTACAAAGCAGGCGATTTCCCGGTAGCTGAGAAACTGTCCGAAACAGTTTTATCCCTGCCCATGCATACGGAATTGACCATTGAGCAGCTCGAATACATTACCGGCTCAGTGTTGGAGTTTGTGTGTGGAGAGAAGGGGTGAAAGATAAAAGACAATAAGATGAGGGATAATGGAGGCAAGTGTGGAGATGTCTTGTATTGGGTTGATTAGCGTTGTCCTTTCTTTTCTATTTTTAAGTTCTATAAATCAATATTAATTTGTAATTCATAAAATTTTTATGCTATATCCTTTGAAGTTTCAGCCTGTGTTGAAGGAAAAAATATGGGGTGGAAACAAGTTAAAAGAATTATTTAATAAAGTTACCGATGCTGAGAATATTGGCGAAAGCTGGGAATTGTCGGGCATTGATGGCGATGAATCGGTGGTAATGAACGGCTTTTTGGCCGGCAACAGCCTTACGGAGCTGATAGAAGTGTATATGGGCGATTTGGTGGGCGATAAGATTTACGAACGTTTTGGCCTTTCGTTCCCTCTACTTTTTAAACTGATTGATTCCAACGATAAATTGTCCATACAGGTGCACCCGAATGATGAAATTGCTGCTCAACGCCACAATTCTTTTGGTAAAACCGAAATGTGGTACGTAGTGGCTGCCGAACCGGGTGCTGAATTGGTCATCGGTTTCAAAAACGATTGTAGCCGTGATGAATATTTGGATGCTCTTGATACTGGAAATGTGGAAGATTTATTGCAAAATGTTCCGATTAAAAAAGGAGATGTATTCTTTATTCCCGCCGGTTTGGTGCATGCTATCGGAAAGGGTGCTGTGATTGCAGAGATACAGCAAAGTAGCGACATTACTTACCGGATTTACGATTACAAAAGGGTGGATGATAAAGGTAACGAGCGAGAGTTGCACACCCAACAGGCGTTGGATGTTATCCGTTTCGAACCTTCCAAAAATCCTAAAACGGAATACCAAACGAAACCAAACGAACTTACTCCGCTTGTTTCGTGCGAATATTTCACCACGAACCTGGTGTCGTTCGACAGGCCGTTGACTCGCAATTATGGGCGGCTCGATTCGTTTGTGGCTTATATGTGTGTGGAAGGGAGCTTTGTTATCTCTGTTTCGGGCGAGAAAACAACGGTTGATACCGGCGAAACAGTGCTGGTACCGGCCTCTGTTATCGAAGTTGACCTTATTCCCGACCGACCAACGAAGTTTCTCGAAGTATATATCGGATAAAACAAAAAAACAGTTGGCGGATCGAACCGTCAACTGTTTTTTTATACCATTAAACTCTTAGCGAGTTATTTGCTTGCAGTTAAAATTTCTGTATCGTTTTTGAACAAACAAGTATTCAAAACAGCCAGATATCTTTTATACTGATCGCGGCTCAGAATGTACTTAGCGTTACCAACGTTGAACAACATTGCTTTTTCAGCGGTTTCGTCCGAGTTGCTTGTGCTCAGTTTCTGTTCGGTCAGCTCAAATATATATTTCAACTGATCAGCCTGTTCATCGTTGGCGTCGATATAGCGAACCAACGAGTTAAATACATAACTGTTTCCCAGTTTGTAAACTACATTGTAGTCATTACGATCAAATGCAAATGCGCTTGTAGCACTTAAAGCTACTAATACAACAACTAAAATCTTTTTCATACCTTAAATCACTTTAAAAAATTAATACCTTATTTTAAAACAAAAAAGAACAAAGCAATCCCTGTGATTTTTTCAAGATTAACTTCGTTCTGTTGTGATGTCATAAAAAATAAATTTTAAATGACAATGCAAAAATACATGTTTTAAAACATATAATCCAAATTATTTGTGTTAAATTTTTGATAAGTCTATTCTGCGAATTTATTTGATGTTTATATTCTTCATTGAATCAGGAGGATAGGGTGGTTATTTGGACTGGTTAAATAATGTTAAATATATCATGGAAAGTTGGAATCTCATCGAAAAAAAGGTATTTGGCGGCTTTGAAATCGATTTTACAACAAAAATGTTCGAGCCCGTTGCTCAAAATAAACCACGAAACACCTAATTTCGTGTTATAAACAGCCATTTGGTCAAAGACTTTCTGATCGATAGGTACATCGGGAGCTTTAAATTCGATCAGGATCATTGGTTGAGCCGATGTATCGAAACATACGGCATCGTATCTTTTTGATAATCCATTTATTTTCAGTGTCTTTTCAATACTTATCAAGGATGATGGGTATTTTTTCCATTCGATAAGATAACGGATAAAATGCTGGCGCACCCACTCTTCGGGAGTAAGGCTGACAAATTTTTTGCGTAAATCATCGAATATATACAGCTTTTCCTGTTGTTTTTTTATTCTAAAATTACAGGCAGGAAGATTGAGTTGTACCATTTTTTATTATTTTTGTTATTCTTATTCGTATTTACTAAGTAATGTTTGAATAATTTCGACGAAATTACAAAAACTAATCAAATTAACCGTATGATTAAAACAAAAAATGAAATAGTTGAAAATTGGCTTCCACGTTATACGAAGAGGCCTTTGAATGAATTTACCGAATATATTTTGCTCACAAATTTTAATAATTATGTGGAGATGTTTGCCGAATGGTTCAACGTTCCGGTAGTGGGCAGGGATGGTAATATGCCGAATGCCACGGCCAACGGTATTACCATTATCAATTTTGGCATGGGTAGCCCGAATGCGGCCATCATCATGGATATTCTTTCGGCGATACATCCGCGGGCTGTCCTTTTCCTGGGGAAATGTGGCGGATTACGCGATAAGAACCATGTGGGCGATTATGTTTTACCAAGTGCGGCCATCAGGGGCGAAGGTACTTCGAACGACTATTTTCCGCCCGAGATTCCGGCGCTTCCGGCGTTCAGCCTGCAACGTGCCGTTTCGTCGAATATCCGCGACTTCGGTAAGGACTACTGGACAGGTACGGTTTATACCACCAACCGCAGGGTGTGGGAACACGACGAAACTTTTCGCGAATACCTGCGTTCTACCCGTGCTCTGGCTGTGGACATGGAAACCGCTACCTTGTTTTCGGTAGGGTTTTACAATGCTATACCTATTGGGGCCCTTTTGCTGATTTCGGATATGCCGCTTCAGGAAGATGGGGTTAAAACCTCGGAAAGCGATAAAAAGGTTACGGCCAGTTTTGTGGAAGAACACTTGAAGATCGGAGTGAAATCGCTTTCATCGCTTTTGAACAACAGCCGTACTATTAAGCATCTTCGTTTCGAATAAAAAACAATAGCCCGGACATATTTTTTCAATAAATGGCTAAAAAAGAGGTTAGTTACGAACAGGTTTTGAACGATCTGGATCGGAAAATTTATGAGCACGTCTATCTCCTGATGGGCGAGGAGCCTTATTATATCGATCTTATCTCCGATTTTATCCAGAAAAATGTGTTGAATGAAATGGAACAGGAGTTCGATCTGACCATTTTGTATGGAAAAGATGTGGATGCTCCCACGGTGATCAACGCGGCGAAACGTTATCCAATGCTTGGTAATTATCAGGTGGTTATTGTGAAAGAGGCACAGAACATAAAGGCGCTCGATGATTTGGTTTACTATTTTCAGAATCCGTTAAAATCAACGATATTAGTGATTTGTTACAAATATGGTACACCTGATAAACGGAAAAAATGGGTGCAGGACGCCGCTAAAACGGGCGTTGTGTTCGAGTCGGTAAAACTGCGCGATTATGAAGTGGGTTCGTGGATCAATCGCTATATCAAGCACAAAAACCTGACTATCGACGAAAAGGCAGTGGTCATGTTATCGGAGTTTTTAGGCAGCGATTTGAGTAAAGTTGCGAACGAATTAGATAAACTTATATTGACAAAACCGGCTGACCAGATGAGAATTACGCCCGAATTGGTGGAGGCGAACATCGGCATCAGCAAAGATTTTAATGTTTTTGAACTGATAGCGGCACTTATCAACCGTGATGTGCTGAAAGCCAACCGCATTATCCGTTATTTCGGTGAAAACAAAAAATCGAATCCTTCGGTGCTGGTACTTGCCAATTTGTTTAATTTTTTCAGTAACCTGATGATTTATCATTATTTGCCTGATAAAACACCGGGAGTTGTAGCTGCCGAATTGAGGGTCAATCCTTATTTTGTGAAAGATTATCAGAAAGCTGCCCAGCTTTTCAACGCGTGGAAAACGATGAATATTATCAGCTATATACGTGAAACTGATGCCCGGAGTAAAGGTATAGATAATCCCGGAGCTGATGATTTTGATCTGTACAAGGAGCTTGTATTTAGGATTTTACATTAATTCTCAAAAAAATATCTTACGTGACTGCTGACTCAACCGTTCCTTCGGTTTATCTGAAAATTATTTCGGGGCATCTATCGCTTTCCGAAAAGCAAGTGCGCAATACCATTCAGTTGCTCGATCAGGGTGCAACTATCCCGTTCATAAGCCGCTATCGGAAAGAGATGACCGAGGGGCTTGATGAGGTTCAGATTTCTTCGATAAAAGAGCATTATGAAAAATTGCGCGAGCTTACGAAGCGGAAAGAAACTGTACTGAAGACTATTGATGAACAGGAAAAACTGACTCCTGAACTGAAAGAGCGGATCGACAAATGTTGGGATGCTACTGAACTTGAAGATATTTACCTTCCGTATAAACCCAAACGGAGAACCAGAGCCGAAATTGCCCGCGAAAAAGGGCTTGAGCCGTTAGCTAAAATGTTGATGAAGCAAAATTCGGGAGATGTAATGCGTTTGGCCGTTCCTTTTGTTAATGATAAAGTGGAAAACGTGGAAGATGCTTTGGCCGGCGTGCGGGATATCATTGCCGAGTGGGTCAACGAAAGCGAAGCATCACGTAATTCTATCCGGAATATTTTCAGAAATGAAGCGGTCATTTCGTCCAAATTGGTAAAAGGTAAGGAAGAAGAGGCTCAGAAATACAGGGATTATTTTGATTTCAGCGAAAAACTTTCACGTTGTTCATCGCATCGCTTGTTGGCCATTCGCCGTGGAGAATCAGAAGGTTTTCTGAGGGTCGATATCACTCCTGAGGAAGAGCATTGCCTGGACAGGCTGGATCGTATTTTTTTGAAAACGGACAATGAATCGTCCGGACAGGTAGCTGATGCCGTGAAAGATGCTTACAAGCGGTTGCTCAAACCATCCATCGAAACCGAATTTGCCGCCGAAAGTAAAGCCAAAGCTGATACCGAAGCCATTCGCGTATTTGCTGAAAACCTCAAACAGTTGTTGTTGTCGCCTCCTCTGGGACAAAAACGGGTATTGGCCATCGATCCCGGTTTCCGTACAGGTTGTAAAATCGTATGCCTTGATGCGCAGGGCAACTTGCTGCACAACGAGACCATTTATCCTCATCCGCCTCACAACGATACCGGTACGGCCATGCGTAAAGTCCAAAAAATGGTGGAAGCTTACCGGATAGAGGCCATCTCCATAGGCAATGGTACTGCCAGCCGCGAAACCGAGCAGTTTATCCGGCAGATCCGTTTCGACCGTGAGGTGAAAGTTTTTGTGGTAAGTGAAAGCGGTGCTTCGGTATATTCTGCCTCGAAAACTGCCCGCGATGAATTTCCCGATTACGATGTAACGGTAAGGGGAGCGGTGTCTATCGGCAGAAGGTTGATGGATCCGTTGGCCGAACTGGTGAAAATTGATCCAAAGTCGATTGGAGTTGGTCAGTATCAGCACGATGTGGATCAGGGTCAATTAAAAAAATCGCTTGATCAAACGGTTGAAAATGCCGTGAACAGGGTAGGGGTGAACCTCAATACGGCCAGTAAACATTTGCTTACATATATTTCGGGGCTTGGGCCTCAACTGGCTCAGAACATTGTGGACTACCGGGCTCAGAATGGAGCTTTTACGAATAGGAAACAGTTGATGAAAGTGCCTAAAATGGGAGCGAAGACGTTTGAACAAAGTGCTGGTTTTCTTAGAATTACCAAAGGGGAAAATCCTCTTGACGACTCGGCTGTGCACCCCGAAAGTTATCACATTGTGGAGAAAATGGCGAAAGATTTGCAGCTCTCGGTCAAAGAACTGATTGGTAATAAGGAGTCGGTTAAGAAAATTGATTTGAAACAATATGTAACGGACATTACCGGACTTCCTACTTTAACGGACATAGCGCAGGAGTTGGAAAAGCCCGGTCGTGATCCGCGCAACTCCATTAAAGTGTTCGAATTCGATGCGGACATTAAAACGATAAACGATTTGAAAATCAATTCGGAATTACCTGGAATTGTTACTAATATTACTAATTTTGGCGTTTTTGTTGATATCGGTATAAAAGAGAATGGTTTGATACACGTTTCGCAACTGGCAGATAAGTTTGTGTCGAATCCCGCGGATGTCGTCTCGGTTCATCAGCATGTGATGGTTCGGATTCTGGAGGTTGATTTTACACGTAAACGTATTGCCCTGAAACTTACCGGGAAAATATGATGTTTCTGTCATGAAAATCTATATTTTATGAGAAAGAAAATATTCGTTTTTTTAGCGTTGATTTTTTTTGTCGTAGGAATGCTTCCGGCACAGGACTTTAATGAAATTGGGAATAACCTTCTGAAAAATCTTGATTTTGGCTGGCACGTGAATAAAACCGATAATTATCGATGGCGGAACATGTATGTCGGTACGGCTTACGACCGTAGTTTTGAGTTTGATAAAAAATGTTTCTGGAAGGTAGGGTTGAATTTGAATTGGAGTAAGTACTCGCTTTATTACCAAGGAATTTATAAGCAAAGTATTGTTGATAACCAGTTGCGTACCTTTTCTGTTTCAACTCCAATGTATATCGGTTACGAAGTTTTCAATTCGAAGCCAGTAACCGTAAATTTATTTACCGGGCCTGAGTATGAACTGATTCTCAACAGTAGTATGGATGAAGATGCTTATACAGGTATTAACAAGTTTCAAATGGCGCTCACGGCCGGCTTCGATTTCAGGATATATTCGCTGTTTGGCTTGCGATTAGCTTATTCTTATTATCCTACGCCTCTCCTGAGTAATGGTATGCTTTACCGTTCGGCATTCAATATTTCCATTGGTTTTTAGCGCTTTATCAGAAAGGCCTTGAGTTTTCATCCTGCTTTGGAAAGGTATCATATACTGCCTGACTATCAGGAAAATCAGCGGCGCCGGCATTGTTAATGCTCGATTTGAAAGTCTGATAATTAAAGTTTTCAAACCCGTTTTCGTCGGCTCCCGTGTCGTCTAAGTTCATGAATTTAGCAAAAATATTCTTGAATTTCAGCTCGACGATTCCCGTAGCACCGTTTCGGTGTTTTGCAATAATAATTTCGGCAATCCCAATCAACGACTTTCCATTCTCCTCAGTAAGTTTGTAGTATTCAGGCCGGTGAATAAAACAAACCATGTCGGCATCCTGTTCTATGGCTCCCGATTCACGAAGGTCGGACAATTGAGGGCGTTTTCCCTCAACTCCTGTTCGGCTTTCTACCCCACGATTCAACTGCGAGAGCGCGATAATAGGTATGTCCAGTTCTTTGGCAAGTCCTTTCAGCGATCGCGATATGATACTAACTTCCTGCTCGCGGCTTCCGAACGTCATGCCGCTCGCGTTCATCAATTGAAGGTAGTCGATAACGATTGCCTGGACATTATGCTCTTTCACCAGACGGCGGGCTTTACTCCTGAGTTCAAATATGGAAAGGCTTGGCGTGTCGTCAACATAAATGGGCGCGTCAATCAACTGATTGATGTTTTTGTCGAATTGTTCCCATTCCGCGGTGGCAAGTTGCCCGTTTTTAATTTTGTCTCCTTCCAGTTGACATACGTTCATAATCAAACGGTTAACCAATTGAACGTTGGACATTTCCAATGAAAAGATGGCTACGGGTGTGTTGTAATCAACGGCAATGTTTTTAGCCATCGAAAGGATGAAAGCCGTTTTTCCCATTGCAGGGCGTGCAGCTATGATGATAAGGTCGGAACGTTGCCAGCCCGAAGTGATTTTGTCCAACGCGTGAAAGCCGCTTGGAATCCCGCTGGACCCTTGTTTGGTGGCGGCAAGCAACATCCGGTTACGGGCTTCCTCAATGACAGGATTGATTTGCGTAACATCTTTTTTCAGGTTTCGCTGCGATACTTCAAACAGCATACCTTCCGCTTCCTGCATCAGGTCATCCACATCGGTTTTATCGTCGAACGCTTTTCCCTGGATATCCGTGGAAATCCGGATGAGTTCGCGCGCCAGATACTTCTGAACAATGATGCGCGAATGGTATTCCAGATGCGCGGCCGATGAAACCTTTGCCGTCAGCAGGGTGATGTAGTAAGGACCGCCTACTTCGTCGATAGTTCCGTTTTTCCGCAGTTGTTCGGTAACGGTATGCATATCGATAGGTTCCTGATGCATGGCAAGCAGGGTTATGGCCTCAAATATCTTTTGGTGGGCAGTTTTATAGAAACATTCCGGACGGAGAATTTCCGAGATAAGAGAATAAGCGTCCTTTTCAATCATGATAGCCCCCAGCACGGCTTCTTCCAGTTCAGGAGCCTGAGGAGGTAATTTCCCGAATTCGTTAGCCGGTACAGGTGCCGGTAATGTATTTTTCTTCGAATAGTTTCTTTTTTCAGCCATAATTTCTTTTCTGCTTTTTTGCGGATTCAAAATTAATAAATAGTTTTTGTTTATTATCCTCATTCTTTCAACAATTGGTTGTTGATAACTTTCCTGATATTATGATTTTTTTAGGAAGTACACATTAGATATTTGATATGTAATTTGTTATTACTCCCGGTTTGTATGGAGTATGATAACTTATTCGTATTGTATTTATTTATTTCGAATTTTTTTGTACTGAAAACGAAACTTTCATAGGGAAAGTAGCATTTTTAATGTTATGTAGACAAATTTTTAGCAAAAACAAGTACAAATTGTAATGATATTTTGTCTTTTTCTTGATTTTAACAAAAATCATGCATAAATATTGGGAAAATATAATTAGATTTGCATTATTAAAAAGTTCAAATAAATACAAAATTATTGAACATCATAAACATTAGCTAACCTTTTTTAGATTTAAAAATGCGGGAGAGTAAATTCAGATCTTCAAAATTGATTTAGAGTATTGGTTATTTTAGTTCCATTTCTTTAGTTAATTTTGGAACAGATTCTGGATATATAATTCAATAATATATTGGCCATCGTTTTTTTTAATTACTTTTCTGAGTTATTTCAACTAATTAACAGACATTCAAATCTTACATTTATTTTGGTTCGATTTAAACTGCATTTTTTTAAAAATATCATTAGAAAGTAGTTAGTTTATCGAATACGTTTTTTATAAATAATTATATGGATAATGGATTCCCTATAATTTTTTTATAATATCTTATTATCTGTTTTTATAGATACAATTTGCACAAGTAAACAATATGTGTTTACTTGATTTTTTTAATACAAAATACCATTGCTGTCCACTTAAAATAAACTGAGAGACAGCTGGTTGTAATTTTGCTCTTTGACATCGCTGGTATCTATATTGGTAAATAGCTCATTGATAGGAGTTTTGTCTAAAAGAGAGATTCCTAATATTTGTAAAATTTCGTAGGTTGAACGGTTGATTTGTAAATCGTGTCCCACAATGGCAACCAGACAATATGCGATAATTGCGCAATATATTTGTATCCTGACAGCATTTTCAGATGTTCCCCAAAAAGACTTGATCTTGAGATGCTGTTTTATCCATTTGAAGAACAGTTCTATTTGCCAACGGTTTTTATAAAGCAATGCAATTTGGGTTGCAGAGAGTTCAAAATTATTGGTCAGGAATATAAACGTCTTGTTCATATCTTTGTCATAATAAGCCACTCTTCGGAATTTCTCCGGATAATATTTTGAGGGATAGTACCCTTTCAAGAATCCGGTTTGATCACGCAATACTCCGGTAGATTCATCTACATCATTGGAAGCTGTCACCTCAAACTGAAGATTCTTTTTGGCCCTCACCACAAAGTACGAATCCAGTTGGGTAATCTTATAAAGTCGGGTAAAGTCAACATATCCTCTATCAAAGATATAGTAAGCACCCACCTCGTATGGGATTACATCCATTGCATTCATATCGTTCACCGTAGCCGCTGTAATATGTAGGAAAACAGGAATTTGTGTGGTTATATCATAAAGCGTGTGGATTTTTATTCCACCTTTGTGCTTTCTGAATTTAGCCCACCAGAATACTGACAGACATAAATCAATTGTCGTTGAATCGAAAGCGTAAACTTTACCTTTTATCTCAAAATCATTGTTGCTTCGCTTTTTTCTGGCAACATCAATCAGGTGATAGGCAAACTCCTCGAAGATTCTGCAATCACGATTCTCGTTTGCTTTTGAAAGATTACTACGGGTAACACTTTTACCAAAACCAAGATGGTAACTTTTCTTACTGTGGGCATCAATTGCCACAATAAGATCACGCAAACTATCACGGTTAGTGAGTTGTCCGAAAACTATTACTGAAAGTTGGTTCCAACAAGTGAAATGTTTTACATATTTGTTGCCTTCATACTTTTGAACGTAATTATCGAATAACCACTGTGGTAAAAACTCAATCACTTGCGCATAAACATATTTGCCGTTATTCATTGCTCTTCAATTAAATAAAGAACAAAAATAAATTTTCAAATCGTCACCTGAAAAAATAACTTGTAAAATATAGATAATCAGCTATTTCAAAGAACTTTTATTTGTTTTTAGTGGACACTAATGACAAAATACGATAAATTTATATATTTACCCTTGATAATTTATACTTATTAAGGTGTTAGTTTTAATTCCAGAATAAAAATGATTAAACAAGCATTAAGAAACAACCGCATTTTGTTAGCAATGTTATTGATATTGCTATACCGTCCACTATCAAGTGTACCTGCCTTTAGAACTCCAATAACAATAACTCAACCCGATGGATCAACTATAACCGTCAGGCTATACGGTGATGAATATTTTAGTTACAGAACCACAACAGACGGATATTTGGTTGCTGAAGACAATAAAGGGTATTTAAATTATGCCAAGGTAACCGAAGATGGTAGTATAATCACACTTAACATGCGGGCAAATAATGCCGATAAAAGAACTAATGATGAAAGAAAATTCGTCAAATCAATTCAACCAGTTGGCGATTTGACACGCTATAATTCGGATGTAAGAAGCCGTAAATCTAAATCGATATCAGCTATAAGTCCCATTCAAAAAAGTTTTCCGTTGAACGGAACCCCAAAATCAATAGTTATACTTGTCAATTTCACCGACAAAAGCTTTGTGGTTCCCAATCCCAATCAGGCCTACACAAACCTGTTGAATCAGAAAGGGTATTCAACCAACGGTGGCACAGGCTCGGCTCGCGATTATTTTATAGATAATTCAATGGGAACATTTCAACCTCAGTTTGATGTTTATGGCCCTTATACATTACCGAATAATATTGCTTATTATGGAGGTAATGGAACTTCCGGTGGCGACCAAAATCCCCGTCAAATGATTATTGATGCTTGTACACAGGCATCGAATGCGGGTGTGGATTTTACCCAATACGATACCGACAACGATGGTTATGTGGATAACGTGTTTGTGTACTACGCCGGCTATAATGAAGCTGAAGGGGCTTCAACAAATACCGTTTGGCCTCATCGTTGGGTGTTAGCAAATACATCTACCAAGTTCAACGGAAAAATAGTGTATGATTATGCTTGTACATCCGAATTGAAAGGTACCAGTGGTAGTAATATGTGTGGAATTGGAACTTTTACTCACGAATTTGGTCATGTCCTTGGATTACCCGATTTTTACGCAACTAATTCAGCGACACATCACACCCTTTATTCGTGGGATATTATGGATTACGGTCCGTATAATAATAGTGGTAGAACTCCACCGAATTATTCCAGTTATGAACGCTTTTTTATGGGTTGGTTAACCCCAACTGAAATTAAAAGTCCGAAAAACCTGACTCTCGACACTCTTTCGACATCTAATCAGGCATTTTTGATTTCGCAAACAGGAACTCATAACTTAAATGGGGAAAACCCAAGTCCTACTGAGTTTTTTATGCTCGAAAACCGGCAAAAATCAGGTTGGGATAAGTATTTGCCAGGTCATGGATTGTTAATAACCCACGTATTTTATAATGCCTCCACCTGGGCGGCAAATACAGTCAATAATACATCCACAGCTATGGGCGTTGACATTGTTGAAGCTGATGGGTTGGCTACGGATGCAAGTTGTGCCGGAGATCCATTTCCAGGCACATCCAATATAAATTCATATTCGCCTACCTTGAGGGCTGGAACTGATTTAGCCAAACCACTAACCTCCATTTCTGAAACAAATGGTATTATTTCATTTGTATATATGGGTGGTGTTTTTCCCACCAACGATATTCCGGTTGCGACTGCTGCTACAAATGTTTTGCAAACTTCTTTGTCGGCTAATTGGAATGCTTGTACTTTCTTGTCAACCTATTTATTGGATGTGTTTACTGTAAATGGAACCGATACAACATATCTCGATGGGTATAAAGCGAAGAACGTAGGAAATGTGCTTACTTATTCTATCACAGGTTTAAGCCCAGATATAACTTATAACTATAGGTTGAGGGCAACCGATGGTACTGATACAACTGCATATTCAAATGTTATTATGGCTAAAACATCGGTATATACTTTTGATATGTTCAAACCATCGGCCATTGATGCATCGTCTGTTACTTCCGAATCTTTTGTTGCCAACTGGAGTTGGCCTACCGATATGTTTGTTCCTGATGCGTATTTCCTTACCGTTTACAGTAAAGTTTCAGGCGCCGACATTGTTCCTACAACGTATTCGTTCGATAACACTAATTTGCCGGATGGTTGGTTATCTGCATCAAGTTTTAGTACTACAAACGGATATTTTGGAAATGCAGCTCCTTCTGTATATTTAACTACCGATGGTGGATATTTGCAAACTCCGGTACTTGAGAACAACATCCGTTCCTTACAATTTTGGTATAGAGGGAGAAGTGCAGCTACATCCAATTCACTTCTTTTATACTCATCGGTAGACGGGAATGATTGGAAATTAATAAAAACAATAAATCCACTAACTAATACTGAAGGAGTAACGGTAACTTTAAGCATGGATGAAATCCCGGAAAGTAATGCGTTGAAATTTGTTTATTCAAAATCAGGTACTGGGTATGTGGCAATAGATGATATTGTTATTGGAACGCAAACCATTTCGAATGTAATTACTAATGGACTGGATAGCGTGAATGTAGGCAATACAAATAGTTATAAATTAAGTAATTTGTCCGATTCAACAAAATATTTTTATTACGTTTCGGCCATCAAAGATGGAGTAGTTACCGGTAACTCAAATACAATGAGTGTTATTACGTTGAAGAAGTCAACCTCTGGGATAAGTGAATTACCGGTTGGCGTAAAAATTAAGAAACTTGACAATGTAGTGCAGATTTTTTTGGATTCTGAAAGCGAAAGCCGTTTACAACTTTATAATGTGAGTGGACAAAAACTATTCGACACCCGATTCAGTAAAAATATTAATATACCATTCAATTACTATCCAAAGGGAGGTTACATACTTAAATTGAATAATACGGCAATAAAACTTTTGTGGTAACTTTAAAAGTATGTGCCGGTTTTGAACCGGTACATACTTCAATTAAATCGATGTTTTATTTTTAATGAGCATGATTCGTTAAATTAGTAACTCTGGATGATGTTTATCATGCAAATTTCATCTTTCAAAAAATAATATTTTATGAGAAAAAAATTACTTGTTCAAATGGCTTTTTTTCTAACTATTGCTTTTACAATAAGTGCTTTAACGCCAAAATTAGGCGATGTAAAATATAAGCTTTCAGATGCAGCCTTACCATCATCTATGCTTTCAACAAATAAGTCGGGATATTCCGTTACGAGAGAAAAATCGAAACAATCATACACAACGCCTTATTATTATTCTTTTGAAAATGACACTATAAGTAAAGATGGATGGTTCATTGTAGATGATGCGAACCTAATGGCTTCTGCAAAAGTTAAAGATGCGTCATTTGGAAGTTATGTATTGGCATCGGACTATAATTCCAGTGCTGCTCGGGCTGCATGGGCATTTTCTCCCGCGGTTACTTTAACAGCTGGAACAACTTATTATGTTTCAACTTATGTCTATGCCCCTGGATATAATAGTGTAAACGATGAGTTTAAAATTACAGTGGGTTCAGCTCAAACCTCGGCTTCTCAGACGATTGTACTGATTGATAAATCAGGGTCGAATGCAGCGGCATATTCTGCTTGGACTAAAGTTTCCGGAACCTTTACTCCAACTACTGATGGAGATTATTATTTTGGCATCAATGTTTGTACGGCATCAAGCGATGTTAATCTGGTAGAATTTGATGGTTTTGCTGTAAATGCCGAAACACTTTACAAATACGAACCTCAAGCCGAAGTGTATATTTATAATGGAGGCTTGTGGTCTGCTTCTGCAGATACCACTGTTTATTTGTCTCCCTCGGAATCAATTAATTATCTGACAAAAACTATTGAAGTAAATTCCCTTTTGTGGAGTTTTAACGATGCAACGCCTGATATATCCGAAGATGCGGAAGTAAGTGTCGTATATAATAAGGAGGGTAGTAAAACGGCGAGCCTTGAAGTGGCTGGAGATGGTGGATCTAAAACAGTAACCATGGGAACGGATGTGATTCGCCCTGCTACTGGTATTTCTGATCTTGTGTGGAATTTTTTACCGTCAGATTTTATAGTGACTTATTCCTTTTCCAGTTACAATTACCTAGTGGGGATGAACTCTAACTACAAACGTGTTGCTGAAAAATATGTTATCCCTTCAGATGTTACTGTTTCATTAAATTCGGTTGGCTTTTATGTTAGCGCATATAACATTACAAGCTCAGCTCTTCTTTCCAAAAAAGTAACAATTAAAATTTGCTCTGTAGGTACAGATGGTTTGCCCGGTACTACTTTGGCTACTTATAGCCCAACGTTTACCTCTTTGTTCGGTTCAACTAAAATATCTACTGCAACCCTCAAAACATATACTTTATCTACACCGTTTTCTATAACAGGTAGCTTCTTTATTGATGTTAGTTTCACTGCTGATACTTCCACGCCAAGTGCTACAAACATGTTGGGTATCTACACATCAGCTGATCGGTCGGATATTCTAACATATAATTCCTGTTATGCATATTATAATAGTGAATGGAACGCTATGACCGATTTGGTTTCATCAAATCTTTCATCAGCAATTTTGCCGAATTTATCATTTGTAAGCCCATCGAATACGGCCGTTGATGAGAATATGGATTCGAAGTTGACGGTTTATTATTCAAACAACATTTTGAATATCCTTAATGCTACACCCGGCCTCTTTATATCAGTTTATGACATGACTGGAAAAACCGTATATGGCAATATCGTAAGTCAGGTTAATGGCAGGTATCCGATTTCGGCTGAGAAAGGTATTTATTTTGTTAAAGTGGGTGATAAGGTAAATAAATTTGTCATCGAATAATTTACAACGACAGCATTAAGCTGGTTGAAAGTTCATAAGCAAGAAGGCTATCCGCGAAAAACGGATAGCCTTTATTTTATTTGTATAACTGATAAAATACGTTGTGCTTGAATTATAAGCGATATATTCTGAAATAACAGCAAACGGCTCAAATCGCCGGGGTGCTCTTGGCAATAAAAACAGGATACAAAATTGCTTCATATCCTGTTTTTATTGATAAATAAGGTTTTTATTTCTTCGCTTCAATCCCGAATGTGAATCCTTTTTTCACCCTTTCAATGAGTTCGGGTACAATGTCCTGATATTCGCCAACCAAACCAAAATCGGCATGATGGAAAATGGCAGCTTTCGGATTGTTGTTGATAGCTATAATTTTACCTGATTCTTTGATCCCGGCAATGTGCTGGATGGCTCCGGAAATGCCGATAGCTATGTAAAGTTTCGGACGAACGGTTTTCCCGGTCTGACCTATCTGGCGGGCATATTCGGCCACCCCCTCGTCAACGACCACACGGCTACATGCCCATTCAGCATTCACTCCGTTGGCTTTCAGTGCTTCGGCCAGTTGTTTTACCAGTTCCAGATTGTCGCCTACGGTTCCGCGCCCGCCGGATACAATGATATCGGCATCGAACAGGTTTTGCAGGCCACCTTCGCCTCTCACCGTCTTTTGTATTTCGACAATGAAGTCTTCTTTATCGAATTTTGGTGTAAATTCGGAAATTATTCCGGTGCGTCCTTCTGTTTTGGCCGGGATTTCGAAAGTTCCGGCACGAGCGGTAGAAATTTGCGGGAATACGAATCCGAGGATCGTTGCCAGTTTGCTTTCGCCATAAGTTGGACGACGGGAATGGAGTATCGGGCGTATGATTGCCTTTTCTTTCCGGTTGACATATTCGCCTATTTCGAGGCCGGTACAATCGGCTGTTACGCCGCTTCCGGTTTTCATGCCGATACGCGGAGCCAGTTCACGTCCGGCTGTGGTGGCGGCAAAAAGGGCGATTTCCGGATTCCGTTCACGTATGATTTGTGTGATAATGGAAGAGAAAGGTAATACAAGGTATTCTTCCAACTGATTGTTTTCAATTAAGATAACTTCATCCGTGCCGTGCTCAAACAGGGTTTGAGCCAGTGGTTTTACGTTTTTACCAATCAGCACCGTCATAATTTTGGTGTTTCCGCCAAGTTCATCGGCTAATTTTCGAGCAGGAGTCAACAATTCGAGTGAAGGGCGGGCGATTTTTCCGTTGGTAATTTCGGCCCAGGTGATAATTCCTCTGGCTCCTTTGCGAATATCGGAAACCGGAAATTCAGGAGCTTCAGTTATTTTTTTCTCCGCAGCTTCTTTTTTCTCCAGAACATTTCCCCCTTTTTCTATGTTTGAAATCAGGCTGTCAGCCAGTTCGCCTTCGTTTTTTCCCTCTGCCATCACTACCGGAGGACGTTCGCTGACGATGTTAACCACTCCGGCAACAATGGTAGGCGAGCCGCTTAACCCGATTTTTTCGGTACTTAATTGTATGTCGTCCACGCTGAGAACGGTAATTTTCGCGTTTCTGGCTTTGATAGCGCCTGCTAAGGATGGTTTCCTTGGCGGAATGCCGGTTGGTGTCAACGATACCGCGCAAGGCATGGGGAGGCGTAACATTTGATATCCGCCTTCGATGATCCTTTTCGCGCTTACAAACCCAGCTCCATCGGCCTTTACGCTTTCAACGAAGGTGGCTTGCGGGATGCCGAGGCTTTCGGCCACCTGCGAAGGAACGTGGGCGGTATCGCCATCGCTGGTTTGACGGCCGGCGAAGATGATGAACGGTTCTTTTGATTCTTTTGTGAATCCAAGATGCTTGAGCATGGTGGATATGGCGAGCCCCGTGGCGTATGTGTCGCTGCCGCCAAGTTTACGGTCGGAGAGGAGGTAGGCTTCATCGTAACCCATCGAAATCGCTGTACGAAGGGCTGTTTCGAACGACTGTGGCCCCATGGAGCAAACAATCATCCGGGCATCTGGATATTGCTTTTTAAGTTGCAAACCTGCTTCGAGCCCAAACTGACAATCGATGTTAATAATGGATTTGGCTTTCGTCCTGTCCATTAATCCGTCGTCGCCCATGCGCATTTCGGAGGGTAGCGGTACTTGTTTTATCAAACTTATTATTGTGAGTGCCATTGTATTTCTGGTAAAAATTTTGTGTATAATTGTTTTATTCGTATGATGGTGTAACTGCCAACCGCGCTATTACATATTTTGGTAATCGGGGCCGTTGCCGCCATTGGGGACATTCCAGGTAATGCCATCGCCCACGGCTTTTATGTCGCATGTTTTGCAATGCAGGCAATTTTCGGCGTGGATCCTGAGTTCCTGATGGCCGTTTTTATCGGTGTGGATTTCGTATACCTCGGCTGAACAAAAATATTGGCAGGGGGCGCCGTATTGTTTGATATTCACCGTATTGAAAGTTTCAGGGTTGTTTACATGAAGGTGGGGAACCTGTTGCTCGTCATGGTTCACTCCCGAGTAGTACACGTCGGTTACTTTGTCAAAAGTAAGCGTTTTGTCGAATTCTAATTTCCCTTTGAACCGTTCTTTAAAGGGTTTTCCTTTAAAATCGGCAATCGTTTTTGTGGTTTCATTGTCGGGGTGCGTCTTCAGTTTCCCTACAAAGCCGGCGCCTCCGGTAATAAGTTGGGTGCCAAAATGAATGCCTCCGCAAATCAATCCTCCGTTGAAGCCTTGGCGGAAATTCCGTACAGGATACATTTCCTTGTAAATAAGGCTGTTGTTGACAAATGTTTCGTATTCTTTCAGCGTATTTTCCGAAAAATCTTCTTTCAGCAGGGCTATCGAAGCGGTTTTTGCCGCCAGCATTCCTGATGTAATGGCCAAATGCACCCCTTTGAGAGCCGGCATGGTGAGGAATCCGGCGCTGTCGCCCACGATAAGGGCATGGTCGGTATAAAGTTTCGGAAGCGAATAGTAGCCGCCTTCGGGCAATGTTTTTGCTCCGTATTCCATCAATTTACCACCTTCGAGCAATTTTGCAATGAATGGGTTGGTTTTCCAGATCTGAAATGCCGAATGAACATCAAAGGTAGGATCCTGGTAATCGAGGCCAACCACCAGGCCGAGCGCTAATTTATTGTCTTTCAATCCGTAAATAAAGCCTCCTCCAAATTCGTGCATATTGAGTGGCCAGCCGAGCGTATGATACACTTCGCCGGGTTTGATTTTCCCTTCGGGTACACTCCAAAGCTCTTTACACCCGAGCGAGAAGATTTGAGGATTCTTATCTTTTTGCAAATCGAATTTTTCGATCAGTTGTTTGGCTAAGCTACCTCTTACTCCTTCGGCAAAAATGGTGAGTTTTGCTTCAATTTGTGTTCCTTCCTGGTAATTTTCGAGGGGTTTTCCGTGGTGGTCCACCCCTGTGTCGATAGTTTTCGCGCCCCGGACTTTCCCTTCATTGTCGTAGAGTATTTCACTAACAGCAAATCCAGTGTATATTTCTACCCCTTTTTCTTCGGCTTTTTTAGCCAGATACCGGCACACCTGACCGAGCGAAGCAACATAATTTCCCTTGTTGCTCATGTACGGGGCATGGAATGGAATTTTGAATGATTTTTTTTCGGTGATGTACAACATGTTGTCTTCGGTCACCTGCGAGTTGAAAGGAATTTCGCTGATATCAACATCGGGAAGGAGGGTGGAAAAAACTTCGGGTTTGATAACGGCACCCGAAATAATGTGACTCCCTATGGATGCCCCTTTTTCAATCAGTAAAATCCGGTGTGATGCGCCCGATTGGTTCAAAATATCGGCCAAATGGATGGCGGTAGCTAATCCCGATGGTCCTCCTCCAACAATCAGCACATCTGTGTTTACAGTATTGGCAGTACTCATTATTTTTTTAAATTAGATTTATGATAATCATGTTAATAGATGGTTGCAAAAATCATTGTGTTTTTTTTATGACACAAATATCTTTGTCTTGTGCCAAAGTTAATCATTTATTTTTGAAAAGCACTCCGTTTTAATGGATTTTAATAGTTGTGTTTACGTGTTCTAAAGGCTTGTCCTTTTGCTCAATACCGTTTTTAAAAACAGTATGGTTTTATTTGATAAATGATCTGGTTCAATCGTTCCGGAATCGTATTGGTTGCGCGACATTATGGAAGATGGTCTTTTATGATTTTGATTTTCACTCCGTTATCAGTCAATAGCCTGAAAGGTATGGCAATGCCGATTGTTTCCCATGCTGCGCCATCGCGATTGTGCGCCTGAATGATGCTGATGGTGGTTGGCCGCTGATTGACACGTATATTTTTTTTAATGATGTTCTTACCTGACACGAATATTTCATCGAACCATTCATCTTTCAGGAGCGGTTGTAGGTGTTCCATGTAGCATTTTATAAGGGTATGGTGTCCTATCCAGTAAACTTTAGCGGGTGTGAAATAAACAATGGCATCGGGTGAGCCGGTGAGCAACCAGCCTTTCGTTCCGGGGTATTTGCTGTACACTTCAAGGTACATGTCGCCGTAGTCGTTGTCGCGGAATTTTTCGGAGATATGAAAGGTTTTTCCGCCAAAAACCAGCGAAACATCAATGTCTTTCTTCTGCATCTCCATGTCGTGGGGTGTGTCGTTGCTGTAACGGATAATTTGATCGGGATGCAGGTATTCACGGTAAATCAGGTCGGCCGCATCGGCCTGTTCCCGTTCGTGCCGGAGGCTTTGGGTGAAATTGTGTATCACAACAGATGGTTGTTGAATTTGTTAAGAAATTATAAGGTCGTTTTTGGTTTCCAGGGTCAAATATAGCTGTTTTTTTAATGATTTGCAAAAAATATTTTTATCGCGCCATCCTTGGGTGCAGTGCTTTGGGTGCAGCGACTTCCAAGTCGCTGACGTGAATGCGCGATTGCAAGTCGCTGGTAGGTGAATGCGCGAGTTGAAACCCGCGCCACCCGATGTGCCACCCGATGCACTATTCATCTCAAAAATTTCCTTAATTTTGCAAAAACGAAACTTATGGAAAAGAAAGAATTTTACCGACATCAATTACCTCACTTTCAAGTGCCTGGACAAATTATCTTTGTTACATGGTGTTTGAAATCGGCAGTGCCTCTCAAAGCGCTGGAAACGCATAAACGGCAGTTGATGAACCTGAAGTCAGAAATTTTATTTGCTCAACAATCGGCTAAAGACGCGCAGATGATTGAACATTTGAAAATGCAGTATCGTATCGCCCGAAAGAAATATGTGAAAGCGTTTGACGATTTGTTGGATTTGAATAAGGATTTGACAGTGGATTTATCAGCGCCTGCATGCGTTGAAATTCTAAAAGAGACTTTGCTGTTTTATGAAGCATCGAAAATTGAAAACTTTGCTTTCTGCATTATGCCCACCCATGTCCATTGGGTCTTTCGTACGTTTGAGGATGGCGGTGATGGAAATCCGGTTTATGTACAGGATATTCTACAGTCAGTAAAACGTTTTTCTTCCAATCGGATCAACAAGGCCATTGGCCGGACAGGAACATTGTGGCAAAAGGAGAGTTTTGATACCACTATCAGGGATGAAAAACATCTTTGGGCAGCAATGGAATATACGCTGAACAATCCGGTGAAAGCAGGTTTGGTTTCGTCTCCCGAAGAGTGGAGTGGCAATTGGGTGCAGCGGAGCAATGGTTAACGCGTCGGGTGCAGCGACTTGGGTGCAGCGACTTCCAAGTCGCTGATATGTATACGCGAGTTGGAACTCGCGCCACCCGATGCTCCACGCTTGGGTGCAGCGATTTCCGAATCGCTGTTGTGAATGTGCGATTGCAAATCGTTGATGTTAATATGCGAGTCGGAACTCGCGCCACCCGATGATGTTAATGTGCGAGTTGGAACTCGCGCCACCCGTGAGGTTGCACTTCCGGGTCAAGTATCCGTTCAGAAATGGTAATAACCACTTCGAAGATGGTTATTACTGCTTCAGAGATGGTTAATATCTAAAGTTTTGCAGATGTTTATCCCCAATTATATTGAGTATAAACTCCTGCGAAACTTTTTTTTAAGTATTTCGTATCTGTTCTCTTCCTCCATCTTCAATTTTCAATTTTCAATTTTAAAACCAGTCCGCTCCACGGTTTCATGTTAGTCCTGAAAACCTTTCCTTCCGATAATTCGATTGGTTCCGCGAAGGTGTTTTCGCTTAAAAGATCCGTTGCTGAATACTTCTCGCCCTCTTTTATGTTGAGATACAAGAAAGCTTCGTGAGGAATCCGTATTTCAGTATCCAGATGTTTATCGTCGAAATTTACCAATACCAATAATAATTCATCGTTGAATTTGCGTAAGTAGGCATATTGTTCGTGCGAATTGAACTTTGGGTTGTCGAAATTGGCATATTCCAAATCGTACATCAAACCATTAGTAATAGCCTTTTCGGAGAGGGTGATGTTCAGCAATTTCCGGTAAAAGGCTCTGAGCTGTTTTTGCTCTTCCGTCAGTAGTTTCCCATCAAATTTACCGTTGTTGGCCCAGGCCTGCACCGATGGCGTGCCCCAATAATCGAAAATGGTGGACCGACCGTCCAATCCACTGAATCCTTCGCTGTCCATACCCTGTTCGCCAAGTTCCTGTCCCGAATAAATCATTACAGGCGCATTGGTCAGGGTGGCCGAAACAATCATGGCGGGAATGGCGTACATGCCATCGCCGGCAAAAAAGCCGGACGCAATGCGCTGTTCATCGTGGTTTTCGAGGAAGTTCAGCATGTTTTCCTGTATATTTCCCAACTGCTGCCAGGCGTTGGTAATATCTCTTGCCGGGAAGTTACGGCTCACCACGTTGCGGAGCAAATCATACATTCCCACTTTGTCGTACAGGTAGTCGAATTTGCCGTTCGACAGGTAGTTGCGGTATTGTCCGGGCTGATATACTTCGGCTATGAAAATAATTCCAGGGTATTTCATTTTCACCTGCGGGATGACCCATCCCCAGAATTCAACAGGAATCATTTCGGCCATATCGCAGCGGAATCCGTCAATGTTTTTTGAACCCCAGAAAAGGAGTATATCCCTCATTTTTATCCATGTATCGGGTATCGGATCGAATTGTTTCTGCATCCCTTCCACGTAATTTACCCCATAATTCAGCTTCACGGTTTCGTACCAGTCGTTTTTGTCGGGGCTGGCTGTAAAGCGGTCGTTGCCGGTGGCTTTGGCCGGAAATTCAACGTATCCCTGAAGGTCGAAACGTGGTGTAAACGGCTGGTTGGGCAGGTAATAGAAATTGTTGAGCGGCGAAAATGCCCATCCCTGATGGTCGGTTTCGCCAAGATCTTTTACACCTTCGGGTTTGGCATCGGAGCGATACTGGCGGGCTACGTGGTTGGGTACAAAATCAATGATCACTTTCATCCCGGCCTGGTGGGTCCTTTTTACCAGGTTTTCGAACTCTTTCATCCGGTCGGGAACCGATTCGGCAAGGTCGGGGTCAACATCGTAATAATCCTTGATGGCGTAAGACGATCCTGCTTTCCCTTTCACAATGGCGGGATGGTCTTTTGTAATTCCATAAGCCGAATAGTCGGTTTGTGTGGCGTGTTCTATCACCCCGGTGTACCATATATGGCTGATGCCGAGCGATTTTATTTCGTTGAGCGCTTTGTTTGTAAAACTGTTGAACTTTCCACAACCATTTTCATCTATGCTCCCATTGTGTTTGTTGGCGGTATTGTAATTACCGAAATATCTCGGAAAAACCTGATATATTGTGAATTTTGACATTGTATTTTAAAAAAGTATGGATGAGTTATAAAGTTTCTTTTCGTGTCTGTTGTCGATGCGTTTGAATCCAAATTCCATTTTCGAAGGCGTTTTTTGCCGGGTTTGACTTCCTGTTTTTTTCTCGCAGATATATAGGTTGTCGAGATAAACCGTACCTTTGGCGGGAACCATAAATCCGAACAATTTTCCGGTTTTTACTTCAATTTCCGACATGTAACAGTATGTATTGTTGATGAAATAATAGATAAAAGTACCTATTTTGCATATTTTCAGGGTATTGTTCCCGCTTGCTATTATCTGATTTTCGGGTAGTTCGGAGAAAAATGTGTACCATGAACGGTTACCAAACCGCATTTTCTTCGAATTGTTCACGGTGAAATATTCTGTAGAATCGACACTGCTATTGATATTGCCGAAAACGATGCCGTAATTGTCGTAATTGTCGCCCTGCGGATAGGAAAGGGTGAGTTGGTACGAGAAGTCGGACGACACATCCACGGCTGCTTTGGCAAACAAGAGGTAGATGGCGTTGGTTTTCGATTCGAATTTCAGCCGCCCGTTGTCGATAGATGTTTTGAAAGCCGTGCTGTCGGTAATTCGCCAGCCAGCCTGAGCTTCGGAGTCAAAGCTAATGTAGTGCCTGATTTTATAGATAGCGGTATCCACCGGGAGTTTCATCGATGCAAACGAAGGTGCTGCTGTACTTTCGTTGAAGAGCTCGTCCAGGTAATATTCACGTCTGATGCCGCGGTAGTTGATGTTCCATGGATGGTCGTCCACCTTATCGCCGCCACACATGATGGTTTTCCAGTCGCCGTTTTCCAGGAAAGTATTGAGGTGTTTCCGGTTCAGCAGTCCATGTCCGAGTTCGTGGAAAATCAAATCTTCCTTCATCATGTCAGCGCCATTGCATTTACTTATTGTGTTCCAGTAAGTTCGGTCAATTTGAATCCTGACTGGATCTTCGTAATGCGTTAGTCCGGCAACGTTGTTGTCCAAATCTCCAAACTCGATGATCAACCCATCTCCCTTTACGTCGAACGTTTTTCCACGCTTGGCACCTTCATCTATAAACCGTTGAAGATAAGGAGCAAACTCGCTGTTCACTTTATACTCGTTGTTGTCTTTACACGAAATAAATATCAGGGTAAAAAAAACAGATATATATAAGTAATTGGGAATCTTCATTATATAGGCTTTTTGCAAAAAAAAATTACTACAAATATAAACAAATTTGTTGCTCGTATGTTATAAAAATAGTTTTAAAAATACAAATTAATTAATTCAATAAAAAAATGGCTACAGTTACATTTAAAGAAATTCCTGTAAAAACAAATGGAGAACTGCCGGTGGTGGGTTCCCAGGCTCCCGATTTTACCCTTGTAGGCGGTGCGTTGAACGAAATACATTTGAGCGATTATAAAGGTAAAAAAGTGGTCCTGAATATCTTCCCGAGCCTTGATACCGGAACTTGCGCTGCTTCGGTACGCAAATTCAACAAGTGGGTTTCTGAAAAAGACAATACAGTAGTGATTTGTGTATCGAAAGACCTGCCTTTTGCACAGAGCCGTTTCTGTGGAGCTGAAGGTCTTGAAAATGTGATCACTGCTTCTGATTTCCGTTATAACACGTTTGCTACCGGTTACGGCGTACTTATGGTTGATGGTCCGCTTCAGGGTCTGATGGCCCGTTCGGTTGTCGCTATCGACGAAGAAGGTAAAGTAGTTTATACCGAACTTGTATCCGAAATCGTAAACGAACCAAGTTACGATGTAAAAGGATTTTAAAAATATTTAGAGTTTGAGAAATGTAAAACTCTGATTTTGTGTATGTGTGCGAATATTTTACCTCTCAACGCTGTGAAGCATTGGGAGGTTTCGCGTTTTCATAAGGCGCATCTTACCGGACAATGTTTTATCTTTTGCCGAAAAGTAATTACATTTGTACAAGAATTAACAAATTGAATCGCCCGAAGGGCTAATGTAACATTAATAATGGAACTGATCCACAAGTATTTTCCTCATTTACAGCCAGCTCAGGAAGAGCAGTTTGCAAAACTTTACGAATTGTATGCCGACTGGAATTCAAAAATCAATGTCGTTTCGCGGAAAGATATTGAGAACCTGTACGAGCATCATGTATTGCACTCGCTGGCTATTGCCGGTATTATCCGTTTCAGGGCGGGCAGTTCGGTGCTCGATGTTGGTACAGGTGGCGGATTTCCGGGCATACCGCTGGCTATCCTTTATCCTGACGTGAATTTTACCCTTATCGATTCTATCGGGAAGAAAATAAAGGTGGCTACCGAAGTTGCCACGGCTATAGGCCTGAAAAACGTGGAGTTGAAACACGAGCGGATTCAGGAAGAAAAGGCGGTGTTCGATTTTGTGGTGAGCCGCGCGGTAATGCCGCTTGATGATTTGGTGAAGCTATGTCGTAAAAATATCCGCAAAGAACAACATAACTCTTTGCCCAACGGGCTGATTTGCCTGAAAGGCGGTGAGCTGCAACATGAAATACTGCCGTATAAAAAAGTAGCATCGTCCTACGAAGTTTCCGAAATGTTTTCAGAGGTATATTTTAAAACTAAAAAGGTGGTTTTTGTACCCATAGTAAATAAGTAATTGTATGATTATAAAGACGTTTGTTTTTAATCCGTTTCAGGAAAATACTTATGTACTTCACGATGAAGCGGGCGAGGCGGTAGTTATAGATGCCGGTTGCGTTTTGCCTTACGAGTGCGAAGAGCTTCAGGAGTATATCGAAAGCAATAAACTGAACTTGAGGCGTGTATTGAACACCCATTTGCATATCGACCATATTTTTGGCAACCGGTTTTTGTCTGATACTTACGGCCTCCAACCCGAAGCGCACAAGGACGATGAATTCCTCATCGGAAGGTTTGCCAAGCACATGGAGCTTTTTGGTTTACGTCCGCGTGGCGAGGCGCAACCGATTGGAACTTATATTGCTGATAAACAGGTAATCACTTTTGGTAATATATCTCTTACCGCTTTGCATGTGCCGGGACATTCACCGGGAAGCGTGGCATTTTATTGCGAAAAATTTGGATGCGCTTTTGTTGGCGATGTGCTTTTCAGGGGTTCTATCGGTCGCACCGACCTTGAGCTTGGCGATTATGGTACATTAATTCGTTCCATTCAGGATAAATTACTCGTATTGCCCGATAGTACGGTGGTTTACAGTGGTCATGGCCCGGAAACGACCATTGGCTACGAAAAGAACCAGAATCCTTTCTTATAAAAAAATCATTCCGAGTAAAGGTGATTCAATTTTATAAACTTCACAACGGAAGGATGTAACCATTCCCCGGTGTTTTCTCCGCGAGACAGTTTTTCCCTGATTTCGGTTGACGAAATATCATAATATGGTGTTTGGAGCATTTTCATTCCGGGATATTTGGAAAGCGCTGCTGAGGCATCGTAGCCACGACGCGGATATACCCATACGGGATACGATGAAAGAATGTCTTCGTAGTTTTTCCACCGGTCGAAAATCAGGGCGTTGTCGCTTCCGATAATCAGGCTGAAACCGGTACCTGGATTTTTCTCGGACAATTTGTGCAGCGTATCTATGGTGTAGGAGGGGACAGGCATGGTAAACTCTATGTCGCAAGTTTTGAACTCTTTGATGTCGTTTATGGCCAACTTCAGCATCTCAAGCCGCAGGTGTTCGTCCAATAAACCGGATGGCTTTTTCAGTGGATTGCAGGGCGAGACAACAAACCATGCTTCATCGCTTATTTGATTTTCAATCAGATATTTGGCTAACCAGATATGTCCGTTGTGCACGGGATTGAACGAACCGAAGTAGAGGGCGACTTTCAGCATTCCAGAGGAAGTGTGATTAAATGGGAATTTATTGGTTTTGTACGTTGTTCAGCCATCTTCCGATGGTTGTTTTTACCTCTTGCTTGGCCTTTTCAAGATCATCGTTGACGATTACCACATCAAACCGGGATGAAAATCCCATTTCGTATTCGGCTTTGCTGATTCTTTCGGCAATCATTTCAGGCGAATCGGTGCAACGGGCTTCAAGTCGCTTTTTAAGTTCATCAATGCCCGGAGGCGCGATAAATATGGCCAAAGCATCTTCTTTGTACTGCTTTTTAATATTTGAACCGCCCACAACGTCCACATCGAAAATAACATTTTTCCCTGATGAGGTTATACGTTCCACTTCGGAACGAAGAGTGCCGTAGAAATAATCGGGATATACTTCTTCGTATTCGAGAAATTCGTTGTTGGCAATCTTGTTCCTGAATTCGTCAGGGGTTAAAAAATAATAATCAACGCCGTTTTGTTCGGTTCCGCGGGGTTTGCGGCTGGTAGCCGACACCGAGAACTCAATATCGTTGTGAAAGGATAAAAGGTAATGTACCAATGTGCTTTTCCCGGCGCCCGAAGGCGCTGAAAATATTATGAGTTTTCCGGGCATTTCTTAAACCTGTGAGTTAATTGAGTCGTGAGAAGGCCATGCCTTATTTGTTGATGAAACGAATTGGGTTGGTATGAGCTACTTTTTTTTAATCAATAAATTAATGATTACAGGACGTTCAAAACCTGCTCTTTGATCTGTTCCAGTTCATCTTTCATCAATACGACGATTTTCTGCATTTCGCTATGGTTGGCTTTCGAACCGAGAGTGTTGATTTCGCGGCCGATTTCCTGCGCTACGAATCCGAGTTTTTTACCGGGCGATTTTTCATGATCCATGGTTTCGATGAAATATTTAAGGTGCGTGGCTAACCTTAGCTTTTCTTCGTTGACGTCTAATTTTTCGATGTAAAAGATAAGTTCCTGTTCCAAACGGTTTTTGTCGTAGTCGATTTTTTCCGACAACGTTTTCAGGTTATCTTCGAGCCGGGCTTTGATTTTGTCAAGTCTTTCAGCTTCGAAAGGCGCGATTTGCTCCAAAAGTGCCTCGATGTTCCCGATTTTTGTCCTGAAAAGCTGGTCGAGGGTTTTTCCTTCACGTATGCGGAATTCCTGAAGTTGCGCCAAAGCATCCTTCAACGTTTTTTTTATTTCGATCCACTCGTTTTCATCCAGCTCGGAAGTCTCTGTTTTCAATGCGTCGGGTAACCGGAGCAAAACCTCAAACCAGTTTCCGGGGACAGGTAAATGCAGGTTTCCAGCTAATGTGTTGATTTGGTGGTAATAGGCTTCCATTACCGACTGGTTGATCTGAGTTGCAGCTTCTTTGCCGCTGTTGTCGATATACATGGCCAGGTCCACTTTGCCGCGTTCCAATTGTTGAAGTACCTCGTTCCTTATTTCTATGTCTTTTTCACGGTATTGACCTGAAATTCGGGTGGATATATCCATTTGCTTACTGTTCAGCGATTTGATTTCCACTACTATTTTCTTATTCCCATATTCGCAGGTAGCTTTACCGTAACCGGTCATCGATTGTATCATATTTAAACAGTATTTGAATTTATTTGCAAAAGTACGGTATATTTTTTAAATAAAGGCAACTTGTTTTTAAAAACATAACATTTGAAGTACCTAAAAACTGTGTGAATGATGGGTCGGTTTAAAATTGTTTTTTTATTTTTGTACCTTTAAATATTACTTATCTTTGATAGAAGATTTTGGTACACCGTACAATCACAAAAAAATAATGATATAATCATGGAAAAAGAAAAAAAGTTTTTGTTGCCAGAGAAGGAGCTGCCTTCCAAATGGTACAATATTGTGGCAGACATGCCAAATAAACCGATGCCGTTGTTGCATCCGGGAACCAAAGAACCTTTGAAGGAAGAAGATCTTTATCCGTTGTTTGCTAAAGAACTTGCGAAACAGGAGCTGAACAGTACCGATGCCTGGCTGGACATTCCGGAAGAAGTCCGCGAGAAATACAAAATTTACCGTCCTACGCCGTTGGTTAGGGCTTATAATCTGGAAAAGGCGCTGGATACACCCGCCCATATCTACTTTAAAAATGAGAGTGTGAGCCCGGTGGGTTCGCATAAGTTGAACTCGGCCCTGGCCCAGGCTTATTTCTGTAAATCGGAAGGTGTTACCAATATCACTACCGAGACAGGAGCAGGGCAGTGGGGTACAGCCTTGTCGTTTGCCGCAAAAACTTTCGGCCTTGAGCTTGCTGTGTACATGGTGAAAATCAGTTACGAACAAAAACCGTATCGTCGTTCGCTGATGCAAACCTGGGGAGCCCAAGTGATTGCTTCACCCAGCATGTCAACCAAAGCCGGTCGTAAAATACTTACCGATCACCCCAACTACCAAGGAAGCCTTGGAACGGCCATTTCAGAAGCCATTGAACTGGCCATGCAAACGCCTAATTGCAAATATACACTCGGAAGTGTGCTGAACCATGTATCGTTACATCAAACGGTTATAGGGCTCGAAGCCGAAAAGCAAATGGAGATGGCCGGTGAATATCCCGATATGGTTATCGGATGTTTTGGTGGCGGTTCCAATTTTTCAGGTATCGCGTTCCCGTTTATGCGCCATACTATTAAGGAGGGCAAAAAAACACGTTTCATTGCGGCCGAACCGGCTTCGTGCCCGAAGCTGACCCGTGGCGCTTTCCGTTACGATTTTGGCGATGAGGCGGGTTATACGCCTTTAATTCCGATGTTTACCCTGGGGCATAACTTTGCACCGGCGCACATCCATGCAGGTGGGTTGCGTTACCATGGAGCAGGTACTATTGTCAGCCAGTTGTTGAAGGATGGGTTGATGGAAGCGACAGATATTGAACAGCTTGATTCGTTCAAAGCGGGGGTGCTGTTTGCTCAAACCGAGGGGATAGTTCCGGCTCCCGAGTCGGCTCATGCCATTGCCGCTACTGTGAATGAGGCGCTGAAAGCCCGTGAAGAAGGACGTAAAAAGGTGATATTGTTCAACCTTTCGGGTCATGGGCTGGTAGATATGTCGGCTTACGATCAGTATTTAGCTAATGATTTGGTAAATTATTCGCTTTCGGATGAAGAGATAGCCGCTAATTTAAGCAAACTTGATTGAGTAGTATAAAAAAATGAAAGAGGGTGTCCAATAAATAATTCTCCAAGCGGGAATTATTTGCCGGGCATCCTCTTTTTTTCGTCAAACCCTGAAATCGAAACTTTCGGTTCGGGTCTTTTCGTAAATGCTCCTGTCGTAAGAATACAGACGGGCGGGTTTGTGCGAAACCCCCGACTGGAATTCGTTGAGCGCTATAAGATAAGGCATCTTGTTGATTTTCCGGCGGTAGTTTCTTTTGTCGTAGGTTGTATCAAAGATAGCCTCATACAGTTTTTGCATTTGCGTGAGGGTGAACTTTTCCGGTAAAAGTTCGAAAATTAGAGGGTCGTGAAGCAAATCGTACCGGAGTTTTTTCAAAGCCTCTTCGTAAATATCGTTGTGGTCGAACATCAAGTCTTTTATTTCGTATGCATCTTCCCAACGGGCGTCTTCTATCAGTTTGGTATTGTCGATATCCGAAATATTGATCAGCGAATAAAATCCCACTGTTATAACCCTGTCATCGATAATTCGTGGTTTTACCCATTCATAATCCTGCATCCGCTTTTTCAGGCGGTTCGGATCGCTGAAAACCATGAACTGTTTCACAAAAATGTTTTCCAGCCCGGTTTGTTCTTTTAATATACGGGCAGCCGTATCGTCGATGGTTTCATCTCGCCGAACATGGTTTCCCGGAAGTTTCCACTCCAATAATTTTTCACCTGTATTCGAAGGGATAAATTCTCTTCTTACCAGTACTTTCAGCTTGTTATCTTCGTATCCGAAAATTACACAGTCCACTGAGATGGTTGGTAAAAAAGCCATTTCAACATTGCTTTTTTGTTTTTTTACCGGATCGCTATTCATCTTCCTGACCTCTTTTTTATACGTACGTATAGTTTTGGCGAATATTTTTTTGCAAAAATATTGCTTTTTCTATTTCAGCGTTTTTTTGTGTGGTATTGATATATAAATGGTTGTTTTCACATCATATTCTGTACATTGCAGAAATGAAAAACAAAGATATTGTATTTTTGACACCTTTCGATGTTTTTTACAATTTTTTTATTCAATATTTCAACTCTCCGTTAAACTTTGTATTAAATGTCTTATTGTCAGTAAATTGCGGGTGTAATTAGCTTGTTGATAAATACGGCTGATAATCAATATGTTATAAGCATGTCTATAAAAATTTGCCGGATCATTGTACTTAAAATGTTAAAAAAATAGGTTAGTGTAAAAATAACACGCTTTTTGTTTGGAAATCTATTCAGGACATGTTATATTTGCGGTGAATTTGCTTATTGTTTATCTGACACTATAAGTACAAATATTCACCTTAAGTTAATATTATGTCGAAAAAAATCACTACATTGCTGCTGATGTGCCTTTTAGCAACCCTTGTTCAAGCTCAGAATGCCGAAAAGTTCGTAAATGATCTTTTGTCGAGAATGACTCTGGACGAAAAAATAGGGCAGTTGAACCAATATAACGGCGATTGGGGAGCTACCGGTAAAATCACAGCTGATGGCGAAAAGGAACAACAGATAAAGGATGGTAAAGTAGGTTCCATGCTCAATGTTACTGGAGTTGACAAAACCCGTAAGTTGCAGGAAATCGCACTCCAATCCCGCCTTCACATACCGCTTATTTTCGGGCAGGACGTTATTCACGGATTCCGCACTACCTTCCCGATTCCACTTGGCGAAACCGCCTCGTGGGATGTATCATTAATGGAAAAATCGGCCCGTATAGCAGCCACCGAAGCTGCCGCTTACGGGATCCACTGGACTTTCGCCCCCATGGTCGATATTGCCCGCGACCCACGTTGGGGACGGGTAATGGAAGGCGCCGGCGAAGATACCTATCTGGGTTGTAAAGCGGCCGAAGCACGTGTGAAAGGCTTCCAGGGGAAAGGCTTGGGTAATGTGGATGCCATTATGGCCTGCGCGAAACATTTTGCCGCTTACGGTGCTGCCGTAGGCGGTCGTGATTATAACTCGGTGGATATGAGCCTTCGCCAGCTGAACGAAACTTATCTTCCTCCTTTCAAAGCCGCTGTTGATGCGGGTGTCGCGACCCTCATGAATTCGTTCAATGATATCAATGGTGTCCCGGCCACTGCCAATACCTATATATTAAGGGATAAACTCAAGGGCGAGTGGAATTTCAGAGGTTTCGTGGTGAGCGATTGGGGCAGCATTGGTGAAATGATTCCCCACGGCTACGCTAAAGACGGTAAAGATGCCGCTTATAAAGCCATTCTGGCCGGTAGCGATATGGATATGGAAAGCCGCTGTTACAAAAATAACCTGAAACAATTGGTGGATGAAGGTAAAGTCCCCGTATCGGTTGTTGACGATGCTGTAAAACGTATTTTGCTGAAAAAGTATGAATTAGGTCTCTTTGCTGATCCTTTCCGCTACTTTAACGCCGACCGGCAGAAGGCCCAAACCAATAATGCTGAAAACCGCAAGGTTGCCCGTGAAATTGGCGAAAAGAGTATCGTTCTCTTAAAAAACGAACAAAATTTGCTCCCGCTTTGCAAGCAAACCAAATCGGTAGCTCTCATTGGCCCGTTTGTTAAGGCTACGGTAGCTAACCATGGTTTTTGGTCCATTGCTTTCGATGATGATTCTACCCGAATTATTTCCCAATACAATGGTATAAAAAATCAATTGGATAAAAAGTCCACCTTATTATATGCTAAAGGTTGCAACGAGAACGATAGCGACCGCAGCGGATTTGCCGATGCCGTCAAAGTAGCGCGGCAGGCCGATGTGGTCATCATGTCGCTGGGCGAAGGGCCTGCCATGAGTGGCGAAGCCAAGAGCCGCAGCAACATCCATTTTTCGGGCGTGCAGGAAGAGTTGCTGAAAGAGGTGGCCAAAACCGGAAAGCCTATTGTGCTGCTTATCAACGCGGGCCGTCCGCTTATTTTCGATTGGGCCGCGGATCATGTACAAGCCATTCTTTATACATGGTGGCTGGGAACCGAAGCTGGAAATTCTATTGCCGATGTGATTTTCGGGAATTACAATCCTTCGGGAAAATTGCCCATGTCGTTTCCTCGCACTGAGGGTCAAATCCCTGTTTATTACAACCATTACAGCACCGGAAGGCCGGCCAAGGATAACAACGACAAATTCTACGTATCTGCTTATATCGATTTACAAAACGACCCGAAATTTCCGTTTGGATATGGGCTGAGTTATACTACTTTCGATATCAGTAATTTGCAGGTTTCATCGAAATCGATGCCTGTTAAAGGCGGGAAACTTACGGTAACGGTAGATGTGAAAAACTCGGGTTACTTTGATGGCGAAGAGGTGGTGCAACTTTACATACGCGATTTAGTAGGGTCGGTAGTACGTCCGGTTCGCGAATTGAAAGGTTTCAAAAAAATATTATTGAAAAGTGGAGAAACTCAAAAGGTTACTTTCGAACTGACTGCTGATGACCTGAAATTCTACAACGACAAAGTAGAATTTATCAACGAACCGGGTGATTACGAACTCTACGTTGGAAACTCATCGGTAGGTGGTTTGAAAGGAACTTTTGAGTTAACAAATTAAGTATAAGTTAAGTTATTCGTTCTTTTAATTTGTAACTAAAGAAACGCTTTAAATCTAAATACGAACCATTAATTAATTTAAAAAAATGACGAACACATCTTAAGTCTTTGAGGATTATTTATAAACTTTCAAACACATTTTTATAAATAAATGAATTTAAAAATTACAGTTTAATTTTAAATTAATCCCATGAATAACAAATTACGTAAAGAATGTCAAATACATTCGAAAAATCAGAAAAAAACATTTTGGAGGTATGTAATGGCAATGGCTTTGTTGTTAAGCTGTTCATTTACACTTTCCGCAACCATTGTGAAAGGGACCGTAACTGATTCCAAATCGGCATCGAGCCTGATCGGAGTTAGCGTATTGGTCGAAGGAACTAACAGGGGTACAGTAACCGATATTGATGGTAATTTTTCCGTTGAAGTACCATCCGAAAATTCAGTTCTCGTGTTTTCGTATATTGGATATACCCCGCAAAAAGTTAAAGTTGGTAATCAAACCGTTATCAATGTATCTTTAGCGGAAGACGACAGGAAACTGGACGAAGTAGTGGTAGTGGGTTACGGTACTCAGAAGAAGAGTGTGGTAACCGGAGCTATTTCAAGCGTAAAATCGAAAGATATGGAGGGTTTGACAGTTCCCCGTGTTGAAGATGCCCTCAAAGGTAGAACAGCAGGTGTTACCGTTGCCCAAAGTTCGGGAGCTCCGGGAGCTTCTTCCAAAGTAATTATCCGTGGTGTAACATCCATCAATGGAGCTGATCCTTTGTATGTTGTCGATGGAATTGTACTTGACATTGGCGCTCTTGATATTTTGAATAAATCGGATATAGAATCCATTGAAGTATTGAAAGATGCGGCTTCCGCTGCTATTTACGGTACTGCTTCCGCTGCCGGTGTGGTACTTATCACCACCAAAAAGGGTAAAGCAGGCGATATTAAAGTGTCTTTAAGCTCGAATTATGGTATTCAGTCACCCGAAAGGAAACTGGATTTGGTAAATGCTTCCGAATACGCCTATTTGCGCAACGAAGCCAGTTTGAACGGTGGGGGTAAAGCGATCTTCTCCGATCCGGCTTCGTATGGTAAAGGTACCGACTGGCAGAAAGAAGTGTTCGATTATAGCGCCCCTATTCAAAATCACGAAGTGAGCATTAGTGGCGGTAACGACAAATCTACCTTTTTTTCTTCTTTTGGTTATTTTGATCAAAAAGGGATCGTTGCATCGGACATTTCGAACTACAAAAGATATGCTGTACGTTTAAATACAGACCACAAGATCAAAAAATGGTTGTCAATAGGTAATACATTTACGTATGCATATATCAGATCGCAATCCAGTGTTGCCGAAAATGACTATTACGGAAATGTACTTTCGTCGGCTATTAGTCTTGATCCAATCACTCCGGCCAAATATTCCGATAAAAATGTAGCGGTTCCCAATCAATATGCTGTAAAAGATGATGATGGTTACTACTATGGACTTTCGAGTTACGTGGGACAGGAAATGATCAACCCGTTAGCGTTTATTCAAGTAAATAAGGACAATTACAATTGGGCAAATAATTTTAGCGGAAGCGTTTACTTGCAGATAGAACCTTTAAAAGGACTTGTTTACCGTTCTACTCTGGGAGGTAAAATGGCTTTTTGGGGTTCTGAAAGCTACACTCCGCTCTATTATTACAGTCCTACCCAGATGAATACCAGCCAAAATTCTTATACAAGAGGTCGGTATCAGAATTTGGGTTATACATTCACCAATACACTGTCGTATAATCACAAGATAAACGAACATAACTTCACCGTACTTTTAGGTACTGAGGTTCGCGATGGTTCGGGCAGTGGAATGACTACCATATATAGGGGAATTCCAGCTAATAACCTGAAAGAAGCATCCATGAACATTGCTATTGATAAAAAGAATGTAAGTTCATGGGGTTCTGAAGATCAGCCTTACAGATTGCTTTCTTATTTTGGTCGTTTAAATTACGATTATATGGACAAATACGTTGTTACTGCTATTGTCAGACGTGATGGATCTTCCAGATTCGGATCAAACAATGCCTTCGGTAACTTCCCTTCTGCTGCCGTTAGATGGAACGTGCAAAACGAAAACTTCTGGAAACGAAACGATGCTGTTGATGCGTTTGATGTACGATTAGGTTATGGTGTTAATGGAGCTGATATTCCTTGGCCATTTAAATATACATCAGTTATGCAGAACGTAGGCGGAAATATGTTTGGAAATGACCAGGTTTCTTTTGGTTATGCTCCTCAATCTCCTGCTAACCCTGATTTGAAATGGGAAAAGACAACTCAGATAAACTTGGGTTTTGACGCAGTATTGTTCAAAGATTTCTCTGTTAATCTGGATTTGTATCAGAAGAATACAAGCGACATGCTTATGGTAAAAAAACTCCCAGGATATGTTGGAGCTACGGATAATCCGTGGGCCAATATTGCTGCCATGAAAGGAAAAGGAGTTGAACTGAATGTTACCTATAACAAGAAGTTGAATAAAGATCTCAATGTGTCGGCTACCGCCAATTTAGCTTATGGTAAAAACGAAGTAACCAATATCGGTGATAACGATTATATTACTTTGGCCTCAATGCAGGCAAGTTCTTATGAAGTGGAACGATACATGGTAGGTAAACCTTTCGGAATGTTCTGGGGATTTAAAACTAACGGTATATTCCAGACTCAGGAAGATGTGGATAATTATGTGAACAAAGATGGTGAAAAACTTCAACCCAACGCGAAACCGGGTGATTTTAGATGGAAAGATGTTAATGGTGATGGAAAAATCACTGCAGATGACCGCGAAAATATCGGGCTTGCCATTGCCCCGTTTACTTATGGTATCACATTGAAAGCTAATTATAAAAATTTCGATTTCATGGTATTCGGACAAGGTGTTGCCGGTAATAAAATTTGTAACCAGATTCGCCGTCTTGACGTTCCGACTTCCAACTATACCCGTAAAGCTCTTGGAAGATGGACAGGCCCCGGAACTTCGAATACATACCCAAGGTTAATTGAAGGTACTGATGCTAATGGTAACTATACCAACATGAGTGATTTCTACCTGGAAGATGGCGCATATTTCCGTATCAAAACACTTCAGATCGGATATTCGCTACCTAAAGCATTGATTCACAAAGTATCTATTGATAAAGTAAGGGTATATCTTACCAGCAACAACCTGTTTACTTTGACGAAATACACCGGTTTTGACCCGGAAATTGGTGGAGATCAGGGTATCTATGGAATAGACAGAGGAGTATATCCTCAGGCCCGTTCGTTCATGATTGGACTTGATGTAGCCTTCTAATTGTTAAATTCATATTTTAAAACATAGTTATTTATGAAAAGAATATATATATATACCGCGATATTTGCTGGGTTGTTGTCGTTAACAACTTCATGCAGTAAAGATTATTTGGATGTTGATCCCAAAGGATTAACGTTGGAATCTAATTTTTACAAGAATCAGGATCAGGTTATGGAAGGCTTGACAGCTATCTACGCTTCTCTGAGCCATGAAGGTGGCTGGTCAGTTAAAATGATCGGTTTTAATTCTGCCGGAGATGAATGTTATACGGGTGGTGCAAGTGTTGGAGATTACTCCAATTATCAGGCATGGAACACCAATACCATGACGGCTGTTAATGGACCTTCGGAAGCTTATTGGAATCCTGATTTTCAGGGTATTTACCGGGCTAATTTGCTTATTCAGAAAATTAGCGGTGGTGTTTCGGGAATGGACGATGCTGTAATTAAACGTTATGTTGCCGAAGCGAAAACATTGCGCGCTTATTTCAATTTTGAACTCATTCGTTTGTTCAAAAACATTCCTCTGATCACCGAGCCTCTTGAACCTTCACAATGGTTCAATGTAACTCAGGCTACCAGAGAGGAAGTATATGCACAAATAGAAAAAGATTTGAAAGAAGCCGTTGATGTGTTACCCACAAAATCGGCAATGGCATCTTCAGAAATGGGACGAATGGATAAAGAATGTGCTGAAGCCTTATTAGGTAAAGCTATCTTGTTCCAAAATGATGAAACCAGAATGAAAGAAGCCGCCGGTTGGTTCAACAAAGTGAATACAGCCGCAGGTTATGCGTTGTGTCCGAATTTTAAAGACATTTTTGATCCGGCAAACAAGTTTAATTCCGAATCTGTTTTTGAAATCACCCACACTGCTTCTCAACAACAAGGCGACTGGGGTGCTAAAATCTTTGGTAACATGTACGTTATCGCTGTTGGGCCACGTTCTTACGGACATGGAACAGAAGACGCTGACCATACTTATGTTTCAGGTTGGTCGTTCAGCCCGATTATTAAAGATTTTGTAACCTTTATGAAAGGTGATCCTCGTTTCAAATATACCATTGCCGATGTGGATAGCTTGGTAACTAATTGCGGAGCAAAATATACTCCCGGATATCAGAACACCGGTTATTTCATTCAGAAATGGGCTCCGCTCGAAAAGTGGAGGGTGGCAATGGGTACTACCGAGCTGAACTTTCCGAACGACATGATCGAAATCCGTTTGGCCGATACTTACCTGATGGAAGCCGAGGCTCTTGTTCGCTCTGGCGATACCAGTGGTCGTGCAAAAACGTTGCTCGATGCCGTGCGTGGTCGTGTAGGTTTACCATCTGTACCGGCTACTTTGGACAATATCTACAAAGAACGTCGTTTGGAATTGGCTACCGAAGGTCATCGCTGGGATGATTTGATTCGTACCGGTCAGGCCGCTACTGTATTGGCATTCAAAGGTTTCAAGAAAGGCAAAAATGAATACCTGCCTATACCGCAGTCATCGCTCAACAATACTAAATTGGTGCAGGATCCTGCTTATCAATAATGTATTATCATGTAATGAGATAAGAATTTGTTGAATTATAAATTTTACATGAAAATGAAAAATATGAAATTAAAATCAAAAATAACGTTTGCACTTGCAATGGGCGCTGTTCTCTTTTTTGGCGCATGTAGTGCTGATTTGACGGACAACGGTATTACTCCCAAATCTTTGGATGCTACTTTTACTGTTACTCCGGTATCTTCATCTCCTAATAAATTTACCCTTACTTCGAGCAACGATAATTATATCTTTTCTCAGTGGGATTTGGATGATGGAGCTGGATTTAATAGAGGTGATAACTCAGTTGAGATATTCCTGCCGGATGCTGGAACTTATAACGTAAAACACCAGGTAGTTGGTGCTGGAGGTGTAACCAAAGATGAAACCAAAACCATCACAGTTGCTACATCCGACCCTGCAGCTGGAAACCTTGTTAAAGGCGGCAAATTTGCTAACAACGATGATATCAGCAAATGGACGGTGGATAATTTATCGGGAGGTATTTGTACTTTTGCAAACGGATGGTTAACATTTACCAACAATGCAGGATCGTGGGGTCAGGCAGCCATTCAGCAGCCGATCACAGTTGTTGCCGGGAAGAAATATAAAATCGACATGGTTTTTAAAACCGACGGCGTTACGCAAGGTTGGTTTAAGGTTTATGCCTGTACAACCAAACCTACCGCTGGAACTGAATATACGGGTGATATATTGGTTGCTGAAGTTGCTATATGGGACTACTCAGGAGCAAAATCAGGAAAGTTCTCCTCTATTTTGAATCCGGATTCAGGAACTAAAACTGGAAATGTTGTTACTTTTACACAAGGTGGCACAATTTACTTGTCGATTCAATGCGGTGCTAATGATTTAAGAGGTGGTGTTTCAATCTCCAACGTTGAATTCAGGGGCGTTTCTGAATAATTAGATTCTCTATCAGATAATAGCCGGATATGTGCCATTTCGGTGCTATCCGGCTATTTTAAAAATTTAGTAAAGTCCAAAAGCTTTAGCGTGATCAATTTCCACCCTTTGTGAAATATATGGCAAGTTGTTGATTTGTTTTATATTATCTGGGGAAAATATAACCCTTGTTATTGATCCTTTTCGTTTTTCCAAAAAATCACTTTTCTCTTCATACCCAATTTTATGTTTACTAAGCTTCAAAATATTGTTATTGTTCTGCTTTTAATCTTTTTATATGGTTGCTCAACCGGCAATGATATTACTACCAATAATAATGGGAAAACAGATAATGATTCGGCATTTGTCAGTACGGATGTGTATTGCTGGTTAACAAGCACTACTCAGAACGCGTACCTGAAACGCCAGAATATAGCGTTGAATTTTAATAACCAAACAAATGACTTTCCGACCATTGTTGTTGATGATACAAAATCGTACCAATCGATGGACGGTTTCGGGTTTGCCCTCACAGGTGGCAGTGCTTACCTCATCAACCGGCTACCTGCCATCCAGCGCGATAGCATTTTGCACGAACTGTTTGATGTAAAAGCCAACCACATCGGGATAAGTTACCTGAGAATAAGTCTTGGAGCTTCCGATTTAAGTTCGTCTGTCTATTCTTACGATGATTTAGGAACTTCCGGCACCGATACTTTGCTTGCCAACTTCAGTATTCATCCCGAAAGTTTTGATCTTATTCCTGTATTAAAATCAATTATCGCCATTCAACCCAACATTAAAATATTAGCTTCTCCGTGGTCGGCTCCGGCCTGGATGAAAACGAACAACAGCGCCGTAGGTGGAAGTCTCCAGAAAAAATATTTCGGCGTTTATGCCGATTATTTTGTTAAATACATTCAGGCTATGGAACAGGAAGGAATTACGATTGATGCGATTACTCCTCAAAACGAGCCCCTTAACCCGAATAACAACCCAAGTATGTATATGTCGGCCGATGATCAGGCCGAATTTATCAGAGATGATCTGGGTCCCCGTTTTGCACAAAATAATATTACTACCAAAATTATTTGTTACGATCACAACTGCGATGTAGCTTCTTATCCGCTCACGGTACTTGCCGATGCCGGAGCTTATAAATATGTGGATGGCTCCGCTTTCCATCTTTACAGTGGTTCAATCACGGCTCTATCTACCGTTCACAATCAACATCCTGATAAGAATGTGTATTTTACCGAACAATGGGTGGGTGGCCCCGGAAATTTTGCCGAAGATTTGAAATGGCACATAAACAACCTGATTATCGGCGCTTCGCGCAACTGGAGCAAAAATGTGATTGAATGGAACCTGGCTTCGGATCCATACTATAAACCCCATACTTCAGGTGGATGTTCCACTTGCCAGGGTGGGCTCACGATAAGTAACGATATTACCCGCAATGTTTCTTATTACGTTGTTGCGCATGCTTCCAAATTTGTTCCGTACGGATCAATACGGATCGATACCAATATGCCTGATTATCTATCGAATGTGGCATTTAAAACCCCTTCAGGCAATAAAGCGCTCATTGTACTCAACACGGCGGTTGACACCCGTAAGTTCAACATAGAATATAATGGGAGGATGGTTACGGCCAGTTTGCCTTCGGGCGCGGTGGCTACTTATTATTGGTGATTTTTTAATATTCTGTAAATTATATATTTAGGGTTAGAATATAAAACTTGCAAACTTCTTTTTGTAGAGTGATTTATCATAAAAAAACAATAGGAAAGTATGAAACAAACCCGGTGAAGAAGGTGTACGTTTCATATTTCCTAAAAAATAAAATTAATTTCGTATGAAACGAACATGGATCCGGAAATTCACCAAAGAGGATGAATTGAAAATCAACGAGACAATTAAAGATGAGCTCTTTCGAGTTAAAGTCTGCCGCATGAGTTCCATGGCTAAAAATAATTATTAAAACATGAAAGTATTAAAAATAGTATTTGGATGCATCGCTTTGTTTCTGGCATCTTGCGGTAATGGTAATAATAATGGCACATCTGACGATAATATGACCTTGAGCGCTGATTCGTTAAAGTTTGATTATTCGGCTTCGAGTCAGAGTTTAAGTGTGGTAGCAACCAATCAATGGAGTGTTTCATCCGATCAGGCATGGTGCACTTGCTCAACGGCCGGAGGAATTCAGGGAAGTTACACCGTGAATGTAACTGTTAACGAGAATGCGGATGAATCGGCCCGGGTTGCCCTGCTGACTTTCAAATGCGGCACTTATGAAAAGAAAATGAAAGTTTCTCAAACTGCTTCGCCCGGCTATCAGCTTGTATGGAACGATGAATTTGACTCTGACAAGCCGGCCATGCCATCCGCAGGTAGTTGGACGTACGAAACCGGTGGCGGAGGTTGGGGCAACAACGAGCTGGAAAATTACGTAGCAGGTAAAATAGGATCGGATACATTGGCATACGTTTCCAATGGAACCCTGAAGATATATGCCCGTAAAATAAACAGCACGGTATATTCCATCCGTATGAATACCAGTAAATCATGGACGTACGGATATTTCGAAGCACGGCTCAAATTGCCGAAAGGCAAGGGTACATGGCCTGCTTTCTGGATGATGCCCAAAAACTTTACTTCGTGGCCTGGCGATGGAGAGATTGATATAATGGAAGAAGTTGGTTTTAACCCCAACTATGTTTCAAGTTCCATCCATTGTTCGGCCTATAACCATACTTTGGGAACGCAAAAAACCGCGGCCAAATACGTGGACAATGCCGAAGGGAGTTTTCATGTGTATGCCGTGGAATGGACCGCTAACTACATCAAAGGGTTTGTTGATGGCATAAACTATTTTACTTTCAACAATGATGGTAAAGGAAATAAAGACACATGGCCTTTCAATGCCGCGTTCTATCTGAAACTGAACCTGGCATGGGGTGGCAATTGGGGTGGCGCCAATGGCGTTGACGAGTCGGCATTGCCGCTCACTTACGAAATTGATTATGTGCGCGTTTATCAAAAATAAAATAACAGACCAATGAATAAGAAAGTCTTCTTGCTTAGTTTGCTCCTTTGCTCTTTCGTGTTTTCTGTAGGCACCGTAAGAGTTGTATCAAAAAAAGCAAACAGCAGTAAATCAAAGGTTACCGTTTATGTTACTACCTCGGATCGCTCGCTCGAACTGGCAAAATCGACAGTTCCACTGAAAAAAGGTTCGTCGGCTAACGCTACCGGCCGTATTTTGCTGAACCCATCGCAACGTTTTCAGACAATGGATGGATTTGGCGCTGCGGTAACGGGTTCAACCTGCTATAACCTGCTTCGAATGACACCCGAAAACCGCAGAAAATTCCTGGTGCAAACATTTTCTGATACGAATGGATATGAATATAGCTATATCCGGGTTTCCATTGGTTGTTCCGATTTCTCGCTGAGCGAATATACTTGCTGTGATAAAGAAGGCATTGGGAATTTTACGCTCACCAACGAGGAGCTAAACTACGTGATACCTATCCTGAAAGAAATCGTGTCCATCCAACCGAATATTAAAATAATGGCAGCGCCTTGGACAGCGCCCCGCTGGATGAAAGTAACCGAACCGGGAGGCGCCACGACCCACAACTCGTGGACGGGCGGACATGTGGCCACAAAATATTTTCAGGATTACGCCACTTATTTTGTAAAATGGATCAAAGCTTTCCAGACAAATGGTATTAATATTTATGCCGTAACACCTCAAAATGAACCGTTGAACGCAGGAAATTCGGCCTCGACGCTTATGTACTGGGACGAACAAAAGGCTTTTATTCGCGATGCCTTGGGTCCTGCTTTTGCTAAAGCCGGTATCAAAACAAAAATATACGTTTTCGACCATAATTACAATTATGATAATATGCCGGCCCAGGAAGATTATCCGGTAAAAATCTATGAAGATAAAGCCGCTGCGGCTTATATTACCGGTGCGGCTTATCACAATTATGGCGGCGATATGGCCGAACTGGGCGATATTCATAATAAGAGCGATAAGGAACTGGTTTTTACCGAAACTTCCATCGGGACATGGAACGATGGACGAAATCTGGCCGTTCGCCTTATCGATGACATGAAAGAAGTGGTTTTGGGGACGGTAAATAACTGGTGCAAAGGCGTGATTGTGTGGAACTTGATGCTCGATACCGATAAAGGTCCGAATAGAGATGGTGGCTGCCAGACTTGCTATGGCGCGGTGGATATTGACAAGGCCGATTATTCCACGATGGTTAAAAATTCCCATTATTTTGTTATCGCGCACCTCTCATCGGTAGTGAAACCCGGAGCTGTAAGGATCGGAACGAAAGAAAAAAGCGTTTCCGATGGCATTGTTACCAGTGCTTTTCTGAATCCGGATGGTAGTTATGCTTTAGCGTTGATGAACAGCGCCGGGGAATCAAAGACTGTTACCGTCAGCGATGGGGTCAATAGTTTTGTTTATGCTTGCCCGGCGCGTTCAGTAGTATCATTCCGTTGGAAAAAATAATAAAACTAAAAATAATTATGCAAATGATTCGCTGTAAAACAGTAGTAATAGCTTTATGTTTAGCTATTTTTGGTATGGGCGGTATTGTCCATTCGCAAACCAAGGGTAAAACGCAGGCTTTTTTCAAAGTATCCGGAAAGGAGTTGTTGGCACCTGATGGAAAACCTTTTTTGCTTAAAGGTACCAATTTAGGCAATTGGCTCAATCCGGAAGGTTATATGTTCCTTTTTGATAAAGTGAGTTCTTTCCGCCTTATCGATCAGGCATTCAAAGAAATGATAGGCTCTGATGCCACCAATGTGTTTTGGAGGCAGTTTCAGGAAAACTATATTACCCGCGATGATATTTTCTACATACGTAAAACGGGGATGAACTCCATTCGCATCCCGTTTCATTATAAATTATTTACCTATGAAGATTACATGGGTTACAATGATCCGAAACGTGGATTTGCATTGCTCGACAGGGTCATTGGTTGGTGCCGGGAGGCAGGATTGTACGTGATCTTAGACATGCATGATGCTCCCGGCGGACAAACCGGCGATAATATCGACGATAGTTATGGTTATCCGTGGCTTTTCGACAATGAAAACGATCAAAAGTTGTATTGCGATATCTGGCAAAGGATTGCGGCTCATTACGCTACGAATCCTACCGTTATCGGATACGATTTGCTGAATGAGCCGATTGCTCCCTATTTTAAAAACATCGAAGATTTGAATAAGAAACTGGAACCTGTTTATAAAAGGGTAACCACTTCGATTCGTAAAGTGGACAAAAACCACATTGTGATACTGGGTGGCGCACAATGGGATGGGAATTTCAATGTGTTCAACGACTGGAATTTCGATAAAAACATGATGTACACCTGCCATCGTTACTGGTGCGATACCTTACAAGCCAACGTTCAGGATTTTGTGGACTTCAGAAACAAAACCAACCGACCGGTTTACATGGGCGAAACGGGTGAAAATACCAGCGAATGGGTGAGTGCATACCGCAGGTTACTCGAAAAAAACAATATTGGCTGGCATTTTTGGCCTTATAAGAAAATGCCTGAAAAAAGTGGTGTGATGCAAATAAAACAACCGGCTAACTGGCAGGTGATTGTAGAATATACCAAAAAAGGAAGAGATGGTTTTGCTGCTATTCGCGAAAACAGACCCGATCAAAAGATGGTTAAAGAAACCCTGAATGAGTTAGTTGAAAATATGAAATTCAAAAATTGTATCAGTAATAAAGCTTACATTGAAGCGCTTGGCATGCAACCCTGATTCTTTTTTAGAATTGGAGTGCCATTACCAGCAATGATACAGATAATTAGAAATTTACCATAAACAGATAAGAATGAAAAAAGCGATAATATTTGCCGGTTTATTTGTCCTGGCGCAGTGTTTGTCGGCCAAAACGGTAAAAACTCCATCGGTTTTCACCGTTGCGGGTAAATCGGTAAAAGTTTACGTTACCGCTAAGTCGGATAGTGTACCAATGTCGTACAAAGGAGAGCTTAGTTTTGAAAACAAGGAGCAACCAACGGAGAGAGAAACGGTGGTTTTCATTGATCCGAATAAGCAATTCCAGTCGCTGCTCGGAATTGGAGGAGCTGTAACTGATGCCGCCGCCGAAGTATTTGCCAAACTTCCGGTTGAGAAACAAAGGCTTCTTCTTGAAAAATATTATGATAAGGAAAAGGGCATCGGTTATTCGCTTCTGCGGACTACCATCCATAGTTGTGATTTTTCGAGCGGGAGTTATACGTACATTAACGAAAATGATTCGTTGTTATCATCGTTCAGTGTGAAGCACGATATGGAATTTCGTATTCCATTGATAAAAAGGATTATAGATAAATCGGGTGGAAAAATAACTACTTATGCCAGCCCGTGGTCTCCTCCGGCATGGATGAAATCCAACAACAGCATGTTATTTGGGGGGAAATTGTTGCCGCGTTTCGAACAAACCTGGGCCAACTATTACGTAAAGTTTATCCGTGAATATGAAAAGGCCGGCATTCCGATATGGGGCATCACGGTGCAAAACGAGCCAATGGCCGTTCAAATCTGGGAGTCGTGCATTTTTACCGGAAAAGAAGAGGCTGCGTTTGTGAAAAAATACTTAGGGCCAACGTTGTATAAAAACAGGATGAACAATAAAAAAATAATTGCCTGGGATCATAACCGAGACCTGATTTTCCAGAGGGCTACCGATATTTATTCCGATCCTGAAGCTGCCCGGTACATTTGGGGCCTCGGATTCCATTGGTACGAAACGTGGAGTAAAGGTTTGCCCCAGTTCGATAATATCAGGCGGGTGAAAGAGGCTTACCCGGATAAAAACCTCATATTTACCGAAGGCTGCGAAGAAAAATTCGATTACAACCGGCTTTCTGATTGGGCGTTGGGCGAAAGGTATGGCGAAGCCATGATCAATGATTTTAATAATGGAGCTTGTGCCTGGACCGATTGGAACATTCTTCTTGACGAGAACGGAGGTCCCAATCATGTGAAAAACTTCTCGTTTGCTCCTGTACACTATAATACCAAAACTGATGACCTGATTTTTGATAATGAATATTATTATATCGGTCATTTTTCCAGGTACATCCGTCCGGGAGCGCGACGGGTAGCTGCTTCATCGAGCCGGAGTGTTTTGCAGGCTACTTCTTTCAGGAACACCGATGGCAGGTTGGTGGTAGTGGTAATGAATAAGGGCGATGTGGCTCAGGACTATTTTCTTTGGATTGATGGGCACGCGGTGAAAACCAATGCTCCAGCACACTCTATCGCTACCCTTATTGTGGAATAAGTTGATTGTTCGTTAAATATATTAGTTTTTTCAGGTTGAGGACGGTTGCGCGTTGAGTTAATTAATTTTGATTTCTCACGACAGAGATGGTTATCCATTAATCATCTCTGTTTTTTATTTGTCAAGATCAATAACAAAACTACCGACAAACATTTTCGCTTTTACTTTTACCGGAATTTGGTTTTCGTCGTCCGAAATCCATACCGAGATAGAGTTTTTACCATCGAAAAGGCCATTCTCAGGCATTATGGGTCGAATCACGTGGCACCATGTCATCGCGTTGTGAACTTTAATCTGTTCTCGCCCCTGGTACACTACTTCTAAATTGTAGGTTTGGTCTTCGATGAATCCGCTGACAGTAAACTTATCGCCGGTTTTCAATTTTGAAAAATCAATCAGACGTATATACATGAAACCGGCTACAATGTCACGAACCTGTTCCACTGTTTTATACGATTTGGGTTTGGTAAATTGTTGCGTTTTTTTATCTAATCTGGACACTTGGGCGATGTTGTTTTTCTGGTCGAAATAAACAATTTCATCCAACTTGTAATTGCCTTCGCGTATGGATCGAGTAGCCTTGATACAAGCGAATGTGGCAGTGTCAATGTAGCTGTTCCACTGATCTTTTACCGAAAAAATACTGGCTACACCGTTGGTTTGTCCTGTAACTGTGATTTTGTAGCAGGGGTGAGAATTGACAAAAAAGATTTTATCGTCAACAATACACTTTCCACTTCCAATGGTCAGAACGCCCCAGTGAGCGCGGTATTTAATAACTTCTCCTTTGCTCAGGTTATTGTTTAATGTGATTTTTCTGTTTGCTTCGGATGGGGTATAAGCAAAAATAATAAACGCAAATAAAGTGATGATGAGTTTCTTCATTGTTCAAAAGTTTACCAACCTGATGGAAGTGTCTTAGAATCGTCCTTTCCACAAAGCCCTGAGCCATTCTCCGAGCTTTTTTTCAGCTGGATTTTCCTGTACTTTCCATATTCGTCGGGCCGTGAGTTCATCAGGCATATATTGTTGCTCTACAAAATTGTTGCCAAAGTCGTGGGCGTATTTATAATTTTTACCGTAGTCGAGATTTTTCATTAATTTGGTTGGCGCGTTACGCAGATGAAGTGGAACGGGGAGGTTCCCGGTTTGTTCTACCAGTTGCAGCGCATTGTCGATGGCCAGGTACGCCGAATTGCTCTTGGGCGAAGATGCCAGATAGATGGTGGTTTCGGCCAGGATAATGCGCCCTTCGGGCCATCCTATTTTTTGCAGGGCATCGAAACAAGCGTTGGCAAGCAGCAAAGCGTTCGGGTTAGCCAGGCCAATATCTTCGGATGCCGAGATAACCAACCTGCGGGCAATGAATTTAGGATCTTCGCCGCCGGCAACCATTCGTGCCAGCCAATAGATGGCCGCATCGGGATCGCTTCCTCGGATGGATTTGATGAACGCGGAAATAATGTCGTAATGTATTTCTCCATTTTTGTCATACGCCATAGGGTTTTGCTGCAATCGTTCGGTTACTTTTTCGTTGGTAATGTGAACATCATCTTCGGTTTCTGATGATACTACCAGCTCGAGGATATTCAGCAGTTTCCTTGCATCGCCACCCGAGAAACGGACCATAGCTTCGGTTTCGTCGAAAAAAACTGTCCGTTTCTTTAGTTCGCTGTCGGTAGAGGTGGCATGACGTGCCAATTCAAGGAGGTCGTTTTCCTCGAGTGGTTTCAAAACATAAACCTGACAGCGGGAGAGGAGCGGGGTAATGACTTCGAATGATGGATTCTCGGTGGTGGCGCCGATAAGGGTTACTGTTCCGTTTTCAACAGCGCCCAGCAGCGAGTCCTGTTGCGATTTGCTGAAGCGGTGGATTTCGTCGATAAAAAGGATGGGGCTGGCAGGCGAGAACATTCGTCCCGATCGGGCTTTTTCAATCACCTCCCGAACGTCCTTTACCCCTGAAGTAACGGCGCTGAGGGTGTAGAACGGACGATCGAGCTTGTTGGCAATGATCCGCGCTAAAGTGGTTTTCCCTACACCCGGAGGTCCCCAAAGTATAAACGAGGCAATTCGCCCCGATTCAATCATGTTCCGGAGGATGGCATTTTCGCCTACCAAATGTTTTTGCCCGATATAATCATCGAGTGTCTGGGGACGGAGTCGTTCGGCTAAGGGCTGCATAACAATGCTATTGGTGCTGAGCCCCACGTTCAGAAACATGGGGCAGGGTTGAATTAATTGAACGTAGGCAAACCCGAATATTCTTTCGAATAGCGGATATTCTGGTCGATATAATTCTCGTCGTAAGTGATGGTAATGTCTTTTACAGTTCCATCTGCATTTGTTACCAAATGATACACAGGGTTTACAAATCCTTTGTATGGAGCCAGGTTCAGCTTTTTGTAACGGGCAAGAACTTCCTGATGAAGTTCGGGATTTACTTTTACCCCATAATTTTCAACCAGGTTTTTCCCATCTTCAAAATTCCCGGTCGATTTAATGCGTTGAATTTCGGCCAGCAGTTTGCCAAACAAAGAGCGTAGTTTTTTATAATCGTTCACTACTACAAAAATTTTTCCATCCCGTTTTTTCAGTTCAATCACCTTGTCGGCTTTCCCTTTTTCATATACCCATGCCGCAATCAGCTGGCGGTTGCGCATGTGAGCCTCTTCAATGTTCTTTCCGGGCTGAATACGTGTAAGCTGGGTCATGAGCCCGTTCATAATATACTGATAATATTCAGCTTTGTAGGCATCGTTGTCGGGCAACAAGCCCAGTTCCACCATTTTAGGATCACCTTCGTAATAAAGCCCGAACAAATCGGCACGGGCTTCTTCTATGGCCGAGCCGTATGCTTTCAGCGCGTCACCATCCACGCCGGGAAGTAATTTCCCGGAACCATGACCCAAACATTCGTGCAGATCGGTGTGGAGGTTGTTGGTGAGTGTGCTGTATTTTTTACTTCTTTCCCGTTCGGTATCGCTCCACATGAACTCTTCGTTGAATCCGTTGCCAAGGGCAGCTTTATCATAAGCTTCGGTAATGTTCTCGATAGTAACCGATTTTGAACCGTAATCGCGCCGGATCCAGTTGGAATTGGGCAGGTTAACACCGATGGGGGTAGCCGGATAGCAATCACCAGCCAGGATGGCGGCGGTGATAACCTTGGCCGTAACCCCTTTTACCTTTTCCTTTTTGAATTGAGGGTCGATGGGCGACTGGTTTTCGAACCATTGCGCGTTAGCGCTGATAATCTCGGTACGTTTGGTAGCTTCCATGTTCTTGAAGTTTACCATCGATTCCCAGCTTCCTTTCATGCCGAGGGGGTCAAGGTAAGTTTCGGTGAACCCATTTACAAAATCCACTTGCGAGTTGGTGTCCTTCACCCATAAAATCGAATAATCATCGTATTTCTTCAGGTCGCCGGTTCTATAATAATCGATCAATGTCTCGATTACCTGTTTCTGCTGGTTGTTTTCGGCAACGGCGGCCGCCTTACCAAGCCAGAAAATAATTTTGTCGATGGCCGCTCCGTAAAGTTCGCCTGAACGGTAAATTTTTTCAGTAATTACTCCGTTGGTCTTTACTAATCTGCTGTTCAACCCGTAAGCCACCGGTTTCGGATCGTTCAGATCCTTTATTTTATTGTAAAAATCCTCCACTTCACTTTGGGTAACGTTTTCGTAGAGGTTGTTGGCCGATGTGAGTATCAAATCTTCGCCGGCAGCCTGATTGGTACGCTTGGCATAAATTTTCGGATTGAAAATGACGGTGGTTAGCTTGGCGGCAAGGGCATCGGGTGTTTCGCCTTTTTGCAATGGAAGGGTGGCCGGATCGAGGCTTTTGATAGCGCTCATGAAAAATTGTTCCGAAAATGCCGGTTTGAATTTATCTTCAGAGTAGTGATGGTGAATGCCGTTTCCCATCCACACCTGTTTCAGGTAGGTTGTCAGGGCAGCGAAATCGGCCGAATTCCGGTCGCCTTTATAGTTGGCGTAAATGGACTCAAGCGTGCGGCGGATACACAAATTGTACTTGCCGTTCTGGTCGTATAGAATGTCACGCCCTTCGAGGGCTGCCTGGTTCAGGTAATAAACGAGTTCCTTTTGTTTGAGCGATAGCTTTTCAAAGTCGGGAACTTCGTACCGAAGTATTTCGATATCTGCAAATTTATCTACCTTGTATTGAAAGGAAGCCGCACTCCCCACACTAACTTTGTGAGTGCCGCAAGCGATAAGTACACCTGTCATAAAAATCGGAATTATTTTCTTCATTCTGATATCTGCGAATAAAAAAGTTTAATGAATTGATTTTTTGTTTGTTGTCTTTGTTGGAAATCCAGTGTGAAAACACAAATTCGCACACAAAGTTAGTCTAAAAATTCAGATGTAGAAAATCATTTTTGTGTCAACTAATGTTTAAATATTTTGTTGAGAAAACAAAACAGGAGTGTCAAATGTTTCGACACAATAGTAAATGAAGATAATGGGGTGTTGACAAATTTGTTTAGGAAAAATAAATTTGAAATCGCCTTATCTGTTCCGAAATTTCATTTGTGGATAAATTCGTTAGTTTTTGAAGAGCGTATAGCCCAGAATAATTGAATACGAGTCAAATTTAGTTTTCCATGCTCCATAATCACTTAGGATTGATCTTGCCCGTTGAAACTGAAATTGCAGGCTGACTGCACGGTATTTGTAACCAATGCCGTAAAAAGGGAAATTGTCTTTGCTTAAATCCAGTTGGTTGTATAAATTTCCATTCGGATACTTAAATGTAAGCTCTGAGTTCAATGTAATGGCGAACGAATACGAAATATCAATAAAAAAACTGGAATTTTTGTTCAGGTACATGTAATATCTCAGACCGACAGGAATTTCTATTGTTTTCAGATTGATATCAGCGTAATGTCTTTCAAAGTTAGGGTCATTCCGCTGAGTGGCTTGCTTCACATGAATGTATTGAAAAGAGGGTTCGGTAAATATGCCCCATTTGTTTTTGTTGAAAGGCAATATATATTCGGCGCCAAAACCCATTCCCATCCCTTGCCTGATGCCGTAATCGGTGTTGTCGTAAGTTTTGAAATCGTTTTCTAATTTAATGTTAATATTGTTTTCGTATAAATGAGCGTATAGTTGAAACGGTTTGTAATTTTTTACTTTTCGGGTAATTTTAGGTTGAGGATTTACACAATTGTTATAGTCGTTTACAATAGATATGAGATTTTTTTTCTTATATTTCAGGTTGACAATTTTATCGACAGTAATGTCAGCGCATCTAAGGTTTTTGCCTATTTGTTCCTTGTATTTTATGTTGTTGCCGATGTTTTTATCCAAATCAGGGTTGGTAAAGTAATTCTTATAAACCAACTGTTCAATGTTTTGATTATCTTTTTGGATGAAAAAACGGAGAATCTCACCATTGTCATAAGAAAATAATTTCGCGTTACCCTCAACCAATGTTTTCAGAAAAATCGTTTTTTGAACAAAAATGGGGTTCGGATCGGAGCTCAGATGATCAATATCGTCGCTCGAAATGTCAACATCAACCTTGGCCCGAATAAATTTCGACTGATCATAAATTCCAAATTCGCTAACCGAGTCGATTGTTGCTTTTACAATGTTAGCATTTCCAGATAATTTGTATTCGAATTGACTTGGGTTATATCTCCAATCAATATTTTTAATCAGGCACTCTATTTTAGTCCCGGAGTTATCGATGAAGTATCCTTTTTCAAAACTGATTTGAGAATAACATTTTAAAGTGAAAAGAAAAAGAGATAGTAATAGTATTTTTTTCATTTTTTGTTTTTTAGGTGAATATTTTTATTGAAAATTTCTGTTTTGGAATTTATATTTAAAAAAACGATGAGTTTTGAAATGAAATATTATTTAATGAAGGTTCTTAATGGGTTATTTTAACAAAAATAATAAAAAGGATTCAATTATTAGTGTTTCAGGTGAAATAAAATATTGTTTTTTCAATTTAGGTTGTGCGATAAAGTCAGTGTTTAAATCTGTTTGTTTGGTGGAATTTTTAATTGATTATCGAAGTTTGTAACCTCTTTAGCTTATTAACATCCTGAGCTTTTCAGGTTGTAAGTATTGCAGAAAAATAAGCTTGATAGAATGAATACCCGATTCACTACCTTTTTTGTATCTTTGTGTCATGTTATCCGATTTCATCTCAACCCGCATAAGGGAGCAATTGCCGTTCGAACCTACCACACAGCAGGCCGAACTGATTACTTTGCTGGGGCAGTTCATAACGGACCAGCATCCTGAGAAATTTTTTTTGCTCAAAGGATATGCCGGAACCGGTAAAACTTCAGTGGTGAGCGCATTGGTAAGAGCCATGAACGAGCTTAAGCAGAAAACAGTTTTGCTTGCTCCAACTGGACGGGCGGCCAAGGTGCTCTCGGGATATTCCGGTTTCCCGGCTTTTACCATCCATAAAAAAATATACCGGCAGAAATCGATGGCCGATTTCAGGTTCGGGCTTGCCGATAACCTTCATAAAGACACTTTATTTATTGTTGACGAGGCATCGATGGTTTCCAACGCGGCGAGCGACAGTTCTTTTGGCTCCGGGCGTTTGCTCGACGATTTGATCGAATACGTGTATTCGGCTGAAGGTTGCGCGCTCCTGCTGCTTGGCGACGATGCGCAGTTGCCTCCCGTTATGCAACCCGATAGCCCGGCTTTAAACATAGCCGAGCTTCAGAAGTTCAACCTGTCGGTGATGTCTTTTTCGCTGACCCAGGTGGTTCGTCAAGCCAACGAAAGCGGCATCCTTTACAATGCTACTTTGCTCCGCTTGCAGATGCTCGAAAACCAAACCGATACATTTCCGCACTTTGAATTGAGCGATTATACAGATATCCGGAAAATTGACGGTTCGGAACTGATTGAGCAGATTGAAAGAGCTTACAACGGTTCGGGTACTACCGAAACTATAGTGTTAACCCGCTCCAACAAACGGGCAAACATGTACAACGGTGGCATTCGCAGCCGTGTGATGCAAAAGGAGGACGAACTATCCAACGGTGATTTGCTGATGATTACCCGCAACAATTATTTCTGGAACAAGCCATACAAGGAGATTGATTTTATAGCCAACGGTGATGTGGTGGAAGTAACGAGAATAAGGAAATACCGGGAACTGTATGGTTTCCGTTTTGTAGATCTGACCTTGAAATCACTCGATTACGAATGGGAAATTGATGCCCTGGTGTGGCTCGATTCGTTACAGTCTGAATCGCCGGCGCAACAGACCGAGCTTACCAACCGGCTTTTTGCCGCGGTGGCCGAAGATTATCCTGAAATCACGCGCCGGGGCGAACTGGTGAAACGGATCATGGAAAACCCGTATTTCAATGCTTTGCAGGTGAAGTTTGCCTATGCCGTTACCTGCCACAAGGCGCAGGGCGGACAGTGGAAAAATGTTTTTATCGATGTGGGGCAGGTGCCCGATGAACGGATTAACCTTGAGTTTTACCGCTGGTTTTATACCGCTGTAACCCGCGCTACATCACAGGTTTTTCTGGTCAATTTGCCCGACGGTAAATAAGGACCACCCGCTTTCATTCCCGATATTTCAACGGTAATGACTGTCCTATTGCAAAAATATTAAAAATTAAGATGTTTTTAACAACTGATTTCATACTTTTGCAAACTGGAATTAAACTACAATTATATAGTATCAATTTTAAACTATCAAATATAACACACGACAGATTTTATGGGAAGAGCATTTGAATACCGAAAAGCTACCAAGTTGAAACGTTGGGGCAATATGGCCCGAGTATTTACGAAATTAGGAAAACAAATTACCATAGCCGCTCGCGAAAGCGGATCCGACCCTGATACCAATCCGCGTTTGAGAGTGCTTATACAAACGGCTAAGAAGGAAAACATGCCCAAGGAAAACGTGGAAAGGGCTATTAAAAAGGCTACATCGAAGGATGAGGGCGATTACAAGGAAATGGTGTACGAAGGATATGGACCCAACGGTATCGCCATTGTTATCGAAACAGCTACCGATAATCCTACCCGCACGGTTGCCAATGTGCGCAGCTATTTCAATAGGTTTGGCGGTTCGCTCGGCACTTCAGGTTCGTTGCAATTCCTTTTCGACCATAAATGTGTGTTTAAAATAGCGCCGAAAGAAGGGGTTTCCATCGACGATTTGGAGTTAGAACTGATTGATTATGGCGTGGATGAATTGATGGAAGATGAAGGAAACATCGTCCTTTACGGAGAGTTCCAATCTTACTCATCTATTCAAAAATATTTGGAAGAAAATGGTTACGAGATTTTCAGCGCCGAGTTCGAAAGAATTCCTAACGACATGAAAGAACTGAACGAAGAACAAAAAGCGCAAGTCAATAAATTACTCGACAAAATTGAGGAAGATGAAGATGTCCAGAACGTGTTTCACAATATGATGGACTGATTTTTTGAGGGATGATGGTGTTTTTTTCGGTATTTTTAAATATCTTTGTTTATTCATAATTTAAACTGTCATTGTTAATGAGCATTAAACCTTTTAAATTTGTTTTGTTTGTTTCTTGTCTGGTACTATTTCTGAGTTCCTGCATAACCGCCAGTAAAATAAATTATCTGCAAGAAACAAAGAATTATATTCCATCTTACAAGGATACGGTTTCATACAGCGAATACCTGATAAAACCGGGCGACAGGCTTTTTATAAAAGTTTACTCGCCTGATGATAAAACAAATACACTTTTCAACGGAGAAGGTAACATGATTTCGAATGTACTTAACAACTCCGGAGGAAGTTCAAGCAATACCGAATTGTTTACCTACCTGGTGCATGACGATGGAACGGTTCAGCTCCCAATGGCTGGCGATGTGAAAGTTTCAGGTTCTTCGGTGCGCCAGTCGCGCGACCTGATTGAGGCCGCCCTCAAGCCTTTTTTCAAGTTCAGCACCGCGTCGGTAATCCTTACAGGGCGTTCATTCAGTGTCATTTCCAACAATAAAGCCGGGAAATACTCCATAACCCACGAGAAAGTAAATATATTCGAAGCGCTCGCCATGGCTGGCAACCTGGATGAATTTGGCGACAGGAGAAAAATACGTATTATCCGCCAAACGTTGACAGGACCCACTGTTAAAACATTCGATCTCAGAAGTAAGGATATCCTCCATTCGGAGTTTTATTATGTTCAGTCGAACGATGTTATTTATATTCAGAACATGCACGAAGAAATTTACGGCATGACTTCGTTCGCATCGATGTTATCGTTTATAATGACTACCTTATCGTTTGCCATTTACATATACAAATTAATGTAATCCGCCTGTATGAAAATAAAATATCTGATCATATTATTTTTTGTCTCTTTAGCGCTTACTTCCTGCTATACCTATCATTCTGTGGGCTTGCTTCAGAACAGAAAAGACTTGCCCGCGTACCCCGAAGCATCGTATGCTGAATACAAAATACATCAGAACGACGAAATTGTTTATAGCCTGATTACCACCGACGAGACCATTTCGAAACTTATAGCCAGCGACAATGCCGCCGGATCGCAGAACCCCATATCATACCGCGTGTATTCAGATAGTACCATCGATCTCCCGTTTGTTAAAAAGATAAAAGTGGGAGGGCTTACCATAGAAGAAGCCCGCCAGGTGATCCAGGCCCGTTTCAGGGAGTTGATCCCCGATGCGTTAATCAGGATTTCTCTTGCCAACAAAACATTCACGGTTATTGGTGATATTGGTTCGGGGGTTTTTCCGGTTTACCACGATAAGCTTACCATTTACGAGGCTCTCGCTTTATCGGGCGATCTTTATAATTCGGGCGACCGGCACAATATAAAAATTGTAAGGCCCGAAGGTGAACGTCCTGAAATACTGACTTTTGATATCCGTACTAAAAGCGTGATAGGCTCAAAATATTATTATGTATATCCGAATGATATTATTTATGTGCAACGTGAAGCATCCAGTTTTTATAAAGTATCCAGTGTAACTACATTTTTCGGGTTGATAACCTCATCTTTATCTCTCCTTTTAATAGTTCTTAATACCAAATAACCAATAACTTATATTTTTCAATGGAACAAAATATCGAAAATACAGAACAGCAATTCTCAGAAGAAGAATCCGGATTTAATCTGATGGAATGGATATTCATGTTCATTCACTATTGGTATTTGTTTGTTTTTTTCGTTATCCTGGCCTTATCGCTGGCTTTTCTGAAAAACCGAAGTTGGATCCCGACTTTCCAAACTGCCGGGAAAGTGATGATTGAAGACGATTATCATGGCGGTATGGGTAACGGTACTCAGGCTTTGATGCAGGGCTTTGGTGTGCAGTCCGGATACCGCAATGTTGAAAACCAGATCATTATGCTTAAATCTTACGACTTGATCAAACGAGTAGTGGACAGCTTACCTGACCTGAAAGTAGATTATATTTCGGATGGACATTTCAAGAACCGGAACCTCTATAAAACTTCGCCCATTAGTATCCGATATGACTATATCGCTCCGGAAGCCTATAATGTTAATTTTAATATCTCCATTAATGACAACGGAACATTTACCATTACATCGGATGATAAACGATTTAAAAACTTGAAAATCAATGGAGTGTTTGGTAAGCCGGTTCAGGATAATTTATTCTTTATTACGGTATATTCAAATACCAACGATTTGAGCAAACGGGACATGAAGTTTTGTTTCAGGGACACCGATTCGCTTGTTGGCGACTTTATGGGACGGCTTCAATACAGTTATGTACTCGAAGGTTCTTCGGTGCTCGAAATTTCGCTGATCAGCGCTGTTCCCGAAAGAGATGTCGATTTTATTAATAAATTGTGTGAAACATTTCTTGCCGATAACCTTGCCCAGAAAAATGATGCGGCCAATAAAACCATCAAATTTATCGATGAGCAGATGGGCGATGTGGCAAAATCGTTGTCCAACTCCGAAAACCGCATAACTCAGTTTCGGCAGAACAACCAGATGGTGGATATTGATAGTAAGGCTACTGAATTAGCTGGTAAATCAACCGATCAGGAAACAAAACAAAATGAACTTCGTTTACGCGAGTCGTATCTCAATTATTTAGATAAATACCTTAAAAAGAACATTAACGGGGGTACCATTGTGGCTCCTGCCAGTTTGGGACTGAATGAACCCATGCTGATGAATCTTGTACAGCAGCTCAACGATCTTTATATACAAAGAGGCCAGGTTACTGAAAAAAATATATTTTACGAAAAATATACGAACGATATCAACAATGTAAAAACAGCTATAAATGAAGTAACCAAAAATATGAGAGCGGCTTTGGACATAGACAAGTCTGAATTCAACAGGCTGAATCAAAAGCTGGTTCAGGAATTGAACATGCTTCCAAAACAGCAACTTGAAATGGTTGATATCGAACGCAAATATAAGGTTGATGATAACTATTATACTTTTTTCCTGCAAAAAAAAGCGGAGGCTCAGATACAAAAGGCATCCAATAGCCCGGATAACGCGATCCTTGAAAGAGCTCGACTTATAATGGTTACCAATGGAGATGTAACATCTAAAAATACAATGATGTTCCTCATTATCGGGCTGTTGATACCAGCGCTCATTATTATCTTGAAGGAATATTTCAACAACACCATACGTTCGGCTCGCGACATTGAGAAAAATTCCATCTTCCCGCTTGTAGGCGCTATACGTCATACCAAAAATTCTAATCCGGTGCTGGCCGCCCGTAATCCACGTTCGGCTTTTACCGAAATGTTCAGGGTGATACGCACGCGTATTGAGTTCATAGCCAAACGGAAAACAAACCTGGTAGTGATGGTAACTTCTACCGAATCGGGTGATGGCAAAACTTATTTTTGTACCAATCTGGCCAGCGTTTATGCCATGACCGGACAGAAAACCTTACTCATCGACATGGACATTCGTAAACCAAGTATCAACCACCGGTTCAATATAGTGCAGCCTAAAGGGGTTACCAATTACCTGATTGGCGATGGTACTATTGATCAGGTAATTAGCAAAATTCCCGACGTGGAGTACGATGTGCTTTTTGGTGGAACAGTGCCTCCTAATCCGGGAGAACTCATACGCTCGGAAAAATTAAAGGAAATGTTTGTCGAATTGCGTAGCAGGTACGAATATATAATCATCGACAGTAGCCCGATTGGTTTGGTTGCCGACGCTTATTCACTGGCTCAGTCGTCGGATGTCAATCTGTTCATCGTACGCAACGAAAAAACCAATAAAGCCTTCTTTAAAAAATTGGCCAATCAGCTTAAATCGGATAAAATACAGATGTATTGTGTCCTCAACGATGTTGAATCAGAAACAGGTAACCGGTATAGCGGTGGTTATGGAAAATACAAATCGTATGGTTACGGGTATTCTTATGGTTATGGTTACGGTTATCGCACAGGGAAGAAAAAGCGGGAAGCGGCCGAAAAGTACGCCAAGTATTACGAAGACGATTCGGAATTATAATTGTCTGGTTAAAAGCTTTTCGCGAATTATCCGAGTCGGTTATTCATGGATATCCCACCTTGCTTTCGTTCTCTTGTGCCATGTTTTTTACGTTAAGGCATATACGGAATCCTGAATCGCGTTTCATTTTACCATAAAATGCAGGTAATCAGAGTTTAAGTGATTGATCGGAGCTTATATTCACCAGAATAAATTGGATTTGAAGAAATATGATTAATTAAACAGCCCATTATTTTCCATCAAGGGATGTGGGTTTGATTTATATTGAAACAGATGAAAAAAGTCGCGTTAATTACCGGTATTACCGGGCAGGATGGAGCCTATCTTGCAGAATTGTTATTAAAGAAGGGATATATCGTCCATGGGTTGAAACGTCGTTCGTCGTTGTTCAATACCGACCGGATCGACCACCTTTATCAGGATCCGCACGTCGAGAACAGGAACCTGATTCTACATTACGGCGACCTGACCGATTCAATGAACCTTACCCGGATTATTCAGGAAACTCAACCCGATGAGATTTATAATCTGGCTGCCATGAGCCATGTGAAAGTAAGTTTTGACACGCCCGAATATACGGCTAACGCCGATGGTATTGGCACACTGCGTATTCTCGAAGCGGTACGTTTGCTCAGGCTGAGCGAAAAAACCCGCATATATCAGGCCTCCACATCCGAACTCTACGGTTTGGTACAGGAAATTCCTCAGAAGGAAACCACCCCTTTTTATCCCCGTTCGCCTTACGCCGTGGCCAAGTTGTACGCTTACTGGATTACGGTAAACTATCGCGAAGCTTATAACATGCATGCCAGCAACGGGATTTTGTTCAACCACGAATCGCCGTTGAGGGGCGAAACATTCGTTACCCGTAAAATTACCCGTGCCGTTGCCCGTATTGCCTTGGGTATGCAGGATAAGCTATTCCTCGGAAATCTGTCGTCGAAACGCGACTGGGGGCATGCAAAGGATTATGTGAAAGCCATGTACCTGATTCTACAGCAGGACGAACCTGACGATTATGTGATTGCTACAGGCACTACTACTGAAGTTCGTGAGTTTGTAAGGCTTGCCTTTGCCGAACTTGGTATTAACCTGGAGTTTAAAGGTGAAGGAGTAGATGAAAAAGGATGGATTGATAATATTGATGCTGATAAATTCAACGAAAAGGTGGGAAGCGAATTCTTATCGGCTATCCAATTGGTGAATTATCCAGTGGTAGCGGTTGACCCGGCTTATTTCAGGCCTACCGAAGTGGAACTGCTCATAGGCGATGCCACTAAATCGCGCACAAAGCTCGGCTGGGAACCGGAGTATAATCTGGCCATGCTGGTAGAAGATATGGTTCGCTCCGATGTGAAGTTGATGAAAAAAGAAAACTACCTGAAAGAAGGCGGTTTCAGGATCATGAATTATTTTGAATGATAAAATGTTCTGAGTTCAAAATGATGAACACTCCGATCGTAATCTGAATGCAATACAATGGATAAACAAGCCAAAATATTTATAGCCGGACATAGAGGTATGGTGGGCTCGGCTATCAAGCGAAACCTCGAAAAGAAAGGTTTTACCCATATCGTTACCCGCTCCAAACAGGAACTCGATTTGCTTTCGGAACAACAGGTAGCCGCTTTCTTTAATGCCGAAAAACCCGAATATGTGGTGCTTGCCGCTGCTAAAGTGGGAGGCATTGTGGCCAACAGTACCTATCGCGGACAGTTTATTTACGAAAACCTGATGATCCAGAACCATGTGATTCACCAGAGCTACCTGCACGGGGTGAAAAAGCTCCTTTTTCTCGGGTCATCCTGCATTTATCCGCGTATGGCGCGTCAACCCATCAAAGAGGAATATCTCCTCACCGGATTGCTCGAAACGACCAACGAACCGTACGCCATAGCCAAAATTGCCGGGATCAAGATGTGCGAAGCTTACCACGCGCAGTATGGATGCAACTTTATATCCATCATGCCTACTAATTTGTATGGGCAAAACGATAATTACGATCTCGAAAAATCGCATGTTTTACCGGCTTTGATCCGGAAAATGGTACTTGGTAAATACCTGGCGGAAAATAACATGCAGGCCGTTCGTCGGGATTTAAATGTACTGCCGGTGGAAGGGACCAATGGGTCGTCGGATGAAACGGCAATTGTAAATATACTTGCCCGGTACGGAATTACCGGGAGGGGTGAAAACGTAAAGATCACCTTGTGGGGAACCGGTTCGCCTTTGCGCGAGTTTCTGCATGTGGATGATATGGCCGATGCCAGTGTATTTCTGCTGCTGAACTACGATGCTCCCGACACGCTCCCTTCGCATGTCAACGCAGGTTGTGGGGAGGACCTGAGCATTCGCGACCTCGCGTCCATTGTGCAGCGTATTGTCGGTTATAAGGGAAATATCATTTGGGACGAAACCAAACCCGATGGAACTCCCCGTAAACTCCTCGATGTGTCGAAACTTCAACAAATAGGTTGGAAACCTTCCGTGTCGCTCGAAAACGGCATCCGAGATGTGGTGGCCGACTATCTGAAAAGAGATGAATAGAAAATCAAACTCCCGCAAGTTGTTGTCTCCGGATTTATTCCGTTTTTATTAGGGTTCATCCCTGATGATAGATGCCCGTGTTACAACGATTGAATAGTTCAATATAACAACGATAACAATGGAAAAAACATTATCAATCATAGTTCCCTGTTACAACGAAGAAGAGGTGCTTCCCGAATCGTTCAGGCGGCTGGATGGTGTTTTGTCCGAAATAAAGGAATATCGGACTGAAATCATTTTCATCAATGATGGTAGCCGGGATCGCACCCCTGAAATACTGAACAGCATCGCCGCTGCTCACGATTTTGTGAAAGTCCTCCACTTCTCACGGAACTTCGGACATCAGGCCGCTGTAACGGCGGGTATCCATGCCTGCGAAAGCATGCGCGCCGTGATAATCGATGCCGACCTTCAGGATCCTCCCGAAGTGATTCCCGATATGCTCCGTACCATGGGGAACGAACAAGCCAACGTGGTATATTGTGTGCGTGAAAAACGAGCCGGTGAAACCTTGTTCAAAAAGCTCACCGCGAAACTTTTTTACCGTTCCATGAACTACTTGTCGGAGGTAAACTTCCCGCTTGATACGGGGGATTTCCGGCTGATAGATAAAAATATTATCGACGAATTTAAAAAATTCAGGGAAAAAAACAAATACATCCGGGGCATTATCAGTTGGCTGGGATTCAAACAGGTGCCGTTTTATTACAAAAGGGACGCCCGTTTTGCCGGCGAAACCAAATATCCACTGAGAAAAATGCTCCGCTTTGCCGGTAACTCGCTGTTCTATTTTTCGAAAAAACCGCTCCAACTGGCAACCACGCTCGGTTTTGTATCTATCCTTATCGGATTGATTTACGCTATTGTTATTATTTTAGGTAAAATTATCGGCTTTACCCATGCTCTAAGTGGCTGGAGCTCCATTGTGGTGCTGGTGGTGTTTTTTGGAGGAGTGCAGTTGCTTACCATCGGGGTGTTGGGACAATATACCGGCATTTTGTTTGACGAAGTGAAAGATCGCCCGGAATATATTGTGAAAGAGAAAGTGAATTTTTGAAATGACAATAAACTAAATAATATGAAATACTTATATGTTTTTGCAACATTATTTTTCACTGTTTATGGTCAGCTGATATTAAAGTGGCGCATTGGACAACTACATTGGCATCCCAAAACAGATACAATTTGGATTGCTGTTACTGATTATCTGAAATTTCTGTTTGATCCTATTATATTTTCTGGTTTTGCCTCGGCTTTTATAGCTTCCATCTTTTGGATGCTTACAATGACTAGATTTGAAATTACTCAGGCGTACCCATTTATGAGTTTGGCGCCGGCTATTGTCTTCTTGCTTGGTGTTTGGATGCTAAATGAAACATTCACCTGGGGCAAAGTAATAGGATTGATATTGATAATGATTGGGGTTATTATAACTGTAAAATTTTAATTCTTAAACTTATGGAGAATATTTTAATATCCGTAGTTTCACCAGTTTATAGAGCCGAAAATATAGTTTTCGAGTTAGTTAGACAGATAAAGGAATCGTTACAGTCTATAACTGAAGATTTTGAGATCATTTTGATAAACGATGCCTCGCTAGATAATTCGTGGGAAAAGATTATTGAGGAATGCGATAAAGATAAGCGGGTAAAAGGACTAAATTTAAGCCGGAATTTTGGTCAACATTATGCAATTACTGCTGGACTAGCTTACTCGCATGGTGAATGGGTGGTCGTAATGGATTGTGATTTACAGGACAGACCGGATGAAATACCGAATTTATACAAAAAAGCATTAGAAGGGTACGATAGTGTTTTTGCGCAGAGAAAAGAAAGAAACGATTCTTTTCTGAAAAAACAATTTTCAAAATTATTTTATAAATTTTTCAGTTACTTGACAGATACAAAACAAGATGCAACAGTTGCTAATTTCGGAATTTATCACCGTAAAGTGATTGATGCCATACTTAGCATGAAGGATCAGATTCGGTTTTTTCCTACTATGGTACAGTGGGTAGGTTTCAGAAAATGCTATTTACCTGTACGACATGATGAACGCCACGAAGGAAAATCAACATATAATTTCAGCAAATTATTGCGCTTAGCATTAAATACTATGCTTGCATTCTCCGATAAACCATTGCGTATAACAACTAAAACTGGTTTTTTTATTGCTTTGTTATCTTCAGTTATTAGCGTGGTTTACCTTTTTTTGTATTTGATGGGACATATTAAAGTGATAGGATTTACAAGCATCATTCTTTCTATGTGGTTTCTTGCAGGTATTATCATGATGATTTTGGGAATGGTTGGTGTTTATATAGGTAAGGTTTTTGAGAAGGTAAAAGAACGTCCAACATTTATTGTAGCTGAAATTAAAAACTTATGATTGAATATCTAAAATGGGATAGTGATTTTTTTGGCTTTAAAACTGGCTTGTTGATTCAAAATAATGATATAGAGTTTGAAAAACAGATAGAAGAGGCGAAGGACGATGACTATAAACTGATTTATTTTTTTGCAAACGACAACAGTTTTATCCCTGAGACAATAATTCAAAAATTCAATGGTAAATTAGTAGATCGAAAAGTCATTTATGAACAATATGTTTCAGAAGGAACTGTGCGAGATTTAGGATTAACCACGATTTACGATCAACAAGTTGTTTCAAACGATTTATTGCAACTTGCTTATGAAAGTGGACAGTACTCCCGTTTTAAATTGGATGATGGATTTGAACCCGACGTTTTTATACGAATGTATAAACTCTGGATTGAAAATTCGGTGAAAGGTAGTTTGGCAGATAAAGTTTATGTGGTGAATGAAGCAGAACATGTTGTAGGCATGGTAACTCTTAAAACTAAAAAGGACACAATGACTATCGGGTTGATTGCTATTTCTCCTGCGTATGCCGGAAAAGGATTAGGGAGACAATTGATAAACCGAACAATTCAAACGGCGCTTGATTTGGGTTTGAAAAGGATAGAAGTTTCCACTCAATATGACAACAAATCGGCATGCTTATTTTATAAAGCTTGTGGATTCAGCACAAAGCTAATTACTGATATTTATCATTTTTGGATGCAGCCAACTTAATCGTAATTGATCAAATTTATTTTATATATTTTGTCTGAAACTCCTATATTCGAATACGAAATAAGTAATAATGCGAATCAGGAGTAGCGACTCCGAGATTCAATTTGATTTATTTTGTTGAAATAGAGTAAAATAGTTGTCAAATAATTTGCTCAATTCGCTGAAAATCATTAACTTAGAATAAAAATAACCACATTTTTCATAAGTATGATCTCCAACGAAAAAGAGCAAAAATTAATAGCCATTTACTTTTATATTTGTGATTTATACGATAAAGAACTTTGTTTTCTCTGTCAAAGAAACAGCAATAATTTTCGACCGGAATTCACCGATCAGGAATTAATGACAATTTATCTTTTTGCAGGATATGAACAACGGTATTTCCAAATTAATGAAATTCATTCATTTACAAAAGATTATCTTTTGGGTTGGTTTCCCAAATTACCATCTTATCAAACATTTTCTTATCGTTTAAATTTATTGGTCGGTGCTTTTCAGGCACTTGCCAACAAACTTATTGGTTCATTTAAGCCAGAGAATTGCAGCAGTTTACTTTCGTTAGTGGATTCAATGCCAATTATTACCTGTGCAGGTAAAAACAGGACTGGAAAAGTAGCCACCGAGTTGACTGCCAAAGGATTCTGTTCTACCAAAAACTTGTATTATTATGGATGCAAAATCCATACGCTGGCAAGTGTTAGGCAAGGAACAATTCCTTTTCCTGAAAGCATTATTATTACTCCCGCCGAAGATAACGATTTAACCGTTTTCAAGCAAGCATGGGGTGATAAAATCTTATCTAAAGTAATCTTTGGTGATAAGATTTACTCTGATAAAGAATACTTTAATGACAATAAAAGAAAAACCCAAAATATCGAAATGCTAACTCCTGTAAAAGGAATTAAAGATCAGGCTGAAGAAATAAAACAGAGAAATAAAGCTTTTAATGACTTGTTCTCTCAGGCTGTTTCTAAAGTAAGACAACCTATTGAGGCTTTCTTTAATTGGCTTAATGAAAAAACAGAAATTCAAAGAGCGATGAAAGTCAGATCTGTTGCCGGATTACTTAACCATATATACGGTAAAATATCGGTGGCTTTCATTTATCTAATTTTTTAAATACTGATTCGAATTAATAATGATATTTTATTGATTATATTAGAATTACATGCTTTTTAAGGCGCGACGAACTAACGACCTATTCTACTAGTTGATATATCTTCAAGTTACCCACTTCTATTTGTCCATTATTTGCGAATAAACCAGGCATATAATTTCCGGCATTATTTAATCCTGAATTAAAAACAAGTTCATCGTTAATGTATAATTCAATTGTATTCCCAACCAGGAGCATTTTGAAATTGTACGCTTTTCCGTTTTCGAAATTATAGGAACGGCAGTTCTCAAAATTCCACAAATAATCGGTCAAATATAGCCTGTTCTTTGAAGGTTCAATTACTATTATATGAGCCAAATCGTTCAATGTAACATTATTTACAGGATTACTCAATATAATGCCATAGGAATCGCATGTTGAATTATTCACTGTAAAATTAAACTCGATGTTATTTGCCGTCCCTCCGAAAACCATACCTTGCCAACTTTTGGGGTCGGTGTTGCAGGTGTACAATGAGTTGTTGTACTTCCATATTCCTCCATGACTTGGCCACCAGCCAAATGTGTTGTAAGGTTGTGCATAGATAGTTGGTTCTATTTCTCTCGAACGTAATTTTTCTAATAAATCAGAGGCATAATAAAGCCTTAATTTCCCTTTGTCGTTTACTCCGATGTTCTTAGGTAAAGATAAGACAGATGAACCGTTATTTACGTCAACGTAAAGAGTCCTTCGTTTTCCTTTGTATTCCACGGTTCTCATGCTATAACCGCTATTTATCGACCCGCCTATAACAACATTGTCGGACAAGTCTTCAACAAAAGGTCCTTCCGGCGAATTTGATTTAGCATATAGCATAGCTCTTGATATGTATTGATCGGAAAAACTACTCAAACCGCCATTGTTTTTACCTGTAGTCAGAGTCATGTACCATGTTCCCTGAAACTCAAATACATCTATCATTTCAGGCATGGATACTCCTGTGGGATAATATACAATCCCTTTTTGTTCCCATTTAAAAAGATCTTTGGAATAAGCTATGCCTACTACCGTAGTGGGCGAACTCAAATCACTCCTTACTGCCGCAGCTATAAAATAGGCGTAGAACCCCGGCCCGTTTTTATCTTTAATCACCAGCATATCACGGCAATCGACGATATCTTTCCATATAGGATTATTACTGCCTGTACCTTCCGAATTAAAAGTAATAAACCATCTTCCATCCGGCTCTAAAACAGGGTTTCCACTATATACTTCCCAATTATACAGATCAGTTGAAGTGGCAAGCCCGATTCTCTGCATGTCCCATTTGCGCATTGTATAGAAAGTATAGTACTTCCCGTTATATTCAATTGTTGAACCGGTATATCTGAAGTTCCAGTCATTATCATAAGTTCTGTTATATAGAGACAGAACCTCTGGTTTTTCATTCCATCTCAACAAATCTCCCGAAGTAGCATGGCCAAATCCCCTTAAATCCACAGGTTTTTCATAGTCAACATCGCTTCGTGTGTATTGCAAATGAAAAAGATGGATACTATCTCCTTTTACGATACACCAACTATCCCACATGTTATAATTATGTGGTCGGTATTTAAGCATGTTTACGGAGAGTTCGGATGATCCTGAATTTTTTGTTGTATCTGGTGTCGGATGATAATCAGGAACGTCGATTTTGGAATCACATGCAAATAATAATAAAAAAATTAATAACAATGCAATGGGTTGGTACAGTTGTTTAAAGGTCATAATATTTAAATATTTTCTTGTAATTGATAAAATTCGCAAATGTAGTTTAACTCTCATTTTAAAATCATGAAAAGATGCAGCATTGCAAGCAATTAACAGGCAGTTTTCGTTTCATCCCAATAATATTATGATAAAAATATTTTTTTTACGATTTTTAGTAACATCAGTCATAAAGAGTAGTGATAAAACGGATACGGTATTACCTGTATTTTACCTTTTAGCTTTCAATTCTAAACTTATTTCTTCTAAGGTTTTTCCTTTTGTTTCTGGGAAATACTTCCATGCCACAAGAGCCTGCAGAATCATCATTAGCGAGAAAAAAGCGAAAATAAATGCCGCCCCGTTTGTAAAAACTGACGATATAACCGGAAACGAGAAAGTAATGATTGCTGCAAAACTCCAATGAGTAAAGCTTCCGAAAGACTGCCCTTTACCTCTTACACTTGCAGGGAAAACTTCGGAAATTAAGATCCATATGACAGTTCCTGTTGATGCTGCAAAAAACATAATATACCCCACTAAAGAGATTAAGAGTAATCCTGAGTGATTATGAGAAAAAAAGATAGAAGTAACAGAAGCGAGACAAACAGCCATACCGACAGATCCTATGATGAGAAGAGTTCGCCGGCCTACTTTATCAACTATTACTAACCCCAGCAATGTGAATAGGGCATTTGTTGCTCCAATGATCACAGGATGAAAAAAAGCGGTAGATTCAGCCAACCCCGATAGTTCCATAATACGAGGAGCAAAATATAAAATGGCGTTTATTCCGGAGAATTGATTGAACATGGCTACAAGAAACGCGATGAGCAAAGGTCTAGTATATACCTTTGAAAACAGTTTCCCTTCTTTAACAATAATGTTTTTCTTAATGATGTCCACTTCTTTTTTTACGTCAGCCACTCCAATCCTTTCGAGAATAAGTAAAGCGTTATCCGTCAATCCTTTTTTTATCAAGAAGCGAGGACTTTCAGGAACGAAAAACAACAGGATAAAATAGAGAGCCGAAGGTATTGCCAAAACAGCCAACATCCATCTCCATGCATCCGTTCCAATGTCTCTCAGGAAATAGTTTGAAATAAATGCTACGAGAATCCCGATAATAACATTTAGCTGAAATGATGCAGTTGCCCTGCCCCTGATGTCAGCCGGAGCTATTTCAGATATGTACATAGGCGCTATGACAGATGATGCCCCTACGGCGATACCGCCGAAAAATCTGAATAGAATAAACATTGTCAAATTAGCCGATAAAGCTGTGCCAATGGAGGTCAGCATATATCCTATAGCTATAATATACAGGAGCGGTTTTCGTCCATATTTGTCGGCTGGCTTTCCAGCAAGCATAGCTCCTATTATGGTGCCAATTAAAGCAGAGGATATTGCAAACCCATGAGTGAGTGGGGATAAATCAAAAATATGTTGTATGCTTTTCTCAACCCCTGAGATTACAGCAGTATCAAATCCGAATAGAAAACCACCTAAAGCTACAATTAGCGACCACCAATAAATACGAGTTCTTTTATTCATAATTTTTTATTTCTCGATGGGATTTTTGATTCCATCTTTTCTGTTTTTATTAATTAATAGGGATTTGTTGCCGACATTTCCCATGTTTGAATATTTTTTATTTGCATAGGCTCACTTCCTGAAAAGACACAAATACCGGTGCTCTCCTTCAACTCAGGATAAACCACCTGTGTTACGCATTGCCGGCCATTCAGGAATACTTCTATTATGGATTTGTCAATGAAAACATCTAATATTAGCTTTTCATTTGGTTTTAGCCGGAAAGGCACCTTTTGCTCAGAAACGACACCATCTTTGTTTTCATTAGGTGGGTAGTACATTATACAGTATTTTAAAAACTCAACCGGAGCATGAATGGATGACTTTTTAAAATCAACAATTAACTCTTCAGTTGTTGGGTCATATTTTATAACTGTTTCTTCTTTATTGTCAGGCGAACAGAATACTTTTAATCCAAATGGGGATGTTACTCCGCCTTTTATCTCCATCTTAATTTCCATGGAGCTTCCATTCGAAGTCAATCTTTTTTCGGTGTTAGGTTTCAGAATAATATTGGCCTCTTTTCGTTCGTTTATGCGGATCTTTTCGATTTCTTTAGGAGGATTGATAAGTAGATCATTTTCTTTTGATAAGGTCAGAACGCGGGGGAGGCTCAAGATTCCAGACCAACCAAAGTCTTTAAGATGAGGAGGCTTACGTTCAATGACCCAACCCCATAGGATATTTCGTCCTTTGTTATCAACTAATTGTTCGGGAGCAAAAAAAGTACCTCCGGGCCAATTCATTCTGCCGTATTTCTCGACATTAAATTTTTCGTTCGTAAATGTGCCAATATAATACTGTGCCCCTAAATAATGGCTGATAAAAACAAGTACGTTTTTTTTACCTATTTTAAAAAAGTCTGGACACGACACGTCTTCGAAAGAGTTGTTTTTTCTATTAGCTGGATTAATAAAGTCCCCCAAATATTGCCAGATTTTCATATCTTTGGATTTAAAAAAACTCGCAGGTTTTCCTCCTGATATTTGATAATAAGTATCACTTTCTTTATCATACCATGCCTCTGGATCCCAAGCTATATACTTTCCACACATAGAGTCTTTTACTGTTGGAGTTTGCAAAACAGGGTTGTTCGGAGATTTAGTCCAACCCTCCAAATCCTTATCTAATGAATAAGCTATCAAATTGCTGTTAGAGCCTTGCCCATGGTATATAATATAAGGGATACTATCACGGGATAAAAAAGCTCCTCCGCTGAATATCCCTTTTTCAATATCTCCTTCTTTCACGTTCAGCATATCAGGATATATTGTCCAATGTAGAAGATCTGTTGTAACGGCATGTCCCCACACATGCTCCCATTTGCCGTTTCTATCGGTTTGATAAATGTATCCCAAATGATATTTTCCGTTCCAGTAGATACCCCCGTTAGGATCAAACGGTTGACCATAGCCATCAGGGCATAAAAAATGATAAATTGGACGATGAGGATCAGAGTGCTTTAAGTTTCTTAATTGCTGGCTAATATTAGCCATTTTGTTGATTTCAGGGTTCTGCTGGCATATAGCCGGCTGTATGACAGATAGAAATAGAATGATTTGAAAAAAAACAATTCGTCGCATGAGTTTGTGTGATATTAGATTCTTTTAATGTAAAACATTGTAATTTTATTAATTAGCACATTAATGGATTGGCTGCAGTAATAGGTTTAAACTATAACAGTAGCCTGCACTAAAAAAACTTAACTCTTTTGTCAGTAAATAATTACTTTTCGGCCTTCTGTTCGGTAAGAAAAAGGAACATTGATTCTTAAAATATCAAGTATGTCTGGAAGGGATTCATTGTTGACAAATTTTCCCGTAAATAGTTTATTTTCAATTTTAATATTCCTTAGTTCCACATCGCGGTCAAATCTTTGGCTTAATTTTACACAAACTGACTGAAAGGATTCTTTATAAAAAATCAAATACATCCAATCCTGTACGTCATCAGGGTTAAATGTATAAAGATTCATTTGATCAGTATTTTTATTATAGGTTGAAGCTTGCCCTGGGGCTAATTTCATTTTCATGTCATTATTTTTCCCTGTTAATTCGACGCTTCCGGAGATGAGGCTGGTTGTTATTTCATTCTTACCTGGATATGCATTTACGTTAAAAACTGTGCCGAGTACTTTAATGTTGATTTTTTCAGTACTTACTATAAAGGGGTGTTCCGAATCATGCTTAACGACAAAAAATGCTTCACCGGTAAGAGTTACATTTCTGTATTTTTTGTTAAAATCGCTTTGATTATAGCTTATTTTACTTCCTGCGTTGAGTGTAACAAAAGTACTGTCAGGTAAAGTTATTTTTGATATTCCTTTTGAGCAGGAAAATACAGTTGCGGAGCCTCTTTTTACATTGCTATAATAGGAAAATACGGAGAACAATCCTACCAATAAAGCAACTCCGGCAGCTACTGACAAGAAAAACCGCATTCGCCCAGGCCTGTACCTTTTGCGGGAGAATATCTTATCGAAGGTTTCTTTATATACTTGTTCCTTTATACTCATTGCAACTTCGTAATCGCAATCAAGCTTAATGCGCTCAATTGTTTCAAACAAATCCTTGTTTTCATCATGAATTATCCAGTCGTCAAAGAATAAATCATCCTCAGTATTTGTTTCACCAGATATTTTTTTACTGATGATAGACCACTTATCATTTATCTCTGATTTCATGTTGTTTCTGTATTAATTTTTTATCTATATGGGACTCCTCTATTATAGCGCCGATTCGCTTTATCGCAATACACATTTGAGCATGTACGGTACGCTCTGAAATATCCAGATTTTTAGCTACATCTTTGTATTTCATTCCTTCTTCCTTTACCATAAAAAAAATGAGCCTGCATCTTTGCGGTAGTGAATTAATGGCCAATTCCAATTTGCATCTCAACTCTTCTTCTATCATTTTCTTTTCAGGATCCATCTTATCCAAAAGCTCGGTAGGATATACCTCGACAAGTTCAATTTTTTGATAACGATCCTTGTCCCTGATGTAATGTAAAGCACTGTTACGAATACATACGAACAAATAATTATCAATATCTTGTATGTTTTTCGTTCTGCTTCGGTTTTCCCATAAGTGATAGTACACGTCGGACACAACTTCTTTGCAATCCTCGATATCACTTATAAAATATGAAGCATACCTGAACAATTTCGTGTACGAATAGTCAAAGAACAATTGAAATGCCTTTGGGCTATTATTTGCGATTTGTTCAAATATTAATTTAAGATTAAGAGCATTATTCAATTTGATGATACTTAATTAATGAGTAATCCAGATCTAAAGTAAAAAACTCCATTATTAGGTGTTTCTATAATCTGGTTTTTATTTATAAAAGAATAATAATTGTCGAAAAAGATACTATTATTTAAAATTCATTGATATAAAAACCTTGTAAACGATACATAGAAAAAATATTCATATTCTTATTCTTATTTAATAAGTTTTTAAAACAAAGGTTATGGTTTGATTACTAATAACGTGATTTGATTCCATTGATAATTTAAAGAGAGGTTTTTGTTGGAATACGCCTAAATGAAATCTTGCAAACGGCTTATTTTAATTTTATTTAACTATAAAGTGGGCTTTTGAAAAGAATGTAACAGATAAAATAGTAATAAGATAAAATAGTAATAAAGGAGGATGCTTGTTAAAAAAACAAACTTATTCTTGTTGTTCAAGTTGTTAGTGGCGGAATAGGATTTGGTTTATGTCAAACAAAAAAAATAACACAAATATTTTAAAATTAGTTTAGGCATATTTTCTGTAAAATGTATCTTTATTATAATGAGTAAAAGAAATACTTTCAAATATAAAAACAATAATGAGAAAAAACAAAGATCCTATTTCTACATGAAGGGATAATTATAGCCGAATAAAATCAATAATAATCAAAAATCTATTCATGAGAACAACATCACTTAAAATAATAATACTGGTATTAATAACTCTGTTCAACGCTTATTTCTTTCAGCTGAGGAGTCAAACAAAAAGTGAATCGATAAATCTAAATGTCAAAGATGCAACAATAGAAGAAGTTTTCAAAAAAATTGAATCACAAACCGGTTTTTCTTTTTTCTACGACGAAAATGAAATAAACATAAAAGAGAAAATTAGTATAAATGTAACGGGGAAAAACATCGATCAAGTATTAAACCTAATACTGGGAAAGAAGCAGATTGGTTACGCTATCAAGAAAAATCATATAGTACTTTATAAAAAAAAAGTAGAAAACTCCAAAGCAAATGGTTCTAAACAGCAATCTTCAAACTATAATAGGGTAACAGGAACTGTTGTCGATGAAAAAGGGTTACCAATGATTGGGGTAACCGTTGCCGTAAAGTGGACGACAAACGGAGTAACAACAGACCTCAATGGGAACTTTGATATAGAGGTTCCTTATGCCAATGCAACTCTTGAATTCAGCTATTTGGGATACAAAAAAACGAATATTGAACTGGAAGGGAAAACTGCTTTAAAAGTAACCATGCAGGAAGAAACGACTTTGTTGACTGAAGCAGTGGTCATTGGGTATGGAACTCAAAAGAAATTGTCAGTAACAGGCTCGGTTACTTCTGCATCTGTCAAGAGCCTTCAATCCATTTCTACTCCATTCTTATCTAATACTTTAGGTGGAAGTATGTCTGGTATTGTTACCCGACAGGCTTCAGGAGAACCGGGTAATGATGCTTCACAAATTTTTATCAGAGGTATCGGTACCTGGGTCAATCGTAATCCACTCACTCTTGTTGATGGCGTTGAGCGGGACATAAATATCGTTAACTCTCAGGAAATAGAAAGTATAACCATGCTTAAAGATGCATCAGCCACCGCTGTATATGGAGTAAGAGGTGCAAATGGCGTAATTTTGATAACCACAAAACGAGGATCGGAAGGTAAACCAAAAGTCGAGTTACGAACAGAAAATGCTGTTCTTAGTGCTCTCCGGTTACCCGAATATATTGATGGTTATCAGTATGCAAGTTTGATAAATGAGGCTTTGCTATATGCCGGTAAAAGCCCAAGATATACCGATAGTGAATTAGAAGAATTCAAAACAGGCTCGAATCCATATTTTTATCCTAATATCAACTGGGTGGATAAAGTGTTGAAAAAAAACACATTCCAAACTGTGAATAACCTGAGTATAACCGGAGGAAGTCCTTTTGTAAAATACTTTGTAAATATTGGATATACGAATCAAATGGGTATTTATAAAGAAGATCCATCTGTCGGTTATAAAACCAACGCCGATGCCACTCGATATAACTTCAGATCAAATATTGACATTAAAGTTGCAAAGAACTTAGATTTTAGTATGGGACTTGGCGGAATTATCCAAAAAAATTATTATCCGGGAGTTAGCGCTGATAGAATTTTCAACGCAATGAAAATTATATCTCCAATAGATTACCCTGTAACCAACCCTGATGGATCAATTGCCGCAGGTTCATCTTACCTTGCTGACAATCCATGGGGTCTGGCTACTCATTCCGGTTATAGCCGGCACGATAAAAACACGATACAAGGAACCTTTAATGGCAAATGGGATTTGTCAGATCTGATAACTAAGGGCTTGTCCCTGAAAGGAACTTTTTCGTACGACCATTTTACGTTTATGAACAACACAAGGTATAAGGAGTTTGAAACAAAAAAATATCTGGGAATGGATGCTGACAACGTACAGCAATACAATGTTACCAGAGAAGAACAGCCCATGTTGTATAGTGTAAGTCAGGACATTAACCGGTCAATATATTTGGAAGCAGCAGCAAATTACGAAAGAACTTTCGATGTTCAAAATGTTTCAGCTCTGTTTTTATTCAATAGACGAGAGTATGTTAATTTGGGAACAACGGATGCCCGGTTAAATTTACCTTATCGCAGTCAGGGGCTCGCCGGACGTTTGACGTACACGTATGATAATCGTTATCTTTTCGAGTTTAATTTCGGTTATAACGGTTCTGAGAATTTTCCTAAGGGAAAACGTTATGGATTTTTCCCTTCTGCGTCAGCGGGTTGGATTGTGTCTGGAGAAAAATTTTGGAACAATTTTGCAAACATAAGCTATTTCAAAATAAGGGGTTCAATAGGACAGGTCGGAAACGATCAAATTGGCGGAAATCGTTTTTTGTATGAAAGCCTGTACAATACATCTGGGTATACGGCATGGTTTGGAGATAGTCAAACAGTGTATCCTGTTATAAATGAGGCTCAAATTGGGAATCAAAATATTTCATGGGAGGTAGCCACAAAATCAAATGTAGGAGTCGATGTCAATCTGTTCAAAGATAAAGTGAGAATTCAGGTAGATGGCTTTTACGAAAACAGAAAAGGAATTCTTTTGAAAAGGCAGGGAACCACTCCTGAGTTTTCAGGGATATATCCCGATGCGATCCCGTATGCAAATTTAGGTAAAGTAACGAATAAAGGGATCGATGCGATGATTGAATATAACGATAAGTCGGGAGATTTCTTTTACTCTGTAAGAGGGACGTTTACTTTTGCCCGGAATAAAGTGATCTACAATGACGAGGCAACACCCAAATATTCATACCAATCGGGGATAGGTAAAAGAATTGATCAACCATTCGGTCTGATTGCTTTAGGCTACTTTAAAGATCAAAGCGATATTGATAATTCGCCGAAGCAAACATTTATGTCTGTAATCAAACCTGGAGATGTAAAATATCTAGATGTCAATAAAGATGGAGTGGTAGATGATTATGATAAAGTTGCCATAGGTTATGCCCGAACCCCTGAGATAGTTTTTGGATTAGGAGGTACGTTTGGCTATCAAAATATCGAATGCAGTGTGTTTTTTAACGGAGTTAAAAATTCCAGTATTTTTTTGGAGGGATCCTCCATTTATCCGTTTTCAAAAGGATTGGGGTCTTTTAATATCCTGAAAGAATACTACGATAACAGATGGACTCCTGATAACACCAATGCTAAGTATCCGGCTGTATCGGAAATGGATAATCCCAATAATAATCAACGCTCAACATTGAATCTTCGTGATGCAAGCTACGTTCGACTCAAAAGCGCAGAAATTGCATATCGTATTCCTGCAAAAATAACCAAATTATGCAAAATTGAAAATGCACGTATATTTGTTAACGGCATCAATTTACTCACATTTGATAAGATAAAGATAATAAATCCCGAGTCCGACAGTGGAACAGGGGGGTATCCTTTACAGAGAAGTGTTAATTTTGGATTACAGATTGGTTTTTAATTAAATAGAAAGCAAAAATGAAAAACATCATATATTTATCAAAAGTTATTGTATTGCTCTTATCATTAATAATATTCAACTCGTGCTCTGATTATCTTGATAAAGAAAAGGAAGAAATTCTGAATGAAGAAACGGTTTTTTCTAATCAGGCATACACCTTTGAGTATTTAACAGCTATTTATGCCAATTTACCCATCATGGCTGCTTTGGAAAATGATTATACTCAAAATCCGTTTGTGGGAGGCTGTGATGAAATGGAAATTACATACAAGGCTGCATTTTGTCAGCAAATAAACTCTGGAGCATGGAGTCCCAGTAATATCAGAACAGCTAATGCCAAAACCATTATTTGGGGTTTACAATATGAAGGAGTGCGAAAATCAAATATATTTCTGGCAAACATTGATAACGTTCCTATGGATGAAAATCTAAAGAAACAATGGAAAGGTGAAGCCATTTTCTTACGAGCCATGTTTCACTTTATCATTGCTCGATGTTTTGGACCTATTCCGATTGAAGAAAAGGTATATACTCCGGACGAAGATTATACAAAAATAGAAAGGCAACCTATCGATGATGTATATAAGTTCATTGCAAACGAATGTGATAGAGCGGCAGCTCTTCTTGAACCTGTGATTCCGGAAAGCGAGCATGGACGAGCAACAAGGGTAGCTGCATTAGGCTTAAAATCCAGAGCATTGCTATATTTGGCCAGCCCTCAGTGGAACGGAAATACTGACTATGCTAACTTTATAATCAATGGGAAGAAAATGGTTCCTGATTATGATATAAACCGATGGAAAGATGCATACGAAGCAGCCAAGCAGTGTATTGATGAAGCTGAGGCTGCTGGATACAAGTTGTACACAGCGACAAATAATGATCCTGTAGAGAATTATCGGGGTATATTCCTCAATAATCATAATGTAGAGGTACTATATGCCAGAAACATTGGTTCTGAAACTCAGTTTGAGGGCTGTGCCAATCCGTTAAGTCAAGGAGGCTTTTCCATTTATTGTCCAACTCAGGAAATGGTAGACGCTTACGAAATGGCTGATGGCTCAACTCCAATCACAGGATACAGCAGTGTAACAGCTCCAATTATTAATCCAAATTCAGGTTATTCCGAAGCAGGATTTACAACCACAGCAAGTCCCAAGGGCTATTATCCGGCAGGTATAAGTAACATGTATGTAAATCGTGAACCTCGGTTCTACGCGTCAATTAATTATAACGGAGCAAAATGGAAAGGTCGCGCAATTCAGTTTTGGTACACCGGCATCGATGGACTAAGCCACGGGAGTTCCGATTATTGCATAACGGGTTATCTTCAGCGCAAAATGGTAGATCCAAATAGCAACATTCTTCAGTGGAAATCCAGAGATAAAGCTTATATCTACATCAGATTGGCTGAAATTTATCTGAATTATGCCGAAGCTCTTAATGAGTTTAAGGGGCCGGTGGATGATGTGTATAAATATGTAAATAAGGTTAGAAACAGATCTGGTTTGCCTGACCTGCCATCAGGACTGACTCAAACACAAATGCGGGAAAGAATCATGCATGAGAGAAGGGTGGAATTTGCATTTGAAGGACATCGATATTTTGATGTAAGAAGATGGAAAATAGCAGGTGAAACTGAGAGCCGAGAAATAACAGGCATGAATATATCTGCAGGAAATAATCTTGCTGATCCAAATTTTTATAAAAGAGTTATTGTTGAGAAAAGAGTGTTCGAGTCTCCCAAACACTATTTGTGGCCAATACCCCAAAGCGAAGTAGACAAATGTCCTAATTTGGGTCAGAATCCGAAATGGTAAAAAACATATTTCAAAAAAAGTAGGATATAAGCATCTCTTGCAGAATTGTGTCCTACAAAGGATAAATAACTATTTATAAAAAATAAGATGAAAAAAAACTGGTATCTAATATTGATCATATATATATTTACTTACATATCAATGATTTCTTGCTCAGATAACAATAAATCAATTGATTCAGATAAGAAAGTATACCCTTCATTACAAGGAAATAATTATTATTTGTTGAGTATGGATAATATATCTAAGAGTAAAATTAACGATAAAATAGCGCAGGATTATCGTCCGGATAAAATCAACCGTAATATTTTGATTTGGTCTGATTCTTATTCCACAAATTTGTGCACAGATAATAATTTTTATGATGAATTTCAAGGGTGGCCTTCATTTACTGTCGGATCAAATGGCTGGTCTGCCGTTGCCTTTAACAGTTCTACTGGCTCCAACGGATTCAATTTTACAAAGTTAGATGATAGTTATACCTTTCACATGGCCATAAGAAGCACAAGCCATGCAACTCATGCCGTTCGTTTTTTGGGAAGTGATGGGAAACTCTATGGTTTTGCCTTAGGCAATGAAGCATTGGAAGGTATAACTCCCTATACGGATTTTGACAGGGATGGTGAATGGCATGAAATTGAAGTTCCAATGAAAGAACTTTTTGATAGAGGTTTAAAATACGACTCAATCATACCATCCGGAGATATGGCCATTTTCTACAGTGGCGGTGTCTCAGGAACCAGATTGGACATTGATGCCGTTTTCTTTTATCAAAAAAATAAAACCCAATAAAAATAATTTGCCTCGTATGGACGGAATGTCGAAATCATTCAGGTAACTATCAACATTAAGCACGATGCAATGTTTCGGAAGTTATAACTTCAAGTAAGAATTTGATGAAGGTGGTGTTTTAAAGGCGCCTCTTATACACCACCTTCTAAATGTATATTTAATAATTTTTAAATTTAATTTGTCATGAAAAAACTTACTATCTTTTTAATGCTGTTCGCAGCAACAACTTTTACATTTAAAACGAATGCAAGCGACAACTTTTCTCAGGGGAAAAATTATCATTTAATTTATTTAGATGACATCTCTGCCTCTAAAATTCCAACAGAGAAAATTACAAAAGATTACCGCATCAATAATACCACTAATTTGCTTGCTATTTGGGCAGGTACATATACTGATTTAGGTTCTACCGATTTAAACTCTGAAGGTGAAATGCAGCCGTATATTAATTTTTCTGTTAATTCAGTAGGATGGTCTGCTTTCAGTTTCTACAGCCCAGCGGGTAATGGTAAAGATTGTAGTACGATCACGAGTAATCTTACGCTGCATCTCGCAATGAAGTCCAATGATAATCAGACTCATTGTATTCGGATGGAAGCGCCCGGTATTTCAGTCAGGACTGCAATTGGTGAAACAGATTTTGTGGATGGAGCCATTGTAACACCGGTTTATACCGATTTTCCAAGAGATGGACAGTGGCATGTGGTTGAAATTCCAATGTCGGTTCTCTTTGATCAGGGCCTTTATTACTCAGAACCAGTAACTGATACTTTCTTTGCGTTGCTGAGTGGAGGTGTTCCCGGAACGACTATTGCGCTGGATGCTATTTACATTTACGAGAAAGACCTTTCTAACGATGTAACCAACACGAAGTCAGATTTACCAATTATTCAAACGAAGAATACAATTACCATCCAAAGTGCAAAACAAGGGTTTAAACTCTATTCGGTAACCGGAGACCAGATCAAAGAAACAAAGGAGACCATAATGGGAATTGAAGATCTTCAGGAAGGAGTCTATATTGTACGTTGTGGTCAATTGTCAAAGAAAATTATTATTTAACAGAGAGTGGATTAAGCAAAATTATTGAAACGATTCAGTCAGATCTATCTTGGGTTCAAGATAGATCTGACTACTTTAGAAACGATTTTATTATTAAAAAATGAAAAAGATAAAGTTACCTGTAATATGTGCAATTTTATTTCATTGTATTCATCTTAATGCACAAAATATAACAAAAGATGTTGAAATACAGGCAGAAACAATTTTGCAACAGATGACCTTAGAAGAAAAGATTGATTATATATCGGGTTATAATAATTTCTATATCCGGGCAATACCAAGGTTGGGAGTTCCAGAGATAAAGATGTCCGACGGCCCACAAGGAATAAGAAATGACACAAAAAGTACCATGTTCCCATGTGGAATACTTTCGGCCTCTACGTGGAATCGCACACTTATAAATAAATTGGGAGTAGCTCTTGGACAAGATGCCAGAGCGCGTGGAATACATATTTTGTTAGGGCCCGGCGTAAATATATACAGAGCTCCCATGTGTGGACGAAACTTCGAATATTTTGGTGAAGATCCATATCTTGCCGGAGAGACCGCTGTACAATATATTAAAGGAGTCCAATCACAAGGTGTTGTTTCTACCATAAAACATTTTGCAGGTAATAACCAGGAATGGGACAGGCATCATGTGAGTACCGATATTGATGACAGAACTTTGCATGAAATTTATTTGCCTACATTTGAAAAGGCGGTCAAAGAAGCTAACGTTGGTGCTGTTATGAATAGTTATAACTTACTTAATTCGGTTCATGCCTCAGAAAATCGAGATCTAAATATTACAATATTACGTAAACAATGGGGATTTAAAGGGATATTAATGTCAGATTGGAATTCGGTTTATTCAGGTGTTGAAGCAGCCAATGGAGGGTTGGACTTAGAGATGCCTAACGGTTTATTTATGAATAGGGATATATTACTTCCTGCAATAAAAAACGGACTAGTACAAACTAAAACCATAGATGAGAAAGTCAGAAGAATATTGCAAACGATTATTGCATATGGTTTCCTGACCCGTGATCAATTGGATGAATCCATCCCTAACAATAATCCTTTTTCAAAAGAAACGGCTCTGGATTTAGCCCGTGAAGGCATTGTATTGCTTAAAAATGAGAATCATATTTTACCATTAGCAACCAAGAATATTCTTGTGTTAGGACCTAATGCTAAAAAAGTCCCAACAGGAGGCGGTAGTGGTTTTGTTGATCCTTTTTCATCCATATCAGTTTTAGATGGGTTAAGAAATATATCTGGTAAACGATTTAACATTGATACGATTCCCGTTTCTGATTATACAATAGCAGATGATATATACATAAAGTCGGGTAGTGATCAAAAAGGTTTGTGGACACAGTATTACAAAAATAAAACACTCTCAGGAAAACCAGATTACGAAACAATAGAACCTGAGATGAACCATGATTGGGGGATGAATACACCTTTCAATGGGTTTCCGGTTGATAGTTTTTCTGTTCAGTGGTCTGGAATTTATCGCCCTCAAAAATCCGGAATCGTTGAATTTGTTATGACGGGCGATGATGGATACTGTTTATTTTTAGATGAAAAACTAATCATCTGGGACTGGAGAGATAAAGGATTATCGACAAAAACGGTAAGTATGTTTGTTGAAGCTGGTAAAGAATATAAAATACGCGCTATTTATTATGATAATGCTGGAGCGGCATCCGTAAAACTTACAGGAAAATTCGTTTCAGAAAATACGTTAAAATCCAAACTCAATAAGGCTCAGTCAGTGGTTATATGTGTAGGATTTGACAGTGATACTGAAATCGAAAATGCCGACCGAACATTTGCTTTGTCTGCATATCAACAGCAATATATTGATTTTGTTGCCCGATATAATAGCCATGTAACAGTTATAATGAATGCTGGTGGAGGTGTTGATGTTTCTCTTTGGGAAAATAAAGTCAAAGCCATCATGATGGCATGGTATCCGGGACAAGAAGGTGGCAGGGCAATTGCCGAAATCCTGACGGGTAAATTATCGCCGAGCGGTAAATTGCCGATTTCTATTGAAAAAAAATGGGAAGACAATCCTGCTCACAACAGTTACTATGACTATAGGAACATCCTTCTCAGGCGTGTACAATATAGCGAAGGGGTATTTATCGGCTATAGAGGATACGACAAAAACAAAATTAATCCTCAATATCCTTTTGGATATGGCCTTTCATATTCTGAATTTCAATATAGTAATCTCAAACTCGAAAAATTGGATGGATATAATATAAAAGTTTCATTTGATGTTAAGAATATAGGTAAATACGATGCTTGTGAAATTGCTCAGCTATATGTGTCTGATCTTAAATCGTCGGTTCCACGGCCGGAAAAAGAATTAAAAGGATATGAAAAGGTATTTTTGAAAAAAGGAGAAAAGAAAAACATCACTATCATGCTAGATGAAAGATCTTTTGCCTTTTACAATACTGAATTTCAAAGGTTTGTAGTTGAACCAGACGTATTTAATATACTGGTAGGCTCATCTTCTGCATCGATTCTCCTTCAAAGCCAGGTATCTTTTTAAATTACGAATTAAACGACTGTATATTGTTGCAATTCCATAAATACACTATATATCAATTAATTAACTAATGAATCTAACGTGTTTTATGTTGGATGGTTCAATTTTCATAGGCAAAGTGTTACAAAATTAATTTTAACGAAAATAAAATAATGATAAAAAGAAGCATCTATTTCACGTTAGTAATATTTCTCTTTATTCATGTAAATGCTCAAGTGAATGATTGGGAAAATCCTTCAATATTTCAAAGGAATCGCGAGCCTGTCCGGTCAACTTTTCTCCCTTTTTCTGACAAGTCGTCGGCTATCTCAGATGAATATGAAAATTCGCCATGGTATTTATCGTTAAATGGATACTGGAAATTTAGCTGGGCTGCAACTCCTGAACAACGGGCAAAAGATTTTTACCAAAACGATTATAATGTTGCCAATTGGAAGGAGATTAAAGTCCCTTCCAATTGGGAACTTCAAGGTTATGGAGTTCCCATCTACACCAATATCACTTATCCTTTCAAAAAAAATCCTCCGTATATCAATCATTCTGACAATCCGGTTGGATCCTATCGCCGGTATTTCGATTTGCCTATAAATTGGAATAATCGCCGTGTATATTTACATTTCGAAGCTGGCACGGCGGCCATGTATGTTTGGATAAACGGGGAGAAGGTTGGTTATACTGAAAACACAAAGAGTCCTGCAGAATTTGACATAACAAAGTATGTGAAACCTGGAAAAAATCTTATTGCTGTTGAAGTATATCGTTGGAGCGATGGCTCTTATCTTGAAGATCAGGACTTCTGGCGTCTTTCGGGAATAGACCGTAATGTATATTTATACAGCACAGATAATTTACGAATTGCGGATTTCTTTGCTCGTCCCGATTTGGATGGGAATTACAAAAACGGAGAATTGGCTGTTGACGTTCTGTTAGCAAATTACAATCTTTCGGAGAAAAAAGTGGTATTGGAAGCATCTCTTCTGGATGCGAAAGAGAACGTGATTTTCAATCAAAATTATAAACTTGAAATTAAGGGGAATATTAAAAAAGAAATAACGTTATCTAAATCGATTTCGAATCCTACCCTTTGGAGCAATGAAAATCCTTATTTATATACATTGTTGCTGGCATTAAAAGACGCATCAGGAAAAACAATAGAAACGGTTGCTTCCAAAATAGGATTTCGTAAAGTTGAGTTGAAAGCTGGTCAGCTACTGTTGAATGGAAAAAAAATTATGATACATGGAGTGAATATCCACGAACATAATCAGCTTACAGGTCATTATCAGGATATTAAAACAATGATGCTCGATATAAAAACGATGAAACAACACAATATCAATGCAGTTCGTTGTAGCCATTACCCTAATAATGTTAATTGGGTGAAATTGTGTGATAAATATGGTCTTTATTTAGTAGATGAAGCAAATATTGAAAGTCATGGAATGGGATCTGGAAGAGAAAATATGGCTTATGATTCTGCTTGGAACAATGCCCACATGGATAGAACTATTAGTTTAGTGGAACGGGATAAAAATGCTCCTTCAGTAATTATCTGGTCTCTCGGCAATGAGTGTGCTAACGGAGATGCCTTTTTTAAAACATACAAATGGGTGAAACACCGAGATAATACTCGCCTTGTTCAATTTGAGCCTGCTCACGAAGACGAAAACACCGACATTGTTTGTCCCATGTATCCAAGTATTGATTACATGAAGGAATATGCTGGTCGCAAGCATGTAATCCGCCCTTTCATCATGTGTGAATATGCCCATGCAATGGGAAATAGTTCCGGTAATTTCAAAGAATATTGGGACATTATAAGTGAAAGTAAAAACATGCAGGGAGGCTTCGTTTGGGATTGGGTGGATCAGGGATTTGAAGTAACCGATGAAACTGGTCGCAAGTATTGGTCGTATGGAGGTGATATGGGAAGTCAAAACTATACCAATGATGAAAATTTCTGTCACAACGGGCTTGTATTTCCCGACAGAATCCCTCATCCAGGATTAATGGAAGTGAAAAAATTTTATCAGGATATTAATTTTAAAGCCAAACAACCGGAAACAGGACAGATAACGATAATGAATGGTTTTCATTATACAAATTTAAAAGACTACACATTCAAATACGAGGTTCTGAAAAATGGATTGATCATAAAAAATGGAACTTTTGATGTGGATTTAGCACCTGAATCTCAAAAACAAGTTCAATTAGATCTGCCTGAAATAAGGATGACGGATGGAGTTGAATATTTCTTGAATGTATTTGCTTATACACGTATTGGGTCTGAGATGATTCCACAAGGATATGAAGTAGCTCGTGAACAATTCAGCCTTGGTACCGGAAAATATTTCGTGCAACCCTCAAAAACCTCAGGAACAGTAAAAACAAACGAAGATAATAATTTTATCTATCTGAATACAGAAAAAGAAAATGTTTCTGTGAGCATTGATAAAAAATCAGGATTGATAAATGATTATAAAACAGATAATACAAGTTATTTCAATAAAAAACCGATACCTAATTTTTGGCGCGCTCCAACTGACAACGACTATGGAAACAACATGGAACGTAAGTGTAACATTTGGCGTACGGCTGGTGAAAACACAGTGTTGAAAAGTATTTTTTTAGAAAATGGAGCTGGAAGTGTTACTGTAATTGCAAATCTTTATTTAAAGGATGTCGCTTCCGAATACGAAATCAAATATACGATGTCTGAAGATGGCTCCCTTACTGTAAAAGTGTCGTACAAAGCTGGCGAAATAGAATTGCCGGAATTACCTCGGTTTGGCATGATTATGAGCCTGAACAAATCGCTGGAGAATTTCGCTTATTACGGACGCGGTCCGTGGGAAAATTATTCTGATAGAAACAATGCTTCATTTATAGGATTGTATGAAAGTAAAGTAGCCGATCAGTATGTTCCCTACACTCGGCCACAGGAAAATGGATATAAAACGGACTTGCGTTGGCTTACTCTCACCAACGGTAATGGAAAAGGAATTCGTATCGAAGGATTACAGCCTATTTGCGCAAGTGCATTGCAAAATTGGCCAGAAGATTTTGATGCCGGTTTGTCAAAAAAGAATCGACACATAAACGATATAACTCCAAACAGGAACGAAATTGTTCTTTGTGTTGATCTCGCGCAACGCGGTGTCGGAGGAGATAATAGCTGGGGTGCATTACCTCACAAACAATATTGTTTGAACAACACAGAATATACCTATGGATTTATTATCAGGTCACTTAAATAGAAATTTCACATTAAATTTCAGAACGAGAAAAGCTTAATTTCGCCCTCAATTAGTTTTTTAAGGATAGAAAGAATGTCTGAAAATGCAAGGCATTCTTTCTTTTATTTTCCCTGAATATTATGAAAAAAGTCACTTAATATGAACCATTTTGTTACTAAACTCAATAGTAAACTTAACTTAGAACTACAATCTATTGATTTAGAAACAGACAACGCAATAGAAAAATATCATAAGTCTTTTGAATGCGTAACAAATGTCTTGAATCAACTCAAGGCATTTCTTTTGAGATATAATTTCTATGACGAAATGGAGGAAATCTTATTTTTCAAAAAACTTAAGCCTGAGTTATATAAGTGGAATAACCATTACAATAGCAAGCGAAAATATATACTTGAATGGTTTTATTCCAAAAGATGCCATTCAAATCCAGAGATTGATTGAAAGTTTATTGTAAAAAATAGTTTTAAGGAGTTTTCGAACAATCCTTTTAACATAATATTACTCGTATTACACCCGTAGTGCATTTGTAAAATAGCAATAAAAAAAGTCGTTCATTTCGGATAAAATCTGTATATTTATATGATTACCAGTTAAATAATTAAAATGAACAACTTCATAACAAAGTATGAGAAAATTCTCGAGATATTAAAGCAATTTGAGACAAAAAGTTACTTTTTGAATCAAATTCGTTTTCCGCATTTAAGTGATATTGAATTAATCGCTTTAGATATAACGGCAGAATCACTAAGTATTAATTCAGAACTAACGGTCAGCGAAGCTAATATCAGTTATTTAGACCTCTGCCAAGCACATTAAGTTCAAAAATTGAACGCAGTGTTTATAATCCTCGAAGACGAAAATTATTTTTTGTAAAAGAGCGAATCCGTAAAGCGTTAGCGGAAAAGTTGACCGGTTCTGAAAACTATTTTATCGTTGACAGTATGCCTTTGGAAATCTGCAAACTAAGTCGTTCCTCAAGAACTACTATTTGCAAAGAAAACTTCTTGACAAGTTTATCCAAAGGTTATTATGCCAGTCAAAAGTTGCATTTTTATGGTTACAAATTACATGCTGTATGTAGTTCAACCGGCGTTTTTACCAATTTTGAGCTCACTCAAGCCGATGTACATGATATCCATTTTTTGAAAAACATAAAAACCAACATGTCTTCTTGTGTTTTGATTGGTGATAAAGGTTATTTAAGTGCTGACTACCAACTCAATTTATTTACTTCAAACCAAATAAAGTTAGAGGTATCAATGAGAGTTAATCAACATGATTACCAGAAACGACCTTATCTTTTCAGAAAAACCAGAAAACGAATTGAAACGCTCTTTTCTCAATTGTGTAATCAATTTATGATTCGTCGAAACTACGCTAAGTCTTTTGACGGTTACAAAACAAGAATACTATCTAAAATCACCGATGTAACGGTTATCCAAATGATAAACAAATTATTAAACAGAAATATAAACAATCTAAAATCACTTGTAGTTTAAATGTACTACGGGTAATGATAATTACACTTCAAAAAATACTATTTTCAAATCAAAAGAAGAACTCCAATGAATAATGACGTGAAAGTATCATTTATTGGATTGAATGTTTTACGGGGTTTGTAGTTTGAAATTTACTTTTACCAGTACAAATTTACAAATCTTTATCATCATGAAAACAAAATTACTTTTCAGAATTTATACCGCTATTTTTGTATGCGGTATATCTTTTCTTAGTGCTAATGCACAAGTTGTAACATGCTATGATCAAACTGAATCAAGTGCAAATGATTTTTGGTTAACTCATTTATATTATTTATAATGTACTGATTACCTCAACACAGGTGGAAAAGATATTTCAAACCTAGCATGGGCAGTATGTGTCGATTTTAATGGCGGTGGTTACATTGATTTCAACAAAATCCGGTAACAAATCCATTCATTGATTTAATCTCTACAGATGATAACAATAAGCTGGCAGAAGTATCGCATGTCTATTCTACAGCAAGTCTCATTTTTCGGGCAAGTTGCGATTATAAACAAAAATATATTATCGACTTTGCAGGACGGTATGATGGGAGCTGGAAGTTTCCCGAAAATAATCGGTGGGGATTCTTTCCATCTGTATCAGAATTGTCAGAGAGAGAATCAGATCATTTATAAATGATTTCCGTGATTTAGTTATGGCACTCGCTTGTGCCCTATCTAATTTCAAACTAAAATATCAATAATAAACTAACTTATATAAACTCTAATATTATTATGAGATCAACCATTTTACATTTAAGAAATTTAGTAGGCTATGCCTGCTGCGTACTCATTTTTATGAGTCAGGAGACATTTGCTCAGAATGCCCGGATATCTATAGATGCATCGCACGTGCTAAAAAGTCTGTCGCCACTCATATATGGATCTTGCATCGAAGATGTCAATCATGAAATTTACGGAGGGCTTTACGATCAAAAAATCTTTGGTGAAAGTTTCGAAGAACCTTCCACCGGAATAGATTTTGTGGGATTCTCCGAATATGAGGGATTCTGGAATCTTCAGGACAGTGATGTGTTGGTACAGGCATGGCCAGGCGCAAAATTAGTCAGTGAATCACCTATTTTTGCCGATGGCAGTGCCGAAGTAGATATTAAGTTCACCGGAACATCAGGTTATAATGCTGGCTTTATATTTCATACTTCTACAGCAGGTAATGGCGCCGATAACTTTAACGGATATGAAATATCATTGTTACAGAACGGCACCCAATTAATGCTGGGCAAACATCAACATAACTATACTCTTTTGCAGGTTGTAAACGTATCATTCACCCCAAGTAATTGGACCAACCTAAAAGTCAAGATGCTGGGTGCACGAATTCTGGTTTATGTGAACAACTCAGTAAGTCCGGTTCTTGATTATACAGATAATGACAGCCCGATAGAAAGCGGGACTGTTGGGTTAAGAACATGGAACTCGGATGCTCTTTTTAAAAACTTAAAGATCAATACTCCGATCGATACTCTCACAACAATCTTTAAAACAACACGGGCATCGTTTGTCAGCAGTACGTGGGATGCAATAAGCAATGATGCTGACAGTGTTGTGTTTGCAATAGATCAAACAAATCCATATAATGGAAATAATTCACAGTCTATTAATTATATAAAAGGGACAGGAAAGGCAGGAGTTGCCAATCAAAGTCTTAATCGCTGGGGCATTTCAGTTAAACAAGGCCAGGAGTTTCAGGGAAGGCTATATCTGAGAGCAAAGGATTTTTCAGGACCGGTCACTGTTGCATTACAAAGTGCTGATGGAACAATAACCTATGCTACCCAACAAATTACCCAGCTCACTGAAGTCTGGGCGAAATATCCTTTCACCCTGACTTCTAATACCACCGACACAAAGGCCAGATTTGCCATTTGGATGGAGAATCCGGGCCAGGTTTGGATTGATCAGGTGACACTGATGCAAACAGGCGACCAACAATTTAAAGGTTTGCCATATCGGAATGACATTGGTACAGCAATGGTTGCCGAGGGATTGTCGTTCCTTAGATATGGCGGCACTATGGTGAATGCTCCTGAATACCGTTTCAAGAAAATGATTGGTGACCCGGATCTTCGACCTCCTTATCAGGGCAACTGGTATAAGTATTCTTCCAATGGTTTTGGCATTGAGGACTTTCTTAAGTTTTGCGAGGCTGCACGATTTACAGCTGCATTTGCCATTAATATAGAGGAAACGGCAACAGATGCTGCCGATATGGTTGAATACCTGAATGGCGATGTGTCTACTGTTTGGGGCGCAAAACGAGCTGCTAACGGGCATCCTGAACCTTATAACGTAAAGTATATTGAAATAGGAAATGAGGAAGTGCTCGGCAGTGATGATTATAATGCCTACATGCATTACACTGATCGTTTTGACTCACTTTATAGCGCAATGCATGCAAAGGACGCATCCATACAGTTTATCTGTTCAGCATGGTGGCGTCCGGGCTCATCTAATATGAAACCTGTATTCGACCGTGTTAACGGGAAGGCGGCCTATTGGGATTTACACCCATGGACCGACGATACTTTTGCGGGAACGAATGTAGATAAGGATCTGACTAATATGCAAAATTATTTTAGAACTTGGGATTCGAATGCCACTCTGAAATGTGCTCTTTTTGAGGAAAATGGTAGTCTGCATAATTTACAGCGTGCATTAGGGCATGCAACCGTCTTGAATGCTATTCGCCGGCATAGTGATTTTGTGTTGACGTCTTGTCCGGCAAATGCCTTGCAACCTTATCTTCAAAACGACAATGGTTGGGATCAGGGACAAATCTTCTTTACCCCTGATCAGGTATGGGGAATGCCAACGTTCTATGCCCAGAAAATGGCTTCAGCCAACCACCTTCCGCTGCTAGTGTCATCCACAGCTTCAGGACTGGATATCACTGCTACCCGTAGCGAAAATAGTGATACTTTGATTCTTCACGTAGTTAATACTGCTTCGGTTCCAAAAAAAACCTTAGTGTTAATTAACGGATTGAACGGTGTATCGGGTGTTGTGAATACATACACCCTCTCAGGGGCTTTGAATTTGAAAAATACACCTGACGATCCCGAAAAAGTTAAAACAATTGAGTCGTCATTACAATCCCGGTTTGACTCAGTGAATTATACTTTCCAGCCTCATTCCTATACCATTTTACGCTTTCTACCTGTACCGACATCCGATCAAATTATAAAGGTTGGAGCAGATAATAATCTAAAAATTTATCCTAGTCCGGCAAAGGATCAAATAATAGTTGAATATAACGGAAGTGGAGAAATAGAAATCTATAATGTGAATGGTCAGGTAGTGTTGTCCAAAAAGATTGTCAATACTGCGGATGTCGATGTCTCAGGATTAAGCGCAGGTTTGTATTATGTCCGATCAAAGACTCAGCCGACATGGAAAACTATTAAAATCTTAAAATCTTAAGGTATTACTAAAAGAAACAGGAAAGACATTTTTGTTGATAGAAGTGTATTTACAATTACTACATTAAATTCGAAAATATAGTATAATATATATATATGCTACTGAATACAAAATGTATAAATAGATTCTTTGAATATATCAAATTGGAATCCCGTTTGGAATCCCCAAAAAACAAATTGTTGACTTGATAAACGCTATGTTTTACCAAATCAACAATTATTTCAAACTAAAATGGGCTTTTTAAGGCTCGACTAACTATACAAGTGATTTAATGCGGGTCTCAATTTGGGTTCCAATTTGATGATTTCTTATGATACCTTATGAGTGTTTATGGTATAAATGAAGATATTTATATGTATTTTTGTAATGTCATAAAGTATCAAATGAAATAACAGAGAATTATAATTTTATATCCTAGTAAGACAACAAAAATCCACCCGCGTAAACAATCTTGTTGAAGGGTGGATTTTTTGTTTTATTCACCTCAAAACCGGAAATATTCTTTTGAAGGAATTGGTGCTATTTGTTTCCAAATGAGAAGGCAGAAATTCCGGGGTATAGGCATTCCATGCAACCTCTATACTCCGGATTTTTCATCACTCAAATTCTATCCACCTCTCAATTTAGTCATTAATTGTATTCAAATTTAGAGAGGGTAAAATTATTGAGGGCAAAACCATTGCTTTCAACGGCTTTGCCCTCATGGAAAAAGTTAAGATTCAGGTTAAAATTTCTCACTTCACACAAAGCGAGAAAAAATAAAGGCGTAAGGTCAGGTTGTTCACAAATAATATAATTATGAGTGTTCTATTTATTCACTGAAAAAGAAGTTACACCTCCGGTTCAGTCTATAAGCAGTCTTAGGTTCGAGAATTTTACCTTTACCGTTGGTAATAATTCTGGATGGGCTAATGCCATACATGTTTACTAATTCGGCTTTTACCTTTTCGGCACGGCGGTTGCTCAAACCCTGATTGTACTCTACGCTTCCCATATAATCGCAATATCCGCGTACTTCCACCATCAGCATTGGGTTATCAGTCAATTTTTGTGCCGCAAGTTTTATGGTGCGTTCGGCTTCCTGATCCAGGTTCGTTTTGTCGAAATCGAAATAAACACTTCCGAATCCATTGGCTTTATCCTTGCTCAGGCTTCTACCCCAAAAATCAACCGGTGTGTTTTTAGGTGTGTTTGGTTCCTTGTCGCGATTATCCGGCACACCATCGTTGTCGCCATCAGGACCATCACTTGTGAAGTATTTGATATCATTGGGGTTGATAGGTTCGCCGTTTTTCCCTTTGGGATCAAATCCCGGAATGGTACGTCCATAGAAATCCACAATGTTTCCTTTCGGGGTGTTCGGTTCTTTATCACGGTAATTGGGTACGCCATCGCCATCATTGTCAGGCCCATCGGCAATCGTCCGTTCCAGTTCATCCACGCGTGGCTCAAGCCCGTCCACCTTTTTCTTTATATTATTGATTTTATCAGGGAGCGAATCGGCTTTTGCCTTAGCTTCCTTAGCCATTGCGTAAGCATCAAAGGCCATGGGCATTCCGTTGCGGACATGGTCGTTATTTTTGCCCCCAATTTTCCAGCGAACAAGGAACATGCCCATCGACAGGAAATCATTGGTAACTCCCTTAAAGTTATACCCTCCGTTATCCTCAGTTTTGTTGCTGCCTTCCAGGTTATCCTTATTATGCGAACGATACTGGAGTTTGGCTCCAACAGCCAGTGATTTGGTGAGATTATATTCCACCATCAATCCTACCGGAACCGTTAGCGCCCATCCATCTTTCACTTTGTCGAACTTTACATCGTCCTTGTACAAAGTTGTATTGTAATAAGCCAAACCACCACCAAGAGTACCCCAAACGCCCCAATGCTCCGACGGGCAGTCAAAGAGATTCAGCAAGTTCATGGCTACATAAGGATTAAAATGGAATAAATTCCCGGAAAAATGGATGTCGCCATTCTTTGCGCTATACGGGAAATAATACAATTCAGCGCCCAGGCCCCAAACCGGAGTCAGAGTCCTTTCGACTGAAACACCCATACTCAATTTCAAAATTGAATTTGGAACTACGTCGTTGTACTTTTGATACACATCACCATCGAACTTATTGGCACCCATTTCCGCGGTTACCGACCAATGACGGTCGTACTTTACCTGTGCAAACGTAACTACATTCGCAACCAACAAAATAAATAAAAGAAAGAATTTTTTCATACGAATAATTGATTTTATAAAATAGCTCGCACCGAACTATGATTAATTATTTTCTAATAATGTTACCTGATTTTCTAATAATGTTATCCGAAATTTAGTTACAATTTCGTTTCTTTTGTTCATTCCGAGTTTATTCAAAATACGTATAATATTTATATTCACCGCATTTAGCGATGCATTCATATTTTCTGCTATCTCCTTACTGGTTAATCCTAAAGCCACCAAACCAAAACAGATCGACTCGTTGAGCGAAAGTGAGGGAAATGACTGCTGAATAATACTCAACGCATCATCGAGATGCTGTTCCGTTACCTCCTTCTTGCTATTGGGAATAAAAAACTCGTTGTCCAAACCAATGTGAATTTTTTTATCCATCAACACCTGGAAAACAGAAACTTCCACAAACTGGAAAAGGTACAAATCCGGTTCACCGGTAAGTTTAATCCCTGAACATTTAATGAACGACTGAACCCTCTCTCTTTTTAATAAACGGAGTGCCAAAACCCGATTGGACAGGGTTCCATGCTTTTCCAAATCAACGATCAACGTACGAAACAAACCTATATTCTTGTTATAAATACGCCTGTTCAGGTTGTAATCCAAAACACTTGCCAGTCCCACAAAATCCAACGCTTGCCGGTTGCATTCAATCAAATCACCTTTTTTATTGAATATCAAAGCACTAACAGGCAAATTATTCAAAAGGAAATATCGTTGAGATAACAACTCCATATAATCCTGCACATTTTCCATTATCAAGTTCCAAAATAATCCTTACTGCATTTTTAAGAAAAAACAAACAGACATTTCAAACATAATTATTTACTTAAGATAAAACAAAGTCAAGGCATAATTGTAATTAAAATTCTAATTTAAAACTAACGTTTGTTACATGGTACAGCCTAATGATCATTTATTATTTCACGTTTCAATAACGTTTATTATTTATGCACCCCAACTGAACCCGGCATATTGCGTTGACGCTTCAAGCGTATATGCGCCTGCTGATAAAGCAGGGATAAGCTCATAGGGATTATTATCGGCTGTATCTGCACAAGCATTCGTAGCTGTATTTTCAAATTATTGAGTTATCGCCCGTTTTATACACGCGCGATAAAATCGCTAAGATTGTTCTGCGTAAGTAAATTATCATACAAATATGCACGGATTTTGCGTCTCGCATTTTTCATGATAATTCGTCATAAAGCTTTTTCCTTTGTTCCCTCTGTGCCTTCGTGGTTATATTTATTCACCACTAAGACACAAAGAGCAAAGAGTTATTTTTCCTTTTTCAAATTTTTAATGTGCCTTACGATAAAAAATGTACCTTGTTTGTTTCATTACATCAAAACATCATATTGCTTCTTTCAGTTTTTGTTTGGAAACTGCAGGGTACCGCACATTTATTCTGAATGGAGATTGTATTTTATAGTTTGATTGTTATTCCAAATTTTCCTCCGGAAAAGGCATTTCCACCACCAAATTCGAGGTTTATTCCAAATTTATCCGTGAAATAGTAACGTCCACCTACCTGAGCGCCCAGACCGAGCCCCGAACTATGGGAACCATCATATTTGTCGGAATAATTCCAAATAAAGTATCCTACATTAAGACCTGCATAGAAATCCCAGTTTCTCGGTATTTTCAGCAGCGTGTTGAAATGGTAATTCCCATTTCCCGAAATTCCTATCACAGAGTAATTATGATGGATGCCATATACATTATCGTAATGTGACCGGTACGACAACTCGCCACCTACGCTGATATCGGGATGCACCTGATAATCAAGACCCACATATACGGGAACTCCATCGGACGAAAAACCGACTCCCCCGTTTAGTTGAGCCTGACCTTTAGCAAGCGGTGCTTGCGCAAACAGCGAACCTGCCGCAAACATCAAAAAAAGAAACAATACATTTTTTTTCATTTTTATATTTTAGTTTATAATAAAGCATTTGCATGTAATACTTTATTTAGTTTACAATAAACGAACATGCTCGTTTTAAGAAATTAGAGAATGATAGCTTATGTAGATCCGCAAGTAATAAACGAATTTGCCTGAGAAATTCGCCTGAGTTACATTTCACTTATTTATGTTACTTCTTTATTTTCAGTCAAATATTTATCCTGTATCACTATTTTTTTCCACCACTGAGGCACAGGGTTGTTTACATCTAATAAAAAAGCATCTTTATATTAAACCATCTGACCTTTGTCTATGATTATAATTTCGCTCCTACGGAGCTCCCATGCGTGTGATAACCAACACACTTCTACCAAGATATCGCTTCTCCGAAGCTAAGGAAAAGCTCCGTTAAGAGCGAATTTAGGTAGAAATAATCCATTTCCCTTTATCAGACGCCCCGTAGGAGCGGGCATTACAAAAAATCAAGGCAACTTCATTAAAAGCATTTGTTTGTAAGCAAGCATTCTCCAAGAATTTTTTTGCCCGGCAGATTGGATTGCTTCGTTAATTACAAGTTTTTAACAATAAATTGTTGTTCCTTCGTGCCCTTTGTGTCTTTGTGGTTATTTCTCTTCTTTTCCACCACGGAGGCACTGAGTTCACGAAGCATTTCTTTCTTTGTGCCCTCCGTGTCTTTGTGGTTATATTTTTTACCGCAGAGACACGAGATTATTCTTCTTTTATAAATCCTATCCTCCGCCGTGGATAAGGTTTTGTATGACCCGCTTGCATTTCGGCTAAGGTTTGGTTTATCAGTTCCAGCTGCACGCGGGTGTCTTCGTTAATGTCGTTCTGGTCGGCAAAGAGCTCTTCAACATATTCTTTAAGTTCTTCAATCCTATCTGCAGGTCGATTGGCAATCATCTGACGTATTTCTACAAAAGCACGCATAATGCCAATGTTGATGTTGATTGCCAATTCCGAACTTAACACACTGCTCAACATGGCCACTCCCAATTCTGAAAAAGCAAATGGGAGATAGCGGATACCGCCTCTTTGGTTTGAGGTGCTAAAATTGAACCTCAAAGAATGCCATTCTTCCTTCGTTATCTCAAACATGAAATCTGAAGGAAATCGTCGGATATTAGCACGGACTGAACGCTTTAAATACTTGGTTTCAATACCATACATTTCTGCCAAATCAAAATCAAACATCACCTTCATTCCCCTGATGATGTATATCTTGCTTTGAATGAGTTGTATATTCATATTTCTTCCTTCGTGCCCTCCGTGTCTTTGTGGTTATATTTTCCATTTTTCCACCACTGAGGCACAGGGTTGTTTATATCTAAAAGCATCTTTATATTAATGGCCTTTATCTATGATTATAATTTCGCTCCTACGGAGCTCCCATGCGTGTGATAACCAACGCTTCTACCAAGATATCGCTTCTCCGAAGCTAAGGAAAAGCTCCGTTAAGAGCGAATTTAGGTAGAAATAATCCATTTCCCTTTATCAGACGCCCCGTAGGAGCGGCATTACAAAAAGTCAAGGCAACTTCATTAAAGCATTTGTTTGAAAGCAAGCAACCTCCAAGAATTTTTTGCCCGGCAGATTGGATTGCTTCGTTAATTAAAAGTTTTTAACAATAAATTGTTGTTCCTTCGTGCCCTTTGTGTCTTTGTGGTTATTTCTCTTCTTTATTTCTCTTCTTTTCCACCACGGAGGCACAGAGTGCACGGAGCATTTCTTTCTTTGTACCTTTGCGGCAGATATTTTTTCTTACAAAAGGTTAGTTAATTTATAGATAGTCCTACTTCTTTTTTAAAAATGAGAGAATCCATAAAAACGCGACAGCTCCTACAATAGCGCTTATCAAACTACCAATGATACCGGTGCCGGTGCCAATGCCCAAGAAGCGAAAAAGCCATCCGCCCAGTACTCCTCCCACAATACCAACCAATAAGTTAACCACAAGGCCAAAGCCGCCACCTTTAACTAATTTACCGGCAACATAACCAGCAACAACCCCGATAATGATAAATAATAAAATATTCATAATGCTATGGATTAAAAAATTATATTTATTGTATTTAATTAGCCTTCATCAATACATTTCGTAAATTTCCCTTTTTCTACTACGGAGGCACTGAGTCCACGGATTTATTGCATTTTAAATGCAAGTATTGAATATTGGTCTTGACAACAAGCTGTTTGTGTTGTTATTGTTGAACTTTTATATCCCCATTGATCCCGTTGATAAAAATAAATAGTCGTATTACCTGTCGCGGCAGTCAGGTCTATCACCCAAGAATTATTTACTACAATATCAGCATTATAAGGATAAGGATTTACATATTCACCCCCTACAAAAAACTCACTCTGGTTACTACCGGCAGTACCATCATTTATAACCGTTGATCTTGCTATAGTAGCGGTACCGGCGGTACTCCATGCCACATACCTCCAACTGTAAAACACCCCTGTTTGGACAAAGAATCCAAATTTGCCTTGTACGAAATATTTGCCGGGGGGCAAAGTGATGCTTAAACCACAATAGAAGTAAGTGGTATTACCGTTAACAGCGTCGCTTGCCGCCGCGGAAGTTGTAATTGGTATATTTGTATAGCCAGTAGTAAAAGTGCCCGTATAAGTATTCAATCCCAATTTTGCAGTCGGTTGCCAAGATGCATTGCCATTAGCATCCGAAGTTAATATATTGCCGGCAGCCTGCGTTCCGTCCACTAACCGAAAAGCAGGACTGGTGCTGTTTTGCACATGCAAGGTAGTGCTTGGAGCGTTTGTTCCTATCCCTATTTTTCCCGCAGGAGCGGCAACAGTTCCCGTCATTCCCGTTCCAAAGATGGCATTGCCTATATTCAACTGGTTACTGGCGGTATTGTTTGCCATATCGGTAACAGAAGCTCCAATAGCAATATTTTTGCTACCTGTAGTTATGTTATACCCTGCCTGATATCCAAGAGTGGTATTGTTTGCTCCTGAGGAAATATTTTGACCGGCACTGAAACCTAACAGCGTGTTATTACTCCCCGTAGAACTATATCCCGCATCAAATCCGAGAGTGGTATTGTTTTGTCCGATGGTATTTGTGTATAAAGAGTTTACCCCCACGGTCACATTGTAACCTCCTGTCGTGGTATTAAAAGCAGCAGAACTACCTACGGCTACATTACTTTCACTCTTACTTTTCTGCAGAGCGCTGGTACCGATAGCCACGTTGTTATTCCCAACAACATTAAATAAAAGGGTTTGGTAACCAATACCTATATTGCTTCCCCCGGTAGTATTAGAATAAAGAGATTGATAGCCTAACCCCATATTGTTGCTTCCTGTTGTATTGTTATAAAGAGCAGCAAAGCCGCTGGCATAATTAGTTCCTCCTGTTGTATTTTTATAAAGTGCAAGATTGCCACTGGCATAATTGTAATTTGCCGTTGTATTACTATAAAGTGCGTTTGAGCCACTGGCATAATTTATGTTTCCCGTTGTATTACTATGAAGCGCGTTTTCGCCGCTGGCATGATTGCCCTGTCCCGTTGTATTACTATAAAGAGCAGAAAAGCCGCTGGCATGATTACCAGCTCCCGTTGTATTATTATAAAGAGCTTGGTAGCCGCTGGCATGATTACCAGATCCCGTTGTATTACTATAAAGAGCTTGGTAGCCGCTGGCATGATTGGCAGTTCCTGTTGTATTACTATAAAGAGCTTGACAGCCTAACCCCATATTGTTGCTTCCTGTTGTATTGTTATAAAGAGCAGCAAAGCCGCTGGCATAATTGTAACTTCCTGTTGTATTAAGACGAAGCGCAAGAATGCCACTGGCATAATTGTAATTTGCCGTTGTATTACTATAAAGTGCGTTTGAGCCACTGGCATAATTGCTGTTTCCCGTTGTATTACTATAAAGCGCGTTTTCGCCGATGGCATGATTGCCCTGTCCCGTTGTATTACTATAAAGTGCATAATGGCCGCTGGCATAATTATCAGATCCCGTTGTATTACTATAAAGCGCTCTCAAGCCGCTGGCATAATTACCAGATCCCGTTGTATTACTAAAAAGTGTATAATTGCCGCTGGCATAATTATAAATTCCATGTGTATTATTATAAAGTGCTTGTACGCCAATTGCCATATTATCTGAGAAATCATCCAAGCTGCCGCCCCCCGTGCCTATGGTTAAACCGTTAATGTAGGCATCACCGCCGGCTACCGTAAAGGCTGCTTGTTGTCTTGCTGCTTCAGAACCGGATGATGAAGAAGCTACCGTAGCTGCCGTCGGTGTTCCTACCGCCACACGGGTAACATTATTGGTGCCATCCCAGATAGCCCGCATGGCTTCATTGCTATTTACTGTTACGGGCAAGTCATAAGCATCGTTGGTACCAATGGTTTTCAGCGCCCCATTGGTGTTACCACCAACCAACCAGGCAGAAGGAATTGATGTAACATCAGCCAGACGTACCCATTTGGTGCCATCGTTGTAATAATATCCGGCAGTAACATCACCCACATTGGCAGTGTTGTACACGGCCATCCCCTTCACGTGTTGCGACAGGGGCGAAGCGGATGTGGTGGCGCTGAGTGCCACACGGGGAAGCAACAATCCTTTGTCGGCGCTCCCGTCCGTTTTGTTTTTCATGTCCAAGAGCGCATCGCTATTGGGCTGGTCGTTGGACCCGATGGTTACTTGCGCTTGTAAACCCAGGAATAATCCTGAGAGTAATGCTGTAATAAATAGTGTCCTTTTCATAAGTCAAATTGTTTTAATTGGTATTATAGTCATTCATATTTGGTTGTCGGAACGTTTTAGTTTCCGCTGAACAGAGACTTTTATTTCAATATATTCGTTACCATTTTATTTGAAATCAAACATGATTTTGTTGCTTTCTTCGGAATTGATGTCAGATACAGTGTTGCGCTGTCCGAAACATTCTCGCTGTTCTTTACTGTATAGGTTACCGGCACTGTACCCACAAAAGTGGCTACCGGTACAAAAGTATAGGTGCCGTCAGCGTTTAATGTTACAGTTCCTACATTGGCGATGGCGATAGCTGTTCCCGGAGTAAGTGTTGTGGTAGTTCCTCCATAAGTTACTGTCGCTGTTGTAATAGCCGGATTTGCCCCCCCCAAATGTCATTGTCTTTAACGGTGCCGGTAATAGTTGTTCCTTGCGGAGCAGATTTGGCATCATCGTTTGCGACAATGGATGGTGTAGGAGTTGAAGTTACTGTTACATTAATACTACTGGTGGCAGTCCCTCCCTTTCCATCTGAAATGACATACGTGAATGGAACATCTCCCGTATAAGAAGGATTTGCGGTGAATATCAGGTTACCAGAAGCATCCTGATATGCCGTGCCGGCTGTTACACCTCCCACTGTAATGGTGGTGGGACTGGTAGAACTCGTAGAAATTGTCGTTCCGTTGTAACTGATTGATGTTACGGTCAGAGCATCTTTATCCGGGTCGGAATCGTTTGCCAACGGATGAACCGTTACCGCTGTTCCTTGTTGTACCGTTGCCACATCGGGGTTGGCTACCGGCGGATTGTTCACTCCGGTAACAACGTCTTTTATCACATTGATATACAAATTGGCATTGTCGGTTCCGCCGTTAACATTGGTGGCTGTGTAGGTGATAGGTGGCACTGAGCCGGTGTATCCCGTTGCCGGTGTAAAGGTGTATGTTCCGTTAGCATTAACTGTAATTGTACCGTAGGTCGTTGTTCCAACGGTTAGTGTTGTTAATGTACCGATTGTTATGTTAGTTCCGTTGAACGTAGCACCCGTTACCGTAGTAAGGTTGGTGTCGTTTGTTAACAGGTTTCCACTAACAGGTTTTCCTTGCGGGGTTTGGTTGATATCGTCTGTGGCAACTCCGACACATTCACTTATAGCATTATTCTGAGATGTTCCTACACCTTGTCCTGATGCTCCAACAGCAGTAGGAACTCCATTGACATCTACCATAGTTCCAAAGTTGATATTTGGATTCTGCGTGCTTAATGTACCAGAGGCTGTTGTCGTTGGATTAAAATTACCTGCACCCTCTATGGCATCAGGACAGCCATCTCCATCCGAATCCAAATCTAAAATATCAGGTATGCCGTCTCCGTCTGTATCGCAAGGATGATTCGCAAATAATGAGTATTGAAGTTGGTCGTTTGCTGTATTAATCCCTGTGCTTGTTATCGTAATTGTACTGACCAATAAGTCTCCAATCCCTTTAATCAATAACACTTGATCATCATTAGTGCCCGTTACCGTAATCCTACCAGATATGTTATCAAAAGTTAAGAAATTTACAGGGGGGTTAAGTATTGAATTGTAATTTATTGAAGCAAAATTTCCATTGGGATGTCCTCCATTGACTTTGAAAGTTATTACAGCAGAACCGCTCCCAAGGCTTGGATCCAAATCATTGATAAAAAATGCAATCTCTTTTGCAGGCACAGGAGTGCTGAATGAATAGGTAAAACTTATATTACCAAACTTAGTAACCCTTCCTTCACCTCCATTTTGATTGACATAATAGTGAGTTTGAGTATCGAAAAGAGTATTAGAATAGGTTTGGGCAGTAGCGCCTGTCAGTGTGGCTGTCAGCGTGGAAGAAGTTTTTCCTTTCCAGGGTCCAGTCGTATTTTGAGCTAAAAATCCGGAACAGTTTTCATCAATGTCTTTTATTCCATCATTGTCATTATCTAAGTCTAAATAGTCCGGCACACCGTCTCCATCTACATCATCACAGGCTGTATCACCAAATACAACTTCGGTTAACGAGGTACGTTTTGGAGTAGCTGAACTAATATTGTAGTCATCAACTATTACCATTTGTATTTTTGTTACATTGGTATAAGTTTTACTCAAAATGACAACGTAACCAGCTGAATACATGGAAGGAAGCAAAATAGCTTCTGTCCCTAAAAGCGTTGCACCATTATATAAACGGACTGTAATGTTTTTAGGGCCTTCATCGAATCCCCAAGGTTGATAAAATTTCACTCTGCTGATGGTAGAAACGGCATCCATATTAAAAGTAAAGGTAACAGGGTTGACCGACTGCAGCCAATAAACCCCATAATTTCCATACCCACTTGATGGTAATCCTGTGTCGCCCTCACCGTCGAGTACATAACTCATAGAACCTTCTGTAGGAGTTTTATCGGCGGAAACGAATGAAGCTCCTTTTGGCACAAAAACCGGACAGGTTTGTGCATGTACAACTCCGGTTGCCATGCCTAAGAGCAAACAAACAGCATGAAATTTAACCATAAAAGTTCCTCTTTTTATTTGACAAAAATAGAAGTGTAAAAAATTTTTCATATTATTCTCTTTTGATTTGATTATTTGGTTATTATACCTGCCACCTGCACGAAAACACCGGCAGAGATCACTTTAGTTTTCTATTTTCGTTGTGTCTTCTAACATCTCCGCTGCGAAATAAAATCGCAGAAAACGCATTGCCTATTCTTAATCTACTTTCACCGGCACACTGAAAGCCTCACTTGTACATCCAATATATAGCAATCCTTTCAGCTAAAAATGTAAATAATGCATTTATTTAAGAACAAAAATGATATTGATATAAGAGCAATCTGAAGATGTACCAATAATATCGTATGTCATTACCCCATTGGCATCAATGGATATATTTTTAAATACAGATGAATCGTAATAGGTTATGTAGTAATACAGGTCGGTCTTGCCGGGTATAAAAGGCACTACCGATGGAGCTCCTGAGCTTTTGATAGCAGGCAACGAAAACTGATTGTAATACAACGCGTAGAGATCTTTTACATTCCCGGTACTGGTGGCAGAAGTATCGAATGAAACCGAAGGCATGTAGAACCAATTGGTGTAACCCAATGGAAGTGCCACCCATTTGGTTCCATCGTTATAATAAAAACCACGGTTTACATCGTATCCGTTGCATACAGAAGTAGTAGCGGTATTGTAAACCGTCATACCTGCTACGTGCTGCGTAAGCGGTGCCGGATTATTGGTGGCGGTAAGTGCTACCCTGGGAAGCAATAAACCCTTATTGCCATTACTGATCAAATCAAGTACAGCATTTGAATTCGGCTGATCGTTTGACCCTATAGTTACCTGAGCATTCAAAGATATGCAACCAACCATCAACGCTTTAACCAGAAATATAAACAAGATTTTTTTCATTTTTTCAGAGCCTTTATTTGTGTGAATATATTAATCGCGTTGCTTACTTTGTTCTATTGTCAAAAAATGAGTTTCCCTGAAAGTAATTAAAAGTAAATAAGAGAAGATCAACACACACAATACTACCCAATAACTTCCAACAGGCGTATCATTATACCCTCCGGGATTATCATCAGCTTTTTGCATCACCCCACCACTGTTCTCGTTAGCAGGAGCCGATTCAGAAAAAGAGGTTTTAGACATGTTATAAGCATACTGACTTCCTATTGAAGTAATTCTCAACTGATTAACCTGCTTATTGGTTTCCAGTATGTTCAGCAAATAAGATGAACTCTCATTCCCAGATTCATCTTTTTCTGCATTAGATAAGTGCACTGCACGTGACGAAGCTATATCGGTAATATTGGGTATATCAAAAGATTGAAGACTGAACTGACTTCCGTTGTTTGTGTTTCGGTTTGACGAAGGTCGCTTACCATTGCTTACCGGAATTTCAGTTTTTGCCCACGAAAGTTGCTTTTTTTGCGGCTTGCTTCCTTGAGAAAAATCAATATTTTGAGAAGATCCCATTGCTATTTTTTCTCCTGAACCAATGTCGGTTCCAAGATTTCTTTTATGCTCGTTGCCTAAGAAATGAAAGAGATTGATCAGAGCCCAACCGTTTAAAACTACAACGATAATTGTTAAAATTAAATTTTTCTTCATTGTTTTGGATTAATTTTGTGCTTTTTGATAGATAAAATATTCAGACATATTATTTTCCGATAACAGATATGCATATATACCTGATTAATTTTTTACAACTTTTAATGCCTGATTACGAGCTCCTTTCACCTGGACTACATAAACGCCCTGTGGATAATTTGCTTGAAGATGATACTCCGGATAGGAGTTTACTGTGGACTCGGAGAGAATACGTCCTTGTACATCAAGAACACGTACTAACGAATTCAAATCCGACTCACCTAATTGTTTCAGGACAAGGGCATTGTCGGTAAATCGCCCTTCAATTTCAGGAGTTGGGCTATCGGTTGACGCGTTCAGGCTCTTAGGAACCTTGAAATAGAGGGTAAAACGATTGGTCGCATCCGATTTCTCAGAAGTAAACGTATATTGGTTTTGCGTGTAAAGATCCACCAATGTACTCGTCTTTTTATCAAGCATCCATGCACCACCGGTAGATAAAGTACTCACGTTTGAAGCTTCAATGATAAATTGTCCACCGGTTGTCGGTGCTTTAAATCCTATTTGTACCGAATCGGTGTTCAACGGCACTCCATTAGCAACCAACTTAGTGCCTGTTTCCGAAAGTGAATACACCTGAAAGGCACTGTTATCTTCGTTATACAGTTTCTGTACATCATAATCATCGCTACCTGCTGATGAATTTTGACGGAGTCCAACGGCCGCCAGGTCAAAAACGTTCAGATTATCGGCCGGATACACCCTGAAATTGATCTGATTATCTACCGACGAAGATGTTTCACCAGTTTGAGCGCGAACGGCACTCGGATTTCCATGGGAGTATTTTCCATGTTTGAGCAAGGCTTTTCCTAACGAGAGGGTTCCATTCTGAAGATATCCGGATTTTAAGGTCAGCATAAAAACACTCATGGCTGGAATTTCCTTATAGTCTGAAACCGTAATGGCATCTCCACTTCCTGAAACTGTTACCGGAACGTAGCTTTGCGATCCGGCCACATATATCTGGGCGGTTGATGCAAACGACAAACCAGTTGCCTTTTCCATAACCTTGGCTAACTCAACGGTAGATATCGGGCTGGTATATGAATTTCCCACCAGCCAGTTGACGGTGGTAGAGGTTGTGCCCGTTGCAGAAAGAGTTTTGAGATTATCTTCAGCAAACAGTTGTTCTGAATAAGGAGTTACTGTATAAACTTTCCCGTTGAAATAAAATTTCCCTTTATCGTATGCCGAAGGGGCATCATCGGTGTACCAAAGTCCGGCACTATTTTTAAGAATTGAGTAGTCATATCCGGTAGGGCGGGGTTTTATAAGGTAAGCTTGCGCTGGTACAAGTTTTTCAGCGGCTATATATACATACTGATCCATATCGATATAATTATCAGCGGGATTGTTATCCTTGTTCCCATATATATAAGTTGTTCCACCGTAAGATGCATCAACCAATGGACGGCGCACCCAGTTACCTGCAAAATAACCTGACAATTGAGTTCCATTGAATGGAGTCGCAAACGGGAACAAAGAAGGTGAGCTTCCGTCTCCGTAGCGATAGAGGCTCATTTCCCTCTCCACAATCACCGAGCCGGCATCGACCAGCGAAGCTGAACTTCCACTACCGGTAATACGTAAAGAAGCATCGTAATCGTAATAGGCTCCTGAAGGGTTGAGCTTGTCGGACCGCAACACCAGATAACCCGAAGCATTGGTAGTGCCTCTTTTGAAAGTGGTAGCATCCACGCCCATACGTGCCGGCACTACCAGCGTATCATTCGAATCAAGTACAATGTTGGGGAAGGCAGCGTAATATGCGCCCCTATCAAATGCAGTACAGTAGAGGCTGTCGCTTGTATAAGTAGTGATGTAACGACGTGCGCCGTTAGAATGATTTCCTGAAAAACGGAACACTCCGTCTGGGGTTTTAGTATAACCGTTGGGGTTGAGCCGAAATGCGTTGTAAGCGGCATCGTGAAAGAAATTTCCTCCTAATTCCATGTAACCGGCCAATTCAACATCGACCGAATCAGTAACCTGAGCATTGTTGGCATCCCGGAATGCCTGAGGTATGTATAAAGCTACCTTACTGCTATGACTACTGGTACCTACATACATTTTCCGGTGTTAAGAAATACTACATTGTTGGTGCTTGCATATACATTTACAACACACGACAACAATACTATAGCCAAAATATTGGCAATTAAGTTTTCATTTTTCATAATTTCATTTAAATAAAATATATAATCCGTAATCCGTAATCCGTAAAAAAATAAATCTGTAAACAAGACATGAGTAACAATTATATATATATATTAAAGATGTTACTCTCAATAAACAAAACGATATACTTATGCAAATAAAAACTTGGTGCAAAATTATATCAATTTACTTAAAAAAAATATTTACATTATTTAACTAATAAATATTCTGTTAAATAACACTACATTTTTATACTAACTACACCTGAACTAATTTTTAGAGATTGGCTTAATTATAACGAGTTAACAAGACAGTTTTATTCTTTTATCACATTTATATTTATTTCAAATCAATTTAAAATACATTACATAAAAGAATTTCATATATCAATTAATTTAACAAAATGTATCGTATTGTAATTTTAATTATTTTTGTACCCCCTTTGATTTATTTACATTTGTAAATTTCAAGTTTATATTGGGATGAATCTGATGTGAAAAACAAGATTACCAAGCAATAAAGCACCTAAATACATTTAAAAGCAAGATTATGGAAAGCCTTTTTTTTGACAAAAACCTGATTTTTGAAACGAAACCCAACTATTGTAATTTCCAGACTCTTTTGGACAATATTACATTTACCGCCTCTGTCTATAATTTTACCTTTTTCGTAACGGATCATTGCGAAAAGAAGATTTTTCTTTATACCCCGGATCCTTATTTTCAGTCGGCTTTTGGTAAAATGGATAAACCAGCGCCTGTAAGCCACCAAACAATCAAAGCGATAGATCTGGGGAAAAACTCCCTGACCAGGGCAATGATCCAGGTAGCCCATCAAATAATGAAGTCCGATTTCTCAAAAAAAAACAACTTGTACTATCTGAGCTTCAATGTACCTTATCATGCATCGCCTGACTGTGAAGAGACCGTAAGGCTGATCATGTTTCCGCTATTGTTCCAGGAAAAAGCGTCACATCTTCCCTGGTTAACTTACTGCTGTGCAGAACCTATAAACGAGCCCATCGGAAATTTCAAGTATAAAAACCTGAAGACATCCGAAAGTTATTCGGTTTACATCCACGACAAAGAGAATTTCTTAGATCCAATTCAGTCTTGCTTTGGAAAGGATATTCCGTTTATGCCGACTGACAACAACCGACCGGACAGCAACGAAATAAAAATGTATAATTTCGACTTGCTAAGCGAAAATAACATTGAAATTTTGAGATTATCAGGTTTGGGATTAACAGAAACTGAAATTGCTGAAAATTTGGGGACAAGTACCATAAATATAAAGCGGCTGAAATCAGATATGTATCATTTACTTAAAATAAAATCGACACCGCAGGCTATTCTAAAATTACAAAAACAAGGACTTATTTAATCAATTTTTATTATGGAAAGTAAAGACAAGCAGGATCAGACCGGAAACATGATCCGATTGATTTCTATTTTATCGGAGATACACCAACTTCCGGTTGCACTGTCTGATTTGAACGATAATACTTATATTTATACATCGCCTTACGTAAACAATTATTTAAATAATTGCAATGCGACCTCCAACGGATATTCTTCTTACAAAGAAAATATTTGTGAGAAAGAAAAAGAACTCATTGATGAAATTGACAATAAATCAAAAGAGATACTGACAAAGGCTTACAGAAAAAACAGAAACTCCAACCTGCGGGTTTCTTACAATCTGAAAATAAGGCAAAAATGCGGAAAAATCATGCCAGTGAATTTATATATCAGCCCAGTAGTACTTGGATGGAACGGAAACACTATTTTAAAGCTGGAATTGTATAAATACATAAAAATAAGCGGATACCAGCGCTTTACCCTACACAGCTCACCCACGACCGGTAGTAACGAATTGTATTATTCGAGAGTCAAGAAAAAATACATCGACAGTGAAATGCTAAAGCTAAAACCTGTTGAAATTCAGCTACTAAAATTTATAGCATCCGGCTATACCGAAACGCTGGCAGCAAAAAAACTTAACATAAAAATTGACTTGTTAAGGTATTACAAAAAGGATATTTTCAAAAAATACCATGTAAACAACACATCGGAAGCTATTTATGTGGCCGCTCAAAATAACTTAATTTAGCAAGCAATGCTTAACTAATTATTCATAAAAAACCATCGTGAAAAAAGAATGAGATGTCCGTCGATTCTATCTTTTCTACTGAAAAAAACCATGAGTGAATTAAAAGAAACCATGGTCATCCTTCTTTGCTAAAAAAAGAGCAAATAACTTTAATCATCAAAGAATCATTTGGCTGTACAACTATATCATTAAAGATCCACCCCAAGCATTCCCTTGAGCAAATATCCGATAAGGAACGAGAAAGCCGCCACACCCAAACTGATAAAGGTCATTTCGAGGAAGCGCGATTTAAAATCGAGGTCCTTGGCCATGGAAATGTAATAATTGAAGGCGAAAATAATGATCACCGCCAGTGCCAGCGTTATGCCCAGCGCCAGAAACTTACTACCCAACAGCAGGAACGGGAGGATAAGCAAAGCCACCGTGAAAAGATAAGCCACACCTGTGTAAACGGCTGATTTCTTAGCCCGCTCATCGCCTTCGGCTTTTGAAGATAGATAATCCGATGCCGCCATGGAAAGAGCCGCTGAAATACCTGTAACCAATCCGGCCAGCGAAATCACTTTGGTATCGCCGAGCGCCAACGTAAACCCGGCCAGCGAACCGGTAAGTTCCACCAAAGCATCATTCAGTCCCAGCACCACCGACCCTACATACTGAAGTCTCTCCTCATCAAGCATGTTCAGCACTTTCTTTTCGTGCTCGTTCTCCTCTTCCGAAAACTTTTTCGTTTCAGGAAAGTGTACCGACAACATGTCGTACAGCCGTGAACCTGTCCCTTCACGTTTCTCCATTTGCTTGAGGACGAACGACAAGCCCAACACACGAGCGAACAAAACGGTTCGGGCGACACGCCATTTATTGGGTTTCAGTTCAATACCTGTTTTATTTTGCCAGAAAAGATAGTGGTTCTTTTCCTGATGGGCAATCAGCCGGAGCACTTCGGCATTGTTTTTATCTTTACATTGATCGGCCAGCTTATTATAGATAGCATGTTCGGTAATTTCCGTTTGTTGAGCCGTCAATACTAATTTCCTGATTTTTTCTTCCATAAAGTTTGATGTTTTACATTGCAAAGTTATATTTTTTGTTGTGAAATTTAAATTTAAATATAAGGTTTTCTTTAAATATCCTATTATTTACCGCAAATCAAATACATAGCATTTTTATCAGAATAATGATTATTCATTTCTTTCAGTTAAAAAAAATAACTATCTTCGTTGGGTGAAAAAATCATTTCCATGCCTAAATATTTCATTCCATTATTGCTGGTAATATTTTTCCCCCGGAATATCTTTTCGGAAAATCTTGGAAAACGAATTGCTTCCGTACCTTTCCAACTGGTCGGGAACTATATTGTTGTAGAAACACGCGTCAACGACTCCCCTCCGCTCAACCTGATTCTCGACACTGGGGTACGAAACACCATCATCACCGAACTCGACGAAAAAGACAGCCTGCAACTAAGTTACTCTAAAACAATCAATTTGCAAGGACTTGGACACGGAAAAAACATTGAAGCGCTGATGAGCGACAGTAATTCCTTGCGTTTTGGAAAATTCACGCTCAAAAACAGAAGTGTATGCGTGGTGAAGGACAAGTTGTTCAATCTTTCGGGTCAAATAGGGACAAAAGTGAACGGCATGCTGGGAGCCGATTTTTTTCAGGATTACGTGGTACAGATAGATTATTCAGCCCGGCGCATCCGTTTTTACGACATTAAATCGTTTATTCCTCCTGAAAAATATGATGTTATGCCCATGAATATCAACGGAAGGAAAATGTACGTCTATCTATCGGTGCTGGAAACCGACACCGCGCACCGAAAAATAAAAATGCTCATCGATACGGGAGCCGAACTGAACGCCTGGTTCCAAACCATCACCAGCGAGGCACTCCATATCCCCGAGCGCAGCATCCGCGGCAGGATTGGCGAAGGGTTCAGTGGCGAAATTAAAGGTATTTTCGCCCGGGTACCTCAAATTTGCCTCGGAAACTATTGTATGAAAGATCCGGTGGTAGCCTTTCCCGATTCGGCCTCCATATCGGGCATCATGGCTTTGTCCGACCGCGACGGCACTATTGGTAGCGGCTTTTTAAGGCGGTTCAACCTTATTTTCGATTACCGGCGAAGAAACCTTTACTTCAAAAAAAACAGTGGATTCAAGCAGCCCTCCCGATACAACATTGCAGGGGTGGAAATCGTTCAGTCGTTCAACTATATCCCTCAAACAGAGGTAACTCATGTCTGGGAAAAATCACCTGCCGAAAAAGCCGGCTTCAAAGAAGGCGATATCATCCTGGAAATTGATGGGCAAAAAACATTCAACCTGAAACTGAGTGAAATAAAAAATTATTTTGAAACCCCCATGAAACGTAAACTTTACGTTACTTTGTTCAGAAATGGAAAAACCATTGAATCTGAATTGAATATGAAAGATCGGTTGTAATTTACCCGGATACATTTTTTGCATATAAGTTTAAATTTGTTACATTTGTATCGTTATCAACATTTTGTCTTAATTTTAAATTTTAGTTTATGGGACTTTTGAAAGAATTTAAAGAATTTGCCATTAAAGGCAATGCCATTGACCTGGCTGTCGGTGTTATCATCGGGGGCGCTTTTGGTAAAATCATTACCAGCATTATCGATGATATTATCATGCCTCTTGTTGGCGCCATAATCGGTAAACCCGATTTCAGCGGTTTGTATGTTGTTCTGAAAGATGGCACTACCCCTGTACCCGACGGAGCCACGTTAGCGGCAGCAAAGGCTACTGGAGCAAGTGTTTTTGCGTACGGCAACTTTATCACCGTGGCCATTAATTTCCTGCTTTTGACTTTGGTGGTTTTTTGGTTGGTAAAAACTATCAATTCCATGAAAAAGAAAGAAATTGCAGTGTCCACCGCGCCTGCTGCTCCATCTACTGAAGAAAAATTGCTTACCGAAATACGTGATTTATTAAAAAACAAATAAGTAGTTTGAGATATTTAATGACATGTTTTAACCACAATAGAACACATGGAAATTATGGTAGAAAAAAGACTTGGTTAACTAATAAACGTATCTGACGATACGTTTTACAGCGCTGAAATTATCCCGGAAACCTGGATCATCCTATGTGCTCTTAATCTTTTATCTTATATTCAAAACTATTGTGAATTCTATGTAGTGAAAACATGTCATAATATTTATTGTGTACTTAATCCGAAATTTGTAAACCGAAAAAGTATAAAATTCGTTTCGTCAGAGAGAACCTTCATCGACCGGAACGAATTTTTTATTTATGTGAAAAACGAAGCCATAACTGGTTCTACCCGGTTCACACGATGATTCTTGCTTTTACCTTGTCGGCATTTGAATAGGGTGTTTCATCGGGAAAATGGGTTTGTTTGTCGATTTTATGTTGCAAAACGGTTGTTTGGGAGTGTAATTTTGTCGAAAAAAATTAAATAATTGAATTTATGGAAAAAGAATTTAAAAATCTACGCCACCACGGACGATTGAGAGGAATCGGCTTTGGATTGATCATCATGGTCATTGGCCTTTTGCTTTTGGGTTACAACACCGGGCTACTTTCGCCGGTAACTAAGAGCATTGTGTTCTCGTGGCCTATGTTTCTTGTAGCGCTGGGAGTTTACCAATTTTTCAAACGACATCTGACTCCCGGTATTATTCTGATTTTAGTAGGAGGTTTTTTTATCATTCCTCGAATTATTTCGGTTTACCCGGCCCTGTTCCCCGGTTTCAGCGGCGATTTTGCCGCGCTCTACTGGCCATTCCTGCTGATTGGAACCGGCATTGTCCTCATCCTGAACCGAACTTTTTTCTGGAATAAAAGCCATTATTGGAAAGATGGGGATTACGGTCATTATCACCGCCATCACCGGAAGTATGAAGCTGTAAACCCTGAATTCGAAAAAAACGCCGTATTCGGAAGCGGTGAGTACATCGTGCTCGACCCGGTATTTAAAGGCGGCGAACTGAACGCGGTGTTTGGCGGTATTACGCTCGACTTGCGCAAAACAACCATTCCCGAAGGTGAAACGGTAATTGATGTCAATTCGGTTTTCGGAGGAGTTACCATTTATGTACCTACCGATTGGCTTATTGAGCTTCATGTTGATCCGATTTTCGGGGGGTTCAGCGATACCCGTCTGGTGGATGAAAAAACAATGGATTCCTCCAGAAAATTATTGATAACCGGAGCCTGCGTTTTCGGGGGCGGCGAAATTAGGAACTAACATCTGAATTTCACCCGGAGAACATCCGAAAAACGTTATCAAATGATTATGAACCGGACTATTATAAGAGTTATTCAGTACTCGGTTGTGTGGGTCATCTACGCCGCGTTACACGCCGTGTCGGTTTTTTACCTGGCTCAGGCGCCTGACGGCGTTGTCGTGGCCGATGCTATCATCCACGCTTTCCTGTTCGGAATTATCGGATACCTGCTGGGCTATATTTTCCGTTACGGGAACTACGAATCGCTTCCCGGATTTCAGCGCATAACCACTTGCGCGGCTCTCGGATTGCTTTCGATAGTAGTTTGGGCCGGCATTGGCCTCGGGGGTATTTATCTGCTTTTCGGCTCTAAAACCGTTTTGTTACTCGTACCCACTCTTCCGGTACGCGTATTGATTGCCATTTTGGTAAACATCATCCTGGCTCAGTATTATATCAAATCGGTAAAAGAAACCCGGAATGCGCTGGATGATGAGATTCTGTCAGAAAAAAAACTCATCCGCGAAGAAACCGATGATGTTGTTGCTCCCGAAAAACCGGATAACGAGCCGGCTATTGAAAGAATCTCGGTTAAAAGCGGGCAAAAAATACATGTTATTCTGGTTCCTGATATTATTTACCTGCAAGCCGATGGCGATTATGTGTTCATTTTCACGGCTGATGGGAAATACCTGAAAGAGCAAACCATGAAATATTTTGAAGAACATCTGCCCACGAATAAGTTTGTAAGGATTCATCGCTCGTACATTGTGAATGTGGAGGCTATATCAAGGATTGAACTCTACGAAAAACAAAATCAGGTGATTACGATGAAAAATGGGCATCACGTCAAAGCCAGCCAAACGGGATATAAAAACCTGAGAAAAGCGTTGAATTTATAATTAAAAGATAGCTTATCAGACATCCTTTTATGAAAATGCCGATTCATAAGCTACTTTTTTAGGAAGCTCCGTATTCCAATGTTTGATTTTCGGATATTATACACCAGGTTTGAGATTCGCTGGTATCTATTTTTAAAAGTAACCATCCTGTCGCGTTCAGTTTCCTTCATCATTTCCTCAAAAACTTGTACCATGCTTTTATAGAGGGTTGTGGCATTAATGGTTCGTTACAGAACGTAGAGTATTCAAGCGGTAATCTTGCCCCAATCCTCAAAGTCATTAATGATTTGTTTATTTTTTGAAAAGTTCGTGTTAATCCCGAACCTTTGAACAACCGTTCTTTAGTGATTCATTGTTTTACATTGCTTTACGATTCGGCATTGAGGATGGTTCAACTACTGACATTTTAGTATTCAACCATCCGGTTTTAGCTAATTTGACAGCGGCCAATGCGGCATTGAAATAGAAATTAAATTTGCCTCACCACGAGCCTGGCAATTTATTAAACCACTGCGTTGTTTGGCATGTCTCCATGATTACAGAAAAATTTGTAAGGTTTTTTATTTTTAACAAATCATCTAATTTTTTTTAGATTGATTATTCGATATTTATTTGATTTATAAAAACCCATTGTGTATGAAACAACCTATTATATGTTGGTCGCTTCCGAATCATTATTCAATGATGTCATTCATACAGACAAACGAAAGAAAGAAATATTTTACAGGAATGAGTAAAAAAGGTGTTTCATTTCAAAAAAAAACATCCCGACTGTGTTTACAACCGGGACGTTTTCTTGTTCGTATTTTTGGCTTTTACTTCACTTCTTCAAAATCCACATCGGTAACATCACCCTCTTGGTTTCCACCTTGTGCGCCACCTTGCTGACTACCACCAAAATCTTGTGAACCTGCTTGTTGACCTCCTGCTTGTGCATTTTGGGCATTGTACATGTCCTGACTTGCAGCCTGAAATACCGCATTTAATTCATTTGACGCCGAGTCAATTCCGGCTAAATCCTGTGCTTTGTGAGCTTCTTTCAGTTTTGTCAAAGCAGCTTCGATAGGAGCTTTCTTATCGGCAGGAATTTTGTCTCCAATTTCGCTCAGTTGTTTTTCAGTCTGGAAAATCAGAGAGTCGGCATGGTTCAGTTTGTCGATACGTTCTTTTTCTTTGGCATCGGCCTCAGCATTGGCGGCAGCTTCGTCCTTCATACGTTTGATTTCTGCATCACTCAATCCTGAAGAAGCCTCGATACGGATACTTTGTTCTTTTCCGGTAGCTTTATCTTTGGCCGATACATGTAAAATACCGTTCGCGTCGATATCGAACGTTACTTCGATTTGTGGTTCACCACGACGGGCAGGCATAATGCCGTCCAGATGGAAACGGCCTAACGATTTATTATGAATTGCCGTAGGACGTTCGCCCTGTAATACGTGAATTTCTACCGAAGGCTGATTGTCGGCAGCCGTTGTAAATGTTTCCGATTTTTTGGTCGGAATGGTGGTATTGGCTTCAATCATTTTGGTCATAACACCACCCATGGTTTCGATACCCATCGACAGAGGGGTAACATCGAGCAACAACACATCTTTTACATCGCCGCTCAATACACCGCCCTGGATAGCTGCACCAACAGCCACTACTTCATCGGGGTTTACCCCTTTCGAAGGAGCTTTGCCGAAGAATTTCTCAACAGCAGTCTGTATAGCCGGGATACGGGTAGAACCACCTACAAGGATCACTTCATCGATATCGTTGATGGTTAGGCCTGCATTTTTCAGGGCCGAACGGCATGGATCGATGGTACGCTGAATCAGGTCGTCGATCAATTGTTCGAATTTAGCACGGGTCAGAGTGCGTACCAAGTGGCGGGGCACTCCATCAACCGGCATAATGTACGGCAGGTTAATTTCCGAAGAAGTGGTATTCGAAAGTTCAATCTTCGCTTTTTCGGCAGCTTCTTTCAAACGTTGCAGAGCCATAGGGTCTTTGCTCAGATCTATGCCGCTGTTTTCGTTTTTGAATTCCTGTACCAGCCAGTCGATAATGCGGTGGTCGAAGTCGTCGCCACCAAGGTGAGTATCACCGTCGGTCGATTTTACTTCGAATACGCCATCGCCCAGTTCAAGTACCGAAACGTCGTGAGTACCACCACCACAGTCGAACACTACGATTTTCATATCCTTGTTGGTTTTATCCAACCCATAAGCCAGCGCTGCGGCAGTAGGTTCGTTGATAATACGTTTCACGTTCAGACCTGCAATTTCACCGGCTTCCTTGGTGGCCTGACGTTGCGCGTCGTTAAAGTAAGCAGGCACGGTGATTACCGCGTCGGTAACTTCCTGTCCAAGATACTCTTCAGCTGTTTTTTTCATTTTCTGAAGGATAATGGCCGAAATTTCCTGCGGAGTGTACATGCGTCCGTCGATGTCCACACGAGGTGTATTGTTGTCGCCGCGAACCACCTTGTAAGGTACGCGTTCAATTTCCTTCGACAAACGGTCGTAGGTTTCGCCCATGAAACGTTTGATCGAGAACACAGTTTTCAGAGGGTTTGTAATGGCTTGACGTTTAGCTGGATCACCCACTTTGCGTTCGCCGCCATCCACAAAACCGACTACGGAAGGAGTTGTACGTTTTCCTTCGCTGTTGGCTATTACGATCGGTTCGTTACCTTCCATTACAGAAACACACGAGTTGGTGGTTCCTAAGTCAATTCCAATTATTTTTCCCATAATGTTTGATGATTATTTTAATTCGTTTGTATTTTTCGTTTTTAAATTCTCTTTTGTTCCTTTCAAACGATGTGCCATGATAAATTCGAAGAGTGAAAAACCTGTTTTTTGTCAAAAAAATGGAAAATTAAGGCTTACTATGGTTAAGAGGACTGACAAATCGTCATATAATGTGCCAGAGCTTAAAAATTCTTATTTACACTTGTGTTTATCTTTTTGTCGATTTTTTCAACATTATGACATGAAATCTTCATTGTAATGGAACAAACAACCGCTATTTTGAAATATATTTTATATTTATGTAACAATGCTTATGTTTCTGTTTGTATTTAACAAATTAAAATGTATCTTTGCAAATGTTCAGTAATAAAACGAACATCATAAAAGAGCCATCCGGCTCCATAGTATTGATACTTATCTGTTTGACTTTTTTTTAAAAACATAATTCAAACAAATAACGTTTGAATATCCACCGTTTACCTACCTTGCATTAGGTTTTTAATAGAATGGGAATCATGAGTACTCCCAACCACTGTTGTTCCATAAATGAGAGCAGATGGCATTGTTTCTGCTCGCCCCAATAACGTTAAATGAAAACAAATCCTTACATATCCAATTGTTTACATGTTATGATTGTAAAGTTTAATTTATTATATAACCCATTTTAAAAAAATTGTATGACACGGAAGACGCATTATGGATTGAATTTCAGGATGTGATTCCGAAAAATGGTAAATTTCAAGCTTATGAAAAAAGTTACTTTATTATTCTTATTGTTGTTGTTATTGTGTTCAGCAAATAGCGTGTTGGGGCAAACTAATTTTACTGCCACTTACACTTTCACCGGATCAACTGGAAATGTAGCAAGTTTTGCTTACAATGGCACTACTTACCCTGGAATAGCCGTTGGAAGTATTGAAAAAGTAGGTGTGACCACTTCACCTAATACTGACAACTTTAGGGCTACAGGCTGGCCTACAGGTGCTACTGATGGTAGTAACACCTTTACTGGCAGCGTAAACATCGGTAAATATATTGGATTTACAATAACAGCCAATTCAGGGTATAAGTTTACTGTTTCATCAATAACTTTTGGCATAGGACGTAGTGGTACAGGCACAAGACAGTTACAATGGAGAGGTAGCGCAGACTCTTATGGCTCAATTATTAACAATTACACAACATTAGCAAGTGGACTCACAAACACAAGCGGCGTTTTAACGAATCCAGATGCTAATTCAAGTTGGACAGGAAACGTTCTTACATTAGGAAGTTCATATGCAGACATTACAACTTCGGCTGGTTTTAGACTTTATTTTTACAATGCCGAGGCAGCAGGTGGTACCGCAGGTTTACAAACGTCTTTAACAATAACAGGAACATATACATCATCTGCCTCAACTCCAACTATCACTGTTACCCCCACTTCTTTAACCGGCTTTACATACGTTTATGGAAATGGTCCTTCCACAGAACAATCGTTTACCGCAAGCGCCGCAAACCTGACCACTAATTTAACGTTGGATGCTCCTGCAGATTACGAGATATCGACCACCTCAGGATCGGGGTTCGGATCGTCGGTTTCCCTGACCCCATCAGGCGGAAGCGTGGCCGCAACTACGGTTTACGTTCGGTTGAAATCGGGTCTTGCCGTAGGTACGTACAACTCCGAAACCATTACCGCGGCTTCATCCGGAGCTACTTCTAAAACAGTTACCTGTAGCGGGACTGTTACCTGTACGGCATCTACCGTATCTTTTGCTTCTGGCACAATAAACAAAAATACAGGAGATGCTACTTTTACAAACACCTTCAGTTCCAATAGTTCAGGAGCCGTAAACTATACCAGCAGCAATACATCAGTTGCGACGGTAAGCTCGGACGGAACGGTAACTATAATTGGCGGAGGAACAACCACCATTACTGCTACCCAGGCGGCTGCTGGCAATTATTGTAGTAATACGGCTACCTATACATTGAATATCCGCTCTGTATCGGTGTCGCCTACCTCGCTTTCATTCAGTTCAAATACAGGAACAACTTCGGCTTCACAGTCGGTTACGGTAACGGGCACTCAGCTTTCTACTGCACCAACTTATGCCATAAGCGGTACCGATGCCGCCATGTTTGCAGCTTCCGGAACCCTAACTACGGATGGTGGAACGGTAGTGGTAACATTCACCCCAACATCTGTAGGCTCAAAAACAGCAACTCTTACTATTACGGGCGAAAGCGGAGCTGTTGTAAAAACCGTATCGTTGACCGGTTCAGCTACCCTGGAAGCCCCTACAGCTACCGCGGCCACATCTGTATCTACCGCCGGTTTTGCCGCTAACTGGGATGTTGTTAGCGGCGCAGGATGTTATAAGCTTGATGTTTATACAAAAAGCACAAGTGGCTCCACAACAGTAACCGAGGAATTTTCGGGTGGTACTACAGCTCCTACAGATTGGACTTTTACAACCATAGGCGGCACATATACTACCTCTGGTAATTATGGTGTATCGTCTCCATCTTTACAATTTGATGCTACAGGTGATCAGGTAATAACACCCACATTGCCTTACGCCGCTACAAGTCTCAGTTTTTGGATCAAAGGACAGGGCACAAACGCTTCAAGCGCATTGCTGGTAGAAGGATACAACGGAAGCAGTTGGGTGTCCATACAAAACATCACCAGCTCTATTCCCACAACAGGGACAACATACACATACAATTCAACTTCATCTCCATCTTTGCCTTCGAATATTGTACAATTCAGATTTACATATACCAAATCCAGCGGAAATCTGGCTTTCGATGATGTGTCGTACACCTATAGTTCTGCAACTAACGATCCGGTTTCTGGTTCACCATTTACCATTACGGCTCCTTCAACGTCATATTCCCTGACGGGATTAACCGCAGGTACAACGTATTATTACACGGTGAAGGCTACCGACTGTTCTGCTACATCATCATCGGCTTCCAATGAAATATCGGTCTCGCTACTCAGTGGCCCTTCAATAACCGTTTCACCTTCATCTGTGTCAGGTCTGGATTATGCTTATGAGGATGGGCCATCGCCTATCGGGACATTTGATGTTGCCGGGTATGATCTGTCCGGCAATATTACCGTTACGGCGCCAACAGATTTTGAAGTGTCATTGGATGGATCGGTTTACTCTTCCGTGTTAACGCTGCCGGCAGCGGGGGGAACGGTTTATGTCAGACTGAAGGCCGGTTTAAGCATAGCATCTTATGCCGAAAATCTAACATTGGTTTCGGGCAGCGCTTCGGCGGTGATTAACCTCGATGGAAATGTGATTGCCGGACAAATTTCGATCAACGATGTTTTGAACGATTCGAGCTGGACCATGTCTATGCCCGAAACCGGAACGTTGAAAATATACGAGCAAACCACAGGGTCGGGGTATGCCGATGAGCTTTTTTTCAGCAAATACCTCGAAGGCCAGGGGAATAACAAACTTCTTGAAATTTACAATGGAACCCAGAATACAATAACCGACTTATCCATTTATTCTGTAAAAGTATTTCAGAACGGGGGTGGTACGGCGATAAACTGGGTTACCGGAACGGTAAAAACCTATACTCTCTCCGGTTCGTTGGCTCCCGGCGAATCGAAAGTAATTTTTACCCGTTCCACTACGAGCCCCGTATGTTCTAATTTTGATAGTTCATGGCAGGAGTTCACCATTACCAATCCTTTACAGTTCAATGGAAACGACCCTGTTATTTTAGTAAAAACTGTTGGTGGAGTTTCTACCACCATCGATGTTATTGGTCAAACCGAAGGCACTACTCCTGCTTCTTATTGGGGCGACGCGTCTTTGAATACGTTAAGGGTATTTCTGGTCAGAAACAATACAGTAAAAAGCGGGGTCAATGCTGTGGCCGCCAATACTACAAGCTTCAGCACACTGACAACTGAATGGACTATGCAAACTGATATAGACGAGGGAACCTCCGGAACTTCGACCTGCGATGCCATTTCGGACTTCGGTAGTTACGATTATAACGCCACTTACGGTAGCTGGAATTTGATGGATGGTGTGGTAAGCAATACGAATCAGGTTACCATTAGCGATGCATCAGCACGTCCGTGCGAATTGATGAAAGCCGAAATAACTGATGCGTCAAACAATGTGCTGGGTACGAATACATTCAGGATACCGATCATGGTTAAAGACTCAAAACTTATCTCGGATGCCACATCATCCTTTACCTCTGATGTGTGTTCCGATTGCGATATAGCCATCTTGAACGGTGGAACATTGTTGTCGTCCTCTTCCGGAAACAGGGAATTGAGGAATGCTTATGTGCTTGCTGGTGGAAAAATGGATATTACCAATGGAAGTTGGGCTATCCATAACCTCGTTCTTAAAGCCGGTTACTCGGGGAATTTATACAGTTCATTCCCTACGGCGTCCCTGAAGATAAACAACTCGCTGACAATAAATGGGATATTGAGGTACATTCGTACATTTGACGATACGCAATGGTATTTTATTTCGTTCCCGTACGATGTGAAGATTTCCGACATAACTTCGCCCGATCCATCTTTTGGGGCGTATAATTATACCAATTGGTTTATAAAATATTGGGATGGGCAAAGTCGCGCAACCAACAGGACCGCATCAGGCAATTGGAAAAAATACATACCCGGAGATGCTGTTTACAATGCCAACAACGGCTATTTAAAGGCAAATGTAGGATACAATTTTGGACTGAAGAGTGGAATAAAAGAGGTTGTATTCCCGTTTTCCATCAATAATGTCATCACCGCAGAAACATCGAAAACCATATCGCTTACCGCTTTCGTCAAAGGAGATGGCACAAGCGATCCTTATAGCGATGGCTGGAACATGGTGGGGTTGCCATATTTCAGCAAATTCGAGGGAAATGGATCTAATCTACCGTTCTTTTATCTGTCGGATGGGGGAAGTTCAAAAACATATACCTATTTCGACCCCGATGACTTAACGGGAACCAATGCTTTGAATCCCTTTATTTCGTACTATGTTCAGGCTGATAATACCCTGGCAACATCGGGCGCCACATTTGATTTGTCATCGAGGCGGCTGTCGCCGACGATTGACAATGACCTTCAGGAGAAGGATAAAGTCAGGATATTCTATACATCAGCCACGGGCGAAGATTATATGAATTTAGTGCTGAGCGACAAAGAAGACAGCAACTACAAAATTGGATCTGACTTGGTGAAATGGTTTGGAACTGGAACCTCCAAACCACAAATTTACGCAACTCAGGGAGGTTTTGATCTTGCAGTGGATGCCGTAAGTTATATGCAGGCTACTAATATACCGGTTACGGTTTACAACCAAAACGCCGGAAGCGCCACTTTCAAAGCGAATTCGATTAAAGCTCCGAACCTGTCTCAACTAATTTTGACAGATAAGGAAACCGGCATGAATACCGATTTGCTCATTTCGGATTACATTTATAACGCTGCTGCCGGAACTGTTAATAACCGCTTTGTTATCACGGCAGTAAATAAAATAGTGAATTCAAACAACGATGTAACAGGCAACGAGTCTTTTACAATCAACCTATCTGATGATAACCTTATCCTTTCCCATTTGAAAGGGAGTTGCAATGTCAGGTTGTTTGATATAGCCGGAAAGTTAATATTCAATGGAAAACCAACGGTTGATGTTCTGAACATTCATCTTCCTGTCAAAGGGGTGTACACGTTATCCGTTTCATCAGAAACAGGAGTTTACAGCCGGAAGATTATTTCATTCTAACAAAATGATGAACTTGTAATTAATTCTATTTTAAATATAAAGCAATGCCTGAAGAATAAATTTTGTTCATCAGGTATTACAGAAATGTGAATCGTGAAACAAGCATGATCGCAGAGGGGGATACCAAAGATAATGTTTCGATGGTTACCACAACGGGTTTGCTCGTTTCGTGCGACATTTAAAATCAATGAATATAGCATGAAATTCTTAAGTAACAAGTCTATTGTATTAACTTTAGCAACTTTCGTGGCAATTTTCTTTTCTTTTCTGTACATTGTGGGCAACGAAGAACAGCACATTCAAAAAGTCGAACAAATATCGGTAGCCCCGGTTTCTAACGAACTGTTATTTGTTAATATCAAAAAAATGAGTGTTTTAGATCAAATGAAACCTATTAGGGTAAAATCGGAATTCAAAATTAAAGAAAGGAGTGATGTTAAGAATAACGAAATGACCTTTTTGAGCAATGGCTATTCAGCATACTCGAGCATTGCGTTTTATCCGGCAAGAGGAAGCCTCCTTTCGACCCAAAGGGATAAAAAACAGAATAAACTATCTTATAAATCCAATATCCTGGTTCTCGATTATCAACCAGCCGAAAACAATTCCTTTTTAGCAAGCAACCTCAGCCTGCCGATATCCAACGATGATGTGTTGTCGGGTGCTAATAAACCGATGAGAGTGGATGGAGATAGTGATTCGGGTGAACCACCAGTCCCTGTTTCTGGAAAATGGTACGAATGGGTTGTGTTTTCTCTCGTTGCGTTTTTATACGTTATTAAAAGGAAAAAGAGGTTGTCGGCTATGTGCTGACAACCTCTCTTCTTTATACCGATGAGCCGAATGGCTCGACTAAATAATTTCAATTCCCTGTTCTTTGCATATTTCAAGCGCAATTTCGCGTAATTTGAATTTTTGTATTTTACCGCTGCCGGTAAGCGGATATTCGGGAACGAAAAAGATATAACGGGGAATTTTGTACCTCGCAATTTTATCTTTACAGAACTCTTTCACATCTTCGGGTAAAATATCCACACCATCGTGAGGAATGATAAAAACGCCCACATCTTCGCCATATCTGGGCGAGGTTACCGCCACTACTTGCGCATCTTTCACTCCGGGCATGTGGTAGAGAAATTCTTCTATCTCGCGGGGCGATATGTTTTCTCCTCCCCTGATGATCATATCTTTTATACGACCCGTAATCCTGTAATTTCCATCGGGATCTTTCACTCCAAGGTCGCCCGAATGCAGGTACCCGTTTTTATCAATTACTTCGGATGTAGCCTGGGGATTTTTGTAATAACCTTTCATCACGTTGTAGCCACGGCAACACATCTCGCCCTGAACGCCATCGGGGCACACTTCGCCCGTTTCGGGATGAATCACCGCCACTTCGGTAAATTCATAATCGCTTCCCACCGTCGTACAGCGGATTTCGAACGAATCTTCAAACCGTGTTTGAGTCATTCCCGGTGAAGTTTCGGTAAGCCCGTAAACGCTGGTAATAGTCATGAACATTTTCTCGCTTACCCTGCGCATAAGCTCGATGGGACAAAGGGCGCCCGCCATAATCCCGGTTCGGAGCGACGACATGTCGAACATCGGGAACATGGGATGATTAAGTTCAGCGATAAACATGGTAGGTACTCCGTATAAGGCGGTGCATCGTTCGCGGTGAACCGACGCCAACACCACCAGCGGATCGAACTTTTCCACCATTACCTGCGTACATCCGTGTGTAAGGCAGTTCATGGTGGCAAGTACCACGCCGAAGCAATGGAATAGCGGCACACATACGCAAAGCTTATCGTCCTGCGTAAATTTCATGTGCTCGCCCGTCAGGTAACCGTTGTTGGCTATGTTGTGGTGAGAAAGCATCACCCCTTTGGGAAAGCCGGTGGTACCTGAAGTATATTGCATGTTTACCACATCGTGGCAATTTACTTTACTTTTAATTTTTGCTAATTCATCGTTGGGAAGATTATCTCCAAGCAACAATAGTTCGGCGGTATTGTACATGCCACGGTGTTTTTCCTGGCCGATGTAAACCACGTTTTTCAGGCACGAAAACCGTTCCGACTTAACAAGGCCGCGTGGCGAAATTTTGAGTTCGGGCACAAGCGAATAGATCATTTTCACGTAATCGCTCCCCGAAACACCATCGGTAATACATATTGTGTGCATGTCGGAGTTTTCCATTACAAACGCCAGTTCATGCTCTTTGTAGTTGGTATTTACCGTTACAGCCACAGCGCCTATTTTGGCGCAGGCGTAAAGCAATGTCAACCAATCGGGTACATTCTGAGCCCAGATGCCCACGTGCGAACCGCTGGTTACTCCTATGGACAGTAAGCCTTTGGCCATGTTGTCCACACGGGAATTGAACACACTCCAACTGAATCTCAGGTTGCGGTCGGAATATACAATGTACTCGTGATCAGGCGTTTTTTCGGCCCAATACTCGAGCCAGTCTCCTAAAGTTTTATCGTATAATTGCATGACAATTATCAGTTTTCTATGAACGGTTTTGTGAAAATAAAAAGCGCGGTAACGTTCCGGTTACATGTTGATAGCTCAACCGCTTTATCACTTTTGTTTGTTTAAGCAGGCGAGTAAACCACGGCCACAATTTTCGCCGGGGAAGCATTTCCCGAACTTACCAAATGCGGAACGATAGAATCGTAGTAAATGCTTTCGCCTTTGTGAAGGACATGGGAGTCCTTGCCATAAGAAATTTTCACCGATCCTTCGAGCACATAAATGAACTCCTCTCCTTCGTGGGTGGAGTAAATCGGGTCATCTTCGGTGGATGGGTTGATATCGATAACGAACGGTTCCATGTTCCTCCCGGTTTTTCCGGACGCCAAAGCAAAAAAATCGAGGTGCGAGTTGGCTACGGAAAGTTGACTCGAGAACGAAGCAGGCTCCTGTTGCTCATTGCTGGTGTGTATTATCGGGCCAAGATGCTCGCTGTCATCTAAAAATGTGCCTAAACGAACGCCCAGCGCCCTTGCTATTTTGAGCAGTGCAGCCAGCGAAGGAACGGTATCGCTGTTTAAAATTACGTCAATTTGAGATTCACTTAAACCGCTCCTTTCCGATAGTGTAGCGATGGAAATGTTTTTATCGGAACACATGCGCCCGATTTTTTCACCTACAAAGTTGTTTGCCATAAGATATTAGTTTGCCAGTTACGAATTATAACCTGTGTTGGAACAGATAAATAATAACTGTTATTTTTTCGCACGCAAAAATAATAAATTATTTTAAAAACGCCTTGTTTTTTTACTTATTATACGAATAAAAAATTCCTGAAACTGATTTTTTATTCATTTTCTATCTGGAAATGAATAAAAAACAAATAACCGGAGATTTTCTTAAACTCCGGTTATTTGATTGTGTATGTACAAAGGATTTTATTTCCTGGCAAGCGCGGTTTCGTAACGTCCGGCCAAAGATAACAACGACAACGCCGCTTCCAGGTCTTTGTCGTTTCGCAGCGAATATTCCACTTCTCCCTTCTGGAAATAATAACGCTTCACAATTTCCACGCTCAACAAGTCGATTATATCCTGCTTGTTGTCGGCTATATTTTTATCAATATCAGGGGTTAAACGGGCTTTCAACGCGTCAAATTCCGCAGCTGCCGTTTTGTCGAAGCCTTCGTATTTGGCTACATCCACCAATTCATTGAAATACTTTTCGCTTTGGCTGACGTAGGTAAATTTCCGTTCTTTCAGGTATTTTACAAAGTCGGCAAAAACCGAATCGGTCAGATGAAACGAAGACGCGGGTGCAATGGTTGGATGCGTAGCTACAAATTTTGTAGCATAATCGAAATAAAAATTTTGAGTGTAAATGTAGTAGGAAATGTTCAATTTCTGGTTGTCAGTAATCACTGAGTCGGGGTTAATACCGCCTCCATCGCGCACTTTACGACCATTTTTCGTGTAAAAAACATGGGTCAGGCTGTCGGGAACGCGTCCCACGCTGCCGTCTTCGTTGCGGTGGCTGTAGTCTATCGCCTGAATGCACCGTCCACTCGGAATGTAATACTTGGCCGTGGTTACTTTCAGGTTTCCTCCGAAATCAATCGGCCGGATATTTTGCACCAATCCTTTACCAAAAGTCCGTTCGCCGACAATAATGCCCCGGTCAAGGTCCTGGATGGAACCGGCAAGTATTTCGGCGGCCGATGCTGAACCACGGTTGGCCAGCACAGCCAGTTTCAAGTTGGCAAATGCAGGCTCGGTAGTTGTTTTATAAATTCTTTCCACATCGGGCGTTTTTCCTTTTGTATTCACAATTTCGGTACCTTTCGGTACGAAAAATCCGAGTATCTTCACCGCTTCATCCACCAAACCGCCACCGTTATTCCGCACATCGATCACCAGCGACTCAATCTGGTATTTTTTTATCATGTCGTTGATGGCCAATTTCATTTCAGAGGCAGCTTTGTCGGTGAAATCAGTGAGCAGCACGTATCCGGTTTTATCGGCCACTTTGGAGTAATACGACACCGGATTCATTTGTATTTTTTCCCGTTTAAACGATTTTTCGATGTTTTTTTTATCGCCGTAACGTTTCAGTTTCAGCTGAATGATGGTATTGGGAGTTCCTTTGAGCAAAGCGCTGGCATCGCTCACAGAGATTCCTTCGGTTTTTTTCCCGTCGATTTCGATAATAACATCACCGGCCCTCACATCGTTGCGTTGTGCCGGCATCCCTTCGTAAGGCTCGGTTACCACAATTTCCTTTCCTTGTTTGCTGATGACAGCTCCGATACCGGCGTACTCACCGGACGTCATAAAGGCCAGATCATCAGTCTCTTCTTCTGGAATATACACGGTGTAGGGATCAAGCTTCTCGAGCATATTGTCGATGGTGGATTTCATCATTTTATCATAGTTCAATGTATCGACGTAATACATGTCGAGTTCGCGAAGCACATCGTTGAAAATGGTGATATTTTTACTGATTCTGAATGTCTTATTTTTGACAGGAACTGTGGTTGCTCCGGTCGAAATTACCGCAGATATGAAAATTAAAATGAACAAAAGTTTTTTCATGTGTTTAAAATTTATCTTTTATTTGTCACAACTTGTCCCGAAAAAATCGGGATGAAACTTGCATGTCAAGTTCATCATAACTTTGTGCGATTTATTCATCATGCTCGTTTCATCAGATAATATATTTGTTTTACATCTTACTTGTTTACATCGGTTTCACCTTTTTCGGGTGGCAAAAACAAGGTGATGTCCTTGCCATAATTAATCAGGTCGCGCACCACTGTTGACGAGATGAATGAATATTCCGAATCGGTGAAAAGCAAAACCGTTTCGATGCCGGATAGTTTCCGGTTGGCATCGGCAATGTTTTGTTCATACTCAAAATCGCTCACCGAACGCAATCCCCTGAGAATAAACCCCGCATTGATTTCTTTGGCGTAATCGATGGTCAGGCTGTTATAAGTTCCCACCCTGACACGCGGTTCGTTTTCAAATACTTTGTTAATCATTTCCACCCTTTTTTCAACGCTGAACAACGTTTTCTTGGTCTGGTTCACCCCTATGGCAATGATAATTTCGTCGAACAGATGAAGTCCGCGCTTCACCACCGAATAATGCCCTATGGTGAAGGGGTCGAAAGTTCCCGGAAAGATGGCTTTTTTCATACGTAATTAATTGTTTCTAAACGTAAATGTGCAACACGTTTATCGTTTTTATATGCATTAAAATATAAAAAGTCAACAAAGATAGGCATTTTTATGTTCAATAAAACCCAGTCAAAGGGAGTTGTTTTTAATTTTTACCATTGATTGAGAAAAATTTATAACCCGGATTTTAAGTATTCGGTCGGTTGAATCTTCACAAATTGGGTAGCTATGAAAAAATTTCCTGTAAATTTTTGATACGATTTGGGAAAAAACGACCTGTTTTGTAAACGAAATCAGAATTATAAACGTTATTAATTACATATCATTTGTTTACAAGTATTTTACCACCCAGACAACCTGAACGAGAGTTCGCCTGACCCAAAAAATCATCAAAATAAATTATTAAAAACAAGTGAAATGAAAAAGTCAATAGCAGTTTTTATTCTGATTGTGAGTGTGGTAACACTCTCTGCGCAAGTGAATTTTGGCATTAAAGCCGGATATAACTCTACATTGAACTGGGACAATGCCAAAACGGTAACCTCCGGCGATTATAGTTTTAAAACGGCTAAAGCCGAGTTCAGCAACAGCTTTCATGGGGGTGTGTTTATCCGGTTCAATTTCGATAAACTTTACCTCGAACCCGAGTTGCTTTACGCCATGCAAAACAAACATTACCAGATTACGCTGAAAGATGCCAGCCAGGATGTGGATCTGGACAAGTATGTGGACATACGCTCGGTAGAAATGCCTGTTTTGCTCGGATATAAACTTTTTGGGATAGGCAATACGTTCAACGTCCATGCTTTTGCCGGCCCGAAACTCAGGTTCAACGCGGGTTCCACCCTTGAATACAAAAACATCGAGGGCGGAAATTTTGATGTCGATCAGCTGAAAAAAGATGTGAAAGATGCTCAGGTAGGACTGGAAGTGGGCGCCGGCATCGATTTGTTCATGTTAGTGCTCGATGTGCGATACACGCTGATCAACAACCTGTACAAAACCACCTTCGAAAACGTTTCGCTGGAAAGCTCGCCCGAAAACACGTTTGTTATTTCGTTGGGCTGGAAAATTAATTAATAACCCAATGGTTACTTAAAATTAATTTTTTTCACCCGATAGCCCGACTGTTCAAGTATGGCGGCGATTTTCACCCGGAAATCGCCTTGTACCAGTATTTCTCCATCGCGCGAAGAGCCACCGGAGCTGCATGCTTTTTTAAGCTTTTTGGCCAGGGAATCAGCTTCTTCATCATTGTCGAGGCCGGTTACCAAAGTAGCCGGCTTACCATTCCGCTTATCAAGTTCAACCCTCAATTCGATTTTTGGTCCTTTCTTTTCCAAAACCGTTTCTTCTTTTATTTCAGGTACTTCACCTTCAGGAAGCACTTCTTTTAAACCTTTCAGTTTATCTTTCCAGTCCATATCTTTTCGGCGTTAAATATTTTATCGATCCACAAATTTCGGGATTTTTCAGCAATTGTGCAAAAGTGGTGTGCCAGTGTAATTATTTCAATCGTTATATTAATGGTTTTAAAGAATTAGCAATGTTGTTTTCATGCAATTTTCGGAAATAAAAACATCCCTTTTATTCATCTTTAAACGTTAAAAAACGCATTTTCTGCTACATTTTTATTAATTTTGCCGAACGATAAAGGGCATTTGTTTGTTCTTTATCCAACAATCCACAAAATGGGGTGCCTTATAGTTACGGGCTGAGATCATACCCTTTGAACCTACACGGGTAATTCCGAGAAGGGAATAAGTTTCTATCATCTTCGTTTATTTAAGCCCTCATTACATTTTGTTCAACTAAAAACAACTAAATGTCATGAGAAAATTTCTTTTTGCTGCCATCGTGCAGTGTATCGCCTGGAGCTTAATTGCTCAGGGACAAGTTACAGGTCGGGTAACCGACGAAAACGGCACCGGGCTTCAGGGTGCCTCCATCAAACTGGAGCATCAGGTAAAGCCAAGCGGTAAAAACGGTGAATTTACTTTCGAAAACGTAAAAAACAAGTCGGTGAAAATGACCGTTTCCTTTGTTGGTTACGATACCGAAATACGAGCCGTCGGTGTGCCATTCAACGGCGATATCCGTCTTACAAAGTCATCGCACCAATTGCAGGAAATCACCGTTTCGGGTGTTCGCGCTTCTGAAAAATCGCCGGTGGCCTACAACGATGTAACGAAAAAAAACATCGAAAAAACCAATCTCGGGCAGGATATTCCTTACCTTTTGTCGTTTACGCCATCGTTTGTGGTCACTTCCGATGCGGGAACAGGCGTGGGCTACACCGGATTCCGCATCAGGGGCACCGATGCTTCGCGCATCAACGTTACCATCAACGGAATACCCTACAACGATGCCGATGAACAGGGAACTTACTGGGTGGATATTCCCGATATTGCTTCATCGGTAGAGAACATCCAGGTACAACGAGGCGTCGGTACTTCCACCAACGGCGCCGGAGCTTTCGGTGCCAATATCGGGCTGCAAACAGGCATTCCCAACCGGGAAGCGGGAGGCGAAGTTTCCGCTTCGTACGGTTCGTTCAACACATCGAAAGCAAATGTAGCGGTAGGAACCGGACTGATGAACGATCACTGGGCGTTGAACGCGAGGCTTTCATCGGTTTCGTCCGACGGTTATATCGACAGGGGTTGGGTGAAAATGAAATCATACTTTGTGCAAGCTGAATACTTAGCCGGGAACACCAATGTGAAATTGATCACATTTGGCGGCAAAGAACAAACCTACCATGCCTGGGACGGAGTTCCACAAAATAAATTGGCCACCGACCGTACTTACAATCCCTGTGGCTACATGGGCGATGATGCTAATGGAAACCCATTGTACTACAAAAACCAAACGGACAATTACCTGCAAACCAACTACCATATCCTGTTGAATCACAAATTTAGCGAAGCGTTCAAACTCAATGCAGGGCTTCATTATACCAACGGTGATGGTTATTACGAAGAATACAAGCAGGAACAAAAATTGATAAAATACAACCTGAACCCATTTAATGCCGATAACAGCGTGGTAACGAAGTCGGATCTGGTGCGCCAGAAAAAAATGGGGAACGAATTTGCAGGAGGGGTATTCTCGCTCCATTATCAGAAACGCAGATTGGAAACCACTCTTGGTGGTGCGCTTAACTGCTACTGGGGAAATCATTGGGGCGATGTGATCTGGGTGAAAAACTATGTGGGAAAGGTGCTTCCCATTACCGAGTACTACCGGAGTAAGGTATCCAAATGGGATGGAAATATTTACCTGAAAGCAAATTACCACTTTAATGAGAAGCTGAGTGTCAACACTGATTTACAGTACCGTAGGGTAACCTACCGCCTTACCGGCACCAACGACGAATGGGACGATGCTATTGGCGGAATGCAGCTATTGGATGTGGATAAAAAGTTCAACTTTTTCAATCCGAAAGTCGGGCTGTTTTTTAGCCCTGTTAAAAACAATGAAGCTTTCGTTTCTTTCGCGGTAGCCAACCGCGAGCCCACCCGCACCAATTATACCGATGGCACAAAAGACACCTGGCCCACGAGCGAACGTCTTTATGACCTGGAAACGGGCTATAAATATTCGGAATCGAAAATATCGGCAGGTATTAATATCTATTACATGCGGTACCATAATCAACTGATCCTTACCGGGCAAATCAATGATATTGGCGAGGCGCTGACCGAAAACATCCCTGACAGCTACCGTGCAGGGATAGAATTACAGGCGGGAATTAAACCCCTCGACTGGCTGCGATGGGAAGGCAATATTACGTTGAGCCGCAACCGGATCATTGGGTTTTACGAGTATGTTGACGTTTATTCTGGCGATAACTGGGACTGGACTTCGCAACAGAAAAATTCGTTGGGCGATAAACCCATCGCCTTTTCGCCGGACGTAACCGCCAATAGCCTCATTTCGTTTAAAATTAAAGATGGTGAAATCAGCTGGAGATCGGTTTACGTGGGAAAACAGTATATCGACAACACCGGCAGCACAAACCGTCAGTTGGACGATTATTTCCTGAACAACCTGATCATCAACTATCCGGTGAAAGCACCGTTCGTAAAAAGCGTCAACCTTACGTTGATGATCAATAATATTTTCGATGTAAAATACATCAGCAACGCCTGGACTTATTCCTATTATTTCCAGGATACCGATGGCAGTAAAACCAGATACAGCGATTTTGGGTATTATCCGCAGGCTGGCTTCAACGTACTGGCCGGAGTTACGGTAAAATTCTGATTGGCTGAAAAAACGAAGGCCGTCTGCAATAATTTTATTCAGATGGCCTTCGTTGTTTTTTATAGTGAAGCTTTTTCAGATGAGTTTTTCCAGAACCGATTCAAATTCTTTCAGGTTATCCACATTATTCTTCCCGGCAGGTTCAGGAAATGCTGTTTTAATTTCCACAACATTATTATTTTTATCAATAAAAAAGCAAACAGGAAGCGAATTGGCATCCATTTTCAGCTTATCGAAATATGCCTGGGCATTGATTAGCCGGATAAACATGAATTTATTTTCTTTTAAAAAATCGGCATGATCAGCTTTCAGGTCGGGAGTGATGGCAATGAAATTTACTTTATCTGCAAATTCTTCTTTCAAACGATTCATATTTACAATCTGTTCGGTGCAGTCCACGTACTGCGTTGACCAAAAAAACAAAAAAGCCGGTTTCCCTTTTAGGCGATCGGAACTAATTTTAGTATTATAATCCGTAAACAATTCAAAAGCAGGTAACACACTGTTCATTAACTGCTTGTTGGCATACTGATTTCTTTTAGAAATTTTTTTTGGTGTTTTTTTTGGAATGATAGGCGCTTCTTTTGCCGCATAAACATTGTCGGCCTGTTGCTGGGTTTGCGTGGATTGTGGCCTGCTGTTTCCATTGGTATAAGTGTTGATAACGACGTTTTCCCTGCCATTGTCTTTGCTCACTTTAAAATCCCATTTAAAAGAATAAACAATTTTGCTCGAATTACGAAGCACTTCGGTGAGGTATTCGTTAAAAATAAAATTGGTAGAAATGCGCCTAAAAGTTTTAATCCGTTCGTTCCTCTGCCGGTGATATTCCGAAGAATCAATTTGGTTACCACTGATGTCAACGTAGTATTTCATTTGAGCCGGAGCACCCGAAACCACTAAAATGGAAAGGATGAAAAATAAAAATATTTTCTTCATTGGTTAAAGTATTTACATGCAAAATCAGATAATTATGTTGTAGTAAACAAACGAAGGATTCGCAAATATATTTTATGCGAACCCTACTAAAACCAAAAAAGCACCACTTTGTGATGCTTTTGTAAATTTTAACGATGATAAAATTTATGCCGGATGAATAGCTTCCGAAGGGCAAACATCCGCGCACGTACCACAATCGGTACAAATATCCGCGTCGATAACATAAATATCACCTTCCGAAATTGCTTCAACAGGACATTCGCTGATACACGAACCGCAAGCAATACAATCTTCTGTAATTACGTGAGCCATTTTCTTGTTTTTTTGTTAGTACTGATTAATTGGTGCAAAAATAAAACATTTTCGCACTCAAAAAAAATTTTTTATCAATTTTTCAGCTAAAATTCATCCGAAAATTATTCCGGAGCCGTAAAACCGCGCTTTTCAAATGCCAATTGGTTTGTCCTAATTGCCTTAAAAATTAAAGGGCAAAATTTTATAAAAATAATATCGTAAAAATACAATGATATTACATTTTCATTAAATTTTAGTGAATTGAAAAAATATTTTCATTGATTTTGTATTTTTGTGCAAGAATATAAGGCAAGAAAACAATTCACTAATTAATTATAGATATGAATAATTTTTTGAACAATTTCACACCCAAAGAGCCGAAATTTTTTCCGGTTTTAAAGGAAATGGCTGATGTTTTGTCAGTTGCATCCGATTTAATGATCGAGTGTTTGGAAAATAACGAACAACAGTCGGCTGTGGAGTATTATAAAAAGATAAAAGAACAGGAAAAAAAAGGGGATGAATTGTCGAATAAAGTGTTCGATATGCTCAATACCACTTTCATTACCCCGTTCGACCGGGAAGACATTCACCATTTGGCCAACCGCTTGGATGATGTTACCGATTATATCAACAGTACAGCCAAACGTATCGTGCTTTACAACCCGAAAAAAATGCCCGAAAGCTCGGTGGAATTGGCCAAACTGATCAAAGAAGGCGCTGTGTGCATTGGGAAAGCGGTGGAAGAGCTCAATGTGCTGAAAAAAAATGCAAAGAAAATCAAGGAATATTGTACCGAACTGCACGATATTGAAAACCGGGCTGATGATGTGTATGAACATTTTGTCATTGATTTGTTCGAAAAAGAAAAAGACGGCATTGAAATTATAAAAGTGAAAGAAATTATGTATGAGCTCGAAAAGGCTACCGATGCGGCGGAATATGTAGGTAAAATCATAAAAACGATCATTGTAAAGTACGCATAATCAAATTTATAAGGATTTAATATGACGTTATTAATCATAATTATTGTTCTGGCGCTGGCGTTCGATTACATCAATGGATTCCACGATGCGGCTAATTCCATTGCCACGATAGTATCAACAAAAGTACTTACTCCGTTTCAGGCGGTTATTTGGGCTGCATTTTTCAATTTTGTGGCTTTCTTTATTTCGAAATACATCATCGGTGAGTTTGGTATTGCCAATACAGTTTCGAAATCGGTTGTTGAACAATATATTTCACTCCCGGTAATATTTTCGGGCGTAGTGGCGGCGATTATTTGGAACCTGGCCACATGGTGGCTTGGAATACCCTCTTCCTCATCGCATACGTTGATAGGTGGTTTTGCCGGCTCGGCCATCATGAGCACAATTATTGCCAGCGGTTACACTTCTCACGGCCTGGAGTCCATTAAGGGCGATGTGATTATCAAAATTGCTTCGTTTATTGTTTTAGCTCCTTTTATAGGTATGATTATTTCTATCCTCATCATGCTTCTTATTTTATATTCGTTCAAGAGGGTAAATCCTCACAAAGCCAATCAGTGGTTTAAAAAGTTGCAGCTTGTTTCATCCGGGTTGTTCAGCATCGGCCATGGGCTGAACGACTCACAAAAGGTGATGGGAATTATCGCGGCCGCGCTGTTTGCCGCTTACCATAAGAATGGGCTGGATGTAGGAATTCATGATATTAAAGAAATCCCGGACTGGGTGGCTTTCTCTTGTTTCACCATGATTTCTTTGGGAACCATGTCAGGTGGTTGGCGGATTATCAAAACCATGGGTTCGAGAATTACCAAAGTTACTCCGCTTGAAGGTGTGGCCGCCGAAACCGCAGGTGCCATAACATTGTACATTACTGAAATTCTGAAAATTCCGGTAAGTACAACCCACACTATCACCGGATCCATTATTGGGGTAGGTGCCGTGAAACGCCTTTCGGCGGTACGCTGGGGAGTTACCAAAAGCCTGATGGTAGCCTGGCTGCTCACTATCCCGGTAAGTGCCCTGCTGGCTGCCCTGATGTATTTCTTAGTAGGTCAGCATTTGTAACGAAGTAAGAGGATCGACTTTCTTTAGAAAAAATATAAAACAAACAGAGGTGTTCAGGACGAACACCTCTGTTTGTTTTATGGTAGCAATAAAAATTTACTTGAACCGGTTTATTTGAAAGCATCGAGTGCGGCCGTGGGTTTGCCGGAATTATCGAAAGCGCCAAGCGTATAGTTGTTCCAGCCGGCATTGCATTCCGGCTCCCAATAGAACAGGCCCAAACCTTTGTGGTTGTTTACCGATTTTACTTTGGTCATTAAATCTGTTAAAAAGTTTTTGCATGCAGAAGGGTTGTCCCAGCTCATGCCACACTCCACTACCATCACTTCAGAGCCGTACCGGCTCACCATATCGTTCATGTTGGCCAAACATTGGGCATTGCATCCGGCCCAGTCGTTGGAGGTGGTGAACCAGTAAGGGTACACCGAAAGGCCTATAACATCCCATTTTCCACCGTTGTTTTTCAGTCCATCGAAAATCCACCGGTAGAGGGAGTTATTGTACCCATTGCTCAAATGGACAATGACTTTTGCCTTTGGGAAAACCGATTTCACGGCGTTGTAACCGGCGGTAGTCAGTGCCGCGTAATTGGCCATGTTCAAAGAAGCTTTACCATCATCCCACAACATGCCGTTATCGGTTTCGTTACCTACCTGAACCCATTCCGGCGTAATACCGTTTGTTTTCAGTGTAATAAGTGTGGATGTGGTATAGTCGGCCAAAGCAATCTTTAAATCGTTAAAATTGAGGCTGCTCCAGGCCGATGGTTTGGTCTGCTTGGATGGGTCGGCCCATGTATCGCTGTAATGAAAATCGATCATGATGCGCATCCCGAGATTTTTTGCCCGGAGTGCTTTCGCCAGCACATCGGCTGTATTATTCCACCCGTTGGCGGGATTGACCCACGCGCGTAGCCGAATGCTGTTCATACCTAAGCTTTTCAGAAGTGCCATGCATTCCATGACAGTTCCCGATGAATTGTAAAATAAATGTCCGGAGGCTTCCATTTCTGTTACCCAACTTACGTCGGCACCTTTGGCGAACGAATCTGTTTGTGCCGTGTCGGTGTTGGGAGTTTCGTTGTTATCGCCACACGAAACAGGCCATATAAACATGGAAAAACAACCTAACAACAGAAATACTTTTAAAAAGATTCTCTTCATCTGATTATAGTTTTTATACCTGCTCTCTAATCCCAGCCCCCTAACCCCCTAAAAGGGGAATAAGAACGGGAACCAAACAGGTACGGTGAATTGTTTGCTAATATATGATCATTCTCCAGTTCGCCGTAGCGTATAAAACTGGTATCATCAGTTGTTTGGCGAAGCGGGACACTTCGCTGAACAACCCGCCAACAACCTATGCTCAAAGAGGGATATAAAAATCACATTCGGACGTACGAATTCAATTTCATTTCCCGTAATAATAAATTATAAAGTCTATTTTATTTAAGTCATCGTTCGAATACTTGAGTAAGGTTTCATATTTATTTCCCTTTTGTATGGTTTGCCAATCGTATTTACTCAAAGTGTCTTTGTTGAACACAAAAACGCTCAACGTATCGCCGGATTTTAATTTCTTGAACTTTCTATCGTTGACGTATGAATCGGAAATATCAACAGTCTCACCTGTTTCGGCCGATAAAAGTTCAGGTTTACTTTGCGGAAGAGTATCCCTCGCATAATTATAACAGCAATAAATGTATAAATATTTGTCTGTTAAATTTTTAAAATTAATAATATACCAACCTTCTGCAAAATGCTCACAACTGTTTGCGCTAAACATTAATAATAAAAGGAAAATTATATTTTTTTTTATAATATATAGGATAATGAATGAGTTAAAGTGAAAAAACGGATGAATTCAAAGATAATTACGAAAGATCCTTTCCACAAAGGGTTCCAATTAGATGTAAGTTTCAGACAGATTTTAGATGCTCAAATTGATACGACAAACTTATTGCTGTACGTTTATCAGAAATTGTAACTACATCCAACACTATCAAAATTAACACTTCAAAGATAGTAAATTTTTGATAATTATGTATCTATACGCAATACGGCGTCCGGAAAATTCCTGACGCCGTATTGAACAGCTTAATTGAAGGTTTATTTTCACTGTTCAATGTTCAGTAATCTTCCTGTTTCGGGGTCGATATAAATTTTCGATCTGGAATTCACCACCTGTTCAGGAATGGAAAGCGTTACCCCGAATTGAGGCACTTGCCGCTGCTCATCGAAATACACGGTGTTGGTATCGAAAAGTGTAATCCGGGTTTCGGCCGGAAGAACATAAAAGAGCCCGGGGTTTTCTTTTTTTGCTTTCACATCTTCAGATCCAGCAGAATAAATAGATGGTTTTATGTTGATATAAAATGGATTACCACTTAAGTCGTCGGCTGGCAGAATTCCACGGAGCGTCGAAAAGCGGAACGCCACCAGTTTGGACGCCTCTTTATCGGGAATGAATGTGATGGTGCGGGTCGATGTTTCGGTAGTAGTTTTACCGGTGAACAACGAAGTCAGGTAAGCTTCCTTTTTATCCAGCTGCTTGAGCGTGATGTCGAGCGAACGCCCATCGGCCGGCAAATGATCGACATCGGCCGTCAGTATGTTCAGCCGGCTTTCGCGGATCTTGTAAATCTGTTTGGCCACCCCTTCGGCAAGTTTGGCAGTCGATCCGGCCATCATGTATTCTTCGCCCAGAGGCAAAAGATCGTTCGGCATCGAAGCATCTTCCTCTTTGACAGTTTTCAGAATGGGTTTTACTACCGTTTTTGGTGCGAACGGAACGTTGACGCCGGCCAACAAACCTTCGGGAGTTACGGATAAAAATCCACCCTTGCCGCCAAAACCGATAGTGTAAGTCCGGCTGTTATCAGGTACAGCCCGGAGTTTTACCTTTATATCCTTAATGGTGAAAACGGTTTTTTCTTCGGTAACTACGTTGGTCGTAGCCAGGTAGCGTTCGGAATATTTGTAAAAATCGCCCGGCTTACAATTGGTTTTCTCCATTGTAATTTCGATGTCCAACACTGTTTTGGGCAACGAATATACCTGCGCCGATTGTCCGTCGGCAAACGAGGCTTTATTTTGTCCGGAAACCAGCAGCGCTCCCGACCAACAAGCCATTAGCAAAAGGAATCGAAATGGTTTCATGATCATCAGTTATTCAGAACTCTATTTTTTTGATTTTGATGCCCGGGCTGGCTTTTTCTTTTTAGCCCCGGCCGTATCACTCCCTGCACCGATAATTTCCATGCATTTTTCCTGTGTCAACGTGGTAGGGTCGGTGCCCTTGGGAATTTTATAATTTACTTTATTGCAGGCAATGTAGGGCCCGTAACGACCATTCAGCACCTGAATTTCACCATTATCGCCAAAGGCATGGATCACTTTGTTTTTTTCAGCTTCGCGCTTTTGTTCAATGATTTCAACAGCTCGTTCGGTGGTAATGCTCATGGGGTCATCGGTTTTGGCCAATGAATAAAATGCCGACTTATGGCGGATGTAAGGGCCAAATCGTCCGATAGCTACGGTCATTTTTTCGTCTTCGAACGTACCTACTTCGCGCGGAAGTTTAAACAATTCGAGCGCATCTTCCAGGGTAATGTTTTCGATGGATTGGTCGTGGCGCAACGATGCGAATACCGGTTTTTCTTCTTCCTCGGCTGTTCCTATTTGGGCTACCGGGCCGTATTTTCCGAGTTTCACCGAGAGTTGTCTTCCGGTTTTGGGGTCAGTACCCAAAATCCGTTCCCCCACCTGGCGTTCCGAGTTCTTCATTGTATCTTCCACCACGGGATGGAAACTTTTGTAAAATTTATCAATGGATTTTGTCCATTTTATTTTTCCTTCGGCAATATTGTCAAATTCTTTTTCCACATCAGCCGTGAAGTTATAATTCAGGATATCAGGAAAATATTCTGTCAGGAAATCATTCACAACCATGCCCGTATCGGTAGGGAAAAGTTTGGCTTTTTCGGCGCCGGTATTTTCAGATTTTAGTTGGTCGGTAATTTTTCCACCTTTTAATTTCAACAGGTTATACTCCCTTTTTTCACCGGGACGGTCTCCTTTTTCAACGTAAGAGCGATTTTGGATGGTAGAAATGGTGGGAGCGTATGTGGATGGACGTCCAATGCCCAGCTCTTCGAGTTTGCGGACCAAGCTGGCCTCGGTGTAACGTGCCGGACGTTGCGAGAACCGTTGCTGCGCGGTGATTTCGTCCGAAACCAACACTTCTCCTTTTTTCATGGCCGGAAGTATCGAGCTGTTTTCGGCAGCCGGTTCATCATCGGTCGATTCGAGATATACTTTCAGGAATCCGTCGAAAGTAATCACTTCGCCCGAAGCTATAAATTGGTACGGATTTCCACTGATATCGATATAAATAAGTGTTTTCTCAATTTCGGCATCAGCCATCTGCGAAGCTATGGTACGTTTCCAGATCAGCTCGTACAGCCTTTTTTCCTGAGCCGTACCTTCAACGGAATGCTGGTTCATGTAAGTAGGACGAATAGCTTCGTGCGCTTCCTGAGCTCCTTTTGTTTTGGTATTGAACTTCCGGGTATGAACGTATTTTTGCCCGGCCATGCTGATAATTTCGGCCTTCGAAGTGTTGAGCGCCAAATCAGACAAATTCACGGAGTCGGTACGCATGTAGGTGATTTTCCCCGATTCGTAAAGCCGTTGTGCTACCGACATGGTTTGCGCCACCGAGAATCCCAGTTTTCGAGCCGCTTCCTGTTGTAACGTGGAAGTGGTAAACGGCGGAGCAGGCGTTTTTTTCGATGGTTTGGTGGCAATATCCGATACCGAGAAGCGGGCGGTTTTGCACTTTTCGAGGAAGGCGACGGCCTCTTCTTTGGACGTAAACCGTTGCGAAAGTTCCGACGATAGTTGCACATCCGAACCGTTAGCATCTTTACCGCTGAAAACAGCTGTTACCCTGTAATTGATTTCCGGAACAAACTGATTGATTTCACGTTCGCGTTCCACGATCAGCCTTACGGCTACCGATTGCACCCTTCCGGCCGAAAGCGATGGTTTTATTTTGCGCCACAACACCGGCGAAAGTTCAAAACCCACGATGCGGTCGAGCACCCGGCGCGCCTGCTGGGCATCAACCAGATTGAGGTCTATTTTACGTGGATTTTCGATGGCATGGAGTATGGCCTCTTTTGTAATTTCGTGAAAAACAATTCGTTTGGTGTTGTTGTCCTTGAGCTTCAGTTCGTCGAATAAATGCCATGCGATAGCTTCCCCTTCACGGTCCTCATCGGACGCGAGCCACACCATTTCGGCTTCTTTGGTCTCTTTTTTAAGGTCGGAAACAAGTTTTTTCTTGTCGGATGAAACGACATATTGGGGACGGTAGTTATCTTCAAAATCAATTCCTATGCCCTTTTCGGCCAGGTCGCGTATGTGTCCGAAACTGGACATGACGTGGTAATCTTTTCCGAGAAACTTTTCAATGGTTTTTGCTTTGGCTGGTGATTCGACAATGACAATATTCTTTGACATAAACTGCTTTGCTTAATGTAGTGTTTGGAATTCGAGTGCAAAATAACAAAATTTGACAGGTACGAGCCAAATTTTCAGCAAACTATTTTGCTTTTTTATTGTTTAAAACAGCAGTTTAGTATGCTCGCCGGTTAATTTTATGTTTTTTTATGCAAAAAAACAACATGCCGAAGGATTATTAACGTTTTGACATGTCTTCGTACAACATTTGCAGATATGCTTCGGCTTTTAGTTTGTTGGCGTCTTTTTTACCGGTGTTCAAAACAGTTTTTTTACCTTGATGATCAAAAATAAACTGATTGTCAGTATTCACCATTCCAAATCCATCTGGAAAATCGAAAAATCCGAAATGTGGCGTATCGAGATTGAGCATGTTTTTACTGAATGTAAAGTCATCGTGTTTCAACCCCATTTGTGATAAAAGGGTGGCCGCGATATCCGACTGGCAACCGTACACATCCGCCTTCACCGGCTGTTTCACAGCGCCTCCTACCATGAGCAGGGGAATTTTGAACCTTTCGACGGTGAAGAAACCTATATTTTCGGGGTAACGCATGCAATGGTCGGGTACAAAGATGAAAATGGTATTTTTCCATTGTGGTGTTTTTTTCATCCTGCTGATAAAATGACCGATGCAGCTGTCGGTATAAGCGGCCGAGTTGAGATAAGGATCTTTGAGCTTTTTATACGGAACTTCGAAAGGCTCGTGGCTACTGAGTGTTTGGATGATTTTCATAAACGGAAACTTCTGTTGTTTTTCGATGTCGTTTGCAGCCCTGTCGAAAACAAATTCATCGGGAGCGCCCCATTTGGTCATTATTTTCTGTTTTACCGGGAAATCCCTGTCGCAAACTATTTTCTCGATACCCATCGACACGAGGTACGAACGCATGTTGGTAAAGTCGGCATCGCCTCCGTAGTAGTATTGAAGATCGTAACCCGCTTTTCCGAGAGTGCGGGGAATAGAAGGGAGCGACTGCGTTTTAGCGGTGTATTTCATGATGGAGTGAGTGGGTTGCGCCGGGTATCCGCTGATAATGGATACCAGGCCGCGGTCGGTACGGAAACTGTTGGCGTAGAAGTTGGTGAACAGCACCCCTTCATCGCAAAGTTGATTCAGGTTTACTGCTATGCCGGGCATTCCACCGAGTGGCTCAATGATTTTCGACATGAAACTTTCCATTACCACCAATACCACATTGGGTCGCGGCGTGGTAAAAAGTGCGGGCTGAGGCTTGGTAACCGGTTTGTCGGTTAGCGTGGCGAATATGTTTTTTGCTTTTTCATCGTCCATGAAATGGTACTTTTTGGTAAAATCATGTTCCATGGTGAGTGATTCGAAAAGATTGAACATCGGGTTGATGGCCGCCAGATTTAGTTCATTGCTTTTGCTAAAGAAAACCTGCCCTACGTTCATGGTCGAAACGGTGAAGCCTCCGCGGATAAGCACAAACAATGCACCAATAGCCAGAACCAATATTCCAGAAGCTACTGTCTTTTCTTTAGTTCCGGCTTGGGGAGTATGGTTGATTTTATCGGCAAAACGTTTTTTGAATCCGATAAAAACCAGCGCGGCGAGAAGGACAATGACTAAAAATCCTCCCGTTATTTCTATCCAACTGCCGCTTGCCAAAGCATCTTTTGGGGTGCTCAGGTAAAATAGCGGAGTGGAATCAAGACGGAATCCCCAGTATTTGAAAAGTACCAGGTCGGCCACAAAAATAATGGAAATCAGCAGCGAAATGACAATCCCATATCCGCGGAGGATGTATTCAAGTTTAATGGATTTGAACCAAACGGAAAAAATCAGTAAAATGGCTGGAATAATAGTGAGGTAGCCAGCCATGGAAAGGTCGAGCCGGATGCCGTAAAACAGGACTGACAACCAGTCGATAAAACCGAAAGCACCGTATATTTCGTGGTAATATGCCATGAATACGAGCTTTTGAACGATAAATAGGATGACAAAAAGAACGTAAATCTCTGCCAGCCTGAAAAGTTTTTTGAGTATCACTGTTTATTCACCGGATTTTAATAATTATGCCATTTCTGTTACAACCGCGCAAAATTAGTAAAAATCAGTTGTTCCGGTTGTATGTTGTTAACTAAAAATGCAGGATAGTATGTTTAAATAATGTTAGAGAATGAGATAACCTGAAAAAAGAGAACTGGCGGCATCATCATTGATAGCCGCCAGCTCACTTTCATACGGGATAATTATTTGAACAATTGAGGGGCAAACTCCGAGAGATAAATTCTCCAGTTTTTCCAGATATGCCCTTCTCTAGTTTCGAAATAGGTGTAAGGATATTTGTTGGTGTCGAGCATTTTACGGTAATCGGCGTTGGCTTGGTACAAAAAGTCGGTTTTTCCAATAGCTATCCAATAAAGCTTTGGTTTCTTTTCAAACTGAGTTTTCAATTTTTTATCAGTATCGGCATAAATCGGCGAAGTTACATTCTTATCGGGTGTGATGGCTGCCGAGAACAATCCTACATAATCAAACATATCGGGATATTGCTTTGAAATATGGAGCGAATGAAAGCCTCCCATCGACAAGCCGGCAATGGCGCGTCCCGATTTTGCTTTTACGGTGCGGTAGTTACCATCTATGAATTTTACAATCTCGGGGAACGAAGTTTCGTACGACCCTTCCATGGTTTTAGGCAACTGGAAGGTAGGTTTGTAAAATCCGAGCGATGATTCGCCGGGAGCAGCTTCCTGGATAGCGTTACCGTTGGGCATGACCACGATCATCGGACGGGCTTTTCCAGCGGCAATCAGGTTATCAAGAATCTGAGCTGTACGTCCCAAAGCCAGCCAGGCTTCTTCATCGCCACCCATGCCGTGCAAAAGATACAGGACAGGGTAATCACCTTTGCTATCTTCGTATCCGGGAGGCGTATAGATGGTGATGCGGCGTGTCAGCCCGAGCGATGGGCTGTTGTACCAACGGCGGGCAACGGTTCCATGAGGAACGGCGCTCACCTTATACAAATCGGCCTTACCACCACCCATGATGAATACACTTGTAACCGAAGCCACATCGCGGATCATATAAACGTTAGCCGGATCGGTAACTTTAGCGCCATCCACTACAAACGAATAACTGTAAAGTTCGGGAGCAAGCGGCTGTTGCGTGGTAAATTCCCAAACACTGTTGTCGTTTTTTTTCAGTTCGGCCGAACCTGCCACATCCATAGGGCCGAATTGCGTGTTGATTTTTTGCGGAGGCAGGAAATCTCCTGTTACTTCCACTTTTACTGCCTGAGGAGCATTCAGGCGGAATGTTACCGTGTTATCGGCATTGATTTGTGGCGAAACAATTTCACCGGCGCCCCAAAGCGCCTGTTGGGCTTTAATGCCCGAACAAAGAGCGATCAACGATAGAATAAAAATGATTTTTTTCATGGGAATTATAATTTACAAGACAATTTATAAGAATACGGTGTTTTAAAACTAATTATTTAACAATCAGATAATAACTTCATTTATCAGTGGTTTTCCATCGATAAAATCTTTTATGTTTTGTAGTGTGGTTTCGGCAATATTGTACAGAGCTTCTTTGGTGAAAAATGCCTGATGCGAAGTAACAATGACGTTGTTGAACGAAAGCAACCGTGCCAGGATATCATCATCGATTACTTTATTGGAGCGATCTTCGAAAAAATAATCGCTTTCCTCTTCATATACATCCAATCCAGCCGCTCCGATTTTTTTACTTTTCAACCCCTGTATCAAATCGTGCGTGTTGATTAGTTTCCCACGTCCGGTGTTGATGATCATCACCCCTTTCTTCATTTTTGAGATAGACTCTTCATTGATAATGTATTCGGTTTCTTTGGTAAGCGGGCAGTGCAGTGAAATAATGTCCGAACATTTGTAAAGTTCATCGAGCGTGGTATATTCCACACCGTATTTCTCGGCAAAGGCCATATCGGGATAAAGGTCGTAAGCCAGCACCCGTAACCCCATGCTGCGGAGAATCTGAATCAGTATTTTGGCAATTTTTCCAGTGCCGATAATCCCTGCGGTTTTTCCGTACATGTCAAAACCCATCAGGCCGTTCAGTGCAAAATTGCCTTCGCGGGTACGGTTGTAAGCTTTGTGGGTTTTCCGGTTCAGGGTGAGCATCAGGGCGAGGGTATGCTCGGCCACGGCATGTGGCGAGTATGCCGGAACGCGCACTACCTTAATGCGGTTTTTCGCGGCATTCAGATCTACGTTGTTGTAACCGGCACACCGGAGGGCAACCAGTTTCACACCATTGTTTACCATCTCATCGATAACGGGAGCATCGGCGGTGGCATTGACAAATATACAGGCTACATCGGCACCTTTGGTCAGCGAAACATTGTTGATGTTCAGGTGTCCTGAAAAATATTTTATATCATAGCCGAAATTTTTGTTTACTTCATTGAACGAGAGTTCATCATAAGGCTTTGTATCGAAAAAAGCTATTTTTACTGGCATAATTCACCGGAAAGTTATAGAGTTATTACTTGGATGAAACAACTACAAATATAGAAAATTTTATTTAAAGCCACCTTTACTTTTCTGCAAACTTCTTGTTTTGATTTTTATTATCAATAAAGTTTCCGTTCATTCATTATAGATGTTATGACTACATCGTTGTTGTCCTAAATTAGATGTGCATCTAACGGTTCGATTTTTATTATTCCGAAAGTAATTTCTTTTGATGTTCTTTTACCGTTTGATCAACATCAATGATCTCGGTATTGCGAAATATACGTAAAAAAATATTCAAGCATCTTTTTTACTTATTCCGGTAAAATATTTCTTTCGTTCATTTGTCTGTATAAATGACGTCATTGAATGATCCGGAAGCGATCAACATATAAACTTGTTACGTTTCTTACTAAAAGTTAAGAAAACGAACAAAATCAGTTCAAATTCATTGGATAAGATGCGCTTTTTAGAAATTGCTCTGCCAACATATTGATAATGGGCTATTATAAACTAAAGTGGATGACTTTTTTATGAACAAAAACAGCATTGAAGTAAGGAATTTTACAAAGAAATTTGGGGATTTTACCGCGGTTGACAACATCTCGTTTGAGGTGGAACAGGGCAGTATTTTCGCGTTTCTCGGTCCGAACGGCGCGGGGAAAAGCACTACAATCAATACCCTTTGCACCATTCAGGATAAAACCTCGGGAGAATTGCTGATCAACGGCTACGATGTAAGCAAGCAAAAAGATAGGGTCCGCAACGACATTGGCATCGTTTTTCAGGAATCGACATTGGACGACAAGCTGACTATCGAAGAGAACCTGCGTTTACATTGCGACTTTTACCGGGTTCCCAAAGAGGAAGTGGCAGGACGAATCGGGTTTGTGCTCCAGTTGGTCGATTTGGAAGACCGGAGGAAAGCTCAGGTCAAAAGCCTGTCGGGCGGTATGAAGCGACGTGCCGAAATAGCCCGCGGCCTGGTTCATTTTCCTAAGGTTTTGTTTCTCGACGAGCCTACCACCGGCCTCGATCCCCAAACAAGAAGCAATGTTTGGGAATATATTTACCGGCTTCAAAAGGAAAAAGACATCACCATTTTCCTTACAACGCATTACATGGAAGAGGCCGAAATCTGCCAAAAGGTAGCGATTATCGACAAAGGTAAAATTGTGGCGCACGACACCCCTTATAACCTTAAAAAGCAATATACATCCACCGTTATGAAAATAGAAACATCTGATATTGAGAGTCTAATAAGTTATCTCACCACCAAAAAGCTGAAATATAAGACTTCCGGAAACCTGATAACTACCTATGTAAGCCAACCGGCGCAAACGCTGGAAATTATTACGGACAACAAATACATAATTACCGACATGGAAATAAACAAAGGCTCGCTGAACGATGTGTTTTTAACCATTACAGGAAAGGAGATCAGAGAATAATGAGAACAATACTTGCCCTTTTACAAAGAAATTTGCTCAAATTGATGCGCGACCGAATGAAACTGTTCATGAACCTGTTTATGTCGGGGTTGTTTCTGTTTATCTTTTCGTTTGTCATGAAAAACACTGCCATTGGAGTGGCCAACCCAATGAATTACCTGATTGCAGGAATTATCATCATGACCGTTTTTCAATCATCGTTAAGCAATTCGATGAACATTCTTGACGATATTTCGAGTGGATTTATGAAGGAAATTTTAGTGGCGCCCATTTCGCGTTGGCAAATCGCGGTAGGGCACATCCTTTCATCTGCATTAATATCAGTTATTCAGGGAATTATCATCGTCATCACCGGATTATTTATCGGTTTGCAGGTTGATGTGGCTCATGCCGTGGGAATGGTGCTGGTAATGATCATTACCGGGCTGACTTTCAGCGCTATCGGACTGTACCTGGCTACCATTACACGCGAATCGAGCAATTTTCAGCTGCTCGTTACCATTATCTCTTTCCCGCTTACTTTTTTATCCGGCGCTTATATACCCACCATGGTTTTGCCCAAAGTTCTGGTTCCCATCGTTTACCTGAATCCACTTACCTATACCACAGCCGTTTTCAGGTACGTAACGCTGGAAATGGGAAACCTTCCCACCGCCACACTCATAAATAGCGGGGTTGCCTTTCAGCTCCATAATTTTATCATCACACCCTGGATGAGCTGTGTGATGATTCTAATCATGGGCGCGGTATTTTTCGCCCTCTGCGTCCGGCAGTTTTCAAAAGCCGATTTTTCAAGGATTAAAACCTTTAGCCGCAAACATTAAACCCTTAAATTATTTTTAATCCCTAAAGCAATTCAAAGTTCTCCCCCAACTGATCCTTTTTTCAGATGGGGGAGTTGTTTACAAGTAAATCACAAAATGGTCAAACCAGATTTTTATTCCGATCCGGCAATAAAAATCAGGAAAACCAATTATCTCTATTCATTCAAAACAAAAACCGGCTCAAGCCAGTATTGAACCCATCCCTGTCTTATATAAATGATTACGATTCAATGTTTTGCGTTTTCACAATAAAAACCATGTTTGAACAGGAAGCAGGCATCCGGTTTAATTAAGCCGAAAAATGCAGATTACCAATTTTATGAATATTGAAAAATGTTCTGATAATGAAATTCAACCCCTTCCGGGTCGAGACGTGGAACGTATATGACAATAATGTGAATTTAAACCTGTTTTTTTGACAATGTTTTAGAATATCTATCCGTTGAAGGGAGAATTATTATTAATTTTACATGTTCGGATTAAACTTTGAACGGGAAAGAAAATCTAAATATGATGATACCTCACGTTTTTTGCCGAAACCGCCAAAGGAAATATCAAATGGGTAAAAATTTAAATTAAAGCATTATATGTCAAGAAAATCCGTAATCTGGATCGTTGTTGTTATTATCGTAATTGCAGGGCTGGTGTTGTTAGGTATCAGTCGTTCCGGAAGCGACCGGGACAAAGGGAAAAAGGGGGATAAGGATAAATCGCAGCGGAAAGTGTCGGCTTATGTGGCCGGGCCATCCCAATTGGTTGACGAAATTGCAGTGTCGGGCTCCTTGCTGGCTTTCGATGAGGTAGAACTTCGAAATGAAGTTCCCGGCAGGGTAGTACAGCTTTATTTACCTGAAGGTAAGCAGGTAAGGAAGGGTACGTTGCTTATTAAATTGTTCGATGATGATTTGCAGGCCGGCCTGAAAAAGCTCGAAGCTCAGCTATCCGTTAAAAAACAAATTTACCAGCGTCAGGCTGAACTGCTGAAAGTAAACGGCATCAGCCGGAACGATTATGATGAAACCGGGCTTGAAGTACAAACCATTCTTGCCGATATCGATGCCGAAAAAGCAGCCATTCGGAAAACCGAGGTACGTGCACCTTTTGATGGTGTTATCGGGTTGAAAAATATTAGTATCGGAGCTGTTATACCTTCGTCCACACTCTTGACGACCATCCGTACTTCCAATAAAATAAAACTTGATTTCAGTGTACCTGAAAAGTACAGTCCGGTCGTTCGTCCGGGTTTGAAAATAAATTTTGTTACCAGTGATGGAAACAACCAGTACGAAGCAACGGTTTTTGCCACCGAAAAAGGGATTGACCCTACCACCAGGAGCTTGAAAATAAGGGCTTTGGTTGACAAAAGTTCCCCCGAATTATTGTCGGGAGCTTATGCCAACGTAACGGTAAGGTTGCGCGAAACCAAAAATGCTTTATTGATACCGACGTCAGCAATTATTCCTCAGGAAGACCGTAAAACAGTCATCGTGGCCAAGGGTGGTAAAGCTCATTTTACCGAAATACAGACGGGTATCCGGCAATCGTCCAACATCGAAGTAATAAAAGGTATTCAGTTTGGCGATACGGTTATTATCAACGGGTTACAGTTCCTTAAAAAAGATGCTAAACTCAATTATCTCACTGTAACCTCTGCATTATGACATTATCTGACATTGCACTGAAACGACCCGTCGGAGCCATTGTGCTGAGCCTTGTCATTATCCTGATGGGGGCGGTGGGGTTTAATTTTCTGGCCGTGAGGTTGTATCCGGCCATCGACCCGCCTGTTATCACTGTTCAAACTACCTATACGGGAGCCAACAGTGAAATCATCGAGTCGCAAGTAACGGAGCCGCTCGAGAAAGCCATCAACGGCATTGAAGGAGTAAAAACGATATCTTCGCAATCGTCTATCGGAACAAGTACCATTACTGTGGAGTTTGAACTGGGAGCGGACCTGGAAAAGGCGGCCAACGATGTACGCGATAAGGTTTCGCAGGGGATGAAAACGCTGCCGCAGGATATAGATGCGCAGCCAACAGTAACTAAGGCCGATGCCAACAGCGATCCCATCATTATGCTGATGGTGCAGAGTACGACCATTAACCCACTGGAATTGAGCGACTATGCGGAAACAGTGCTCCAGGAAAAACTGCAAACCATACCCGGAGTGAGTTCGGTATCCATTTATGGTCAGCAACGCCCGGCCATGCGTCTTTGGTTCGATCCGCGAAAGATGGCTGCTTATCATCTTACCGCTGCAGATGTGGATGCAGCTCTTCAGCGTGAAAACGTAGAGATGCCCGGAGGAAAAATACGTGGAAACCAAACGGAGTTACTCATTAAAACCAAAGGACGCCTTGTTACCGAGGATAATTTTAATAATATGATTATCAGGCAAACGGATAATCAGGTAATTCGAATGAGCGACATTGGCGAAGCGGTGCTTGGTTCGCAAAACGAAGAGTCGGGAGCCGCGATAAACGGAAAAGTGGGCGTTTCACTTGCCATTATTCCCTTGCCTGGCGCCAATACCATCGAAATATCGGATGAATTCAACAAAAGGCTGGAACAGATCAAACAAACGGCGCCTAAAGGGGTTGAACTGAGCGTGGGGCGAGACAAGTCGGACTTTGTCCGCCAGTCGGTCCGCGACGTGGTCGAAACGCTTATTATTGCCATTTTTCTGGTAGTGCTTATTATTTTCCTCTTTTTCCGCAACTGGATCATTGCTCTTCGTCCGTTGATAGATATTCCGGTTTCGCTTGTCGGAACTTTTTTCGTCATGTATATTTTCGGGTTTTCCATCAATGTGCTCACTTTGTTGGGGATTGTACTGGCCACCGGCTTGGTGGTCGATGATGGTATCGTGGTAACCGAAAACATTTTTAAACGGATTGAGCAGGGGATGGGAAAATGGAAAGCCGCCTTCGAGGGAACCCGCGAGATTTTCTTTGCTGTCATTTCCACTTCGCTCACGCTGGCCATTGTGTTTATCCCGGTTATTTTCCTTCAGGGATTTACGGGTAGGCTTTTCCGCGAGTTCGGTATTGTGGTGGCCAGCGCGGTGCTTATTTCGGCGTTGGTTTCACTTACTCTTACCCCGGTGCTCAACGTCTTTTTGGGTGGCTCGGCAGGTCATCATTCTAAGTTCTATTTATCTACCGAAAAGTTTTTCGCGGCGATGGAAAACGGTTACCGCCGTTTTCTCGCTTTTTTCATTTACAATAAGTGGATATCGTTGTCGGTGCTTGGATTTTGTATCGTTATCATTGTGGTTTTGTTTATGAATTTAAAATCGGAACTTGCGCCCCTGGAGGATCACAGTTACATCAGAACCAGCATTACCACCCCCGAAGGAACCGACTATAACGCCACAAAAGATATTATCGACCGGCTCGGACAAGTAAACACTGATAAATTTCCTGAAATTAAATACACATTGGCGCGTTATGGCGGTGGAAATAGCAATTCGGGAACCAACAACGGCTTCCTGATCATGTTCCTCTCCGACCCTACCGAGCGAAAAGCTTCGCAACAGGATGTTTTCCGCAAGTTGGGCCGTATTTACGATTCAGTGCCCGATGCCCGGGTTATAGCCAGCCAGGAACCGACCATCACCACAGCCAGTTCACGCGGTCTGCCGGTTCAGTTTGTACTGCAAAATCTCAATTTCGAGAAAATACGGGAGAAATTACCTCAGTTTCTCGATTCGGCCCGTAACAGCCCTGTATTCAGCAATGTAGATGTCGATCTGAAATTTAACAAACCGGAACTTAATCTGTCGGTCAACCGTCTGAAAGCCACCAGCCTGGGTGTGAGTGAAAAGGATGTGTCGGATGCACTTGATCTGGCTTACAGCGGCAGCCGTTACGGATACTTTTTGCGGAACAACCGCCAGTATTATGTTATCGGGCAGGTGGCACGCCCCGACCGGATGACACCCGAAGACATTTCTTCTCTTTACGTCAGGTCTTCTACCGGAGATATGGTTCAGCTGGATAACCTGGTGGATATGAAAGAAAACAGCAACCCATCCATCCTTTATCATTTCAACCGGTATAAATCGGCTACCGTGTCGGCTAACTTAGCCGATGGCTATACCATTGGCGATGGCATAAAAGAGATGCAGCGCATTGCGGGCAAAATACTTGATGAAACTTTCACCACTTCGCTCAGCGGGCCGTCGCGCGACTTTGCCGAAAGTAGTTCGAACATATCGTTTGCCTTAGTGCTGGCGCTTTTGCTTATCTACCTGATTCTGGCGGCTCAGTTTGAAAGTTTCCGCGATCCGTTCATCATCATGCTTACCGTACCTATGGCCATTGCCGGAGCCTTGCTCTCTCTGTGGGTAATGGGGCAGACCTTGAACATCTTTTCAGAAATAGGTATGATATTGCTGATCGGGATCGTAACCAAAAACGGGATTCTGATCGTTGAATTTGCCAACCAGAAACGGAAACTGGGAATGAACAAGCGGGTAGCTGCTTTCGAAGCTGCTTCGGCTCGTTTCCGTCCTATTCTGATGACTTCGCTGGCCACCATTTTCGGTGCGCTACCTATTGCGTTGGCGCTTGGAGCCGGTTCCACCAGTCGTGTTCCGCTCGGTATAGTGGTGGTGGGAGGTTTGTTGTTCTCTCTTTTGCTCACGTTGTTTGTCATTCCGGTTACCTATATCATGATGTCGGGGAAAACAAAGAAATTGCTTTCTTCGGAAAGTGAGTAGGGGAATTTGCAATATGTTAATGTGATAATGTGCCGATGTGCTAATATGCTAACAAATTAATATTCCTAATTGTGCCTATTGTGGTGAATGTATTAATTGAAAGATTTGACAATATGATAATTTGCCAATGTGATAATGTATGGAACAGGTTTTGTCCTAAAGTAACGGGCTTCATACGTCATTTTAAAATAACAAATATAGTATGATAAAAAATATCATTCATAAGATAATGCTGGTAACTTTTACAGCGATGGCAACAGCTCATCTGGCAGCGCAGGAGAGGCTTTCCATAGACAATGCCATTAGCATTGCCCTGAAAAATAATTTTGACATTCTGGTGGCCGGTAAAACTGCTGAAATATCGAAAACCAACAATACGCCAGGCAACGCAGGGATGCTGCCCACGGTGGATTTAATGGTTACAGGAGGGCTTGAACTGAACAACCAATACCAAAAATTATCCAGCGGAACAGAAAATAAATATCCGGATTTGAGGACATCCGCCCTGAGTGCCGGAATGCAGCTTAACTGGACATTGTTCGATGGTGGAAAAATGTTTATTACCCGCAATAAACTTCGTGAGATGGAACAACTTGGCGAAGTAGAGTTCCGTCAGAAGGTATTGCAGGTGTTGTACAATATTATCGGTGCATATTATGATGTGGTAAGGCAAAAACAACAACTTGTCTCCATCCGCGAATCGCAGAGTTACAATCGTGAGCAGGTGAAGATAGCCGAGGCGGCTTTTAATTCAGGATCAGTAGCCAAGACCGATCTGCTTCAAGCGCGTATCGACCTGAATATTGCCGACGAAAATATTATTGCCCAGCAATACACCATCGATGCTGCTTTGAAAAATTTCAATACCCTGCTTGGTAAAAACAGTGAAACAACTTACGATATCAACGATTCTATTTTTGTAAGTTATATTCCTGATAAAGAGCAACTCTTAACTAAAATAAACACTGCCAACCAGGATGTGCTCGCCCTTCAACACCAAATAAACATTGCTGAAATGGCGTTGAAAGAAACTCGGAGTGCCTATATGCCGAATTTGAATGTGAAAGCTGGATATTATGCTTCAATAACTGATAATTCAACCGGATCGACCCTTTATAACCGCACCTTGGGGCCACAGGTAAGCGGGACGCTTTCGGTGCCGCTCTACAATGCGGGCGAAACCAAACGGAAGACAACTTTGGCAAAGATTGAAACGGAAACAGCGCGGTACGATCTGGATCGTCTGAAACTTCAGCTTTCCACAGAACTTCAAAACACCATCAACGATTTTGGAAACCAGCAGGCTTTGCTGAACATCGAAACCGATAACAACCGGCTTGCGCGTGAAAATCTTGAAATCAGCATCCAACGGTTCCGGCAAGGACAAACCACTTCGCTCGAAGTACATCAGGCGCAAGAATATTTTGTGCAATCGAGTACGCGCCTCATCAATTTCCGTTATAACCTGAAACTGGCTGAAACCCGCCTGAAACAAATGGTTTCGGAATTATAACAATAGGATGGTAGAACGGAACGGAATGGAACGTAGCGCAAGTAACAAAAATAAAAAACGCAACTGATTGAATATCAATTGCGTTTTTCGTTTTATCTGTGGTACCACCAGGAATCGAACCGGGGACACAAGGATTTTCAGTAATTAATTTATATCGTATTTAACTGATGATAATCAAATATTTACATATAAAATATGTTTACTGGTAAATACATTGGAGAAAACAGAGAGTGTTTTCGATTTATACTAAAATTTACTTTTTTGCTATTGCATTGCACAACTAAGTAGGTATTTATATATAGAAATAGAAAGATAGATGTGCAATAATTTTGTTATTACTATTTTATTGTTAGAATCATAATAAAATTAATAATAACCTAGATAATAATTTTATGTATTCGATATTAATAATTCATTTAATATATTGATAATAAGCTATATTACTTCAAATTTACAGAGTTTATAAGCAGTTGATTGTAATCAATCACCCACTTATTCTTTCTCAAAAAATCTCCACCTAATATAGCCACTACCTGAGCTTTTTTGATTTTATGAAAAAGACCAGTAGTATTGGAAATAAAAAACTCTTCTGAATAGCCCTTACCTTCAAATTTGAAATTGAATCTGAACTTATCAACCTCTTTTCTCTTTCCATCTTTACAAATAATTCTCTGAGAGCCTAATTCTTTCAATACTCCTTCAAATGGATTTAAAGGCAATCCAAATGCTTCTATTGAAGCTTTTATCCAAAGGGGTAGTTTCTGAACTGATAGAAAAGAAATTTATAAGTTCAGGGTCAATCCAATTGTACTTAGTAGTAGTGTCAATTAAAAATTCAAACCCCAAACCCCAAACCATTCCCTTTTGTTACTTGAATAAATATCAGAGGTAATCCATAGTTTTTATAACTATCTGCAAAAGAAACTGAAAATTTATGTTTCATGATTGTTTTGAGGAATATAAAGTTAGTTTGTCAAAATCTATTACCCAACCATTTTCAATAAAGAATTCATTTCCTAATATTCCATGAATTTGAATATCTGATTCTTGCTCAATAGCTCCAAAAGATTTCTCCAATTCAAATACACTGAACTTTGTGGAGTAGGAGTAGTTTTCAAAACTAAAGCTCAACTTAATAACTGGTGTTTCAGTTTTGTTGCCATCCAATCCAAAAATACTACTATTACCTATACTTTCGAGGTGTTCTTTAAAGTACTCATAAACTCTTTGGTCAATGAGATTTTTATTTGAGCCAGTATCAAGCAGGAAGCAAAGATTATGTTGATTTATTTCTGCTACTATCAGTGGGAGACCACTCTGTTGCAATCCATAATTAATTGAGGTGTTTGTTTTGTTAGTCATATTTTTTAATATAAATACTATCTATAGTTTATTCCTTTGTTCCTGTGATACATGATTATCCCAATAATGAAAGTATCCTGTTTTTTTAATATTTCTTCAACACTATTTTGAAGATATACATCATCTTCAACCAATTCTTTAATTTTACCGACTGTTAGCATTAATCCCTCAGAAAGAGAAACTTTTATTGTGCTTACTACCCCAGTAGGTATAGTAACTATTGAATGTTGATTCCAATTGTTTTTTTCAATGCGGTCTAAAATATTTACCCTACTGATAAATGCCATGAACTCAATATCATCTTTAAAATCATATATATCAGCACCATTATTAACTTTACTTTCGATGTCTTTTAAAATAAGAATAACTCTTCCCATTGAAAGAGCAGTTTTTGATGAATCATTATTAAATAGTCCCATAGCTATATTATTTATCATTTATGTATTGTCCAAAATCTGAATCAATTAACCTCTGATATTCTTTCATCTTCTTATCAACAAAGCTTTCAATTTCCTCAATAATTTTATTTTGAGGATGATGGTCTGGATACCTCCACTTATTAGACATTTGACCTACTAATGGTAGAAATGCATTCATAATAATTTCAGTTTGTCCTCCAATAAAGCTTATAGTAAAAGTTGTTGTAGTTGAAGATATAACAACTGTATCCCTTGTAAGCTTTGTTATCCTTGATGATGAAGATGCCAAGAAGTAATCAATCAGCACTTTGTACTTAACCTGCATTCCTCCTTGTGATGTAACTTTCTGTTCTGTTTCATTGTTACCAAAAGAAATGACCTTGTAACCAATGAAAACTATTACTCCAATGATGATTATCCACATAATTTCAACTATTTATATTAAGCTTAATACCCCATCACTTTATTAACAATCTCTTCTGAGAATCTTAATCTTAAGATATTTGGAGTATCATTATTCATTGTTAAGAAAGTCCAACTTCTACCATTATTTAAACTAATCCCAATAGATTTATCATTTAAATCAGATTTAGTGTGAATGTATTTTATTTTTGTTGCTGCTTCTCTATATAGTTGAGAAGTATATTCAAAAATGAAGAATTTACTCTGCCCTAAATCAACTTTCCTATCTATATTGCATACAACTAAAGATAATTCAACCCCAGAGTTAGCATATATTGAATCCATTTCATGTGCTATCTTATATCCTGATTTGAAGAACTCATTATATAGTTCTTCATTTGTATACTGTGGAAATAACTTTCTAAAATAATTTATTGCATCTGGATATAGGTAATACTTCATATTGTCTTGGTCATTTTTAAGTAATGCACTGGAATAACTATTAGCTTGGCTAATAAAATTCAGTTCTACTTTATCCTTTCCAATATATGCATTGGCTTCTCCTATATCAAATCCTTCAGGTGGTTTTGTACTTGATGAATCATTAGTTGTTAACTCTTTTGAGTCATTTGAGTTTTTGTTAGTCTGATTACAAGAAATTAGAACCAAAAGTAGGAGGAAAATAAATCCTGTTTTTTTTGTTATAGTGTGTCTCTTTTTCATGAATTTGATTTTTTCTTTGATATTGTAATTAATCGTAATGCTTTAATTTATAGAACCTTCTTCAGAATATAGATTCATTTTGAATTTGCTATTATGGTTTATAGAAGAATGATAATAAATATGCTACCATAAACAAGAGGGCTAACATTGGTAATAATGCTCCTTCTTCAGTATTTTTTTTGTTTGCTACTTTATTATTCTGTCCAGATTTATTTGAAAAGAACAAAAAGAGTACACCTATTACAAGTGCTATAATAGATGAGATAAATCCAATTTTTTCCATATTTTAAGAATTTGATATTATGAGATATGGGGATATAAAAAAAGGTGTGGTACTTCACTTGTTAAGTCCTCAGGTGTCGCCAAACACCACAACTACAAAACAAGGAAGCCCACACCAGAGGTGTGAGCATTCACTTATTTACTTGTTGTAGTTGTTTTTAAATTTTGGCGAAATTTGAGGACTACTTGTAAAAAGTAAACACTACTTTTAATATGTCTTTGCAATGCTATTATCTCATATATCTAATTGGATTTTCATTCAATTGCAAAGTAACTATTTTTTTGTTTAAAACTCAAATAATTACTTCATTTATTTGACAGTAACAACAATTTCATATCTCTGGTGCGAGCTAATCACCATTAGCATAAAACCAAATAAATTTGAAGAGAAAAGTATTGAAACTTATCTTTCTATATTTTAGATATGCAAAGGAAAGAAAGATATTTGAAAAAATAGAATTACTGCAAGGCTTGCATTTACGAGGTTTTAGATTTCAGACTCAAATGTAACTAATCCTCTGTCTATACATATCTTCTTGGGTTCTGCTCTTTCTCCTGTAATGAAGTAGTATTGTGCTAATGACTCATCAAACTCTTTGACAAAGGCTTCTCTAATGCGTGAGCATTTCTCATTGATTGCATTACATGAAGGGTCAGTAATATTATTGATACTTTCATTTATATCTTTCAATTCAGCCCTATTAGATAGTTTTGAATAAATTCGCTTAAGCTCAGTTCTAAACTCAGGTAATCTTTTAAATAAGATGCCTTCTGGATGCTTTAAGAATAGGAAGAATAGTGCTTTTGGTAAGGGGTACATGATTATTTCTCTATTATTATAGTCCGGCAGAAATATTCTGTAATCTTTGGTGATGTGGATTCTACTTAATTTAGGTTTTGGAAGGAAAAGAGATTTTAAAGCTTTTTCATTAATCCCAATCTGTTTTAATTTTTCAACTCTTTCTCTTATTTCTGCTGCTAATTGTTTTGATTCAAATGAGAAATTAAAATCAGCTATATCATCCTCTTCTGGTTTGCCCAATGAATATAATTTAGTGCCATCTCCAATTTTACTTATATAAGTGTGAAGCTGAATCCAAAGTTCTTTTTCAGTGAATTCTGTAAGTTCAAAATAACTGAATTGGTAGTCATTATTTACTTTACTTTTGTACCTTAAAAAGCCAGAATGTAAAATGTCTTTTTCATTCGTATTAGATAATAAATCATTGTAATTTAATACCTCTATAGCTTCAATTTTAATTTCATCTTTTTTAAAGTTTGGATAATAGTACTCAATAGCTTCATGAGTAAGAGTATTTTTATTTAGAAAGGGTATGTAAAAAAAATTATAGCCTCTATTTTTAAATAGGGTGCTTATTTCTTTGTAATGTACAGAAATAAATTCATTTATATTTGGAGAATAAGAATTTTCAATGTAAATAATTTGCTGACTTGTAGGAGTAAAAGAAATGTTTTTACTGAATAAAACAAATTTAGGAGGAGCGATATATTTCACATCAAATGACAAATTATCTTCCTGCTCTTTCTTCACAGTGATAATCTTTCTTTTGTTTTTTCCACTGTAAACAATCAAAAAAATCACTATTACAAAACTTATAATGCAGAAAATATACATCCCCATACTCATTGCTTTTTTTTTGTAGATTATGTTACAAATATAAACAAAAATAGTTTTGATTATTTGGCTTATTGATAATTACAGAAGAAATGTAAATTATTTGCGAAACAAACCCCTAAATGAACATTAAGGTTTGCTCCGCAAAATAACTGAATCTCTTTTTGTGAATCTCACATTGATTGCTATAAACAGAAATAGAATAAGTGAGCTACTAATCAATGAACCATTTATACTCATCATTGCCATACAAGGCTTTATTAATGCCTCCAATGAGTTGTGAAGCATTAAGTGACCTATCCAAGAAATTATCAATATAACTGTTCTTATTAGCCCCTGTGAAGAGATTATACACATTCCACAGACTAATGTTATCAGCCTTTTCAGGTTTACTAAAATTCTCATCTCCATAGTAAGCCTTAGCTACCATGTTGATATGGCTATCAGTAAAATCCAAAGCAGGTAATAATTTCTTTTGTGAAGCTGGTAAGTTCTGATATAGCCTGGTCTTTCCAATGAGTTGAGCAAACTGGTGTTCAGTAAGATATGAATCTTTGAACTGGTTCATATAATGCAAGTGTTGAGCAGGATTATAGCTTTTAAACATCTCAATCACAGTATTTAACAGACCAGTAGTATTCATTGCTCTTATTTCAGTCTTGAAACCATCAGTAGAAATACAAAGGTTACAACATACCAGATTTTTAAATCCAATGAATACTTTAAATTTCTCACTGGATTTCTTACCATACAGGTTTTCATGATTTAATGCTCTTACTCCTCCTATGCTGAGGGTTAGCCTGTTACCATTAATATCTTCATAAATAGTAGGGATTTCAAAACAAAAAGCCATTCTTTCATAATAAATGGTTTTGTCTGACTCTAACAGCTCATTAACAGGCTTGTAAATAGCCTCTGGAACTCTTCCTTTTACTATATGGGATACCCTGATATCAGGAGTATTAATGTTTTCACCAACAAAAAACCTTGTAGCTGCCTCCTGTACAGTTTCAATGAAGTTGGTATGACTAATAGTCATCTCATTGTCTTTGGAGAATACAGGCACTATACAATCTTGCTGAAGATGAATCAGACTAACTTCAGTAGTATTAGCTTCAATAAAATGATTCCTTTTCTCTACCTTGGGAATATCAGGAGGATAAGTGTTTAATCTATCATTACTATTGACATTAATGTTTCTTTCATTATTGTTTTGAATTCTCAGAATGCTGTTATTAACTGGCATTAGTTGCATCATTGCTGTTTCCATTTTGAATGTAGTTTTGTAAATAATTAATTACTGGTTTGTTATTTCCTGCTTCCAGAATTGAAGCCTTTTTGTTTAAAAAGTCAGTTGTAAGTAGTGGATACCATTCAGGGTGTTGGTGATAAATTGAATTCAGTTCTTCAACAGTTTGAGCCTTAGCAATGTCATTTCTGACTGTCTCAACTGAGACTCCACTGTTACACCAATCAAGTATTCTTTTGCCTGTAAGTTCTGAAATGATAAATTCAGGTTTACCCATAAAGAGACCTGTTCTATCTTTACTGGTTGTTGCATAATGCTTAATATCAACATCAAAAACCAGAGTAAACTCATAATCCAAACCATCTCTTTGCACTGCTTTTAAACCAACTTTTTCAGGAACAAACTTTCCATCTTTCTGATTCAAAACATAGTCCTGCTTTGTTCTCATGGTGCAAATTACATGAGCTTTACTCTGTAGTATTTTTTGAATCAAAGCATTTTGTCTTGGTGTGATTTTACCCCAATTGGTGAAGCTATTACCACTCAGTCCTGAATGATATTCAAGTAGAAAATCCCAGCTTTGGGATAAAGAATCAATTATAATAACTTCCATACCTGCCTTTTCACAAATTTCAATAGCTTCTATGTAATTTTCAGGGGAGTAATTGTTATTAAGATTAAGTACGTTGTATTGACCTAAATGGGCATATAGGTCAGCAGAACCATTTTCAGAATCTATTATTCCTATATTCCTCCATTGGTTTGTAAGTCCAAAGGCAAGTAATAAACTTGAATAAGTTTTACCACTGCCTGCACATCCTTGAATAGCTAGTTTAATCTTAGCTTGTTTTCTTTCTGATTGTCTTAGTTGCATAATATAAATGTATTAGTAAAGTATATATATATTAGAAAAGTATTTTAGTCATATTGGGAAATAAAAAAGCAGGAAGATTTCTCCTCCTGCTTTTTTGTTAAAGTAGTGCAATAAATTACATAGTTGCTAATGTCTCTGCACCACCTTCACTTCTTTCATGAATCATAAAGAAAACGTCTCCAGTTTCTGCTGAACATACTTCTGAAATGACTGGTTGACTAATGCCACCATTGTCAAATCTTTTACTTACAGCACCTGTTTCAAATCCATATACAAAGAAACATTTGCCTGTCAGTGGATTTCTTTTAATTTCCATTGTTTCCACACCCATTTTCTGCTTGAATTCATTCACTGTGAATGTTTTCAAAAATTTCAAATTCTTATCCATAATAATTTTCAATAATAATGTTAGGCTGGGGAATAGCCCCATCAGCCAAATCAGGGGAGGGGTCTGTTTAGTCTCGGGCATATTTGAATGAATTTGGAAAGCTTGAAAAAATTTTTCTCAAAAAAAAATCAGGATAAATTGCCTTATCCTGATTTTTAAACTCACCTTAAATAAAGAGAGTAGCAGTAAATATAGTTGAGTATTATAATATGTACTATTATCTTCTTTTAAAGAACGTATTTAAATACATGATATTTATATAATCTTACATTCTAATTAAAAATACTCTATAAGATATTGTGTAAGTATAAAATGTGATTTTGATTATAATTTAAATTGATTTCTAAGCAAAGTTTCATTTTTTGAAATTTTAATTATTGGTTCAAGACCTCTTAATACTTCAATTTTTTCTGGTAATGAATCTAAGATCACATAACCATCAACGGAAGTATTTGTACTAATTGTGATACTGGTAGAGGAAATTTCAAACATATATCCTAGAAAACTCACTGCATCTGATTGCTTCTGTAATGTTACGCTTAAAAATTGTGTTAATAGCGGATTTAAAGTAGTTAATAAATTTTCCACTGTAAATCTTCTACCAACTGAGAATTGATTTCTTATACCGATTTTAAACAAGTGTTCTTCATCTAATGCCCAAAATTTAAGCATATTATAAACGGCTTTATACACTCTGCTTGTGTTTATGCAAATTGATTTGAGAATTACAAACAACGGTTCTGCTGGAATGTATCTATAAAGCTCTTTAAATCTTTCACAAAATTGTTTTTCTGTTCTATCTGGGGTATTTCTAAAAATCAGTTGATTTAATGAAACATCATTTAAAGAACCTGCTGTAATAAGCTCTCTAATTTTCTCAATTGCCCGTTCAGCCATTGCTATTTTAGTTTCATTTTGTTGAGTCATTGAGATAATTTCAGCTCTAATCTGGTCTCTTGTTTGAGCTGATTCAATAGTCTCAAAATAAACAATGTGATTTAAAGTTTCAAGAGCTTTTTTTAGATTATCATTTTTTGAATATAAATCTAATTCTAAGATTTCTTTTTGCTCTAATAAATTATCAATATTGAAATATGCTAATTTTGTGTCTCTATTTTTAAAAACTCTTATTGTAGGAATCGAATTAATCACAGATGCTTCAGCAATTTTTGATTTTAAATTATAGAATATGTTTACAAGAGCTGTATCTTCCAATATATCAATATTTTCAGATTTATATTTTTCAATATGATTACAAATATCAATTGCTGTTTTTGACTTATTTAATATATAGCTTTTAAAGTCTTCTAATGAAAGAGTTATTGATTTTTCATCATCTAATTCTAAGTATGAATCTGAATATAAAATTGTATCACTGTAAACTCCAGAAGAATTTCTACATCTTCCATGAATCTGAGTTATTTTATTTAATGTCAGGGATTGAGGTGTGACTTGAGAATTGCATACAGTTATTAAATGAAATCTGTCATCAATATCAATACCAACAAAATAAGCAGAAGTTATAAATGTTATTTTACAAATTAATGTGGAGTTTTGAAGTTCCTGGAAGTAAGGTTTAGCCTGTTCTTCACTTGCTGCACTACATAAAATTCCACATTCAGACTGTAACTCTAAACTTAAACTTCCAATAACAGCCATAATTCCCCTAATTGAATTATAGGCAATCAGAATTTTTTGGTTTGGATAGTTAGTTGCAATATTTTCTATTTGTTCTTTTAGCAATCCATTAATATTTTCATTTTCAGAATAGTATAATTTTATATTCCTTTGAAGAGGGTTCTTCTTTACAATTGTAACTATAGTTTCATTTTCTAATTCAGGATGGCTAAAGTCTCTAATTGTTGCTGAAACAACACATCTATTGTTTTTTGGAAACATAAAATAATAATCCATTGCATTCTCCAAATTTGGCCTATACCCTGAATCTGATTGTACGACATCAATCTCATCTATCATAATGAAATAATCATTAAAAACAGATGTACCCAAGGCATCAATAACTTTGGGCAAGCTATCAGCTACTACAAGAATCTTTTTATAATTGACTTCATTATTATTGTTGTATTCTTGAATATCTTCTAAATTAATATTTGAAGTAATTTCACCAATTGGACTACCAACATATTTTGCATTACGGTACTTTAAAAATTTAGTGTAAGCCAATGATTTTGTTGGAACTACAATTATTGAATTACGAGGACGCTCTATTTCTAAAGTAGTAGCACCTATACCTGTAGCTTTTTTATTTATAATCCCATAAGGCATCCTGTCAATAAAATTGCCTAAATAGTGGTTATCTTCAATTTCAAATATTACTTCTCTTAATTCACCATCACTGTTTCTTTTTCCAAATTGAAAACATTGCTCCTCTGGGATTATATATGCACCTTGAACAGATTCAAATAATCTTTTGGATTCAGGGTCTTGAATATTATTGGCTGGAACTAAGTCAATCTGAACTGCTTTGTTTTTAAAATTCTCCATAATATTAAAATCTACGAAACAAACTTATCATAAAACGACTCAGTTTGATTCGCAAATTTGACTAATAAAGTATAAATAATTAATCCATTCTATTTATAATCCAATTTTGCTAAACATAAATTTGTTCATCTAAATTGTTTATCAATCATATCATTAGCGGCAACAACTCCTCCAATGCTTGCTTGAAGAATTCCTTGAGCAATACCAGCACAATCTCCCACTGTATATAAGTTACTAATGGATGTTTCCATATTTGGGGATAATAATATTTCATTCCAGATACTTTCGAGCTCAAGACCTAAAACAGTTATTTGGGCTAATATGCTTTGAATAGGTTCGTCAATTTTTGATATTCTACAAAACTCTAATATCAGCTCTTCTAGTGCTATACAGTAACCTTGTTTTTGTTCATCAGGAATCAAAGAGGATAATTTCCCCACTTCATATATTTTTGAGTTTATTAAAGCTAAATAGTCAGAGCTTAATTTCGTAATTTGATTGTTTTTAAAATCTAAATAACTTTGTAGTATTGGTTTCCCAGGATATTTAGTATTTAGTTTAATATAAGGATTAATAATATTTTGTTTCACCCAATCAAAGGATGGGTAATTATCAGATTCATCATAAATCTGGGACAATATTGCAAAATTTGACAATTTGGTCAATTCCTTTCTATTTGTAATAGCGTGACCATCAATGAGCATGAATTCGCCATGATTTGCATGTTTAATCCTACCACCAAGGTTACTAGCACTAAAACAAAACGTTTTATATTTGTATTTTCCTAAAAGCAATGAAACCTTAAAGTCTAAATGTTCTGTGTTGACTTTTTCAAGAATATAATTAGGCATAATAAATCTAAATCCTATCGATATTTTAGGTTTATTGTGTATTATTCCATGTAGGTCAATATTTTTATTTAACCATTGAAATCCTTTCCTCCCATTTGCAATAACAAGAAAATCAGATTCTATAATATTCACAGAAGGGTCATTTTTATCAATATAGGATATTTCAAATCTATCATTTTCGTTTTTTTTAAAGTCTAAGAATTCTGTTTTGTAATTTATGGTTATATTTTCTTTGCTTGATAATCTTTTATGCCAAATGTCAAGCATTGATTGAACATCATCATAATTTAATACTCCTATAGGGTAGGATTTTTTTATTAGCTTACTAATAATGGTTTTAGGAGTTTTAAACACTAAATTTTCATTTGAGAAATATGATAATGCTATTTTCTGAGCTTTTAATGAATTTTCAATTCCAACTAATTCTTGTAATCTTCTACCAGATGGGAAACATGATAATTTAACAGTATCACCATAATGAACTGAGCCACCAAAACCAGAAATTGTATTGCATGGACTACAATTTTTGCAGATTTCACCATTGTCAACAGCACAATATCTTTTTAAATGACTATTCCCAAATTCAAGAATTGTTATTTTTCCCGAAAAGTTACTATTTAATAAAGTTTGAGCACATGAAATACCAGAAATACCAGCACCAATAATAACTACAGAATTAGGTTTAGTCATGGTTTTACCAATTTAAAAATACTTGCAGCCAATGAAGCAATTGCAATAATAAGTGGAAGGTATTTCAACCAGAAACTCTCTTTCTGAAGTTTAGAAATATCATCACGAACCTGACTAATTACACTATATTTTGCAGTTTCTGGAAGATATTCAAATATCTTTTCCTTATTTTGATATCTACCATTATATGGTTTATCTGTGTGATAAATCATTTTTGAAAATTCTATTGTAGCATAATGTTGCCCTTTTTTTAATTCAATTTTTTCATTTGAAGTATTAAACAACAAACAAAATAATGGACCACTATACCCTGGATCAACTTGTGGCCCATTTGATAAAATCAGCCCTCTACAAAACATACTTACAGTTAAATCAAATCTACCTACCAATGTAGTTGGAATGTTTACTCTTTCTCTGCTTCCTGCAATTATAAAATCACCAGGTTTTATTATGATATTTGGTTCTTCATCCTTTAAACTTCTAATTTGTCCATTTTGAAAATAGCTATTCCCAAGAGTCAAATCAAATGAAGATGCTGATATATTTTCTTTACTTATTTCAGATTCAGATTCAATTAATGCAGTGTGTTTTAAAAACATTTGCAGCAATTGATGTGGTAAAACACCTCCGAAACTTCGAATTTTCCATAGCTCTAATATAAATTTGCATATAGAATCCAATTCTTCTTCTCTGTTAAGTAAATTGTAAACTGTAAATTTACTGTATTGCCTATCTATATTCCGCTGTTTAATTTCTTTTTCAGCAGCTGCTGTATCTATTTCTCTTTCAGTAAGTCTCTTTGTCAATTCATCATCAATTGTATCAATATAGAAAGACAAAAAATTAAATTCATCTTTCATTTTAGATACAAACCTTTCAACAGATTCAGGTGATATAATTAAAATTGGTATTTTGCCACTCTTAAATACAAGGGTTAGATGTTCATTTGTAATAGCATACTTTTTATTTCTATATTTAGTAGTTATAATTAAATCGCCTTTTTGTTCTTTTTTTTCAAACTCAGCATCTGTTACATACTCATAATTATAATCGTCATCACGTTTTTGTCTTGTTGTAATAGCTTTTACAACTTCAAAATGATCACTTAAATCACATATCATTTTAGCAATAGTTGATTTCCCAGATCCACTTGTACCTGAAATAATAATCCCGCGATAATCCATAGTATTACATTTTACGATAAATAAATATAATTTCTTTTTCTAATGTTGTCCATTTACTATTATGTGTTCTTCTTAAAGCTGGAACTGTTCTTTCTATTTCAAGTTCTTTCAGCATGTTAAGATTTTCTTCAAGGTTTGCCATTACTCTTTGAATTACTTTTTTCCTATCAATATTTTTGTCATTATCGGAATTAAACGAAGGCATTATATAACACAAAAGTCCACCTTTCTTTAGTGTTTTTACAATATTTTCATTAGCCTTATTCATCTTATCGAAATAATCAGATAATGACGTTTTTACATTTCTCCTATATCTCGCACCTATTTCTAATTTCTTTTCAACGTCTAAGTCAAAGCCATAATAATAATAGGCCAATCTTTGAGATGTGGTATAATCTATCATATTTGGGTATGGTGGAGAAGAAATAACTATATCAATTGATTCTATCTCAATATGGCAACTTTCCGAAATATCATTATTATATACAACTGTTTGGTTTAATAGATCAGTATAAATAGAATTGTAATTTATTGGTAATAACTTTTTGGTGTTTTCGATGTCATTAAATAAACTTTTCAAATTAGATTTAAATGTTTTATAGACATCAGCATCCCTTAATTGATATATTTTAGGGAGCATATTGTCTGCAATACAACTCATTCCTCTATCTTGATTTGAACATGAGTTTAGTAAGGATGATACAATTATATTGTAGATTGATTTTTTAATACCATCGGTTTGTGAATCTTTTATGGTAATAAAAAAACAAATAACATTGAAATTTATCGGAGTGAACCATTTTTGTAATTCTTCTATATGTTTATTATCAGATATTATTAATTTGAGATAATTTTTATCTTGGTTATATTTTGATATTTCATTTTCTATCTCTTCCTTAATTATTGATAAATCAATTTCTGGATTAAATAAATTAAATAGACAATTGACAAAATTATATGAGATTTTTGAAACATCATTTGAGATGGGGATTCTACCAAGTATTAATGCTTGGAAAAAGGTTGTTCCTATTCCCATGAATGGATCAAAAACCTTAGCTTTAGGCTCTGTTAATACTTCAATTAATGAATATGGAATCTCAGGAATATATGTCGCAGGATACCAATGATATTTTCTGGAATTAAACGGTTGAATTACATCTTTAAAAACAGGTGGTTTAGGATAAAAAGACCAATTGATATTATTTAAAATTGGTTTTATATCATTAATGTTTTTCACTAATAAGTTATCCATATATTATTTCGGAATAGAGTTTATGTTCTTTGATATTATTGTCGTCTAGAAAAAGAGAAAGAAAACCTTTTATAGTATTTTTTATATTTTCGATATTTTCTGGTTTTAAATTACTCTTTTCATCAAAAATATCAATGTTTGTGTATTCTTTATTCTTAAGTAGTATTGAAAGGTGTAAATCCTTAGATGAAAAACCTAAATCATTAGACTTATCTTCATTTGTATATACAGTCACCTTTCTATTAGTTTTATTATAATCTAATATCGGATGAATTCCAATATTGGGAGACTTAATTTTGTATAAATTGAATTTATTTATTGCTTTCTCTCTCATCGCTAAAATTAAATCTTTGTGCTCAGATAATTCATTGTCTATTAGTAACTTTACAATATTCTCTTTTAATTCATAATTTATTTTTAGTTTTTTTTCATCTGAATTATAAGATATTCCTTTTATACCTCTGATAATTTGCTGTACGACTTCTGACAACTCAATTTCCTCAACTACCTCAGGCTTAATTAATAATGATATCTGATTTTCAATAATTTCTCTAGTTTCTAAATTTAAAAATTCTTTGTATTTGCCCAATTTAATTGTAGTATAAATGGCAATACAACCATATAACTGACCACACATTAGACTCGAAACAATATTTGAAACTTCAGATGATGTTCTAGATAATTTTTCTAACAATTGATAATCCACATCGTACCAAGCAAATCCAATTTTTTTATTTTCTTGCTTCTTAAAAAGCTCAAATGCTTCAGTAAGCATGTATTTTGCAGAAAATTCTTCAGGATTTAAAAGCAATAATTTATATAATTGTTCTCTTACTTTAATCCAATCATTTATTAAATATAAATTTTCATTTTCAATTCTTAATTTATCATTTTCTATCCATATGGATTTTGCTAATTTTAAAGGTAATTCTTTATCTTTAAATAGTCCAATATGATATGCCAAACGACAAACATTGTCAATGTTATCAAGATCAATAGATCCACTTAAAATTTTCCCAAGCTTACCTTCTCCATTTATGTAATCACCTATTGTTTTAATATCATTATCAGTAAGTTTAAGAACTTTTAAACTGCCATATAATTCTTCAAGTCTACCAAAATATATTGGTTCAAAAGATGCTGCTTTATATGTGTAAAATTCATATTTTTTCCCAGTCGCAGCATAGTAAAACATGTTTTCAGGCTTTATTCCTTCAACATATTCCAAACTATGACCAAAAGCAGAGTTATATACATCATGGAAGATTGATGCAATAATAAATAATTGCTTTTCACGAGTGGTTAGATTATAATGATCATTCTCTAAATTTATTAGAGCTAAATGACATGTTCCAATAGTATGTTCAAATCGATTTACATTTGCACCTCCAGTTAAACACAATGAATTGATATTGCATAATCGCAACTCTCTAAGTCTCTGAACTTCAGGAGTTGATATTACATGCCAAGCATAATCTGGAAGATATATTGGCCCATACATCACATCGTATATGTATTTGTAATTGTATTTATACATCTAATTCATTTTAATTAAAATAAATATAATCATCTAATATAACGCAGTGGTAATTATTGAAATTGTTTTAGAAATTTACTCTTGATTTGTTTTGAAATAAATTTAATATTAAAGGTTGACTATTTAAAGCAAGTAAGTCGAAACTAAAAATCATATATTGAAGTCGTCTTGACTTTTTTATAATGTCACTCCTACGGAGCTTTCGATATAAAATTAATGCATAATTACTACCATGATACCGCTCCTAACGGAGCTTTTTCTTAGCGTAGGAGAAACTATGTCATGTAGAAGCGTTAATTATCGTATGCATTGTAGCTCCGTCAGGAGCGAAATCATAAGCTATACAAAAGTCAAGACGACTTCATTTATATTTTCTTGTTAGTCAATTTATGTGACCTTATGAAATTATAAAGAAAGAACGTTTTTTATCAATATTGCTTAAATATTTTTATTATGTATTCAATGATGGTTCAATACACAAAACAAACCAAATTAAAATGTAATAGCAAATAAGAGTTCATTAATATAATTAACAAATTTGATATTAGTACTTTCAACAAATTGCAAATGTACAAAATAAAGTTAATGTTTAGAACTTATTTTCTGTTATGAAATGGATTTAAAAAAAAGTGAGTAGAAATATTTGATTCCACTCACTTTAAATTCTAGTATTCCTACTCATTTAGCTTGTTCCACTTTTTAGTATATAGCTTATCCATCTCCTCCCCAATATAATTGTCAATGATTTTAGCATAATGAGCAGTCATTCTTGTATTGGTATGACCTAGCATTTTTGATACTACTTCTAAAAAAATCCTGTTTGTAAGGGTTACAGTGGTTGCAAGAGTAAATCTATCAGTATGTAGCTTACTCTTTTATTAATGCCACAGAGGTCAACTATTTGCTTTAAATACACATCGGAGATGCTTAGGTAAATTGTTGGTAATAACCTTTCCCCCTCTTTGTATTTTTCAAAAATTAGTATTGGAATAGGTGGAGTTGTATTCTTGATAATATTCCTATTTCAGTTCTATTTTTTTTATCCAGACCCTTCTTTCCTCATCACTAACAAAGTGGCTCTTGTTAAGTGTTTTTATATATAAAAAATAAGCCTATCCTATAAAATACTGAAAAGAATTTTATTTATCTGTTTGTTTAATTAAGAATTCAATATCATAAATAGTTAATTTCTTTATTCGTTTGGAAAAACAAATAGTTCAAATAAATTAGCTTTGTCATCAATGTATTTTATTGGTGGAGGATAATCCTTAGGGTTTAGTCTTAAAATTTTATAATTTTTTCCACTTCGCCCATTTTTAAAAAAACAATTAAAATATTCAACTAGTGTATCATCCGTGATATTAGTCATTTTAAAATATGTTGTGAATATTTCCCGCATAAAAGATTTTTTTTCTCCAGTTGTTATCCTCCCGATATTTTTTCTTCCTAAATGTTGTTGCATTTCATTGTATCTGAATTTTGCCAATACATAGGCTTTGAATGGATTACTTGGTGCTAAAGCAAAAAATACAGCTGCATTGACATAATTTCTTAATTCTCTTTTGTCCTTTGATACTTTCTTTAAATCTTTCAATAAACGTACGGGCTCAATATAAGGGTAAAGTGCTTTGAATGTATTAAAGTATGTCTCAATTTTCTTGTTTGAGTTCTTACACAAATTTTCTAATATTTCCATATTGGGGTTTTTCAACCATTCAAGCAATTGAGATTCTGCTTCTTCAATATTCTCAGATAGACGTTCCTTATCTCTAAGTCTAATCTGACTATTATATTCCGAAATATGTTTAGTTTTTTTTAGAAGTTGCCATTTGAACCTGACATTGTGCTTTTGGGATAGTTCTTCATAAAGATGATTCTCCCTGTCATAAAGAGAATAAAGTAGACTGAATTTTTCCAATACAGCATCAATATTGAAATATGCTGGGGTAAATTGTTCGTGTATTTTATTGAAACGCAATATATTAGTTGGATAATCAGAGCCAATTTTTATATTAGCTTGATAATCTACGAACGATTCAATAAATTCTTTCAAAGGGATTAACTCTGTTTGATTTTTTGCCAATTGATAAGTACTATTCATAAAATCTGTATATAAATTGGCTTTGTTTATTATACGTTCTTTATATTTTTCTATACTTTCAGACTGAATAATCCGTTTTTCTGGTGGGGCTATACTGTAAATTATTGTCTCGGAAACATTTCCATTCCTACATCTACCTGCAATTTGAGTCAATCTGTTGGTGGACAACAATGTGAAATGTTGTAAATGAGATGAAATTGAAATCAAATGGCATCTGTCTTGTATGTCTATTCCTGCAAAATAAGCACAGGTCATAAAAACAATCCTTTTGCTTAAATATCCTCTTTCGCTAATGATTTCCTCTTCCTCATCCGGAAAATATTCCTTAATCTTAGCATCGCTTCTTTCACTACATAAAATTCCACATTCAGATTTATATTCGTTTAATTGTTCAATAATATTTAATATGCCGTCAATTTCATTGTAAGCCACTAGGATTTTCTCATTAGAGCTCCTTAAAAGAGCACAAATTATAGATTTTGCTATATCATCTACATAATTGGTGTATATTAGTTTAATATTCCTTTTAGAAGCTTCTTCCCAAATTGTAGTGACATAAGATTCATTCATTAAAAAAGGGTTTGAAAATTCATTAAAAGTAGCAGTTACAGCACATCTCATTTTTCTATCAAAATCTGCGTAATAATCAATAACCCGCTCTAAATTTTTACGATAGATGCTATCTGATTGTAGTGTATCAATTTCATCTATCATTAGAAAGTATTGCGAATAAACATTAATTCCCAGCTCTTGTAATGAATCAATGACCAAAGGTAAGCTATCAGCAACAACAAGTATTTTTTTCTTCCAATTGTTTTCAATGTTTATATAATGCTTAATGTCATTTTTTGTGACAGATGATGTTATATCTTTAATTGCACTGCCAACATATATCGAATAATTATCACCATAAGTTTCTTTAGCCCATGTGTATTTGATGTATGCTAATGATTTAGTTGGAACAACAATAATTGAATCTCTTACTTGAGTAATTAGTTCTAATGTGGTTGCACCAATACCTGTAATGGTTTTGTTGATAATTCCAAAAGGTACTCTATCCAAAACATCACTCAATCTTGCTCCTTGTTTCAGTTTGATTGTCCATGCTGAGTCATAACCTTTCTTACCAGAATAATCAAGAGATATTCCCTTAGCGTTTTCATTAGGTAATATTGTGGCTCCGTTTAGTCTTGTGAATAAAATATCAGAGCTCAAGTCAAGATCATAATCAAGACCTTCCATGCTCCCATCACCGGTGTTAAATTTCCCTTCTGTAGCTTCCATAATATTAGTTTTTTTATGCAAAGATATAAAAATGCACATCTAACTCAAATTATTTATATATAAAATGGGAGTTAGATGTGCAAAACCTATAAAAGATTTTCAAGAGCCTTGTCAATCTGATTATTTTCAAAACTATCCAAGTATATCTGAGTAACCTTTTCTGAGCTATGCCCCAAAGACTCGCTTATGATGGAAGTTGAAACTCCTGCTCTTTTTAAAACAGTTGCATATGAATGTCTGGCTACATATGTTGTCAATTTAATTGGGAGGTCTAATTCTTCACCAATAGATTTCAATGCATTATTTACTTTAGTTATAACTTTGTGTGTTCTGTTCAGTCTTTGTTGTTCAGTTTTATGATAGCTTGATAATATTGGAAATAAGTATGGACTGTTTTTGTTTTGATATTCATTTAGTATGGCTCTTGCTCTTTCATGAATGGACAAGTTGATAAGCTTACCTGTCTTTTTCCTATTGTAAATTAGTCTGTTATTACACAAATTCTTCTCTGTAAGATAAGCTATGTCAACAAAGTTAATACCTCCCATGAAGTAAGAGAAAACAAATAAATTTACAGCTAAACAGGTATAAAAATCCTTACCTATTGTGGGGTAATTTATTACAGCCAACACATCTTCTTTGTTGATAGCCCTCTTTGTAGTTTCTTGATGGAGCTTGGATACTTTGAACTTTTTGAATGGATAATGTTCGTGTTTTACTATTTCTGTTTGAATAGCCAAGTTAAATACCATTCTAAGAGTTCTAAATCTAACACCAATTGTATTTTCAGCTTTTCCGTCTTTTCTGAGCCAGCTTTCATACCTTTTCAGCCAAACAACATCTATGTCTGAAAAATAGATATTCAGGTGTCTGTTGAATTTTAGGAGAGAATTATATGTTTGTTTTACTGAAAGTGCATAGCCAGTCCTTTTCTCTTCTTCTAAATAGCTTATCTGTTGTTTAAATACTTTTTCAACAGTTGTAGGCTTTATTGGGTTTGACACCTTTTCAATTAAAGTATTTGCTGAAAAGTCTTTGTCTTCTGATTTTAATTCAACTATCTTGCTCCTTACTTCACTTATTTTTTTAGCAATGAGTTTTTCAAGTAGTTCTTTATTGGGGCAGTCTGCTTTTGGTTGGTTTTTTTCAAAGTCCCAATGTTCTAATTTGGTAGAAACACCAAGATTAATGTATCTTGTTTTTCTATTTTTGCAAACTCTAATTTTAAGAGGTAGTTCTTTGTTTTTTAGCGGTTTGTACTTATAGCAAACCACAATAATTGTTGTCATTTGGGTAAAACATTGAAGAAAACAAATCTCCGTTTTCCCTTGTATTATACACAAAAAAAAGAGAGCTACATTTCTGTAACTCTCTGATTATGAGTGGTACCACCAGGAATCGAACCGGGGACACAAGGATTTTCAGTCCTTTGCTCTACCAACTGAGCTATGGTACCATTTTTGGAACTTTGCGGCTGCAAATGTACGGCTTTTTTTTATATTTACAAAGCTTTTTGAGTAATTTTCGGGCTTTATTTTGCGGCAACAACATGTTGATCTTACACAAAATCATTGATATTCAGTAAAATAAGATTAAAAAAGCCATGAAAAACTATCGAAAGTATTTTATTTATGTACGCATACTTATCGCTTGAGTGTACGAAGATTCGTATTCATGTTGTTTTTTGAATTGCCCGTGTTGGAATTATTTCCAGTTCCGCTATTATTATTGTTGTTCGAGCCTGATTTATTGTTTTGTTTGGAGTTGTCGTTTGGCTTTTTGTAATTTTTATCCAGTTCCAGCGGCTTTTGTTTAGTTAGCGGAACGGACAGATAGTCCCACGATTCTTCGAATTCCCAGTTGGCTATCAATGTCATTTTCTGCGGATAATAATATACTCTTTCGGGATGTTTCCGGGGTGTAAGTTCCCCCGTATCCCACTTCCCGTTTCCGTTGGCATCAATAAACATGCGGAAAAAATAGTCGCCCGGCTTCAGGTAATTGAATACGGTCCCTGTAGCAAGTGCCGGCTTCGATTGCAACACATTATCTTTGGTATCAAGTAATTGAATCACGATTTTCGAATCAAAAGGCTGCACGTTCATCTTTATGCTGGCGTATTCATCGAGAGAGCGGATTTTGAAATCGCTTTTCAGTTTGCCGGTCGATAGATGGTAGATGCTGGTAAATGCCCCCGAATCTACCGCGAGTACATACATTTTACCCGGATCCCACTTGTAGGGGATGATATAATTCATCCGCGTGGAGTCGGTTTGCTGCCAACTAATCGGTAAGGCTTTCAAAACCGTATCGATTTTTTGCATGAGCTTTACTTTCGTCAGATCATATTGTTCCAGCGGAGCATCAAAGCTGAACGACAATGGATTATAAACCTCAAATACGCTGTTGATATTGGTTTTCAGCTGGTAAGCTTTCATTTTTTCGCTTTCCGACTGTTTCTTTTTGTTTCTGGAATGTTTCCCATCTGCTGAACCTTTGGTAATGATGTTAATCGTGTCGGTTTGCGATACCCATTTCATCAGCGAGTCGGTTTTCATGTACGTCATTTCCATCCGGAGCGTATCCGTTTTCCACACCGTTGAATCGGTTATCCAGTAATTCAAACTATCGAGGGTGTTGTTTTTTACCAAAATATGTTTCTTATCCCAGTCGCAGTTGAGCGGTCGCAATTTGGGCAGTTCAGTGGCCGTAGAATTAAAGAACAGCGAAAACATATAAGGAGTTTTCCGTTCCGATTTTACGAAATACTGCCGTTTTTTCGCCTCTTTAAAATAACTCATTATCACATCATCGGGTAGAAACCGGGTGCCCATGTAATGGTGAATGCTGTCCACCGTAACCGAGTCACGCCAAATGGTATCCTGCATAGCTTCTATCCGGGTAAAAGGAGTTACCAGCGAGTCGAGAAAAGCGATTCCCTCGCCAGAATCGAACATGTAGTTGCGGTTGGCATCGCCAAGGGCAAATACTTTATAGTTTCCTTTTTTGAGGTTACTAATGGCAAAATGTCCTTTTTGGTCGGTTTTTCCAATGCGCAGAAAAGGTTTGTGATAGAACACCGAATCGTCGGAATTGTTATAAACCCCCACAAGCACGCCGGCTTCCGGGTCAAGCGATTGAGCATTGAGCACCGTCCCCGAAATTTCGAGCGTATCGATGGTGTTTCCGGTAGAAAAGGCGTAACGGAAATTATGGAGGATATTCTTTTCGTTCAGGTCAACAATGCCTTCACCGAAATCGATAGTGTAAGTCGTTGAATCCTGGAGTTTGTCGTTGAGTTTTATCTCGAGTTTTTTACCGATAGCCAAAAAGTCGGGATCTTCCTTGGGGGGCGGCGATACTACTATGTTGTTAGTCGCTTTTTCTATCGAGATGTTTTCATCAAACTCGATTAATATTTCTTTCTTCTTAAAATTTAATGAATTATTGGCCGGACTAAACGATAATGGAACCGGTGGATCCACGTCTTTAAGGCCTCCTGTAGGACCCTGACCTCTGTTGGCGCAGGAGTAAATAAAGGCGGCAGTCAGCAAAATCAGACCGGCAAATTTAATATCGGAGATGTATCTCGATTTTCGCATTTTTATTTTTTATTCAAAGTCAATACCTTGTGTCCAATGGAACAGCAAAGGCATTTTTTTTCATCGCAATAATTTTTCTTTAACTGGATAAGCGCTTGCGAGTCGAAAGCCGAATCGACTTTCATGTCCAGCATTTGCCATCCGGAGATGATATTGTTGTTTTCAGGTGGCAGCTTTTCCAGTATTTCCAACGCTGTTTCCTTGAGCTTTTCGTCGCCCGAATATTCAGCGTAAGCAAACAAAACAGGCACTACTGTGTTGATAAGAATCTCATTCACAGAATTCAAACCTGTTTTTTTATCGGTCGGTGGGCTTCCTTTATCAAAAGTATAGTGTGTTTCCCAATATTCGCTTGTTTCGGCCGAAATCAAGGTTTTCAGATACTGCACATCGGGGTTGCCAATGATTTTCGAAAACAACTTTGACGAACAATGAACGAGCGAAGCCAGTTGAGCTATTCTGATTGTTGGGAAATTTACAGGCCTGAGTCTCATAAATTTCCATTCTGAACCACCCAGTCCCTTCAATTCATATTTTTGTTTCAAAAACAGATATTCCTTTTTAAGCAAGTTGGGGTAGTCGTCGGTAAATTCGCCCGAAAGAAGCCCCGCTTGCCCGAACAATAAAGCCTCGATCTGGAACAGGTCGTTTTTATGTTTTGCCAAAACACTTAAAGGTAGTGATTTAGCAAGTTGTTCAAAAGGTTGACCGTTGATGCCGAATCCAAAATTCCGAGCCAAGGTTACGTAAAACACTTCTTCCCAATGATTTCCAGTTTGAAAAAGCAGTGCTTTCACGTTTCGGGTTTTGTACTCAAGCCGTTCGAGCAATAAAGCTGTTTTCCATTGCCGTATGTAAACCGGAGCGACCCTGTTTATTTTTTCGGCACACGGAATCCATTTACGGTTGTTCATCAACCAATCATATTCTTTCTCAATGTCTTGCGAAATTATTAGTTCGAGCTGCGGAATAACCGAACCATCCGTCCGGTACACCGGCACATCGGCTTTCCACACCACGTGCAAAATTACCGAATCGTAACTTTTATCGGAAGTGTGTCCATGTCGTTGCCAATCGGACGAAAGATGGTGTATTTCAACATTCCCGGCCCATAATGTTCCATCGATTTTAATTTTAGCGTTGAAAAAATCGGGCCCTGCATCGGTGTTTTTTTTCCCCGTATCAATCACGTCAACCGTATCGCCATCGGTCGTTGTTAGTAGTTGGGCGGCAAACAATCTGTACTGCCACACATAGTGTAAAACAGACTCTTTCATAAAATTAATGGTTTAATGTAAGTTCTTGAAAAAGAAACTTTGCCGGCAAGTTTACCGGTTAGTTTTATAATGTACCAAAACTATAACCATTTGTTTTCCAAAATTCTATAGCTTTTGGGAGTACATTCAGCATATTGCCCATGGCTTTTACTGAATCGTGAAAAACCACTATTGACCCGTTTCTGGAATATCTGGTTACGTTTCGGAACACCTTGTCGTTCGATAAGCTTTTGTCGTAATCGTGTGTGATAACATCCCACATTACAATATCGAATTCGTTCCTGAGCACCTTTAGTTGTTTAGGTTTTATCCTTCCGTACGGAGGCCTGAATAAGCGGCTTTTTATTAGCCTGGCAGCTTTCCGGATATTTTCAACATACTCGCTATTCTCGGTTTCAAAACCTTTTAAATGATTGTATGAATGGTTGCCGGTACGATGTCCACGGCTGATAATATTGTTGTAGATTTCAGGGTGTTTTTCCACATTTTCGCCAACGCAAAAAAATGTCGCTTTAATGCTGTGGACATCAAGGATGTCCAATACTGTCGGAGTAACCTCAGGCACAGGACCATCATCGAAAGTAAGATAAATTACTCTCGATGATGACTCTTTGCGCCAAATAAGATGAGGTCCGAAGAATGGACGCAAACAATCTGGAAATTGAACGTTCATCCTTACATCTGCACCCGTTTCGAATATTCGATAAAGCGGGGTAAATATTTGTTTAAAATTGTTTTTTGTTTATATTCGTCGCATACACGCAAGACTTGCTGCAACATGGCCATGTTTTGTCCTAATTCCCTCATGAGGTTTTTTTGCTGGGAGGTCGTCAGGCTGAAAATCCAATCGATATATTCCACATTGTTTTTGGCTACAGCTTCCATGTATTGATCGCCCTTGCGGATATTTCCCGTTTTATAATAAGCTTCCGCCAGAATGGTGGTATAATAATCGGGATTTACCGTGGAAGTAGGAATCATCTTATCGCAATAATCAAGGGTTTTTTTAGCCCTTACCATATCGCCTTTCTGAACAAGGGCGGTAACCAACTGGCTGAATACCATGCGGTGCGTGCGGCACATGCGCATTACGTTTTCATCGATATAAACCTTCGGGTTGTTGATGCCGCCGAACTTGAATTTATTCATCACATTGTCGTACAGTTCATCGACATTTACACCTTCGCCAGCTCCTTTTTTGCCTACGGGCAATACCTGATAGGTAAGTCCGGTCAGTTCGAAATGATCCTGAAGTCCAAGGTAATAATCGTCACCTACGGTTAAACAGAAGTATATCGGTCTTTTCCATTCGTTGGTCCTCAGCAGTTCAAGAACCATCATTTCGCTCTTGGTCAGGCGGCGTTTGAGGTCGATACGAATCTGAGGAATAATATCGTTTATTCTGGATGCGGGCAAAGTTCCATTCTGAATAACTTTTTGGGCATCTACAGGAATAAAGAGTTTGTTGGTTGGGATAACCGATTCGCCGTTTACTTTCGTCTGTGGATCTTTGCTCCTGACGAAGTCAAAAGCCGTTTTCACATCAATAGAATCTTTGAGATAATCAATCACATCCACCACTTCATTTTTCCCGGTCACATAATCTTCCGGCGCCCACGAGATGGGTAGCGGCTCCGATTCGTAAGCCTGGCGCTTCATCTGGTCGATGTACCAGTCGGTCTGAACATAACTCAGATTACATACCCGTTTGTCGGTGCCAACCCCTTCTACTTCCTGGTTGTACCAGAGAGGGAATGTGTCGTTATCACCGTTGGAAAATATTATGGCATTTTTCTTGGTCGAAACTAAGTAGTTCTGTCCGAAATCACGGCAAACGGTACGCCCGCTGCGGTCGTGGTCGTCCCAGTTTTGCTGTGCCATGAGCATGGGAACGCCCAGCCCAAGCACCGATACAACCACCGCGCTGATTTTTCGCGATACATAGTCGTCGAGCGACGTAATGATACCCAAAATTCCCAATCCAACCCAAATGCTGAAAGCATAGAACGATCCAGCGTAAGCATAATCCCGTTCACGGGGTTGCAAAGGCGTCTGGTTCAGATATAAAACAATAGCGATACCCGTTAGGAAAAACAACAGGCCAGTAACCCAGAACGTTTGTTTTCCCTCTTTTTTGCCAAAAACCTGGAACATGATACCGAAAATCCCGAGCAAGAGAGGCAACATGTAATACACGTTGTGCCCTTTGTTTTCACGAAGTTCGGTTGGCAGTTTCGATTGGTCGCCTACCAACATGTTGTCGATAAATCCAATTCCGGTAATCCAGTTGCCGTGCTGAATTTCGCCCTGTCCCTGCATGTCGTTCTGGCGGCCGCTGAAGTTCCACATAAAATAACGCCAATACATGTAGTTCAGCTGATAATCAAAGAAAAAGCGAAGGTTTTCGATAAAAGTAGGTTTGATTTCGCTGCGTTGTTCACCGCAATATTCGAAATAAACCCTGTCGCCTTGTATGTCAGCCCATTTCTTGTATTCATCGATAGACGATGGTTTGTCGTCGTACATTCTTGGGAAAAACATCATGAAATTATCGTCCATTTCATACGTCTTTTTATAGCCCGTAATCATGTATTTATCTTTATCCGATGATGATTTTTTAACCACCTTTTGATAAATGGCTTCGCCGGTGTCTTCCACAGGTTTGCAAATATTTCCTTCGGTTTTGAGTTTCACAGGCGCGCTGTACACCTGGCCGTAAAACAAGGGACGATCGCCATACTGGTCGCGGTTAAGGTACGACTTGAGGGTGAATACATTGTCCGGAGAATTCTGGTCCATAGGCGGTTGTGCCAGCGAACGGATCACAACGATGGAAAAAGAAGAATATCCAATGACCATAGTAGTGATGATCAGCGTTATAGTATTCACCCAACGGGCGGATATAACATTCTTTTTTCGCAACAGCAAATATCCTCCGGCAGCCAGTAGAATAACTGCCACAATAATATTATCACCAAAGAACGGAACACCCACAATGGTAATGCTCAACAGGAAGAGTATAACCATACGGAGGTAGTTTTTCCCAACGTAAGATTCGTAAATGGTCCACGAAAGCAAAGCCAACGTTACAACCACGTACACCAATGTACCTGAATTATAAGGCATTCCAAATACGTTTACAAACAGCAGTTCGAACCAACTGGCCATTTGTAGCGTTCCGGGAATGATGCCGTAGAGCACGCTACCGAGCAACGCCACAGCCGCAAACAAAGCCCAAATAACCCCTTTTACCGTGGTGTTGTATTTTCTGAAATAATAGATGAGCACCATGGCCGGTATGGCCAGCAGGTTGAGGATGTGTACCCCAATGGAAAGCCCCATCATATAGCCGATGAGCACCAGCCAACGGTCGGAACCGGGTTCGTCGGCCTTCTCGTCCCATTTAAGCATGAGCCAGAAAACCAGCGCCGTAAAGAACGACGAATAGCCGTAAACTTCCGCCTCGACCGCCGAAAACCAGAACGTATCCGAAAACGTATAAACCAAAGCGCCTACCATACCCGAACCAAGGATGGCAATGGTATTCCACAATGTATAATCTTCCTCTTTTTTTACGATTACCTTTTTGGCCAGATAAGTAATGGTCCAGAAAAGGAACAGGATGGTAAACGCGCTACATACTGCCGATAAAGCGTTGTCCATCACGGCAATGTGGCTTTTATCGCTCGCAAAGAGGGTGAAAACCTTAGATGTCAGTATTTTAAACGGTGATCCGGGTGGATGCCCCACTTCCAGTTTGTAGTCGCTGGATATAAACTCGGGACAATCCCAAAAGCTTGCGGTAGGCTCTAACGTCATCAAATAGGTTACAGCTGCAATGGCAAACACTACCCAGCCAAAAACATTGTTTAATAGTTTAAAACGTTTCATTCGGTATTTTTTATATCTGTTTTGGTTTTTAAAAATTACAGAAAATGAATCAATTCTGAAACATTTGATGCTGAATGCTTTTAAAACAAAAAAATAAAATTAAAAAAACAACCAAAGATACAAAGAATTTTTACTCCCGCAGAAATAATGAATTGCTTTTTAGTATAATTAAAGATTTTCGGAAGGCGCATTTTGTAGTAAAAACCGGAGGTTCGAAATTTTTTTCTTTTTTTCGAATCGTGTCAGAATAACAAGAAAGCATCCGGTTTTAAGTTAGTTTTACAAATTAAACCATACAAAAATTACAAACAGTAAGCGTTTTTGAGTCTGCATAAACTATTATCAAACAATTGGTTAAATTATTTCGGGGAACAATTGTGGAAACTAAATTTTCTGATTAAATTTGTATGATAAACCGCTATTATATTTCGATGGAAATCATCAAATCATTCGACGATCTGACCTCGCATCTCGTCAGCCTGAACAGCCGCAAACGGATGGCTGTGGCCAACGCAACCGACTCCCACACGCTGGAAGCGGTACTGCGCGTCGTTGAGGGGGGAATGGTAGAGGCATACCTGATTGGCGATGTGGCTTCTATTGAATCTCCCGGGCTTTTCGAACATCAGCTCTCGCCGTACGTTCATATTATCGATGAGCCTGAAGTACAGCAGGCTACGCTGGAAGCTGTGCGTATGGTGCACTCCGGCGAAGCCGACATTTTGATGAAAGGGCTGGTTAACACAGATGTATTGCTTCGGGCTGTTTTGGACAAGGAAAAGGGTTTGTTCAAACACGGGAACGTGCTTACTTACAACGCCGCCCTCCAGATTCCCAAATATCACAAGCTGGTGTTTTTTTCCGATCCTGCGGTTATCCCTTCGCCTACTCTGGAGCAGCGCGTGGCCATGGTGAAGTATGCCGTTGGCACTGCCCGCAAGTTTGGGGTAGAAAAACCGAAAATAGCGCTGATACATGCTACCGAAAAAGCGAATCCGAAGATTCATTACATGCAGGATTATTTGGATGTGATGGATTTATGGAGGCACGGCGAGTTTGGCGATGTGATTATGGATGGCCCCCTTGATATATTTCTGGCGCTGGATACCGAAAGGGGCAGCATTAAAAATGTTCATACGCCGGTGCTTGGCGATGCCGACATCCTTATTTTCCCGAATTTTGAATGTGCCAATACATTTTACAAGGGGTTGATGATTTTTGCGGGCGCCGAAATGGCCGGATTGCTGCAGGGTACCGAAAAACCGGTGGTGATGACTTCGCGCAGCGAAAGTGTTACGTCCAAATTTTTCAGCATAGCCATGGCTTGCATACTCAGCTAAACAAAAAGCTGCCTGAGCAGGAAGATTTGAAGATCAATCCTCCTTTTCGAGACAGCCTCTTTTATCATTCTGCACTGTTGTATTTTCTTGATTTTCAATACCTTGATTTGTTATCCACAATTCTGGAACATTACCAAATACTTTAAACTCTTATGTTATGGCATTACAAATAGATATTTTGTAATTTTTGTTTTAAAATATCCCTTGCCATTATATGTAGTACAAACATCTTTATTATATTCATTAATTTTGAAATTTATATAACCAAATATACTATCACCCATTTGATAATTGCTTTTATCTAATGTAAGTTTTTGATAAATCGTTTTGAAATACTGTAAATTATTCTCTACTTCAAAAGCCATATCTGTAGTCTCATTTATTGTTGTGCAAAAAGTATTATTTTTATATTTTATTATAAATCCTCTACTACTAAATCCATCTTCATATTCTATTGTTATATACAATGTATCTGATTGATAAAAATGTGCTTTACATTTATAATAACTTATATCTTTATTGTTTTTGTAATTGCTTAACTCACCTTCGTAAAATGAAATATTACAAGATTTTTTTATAAATGTATCTCTATGCTCCAAAGGAAATAAAATTTCATTTTGAGTGTCTAATTTCTTGAATATATTATTTTTAATAATTTCTTTATTTACAATAACTCTATCCCAATGATATTGATCTTTTTTTTCCATGTAAGTACAACTATACAATATAAAAAATACAATCAAAAATAAATATGCCTTCATATATTTAATCTTTAATTTAATGATATTTAGAATGCTAGTGTTATGTTAGTTTGAAAATGAAAAATTTAAAAATAAATGAATAAATGATTTGCAAATTAATTAATACGCCCTGTCCTTCCGGATCTATGCTCGAATGCCCGCACTGGTTGACGGGTTTTGCAAACCCGTCGTAACTTTATTATAAGGATTTGAAATCCGCTTACTTGTAAAATCAAACTACCGTAACTTCCGGCAATCCTTTCCCTCAGTTACAAAAAAATACGTCTCCTGTTATGCGATGCTGTATATCCATTGCTAAAATTTTAATCATTGCAAATATAATGATTTAATTTAAGGCGTTTATTTATCGGATCACAGATCCTCATAATACAGAAAGTGGGATTACAAAAATCCCACCAACCAGTACCAAATTTTGTGCATTGAATAAACATATCCTTGAGGACAGGTCTATTAATTGGATATCTCCCGATTTGGGATATTACCTAATTATCCTCATAAAAACACATTGAACCTTGCACATCTATCAACTTGTTTTTTGAAACAAAATACAAATTCCAAATATGATTCAATACAGAGTCCCATAATCTAAGTTCATTTGTTTTGGCATTATAAAAGAATCTTCCTCTTGAAAGAGTCATTTTTTCATTGTAATACTCATAGAAGTTGGGGTGAATAAGTCTAAGGCGCTCCCCATAAACGCCATACAATAACTTTTGAGATGAATGATTATATTTCATATTCAATTGTCGTATAGTCGAAATATTTAATCTATTAACAAAAGAATAATCATATTTTTCATTATATTTATATAATACAAACCGAATACCGACAAGATTGCTGAATATGGTTTTTGCAATAAGCACCGAGTTTCCCTTTTTGAAAATCAGCTTATATCCAAACAAATCATCTGTGCATACAATATCTCTATTTGAGTCTTTATAAGTTCCCTCCGTAATGCTAAATGTGTAAACCAGATCACTTGATCGGCTTTCGTTCGTGGCTACTAAATTATACTTATTGTTTTTTAACAAATTAAGAGTATAAGAATTCCAATTATTTGAGTCCGGGAAAATGGCTTTACTATTGTACGATGTAACAATCTCGGGGTGAGAAGTGCAAACATTAAAGCTGTCATTAACATACGATCTTAATACTTTGGACAAATCCAAGTTGTCAGATGTACCTGTTAAATTTGTCAAGCGTGTTCTATCTCCATCTTTAAAGCTTTTTTTACAAGAAAAGAAACAGAAAAAGCAAATAAATAAAATGACGAATTTTATTTTCATAATCCGGTAAATAATAGATGTTGTAATTGCTCCGTAGTTAATCTATAAGAAGATGATCCATAGAATTCAGTTGGACGTGACGATAAAGATTTCAACCAAGTATTCAATCCCCCATATTTTAAAGCAATCATATCAGAATAATCATATGCAGCTCTTTCAGACATCGTTTTATTAAATTGATCAGTAGTATAATTAAAACGATGAAATGCGTGAATTAACTCATGTCCAGCCGTATACTTGAAAACGATATCATTATTATTTTGTGTAACGCCAAGAGATATCCTAATGGTTGTATGCCCAAAGGATGTAACTCTTGTAACTCCACTTACTAATTCTCCTTTTTCATTCACATAGAAGCCATCTGTGGTTATTCTATAACTATATAATTTATCAGTAGAAATCTTTTCTATTCCAAAATCCCCTTCTTTTATGTGATATAGTTTCATAAATCTCTTCCTAAGTGCTATATCATCTTTTTCTCCATTTTCAAGTCTGTATCTTTGGTAATCTTTTTCAGACCATATGGTTTGCCCATCTGTGTTACTCGAGATAACTTGTTCATATGTAGCATTTACACCCGTCAAGAAATTACCATCATGGATCACCGCATCAATTCCACTTACTGTTCCTCCTATCATTCCCCCTACAATAGCTCCTGTAACGGCACTTTTTAAACCGTTATTCAAGCCATTAGAAAAACCATCACCGGCCATCCATGAGTTTCCGGTACCGCTGATAAATCCACTTGCCGCTCCACTTATGGTACCATTAGCAAAACCTACAAGGAATCCACTTCCTTCGAATATATTTCCGCTAGCTCCGGCAATTGCTCCGGCCACTGCGCCTACACCAAAATAGCCCAATCCTTTCCAATTTAGTTGCGCTCCATGTGTAGCCCAGTTTACCACACCTCCTACAACAGCTCCGATAACTATGTTCCATACAAACTCTCCACTCGGATCTGTGTATTTAAATGGGTTGTTTAAGCAATACGAATACCGGTTAAATCCTTGGGTAGAACCAGGGTCGGATACATAGGGGTCGGGGGATAAAAACCTTGCCAATACAGGGTCGTACACCCTTCCGTTCATGTTGATCAGCCCGAAAGCCTCCAAGTGTTCGTGCCCCGTATAGCCACGGTCGGTAATATTGGCTCCGCTGAGCAATATCCGCCCGCCCCAGGGGGTGTAGGCGTAATAGCTGACCACGGCTTTCGCGGCATTGGTTATGGCCTGTATCGAACCCAAATGGTCGGTATGCACGTAAAGCCCCTCCTCGCTCCTCCCCGATAGGGAGGAAGTTGTCCGCTTCAGGTAAGTAAGCCCGCTTGGGGTGTAAATATAGTCAATTTCCTCTACACTGTTGTCGCTTTTTATGGTTTTTTCATAAGTCCCGAAATAATACCGTGTATTTTGCACCGTTCCGTTTTGGGTATATACGGTTTTTATCCGCTGTTCGTCCAACCCGTAGTAAATATCGTACTGTTTGGTAATGGAGTTTTCATCTACGCCTTGCCGTATTTCACTTACTTTCTCGAATGCCGTGTAGTCGATAAACTGCTTGTCGGCGCTAATGCCCGAGGTGGCGGGTATGCCCGTAAGCTGGCTCAGGGCGTGGGGCCGTGGGGTGGTGTAGTTGTAGGTTCCCGCATCGGTCTTGGTGCTAATATTCCCGATCTTTCGGAGCCGATTTAAAGCCTGAAAATAATAAAAGTAGATGTGTTTACACCTACTTTTATTATTCTACATTGTTGTCTTTTCTTGATTTTCAATACCTTGATTTGCCATCCACAATTCTGGAACATTACCGGAATATTATCATACTTTATTTATGTATTTAATATAGTCTATTCTCTTCTATGTATTTAATAAGATTAAACCTTTGTATTAGAATTGGATGAGATAGACTTTTCTTTTTTATTATTTCTTTTTCAGGTTCAAATGTATGTGTCTTTAACTTAATGGCTATAAGTTGATATTGATTGTTTCTAAAAACAAAGTCAAACTCTCTATAATTAAAGTTATACCAATCTCCCCATGAAATAATTAATCTAAACCCGTTTTTTATCAAAATAATTCTGTCAACAGAAAAGTTCTTGACCTCTTCATCTTCAATAGGCAAAGGGATAGAGGTTATTGATCTGCTATCTTTTTTTAGTTGTAGATATTTTCTTGAGGAATCATTTAGATAAATGAATAAGACTCTGTAATTTGATTTTAAATTAACATCATTTTTTAGAGTCAAGTTCATTAAAGTATCATTTGTAAACTTTGTTTGAGCATTACTCCATAAATTAATTACTATCAGGAAAATAATAATTATGTTTACTTTCTTCATGTTTTTCATTTTGTTCTCCAAAATATAGATCTACCTACACTACCTGTGGAAATAAGTGATTTGCCGTTTGCTCCAGTATCATAGTGAAAAAATCCCCACCAATTTTGAGGGTTAGTCGAGGTACTTATATACCAATTCTCAGGAGCACTAAATACAGTTGCAGGTATATCGTATTTCTTACCACCATAACGAACAGAATTACCATATAAATCCTTTTGAGCATTTTCATATTTAAAATATGTATTTATATCAATCTCAATACTACTATATTGCCTAAATTTTGCATGTGCATTTCCATATGGAGAATTTAAACCCCATGCTAAAAAATCTGTTCCATCCCAAAATGTTGCTCCACCAGTTGGGTCTGCACCTCCAGATAAAACATCTATAACTGCTGCTCTTGCTGAATTAGCGTCAGCAGTATTTGCTTTATCACTCAGTGCTGATTTATCAGAAACAGCTGAATAACCTGACATCAATTTCTTATATAGGCTTGTATTGTTTGATTTTGCATTATTGTTGGCTGTGTGGGCAATCCACAAATCTTCATTTGGATCATCGCTATGAGATTCTTGTCGCACTACATTTGAAGATTTTTGAAACTCCTTATGTGTCATTGATAATTTAATCGCATTGGAAAAAGAGCCATCTTTATTCATAGCATCTGCTGTATAGACCAAATTATCATTTTTTTTATCAGTTCCTAAATATGCGCCTGTTTTTTGGTTGTAATAATCTCCTCTTCCATCTGGGTCAACCATGTTCACTGGATTATCATGACAATACACATAACTACTTACATTCGGATATTTCTCCGCCAGCGGATCCACAGAAATCCATAAGTTTAGCCTTGGGTCATAATACCTTGCTCCATAATAATACAGTCCAGTTTCATCGTCTCTCTCCTTGGCATTAAAGAGGTACGATGTATTCCAGATATTGTTCCGCTCTTCTACTAATACTTCCCCGGAAGGTACATATTCTACATGTTGTACCGTTGTGCCGGCTAAATTAGTAATAAGTGAGGAACTACCCAAATGGTCGCTGTGGTAAAAGTAAGGATTTGTTGCAGGGGAAGGATTGGAAGCAATCAATCCGCCGGTTTGTCCGGTACCTTTGTAGGTTACCCCCAATGAATCATACCGCTCTTTTATTTTGGATGTTTGCAAGGCATATTTAGCTTTTAAATCGGTAGTGTTTACCGGGCTTACCGCAAATATGCCCGAATCTTTCGGAGCCGATTTAAAGTCTTTGAATAATAAAAGTAGATGTGTTTACACCTACTTTTATTATTCTACATTGTTGTCTTTTATTGATTTTCAATACTTTGATTTGTCATCCACAATTCTGGAACATTACCTCATTACCATTGAAACAATCTATTCAAAAACGGATTATTTTATTTTGTTCAATCCATAACATTACCAATTTTAAAGTTACTCTTTAATAAATAATCTGTATCATCAGTAAATTCAAAGAAGTATTTTCCATCAGGTACAACACAAGTTATCCCTAAAAAATTATTCGCAGAAATAAAATCATACCAATGATTTATAAATATCTTACTGTCTACTAAAACAATTGGAAGATCATATCCGAATTCAATAATTATGGATTCATAATTTGCGATGGGAGTATATTTAAATTTTTCAGAAATATTTATCTCGCAATCAATAAAATCGTAATATAAAGAATAGTTGTAGGGTATCACTTGATCCCAATCTATAATAGTTCTAGTTAATTTATTATTATTTAACGGTATATTTTTATCCTTACAAAAATTAATGAAATATACGGGATAATCAAAAGATAAAATATTTAAATATTTTATGTGATTCTTTAAATAAATATTTTTTTCTATTTCCATATTATTTTAGTATTTCATTACTTATAATTTGATTTACTTGATTTTCACTTGCATTAAAAAGTACAGCTCCTTTCTGTTTCCCATTGGTCCAATTAATATGTGCGCCTTTTTCAGCGTCAAAATCAATTCTAAATCCTTTTGATCCATCTACGGACATTTTTCCTGTAGTTTTACCTTCTTGGCTTCCGAATTTACCTGTTGTTGATACCGCATCCTCTCCTAAATCTCCAATTATGCTATTAACAACTTTCATCGCATCTTCTCGTGTACCACTTTTAGTAATTGTAATTATTTCTTTAGCCTCTGGTTTTAATTTTCCAGTGATCTTCACTAATTTATTTATGTCATCAGAATATTTAAAAACTGTGGGTAGGAGTTTCAAGCCTTTTGCTAATTTGGATATAGGTACAAAACCAACAATTGCCCAAGTTGCAGCCTCAGCCCTATTGTAGCTATTATTGTCCAAATCTCGTCCGGTAAAAAAACCTCTCACATCTTCGTATGGAGTCGCATATCTAAGAAGTATATCTCGACCAGCTTTTTGCATTATTTTAGCTTGTTTTTCCGTAGAGATATTTGCTTGTGTCATCCCCTGTTGCCAAAATACCACAAAATAATGATCCGCTGGATTCTTTCCATCAGGATCTACATATTTTATAGGATTGTCATAACAATACACATAGCTCCCCACCCCCGCAAACTTCTCCGCCAGCGGATCCACACTTATCCAGATGCCTGTTCTCGGGTCATAATAGCGTGCTCCGTAGTAGTACAGCCCAGTTTCTTCGTCCAACTCCTTGGCATTGAATTTATACGGGACCTTCCAATTGCTAATGCACTCTTCCAGCAGCACTTCCCCATAAGGTACGTATTCCACGTGTTGGGTTACAGATCCTTTGGCATCGGTAATCAGGGAGCTGCTACCCAAATGGTCGCTGTGGTAAAAGTATTGTACCGGTGTAGCTATCTTGCCCGTGGTGGTTATCAGCCCGCTGCCGTAAACCGGGGCTACACCGTTGTAAACGGCCTTCAGCGAATCGTATCGGGTCTTGATCCCCGCGCTTAACGTTGCAAATTTACCTTTTAAATCGGTAGTATTTACCGGGCTTGTGTTAAAAATATCCGAACTTCCCAATTTGCTCTCTATCCGCTGGCTGCCTATGTACACGTGGTTGGTGTAATATCCTCCGTTGCTTACCACGGTGTAGGGGCTTATATAGGCGGTAAAACGGGTGGTGGCGGTGCGGGCGCCGGAGGTTTTCCCGTTTACGGCCACGGCTTCGGTTTCGCCGCTCTCCTTCACGGCGCGTTCGCCGGCGGCATCGTACCAGTAGTTGCTTACGTAGCCGTTGTCGCTCACGGCCAGCAGCCGGTTTTCTTCGTCCCACAGCATGCGCCGCTCGTTGGTCTTGTTCAGGGTGGTTCCGGTGGCGTCAAACCGCCCGCTGCTAATGCACATCATGTTGCCGTTGGCGTCGTAGCTGTAAAGGGTGGCCTTTTTGTCGGGCGCGTCCTTTACGGTGCCGGTGGTTACCCCGTCCACGGTGGCGGCGCGGTAGCTCACGTCGGCCACGCTGCTTACCTGCTGCGGGTTGTAGCTGTGGTAGTAGCTCAGGTCGTAGCCGGTTTGCAGCACCCCTTCAAACTGTACCCGCGTTTGGGCTATGTCCTCCGTTTTGCGGGTAATGTTGTGCAGGTTGTCGTATTCCATGCCCAGGGTGTACGAGGCCGTTTTGTTGTTGCCCCCCACGTAGGCTCCCTTCGCCGTTTTCAGCCGGTACAGGCCGTCATACTTGTATTCGTGCTTCATGGTGCCTTTCACCCCGTCGGTGGATGCGGCCGAGCTGTTTACCACGCTTGTTACGTTGTCCACATCGTCGTAGGTGTAGGTGTTGTTCATCAACGTCGCCTTGGCGGCGTTGGTTACCTTCAGCGTACCCAGGTTGCGGCTCTTGCTGTCGTAAGTGTAGTTGGTTACGTTGCCGTTGCCGTAGGTCATTTGGGTGCGCTGTTCAAACTTGTCGTAAGTTATGTCGCTCACGTAGGAATACTTGGTGCCGTTTTTGGCCCCGGTTACGCTTTTCAGCTGCCCGCCCGGGTTGTAGGCGTAGGTGAGCGTGTCGCCATCGGGGTAGGTCATGGTGGTGAGCCTGTTCCAAGTGTCGTAGGTCCACGCGGTGGTGTAGGTGGCCACGGCCTGGTTGGGTATCACCAGCGTGCGGCGTTCCCGCGTCAGCTCGCCCTGCAGCCCGTAGCTGTATTCGCGGGTGCCGCTGCCATCTTCCAGCCGTTTCAGCCTGCCGGCGCGGTAAGCGTTGGCCACCCCGGTTTCGGAGGGGGCGCCGTAGTAATACTTCACGTTGTTTTCCGGGTGGTTGGGGTAGGCAATGGAATCCATCCGGTTGAAGCGGTAGTAATACTGTATCTTTTTCCCCGCGGCTATCAGGTTGGCGGTTTGCCGCCCCGTGAGGTTGCCGGCCGGGTCGTATTCGAAGTTGGTGGTTCCCGAGGCGGGATGGATCACCTGCGTGCGCCGCCCGCCAAGGTCGTACCCCGAACGGGTAACCCCGCCCTTGGTATCGGTAACGGTTGCAACCCTGTTGATGGCATCGTAGGCAAAGCGGGTGGTGATGGTACCGTTGGGCCCCGAGTATTGCTCGGTTTTCACCGTGAGGCCGCTGCCGTTGGCAAAGGTGGCCTGCCGTCCGCCCATGGCGTCGGTTACCGTATCGGCCAGCATCCGCCCGGCCACATCCACGGCGTAACTGTGGCGGGTTACCTTGCCATCGGGGGTGGTAAGCGTAAGCGGACGATCCATGCCATCGTAGGTGGTAACGGCCGGCGAAACGCCGGTATCGTAACTGCTGTTGTACGTGCTTTTGGAGGTGGAGGTGATGTCTTCTTCCATAGGGTAGTAGGCCGCTACCGTCCGCCCGAAGGCATCGTAATTGACACGGCCGCTGATCACGCTTTTTTCTTTGCCTCCTATATAGGCGTCCTTCTTCACCTGCAGCGCCCTCCCGAACCCATCGGTAAAGGTGCTGGTTTCAATGTCGTTGCCACTGTTGGCCGGGTCGTAATGTTTGGTAATGGCGTATGCCGGCGCGGTAATATTCCCTTTTCCATCGGTTTTAACCTTATTCGGATAATATTCCATTTTCAGGGTATATGTTTTTCCCGCCGCTTTTTCGTTCGGCCCCAGTATCGATACCACCCTCCCGAGGTTGTCCAGCCGGGTGGTCATTACGCCGCCGTTCATGTCGGTGGTGGTGCAGGGTATCCCGTATTTGTAGTTGTAGTCGCCTAAGGTAGAGCTGTAGCCGAAAGCATCGGTAACTTTTACCGGGAAAATGTTGTATTTATTGTCGTACACCACAGTGTAGAACATCCGTTCCCCTTTTTCGTTTTTCGGGAAGGTTTTCTTTACCATGTTGCCGTAGCGGCTGTATTCGAAGTCGAAAATGGCCGTGTCGGTTTTTCCGGCTGTCAGCGGATATTTTACCTTTTCCATCAGGGGCAGTGTTACCCCATCTTCCCGCACTTTCCAGGTGGCGAACATTTGCCGCAGCAGGTTCCCGTTTTTATCCTTTACGCTGTGTTTCACGGGCAGGCTGCACACATAAGCGGTAGCTCCGGCCTTGTTACGGGTGTACTCCGTCTCGGTCATGTAGTTGTATGTGCCGTATCCAAAGGGGCCAAGGTTCCCTGTGTCGCTGTATTTAAAGCGGCGCAATTCGCCGAAGGTATAAGTATCGCCGCCGCTGTTCGATCCGGTATAATATTCCGAGAAGCTTTCGTTCAGCAACAGGCTGTCGCCTTTTTCACCATACTGGCGGGATGCCGTGTATTTCACCGGCGAATACATGATGTATTGCTTGGTTTTGAGTTCATCAGCGGTAGGCGCTTTTTCAATAAACTTCAGTTCGCCCTGGTTTGACGTCCCTTTTTTCCACATCAGCACATTGTAGCTGTAATAGTTGCGGTAATCCCGGGTGTATTTCCGGGCTCCGGTTCCCCCGTACAACGTCGAACAAATCAGGTTCCCTTTGGTATATATGTTGCTGTTGTCGTACTCCTGCACTTCCTGCCGCGCCACAGCGCCGCCGGCCATCTGCCCGGTAGTAACGCGGGCGAAACCAAGGAACTCATGCTCGTGGCGGTCGTATTTTCCTCCGGCATAGGCCATCACCATCTGTTGGTTAGGACCATCGGCCGTTATCCCATCGTTCACCGTCAGCGAGTCCATCACCCATTTTCCCCCGGGATGCTCAAACGACGATTCGCTCCGCTTGTAGCTCATCCTAAAACTTCCCCCCAGCGAATTCGAAACCGATTTCAACTTGTTGGTACAACCAATGGTGGAACGGTACACCGATAAATTATTCATGGTTACTTCATCCAATCCTACTAAATCGGGATAACCATCACCGTTTATATCCTGAATATTATTCAGTGTATTATCCGCAGATCTGCCAAAGCATGCTGAACCTTTGATGCCTATTTTTATAAACAATATCTGAACCGAGATATTTACACTCATATTTGCGCTGTTAGCGTAGGAATAGTTGTATTGAATATTGGATTTAATTCCCGTATTGATTGGAGTTGAAAACATTGTACCATAATTCAGACTGATATAAATGTTATCATCCGATCCTATATAAACCTTATCCGTCAATCCATCTCCATTCATATCGTCCAGAGTGTATAATGTGTACGATCTCGATTCGCTGGAATTAATTCCAATTCCCGCATCGCAAGCAAACTTAAATTTATTGAAAATAGTTGCAACATCTTTCAACGCCTTGGTTAAATCAGCTTGACTGCCGTTATTAAGTCCAATGCTTGACTCATTTCCAGAACCTTTGCTGCTTTTTATACTTTCCAACCCCCATTTCAATGGTACTGTAAATCCATAACCCAAATTAAAAGCCACGTAAATAGAATTGCCATTTTTAAATATTTTATCTGGCAGCCCATCTCCGTTTATATCAAGATATGTGATGGCTGCTGCATCTTTATTTTTAAATTCACCGCCACCGATACTCATGCCAGCGGTTACTTGCGCCAGTTTAGTAGCTTGTTGTCCGTTTAATGTAAAATTTATTGGTAATGTCATAGTACACGATCCTCCATTCAGGCCCCAAGAAGTGGAACTACTTTTGTTTTTTTCTCGGTCAATAGATGTTGTCTCATTATCACGGCCTCCACGGGCGTTGCTATACTCAATTCGATCTTCGGTAATTCGGTCGGGATAACCGTCACCGTTCATATCAGTAAAAGCCATGGTTGTATAACCTGTACCATCCGAACCGCTTGCCGAAACTCCTATGCTTGCTCCTCCAATAGTGGCCGTGGCTCCTCCCCAGGTAGTTTGGTTGCTGAACTTTGTAGAAAGAGATGGTGCGTTTTTGATCGTATATGAGTCGTCGTACTTGTTTGTGGTGGATACTTTATTCGGCTCATTTGTTGGTTGCTTGTTGGCAAATTTAGCCCCTGATTGTTCCTCCTTATTACTCTTGAAATAGGGGTCAAAAGCAAAGCTACTATAACTGTCCGAACTTTTTGTGTCGTATGCCGGCGCTTTGTTGGCTCCTGTTGTTCCATTGGTGGTTAACTCCGGCATGGCTTCTATATTCAACCTACCGGTACTGAGCGTATCGCTGCACATGTACATGTGATCGTTCATTCCCCGCCAGAAAGTTTTTTTCTCGAAGTCGGGTGTCATTGCAAACACAGTAGTTTGAGTTAGTTTATTCTCGGAAGTGTTTGTTTTAGTAGTGTCTATTTTTGTTGTCAGTTCACTTTCCTTTATCAAGCCTTTCCATCGCTCTCCCGAGGCGTTATACATAAATTGCCCCCAACCTCTCCACATGGGGCCATAATTAAGCTCCCGGTCACTCCTTTTACGGTAAACGGTTATGGTATGATTTTCATTAATCCCACCATGATTTAATGAGCAAGGCAAATCTACAGACCTTTTGCAATTAATTGTTGCATTAACAGGAATATCAGTCGTGTCATTCAAATAAATAATTGAATATAAAGGATCTTGTCCGTAACTAATCTTAAATTCGTTGGCTGTGATGTTATTATTTACTATTGTTCCCGTTAAACGTCCTTTTTCTACACCTGTTTTTTTCTCATATACAACTAAAGTATATGAACAGTTTAATTTAGCAGTTATGTTTAAATTATGTGGATTTACTGTTACTCGTGGCGTAATTTCTATTTTATCATCACGACATTCCTGATCAATAGAAAACGCTTCTCCATCAAATAATTTTTTTGAATAAGCGTTGTACTTAACCCCCATATAAAGAGTACTATCCCTACCTGCTTTGTTGGTAAAATGTAATTCCGGAAGCCACTTTATCGAATTCCAGTCTTCGTTGGTAGCCGAGTTTACCTCAAACCAGTACCGGTTTACCCCTTCCAACCATTTTAAATTTGTGAAAGTAATGTTACCCGGATTTCCAATGAAATTATACGATGGTTCACTGCTGCTACTACCCGAAGTATAACCGTCATCCGTTGAAAGTGTTGGCAGATTCGGTTGTATTTTCTGAGGACCCGACAAACCTGAATAATCTACATAATACCTTCCATCACTATACTGGCGAATCGTTACCGTTAATATTTGTTGCTTTGCAATATAATTAGGATTACCATACCAAACTTTATATCGGGTACTTACCTTTATAGTATCAATGCTCCCATTGTCAAGAGTATCACGCTTTATCCGGGTATCTATGGAGTCTCGGAAACAGTATTCACTGTTCGAAACATATACCTTCAACTCAATCGGACTATTTATTTTTGCGGGGAGCTTTATTTTTCCTTTAAGATTGACCGGAACTCCTGAATCTATTTCATTATACCCGATTTTACTTACTACATTGTAAGCATCCGAGGCTTTAAATATTTCGGAATTTAATCTGTTTTCATCCGGTGTATTGTCAATATCTTTATATCTTATTACCGGATTCCAGGTTACAATATCATTTATACCATTACTGTACCGACGAATGGAGTCAGCATCACTTGGATTCGATGCAGACTGTAGCCTGAAATAGAGCCGTTCACCTGTCCTGACATAAACGGTAAATGAATCTTTTTGTGTATCGGAACTGTTCAAGAAATATTCTTTTAATTTTAAATCGCCTTTGATGAAATCACCTTTTTGTATCGAAACGGTTACACCATCACTCGAACTTGACGGGTCCCAAAAAAGCAACCGGCAATTGTCTGTTACCATAACATTTCCAGTATAAGGAGCTTCCCATACCCTGACAATGTCCTGCATTGGAGCGGCATCGTATAATTTCTTTTTTTCTTCACTGATAATGGCGGCGGCCCGCTCTAAGGCATTTTGACTGGCAACATTCACAGCTTTTCCATAAATGGTTTTATAGTTATAACGAATTGGATTAAAGGTGTAGCCGCTGTTTAAAGTAAAAGATGGAATAGCTACTTTTTTCCCATTATAATCTATTGTGTCAGATATGGTGTTAAAATAAACCACTCCATAAAAAACTAAATCCACAAGTCCATCATTGTTTACATCCGCAAAATAAACTGGAGTACTGGAATAAATATCGCTCCAGTCCATTCCTGCATCAATGCTAATTCCACCAACATTATCTAATTTGACACCAGCGTCTCCAGACCATCCATTCGAATTTGTTTTAGATTCGGTGTAAGAAAATTGATCAAGGAACGATGACACAAGGGTTTTATTTCCAAACTGGTTGTTTCCCAAATTGGGGTAAAAATAAAGTGATTTCGACTCTATAAAAACTTTATCCGGCAAAGCATCTCCGTTAATATCAATCATTATGGTTTTTTCCGAAGATTTAGAGCTCGAGAAACCGTGATTATAACCTACGGATGCTTCTACTAACTTCAACGAAACCCCCACACTTCCACCTATTGAGTAAGTGCTTGTGGTCGTTTTTCCGCTTCTTAGTATCGAATTATCAGCAACGCCATCTCCTTGTTTTATTGTTTCAGTGTTCGGTTGAAAAAGTTGTATCCCATTTGATTTTGTTACATTGTCGTAATACTCTAATTTATGGGATGCTACAACTATTCCTGCACTATCTCTCTGAACTATAGAGTCAAGTAACTCGGTACCCAATGCTCCATTTTTATAAACAAAGCGATAACTCCTGACGGGCTTTCCATCGTGGGTTACTACAACTTTCTCGAGTAACCGGTTATTGGCGGTCATAAATCCATAACGCCCGTTAAATGTTTTCTTAAGTTTATCGGTGTGTCGATTAAAAAATTCTATTGTATAATATACAGAGTCCTTTTCATCTGTCCCGGTAGAATATTTTTGTCCGACTTTAATGGACTGTAAATATCTCGATGCTGCGCTTATTTTATTACTTCCCCCTATTTCAGTTATTAGTTCTGTTGTGTCTTTATAATTGTATTCGTAAAATGCACTGTAAAGATCTTGTACCCTTTTTATTTTCCATTCTGCAATGGTATTTATATTATTAATCGTTTTTTGATCACAGTTGCCATTATTACATTGAAATGTTGATACACTTCCAGTCAGTTTTGAATCTCCTTTATTCCCATAAATATATTTTATTCCATTTTTATCGGTTATTTCCCAAAAATAACTATCCACACTGTTTCCATATCTGTATATTTGCGAGAAATCATTTTCTGCACATGGGTAAAAAAGCTGTTTACTCTGACCGTTTATTTTGTCTGTGGGCAATCGATTGAACATTTTGCCCCGATGAGCCACAGATGCACTTATCGTATCAGTTACGTTATTATCCACATCTTGAACCAAAGTCGCCAGCATATTGCCATTCAAACAATACGTTTCCGTTTCGAAGTAAGCATCATAGCGCGGAACCCCCCAACGGGTATCCACCGTAACACTTGGCACACTTAGGTCCCAGCCTTCGCCCAACCATCCGCTACCTCCATCCGAATTGTATTGTATGGTCAGGTTGGGAGCCATTCCATTACGGGCGGGAGGTACTTCGAGGGTGTAGCTAAGGTTGGCGGTACCATTGCTGTTAGCGGCCGGGGGCGCTACCAAACCAATTTTGGATGTAGGGTCGGCAGCTTTGATATCGTTCATCATGGTAGGGGCGAATCCCTGTGTCTCGGGCGATTCGGGCGTTTTTATCACCCCGTTGATCATATCGGTAAAGTGGGTGGTTTTCGATACCACCATACATAGTGTTTTATCCACCGAATCCCGTTCAAGGGCTACCCAATGGTTGGTATTGTTGTCAAAATAGTATGTTCGGATGTCATTCTCGGTGAATCCATCGGGTATTTTTGTCCGGTCGTACTTCAACGATATGGAAGCGCCATCTCCGGTAAAATGTTCTCCATGTGGTAAAAACCGGAATCCTGCGTTGCCGGCGGTAACGTTGGTCATGCCCATGTCAAGCGCGGGCATGTCCATATCGCGTAATGTGGTCAGCGACACACGACACGACGAAAGAAGCTCATCTCCTTTAACTCTGATGCTGGCGTTTCGCGTAGCCAGCAGTGCTGGTTTATCTTTTTCAAAAGTTTTGTATTCCTTTTCTTTTTTCCTGTTGAAAGCAAATTCGTAATCAGATTTTTCATGATTTTCAAATCCAATTCTTTTTTTTATTGTTCTCCCATCGTTTAAGGTTACTTCAACACCATCATTCCCTTTTTCCCCTATGGAAACAATCGCTTCAAATTCGCCATCTTCGGTTAATTCTGTTTTTTTACCCGATATGGTTATTTGTTTAATATCGGAAATGTTTTCTTTTACAAAACCATGCACGTATGCCTGGTCGTTGTAGGTCGCATGTCCGTTGTTTACTATCAGAACTTCCTTACTTCCACCCGGTTCTATTTCTATTGTTAAATCACTTACTTTGTAAGCAAATCCGGCTCCTTTAGCCAACCCGAAACTGATTCGGTTTTTCCCTTTTTGTATCCACGAGCTACTTATTTCAATACGCTGTTCTTTCTCTCCTTCTGATTTTTTTACTAAATATCCACCCATCGACAAACGGTCGTTGATACTACATGCCACGTTGGTATAGTCATCTACTCCTTCCAAAACATACGTTAACCATACCCTGTCATTCTTTCCTATCTCTTTGTTGATATTAAGTGTAAACACATTGTCAGCCGGGTTATCTTCCGCGTTAGAGGTAAACGCGCCGATCGTTCCGCTTTCAGGCTTCGAATAAAACCGGTAAACAGGAGCCGATGGGGTATATGTAACTGAAAGAGCGTTCTTTTTCTTTCTTTTTACATTTACTTTGTAACCGGAGGGTTGAGCTGTTGCCCTTTTTCCTGTGGTCAACACACCGTGTGTCGTTGATGCCGGCGCCTGTTTTGTAACCTTGGCTGCAACGACCTCTTTTTTGTTTTTAGCACCTGTAAATATAAAAACAAGAATGATAAATAGCACAGTTAATGTGATAATAAAGGGCTTTCTATTGTTTATCATTGTGGCGTTTCGTTTAATAATTAATTTTAAGGAGTAGGGTTTTACTTTTTATTTATAACTACTTTTTGCTCGTACTCTGTGTCGTTGGTGATAATTTTTACTACATAAAGTCCGGATATTGGAATGTCAATATCCGCTGTTTGTATTTCAGAGCTCGCGGGTAATACCTGATGATATATTCTCTTTCCTGTCATGTCATAAACCAATATGGTGGCAGGTGATGGCTTTCTCAATAATACTTTTACGGTGATGGCCGACATATCGTGTATATCTTTATAATATATTGCCAACACCGGGTCGCTCTCAGTATCATCGTTGGTGTCTGTGTGTTTTTTTACTGTTTTCGGAGGTGTCTCGTTATTTAAATAACCAAATGTAAACACATCTTTTCCGTTTCCATCGGTATCCCAGAATACATTGTTGAATATTATCTTCCTACGGGTAGCATCATATTCATCCGAAACATACCGGTCAATCGATCCGTCAAAATTACCGGTACCGCTTCGGTCTATGATCAGGCAGCATTTTCCATCAGCATAAGTGGCCAACTCCGATGCTCGTTGGCTATCGTAAGATAATTCTATTCGGTTTCCTGAATTTACAAACCCGCCGTGGCGTAAGTTATTCATCGAAATATCAGGCGATCCCGCCATATTCACCGAACCGTAAACCAATGAGTCTTGCGTGAGCATTGTTATTTCAGATGATGAGTTCCTCACCCCATCAACGCGCATATACATTTTATTTCCTTCTTTGTAAACCCCGATAGTTTGCCCCATGGATAATGTGGTAAAAGATTGCGCGTCGGCTACACCTTTTTTTACAGGATATACCAATCCGTTCGCTATTTTGTATCCATAATCATTGTTACCGGCAAGGAGAATCCCATTGTTTGTCCCGAATTTTACTGTAAATGTTCCCGTTATACTACTGACCGTCCATCCGATAAAGCCGCTGGTTGATTTTAAAGGAACTTTTGTAATCATATAACTGAGTGCTTTCACAGTTGGCTTTGTAATATAATATTTATATTTGCTTTGATTTATATTTGTTATTGTTATATTGTATATCGTCCAATCCAGATTTTCTTCGTGCTCGGGCTTATTGGTACATACTAACCATTTACGTTCCACTATTCCTCCAAAATCAGGCTTCAACGGATTAGGAGCGGTATTCAAATAGCTTTTATTATTATCTCCGTACAGTACGTACTCTCCATTGCCAAGCTGGTTTCCGGGCTGGCATCCTATTACTAATAACCGGTTATCGGTGGAAAGATTATTAATATTGTTTTGATAATAAGTTCCGTTTGTTTCACTAAAATAAGGGGATTCTTCGTATGAAGTGGTAGATACTATCTGGTTTAACCCGAAAGTATCGTCATGCCCATAGCCGGTTACCCTGTTTTGGTATTCAATATTGGATTTGGTATCCCAAAGCAATTCTCCATTTCCGGATATATATGGCTTGTCCATGGTTATTCCGTATTTTATTGCCAGATAACTTTCTACTTTCTTCTGTTCAACCAGCGAAAGAATACGATCAAAAATCAATAATTCTGGCACATAACCATCATATTCTTTCAGGTTTACCACATTACTCCCAAATGTTGATGTGTTGTTTATACTCGTTGAATTATATTTCCAGCCAAGAGATATGACAGCGCGTTGCGATTCTCCCCACAACGCATGTTCCGGATGGTTGGATCTTGAATATGATGCTATACGCAAGGATTGTTCATGATATTTTATCAAGCTAACATCCCAACTATCTGATCTGTACATTAAATTTTTAGTGGTGTCGCTTGTTCCGTATGTGAGTGGGGATTTGCCGCTTTCGTTGCTTTCGGTTATATTTTCTTTTGTAAAAACAACGCTTTCATTTTTTCTTCCATTCAAGGCATATAAGAATTGGTTTTCTGATAAACTGATCTCTTTGGGTTGCCAAATTCCAATAATAGTAGCCTGACTCAAATTACTTTTATTAATAAGGATTTCCTTTATCGCTTTATCTATTGACAAATTTAAAGCCGGATGAAAATTAAAATGCATGATATTGGCTCTTGCGGTTATATACTCGGAGCCATTATTGATGTTCGAAGTGTCATATTGTCGAAGTTGGGCATTATTTCCTGTAATGTCGCGCCACATATATTTACCTTCCGGATCACTTGCTGTTACCGGAACCGTTTGAAACCATGTTATAGGCTGGGGTTTTTCCGGAATAGTATTGTAAGGTATGATTGGATCTTTTTCGTTATCCTTATTTACTCCGGGGATTACTACTATCGGAGTAGCGTTGTATTCTGTTGCATTACCGGTAATGGATGGGGAAACGTTTCCATAAGTAAGGTCATTTATTCCGTTTGAAATTACACTGTCGTTTTTATAAGAAACTTTTGTCCGTTTTAATGATTTTAAGTTGTTGAACTTAATGTCTCCAATCCCGTTTCGAGCTTTTAAATCACCTCCATTTATCGTTTTATCGCCATAGCTTACTATGTCAACTAAACTTCCCAATGAGTTGTATAATTTTAAGCTTTCTCCCCTGTTATTTAAAATCACGGCCTTCTGGTACAGTACCTTTACCGTACTGGACAACCCTGAAAATTGATAAAAATCAAAACTAATATCAGATTTATAAGCAAGCAACAATATGTCATTTGCCATTATTTTGGTACCCGAAGGAAACACATATTGTTCGGTTGCTCCCGTTCCTTTCAGTACCCATGATGACATGTCAATGTCTTTATCGGTAGGGTTGTATAATTTAAGATATTCACCATTGTTATGTTTTAATGGATAGCTGATTTTATCTTCATCAAGGGGAGAATCATACATGATTTCGCTGATATAAACATTTTTGATTTGTCCGTTTAATGGTTGCTGTACGCAAAATAAAAGGATAGATATATAAAACAGGAAGATGATCTTATTGGAGAGATTCATAGTTTCTTGTTATTTGATTTTTTACTACTTACAGTGTTGATTTATTTTATATCGCGATCGGGTTGATGCTTTTTGAAGATATATTTCACTTTTAAATCGGAAGTGATTTTATTTGATTTTATGTTAAATTTTGGCGCTTTTTGACAAATTTATTTTCCGGCTCTATGCGTATTATATTATTCAATATGTTTTGTTTTGCGATATTGTCGTTCTTTTTATCATATAGCGTGTACATTCCATAGTAAATATTAAACAAGCTTTCTTTCTTTATTCCGTATCCGGGTACTTCATCTTTTTCTCCTGTCGATTGTGTAATGACATTATGTAGTTTCTGTAATTGCACGTATATGGGATCGGTATTAATGATTGTTGAGTCAGTCCCATTCAACAATAAATTATAGGCAGCCTCCGCTTCGTTATACTTCTTTTCTTTGATCCAACTCTTTATATATACAAGAGTAAATGTCAAACATGATAGCGGGAATCTGCTTGTTGTTTCTATTACTGTTTCTTGTAATAGTTTGTATTTTTTTTGTTGAAGGTAACAGTTTAATATACCCCCGTAAACTTGAATGTATTCATAATTGGTAAGATCTTCATTGTCTTTAAAACTTTCATAAAGTTCTAATGCCCTGGAACATAAATTAGATTTATCTTCCTTTTTAGATTGAAGTCTTAGTGAGTTGGCGTAAGAAATGGTATTCCAGAAATTGGGATCTTTGGTATATTTATCTTTCTGAAAGTTCACTAATTCTTTGTACTGCTTTTGTTTTCGATAATGATGTATAAGTAAACCTGTCGCATTTTTATCCTGAATGGTCGATAAATCTATTCTTTTTAGGTATTTTTCTGCATCTGTTGTCGATTTCCTTTTTATTGCGGTTAAAAACAATGAATAATACAGTCTTTTTTTGAATTTTTTTTGCTCTTTTTCTCGGCTCTCTTTTTCTTCCTCAAACTTTAAATTTCTTCGGGTTTTATTGGTGCTTCTTAAATCTCTTTTATTCGCATCTTCTTCATTCAATGGGTCAAAATCCTTTTTTTTCTTATTTCGTGTCGTTTTCCATTTCTCCTTTGCCGTTTGAGTTAATTCCTGAATTTGTTTCTTTTGCTTTTCACTAAAACTTACCGCAGGGTTTCCGGTATATGTGGCTGATTGGTTATATTTATTGAGTTTTTTCTTTAGATCCAACAATCCAAACAATAAGAATTCCTTTGGTGCTTCCGTGGAGTTCTCAATACAATCTATATAAAGTTGGGCTGCTACTTCAAATAATTTATTTTGTCCTGTCCTGTTACAGAATTCTTTCTCATGTTTATGATTCCCTGTCAATAATCTGCCTATTGAACGAGCCATCCGGTCGGAAAATTGAGGATCTTTTTTTTGATCAAGCCATCCTTGACGATACGACTCTGCTGCTGCAAGCGATCTGTTTTGAGCGTTAAGCGTCTTTGCTAATCCATCGTATATTGTTATATCTGAAGGGAATAATACCAACAACTGCCTATAACATTGTTCGGACTTCAAATATTCTTTTGAATAAAAATATTCTTTAGCTTGTTTTCTTAACTTTGAAATATCCGTTTCATTCGTACTGGATATTAATGGGTCATCTTGAGCAGATGTGTTTTTTGAGAAGACTTTTTCGAATGGAGTAAATGACAAAAAGAGTGTGCCCGAAGCAAGCAACCCTGACTTGAGAAAATCTCGGCGACTGAAATTTTTCATTTTTAATGAATAGGAAAATGGAAATAATAATCAAATCAAAAAACAATGGATTCCGACAGGACTCGAACCTGCATTCCCCGGCGAAAAGCGAATTGTTCTAACTTAAACTACGGAATCCAATGTTTTTTATAATTATCTTAATTTTTTCCCCTGATTAATATATAGAGTATTTATTATTTCCTTATTGTGTGATAATCAACTTCTTCCTAATTTTTCTCCGGTGTTAAGGCGTTAGTTTGTTTTGAATTTGTTGCAAATTAAATGGATTTTTTTTGATTTTGATGCATTTTATTTGTTAATAATATTAAAATATTTACATGGATTTATTTGTTCTTAAAAAATATACGACTTGTTAATTAGATAAATTATTGTTTATCAGATGTAATTAATATAAAATTAGAATATTTTATTTCATGGGAAATTCCGTGTTTTTTAGCAATGAACAAATGTTGAGTTGATCCTGAAATCTGAACTCGTTTGTTCCGGCTTAAAATGCATCTTTAATAACTGAGGAATGGTGAACAGTATTTGTAACTACAAATCAACCCATGGTTGAATAACGAAATAATTAGCTCTAAAATATTGTAAAACAAAGATATTGGAGCAATGATACATCTTCTTTTTTAATATTTATTTAAGAAATTCGGAGGGATGCCCATGATACCGGAGCTATGTACCCGAATGTGTTTATACAAAGTGATTTTAACCCTATGGTTGTTCAATCGAATCTATTATTTACAACTATTTGCCCTTATATTATCATGTACGCAAATGTAAAATGTTGACATTATTTAACTAAATGTTGTTTTTTATAAAAACTGGCTTTTATTTTTATTTTTATGTTTGGTATATTAATTTTTTAAAAGTTAGCCCAATAAAAACGCAGTAAAGTTTGCATACATTAAAAATAATTTCATATATTTGCGGGAACAATAAATAAGCAGAAAAAAGCACAGGTAAAAGCAGGCAGCGGCCGCAGCATTTGCCATTTGCTGTAAACCCAAGCCCATACTCGTAATTCATAATTCGTAATTCGTAACTAAATAATCATTAACCTTTTAAAAATTGAAAAATGAGTAAAAATAATTCATCTGGTCATTTACTCAATGTAAATAACTTTAATGTAATGATTTCAAGAATCATTACTTTTGGAGAAGCTTTTCAGCCTTCGCGCGAAAGTTTAACGGTACAGGGATTGCAGTCTTTGCTTAAAAAGTCGGAAGATACCCTTGCGAGCGTATCAGCTGCCGAAGTCAACGAAATGAACATTATCGCCGCGCGTCAAAATGCGTTTCAACCTTTAGACAGCTTGGTTACCCGTAGCATCAGCGCTTTACGCATCACAGACGTATTGCCGGAAACCCTCGCGCAGGCCGAATCCATGGTCAGGGAACTCAGGGCCATAAGGGTTTCAGCCACTCAGGCTGACGAAGCATCGGCCGATCAGAATGCCGCCACCAAACAAAGCCGGACCAATACGGTTCATAATTCTTCGTTTGTCCGCCGCGCCGATAACTTCGAAAGTTATGTCTTGTTTTTAGCCGGTAAAACACCTTACAATCCCAACGAACCGGACTTGACCATTGCCTCGCTCACACAAAAGGCTGCCGGGCTCAAAAAATTGAACAAAGATGTGGTGGATGCCAAATCGGCGGTGAAAGCAGCCCGTCGTGATAGAAATATAACGCTTTACGAAGATGGAACAGGAATGGTGGACATAGCTTCGGCTGTCAAACAATACGTTAAGTCTGTTTTTGGAGTTAAAACCGTTCAGTACAAATTGATAAATGAAATTGCATTTAAAAAAGTAAAAGATGAGTAACGGTTCGGGAGTTTACTTCCCAATGCTGCCGCACGAATCCTTTCGTGTGGCAAACCAATCTATTCTACCAATAACTTTTTCTCTTTTCCTACTTCCCACGCGATGAAAATCGCGCGGGAGCGGAGGGAGCGGGGAATATAAAACACGGTCTGCCGGAAGCGGTAGATACGGAATAATTTCGAAAAGGAACGGGATGATGGGAAACCGCCTGTCTTTAAGCAGTATTCACCGGCTTGTAGCGGGCGGTTGACATCATGTAGCAAGCGACTGCTTTCGTATATCTGACAACCGCTACCTTTCAGGACGAGGTTGCTACCTTTCAGGACGTGGCTGCTGGCATATAGTAAGCTACTGCTTTAATATATTTAACAACCGCTACCTTTCAGGACGTGGCTGCCGGCATATAGTAAGCTACTGCTTTAATATATTTAACAACCGCTACCTTTCAGGACGTGGCTGCTACCTTTCAGGACGAGGTTGCTGGCATATAGTAAGCTACTGCTTTAATATATTTAACAACCGCTACCTTTCAGGACGTGGTTGCTACCTTTCAGGACGTGGTGGTGTGTATGGTGTTTTAACCACAGGTCTGCATTCTGCGGTTGTGATACTCCGGCGTTTCAAGCCATTCAGTAAATATCAGATAGTTATTTTTATATTATTATTTCTTAGTACATGACAAAATATTGAATTCGGCATAAGTTTTTGACAATCAAATGCTCTATCCGTCGCACAGGGATCGACCTTGTCCGGTGAGCCGAACCAACGGTCAGCGTAGCTAAAAATAAGTGAAGTTGACGTAAAGAAATCTTCCTTGTTTGAGCGACGCAGGAGCGAGTCTGGATCCCGATAGCTATCGGGATTAGTCAACGAACGCTAATTTTTCTAGCGAAGCGGGCGGAGTCTTGACTTTTTTGCTTCCTTTTTGCGTCAAGGCAAAAAGGAAGTCGGGGTTTAAGGGGTGGAAACCCCTTTTAAATCATTTGATTATCTTTTGTTTATTAAACATTCTATTTTTTGTCATGTGCTAAATTATTATTTAATCATTTTAAAAACAAAACATCATGTCATTAGGCACAGGGGAAATAATTTTAATCGCGTTGGTCATCTTGCTTATTTTCGGTGGTAAGAAAATCCCTGAATTGATGAGGGGTCTCGGGAAAGGGGTCGGAAGTTTTAAAAAAGGCTTGAAAGACCTCGATGACGAAATAAAGGAAGAAAAATAACCAAAAGGTCGTGGGTGATCTGATAACTTTATGTTAAAACAACTAAACTGCTTTCAGCCACTCATGGTTTCCTACATACGAAAAGCCCGGTAGCCAGCTATCGGGCTTGAAATTGTAAAGGCAATATACCCTGATACCGTTTTAGGGATAACCTTTGGTGTTTTTTTTAAAATGCTTTTTTGATTATGAAACGAGCATGTAAATACCTTACAACCAATGCAATATCCCGATAGCTATCGGGAGTGCGTGTTCTCCCGTCAAGTCGGGACAAGCTATCCGGCAACTTAAAAACAAATTATTTTCGGATGAATGGAAGATATACGTTAAGGTCTCTTTATCTTTATATTATTATGTAGGTGGCGTTTCTTAAGCCTCGTAGGAGCGGTATATTGGTAGGTTAATATCATTTGTAGCCTTTTTGTAAGGCCGGTGTTATTGAACATCCCGTAAATATATTGAGCCCATGGTGTTTCTTAAGCCTCGTAGAGGCGGTATATTGGTAGGTTTATATCATTTGTAGCCTTTTTGTAAGGCCGGTGTTATTGAATATCCCGCAAATACATTGAGCCCATGGTGTTTCTTAAGCCTCGTAGAGGCGATATATTGGTAGGAAACCGTTAACATCGAATATGAAAGTCCCGTAGGGACGTAACTTTTTATCGAACGAATATGAATTTACAAAAAATCATGACAAACCCGTTTTTATTCATGGATACTTATCCCCATTAACTTTTACCGTTATCTCGTAATTCGTAACTGAAACCATGTCTCATTCCGATACAAAAACATATTCCTTCTGGGATCATTTAGAGGTATTACGCTGGATGTTGATCCGCATAGCGTTGATTATAATAGTTATCGGTACGCTTGCCTTCGTTTACCATGATTTCATCTTTACCGGAATCATCTTTCGTCCACTCAGTCCCGATTTCGGGGTGTATAAGTTGCTGTCGGCTCTTTCTCATCATCTGAATAAGCCCGGCCTTGATCCGGGGACTTTCCATATCCGGTTGATAAATTTTCAACTTTCGGGCCAATTTTTTATCCACCTGAGTGTTTCGGCTGCAGTGGCGATTATTGTTGCAGTACCTTATATCCTTTTCGAAGTGTGGAATTTTATCCGCCCCGCATTGTACCCCCATGAAATAAAAAATGTGGGCTGGGTGTTTTTCTTTTCTTCTTTCCTGTTTTATTTGGGCGCGGCTGTTTGCTACTTTCTTATTTTTCCGCTTACTGTCCGTTTCCTCGGCACCTATCAGGTATCTCCCCTGGTTCCTAACGAAATATCCATCCAGTCTTATTTCAATGCCCTCACCGTATTGGTGATATGCATGGGGCTTATGTTCGAACTGCCTGTTATTGCTTTCTTCCTTTCTAAGTTGGGAATCCTCCATCGCTCGTTACTTAAAAAAGGGCGGAAATACGCGTTCGTGGCCATTCTTATCATTGCGGCGCTCATAACCCCCACTACCGATCCGTTTACCATGTTGCTTGTAGCGTTGCCCGTATATCTGCTTTACGAATGCAGCATTTTGGTTACGGCAAAAAAGAAAGAGGAGGAAGATCCGGAATAATGCATTCTGTTTTATCTCAATACAAACTCTGTTCCCTGTAGCGTAAAATTTGTTTTCTCGCAGTTTGGCATAATGCCCCGTTCTCCCGGACGTATGCTCAAATACCCACGCTGATTGACGGGGACCAATGGGCACGGCTGCTATGAGTAATTTTGGAATCTCCCGTTCCTTGTAGCGTGTAAAATCCCGCCATAAATGTTTGGCGAAGGCTCTACCTTCGTCAGCGCTAAAATAAAAGCTCCTGCTTTTAGTATTGTATTTGAATATGCAAGGCATGAGCCTACACCGAACGCTCCACACCAACTTACGTTCTGCAGGATACCTAAAAACCGGTAGTGATGACTTCGCGCAGCGAAAGTGTTACGTCCAAATTTTTCAGCACAGCCATGGCTTGCATACTCAGCTAAACAAAAAGCTGCCTGAGCAGGAAGATTTGAAGATCAATCCTCCTTTTCGAGACAGCCTCTTAGTATGTTTTCACTGAAAATTCTACCGCTTTTCCACGAGTTTATTTAGGAAGCAACGCTTCAATATCTTTTTCCAGTTCTTCGGGTTTGGTTGCCGAGCCATACCTTTTTACCGGATTCCCCTTGGTGTCGATCAGAAATTTAGTAAAATTCCATTTGATACTTTTGCCGGGTGTGCCGGGCAGCACTTCTTTCAGGTATTTGTAGAGCGGATGGGCATCATCCCCATTGACATCAATTTTCTCGAACATCGGAAAAGTTACCCCGTAATTGAGCGAGCAAAACGACCCGATCTCTTCGGCTGTTCCGGGTTCCTGCTTTCCAAACTGATTGCACGGAAATCCCAGAATAACAAAACCCATGTCCTTGTATTTCTCATAAAGGGCTTCCAATCCCTTGTATTGCGGTGTAAATCCACATTTACTCGCCGTGTTTACCACCAGCACCACTTTCCCTTTGTAGGATTCCATGCTGATTTCTTTCCCCTGTAAAGAATTGGCTTTGAATTGATAAAAATTTTCCGCAGAAGCATCTTTGCTTTGCCCGGATGCCGTCAGAAACGATAATAATGAAAACGCCATAATGATAATATTCCCCTTCATAATTTATTTTTCAATGATTTTTCTGATGAATAAACAAATAAACGGGCAAACATGTTTTGCCAAAGAGCAAAAATCATCTTTTTAGGCAAACCTTTCAATCGAAGTTTTCGAGGCTGAAATTTTCACCATCGAACACGCCGTAGCTGAAAAGCGATACAAAATCGCCGAGGATGACAACACGGCTTTTGGGATTTATCTGAAGGTTGAGTTCAATGTGCCGATGTCCGAAGATAAAGAAGTCGATATCGTTGTGCGTTTGCACATATCTTTTAGCAAAAATCACCATGTGCTCTTTGTCCTCGCCCATATATCCGGTATCGAGATGATAAATTTTCTTCCGGTTGGAGCGCGACCAGGCAAATCCAAATCCAATGCCCAGCTGAGGTGGTACCAATCTGAACAGTTTCTGCGCCGTGGGGCTATGAAAAATTTTCCGGATCACGTGGAAACCGAATCCTTCGGACAAAAGGCCATCGCCGTGAGCCATAAAAAACTTCTTGTTGCCCAAAGTTATGATGTAAGGTTCTTTGTGAACAATCAGCCCCACTTCTTTTTCCAGATAACCAAAAGTCCACACATCATGGTTGCCGATAAAAAAGTGAATCTCAATGCCTTTATCGGTAAGTTCGGCTAATTTCCCAAGAAAACGCACGTGCCCTTTAGGCACCACCGTCTTGTATTCGAACCAAAAGTCGAACATGTCGCCAAGTAAATAGATGGCAGTAGCATCAACGCTCACTTTGTCGAGCCAGTCAACGAGTTTTTTCTCGTGCTCCCGGTTGTTCGGTATCAGGAGCGAACCCAAATGGGCATCAGATACAAAGTATATCATACGACGACGATGTTATTTTACTGTATGTTATGCGCTATATTTTTCCCTTATAAAAATCCGAGTTCAAGTTTAGCTTCCTCGCTCATCATGTTTTTATCCCACGCCGGCTCGAAAACAATGTTGACGTCCACGGATTGCACTCCTTCCACCGTTTCCACTTTCATCCGCACATCTTCAATGATAAAATCAGTTGCCGGGCAGTTGGGGGCTGTCAGCGTCATGTCGATAACCAAATGGCCGTTTTCTTGTACATCTATTTTATAAATCAGTCCAAGATCGTAAATATTGACAGGAATTTCAGGGTCGAAAACTGTTTTCAGCATTCGGACGATTTTTTCTTCTGTTTCTAAAAACTCATTCATATCTTGTTTCGCAATTATCTTTTTTTGTTGTTTTATCTGAACAATACCTTTTACGGCGTCTGTAGCACATTGTCGTGTGGTTTTCAATCCGCCGTAATTGTTTATTCAACAAATCAATGCCGGTTTTGTTGAACGCACGGCAGATTTATTCATCAAATTTGCTCACAACCGCATCCAGTTCAGGATGCGAAGCCGTAAGCTTACCGTTTACTACAAGCACCGTATCCACCTTTGCTTTAATAATGAGCGTTTCATCCGATTTCCGGTAAATAGATTGGTGAAAAACATATTTTACACCTTCTTTGCGGACGTACAACCGCGACATGAAAACATCTCCGGGACGCAACGATTTTTTATAAGCTATTTCGATGCGCGCCACCACCGCCATCACCCCTTTTTCCATCAGGGTGGTAAAGCTGTTGCCGTTTTCGATTAAAAACTCATGGCGGGTGTGTTCCAAGTAATTTTGGTACACCGAGTTATTTACAATTCCCTGAGTGTCGCATTCGTAGTCGCGCACCTTCATTTCAAGTTCGTATTGGATCATTGTTGTTACTTGATTACGAGTTAAAAGTATGCTTTTATCAAAGCTATCTAACTCTGTTTTTTTCTAATAAGCGTCAGCCCGTCGCGGAAGGGGAGAATTAGTTTCTCCACCCGGTTGTCGGCTGCCACGTGTTCGTTAAATTGGATGATCTCGATGGTTTGCCAATCGTTCGAGGCTGTTTCGCGCATGACTTTCCCATTCCACAAGGTATTGTCGGCAAGGATAATACCGCCTTCTTTTAATTTGGGAAGAACCGCTTCGTAATAAGCCGTATATTCCCGTTTGTCGGCATCGATAAATACGAGATCGAACACCACGTCGAGGTTGCTGATTTCGTCAAGAGCTTCACCGATATGCAACACAACTTTTTTCCCGTGTTCCACCGAATTCAGGTTTTCGATGATAAAATCCTCCAGCTCATCATTTTTTTCAATGGTGTGCACTACTCCATCTTCCGGAAGATTTTCGGCTAAGCACAAAGCCGAATAGCCGGTGAAAGTTCCCAATTCAAGGATGTTTTTTGCTCCTGTTATTTTGCAAAACAAAGACAGGAATCGCCCCTGAAAATGACCCGACACCATTCTGGGGTTCATAAGTCTGACGTGGGTTTTCCGGTTGATTTTCCGGAGGTATTCGGGTTCGGCATCCGAATGAGAGAGGATGTAATCTTCGATGGTCATTTGCTCGTTTTCTGTTTTTCCTTTTTCCCTGATTTTCTTATCCGGAAGTATTAATGGATTGAAAAATGAAACACAAAATTAGCTCAATTCATCCGAAAAACAAAAACAGCAACCAAATTATTGATTTAAAATGAGTTGTTTTCGAATGCCCCGATGCCAAAGAGAGCAAAATCATATTTTATGGGGTCTTCCGGATCAAAAAGCCGCAGTATGGAAGTGATTTCCTCCACCGCTTTCCAGTCGTTCTGCCGACGGTTCAGAAGAGCCAGCGCCCTGGCTACATCCCCGGTGTGTACATCCAACGGGAGCATGAGTGCCGAGGCAGGGATGTTGCGCCACAATCCAAAATCCACCTCTTTCCCATCGTTCCTTACCATCCATCGAAGGAACATGTTGAGCCGCTTAGCTCCCGAGTTGGCTGTTACGTCCGATAAATGTTTGGTAACATGTTTGTCGTGAGGAATCTCGAGAAAAACTTTCCTAAAATGTTTCAATGCTCCGAAAACACTTCCTTGGGTACGATAACCTTCGGTAAAAACCTGTTCGAGGCCGCTGTGATTTCGGTAGATATTTTGCAGCGAAGATAGAAAAAACAAACAGTCGGAACCATTGAACGTGCGGTGTACAAACGAATTCAGCTCGCTACAACTTTTGTTTCCGCAGCCGATTGAAGTCTGCATTATGAAATCGTAAGGCGAGTTGTCCATCATTTCCATCAGCCTGAATCCGTTTTTGATAATGCTCTTGCGTTGCCCCCAGGCTATGGTAGCCGCCAGAAAACCTGCTATTTCGATGTCTTCCTTTTTATGAAAGCGGTGTGGAACTTGAATAGGATCGGTAGTTATAAAATCGATGTTGTTGTAACGTCGGGCACGTTCGTCGAGGAGCAGTTTTGTTTCCTGAAAATGTAAATTCATAAAAATGATAGCTTGACTCTTTTCTGAACAATCATTTTTAAGATAGTCAATTGGTTGTTAGTGGAAAAGTCTTATTTTTGATTTATATAATTATCTTCAATGTCAGTCCAGCAAGGTATTTTCAATTTGATTTTGTATTTGTTCTCATAGCTTTTCGAGAATAACTTTACCAACGCACTCCCCCTCGTCTCTGACGAGGGGTTATTGGTTGAATGTTTTCAACATTTATCCTGTTTCGTCAATTTCGATCACCGCACTTAATCCGGCATAATTCCGGGCCGATGAAAACAAGTATTCTTCTGCTCTGGCTACAATACCTGTGCGTACCGGATTTTCGTGAATATAATTCATGCGTTCTTCAATCATTTTAGTACTTGTCAGTTCTATCGGATGACTTTTGTCCTGCCAAAACCGGTAATGTTCAATGCGGTTATCAAATTTTCCCGCATATTCAAAGCGATACAACATCCAATCCCTACGACTTTCTGGAGTTTGCTCGATTAATTCCAACACATTCTTTGCAGTATATTTTTTAAAATCACGGATAAAATCACTCATTCTTAATGGGGTATCTACCGAACATACCAAATGAACATGATTAGTCATTAAGCACCATGCATAAAGTTTCAAGCCCTTATTCTTCCGGCAAAACGACAATGATTCAACAATGATTTTCTTGTACTCAAAACGTGTGAATACATCTACCCAATCGCTTATTGTAAACGTCAGGAAATAAATACTATCCTGTTTCTCTATTCTATAATTTTCCGATGACATAAGTTCGTACTTTATCGTTTCAAACGATTGACCAATAACCCCTCGTCAGAGACGAGGGGGAGTGAGTGATTGTTTCTTTAGCCTCGTAGAGGCGGCATATAGGTAGAAAAGCATTGGGGAACAAACAACCCAAGTCCCGTAGGGACGTAACCTATGATGCCCTTCCGGATTCACCCACCTATGCTGCCGCACGAATCCTTTCGTGTGGCAAACTAATCTATCCTACCAATAATTCTTTCTCTTTTTATACTTCCCACGCGATGAAAATCGCGCGGGAGCGGGTGAATATTTCTTTAGCCTCGTAGAGGCGGTATATGGGTAGAAAAGCATTGGGGAACAAACAACCCAAGTCCCGTAGAGACGTAACCTATGATGCCCTTCCGGATTCACCCACCTATGCTGCCGCACGAATCCTTTCGTATGGCAAACAAATCTATCCTACCAATAAACTTTTTTCTCTTTTCCTATTTCCTACGCGATGAAAATCGCGCGGGAGCGGGTACTGTCTCAAAATATAATGAGGCAGCCTCCTTTTTGTATCGAGAAAAATCCTCCTTATTTTTTCTTGTAATATTGCAACGCTTCGGGCAGGTATTTCTGTATTTGCGCAATGCGCGTGGCATCCGAAGGGTGCGTGCTCATGAATTCGGGTGTAGCACCGGCACTGGCCTCCGACATTCGTTCCCAAAAAGAGGCGGCTTCGCTCGGATTATAACCGGCCATGGCCATGAAAATAAGTCCCAAGCGGTCGGCTTCAAGTTCATGCTTGCGCGAGAAAGGGAGGATGGCGCCATATTGAGCTCCTAAGCCATAAACGGTATTGGCAATATTTTGGGTAGCCGCTGATTTGCTGGCAAATACCGCGCTGGTGATTGATGCGCCGTATTGTGCTATCATTTGTTGGCTCATGCGCTCGTTGCTATGTTTGGCAATGGCGTGCGCCACCTCATGTCCAAGCACCACAGCCAGTCCGGTTTCGTTCTTGGTGACAGGCAAAATTCCTTCGTAAACCACAATTTTACCTCCGGGCATACAAAACGCGTTTTGCGAAGTATCTTTCACTAATGAATATTCCCACGACAGGTTGGCAATTTCCGATTCCATACCGTTGTTCCTTAAATAAGTTTCAACGGCCACTGCTATGTTTTTTCCCACTTTCTTCACCAAAGCAGTATTGGTTTTGTTAGTTGACAGAGGAGCGGATTTCATGTAATCGGAATAACTCTGAAGGCTGGTGGTTAAAACATCCGAATCGGAAACAAGTAAAAGTTGTTTCCGGCCGGTAAGCACCACGCTCGAACATGCTGCCAAAAGCACAATGACAGCCGTAAAAAATAGATTTTTTTTCATTTTTGATAATTTTTTTTGAATGTGTTTTTATTGTTTGGTTCAATCGCTTATCTTTGCAAAGATAATGGTTTTTGTAAAATGACTGTTTATCCGGAATAAATAAATTTGTTTTCCAATGCACCTGTTTAACCAAATTAAAAAATACAGGATAACGATACTTGTAACTATCGCCATTCTTTATCTGTCGTTTGCACCGCCCTCTTCGTTGCCGAAGGTGCACCTGTTTCAGTATGCCGACAAGCTTATCCACGTGTTGATGTACTCGGGTCTGACGATGGTGTTGTGTTACGATTTTTTCAGGAGCGAACACCAGTCCGACAACCGGGAAACAATTGCCATCTGTGGTGTTTATCCGGTTTTACTGGGCGGTATCGTTGAATTGCTACAAGCCACTTTGTTTGCCCCACGCACAGCTGAATGGTCCGATTGGTTTTCGGACATTGTAGGGGTATTACTTGGTTGGCTCATTTATCATTTTATAATAAAAAAAATATTATTGCGGATAAATGAACGACGACAGCCTCCGGTATAAAATCGGAATTACACTTATCAGAGGCATTGGCAATAACCTTGCCAAGAACCTGATCGCTTATCTCGGTAGCCCCGAAGCTGTTTTTAAAGAACATCCGCATCATTTGGCTAAAATTCCGGGGATAGGAGAAGTGCTGTCGAAAGAAATCGCCGGACAGGACGTATTGAAACGCGCCGACGAAGAAATAGAATTTGTAATTAAAAACGATATTCAAACCTTCTACTTTTTAAATCGCAATTACCCCTACAGATTGAAGGAATGTCCCGATGCGCCGGTAATGCTGTATGCAAAAGGCAACTGCAATCTGAATGAAGGAAAATATGTCGGCGTGGTTGGCACCAGAAATGCAACCGACTATGGCAAAGATATGTGCCGGAATCTTATTCAGGAAATGTCTGCCCTTCCGGTAACCATCGTGAGTGGACTTGCTTACGGAATTGACATTCAGGCTCACAAAACCTCCATCGAAAAAGGAATTTCCACCATTGGCGTAATGGGGCACGGCATGGATAGAATTTACCCGTATGCACATCGTTCCACTGCTGTCAAAATGCTGGAAAAAGGGTGTCTGATAACCGAATACCTTAGCAAAACCAATCCCGACAGGCAAAATTTTGTACAACGAAACCGGATTATTGCCGGGTTATGCGATGCCATCGTCGTCGTTGAATCGGGCATAAAAGGCGGCGCTCTTATTACCGCCGAAATAGCCAACGATTACAACCGGGACGTATTCGCTTTCCCGGGTCGAACCTCCGATGAGTGGTCGGCCGGATGCAACGCTCTGATCAAAAGCAATAAAGCCGCCTTGATTGAAAGCGGAAATGACCTGCTCCGTTATATGAACTGGAACAACACTCCTGTAAACCGATGCATTCAACCGGATTTATTTACGGAACTCTCGGCCGAGGAGCAGGAAATTGCCGGCAAGCTAAGGGAACATAGCGACGGCATACAGATCAACGAACTGGCACTTATACTTTCGAAACCTTTCAGCAAAATATCTTCGGTACTTCTGGAAATGGAATTCAAAGGAGTGGTGAAATGTTTACCCGGAAGTGTTTATAAATTTGTAAAATAACTGACTTTATTCAACGAAACAGAATGATTTTATCTTTTAACGAAATAACCCGGATTATAACCGCTGAATTGGAGAGTACAACATGGGACAAAAAGCCTGAAACACTTTATTTACCAATATGTTACACATTATCGCTCGGTGGTAAAAGAATTCGCCCGGCACTTACGCTCATGGCCTGCAACCTGTTTTCGGATAATATTGCTCCGGCCATAAAACCGGCATTGGGCATCGAGGTTTTTCACAACTTCACGCTTTTGCACGACGATTTGATGGACAGAGCCGAAATCAGGCGTGGGAAACCTACCGTTTACCGGAAGTGGAACGATAATGTGGCCATACTTTCGGGCGATGTAATGCAAATTGAAGCTTACAAACTGATAGCCGAAACTCCTGAAAAATACCTGAAACAGGTGCTGGATTTGTTTTCGGTTACCGCAGCCGAAATTTGCGAAGGTCAACAATACGATATGGATTTCGAAACAAAAACCGATGTTACCTTGGTGGAATACATAGAAATGATCCGGCTTAAAACAGCGGTTTTACTGGGGTGCGCGCTTAAAACCGGCGGAATTATCGGTGGAGCCAACGCCAAAGATGCTGATCTGCTATACCGGTTCGGCATTGAGTTGGGCATTGCTTTCCAGCTGAAGGATGACCTGCTGGATACCTACGGGAACACTGAAACTTTCGGCAAAAAAATAGGCGGAGATATTGCCTGCAATAAAAAAACCTTTTTGTTGATACATGCTTTGAGAAAATCGGAAGGTGAAACTAAAGACCGCCTGCATGGATGGCTGGAGGCTCCGTCGGGAAAGGATGAACAGGATAAAATAAGCGCTGTAACAGAAATATACAACTCGCTGGGAATAAAAGAAATATGTGAAGAAGCTATTTTCCAGTATTATAAGAAATCTATTGACTTTTTAAATAATGTTTCAGTTCCCGAAGCCAACAAAATACCGTTGAAAGAATTGGCCGAATTATTACTTAAACGAGAAGATTGATACAAATAATCACCTTATTGTGAGATATGTAGCTTGGATTATTCAACTTTACAAAAAAGTATAAAATGCCCTACCGTCGATTACCAAAAACAGATCAGGCCCGCCTGCGCGCATTGCGCATGGCCATCCATCAATCGGAGCTTACCAGCTTCGGCGACACGGTTATTGCTTACAAAACAATTATCGAGTCGAAAAAGTTCCTATCTGTATTTGAAAAGCAACTGGCACAATACCAACAAATGCTTGACAACCAAGTATCTGCCAATAAAAAATACCAGCAAATCGTTCATAATGCCCGGCTATACATTTCCCACTTTATCCAGGTTTTTAATTTATCGGTGATAAGGGGTGATATTAAAAAAGAACAAAAGGCTTATTACCATCTTCCTGCCGATGCCCATATAGTTCCGGATTTAAGCACCGAAGCATCGCTGCTTAAATGGGGAAAAAACATCATTGATGGTGAAAATGAAAGATTAAAACAGGGAGGGCTTGCCATCTACAACCCCACTATTGCTAAAGTGAAAGTACACTACGAAATTTTTAAAGAATATAAAGAGAATCAAAAACTACATCAATCCACAACTTACCGAAACTGGGAAGATCTTCATCAACTTCGCGAAAACGGAGATAAAATCATACTCGATATCTGGAATGAGGTGGAAGAAGCCTTTAAAAACGAAAAAAATTATACCCGACTTAAAAAATGCCAGGAATTCGGGTTGGTCTATTATTATCGAAAGGGAGAAAAAAAACTGACACCTGACGATGATTTTATTCAAGAATAACTGTTGGGGTAAATACTTTATCCATTTTTACATCAAAAAAATCGATAGGTAAACAGTCGATCAACTGGCAGTTGGCCGACACTCCATATTTTGGAGCATTACTGTGGATAAAAAAACGGTCGTAAAAGCCCTTGCCCCTCCCTAAACGGTTCCTATTCCTGTCGAAAGCTACGCCGGGAACAATGATCAAATCCAACTCACCTTCGTAAAAATCTTCACCAGCCGGCTCGTTTATTCCATACGTGCCTGTTCGAAGCGCACGCACCGACATCAACCGTTTTATTTTCATGTCGTTACCATCAACTACCGGTAGATAAAATTCCTTTTCGGCGCTCCATTTTTTTATCCAGTTATGCGTAGGCAACTCATCGGGTAGCGACCAATAGGCCAAAACCTTGGTGGCGGCATAAAATACCGGATCCAACTCAATAGCCGAAAACACAGCATCGGCTTCAGCCTGCATCTGCTCCCTGCTGACGATCGACTTCAGCTCAGCTACCCGTTTCCTAATGGTTTGTTTTTCGGTCATAAGTCGTTTTATTTACAAAAATAACAATTCAAGTGTTAATTATATTATTTCAACTTCATTTTTCATAAATGATTATTGCATATATTATTTCTTATATTTATTTTTGAACCATTGTTTTACACCTTGTACTTTTGACTTGTTTTTTTATCCTGAACATGAGAAATTTATTAACCTGCTTATTTTGCATCGTTGCCCGCACTATCTTCGGACAAATAACCGAAAGCCTCCCGGCTGCCGGTTCCATTGCCAATACATCTACCGCCGATGCTCATCTATGGTCGGCTTTCCACAATCCCGCAGCCATAGCATCCACAACATCGTTAAGCGGTGAACTGTTTTACCATTCCCGTTTCCAGATCAACGAACTGGCCAGTAAAGGAGGACAGGTCCTTCTTCCTACTCAATATGTCAATATCGGAGCCGCTTTTTCATACACAGGCTATTCACTTTACCACGAGGTACTCGCCGGAATTGGTTTTGCCCGGAATTTTTCAGACAAATTCCTACTGGGCGTTCAGTTCAACTATTACACCGCCTATTTTACCGAAACAAACCGATACAGGGGCATGCTACTGGCACAGATTGGATTACTGGTTCATCTCAGCCCGAAAATCGACATCGGATTCAACACGTTCAACCCCTTCCAATCCCGCCTGAAAACCGAATACACCGAAAAGCGAATCGCCTCGGTTTATAGTATGGGAGCCGCTTATTATTTTGCCCCTGAGTTGGCGTCGCGGATTCAGGTCGATCGCGAATTAAACGGCAGCTATTGGCTTTCAGCCGGGTTTGAATATACTATTTTAGAACGCATTACCGTAAAATTGGGTGGATATGGTTCGGGATACTTCGTTCCGGCCATAGGCGTGGGCATTAAGTACGGAAAATTCACCGCCGGAGTGAACGGCGAAATGCATCCGCTGCTGGGACTGAACTTTTCCGGACGATTAGGATATTCTTTTAAATAACAAAACCACCGCAACGTGAAACATCTGTTTTGTATATTCGTAATCAGCTCATTGGCTGTATGCAGTTTACGGGCTCAGGATGCGGTAAAGGTTACCGAACAGCTGATATCCGATCTCTACGAGGAATATTCATCCGAATCGGAAACAGATATCGATTATGAAACCTTTTTTACCGATTTGATGGAAACAGCCCAGCATCCCATCAACCTGAACACCGCCACCAAAGAACAATTGGAAAAACTACCATTTTTATCCGATATACAGGTGGAAAATATCCTTGCTTACCTTTACCGAAACGGATATATGGACAATATTTACGAACTGCAATTGGTGGACGGATTGGATATGACGGATATCCGCCGGATGCTTCCGTTTGTATTTGTAGGTGAAAAACAGATAAAAGCCGAGCCCATTATCTGGCGAGAGGTCTGGAAATACGGACGACAGGAAATGCTCCTCCGACTCGACCACGGACTGGAAACCAAAGAGGGTTACATCCGGAATCCGGAAGATGATGATAGCGGCGCCGACACTTTATCCACAGCTTATTCCGGTGATCCTTTCTACACTTCACTGAAATACCGTTTCAATTACAAAGACAGAATCATGGCCGGGATGGCAGCCGAGAAAGATGCCGGCGAGTCTTTTTGGAGTTCAAAATCAAAAGGATACGATTTTTACTCAGGCTACGTTTTGGTGAATGATGCAGGAAAATTTAAGCGGATCGTGGCCGGTGATTTCCGCGCTGAGTTTGGACTTGGGCTGGTGTTGCGTTCCGGTTTCGGGATGGGAAAATCGGCCTATGTGCTCAATGTAACTCCTCACAGCGGGGGCTTGAAAAAATACAGTTCGACTGACGAGAACAACTTTTTCAGAGGAGCGGGAGCTACCTTACATTGGGGAAAAACAGACATAACACTGTTTTATTCCCGTAAAAAAATTGATGCAGACACTACAAACGGTTGTTTTACTTCGCTTTACACTACCGGACTTCATCGTACCGAAGATGAACGCAGGAAAAAAAACGCGGTATTGCAGCAGGTAGCCGGAGGTAACATTACATTTACGCACAGTTGGTTCGAAGCAGGTATCACGGGGGTTTACACATCATTCGACAACCGGTTGGAACCCGATATGAAACCCTACAATCGTTTTTATTTCAGGGGAAAAGAACAATTTACCGCCGGTATGTATTACAGGATGAAATGGAACAAGCTTAATTTCTTCGGCGAAACAGCTTATACCCGTCCGGATGGATTCGCAGCCCTCCATGGGTGTATGTTTGCCCCGGTTTCGCTCGTTCAACTCGTTGCTTTATTCCGGTATTTCTCACCCCGCTACGATACCTTCTATGCCAATACTTTTTCGGAAAGCACCCGCATCAACAACGAAAAAGGATTTTACATCGGCGCCGAAATCCATCCTTATAAACGCTGGAAAATAAGCGCTTATGCGGACAGCTACCGCTTTCCGTGGCTGAAATACGGAGTGGATGCTCCATCGTCAGGGCAGGATTTCCTTGTGCAGGCCGATTTTGCCACCCAACGGAACATTTCGATGCTGTGGAAAATCCGGTGGAAAGAAGGGGAGAAAAATACCGATGCCACCTCGACCATGAGCACCATTGGTAAAACCCGGAAAGGATCGGCGCGCTACCAACTGAACTATTCATTCGGGCGGTTTTCTTTCAAAAACATCCTTGAAGGCAACATGTACCGGTTACAAGGTGAAAACTATACTTTCGGGAAAATGGCTTTACAGGATATTGGTTACGAATTTGAAAAAATTCCGTTGGAAGTGGACATCCGTCTTCAGTTTTTTGATGCATCGGATTACGACAACCGCACCTACACCTACGAAAAAGATGTGCTTTACGCTTTCTCGATACCTATGAATTACGGAACAGGAAACCGCTATTATTTACTGATGAATTACAAATTCGGTCGTAATTTTTCAGTTTGGTTGAAGCTGGCCCAAACCGTTTATTCCGATGACCGTGCACTGATCGGATCAGGAAACGAAACCATCAACGGACGACGGAAAACTGACCTCCGATTTATGGTCAGGTATAAGTTTTAAGGACGAAACACCTTCTCTAAAGTTATGAATTTCAGAAAAGGTATTTCGGTCTTTTTAAACACTAAATTACGATAATCTTATCTATGTGGTTTAGTTGTGATTCCTAATTGTTTCTCGCGTTATTTTTCCCCATTTTTTCAACACATCGTCTGTCCAGTTTCCAAATGACGATGCTCTCGGGATAAGCATGGAGCACGATTCGTCCTTGTCGGAAACCGACCACACTATCCAGCTGATTTTTCCGGCTTCCATCCAATCGATAAAAGCTTTCCATTCGGACTCATCAATAGGTCCGTTGCCCGAAGCTTCCATCCCGGCACATTCCGAAACAAATACCGGAATGCCTTTTGCAATGGCTGCATCGGTACGATCGCGCAACCATTTTTTATGCGTTCCGGCATAGAAATGCATGGTGTACATGATGTTGGTTTGTCCTACAATCGGATCGGCAGCTACCGAGTCGATGTCCTGACCCCAATGGGGAGTTCCCACCAGAATAAGATTGTCGTTGTCGATTTTCCGGATCACCGAAATTACGCTTTCCGAATATTCTTTCACCTCTTTCCACGAATAGTAATCGGGTTCGTTCCATATTTCGTAGATCACATTCGGACAATCCTTGTATTTTTCGGCCATCAGCGCGAAGAATTTTTTAGCCTCTTCAGTATGTTTCTTATGGCTGTGAAAATCTATCAACACATATATCCCTTTTTTGATGGCGCCATCCACTACATTATTAATACATTTCAGCGCGAATTCGGGATTTTCGAGGTAGTTATCCTCGATGGCTACTCCCATTGCCGCCCTTACCACGCTGCATTTCCAATCGGAAACGAGCCAACTCACGGCTTGTTGATTGTAAAACCGTGGCCACAGGTTGTGCCAGCCTAAGCTTGCGCCCCTCAACACCAAAGGTTCTCCTTTTTCGTTGCACAATTGCGTTGCTACCACTTGCAACCTGCCGTTAACAGCTACCGGCGAGCCTTTAGGAGCTCTGCCCCAAACAGCTATCGAAGCCGCCATTAAGAAAAAACTTAAAAATAATAGTGATCTTTTCATACGATAATATTTGTTTTTTATGTCGTATAGCTTGTCCCGACTTGACGGGAGAACTCGCATGCCAACATTACCATTACCTTGGTTGTAAGGTATTTACATGCTCGTTTCATCGCTTTTTTTGTTATTTACCTGATTCGTTCCATCAATTCGAGGCACATCCGGCCATTGTGATAAGGACATTTCCAAAATCCGGCCTTATCGTTCTTGTCATCTATCTTTCCGTTTTCTGAAACCGACCAATGCCATTCCCCTTTCTGGGTATCGACAATAAATTTTTTCACGAAATCCCAGCTTTTAAGAGTTTTGTGAGCATATATTTCATTCCCTGTCATCTGAAAAACGTTGTAAAACCCGACCATTGCCTCGGCTTGCGGCCACCAATCGCAATTGGTATCCACATGACCCGTGTCGCAATTTTTTTCGTTCACCAACGATCCGTTGGATTGGAATCCTTCATTGGCCGCTTCGGCTATTTTTATGGCTTTTTTCTTTACTTCGTCGAGAATGTCGGGCTCACCAAGTACTTCTGCCGCTTCGAAAAGCAACCAGGAAGCTTCAATGTCGTGTCCATACGAGATCTGATTCGATTTGCACACCCAGTTTTCATCAAAAAACAAATTCAAATGATGTGTTTTTGAATTGATAATTTTATGCAGGAAGATCTGGATCATATTTTTAAGCTGTCGGTGCAAAAGCGGATCGTCCCAAACCCGGTAAAGATTGGTATAAGCCTCCAAAATATGGAGATGAGTGTTCATGGTTTTCTTTTCATTGGCATCTTTGTCGCTTAACCTTAAATCGTCAAGCAGTTTCCAATCGCGGCTATACGCTTCGAAATAACCGTTCCTGTCATTATCAAAGCTATGGTTTTCAATTAAATGAAATAACTCAACCGCTTTTTCAAGACAAACTCTTTCATTGGTCAAGCGGAAATATTCCACCAACGCGTAAATAAAGAAAGCAAGATTGTAAATTTGTTTCTTTGTTTCGGCAGGTGTACCATCGGCATTCAGCATCCAGTAAGTCCCGCCAAACTCGTCATCGAAAAAGTATTTAAAGATATACTCTTTGGCCCTACGCGCGTACTCGGTATAAAGCGGATTTTTAGTGTGGATAGCTGCCGATGAAAACGTCCATAAAATCCTGGCGTTCAGTATTCCACCTTTGGATGCATCGGGCACTAAATGATCCTTCCCGGTTACTTGTCCGTAAAATCCACCATGCTCATCATCCACCATTTTATTCATCCAAAAGGGAAGGATATTGTGTGTAAGCTCTTCTTTCAGCTCCTGTTTTAGCTCCAATAATTCGTATTTCATTTTAAAAAACTGTTACGTGTAAAAAATGTATTTGAAAAATGATGTAAAATTAAACCACCTTTTTGTATTATCAAACACAAATGGAAAACTTTCACGGTTTAAAGCGTTACTTCTATTTTATTGACAGTTTTTTCCGGTAAAGCAGCAATCAGATTTCCCCCGGTAAGCTCACCGTTCACCTTCAGCGACGAAACGCCTTTCATCTTTCCATCCGGATTTTTGACCGTGATTTCGTAGGTTGCTCCACGGAATTTGCGGGTAACAGTATATTCTTTCCATTCGGGCGGAATGCAGGGATCGATACGCAACCCGTCGTAAGTAGGCTGAATGCCCATGATGTATTGCGAAATGGCATAGAAGTTCCACGCTGCCGTACCCGTAAGCCAGGAGTTTTTGGCTTCGCCGGGTTTGAAGGCGTCTTTTCCGGCAATCATCTGCGCATATACGTAGGGTTCCACCTTGTGCAAGTCGCTGATATGCTCGGTATATGACGGACAGATTTTGCGGAAATATTCCCATGCACGGTCGCCACGTCCCTGCACGGTTTCGCCAATAATGATCCACGGATTGTTGTGGCAAAAGATGCCGGCATTTTCTTTATATCCTTCCGGATAGCTTGATATTTCGCCGTATTCAATATAATATTTCGTAAAAGCCGGATTATTCAACACGATACCATGTTCGCAATCAAGGCGTTCTTTCACTGAATCAAGCGCTTTAGCCACAAGACCTTCTTCAAGACCGATTCCGGCCATTGTACACCAGCCGTTGGATTCAATAAAAATCTTGCCTTCTTCGTTTTCGTCGGAGCCTATTTTGTTGCCGAAATAGTCGTAAGCACGCAGGAACCACTCTCCATCCCATCCGTGTTGTTTTACGGCCTCCTTCATTTCATCTACCTGTTTTTGCGCGCGGGCAGCCTCATCGGTCTTTCCCAATTTGTTGCACAATTCCACATAATCATTTCCATAAATGACGAACAATCCGGCAATCATCAAACTTTCGGCTTTGGAGCCTTCGGTTTTGTTTTCGGTGGTTTGGAAGCTTTCGTTCGGGTCGTTGGAGAAGCAGTTCAGGTTCAGACAGTCGTTCCAGTCGGCACGCCCTATTAGCGGCAATCCGTGAGGACCGAGGTTGTTCATCACGTGGTCGAACGACACGGTTAAATGCTCAAACAGCGACACTTCAGAGCCGGGCACATTGTCGAACGGCACCGGTTCATCCAGAATACCAAAATCGCCCGATTCCTTGATATATGCCGTGGTTCCCAGGATCAACCACATCGGGTCATCGTTGAAACCCTGACCGATTTCGTTGTTTCCTTTTTTTGTCAAAGGCTGGTATTGGTGGTAGCAACCGCCGTCGGGGAACTGCGTTGAAGCAATGTCGATAATGCGCTCGCGGGCACGTTCGGGAATCTGATGCACGAAACCTATCAAATCCTGGTTGGAATCGCGGAAGCCCATACCGCGACCGATACCGCTTTCGAAAAATGATGCCGAACGCGAGAAGCAGAAAGTAATCATGCATTGGTACTGATTCCAAATGTTTACCATGCGGTCGAGCTTTTCTTCGCCGGTTTTCACACTATAAACGCTCAACAGCTTGTCCCAATAAGCACATAGCTCCGCCAAAGCAGCATCCACTTTTTCCACCGTATCAAAACGGGCAATCGTAGTTTTTGCCTTGGTTTTATTGATAATGTTTTTGCTTTCCCACTTTTCGTCCTGCGCATTTTCCACATAACCGAGAACAAATACCAAATCTTTCGACTCACCGGGTTGCAGCGTTACTTCGATGTAATGCGAAGCGATGGGCGACCATCCGTGCGCCACCGAGTTGCGGGGAGCACCTTCGAGCACTGTTTGCGGCTCATCGAAACCATTGTACAGCCCGAAGAAAGTTTCACGGTCGGTTTCGAAACCATTGATGGGAGCGTTTACCGAATAATAAGCGTAGTGGTCGCGGCGCTCCTTGTATTCTGTTTTATGGTAGATGACAGAGCCTTCAATTTCGACCTCACCCGTGGAAAAATTGCGCTGGAAATTTTCCATATCAGTAGCCGCGTTCCACAAGCACCATTCCACAAAAGAAAATATTTTCAGGCTCTTCACTTCCGAGGAGGTATTTTTCAGGGTCAGTTTCTGTACTTCCGCCCATGTTTTCAGCGGCACGAAATAGAGCGCCTCGGCTTCCACCCCGTTTTTCGAACCTTTGATAGTAGTGTAATTCATCCCGTGACGACATTCGTAGCTATCGAGTTCGGTTTTGCAGGGTTTCCACCCCGGACTCCACACCGATTCTCCATCGTTGATGTAGAAGTATTTTCCACCACTATCCATCGGCACATTGTTGTAGCGATAGCGTGTGATGCGCCTGAATTTCGCATCCTTATAAAATGAATATCCACCTGAGGTGTTGGAAATCAGGCTGAAAAAATCTTCGTTTCCCAAATAATTGATCCACGGCCACGGCGTGCGTGGGTTGGTAATGACGTATTCACGCCGGTTGTCGTCGAAATATCCGAATTGCATAGTTTATTTTACTTATGAAGCATTATAACATATTAAGAAATAGTCATTTATTTTTATTATTTAATACCGAACTCAAAAAAGAGATGATTTCTTCGTTGTATTCATCGCGCCCAAATTCTGCCGTTCCATGGCCAGCACCCGGAACCGTAATAAATTTGTTTTTCACGCCGGCAAGTTGAAGGTACGAATGCAGAATCACACTTTGCGAATATTGCACAACAGGATCTTTGTCGCCATGAAAAATCAAAAAAGGTGGTGTATCTTTGGTGATATAAGTTACGGGCGAAGCTTTTTTAGCTACATCAGGCCGTTCAAGCGGTGAAGCGCCGAGAAGCTTGGCTTCCGCTGAATTGGGATCATCATGATCGACATAACCGCTGTTTCCCCTGCAAGCCATAAAATCACTTACCCCATATAAATCGACAACTCCTTTTATCGAAAATTTTGGTTTTTTACCGTTCGTGTAAAAATCGGGAATATTATGTACGTTCATCGTGGCTACCAGAGCGGCTAAATGACCTCCGGCAGAGCCCCCCATTACCGCAATCCTGTTTTTATCTAACTTATATATGGAGCTATGTGTGAAAATATAGTTGATCGCATCATTGCAGTCCTGTATTTGAGCCGGAAAAACAGCCTGTTGCGACAGCCGGTAATCGATGGAAACAATAGCATAGCCTTTACTAATGAGTTCATTGAAAAGCTTCGTTGAATAACGGACATCATCTTGTTTTGAACCCGCGTACCACGCTCCACCATGAATCGACACCACTACGGGTGAGTTAGCATCGGAAACGCTTCGTTTATAAATATCCAATTTCAGTTCAATCCCATTTACCCTTTTATATACAATATCTTTAAAAATGACCATTGTTTCAGGGAAATTAGCCTTCAGAAACAAGCTATCTACGGGCTTGTTCTCCTGAGAAAACACCTCCATGCAAAAAAACAACAACAATAAATGAACTATGTGTTTCATTGAGAAAAAACTATGTAATGACATATTATTTTGTTACCTCAAAACTCACCCCTTTCAGGGTTTCAGAATCGGAACCGACCAGCGCTTCGAACGTTCCCGGTTCTATGACTTTCTCCAAATCGGCATTATAATATTCGAGTTTATCGGGCGTTACCGTAAATGTTACTGTTTTTGTCTGGCCGGGCTGAAGGCTTACCCGCGCGAAATCTTTCAGCTCTTTCACCGGACGGGCGGCCGAACTCACCTTATCGCTGATATAGAGCTGTACCACTTCATCGCCTGCTTTTTTACCCATGTTGGTTACATCCACCGAAACCTGTACCGATTCGGTTTTACCAATTTTTGTTTTATCAATTTTTGGGGATGAATATTGAAAAGAAGTGTATGAAAGACCGAACCCGAAGGGATACAACGGGCCGTTCAGTCCCACATAATTCCGCATCCGCGATGGTTTACGACTATAATAACAAGGCAGTTGCCCTACCGATTTCGGAATGGTTACCGACAATTTCCCTGAAGGATTGACTTTTCCGAAAAGTACATCGGCAATGGCTGTGCCTCCCTCCTGCCCCGGATAAAATACCTGAACGATAGCCGGCACATTTTCGGCCACATAGTTGAAGGTAAGCGGCCTACCACCAAACATAAGCACCACCACAGGCTTGCCTGTTTTGAGTATTTCCGCAACGAGTTTATTCTGATTGCCCAGCAATTCAAGGCTTTCTCGGTCGCCGGTGTGCTCATCGCTCCAGGCTTCGCGGCAAAAAGATACCGTTTCGCCAATGGCCAGTACCACCACATCGCTTTTAGCGGCTGTTTCCACCGCCTGACTTATCAGGATGGCTTCATTTTCGGGGCTATTGGGCGTTTGCCGTCCGTTCTCCCAGAAAGAACTTTCCTCCAAAGCTATCTTGCAGCCCTCGGCATAAAGCACATTGAACCGCCCTTTGGAAAAACGAGTAACACCATCCAGCACATCAATGCCTTTGCGGGGCTCGGCCGTATAACCGCCATAATGAACCCCTTTGGCCAAAGGACCGATCACCGCTATGGTTTTTAATTTTGCGGAATCCAAAGGAAGTGTGTTCGATTCGTTTTTAAGCAAAACCAGCGATTTCCGGGCTGCTTCCAGCGCCAATGCCTTGTGTTCGGGACTATTGGTTACTTTCAACACTTCCTTTTCGCTGATATCGTTTTGGTCGAAAAGTCCGAGCTGATATTTGAGTGTCAGCACTTTCAAGGTAGCTTCATCTACCAGCGATTCACTGATTTCACCAGATTTTACCAGATCTTCAAGTTCATCATAAGCACCGGTAGCATATCTCAGATCCACGGCAATCCGGTTTTGGATCGCAATTTTTGCCGCGCCCGCCAAAGTCGGCACGATTTTATGCGTTTTGTACATTTCGCGCAGCGCATCCTGATCGGCGACAATTAACCCTTTGAATCCTAATTTTCCCCGTAAAATATCATTTAACAGCCACTTACTGGCATGGTTGGGTTCGCCGCCTATTTCGTTGTACGAAGGCATTACGCACATTGCACCGGCTTTTATGGCTTTTTCGAAAGGAAGAATATGGCTGTTCATCAAATCGTACCTCGAAATATCAATGGGGGCTGTATTGCGGCCACCTTCGGGCTGACCATGGCCGACAAAATGTTTCAGCGTCGCGGCTACATGTTTGTCGTCGGGCTGACCATTCCTCCCCTGAAAACCCCATACCGCTGCCTGACCACACATCGATGCCAGATAAGCATCTTCGCTGTACATCTCTTCGGTACGTCCGAAACGGGGTTCGCGAGCCAGGTCGAGCACCGGCGAAAAGAGCTGCCGGGCACCACGAGCTGAAGCTTCCACGGCAGTGGCATCAAAAACACGTTCGAGCAAATCGGTATCCCACGTACACCCCAGCGCAATGGCCTGAGGGAAGACAGTGGCACCATTCGCCACAAACCCATGAAGTCCCTCGCCAATGAACAACGGAGGAATATTGATGCGGAGACTTTTATTGTATTGCCTCAGATGATTAGCCACTTTGACATAGAAAACCGGATCGAGGCTATAACTGAGACCAATGCACCCTACTCCCGTAGGAAAATGCTTTTTCAAGCTATCGGGATTCACGTTTCCATTCGCATCGACAAACGGCTTGATAACATCGTACGAGCAATTTTTCAGCTGAGCCGTTTTTTCGCTCAACGACATCTGTGAAAGCAGTTTTGCCGCTCTTTCGGCAGCAGGCGGCGGAACTGTTTTGTTTCCGGCCAACAGACATTCGCCCGAACAGACCAAAAACAACAGAAAAAACCGCAATGTCAATTTATTCATGATATCAAAGTATGAAACAATAATTTTAAAGTAAATTATTGTGTTTTTGATTTATAGTTATTTTTTTTTGATTTTTGAGATGCTTTTTTTTCAGGACACCCAGCACGATAAAAGCGGAGACAGAACATGCATATTTTCCCTTGTGAATGCTCAAATACATTGGCTTTTCGTTCGGAAAATCCGGGGTGGATACCGTAAAAACCACCCCGAATCCCTAATCACAACCTGTCTTTACCATTAATGGCTACACCTTTTTACAACTAATCGACTATGATTCAATCTGGTTGATTCCACGTTTCCGGTTGAGTTGCTCGGCATTTTCCTTCACTTTTTTATCGGAAAGCGGATAGAATAACATCCCCAAAAATGCCAATACAGCACAAATGGCCGGTATGAGCGTAATCATAATGTGCTCGCCAAAAATGGTTTGCATATTCTGATCCTGACCCAGTTTTGCAAAACTCTCGTTGTAACCAAACCACCCCAAAATCCACAAACTGAGGGCAGAACCTAATGCCCAGCCTAACTTTTGCGACATGGACGAGGAGGAAAATATCAGACCAGTAGCACGGCGACCTGTGAGCAATTCCTGATGATCGACAATGTCGGCAAACATGGACCAAAGCAGTGGCAATACATAGCCTGCCAGCACCGAAATCACAAACTGGAAAATAAATATTATCGTTACGTTGTTCGGAATAAAATAGAATCCCGTGCTTAGGACACCTGCAATCAGAATAGCGATCATATATGTCTTTTTCTTCCCGTATTTAGCCGATATGGTTGGAGCCGCCATTACACCAATCAGGTTAGCAGCCTGACCGATAAGAAAATAGATAGTAGTAATATCCCAACCTGTACCGGCCATCTTATAATTTACCTTCACATAATCGCGGAAGAAATAGATGGCCACACTATCGCGAATGGCGTTGAACAGCAACGCTGCCAAACCCGTTCCCACCAAAATCCACCACGGCGAATTGTGCAACAGATTCTTTAAATCCTGTTTTATGGATGTATCCTCATCGGTACTAATTTGAGTAACACGCTCTTTGGTCCAGCTAAAGCAAAGGAAAAAAAGCACCACGCATATCAACCCGATAACGCCCACACCAAGCACCCAGGCTACAGGAGAAGTACTTACCGTTGCTTCGGCGTTTCCAATATGCAGTAGCGAGTTTTTATCAAATGTTTTGGCAAAAAAGTCGATCAGCGGCTGTAAAAGCATGAAAGTAACAAAACTACCGATGAACGCAAACGACATACGGTACGATGAAAGCGAATTGCGCTCGGTGGGATCGGCCGAAATAGCTCCAAGCAACGAAGCATAAGGTACGTTGATGAGCGAGTAAACGATCATCATCAACGAATAAGTAATGTATGCGTAAACAATTTTACCGGTTTGTCCGAAATCGGGGGTAAAAAACGTGATAGCTCCCATTACCGCAAACGGAATGGCAAACCACAACAGATAAGGACGATATTTACCCCAACGGCTTTTGGTGCGGTCGCTGGCAATCCCGACAAAGACGTCGAAAAACGAGTCCCACAAGCGGGCTACAAGAAACATCGTTCCTGCGGCCTTAGCGGTAATACCAAATACATCCGTATAAAAAAACGCGGCGTACATCCCGAAGATTTTCCAAAACATGGAAGACGCGGCATCGCCAAATCCGTAGCCGATTTTCTCTTTTAACTTTATTTTCTGAATATCCATTTGATAGTGATTTTTTATGATATATAGATTTAATTTCTCATTCTGATTTCTAAAAGTTTTCTACAAAATTATTTATTTGTACTGTATGCCGCCGTACTGTTTTGTTTCCAATAGGGGATTATTTTGACGATTTAACCCGTTTTCCGGTTAACCTGAAGCACAGCACATCGTGCCCCGGCACAACCGCCGATAGAGGCTTACGCGTGTTCCCTACTATCTTTTTAAGCCATAAATCTCTCAAAATAAAAACATTATCTACGGAAGCATCCAACCTGCGTCCCGAAAAATCGTCGGTAACCGCCAAGGTCTTCCAATCCTGTACTATTTTTTTAGGATATACACCCCTGTTAAGGAAAACCACAGCCCACTCATCGTTAGCCAGTGGTTTCATCCAGGTTTCCACGCTGTCGGCAGCAGCAAACCGCCATCCCTGAATTCCCAGCGAGTCCTGATTGACAGCTATCACCTCTTTATTGGTAAGCACTCCCAACGTTTCGACCGACATGTCGCGCAGGTCGTTTCCGGCAATGAGCGGCGCAGCCAGCATGGCCCACATCGTGAAATGCGCCCGCTCCTCGTTTACAGACATTCCATTGCCAACTTCCAACATATCAGGGTCGTTCCAATGCCCTGGACCGGCATATTTGCGCAGACCTTCTTGTTTGTCAACGATTTGCATTACTCCCCACGCTTTCCAGGAGCCGTTGTCTTTTATACAATCGTAACAATTGTAAATGTCGCCGGTTGTACGCCACAAATGGCCTACTTTTTCGGCCCAAAGCCAGGGTTTGTTGTCGCCCCATTCGCAAAGGCTGAAAACAATCGGCCTTCCGGCGTCCTTCAAAGCCATGCTCATGGTGGTGTAAGCACCTTTAGCATTGAGGTTTTCGGTGTTGCACCAGTCGTACTTCAGGTAATCGACGCCCCATTTTGCATAAGTGAGCGCATCCTGATATTCGTGCCCGCGGCTGGCAGGGCGTCCGCCGCAGGTTTTCTCGCCGGCGCAGGAGTATATGCCAAATTTCAATCCTTTGGAATGGATATAATCGGCCAAGGCTTTGATTCCCGAAGGAAAACGTTCGGGATCGGCAATGATAAACCCGAGCGAGTCGCGACCTACCTGCCAGCAGTCGTCGATCACCACATATTCGTAGCCGGCATCCTTCATCCCCGAGGCAACCATGGCATCGGCAGTTTCCCTGATCAGCTTTTCGCTCACATTGCAGGCAAATTTGTTCCAGCTGTTCCATCCCATAGGTGGTGTTTTGGCTAAGCCTTCAAATTTTTGAGCGGTAACAAAATGGCTGAATATGAATAGGCAAATGAATGCCGTTAATGTTTTTTTCATCGCGTAAAAATTGGATATTGTTTAATAATGGGATTGTACTATTATTACATAAAGGCTTTGTTTTTAGCAATCAGACCTTTTATGGCCTGCACCGAAGCAGCCGAACGATAGCCGTCGGCAGGGGTATTCAACACATAATCGAGCAAACGGTTGATGGTAGATGTAGCCACGTGCATGCGCGTATCGCTCGAAGCGTAATAAATGAAAACTTTCCCATCTTCATCGGCTATCCACCCATTGCTGAAGGCAACATTGGACACATCGCCAATGCGTTCTTCGCCCACCGGCGCGATAAAATATCCAGCGGGCTCTGCTATCAGTCGGGTTGGATCTTCAAGGTCGGTAAGATAGAGGTAAAGCACATAACGCAATCCGGCAGCACAGCCCCGCACTCCATGAGCCAAATGCAACCAGCCTTTCTCCGTTTTTATCGGATGGGGTCCTTCACCGTTTTTCACCTCCTTGATAGTGTGATAATATCTTTGGTTGATGATTGTTTCATCTTTCACCTCGGCTTTTGTCATGTCGTCGATCAACGCCCAACCAATTCCACCGCCACTGCCAGCATCGATAAATCCATCCTGCGGACGGGTGTAAAGGGCGTATTTCCCATTTACAAATTCAGGATGAAGCACCACATTGCGTTGCTGGCTTTTCGACTTCAAATCGGGAAGGCGCTCCCAGGTCTTCAGATCTTTAGTCCGCACGATACCCGCAGCTGCCACTGCCGACGATAAATCGCCCGGAGCAGCGTTCGGATCCTTCCGCTCGCTGCAAAAAACACCGTAAATCCAACCATCCTCGTGAGCCGTCAGGCGCATATCGTACACATTCGTGTCAGGCTCATCGGTTTCAGGAATGGTTATCGGTTCATCCCAGAATCGAAAATTATCGATTCCATTGGGACTTTCGGCTATGGCAAAGAAAGATTTCCGGTCAATTCCTTCGACACGAACCACAAGGATATATTTTCCTTTCCATTTCATTGCTCCCGAATTCATAGCAGCATTTACTCCTATCCGTTCCATTAAGTAGGGATTCGTTGTCGGGTCGAAGTCGTACCGCCAGTGTAACGGGGCATGCTCTGCCGTAACTACCGGATACACAAACCTATCGTAAATACCATTTCCGTATTCTATTTGAATATTTTTACGGCTTAAAAAATTCTCGTGTCGAGCCTTGAGCAAGCTCAGCGCTTTTTTAAAATCGTTCATCGCTGATTATTTTATTTTATTTATATTTTAATATGTACATCCGAATTATTTACAAACTGTAAATTTCGACGTTTTGGTAAACTGCTCATTTCCAAATTTCAGAATATACAATCCGCTTGCCATTGACGAAATATCAAGTTGTATAGCGTCCGTTCCATCGAATGAACTGTTCATGGTTTTAATTGTCTTACCACTTTCATTGTAAATGGTGATATTATAATTACCCTGAGAGGCTTCCTCGGGCAAAACATGCAGTACGTCGGTCGCCGGATTTGGATACAATCTCAATTGTTCTGCCACCAATACAGGATCTTCAATGCCGCTTATTACCGATTTCAACAACACAGCGGTGGTAGATAATGCCGGCAAAGTAACGGTGAAAACATTATTAACAACACTCGCAGAGCCCTGTTTCAGAGCGTTATTGCTGTGCGATTTGAATGTTTCGGTACCCGGAAGCGAAGCCAGTTGCAGCGTTTGATAGTTGCCATCCGTTATTTGAAAACCCGAAATATTTACTTTCACACTCCGCGGTGAACTCTGATCGCGGTTCACCAGTACGATGGTCATTGAATCTGCCTTGGCGGTAACCGTTGTGTAAGCCGACACAGTATTTTCAAGTGTCGAAACGCTGCTTACACTATAGTTTTTAGCATAGCGGCTATACAAATGGAGGGTTTCCCACATGCCTGTATTCCACGTCCATGGCGTAAAGTACTCCACACCATTGTTGGCAAAAGTCCCGAGCATCGACGCGTACAGCACCGAATTCACGTTAGCATCAGTGGTGCTAATACCCGATTCGCTCAGCCCGATAGTGATCCCACTGTTTTCGCCGAAGTATTTTACAATCCAGTCGCTGATTCGTTGAAAAATATACTCCTTATTTTGCGAGTTATCCCAACCGCCCGTTATCGTTTTTATGCCGTTCGCGCCCGGATAAGTGTATGTTTTATCATAAAAAATCCTGTGGAGCTGCAACTGGTCGGCAACTGCCGTTTCTCCCGGATACCAGTGGATATCCACCACGTCTAACAGTCGTATCCCCGTAGCCTTTTGCTCGTCGGCCACCCGTTTCAGGAAGTACTCTAACCAGCAGTAATAAGTTCCATTTATTTTCAAAGTTTCACTGCCCCATTTGTACCATTGCCATTCGTTGGCACACACCGGCCCGCAAAGCTTAATACCCGGAAAAAGAGCCCTTGCTTTCTTCGCCACAGCAAAGTACTTATCCATAAATGCCGAAGCCTCCGGCAAAGTTGGCATTACATCGTCGTGCGTCCCGTTCCATATCTCCGGCTCATTGTCCATGTTCCAGTACACAAAATTACTGTTATTCAAGCCTATACCTTTCGCGCCAAACCAATGGTCAAGTATAGCCACAGTCGAGTCCGCTGGCCAGTCCATGGTATAAAGCGTGGGGTCTCCATTTTTGGTCGCCACACTTCCGCCAGCGGTGTTCACCGTGCCGCCACCAGCCAGATTTTGTCCACAGCCACTCCACCACTGTGATTTATTGTACGCCCAGTCGTTGAAATTATTATTTTTGTTCGAAGCCGTTTTGCCGATCAACTGGAAAGCCCACATCACCTGCATCGAAGGCACATTGGCAACAATGCTTTTCGACAGCGCATCCCAGTCGTGGTCATACACATTGTTGTACCAATCCGGATGGCTCGATATTTTCCTTCGCCAATTGTATTTCGTAGCGTTATTCCCTCCGTTTTCACGGGCAAATCGCAGTCCGGCATCTTTAAACATGACTATGTCGGTAGCCAATGACGCCGTCCCAAAACTATTGGCAAAACTACCGTTCCGCCCGTACAGATAAGGCGACACAGCCCGTTTGCCGCTGGCAGCGTTAACTGTTACCACCGCATCCTGCGCATTTACCGCCACAGTCGCTATCAATAAGGCCGGCAACATCAATATGTTTTTCATCCTTTTCACCGTACTTTACAGTTTCTTTTTTATTATTTGGGGGTGCCCCCGCTTTGGCGGGGTCGGGCTATCCGCTGCAAGTCCGTTCGGTTGGCTACACCTTCCCTTCAGCCCTTTCCGCTACTATCCCTCACCCATCGGTTGCGAAAGCCTGTGGTTTTGTTTGTCTTTTTTTTACAACACGAATATTTCTATTCCTCCTTTATTTCTTTATTCATCAAAATTCCTGGTGAATTCGTGAATTTTTTGAAGTCGTCAGCTGCCGGATGACCCGGAAAAGGGACATAAAAATGTGTCGGAATCCGGTACGCGTTGCGCCAGAACAATACATAGCTTATTTTAAATGGCCGAATCACAGGCAACAAAACTTTCGTATAATAATCATTTATCTTTACCCCTTCCATGCCCGTTTCGGCCAGCACCGGAATTTTATCCGCTTTAGCCGCGTATTTGGTAACTATCAATAAGTTTTCGCGTATTTTCTTCTGATAACCTTCTATGTCTTTCGCCTCAGTACCGAACGCATAAGTATCAAAACCTACAATATCCACCCACTCATCGCCCGGATAGCGGAGCAGGTATTCCGCTTCGGTATTTACGTCTGCCGGTGAAAAGGCGTACAATAGGTTGTGCACCCCTTTCGTATCGCGGAGATATTTCACTGTCATGCGGTAGAGTTCGTTATACTCATCAGGAGTACATTGTTTGGCGCCCCACCAAAACCAGCTTCCGGTATGCTCGTGGTACATCCGGAAAATAACCGGAATCTGCCTGCCGTTTTTATCTTTCAAATCGCTGAGAAAAGTGGCGACCTTATCGAGGTATTTCAGGAACTTCGCATGGTTGCCGCCGTCAGGTAATACGCTTCGCACCACCGTATCCTGAGCACAATCCCATGCGGTTTTGCCGGTAGCTATGTTGTCGCCATGCCAACTGATGGTGTTGATGCCGCCCCGTTCGTGCACTTCGCCTATCAACCGTTTCATATCGGTAAAATAGACAGAGTCCAGGTTGTAGGGTGCATCAATCTCGATATGACCTATTTCCCATCCATTTACCGCCGGGTAATCGCCCGTAATCGCTTTCACATCCGATCCTCCGGGCTTGCCGTACCAGCCATGACCATACGCGGCATCGTCCTGATGGGCTACCATGATACCTTTTTTCATAAGGTTTTTCAACCTTGCGTAGAGCAACTTCACTTCAGGAATTGCTTTATCGTCCACCAAGGCAGTTTTTCCTTTCAACCTGTCGGTATAATTTTTTATCAGGCTGATGGTGGCATCCGTATCGAAAACCGAGTTCAACCCCTGCTCTTCCTGGGCCGGATCGCCCAGATAATCATCGCCTTTTTGCCAGAAAACGTGCTCGCCCTGCGGACGGCCAAAACCGCCCCACGCCCAAAAATTACATCCGGCCAACGCATCATTGTTTTGAGCCGACTGCTGTATCTGCCTGAACACCGATGCATAATAGCGATCGCGGCACGATGTGGAATCCTTTAAACTGTATTCGTGGTGATCGCGAGGAAATCCGAATTCTTCAATCACCAATGGTTTGTTTAACCTGCGAGCCACCACCAAATGGTCATTCAAATATTTAGCCGTATTATCGATGCATTTCTGTAAGCTCCCTTTTATATCGTTCACATCCAGCCAACTCCAGTTTTTAGGCCATATGTGTGCCGTAAGATAATCAACGTTGGGGTCGGCATGAATTTGCTCGAACAAAGTGATGTCGTTTTCGCAACCCCATTCACCTTCCGAACCAATGCTCAACATGTGGTTTTTATCCAGCGATTTGATATAAGCCGCCACCTCTTTGATCCATGCCGCGAACAAAGGTTTGTTTTCGTCGGAGAAAGCGCGGGGTTCGTTGCCTATCTGCCACGAGAAAACAGCTGGATCATCGATATATTTCTTGCCGGTGTACCGGTTCTTGCGGGTCATTACTTTTTTAATATGCTTTTTAAGCATCTCCTTGCACTCGGTACACGAAGCATATTGTTTCACAAAGTCCATGTAAGCAGGCCATCCATCCACCAGAGGGATAGGACATACCCCTTTCCCGACCCAGTTGAGGTACTGCCCATATCCGCCCGACCATTCCCATGAATTGGTAAAATAGAGCACTGCTTTCATGTCTCGTTTTGCCAGCTCGGCCATCAGGTAATCCAGTCCGTCAAAAATTTCGTCGTTATAAACACCGGGCTTCTTCTGCAAAGTGGGTTCTATTTTGGTATGCACACCATCGGCACCATCGGCACCGATTAAAACACGCAGGTTTTCAATCCCGTTGGCTTTCAAAAAATCAAGCTCCCTGATCAGCCGTTCGCGGTTACCACCTTCACCTTTACTCCCCAAAATAGCGCCGTACCAGAAATTCGTGCCGATATAGTAACAGGGCTTGCCGTTTACATAAAATTGATGATTTTTCATTCTCACAAAAGAATTACCTGCCGAAAAGCCATTCATTGTCCAAAGCAGGGAAAAAAGAAGCCCCCAAACCCCTAAAGGGGCTTTAAGATGAACTACTTTCTTTATTTTATATTTATAATTCATTGCCTGTTTATTGAGAGTTATCTATTCTTCACCCAGTTCGGGGTTCATGGTTTATATTCCACCTTGTCCGTTCTGAACGGCAATAACGGCAAACCATTCGCATCAAAAATATCGGGCATGGCGTCGTTGGTAAAGCAGTAGCGCACATTTACCGGCGTTTTCACCTCTTTGGATATGAGCGTTACCGAACCATTTTTTTCTATTTTAGCAATTGCCGGATAAAATTGATCATCGGCACCTGCCAACTGAAAATTAGCCGGCGATTTCGCCTTGCTTGTCAGTTTTCCTGTGGTTGTGAAACGAACATTCACTTTATCCTTATTTACCGTAAACGATTTGAATTTAGGATGGTATGGTTGTAAGTCGGACATTCCGTAATGCTCTTTCAGCGCCAGATTCACCAAACGCATTCCTACTTCTTTTTTGATGCGGGGATGGATATCTTTAATATTGTCCACCAAATCGCCTACCGCCACCATGCCTGTTTTTGGCAAGCCGAGCACCGATTGCTGTTGTTCGCGCAGGTAAGCCGAACTGTTTTTCCAGTAACCGCTCCAGGGCGCTATCTGCACGAAATAAAACGGGAAATCGTTGTTGAAAGCCTGACGCCAGCCTGTAATAAGCGCGCCGAAGAGCTTGCCATAATTTTGAGGTTCGCCGGTGTTTCCTTCGCCCTGATACCAGATAGCCCCGGCTATCCTGTATTTTTTCAGCGGATTCATCATCGAATTATAAATCACCGAATTCTCAGTGGGCGCCCAATTGACCGGTTTTGTATCTTCGCCCAATTTTTTAAGTTCTTCATTCCCCTGAAAAATTTCACCCGGAATCCACGATTGGACACAGGTTCCACCCCAGTACGAAGCAATTAAGCCCACCGGTACTTTTAATTTTTGGTTGATGGCTTTTCCGAAGAAATAGCCCGCTACACTCATCGATGGAACCGTTTGCGGAGAACTCACTTTCCATTCGCCATCAGAATTTTCCTTTGGGTAAATGCTAAATGTATGCGATAATTGGAAGAACCGTAATTCGTTATTCGCCGAATTAGCCACTTCATCGCCCACATCGATGGGTTTCGACTCCCAATTGAAAGCGTACTCCATGTTCGATTGCCCGGAGCACAACCACACCTCACCGATCAGAATATCCTCGATAACCACCTTTTGGGTATTGCTGATAAACGTGATGGTGTACGGACCTCCCGCTTTGGGCGTTTTTACATAAGTCTCCCACGTCCAGTCCTTTTTCGGTTCGGCCTTCACCGTATCAGCCTGATTCCAGCTGCAAACAATTTTCACGGTACTACCGCTTTGCCCCCAACCCCAGAGCTTTACATCCGACGACTGCTGAAACACAGCATGATTGCTGATAATGGCCGGCAGGCGGAATGCCCATTGGGCGGAAACGACCAACACGCCTACGACCAAAAATATGATTGAAAAAAAATAACGTTTCATGTGTTTGAAAAATTTACTAAATCATCCCCAACAATGGGAACAAAAGTGTTTTTTATATACCTTTACTTTATTTTATCCCTAATTTTTCTTTAAAAAAATCCATTCTCAGGTTGTACCATTCGTTGCGGACATCGTGCCCTTTATCCCGATAAATCACCCATTTTTTCTCGGTTTTGATGTTGTTGAACCCGGCAAAATTGGTGTGGTTGGGGCAAACTTCGTCCTGCAACCCAGCTCCCATAATGATCGGGCACTGAATCCATCCGGCCATATTTTTAATGTCGAAATATGTCAACACATCGTACACATTGTTCCAGTTGGTTTCGGGATGTTTTGATAAATAGGCTTCAAAATCGGAACGCGGCCAGCTAACGATGTTGAAATAATCGCGGTAATCACTCAGGAACGGAATGGTAGGCGCTCCCGCTTTGATACGATGATCGAGCGCGCAGGCCGCCAATGTAAAGGCTCCACCCTGACTGCCACCTTCGGCCACAATTTTGGAAGCGTCCACTTCGGGACGTGAGACCAGAAAGTCGATAGCACGTACCAAATCGAGGAAAGCAGCCCGGTAATAATAGGTTTCTTTGGTGGCAATACCCCACGTATCCCAGTTGCCATAGGTATTGCCCGCCTTCATAATACCTTGTCCGCGAACAGAAAGGACAAATTCGCAAAAATCCGGATTGCCGTTCGAATCGGGTAAATACGGTTCAGCACCATAGCCCATGAACACGGCAATGGCCGGATGTTTCCCAGCCGCTTTCGGAACAGCGTAATATCCTTCGATCCGTGTGTTGAGAAACGACATCATGAAAACGTGATAAAGGTTCCTCGCTCCGTTTGATTTTTCAGGAACAAGCGTCAGTTGAAAGTCGGGAGCAATTTTAGCCAGATCGGCCAGCGACTGCTTCCAGAACTCTTCCATATCGGGTCGGGCATCGGCGGGAGAAATGACTTTCTCGGGTTCAAATCCTATGTTGTTTTTTTGAATGTCGCTTACCGAACCCTCCTTTTCGAGATAAACAGAACAACGGTAGAACCCGGGTTTAGGCAAACGGAACGGAACGATAATTTGCTTATCAGCTCCTTTAGCTATTTCCACAGGAGTCGAAATGCTATCCACGCGGTGAAAATCATCGGTGGTTATTTTCAATATCAAATTACATTTCAGCGTTTCCTTTAACGTATTCGTGATACGGGCATTCATTTGCTGAGGTTGATGATCCATAAAAACCCACTCTTTGGCCGGAAAATCGTAAGTGAGGTTTACCTTGTCGGTGATCGATACCGGCTGGACAGTAATTCTGTCGCTGATGATTCCGCCGCCTCCTCCGCCATCGTACACGCGAACAGCGATCAGATTAGCCTTTCCGGCTAAAATGTATTTCGAAGGTACAATGTATTTACGGAGCACGCCGTATTTGGTTTCGTAAGCAGGCGGCATGCCTCCCGTTCCTCCTATTTTATGTCCGTTGAAATAAAGTTCATCCACATCGTCCACATTGCTGTATTTGACAATCAGCCCTCCAAACTTTTTGATCTGAGCCGCCGCCGAAGCCGAAATAACCACTTGCTTGCGGTACCATCCAAAACCATCGTAATCGACATAACCCTGACTCTCCCACGGATAAGCGGAAGAAATGGTTTTCCACGCGCTATCGTCGAATGCCGGCGAAGCCCACTGCATATTATCCCCGGTAGAAAACTTCCAGTTGTTGTCCACTTTAATTTCCTGAGCGGACAAACGTGAAACCACGAAGGAAAAAGTAATAAAGAATAGAAAAAAAATACGCCTCATAACTTTAATAACTTTAAAAATTGATTTTAGAAAAAATAAACAAAAAATTTGATGGCAAAGTAACTATCTTTGATTTGAAATTCTTTGATATTTTTTCTGTTTCTCAACTGTTTTTTATTTTAACGACGGCATTTTGTCCCGCGTTACCACATAATCGTAACTGAAAAACTTATTCCACCATGTGGCTCCATTGTGCGACGACGATTCAGTATAATCACCGTTCCATGGCATAAACCACGACCAGGTATCACCGTATTGCATCATTAGCGCGGGATCGGGCGCCGAACCGCATTCGCTCAGGGTAATGATTTTTTTACCTGCAGTCATTTCTCTAACTTTATTGAACGAAATATACTGAGATCCATGCTGGTTAGCGCCGGGATAAATATCCATTCCAAGTATATCCACATAATTGTCGCCCGGATACCACGTCGCGGCATTATCCGAAGCACTGGTCGTCCATACCCAGATCAGGTTATTCAGTCCATGGTAATTCACCAACCTGTCGAACAACAACTTCCAGAGGTATTTGCAGGGTTCCGCCCCTTTGGCTCCCCACCAGAACCAGCCTCCTTCGGCCTCGTGCAGTGGGCGCCAGATGACTGGGATACCGGCATCTTTAAATTGTTGCAGATAACCCGCTATTACATCTATATCGGCTATCACGGCTTTATATTCGGCGGAAGATGTATCGCTTACTTTCGACACATCGAAGGTGCTACCATCAGGATAAGTGGTTGAGTAGGTATTAAAACTGCCCGATTTGGTGAGCGGATCGCGCCAATGCCACATCAACGCAACAATTCCATTGTTGTTCCACCACTCCTGCCCGAGTGTGAAAGGAGCCGAATACTCCACCCAGTTTTGATTGGCCCAAGTGTGGTTGATAAAATCGAAGCCGGTGAGCGCCGGCCATTTTCCGGTATTATTGTGCACCCATGTCGCCTCATTGATGTTGGTGCTGTAGTTGGCCATTGTCCCCGAAATAATTTTGGACCCGAACGATGTTTTCAGGAAATTATAAAGGTTCAGAGCCTGCGCCGAAGGGTTCGGCGTAACCAGGACGGGCGCAATACTGAACGGTGTAGGTACGTTAGAACTGCTTACCATGCGCAGGTAATCGAGCTGGATGTAGCCCCAGTTTTTCACAAGAGCTATGATGTGAGTTCCCGCAGTGAGTTTCAGGGTAGCCGCTTTTAGTTCGCTCCACGAAGCCGATAACGGGAAAGTGATGGAGGCTGCGGAATTTCCATCCACATATAAATCATTGGTTTTTTGATCTGCCGAGATGTATCTGAAATACACATCATAATACCCTTCTGAAGCTGCCTGAACGGTAAACGTCACATCGCCCGAATTGGTGTTGACATATCCGGTGCCACTGTAACCGGTTGTTGATGTGGCAATAGCCGCATCACCCGAGATCGCAGCGGTTTCAGCTTCGTAAACACCATCGGCCGCTTTGGCTGTTGTAAAAGTGAGGGTGATTTCGGCCGCTGAATTGCCATCGGTATCAAGCACCGATTTAGCGGGAATTTTGAGTGTATAAGCCGTATTCGATTGTAAGGAAGCTTGTATGGTCAGCGTTTTATTACTCACACTGCCCGTAGCAGCTGTGCCATTCAGAGTAATGCCAGGCGAAGAGGAAAGAAAAATTTGTTCGGTGAAAACTAATTTGATGGTAGTGTTGATATCCACGTTTGTCGCCCCGTTGGAAGGGGTAGTGCTCATCAGGGATGGCGCTATTCCATCCGATTTATTATCCGATCCACCACACGATATCAACAGCGCCGAAATGAAAACAGCTGCAACGTATCCGGATATCTTTGCTTTATTCCACATAAAAAAGTAAAAGGTTTACTATTAACTAAAAAACCACAATCTTTTTATACCTTGAAAAATATCAGGGGAAATATCCCGGAGAATATCTCCCCTGAAGTTAGTCTATTTATTTAAAATCCCATCAATCTAAATGCCGGAGCTCCGGAAGAACCGGATATTTTTTCATAACGAATATTATCTACACAAAAACCCGTAAAATTGACATTGTTAGGATTCCAGTTTTTTACAATACCCCAATCTCCGCTATCAAGAGTAGGATCTTGCAGCCCCGTTGTAGGTATAGTAATTGTTACCCAATCACCGCCAGTAGAATATTTGTTGTTATCAACTGGTATATATGGGATAATATTAATGTTTGTATTCCCTGACATCCTTAAACTAATATTTAGTTGTTCATCAACCGGAATATCCTGACGAAGCCGTATATCCATTTTAATTACATAGTTATTTGTACCTGATATTGTTGGGTAAGGCTTTTCAACCCAGTTATCAGCTACCCACCAATAAGCACCTGAATTCCAATTACTGGCAGTGATTTCAAAAAAGTCACCAGAAACGCCATCTCCTGCAGTACTTTTTCCGTTGGCTATACCACCCCAACCACCTGCGTTATTGGCTGAGTTGTTTCCGTTTCTGTCTTCAAAATCAAAAATAACTAAAGATTCATCTGTAACAGGATCAGTGCCAACCACCTTAAACGAAGGCGATACCACTTGTTTTCCATCAAATGTATTTAATGTGAGTGTTACCGTACCTGCTTTAGCCGTTTCGGGTACATACACTTCGATGGTGTTTTCGGTACGTACGCCGTAAAGTACAGCTTTTACGTTGTTCTGGAAATAGATGGATTCCACCAAGTTCAGTTTCGTTCCGGTAATGGTCATCAATCCACCGGGTTTCACCTGAGAAGTAACCGAAGTAATCACCGGAATATTAGCCGATTCAACCGTCAAGGCATCAGCCGAAGTAACAGTGGTACCATTGGAGGTAGTCAGCGTAAATTTTCCCGAAACAGCAGCCGATGGAACAGTTACCGTAAACGATGTAGCCGATGAAGGAGATACACTCACTACTTGATTATCGGCAAAAACAACGCTTGTAACCAAATCCAGGTCGGTTCCGGTAATGGTAATGTCTTTACCCGCGGTAACGGTAGTAGGATCGAACGATGTAATGGTAGGGCTGATAAGCGATACCGTTCCTGTAGCTGTCTTGCCCGAATTGGTATTCAGGGTTACGGAACCTGAAGTGGCTGTTAACGGCACCTTTAATGTAATTTGTGTAGCCGATTGTGTAGCAATGGTTCCTGTAGAGCCATCGGCAAAAACAACGCTTGTAACCAAATCCAGGTCGGTTCCGGTAATGGTAATGTCAGTACCTGGTTTTACAGGGCTTGGCGCGATGGAAGCGATGGTAGGCGCCACGAGCGTTAAAGCAGCCGATGAAACTTCTACTCCAGAATATGTTACTAATGTAACGATGCCATCCGTAGCTTTAGCGGGAACAGTAGCTGTTATGGTTTTTTTGTCGGCGCTGACGGTAAAATCTGTTACACTTAAATTGCTGTTGAATGTAAGTGACTTTACCAATTGGAAATTGGTTCCGGTGATGGTTACCGTGCTACCTGCTTTGGCCGGATTGGGCGATACGGCAGTAATCGTAGGCTGTGTAACCGTCAAAGAGGATGCACTGTATACAATCGTTGGTGTTTCGGCTCCGTTTGTGATCTGGAACTTACCGGTTTGAGCCTCTTTGGGAACGGTTACAACAATTTTGCTCCTGGATTGGCTAACGAAATCAGCGCTGTCCACTGCCACATTGCTACTGAAAATCACCTGCGCAATCAAATTCAGGTAATCGCCCTCGATGGTCAGTTTATCGCCCGCTAAAACTGTAGCAGGTGAAAAATTTGATATAGAAATCGGTTCCGAGAAAGACAGTTTGGTAATGGTAGTAATATCTCCCGATGGCGCTTTAAGGGTTACATAACCCGGAACGGCGGTTTGAGGAACGATAATATCGATCTGGTTAGATGTTTTTTTAACAAAATCGGTTATTTCCTGATTGTTTGGAAGGATAATGGATGTAACCTTATCCAGATTAAGGCCGATAAACTGAAGGGTATCGCCCCGAAGAACCGGACATGGACCGAAGGCTTCCAGCTTGGTAGTGTTGTCGGCATCATCTTTCTTGCAGGAAACAAAAGCGCAAGACAAAACACACGACAATAAAACTACCGTGAGCATCAACTTATTTACAATTTTTGTTTTCATTTTTTCTTGTTTTTAAAGTTAAAGATTACGTTCATTAAAGAGCGACAATACGCGGATTATCAATACAAATATGTACCGGATAAGCCCCCGAGGCATCGAACAAACTGTTGAACATAAAGAAATCGATGTTGGTATATTTGCCGATATCGCCTATTTTGCGGTCAGTTACCGATTCTGCCTTATCTGTATTAAAGCTTGTCAAAGGAATAGTAAAGGTTTCCCATCCATCTGTTTTATAGGTCGATTGAACTCCCGATACCAAGTAAGGTTTCCAATGGTATTGGGCATCTGTTCCATCGATATTAATGCCATCCTGATATGTTTCAAACCAAATGCACATGGTAAGATCCGTCCACGATATAACGTTCGCTTCGAAACGCAAAGCCAATTTGGTATAGTCTCCGGTAGCCACCGGAACATTGCCTTTTGCTTCGGGTGCCCAATACATACCCATCAGGCTTTCATCCCAGTTCCAGGCCTTCACCTGAGCAGATTTGAACAACGCGTACATACCATCGCATCCATTTTCGCTACTGTACTTCCCTTTTCCCCAGGGATTTCCCCATGCAGCATCGTGGAAGTCGGTTATCAAACCGGTTTTATCTTTAAATCTGAATGTAGAACGTGTAGTTCCGTAAATACTGGTTACTGAAATCGGGCCTTCCTGAGCACCATCGGGAACGACAAAGGAAATATGATGAAGATCATAATCCACAATTGTAGCCTTTTGGTTTCCATACATGTAAACCGTTAAAGGTACACTGGGATCATTGATAATATAATTTCCGTAAATCGTAGCCGTTTCGCCATCAGGGACATACTCGCATTTCATTTTTGTTAGCACGGGAGCAGGAACAATAGTTTTGAATGAATATACTGTTGTATGGCCATCATCCGTGGTCAACGTGATGGTATTCGTTACCGTTCCGGGAATGCCTGTCGGAACATCAACGATAATTGTATTTCCGGTAATGTAAGTAGGATTCAAAGTGGCAGACTGATCATTGAACATGATTTTATCAACTCCTGCCAGATTTTCACCAATAATAGCAATGCGCGTACCCAGATATGCTCCGGATAACAAAGAGTCGGCTTTGGCTGTATCGCACATACGCACGTAGGAAACAACCGGAGCCTTCCCGTTTCCTTTTGTGTCAGAATCGCTTTCGCAGGCAACAAATGTCAGGATGAACAATCCGACAAGGCCTAAGTATAAATATTTTAATGTTTTCATTTATTCTTCTGTTTTATGATTTTATTCATACCTATTAGTAAAAAGATACAGGATCATTCTCCAGCGTAGGCATACTTACCACATCCGAACTTGGGATAGGCAAATACATCTGGCTTGCAGTTACCGTAATAGGAGTCGAGGCAGTATATAGAGTATAACCATCCCGTGAATTTTTGGTAGATTCGCTATAATTGCCCGATTGTACATAATACTGTTCACGGTGCATGTTGTTCAGATAATCGAGAGCTTTTTGCTGATCGCGGTAAAACATCCTTTTGATATCGAAAAAGTTTACTCCTTCAAAAGCAAATTCACATCTGCGTTCTTTGATCAATTGGTCATAACTGATAGAGCTAACTTCGGCCAACCCTGCTCTGGTGTGATGTATCGCGTTGAAACATTTCAGGGCGGTAGCATCTGTTGTTGATGTTCCGGAGCCTATACATGCTTCCACGTAACAAAGATATACATCAGACAAACGGAGCAAATATACGTTGTTGGAAGCATCCTGCGAATCACCCACATCTCCATTTCCATCGGTGGTACGGCCAATCACATATTTTTTCAGGTGAGCCAGCATGGGGCTTGCAGTTTCAATATCAACGCCATCAACTGTGGTTACGAATTTATATGTGTACCCTCCAGCGGCAGTGTTTAAATTGGAATAATAATCATCAAGAGTCATATACGTCCATTTACGTCGGATATCGTTTGCATCAAATGTATTTTGTAAATTGATTGTGGGTCCTTTTCCGGCACCCCAGGTTACATCTACAATTACAGAGCCACGGCTCCATGCTGTGTTGCGTCCGTTACCATAACCGTATCCACCCGCAAAACATTGAACAGCAGCTAAAGATTCACTGCTATTGTTGGCAGTAGCATCGAACATGGTAGCATAGGTTGGATACAAGCTCAAACCACTTTCATTAATCACCTTCAAAGCGTATTCTTTTGCAAGGGCAAAGTTGGCGGCAGAATTTTCATCGCTCAAATGCGAAGCCATAGTTAAATGCAACTTGGCCAACATGCCATAAGCAGTCCATTTTGTTACTCTGCCTGCATCGTCAGAAGCAGGTAATGTTTCAGAGGCAAATTCCAAATCGCGACGGATAAATTCATATACAGAGCTTTGAGTATTTCTGTATAAATCTTCATTGGCCTGTTTTACATTGTCATAAACAATTGGAACATCTCCCCAATATTCTGTCAGAAAATAATATGCCATACCACGGATGCAACGAGCTTCAGCAACAGCCTTCTGTATCACATCATCGGAAACTCCGTTTTGTGAAGCCAAGGCAGGCATATCGTTGATAATATTATTGGCAAAGGCAATTACCCTGTACAAACCTTTCCAACCTTGAGTGGTATATGTATTGTTCGCACCGAAAGTAGCGTAATAAAACTGCCCTTCCTGATCGTAGGTGTAATACATGTCGCCGGAAAGTTCATCACCGGCCATCCATTGGAAGCAAAGTTGATAATCACGCCAAACTACACCATACAGAGATGCTGTATTCTGTCTAACGGCTGCTTCAGAAGTGTAGTAATCTTCAACAGGCGTAGAGTCTTGCGGATTTACCGTCAAAAAGTCGGAGCAAGATGTCGCTCCAAACATCAATAAAAGCGACACGCATATTATCGGAATTATTTTTTTCATATTGATATTCTTTTTTGAAAATTGTTTTTTCATGTCTATGCCTGATTAGAATGTGAGGTTAACTCCTAAAGTATATACACGTGGCGAAGGATAACGTCCCATGTCTATGTTTTGCAAATTTACACTTTGGTTATAAGATCCAACTTCAGGATCGTATCCCGAGTAATTGGTAAACGTATAAACATTTTGGAGATTCAGATATACCTTTAAGTTGGACACAGAGAATTTACTCATCCACCGGCTTGGGAAAACATAAGCCAAAGAAATATTGGATATCCTGAGATAGCTTGCATCTTCGAGCCAACGATCGCTCATACGGTTGTTCCTGTTCACATCGGTGGTACTCCAGCGTGGAATGGTAGCGGATCCGGCATTAGAAATGTACAAATTGGAAACATCTTTGTTGCTCGAATTGCCATCGTAATAACCATAAGTTACACGGTTTGTTGCAACGGTTTTGGCTTGATTGTCCCACTGCGAAACAACTCCTTCGGTTTTCACGCGTACATAATTCAGGATATCGCCTCCGTATTGGCCTGAAATGCTTACACCCAATTCCCAGTTTTTATAATTGAATGTATTCGTCATACCGTAGGTAAAGTCCGGATTCGGATCGCCTATGGTAGTTTGGTCGGCAGCGGTTATTTTACCATCGCCATTGAGGTCTTTAAAACGAATATCGCCTACCCAAACTCCTGAATTTTTATCGATTTTGTTGTTACCGGTTCCGTCGTCAACCTGAACCGGACCATTTTTAATGGCATCTTCATTCTCGAAGTAACCGTCTGTTTTATAGCCATAAAAAACACCCATTGGCTGGTTTACCGTTATCAGCGTGGCTGTTTGGAATTCGGAATACCAGTCGAGTTTTCCATAAATAGGCGTATTGAGTTTATCAAGCGCCGTTACTTTGTTTTTGTTTTTTGAGAATACAATATTGGTTTTCCACTGGAAATTCTTTTTTACTATATTCACGGTATTCAGGGCAATATCAACACCTTTGTTGGTAACTTTACCAATGTTTGAATACGGAGTAGCGATGTCATCGTATGTGGAACCGCCAACTGCCGAAACCACCGAAGGTTGCAAAAGCATATCTTTAGTCGATTTGTTGTAAAGCTCAACCGATAAGTCAATCCGGCTGTTAAACCATCCCATGTCTAATCCAAGGTTATATTGTTCCGAAGCTTCCCATTTCAAATTAGGATTGGAGAAGTTTACCATACGGTAAGAGGTTCCATCGGCAGTAGATACGGCGCGCATGGTTGATCCATATTTATAGGTACCGATGTTGTCGTTACCAACTTGTCCATATCCCAAGCGGAACTTCAGGTTTGTCAGTTCTTTGAAGTCTTTGAGGAACGATTCGTTATTTACACGCCAGGCGGCAGCCACCGATGGGAATAGTCCCCATTTATTGTTGTCGCCGAATTTTGAAGATCCATCCCTGCGTACGGTTGCAGTTACTAAATATTTATCAGCGTATGTGTAGTTTGCTCGTCCAAAAACAGATGCTTTGCTTGCTTCATCCTTCCAACCAGAGTTGGTGTAATAATCTCCATCAGCTGTAATCACATGTATATCGTTTGTAGATAAGCCTTTCTTTTGTAAAGAAATGCCTTCCCATGCCGATTTCGAAGTTTCCATACCTACCATTACAGTAACATGATGATCGCCGGCAAAAGTTTGATCGTAAGTCGCGTAGTTTTTTACCATCCAGAAAAAGGAATGATCTTCGCGTTGGTAAATTGTATTTGTATTATTTTGTAAAACCCCGTATGTATATGTAGGTTTGAACCCTTTATTTACCGAATTTGTTCCATCAAAATTATATTCCGAACGAACATTCAGGTGTTTACCTAAATTTATCTGCGCATAAAAACCACCCATGATGCGGTCGCGCAAAAGCGTGTTGTTCTGGCGGAGTGCTGTAGCTACCGGATTATATAGCGAAGACCCTTGTGTAGTGGTTGGTCCGGCATAGTTCCCATCGAAATCATACACAGGAACATCGGGCTGCATCATTAACGATTGTAATAAAATACCGTTGATACCATCGTTGTTGATAATAGTTTCGTTTGTTCGGGCATAAGATAATGTTCCTCCTAATTTAAGCCATTTTGAAAATTCGTGATCGAGATTACTTCGTGAGCTGAAACGGGTAAAATCAGAACCGATAATGGTTCCTTCTTGTTTCATGTAACCACCGCTGAACGAGAATTGTGTGGTTTTGTTTCCTCCGGTAAGACTTAACTGATGGCTTTGCATCGGTGCATTGCGGGTTACTTCATTCTGCCAGTCGGTACCTGAACCCAAAAGTGAAGGATCTTTGTAGGCATCGTTTAGTGTATAGGAAGCCCCTAAGTCATACAAATCTTTTTGGTATTGAGCATACTCGCGAAGGTTCATCATGTCGATTTTTTTGGCAAAAGTTTGTATTGCGTAATATCCATCATACGATACATTTACACGACCTTCTTTCCCTCTTTTTGTGTTTACAATTACGACCCCATTCGCTCCTGCAGCACCATAGATAGCACATGCCGATGCATCCTTCAAAATATCCATACTCACAATATCGCTGGGCGAAATAGTTGACAATGGATTTACCTTGCTTTGTCCGTTGGAACCTCCAGACCAAGAAAATCCACCTATATCAGTTCCTGAACCTGCTACTGGAATACCATCAATGATATAAAGAGGTTCGTTGGATCCATTTACTGATGTTGCTCCACGAACCCTGATTGAAGTGGCTGCGCCTGGAGCACCGGAGTTTTGGGAAACTTGTACACCGGCTACTTTTCCCTGCAACATTTGGTCGGCATTGGTAACAATTGATTCCCTTAATTTTTCTCCCGAAATAGAACCAACCGATCCGGTAAGGTCTTTTTTCTTAGCTGTACCGTAACCGATAGCTACTACTTCGTCCAACACCTTGGCATCGGATTTCATCTTTAAGTTAATAACATTTGATTTAGCTGAAATTTCCTGTTTTTCCATACCTATGTACGAAAAAACAAGTGTCGAACCTTGGGCGGCATTAATGGCATAGTGCCCATTAACATCTGTAAGCGTTCCGGTGTTGGTCCCTTTGACCTTTACCGATACTCCGATCAGCGGACTGCCATCGGCGGCATCGGTTACAACTCCCGAAACAGAAAGGTTCTGCTGTGCAGACATGTAACATACTCCCATAAAGAGCAGTACTAAAAGAAAGTGGAGTTTTCTTTTCATGGAATTAGATTTGAATTAATATTGAGTTAACTTTTGTTTTTGAAATATACATTTCACCGATGCAAATTTAGAATATAGTACACAAGAAAAATTGTATTTTTTTATCCTAATATGATACTTTTTCTACATTCGACGAATGAAAAACAGATATTTAATTAAAATAATGCCAAAATACTTGTGTTTTTTTATCTTTTACCGGTCGTGTACCACCTCAAATTCCGAATAAACAAAACTGAATATTTTTTAACACATAAAAAACGCAATGCACCGATTGTCAAAAATCATAGCATTGCGCTTTAGGACTTATTTATTAGGCAAAAAACAAGTATCTTTTTTTACTGCACATCCATTTCAAAAGGGAGCATTGCCTGGATACCCTTCATCTGTTGTATTTTATTAATTCGTTTATAAATAACGTATTGGTCGCCAAGCCGGGCTTTCAACACGCTGGTTTCGGCATCTTCGCCAAAATTTTTCAGGAATTTAGTGGCGAAATCTTCCTTTTCGGGATATTCTTTAATATTGTAGTTGGTCAGCTTCGCTTTTTTAGCAGCTTCGCTAATGGCTAAAGGTAAACCTCCGAGTTTGTCCACCAATCCTATTTTCAGAGCGTCGGCACCTGTCCACACACGACCTTCGGCAATGGCTTTTATTTCATCGGTAGTTTTTTTACGACCATCGGCGCATCGTTTTACAAATAATTCGTAACCCTGGTTGATGTACGCCTGTATCAAACCCCTTTCCTCAGGTGTAAAAGCCCTGTTGACCGATATGGCATCGCTCATTTTGTTGGTTTTCACCACATCGTAGGTAAGCCCGAGTTTCTCGTTCAGCCCGCTGATGTTGGGTATCAGCCCGAAAATCCCGATGGAGCCTGTAACGGTATTGGGCTGAGCCACAATCTCATCGGCTACGCACGAAATGTAATATCCTCCCGAAGCAGCATAATCGCCCATCGACACCACCAACGGTTTCTTTGCTTTCAACTCGGCGAGCGCGTGCCATATTTGCTCGGAGCCATAAGCGCTTCCACCCGGTGAATTTACCCGGAATACCACCGCTTTTACCGATTCATCCTTCGCCACTTTTTGTATGGTTTCCACCAAATCCTTCGATACAATCCCATCATCGTCGCCATTGTCGATATCGCCAGCGGCATAAATAAGCGCTATTTTGGTTTTTTCTACAGTAACATTATCAGCAACTTTAGTCATGGCCGAATGCTTAATCGTATTATAATCATCTTTTGTATAAGCTTTTATAATATTTCCCACTTTATCGGAATACACCAGGTCATCCACCAGATGGTAAGCTTTCAGCTTGGTTGCGGGCTGGAACATCATCATTTCGTCGGCATATTTATTGAGCAAATCCACCGGGATTTTTCTTGATTCGGAAACCTGCGACAGCAAATTGCTCCAGATCGAGTTCATATATACGTTCATTTGCAAGCGGTTGGCATCACTCATTTTGGTGTTGATAAACGGTTCGACAGCCGACTTGAACGACCCTACCCGTACCACCTGCATGTCGATACCCAGCTTGTCGAGCGTATTTTTGAAAAACATAAGCTCAGCCGACAGCCCTTTCAGCTCCACCATTCCCTGAGGATTTACCAGCAACTTGTTGGCCACCGAGGCGAGGTAATACATTTTCTGGGTGTAATTATCGGAATAAGCGACAATAAATTTCCCCGATTTCTTGAAATCGGTCAAAGCATCGCGGATTTCTTTTACCGAAGCCATTCCGGCCTGCAATGTGCCACCTTTCAGGTAAATACCTTTGATGTCGGGATTGTTTTTGGCCTTTTTAATATTGGACAGGATATCATCGAGCCCCAACGATTTTTCGGGCGATTTTCCCATTGCACTGGCCAGCGCTTCGGCCATACTGTTGTCCTCCGAACGTTCAACCAACGTCCCTTCCAGTTCCAACTGATACACCGAGTTCGGTTTTACAACCGGGGTTTTCTCCGACGATCCGGCTACAATTCCCACAATGGTTAAAAACAATAATAACCCGCCGATGATCCACATTACAAATATCCCTGTAATAGTGGCTAATGTGTACTTAAGAAATTGTTTCATACGATAATAATTTTTTTAGAGGTTGTATAGCTTGTCCCGACTTGACGGGAGAATTTGCATGTTAACACTATCATTACATGGTGTGTAAGGTATTTACATGCTCGTTTCATAAATTTTTAAAAACAAGATAATTAACTAATTTATATTTTATACGATCACCGATATTCTATAAACTGATGTTTCAGGATGTCGCTCCGAACCCTTAATTGCAATAAATTAAAACAGAGCCGGGACAACAATCTCTTTCATCGCGCATCTCAAATATTTGATTTATACAAACTTTAGCTCAACTTTCGCAAGTTATTAAGCATATGATTTTATGAGTAATACAAATTTATGATTTCTGATTATCAGATGCTTATAAGAATCAAGGTTTTTTTGATTTTATCTATGTCCGACCTCACCCCCAGCCCCTCTCCCGGGGAGAGGGGAGCGCATAGCGAGAGTAAGAAAATCGCCACACTAATGTAAGTTACTGTGATTATATGTATTATACGTGCGAAAGTCTAAACTTTAATTTATACAAAGGAAACGATATTTTTTTAATCCAACAAATATTTTTATCGAAAAACGATAAATTTCACATTTCAAGAGTCCATTCATAAAAAAACCCCGTAGTACGATTCTTCATTTTTCTATCATTTTAAATAACAGGCGTCGTTAAAATCCATTATCTTTGCATTTCATAAATTTCAGGTTCTTGTAACGAGTTATACATCTATCATTAAACATATTATATCTATTTTGATGAAAAAAAATATTGCTATCATTGCCGGAGGAGATTCTTCTGAAGTCGTGGTTTCGCTCAAAAGCGCCGCCGGATTAGAATCGTTCATGGATAAAAACCGCTACAACGTATATATTATTACCATTGTGGGGAAAACATGGCAGGTAGAATGGTCGGAAACCGAAAAAATCGCTATCGACAAAAACGATTTCAGTTTCGTGCGCGGAGGAGTAAAAACCACTTTCGATTTTGCCTACATAACCATTCATGGTACTCCGGGCGAAAACGGCATCCTTCAGGGATATTTCGAACTGATAGGCCTTCCCTACTCCTGTTGCGGAGTGTTGGCCGCGGCGGTTACTTTCAACAAATTTACCTGTAACCAGTACCTGAAAGGATTTGGCGTTAAAGTTTCAGAGTCGGTGATGCTTCGTCCGGGGCAATCGATATCCGATGATGAAGTGCTGGCTAAAATTGGCATCCCTTGTTTTGTTAAACCGAATGTAGGTGGCAGCAGTTTCGGGGTAACGAAAGTAAAAGTGGCCGAACAGATACAACCGGCCATTGCCAAAGCGTTTTCCGAAGGTGAAGAAGTGATGATAGAGGCCTTTATGCCCGGTATCGAGATCACCTGCGGCATGTACCGCACCACTGAAAAATCGGTGGTTTTCCCTATTACCGAAGTGGTGAGCGCCAATGAGTTTTTCGATTACGATGCCAAGTACAAAGGCCAGGTACAGGAAATTACGCCGGCGCGTATCAGCGATTCGCTGGCCTCCAGGGTAAAACAACTTACATCCGCCATTTATGATATACTCGGTTGTAAAGGCATCATTCGGGTAGATTATATTATTTCGGAAGGGGATGTGATCAACCTCCTGGAAGTAAACACCACTCCGGGAATGACCGCCACCAGCTTTATTCCTCAACAGGTGAAAGCGGCCGGACTAAATATTACCGATGTAATGAACGATATCATTGAAAATGAATTGAAATAAAAACGGTCAACCAATATCAAAGCGCATTATTGAGCGTAAACCGATACTGGCTTACGCTCTTTTTTTTGTAATAGCACGGACAATGACTACGATACATTTGTAGCGTGGAAATGCCCGGGCCTGATACAGGTATCCCGTCCGATTTCCCCGTTTCCATCAGATATTTTATCCCCTGACGATATTTCAAAAAGGTTACCGGGCAGATTCAAAAGCATTACAAAGCGGTGAAAAATAAATTTTATTGCTGATGAAAAAGTCATTTTAACTATAATATCGGAAAATATTTATTTAATTTGCATGATAGGAATGAAACCAAATTTTCATTACATTGGACACCAAAAACACTTCGACCGAAACCAATAATAAACCGGAAAAAAGAGAAACTCTGTTCGGGATATTCAATGATAGTTTCCCGCCAATGATGGATGGGGTAGCCGTATGTGTGGAAAACACCGCCTACTGGCTGCACCGCAAAGGCGAACAAGTTTGTGTGGTTACACCTACCGTTCCCGACTATCCTTATACCACCCCGTATCCGTTGCTGAGTTATGTTTCCCTGCCCCTTATCCTTCGGCGCCCCTACCGCATTGGCATACCCGAAGTGGATTTTTCCATCAGGACAAAATTAGATGCCACCCCTTTTTCGCTGGTACACGCGCATTGCCCGTTCAGTTCGGGTAAGCTGGCCCTCAGGGTAAAAGAGAAACAAAAAGTTCCGATGATAGCCACCTTTCACTCGAAGTATAAGGATGATTTCAAAAGAGCCGTGCTGAACAAACACATTGTGGAACTGATGGTAAAAGAGGTGGTTAAGTTTTACGAAGCAGCCGATGAAGTGTGGATTCCGCAGGCATCGGTTGAAGAAACCATCCGCGAATACGGTTACAAAGGAAAATTAACGGTGGTGGAAAACGGCACCGACTTTTCGGCCGACGGCTTCGATGCATCCATGAAGCTAAAAGCGCGTGAAGAAATAGGAGCCAGCCCTGGCGACATGGTTTTTTTGTTCGTGGGACAACATATCTGGGAAAAGAACATCCGCCTGATTGTTGAATCGCTCGATATAGTGAGGCATCTTCCTTACAAAATGTTTTTTGTCGGAACCGGTTACGCTGCCGAAGAACTGAAAAGATTTGTGGGCGAACTACACCTTTCGGACAAAATAATATTTACCGGTCCGGTGTACGACCGCGAGAAACTCAAAACATATTATGCAGCTTCGGATTTATTTTTGTTTCCATCGCTATACGACAACGCGCCCCTGGTCGTTCGCGAGGCAAGCGCCATGCACACACCTTCGGTGCTGGTGAAAGATTCCACCGCGGCAGAAATTATCCAAAACAACTCCAACGGATTCCTGATTAAAAATTCAGCGCAAGATCTGGCGCATCTCATTGCCGAGCTCTACTCCGACCCGGCTCGCCTGCAACTTGCCGGCGAAAATGCGTCGCTCACCATTGCCCGCTCGTGGGAAAACATCGCGGGCGAAATATCTGATCGTTACCATTCGCTTATCCAACGAAAATGGAAACAATGACCCGCCTCCAACCTGCTGCAAAGAAGAAAAATCCGTTTGGTTTTTACCGGATTGTTCTTCCCGTCCTGCTGGGTTGGTTGGTGATAGGGATAATGTTTGTTAAAGAATTCGACCCTTCTAATTTACCCGACTACAAATTCAGCGCTTACACCATTGCCTTTATCGTTTTGGCTTTTGTTTTCATGTTGCTTCGCGATGTGGGCATGATGTGGCGTTTCCGGCTATTCACCGACAATGGCATTACGTGGAAGCAAGCTTTCCACGTCAACGCCCTCAGCGAGTTTACATCTGCGGTAACACCCGCGTTTATCGGCGGATCCAGCCTTGTCGTCCTTTTTTTGATGAAAGAAGGGATCAATGCGGGCCGGAGCACCGCTATCATGTTCATCAACCTGTTTCTGGATGAATTGTTTTTTATCGTAACATGCCCGCTCCTTTTCTCGTTTGTCCCGGCTGCTGAATTGTTTCCTTCCGGCTCGTTGTTTTTAGCCTCCTTCGTGTACATATTCTGGGGGTTATACATCGTCAGGCTGGTATGGACGTCCGTTTTGTTCATCGGGATATTCAGGCAACCCCAGTGGATCAAGAACATGCTGTTATTCCTCTTTCGCCTTCCTTTGTTACGACGTTGGTACAACAACGTTGAAACCCTGACCGAACATCTTGTCCAGGCATCTGCCGACTTCCGGCACCGCCCTTTCTCATTCTGGATCAAAGCTTTTGGTATGACGTTGCTCACCTGGTCATCGCGGTTCCTGGTAGTGAACGCTGTATTTATGGCCTTGGTACCCGTGTCGGATCATTTGGTGCTTTACGCCCGCCAGGTCATCCTTTGGGTGCTCACGGTAGTTACCCCCACCCCGGGCGGAAGCGGCATCACCGAGTTCGCTTTCCGCGAATACTACAACGATGTGATTTCATCGGAGAGCATGCTCCTTATCGTTACATTAATTTGGAGAAGCGTGAGTTATTATTTATATTTGCTGCTCGGCGCTCTCATTGTTCCCCGTTGGATAAACAAATCGTTCCCGAAAAACGGAAGTATCTGATCAAAAAAAAACCGCTGATTTGTAAACTTACCCGAAAACTTCGTTGAAAAAACACGTGTTATTCGGGCGGAAACGGTTGAAGAATGTCGTACCGTGTGGCATGTCTTTTCCATTCAGGAACGATGTTCTTCAAACAAAAGGGTGGATAAAAAAACAGCATGACCTTTGAAAGCAACGTGGATCAATGTACTGCAACCGATTTGCCTATTATCAAAATGTTATATAAGCAATATCAAGATATTTTCTATAACGCTTTGTTGACATGAATTTTCTGCGTTTTGGGTTATTTTCATTCAATTTGAATGGTAAAGATTTGTTTCTTAATACGAAGTTAGCCATGCAAAATGAACAAAACTTTGATTTAGTAAAGTTGGACAAAAAAACCTTGTCAAATGACTATTTCCGCTTGAATGTCTAATCTAAAACCTTTTGTCCTATGATAAAATGCTTTTCGTTCGGCAGCATCTATGACTCTAAAAACAGGAAATTTCTTATTACAAGCGTAAGCTTTTTTATATCTTACAGTGTCGAGATTATGATGCTCATTAATCAACCTTATTGTATTCTCCAATTGACTGACTGCCTCAGCTTTCCAACCAGAATGACCTTTGTCTTTTAACTCCACTAAATATAGTGAGTCGGTAAATGTTAGCATACCATCGCAAGTGCTTTCTTTATCTTTTTTCCATTCTTTATGCACAACAATGCAATTGTCAATTGCTGTAAATGAAACAGATTTATGCTTGTCATTTTTGACTGTTGCAATCCATTTGTTTTTATTTGTAGTGAGTGTATAGGCTTTTGTTTGATTCTGATCATCACATATTCCAAACTCACTCTCTGTTTTGGAAACTTCTCTACAGGGTGATTCGAAAAAATTTACACTCATAGTTCTTGTCGTATTTCTAAAAGTGTATCAAATAATCGATTGCCTTCTGCCAATGAGTTATTCAAATAGTTATTGTCGGAAGGAATTCCTTCATAAGTAGAAAGTTTTGAAATAGTCCCATTAAATTCATCCAATTCATAAATAACTAAATCTTTTGCATCAACCATTGATTCTATTGGGACTATATTTTTTAGTTTGGCCCTTAAATCTATTGTTTTTATTTTCACATTCAAATCGTGAGCTTCGACAGCGAGTGTAAGATAGTTAATGACATATGGACTATGAGTAGTCATTACAAGTCTATTTTGTGGAATGATATTATTGTGATACAATAGTCTTTTCAGTATTTCCCATTGCGAACTTGGAAAAAGATTTAGCTCTGGTTCTTCCACAATATTCACAAAACAAGTATTCAGATACCTCGCGTTGATTTCTTCCGCTTTTTCTAATATCTCTTTATGGGATAAGCTCTTATCACGCAAAACTAAATCAAGCTCATCTGTTTTCCTTAATTTCTGGGTAATGTCAAGTTGTTCGCCACCTTCTTCTATAATATCAGATAAAAACTTTGTAACAAGATATAGAGGAACAAGCGACTGATAACCACTGGATGATTCCAATAAGTCAATCTTGTAATTATTCCCAACTAGAAGCGATGTGTCATTTCCACTATTGTATTTGTAACTAACACCACCAATTGGTAACGGTAATAATTTGTCATTTAATTTTAATTGACTATTTCTATATTCAACTGCAAAAGTCTCAAGCGTTTCTGGTAATCCTTTGATACTGTATGGATTTTTAATTACAGTCAGAAAGTTTCTTTCGGCTGGAACATACATAATTTTCGGAACTCTATACCGACTATATTTAGTCTCTTCTAAGCGTTCAATTACAAGAGGAGTTAATTTTTTGCTGTAGTTAAATCTGAATTTCTCACCAATATATTCAATTTCAGTATCTGGTCTAAAATAATTTTTAATTCTTTGATATCTAAAAAAGTTTTCAAAGTCCATCAATGACAAATTAGCATCCACATCCCCTCGATTAATGGCTTTTTCCAACCAAGTAAGAGTGGAAATGACTTTAGCAACTGTACTTTTCCCACTTCCTTGATTTCCAATAAAGACTGTTACTTTATTGATTTCCATAAATCCCCCATTTTCAGAATATCCTTCTTTGATAGGACCAAAATTTTTTATTCTTATCTTGCTCATTTTCTTGTTTTTTCGTTACTGCAAAAATACAAATTTATTTCAACAATAAAATAACCGGTATAATAACTTTGTTTAGAAAATTCGCTCCGTAATGGGTGGTCGTAAACTTCCATGTTATTCTAATAATTTATATTCAAATTTTCTAATCTTTCAAAAAAGCAAAATCATCATTATTCACACGTCTTTTGTCTTTTTTTGAATGAAACTTAACATGAATCTATCTTCTTTGCAATAAAGGTTTATTCCGTTTTTACAACCGGATATAATATTCCAAAAAGCACATATTATCTACATTTTATATCTTAAAATGTTTTTTGAGGCCTGCCCTGTAAATTACATTTAACGGTAATTGTTATCTTTGCAAAATAAAAAATACAAATTCCACATTTATGATAAAAAAAATCGTTATCCTGTTGCTTTTTGCTTCGGCCGGCATCCCTACTTTTGCCTGCACCAACTTTCTGGTGGGTAAGGGCGCCTCGGCCGATGGTTCTACTTTTATTTCGTACAATGCCGATTCATACTTCCTTTTCGGAGCCATGTACCGCTATCCGGCCGCTACCTATGCGCCGGGAACCATGCTCGATATTTACGACTGGGACAGTGGCAAATACCTTGGTAAAATCAAGCAGGCCGCCAGGACCTATTCGGTCATCGGAAACATGAACGAACACCAGGTAAGCATTGGCGAAACTACTTACGGAGGACGGGAAGAGCTGGTGGACACCACGGCTACCCTCGACTACGGAAACCTTATATACATAGGCCTGCAACGTTCGCGCACCGCCCGCGAAGCTATTAAAATAATGACCGGCCTGGTGGCCGAATACGGCTATTGCAGCGAAGGCGAATCGTTTTCCATCGCCGACCCCAACGAAGTGTGGATCTTGGAAATGATCGGCAAGGGGCCCGGCAGCAAAGGCGCCAATTGGGTAGCACGCCGCATCCCCGACGATTGTGTTTCGGCGCACGCCAACCAGGCACGCATCACCACCTTCCCCCTCAAAGACAAGGAAAATTGCCTCTACTCGAAAGATGTGATCGAATTTGCCCGTAAGAAAGGTTATTTTACCGGGAAAGACAGTGAATTCAGCTTCTCGGACGTTTACAATCCACTTGATTACCTTGGACTTCGTATTTGCGAAGCGCGCGTATGGTCGTTTTTCCGGAAAATCGACCCCGGAATGGAAAAATACATCACTTACGTGAAAGGGGAAACGAAAGAGAGGATGCCGCTGTGGATAAAACCGACCCACAAACTTACCGCCCAGGAACTGAAAGATGACATGCGCGACATGTACGAAGGCACCGAATTCGACATGAGCAAAGGGGTGGGCGCCGGACCTTTCGGCAGCAAACTGCGCCACAGCCCGCTCACTTTCAAGGTGGACAGTGTGGAATACGTCCACGAGCGACCCATTGCCACCCAGCAAACAGGATTTACCTTCGTGGCCCAAATGCGTTCGTGGCTACCCGACTACATCGGTGGGATACTATGGTTTGGGGTGGATGATGCCGCTACCGCCCTTTACGTTCCGATGTACTGCGGCATTACCGAAGTGCCCCAATGCTACGACGAACACAACGGCAGCTTGCTGGAATACTCGCCCACATCGGCTTTCTGGACCTTCAACGCGGTAGCTAATTTCGCTTACAGCAAATACTCATACATGTTACCCGATATTAAGAAAGTGCAGGCCTCGTGGGAAACGCTTTTCAACGATACCGTTCCGGTTATCGACCGTAAAGCCCTCGAAATGCCCGAAAAAGACGCCCGCGCTTTCCTGACGCGCTTCAGCGTGGAACAGGCCGAAAAATCGACGGCCGCCTGGAAAAAACTCGGCGAATACCTGCTGGTGAAATACATGGACGGCAACATCAAAAAAGAAAAGGACGGCAAGTTCCTCCAGAACGACAGGCACATCCCCCCCGGAATTATCCGCGCCGGCTATCCGCAGGAATACTACCGCATGATGGTGAAGGAAAACCCCGGTTTGAAAGTGAAAACTGCCGAAGAACTGAAAAACAGGAAGTAAAAATAAAATACAGACCGGCATTGAAAGAGTTAAAACTTCGATGTTCGACACACACATGGGAAAGGTAGCGGATGCCGATGGTCCGTTACCTTTTTTTGTTACCTGTGGTAAATGAAGTTCTGGCTTCCCAAGCCGTAATTCATATTCAAAAAAACCACTCCATACGCACCTTCAGGCTGACGGTTCGGTACAAACCCCGTTTCCCACAGGAATCCCTATACGGTTTACCCCTTCATATATTTTAAAAACCGGCCACACAATCAACTCACACCGGTTTCGTTGACAAATTTGCCCATTTCGTTGACAAATATAGCCACTTCGTTGCAAAAAAACCCCACTTCGTTGCATATCAGCCGGATCGATATTGCCGGTTTATAAACACTTATTTATATTTGTCAACGTAATATTTAAATAAAAATTACACCCTACAACCTTTTACCTATGGCTTGTATATACAGATACCGCAGCTGAAAAATCGCTTACAACCAATAGATTAATAACCCTTTACTACGAAAAGCTTAAAAATAGCGGTGGCTTTTGATGTTTCGAAACCATACTATGCAAAACCACCGGTAGATGGCAACCTACAACAAACCTACTCACCTCAAACAATGGATTGATTTTGAAAAAACCAAACCTGGACTATTGAATCAACCGATATATAACCATTTTATAAAACAAAACGATATAAAAACACGGATCGTTGGATCGTTTATCTGCTCTAAATACAACAAACAACCCTTTAAAACACTAACAAATTATGAAGCTACAAACCATTGCTGTTGCCAAACTTGGCAACGAAGACACCCACGGCATCTGTTTGGCCACCGTGCAGCTTTTCAAACCAGAATCGGCGCTGCTCGACACCACATCGCAATCGGCCCTATCGCTCCTCGAAGAGAAAACCAACGAGCTGGGCAAACAGCTCAACCGCCAGCGGGCAAACAGCCTGACCAAAGACATCAAAGCGCTGAACAAAACCACCGACAGCATTTGGAAAGAGATAAAAGCTACCCTGACGCGTACCTCCAGAAGCGTGGTGAACACCGAAAAAGCAAAGGCGGCAGCTTTGCTCACCGACTTCCTGAAACCCTACTGGGACTCCGAAACCCAATCGACCAGCACCCAAACTGCCAATTTTGCCGAAATGTTCGGGAAATACTATGCCAGCGCCGACATGCAAGCCAAAGCCACCCTTGTAGCGATAACCGAAGCCCTTGACTTACTACATACCAAAAACACCGGGATGGCCACCCTCTGGCACCAGCGGAACGACATACAGGGCAACATCAGCTCAACCCCATCGGCAAGCAACGTGAAGCGCTCGATATCGAGCACTTACAGCCGCTTCTGCCAGTCGGTCGAAAACCAGAATACCTTCGCGCCAACACCCGAACTCAATGCCTTGATAGGCAAACTCAACGAGGTACGCGCCAAATATTCAGCCCTGATAGGGGTACGCGCCGCTGCCCGCCAGCGTGTGAAGAAAGGAGATACGAAATAACCATAAGGCCCGCTTCGCCCGGATCAATCCCTGCAGAAAGGTCGAAAAAAACATATAGATCAAGAACCACGGCGGTACCCGAAAAGCCCAAGAAGAGTAGGGAGAAAAAAGTATATGAATTTATGGAAAAAAATTTAGATCGGGGATTGGACAAAAAAGTAGAAATACAAAGAAGCGATGACGCAAAAAGTAAAACTCCAAAAATGGATAAAATCAAAAGAGAGACAGAATCTAATTTAGTTAAGAATTTTTTAAAATAAAGATGATGGAAAAAAAAGCATAAGACTTTATTATTGCCAAGCACCACATTGTAAAATGAATGGAGCTTTTGTTTGTGAATCCTGTCTTGTTAAATTTGGTTCAGCTAAATATACAGGTTTGTTAGGGGCAAGTATAGAAAAATGTATGCAATGCCACAAACTATAACCAAGTAATGAATAAACATAAAAGCAGTAGCCGAAAAGCTTAAAGAGTAGGCAAATATATGTAACAAAATATTATGAAAACACTATCAAAGTTATTACTATTTTCTTTTTTCTTTTTTCTTGTAGCTTGTGACAAAACTGGCGACGAAAACGAATTGCCAAACTCTTTATCAAGTATTAAAGATGGAAAAACTCTAAGCGGAAAAATCACGAATTTCTCTGGAACCGAAATTACAAAATTAAAACTCATTGGCGAAGGAGAATGGGATGAAGAAAGCGGTGATACTAAAGATGAATTACTTGCAGAATGCAACGTTACATCCAACGGGGAGTTTTCACTCACTCTCAAAACTCCCTCCAACTCCAACTTAAAGAACATTCAGGATCTTATGGGCGGAAATTTTGAAGGGGATATTAGCGATAAAGGAGCATTTGTATCTAACTATGACTTTCTTGGAGCTATCGCTGCTTACAAAGGGGATGAAGAAATTGGATATGTATTCAGAGGGAACTCCGATATGTTTGAAGATTGGGCGCAACCTCCATTCTCGGTATCGTTGCTTATTTACAGCGACAGGAAAATCACTATAAAAGGACAAGACAGAAGTACAGAAAATGGGCATTCACATAACTGCTATTACGACTTTACATTGTATAAGGGATGGAACGAAGTAGTATGGAAAGTATTGGAATACACATCATCCAAAAGCTCGGTTTCCATATCCAACGTAAATACCGATGATATGCAGTGGAAATTTCATAGTGGATTTAACTAATATAAATAACTATTTAAAAATATAAAAGTATGAAAACACAACTCAAATTTACATTATTACTTGCATTACTAAGTGCAAGTACATTGTTAAGTGCTCAAAGTATTGAATGTTTTGTAATTGCTCCACCCGAAAAACCATTAGTAAATGTCAAGAAAATAGCAATCATGAATTTTAGCAATTTCGACAATAACACCTATTATAATAGCTATGGTGGTAGTGCATTTGTAAATTATCTGACTGCAAAATTACTTGATGAAAATCGTGGAATATATTCACTTTCTGGTGGATTATTTGGCGGTTATAAAGAAGGCAAAACTTATATCAAAAGTTCCGGAATTAATGTTTTTCAAATTGTAGAGAGGGAACAGCTTAGCAATGTATTGAGAGAGAAAAATTTTGGAACAGAAGTTACTTTAGATGACAACCAAGCTGCGGAAGTAGGTAAGGTTTTAGGTATCGATGCACTTATTACAGGTACTGTTAAGCATATTTACAATTCCAACAGGACAACGGTAAAATTAGGCGATGGATCCTCTGCTTTCAGCACAGAAAATACCTGCTCTACAGAAATCACCATGAAATTAGTGTCTGTTTCGAATGGGCAAATAATGGCAACAAAAACCTTTAAATATAACAGTAATGATAAGAAATGGGGACGAGATGAAGGGAATGTATTGGGTTTTGAGCAGTTAGCCGAATCCAATATGAAGGCAATAGCTTTAGCTACCGCAAATTATATTTCACCATCTTATAATTATTACAAAGCAGATTTTAGAAAAATCAAAACCTCTGAGTTTAAGAATAAGAATGATGATTTAAAGAAATACATTGAAAATGCCGATTTTGTAAACATATATTCAATTTACAAAGCCATTTTCGATGCAGACAATTACAATGCAGATGTTGCTTACAATCTAGCACTACTTAGTGTGATAACAGGAGATTATAAAGGAGCTGCCAACTGGGATAGAACAGCATGCGAAGTCGATTCGAAAGAATTCGGCAAAGCAAAAGAATGGGCAGACTATTGGGATAACACTGCAAATCTATTAAATAATATAGGGGTAACCATAGATAAAATTGATTTCGCATCTCAAATTAATGGAAACGCACTCGCTGCCAAGGTAAAAACCAAAGGGAATAAAAGCGATCGTTTCGAAGTGTATGAAAAACCTGATAACGGCAGTGTCGTTTTGGCTAAAGTTCCAGGAGAAACAGAATTTATTATTATCGAAAAGAACGGAAGTTTTACAAAAATTAAGCTGCTGGGTGGAAAAGAAGGATTTATAAGTAATGAAAATACAAAGAAGTAAACAGAAAACCTTACTACATTATGTTAGCTAGAACACTAAAGCTTATAACTGGAAGTATGTAGTAAAGAAAGAATTAATCGCCCAAAAAGTAAAAAAAGCCACAGCAAGTTAGCGTTTATTATCAAACGCCCTGCTGTGGCTTTTATAGCTTTTTGATAATAAGCAGAACGGTTACTGTATATTTTATTTTCATCTAAAGCCTATAAATAAAATACATGGTGAAAGTTTTTTATCGGAACTTGTTTGTTTTTGATGAAAATTGTGTAAAATTACAGATCAAAAAAATAAATTATAATTATTTGATTAGCAAATGCATAAATTTGTAGTTTTACTTTGTTTATTTGCTTTTACTGTTTTACATAATGTAATAGCAATTCCGCATGTGTCGTACAACTATGCTTCACGTTACTTCAGTACCCGCGATGGATTGGTGCAGATGCAGGTTGCATGCATTTATCAGGACAGGGATGGGTATATGTGGTTTGGTACGAAGTACGGGGCAAGCAGGTATGACGGTGTTTCATTTAAAAATTATACGGCTAAAAACGGTTTGCCAGTGGGTGAGATCGACTACATAAACGGGTGGGATGATAAAATAGTAATGATAGCTAAAAATAAGCTGGTGATACTTTATCCCAATGATAGCATTGAGAGTTATACTCTCCCTGATACTGGAGGGGCATTGGGAGTAAATTACCCTGCTTTAAGGACATTGGACAAAAATAATTTATTTATAGCAAATTCAACTAAAGGTAGAGTTGAGTTGAATAACATAAAACATTATATATTTAATCTTAAAGACAAAAAGTTCCGGATTGATAATTTTACGCGCAAAGCCGTTACATACTTTGACGATAATTACCTGATAACGCTTGACTGGATTTATAGAATAGGAAAGAATTGGGTGTTAAAACCTGTTTGCAAAATTCCGTTTCATTATGCATCGTTGGATGCGGATATGAAACGGGGAATACTGTACTTCAAAGGGGTAGATATAAATACATATAATTCTACCGAAAGAAACATTGTAAAATACGCTTTTAAAAATAATAAGCTTGTTGACAAACAGGTAATCATGCATACCGTTCAGATGACCTATAATTCGACCCGCTTACTTCCCGATGGTACGCTTGTTTACTTTGATCAAAATTGGAAATCCCATTTTTATCCGGTTCGGAATACGGATTTTGGTGTTGATTTAACCATTGTAAACGATGTTTTTGTCGATAGGGAGAATAATCTTTGGATAGCTACGGATTGCGGCGTTTATAATTTTTACAACCTCAATATAGAAGAATACCGGTTAAATTTAGCGAAATCTGATAATATTTGGTCAATTATAGAAGACAATGAGCAAAATATGTGGTTTGGCAGTTATGGTTCGGGATTATGGAGGTTGGATAATGAGTTGAGATTAAGAGAAATGAAACAACCTTTTGTTGGGTGGAAAGAACAGTATATGAACAGCCGGAAAAATAAAGCAGGTACACTGTTTTTCCCTTCGGGTTGTGGTCTGGTTAAGTTCGAACATGGCAAATTTGCCTATTCAGGAAATACTTTAGCATGTACTTCGACATATTACGATGAGGAAAATAATAATATCCTGTATTCAGGTTTTGATTTATCAAAGGAAGAACAGGGCATATACTCCGGTTTTGGGGAAAACAAGCATTTTTTCCCTGTGAAAAGAGGGCTTCCACGTGTTATATTTAAAGACAGCCGGGGACATATTTTGTTAGGTTCCGCTGGAGGCACAAGTTATTTTACAGGTGAAAGCATTGTTGAAGATACTACAAAACACGATTATAAAGGTATAATATGTATGACTGAAGACAGCAAGAAACGTTTGTGGAAAGGCACAGAAAAAGGAGTTTTTGTAGAATGTGGAAATGGCAAAGAAATCTGTTTATCACCAGGTCTTATCGACTGTCCCATATATTCAATAATGGTGTATCACAATAAATATCTATTAGCGGGAGGAATAAGGGGTTTATTTGTAATGGATATTCAAAACATCACAAACTATAATAATTTTCCAATGTGGGAAATAAGTTACGATTCCGGTTTTACCGGGTTAGAATCAGGTCAAAACGGATTTTGTGAAGATCATAACGGTGATGTTTGGCTGACAACTGCCACCTGTGTGCTTAAATTCAATCCTGAAAAATTAGTACAATCTCAGAAGCAAATTATTCCACCGATAAGGATTGCTTCCATTCATTACTCTGCTGATAATAAAAGTTGGAGAGAAATAATTGTTGATAAAGAGATTAACCTGAGTTCAAATTACAAGTTTATTCGCATTGATTACGTAGCCAATTCAATTTCGGCATCCAGATCACTCCGATTCAGATATCGGTTGAATGGACTCTCGGATCAATGGTCGGCTCCAGTACTTGCTAAATCGGTGAGCTATACCAATCTACCATACGGAAACTACCATTTTGAAGTAGAGTGTAGTCTGGATGGAAAAAAATGGTCGGTATTGGCAACCACTCCGGTTATACGGTTGTTGGCCCCTTTTTGGCTTCGTTGGTACATGGTCATCATGTATATCCTGCTGTTTATTTCCTCGGTGATACTGATAACCATCAGCATTCGGAAGAAAAAAGAAAGAAAAAGACTTGACATCATCAGTCGTTCCAAGTTAGAGAATGAGCTCCAGCTCAACACCCTTCGCTCAAAAGTGATTCCCCACTTTACGAAAAATGTGTTGAGCGCCATTGGCCAATTTGCCATGACGGATAAACTGAAAGCAAGTCATTACATAGCGGTGTTTTCAAGGTTTACGCAGCTCACGCTCTCTAATGCCGACTGCAACTATATTAGTCTGCGCGACGAAGTGGAATATATTGAAACTTATCTGGAACTTGAAAAAATGAGGTTTGGCGACCGTTTCCATTACCACATTTCGATTGATGAAAATGTTGACCCATCGACCCTTATCCCAACCATGACATTACACACTTACTGCGACAACGCTATTCGCCACGGCCTGGTACATAAAGCTGGCGATGGTGAACTTGACATCACCGTACTCCGCCAACCGGATGGAATCATCATAAAGGTGAGGGACAATGGAATAGGACGACTTAGAGCGGCCGAACTCGGAACGCACGGTAACCGGCAGGGACTAAATCTGGTACAAGCGCAAGTAGCCTTTTACAACCAGAACAACAAGCGGCACATTGTTCAGGAAATTACGGATATGGTCGATGTCAACGGAAGTCAGGCTGGAACACAGGCTGTATTGTTTGTCCCCGATGATTACCAATTCGGCTGACAGCTATTTGAATTCTCGCTGATAGAACTTGAATTTGTTACAGATCTCGTCCTTGAACTTTATCATACAGGTCAACAATACATCATTTTACTTGAAAATTAATACCTTTGGATCGCGATAGCTAAAATATTTTCAATATTTTTAAGCCATTGTTCTTTTACTTAAAAATACTTTGTTGTTGATTTAATGTAAAAAGTCGAAAACAATTTACTATTTGCATCATTTTTTATTCTATATATGTTCGAAAACAAAAAAATATTGATTGTGGATGATGAAGAACAAGCGCGTCTTTATCTGGCCAACATTGTTGGCGAACTTTACCCCGGCCTTTCCATACAGCTTGCGGCTACTCCGGCCGATGCACTTTTTATCCTGAAAAAAGAGCACATCCATACTGTGCTTCTCGACGTTGAATTGCCTGGCATGACAGGACTTGAAATGCTGTTGGAATTACGTGGCAATCAACCTGAGTTACCCGTTATTTTCATTTCGGGCTACAAACGTGTTGAATTCCTGCAACAAGCTATCCGCTTGAACGCTGTCGATTATATCGATAAGCCGGTAGATCCGAATATCCTGGATTTGGCTTTAAGAAAATCACTGCAACCAAAACCTTCCTCTACCGAGCTAAAACCAAACCAACGTTTTTGTTTGTTCACCACATCCGGCGAAATGTTTGTCGATGCCGAACAGATTGTTTTCTTTCGTTCCGATAAAAGATATTCAACGGTTTTCATGGCTGATGGTACCGTAAAAACTGTAAGGGATAACCTGGAAGGACTTGCAAAAAAACTGTCTCCCAAACATTTTTTAAGGGTAAGCAGGCAATATATTGTCAATGTAAACGCGATCCGATATGTGTCAAAATCGAACAAAGTAATAACATTAAATACAATTCCCCCTGTCCAAATAGGGAAAATATACCCTTCGGCAATTTCCGAACTTATAAATAATTTTAAGTTGTAAATTTTATTGTAACGGACAAGACCGGCTCCTTCGTTTCAAAGCAATGGGCATGCGTTCCTTTCCATCAAAACAGATGGAAACATCTCAAAACAACAATTCCGCGAACGGGATCAACAGCGCCGTCATGATGCCCATGATGCCGATGGCAAGTCCGCTGATCGCTCCTTCGAGGGCTCCCATCTCCATGGCGCGTGCGGTGCCGAGCGCGTGCGATGCCGAACCCATGGCCAACCCTTTGGCCACCTTGCTTTGGATACCCATCCGCCGCAATACAACAGGGCCAACCAATCCGCCAAATATACCGCATATCACCACAAACGCGGCGGTCAATGCCGGTATCCCTCCCGATTTTTCGGACAGGCTGATGGCAATCGGCGTGGTTACCGACTTGGGTGCCAGCGATGCCATCAATACTTTATCGGCTCCAAGAAGTTTGGCTATCAGCACCACGCTCACTATCCCCACAATGCTTCCCACAAACACCGATGTAAGGATGGAAATTACCTTTCCGCGGATGTATTCCATTTGCTCGTAAAGCACATAACCCAAAGCTACCACGCTGGGGCCGAGCATAAAATTCAGGAAGTGGGTATTCGTGTAAAACGTTTGATAACTTATCCCTGTAAATTTGAGGAAAGGAATAATGATCACCGTAGCTGTCAGGAGTGGCTGCAGCAACGACATCTTTGTTTTTTTATAAATAAAAACCCCCAACAGGTAAGCTCCCATGGCAAGCCCGAGCAGAAATATCTCGCCGGAAATATACGGTCGTAATTGATCGACAATGTTATTCATGCGGCACCTCCTCCCCTTTTGGTTTCTTTTTTTCGAACCGCTCCTGAACCAGCGCCACCGTGGTAATGGTAAGTATGGTACTTCCGGCAATGGCCAGCGTTATGGCCAGCAGCGATTTCGACAGCACACCGGCATACACCATTAAACCCACACTGGCCGGAACAAAAAACAGCGCCATGTTTTTAGTGATGGTCAGCGATACCGAACGTACATTTTCAGGGTTTAATATCTTAAAGAAAAGAGCCAGAAATAACAAAATCATCCCCAACACACTACCGGGGATAAATCCATGAACCAACTTGCTCAACAGTTCACCCAAAAAATAGAAAAGAAGAATGTAAAATGAACCTTTAATCATATTTCTAATATCCGAGGTAAAAACGATTACCTTATCGTTTAATTATCTGTTTACTTATACAAATCCTGCAGGTTCTGGTCGCCGTAAGATACCCGTGGAAGGCCGCTCCCGTCAAAAGTCTCATCTTCCGAAACCGGGATATTTTTCACTACTGCCCTGCGGATAAAGGAACAAACTTCCTTCCGGTTGTTCAGCATGGGCAAGTAACAAATTTCGTGGCCAATGCCTGAGAAACGGATCATTGTATAACTGTATCCTTTTTTCTTGAACCTTTCCGAAAGCACATCCGAGCCGAAGAGGCCGAACCAAAGCAATTGAACTTTTTTATAATTTACAATTTTATCGCCGGTGCCATGAAAAAACAATGTTGGCGCGGGAGATTTCCGGTAATCAGGCTTCCACTCGCGACTCAACACACCTCCGGCAAAGGAGATTACCCCTCCGTAACGAAAACCCGGAGGTAAAACTTTCGAACGCTTCATACCGTTGTTCAGTTCATAATCGGCCTGTAATGCCGTGATAGCTCCCGCGCTCGATCCGCTGATGACAATACGCGAAGTGTCGATATTCAACTCTCCGGCATGCCTTATCAGGTAATTGGTGGCCGAATACAAATCCTCTACCGCCATAGAAACAGACCGTAACAAATGGGGTACGATAGCCAAGCCCCGCTTTTTCACCCCTTTCATACCCAGACGATAATCGATGGCCGCTACCACGAAACCACTGTCGGCCATGGCCTTGCAAAAACCCACATTGGTCTCTTCTGTTTTCGAACCGGTAAAAAACCCGCCACCGAAAACGAAAATCAAACAAGGAGTATTCCTTTTCACCCCATCGGGAGAATAAACATCCATCGTCAGCCTGGCGGTATCTTTTACGGCATACTCGAAGTTTTGTACCGGCCGGAGCGAATGACCGGCAACAGTTGCCAGTAAAAAAACAACGAATGTAATTTGTATTTTTAACGACATAAAATCATAAAACGAAAGTAATTTATATGAAATGACCTTCTCTTAAACGTCAGTACAGAAACTTTTTGGTTTGGGTTTTAATAATCTGCTGAAAACTATACGTTTCAAACATCTAACCTGCACCAGATCAAGTAACCGTTCATAACATTAAAAGTTCAAATTTACAAAGATGAATTTTATTATAAACACGCCTTAAAGTGATTTTTCCGTTACAAAAACAATGCAAAATTATAAAAAAGCAACCGAATACCGAATTCCAACACAATTTATGCTGAATGACCCAGTCCCTGAAGCACGGTGTAGCATATTGGCACATCAGTACATCAGCAAATTAGCACATTAGATTCATTATTTCCATTAGCATATTGGCACATCAGCAAATTAGCACATTAGATTCATTATTCTCATTAGCATATTGGCACATCAGCAAATTAGCACATTAGATTCATTATTCCCATTAGCATATTGGCACATCAGCAAATTAGCACATTAGATTCATTATTCTCATTAGCATATTGGCACATCAGCAAATTAGCACATTAGATTCATTATTCCCATTAGCATATTGGCACATCAGCAAATTAGCACATTAGATTCATTATTCTCATTAGCATATTGGCACATCAGCAAATTAGCACATTAGATTCATTATTCCCATTAGCATATTGGCACATCAGCAAATTAGCACATTAGATTCATTATTCTCATTAGCATATTGGCACATCAGCAAATTAGCACATTAGATTCATTATTCCCATTAGCATATTGGCACATCAGCAAATTAGCACATTAGATTCATTATTCTCATTAGCATATTGGCACATCAGCAAATTAGCACATTAGATTCATTATTCCCATTAGCAACATTTCTTTTTTCGTTCTAAAAAGCCTAACTTTGTAATCTTCATCCATTTTTAGTAGTATGAAAAACACATTACGATCTGCTCCTTTGGGATAGCTTTATTTTATACATCTGTTTTCGCACGACAATTACGGGGGAAGCCACTGGCCGGCATGTTTTGCGGTTTATGCCCTGCAACAGTCCGAGTTAGGCCGACCACAATTTTATAAATGAATGATTTATGAGAACAAAACTGCTTATCGTTTTTCTGATTTTCATCTCCGTCAGCTCTTTCGCGCAATTGTGCCAGAGAAATGTGATGGATTGCCACGGAGCTTGCGGCCGCTTTACCGACAACGATAATGATGGCATTTGCGATTTTTCGCCACGCTCGGATGATGAAACCCAACATCCCGACACTACCGCGGTTGCACAGCCGGCATCGAAAAAAAAACAACTACCCGAGCGTAAAAAAGAAAAAGCGGACACCGTGGAGCAGAAAGTATCCGCCGACCTTCGAAAGTCTCCGGTTGAAAGTAATGCCATCGCTGCAACCCATACGCTTGCAGCTGACTCAGCTAAAAACCTATCCATCCCGGCTTCGAACAACAACGATAAAGAGAAACCTTATCCGTTAATTACCATTTTTATTTTAACAACCGGACTTTATTTCCTCACCTTTTTATCGGTAAAATTGGGATGGATGAAAAAATCAGTCCACCGTAAAATATGGAACACCCTGTTGCTGATCACTTTTCTGGTGTCGGGGTTACTGGGGCTGCTACTGGTGGTACAACTGAACTACGACATTCTGATGAACCGGTTTAAACCGTTCCTCACCTTGCATGTAGATTTTGGAATAGCGATGGTCGTTATTTCCATTTTTCATGTCTTCTGGCACTTGCCGTATTTCAAAACAATTTTCGGGAAAATAAAGAAATAGTTTTGAATGATCAGGAATTTCAACAAATTATCAAACCCTTTCTTATCGTACTTTCCCGGCAATTTTCCTGAGAATCTTCAACCGTTTTTCGGGCGAAGCGGAGCGCACCATCGAGATGCGGGTAACTTTCACCGGTGAAATGCCGCAATAGTTCATGGTGGCTTGTTTCACGGTATGGATATCGCTGTTGAAATAAACCGCCCTGACCCAAAAAGCGGGCGCATCACAAGTGGCAATGATTTCGCCCGACCGCCCTTTCAGCAGTTTATCCCACATCGCGCTGTTTTCGCGGTAGCGGAAAGCGAAGCCGGAAGTCATGGTCCTGTCGATAAACCCTTTGAACAAAGCCGGCACCGAGCCCCACCACATCGGGAAAATCACTACCCACCGGTTGCACCAGAGGATGTTTTCACGGGCAGCAAGCAGGTTCGGTTCCAGATCCTGTTCGTCCATCCCCTTACGCAGAATCGGGTCGAAGTGCATTTCGCCAAGCTTCTGCATCCTCACATTATGTCCCTTGGCCAAAGCCGCGTGGGAATAGGTTTCGGCAATTTGCCCGTTGAAACTGTCGCTTTCCGGATGAGCTAATAAAATGTAGATATTCATACGATAATAATTGTTTTTAAGGTCGTATAGCTTGTCCCGACTTGATGGGAGAACTCGCACTCCCGATAGCTATCGGGCATTACCTTGTGTGTAAATTATTTACATGCTCGTTTTATGTGTTGAGAATGATTTTTGTAAGAATGATCATAGCGATAAAACTCTGTTCTAAATGCATACATCTCCCCCGCATTACCATCATGTTTTAAATTTGATTTTATCGAAAATCTGGTTTTTGGGGATTATCTTTTTATATGTTCAATTAATTTTGAATTTTCAGGATCAGACATAAATGATTAGTCCTAAAAAACCTGTAACAGTTTTTTAGGACTAATCAAGTTCAGAGTTCCAGATCAACATCATGCAATTCTACCCAGGGTAAGCCTTTGATGTTCATCTGTTCCATAAACGGATCGGGATTGAATTCTTCCACGTTGTAAACGCCTGGTTTTTTCCAGAGCCCTTTCATGAACATCATGGCGCCTACCATGGCTGGTACGCCGGTGGTGTAACTTACGCCCTGAGTGCCGGTTTCCTTATAGGCAGCTTCGTGACTGCAATTGTTGTACACGTAGTATGTTTTTTCTCTTCCGTCCTTAATGCCTTTGATGCGGCATCCGATAGAAGTCCAGCCAGTATAGTTTTCGCCCAGATCACCCGGATTTGGCAACACGGCTTTCAGAAATTGAATCGGGACAATTTTTACACCATTATATTCCACTTCATCGATGCGTGCCATGCCGATATTCTGAATCACACGCAGGTGAGTTAGGTATTCCTGACCAAACGTCATCCAGAAACGGGCGCGTTTAATCGTTGGGAAATTTTTCACTAACGATTCCAGTTCTTCGTGATAAATCACATACGATTCTTTAGGTCCTATTCCAGGGTAATTCAGCGGCTTATGAATTTCGTGCGGTTCGGTTTCCACCCACTGGCCGTTTTCCCAGTATTTACCACGTTGCGACACTTCACGGATATTGATTTCAGGGTTGAAATTAGTGGCAAAAGCTTTATGATGATCGCCGGCGTTGCAATCCACAATGTCTAAGAACTGAATTTCGTCGAAATGATGTTTGGCCGCGTAGGCAGTATAAACGCTCGTAACACCCGGGTCGAAACCGCAACCCAAAATGGCGGTCAGGCCGGCTTTCTCGAACTTCTCCTTGTAGGCCCATTGCCAGCTGTATTCAAAATGAGCTTCATCTTTAGGCTCGTAGTTGGCTGTATCCAAATAGTTTACACCTGCCTCAAGACAGGCATCCATAATGGTCAGGTCCTGATACGGAAGCGCCACGTTGATGACCAATTCAGGCTTATGTTCGTTGAGAAGCGCCACCAGTTGAGGAACTACGTCGGCATCCACCTGAGCCGTTTTAATATCTACGCCGTAACGTGTTTTCACGCCGGCGGCTATCACGTCGCATTTTGACTTGGTACGACTGGCCAAAATGATTTCAGTAAAAACATCCGGATTCTGAGCCACTTTATGAACCACCACGGTTCCAACTCCTCCGGCACCGATAATCAATACTTTTCCCATTTTTATTTTATGATAAAAGAACAAAGATCAAAGAACAAGGACATTCAATGGATCAATGCTGTTGTTTTTATGTAATTAAAAAATTAATAACCTGCAAAAATACGTTTTTTTATGCAATTCCGAAAATGTAACAGATCAAGTTGCCAACTGTTCGTTTATTCAAAATCATCTATATCATCCGTGCAAATTTAAAGTTATATTTTAAATTTGCACGGATAATCGTTTTCATTTTTGATACTCTGTAGGATCAAAACCTTGGAGTGCTTCCTTGCGTTCGGTACAGGTACCACAGGTGCCGCAGTGTACTTCCCTGCCGTTGTAGCATGAGTAGGTTTTTTCGAAAGGGACGTTTATCTCTTTACCTATGAGCGCAATTTCGCGTTTGGTAAGGTGGGTAAAAGGTGCCAGAATTTCGGTATTGGTATAAGTTCCATGACTAATAGCTTGATTCATAGCTTGAATAAAATCCTCGCGGCAATCAGGATAAATAGCATGGTCGCCTGCGTGATTCGATATCAACAGGTACTTACAACCAATACTTTCGGCTATGCCAGCAGCTATACTTAACATGATACCATTGCGGAAAGGTACCACGGTCTTTTTCATATTTTCGTCTTCGTAATGGCCGTTGGGTATTTCGCCTCCCGACTGTAATAAGTCCGATACAAAACCCATTTTGTTCAAATCCATTTCAATCAACCTGTGCTCTATATCCAGCGCCTTACAATTGGAAGCGGCATACGATATTTCCCGCGCATTATGTTTCGAGCCGTAGTTGAACGATACGGCCAAACGTATGCGATCGGCATATTTGTACAAGGCCACCGAGCTATCCATGCCTCCCGAGTAGAGTATTACAATATCTTTTTCCATTTATTTCTATAATAATTCTTCTGCAAAGTTAACAAATAAATACCAACTCGCTGAATCCGACAAAACCAATGTACCGGAATGATTCATATTTTCGTAATTTTGTTTGGTTTTACTCGGTTTATAAATCAACTCATCTGTGATTTAAAGCAGAGTTGTGGTGAGTTGCAAGCCAATTTCTTATCATTTTTTGCTGATTGACCGGACATTTCGTATTTTTGCAGATATATTCCCGTACAAATGAAGAGAATGCCAGATAAAATTCAAAAATATTTACCGCCCGAATGGGTCGAACAGAAGTTTGTGCAACTTACCTGGCCGCATGAGGATACCGATTGGGCTGAAATGATAGATGAAGTGAGCGCTTGCTTTGCCCGTATCGTTGTCGAAATTTCTAAACGTGAAAAGGTACTGATCGTTTGCCAAAACGGCAACGAAGTGCTGAACTGGATAAAAAAGGGCAACCTGAAGAACATTACCCTTTTCGAAACTGAGTTGAACGATACATGGGCGAGGGATCATGGGGGAATCACTGTTTTTGAAAACGAAAGACCTGTAATTTACGATTTTACATTCAATGGTTGGGGGTTAAAATTTGCGGCTGATTTTGACAACCAGATAACCGGCCAGATGTACCGGAATAATATTTTCCCGAAAACTACGGGTTACCGGAATTGCCTGAACTTTATTCTGGAAGGTGGAAGCATTGAATCGGATGGTGAAGGAACCTTGCTTACTACTGCTGAATGTTTGCTTTCGCTGAACAGGAACAGTTTAAGTAAATCGAAAATTGAAGATCGCCTGATCCGGTATTTTGGCCTGAAACGGGTGTTGTGGTTGAATTATGGTTACCTTGAAGGAGATGATACCGATAGCCATGTGGATACATTGGCTCGTTTTTGCAGCCCGCAAAGCATTGCCTATGTAAAGTGCGACGATGAAAAAGATGTTCACTACGAAGAACTGAAAAAAATGGAAGAAGAACTGGTCTCGTTTACGACTATTGAAGGTAATCCTTACCAGTTGATTCCATTGCCCATGGCCGATCCGGTGTATGTATTCGAAGACCGTTTGCCGGCAACTTATGCTAACTTTTTAATCATAAACGGAGCAGTGTTGGTGCCTACATACAATTCGCCCAAAGACGAAATAGCCCAAAACCAATTACAAATGGCTTTCCCAGACAGAGAAATTGTCGGGATCGATTGTACGGCACTCATTAAGCAACACGGATCGCTTCATTGCGTAACAATGCAATATCCGGCCTCACCACTAAACCCTGAAGGTGAATAGGTAGAGGCTATTCAAAAAAAATTATAAATTCAGTTTCCCCCATTTTTGGGAGAGTATAGGAGGAATTTTATGAAAATTGCGTTAATTCAACAATCCAACACAGTCAATCGTGCAGAAAACGTGGCTAAACTGGAGAAAAACATACGTGCCTGCGCTGCTCAGGGCGCTGAATTGATAGTAATGCAGGAGCTGCACAACGGACTTTATTTTTGCCAAACCGAAGACCCTTCAGTTTTTGACCAAGCCGAAACTATTCCGGGTGAATCCACTGGATTTTTTGGCGCTTTGGCTAAAGAGTTGGGTGTGGTGCTTGTGCTTTCGTTGTTCGAAAGGCGTGCAGCCGGACTTTATCACAACACGTCTGTCGTACTCGAAAAAGACGGAACTATTGCCGGAAAATACCGCAAAATGCATATACCGGACGATCCTGCCTATTACGAAAAATTTTACTTCACGCCCGGCGATCTGGGTTTTGTGCCAATACAAACTTCGGTAGGGAAATTAGGTGTGCTGGTATGCTGGGATCAGTGGTATCCCGAAGCTGCGAGGCTTATGGCCATGGCGGGCGCCGAACTGCTCATTTATCCTACGGCTATCGGCTGGGAAAGCACCGACACCGACGAAGAAAAATCGCGTCAGTTAAATGCATGGATAACAGTTCAGCGGGGACATGCCGTGGCCAACGGATTACACGTGCTATCTTGTAACCGAACTGGTTTTGAAGCAGACCCCTCGGGAGCAACCAACGGCATCCTGTTTTGGGGCAATAGCTTTGTGGCTGGTCCTCAGGGCGAATTGCTGATTCAGGCATCCCATAATCAGGAAGAAAACATCGTATTGGAAATAGATATGGAACGTTCGGAAAATGTTCGACACTGGTGGCCTTTTTTCCGCGACAGGCGCATTGATGAATTTGGTGATTTGACGAAAAGATGGAGGGAGGGAGGAATGAATGATCAGAATTTATAACTAAATTTCAAAATACGATGTAAGAAAATGCAAAAAGCAGAGCAGGGAAATCCCGTTCTGCTTTTTTTGTTTTATCCGTTACAGGTTAATATTTTTCGATATGAATTTGACCTTCTTTTGTTTTACGGCTGTATTCGGCAAATCCTTTTTCACCCAGAACTTCAACCATTGTGTTGATCATTCGTGGATTTCCACAGAGGAATACATGCGTGTTACCGGCATTTAAACTCACCCCCGAAGTTGTTTCGAGCGTTCCGTTTTTCCATAAATCCTGAAAATAACTGGTTTCGCCTTTCCATGAGGTAACTTCTTTTTCGGGATGCAAAACCGTCGGAATATAAACGAAATTCGGAGCCATGTTCTGCAACAGCGAAAGTTCTGATGAGTATCCCAAATCCCAGGAGTTAGCCGCGCCATGTACTACAATCACTTTCCCTTTGCGATGGAGCGCATCGGTGCGAAGCATGCTCATATATGGAGCCAACCCTGTACCTGTTCCCAGTAAAATTAGGTGTTGGTTTTCGTCCACCTCATCGAGTGTAAATGTCCCCGTAAATTTTGTACCTACCCACAAGCGGTCGCCAATTTCGAGGGCGAACAAGCGGGGTGTAAGCTCACCTGAGTGGATCAGTGTAATGTAAAATTCGAGGTGATTTTTTGATGTGGAAGAGGAGGCGATGGAATATGCCCTTTTAATAATTTTATCGGGATCCAGATCCGTCTTATCTTTCTCGTATTCTTCCGTAGCTTCGCAACAGCGTTTGCTGGATGCGGGCAAGCCTAATCCGACAAACTGGCCGGGTTTAAAATCGGGTAACTCCCAACCATCGGGCACAACCTTGAATACTTTCATGTTGGGAGAGATTTGCGTAACCTGCGTAATAATACCGTTTAAGTTTTCCATATTTTATTTTTTAAAATTCAATTTTAATAAAAAACAACGCATACGGATGGTTTGTTCGGCATCGATAGCGGTATAAACAGAATCTATGAAAAAACGGGAACTTGCCAACGAAGGCAATGTTCCCGTTTTTTTAAAGGATTAGTCAGATTTTTCTGACTGAATATTATTTTACCGAAACGAGTTCCACTTCGAAAATAAGCGCTGAGAATGGTTTGATTGCTCCACGATCCTGCGGGCCATAAGCCAGTTCCTGCGGAACGTACAGTTTGTATTTCGATCCGGCAGGCATCAGTTTCAGGCCTTCGCCCCAACCTTTGATTACCTGGTTGAGTTTGAAGCTGATGGGTTTACCGGCTTTTTCGTTGCTGTCAAATACAGTACCATCAATCAGGGTTCCCTTGTAGTTCACTTCCACTGTGCTTGTGTCCGATGGAAGCGCTCCAGTACCTTTTTTAACCACTTCGTACTGAAGGCCGCTTGCAGTTGTTACCACACCTGCTTTTTTCTTGTTTTCAGCAAGGAATTTTTCGCCGGCTGTTTTGTTGCTGCCGAATTGTTTCGCCATTTTCTTTTCCTGCTGTTTCTGCATGGTTTTCTGGAGATATTCGGTAGCTTGCTGTTGTGTCAAACCGGTTTTTTTGTTTTTAATGCTGTTCACCAAACCCTGTTTGATCAGGTTGATATCCACTTTAAGTGTTGAATCGCCAAGTAATCCGGTTTTTTTCTGTTCTTTCAATGTTTGGCCAATTTGTTGGCCAAGGCTTTGCAAGTCGGCATATTTTTTATCTACCTTGCCCTTCATTCCATCGTTGATACCTTTGAGGAGCGAAGCGATTTTGATTCTCATCGAGTCTTTATTGGCTGAGTCTTTTGCCAGATAGAATTGTTTAATTCCATTTCCGTTGGCTAAACCGTAAGCGTAGTTCAGACTGTCGGCCTGCGATTTAAGTGACGGTAATTTGGCCTTATCGTTGCTGCAGGAAGTAAATGATAATGCAACGATAAAAATGATTGCTAAAAGTATATTTGCTTTTTTCATGTTTTTATTTTTTAGTAAACCTGCTGTTTTTTACTTGTAAGCATCGAATAAAACGTAACAGGTTTTAAAAATGGATGAATTAATAATTATTTTTTATCGGGTGCATTGGGTTGCGGATTTTCTTTTGGCGCAGGACCTTGAGGTGCTGGGCCTTGTGGATTCTGTCCGGGAGCTGCCGGATGCGCGCTCATTTTTTTCGACTGAATTTCCATCATGGTCTTGTTCAGGAATTCTTCAGCTTTTTTAGCATCCATTCCTTCTTTGAAATTAGCCAATGCGTTGACCATTCCTTGTCTTACCAGATCAGATTTGAAAACGAGTGTCGAGTCGCCGAACAAACCGTGCGATTCTTGTTTTTTGAACGCTCCGCCTATCTGAAGTCCTAATTTATACATAGCATCTCCATCAGGGCTGTTGTAAGCTTCGTCAATAGCGTTGAACAATGCTTCAATGGCTTTGTCCGACGAGTCTTTTGACATATAGAACGATTTGATACCTGTTCCGTTCGCCAGGCCCAGCGTATAGTTTACACTGTCGTTCAGAGAAGCCAGTTTTACTTCTTTGGGTTCGTATTTTTTGCACGATGCCAACACTAAAACTGTAACCAGCGTTACAAGTGTTAAAATACTTTGTTTTTTCATGTGATTGTTTTTTAATTATTAATCAGAGATTGTATTATTTTTTTGTTTTTTTTGCTGTATTTGTTTTGGTAGTAGCTTTAGCGTTGCTTTTCACCTCTTGTTTTACCTCAATGGTAGGTTTGGGATGGATAACATCAAGCAGTTCCACGTCGAAAATCAGGGTGGCGTAAGGTGGAATGACTCCTCCGGCTCCACGTTCGCCATATCCTAAGTTATAAGGTATAAACAAGCGGTATTTTGATCCTACGTTCATTAGTTGCAGTCCTTCTGTCCAACCTTTTATTACCTGGTTCAGCACAAATTTGATAGGTTCGCCACGATCTACCGAGCTATCGAACTTAGTACCATCAATCAACGTTCCGGTGTAGTGCACCTTTACCGTGTCGGTAGCTTCGGGTTTAATCCCGTTTCCCGGTGTCAGTACCTGATACTGTAATCCGGTAGGAGTGCTGTTAACACCTTCTTTTGATTTGTTTTCTTCGAGGAATTTGAGGTTAGCTTCTTTTTTTGCTTCAGTTTCTTTGCTTTGTTCTTTGGCAATGAAATCCCGAAAATATTTGTTGGCAAACTCTTGTTTGAACAAAGTGGAATCGCCTTTAAATGAAGCAACAAATCCCTGTATGATAAGGTCTTTGTTGTATTTCCCACCCGGAATGCTTTTAATATTCTTGCTGAAATCGCCACCCATGTTAACGCCGAGCGCGTAGCTCATGGAGTCCACGCTATTGGTAAAAACAGCCGTGGGTTTTGCTTCTTCTTCGTTTGTTTTTTTCTTTTTATCTTTTGCCTGAACAGAAGTTACTGCAACGGAGGCAACAAGCAGAAATAAGAGAGCTTTTTTCATAAAAATCTTATTTTTAAAATTATTTTGAACAATGATTATACAATATCAAGAAGTTCCACTTCGAAAACGAGCGCGGAGTGCGGTCCAATGTGCTGGCCGGCTCCTTGAGCGCCATAAGCGAGATCGGAAGGGATAAAAAGTTTCCATTTCGAGCCTAAAGGCATAAGTTGCAACGCTTCCACCCATCCTTTGATGACTTGTGTAACGCCAAAAGTGGCCGGCTCACCGCGCCGTACCGAACTGTCGAATACAGTTCCATCGATCAAAGTGCCGTGGTAGTGTACTTTTACCTTATCGCTTGCTTTGGGGGTTAGCCCTGTTCCTTTATGAATGATTTCGTACTGAAGTCCGCTGGGTAGGGTAACTACTTCCGAACGTTTTCCGTTTTCGGCCAAAAATGCTTTTCCTGCTTCTTTTGCATCCTTTCCGGCATTTTCCTGTAGTTCCTGAAAAAATTCGTTGATAACTGATTGTGCTTCCTGGTAACTGATTTCGGTAGGTTTGTTTTCCATTACGTCCTGAATGGCTTTGGCAAATGCTGAATAATCCAATTTTGATATTCCGCTGTTCAATAAATTGTTACCTAAGCTCATTCCTAACGCGTAACTGATTTTCTCCATTCTTTCTTTTTTTTGTCTGTAATGAAATTTTTAATTTTTAAGTAAAATAAAAAGCGTCTGCAAAGATAGCTGATTTAATGGATTATAGCATGTTAATTATTTAAAAATTCATCGGGCGGTAACCACGATGGGTATTTTCAACTCTTTGTGAACTCCATTGTTAATGTTAAGAATCTCAATATAAACCATGTAAATGCCAATATCGGCTATATTGTTTTTCGATGTTTTACCGTCCCAGGCAAAGAATCCGTCTGCCCCCAGCAAAAAATTCGAGGCAATCTGGCTTACTTTTTCTCCCGCACCGTTAAAAATTATCATTTTCGCAACTGTCCAGCCGCTTTCGGCCGTGTGATACCTGATAAAACAAACATCGTTATAACCATCGTTGTCGGGCGAAAAAGCTTCGGGATCGATAGTAAATATTTTATCCACAGCGTTGTCGTTTACCACATCGCGGTATTGTGAATTTTTATAACCCGGAGTCCCGTAATAAACCTCGGATGCCGCCGAGTGCCACGATGATGGGTTGATGGCCGGCAATTCAGGGTTAATCTTCTCAAGAGATACGTTTCTATCATTTTTTATCAATACAAAATGCCATTTTTCGGAATAGGCTATCTCATCATAAATAGTATCTCTGGTTGAATTAGTTAGGATAACCGAAGCGCTGTCGTTGTTCAGTGAGTTCCATTTTGAAGTTGACAAAACAGTTGCTGTATCGGGGGTGTGGTAGTGTTTGATAATTTTTCCGGCATCCAGGGTAAGTGCCAGGTAGTGGTGAGGTAAAATCATCGCCGGCTGAGGAATGGCAAATCCGCTGTTGAGCGAACCATCCGTTTTCCGGGTAGTTACAATCAACCCTCCCAAATCAATTAATTTGTCAGATGTATTCGCTATTTCCACATATTCTTCGTTGTCGTCCGATGCATTGGGCATTATTTCGTTCCAAACAATATCGCCTATAACCGGATGTTCGGTGATCCCAAATGTTCTGACTTTGTCTTCGAGCGAATTCCCTGATCTGTCTTTTATCCCTTCCGAGGTAAGTTCATAAACGATTCCTCTTTCAAATTCGACACCGAAAGTGAGGATGGTGGATGTTTTATCAGCGGCAATTTCTACGGCGCTTGCGGTTCCTATGCCATTGTTTACTGTGAAAATGGCATCCGAAAAATCGATAGGTTCCGAAAAATTTAGCTGAATTCTATTGGGTGGAAGTAATGTGAAGGATGTGATTTGCGGTGGAGTGTTGTCAGTCGCTTTTTCGCCGGTAACGCTAATGTCATCGAAAAAAAAATCTGATCCGGTAGTGGATGTGTTCGAATAGAGCAACCCGAAATATCCGCTTTGCGTGAAGGTATTGTTCTGGACAGAGCCTTCGGTAACAAATTCCGTTTCGGCAGGCAGCTTGCTGTACAGTGTAAAATTCCCTGAGACGTCGCGCGTAACCTTTATCACAATGTCCACGGGGTTACCATCGGTACGTTTGTCCACCCCATCAATAATTTTGGTTTTAGTAGTTCCTTTTTGTTGAAAAAGAGATACTTCATCGTTGGTTCCACCTACCTGAACGTAGTAACCGTTGCAGCCGGATGTTACATCTGCCTTATCTGAAACAATATACACGGCGGCATAATTAGAGGCTGATGTAGTGTAAGTTACCCTGATCCGACATTGCCAAACGGCATTGTCGATGGCCTCGGAAGGTGTAAAAAGATACGATACGGAAGCGGATGTGGCTGACGATTGAAGTTCGAGCGATGAATTGACAATAAAATTTGTTGTGATCCCCGTCCATGCAGGATTTTCGGTAAAATTGCCATCCGAAAAGGATTCGCTTACCTGAGCAAATAAGTAAGCGGGCAGAAAAATGATAAAAATCAACAGTGTTTTTTTCATAAGGCTATAAAATTAGGTGTAAATGAATTACCTTTGCAAAACTTTTTGGTTTGGATTATCTTGCAATTATCTTGCAAATATAAATGATTTTTTCAAACCAAAATATTATCAATAAATTAATTTTAAACAAACAAAACAATGAGAGTAGCTATTGTGGGTGCCAGTGGTGCCGTAGGACAAGAATTTTTGCGTGTTTTAGCCGAACGCAACTTCCCATTGACTGAACTGAGTTTGTTTGGTTCGTCGCGAAGTGCAGGAAGTGTTTACGAATTTGGTGGTAAAAAGTTAACCGTCAAAGAGCTTAAACATGGCGACGACTTTAAAGGTATCGATTTGGCTTTCACCTCTGCCGGGGCAGGCATTTCGAAAGAATTTGCCGCCGACATTACTAAATATGGTGCTATAATGATTGATAACTCGAGCGCTTTCCGTATGGAAGAAGATATTCCGCTTGTAGTTCCCGAAGTAAACGCCCCGGATGCTAAAGTTCGTCCGCGCGGAATTATAGCCAACCCTAACTGCACCACCATTCAGATGGTAGTTGCGTTGAAGGCCATTGAAAGCCTGTCGCACATCAAACGGGTGCATGTATCCACTTATCAGGCCGCCAGTGGCGCTGGAGCCGCGGCAATGGATGAGCTGGCGCTTCAATACAAGCAAATTGCAAGTGGCGAACCTGTTACAGTAAGCAAATTTGCTTATCAGCTGGCATACAACCTGATTCCTCAGGTAGATGTATTCACCGATAACGGTTACACCAAAGAGGAGATGAAAATGTACAACGAAACACGGAAAATCATGCATTCGGATGTGGAAGTAAGTGCTACCTGCGTACGTGTCCCGGCGCTCAGGGCTCATTCCGAATCGGTTTGGGCTGAAACCGAATGTCCTATCAGCGTGGAAGAGGCGCGTGCCGCTTTCGAAAAAGCCGAAGGAGTTGTGGTGATTGATAATCCGGCCGAAAAACAGTACCCGATGCCTTTGTTCCTCTCGGGAAAAGATCCGGTTCACGTAGGCCGTATCCGTAAAGATCTTTCGAATCCCAATGGTATCACTTTCTGGTGTGTGAGCGACCAGATTAAAAAAGGGGCAGCCCTCAATGCCGTGCAGATAGCCGAGTATCTTATTGCAGAAGGCGATTTGAAATAAGAGGTTCATATAAAAATACTGACATGAATGGCAGCCGGCGAAAAATCCGACTGCCATTTTTTTGTACCCCGAAAACAGCTCGGATTCTGTTAAACTTTCTAAAATCAATACTATAATCCAGGAAATCTTGTTTTTTATACAGAAAGAGTTCTTTAGTTACATTTTTTGGAATATATTTTGTTAAATAAATTAGCGAAGATTAAACTATTGACATATATAGTTGTCTTAATTTTATTGAAACGAAATAAATTACGGTGAAAATGCCGTGGGGAGAATGAATATTCCCCGTTAAGAGAATAAAAGTTTGTACTCTATAAAATTTAAATGGTATGAAGGTGTTTAAAATCCCGTTGTTAAGTTTTGCTATCGTGCTGGCTGCTTTTTTTACTTCCTGTAAATCCGACGAAACCACAGATGCCGATGCCCTGACATCCACCGCCCAGTATGAGGTGAAAACGGCGGGCATGAGCGATGAAATTGTCATCGAAACAGATGATTATATAAATAATGTTCAACGGGCAGGTTTCTCGGCCGCACCGTCCATCAACAAAAAAGATACTTTCCCTATAGTTACCGTGGACAAACCTGATACCCTTAATTTCCCGAAAACAATTACCATTGATTTTGGTACAACAGGTGTAGTAACCAAAAGAGGAAATTCACTGAAAGGTAAAATCATAGTGGTACTTACCGGAAAAATGAACATTATAGGAAGTACCCGGTCCGTATCTTTCAATGGTTTTTCTATCAACAACAATGTGGTAGAAGGGACAAAAACCGTGATATTCAGTGGATACACTGATGATATGCATCCTTACTGGACTATAAATTCGAATTTGGTAGTTACATTCACCGATGGACAGGTGTTTACATGGAATTCGCAGCGTATTCGCGAAAGAATTTCGGACAACAATACTCCCCTGCGATTTTGGGATGATAAATATGCCATTACCGGTTCGGCCTATGGTACCGATAAGGATGGAGATGATTACAGTATCCTGATTGATGGAAACAATCCGCTGATATTGGATGGTGGTTACCCGTTTTTTGTAAAAGGTACGATGACTGTTACTATTGGTAAACGAAACTTAATTATCGATTATGGTGATGGGGCAAAAGACAACAAGGCGACGGTAACCGTCGGTGGTGTTACAAAGGAAATAAATATGGGTCGATAAAACAATTGGTGATCAAAATATACATAAAAAAACTACTGAGATTTCTTTCAGTAGTTTTTTTTTGGCGGGTCAGTCATCGTTCAGCAAGTCGGGTCGCAATTGTCGGGTTCGTTCTACCGATTGGTCGTGCAACCACTTTTCGATGTTGGCCTGATGGCCCGAGAGAAGGATATCAGGGACTTTCCAACCGTTGTATTCGGCAGGACGGGTATAAACCGGTGGTGCCAGCAGGTTGTCCTGGAACGAGTCTGATAAGGCTGATGTTTCATCGCCTATGGCGCCGGGCAGCAGGCGAACAATGGCATCAGTCATTATGGCAGCGGGCAGTTCGCCACCCGTCAGTACATAATCACCAATGGTTAACTCTTTGGTAATAAAGTGTTCGCGTATCCGGTGGTCAATTCCCTTGTAGTGTCCGCACAATATCATCAGATTGTTACACAAAGAGTAACGGTTGGCTGTTTTCTGGTTGAATTTTTCCCCATCGGGCGAGGTGTAAATAATTTCATCATATTCCCGTTCCGACTTCAGGAGCGAGATGACCTTGTCGATCGGTTCTATCTGTAACACCATTCCCGCGCTGAATCCAAAGGCATAGTCGTCCACCCGCCGGTGTTTGTCCTGCGTGTAGTCCCTTAAATTATGAACGTGAATTTCCACCAGTCCTTTATCTCTGGCGCGTTTCACTATGGAGTAATTCAGCGGACTCTCGAGTAATTCCGGTACGGCTGTTATGATGTCAATACGCACAATAATCGGTTTTAATCAATAATCAGGTAATATTCAGATTTCACGGATCAACTCTTTCATGATCAAAGTCATGAGTGGTTGTACGGAATTTCCAATTTCCTGCACTTCCTCATGTGTTACTTCAATAATTTTTCCGGGTACACCCAGATCGGTAATGATGGAAATACCGAAAACCTTCATCCCTGAATGGTTGGCCACGATTACCTCGGGAACCGTACTCATTCCTACGGCATCGCCACCAATAATCCGGAAGTATTTGTATTCCGATGGGGTTTCGAAAGTCGGGCCGGTAGTTCCCACATACACGCCTTCCACCACCCTGATGTTGTTGCGTTTGGCTATTTCTTTGGCTTTCCGTACAAGTTCTTTGTCGTAAGCTTCGCTCATGTCGGGGAAACGGGGTCCCAGTTCCTTGAAGTTTTTCCCGCGCAGCGGATGTTCAGGGAAAAGGTTGATATGGTCGGTAATGATCATCAGGTCGCCGATTTCAAAATCAGGATTCATTCCTCCCGATGCGTTCGACACCAGTAAAAAGTCAATATCCAGCGCTTTCATTACCCTTACCGGAAATGTTACGGCTTTCATGTCGTATCCTTCGTAATAATGGAAACGGCCCTGCATGGCCAGCACTTCTATTCCGCCCAGTTTTCCAAGAATGAGTTTCCCACTGTGCCCTTCGACGGTAGATAGGGGAAAATTCGGAATGGTTTCGTACGGTATTTCAGTTTTGTCGGTGATCTGAGTAACCAGATTTCCGAGGCCTGTGCCCAATATAATTCCCACTTTGGGCTGAGTGGTTATTTTCGACCGCAGGTAGTCAGCGGTTTCTTTGATTTTTTCTAACATAGTTTTTAATTTTATCTATAAAAATGTTTTGCCCGTTATTCAGTATCGAAACTGTAATCGGGAGAGCAAAGATATATTTTTTTAATGAATCGGGAAATTGATGATCCGAAAATAGTCGGGCCGCGTCTTTTTCCGTTACTACAATCGCTTTGTTTTCTGCTTTTATGTTTCCAAACTTTGAAGCAATTTTTTCATAATCCTTAACATTGAAATGATGATGGTCGGCGTAGGATAAAACATTGGTATTCCATTCTTTTTCTTTAAAATACCGGATGATGGATGAGTTAGATACAATGCCGGTAACCAACAGTATATCGGTGATTTTTGTTATATCCACATCGGATGCCTGAAAAACGGGTTTCAGGTTCTGATAAGTGTATGTCGAAAAAAACAACTGCTGATGAGGTTTCGGATCTATTTTCCCGGAAATGATATCCATGTTCTCAACCGAAATATCTTCAGGGCATTTTGTTACAACAATAATATCAGCCCTGCGGTAGCCTCGGCTGCTCTCCCTCAGCCGTCCGGCTGGCAGCAGGCAGTCGTCGGTAAACAAACGGTCGAAAGCGGTAAGCAGAATATTGAGCCCCGGCTTCACATAACGATGCTGAAAGGCATCATCGAGAAGGATAACATCGGTTTCAGGACGTACATCTAGCAGTGTTTTAATTCCATGTACCCTTTTTTCATCAACCGCTACGGCTATATCGCTGTTTTTATTGTAAATCTGGAAAGGCTCATCGCCAATGGTGGCGGCTGTGGCATTCTCATCGGCCAGAACAAACCCTTTCGTTTTTCTTTTATATCCGCGACTCAATACAGCCGTGGCGAAGTGGAATTTTAAAAACGAAATAATAAACTCGGTATGAGGGGTTTTGCCGGTTCCACCCACTGCCAGATTGCCTACAGAGATGACCGGTATGCTGAATTGTTCGGACTTGATTAACCCCGAATCGAAGAACCTGTTTCGGAAAAATGTGATGAGGAAATAGATTCCCGAAAATGGCAATAATAATATTTTAAGAAATTTGTTTTTCAATTTTACCAACAGATTTACGGCACCGGATCGTAACCGCTTCCACCCCATGGATGACAACTGGATATTCGTTTCACCGACAGCCACCCCCCTTTGAAAATACCATGTTTCCGAATGGCTTCGATGGTATATTGGGAGCAAGTGGGAGTATAACGGCAGCGAGCCGGAAACAGTGGCGAAATGCTGTATTTGTAAAAATAAACCGGCAACAGAAACAACCATCTGACAGCTGTTTGCAACGCATTCGTATGTTTGTTGTTTGTATTCATTTTTTGTTGTCCTAAGTTATTTCACATCCGATTTTATCAAGAGCCGCTTTCAGTTTTCGCTCAATAAGGCCGTAGGCGGCTTCGGTATCGGCAACGTACTGAAACGCGATCGAAACGAAAGTATTAGCATCTGAGGCTTTATCGAAAAGTTCGTGTTTGTTCAGCCTGTATGCTTCACGCATCAATCTTTTGATGCGGTTGCGGTGAACAGCCCTTTTGAACTTCTTTTTCGGAACGCTTACCAGCACTTGTACCGCGGGTTGTTTGTTGCCGCCGTCAATGGTTGAGGTTTCATTTTCCAACAGATAAACCACCCTTATCGGATAAACTATAAAAGCGTTTCCGTTTGTAAAAAGCCGGTCAATTTGTTTTTCGCTTTTCAGGTGTTCCTGTTTCGGAAATTTGTTTGGGGTTCTTTCCATTACTCGGTAAAAAATTATCCCAAAAGTAAAGAAAATCTTCGATACTTTCGGGATAACAGATATTTTATTCTAAATTTGGCTCTTTCTTACTTTTTGTTTTTCTTAAGAAGGTCTTTCAGGAAACTGTCCAAAGCCATTGTCATCGAAGGTAAACCCGGTTGCGGGGCTTCCAGGTCAAGTCTCAATCCGGCATCTTTAACCGCTTGCGCAGTTGCGGGTCCAAATGAACATATCTGAATTTCGCCTTGTTGAAAATGGGGGAAGTTTTTCATCAAGGAAGCGATCCCCACCGGGCTGAAGAATATCAACATGTCGTAGTTGAACTCTTCCTCGCTGCCAAAATTATTACTTACCGTGCGATACATAACCGCCTTGTTGTAAAATATCTTCGCGCCGTCGAGAATGGCCAGAGTGTCTTCATTCTGAACATTGGAAGTAACAAAAAGGAACTTCTCTTCAGCATGCTTGTTCAGCACCGTAACTAAATCGGGAAATTTGCCGGTGGGGCTGAAAAAGACCTTGCGTTTCCGGTATTGAATGTAGCGTTGCAGGTACAAAGCCACTGTTTCCGAAACACAGAAATACTTCATGGTTTCGGGGATGGTTACCCTCATTTCTTCACATAAACGGAAAAAATGATCGATGCCATGACGCGCGTTGAAAATAATAGCGGTATGGTCGGTTACCGAAATTCGCTGAGTCCTGAATTCTTTTGCCGAAATAGGTTCAACTTTAATGAACGGACGAAAATCAATTTTAACACCGTATCTCTCGCTTATGTCGTAGTAAGGCGATTTTTCTGTCGTAGGCTGCGGCTGCGAGACTAATATCTTTTTAATTTTCAAAGCTGTAATTATATAATATTCGACTTTTTATATGATCAAACCATAAAGATGGAATAACCCAATTAATGGTAAAATTTCGAGGGTGCAAAGATACAACATTATGTAAAAAAAACTGATAAATTTTTGAAAAAAAATTTGAAAAATTTTTATTATAATCATGTTGGCTGCTGCTATACAGAGTAATATGGCTGCTATCCCGGCAATGGGATAAGCCGCTCCGAATGAATAAATCTGGATGATAAGCAATGGGAAAAGGGTGATGCCCAGAAAAGAAATTACATCAAAATAACTTTCTTTAGCAATTTTGGTGGTTGACCTGTCGAAAAAAACATATCCGATCACATCCATTAATAACGATTTTACAAAAATAAAGAGAACTGTTGTTCCAAAAATTTTTATAAACGTGGTGAAATTGAAGTTATTCCCGGGGACGTAGAGTAAAAAATAGATGTATAGCGAAATGGCGCCGATAGCGAATATCACAAAAAAGCTACGGTAACGGGAGTCGAAAACAGTGCTTTTACTGAAAATACTTGAGCGTTTTTTCAGTTGGAAATAGTTTTTAATAGATTCGAAAATAAAACTACCCGAACGTGAAGCTGCCCAGATAAACAGTGCGAATAATATTAATATATAACAAAATACCCACGATTCGCTTTTGGGGCTCGAAGGTAGCGGTTGTCCCGGTTTCCCCTTCGGTACCACAATAACCGTTTTCTTTACTTTACTTTTCCTGATGGAGTCGGCACGTTGAATAGAATCAGCCCGAAAAACGGAGTCGGCTTTGTGAATAGAGTCGGTTCGTAAAACAGAATCGTTCCGAAGTTGTTCGTACTTCGGATGCTCCTTTGCTTTATGAATTTTTTTAACAGCAAGGTTTTCTGTGTGTTGCTTCAGCGAGTCGGTTTGTTGCATCTACAGGAATTTATATTGCAGCAAATTTGCGTTCATTTTTATCCCAGTGAGGGGCGGTGGCAATAGCCGGAAGCACTTCCTCGGGGTTTTCCACCACTTGCCACATGCCAAGGTGTTTTTCCCGCATGAAATTTTCGGCAGCAGCTTTGTCCAGCATTTCAAGCAATGGATCAAAATATCCATCGGTGTTGAGAATAATGATGGGCCGGGTAAAGAGCCCAAGTTGTTTCCATGTGATTACCTCAAGAAGTTCTTCAAGGGTGCCGCAGCCGCCTGGCAACGCTACAGCCGCATCGGACATCATGGCCATTTTTTGTTTCCGTTCGTGCATTGTTTCTACCAGTATCAGTTCATCCAGTTCGGTGTGGTTCCATTCGGCTTCGCACATGAAGCGGGGAATCACGCCCGTTACTTTTCCTCCGGCATTCATTACACTATCGGCCAGCGCTCCCATCAGGCCCATGTTTCCACCTCCGTAAACAAGCTTAACTCCGTTGGTGGCAAAGATTTTACCCAACTCTTCGGCCGCCTTGAAATAGGATGTTTTTACTTTCGAACTCGATGCACAATATACACAAACCGTTGCCATAAACATACTGAATGAAATTCACTGCAAAATTACAGAAATCTTTTGTATATTTGATGTTTTAAAAAACAGATAAAACATAAATGATACTGATAACAGGAGCTACCGGGCTTGTAGGCGGACATTTGATTCGCCGTTTGCTACAAACTACTGGCAGGGTGGTGGCTCTTCGACGCGCATCGGCTGATACCGGGGCGCTTGAAACCATTTTCCGCTTTTATGGCGATGACCCCCATGATTACCTTAAAAAGATCGAATGGCGAACAGGTGATGTTCTTGATGCCGATTCGCTGAATGTTGCTTTCGAAGGAATTTCCGAAGTGTATCATTGCGCCGCGTCAGTAGGATTTGGAATGGGCGCTGCGGTAATTCGTCCGAATGTGGAAGGTACCCGGAACATGGTGCAGGCGGCTTTGAAAGCAAAGGTAAAGAAATTCTGCTTCGTCAGCTCCATAGCATCGCTTGGACAGCCGGAGATGGGCAATGGTATAGTTACCGAAACTTGTCAGTGGAACGATAAACCGGATGTTTCGTATTACTCTCAGAGTAAATATTTATCGGAAATGGAAGTGATGAAAGGGGTAGAAATGGGATTACCCGCCATCATTGTCAATCCGGGCATTATCCTTGGCGTATCGGGCAAACGCTCGGGCAGTTCCGAATTGTTTTACCGGACGAAACGGGGGTTTTGGTTTTATGCCAATGGGGGATCGGGTTACGTGGATGTCCGGGATGTAGCGTTGTGCATGACCACGTTGATGGAGCAGGAATGTTTCGGCGAAAGGTTTATTTTGGTAAGCGAAAACGTGGATAATAAAACACTGCTGGGACTAATTGCCAATGGCCATGGCAACAGAAGTCCATTTATTTTGCTTAGCGATAAGTTCCTGTTGGTTGCGGGAGCCGTTGTGGAGTTTTTAGCACGTCTCGCAGGTCGTGAAGCGCCTTTCAGCCGAAGTTACGCGCGGGTGTTGACACATTTTCAACGTTACTCGAATGAAAAAATCATCAACCGAACCGGCGTCGTTTTTATCCCGATCGAAAAAACAATCGGCGATATTTTAAAAGGTTCTCATTGGGCATTGTAAAAATTGCTTTTACAAACGATTAAGTATGTGGAATAAAATAATACCATAAATTTTTGATACTCCACTCAGCGAAGTTCCTTTCCTCAGGAGTCCTGATAGCGATGAGGGATGAGGGAGAAGCAATATCTTGAAATACAATATTTATTTGTAATAACTTAAGGTACAGCTTATATTTATAAATTAATGAATTTTTTTTCTTTTCCATAGGATTTTTTTGTCTCGAATTTGTTATAAAACAGTTGGAGTTGAATTTAACTTTTATTTAACCGAATTTAAATACATGTAAAAATTAAGAAAATGAGTAAAGTTCTTGTTTTAGGCGCGGGAATTGCCGGCCATACGGCAGCTCTTATCGCGAAAAGGAAACTGGGGAAAAAGCATGATGTGATCGTCGTAAGTCCCAACAGTAATTATCAGTGGATTCCTTCGAATATCTGGGTTGGTATGGGATTAATGAAACCCGACCAGGTGAAATTTGAATTAGCCCCTGTGTACAAACGCTTGGGTGTTGAATTCAGGCAAGCTGCGGCAGTTTCGATACATCCCGAAGGGGATGAACGAACTGAAAAGGGATATGTAACTATCAGGTACGTGGCTCCAGGGGATAAAGAAAAGGAAGAAAACATCGATTACGATTTTCTGATTAACGCCACTGGGCCTAAGTTGAACTTTGCCGCCACCGAAGGGCTTGGCCCCGAAAAATTTACCAATTCGGTTTGTACTTATCAACATGCTGCTCAGGCATGGGAGCATTTGAAAACATGTTTTCAGAAAATGGAACGGGGGGAAAAGCAGCGCATACTTGTGGGCACCGGGCACCCTATGGCAACCTGTCAGGGAGCCGCTTTTGAATACTCGCTTAATGTAGCTTTCGAAATTAAAAAAAGGAAACTGGATCAGTTTGCCGAAATTATTTGGATTTCAAACGAATATGAATTGGGCGATTTCGGAATGGGAGGCGCTTATGTGAAACGGGGTGGCTATATAACTCCAACTAAAATTTTCGCCGAATCAATTTTCAAGGAATACAACATCCGCTGGATAGTGGGAGCGGGAGTGAAAAAAGTGGAGAAGAATCTGGTACACTACGAAACTCTGGATGGTGAGTCGCACACGTTGGATTTTGATTTTGCCATGCTGATACCCGGATTTGCCGGAGCCGGAATGAAAGCTTTCAACAAGAGAAACGAAGACATCTCCTCGACGGTGTTTGCCGCCAACGGTATGATGAAGGTGGATGCCGATTACAATCCGAAACCTTACGAGGAGTGGTCGGCCAACGATTGGCCTGTTATTTACCAATCTCCTTTTTACGATAACGTTTATGCCGCAGGAATAGCTTTTGCTCCTCCCCATCCCATATCGAAACCAATGGTCAGCAAAAACGGAACCCCCATCTATCCCACACCTCCCCGTACCGGAATGCCCTCGGGTGTAATTGGAAGGATTGTGGCCGAGAATATTGCAGAAAGAATAAAAACAGGTACTAACGAACATCGGCACAAGGCTTCGATGGCTTGCATGGGCGCCGCTTGTATCATTTCCTCGGGGTACGGAATCACCCGGGGACAGGCTGCGGTAATGACCGTGAACCCTATAGTCCCCGATTGGGATAAATACCCTAAATGGGGAAGGAATATCAACGATACCGTAGGTGAAATTGGTATTGCCGGACACTGGATGAAGTTATTTATGCATTATATGTTTTTGTATAAGGCTAAAGCTCTTCCTTTTTGGTGGCTGATTCCCGAATAAAGCATCTAAAAAACAAAACCCAAACATAATGAAATAGGCATAGTTTTGTAAATCTGCTGCTGCTTGGAAGAATAAGCGATTTACGCGTTACATGCCAATTAAAAATCAATTATCATCACATGAAACGAGCATGTAAATACTTTACAGCCAAGATAATGATAATATTAGCATGCGAGTTCTCCCGTCAAGTCGGGACAAGCTTTACACCATTAAAAAAAACAATTATTACCGTATGAAAACAGATATTGAAAAAACAATTCCTTATAGCGAAATGTCCTATGCCACTTTGCCAACAAGTAAAACCAAATTCTGGCGGCATTTCGTCCCGTTGCAAATCATTCGTTTTTTTGTTCTGAATCTGAAAATAATGAAAATTGTTGTTGGAGGACATTCTTAAAACAACAATAATTTGAAATTAACCTGAATCCCGGATAAGAAATATTTAAAAAGGTTAGCGTAGTTGAATAATTATTGCTATATTTATAGTTGAAAATCAAATAAATAAGCAATAAAAAGTGGGTTATTCTAATCGTGTCCTGTCGCATATATTTATTCAATGAGCAAGGAATGGCGCTGGTTCGTGGAATTTTTGGAATTCCACCTAAGAATATTATATCCATAGAATTCGGGATTGTATTCCAGATTTAAAAATCCGTAGAATAAAGTTACGGCAGGGTTCCAAAATCCGCCAACCAATACGGAATTTACGGCTATTAAAGAGCATATCCGGAAGGATGAAGTAGGTGTTTTAGTAAAATTTGTTTATATTGTGTCATACAGCTCTGATTTAAAAAGCTTAATGGCTATGTTTAATTACTCAAGTTATGAAGCAGCTCAGCCATTTTCGTTGTTCAAGTATTAATAAAATAGTCCGGACGTTAGTAGTACTAATGGTTCCTTTTATAGGATATTCCTGTAAATACACTTTATGTTATCAATCCAGGTATCTTTCGGATAGTTTCGAAAACAAAGGCATCGGACTGGATTCATTGATTAATGTCAATGGATTATATATTCATAATGATTGATTATTAATTAGTTAAAACAAAAACAGTGAATCTCAAGGTCTCGCGCAAAAAAATAGTGATTCAACCTCAATTTTGGTTCAATCTTTCGGAATTTCAGCAGCAAATATTCTGGTTTTTTGTAGTTTGACCTGTTGGTTGCGAGTGAATGGGGTATTACACGTATGTGCCGTTGTTTGTCGATAGTAGTGTGTACGTTCCGTAAAACTCTTGTCAAAATCTTTAAATTTATTTTAAAATGGGATAAGATTAACATCGATTATATACATTTGCATTCAAAAATGATTATAGTTTTTCGTTCAATACAAAAATGTCAATGGAAAAGCTCTTTTTATTTCTCGGACAGTTTCTGAATCTGACGGATGCTCTTCGGGAAGCCCTGCTTTCAAAAATATATATTCAAAAGGTAAAAAAAGGAGATGTAATTGTTTCGGAAGGTAAAGTATGTAATCAGTTGTTTTTTATCAGAAAAGGATTCCTTCGGGGATACCATTGTGAAAATGGCAAAGAAATAACTACCTGGTTTGGCTTTGAGAATGATTTTGCAACATCAACTTATTCTTTTATTTCCCGTAAAACAGGTCTTGAAAACATAGAGGCTGTTGAAGACAGCACGCTGTACGTTATATCTCATCGGGATTTAACAGAGATTTATCAAAATTTTCCTGAGTTTAATTATGTTGGCAGGCTACTTACCGAACGATATTATGTTGATCTGATGGAGCGGACTCTCCTGCTTCAATATCAATCGGCTGGAGAAAACTACCGGCAGTTTGTTGAAACACACCCGCATATTCTAATGAGAGCCTGTTTAGGTCATATTGCATCGTATCTTGGCATATCACAAGAGACACTGAGCCGTATCCGGGCAAAAAAAATGCCTTAACGTTGTTTTTTTTTGACTTTTATCAAAATCCATGTAGTATATTAATGCGAATTTTGTATTTTATAAAAGAGACTTTGTACAAGGGAAAAATAAAATACTGATGTGCTAAATACAATGTGGCAGGCAAATGGATGATCTTAATAACTATTCAGGTAACTTCTACATATGAAAGCAGGATCCTTTCTTTGCCATATCCAAGAGAAAAATATTATCCTTGTTGCTTTATGTTTGTTTTGTGCCGATATTTTGTTTTTTTATTGATCGTATGAGCTATTCCGTATTGAAAGATAGGGAAATCCAATGGTTGTGTTTTATGAATCTTATGTTATTTAATTACTTACTATTTAAAAAATGAAGAGAGCTGAATCAACTGATAAAAAAACAGTTGTCGATATTCTGACGAGATCTTTTGTTAATGATCCTCACATCAATTTTTTGCTGGAAAAATCTAAAAACAAAAATAAGATGAGAATTATTATGGAGTATGTTTTTGAAGAGTCATTCAATAAAGGAGAAATTTATATAACAGATGACGATTCCGCTGTCGCGTTATGGAACACATCGGCAAAGGAAAAAATAAATCTGAAATATATTTACCGGAACCTCTCCTTTTTGTTTCAAATAGGAATCCAATCTACAATGCGTATCCTGAAAACAGATAAGCTGGTAAACATGAGCCACACTCAAAAGGAACAATTTGCCCAGCTTTATACCATCGGGGTCCTTCCCGAAAGCCGGGGAAAAGGATATGCCCGTAAAATGATTGAGTTTATGGAAGATAATCTTCGGAAAACCAGGGCTACAATATATCTTGAAACCGCAAACATTACGAATATAGGCATTTATAATAAGATAGGATTTCACACCTTTCAGGTGATCCGGGTTGATGGGCACAAATTATTTTGCATGAAAAAAGATTTTGAGTAGGTTGTTTCTTCGGACGGCGACAGGCCGATGTAAGTTCTGATTGTTTTTCGAATATCTTCAGGGTGGGCTGATCAAAAGAAAACGTAAATGTCAACCCTTTTTCTTCATAATAAAAAATGGGTGTGATTTTGACTCACACCCAACAGTTTTATCCTTTCCTCCTTTCGTTCGGGAACAGGAGTCCCGAGCAACAGAAAAACAAGGATCCGACAATTGTTCGCTAAACAGAACAGCGAACACCGTCATCGCTTTAAACAACACAAAACATTAACAACCATTAGAATAAGTTTCGCCATAAAAATAGGCAATACCGTTATCGTTTATCCGGTTTATCCGGAATAATATATTCAACAAAAGCTTCCATGGCTTCGTACGAAGCCAGCCCCAAACGGGTATAAAGGTTAGCCGTCGTTTGGTTTCTCTCTTCGGCGCGCTGCCAAAACAGCCGTTCGTCGTTGCCAAGAAACGGCGCGCTTTCCATCTGCGACTGATGTTTCAGTATCGAATTTCTTTTCCGTCGGAGTTGTTCGGGGCTAATGGGTACGGCCATTTCAATATGGTCGATTTCCCACTCGGCCCAGGCGCCGCGGTACATCCATATCCGGCACTCTTTCATCCACTCTTTTCCGCTAAGTTCGTGCAGGGCAGCCAGCGCGGCATCCAAACAAACTTTATGGGTTCCGTGAGGGTCGGCCAAGTCGCCTGCCACAAACACCCGATGCGGTTGTACTTCGTCAAGCAACCCGATGACTTTATGTATATCCACATCCGCCAGTTTGCCTTTCTGGGCCTTTCCGGTTTCATAAAACGGAAGATCCAGAAAATGAACCTTTTCGGATTCCATTCCCATATACCGGCATGCCGAAAGTGCCTCTTCCCTCCGAATATGAGCTTTGATATAGAGCACATCACGGGTATCCATGTCGCCCGGTTTTTTTTCTTCATTTAAAAAACGGAGAATTCCAGCATATTTATCCCGATCGTTTTTCTCACCATTCGTATCAGCAAAATAACCGGTTACCTTCCGCATCAACGACACATAGCGAATGACTTCATCATCGCCCACCGCGATGTTTCCTGAAGTTTGATACGCCACATGCACATCATGATGTTGTTCCAACAGGCGCTGGAAAGTTCCTCCCATCGAAATAACATCATCATCCGGATGAGGGCTGAATATCAGTACTTTCTTCGGATAAGGCTTGGCACGTTCGGGACGATGGGTATCGTCGGCATCAGGTTTTCCTCCCGGCCATCCAGTAATCGTATGCTGCAAATCGTTGAAAATTTTTATATTTACATTATAAGCCGAACCGTACAACGCCAGAAGTTCATCCAATCCGTGTTGGTTATAATCTTTATTGGTCAGTTTCAGTATGGGTTTGCCGGTTTCGTTGCAAAGCCACACGATAGCGCGCCGTATGAGCTTGTCGTTCCACTCGCAGGGTCCTACAAGCCACGGGTGGCTGATCCGGGTCAGGTTTTGCGCCGCGTTCAAGTCGATGACCGCCATCGCGTTTTTATGCAACTGGAGGAAGGATGCCGGGACATTGTCGTTAGCTTTTCCTTCGATGATCTCTTTTAGAACGACTGATTTATGCTCGCCCCAGGCCAAAAGTATTACCTGACCGGCATTGAGCAACGTGGATAAGCCAATGGTAATGGCGCTGGCCGGAACTTCGGCCACCGAACTGTAGTAGCGTTTCAGATCGCGGCGGGATTCATTGTCGAGCAACATCAAACGCGTCATAGTGCTGACCTGCGATCCTGGCTCGTTGTAAGCCAGGTTTCCCACCAAACCCACACTTACCAGCACCATATCCAATCCATCGTGCTGCTCTATCAACTCTTCGTACCGACGGCAGAATTCATAAACATTGGAACGGTTTACCGAGACATCCGGAGTGTGGAAATTTTCCGGTTTGATATTTACTTTGTCCAACAAATGTTCGCGAAGTAATTTTGTGTTGGAATGTCCTCCGCCCTGATTGACGGGGAAGAATTCAGACACGTTGAATACTACCACATCGGCAAAACTCAGACCTTCTTCCCTGTGCATTCTCGCTAATTCGTCGTACACACCCAGGGGAGAAAAACCTCCCGACAAACCCAGGACACAACGTTCGCCTTCGGTCTCTTTTTCGCGGATCAGCGCAGCCACCTTTTGAGCAACGGCTACGGCACCTTCATCGGCATCGGCGTATATTTTTGTACGCAGTTTTTCAAACCGGGTTTGCCGGAGGCTTTCTATGGTATCACCGGGACGGTAATATCGCTCCGGTGTTTGTTCTAATGTTATTTGTGAACTTAAATCGTATTGCATGGTCAGTTAGAATTAGTATAATTAAAATTGAATCCCATCCTTTTCAGAGATGATCCATCGATGCGTTTTTCTCAATTTCTTTAAAATAGCGATAAGTTTTCACTTTTAGTTCATCGGTAGCCGATTCGTCGCACACAATGATTCCCCTTGGATGCAGTTGCAATGCCGTGATGGTCCATAAATGATTGACATTACCTTCAACGGCCTGACACAGCGCTTGCGCCTTGTTGTGTCCATTCGCAATGATCAGTACTTCAAGCGCATCCATGATTGTTCCCACACCAACGGTGAGCGCCAGCGCGGGTACTTGATGAATATCGTTGTCGAAAAAGCGTGAATTGGCCATAATCGTATCCTGCGTCAGCGTTTTTACACGTGTACGGGATTGTAACGACGAGCCCGGCTCGTTGAAAGCAATGTGGCCATCCATCCCTACACCTCCCAAAAAGAGGTGAATGCCGCCCACGGATGTAATTTTTTCTTCGTAAGCTTTGCATTCCGCCTCCAGATTGGCAGCATTTCCGTTCAGCATATTGATGTTTCCAGATGGAATATCGATGTGTTTGAAGAAATTATTCCACATGAAACTATGATAACTTTGCGGATGATCTTCCGCAAGCCCTACATATTCGTCCATGTTGAATGTAACCACGTGTTTGAATGAAACCTGTCCGCTTTCGTACAGCTTTATCAATTGATTATAGACTCCAAGCGGGGTGGAACCTGTAGGTAGCCCCAACACAAAAGGGCGATGTTCATCAGGGGCGAAATCTCTGATTTTAGCAGCAATATAACCGGCAACCCATGCCGATATACCTGAATAATCAGGCTCAATAATCAATCGCATAATTGTATTTGTTTAAAAATTTAATAACACGTCGTTGATCCGTTTCTGGTTCATTTATCCGCACTATAACTTAATGTAAATCTTTCGTTTATATAAAATATTGCCCAATAACCAACTAATGCCTACGAACATTAGCGCATAAACCAGCGAGCCGGGATAATCACCGAAAACAACGGCTATCCATTGGGTATTCACATAGCTGTAAACCGATGTCAATTGACCCTGATACAAGAAGCAGATGTTGCCAACCAGGATGTTCATCACATAGGCAACAACATATATAAACATCGGATTAACGCCAAACGATTCGAAAAACACACTCCCGCGTTTGTTTCCTTTTATATCGATAAACCAAATGAGAACGGCCAGCAATAGCGAAGCCAATCCGCTTGTAACCAGCACATAGCTTGAACTCCATATTTTTTTATTGATGGGAAAACCATAACTGATCAGGAATCCGGCGAATAAGATTATCGTTCCGAAAAGGAATAACTTTTCAATTTTAAGATGATTATCTTCCGTCCCGGCAATGATTTTACCTGCCCAAAACCCCAGCAATACATGCGCAATACCTGGTAAAACTCCCAACACGCCTTCGGGATCAAAGTGAATGATAGAACCATCAGGCAAAGCCTCGGAATACATGTGAGAAGTTCCTAAAATAACACGATCGACAACGGCAATAATACTATCGCCGGTTTCAAAAAAACTATTGGTAACGGCTATCAATATCCAGTAAAATATTAAAATAAAGCCGATTATCCAGGGAATTCGTCGGGGTTTTACCGTTAAAATAACCAATGAACCGAAAAAAGACAATAAAGCCAGCCGTTGTAAAACGCCAAGAGTCCGTACATTTCCGAAATCGGTAACCGAATGCCAGAGCTTTCCGGCAAAGGTTAACCGGGAACCGTACAGTTCATTGAAGGTGCCGTACGAATGTCCCAGCCAGTTTAGGAGCCAGCCGATCAGGAACAACAGCGCGGATCGCCGGAGCAATTTCAGAAAAGTTGCTCCCGAAAATTGGAAATTGAATTTCTTGTAAGACAGATACATGGAAACTCCCATGATGAAAATAAAAAACGGAAAAACAATATCTGTCGGGGTTAATCCGTTCCAGAGAGAATGCTCGAGCGGGACATAAATGCTGTGCTCACTGCCGGGATTGTTGACCAAAATCATTCCGGCAATGGTTACACCACGCATTACATCCAGCGATAATAAACGTGAATAAGTTGAACGCATATATTTTTTTAGTAAGTTCTAAAAACCTGAGTTTTTCATAAGTATGACTCCGTAGGAATCAGTGCCTGTTTTTCCGGTGGTTTCCAGATCTATCCGGTATTTTCCGCCTTTCGACATGCAATCTCCCGGAAGGGGGAGCTCTGTTATTGCCGTGTGTGAAAACAACGAAACAGGTTTGCTAAACACTTTGGAAAAGACAGAAATATCGTCCCTGAAAATTTCTAATTTTTTAACCGCCACTTCCGAAGAACCGTACATATACTTAAGGATAAGCGTATTGGACGGATCTTTACATTCAGTATCCGGGTGAATGAATACGCTGATGGTTGTAGATGCAAACCGGCTCAGAATTTCCGGGTTCCAGCCACCAATGGTATCGCAGGCCAATGAAACCGCTGGACTCAATAACGAGTCGTTGAAGCATGTCCGGAAAAGCATCTTCGCGGGATGATGTGTTATCAGTTTAATTTTTTCATTGCCCGACAATACCGCTGAACTTCTTGCAGGAAGCGTGCTGTCGGTAGTGCACACGATCTTCGAACCCGGAATGGCATTTAAAATCCGGATGTTACCGTTTTTCACCTTGACGTCGGGAGTTGGAACTCTGAAATGTATGCCCATGGCGAATAACCTTTTGTAATGGCTGTTATTCAACCTTTCTTCGAAATTCCGGTAAGTCATCCGGTTACCCGACCATGCCAGTTCAGATAAAGCGCATAAACGGGGATAAAACTGATATTCGGTTTGATAAGCCGGTTCATCTAAATATTCCGACCATAAATTTGCCTGAACTCCCCACACTAATTTATTTGATAACGAATCGGCAGGAAGTGGGTAAGAATAAAGGCGTTCCATAGGTAAAATTGTGGCCCAGTCGTGCCCACGCTCGCCGACGCCCTGTTTCATGTCGATATAAAAATAAGCTGCCGGGCATAAAATGGTTGGATGTTGTTTTCGCAGCGATGTTTCCACCTCATCGTTCGAAGTCCACACCATGACGGGTGTTTTTTTATCCAAGGTTGAATTTTCCAGCACTTCATTCCACCCGATCATCCATTTTCCATGTTTTTCCACTATTTCCTGCACTCTCGATATAAAAAAATTCTGCAATTCGGAGGGTTTTGCAAAATGATTCTCCAACATCTTTTGTTTGCAGCGGCTGCAATGTTCCCACGATCTAAAATTGACTTCGTCGCCGCCAACGTGGATATATTCCATAGGAAAAATGGAGGCTACTTCGCCGATAATAGTGTCGAGCATGGCATAGTTCCTGTCGCGGCCGGCGCACCACACGTTGTTGCTCACCCCTTGTACGCTTTTGGTAGTGTCGTTGCCATCGCAAAGGATTTCGGGATAAGATACGGCAACCGATTTGCTGTGGCCGGGAAGATCAATCTCGGGCAAAATACTCACATTGCGTTCAGCGGCATACTGAACCAGATTTTTCAGTTCGGCTTGCGTATAGAACCCCCCGTACCTTTTGTTTCCCGAGCCATGAGCCGGAGGCAACGCTTCGTTCGGACCTCGCCATGCTCCTACTTCGGTCAGTTTCGGATAGGCTTTTATCTCCATTCGCCAACCTTCATCGTCGGTCAGGTGAAGATGAAAAATATTCAGTTTGTGCGCCGCCATCCAATCGATATATTTTTTTAGGGAGGCAATGTCGTAAAACTGGCGCGAAACATCCAGCATAGCGCCGCGCCACGAGTACAAAGGCTCATCTTCTATCAGGACGTTAGGTATGCTCCAAACCTGTTTTTTTATCACCTTGTCGCTGTAAATCGAGGGAGGCAATAGTTGCAACAATGTTTGAAACGCGTTGCTAAATCCGGGAAAACCTGCGGCCATAATCTCCACCTTTCCTGATTCTACCGAGATTTTATAGGCTTCAACAGGCATTTGGCCTGATAAAACCAGATGTATTGCCGGAGTTTTATTTATGCTTGTAAACGTAAAGCCGGTAGCCTTGCCCAACAGTTTCTTGAGCAAACCAGCTTCGCCCGAAAGGGAGGCTGAGGAAAGTGTTACAGGAGTTTTATCGGTCAATATAAAATTTCCTTTTAACCATTTCAGTTCTTTTGGTTGAGGAATCAAACCGGGATTTGCCGGATATATTTTTCCAATGACTACCAATAAAATACACAATATTCTGAACTTCATCTTTATTTTGTTGGATGCGTTAATTACTGTTTTTTGTGACGCAAATTAGCTGCCGGTTATTTGGGGTCAATCCAGTTTACCCCTAATGATTTCAGGTATCTTTTATGCGGTTCGAGCCTCACGTTGAATGAATATAAGTTCTTGACCGCCGACCAATTGACCTCCGACAAAGCCTGAATCCGAGGAAAAATATACGATTCAAGTACCTTTTCCGAGGGGATGTCTTCTGTCCATACACATCCCTGGAATCCAATCACTTTACTACTTACATCCGATGGGTAAGTTGCTGAAACATCAAATTCAAGTAATTTGGACAACTGTGTTTGTGTGTTTCGTCCACTCAAATAAAACATATCCCAGTTGGTGTAAATGATGTCATTGCCATTGGCTGCCGCTACGGCCGGAGCATTTGTCATCCAACCGCGCCAATACATGATTTTGAGCCGCGGATCGAAACTTAGAGTTGTCCCATGGTTGGGCTCTACGGTAACATCGTCCCAGGCAATAACGGTTTTGCCTTTACTTTCGAGGTAAGTTTGCAATTTTTTCACAAAGAAACTCTGCAGGGCAGTAGTGTCTTTTATCCCGTTCTGTTTCATAAAATTCTCGCAATCGGCCGAAGTTCCCCAGGCTGCTTTCACCACTTCATCAGCACCGATGTGCACGTATTTCGATGGGAAAAGAGGTAGAATTTCATCCCATATCCGGTAAATAAAATTGTAAGTATCCTCGTTGCAGGGACACACCGGATATGAATAATCGGTTATAAAACCGGACTTGCCATCGCACGAAAGTTCCGGGTAAGCCTTGATGGCAGCCGTCATGTGTCCGGGCATATCTATTTCGGGAATAATATCGATGTAACGGTTTTTGGCATAATCAACCAACTCTTTTATATCGCTTTGCGTATAAAATCCTCCATACCTGGTTTTCCCGTTTACTTTTTTCAAAAATACCGGCGGAATGGCGTAGGTTACATCGCCGGAGCCTGAGGACCAGATTGAATCGTTGGCATCCAGATCTCGCCACGAGCCAATCGTATTCAACAACGGGAAAGCCTTGCTTTCGATCCGCCAACCCTGATCGTCGGTAAAATGGATGTGAAATTTGTTGTATTTGTAATAAGCCAACTCGTCAATTACCTTCATTAGGTATTCTTTTGTGAACATGTGCCGGGATACATCGAGATGAAACCCGCGCCAGGAATATTTCGGTTCATCGTTTACAGTCAGAAAATGGAGGTTGACAACCGCTTGTTTCGCACCTCCGGTAATGCTCCAAAGATATTGTTTCAACGATTCAACACCGTAATAAGCACCCGCATCGTCGGAGGCTTTTATCAAAATACCGTCCTGATTCACCAAAATAGAATAAGCTTCCGGTTTTAAATTTTTGTCCTGCATCAATTGAAAAGAGACTTTTCCTGAAGTGCTTGATGATGTTTGGAAAGTATTCAGCGTATTGCTGAAAACAACATTTGCGGCTTCGCCGGCTACCGGGAAAACAGTGCTTTTTACAAATACGAAATCCTGATCGAGAAGGAGATTTCCATCAGGTAAATCTATCGATTTTGGCAATGGTATAATGCCATGCGTGGTTACCTGAGGGATAATTTCAGCAGGATTTGTAGCTGAACACGAAACTAAAAGTAACATAAATATAAGGGTTTTGCTTTTCATTCGCCTTTCAGTTTTTATATTCATGATGTTTTCTTTAGTGTATCAGAAAAAAGCTCCTGTCCTTTTTTACGGAACAGGAACTTTTTACTATTGATTAATAACCAGGATTTTGGGTCAGGTTCGAATTCCGGTCGCGCTCGTTTTGAGGTATCGGGCACAATTGCTTTTCAGTAGTAGCATTGTAGTTGATCAGAACCGGATCACTTGGCGTGCCATCGTTGCAGGTATATTTATATTCTTTCAGGTTGTTCATTGTCGAAACAAAGATACCGTTCCGTACCAGATCATCAAAGCGTTGTGCTTCAAAGGCCAACTCCATTCTCCTTTCGTTCAGGATGATGGTTCTCATTTCTTCTTTCGAAGATGCAGTAGCATCGGAAAGTCCTACCCGCCCGCGGATAACGTTCACACTGGAAATGGCACCGCTCAAATCACCGGTTTCGTTTTGGGCTTCAGCTTTCAGCAAGATAATGTCGGCCAACCTCAGCAAGTAAAGATGGTCGCCACCGTTCCATCCGTTCGGATGTTTTTCCTTATAATAGTAAGGAACGGCTGTTGCCGCATCGTTGCAAGGATTCCAGTTTTCATCGGCATACAGGTTATCGGTTCTGAAAATGATATTCGCGTTTTCGCGGACTACATCGTTTTGAGCAGTATATAAGTTAACCAGGTCTTTTGATGGTACACAATAATTCTGGAATCCATCACCAACTTCGTTAAACAAGGCAGTTCCCCAGTTGGACGTAATCCAGTTAGGGTCTGTTTGGAAAGCTATTTCGAGAATCGATTCATCGTTCATGTAATGGTCGCCATCGAACAGATCGGCATAGTTGGACATCAGGCTATACACATTGCTGTTGATCACCGCATCGCAATAGGTTTTCACTTTCGAGTAATCCCGGTCGGAACGTTGAGCCCAAACTTTAGCCATCAACGCGTTAGCGGCGCCTTTGGTTGCCCGTACTTTATTTTCGGTATTGTCATCCGAATATTTATCGGGCAAATCGGCAATGGCTACTTCAAGATCCTTTACAATCTGGTCGTACACTTCCTTTTCGGTCGAACGTGGAAGGTTGGTTTTGCCCGGATCGGTAGTGTTGGAGTGCAGCTCAATGGGAACACCACCCCATGTTTTTACTAAATGATAGTAATGGAAAGCTCTCAAAAAACTGGCTTGTCCGATTATTTTTTCCCTTGCATTATCTATGTCCAAATCAGGATCGCTTACACTCCCGATTTTGTCGAGAATGATATTGCAACGGCCAATACCCTGATAGAGTTGTGCCCAGTCGAATTCCATACGTGTGTTTCCAGCCTGGATGGTAAGGTTATCGTAAGGGGTAGTGGCAATGTCGCCGCCACCACCGGCATAGGCGTTGTCCGAACGCATATCACCCAGCAAAATAAAATCCCATTGATAATATTCCTGATAAAAGGAATTGTAAGCGCCTACAACGGCATTGTTCAAGTCGGCGGCGGTATTGTAAGCATTGCCGCTGTTCAGGGTGGTTGTCGGGGTTACATCGAGAAAACTGCTTCCACAAGAGCTTACCACCGTTATCAGGAACGATAAGCCAAGCATATAATTGAATTTTTTCATGTGTAAATAATTTATTTTTTAGTTGTCACATGGAACTCGCATGTCGGATTTTCATCAACTTTGGTGAATTTTCGTGTTCATGCTCGTTTCATATTATAATAATTTTGTTGTTGAATGTAGTATGAAACATCCCGTAAGGAAGGAAAACGTTTCATCTTTTTCCATTATTTAGAAGATTAAAAACTAAGATTGAGACCAAACAAGAAACTTCTCGACTGAGGATATGAACCAAAATCGACACCCGGAGCAACTCCGGTTCCGTAAGCACTCACTTCCGGGTCGTATCCGCTGTATTTAGTAAATGTCAGGAGATTCTCGCCGGTGATATACACATACAGTTTTTCCGCTTTGAAAAAGTTACAAACAGACGCAGGCAAATTGTAACCAAGGGTAGCCGATTTTAAACGGAGGTACGATCCATCTTCCACATAACGGGATGAAACATCCGAATTGTGATGAAGATTACCTGGATCTGACCTTGGAATATCGGTTATATCACCAGGTTTTTCCCAACGTTTTGTTATTGTTGACAATTGATTAACAGGATAATACATGCCTTCGGTTACAATACGGCTCGCGTTGAAAATCTGGTTTCCCTGCACTCCCTGGAAAAAGAACGAGAATGTAAATCCTTTATAACTGAACGAGTTGGTTAAACCATAAGTAAAATCAGGGTTGGCATCTCCGATAATGGTTTTATCCCCATCGCTCAAATCGCCCGAGTTATCGAGGTCCTTGTACTTGATATCTCCCGTAGCGGGATCAACACCTTCCGAAACATAACCGTAGAAAGTTCCGAGCGGATGCCCTTCCTTAGCGATGGCCGCAGCCGAACGGTTGTCGATGGAGCCGCCTAAGATGGGAACTCCTTCTTCCAGTTTGGTGATTTTACTTCTGTTGAACGAGATATTAAAGTCGGTCGTCCATTTGAGTTTGCCTGTCAGGTTTTTCGAACTTACCTGAAATTCCACACCACGATTGTTCATCGACCCCACGTTTTTTGGTGAAATGCTGGTTGTCCAACCCATCCCTACGCTAAAAGGTATAGGGGCATTCAACAACATGTCGGTGGTTTTCTTCATATAATAATCCGCTGTAAGTACAATACGGTTTTTTAAAAATGAAACATCTAAACCAAGGTTGGTCTGCATTGTTTTTTCCCACCTCAGGTCGTTATTTTCCATTTGGGTAAGCGCCGTACCCGGAACCTGCACACCACTTATCACGTAGTTCGAACTCGGACTTACCACACCCCACGAGGCATAGTCGTCAATCTGGTCGTTTCCTACGATACCCCAGCCTGCCCTGAGTTTCAGGTCGCTTACAACATTGTTCTGTTTCCAGAAAGCCTCCTGGGAAATCCGCCATCCGGCCGAGAACGATGGGAAATAACCCCATTTATAATTGGGGCCGAAAACCGACGATCCATCGGCCCGGATATTAGCTGTCAGAAGGTACCTGTCGTCATAACTATAATTGATACGGCCAAGGTACGACTCGTTCTTCTTTTTTCTCGGTACGGAGTAGGTGGCGCTTATTTCGGTGGCCGCGTTAACGGTATGTACTGCTGAGCTGCCAAAGTTTTTGCCGGTGATGCCTGAGCTTTCGCTGTTGATTTTTGAAGATACAAAACCGGCTAACGCGCTGAAATTATGCTTCCCTATGGTTTTATTGTAAGTAAGGGTGTTTTCGCTGATCCAATAGAAACTAAGCGAATTGCTGTGGCTCGCTATTCCCTTGTATATACGTCCCTGACGTGTTCTGAAAGGATCGATCCAAGAATGATAGGAGTCGTTGTTTTCCTCAACACCCAACATACTCTTGAATTTTAAATCTTTAGTAAATGAAATTTCAGCATAGGCGTTTCCGTTGAACCGGTAATTGTCGTAGCCATGGTCATCGGCAGTGAGCAACGAAACCGGGTTCTCCAGGTCGGCTAAAAACGGGTCGGATGTAAACGACCTATCGGCATTGTAAATCCCTATTACGGGTGAAGCTGTCAGGAAACTATTCCCCATCGACCATCTTCCGCCTTCCGAAAGTCCTACATCGTTCCATTTATTGTACGAAAGGCTTGCGCCCACTTTTAAAAATTTGTTTACATTATGATCGAGGTTGGCCCTGAAGCTGTATTTGGTCATGCTGTTGGCAATGATTACCCCATCCTGATCGAAATATGAACCAGATAAATAAAAAGTTGTTTTTTCGTTGCCGCCCGCTACGCTGAGCTGGTAACTCTGGGTTTGCCCGGTACGGAACACTTCATCCTGCCAGTCGGTATTGTTGTTATAAAGCGACCAATCGGTGTTGTATCCCATCTCTGTCATCAGCCCCTTGTATTGCGAAGCATCCAGCACATCCATTGTCTTTCTTACATTGGCTATACCGTAATAGCTGTTCAGGCTTACCCTTGTTTTATGGTTGGAACCCCTTTTCGTCGAGATCAGGACTACCCCGTTTGCACCCGAAGCTCCATAAATAGCGGCGGCCGAGGCATCTTTCAAAATGGATATGTTTTCGATATCGGAAGGTTCTATCTGGTTGATGGATGTGGTAGGCACACCATCGACAATGAAGAGCGGGTTGCTTCCGGCTGTGATGGTGGAAATACCGCGAATGGTAATGTTGTAGCCCGATTGGGGTTGACCCGATGGTTTGCTTATCTGTACCCCGGGAATTTTCCCTTCCAGCGCGTCTCCCATATTAGCAGTGGATTGGGCTTCAAATTCTTTGGATGATATCACGGATATGGCACCAGTCAGATCTTTCTTCTTTTGAGTACCGTATCCCACTATTACCACTTCATCCAACGCTTTGGCGCTTTCGGCAAGCGAAATTTTAATGTCCCGTTCGTTATTCACACCTACTTCCATGGGCTGAAACCCGATATACGACACTTTCAATACTGCCTTAGGCGAAACATCCAGGTTGAATTTTCCATTTACATCTGTTATTGTTCCTTCTGACGTACCTTTCACAACGATGCTGGCTCCGATCACCGGATTTCCCTTGTCATCAGTTACTACCCCCGTCAGCGGTTTTTTGGTATAGCTTTTAGGTTCGGAGGGTTCTTCCTGCTTTTTTTCCATCAAATACAGTTTTTTGTTTTTAATTTCAAAACTGATATTTGTACCTGCCAACAATTGGTTCAGCGCATCTTCAACCGGAACGGAGTTGACATTGATATTTATTTTCCTGTTCAAATCCACTATCTGTTCACTGAAAACAGGGGACAATCCTGTTTGTTTTTTAATAGAGGCCAATACCTTTTCGAAGGTTTCATTCTGAAACGAAAGGGTTACTTTCTGAGCGGATGCATTCCAAGCGAATGCTGTCAGAAACAAGGATAGTAAAAGAACTTTTACAACGTCTCTTGACTTTTTCATGCATTTGTGATTTTAAAGTAATTTTTTTAGATTTTAATTATGCTTAGTAAACACACCAGATTGAAAAAAGTATGAGTTATTTTACTGTTTAAAAAAACACCTGCTGTAAACACACTGTTAAAGTATGTATTATCAGCAGGTTATTTATGAAATAAATTTTTGATCCTGTCAGTTTGCCATGTAGATGCTGAATTTGGAATTGCCCAACGGGCTGAATTTTATATCCGATACTTTCTCCAGGTCTTTTAAAATATCGTTGATATTGACCCGGCTCGTGGAGATACTGAACTTGTAATTTAAAAGGGATGAATCGGCTACCACAAACTGGACTTCGTATTGGCGTTCGAGGGTTTTTATAATATCGCGCAACGGCGTGCGGTAAAAATTGAGGCTTTTGGTACGCCAGGCCGTATGCACACTCATATCGTCGGCGTTACTGACCGTGCATACCCCCGATTCCTTGTCATAATCGGCATTTTGCCCAACAATCATCGGATATACATTGTCCTTTTTATCAATGAGATTTACTTTCCCTTCCTCCAGCGAAACTGTAATTTTATTATCCTCGGGATAAGCCTTTGCGTTGAATTTGGTCCCTGTTACCCTTATATTTAGATCATTCAAATCGACAATAAACGGACGGGCAGTTTCTTTCGCTACCGAAAAATATCCTTCGCCGATAAGCTTCACTTCCCTCCTGAACAATCCGAACGATTTCGGATACTGCAACCGGGAACCCGAATTCAGTTGTACAACGGTGCCATCCTGAAGAATTACCTGCATTTGTTCGCCATAAGGAACCACTACTTCGGCCATGTTACCGCCCGAGAACACCCCGGTGCGATGGGCAACAAACGTAAATGCCCCGGCAAACAGGATAAACGGGATGATTACCGCCGCGGCAACCCGGAAACGGAACGTCCGGATGTTCATTTTCAGCCTCGAAAGGAAGCGGGACTTCATCTCTCTACCCGGAATTTCTCCATCCATCCATTCCTCAACAAGTTGCTCGTTCAACAGATACGATTCCCTGTCGTACCGCCGCGACAGGTATTCCTGCCCCTCATCAGTGGCAAACCACGCGGCAACCCGCCTCGCTTCATCGGGCGTAGCGACTTTGGACAGCACCTTATCTACTAACTCTTGATCCATCATGTCGGGGGTTCTGTTATTATAATATTTTGTTCTTATCCGATTAAACAGTTGTTCATGCAAAAAGTATGAGTCGCGTTCACTTAAAAAATCTACAGAAAATACTTTATTGCCAAAAAAATCATTATCGCCTTATCCAAATGAGTCCGCAGTATCCTGATTACCTGTGTATAATGCGACTTAACAGTGGCCACCGATATGTTCATGGCATCGGCCACCTCCTGGTTGGTCATTCCACGTTCAATTTTCAATAAACAAACCTCCTTTTTCTGCGGGGTCAGCTGATTGATCAGACGGTACAGATAATTTCTGAAATCGGCATTTTCCAGTTCCCGTTGCAAATCAATTTCGGTATCCCCGGTCATCTGTGCCAGTTCGTAGTTTTTTTGTACTACCAGGTTATTATGTCTTACTTCGTTCAGGATGTAGTTTTTCAGGATGGTAAACAACAGGTTTTTTATCCCTTTTGTATAATCAAAAGATTCCCTTTCCTCCCATAAACGCATAAATGTATATTGAACGGCATCTTCGGCATAGCTTTCGGACATTAAATAGCGGCAAGCCAGCACATACAAATACCTGTGGTAAGTGTCGAATACAACAGCAAACGCTTGTTCGTTACCATTTTTCAACCGAACAAGCAGATCGTAGTCGATATGGGTATATTTACTATGCATCAATAACTTAGAAAAGAGATATATTTGAACAACTGTCGCTGTCTTTTAATTTGGGTTTGCAAACATACATCTTTTTTTTTACATGCCGCTACCGTAACGCCTGTTTTTAGACGAGGACACATATATTTTAACGTGTGATTTTTTAAAGGAAGTTTCTCTGCAAAGGAAGAGGCAAAATAACATTTATTGAAGCTGAGATAAACCACAAAAAAGTGATTCAACCCCTACAAAGAAAACTCAGGAAAGAAACTGGGTAAATACAAAAGGATGCCCCTATCAGCAAAAGCTACTTTAGCTCAACATTTTAGAAGTATCCTCTGTTTTTATTACCGGTACAGTGGAAAAATTAATTGGAAACTTTTGTTCCGCTCAGGCTGATGGAATACGATGATAAGCCTCCTCCAGAAATGGTAAGCGTACCCGTATGGGTACCGAGTGCCGTTGGATTATAAGTAACTGTCAGGTTATAACCCGAATTGGCATTGCTTTGAGTTATGGCGGTGGCCGAAACGGCAAACATCGATCCGCTCAGTGTTACGGTAAGGTCGCCTGTAACATTTGTGGTTTTAACCAGCAATGTTTTGGTTCGCGGAGAAGTTACCGACCCAAACGACAAGGTGTTTCCGGATGGTATTACTCCAAAAAGAACTGTCGGAGAGCCTTCTCCACCCGAAGATGAAGCTATAGTGGCAAACGTTCCCTGTTCCGAATATCCGGTACCGGCACTATTGGTTGCGAAAGCTTTATAATAGTAAGTTGTAGAGGCGGTAAGGCCCGATGCGGTTACTGCGAAAACCCCGGTAGTTGTAGCCGTTCCGGTTACTTTTGTCCCTGTGCCATCCGCAAAGCCGCTTGAAGTGCTGTAATATACCCCCGACTCGGTAATAGTGGCACCTCCTGTAGATGTAATGTCTCCGCCAAGCGTGGCGGTGGATGATGTAACAGCCGATGAGGCAGGAGTGGTAACCGTAGGAGCGGTAGAGGTGGAACTTCCAAATGTTTCAGAAGTTTTATTTCCCCAAATATACTCTTCCAATCCGGGATTGTCGATGAAGGGATTCCGGTTGTTCTGAACAGAATAAACAGCATCGTTGCGGGCTATTTCCTTAGCGCTGACCGGATCTTCGCGGCTCCATTTCAGAAAAAGATTAACGGCATAAGTAGTAAGACCCAAATGGGTGGCATCGTACACCTCTTCCACATCGGTATTACCTGAATTCGCACTTATCCATGTACTTATATTATCGTAATAGCGGGTAGCCATATAAAAATAAGTACGGGCAATATCACCTTTGTACTCATCTATCGGTTCGAAAACCGTACCGGAAAAACCCGAAAAACCTGACGTTCCCAATTTGCTTCCATTACCCGATGTATAGGATGCTGTTCCTACTTCGCCGTATGGATAATTAGCCCTCATACCATTTACCTTACCATCGGTAGGATACACGTTGAACAAATCGCTTACCATTGGGCTTGCCTCGCCGAACCAACTTTGTGGAGTTGTATGCTCGCGGTTGTAACATCCACATTCGCTGGTATATGTTCCGCATTGATCCGTAGAATATGTAAACGAACAATCGGAATAAATGTCCCAGATTTTCCCCGACGAATTCAGGTCGGTGGTACCATATGCAGTCCACAATCCGGCATAACTTGTAACGGAATGGCCATTGGTAATAATGGTTTTGAGCGCCGTTAATAAATCCAGCGTATTCTTTCCCTGAGCCGAAGTATAATATCCCGTCGGTACCGTTGCCTGTAAGCGAGATGCTGTAAGGATCACCAAAAGATAAAGAATGTAACGTTTTATCATAAAAACCTGAATTATAAAAATATAAAGCCGACAAAAAATGGGGATGAAAAGCGCTGATGGTTAGCTTTCCTCCTAAAATAAAATTACAAAACTGATAAAATGATTTCGGCAAATTCCCTGACGCAACCGCCCCCCCCTTTTTTTGAAAGATGCAGGATGCCCGGAATTTCTTTTACTTTGGGTAACGCGTTGGCCGGACAAGCCGCCCACCCTACGCTCGAAAGTAATTCGGCGCAATTAACATCATCACCGATATATGCCACTTCGGAAAGAGAAATACCTTCCTTATCACATATATCCTTAGCGGCAGCCAGTTTACCTCCATCACGTTTGCCCTGATAAAGATAATCGAGCTTTAGCTTTTCAAACCTGCGCTCTACCATCCGGGTGTTTTCGGAAGTAACGATGCCCACTTTTATGCCTTTTTGTTGCAAAAGTTGTAAACCCATACCATCATGCGTGTTGAATTTTTTCAGTTCATCGCCATTTTCGGAATAGTACATTCCGGCATCGGTCAGAACGCCATCAACATCAGTCAGAAACAGTTTGATTGCAACAGGTTTTCGGGGCAGACTTTCTGTTTTTTGAACAGAAATCGGGTGATGATTGGAAGTTGAGATATATGAATTGGAAAGAATATTTTTCGTAATATCGTCGATAGCAACAGCTTGCTTTAGAATTTCCTTCACATCGGAAAGATAAAGCTGATTAGGCCCGTCGCTGAAAGCATGATCGGGATCGGGATGCACCTCAGCAAAAATGGCATCAACACCTACCGATAGCGCCGCCCTCATCAAATAAGGAATCATGTCCCGGTTTCCTCCCGTAGAAGTCCCCATTCCACCAGGTTTTTGCACCGAATGAGTGGCATCGAACACTACCGGGAAACCGTAACTCCTCATTTCTACAAGCCCCGTCATGTCCACCACCAAGTTATTGTAGCCAAAACTGGAACCTCTTTCGCATAACAGGATGTTTTCATTCCCCGAATCGCGCAGCTTGTCCACCACATTTTTCATATCCCACGGAGCCATGAATTGTCCCTTTTTTACGTTGACAACCCGGCCGGTTTTAGCGGCGGCAACTAATAAATCAGTCTGACGGGAAAGAAAAGCCGGGATTTGGAGCATATCGGCCACCCGGGACACAGGTTCACATTGCCAGCTTTCGTGAACATCGGTTACAATGGGAAGACCGAGGGTGGTTTTAATTTTCTGAAGGATTTCGAGTCCCTTTTCCATCCCTACGCCCCGCGGAGAACGCACCGATGAGCGATTGGCCTTATCGAACGATGATTTGAATACAAGATGAATGTTTAGTTCGTTGCATATCTCTTTTAGCTCCGAAGCCACCTGAAAGGTAAGTTCTTCGGATTCGATAGCGCAAGGGCCGGCAATGAGCACAAAACGACCGTTGCCTCCTATGTTGAATTTATCTCCGATATTTATTTTTCTTGTTTCAACCATTTCTTCACATCATTCTGTATCGGGATTGTACCTCATCATTCTCGTAAACCAAAAACAATTGATTTACAGACTATAAACTTTCACCCATTCTACTTCCAAGCTGCCATCGTTGGCATGTTGTTTCCGCGAAATGAATGAATTGAACGAAAGGTAAAGCAATTCGGCCGGAACGTTGTTGGCCGTGCGGAATATCTCGATATTATTTACCTGCCAGATCAGCTCTTTGGGAGTCCATATCAACGAATAGATAAAATAATCGGTGGAGCTGATGCCTTTGATTACGGTACCTTCGAATCCGTTTTTACCAGCATTCCCTACGGTAATGGATTTTCCATCAAAATGAAAGATATTGATATGAGGCAACTTTCCATCGGCGCCCAGCCAAAAAGCGTGATGAATGGCTCCGTGCGTTTTTATTTTCGCGCGGAACAACCCGTTTTTCTGGCGGAACGTATCGGCTGTCTGGATGACATCCGAAGTATATGAAAATTCCTTTTCGATAAAACCTTTGGTTACCTCCCATGCCGAAGCGGTAGTCTTTTCATGGCGGGTAGCAATCACCAAACGTCCGTTTCCTGCCGACACATTTTTACCGTTGTTGTTGGCTTGCTGTTCGTTAGCGAAGGAATGCAGCCCTTTCAGCACCGGACTTTTGTAATGAAATCCGGGCTGCCATTTCGATTCCGCAACTGTTTTCCACGAAAAATCGTCGGAGAATGTAAGTTGAAGCTGACGAATTTTTTCAAAACGAGATGGTTTTTCATTCAGGAAAAAGCTGATATCGGAAGTTTTTTGCAATTCGTACATCCGCTGTTCCTGAACATATTCCGGCGTAGTGTGCCACCTTTTAGGGTTGGCCCAAAAATCGTTTTTAGTTTTAAATTCGGCCGAAGCTACTTTCTCTTTCAGCTCATTATATTCTTTAATTACATACGATTCGTGAAAACGCACGTAATTTTTATACGTCTTTGAATGCTCGAAACCTTTGAGTTCCCTGAGTTTTTCCGATGCCGCCACCGCTTTTTTATCGCCAAGCTGCTCGAATTCAGGTGTTGCTTTAAATGCCAGGTATGTTTTCAGTCCGGCAGAATTCAAAGTTTCGAAATAATCCTGAATCTTTTTCGAATTCTGCATTTTCCTGAACTTGGTGCTGACACGATATTCTTCGGTATCTTTGTATTTCCTGTTTTGGAGGGTTTTTTTATTTTCCTGAAATTTAGCCGATTTTACGACATGGAAAAGGTGGTTGTACTCGGCCAGTTCGGCAGATTTCTCCACTTTGTCATAGCGAATCATATCCTGAATCAGTTCAGCTTCCTGCTGTTCCAGTTTTTCAGTTGGAATAAGCCGGCCGGTTAGTTTCTTCCAAAACAAGTTCATGTTTAATCTTTTTTAAGTTGATGAATATTGTTGATTATTCCGATACAATCTTCTACGTTTGCGGCAAACCATGGTTCGTATTTTTGATGGGAACCGATGCATTTTTCAGATTTCATTTTATCAATCTGCATTTTCAGAAAATTAAAAAACCCATTGAAATTTATCATTATCAACGGCTTTTCATGTTCACCAATCATGGCCGAAGTTACCACATCAAACATTTCATCCAATGTGCCGTATCCGCCGGGAAGCACGATAAAAACATCGGACAGTTCCCTCATCTTATCCTTACGGCGACTTATGGTTTCCACCTCTATCAGGTCATTACACATCGAGCTTTTTCTTCCAATGTTAATAATTGCCAGAGGAACCACCCCGATGACATGTCCGTTTTTCGACTTTGCTCCTTCCGAAACAGCATCCATAAGCCCGCCAGTGGCACCTCCAAACACCAGTGAGTGGCCTTCTTCCGCTATCCATTCACCCAACCCGAAAGCCATTGCTTTGAATTCAGGATCAATTTCATTGCTTGACGAACAATATACGGCAATATTCACAACGATTGGTATCTGTTTTTATTAGTTTATCCGATAAATATTTAACGGACAGCTTATTACAAATTTTAAGAACACAACAAAATAACCTTGGAGCGCCATCAATTATGCATCAATTTTGGCATAGGTTGCATTTTGCTCGATAAACTGACGGCGTGGAGCAACATCATCACCCATCAACATCGAAAACACATGATCGGCCGTAGCCGCGTTTTCAATCGTTACCTGCCTGAGTGTTCTTCCTTCAGGATTCATGGTAGTTTCCCACAGCTGAGTTTCGTTCATTTCTCCCAAACCTTTGTAACGCTGCGTATGGATAGATCCTTCGTTACCATTACCATATTTTTCGATAAACGACTGCCGTTGCTGGTCGTTCCAGCAATACTCTTCCACTTTCCCTTTTTTACACAGGTAGAGCGGCGGAGTGGCAATATAAAGATAGCCTTGCTCTATCAGCTCTTTCATGTGGCGGAAAAAGAAAGTCATGATCAGGGTGGCAATATGGCTTCCGTCCACATCGGCATCCGTCATGATGATTATTTTATGATAACGTAATTTTGACAAGTTTAGTGCCTTGCTATCGTCCTCAGTTCCGATAGTAACCCCTAAAGCGGTGTAAATATTGCGGATTTCCTCGCTTTCGAGCACTTTATGGTGCATGGCTTTTTCCACATTTAAAATTTTACCCCTTAACGGAAGGATAGCCTGATACTGGCGGCTACGACCCTGTTTGGCAGTTCCACCTGCCGAATCCCCTTCGACAAGGAACAATTCGCATTTTTCAGGATCTTTGTCGGCGCAATCGGCCAGTTTACCGGGCAGTCCGCCACCCGAGAGGGGCGATTTGCGCTGCACCATTTCACGGGCTTTACGAGCCGCATTACGCGCGGTTGCCGCCAGAATCACTTTGTCAACAATGGTTTTAGCCGCCTTTGGATTTTCTTCCAGATAGTTACCAAGCGCTTCGCTTACAGCAACATCCACCGAGCCCATCACTTCATTATTCCCGAGTTTGGTTTTAGTTTGCCCTTCAAACTGAGGCTCGGCTACTTTGATGGATATGACAGCGGTAAGCCCTTCACGAAAGTCATCACCACTGATTTCGATTTTCAGCTTTTCGAGCATTTTGTTATCTTCGGCATATTTTTTCAGCGTACGGGTAAGCCCTCGACGGAAACCGGCAAGGTGCGTCCCACCTTCTATCGTGTTGATATTGTTGACATACGAGTGAATGTTTTCGTTGAAAGAGGTATTGTACGTCATGGCTATTTCCACCGGAGTGCCGTTTTTTTCGGTACTGATATGGATAACGTTTTCAATCAGTTTCTCACGGGCTTCGTCGATGTATTCCACAAATTCTTTCAGCCCTTCTTTCGAATGGAATACTTCCGATTTATAATTTCCTTCCTCGTCGACAACCCTTTTATCGGTGAGAGTCAGGGTAATACCCGCATTCAGGAAAGCGAGTTCGCGCAAACGTGTAGCCAGGATATCATACCGGTAAACTGTTTCAATAAAAATGGTATTATCAGGTAAAAACACGGTTTTTGTACCTGTCGCTTCGGAAACACCGATCTCTTTCACAGATGCTTTAGGTGCCCCGAAAGCATACTCCTGCATGTAAAGTTTTCCATTTCTCGAAACTTCCACCCTGACATAGGAAGAGAGCGCATTCACACACGAAACTCCCACCCCGTGCAAACCTCCGGAAACTTTGTACGAATCTTTATCGAATTTTCCTCCGGCATGTAACACGGTCATAACCACTTCGAGGGCAGACTTTCCTTCCTTTTCGTGCATATCCACCGGGATACCGCGCCCGTTATCTACAACGGTTATCGAGTTATCTTCGTTGATAGTAACCTGAATAGTGTCGCAATGGCCAGCCAGCGCCTCATCTATAGAATTGTCAACAACTTCGTAAACCAAATGGTGCAAGCCCTTCATGCCTATATCGCCAATGTACATAGCCGGACGTTTACGCACGGCTTCCAGCCCTTCCAGTACCTGAATACTACTCGCACCGTATTCCGAGTTGTTTTGTTCTTTAATTTCTTCGCTCATATCTGTTTTAGATAATTATTTTTCTTTGTATGAATAAATTTCCTGCGGTTAAGCAAAAAAATGATTTTTAATAATTTAATAACTATAAATGCCTTTTGATGCGTTGAAAACCAAACAAATATTTCAATGCAAAAAACATTGTTCCCGGCATGAATTTAATGCCGAAAAAACATACAAATATAGGGAAAAAAATCGGGAATAAAAAATGCAAAAGGTCTATAATTAACGCCCCATAAGTTCTATTAGCCCTATAAGATGAAATTTAACGATACCAACCGTTGTTTTCGTCGCGACAGGTGATGCAGGTGCTTGCCGATTTAAGGGGTATGCGGTATTCGAGCATCAGTTCGTTAGTGCCGTTCTGCGAATATCCGGTGATGAAACTTTGATCGTAGGCATATCCGACCCTGAGGTTTTCGGACAAATTGACACCGATGAGCAATGTGATTTGCTTGGTAGTGCGGTATGTAACACCGAAATCAATGATCTCGCGAGGTCCTTTGCTTAACCCGGTAGGATGTTTTAGACGGATGGATGCGTTGATATCGTAATAAGTCAGGCTATTACGGTTCGTAACCTGCACCCCGGTATAAAAATTGAAAAGCTCCGATCCGGTATTTTTATAAATCAGATAACCATATCTATGGTTCGAATTCAGGTACATACTGTCCTTTTTAAACATCGAAAAAAGATGGGTGGATGAAATTCCAGCTATCAGAAATTTGTTTTGAAATTCAACCCCCGCGTTCGCGTCGGGTTTCAGGATGTTATCAGGCTCATCGAGGAGCACCGGATCCGATGTGTTTTCAGGATCGTACAGCGAACGATCGATGGTACGTGAAAAAACCCCGGCTGCAAGCCCGAATGACATTTGCCAATTTTCGTTATCGGAAATCCGGTAAGCGTAATTCAGCATTGGGTTAACTGCGTTCGAAATACCCACATTGTCGCTTACGAGCGAAATACCGAAAGCTGAGTTCAACTGATTAAAATAGGTAGATGCCTGAAGCGTATAAACCTTAGGGGCTCCACTCACCCCGTTCCATTGATGGCGACCGTTGGTAAACAGGTACATATATTCGGTTCGGGCTATAGATGCCGGATTGAACGTTCCGCGGTTGTACCATTCGGTGGACATGCTGATGTCGGACTGTCCGAAGCAATTTGCGCTTGCCAGAAGTACAACAAAGAATATATATCGTATCAATTTCGCGATCAACCTCATATCTTTATCTTTTTAATGTAACATAACCTTTCAGGTGGTGCTCGGTTTTTGTTACCTCATTGGTGTATTTCACATAATAAAAATAGGTATCTTCATCGGCAGCTTTGCCTTTATATCTACCATCCCATCCCCCTTTTCCATTAAAGATTTCAATGCCGTTACGGTCGTAAATAACGATGGCATATGATGGATCGGATAAAAACACATCATTCACCCCATCTCCGTTTGGCGTAAATACATTGGGGATAAACGGAACAATTTTTACAAAACTTGCCGAAACACTATCGCATCCCGAGCTATTAATAGCAGTAAGGGTAATGTAGTAGCCATCTTTCGCCACTTCTATATCGTGATAAGCATGCGTTACCGAAGTTCCGGTTTCCATCTTGGTACTATCGCCGAAATTCCAGTAATATGCCGTTCCGGACACCGGTACAACACTACAGGTAATCTGATTGTGCTTACTGCTGACAGAAGCGGGTGAAAAACTGAATGATGCATCGGGGAGCTGCACTTCGGTTACATGTAGCGAAACGGTTTTGGTGCAACCTCTGGGATTCGTCCCGGTAACGCTGTAATCGCCGGGCGTTTTCACCTTAATCGACGATGTCGTTTCACCGGTATTCCACACATACGAAACACCCCCATAAGCTGATATTTTAACGCTATCGCCGACACAAAAGAGGGTATCCGGCGTACATGTAAACGGCCAGTAAGGCTCTTCGATTATCGTTCGAAAAATTGTATCCGAGACACATTCCTTCAATCGGGAATATCCTACCATCCAGTAGGTTCCTCCGGGGGCAGCCATTTCAATGGAATCAGCAGCGGAATGGAATGATGCATCGCCCGATTTTCCCCATTCGTAACTGGCAGCTCCCTCGCCCTTCATCCATGCGGTTCCTCCGGGACAATAAGTAGAGTCTCCTACTATATGGACAGAGGGCGGATAAAACGATTCGATTGTTTTTGTCAACGTTTGTGAGCATGATGATGGTGGATTGGTAACCGTCAGGCTCACCTGATGCAAACCCGAAGCAGCAAATGTGTGAGCAGGGTTGACATCGGTACTGGTTGAACCATCGCCAAAATCCCATTTGTATTCAAGATAACCCCTTGAGCGTGTTGATGAATCGGTAAACTGAACGGTATTCGACAAACAATCCAGCATTTTGGAGCCAAAATTCGCCTTGGGCGAATACCTCTCAATCACCGATGAAAGAGTTATCGTACACCCAGTAGCGGAACTCATAGTACATGAATATGTGGCACCTTCAGTCGGGTTGTCAATTGTAAGTTGACGGGTCTTCGCCACTTCGGCTCCCGTGGCATCCTTCCACAAATAAGAGATAAAACCGGTTGGGGCAACCAACGAGGCGTGGCTGTCGGCATCGCAATACTGCACGGTAATATTCAGCGGTTGGCAATCGGCCACCAGATAAGCGTACCCGAAATGACCCTTGTGGGTGCAATCAGAAGCCATAAATTCGATAGTAACAGTTTTCCCATAATAAGGCAAAAGGTTAGTTCCCACAGTAGTCCAGTCCCGCCACAAAACAGGTTGGCCACTGTAAGTTCCGGATGTTAGTGTAAACGTATTAAAACTACTGTTCAACTCCGCATCCGAAGCATATACATCGTAATTGGAACAATCGGGAATCGTGTCGCCCTTTTCATCGAATATGGTAACCATAAAACGGGGCTCCTCAACACGGGTATGTCCGGACGTGGGATTCAGAAAAACAACCGCGAATTTATAAGTCAAGAATGCGTTCATTGAATCCACGGTAATGGTATATCTTAAACTTGCAGCCTGAGTGTTAGGCACTTCATCTCCAAGGCGGGCAGAAAATTTATATCCTGAGGGTACTTTTCGAAGTTTGTAGTTGGTATTGGCATCATAAGCCGTGGTATCCTTCATGATGGTCTGAAGACTAAAATCAGGTTTCGGACTTGTGGAAGTTACAGAGGCTATGGTACTATGATACCACGTGTAACCGGCCCAATTGGAAAAATCCCCCAGCCCAAAGTTCAGATTTGAACAGTATTTGTTATCCCCATATAATGCAAATACATTGATAACCAATAGCCATAAAAATATTTTTCTGATTTTTTGCATTGCACCTAAACACCCTTTAAACTCTGGAACTTTACCTGAAAAAAGTTACCGTCCGGCTGTTTTTATATTTTAGATATGTTTGATAAATAAAATTTATAAAGCTGAACGACAAAGATAATGATTTATTGTTTTTATTCAACGCGTTATCGCTATTTATTAAGCTAATACAACGTTTTATTTCTTTCTCGTTGAAATCTCTTAACGAATATGAGATATTTCGGTTCCCATTTTTTATGTTGCAATGGAAATATTCGTTTTTATCGATTAAAACCACTCTGTTAGTTTGATAAAAAGCAAAATCTGTTTAACTTTACAGCCGATAAAACATTGTTTGGCAGATGGAAATAACTGAATTTTTTAAACAAAAACCCTATAAAATAGGTATTGCCTTGAGTGGCGGAGGAATCAAAGGACTGTGCCACGCCGGAGTATTGAAAGCGCTGGAAGAAAAAGGCATTAAGCCTGATATTCTTTCGGGGGTGAGCGCCGGAGCGGTTGTCGGGGCATTGTATTCCGATGGATATTCGCCCGATGAAATCGCCTTCCTGTTTGAGGACATCAGTTTCAGGCAAATGACAAAAATCCGCATTCCTGATGGTGGGTTTCTCCGCATCGACGCGTTTCAAAAATTTTTATCAGACAAGCTCAAGTCGAAAACATTCGAAGAGCTTTCCATTCCGCTGAGGGTAGTAGCCACCAACTTAGACAAAGGGCGAAGCGAGGTGTTTTCTTCGGGTGAGCTCATCGATCCGGTGATTGCTTCGTGCAGCGTGCCAGTGTTATTTACCCCTAAAAAGATAAACAACGCCCACTATGTTGATGGCGGCGTGCTGAAAAATTTCCCGGTTTCTACCATACGCGACGAATGCGAACGGGTCATCGGCATCAATGCCAGCCCAATGGTGGCCGATGATTATAAACTCAGCATCCTGAGCGTGGCTCAGAGGTCTTATCATTTTATGTTTAAAGCCAATATTTTGTACGATAAAGAAATGTGCGACCTGCTGATAGAGCCAATGGACATGGCTAATTACGAAACTTTCAGCGTGGATAAGGGACGCGAGATTTTCGAGCTGGGCTACCAGACGGCTAAAAGCCTGCTCGAATCGAAATCGGACATCAAAGCAACGAAAAAGAGCAGGAAGATATAACGGGATGCGATATAACCGAGAATAAAAAAACTGCCAACATATTGTATGCAAGCAGTTTTTTATCAAAAAAAAAATCTTTGTTTTCTTATGCCGGTTTTTCTTCTTTCGGTGGACGAGGCAACAATGCTTTGCGCGAAAGTTTGAATTTACCCGTTTTCGGATCTACATCGAGTAATTTGACATCGATAATATCGCCTTCCTTCAAACCTGATTGTTCCATGGTTTCGATGCGGCGCCATTCCAGCTCCGAGATGTGAAGCAATCCTTCTTTTCCTGGAAGAAATTCAACAAAAGCACCGTAAGGCATGATCGATTTTACTTTTGAAGGATACACCTCGCCTACTTCAGGTATTGCCACAATGCCTTTAATTTTAGCAATGGCGGCATCGATAGCCGTTTTATTATTCGCTGCTATTTCTACACGACCCTGATCGCCAATCTCTTCAATAGAGATAACCGCGCCTGTTTCGGCCTGCATGGCCTGAATGATTTTTCCACCAGGGCCAATCACCGCGCCAATCATTTCTTTCGGGATAAACATTACCACAATGCGTGGTGCATGTGGTTTAAGGTCGGCACGTGGTTCAGCGATTGTTTCGAGCACTTTACCCATGATGTGCATACGTCCTTCTTTCGCTTGCCTCAAGGCAGTTTCCAAAATTTCGAACGACAACCCATCCACTTTAATATCCATCTGGGTAGCCGTGATTCCATCAACGGTACCAGTTACTTTAAAGTCCATATCTCCAAGGTGATCTTCGTCACCCAAGATATCGGAAAGAACAGCGAAATTTTTTCCTTTATTTTCCGAAATAAGACCCATAGCAATACCGGTAACCGGTTTTTTAATCTGCACGCCGGCATCCATCAGAGCCAGAGTGCCGGCACAAACGGTAGCCATCGACGATGAACCGTTCGATTCCAGAATATCCGAAACCACGCGTATCACGTATGGATAATCGTCCGGTATCATAGGTTTCAAAGCGCGGAAAGCAAGGTTCCCGTGTCCAATTTCACGGCGCCCCGTACCACGTGAAGCCCTGGCTTCGCCGGTAGAAAACGGGGGAAAATTATAATGAAGGAGAAAACGTTCTTTTCCCTGGATCAATGCCTCATCGATAAGCTTTTCATCGTTCTTGGTACCCAGGGTTACCGAAGTGAGCGACTGAGTTTCGCCACGGGTAAATACAGCTGAACCGTGAGGTCCGGGCAGATAACCCACTTCGCACCAGATGGGGCGAATTTCGGTAGTCTTACGTCCATCCAGGCGTTTACCCTCGTCGAGGATAGAGCGGCGCATGGCTTCTTTTTCCACTGCGTGGTAATAGCGGTCGATCAAACCCTTTTTGGCTTCAGCCACTTCGGGGTCAAGAGCAGCTATGTATTCGGCTTTCACCGCTTCGAAATTTTCCGAACGCGAGTGTTTATCGGTATTGCACGATGTTGCTAAAGCGTAGGCTTTCGTGTAGGTTTTATCCCAAATATCTTTTTTCAGGTCTTCGTCGTTTTCTTCGTGGCAGTAAGTACGTTTCACGGTTTTGCCGGCAGCTTCCATTAGCTCAAGCTGGGCCTGACAATGTACTTTGATAGCCTCATGCGCCACTTTCATGGCGTTGAGCAAATCATCTTCACTCACTTCTTTCATTTCGCCTTCCACCATCATGATGTTGTCGAGGGTAGCAGCCACTATAATGTCCATGTCAGCGTTTTCGAGTTGATCGAAAGTCGGGTTTACAACGAATTTCCCGTTGATGCGCGCTACGCGAACTTCAGAAATAGGGCCATTGAAAGGTATATCCGAAACTGCCAAAGCAGCCGAAGCAGCCAAACCGGCCAAAGCATCGGGCATATCAACGCCATCGGCAGAATAAAGTGTAACGTTTACAAACGTTTCAGCGTGAAAATCGTCGGGGAAAAGTGGACGTAAAGCGCGGTCGACAAGGCGCGACACCAGAATCTCATAGTCCGACGCACGACCTTCGCGGCGGGTAAACCCACCCGGGAAACGTCCGCTCGAGGCAAATTTTTCTTTATAATCCACCGAAAGTGGCATAAAATCGGTTCCGGGAACGGCATCGGCAGCTGCGCAAACCGTAGCCAGGAGCATGGTGTTTCCCATGCGAACCATCACTGAACCGTCGGCTTGTTTGGCTAATTTTCCGGTTTCGATGGTAATTTCTCTTCCATCACCCAATGTGATGGTTTTTGTAACTACATTCATACAAATTACATTTTTCTTTTTTTAAACTTCTATGTTTCGGGCACAAAGATACTATTTTATTTGCGAATAATGAATTTGAGAGGGGGAAAATCATTGGTACCAACAAAAGTCCGGTATAATATTTCAGAATTTATACCATGAAAAACTGGTTCGGAATCGATGTGCCGATACTCAGAATTCCTTTATGTTTCATGGTCATTAACTGTTTCAGGAGCACTTATCGTAACCCGTAAGGCATTTCAGGGTTACAAGTGGTTGGTTTATAATCAGGTATCCTCATTAATTTGCATGAAAACTTACAGCCCTAAGATTTTTGTATCAACCGTAAACACCGCAACAGCTTCAATTTGCAGCGGAGCATTGGTAGGTTCATCAGTTTCGCCCACAATCGAAAGGCGGAACACATCGTTCAAAATATAATCTTTCAGGTTGGTATTGCTTACCTCCAAATCCAACGTCCTGAGCTTCGATGCAGGCACCGCATCAATGCCGGCCACCATCGTTTCGGGCTTTCCGTTGACTAATAAATATACTTTGGCCTTCTTCAAAAAATTAAAATTTCCGGTATCCGGACTTAAAATGTTTAATTTCAGTGATTTCAGAGTTATTTTATCCACCAAATCGGTAGATGAATTGTAGTCGGAAAGCCTCTTTTTGATGTCGGTTTTCAGTTCGGGAGTTGTAAAGGTCAACGGCAGGTTCGACACCGGAATAGCTTCGAAACTGACGGTATCCTTTACCGGAAAATCGAATACGGTGAGTTTACTCAATTCCTTACAAGAGGTAAAAAAGAAATAAAACAAAACGGAAAATGCCAATAAGCTCTTATTTATCAGTGATTTTCGATTTTTAAGGTGGATTGTTTTCATTTTTTCGGAATAAATTTTAGAATATTCGGGAATGGTAAAAAGTTGTTTACAAAATAATACTTACAAATATATCTATTTTTACTTGACAAACAATGCCTATTTATTTGAAAGAGGGGGTTCAATAAGTTCAAAAAAACAACAAAATTTTCAAAATATTTCTCCGTGTAACTCTTTGCTATCCCCGTGAAACATTGTATAATAAATATTTGTCGATTTCATAAAAATCAGGTGGTAGTTGAAGCCTACCACCTGATTCAATATTCAACAAAATTGTAAAAATTCAACTAATTATATCCGAAGTGTTTTTCATCTTTTTCCGGTAGCGGCTTCGCAAAAAGCCATCCAGCACCATCAGGAACAACACAATGACAGCTATGTAAATACTAAACCCCAACAAAGGATTGGACATAAAAGATGAGAAAACGGAAATCAGGTTGGCGAGCCACTGCCCCGTGAGCGTATTCCGGAGGAGCAATACCGCCAATGTGATCAGAGCCACGGATGTGCCTCCGATAAGTAAATAGGTGAGCGCCGCGTTGCGTTTTTTGCGTCGGGCGGCTTCCGCGTAGATAGCGGCCATCATATTCCCGCCGAACTCGGGCGACAACCCGCCGGTCGGTTGCTTTTTCAACGCATCAACTATTAATTTATCCTTATTCATGATTGTATGTTTGAATTTATCCATCCGTAAAGTTTTTTTCTTGTCCTGAACAGTCGAACCTTCACATTTTCAACGCCAATACCGAAAATCTCCGACAATTCCTGCACCGGTTTGTTTTGCAGGTAATAAAGTGTGATCAGGGCTTTTTCGTAGGGGTTGAGCCTTCCTATGGCCTGCTCCATTTGCCGCAACATCTCTTCGTTTTCGCTGATTCCCGACAGTATATCAACAGTTTCGTCGGGTATAGAGTTCATTAAAGTATCGTCGATAGCCGGAAAAACAAGCTTCCGTTTCCGTACCGACGAAATGGCGGTGTTGTAACCAATCCTGAAAAGCCAGGTAGAAAAGCTACAATCGCCCCGGTAGGTATCCAGTTTCCTGTAAGCTTTCAAGAAAGTATCCTGCGTAAGCTCTTCGGCATCTTCCCTCGACGACACAATCCTTACAATCATAGAAAATACCTGATGACTGTAATTGTCGAGGAAATACGAGAACAGATGCGTTTCTCCGTCAAGTATTCTTTTAATGTAAGTTATTTCTGACTGTTGATCTACCATACATTTCTATTGACGCCTCGCCGAAAGATTGGTTACAGATTAAACAAAAAATTATTTTTCCCCATTTTATTTGTAACCGATTTTTTTATGCAGCGTCAAACGATACAAAGAACGAAATTATTTACATTAAAAACAAATAAAATTATGTTAGATTTTATAACCGCTCCCCTTATTGTGGGGATTGTTACTTTAGGTATTTACCGCCTGTTCGAACTTTATGTTCGCAAAAAAGAGAGATTGGCTTTGATAGAAAAAGCCGGTGAACGGATCGATCCGTCGATTGTGCAGAACAATTACGGGCTGTTGGGTGGCTCGAACCTGACAGGAAAGTTTACTTCGCTCAAAGTTGGATGCTTGTTGTTGGGCGTTGGGGTTGGCCTGCTCGTCGGGTTCATGATTGGCCAGTACTACTACGGAGAACTAATGAACAAAGAGGACGTACCTTATTTCGTGCGCGAAACCATAGGTGTTATTTACGGTTCATCCGTATTGCTTTTTGGCGGATTAGGATTGCTCATTTCATTTCTGGTGGAAGTGAAACTTCGCAAAAAATAAAAGTATTTGAATATCGAAACATAAGAAGTGGATGTCTTAAAAATATTCTTTTTGAAGATATCCACTTCTTTTTTTAAATCAATACGTCGATACGGTTTCTACGATTTTTTGCGGTAGCTCAACACGGCAAACAAATTGAACACAGCTAAAAACCCGAGCATAGCCCACAACTGACGGGATAAATCGGCAATATTACTTCCTTTCAGGTACACCGCCCTCATTACTTCCATAAAATGCTTCAACGGGTTGAAGGCCGCCACCCACTGCGCCCATTCAGGCATACTGCCTACGGGTGTAAACAATCCGCTGAGCAATATGAACACCACGATAAAGAAGAAAATCATAAACATGGCCTGCTGCATGGTCGAAGCAAAATTGGATATGATAAGCCCCATCCCCGAAATGGAAAGGATATAAATCATGGCGAAAAAGTAGAGCGTATAAAAGTGGCCAAGCGGCATAAGTCCGTAAACAAAACGGGCAATGATAAAGCCAATGGTAATGGCAATACACCCGACCATCCAATACGGAATCAGCTTGCCGAGTATAAACATCGCTTTCGATACCGAGCTCACATTGATTTGCTCGATGGTGCCGAATTCCTTTTCCATTACAATGGACAGCGCCGGCAAGAAGCCACATAACAAGGTAAGTACCATCACCATTAGCGCGGGAACCATATATACTTTGTAATCGAGATGACGGTTGAACTGATAATCGGGGACAATGTCAATAGTCCCTATATTCTGGCTTACCTGCGCGGCAGGAGATTGTTCGCTACGCAAATCGGCCGAATAATCATTCACAATGCCATACAGGTAGGTCATCGACAATCCGGCCTTCATGCCGTTCACCGCGTTGGCCGAAATCATTACGCGGGCCGGTTCGCGGTTGATGATACTTTTTTCGAACCGTTGCGGAATTTCGAAAATCACATCGGCCCGGTTGGACTCGATGCTTTTCATCGCTTCTCGTTCCGACGATGATACATCTGCCAACCTGAAATAGCCCGACGATACAATTTTTTTCACTAACCGTTCCGACACAACGGAATGATCATTGTCCACCACGCTCAGGTTGATGTTTTTGATTTCGTAATTGGCCGCCCATGGAAAAATCAGCAATACCATCACCGGAAAAACAAAAATCATTTTCGGAATGAACGGATTCCTGAATATCTGGCGGAACTCTTTTTCTAACAAAAATTTCAGCATTTCGGTAATATTATTTTACAGTAAAAATATCCAGCATCAGTACAAGCAAATAAGTAGTGGCATTGGCTGCTGCACCTGCGGTAACCGAACGAAAAAAAGTATCCGGATGCAGGTTTTTCTTCGCTATGCTCATCATAGATATCAGCTTTGAATAAAACAAATAGGTACCCATGGCAAATACGTTCAGTAGAACACTATCGGTAAAAAAGCACAAAGCCAGCCACAATCCTGTTAAATTATTTATATACAGATTTCTATTATTCATAAAATATTTTTTCAGTATGCCGGTAAGGCAATTGACAGATAGAAATATCAACAAAAGAAATGTATAAAATACCGGCGCGCGATCGGTTTGTTTTACCAATACGGCAACTAAAAACGTGATGAGCGATGCTGCCAACAGTAGCCTACAGGATCGCGACCGTGAATTTCCGTCATCTTCCATCTCATTTTTTGCCTTTCGGTTCATTTTTATAAACATTTTATTCCAACCTGATTTTAAATTTTTTCATGCTGACGATGATTAAAACCATCATCATGGCAAGCAGCGCAAGCACATCGTGGAAAATAGCCTGAAATCCGAGCCCCTTTATCATGATGGTGCGGGTGGCATCGATGTACCAGCGGGCCGGCACCAGACACGACAGCCACTGAAGCAGGTTGGGCATATTTTCCACTGGGAAAATCATCCCCGAAAGCAACATGATCGGCATCATCAAACCCATACCCGAGATAATCATGGCCGTTTGCTGCGAACTGGTAAGGGTGGAAATGGTGATACCCAGCAGCAACGCCAGGATGATGTATAGCATCGAAACTCCCAACAACAGGAATACGTTCCCCGCAACAGGGACATGCAACACGAACACTGCCAGCAAAATAACCGAAGCCAGATTGACACACGACAAAACGAAATACGGGGTTATTTTAGCTATGATAATATACACAGGCTTCATAGGCGATGCTAACAATATTTCCATCGTCCCTTTCTCCTTTTCCCTGACAATGGCTATGGAAGTCATCATGGCGCAGATGAGGATCATGATCATTCCCAAAACGCCCGGGACAAAACTGTAAGCGCCAAGCATCTGCGGATTGTAAAGCATTTTCACTTCGGGAGTTACCTGCATGGGCACAGCGGCCGGAGCGCCATTTATCTCCTGCTGCACGGAAAGGATGATGTTCGAAGCATAAAACACAAACGAAGTAGCCGCGTTGGGATCGGTGGCATCCGCCAGCAACTGCACCGATGCCTTTCCCGAATGTTTCAGTTGATCCATAAACTCATTGCCGAAAACTATGGCCAATTTGGCATTGCCGGTTTTAAAAGCATCTTCGATATCCCTGTAATTCCTCACCTGCCGTGTTACATCAAAATAAGAACTGGCATCGATCCGTTCGATGATGCGCCTCGACACTTCATCGTTGGAAGGTGCCAGTACCACCACTTTGGTGTTTTTTACCTCGTTGGTCAGCGCAAAACCGAACAGGATGATCTGAATAACCGGAATACCCAGCACAATCATCATGGTGATCCTGTCGCGAAAAATATGATAAAACTCTTTTTGTATAAAAGTAAGTAACTGGTTCATAATATATTGTTTATTATAAAAAGCATCAATCGCCGGAACGTTTGGCCTTGCGGGCTAATTGCTGGAAAACATCATTCATGGATGCTGCTCCGAAATCTTTTTTCAGTTGTTGGGGCGAATCAAGCGCTTCGATTTTTCCATCCACCATGATGGAAACCCGGTCGCAATATTCAGCTTCATCCATGTAGTGCGTGGTAACAAAAACAGTAATTCCCTCTTCGGTGGCATCGTAAATCAGCTCCCAAAATTGCCGGCGCGTAATCGGATCCACACCACCCGTAGGCTCATCGAGAAAAACCACCCGCGGATGATGGAAAATGGAAACTGAGAACGCCAGCTTTTGCTTGAGTCCCAGCGGCAACGATTTTACTAATGTATCCCTTTCGTTTTCAAAACGAAGTTTGCGCAACAACGCATCTGTCTCCACGGCTATTTCATCTTCCTTCATCCCGTAAATACCGGCAAAAAGCCGGATGTTTTCCCATACTTTCAGGTCGTCGTACAACGAAAATTTCTGGCTCATGTAACCAATATTTTTCTTCACCTTTTCCGATTGATGATTCACGTCGAACCCGGCTACCAAACCTGTTCCCGAAGTAGGCTTGCTCAATCCGGAAAGCATGCGCATGGCGGTGGTTTTCCCGGCTCCGTTGGCTCCGAGAAACCCGAAAATCTCCCCTTTATACACTTCGAACGAAATGTGATCGACGGCGGTAAAATTCCCGAACCTTTTAGTCAGGTTTTTGGCAACAATCACCTTTTTATCTTTTTCTACCATGGTTTGATCTGTTTGTTTTTTTAATCGGGGTTGTTACTCAAGGCCATAAAACAATCTTCGATAGTGGCTTTCACCGGTTCGATACTGAAATCGGCAAATCCCCTTTCGATCAGATATTTTTTTAGATCGTCAATAGAATAGTCCCCTTTCGAAACGGCTACATGAATCGAATCACCGAAAGCAAAACTTTGCCCGGTAGCTTCATTTTGCCTCAGGACAGATAGAAGTCCGGCCATAGGCGTCCCTGCCACTGCCCACAACGGTTTTTCATATCGGTTTACAATATTTTCAGGAGTATCTATGGTAAGAAATTTCCCTTTTTGTATCAGGGCAATCCGATCGCACAAAACAGCCTCGTCCATGTATGGCGTGGAAACAACAATGGTGATCTTTTCCTCTTTCAGTTTTTTTAGCATCTGCCAAAATTCTTTCCTCGATACCGGATCGACACCGGTGGTGGGTTCGTCCAGAAACAATACCTTCGGTTTGTGAACCAGGGCGCAGCTCAATGCCAGTTTTTGTTTCATTCCACCCGACAAAGCCCCCGCTTTCCTTGTTTTAAAAGGCTCTATCTGCGTATAAATATCCTTGATAAGGTAAAAATTCTCCTCAATAGTAGTATTGAATACCGAAGCGAAAAACTTCAGGTTTTCCTCTACCGACAAATCCTGATACAGTGAAAACTTCCCGGGCATGTAGCCAATGCTGTTCCGAATCATCCGGTAATCGTTTACCACATCGTAGCCATCGATAGAAGCCTCGCCGCCGTTGGCAAAAATCAAGGTGGTGAGTATGCGGAACAACGAAGTTTTCCCAGCTCCATCCGGTCCTATCAACCCGAAAATCTCCCCTTCGTCCACCGAAAACGAAATATCGTCGAGCGCCAGCGTTTCACCATACTGCTTTCGAACCGTGTCGCAAACCACAACCGGCTTTCCCTTCAGTTTCATTGTCAATTCATCCATTTATTTACAAATTACATTGCCCCATTAACTCTTTCATTAAAATAAATTTTCACCACAATAGACACATTAGGAAAATTTTTTCCATTAGCAAATTATCACATTGGCATATTGGCACATTGGCACATTGGCACATTGGCACATTAAAACTTCACCTCGCCGTACATTCCAATTTTAATATTACCATCGTTTACCACATGAATTTTAACGGCATACACCAGATTGGCACGTTCGTCGCGGGTTTGGATGGTTTTTGGGGTAAATTCAGCCTTGTCGGAAACCCATGAAATGCTTCCCGGATATTCCTTATAACCCTGGCCGTTGTCGGCATATACTTTTACCTGTTGACCAATTTTCAGTTTATTGATCTGGTCGGAAGTAAGGTAAGCACGCAACGTCATGTTTTTCACATCAGCAATGCGGAACAACGCTTTACCCACAGTAGCCAACTCGCCTGCCTCGGTATATTTCGATAATACCGTACCGGCGATAGGGCTGGTTATGTGGCATTTCCGCAGCTGATCCTCAATTTGATCCACCTGGATGAGCATCGATTTGCTGTCGTTGCTCAACCCGTTGTTGGTGTTGTCAATCGTCGATTGCGTGGCGGCAAGCTGTTTCTCAAGCACGGCGAGTATCGAATTGGCATCATCGAGTTGCTTTTGAGTAGCCGCGTTATCTTTCAACAGATTTTGTACCCGGTTGCGTTCCCTTTTAGCGGTAGAAATTTGTTCCTGAAGCGATGCTATTTGCTTTTTCTGGTCGAGCCGGCGGCTTTGCAACGCCTGATTGCCGGCTATAAGCTGCAATTTTTTGAGGTAAAGCTGAACCGAATCGATGCTGCCCACCTGCTGCCCTTTGTTCAAGACATCACCTTCGGTGATTTCTAATCCGGTGATTTTACCGTTAGCTTCGGCCGATACGATCACTTCGGTAGCCTCGAAAGTACCGGAAGCATCGTACTGTATCTCGCGGCTCGAACAGGAGGCCATTGCCAGCAGCGACACCGTTCCGCCAATGATCAGGAATAAACGATTTATCTTCATCTGTAATTGATTTTTATTTGTTTAATAATATTTTATTTTGATAAACGGTGGAATACAACTGGATTTCGTGCACCGCTTTGGTTTGTTTGGCATTGCTCTCAGCGTTGATGTCGCGAATCAGATCCGACACCGACAAAGTTCCGTTGGCCACTTTAGCTTCCGACGATTTTTTTATGTTATTTCTCAAACGTATCATCTCATCATCATTTTTCAACACCTGTTTCAAACGGTCGTATTCGTTCACCTGCTGAATATTGCTCAGGTTGTTATTGAAAAGGAATGCTTCACGCTGTACTTCGATCATTTTCTGGTTTTCATCAATTTTTCTCAAACTGTTTCTTTTCGTGTAAAAGCTGCTGATGTTCCATTTCAGGTTCAGGCCGGCAATATAGAAAGGCGAAAATTCATTGTTGAGCATGTTCAGGCCCGGCCGGCCGTAACCTCCCTGCACAAAAGCGCCAATGCGCGGCATTGAAGAAGCTTTGATGGCATCGCGCTGGCTTTCGTACATGTTGCGCTGGGCGTTGAGCATTTCCAGTTCGGGGCGTTTGCTGGGTGTATCAAGCACCATATCGGCTTGTTCAGGTTTCGACAAACGGGTGTTTTCGTCCAGTTTCATACCTGTAAATGCCGATAGCATAGCCAAATACGAACGTCGTGCCGATTTCAGCTCTATTTCCTTTTGGTCGGCATTGATCAACTCCACCTTTATGGCATCGAGGTCGGTCTGATTGGCCACTCCGTTCCTCAAGTAAGACCCAACGCGGTTGTAATTCGTTGTCAGGTCGGTTTTCAGGAGGCCGTTCTGAATCAACTGCTCATCGAGAAGTAAAATACCGAAATAAATGTTATTCACCCGGTCTTTGAGCGCGTAAAGATCGACATCCGTCTTTTGCCTGTCGGCTTCGGCTCCCGCCTTTACCGCTTTAGCACCCGCTTTGATAGCCCCTCCATCCCACACCAGCTGACTCACCTCCACCATGGCCTGATACTGATCCTTGCTTACGGATGAAAACTGAATGTTCTGTCCGGTAACTTTCGATAAAGCCTGCCCCAGTGACGCCGGAATTTCGGTAACTTCCGACTGGTAAGTAGCTTTGGCCGAGAGCGACACCTGTGGATAATACCCTGTGTATAAATTACTCAGGTTGTAACCGGTGGTTTTATCAATCAGCCCGAACTGCTTTACCAGCGGGTAATTCGCCGTAGTTTTTTCCAGACATTGTTCAATGGTTATGTCTTGCGCGAAAAGCATCGCGGGCAACATAAAAACCAAAATAAAAAATCTTGTCATAAAAAATTATTTTATAAAATTCATACATTACGGTTCTGTTTGTTATGGACGCAAACTATTCATTATAAACGAAATGTGCTCCGGGCGGCGATGAGCGATCAGATCTTTTTTCGCATCTTCATCCAAACCTATCACTTTGCTTACTACAGGCATAAACAAAAAAAACGACACATTCATCGAAATAATCGTCATGGTCAGGTCCACCGAATCAATCGGGCGAATATGTCCTTTATCTATTTCGGCCTGAAGCTCTTTTGCAAATTCGGGAAAAATCCTTGCCGGGTACGGACGCAATTTCTCCTTGATTTTATCCATCATGTCCGGACGTTTCAATATTTCGTTGATGATAAGTTGAGGTAAACGCGGATTGCGGCTTACCAAATCAAAATGACCTTCGATAAAACGGATCAACTTGTTGGCAAACGACAGGTTCTGATTGTTGAAGATATCCAACAGTGGTTCGAAAAATTCTTTGAATTTTTTCTCGAAAATCGTGTTGAACAAATTATCCTTTGTCCGGAAATAATAATGAATAAGCGCCTGGTTACAACCTACTTCACGGGCAATCTCGGTAGTTGATGTAGCTGCGAAACCGTTGGTAAGAAACAGATTTTCGGCTACTTCGAGAATTTGTTGTTCGGTATTCTGGTTAGTGTTCTCCATTTCTATTAATAAACTTGTTTAATTATATTATTTAATAAACTTATTAATTTCAATGCAAAGTAAAAATAAAAACCCTGAAACGACATTATTAATAGAATTATTATAATATTTTTTAATACAATTTTATATATTTTAAATATAATGCAAACGTTTGAAGTGAGAAAGCAGATATAATAGATGAATTTTACCTTTTATATTCCGGATAATGAAATATATTTGTACGCTTGTAATTTTGTTTTTGCCGTGTGGCGATGATATTTACAAGTATTTTTAAACAAATAATCTTTAATTTAATACGGAATGAAAAAACTTACAACTACCTTAATTTTGACCTTCCTTTTACTCTTTTCGGGTAATATAAAGGCAGCCGACCCTGCTTATCTCGGCGATATCATGCTTCAGAGTTTTGGTTGGGACGAATATTCCCAGCCAAAAATTACCGCCGCGGGAAACTACTACAAGTTTATGCAAGCGAAAGCCGTCGAACTAAAAGCCGCCGGATTCGACATGATTTGGATGCCACCACCAAGTGCATCAACAGGAGGAGATGGTTACATTCCTACCGAATTGTACAATTTCAATTCATCGTGGGGAACTGCCACCGATCTCACCAACGCTACCGCCGCCCTGAAAGCCGTAGGCATTCACCCCATTGCCGACGTTGTTGTCAATCACCGGAACGGGACAACCAACTGGTCAACGTTTACCAATCCCGATTGGGGAACAACTTCAACTACCGATAACGGAACAATTTGCTCAACCGATGAGTTAAACTCAGGTTGGGTATCATCTCGCGGTCCCCAAGGCACAGGGGCCGCCGATGAAGGTCAGGATTTTAGCGGTGGCCGTGATTTAAATCATCAAAGTTCCGTTGTTCAACAAGGAGTGAAAGCATATCTTGCCAAACTAAAAGAACAGGGGTTCGAAGGATGGCGCTGGGACATGGTGAAAGGCTACAACGGTTCGCACGTAAAAGATTACAACGCATCGAGTACTCCGTATTTTTCGGTAGGTGAGAACTGGGATGGAAGTTCCGTGATTATCCCCTGGATTGATGCCAGTGGTTCGGCCGCGTTCGATTTTGTTACATATTACAACATGTGCCAACAAGCATTCAAGAACAGCAATTGGGCTGCTTTGGGCAGCGGTACCACCATGGGTGGTGTTGCCGGCACGTATGGATATTCCGAAAAGGCTGTTACTTTTGTTGATAACCACGATACCTTTGTAAGTTCCGACGCTCCGAGCGCTGATGCTACCAAAATAATGGAAGGCTACGCCTATATCCTCACTCATCCGGGTATTCCTTGCGTATTTATGCCCCATTATTACGGAGGGTCGTACTCGAAAGACGGTGTTACCCGCAACTTCGGCACAGGTAATAAAACCAAAATTGATGAACTGATGGCTGTCAGGAAAACAAGCAAAATTGATGCGTGGAGTTCCATCAGTGTTGCCAATACTTCGGGTTATTACGCTGCTTACATCAAAAAACGCTATGCCGACACCGACGCCGCTGTGGCTGTTTGCATCGGAACTACTTCATGGACTCCTTCGGGCAGTGGCTGGGTTTTGAATACTTCGGGCACCGGTTATAAAGTTTGGTCGAAAAGCGCTATCCTTACTGCGCCTTCCATTTCGCCATCTTCCGGAACTTATTTCAGCACGCAAACCGTTACAATGACCGCATCGGCCGGATCTACCATCTATTACACAATCGATGGTACCACACCGACAACGTCGTCCAGTGTTTACACTTCTGCCATTTCCCTGAAAGAAGGCTGTATTACAACCATTAAAGCCATTGCTGTTTCGAATGCAGGCACTTCTTCTGTAGTTTCGGCTGTGTTTACCGTACCTGTAAAAGGGAAAAGCATTGTAGTAAAATACAAAGCTCCTTCAATCTGGACAAAATGTAGTATTTGGATGTGGGAAAAAAGAAACGGTACCGACACCAACCTGCAAACCGTAGCATGGCCGGGAGTTGATATTACCTCAAGTAAAGATGCCGATGGATATTACTCTTATACTATCAGCAATAACACGCAGGCCACGGTGGGACTTTTGTTCAACAATGGCGTCGCCTCCGGCACTACTCAAACCATCGACCTATCCACCTATTGCGATACCAATTGGGATACGGGCACACTATCGAGTGGTAAATACGCCCCTACCATTGCATCTCAGGCCACTCTGTCGGATTGTGCCACCAGTGGTTTTGAAGATGTAAATGGCACTGAATCCTGGAAAGTTTATCCGAACCCGGTGAAAGATATGGTTACTGTGGAAATGCCTGAAAACATTACACGCCTTACGGTAACCAACCTGCTGGGAAAACAGTTGTTTGTTTCGGGAAGTACCATTAGTCAAAATCTCCAAATAGATTTCTCGGGATATGCTCCCGGTGTATATTTCATTACCCTGACAAAAAACGATGGCTCCTTCGACTCGAAGAAAGTTATTAAATATTGATTGTTAGTAATAAAAACCAAAACGCGAGAAAGAGCATTTGCCCGTTGAGGGTCGATGCTCTTTCTCTTTTTTTAGAAAAATAAAAACTGATTGATTACTTTAATTTTGTAGTTACCATTTTGTTTGAAATCAGGCAGCTGAAAGTTACGGTAATAGAAATATTCGCAGTAGCTGTACCTCCATTGCCATCGCTAATAACATAAGGAAACGTTACAGTGCCGCTGAAATTTGTTGCAGGGGTAAAAGTAATGGTTCCGTTATCAGCCACCTTAATAGTTCCTCCGGTAACGGTGATGGTCTGTGCTGTACCAGGTGTTAGCGCAACTCCATTGATACTGGTAACGGTAAGCGGATTGTTATCCACATCAGTATCGTTGGATGTGGGAGTTAAGGAAATAGGTGCACCGTTAGCGTTCATCTTATAAGTATCGGCATTAGCTACGGGCGGTGTGTTACAAACCGACACGGTAACCGCGGCACCCGTAGGTGAGTATTGGGTGGTATTGGCTACACTTCTTGCCCAAAGATACACAGTACCGGTCGTCGTGTAATTTGTTAGAGAAGCTCCGGTGATTTGGGTGGTTCTTGTCGTTGAATTACCGGTCCACCATTCGTAGGTAACATTCGATTCGGTTGGCTGCAGGTTAGTAAGATTAGCCGGCGTACACGCTGTCGTAGTAGAAGGAATAGGCGTAGCAGGCGTACCGTCAGCATTGGGGCAGATAGCAGCAGGAAGAGATGGCAATGTACTTGTCCACCCGGCATCTCCCTCAAAATAATTTGGAGAGACCCACGTATAACTGGATAAATTCCCATTGAACATTGTGGCAAAGTCACTTGTTCCGTTACTGTTTATAAAATCTAAATTAGGCCCGATCTTTCCATGGTTTTTGCCATTTTTCCCTGACCACACAAAATATCCTTTTTTTGATGAATCGGTAGGGCCGGTTAAGTCTCCATCGCCAGTTAATTGAGCTCCGGAACTCAATGTAAATATCCCTTCGTTATAAATCTGACCCGCAGCATTGATCGATCCGGTAGAGGTGAATGTCCCGTAGTTTTCAATTTTCGAAGTTGCACTACCAAAGTCAATCTGGGAAGTGGTAAAGATCCCTGTATTTACAACTGCGCCACCATTTAAATTAAACTTGCCGTTAAAACTCCCACAATTCACGTACACGGATGATGATGAACTATTGTAATTTGCACCTACGGTTAAAGTCCCATCGTTCTTATAATAGGCGCTCCCTGTGGAAATATTTAAGGTCTGATTGACAGTCATTGAGCTATTGTTTATAATGGTAATAATTGCCCCGGCCTTTTGATACTGCATTGTCCCCACATTAAAAGTTCCATCGTTCGTTATGTTCATTATCGAGCCATTTAATGTTAAGGTTTGATTAGCCATATCAAATTTAGCTCCTGTATGAACAAAGATATTCATATTACCAGCCCAAGTAGGATTTCCACTAACATTAAGCGTGCCGTAAATATCCAATGTAACGGCTGTGTTTGGATCGCTGAAAGTAAAAGTATTTACATTATTAAGATTCAACGTAGCGCCTGATTTAACGCAAATCGATGCGCCAGAAGCAAAAGTAACAGAGTTTTCCAGAGTTGGCGTCCCTTCGATACAAGTCATCCCGGCTACAAATGTATAATTATTGCTATTACTGTTTAACGTGTGGTCGCAAGTGGTACAATCGGCTTTACCATTTATGTAAACAAAAAATGCTATTATTAATATAGCCAGCGACTTGCTTTGTGTTATGTATTTCATTTTATTTTGAATTTTAGTTATTAAAACAGTATAATAAACAGACAGATTACTTTAATACAAAAACAATATTTATATAAGAACATCCCGAAACCGAACCTACTATATCATAAGTCATTACTCCATCAGCGTTTATAGAAATATTGCTGAAAACCGACGTGTCATAATCGGTAATGTAATAATAAAGATCTGTTCGTTCAGGCATAAAAGGAATTGTCGAAGGCGCACCAACGCTTTTTATGCCTGGCGTAGAAAATTGTCCATGGTAAAGGCCGTAAAGATCTTTGATAAATCCAGTCCCATTCACAGAAGTATCAAACGATACCGACGGCATATAAAACCAATTGGTATATCCTAAAGGGAGAGCCACCCATTTAGTCCCATCATTGTAATAGAAACCTTTACTTACATCATACCCGTTCCCGACCGAAATTGTGGCCGTGTTGTAAACCGTCATTCCGGCAACGTGCTGCGAAAGCGGCGAAGGGTTGTTTGTGGCGGTGAGAGCAACGCGGGGAAGCAATAATCCTTTATTGCCATTACTTACTAAATCCAAAACGGCATCGTTATTCGGCTGCGTGTTGGCGCCGATAGTTACCTGAGCATTTGTGATGGAATAATGAAAACACGCAAATCCCATTAAAATTAATACTATTATTTTTTTTCATGTTTTAAGTTATTATTATAATTTATAAAATACAGAGTTCCGATTTTTATAATAATATAGAATAAAACATTTTATCTTAGATTTTGCCAATATAAATGAAAAAGGACTATTCCTCCTGACTTCTTACCGGGGGATAATAATTGGTAACGGAATTTTTTTACCTTTGAGAGAACAAAAGAACCAATCTCCCATTGCTATAAAAATTAGCAAGCGAATACGTTATAAAGAGAATCAATAGCTGGATAGCGTTCTGATTGTTCATCAACAGATTTGACAAACAATTCAACTTGGATATACAAATTAGTGAAAAAAGTCAAGCCGCATATCACCTGAAACCACTATAAAAGAAGCCTTTATCCCCGTGAGAAGAATATCGGATGAGGCCATACCTCAGAATGCGACATTATATTTAAGAACGACTTTTTTCTTTAAAACCCGTTGAGAATAAAAACTATACGTAAAAGATTGCAAAAATAACGCCATTAACGATGGTGTTTATAATACTATTTTAACCATTAATGGTGTTTTTCTATCAAAACACACATAAAATAAATACACTAAAAATATTAATTTATTTGATTTTTAATTAAATCATTTTTAAATATATATCGAATCTAAAATTGTATTAAATTCATATTTCAATGCTTGTAAGCTATGTAATCAGAAAGAAAATATTATTTCCATAACTAAAATTTTAAAACACATAAACCAATCAACATGATACTTTTTTGAAAGCAGGGACACTACACTTCTCAAAGCCTGTTCAATAAAAGGGACTCGTGCCAATACGCATACTTCACGCTAAAAAAAACTCATTTAATGATTTAAATTTGAATTAGGATATGATTGTTTGTTTATAAATTAACCAACAAAAAATTCACGCATGACGCAAACGCCTGTAAAATAGGACATTTTGGTTAATAACACAAGTAAATACGCTATCACTACCTTATAATTTCAGGGAAAGGCGCGGAAGTTGAATATTTATGATATATTTGCATCTCATTTATTCAACAAAAAATGGAAATGAAAACTGAAGAAAACTCCTGTGAAAAAAGGAATTGCCACCATCGTCCCGTAGGGCACGCTTGTGGAAACGCTGTTTACGGACTGGGAGTAGTGGGCGCGGCCATCTACTTCATCATGCAGTCGGGAGGATTTTGGATGGGGGTAGTTGGCATTCTAAAAGCGCTTGTATGGCCTGCCATTCTGGTATTCGAAGCGCTCAAAACATTAAGCGTGTAACTCTCACAAGTTGCCACTGATTAGTTGAGAATAAACTTCCCGGTCTGAATTTTATCTTTTACTTTCAGGCGAATCAGATACACCCCTTCTGGTACGTTCTGTAACGATATCCGGTTGCTATAACCGGAGAGATGTTTTATCATCACCATCTTACCGGTTACCGAATAGAGGTTAAGCTCCAAACCAGAAATGTCAGCGGGCCGATCCACGGATATATTCAACGAACGGTCGGATCCATCAAAAACTATTTTCGCATTATCCCAGCGAGCTATTTCGTTCACATCGAAAGTTGTCAGGTTCGACATGGCAAGTCCGAAATCCGGGATTCCGTATCCCTGCTGATCGGTGGGAGCACTGTAATGGCTTCCTGTCTGGAACACCATATTGAGAATTTCGGGCACCGATAACGATGGTTTTGTGGCTTTTACGTACTGAAGGAAACAAGCCATGGCACCGGTTATCAGCGGACATGAATAAGATGTTCCGCTGCCTGAATTGGTAGCTCCTCCAGTGTTAATATAAGATGTAGCACTTCCCACAGCACAAATTTCGGGTTTTACCCGTCCATCCGAAGTGGGTCCCCACGACGAAAACGAACTTGACACTCCGTTGACATCTACCGCCCCTACCGTTACTATGCCATCGGCATCGGCCGGCGAACCGATATAGTGCCAGGTGTTGGATGAACTTCCTTCGTTTCCGGCGCTATTGCAAACAATAATTCCTTTGGTGGCCGCCATCCCAGCGGCAATGCTTGCCCTCGACACTTTACCGTTCATATCGGCGTAGGTAAAGTTCATCGCAACATCATCAAAAGTGGTATAGCCCAGCGACGAATTGATGAGATCGACCCCAACGCTATCTGCAAACTCAATACCGGCGTCCCAAAAATCAGTTTCCATCAGGTTTTCAGTGGCGGCATATTCGGTTCTGATCAGCCAAAACGAAGACTCGGGGGCAGCACCCACATAACTGGCTGGCAAATTCCCGCTTATTATGGAAAGTACGTTGGCACCATGACTATCTTCCGAAAAAACACTCACTCCAGGCGCGGGAATATTTTTAGTTCCCAACAAACGCCCCTGCAAACGGAGGCTGTCCATCCCCGGATTGATATCCGCGTTGTAAAATCCGGCATCGAGCACTCCTATCAAAATATTTTTGCCCGTAAAACCGGCATTGTGCAACGACGCGAGTTTCAACTGGTTGATCTGATTGGCTGCCGTACCGTAATTAATATCATTTGCAACAGATTTCACTTTCCGTGGAACGGATAACGCCGAGGTGGATTTTCCGGTATATTGAACTTTTTTTACAAACGGCAATGCCCTAACCGAATTCATTATCGATGAATCGGACATCAAAGCGGTAACTCCATTCAGCCATTTGGAGCGGCACATAATAGTTAAACCCTTAGCGATTAAAGGCGTTACATAGTTTTGATTAACTGGCAGGTCTGTGGAATCGATGACAATCCCGAACGCTTGGCGGCGGGCAATAGAGCGTGCCGATAAATATTGCGAAGGCGAGGTGAGCGAATAGTTTGTCCCTTTCTTGTTGGTAAACTGAACAAAAAAATAATAATTTGTGGAATATACCGACAAGCCGGCAATACTGAATACCACTGTAAATAAAAGTCTTTTAATCAATATCATAGAGTCGCAATTTTTATGAGCACAAATATAGTATAAATATTTTCGTTGATCATTTATCTTTCCGAATATTTAAAAAAATATAATATTTATCATTGATTGCTTGTTTGTTACGAAAATTTCGTAGTTTTGAACGATTTTTAATTTCAATATCATTTATAATAAAAATGACACGGATTGTTTCAAAATATAACGCTGCTTTCGTAATTGGGTTCATCATATCCGCATCATTGCTTGCTTTTTGGGGATAATAGAACTTCAGATAATAGATCAAAAAAAACTAATCATAAAAACTCACATGGAAAAACTCACACATCAGGAAGAAGATGTATTGCTGATCATTTTTCAGCTGGAGAAAGGATTTATCAAAGAAATCATTTCGGAGATGGACGAGCCGCGCCCACCTTACACCACTGTGGCTTCGGTGGTAAAAAACCTGGAACGTAAAGGGTACGTGAAAGCAACCCGGCAGGGCAACACTTACCAGTACTACCCCACCATTGATAAAAACGAGTATAAATCGAGATTTTTATCGAATGTGGTTCAAAATTATTTTGAAAATTCGTACAAAGAAATGGTAAGTTTCTTTGCCGAAAAACAAAAAATATCCGCCGAAGATCTGGAAGAAATCATCCGCTTAATCGAAAAAAAATGAATCCATTCATCGTTTATCTGATCAAGGTAAACATAGCTGTCGCTTTGTTTTACCTTATTTACAGGTTCGCGCTGACGAAAGATACTTTTTTGCAATTGCGCCGCGCGTTCCTGCTGCTGGCTATTTTCGTTCCGCTTGTTTATCCGCTGATTTCCATTTCGGGATGGTTCGAAAGCAACCAGTTAGTGAATACTTTGGTACATCAAATACAATTGCCTGAAATTATGGTTGTTGCAGGCAAACAGCAACCGTATTTCGGTGTTCAGGAGATGGTGATTGCCGCCTACCTCACCGGTACGGCACTCTTGTTTATCCGTTTCTTGTTCCGGATTTTTTCTATTTTACGATGGAACTTCCTGACAAAAGAAGAGACAGTGCTCGGCATCAGGGTAAGAGTTACCGACAAGGCTATCACTCCGTTTTCGTTTTTCAACCGGATATATTTAAGCGCTTCGGCTCATACGGAAGATGAACTGGTACAGATACTGACACACGAACTGGCTCATGTCAGGCAGCTTCACAGTGTCGATGTTATCCTGAGTGAGCTGATGGCCATGTTTTGCTGGATCAATCCCGCGGCGTGGCTGCTCCAACGCGAAGCGCGCCAAAACCTCGAATTCCTGGCCGACCAGAAAGTTATTCGTTCCGGGCACGATAGCCGGCTTTACCAGTATCATTTATTGCAACTTTCGTATCAACAACCCTTGAATCAGCTGACTAATAATTTTAATATTTCACCCTTAAAAAAAAGAATCAATATGATGAACAAACAAAAATCGCACAATGCAGGGAAATTAAAATACCTGCTGGTGGCGCCGCTCACGCTCCTGCTGGTAGCGGGAAGCAACGCCCAAACCATTATGAAAGCCGCTAACGTGTCTATTCAGGTACAACCAACATTGCCAGATACTCGTGCGGAAAATGCTCAGGCATCGGATGCTACCGGAGCTGTTGAAATTCAACCTTCAGAAATTGTCAACGAAACCCAGCCTGCTACCAATGATCCTGTTTTTGATGTGGTGGAAGTGATGCCGCAATTTCCGGGGGGCGAAAAAGCCTTAATGAAATTCCTTGGCGACAACATCCATTATCCTGACGATGCGTTGAAAGCCAATATTCAAGGACGGGTAATTCTTCAATTTATTATCAGTTCAAAAGGAAAAGTAACCGACCCGAAAGTAATAGCAGTTATGGAGCATAAGAGCAAGGTTCATATCGACCTGAATGATTCCAGGTACGAATCGTTGAAAAAAGAGGCCCTGCGCATGGCGCTTTCCATGCCCGCGTGGAATCCGGGAAAACAAGGAGGGAAAGCTGTAGCCGTAAAATATACTTTACCTATTAGTTTTGCTATTCAAGGAGATGATAAACCGGCTTCGTCCACATCAAATTTGAACTCAACCCCAATGAAAGACCGTCCTTTGGTAGTATTGGATGGAAAACCCATGGATGAGAATTATGATTTAAACGCCATTGATCCGAAAAACATCGAAAGCATTAGCATACTTAAAGATAAAAGCGCCACAGATATTTACGGAGAGAAAGGGAAAAACGGGGTTGTGGTCATCACAAGCAAGAAACAATAAAATCGATCGTTAGTTTTACGTTGAACAGTCCGGATAACACTCAAACCCGAGTTTGTCCGGATTGTTTTTTCCCGCCGGAAACAACATGAAAAGCCGCCCCCAACCAACTGATAACATCGCTTGCTATCAATGATTCTTCCGATTCCCTTTCCAAAGCCAGATCAGCGGCAAGCCCATGAAGGTAAACCCCAGCTATGGCAGCTTTGGCTGATGAATATCCCTGAGCCAGCAAACCGGTAATGATGCCTGTCAACACATCGCCTGTACCGGCGGTGGACAATCCGCTATTTCCGGTGGTATTGATGTAAACCTTTCCTTCGGGTAGAACGACAGCGGTATGCGCCCCTTTCAATACAATGACGACATTGTATTTCGCAGCCGATTGGCGAGCCAGTTCCACACGGTCGCTCACCGAGCGCGATTCTCCGAAAAGCCGCTCAAATTCAAGGGGGTGCGGAGTCAATACCGACAATGGTGGTAAATCGTTGAGCCCATCCTTGTTCTTTGCTATCAGGTTCAACGCATCGGCATCGAACACGCAGCTCTTTTTTGATTTCAATAAAAAATCCTGTAAAAAAATTTCCGTTTCAGCGTTAGTGCCAATGCCGGACCCAATGCCCAACACGTCGTATTTTCCAGGATTCGGGATATTCGTTATTATTTCAGCATCGGTATCGGCAGAAAAAATAGCTTCAGGAACAGCAGTTTGCACAATAGCACGGTTACATTCCGGCCCATGGACAGTAACAAGCCCTGCTCCCGCCCTCAATGCGGCTTTGCCGGCGAGCACCGAAGCTCCGGCCATGCCTTTGCTTCCGGCCACCAGAAGCGCGTGACCAAAAGTTCCTTTATGTGAAAACCGGGAGCGTACCTTTATAAACGGACGAACAACATCCTCGGTTGTTAATATAAAATCGGAAAGGGTATTTTCAATAACCTGAGGCTGAATGCCAATATCGAGAACTGAATATTTTCCGGCAAACGAGGCGCTATCGGCAAAGAAAAAAGCACGTTTCGGGAACTGAAGGGTATAAGTAAAGGTGGCTTTTACCACAGGTTGACCTTCGTCGATGAAACGGTCGCCATCCAGCCCCGAAGGAATATCCACCGACACCACTCGGCATCCCGAGTCGTTGATCCATTCCACTGCTTGGGCATACACACCATCAAGCGACCTCGACAAACCCGAACCGAACAACGCATCCACCACAATGGTTTCGGAAGAAATTACCGGAGGACAAAAGCAACCCGGCATTTCGGCAAATAACTCATTGTTAGCTGATTTTAACCGATTTCTGTTGATTTCACAATCGGATGAAAGCTTTCCTGAATGAAGTAAAACGGTATGGACTCCATAGCCATTGGTCAATAAAATCCGCGCCAAAGCCAATCCATCGCCACCGTTGTTGCCAGGGCCGGCCACAACAAAAACAGGGAACGTTTTGGGAAAATCGCAAATAAATCGGTTAGCTAAAGCATGTGCAGCTCTTTCCATTAAATCAACAGACGATATGGGCTCATGTTCGATGGTATAACGGTCGAGTTCCTTGATTTGCGATGTGGAAAACAGTTTCATACGAGAATTATTAGCATTCAACCGATCGGAGCAAAATGCCGGGTCGTGTATTTGAAAATCAAATTCTTTGTACTGAATTTATCTCTTTGATTTTCAATATTTTTTTACAAAGGTTGTTGATATCTTCGGTGTCGTGAACGTAAACGTAAAATTTACCGACAAAAATGCCGTCCTTCGTTTCGATATTCATCCTGTTGATGTTCACGCTATATTCATCCGAAATAATTTTCAGGATTTCAATTAATACCCCTTTTTTATCAATTCCCCTGATTTCGAGGGTTTCGACAAATTCCAGCACTTTGTTGGTTGACCATTCCGCTGAAACAATTCGTTTTCCGAAGCTGCTTTTCAGTTTAGCCGCCGTAGGACATTGTCTTTTATGAATAAAAAGGGTGTTGTTTTCATCGATATAACCAAGCACATCATCGCCCGGAATGGGATGACAACAAGGAGCCAACTTGAAAGTTTTTCCAATATTTGCTTCGGTCAGTTTGATCGTTTTATTTTTATCCAGATCCAACTTTCCTTCGGCAACAACAGTATCTGCCTGTTTGTCATTATTGTCCGACGATCCGCCGACAAAAGGTATGCGAAGAAATTTAGAAATTCCCTGGCTTTTTGGTTTGAAAACGATTTTGGTTATTTCGTCAACATTGATAGTTCCTTTACCAGCTTCAAAAAAGAGCTCGTTCCGCTGGGTGAAGTTAAAATAATTAAGGATTTTTACCAACGCCTCGTTAGTTGGCTTCACGTTGATGGACGAAAGGACATCTTCTATCTTACGTTGCCCTTCGAAAATCAACTTTTTTTCTTCCTTCTTGAAAATCACCCTTAGTTTGGCCTTCGCTTTGGCCGTGGTTACAAATTCGAACCATTCGGGATGGGGTGTTTGCTTTTTCGATGTCAGTATTTCCACCTGGTCGCCACTGTTCAGGGTATAACTTAGTGGCACTAATTTGTGGTTCACCTTAGCTCCGATACACTTATTCCCAACATCAGAATGGATATAATATGCAAAATCGAGCGCGGTAGCACCTTGGGGGATGGTTCGGATTTCGCCTTTGGGGGTAAATACAAATATTTCGGAAGCGAATAAATTAAGTTTGAAAGTATCCAGGAAGTCCATGGCGTTCGGTTCCGGGTTCTCGAGCAATTCTTTGATGCTTTTCAGCCAGTTGTCGAGCTCAGATTCACTTTTGTCGCCACCGTTTTTGTATTTCCAGTGGGCGGCCAACCCCTTTTCGGCAATGTCGTTCATCCTTTCGCTCCTGATCTGTACCTCCACCCATCGTCCCTGTGGCCCCATTACCGTAACGTGAAGCGCTTCGTAGCCATTGGCCTTGGGCGTACTCACCCAGTCGCGGATACGCTCGGGATGAGGTTTATAAATGCTTGTAATGGCCGAATAAAGCATCCAGCACTGGTCTTTTTCACTGAGTTCGCCTTTTGGCCTGAAAACGATACGGAGAGCCAGGATGTCATATACTTCCTCGAAAGGGATATTGCGGGTGGACATTTTATGCCAGATGGAGTAAATCGATTTGACACGGGCTTTCAAAGTAAATTCGTACCCCATCGATTTCAGTTTTTCATCAACCGGCAACGAAAATTCTTTGTAGAATTCATTCCGGGCTTGTTCGTCAACAGCCAGTTTTTTTTCTATTTCGTGGTAAGTGTCGGGGTGTTCGTATTTGAAACTGAGGTTTTCGAGTTCGGTTTTTATGCGGAAAAGACCGAGGCGGTGGGCAAGAGGGGCATAAATGTACTGCGTTTCGCCGGCAATTTTGTACTGCTTGGCCGGTGGCATCGATGCAAGGGTACGCATGTTATGAAGCCGGTCGGCCATTTTAATAAGCACCACGCGGATATCATCCGACATGGTCAACAGCAGTTTCCTGAAATTTTCGGCCTGTTCCGAAGCTTTTTCGCCGAAAACACCCCCGGCTATTTTGGTAAGGCCATCCACAATTTGAGCTATTTTGGAGCCAAACAGGTTTTGAATATCTTCCACCGTGTAATCGGTATCCTCCACCACATCGTGGAGTAACGCCGAACAAATAGAGGTGGAACCCAGGCCAATCTCTTTCACCACAATCCTCGCCACGGCAATCGGGTGTAAAATGTAAGGTTCGCCTGAGCGACGCTTGATCCCGTTATGAGCCTGCTGGGCAAATTTAAACGCCTTGGTAATCAGCTCAATCTTTTGCCTGTGGTTGGTGTTGCGATAATCTTCCAGAAGCGCTTCGAACTCGCGCTGAATCATTTCTTCTTCTGTCAAAATAAGAGTTTCGGCCGGTTGTTGCATATCCCATTTTTTATTGTGGATGCAAATATAAGGATTAATTTCGATGAAAAACAGAAAAGCTTATTTGTAAATCGTTAAAATTTAAAACGATTGCATATCCACTAATCTTTTATAATAGCCGTTCAGCGCTATGAGCTCATCGTGCTTTCCCCGTTCCACAATATGACCTTCGTGCATGACACATATTTCATCGGCTCGTTTAATCGTGGATAAGCGGTGGGCTACCACCAGCGAAGTACGGTTCATCATCAACTTTTCAAGGGCTTCCTGCACCATCTTTTCCGACTCGGTATCGAGCGCCGAGGTAGCTTCATCGAGAATCAGTATAGGCGGGTTTTTCAGTATAGCCCGCGCGATACTGAGGCGCTGGCGCTGCCCTCCGGAAAGTTTGCTTCCGCGGTCGCCAATGGTGGACTGGTAGCCGTTTTCGGTGGCAATGATGAATTCGTGGGCATTGGCTATGCGCGCAGCCTCTTCCACCTGCTCCTGCGTAGCATTTTCCACCCCGAAAGCTATGTTATTAAAAAATGTGTCGTTGAACAGGATAGCTTCCTGATTCACATTTCCCATTTGGGAACGAATATCGGCCATTTTCACATCCTTGAGGTTGATGCCGTCGATGGTAATTTCTCCCTCCACCACATCGTAAAAACGCGGCAACAGATCGACCAGCGTGGATTTGCCGGAACCCGACTGGCCTACAAACGCTACGGTTTTTCCTTTTTCAATTTCGAGGTTAATATCCTGCAGCACCCAGTCGTTCAGGTATTTAAATCCTACTTTTTTATATACGATTTTATGTTGGAAAGGCTGCATTTTTTCTGGGCTTTCGGGGTCGGGAATGGTGTTTTCACTTTTCAGTATCTTATCCACCCTCTCAAGCGATGCCATCCCTTTCTGGATACTGTAAGTGGCTTTGGATAAATCTTTTGCAGGATTAATAATGCTGTAAAAAATTATCAGGTAATAAATAAACGAAGCGGCTGTAATGTTGCTGTTGTGCGATAAAATAAGCACACCACCAAACCACAGTAAAATGGCGATAACCACGGTACCAAGAAATTCACTCATGGGATGAGCCAGCGTGTAACGCCTGTTGATACGGTTAAGCGTGCGACGCAGTTTCTCATTGAGTTTTCCGAAACGTTCAATCAGTTTATTCTCGGCATTAAAAGCTTTTACCACCCGCAATCCTCCCAGCGTTTCTTCAATTTGCGAAAGCAGTTCTCCGGTTTGTTCCTGCCCGAGTGTCGAACGGCGCTTAAGTGTGCGCCCCAACCTTCCGATGAGCCCGCCGCTGATGGGAAGCAACACCAGAACAAACAGAGTCATCTGCCAACTCATGACAAATAAAACCCCAATGTAAATCAGGATCATAATGGGATTTTTGAAAACCATTTCGAGCGAACTCATGATGGAGTTTTCTACTTCGGCCACATCGCCCGTCATACGCGACATAATGTCCCCTTTCCGCTCATCGGTAAAAAACCCGATGGGCAAATAAATGATTTTATGGTAGAGTTGATTGCGGAGATCGCGCAAAACCCCTGTGCGAATGGGGATGATATAATACGTTCCAAGATAAGCCGATCCTACCTTAAAACCTGTCATGATGATCAGGAAGATACCGATGAGCAACAAAGCGTTGGTAGACCCTGCCTGCTGGATCATCTGTTCCACAGTGTACATGGCGTTGTTCTTTACCGCCGCAACGATCTGGGGCATACTATCGCTCCAAGTCCATGCCATGTAAATTTTTTCGGCCTTCTGAAGCCCGAAAAGAATTTGCAGAACAGGAATAATGGCTGCGAACGAAAACAAGCTGAATATGGTGGAAAGCAGATTGAACAACAAGCTTAAAAAAACAAACTTTTTATAAGGTGGAACGAACCTGCGAAGCAGTTCTACAAATTTAAACATAAATGATTTTTAAATGAATTCGGATAAGATAAGTATTTGAACTATCAGTAACAATTAAATACCTGTATAGTTTCGGGGGGTAATGTGGCGCAGTTCTTCTTTCACCCGTTCGTCCACATCAAGCCCGTTGATAAAATCGCGTATTGTACGTTCGTTAATCCCCTCGTTGGTACGGGTTAACGCCTTCAGCGCTTCGTAAGGCGATGGATAATTTTCGCGTCGAAGAATGGTTTGGATGCCTTCGGCCACCACAGCCCATGTGTTGTCGAGGTCTCGGTAAATGGCCGTTTCGTTCAGCAACAGCTTTCCAAGTCCTTTGTGGATACTTTGGGTAGCTATGAGTACATGGGCAAACGGCACACCAGCATTGCGAAGCACGGTGCTATCGGTCAAATCGCGCTGAAGCCTCGAAACCGGCAACTTAGCCGCCAGAAATTCAAGCAAAGCATTGGCAATGCCCAAGTTTCCTTCTGCATTTTCAAAATCGATGGGGTTTACCTTGTGGGGCATGGCCGATGAACCGACCTCGCCCGCCTTAATTTTTTGCTTGAAATATTCCATCGATACATACGACCAAACGTCCCGGCAAAAATCGGTCAGGATGGTATTGATCCGTTTCAGAGCATCAAACAAGGCGGCCATGTTGTCGTAGTTGGAAATCTGGGTTGTCCATGGTTCCCGTTCCAGTCCAAGTTTGGAACTCAGAAATTCTCTCCCGAACAACTTCCAGTCAATCGTAGGATAAGCCACAAAATGGGCGTTGAAGTTTCCGGTGGCGCCACCGAATTTGGCCGAATGGGGTACCTGCGACAGCAATTTCAGTTGCTGGTTCAGGCGGCTGACAAACACCATCAGCTCCTTGCCCAAACGGGTAGGCGATGCTGGTTGTCCGTGGGTTTTAGCAAGCATCGAAACATCGCGCCACTCTTCGGCACAACGGGTCAGCTCACGCACCAGCGACTCTAATTCAGGAATATACACTTCGTGCAACGCGTTTTTTATCGATAAGGGGATTGCCGTGTTATTAATGTCCTGCGAGGTAAGCCCGAAATGGATAAATTCTTTAAAACGTGACATGCCCAACTCATCAAATTTTTCTTTCAGGAAATATTCCACCGCTTTCACATCGTGGTTGGTGGTTTTCTCCATCTCTTTGATCCTTTGGGCATCTTTTTCCGAAAAGTTTTTATAAACATCCCTCAATAAGGGAAACTTACCGGCCTGAACCTGCTCCAGTTGCTTCAACGGAATTTCGGATAACGCGATAAAATATTCAACTTCCACCAATACCCGGTAACGCATCAACGCGTATTCCGAAAAGTAATCGGCATATCTTTCCGTTTTTTCACGATAACGTCCATCGATAGGCGAAATAGCTGTCAGCAACGAGATTTCCATGAGCGATTTTATTTTTTTGAAAATGCAAATTTAATCAAAATATTTCAGCTTACATCAATGTGCCCCTCATTCGTACTTCAGCACTGTAAACCTATCGGGCTGAAACATTTCACAAGCAATTTCCTGCAAAAGTTCCGCCCTTATGTTTTCAATTTTTTTACGGGTAACCTCTATGTTCTCCACATTACCATACCGCATGAAGGTTTTTCCAATGCTCAGCGCAAAGCTTTCGCGGTTTTCCGATGATATGGCCATCTGGCCGTAAAGCTGCAATTTATAGCGATTCAGCATTTTATCATCCAACGGTTTAGCGCAAAGTTTCTGAAGTTCGGCACGCACCAGTTGTTCGCAGCGCGGAGCATTCTCCGGATCACAACCAAAATAAACGCTCCATAAGCCGGTGTCGGTAAAAGGCTGAAAAGTAGATTCTACATTGTAAACCAAACCGTATTTTTCGCGCAGCGACAGGTTGAGCAGGCTATTCATTCCGGGGCCGCCAAGGATGTTGTTCAACAGGTACATGGCGGTGCGACGCGGATGATACATGTCGTACGACCTACCTCCCACCATGAAATGAACCTGATTGGTATTTTTTTCCACCTTCCGGGTAAGCGGGAGATAAATTTCGGGGGCTACCCGCTTTTCTTTTTCCGATGGTTGATTTGCGGCGGTAAAATATTTTTCGCCCCAACGTATCAACCGGCGGAAGTCGAGGTTGCCGGTAATGAAAAATACCATCCGGTCGGGACGGTAATTCCGGGAGGTAAAACGCTTGGCCGATGCGCTGTCGAATTGTTTCAAACGCTCGGGTATCCCGAGGATATTGCGCCCCAAAGTGTGCTGGGGAAACAACAGTTCTTCGAAATCATCATAAATCAGTTCCGATGGTGAATCGCTGTACGAATTGATCTCATCGATGATCACCACCACCTCTTTTTCAATTTCTTTCTGTGGAAAAACCGAATGGAAAACCAGGTCGGAAATCAGTTCCACAGCCCGTTCGGCATATTCCCTAAGTACCGAAGCATACACCACCGTTTCTTCCTTCGACGTATAAGCATTAAGTTCACCGCCCACATTTTCGAGCCGGTTGATGATGTGCGCCGACCGGCGTTTTTCGGTCCCTTTGAAAAGCATGTGTTCGATAAAATGAGCCATTCCCTGCTCATCTTCCTGTTCGTCGCGGGAACCGGTATCCACCATCATGCCACAATAAACGACGGGCGAAACATCCTTCTTATGGATCATTTGCAACCCGTTGGAGAAAATATGTTGATTGTATTCCATTTACATTGAAAATGAACGCAAAATTACAACTTTTTTAGCTTTTGTCTTTCATCGTTGAATAAAAAAAACAAACCGGAGCCCTGCTTGGTTGAGAACTCCGGTTGGATTTTAATTTATTTCGGTAAACGATGGTGGATTTTCAATGAAAATTAACTATCTCTGCATATTTTCTTGTTTTACTTCACTTCAAACTTTACGCCATCCACACTTCCTTGTGTAAGCTGGTAACTATTGCCTTTCTTGGTTAGCTCCAGACTGATCAGCTTATTGTCCGACGGCAGACAGAACAAGCCTTTAGCTACCGGAGCATTCCCATATACTTTCAGCGTAATGTTCTTCCAGTCTATTTTATCGGTACTTTGGGCTACAGCTACATGAGGAAGCACAGCGCCTTCGCGCACTAATATCACGCAGGGTATATCCGCGGGGGCAATATCGTTCCACCCGGGCGAATAGCTTTTACCGGTTTGGTAATCTATCCAGTTGGTCTTACCCGGAAGATATACCTGTCGGCCCGAGGCATTTTCCATGAGCGGCGCCACATAGATATCCGACCCGAAGAGGTAAGCATCGTCCACATCCCAGGCGCCGGGGTCGTCGGGGAATTCTACAAACAGCGCGCGCACCATGGGCAGCCCGGTTTCGGTGCAGTTTTTGGCCTGCGCATATACGTAAGGCATAAGTTTGTATTTGAGTTCGGCCGACTGCCTGAAAGCTTTTACAAAACCTGTGTTATACAACCAGGGTTCTTTGGGAGGAGCGCCATGAGCGCGGCTGTGCGAGGTCAGAAACCCGAAAGGCAACCAGCGGCGGTAAAGGTCTTCGGGCGACGACTGTACAAAACCACCTATATCATGACTCCAGAACGGGAAACCGCTCAAGCCGAAAGATAAGCCTCCACGCAGTTCGGCCTCCATGGCTACGTTCTTATTGGCCGCATCGCCACCCCAGTGCAGCGGGTAACGCTGACTTCCGGCCCAGGCGCTGCGAGCCCATATTATGTTGTCGCCGGTAGTTTGTTTTGTAATGTCGGCCACCGCTTTGTTGTAGCGCAATGGATACAGGTTATGTTCGTACCAGCCACCGCGCCCCGAAGCGTATAAGCCTTCAAGCGGCGCGGCTTCACCAAAATCGACCTTTATAGCACCCACACCCATCTTCAGTAATCCGGCTAATTTATCCTGATACCATTTTACGGTTTCGGGGTTCGAAAAATCGAGTACGGCGTCTTCATAAGGCATTTCGCCTTTTGTGTTTTTTACTTGCAGGTTTTTGTCGATGATTTCGGAGAAATATTTATTCTTCGGGGTAAAATAAGTAAGCTGCCACAGCGAGATATGAAAACCCTGCTGACGGAGGTCATCAATCATTTTTTGTGGATTGGCAAAGCGCGAAGGCGCAAACTTATAATCGCACTGCCAGTCGGTTTCGAACCATCCGGTATCGAAATGAATCACGTCGGCCGGAATCCTATTCTCACGCAATTTAGCTGCCACTTCGTATCCTTCTTTTTGTTCGAAATAGGTGATGCGGCTCATCCATGTACCAAACGACCACAGCGGCGGCATAGGCGCTTTGCCTGTAATGCCGGTATATTCGTTAAGTACATCTTTGGGCTGCCCAACAAACACGAATAAATCGAGGGTTTCGTCGCCCATAAACAGTTTGTTGGCTCCCACGTAACTATTCCCGAAATCACAGGTTACCGGTGCCGATGTATGCATAAACATACCATAACCCCGGTTACTCATAAAAAATGGTACGGGTTTGTACATGTCGGGCGTCTCGGGGCCCTGCGGGTCTGTTACAAACAAGTTTAGCTTTTGCCCGCGTTTGTCTAATTTGGTGAATGATTCCCCGCAACCGAAGATTTTCTCATGAGCCGACAGCGAGAATACCGGATTGATCTCACGGCTGTTATCCACTCCTTTTTTTATAAAATTGAAAGGCAACACCTTTACCTGCGACGAGTCATTGTCGGCCCATCGCCAGGTATCCGTCAGGCGCTTGCCCGTGGCATCCATCAACGTTATTCGGAAAGGGTTTTCTTCTATCAGCAGTCGGGCATAAGCACTACTGTATAAATGTCCCTTAGGCGTGCGGGAGTATTTCCATGAATGATCCTTTTGGGGTTCACCCACCAGCATCGGGCTATCAAAAGTTTTTGGTTCCACAGGCGAAGTAAGCATGCGAATACGCACCGTACGTGGCGACACAAAATCAATGCGGAAGTCCAGCTCCGGGTTTTGCTGATAGGCCGGACCGGGAAAATCGAGCATGGCGAGCTCCTGCGGCAAAATAGTATTGGTGTTGAACGCCTGCCGCGTATAGATGGACGAACGTTTCCAGCTGATTTTTCCCCGTGCGGCAGCACCATCAAACGAGGCTAATTTGTCGGCAAAGAAGAAGGTATTTTGAAAATCGCGGAAGTCGGCGCTAACATCCACCGGCTCGCCCAACATGCGGTTGCGGTACTGAGCCTGCGCAAAACTTATCCATAAAGAGAGGATGCAAATAGAAATAAGTGTTTTTTTCATGATATGATGATTGAAATTAAGGGATCGTGCAAATGTACGCTCTTTCAGGTATTTTCAGGTATATAATATGTTTACAAAAGCAGGGTAAATCATTTCCTTTTCGCCTTCCTGCCCGTTTTGCTACTCAACACGCCCCCTGCCCGCGCTGGTTGAAGGATTCTGTAACACGAAAATTTCATTTTTAATATGAAGCAAAGGAATTTTCGCATTACAAATGCTGAGATTACAGTTACGATGGGTTTGCAAAACGTGTCAACCAATGCAAGCATTTGAGGGTAAATCCGAACTGATGTCGTAATTTTCAGAAGCTATCGCCTTCCAGATAATATGGTAAAAACGTTTTTTGCCCAAAACCAACGCTTGGCGTAACGACTTATTTTTTGTCTTTTTCTGTTTTTATCCCAACCATTTAATTGTATGGTGGAGAATTTGTCCTAATTTTGCAAGCAGAACATACAACAGAAAAATGAACAAGAAAATATCCCGTTCGCCGTGGACATGGGTTCCTACCCTGTATTTTGCCGAAGGAGTGCCTTATGTGGTGGCCATGACGGTGGCTGTGATCATGTACAAGCGGTTGAATATTTCCAATACCGACATTGCCCTTTATACCAGTTGGCTCTACCTGCCGTGGGTGATAAAACCGTTCTGGAGCCCGTTTGTGGACATTGTAAAAACTAAGCGCTGGTGGATTATTTCCATGCAATTACTGATAGGGGCAGGATTGGCCGGAGTGGCTTTCCTGATACCATCGCCTTTTTTCTTTCAGGCTACTCTGGCTGTTTTGTGGTTGATAGCCTTCAGTTCGGCCACCCATGATATTGCCGCCGACGGGTTTTACATGTTGGGTCTGGATAGCTCGCAGCAATCGTTTTTTGTAGGCATCCGTAGCTTGTTTTACAGGCTGGCCATGATATCCGGTCAGGGATTGTTGATTGTTCTTGCCGGTTTGTTGGAAAAATCTACCGGAAACATCCGGTTATCGTGGAGTATCATCTTCTTTATTCTGGCCGGATTGTTCGGGCTATTTTTTGTGTATCACCGGTTTGTATTGCCGTGCCCCGATGCCGATAGAGGAAGAACAGGTGTGAGCGCTAAAGATATTTTGAAAGAGTTTGGCGAAACGTTTGTTTCGTTTTTCACCAAAAAAGGGATCCTGCTGGCACTTTTGTTTATGCTGGTTTACCGCCTTGGCGAGGCCATGCTGGTTAAAATGGCATCTCCTTTCCTGCTCGATGCCCGCGCTGTCGGGGGGCTCGGATTGAGCACCGGAGATGTGGGTTGGGTGTACGGTACCGTTGGTGTGGCTTCACTTACGTTAGGGGGCATTATTGGCGGTATAGCCGCTTCGCGCAAGGGGTTGAAATACTGGCTGTGGCCCATGGCGCTCAGTATCACGCTTCCTCATTTGGCTTACGTGTATCTTTCGTGGGTGTTGCCTACCGATTTTGTGCTTATCAACATAGCGGTAGCTATCGAACAGTTCGGCTACGGTTTCGGCTTTACGGCTTACATGCTTTACCTGATTTATTTTTCGGCGGGCGAACACAAAACGGCTCATTATGCAATCTGTACCGGTTTTATGGCGCTCGGCATGATGCTTCCCGGCATGGTAGCCGGATGGTTGCAGGAACAGATAGGTTACCATCACTTCTTTATCTGGATCATGGCGCTGGCCATTCCTACGCTGGCGGTCATCCCATTCCTGAAAATAGACAAGGAGTTCGGTAAAAAGCAGGAGAACCCTTAACACGGGAAAATTTTCCTATCTTTGCAAAGAAATAAAAACGGATCATTATTAATCCATACAAAGTCCTCACGAGACCAATGCAAAGGGCTTCATTTGACAAATAAAAACAGATTATAAACACATGAAACACCCATGACCAAATAAAAAATTTGGACACATAAGGGAATAATCATAAAACAACAAAATTCAAAATACCTGTCTTATCCCCGTTCTTATTCCCCCTTTAGGGGGTTAGGGGGCGGATATAAAAATATAAACACATGAAAATCCTTGTACTTGGTGCCGGAAAAATGGGTACCTTCCTGACTGATGTCATGTGCATCCAGCACGAAGTGGCTTTGTTCGATACCGATCCCAAGCGTCTCCGCTTTGTGTTCAACACCCTGCGGATGACACGATACGATGAAATTGGCGAATTCGAACCGGAGCTGGTTATCAACTGTGTTACACTGAAATATACCATTGATGCTTTCAAAGATGTATTGCCCTATTTGCCAAAAAACTGTATCATTTCCGACATTGCTTCGGTGAAAACGGGTTTGCAGGAGTATTATGAAAGTACCGGGATGCGTTATGTGTCCACCCACCCGATGTTCGGACCCACTTTTGCTACGCTGGACAACCTGAGCACTCAGAGCGCCATCATCATTTCCGAGTCGGATCACATGGGGAAAGCTTTTTTTAAGGATTTGTACGGGTCGCTGCGGCTGAATATTTTCGAATATACTTTTGACGAACACGACCAGACCATTGCTTACTCCCTTTCCATACCGTTTGCTTCCACGCTGGTGTTTGCTTCGGTGATGAAGCCACAGGAAGCTCCCGGGACGACTTTTAAGCGACACATGGACATTGCCAAAGGCCTTTTGAGCGAGGATGATTACCTGCTTTCCGAAATTCTTTTCAATCCTTACTCGCCGCAACAAATCGAAAACATCAGGGCCGAACTCAAAGTCCTGCTCGATATTATAGACAATAAGGACACGGAAAGAATGCAGGATTACCTGAAAAAAGTAAGGAATAACATCTTGCCGCCCGTGATCAACAGGGATTAGTTTTTTGAAAAAATACGCTACTTAACAGAACATTTTCGCCTTGTTAAGCATTCAATATGTTAATAACTCAAATAATAAACGTTCATTTTTAACACTATGGAAGCAAAAGAACTTGTACTGGATGCCATGAAAAAAGCCGGCACTCCGTTGAATGCCGGGAAGCTGGTGGAACTCACCGGTCTTGACCGCAAGGAAGTGGACAAAGCAATGAAACTACTCAAAGCTGAAGACGCTATCGTTTCACCTAAAATGTGTTACTGGCAACCGAAGTAAACTTTTATCTTCAAGGTTTTTACAAGACAACCCGAATTTTCAGACTTGAAAATTCGGGTTGTTTTTTGTTTTTTATCGACAAAAACCCTCACTTTGTCTAAAATTTTTGCACTTAGCCCGGTGCCGATGCTAATTTTACCGAAAATTTAAACAATGATCGGATGAAATGAGCATGACAAAAAAGTTAATCTATTTTGACCCATAGGAGCATGGTTAACTTTTTCTTTTGTGAGTTCCATCTGACAGCTAAAAATAATTATAAACAGATGAAATTAAAGGTATTCATAATGGTTATAACGCTGGCTTTACCGGCATTCCTGCTTACAGCGCAGGACAAAGCCGCCCCCTGGAGCCTGACGGAATGCATCGATTATGCATTGAAAAATAACATTGATGTACAAAAAAATAAGATAGCGGTGGCTTCGCGTGCTGTGGACACGAAGCAGGCTCGTGCGGCTTATTTGCCTAACCTTTCCGGTTCGGTGAGCCAGGATGTGGGAACGCATCTTTTTGTGAATGGGAACAGCTATTCGGGCAGTTATGGCCTAAGCAGCTCCATGCCTCTTTTCGATGGCGGCAAGATATCGAACAATGTAAAGCAAAGCCGGTTACAGGAACAGGTGAACCAACTCTCCGTCGAGTCATCGGAACGCGATCTGAAGTCATCTATTCTCGAAGCTTACCTGAAAATCTTGTATGCCGATGAAGCGGTGAAGGTAAACCAGTCGATGGTAGAAGCGAGCCAATACCAGAAAACGAGGGGCGAAAGCCTGCTCAAAGCCGGTTCCATATCGCCATCGGATTACGCCCAGCTGGTGTCGCAGCTGAGTACCGATAAATACAACCTCGCCCTGGCCGAAAGCACATTGAGTACTTATAAACTTGCTCTAAAACAGTTGCTTGAGTTGGGTGTTACGGATAAAGTAAACATTTCGGCGCCGGAACTTACCGACGATCTGATTATGAAACCGCTGGGAAGCCTTGAGTCGGTTTACGAAAACACCTTAAAAGTCAACCCCGGTATCAGGAGCTATCAGATAAACAACCAGATAGCCGCTTTGCAGACATCGAACGCCAAAACCGGATATTCACCTACCGTGAGCCTGAACGGAAGCGTTAACGCGGCCAATAATTCCATCAACAATCTGGGTACCGATTTGAAAAACAGCGCCAACGCCAATGTTGGAATTTCGGTATCGATACCTATTTCCGATCGCCGGGTAACCAAATCGGCAGTTGAAAAAGCGAAGCTGAACGAAAAGTCGGTAGATCTGGCATTGAAAGATGCCGAAAAATCGTTGTTGAAAGAGGTTGAATCGGTTTATCAGGATGCCTTGTCGGCACAAAGCCAGTACTTGTCGGCCAAGGAGAATGTGGCGGCGCTCGAATCGAGTTACAATTTATTGCAAAAACAGTATCAGCTCGGTATGAAAAACACGCTGGAACTGATTACTGCCAAGAACAATCTGTTATCGGCGCGTCAAAGCCTGTTGCAAGCCAAATATACCAGTATCATGAACGTTCAGTTGCTGAATTTGTATCAGGATGTACCGCTGGAAATAAAATAAAAGAACATTTATATTGATCAACGAATTAAAAAAATAAATATGAAAAAAAAGAACATCATCATTACCAGTACGGTTATATTGGTAGTGATTATAGTAACAGCCTTGTTTTTCTTGAAATCGTCGCCCAAGGATGGGCTTAAGCTCGAAACGGCGACCATCACGGTGGGGAAACTGAGCACAACGGTAACAGCCACCGGAACGATAGAGCCTATTACTTCGGTTACTGTGGGTACACAGGTGAGCGGAAAAGTCGCAAAAATTTATGTCGATTACAATTCGGTAGTGAAAAAAGGGCAGGTGCTTGCCGAAATCGACCGTACCACGCTCGAAACGGAATACAAAACCCAGGAGCTTGGAGTGAAATCGGCGAAGGTGCAGTACGACTATCAGAAGAAAAACTATGAAAGGCAACGTCAGTTGCACGATCAAAAACTGATCAGCGAAACCGATTACGAAACGGCCAAATACAACTACGAAACAGCTGAATCTGCTTACCAGCAAAATATTTCGAATTTACAGAAGGCTAAGACCAACCTCGATTACGCCACCATTTATTCTCCTATCGATGGGGTAGTTCTTTCCCGCGCGGTGGAAGAAGGACAAACCGTGGCCGCCAGCTTCAGTACGCCTACTTTGTTTACCATTGCCCGCGACCTGACCAAAATGCAGGTGGTGGCCAACGTGGATGAAGCCGATATAGGCAATGTCAGCAACGGACAACGGGTTACTTTTACCGTCGATGCTTATCCCAACGATGTGTTTGATGGAACTGTAACTCAGGTGCGCCTGAACCCTACCACCACATCCAATGTGGTTACTTACCAGGTAATAGTAAACGCACCCAACCCGAAATTGAAACTTAAACCCGGGCTGACAGCCAACATTACCATTTTCACCATGGAGAAGGAAAATGTGAAGACATTGACCAATAAGGCGCTGAATTTCAAACCTGATACTTTCTCGTTGACCAAAGCCGGTTACACCATTTCTGATAAAGCCGGACAAGCCAACGAAACACAAAAAACGGTTTGGGTAAAGAAAGGTAAAAACCTCGAAAAAACAAACATAACCGTTGGCGAAACCGATGGTATCAATACCGAAATCGTATCGGGGCTCACTCCTGATGATGAGGTGGTAACCGAAATGAGTGAAATGACAAAAGCCGATAAAAAAGCTTCGGCCAGTACCGAATCAAGCCCGTTCATGCCCAAACATCCGGGAGCTAACCAAAAGAGTAAAACGACTGCCAAATAATCATTGAAATGAACAAGCAGATCATTCAAATAAACAATATACGGCGTGATTTCCTGGTAGGAGATGAAACGGTGCACGCGTTGCGCGGAGTCTCTTTTTCCATCGACGAAGGCGAATTCGTAACCATCATGGGAGCAAGCGGTTCGGGTAAATCCACCCTGCTGAACATCCTCGGTTGCCTCGATACTCCCACTACCGGCGAATACCTGCTCGACGACCATTCGGTAGGAGAGATGGACAAAAACGAACGTTCCGTTATCCGTAACCTGAAAATAGGGTTCGTGTTTCAGTCGTATAATTTATTACCTAAAACCACCGCCATCGAGAATGTGGAATTACCCTTGGTGTATAATCCGGCCATCAATTCGAAAGAGAGAAAACAAAAGGCCGAAAACGCATTGGTGGCCGTTGGGCTGAAAGACAGGATGTACCATAAATCGAACCAAATGTCGGGCGGACAAATGCAGCGTGTAGCCATTGCCCGCGCGCTGGTGAACGATCCTGTGCTGATACTTGCCGATGAGGCTACCGGTAACCTTGATACCCGTACGGCCTACGAGATATTGATGCTTTTGCAGGAGCTGCACAAAAAAGGGCGTACCATTATCTTTGTTACGCACAACCCCGAAATTGCCGAATATTCCAGCCGGAATATTGTGTTGAAGGATGGGAAGGTGGTGAAAGATATTTGCAATCAGGAGATAAAATCGGCACGGAAAGTATATGAAAATTTACCAAAGCAAGAAGATGAATAACCGTTGAAAATAACTGAAAGTATGAACATTGGAAATTTAATAAAAATATCGCTCCGGGCTCTCAACAACAATAAGTTAAGGGCGTTCCTCACCATGTTGGGGATCATTATCGGGGTAGCTTCGGTCATTACTATGCTGGCCATCGGTCAGGGGTCGAAAATCAGCATCCAGAGCCAGATATCCGAAATGGGGTCGAACATGATCATGATTCAGCCGGGTGCCGGGATGATGGGTGGTGTGCGCCAGAGCAGCAGCGACATGCAGTCGCTAAAAATGGCCGATTATAATTCGCTGAAAGAAAACGTAAGTTATATTTCAAAAATATCCCCATCGGTATCGGGCAGTGGCCAGTTTATTTACAGCAACAACAATTACCCGGCTTCCATTACCGGTATAAACGAAGATTACCTGGATATCCGTAAATTGAATATTGATGAAGGTACGGTTTTTACCGATCAGCAGATCAAGTCGGCAGCCAAGGTGTGCGTTATTGGTCAAACGATTATTAAGAACCTGTTTACCAATGGCGAAGATCCGGTAGGGAAAGTCATCCGGTTCAATAAAATCCCGTTTACTGTTATCGGCACCTTAAAAGAAAAGGGGTACAATAGCATGGGAATGGACCAGGACAACATTGTGCTGGCTCCATACACCACAATTCAGAAAAGAATTTTGGCCATTACATATCTTCATGGTATATTTGCTTCGGCAACTACCGAAGAGGTAACCGATAAGGCTACCGACCAGATAAAAAGCATATTGCGAACCAACCACAAGCTGAAAGAAACCGATGATGACGATTTCAACGTTCGGTCGCAGGAAGAACTCAGCACCATGCTCACCTCCACCAGCGACATGATGACCGTTCTCCTGGCCTGTATCGCGGGAATTTCGTTGCTGGTAGGCGGCATCGGTATCATGAACATCATGTACGTGTCGGTAACCGAACGTACACGGGAAATAGGGTTGCGCATGTCCATCGGGGCAAAAGGGCGGGATATTCTGGCCCAGTTCCTTATCGAAGCGGTGATCATCAGTTTTACCGGAGGAATTATAGGTATTATCATGGGCATAGGCACATCTTTTTTGGTTAAATTCGGGTTTTCGTGGCCGGTTTCCATACAGCCTTATTCAGTATTCCTGTCGTTTTTGGTTTGTACCGTTACAGGTGTGTTTTTCGGATGGTATCCGGCCAAAAATGCGTCGGAACTTGACCCGATCGAGGCTTTGCGTTATGAATAAATATATTACGATATAAGCATGAAGATTAAACAAAACAAATCGACATTGCAGGTACTCATCCATTTCATAGCCTGGTTCATTATCTTTTTATTTCCGTATTTCTTTTTCATGCAAAAAGACAATACCGATATGGGCTTGATATTGGAGCATCAATTAGTGGTTGTATCATCGCTTTTGGTGGTATTTTACGTCAATTATTTTATATTCATCGAACGGTTTTTGTTTAAAAAGAAAACGGGTCGTTATTTTGTTTACAACTTATTTTTTGTTTTAGTAGTAGGGATATCGGTGCATATATGGAGCCGGTTTTACGCTCCAAAGCCACCTCAGCACGATATTTGGAAAAATCCCAACCTGACCAGCATCTTCTTTATCTTGAGGGATGTGTTTTCGCTTGTGCTGACTGTGGGGTTGAGCATTGCGGTGAAAATGACTGGCAAATGGTACAAATCGGAATCGGAGAGGCAGGATGTGGAAAACCAGAAGAACATTGCCGAATTGAGCAACCTTCGTCAGCAAATGAATCCTCATTTTTTGTTCAATACGTTGAATAATATCTACGCCCTCATCGAAATCAGTCCGCAAAAAGCGCAGCTTGTGGTCCTTGAATTGAGCAAATTGCTCCGTTATGTGTTATATGAGAACACTGGTAACTTTGTTTCGCTCGAAAAGGAGCTGACTTTTATCCGCAATTACATCGAATTGATGCGGATCCGCATTGCCGAGGAAAACTGTAAAATCGATGTAGATATAAATGTCCCGGACGAAACGCTCGATAAGCAGGTAGCTCCCATGTTGTTTATTTCGCTTATCGAAAATGCGTTTAAGCACGGCATCAGCCATTCGCAGAAATCGTTTATCCAGATCAATATTTATCAGGAAAACAACGAACGGTTGATTTGCCGCATATCAAACAGTTATTTCCCCAAAAACGAAAACGACCGGAGTGGTTCCGGGATAGGGCTGGATAACCTCAGGCGTCGCCTGGATCTGATTTATAACGATCAGTATTCATTGAAAATAGAATTAAAGGATGAAAATGTGTACGTTGCCGAATTGATTCTTTCTTTAAAAAAAGTATTTGAAAAATGAATTTAAGTTGCTGTATAATAGATGATGAACCGCTCGCGTTGGCTTTGCTTGAGAATTATGTGAATAAAACGCCTTTCCTCTTGCTCACCGGGAAATTTTCATCGGCCATATCGGCCATGGAGTCGGTCAGGACAAATCCGCCGGATGTGCTTTTTCTCGATATCCAGATGGCCGAATTGAACGGGATGGAATTTGCCCGGCTGATCAGCAAGAAAACAAGGATTGTATTTACGACGGCTTTTGAGCAATACGCCCTGGAAAGTTACAAGGTGAACGCGCTCGATTACCTGCTCAAACCGTTCAGTTACCCTGAGTTTCTGCGCGCGGCCAACAAAGTGTTGCAATGGCATCAATTGAGTATAAATACAAACGAAGTGCATGAAAAATCGCGCAAGGAGTATATTTTTGTAAAAGCGGAGTACCGGCTGGTGCAGGTAGAACTGAAAAACATCCTTTACATCGAGGGGTTAAAGGATTACCTGAAAATTTATATCGAAAACGAATTGAAGCCCATAATAACGCATATTACCATGAGGGCGATAGAAGAGATGCTGCCCGGGGATGTTTTTATCAGGGTGCATCGTTCGTTCATTGTAAATTGCGACAAGATTAAAATCATAGAACGAAACCGGATTGTTTTCGGGAAAACCCACATTCCGGTTTCGGACACGTATAAGGATAATTTCCAGCAATATATCGAAAAGAGGATGCTTTGACCCTCCTTCCCTCGTTATTACAATTTGTCGCCATAGGCTAAGTCGCCCGCATCGCCAAGCCCCGGAACGATGTAGGAATGGTCATTCAGCTCAGGGTCGATGGCCGCAGTCCACACGGTAGTTTTCACTTCGGGGAAATGGGTGCTTACATAGTTGATCGCGTCCTGGCTGGCAATAACCGTAGCAATGTGAATGTGAGCAGGTTTACCTTTGGTAAGCAATGCGCCGTAGGCCAGCTCCATCGAACCGCCTGTGGCCAGCATCGGGTCACATATAATCAGCGTTTTCCCATCTAATTTGGGCGAAGCAATGTACTCGATGAAAATATCGAATTTCAGGGCATCCTTGTATTTGCGGTAAGCCGACACAAAAGCGCTCTCCACCCCGTCGAAATAACTCAGGAAACCCGAGTGGAAAGGAAGTCCGGCACGTAAAATGGTAGAAATCACTATTTTTTCGTCTATCACATTTGTAGGAGCAATACCCAGAGGTGTTTTTACATCTTCGTTTTTATAACGCATGGTTTTGCTTATTTCGTACGCCATAATTTCACCGATACGTTCCATATTGCGGCGGAAGCGCATAGGGTCTTTCTGGATATTCACCGAACGGATTTCTTTCAGGTAATGATTTAAAATGGAATTATTTTCCGATAGATTGATAATTTCCATGATGTTGCGTTTTTCCTTGTTTAATAGATTTGATTTATTTTGTGTTATTATCTTTTTCCCGTATTTCTGTCCGGCGGATTTTACCGCTGATGGTTTTAGGCAATTCGTCCACAAATTCGATGATTCTTGGGTATTTGTAGGGAGCCGTAACATTTTTCACATGGTCCTGAAGTTCTTTTATCAGCGCAGGTCCAGCTTTGGGTTTGTAGTCCTTTGACAGGATGATGGTAGCCTTTACCACCTGCCCCCTGATCTCATCGGGGACACCTGTGATAGCGCATTCCACCACTGCCGGATGAGTCATCAGGGCACTTTCCACCTCGAACGGGCCAATACGGTAGCCCGAACTTTTAATTACATCGTCGGCGCGGCCTACGAACCAGAAATAGCCATCTTCATCGCGCCAGGCTACATCGCCCGTATAGTAAATATTGTCGTGCCAGGCTTCGCGGGTAAGCTCTTTGTTGCGGTAATAACCGCGGAACAATCCTTCAGGATAACGTTTATCGGTGCGGATAACAATTTGTCCCTGTTCGCCCACTTCGGCCACGCGGCCATCGGGAGTCAGCAAATCAACATCGTAGTGTGGGTTGGGCAGCCCCATCGATCCCGGTTTGGGTTCAACCCACGGCGAAGTGAAAAGGGTAAGCGTGGTTTCGCTCTGTCCGTAACCTTCGCGCAGTTTAATGCCGGTAAGCTGGTGAAATTGTTCGTAAACAGCCGGATTGAGGGCTTCGCCGGCAATGGTGCAATATTCGAGCGACGAAAGGTCGTAATGCGAAATATCTTCGCGGATCAGGAAGCGGAAAATGGTAGGAGGAGCGCATAACGATGTAATCCGGTATTTCTCAATCATTTCGAGCATGGCAGCCGGCGTGAATTTTTCGTGATCGTACACAAAAATGGTAGCGCCTACAATCCATTGTCCGTAAAGCTTTCCCCACACGGCTTTCAGCCAACCGGTATCTGCAATAGTGAGGTGCAGGCTGTCTTCGTGGAGGTTGTGCCAATATTTTGCCGTAACAATGTGTGCCAGTGGATACACGCAGTCGAGCATCACCATTTTAGGGTTTCCGGTAGTTCCGGAGGTAAAACTGATAATGAGTGGATCGTGGTTGTCGTTCACGTTTTCTATTTTATGGAAAGGAGCTGCGTTTTCAATTCCTTTATGAAAATCGAGCCACCCGTCAGGGATAACAGGCCCCACCGATATGAGGAACTCCACGGTAGGCGATTCGGCCATAGCATCGTTGATATGGGTTACAATGGGCTCTTCGCCGGCAGCGATAATGGCCTTGATATCGGCCGCGTTGTTGCGGTAAACCAAATCTTTTTTAGTAAGCAGGTGGGTGGCAGGGATAATGATAGCCCCGATTTTGTGCAGCGCCACAATGGTGAACCAGAATTCGTAGCGGCGTTTAAGAATTGCCATCACGATATCTCCTTTTTTGATGCCCAGGCTTTGGAAATAGGAAGCTGTTTGGTCGGTATGGCGCTTCATGTCGGCAAAAGTAAATTCGCGGCATTCACCCTGATCGTTGGTCCAAAGCAAAGCACGCTTGCCTGGCTCTTTCTCAGCCCATGCGTCAACAATATCGTATCCGAAATTAAAATGTTCGGGTACTATTAGCCGGTAGTTGGTTTTAAAATCTTCGAAGTCTTTAAACTCGGTTTGTTGAAGGAATTTTTCTAACATAACATTTCAAATTAATCGTTCTGCACCGCAAAGGAACAACCATAGCCTGAATTGCCCAAAAATGTGGGATAAACGTCGTTTATTAGGGATAAAATCCGTTTATTTGGGGTAAAAACAGAAATCCGTTCTTATATGATGATAGCTAAGAAACGTACTTTTTTGCTGTTCATGGCTTTCATGCCGTGAGGTTTCGAAGCATCGAAATAGATACAGTCGCCTTCGTTGAGAACAATTTTTTTCCCGGCAATTGAAAGTTGCAATATGCCTTCCAGTACAAAATTGAGTTCCTGCCCCTGGTGTGAGTTTTCGCGGATGGGGAGTTCGTTAGGCTCTACGGTAACTTCGAACGATTCGGCTTTGGGATGCAGAAATCCAGATGCTAACGCCTTGTATTTATAGGCTTTAAATCGTTCCACACTTATTCCGGTACCTTTGCGCGTTACAAAATAGGAGAGGGCGTGAGGATCTTCACCTGAGATAAGCGCGGTGGTGGTAACACCGAAAGCCTGAGCAGCTTCGCATATAAAGCTCATGGGGATGTCGGTTTCGCCCGATTCATAATGGAGGTAGTCGTTTTCGGCAATGTCGCATTTGGCAGCGGCTTCGGCCACCGTCAGCTCCAAAGCATCGCGCAATCCCCGTAACCTTTCGGCTATTTGTTTGATGTGTGTATTCATTTTTATGTTGATATTAGAGTCAGGAATCAGGATGATATGTTTATCAATAATTTGTTCTAAAATTTATTGTTTGAAAATAATTTTGTGGATCAACTTATTTCAGGTGCGAAGCTTTCAATCCTTTGATAACCGCGTTGGTAAATCCATTGGCTTCCATTTCGTTAAGACCTTTGATGGTAATGCCGCCCGGCGTGGTAACCTTGTCAATTTCGGCTTCGGGGTGTCCATCCGTTGCTTCGAGCAGTTCTACCGCGCCGCGGAGGGTTTGCAGCACTACTTCTTTAGCTACGTTGGGGTAGATACCCATTTCCACACCACCTTCGGTGACGGCGCGGATATAACGGAATGCATAAGCAATGCCGCACGACGAGAGCGACATGAAAGCATTCAACTGAGACTCGGGGACAAAAAACACCTTCCCAAGTTCACTGAAAATATTGATAATAAGTTTGTTGAGTTCCGGGTTGCTGTTGTATGCCGAAACGGTAGAAGCGCTTTGCAGCACATCGATGGCCGTATTGGGTATCAGCCTGAAAATAATGGCCGATTCGTCGAAATATTCCTTGAGGCGTTCTATTTCGACACCTGCGGCAATGGATACGATGATCTGTTTCGAGTAATCCAAACGGCTTACAAATTCGCTGGCGATGGTTTCCACTAACCACGGTTTCACTGCCAGAATAATGATGTCGGCTTTTTCAATGATTTCAATGTTGGATGTCGAAGTGTTGATTTCGGGAGCCACCGATTTAACAGCGGCAAGGTTGGCCTCGGAAATATCGCTGACAAAAATATTTGATGTTTTCACTACTTTTCCTTTTGAAAGCCCTCGGGCGATGGCTCCGCCCATGTTTCCGGCCCCGATAATGGCGATGCGTAGATTATTTGTATCCATTTCCTTGATTTTATTTAAAAAAGAATTTTTCAGTATTATTTTAGACAAAGATAAAATAAATAGAGTTTCGTTGTTATCATTTTAATGATTTAAAACACAAAACTGATCCTGCTGCGTATCGACCATCTGTCAGGGTCGGGCAATTGGGAAGAGGTGAGCCTCCAAACCGATTGCACCGAAAGGATATGGAAAATGTTGCTGATCCCGATTCCTACCTCCATGTAGGGTTTGTTCATCCCGGAGGTGGAGGCCGGGAAATCGATGATTTGGCTATGTTTATTGCTGCACGATCCGTAAGCAAGTTTGAAAGAGGCTATCTCCCTCAGATTAAACCGGTTGATAAGTGGAACATGGTTGAGTAGCAAACCGTTGAAATTCCATTCATTGTGGATATTGATGTATTTATCGGCAGCATACTCCATCCTTTTCATGGCGTTGAAACGATAAAAGCTGTAACCATTGGTTTCGCTTCCGGCAGGCATCTCAAGAAGCGGATAAGGCACGGATCCGATGACACATCCCGCTTCGATCAGGTAGTTCCATGTTCCGAGATCAAATGCGAGCAGTTGATTAATTGTGCCCGACAGTTTCAGGTAATTCCCTTGTTTCCCGGTAATTTTATACCTTCCTCCTTCGGCAATGGCGTAAATCACGGGGAGATGGTTGCCAACATAAAGGCGCTGCAGGTGATCGTTGTACTTCCGCTGCCCGAACGAAAAACGAGCTGATAATGTAGCCGAATATTGCTGAAGCGAAGCGAAGGATTTCCCGTTGGAAAAGAACGGGGACATTGTTGCCGGATAAAAAATATTTTTACGGAGGAATAATCCACTTTCCACATTGTTGTTCAGATCGGTGTTCAGCGAAAGTTCCAGTTCTTTGCGTTCGTTCAGGTTGTTGTTCGATCTGAATGCGAAGATATTACGGGTGATGTCTTCATCACCTGTGCGAAGAGGGTTCTCGCGATAAATGAAATTATTATATTCGTAATCTACCCTTCTGTAATCATCGGTGTACCTGATTCCAATTAATTTCCGGTTACCGGAAGGAATCTTGAATTGCGCGAAAGCGGAATATTTCAGGGCTTCGTTTTTAAATCCGTAGCCAATGTGCCCGCCTATCGAAGCGTTTTTCCATAATCGCTCGTTGGTGTGCAGCGGAAGGGTAAGGCGGAAACCTTCCAGATCGGAAACGCGCATAACTTCTTCAATTTTACCAATATCGAAAATGCCTACCGGGATATTTCCGGTAAAAATAACGTCGGCCAGCCATTTGGCCGTTCTTATCCCGGGCATATTGTCAATCGCCGCCATCTTCTTATCCAGCTCTTCAATCGTATTTCCTTTGTAAAGGGCGGTGTCAGTTTGTGTTTTAGAAATACTGCTGTTATATGTAAAAAAACGGTTCTGGCGAATCTGAATTTCTGGCGAAACTTGCAACGAATCAGGGGCAAAACGAAAATCGAGATCCATGGAAAGCTGGGCTGTGGCTGGATACCACTCTTTGGCGGAGTTTATCCTGATAAATTTTCCGGAAATCTGGAGTTTCTTCACGTAGTTCAGGTTGGCCTGCACAGGGAGCTTAGCATTAATTTCCACCAACGCCAAAGTGGCTGAATCGATGAGCATCCGGCCGTCGAAAGCGAGGTCTTTTTTATTTTTGGAATGGAATTTAATTTCGTATAATTTACCATTACTGCCTGAAACACTATCGGTAAGGTAATAATTGTAAAACGAACCGCCGATGTTGGATAGCGGGCTGATAAGGCTTTTATCGAATATCCGAACGGTATTGTCGTAAAAATTAACCCTGAAATCAATACCTCCAAGCAGTTGCATCATCACATTTTTAAACTGCGGAGGGGTGTTGTAGGTAGTATCGGCAATTTGTTGACGGATTTTATTACCGATAGAATATTCCCTTTGGTTCAGCAGCAGCGGATAGAAACGCGATGTATCAAGATGAAGGACAAAGGATGAGTTTAACGTGTTTTCGGCTTTTTTCATCCTCGCGTTTTTTTCATAGACTACGGCCGATTGCTCTTTTTCGGTTGCCGAATAGCCCGTATGTTTGGTTACGTCGTTGGCATTTCGAAGCAGCCGGATCTTTTTCATGAGCAACAACGCCGGATTAATGCCCGGATATACCAGAATTTCGTCGAGCAGGCGGTTCGATTCATCCAGCCTTACATCCATTCCCAAGGTTTGTCCGGGTTTAATTTTCAGCTCTTTTGTTTTGTATCCTACCAATGAAAACACAACAGTTGTTTCGTTGCCCGAATTGCGAAGCAAATAATAACCCTCTTCGTTGGTAAGCATCCCTATGTTTGTGTTTTTGAAATAAACCGAAACGTTGGGTATTGGAAAACCATCGGAGGCGTTCAGCACCTGGCCGATTATGAGCGTCTCCTGAGCAAAAGCAGTGGTACCGACCGCCATCAACAGAAGTATAGTCATCCGTAAACGGTAAAAATATGTACGCGCCTGCCTCATTCCGGTTGATTTTTTTTGTTCAGGGGATGAAACGAAAGGATGGTCTCGCGCAGGAAGTGCATATCGATATGCGTGTAAAGCTCGGTGGTGGTAATGGATTCGTGCCCGAGCAGCTGCTGAATGGCGCGTAGGTTGGCACCGTTTTCGAGCAGATGAGTAGCAAACGAGTGGCGGAAAGTGTGCGGGCTTACCGTTTTCCGGATACCGGCCAACGCCGTCAGCGTTTTTACAATTTCGAAAATCATGGCACGGGTCAGTTTAGCTCCTCGCCGGTTGAGAAACAGATAACCTTCGTTCCCTTTTTGGATGTGCATCAGGTTGCGGTCGGTATTCCACAGCCCTATTTGCCGCAGCGATTTTGGCGAAAGTGGCACTAACCGTTGCTTGCTCCCTTTTCCTTCCACCAGCATATAACCTTCTTCGGTATAAATATTCGAGATTTTCAGGTTGATGAGTTCCGATACCCGCAATCCCGAACCGTACAACACCTCAATGATCGCTTTATTTCGCTCTCCTTCAGGCTTGGAAAGGTCGATGGCGGCAACGATGGCATCGATTTCCTCCAAAGTCAGCACTTCGGGCAGGTGAAGACCTGTTTTTGGTGCTTCGAGGAGTTCGGTAGGGTCATCGTCAATTTTATTTTTATACATCAGAAAGTGATAAAACGATTTGATTCCCGAAAGTATCCGTGCCTGCGAACGGGGATGGATGTCGGCATTGCCAATTTCGATAATAAAATCGCGGAGATGTTCGGGGCTCGCTTTTTCAGGGTCGATATGCGCATCGTCCAAAAACGAGGTAAGCCTGGACAAATCCCGCTCATAGGCCAAAACGGTATTTTCCGAAAGGCCTTTTTCGAGTTTCAGGTACAAATGGTATTCATCCAGCAGCGGCAGCATAAGGTATTCGTTTGTAAGTTATCGGAATACAAAGGTAATAATTATCGGCAACAATCGGAAAAAACCCTTTTGCGCTGTTGGGAATATAAACCCTCCATTAGCTGAAAAATTATTCCGAAACCGCCCATTTCTCAAAAAAGAAAATGTATATTTAGAACGTTAATCAGGAAACGGCTCGAAAAGAATAAAGATTTATATGAGTTACGATAGAAAAGAAAGAAGAAAAGATTTATTTGAGTGGCGAAAACATTCTGAAAGAAAGCCAAAGGAAATTAAACCGTCAAAGGGATCATACCTCATATTTTCTTTTGTGGGGTTGCCGCTCGTATTAAATTTGTAACAAGGTATAATGTTGTAAATTTTAATGAGTGGTTTGCCCCCACAATACAAAGAACTACGGCACTACAAAAGCTATTGTATATTCGTTCGACGAAAAGGACATTGATGAACAGACGATGGCCGGAAATAAAAGCCGGACAATCGGATATATCGTAAAATATAAATATGTTGTAAATGGGAAGGTTTGACCAGTCCTAAAAACATGTAACGGTTTTTTAGGACTGGTCAAAAATAGGAAATAACACAAAAACATGTTTTCCCTTCGTTTTTAAGATAATAAATCAAGTCAACTGTTTTCTTTTAAAAATTTGTCAGTATATTTGCCATGGAAAAACCATTATAAAACGTATACAAAAAGCATTATTCCCAATATCATGAAACATTTTTACATTTTGGTTTTATCTTTTTTTGTTTACATCCACATACAGGCAGCAACAGATGCCTTAACCAGCAGCAACCTCCCTATTGTAATCATTACCACCGATACAAACCCTTCTACCGGGCTTCCTTACGACATTCCGGACGACCCCAAAGTTCCCGGAACCATGAAAATCATCTACCACACCGATGGTAGCCGAAACTATGTAACCGATCAGAATAATACGTCGTACCTGAGTTATAGCGGTAAAATAGGGATTGAACTCAGGGGCTCTTCCTCCCAGGATCTTCCCAAAAAAGCCTATGGACTCACCACTTTGCAAAGCGATGGCAAAACCAACAACAACGTCAGCATACTGGGCATGCCCAAAGAAAACGACTGGATACTGAATGCCCTGGCGTTCGATGGCTCGCTTATCAGGGACTATTTATCGTACGACCTCTACCGGAGCATGGGGAATTATTCTCCACGGACAAAATACTGCGAAGTAATTGTTAATGGCGACTATAAAGGGCTTTATATCTTCATGGAAAAAATTAAAGTCGATGATAACAGGGTGAACATTACAAAAATGGCGACAACAGACAATACCTATCCGGCTGTAACCGGAGGATACATTACCAAATCGGATAAAACTACCGGTGGCGATCCGGTGGCATGGACCATGTATGCCGATAATGGATGGACCGTCGATTTCATCCACGATTATCCGAAACCGGCAGACATTACCAGCCAGCAAAACAGTTATATTTACGGTCAGTTCATGAATTTATCGTCAAAAGCTGCTGCCCACAACGAATCGGTAACAACCGGATACCCCGACATTATCGACATCCCAAGTTTCATCGATTTTATCATCATGAGCGAACTGGCATCGAATGTAGATTCGTATCAGTACAGCACGTTTTTCCATAAAGACAGGATGGGTAAACTTCGCGCCGGGCCGATATGGGATTATAACCTCACTTACGGGCTTGACGTGTTTGGCAACAGAAGCCTCACCAATGTATGGCAGTTCGACAACAACGATAATGAAGGGGCTAAATTTTGGAAAGACCTTTTCAACAGTCCTAACTTCAAGTGCTACCTGTCCAAGAGATGGGCCGAAGTAACCGCTTCGGGCGCTCCACTGAACTACACGGTGATAAGCGGTAAAATTGATAACATTGTATCGCTTATTTCCGAAGCGGCTGCCCGCGAACAATCGAGATGGTACACCGTAGGAATACTTAGTACTCAGATTTCGAACCTGAAAACGTGGCTGAACACCCGTACCAATTGGCTAAATAACCAGTTGAAAAACTACTCGGCTTGTACCAATGTGGAAGTACCACCGCTGGTAATATCCAAAATCAATTACCATCCGGTAAGCATCAATCCGAACGACGAAGATAGCCTCGAATTTGTGGAAATTACCAATAATGGCAATAAGGTTGTCAACCTTGCCGGTATCTATTTCCGCGAACTGGGCCTTACCTATAAATTTCCGGGCGACGCCACCCTGCAACCCAACCAGAAAATATACCTGGCCAGCGACTCCACCATGTTTTATTCCTACTACGGCATGAAACCCTTCGGACGTTATTACCGAAGCCTGTCTAACAAATCAGAAAGATTATTGCTGGTAGATGCTTTTGGAAACACCATTGATGATGTAGAATATTTCGACAGTACACCCTGGCCTACCGAAGCCGATGGTTATGGTTCGTACCTTCAGCTCATCGATGTAAACCTCGACAACAGCCTTGCATCCAGTTGGAGAGCATCCAATATTCCATTGGGAACTAATGACATCCATGCCGATAACCCGATAGTGGTATATCCGGTTCCATCCCGTACGGTTGTACACGTCATAGCGGAACAACAGGCTGTTGTTAAGTACCAGATTACCGATCTGGCCGGCCGGATTGTACAATCGGGACAACCTGAAAGTGATAATACGATAAACATCGAAAAATTAGCATCTAATATTTACGTATTGAAACTACAAATGTCTGATGGAGAAAATGTTGTCAGAAAAATTGTTAAGAATTAACGGCTGCTTACGCAATACTTCTGAAAAATAAGCGTTTTATGGGAAAAAATTTTATGGGAAAAATAAAAAACCACATAACCGTTCTGTTGATGTGTGTTGCATTTGCAGCATGCGAAAGCGGTGGAAGCGGAGCTTATCATTACGAAACCGACCCCCAATATACCTGGGGGCAGGTTTTGTTTTACGGAAATTATTATGCGTTGGAAAACAACAACCTGAATAATGTGTTGAGTGTTTCACTCATGACACAGGGACTTGTTAATAATTCCGGGACATTAAAAGGCACAGGACAATATCTTCAACTTGAAGATGTTTTTGTTTCGCCCACCGACACCATTTTGCCGGAAGGAACCTATACATTTTCGGACAGTGGCGAGCCGCACACCATTACACCCGGAAAAAATTACACCAATGGTAATATGAAATATCCTATCGGGAGCCGGCTCTATTACTACGAAAAAAATACCGATTATTCCAAAACCGTTTTCATCAAATCAGGAACCATAACCGTTGTGCTGAACGGTGAAATTTTTACCATATCGGCCGATTTGCTTACCAGCGAAGGAACCAGGGTAACCGGAAACTTTACAGGCAAGCTGCCTCATTATGATGAATCGCTGCACAAAGTAAAGCAACACGCGCGCTTCAACTTTCCGGCAGACATTTTGTTATATGAAAACTGATACCGGCAAATGCATCTGCCGGCAAATTTTTTCCACATTTCCCCAACACATTTCCCAGGTTAAAAATATCGCTTACCGGAAGCCTTGATTTAAGCCTTCCCACCCGCTCAAACTTTATTATTGGTAGCATTGAGATAAAAAATCCAAACCCAGCGATTATTTTTAACATCCGCCACAAAAAAACTCACCGTCAATAAGAGGATTTTTATCTATTTTTGTGATATTAACACACTGATATAATTTATTTTATGCGATTAAAATTCATAACCAACCGGTTCAACCTCTGGTTAAACATTGTAGGTTGCATTATTTTTCTTTTTTTACCGCTTATTACATCGCCGCGTTCTGTTTTTTTCGAAACATTCAGGCTTGGCGAACCCGAAATAAAAGCGCTTATCGGTTCCGTCATGCTGATACTTGTTTTCTATGCGAATTTATTTGTATTGATACCCCGTTATTTCCAGAAAAAGAAATACTGGATGTGGGTACTCATCAACTTGGGCGCTTTTGTTTTATCGGTGGCTATTCCGTACATCATTGTTCCTGAAGAGACTTTTTTCAAAGATATGAACCGGAATGTTCCGCCCGAATTCAGGCAGATGGCAATGCCCCCGTTTCAAAATAAGTTATCCGAAGATACCTTGAAAAAAAACGGAATATTCAAGAACCATGAGATGTTTCGAGATCAAAAGAGATATAAAAAATACGATACATTCAGGAAACTGAGGGTGGAAGAAACATCCCTGAAATTTATAATGATTATATGCTTTGTCCTGCTGATACAAACCCGGAAATGGTGGAAAATAAGCCAGGAAGAAAAAATGCAAACCGAACTGTCGTACCTCAAAATGCAGGTAAACCCCCATTTCCTGTTCAACACCCTGAACGGGATTTACATGCTATCGCTTACCAACCCCTCAAAAACACCTTCATCCATAATAAAACTTTCGGAACTGATGCGCTACGTGATATCCGAAATAAAAAACGATTATGTACCTTTATCCAACGAAATTGATTACATCCGGAATTACATTGATCTTCAGAAGATAAGGTTGGAAGACACGGTTGACGTGAATTTTACAGTTACAGGCAATGTAACCGACAAGCAAATTTCGCCTTTGTTGTTGATACCGCTGGTAGAAAACGCATTCAAATACGGAATAACCGACGATAAAGTCTCGATGATCGGTATCAGGCTTAATGTTGACGAAAAAGAGGTAAAAATGGAGGTGGAAAACAAGAAGGGGAGCGGAAGTACAACCGACAACATCCCTAAAAACAACACAGGGCTTGTCAACCTGAAAAGAAGGCTTGACATTACCTATCCAAACCGGCATCAACTTATCATCAACGATAATGGAACAAATTTTAAGGCAACACTGTCAGTATTAATTTAGAAAAAAGGAAACACATGAAACAAGCATGATGAACAAATCACACAACGTTATGATTAGCTTGACATGCGGGTTCGATCTGACAAATAAAAAATAAATTATAATCACATGAAAGCCATAGCATTAGATGACGAGCCACCCGCACTGAGACTCATCGAACGGTTTAGCGCAGGCAATGAGAAGTTGGAACTCGTCAAAACGTACACCCAGCCTGGCGAAGCCATCAAACATCTGAAAAAATATCCTGTCGATTTGATTTTCATCGATATACAAATCAATGATAAAAACGGCATTGACATTTACCGGAAATTAGAAGTTAAACCTTTGCTGATTTTCACCACCGCTTTTGCCGAATACGCGGTGGAAGGTTTTAACATCAACGCGGTGGATTACCTGCTGAAGCCTTACACGCAGGAAAGATTCAACCAAGCAGTAGATAAAGCTTATGAGCAATACAAAAACCACATTCCCCAAGAAACAGGCGGTAAAACGCTTTTTGTAAGGAGTAATTACACGTTGGTAAAAATACCTGTTGCCGATATTTGGCTCATCGAAAGTTTCGACGATTACATCACTATCTACCACGATAGGGATAAACAGACCGAAACAAGGATGACACTCAAAAGCGTCATCGAACAATTACCCGAAAACGATTTTATACGTGTACACCGGTCGTACATAGTGGCAATAGGTAAAGTTGAAAGCGTCAGGAATAAAACAATTGCCATTGAAAACAAAAAAATACCCATCGGCAATAAATACGAAAAAGAGTTTTTCGACAGGTTTAGCATATAAAAAACCGTATTCACCGATACATTTTACTTGAATACCGCAAAAATTTTTAAATAAATGTTGATGGTGATAATTTTGCTTACGAAATAGAATTATAGATAACAATCATGCATGTATTATTCAATGCAGACTAATACAAGATTGATTTTTTTGTAGCTTGGAAATGTGTTTTCATAAATAAAGCCCGATGTGATATCGGGCTTTGTTTTTTTATCATAAAAGCCGTATGTACAGCCATGACATCCTGCCTGATTGGCTGATAAATTTGTAGCTGGATGAGACAGAACTGTTGTAAAAATAGCGTTTGCTACTCGATCCGGATATTTGAAAGGTGTAAGTTTTCATAACCTTTTTTACCGGGTATCTACAAAAAGCTATAAAATCAATCCATCGCGCATTTCTATTACCCTGTCCGAAAGTTGAGCCAGCTCTTTATCGTGCGTAACAATCACCACGGTGAGGGCGAATTTGTCGCGAAGGTCAAACAGAAGTTTGTGCAATTCTTCTTTGTTTTTGGAGTCGAGACTTCCGGAAGGTTCATCGGCCAGTATAACCGCCGGATCATTGATCAGGGCACGCGCCACTGCCACCCTTTGTTTTTCTCCCCCCGAGAGTTCGGATGGTTTATGGGTCATCCTTTCCGAAAGCTGGAGATAATCGAGTAGTTCTTTAGCCTTTTTAGTGGCTTGTTTCATGTCTTTTCGGGCTATCATGGCCGGGATCAGCACGTTTTCGAGGGCTGTAAATTCCGGTAACAGCTGGTGAAACTGGAAAATAAAACCGATGTTCCGGTTACGGAAAAGAGCCAGTTGTTTCTCATTCAGTTTGCTGATGTTGGTTTCGTCGATCGTTACTTCGCCCTGATTGGGTTTATCGAGGGTTCCCAATATTTGAAGCAGGGTTGTTTTGCCTGCGCCGCTGGGGCCAACTATCGATACTATCTCGCCTTTAGCTATTGATAAGTTAACCCCTTTGAGTACTTCCAGATCGCCGAAACTTTTATGGATATTGGTAGCCTGTATCATTTTTTACGGTTTATTTTTTGTATTGTTAGCTGGTTTTTGTTGAATGGTATTTTTGGGTTTGCCGTTCGAGCCCGGATCCAGTTCGTTGCTCAGGTATTTCTGCACAATGACTTCGAGAATGGAATCCTGTCCGGCCTTGTCGTAATGGTCTTTCAGGTTTTCGCCAAAAAGCCGTCCTATTCCGTACCAGAAATTGGCTGGTATGCCACCCTTGTACTCTTTGATGAGCTCGTACGAAGTTTTGCCCGTTTCGCGCGAAATAAGCTTGATCAGCACCTTGCCCTGGGTAGTTGACATCGAAAACACATCTTTCTGGAAACGGTCGAACAGTTCTTTTTCCGTCTTTTTGATCAACTCGTTTTTCGCCTTTTCATCGGTCATTGTAGCCAGAATCTTGTTGATGCTGTCCACTACCATTCTGGTTTTTAAAGCATAGGGATATACTTTTTTAAAGTTGTAGATGCTCCGCCTGTTTTTGGAATAAAACTCTAATTGTTCTCTTCTTTTGCGGGCGCTTTCCCGGGCCAGCGAATCTTCAGAGCGCGATTTATTGTGTTCTTTTTTCAGGTTCGAAGCAATGGTTTCACTGATTCTCTTGGTGATGGATATTGTATCGACAGGACTGGCTTCTTCACTGTTTTCGGTAATGGCTTGTTTTATTTTAACTGGTTCGGGTACTGATTTCAGTTCCTCGGGAGGTTCTTTTTCGTCCTGCGGCCGTTGTGTAAAGTTGGCCGGTTTTTGTTCGCCGGTTTTGACAGCCTCTTTTTTGTTGTTTTCTATGGTAGCTTTATTTTTCCCTTTGTCGGCGCCGTTCGGGTCGGAGATGTTTTCGGGCGCAATATTTTCTTCCGATATTTCGGCATCGAGCGGGAAAAACAATTCGTCCGCGTTCATGTCGTCGGACGTTGATATTGATCCGCCCGAAGGAAAATTCAGGAACAATATTAAAATCAGCAATGCATGAATGAGAATCGTGTATAGCAGAGCGATGATTTTTGTTCTGTATTTTTTCGGAAATAATTTTCTCATTGATTCATTGGGCTACCGCCTCTACGGGATTGGGCATCACGGCCACCTTGTTCGTAATATCCTGCATGACAAGCCCGGCCAGCGTGAATCCGAAAATAGCGGTAATGTGTACCATGGTTCCATTGATTTGCGCCTTTTGGCTACACCATTCGTGGTTGGCTAATTCGGGATCGCCGGAGCCGCTCTCGCTTTTTGGGCAAAGGCATTTTTCGGTTCCGCAGGAGCTTCTATACCCTTTGTTTTTTAATAATTCTTCACTGTAAACACACAAAAACTTCTTCGAAGGTAATTCGCCTTTCCTGATGCGTTGGCGCAGGGCCGCTCCCAGGGGGCATCCCTGTACTTTCCAGAATTCGGCCACCTTTACGCGGGTAGGATCTACTTTGAGCGATGCGCCCATCGACGAGAAAAATACCGCATCGGTGCGGGTGGCTTCACGCACCAAGTGCGCTTTGCTCGATAAGCTGTCGATAGCATCGATGATATAATCATACGTGGAGAGTTCGAACGAATCGGATGTATCCACGTTGTAGATACGCTGAAGCGCCGTTATTTCGGCTTTGGGGTTGATTTCGAGCAGCCGCTTTTTCAGCACATCGGTTTTTACCTCGCCTACCGTTTTGGTGGTGGCGTGTAGCTGCCGGTTGATGTTGGTAACACAAACGCGGTCGGAATCGACAATGGTGATGCGGCGAACGCCCGAACGCACGAGGCTCTCGGCACACCAGCTCCCCACTCCTCCGATACCGAATACAATCACCCTCGACTCCGAGATCCGTCGCATGGCTTCGTTGCCTACCAGCAGTTCCGTACGCTGAAACAATCCCTTTTCTATACCCATCCTGTTGTTTTTGAATTGAGATGCAAAATTAATTGATTTTTTTCGATTAATGTGTGTTTTATAGGAGGTTCATTCTTAAAAGTTGTAGTTGTAAATGATAGCGGTTTGTTGCGAAAGCCAATTTTATATAAAAGCTTAGTGGGTTTTCTTTACCTTTTTTTTCAAACAAAAACCGTAACTTTGTGTTTTACAAAATATGTCGATAACATCAAACAGCAACATATCGGATCCATCGTTTGGCCGGATTGAATTTGTCCGTAAAGCGGGGATGCGGCACATCTGTGTCCGTATCATGGAGGATGGACTCAGGGTATCGGTGCCCGTACCGGCGAGCAACAAAAACGCCCTCGACTTTATCTATGAAAATAAGGAAGAAATTCTGAAAAAGCAGAGGTTGATCCGCCAAAAGAAAGAAGCCAACCATTTGAAGATTCAGCCGGGGTTCAGGCTCAGGACTTTCTCGTTCGAGGTGTCACTGAGCCCTTCGGTGAGGGAGGTGATCCATTTTAAGTTTACCGAAGGAAACCTGACCATAGAACATCCTGCCTCCATTGATTTTGAGGATAAAGTTTTTCAGGAACATTGCTGGAACGGCATCGTTTATTTCATGAGGAAAGAAGCCAGGCGGATATTGCCTGTTCGTACAGCTGAGCTGGCCACCCGGTTTGGATTCACTTATTCGGGGGTGAAGATACAATCGGGTAAAACCCGCTGGGGAAGCTGCTCCCGGGGACGGAACATTAATTTGTCGCTCTACCTGATGTTGCTTCCCGGTCGTTTGATCGACTACGTTATCCTCCACGAACTTTGCCACACGAAAGAGATGAACCACAGCGACCGTTTCTGGCAATGGATGGATCGTGTTACCGATAGTAAAAGCAGTGAACTGCGGAAGGAACTAAAAAAATACAATATGCCGTGAGCAATGAAAAGATAACCAAATTTTATTTATGTAAAAACACGAATTCTCTTTAATTTATTACAACGACTTATACAATGAATTGGGAACAATTATTATCTGCCAAACGTTTCGGGATGGAAGATTACCACGAGAAGCGAATGGACGAACGGACCGAATTTCAGCGTGATTACGACCGGCTGATTTTTTCGTCGCCTTTCCGCCGGTTGCAAAATAAAACGCAGGTTTTTCCGCTACCGGGAAGTGTCTTTGTTCACAACCGGCTTACCCACAGCTTAGAGGTGGCTTGCGTGGGGCGCTCGCTGGGCGTGGGGGTGGCACACAAACTGAAAGATAAAACACACGCCACCGCCCCTTACCTGGACGAGATCGGAGCTATCGTATCGGCGGCCTGCTTAGCCCACGACATGGGCAATCCTCCTTTCGGCCATTCGGGCGAGAAGGCCATTGCCACCTACTTCTCCGAAGGAAACGGACAGGCGCTCCGCCTCCAAATGTCGGATGAAGAGTGGCAGGATATTATTTGTTACGAAGGAAACGCCAATGCTTTCCGGTTGCTTACCCATCAGTTCAATGGGCGGCGGAAAGGGGGCTTCGTACTTACTTACAGCACCCTGGCGGCCATTGTAAAATATCCTTTTTCATCGTTGGAAGCCGACCCGAAGAAGCAGAAATTCGGGTTCTTTGTTACCGAACAAGAATCGTTTGGCAAGATAGCCACCGAACTGGGAATTCCGGCGCTTCGTGGCAATTCGAAGTTCGCCCGGCATCCGTTAGTGTACCTTGTGGAAGCCGCCGACGATATTTGCTACCAGATTATGGACATTGAAGATGCCTATAAGCTGAAAATCCTGGGCTTAGAGGAGACCCAGAACCTGTTGCTTGGCTTTTTCGATGAAGAACGGAGGGAGCGCCGGGCAAAAACAATGAACATGGTCAGCGATCCCAACGAACAGATCGCTTATCTCCGTTCGTCGGTTATCGGGCAGCTGATTGACGAATGCGCCGCCGTATTCGCCGACAACGAAGCCGCCATATTAGATGGAACATTTACCTCTCCGCTGATCAAAAAACTACCCGATCAGTCGGTGGCTGCTTACAACGTTTGCTCTAAAACGGCCGTGGCCAAGATATACCGTTCGCAGGAAGTGCTGGATGTGGAACTGGCCGGTTACAAAATTATACTCACGTTGCTGGAACATCTGGTAGTGGCGGTGCTAAACCCCGAAAAAGCCTATTCGCGTCAACTGCTGAACCGGATACCGCAGCAATACGAAACGGAGCATCCGACGACTTATGGTAAAATCATGGCGGTACTGGATTATATTTCGGGAATGACCGATGTGTATGCCCTGGATTTGTACCGCAAAATAACGGGAATGAGTATTCCTAATTTATAAACAGAAAATGCCTTATACACCTCCAATACCCCAACATCCCGGATTGACCCGGCTGACTGATATCGACTTACGGACGATTGTTCCGTACATTCACTGGACGTTTTTCTTCGCCGCCTGGCGCATTACCGGTCGTTTCGAGGGGATAGAGACAGCCTGCGACTGCGCTTCGTGCCGCATGGGCTGGCTGATGAAACTTCCCGAAAACGAACGCCCGAAGGCCGAAGAGGCGCTGAAGCTTTTTCAGGATGCGCAGGAACTGCTCCGGAATTATGCCGGTGATGGATCGTTGCGGGTCAATGCCAGCGTGGGTATTTATCCGTGCCGTTCGGTGGCCGACGACATTGTGTTGGAACACGATGGAGGCGAAGTTCTCCTCCCTACTCTCCGGCAACAAACACCTTCCAACGATGGGTACTGCTATGCCCTGTCCGATTTCATATCACCCCTATCCGATTACGTAGGGGTGTTTGTAACCTCCGTTACGGGCGCCGAAGAAGCCGCGGCTTTGTTTGAAAAAGATGATGATATTTACCGTTCCATATTAGTAAAAACGTTGGCCGACCGCCTTGCCGAAGCCAGTGCCGAATGGCTTCATTACAAGGTAAGGAAAGAGATATGGGGGTATTCGCCGGACGAGGCGGAGGATGTGAAATCGATGTTCAAATGTGCTTACCGAGGCATCCGTCCGGCGGTAGGTTATCCTTCGTTGCCCGATCAATCGGTGATTTTCGAGCTGGGAAAAGTCATTGATTTTGAACAAACGGGCGTTACCCTGACCGAGAACGGCGCCATGTACCCGAACGCTTCGGTGTGTGGGATTTATTTCGCGCATCCGGCGGCAAAGTATTTCAACGTAGGAAAAATAGACAAACGCCAGTTAACTTCGTATGCCGCCCGCCGCGGAAAAACGGTTGAAGAAATGAAGAAGTGGCTGGCCGCCAATTTGGAGTAAAAGCGATAAATACCGGTAAAAACCCATCAAGATAAAGAGGAGGAGGTATTGCATGGTGAAACGTTCCGTTTCACCCGTGATCTTCCTCCTCTTTCTTTTTTGCCGTAACCAAAATGCTGCATTCGTAAAGCAGATATACGGGCAACGCTACAAGCAACATGGTAAACGGATCGGTAGTGGGGGTTATGAGCGCCGCAATGATAAGAATGGCCACGAACGCGTATTTCCGCCCTTTTTTAAGTAACGAGCGATGGAGGATTCCCAACTTAGAAAGGAAGAAAGCAATAACAGGCAGTTCGAACATAAGCCCCATGCATATCACCAATACGGTGAGGGCATTGAAATAAGACTGGATGGATATTTCGTTAGGAACCAGGGGAGATACCTGATAGGTGCCGAGGAAACGGACAGTAAGCGGAAAAATAAGAAAGTAGCAAACAGCCGCGCCCAAATAAAACAGGAAAGAAGAAAAGAAAAACACCCAGCCCACATTTTTTATTTCATGGGGGTACAATGCGGGGCGGATAAAATTCCACACTTCGAAAAGGATATAAGGTACTGCAACAATAATCGCCACTGCAGCCGAAACACTCAGGTGGATAAAAAATTGGCCCGAAAGTTGAAAATTTATCAACCGGATATGGAAAGTCCCCGGATCAAGGCCGGGCTTATTCAGATGATGAGAAAGAGCCGACAGCAACTTATACACCCCGAAATCGGGACTGAGTGGACGAAAGATGATTCCGGTAAAGATGAAATCATGGTAAACGAAGGCAAGCGTACCGATAACTATTATAATCAACGCTATGCGGATCAACATCCAGCGTAATACCTCTAAATGATCCCAGAAGGAATATGTTTTTGTATCGGAATGAGACATGGTTTCAGTTACGAATTACGAGATAACGGTAAAAGTTAATGGGGATAAGTTTCCATGAATAAAAACGGGTTTGTCATGATTTTTTGTAAATTCATATTCGATGTTAACGGTTTCCTACCAATATATCGCCTCTACGAGGCTTAAGAAACACCATGGGCTCGATATATTTGCGGGATGTTCAATAACACCGGCCTTACAAAAAGGCTGCAAATGATATAAACCTACCAATATACCGCCTCTACGAGGCTTAAGAAACACCATGGGCTTAATGTATTTGCGGGATGTTCAATAACACCGGCCTTACAAAAAGGCTGCAAATGATATAAACCTACCAATATACCGCTCCTACGAGGCTTAAGAAACACCATGGGCTCGATGTATTTGCGGGATGTTCAATAATGTGCTGCGCGCTTGCCTGTACGGCAGCAAGGAAAAGGTAAGTTTTTTCATACGATAAATATTAAATTTTAAGATCATGCGTTACGGTACCATTTTTCCCCAGCATAGGGGGTATTTACACGACACATCCCGTCTCACCGGATGCTTCCGGAAAAAGATGAACAGCATAAATACTCCGGCATACAGTCAAAGATATTTATCGTATTATAGTTGTTGAAAATTTGGTTCGGACAAATGTATTAAATAATATTTTAACCGTGCAAAAAAAATTTACCAGAAATGTTATACAATATCATAAAAACTTAATAGGAGTTGTATTGATTTATGAAATGCCATGCCTGCGGGTATTGTAATGTCTTGTTGTTAAATAACCTATAAATAATGTCGTTTCCTTAGCCTCGTAGAGGCGATATATTGGTAGAAAAACATTGGGAAACAAATAACCCAAGTCCCGTAGGGACGTAACTTTTTATCAACATAAAATTCCTGTGAAAAGTGAAAATGATTTCAAAACAAAGGTAGTAACGAGCTATTATCAAATCATGATTCGCATAATTTATAAATATCCAGATTTGAATGGCTTTACTTCAACGTTACCAGAAAGGCCAGTTTGGTAACGAAATTGTCGGCAAAATCGCCGTACGAATAGTAGCCATAGCGATAAAATCCGCCGGCGCCCACACCAAGGTAAAACATTTTCATCACTTTGAACCGCAGCAGGTTGTTGACAATGAGGCCCGATTCGAGATATACCTTATCTTTTGTTTTGACCACAAAACTTTGGTCGGAAGGCGAACTCAACATCCCCCAACCGGAATTCTGCACCAATACAAACTGTGGTTTGAAATGGCGCGTTTCGAACAACATGGAACCGAGGTTGTGCTGGAAAAACAGATGGACATATTTATCGGACAAAAACTCGTAGGGCGACATGGTTTGGAAAGTATTGTTGATAACCAGCGGAACGTCATTGTTTTTGCTCCCTTCGCCTGTAAAAAGCAGGCTGTAAGGAACACTACGGTCGATGTACCCGGCTGCCAGCCTTACATCGGTTTGGCCTACGCGGCCACTGTAATGGGTATAGTCGAAGGTAGTTTCCAACCGGTTGTAGTTGTAGCTTTCGGCGCTGAACCAGTTGATTCCTCGGCGGTACATAAGGCTTACGCGTGGATTGCCGCTTTTCATTACCGAACGTATATCGGCAAAATTGGTCAACTTCGTTCCGTAAGCGTAATGCAGCAACACGGAGATGTCGTCGGCCCGGTAACGGTCGAGCACCTGCCCGTGAAATTGATAATCGTACCCGGGCTCCAGTTCTTTAAGGCTAAGTGTACCGTAAATTTTAAAATCGTGCCAAAAACGCCAGGCAAGTTCAGCCTTGTATTCCACCCCTTTATCGAAACGGTAACCGATGTTGCGGCGAAGTTCATCGTAGTACGAGAGGCGCGAATGGTCGGTAACCATATCCATGCCCACTTCCTTCAAATCGTTGAGGTAGCTGAGCCGCAACTGCCCTTCGTTGTATTTGTCGATATCAAGGGTAATCTCGCCTCCGTATTTCAGTTTGTCATCTTTCCAGCCGTAACCACCAAATATTTCGAAGGCGATAAAATCGGAGAGCTTGTTGTTCGTTCGGATGCCCATTCCCAGGCGTTGTCCCTCGTAATTGTTCACATTGTACAACCATCTCAGGTCCAGATCAACAATTCCGGCCGGAATTTTTGTGTCGTACAATTTTTTTATCAGTTTAATCTTATAATCCAAATGTTTCGCCCGGCTCAGGCTGTCCATTGATTTATAGGTGTTTTTTTCGGCCTGGGTAAGTGAATCCTTTCTCGATACATTTAAAATAGATTCGGAATTGGCCAGCGAATTTTTATCCAAATAGATGTTTTCCAGCCCCACATTGTTGTTTCCATTGAGATCAAACTTGATGCTGTCGTTGGTGGAAACAATGTGGAATACCGAATAAGTGTTGAGCATTTCAGTTACTTTCTGTTCGGGCATTCCCACTTCCTCTTCCAGTTTCGTAGGAAACCATTTGCCATCCATCAGGGCATATTTTTGCCGGAACCGGAAATCGAGGAATCCTTTCTCGTAAGGCTGCGCGATAATGTCCTTCAGGGCATATCCGTTCGAGCTAATGTACAGTTTGCCCGACAGGCCGTTGAAATTCTTGCGTCGTTTCGGGAAATAATCGATGATATAAGTGGTATCTTCACCAATGATGAGGTTGTCCACCTCCAGCTCAAAAGCGTACATGCCCAAGCAACCATCGGAAATGGGGCTGAGGTAGTCGGTAACCGATTTTACATCGGTAATGGGAATCCGAAAAATGGAAACCGTGTTGTTGTAAAATGATATGGAACTGTGAAACAATGAGTAAAGACCCTGCGACAGAATAGGGTCGGAAATTCCCGAAGTGCGAGATGCTATAATTTTATTTTCTTCGTTATTTTTATAACGTCTGGTATCCACCACAATTTCAGAAACAATACCCACTTTTTTTCGCTTTCTTCCCTTTTTCACCACCATGCTGTCCGATCGGGTAGTATCGTTGGAGAGCTTCATATCGGTAATAGTTTTGATATAATTCCGGTAGCTGTATTCGGGATATTTTTCGTAATTGTTTCTGTCCTTATTGGCCAATACTTTTTTCATGATAGGAATGGCCGGGTTGTTGGCCGGGGTAACCACCACTTCGTTCAGTCCGAAAGTTTTAGTTTCCAAACCAATGGTAATGTTCAGTTTATCAGGAATGGACGACAGTTGCACCATGGCGGTAACATAACCAACCGACGAAACCGTCAAGCTTTGGATGTTGGGCACATCGATCTCGAATTTCCCGTTCACATCGGAAATTACCCCCTGAAGGGTATTTTTATTATAATATGCAACGGATGCAAAAGGTATGGGAAGTTGTGTCTCCTTTTCCACAACAATACCTCTGATCACTCCAGCAAAAACCTCATTCCCAAATAATAAAAGGGAAATATAAAGTACCGTAATTATTATTTTTCTCTTCTCAATTTTCATAATTAACCATCTTTTTTTACCTTAGTCAACTCCTCGCCGCTCAAAGTCGGACAACATCCCGGCAATGGATGTATTCAAAACCGGATGAACAGCTTCAGGAGCAATTTCAGCCAGCGGAAAAAGCACAAAATACCGTAAATGCATGAGCGGATGAGGTATTTTGAGCAGAGGCTGATCCATTACCAGGTTATCATACAATAAAATGTCGATGTCAATAATTCTGTCGCTATACGAAGGCGATGTGCGCGGTTGGCGTCCCATGCGCCTTTCGATGTTTTTTATCGCGGCAAGCAAATTTTCGGGCGAAAGGTCGGTTTCCACCAGCAGCGCGCCGTTCAAAAAATCGTTGACCGACTCGAAACCCCATGGTTTTGACGAGTAAAACGATGATTGACGCACCACTTTTCCGGCTTCGAGAGATAAAAAACGGACGGCATTGGCCAAATTTTCGGACGTATTTCCCTGGTTTGAACCTATTCCCAAATATGCTAACGGCATCGGCTTTTTTATGCAAAGATAAAAAAAATTGCGAGGGAAGTATTTTGAAAGTAATAAATTATGAGATGTTTTAACCGTTGTTTATCAGCCTAAAAAATCAATGGCCTGTTTGAAAACGGTATTGAAAGAGTGGTTTACCTCGTTGGAATCAATCTTCCCTCCTACCGGGAATGGGTTTTCGTGGCAATAATCGTGCTTAAAATCAAGTAGTTTAATAATATCCGAAGCGCATTTATCGCCCAAGGCCTCCTTTACACCTTTGTAAGGTATCACCCTGTCGCGCACCAGGGAAATACCGCTGATGCGGTTTTTCATTTTCATAAAGCACGATAGCCGTTCGGTTTGATCCCTTTCGGGCGAAATCATGCTGTTGAACGCGTTCAAAGCATTGTCATCCGCAACATCTACGGATGTATCGGATATAAAATCATCGACGTAATATTTTACAAGTTTCTGAAAAGCAGGCCCATCCATAATGGAACGCGACTCTCCAAACATGGAACTGAAAATGCTTCCACCGCAGAACATAAAGAGTTTACTGTCCGAAAAAATATTATCCGGATTGGTGAGCAAAATAACCTGCGATAAAAAAGCGCCTATGGAATAAGCAAATATGTCGATATGAGCATTTTCGGTAAAAAGCGGATGATGCCCTTGCTTGATGTTCCGGACCAGATCAGTTACATCGGCGTAGCTCTGGCGTCCCGATGAATAAAAGCGGTAAGGACGATCGCTGATGCGTTGGCTTAGGATAACATTGGCTACCGTGGTGGTTTTATCATTCCCGTTGGACGTTTTACGATCTTCCGTCATCTGGCGCAACCCCCTAAGGTTGAACCATCCAAGTGGCGAACGGTTGATGTGGTAAGCAATCGGGAAAAGGATAACCGGCCGTTTCAGCTGCGATGCTATATATTCTGCCCACGTGAGGTATTTGTTCCAGCTCCGTTCGTTCAATCCATGGAGCAACAATATGGCCTTATCGAACTTTCGGGTTTTTGCCGGGACAAAAACTGGATATACAAACTGAAAGTTTTCGGTGTCGGTGTCCACATTTACCCCGCCCTGTTTTTGAGAAATATAGTTGCTTTTAAAATCAAAAAACTGGATGTCGATGCCCGACGAACTTAGTCGAAGATCGCTGCCCAACCGAAATTCCCGAACCAATTCCTGATATCTTTCTGTATAATTCATAATGTTTTAGCTGATAACTTTCCAGCAAAAAAACAATACAGAACCCTATTTTTCCAAATTTATGGGAAAAGGATGTTGTCTTTGGGATAAAACCGCTGCTTTGAGGGATAAAAAACAAAATAGAGGGGTGAATTTACCTGTCGGATTTTATTCTTATAATTTGTCGGAACGAAGCGAAAAGATTAATTTTGCACACCTTCAGGTATTTGTTTTCGGAAAAAACAAATACCGATGGGTTATCCGGAAAAAACATCACCTAAAAAACATCATCCTGTGAACACAAAAATTCCTGCCTATTTATATGAAAAGGGAAACATTATTCGCCTGGTGTTGCTCACCGCTGTTTTTGCCCTCTTATTTATCAATATTTTTCAACCTTTCGGCTCGCGGGCGTGGTATCCCGAAATTTCTGAGCTGAAATACATCTTTTTTTCCAGCCTGATTATTCTTACTGGCATGCTGGTTGTAGTCATTAGCCGGATGGTTATGTTTGTTTATACGCGTAAACATTCATTGGTTTACTGGCAATATATTTTCTGGATTTTTGCCGAAATTGTGGCCATGTCGAGTTTCTACACCCTCTTTTCGAAATACATTCCCAAAGAAGGGGCAAGCCGCGATATTCTGGAAATATTCCATCAGTCGTTTGTCAACACCAGTTTGGTGCTGCTCCTTCCCTACTCTATTTTATGGCTTTATTTTTCATGGCGCGATAAAAACCTGATGCTCCAGAAAATGGCTAATGAGGATCAGCTTACCGATGTTTATAAGAAAAATTTGTTAGCTTTCCCTGACGAAAAAGGAGAACTGCGCATTTCCATTGTTCCTGAAAACCTGTTGTATATCGATTCGGCCGATAACTATGCCACCATCCATTACCTCAACAAATCCAAAATATCGCATTTCCTGATCCGTAATTCGCTCAAATGGATGGAGGAGAACCTGATCAAAGATACTCCGCTGGTACGTTGCCACCGCTCTTATATCGTGAACCTCGACAGGGTAAAGGTAATGCGCAAAACGAAAAACGGGATATTGCTGGAACTTGATGCCAACAATACCCCGGATATTCCTGTGTCCAAAACCTATTACGAACGGGTGATGACTAAATTCGCCCGTTATACGGTGTAATCAGTCGGGAAATTCCATTAGGTAAGCTTTAATAAAGGCGTCGATATCGCCATCCATCACCGCCTGAACGTTAGAAGTCTGGTAATTGGTGCGATGGTCTTTTACACGGCGGTCATCGAATACATAGCTGCGGATTTGCGAGCCCCATTCAATTTTCTTTTTTCCCGCCTCTACCTTGGCCTGTGCCGTCCGGCGCTTTTCCAGTTCCAGTTCGTACAATTGCGAACGCAACAGGCGCATGGCGTTGTCCTTGTTTCCAAACTGCGAACGGCTTTCGGTGTTTTCGATCACAATCTCATCGGGCGCGTTGGTTACCGGATTCACAAACTTGTAATGGAGACGAACTCCCGTTTCCACCTTGTTTACATTCTGTCCTCCTGCCCCGCTCGACCGGAAAGTATCCCAGGTAAGGTTGGCCGGATTAATATCTATTTCGATGGAATCGTCTACCAACGGAACCACAAAAACCGATGTGAAAGAAGTCATTCTCTTTCCCTGCGCGTTGAAAGGCGAAACCCTCACCAGGCGATGAACACCGTTTTCACTTTTCAGGTAACCATACGCCATTTCACCTTCAATTTGCATGGTTACCGTCTTAATTCCTGCTTCATCACCGTCCTGATAGTTGGTAATTTCCACCTTATAGCCCTGCCTTTCGGCCCACCGCTGGTACATGCGGAAAAGCATGTCGGCCCAGTCTTGTGCTTCGGTGCCGCCGGCTCCCGCTACAATTTTGATTACGGCTCCCATCTGGTCCTCTTCATGCGAAAGCATGTTCTTCATTTCCAGATCTTCAACCTGCATCAAAGCATGCTGGTAAGCCTGGTCCACTTCATCTTCGCTTACGGCTTCTTCCCGGTAAAAATCGAGTGCCAGCTGTAATTCTTCAGTAGCGGTTTTCACTCCCGAATAGCCTTCAATCCAGCGTTTCAGCTCTTTTACCTTTTTCATTTGGAGCTCAGCGGCCTTGGCATCGTCCCAAAAATCGGGCGCCTGTGTTCTTAATTCTTCTTCTTCTATCTGTATTAGCTTGGCATCGATGTCAAAGGTACCTCCTCAACGCGGCCTCGCGTTCCAACACATCTTTAAGTTGGTCTGTAGTAATCATGTTTGTTAATATTGATTTTATTTATAAAAATTGATTTATTATTGAATATCAGAAAAATAACCCTGGAAATAACGCGCAACAAAAACCGAGGATGAAACCGGCAATGGTTTGCGCTTTGGTATGCGCTTTCAGCTCAATACGTGCGAGAGCCACCAGCGCGGCAGCTAAAAAAGCTATGATATACACGATGAACGCGTTGCTGCCAAACTTGAACGTTACACAAAATATCGCCCCTAAAAGTCCACCCATAGCTGTTAAATGGGCGCTTATTTTCCAACGTAAATTGATAAACAAAACAACCAGTACGGCAAGCGCCGATCCGGCCGAAATAGCGGTGATAAAAAGGGGCATTCTTAATATCCTGTACAAGAAAACACTTAAAAAAACGTATGCCAAAAAGGTAAAAATATACGGAAAAGTTCGCTCTTCCTGCTTCGAAATGTGGTAGTCGGATATTTCATTTTTCTTTACAAGCATAAAAATCGGGATAAAAGGCAGTACCCCCGAGAAAAGAAAGGTACCCAGCACGGCTGTGAGCTTAGACGCAAAGGAACTGTTCGAAAACACATCCATGTTTACCAAAAGCAACATTCCGTAAGTGGGAATGAGCAATGGCATAAATATAATTGAGATGACTTTAAAAAATTGTTTCATACGATAATAATTGTTTTTTTAAGGTCGTATAGCTTGTCCCGACTTGACGGGAGAACTCGCACTCCCGATAGCTATCGGGACATTACCTTGGGTGTAAAGTATTTACATGCTCGTTTCATGTGTCCGGGGTAATCTTGCTTTATTTTATGGCCGTCTATGGCAATAAACGTTTTTGTACCGAATATGTTTTTAACTGGTTTATATTTCTTTACGAAGCCGCGCTACAGGTATGTTCAGCTGTTCGCGATATTTTGCTACCGTTCGGCGGGCAATGATGTACCCTTTTTCTTTCAGTACATCCACCAGCATTTCATCGGTAAGCGGTTTACGTTTGTTTTCGTTGCCGATGCATTCCGATAAAATCATTTTTATTTCCCGTGTCGAAATTTCTTCGCCCGAATCGTTCATCATCGCTTCGGTAAAGAAGTATTTCACCGGAAAAACACCAAATTCAGTCTGGATGTATTTGCTGTTGCTCACCCTCGAAATAGTGGAAATATCGTAACCTGTAATATCGGCTATATCTTTAAGTATCATTGGTTTGAGAAAAGAATCGTCGCCTTCGATAAAGAATTCGCGTTGAAACTCCACAATGGAAGTCATGGTAGTAAGCAGTGTTTGCTGCCGCTGCTTCACAGCATCGATGAACCAACGTGCCGAATCAATTTTTTGTTTCACAAACATTACGGCATCTTTCATCTCCCGGGTTTGGTTCTTCTTGTTCGAAGAATAATCTTTAAACATCTCGTTGTAAGTGTTGTTCACTTTCAATTCGGGGATGTTGCTATTGTTGAGGTGGACAATGAGTTGCCCGTTATCGTTTTCGAGCAAAAAATCGGGGATAATGGTCGATCGCGATTGTTCCAGTAAATCTCCTCCCCAGGCATTTCCCGGTTTGGGGTTGAGTTTTACAATCTCATTGACTACCTTTTTAAGAGTAATATCATTGATATTCAATCCTCTTAATATTTTATCATAATGTTTTTTCGTGAATTCTTCGAAATATTCCTTTATCACCTTTTTGGCAAGTTCGGTTTCGGGGTTCGTCGTTTTCCTGTCGAGCTGAAGCAAGAGGCACTCCTGGAGCGTGGTAGCCCCTACTCCGGGCGGGTCGAACTGACGAACAATTTCCACCACTTTCATCATTTCGGCATCGGTGGTTTCGGTGCCCGACTGGAAAACAATATCATCCACCATTGCTTCGGGTGTACGGCGGAGGTAGCCTTCTTCATCTATATTCCCTATTACATACTCGGCCAGCAACCGTTGATGTTCGGAAAGCGATACCAGCCCCAATTGGTCGACCAGGAATTCGTGAAACGTCAATCCGGCCGAAAATGGAATGCTTTCCTGTTTTTCATCTCTCGATGAGTTGGATATATTTAATTTATAATCAGGAATATCATCATCTGACACATATTCATCCATATCAAAATCGGCACTTCCAAAGTCATCGTTCGCATCATCACCCGCATCCATATCCTGAAATTCGTCATCGCCGGATGTTGATTCCACGCCTTCTTCCAACGCGGGATTCTCCTCAATTTCCTGGCGTATGCGCTCTTCGAGCTCAAGGGTTGGAATTTCGAGAAGTTTGATCACCTGGATCTGGGCCGGTGATAGTTTTTGTTGTAATTTTTGTTGTAACTGCTGTTTTAACATCCTGATAAAAATTCAACTTTTCCTGTTTTTAAAAGGGTTGTGCAAAGATACGTGTTTTTATATAAAATTACAAAGCCGGCTTTAAAAGCCGGCTTTTATTTCTTCCTGTTTTAAATACTTAAATCAGTTTCCGCATTTTCGAGTAATTTTCGCGAAATTCTTTCGGCGTATATCCTTTTTTCTTTTTAAAAATACGGTTGAAATTGGAAAGATTATTGAATCCACACTCAAAACTGATTTCGGCAATGGTTTTGGTGGTATCGAGCAAATGCCGGGTGGCAATTCCTATGCGTAAATCATTCAGGTATTCAATGTAATTTTTTCCGGTACGTTTTTTCATAAACCGGCTGAACGATACTTCCGACATGTTTACATAATTAGCCACATCGCTCAGGCATATTTCATCTTTATAATGTTCGTGCATGTAGTTGAGAACTTTTTGTATCCGGCGGCTTTCCGAGGTATCATCCTGGTTTGTAAATGTTCCGGCAGTAAGAGTGCGGGCATTTTTATCAAGCGATATTTCGTACAAAATCACCAGCAATTCAATTACCGAATAAAAACCGTTTTCCTTGTTGCTCAAATCGCACAATTTATCCCTTACCTTTTCAATTGTTTCACGTGAAAACACCAGCCCCTTTTTCGCATTTTCGAGCATTACCGACACCGAATGAAACTGGCGCTTGTTGAGCAAACTTTCCAAAAAAATATCTTTGTGAAACTGAATGGTAATTTCATGTATTTCGCACGATTTACAATGATGGTTCATCCATGCATGTTCAAGCGATTCGTTCCCGATAAGGCAAAGTTCCACATCATCTATCTCTTCCATCGATTCCCCCACAATCCGTTGAGCTCCCTTGGCATTCTCAATAAAATTCAATTCATACTCGGGATGCACATGCACCGGATAGGTAAAATCAGACTTTACCCTGTTGATAATGATAAAGCAATCTTCGGTCGATAGTGGGGTTACTTCCCTGAAACAACCTGTGTTATTGAACATTTATATTAGATTTAATTAACTGGCTTATATTATTTTATTGCTCCGGTTTGCAAATCTACATTTTAATTTGTAATCTTACAATATTATACCATCGTTTTTGATTTTATTTCTGATATTGAAAACGTGTTGATAACTGTTGAAAACGTGATGAGAAATATTTATAATATCAGGGTTTCATTTTCTTTACTTTTTTTGCTTATCAATTATTTCAAATATTCAAAATTTTAATACCTTCTTTTTTGACTTTTTTTTTAACCGGTTTTTAAGAGATTTCAATATGCCGATTGATGAAAACTTTTTAACTTTGCAGTTATTAACAGCTTGTTGATAAAGTTTGTAATTATCACTATTTCAAATAACATTATCGTTTATTGTTTGTTGATAAGGAATACCTCTTCAAACAATAAAATAATACGCAAGTTTAATCGAATATTTTTATCAACCATATCAACACCCTATTATTATTAACAGAATATTTTTTTAAAATTGAATTATTATATAATAATGTTTGTTTGATAATTCTTATTTTTTGCTCATATGGAAAAACAACAACTTATATCGGAGATAACCCGGCTGAAACAAGAGAAGAATGCTGTTATCATGGCGCATTACTACCAAACGGGCGATATTCAGGATATCGCTGATATGATTGGCGATAGTTTGGCTCTGGCGCAATGGGCGGCTAAAACCGACGCGGATGTGATAGTGCTTTGCGGCGTACATTTTATGGGCGAAACAGCCAAAATTCTTTCGCCCGGTAAAAAGGTGTTGGTGCCCGACATCAATGCCGGCTGTTCTTTGGCCGACAGCTGTCCTGCCGATGCCTTCGGGGTCTTTACACGCCAGCACCCCGATCATACCGTTATATCTTACGTAAACACTACTGCGGCGGTAAAAGCTTTGACCGATGTGGTGGTTACTTCGACCAATGCCAAAAAAATAGTGGATCAGTTTCCAAAGGATGCAAAAATTATTTTTGGGCCGGACAGGAATTTGGGTAATTACATCAATAGCGTTACTGGTCGAGATATGTTGCTTTGGGACGGCGCCTGCCACGTTCACGAGCAATTTTCGGTAGAAAAATTGATACAACTAAAAGATGAATATCCAAATGCGGAGGTGCTGGCTCACCCTGAATGCAAGCGCCCTTTGTTACTTTTAGCCGATTTTATAGGTAGTACCCAGGCTTTGCTGAATTATGCTACCAGCTCAGATAAAAAGAGTTTTCTGGTGGCCACTGAGAGTGGTATTATCCACGAAATGCAGAAAAAAAATCCGGATAAAGAGTTTATTCCCGTGCCACCTAACGACAGCACCTGCGCATGTAACGAATGTAATTTCATGCGGCTCAATACTCTTGAAAAGCTTTACTATTGCTTACTGAACGAAACTCCTGAAATATTAGTGGATGAAAAGATAAGGGAAAAAGCAGTGAAACCAATTCTTAAAATGCTCGAAATGAGTTGATGTTAATATTGAAACCGTCTTTGATTGTCATCTATATTATAATATTGCTCTTAACGGAGCTACGATACATACAATAATCAGCGTTTTTACCAAGATATCGCTTCTCCGAAGCTAAGAAAAAGCTCTATCAGGGGTAAAATCATGGTAGAAATATTCTATTTTTTTATATCAGATGCTCAGTAGGAGCGATATTAAAAATAGTCAAGTCGATTTCATTTAGTTTTTTATTTATTACTGCTAACTATCTTAAAAACTTTATCGTTTCTCCTGACTGTTTCCTTTGTTTTTATCGAAAAGTAAGTACCTTTTTCAACCTTGTCAACCGGGTGAAGTTCTACTCTTATTTCATCAACTGTATCTTCGTATGCGCCAGTGGTTTCACCGGTTATTAATATTTCATCGCCTTTATCGAGGTATTGAGCTTCAAGCAGGACTTCGGCCACTCCTATTTTTTGGAAATAATTGGTTACTTTACCAACGTAAATTTTTTTGTGGGTGGCTTCCGATCCGTAATTGGCACTCCATTCGCCTAAGCGTTGGCCAAGGTAATATCCATTCCAAAAACCCCGGTTAAACACTTTACTGAGTTTTTTATCCCATAATGCCACTTTCTCCTGGTTGAATGTCCCATTAATACATGCTTCAATAGCTTCATTGTAACAGCTTACTACTGTTTTTACATACTCAGCGCCACGGGCACGTCCTTCAATTTTAAAAACCCTGACGCCGGCTTTCAACATCTCATCAACAAAACCTATTGTTTTTAGGTCTTTAGGCGACATGATATATTCGTTATCAATTTCCAACTCAATTTCAGAGTCTTTGTCTTTTACTGTATATCCCCGCCGGCAAATTTGGTTGCATGCACCTCGGTTGGCCGACAGGTTTTTTTCGTGCAGGCTAAGATAACATTTTCCGGATACAGCCATGCAAAGTGCTCCATGACAGAACATTTCTATTCGTATAAGCTCACCTTTTTTACCACGAATATTGTCTTTAATTATAGTTTGATAAATATCGGAAACCTGTTCCATATTCAGTTCACGAGCCAATACAACTACATCGGCAAACCGGGCGTAAAATTTCAAAGCTTCTACATTAGATATATTCAATTGTGTTGATAAATGTACCTCTACCCCTATGGTGTTGGCATACATCAACGCGGCTACATCAGCGGCAATGATTGCAGTTACTTTCGATTCCTTTGCCACATCAATAATCTCACGCATCAGGTCTAGGTCGTTGTCATAAAGTATTGTATTGACAGTCAGATAGCTTTTTACATTATTTTCGTTACAGGTAGCTACAATTTTACGAAGATCATCCGTGGTAAAATTACTACTCGATTTGCTGCGCATATTTAATTTTTCTATGCCAAAATACACCGAGTCCGCTCCGGCTTTTATAGCTGCTGCAAGGCTTTCCCACGAGCCAGCAGGAGCCATAATTTCAATCTCCGAACGTTTTATTTTTAATGGGTTCATTTCTTAATTTTATTATTTACTATCTATATGTTTTTAATACAATTTATTAAAATATTGAATATATGATAATGTTTTATTTTTCAATATTAATATTGTTGATTACTAATAGAATACAAAGATAATCATATCCATTGTGATTTATCAGTTGCCAAGTGTTCTATTGAACAATATTATTTACTCTATGGTTTAATCTCTAATAAAAAATAATTTAATAACTTTGTATTTCTGTATTGAATAATTATGAGAATTTCAAACATACAATTTCCCGATAAACCGCTTTTTTTGGCTCCAATGGAAGACGTTACTGATCCGGCTTTCCGCCTTTTGTGCAAACGTTTTGGTGCCGATATGCTATATACCGAATTTGTTTCGTCGGAAGCGTTAATCAGAAGCGTTAACCGAACGCAGCAAAAACTGACTATTTATCCTGAAGAACGCCCCATTGCCATACAGATTTATGGACATGATCCTGTATCAATGGCCGAAGCTGCACGTATTGCCGGGGAAGCTCAACCTGATATTATTGATATTAATTTTGGTTGTCCTGTGAAGAAAGTGGCAGGTAAAGGGGCAGGAGCGGGGTTATTGAAAGATATACCCCGGATGCTCGAAATTACAAAAAAAGTGGTAAATTCTGTTAATATTCCGGTTACTGTTAAAACACGTTTGGGTTGGGATGATGACAATAAGGTGATTGGTTCTTTAGCCGAACAATTGCAGGATTGCGGCATACAAGCGCTCACGATACACGGAAGAACGCGGTCGCAAATGTATAAAGGTGAGGCCGATTGGACTTTGATTGGCGAGGTGAAAAATAATCAACGTATAAAGATTCCAATTATAGGTAATGGCGATGTTACTACACCCGAGAGAGCTTTGGAATATTTTAACCGTTATGGTGTTGATGCTGTGATGATTGGACGTGGTTCTATCGGTCGTCCGTGGTTTTTCAGAGAGGTTAAAAACTATTTTGAAACTGGTGAGAACCTTCCTTTTTTATCATTTGATGAACAAAAGCATATTTTGAAGGAACATATTATCGCTTCGGTAAAATGGTTGGATACCGATGGTGTTGAACCTGATGATAATATGTATGATATCAGGTTGAAGGGCATTATCCACAGCCGCAGACATTTGGCGGCAACCCCTGTTTTTAAAGGAATTCCAAATTTTAAGGATACACGCATAGCCATGTTGCGTGCCGAAACTTTAAATGAACTATTTCGTATCTTTGATAATATTAATATTGAAAACAATTAATTACAATTTATTTAAAATGAGGAAAATAATAATGTCATTATTTATTTCGGGATTAACGTTTGCTGGTAATCAGTCGTTTGCGTTGACGCCCGGCATCGAACTTAAAAATATGGATACCTCGGTAGCACCGGGAACCGATTTTTATCAATTTGCATGCGGAGGTTGGATGAAAAATAATCCGCTTACCGGAGAATATTCGCGTTTTGGTTCTTTTGATAAGTTAAGAGAAAATAATCTTGACCAGGTGAATGGCCTGATAAAGGATATTTCGTCAAAAAAGAGCGAAAAAGGTTCGATTAATCAAAAGATTGGCGATTTATTCAACATTGCCATGGACAGTGTAAAGCTCAACAAAGATGGTTTTTCACCTATTGTTGGCGAATTGTCGTTAATTAATAATACCAAAACTACAAAGCAACTTATTGCTTTGATGCCGCAGTTGTACTTAAATGGCGCTGATACTTATTTCTCTGTTTATGTTGGTGCCGATCAGATGGATAGTAAGAAAAATCTGATTCAAACCTCTCAATCTGGTCTCGGTTTGGGCGAAAGAGATTATTATGTTGATAAGGATGCGAAAACAAAGGAAATTCTTGAAAAGTATAAGCAGCACATTATCAATATGTTCAAGCTATTAGGTGTTCCTGAACCTGTGGCTAAAAAGAACATGGAATCAATTCTTAAGATTGAAACCCGATTGGCAGTTGCAGCTTATGATAATGTTAAACTACGCGATCCAAAGACGAATTATAACAAGATGTCGTTGAATGATTTGCAAAAGTTAGTTCCACAAATTCAATGGAAACAATATTTTCAGTCGCTTGGTTTTAAAAACGTTTCTGTTTTAAGTGTTTCTCAAAAGGAATCGTTGATAGAAGTGGGTAAGATTTTGGCTACCGAATCGCTTGCAGCGCAAAAAGCCTATTTGAAATGGAAGGTTATCAATGCTGCTTCACCTTATCTGAGCCAGAATATTTACAATGAATATTTTAATTTTTATGGAAAGATATTGTCCGGTAAACAAAGTCAACGTCCGCGTTGGAAACGTTCAGTAGATGTCGTTAACTCTGTGTTGGGCGAAGCGGTAGGGCAGATGTATGTTGAAAAATATTTTCCGTCATCGGCTAAAGAACGTATGATTCAGTTAGTTAAAAATTTACAGGTTTCATTAGGCCAACGAATTAATGGTTTGTCGTGGATGGGTGATGTAACGAAACAAAAAGCGCAGGAAAAGCTGAATACTTTCTATGTAAAAATAGGTTATCCAAATAAATGGAGGGATTATTCAGGTTTGACAATTGAAAATGATAGTTATTATGCTAATATTGTGAGAGCAAACAAGTTTGAACATGCTTACAATTTTGCAAAAGCACAAAAACCGGTGGATAGGGACGAATGGCAAATGACGCCTCAGACAGTAAATGCTTACTACGATCCGACAACGAATGAAATTTGCTTTCCCGCAGGTATTTTGCAACCTCCGTTCTTTGATATGAATGCTGATGATGCATTTAATTATGGTGGAATTGGAGTGGTAATTGGCCACGAAATGACACATGGTTTTGACGATCAAGGTTGTCAGTTTGACAAAGATGGTAATCTGAATAACTGGTGGACGGCGGATGATAAAAAGCAGTTTGATGCCCGTGCTAAAGGTCTTGCAAATTATTTCGATTCCATCTATGTTGCGCCGGGTGTCCATGCCAATGGTCGTTTTACTTTGGGAGAAAACATAGCCGACCATGGTGGTTTGCAAGTTTCATTTCAGGCTTTTAAAAATGCCACTAAGAGTACACCTCTTTCTGTTATAGATGGTTATACACCTGAACAGCGTTTTTTTATCGCTTATGGCAATATCTGGGCTCAGAATATTCGTCCGGAACAAGTGCTTGTACAGACTAAATCCGATCCGCATTCGCTTGGTAAATGGCGTGTTGATGGTGCCTTGGTACACATAAACGCATGGTACGATGCTTTCGGAATCAAGGATGGGGATACTATGTATTTACCTTTAAATAAGAGAGTTTCAATTTGGTAAATTAATATTGAATAGAATTATCATATAAAAAATAAGGCAGAGCCTCATCGGTATCTGCCTTATTTTTTTTGCGGTCGTACACTTTTTTTGATTTTTCAATTTTCATGTAACTAATTGGTTTACCATGAAGTCTGATTTCTTCTTCGCGGCTTAGCTTTCGTGAAGCTTTTACCACATCCGGCGTTTTATTGCCTTTTTTTCTTTTTTCCATTTGATTTTTTTATTTTATTTCTACAAACCGTGTGCCATTGTCGGCTACCTCGATATTTACATTTACCGTATCATCGGGTAGGAGAGGAGCCATGTTTTCAGCCCACTCGATAAAACATAAATTTCCGCTGTATAGATAATCTTCGGCTCCAAGGTTCAACGCATCCTGAACTTTGTTTAACCGATAGCAATCGAAATGATAGATGATATCTCTCTCCGAAGTTTCATATTCGTTCACTATGGAAAAGGTAGGCGAGTTAACGGTTTCCTTCACCCCCAACATTTCGCAAATAGATTTTATGAATGTTGTTTTACCGGCGCCCATTTTTCCGTTGAATGCAAAAACCGTTTTGTTCCCAATATTTGAAATGAAGATTTTTGCTGCTTCATTTATTTTTTCCAATGATGATATGGTGATAATCATTTGTTGATTTTTGTTTTGGTAAAAAATACGTTTTTTATGCAGTTTGTTGTTTGTCGATTCTTTTTCTTTCTTTTATTTTCGTGCAAATGTACATAAAAAATAAAATATTCAATTCTCAGGGCTTTAAATCGTTGTGAAAATGATTATAAACTATTGAAGATCTGCTACTTCCAATTATTTTTTCAAGTTCTTCTTTTTCTGCCGTTTTAATTCTTTTGATACTCTTGAAGTGGTTGATAAGTTCTGTTTTTGTTTTTTCACCAATACCATTGATGGTATCGAGTTCTGATGCAGTTTGATGCTTACTTCGTTTATCCCGATGGAATGAAATGGCAAACCGGTGAACTTCTTCCTGCATGCCTGCAAAAAATTTAAACAGATGATCGGTTGGTTTCAGTCCGATGGCTTTAGCCGGAAATCCAAAGAGCAGTTCATTTGTGCGGTGTTTATTATCCTTTGCAAGTCCGGCGATGGGAATCTTCAAATTAAGTTCGTCTTCAACTACTTGGCGAATCACCTCCATTTGTCCTGCGCCACCGTCGGCCACGATCAGGTCAGGTAGGGGAGACGACTCTTCCACCATACGCGTATAACGTCTTCTTACCACTTCTTTCATCGATCCATAGTCATCCGGCCCAAGCACTGTTTTTATATTGTACTTGCGGTACATTTTTTTCGATGGTTTGCCTTTTACATAAACCACGCAAGCTGCTACAGCATCACTTCCCTGTATGTTCGAGTTATCGAAACATTCAATCTGAAGCGGAAGATTCTCTAATTGAAGTCGTTCTCGGATAGCAGTCATCAATTGTATGCTACGCTGATCGGTATTGAGCTTTTCTGTTTGCTTTAATTTATCAAGCTTATATTGTTTTACATTTTGAATGGCCAGGTCAAGAAGTTTTTTCCTATCGCCACGTTGTGGAATATGCATTTGAAGCCCGGACATTTCTATTTCGATATCAAACGGGATAATGATTTCTTTTGAATTACTTTTTAATCGCTGACGTAATTCAAGGATGGCGATTGGTAGTACATCCAGTTTATCCGTTTCATATCTTTTTTTATACTCAACGGTTATTCCTTGTATAATGGAACCTTTTGAAACGCGTAGTATGCTGACGTATGCATTGTGTTCATCTTCATCGTAACCAAATACATCTGTTTCGTTCAGGATGGTGTTTGATATAACCGATTTTGATTTATATGCTTCAAAAAGTTCATATTTTTCTTTCAGTTGTTGAGCCTCTTCAAATCTAAGTTTTGATGCCAGTTCGTGCATTTGGTCGAGTAGGAGTTTGCTGATTTCGTTGGCATCACCACGGATAATTTGCCGGACACGTTCGATGTGAGCCAAATATTCAGATTCTTTTTCCAACCCTTCACAAGGTCCATTGCACTTATGGATATGGTATTTCAGGCAAACTTTAAATTTACCCTTCTCTATATTATCTTTGGTAAGAGGAAGCCTACAAGTGCGTAGTGGATATATTTCATGAATAATTTCCAATAAAGAGTTTACGGTAAAATTGGAACTATATGGACCGAAGTATTGAGATCCGTTTCGGATAATATTTCTGGTTTTAAAAACGCGAGGAAAAGATTCGTTGCTAATGCAAATACTTGGATAGGTTTTATCATCTTTTAAAAGGATATTATATCGGGGTTGATGTTGTTTTATCAGGTTACATTCGAGTAGCAAGGCGTCTTCCTCTGTGGCTACAATAATATATTTAAGATAAGAAATATTTTTAACAAGTACATTTGTTTTTCCCGAATCATGAATCTTGTTAAAGTATGAATTTACCCTTTTCTTTAAATTTTTCGCTTTACCAATGTAAATGATTTCATCCGATAGGTTGAAATATTGATATACTCCAGGTAGTTCTGGGAGTGTTTTCAACTGTTCTTTTATTTTGTCGGATACTGCCATTTTACATTATTTGTTTGAAAATTCTATTTTTTGTTCCACGTGAAACGTTTTTTAAGCGTATATATGGATTGTTCCACGTGAAACAATTGTTTTATCTTCCTAAAAGGACGAGCAAAACATTTACATCGCTGGGTGATATTCCTGGAATACGACTGGCCTGTCCGATAGTATCAGGGTCAATTTTTATGAGTTTCTGGCGGGCTTCTGTCGAGAGTGATTGCACAGAATTGTAGTCAATTTTCCCTTTTAACTCGATATATTCAAGCCGGTGAAGTTTATCTGCAATTTGTTTTTCTCTTTCAATATATCCTTCGTATTTGAGAAGGATTTCTGTGGCTTCGATAATTTCTTCGCGACGCGATGATATATTCTCTATTTTTTGCAGTAATGCGGGAACGGCTTCAGCAAGCTCTTTTATCCCGAATTGAGGGCGAACAATCAGGTCGGAAAGCTTACAACCGTGCTTCAATTCCGACGAATCCACCGACACCAGAAAAGTATTTACCTGTTGCGGTTTCACCGAATAATTTCTGAGAAACCCTATTAAATTTTCTTGTTCTGCTTTCTTGTTTGTAAGTTGAGAAAGACGGTTTTCTTTAGCCAAACCTATGTTATGTCCTTTTTGGGTAAGCCGCATATCGGCATCGTCCTGACGAAGTATCAACCGATATTCGGCTCGTGAAGTAAACATACGGTAGGGTTCGTCCACACCTTTTGTAACCAAATCGTCGATGAGAACGCCAATATATGATTCATCGCGACCCAAAATAAACGGAGTGCCACCGTGGCAATTGATGTGAGCGTTTATTCCTGCTATCAATCCCTGTCCTCCTGCTTCTTCGTAACCAGTAGTGCCATTTACCTGTCCGGCAAGAAAGAGGTTGCTAACAAGTTTCGTTTCCAACGTATGTTTTAATTGCGTTGGATCAAAGAAATCATATTCGATAGCATATCCAGGCCGATAGAGCTGGGCATTTTCTAAACCAGGAACGGTGTGGATGGCGCGAATCTGTACATCGAGTGGGAGGGAGGATGAAAATCCATTCAGGTAATATTCCTGAGAATTGACACCTTCGGGTTCGAGAAAAAGCTGATGCGATAATTTATCAGCAAAGGTTACTATTTTTGTTTCGATACTTGGACAATATCGAGGCCCTATACTTTTAATTTGTCCGTTGTAAAGGGGAGAATCTTTCAATCCTTTCCGCAATTCATCGTGCGTTTTTTCGTTGGTATAGGTAATCTGGCAACTACGTTGAGGCAGGTTTCGTTTTACCTCTTCGAGAAATGAAAATTTATGAAAATCATCGTCGCCTTTTTGTTCGGTAGTTTTGGTGAAATCAATAGTTCTTCCATCGATACGGCAAGGGGTGCCAGTCTTCATTCTATCTGAAGTAAATCCGATAGAAACGAGTTGTTCAGTGATCCCGAACGAAGCAGGTTCAGACGTTCGTCCACCGCTTATCTGGCTTTTGCCAACGTGCAATAACCCTCCTAAAAAAGTTCCTGCTGTAAGTACGACGCATTTGGCATGTATGGTAAGACCAAGTGCCGTTATCACCCCTGTCACGGTTCCGTTTTCTATTGTAAGTTGTTTTACCGTATCCTGCCAAATAAACAAATTATCGGTGTTGGAAACGATGTTTATCCATTCGTCGATAAACTTGCGGCGATCACTTTGTGAGCGAGGACTCCACATGGCCGGTCCTTTTGAGCGGTTGAGCATGCGAAATTGTATGGCTGAACGGTCGGTAACAATACCCATTTGTCCACCGAGAGCATCAATTTCGCGAACAATTTGCCCCTTAGCTATGCCACCAACAGCCGGATTACAGCTCATCTGTCCAATTTTATTCATGTCCATGGTGATGAGCAATGTTTTTGACCCCATGTTGGCAGCCGCACAGGCGGCTTCGTTTCCGGCATGCCCGGCACCGATCACTATTACATCATATTTAAAATCCATTTTTTGTGTTTAACTACATAACCGATTGCTTATGAGAATATTAAAATCAGTTTATGTTTATTTAATGTTCTTATTTCTAACAAATTACAGGTAGTTTTGTTCCGCTTTAGCTTAATTTTTTGAAAGTAACACGACGTTATCCATCAGAAAAAACACGGTAATGAAAGCGGTTTACTGTTTTCTGAAAAAGTTATAATCTTTTGGGTTGCAAAGTTATAAAAAATACAGATTGCTTGGTTCAAAAAACGACGAAGGAAAGTAAAGGCTCTGTAAATTATACTAATTGTTTGTAATTCAATTAATAAGTATAATTTACTCTTGCTTAAAATGGGAGCATTGTTTTTGTTATGAAGCAGGGGTAAGAAGATGCGACAAGCAATGTAGCGGATGACATCGCTTAGTTTTTAAACAGGATCTAAAAATGTTTCTAAAGGTTTTCCCTTTTCGGGGTATTACCCAATATCAGGGCATTTTTCTGAAAAAAGTAATCACAGTTTGATTAAAAAGTTCGGGGTGTTGCTGGCAAACGCCGTGGTTCGAATCAGGGAAAATAGATAACTCCGCTTGTGGAATGGATTGATAGATTTTCAGCGTATGCTCCGGTTTTATCATATCGTGATCACCGGCCATTACCAACACCGGGCATTTTATTTTCCGTAATTCGGTATAAGGAATATCCGGCTCATAAATCATCATTCGGGTAAGTGCTATGGCAGTATCCGATGCTTGCTTTAGTGCTACAAACCGTTTCATTTCTTCGATATCGGTGGCCGAAACAGCTGTGGAATCAGGTATAATATTTGCTCCCGAGATAGCTAATTTTTTTACTTTCGAGGGATAGTTCATAGCCATGATCAGTCCATCGTTGCCTCCATCGCTCCATCCGAGTACATAGGCCGAGTCGATTTTCAAAGCCTCCAGAAGCCCGTTGAAATCGGAAGCCATCAGGTTGTACGAAATGGTGTCGGGCGAACCTCCCGATTTTCCCTGCAAACGGCTATCAACAGCAATGACGTGATAATATTTTTCGAAAAAAGGGATTTGATAGCGAAAAGCGCTGATAGATCCACCGTTACCGTGAAGCATGAGCAGAGGCGTGCCTTTACCGTAGGTTTCGTAATAAATCCTGATACCGTTTACAAGAGCAAAATGTCCGGCAGCTGGATTATTTCCGTAATCGGGGGTTGGTGTACGGGCAACGATCGAAGCCACAAAAAGAATGGTGAATAATTGCAGTAAAACCGCTTTGCGAAAGCCGGACTGGATAATTACCCGTTGCTTCGATGAGTAGCCGATACCTGAAACCTTTGATATTGTATTCATTTTTAAGTATTCTAAAAAAAACAAATACAAAGCAACAGAAAATTTTATAATAAATGAATGAACAGATAGAACAAATAACAAAAATTATTGATTCAGGCCTCATATCGTAGTATATTCTGCTGAATACAAGGTTAGGTTTTAGCTTTTCCTATACGATATATCTTTATTTATCGTTTATTCAAACAAAGACAAATAGAACTTAATAAGCATGAGGTTTCTTTTTCAGGTATTGTTTTATATGATTTGTGTTTCGTTGGTTTCGGGCACTAACTCAGGCGGAGTTTACGAAAAAATCGACAAAACCATTGCCGGTATTCCTGAATCGCAAACGACTACCGTAGATCAATTAGGTGGTTATATAAGCCGAACCTTTAATACTCCGGAAACACGGATAAGGGCGGTTTTCGTGTGGATAACGGGTCATATCCGTTACGATGTGGACAATATGCAACAAACCAATTATTATGAAAAAGAAGCCGATTTACCTCCCGTAACGCTTCGAATACGCAAAGGTGTTTGCATGGATTACGCTGCCCTTTTCGCTGCCCTTGCCAACAAAGCCGGAGTGAAAACTTATCTGGTGGTGGGATATACCGGGATAAAAGGGCATGTACGCATGGGTATGCATGCATGGTGTGCTTCGAGGCTTACCTCGGGTTGGTATATGTTCGATCCTACTTGGGGGGCAGGTTATGTGCTATCGGGTCTGTTTTACTATCAACGGAACGAAAATTATTATATGATAAAACCTCATGAGATGATAAAAACACATATTCCTTTTGATCCGTTGTGGGAGTTTTTGAATTACCCTGTGGATCATGCCGAGTTTATTCATCCTGAAAGGTGGGGAGGGACGAAGAAAGTTTTTTTTAATTTTACAGATTCGATCAGGGTTTTCGAAGGGCTTTCGCCAGAAATAAAACTATTGTCGGCCAACAGAAGAATTAAGGCAGCCGGGATAACCAACACCATGGTTGGGGATTGGGTAATGAATAACGAGAAGCAAATTAAAATCATTCACAACAAAGAGGTGGTAGATCTTTACAATGATGCGGTAAAGAGCTATAATGATGGAATATCCCGAATGAACGATTATGTGGCTTACTTTAACGCTCATTTGAATAAACCGAAAGAGCAGGAGATGCTGAGCACGATACTCAACGATGCTGAATCGTTGTTCAATAATGCCAATAGCAAACTGAATGCCATTACAAATCCGGATGATGAAACATTTCAATCGGTAAGGACATTAAAAGCCTCCATAGGAGAGTTGCTGATCAGGATCAGGTACAAGCATCGGGATTGATTCTAAAGGAGCAACTTAAATTTTTTCAAAAAAAGGAAATGCGTAAGAAATTATGCATTTCTTTGTTTTTTACTGAATCAAACCGCTATATTTGCAGTATTAAAATATTTCTATTCTAATACTATGTCTTTCTACAACCCAAACATACAAGCGGCCTTCGAGGCCGATGAAAAGGAATACATCCCCCTGAAAAAAATGACTTTGGCCGTTTATCGAATGATTTTCAGGCAAAGGGAAGGCTGTCGCGCCAATAAACCCGAAGATTTACGGGCAGTTTACCAGTTGGAGTTTATTCGTCTTTCCGACAGTGTACAGCAGGATAATCTCAAATTTTCAGGCGATGATTTTGTAAAGGTGCTGGCCGATGTAACGCTTGAGGTGATTAGCGGGCGGGTGAAAACATTTGATGATTATATCCGGCAAAAAGCGATGGTTCTCAGGCCCGGAGCTGAACTTTACAGCGTGTTGTACACTGCCGACCGTATCCAGGACTTTATCGAAATGTTGGTTTATTCCGATATATCTTCCACCGAACCATCATCGGGTGTACGCGATTTTACGAAAGTTTTCGGGATTTCCGACGATGGAAACGGACATCCCGTTTATTATACCCTTTACGAACGGTTGAAATTGTATGCCCGCCTTTTTAAGGTTCTACAATTGGTGGTGGACAGGGACAAGATGATAATAAACGGACGGCAAGTGGATCTGGAATTGGAAATCAGGTTGTAATACTGAATGCTTACATTACCCTTTTTACGGGAATTTCTGATAACTTTGCATAAAAGTTAGCGATACCATGAAAAAATAATTTTCACAAAAAAATCGGATCTGATATGTGCTTGAAAAAAAATAATTTCTTCCTGAGAAACATCCTGGTTTTTTTCATATTGTGTACGATATTACCACCGTTGGCTGCTGGGAACAGCGATCTGGACTCGTTGTTGCGGGTACTCGACCGGACGGTAAAGGACTATCAGCTGTATGCCGACCGTAAAGAATCGAAGCTTAACCGGATGAAAGAACTGCTCCGGCTCTCGGGCGCCGACAGGGAGCGCTATCGGATTGCCGCCGCTATTTACGATGAGTACAAGAGCTACAACACCGATTCGGCTCTCACTTACGCCCGCCTGAAAATGTCTATCGCCGACCGGCTGAACAATAAGCACGACCAGATAGATGCACGCCTTAACACGGCTTCAATCATGGGTACCACCGGAATGTACAAAGAAGCAGTAGATATTCTTAACAGCATTGATATTAATGCTACGCCCGACTTAAAAGCTTATTACTTCCACGTTTACCGAACAGTGTACGGTTTTATGTCCGACTATGCGGTAACGACCCAGGACAAGCTCCGATACGATTACCTTACCGGCATTTACCGCGACTCGTTGCTGAAGGCCAATCCACCCGCTTCGAGCCCTCATGTGATGGTAAAATCGGATCAGCTGATCGTGGATAAACAGTATGACAAAGCGCTTGAAATGCTGCTTCCCTATTTTTCGACAATAAAAGACAACTTCCACGATAAAGCCATCATTGCCTACAGCATTTCCGAATCTTACAAAGGAAAGCGGGAGCGGGAGTTGCAGAAACGTTGGCTGGTGGTGTCGTCCATCTACGATTTGCAATCGGCTACGCGTGAATATATTTCGCTCCGTAAATTGTCGTTTCTCCTTTATGAAGATGGAGATGTGGAACGGGCTTACAATTACATCCGCCGTTCGCTCGAAGATGCCCTCTCGTGCAATGCCCGCTTGCGTACTTACGAGATATCGGAAATGCTCCCTATCATCGATAAGGCTTACCAGTCGCAAGCTGAATCGAGGCAGCGGTTGCTAACCATTTCGTTGCTGAGCATCAGTATGCTTTCCCTTTTTCTTTTGATAGCCATCTTTTTTGTTTACAGGCAAATGAAGAAACTGGCCATTGCCCGTAAAGGACTCAGCGCTGCCAATGATCAACTCAACGACCTGAATCATGAGTTGTACAAGATCAATACACAATTGAAAGATACGAACGAAACTCTTTTGGAAGCCAACCTGATCAAAGAAGAATACATCGGCAGGTACATGGATCAATGCTCGGTTTACATCCATAAACTGGACGATTACCGCCGCCAACTCCACAAAACCGCCGCCAACGGTAAAATGGACGACCTGCTGGCACAAATTAAATCGAAGCAGTTTATAGAAGATGAACTAAGGGATTTTTACAATAATTTCGACATCACTTTCCTCCAGTTGTTCCCCAATTTTGTGGAAGAGTTCAACAGCCTGATTACCGAAAAGGAAGATCCGGGCAAGCAGGGGCATCACCTTAACACCGAACTCCGGATTTTTGCCCTCATACGGTTGGGGATCACCGATAGTGTGAAGATATCACATTTCCTCAGGTATTCACTCTCCACCATTTACAATTACCGGACAAAGATGCGCAACAAAGCCATTGGAAACCGCGATGAATTCGAAGAAAATGTAATGCGCATCGGTGGTTCCAAGTAACCACGTACCCAGAACTTAAAGGGCTAATTTCTCGTGCTGGCAATTGTGTATTATCCTACCGGATAATTGATATTGAATAATTCTTTTAACACCGCTTTGCCATATTCATCCCCCTTGTCTGTCCGTTTTTTTTGTAACCGGTTTCAGTATAAGTCTGAGTTATATCAACTTTTAATAACGACTACAGGCGCAGATATATTATTTTAGTTAAATACTTATTGGCGGTGCATTGCCGGGTAACAATTTATAGTTGAATGATAGACTTCCCTCCAACGTATAGCCGGAAACTTCCCGGTTTTTAATTTATTATCGGTTGTTTTTTTTGAGGCACGATGGTTTTATTGCACCAAACAATGGCTCAACGAATGAATTTTCCTTTTACAAATTCACTACATTTTTCATCCTATTTTTATAGATTAATCATTTGAAAATTAAAACTATATCATTTACCTACCGTTAACTTCACTACTTTTTTAAAACAAAGCGAACCATCGGTTTTTAAACTATTTATATTTGCATGGTCATTTGTGTCGGGGCAATAGCGGGTGCTATTGGCTCGAACCACAGGAAAAAAATTATTAACCTTAAAATAATTCAATGATGGTCAAATTGAAAAAGTATTTTTTCGGCATGCTACTTTTGTTCGGTAGCATGACTTTCTCTCTTCCGGGTATTTTCGCCCAAACTCCGGGCAAAATAGTTTCGGGTGTCGTAGTAGATGCGAAAGGTGATCCCCTGATCGGGGTCAGCGTGGTTCTGAAAGGAACTACCAACGGAACAGTTACCGACATCAACGGGGCGTTTTCGCTTCAGGGTGTAAAAGCTGCCGATCCGGCAATTAGAGTTTCGTATGTAGGTTATGTTACTCAGGAAGTACATCCGGCCGGTACCGGAATGAAAATTGTGTTGGTGGAATCGGCCCAAACCTTGGATGAACTTGTGGTGGTAGGTTATGGAACCGTGAAGAAAAAAGATCTTACCGGAGCCGTTTCGTCTATCGGAGGCAAAGACCTGAGCGATAAACCGGTGCCCAGCATTGGCGAAGCTTTGCAGGGGAAAGCCGCTGGTGTGCAGGTGATCAACTCGGGAGCTCCGGGTTCCAATGTTACACTTAAAATACGTGGACTGGGTACGATTAATAACAGTGATCCACTGGTGGTTATCGATGGTTTTCCAACCGATCTGGGACTGAATGCCTTGAACGCTGCCGACATTGAAACGGTGGATATTCTTAAAGATGCTTCGGCCACGGCTATATACGGTGCCCGTGGCGCTAACGGAGTGGTAATGGTTACTACTAAAAAAGGAAAGGAAGGCAAGGGGCAGTTCTCGGTGTTATCGAGTTTTGGTGTGCAGGAAGTAACGGATGTGCCGAAAATGCTGAATGCTTCGCAATATGCTGCCCTGAACAACGATATGTTGAGCAATGCCGGGATGACAACCAACCCGGCATGGAGCGACCCTACTACCTTGGGGAAAGGAACCGATTGGCTTGGCGCGCTTTTCGAAACAGCTAACATGCAGAACCATTCACTGTCTTTTGCCGGTGGAAACGATAAATACCATTTTTACTTCTCGCTTGGATTGTTCGATCAGCAGGGTGTGGTCAGGAATACCAGCTACCGCAGGTACACGTTCCAGTCGAACAATGATGCTCAAATCGCGAAATGGTTCAAAATATCCAACAACATCACTTTCAGTACCGATGTGAAGAAAAACGGTGAATACAGCATTATCAACACCATGGCCGCGCTTCCTACCCAAACCATCAAGGACGATGATGGATCGTGGAGTGGCCCTACAGGGAACTCTTACTGGTATGGAACCATCCGTAACCCGATAGGAACTACCGAAAAAAACAAAAGCACTACCAACGGTTACAACCTGCTGGCCAACGCTTCGGCAGAAATCACTTTTTTCAAAGGATTGAAATTTAAAACTACAGGTGGAATCGATGCTAAATTCTGGTTCAACGAAAGTTTTACTCCCGCTTATGCCTGGAAACCCGTTGCTGTGAACGTATCTAATAAATACCAGAGCAGCGATCGGTCATTGACTTATTTGTGGGATAATTACTTTACCTACGACAATGTTCTCGGTAAACATAAAGTAAACGTTATGGCCGGAACCAGCGCCCAGAATAATGAATGTAAAAACATGTACGGCTCCAAAACAGGTTTTTTATATGACGATATCAACCAGCTTCACAACGGAACGAAAATAGAAACGCTCGATGGAAACACTACCAATTGGTCGATATTATCCTTTATTGGCCGCGCCAATTATTCATACGACGATAAGTACCTGCTTACAGCTACTATTCGTCGCGATGGTTCTTCGCGCTTCGGCAGCGAAAACAAATGGGGAACTTTTCCTTCGTTTTCGGCAGCCTGGCGGGTTACGGATGAGTCGTGGTTTAAAAAGCCTGAATTTCTGGATAATATGAAACTGCGTGCCGGATATGGAGCCACCGGCAACCAGAATGCCGATCTTTACAGCTTTGCTTCGGTTTACGGTACAGGTGTTTATAATTTCAACGGAAATACCGTATCTACATTGGTTATCAGTAAAATGCCCAACCCGTATATTCATTGGGAAGAGGTACAACAATCGAACATCGGTATAGATGTAGGTTTGTTTAAACAACGGCTCAATCTGTCGGTTGATGGCTACATCAAATATACCGACAACATGTTGGTGAAAATGTCGGTTCCCGTTTCTACCGGATATTCCGATGAGGATGTGCCTTATGTAAATGCCGGACGTATGATCAATAGGGGAGTGGAACTCTCGATCAATTCGTTGAATATTAAAAATAAAATGTTCGAGTGGAATACCGTGTTCAACCTCACGTTCAACCGCAATAAAATCCTCGATTTGAACAGCGATACGCCTTTATATCAAAATGAAGTTTCCAACTCGTTTGTTACCATTCAGGCCGAAGGCCATCCGGCTAATTCGTTCTACGGGTATGTTACCGATGGAATTTTCCAAACGGCCGATGAGGTAAAAAATCATGCTGTACAGGTGGATGGTAGCACATCGCCCGGCGATATCCGTTTCAAGGATTTGAACAACGATGGCGTAATTACCGAAGCCGATAGGACCTTTATCGGGAATCCGAATCCCGACTTTATTTTCTCGATGTCGAACAATTTTAAATATCAAAACTTCGACCTTGATATTTATCTTTACGGTGTTACCGGAAACGATATTTACAACGGTAACCGGGTAACTACCGAAGGGATGGCGAGCGCTACCAACCAAACCTCCGAAACCTCGAAAAGATGGACCGGAGAAGGTACCAGCAACAGCATGCCGCGCGCCGTGTATGCCGACCCGAACGGTAATAACCGTGCATCCGACCGCTTTATCGAAGATGGCTCTTTCTTACGCATCCGAAACATCACGCTCGGATATAGCGTTCCGAAAAGAATTACCGGAAAATTTGGCATTGAAAACATAAGAATTTACGGCTCGTGCGAAAATTTGGCAACATTTACCAAATATTCGGGATTTGATCCTGAAGTGGGATTGAACGGTATCGATTTGAATACATATCCTCTCAACCGTACATTTAGTGTAGGCCTTAAATTAAACTTTTAAATGATGAATACGATGAAAAAGACAATTTATATACTATTAGCAGCTTTTACGCTGATTCTTTTTTCGTGCAACGGTTATCTTGATAAATCGCCCAAAGATGGAGTAAATACTGAAACTGAACTTGGTGAAAAAGAAGCCATTGCACTAACCAATGCAGCTTATCAACCTTTGCAATGGCCGAAGCTCTACAACATGCGTATCTGGACTTTGGATATTATTGCCGGAAACAGCAATGTAGGTGGTAACGGCGGTACCGATGGTGTGGAAACCATCCAGTTGGCCAATTTCAGCGCAACCACCGACAACGCCGCTGCTCTCGACGTATGGCGTGGCCCGAATCCGGGAATTCTTCGTTGCGACCTTGTGATACAAAAAGTGCCCGGACTGAATATCTCTGAAAGTATCAAAAACAGGTGTTTGGGCGAAGCATACTTCCTCAGGGCTCATTATTACTTTATCCTGGTGCGTTTGTTTGGTGATGTACCGCTGATGCTCGAACCCCTAACACCTGAAGATGAACTTTCGTTGCCCCGCGCATCGGCCGATAAGGTTTATGAGCAAATTATATCCGATTGCGAAAAAGCGATAGAACTATTACCGGCAAAAAGCACTTATTCCTCGTCCGATTTGGGTCGAGCAAGCAAAGACGCCGCACTCGCCATGTTGGCCAAAGTATATCTGACCCAGGGAAGCAATTACGATAAAGTGGTGGATTTGTGCAAGCAGGTTACCGCCCTCGGTTACGATCTTACCAAATGTAAATATGCTGATAATTTTGACGCTACGGTTAATAATGGTCCTGAATCGATATTCGAAATACAATATACGGGGAGCACCAATTATGATTTTTGGAATAATGACAATCAGGCATCATGGCTGAGCACCTTTATGGGACCACGTAATTCAGGATTTGTGGCCGGAGCCTGGGGCTGGAATTTGCCTACTCAGGAGTTTATGGATGCTTACGAGCCAGGCGATTTGCGTAAAGATGTTACCGTATTTTACACCGGATGCCCCCAGTTCGATGGAAAGGATTATTTATCATCATATTCTTCAACAGGTTACAACGTAAGAAAATTTCTGGTGCCTTTCAGTGTGTCGAAAGAATACAATACCAATCCGGCCAATTTTGTAGTTTATCGTTATGCCGATGTGTTGCTGATGGAAGCCGAAGCATTGAATGAGTCGGGGAAAACAAAAGACGCCGAAGCTCCGCTCAATATTGTGCGTACGCGTGCCGGATTGCCATCGATCACCGGTAAAACCCAAAGTGAGATGAGGGAGATAATTATTCACGAACGGAGAATGGAACTCGCTTTCGAAGGCCATCGTTGGTTCGACCTGATTCGTCTGGATAAGGGGGAATACGCGTTGAAGTTCCTCCGGTCCATCGGGAAAACAAATGTGAATAAAAACAGGTTGTTGTTCCCAATTCCGCAAGAAGAGATGGATGCCAATACAGAAATGACACAGAATCCGGGATATTAATCTTTAATTTTTAAGAATAAAAACATGAAAAAAGATATATATAAGATACTAATCTTCTCTGTCGCCTCACTATTCTTAGGAGCTTGCGCCACAGATGAGATGGAACTGAACAAAGGTTACGACACGCTGACCCTAAGTCTTTCCGATTCGACAGATTCACTGAAGCAGGCCAACGCTGATGCTACGGCTGCTACGTTCAAATGGACTACCGGCAACAATGCCAATACCGGAGCCGCCATTTCGTACGTGTTCGAAATCGCTAAAAAAGGGACAAATTTCGCATCGGGCATTTATGAGAACCTCGGTAAACAGGTTTATTCACGAACCTTTACCGCACAGCAACTGAGCCAGGCGCTGGTAACCGAACTGGGTTGTACGCCGGGTGTGGAGGTGGAACTTGAAGCAAGGGTAACCGCCAAAGTTTCCGACGCATCGGTAGATGCTCAGCAATCGACCATCAGCTTCAAGGTAACTCCTTTTTTGCCGGTTACCGAAACGCTTTTCCTCATTGGAGATGCCACCCCCAACGGCTGGAGCGCTGATAAGGCCACCGCGATGACGGCTGTGTCGGGTGTTACCGGGAGTTTTAAGTGGACAGGAGAATTACAAAAGGGAAAATTCAAATTCATCACCACGTTGGGTTCCTTCCTTCCATCGTACAATAAAGCCACGGACAACACACTGGTTTACCGTTCGGCCGACAGCGACCCGGATGAACAGTTTTCCATCGATAAAATCGGGACATATAGTATCACGGTGAGCCTGACAGACCTGACCATTACCATCAATAAGATTGAAACCAGTGATCCTCCGTTCTCGAACATATATTTTGTGGGTTCGTTTACCAGCTGGTCTTTTGTCCCAATGACTCAGGATCCGGTCAATCCTTTTATCTTCCGCTATGGCGTTGTGCTGAACTGGGTGGCTGATGGCGAATTTAAGTTCGGTACCACTTCCGGAAGTTGGGACAACATGTATCATCCCACTATTGCCAAAGCGCCCTACACGCATACCTCCGTTACGTTGGATGGAACCAATGATAATAAATGGGTAATGCTCCAGTCGGAGTGCGGCAAAGCTTACAAAATAGCGCTGGATATCACTCCTGATAAGGAAACGATGACCATGACGCCGTTTACCCCTTATGCCGGCTTGTGGCTGGTGGGAGATGCTACCCCGAACGGTTGGAGTATTGATAAGGCCACGGCAATGTCTCAGGGCGATGATGTTTATACCTTTACCTGGACGGGCAACCTGACTACGGGCGAAGTTAAAATTACCTGCGACAAGCAGGGCGACTGGATGGGAGCATGGTTCATGTCGTCCGAAAACGACAAGGAACTGGCACCTGTTACCGACGAAGTAATTACTTTAGTGGATAAAAGCATTGCCGGCAACGGTGATATCGACCGTAAATGGAAAGTGAAAACAGCCGGAAACTATACGATCACGCTGAATCAACTTACCGAAAAAATGACGGTTGTAAAAAATTATTGATATATTTGAAGGTATAAAAAAGAGAAAACGGACATGAAGCGGATGGGATGTCTCTCAGGGGAAATTCCCCGTTTCATGTTTCGGTGTTTTTTCACGGTTAAACCTTATGTTTGATGCGTGAATTCATAAAACGACAATAGCTAAATAGATGATTAATAAAATAATAAATAAATGAAGATGACTTGTTCAATATTATTCGTTTGTTTGAGTTTCCTTTTCGGAGGATGCAATTCCGGCGATAAGGAGAATAATGCTCCCTCGAACGGAACCTCTGTCGAAAACGTTCAACTCAGTACCGATAAAGCGGTTTATTCACCGGGCCAAACGGTGATATTTACCGCCAACAAAGCCCTCCCTTCTGATGTAAAAATCAGGTATAAGTATTTGAATCAAATAATTAAGGAAGAAGCATATTCGTCTGTATCCTGGACATGGAATCCGCCAACTGATGATTTCAAAGGTTATTTAGTGGATGTTTACCAAACCTCGACATCCGGTACCGAAACGGTTTTGGCCAGTGTGGCCGTCGATGTTTCGTCGGACTGGAGCCGGTTCCCGCGCTACGGGTTTTTGTCGGCATTTTCGACAAGCGTTACCGATGCCGACATCAAAACCGTACTCAATGATTTGGCACGCCACCACATCAACGGATTGCAGTATTATGACTGGCACTACAAACACCACAAGCCGCTTGCAGGCACTCCCGAAGCTCCGCTCGAAACGTGGCTCGACATTATGAACCGGAATACTTCGATGAATACGATTAAAAAATATATTTCGGGTGCTAAAGCGGCGGGCATGAAATCGATGTTTTACAACCTGGCATATGGAGCGCTCGATGATGCCGCTTCGGATGGAGTAAAGGACGAATGGTATATGTTTTCCGATAAAAATCATAAAAACAAGGACTTATACGATCTTCCAGAGCCTCCTTTTAAAAGCGATATTTTCTTTTTGAATCCGGCCAACACCGATTGGCAGAACTACATAGCCCGTCAAAACGCCGATGTATATGCCGTGTATGATTTTGATGGATATCATATCGACCAGGTGGGAGATAGGGGAACCGTGTACGATTACAATGGAAATAAAATGGCGCTCGATCAAACGTTTAAACCGTTTATTTCGGCAATGAAATCGGCGGCTCCTTCCAAACATTTGTTGATGAACGCCGTGAATCAGTTCGGGCAGGAAGGCGGCATTGCCCAGTCGGATGTCGATTTCCTTTATTCCGAAGTTTGGTCGCCCAACGAAAGTTTTAGTTTATTAGCTGATGTAATAAAAAACAACGATAGTTATTCCAATAATGCCAAGAAAACTGTTTTGGCAGCTTATATGAATTACAATGTTGCCAATTCCACCGGCGAATTCAATACTCCGGCCGTATTGCTTTGCGATGCGGTGATTTTTTCTTTCGGGGCTTCACATCTTGAATTGGGTGAGCACATGCTTTGCAAAGAATATTTCCCGAACAGCAACCTCACCATGAAGCCCGACCTGATCAAGGCGCTGGTTAAATATTACGACTTCCTTACCGGATATCAGAATATCCTTCGTGATGGTGGCTCGCTCAACGATGTAACGGTTTCGTGCGCGAACGGGAAAATTCAACCTGCCGCATGGCCGCCTCAAAGCGGAAAAGTGGCGGTGATAGCAAAAAAAATGGAGGATAGGCAAATCGTTCATTTGGTAAATTTTGCCAATGCCGCTCACTTCGAATGGAGGGACACGAACGGAACCCAAACAACGCCCAATACCATTTACGACATTGCATTGTCGGTAAACACGACTCAAGCGGTGAAAAACGTGTGGGTTGCTTCGCCCGATTGGAACGAAGGGGTAGCTACTTCTGTCGAATTTAAACAAAACCTCAGCAAGGTAAGTTTTACATTGCCTTACCTCAAATATTGGTCAACAATAGTACTCGAATACAAATAATCATTTTGAAAGCCCTATTTTTATACTACTTTAGAGCCGCCTTCAAAATATTATGGCAAAAATGAATACCTTTGGACGATCTTAATTCCGATTTTATATGAGAAATAAAAAATTATTCGTTACAATGCTCGTTTCCGGATTCGGTCTTCTGGTGTTAGCTCAGACATCCGCTCCGGTTTTTACTTCGAAAGCTTATTCCATTTACCCCGACAAAGTGATACAGGGCAATTTTACAGCTCATGTCCTTTCGCCTGTAGAAATGACTTCCGATTACCGTAGTCCCGAGGCCGACAAATGCAGCCCTACCGTTGAGTTCAAATTCGGGATCAATTGCCGCGACAATGAAATGGCTGCCGGGAAAAACCATATTGTAACCCTGCGCCCGGTAAATGGAAAATGTGTTACAACCGTGGTATTCGGGAAACAGCAAAATGTGATTGCCAACACAAAACTTGAAGAAAAAAATCTTCCAAAAAATACCCAATGGACGATACGCCTTGATATGAGAAACGTGCTAAATGCATTTAAAGAAAAGGGATATTTTACCCTTTCCAACGGGGATAAACTTTATGAATCGGATTTTAAATCGGTATATGTAGCCGGAAGTACAGCTCCGCTTTTGTGGGATTTTCATAATTTGTTCAAAACGCCCGAACTTCAACTGAAAGATCTCGATGGAGATGGCATTTTTGAAACAACCCTTGTGCTCAACACCACTGTCAGCGATGATAAAATTACTGCTACTCACTGGAAGCTTTCAAAAGGCATTTCAGCGTTTCCTTCGTATTCATCGCCTTATCCGGTTTCAGATGCTGTTTACAATCTGGCTGTGGCTGAAATGGTGAATGCTGTGGAACCCGACAGCACTTTCCGTACCGGAAAAGAATGGGCCGGAGTCTGGACTCGGGATATCAGCTATAGCATTATTCTTTCTATGGCCGTTTTGCAACCCAAAGTGGCCGAATACAGTTTGCTCCGCAAGGTGAAAGATGGCCGTATCATTCAGGATACCGGTACTGGCGGAGCTTATCCTGCCTCTACCGATCGCATGATTTGGGCTGTGGCGGCATGGGAACTTTACAAAACTTCCGGTGATAAGCAATGGCTGAATAAAGCGTATGCTATCATAAAAAAATCGATGGACGATGATGTGTTGAACGCTTATGACGGTAATACCGGTTTGGTTCGGGGCGAATCATCGTTTCTCGATTGGCGCGAACAAACGTATCCTCGCTGGATGCAACCTGCCGATATTTACGATTCTGAAAATTTGGGAACCAACGCTGTTCACTTTAAAGCCAACGAAGTGCTCGCCGAAATGGCCGCGCTGCTGGGAGACAACGATGCTTCAGCCAAGTATCGCCATCAAGCCGAAAAAATCAAAAATGGGATAAACCGCTACTTGTGGATGCCCGATAAAGGTTACTATGGACAGTATCTTTATGGAAGAGAATATAAGATGCTTTCGCCCCGTTCCGAGGCGTTGGGCGAAGCCCTTTCGGTATGGTTTGGCATTGCCGGCGATGAAAATCAAAAATCGGTGGTGGAGAATACGCCTGTTACAGCCTATGGAATTTCGTGCATTTACCCGCAAATACCCGATCTTTTTCCTTATCATAATAATGCTGTATGGCCTTTTGTCCAGGCCTACTGGGGAATTGCTTCGGCCAAAGCAGGTAATGAAAAATCGGTGATGGAATCGATGGCCGCTATTTATCGTCCTGCAACCTTGTTTCTCACCAATAAAGAAAACATGGTGGCCGACAATGGCGACTTTGCCGGTACTCAAATCAATTCAAGCAATATGCTGTGGAGCCTTTCGGGAAGCATTGCCATGGTGTACCGGGTACTGTTCGGGATGGAATATACGGCGGATAAACTTGAATTTCACCCGTTTGTTCCAAAAGCGCTTACCGGTAACCGCAGTCTCACCCGTTTTAAATACCGAAATGCCGTGCTGAATATTTCGATGGAAGGATCCGGAAATCAAATCACCTCTTTTTTACTCGATGGAAAGGAAACAAATCCAGAATTTCCAGCTTCGCTTGCGGGCGTTCACGAGGTAAAGATCCGGTTATCCGGCAACGATATATCTTCAAAAATCAACAAGAGGGACAATTACACAGCCCCCGAAACTCCTGAAGTAAAGTATATACGGGGCATGTTGAAATGGGAGAAAATTCCCGGAGCAACATCGTATAAAATCATCAAAAATGGAAAGCCGGTAGCTACGGTAAAATCAAACATTTATACGGTGAAACCGATGGGCTTTGCAGAGTATCAGGTCATTTCACTCGATAAAAACGGAGTGCCATCTTTTGCTTCCGATCCGGTAATGGTGGCTGCGGCAGCTAATATCAAAACATTGCAGATGGAAAAGTTTGCTCCGGCATCCGGCAAGGTCCTTAAAAATTTCGAAGGAACAGGATATATTGAAATCAGTAAAACGGAAAACAGGCTCGTTTCTTTTCCTGTTCAGGTGGCTAATGCCGGCGATTATTCGGTTAGCTTCCGTTATGCCAATGGCAACGGGCCAGTGAATACTGAAAATAAATGTGCCATTCGAACCCTGAAAGCTAATGACACTTTTGCCGGAACCATTATCTTCCCGCAAAGGGGAACGAACGAATGGTCGAACTGGGGATTTACGAACGGTGTAAAAGTAAGTTTGAAAAAAGGTGAAAATATTATAACTTTGTCATTCGAAACGGCTAATGAAAACATGAACGGCGAAATCAATCAGGCTATGATTGATGCCGTGAGAATCATCGAATATTAAACAATTACAATCATATAGCAAAAGGCCGGTTTCATCTTGATGGAATCGGTTTTTTTGTCTTATTTTTGAAGTTATTTTGAAAAACAATCAATCAATGAAAAGGTTAACTTTTTTGATGGTCATTACCATCGCCTGTATTGCCCAATGCGCGGCAGTGAACAAAAACGATTTTTACCTGACCTATGCCATGGGTAAGGCGGAAGATGTAAACAGCCTGATTAACGAGCTGAAAACCGATAATAAACAGGGAGCCGAAAAAGCATATCTGGGAGTGCTGTTGATGAAAAAAGCCGGTTTTGAAAAATCGCTGAAAAAGAAGCTTGATTTGTTCAAAGAGGGGCACAAGCTTCTCGAAACCGAAATTACCGCCGACCCCGAAAATGCTGAATACCGCTTCCTGCGCCTGACCGTGCAGGAAAAAGCACCGGCCATTCTCAAATACAACCGCAACATCAAGGAAGATAAGAAAATGGTCATTGATGCATATCCGCATCTCAGCACAACCGTGAAGACTTACATTCACCGTTATTGCCAATATTCCAAGGTGCTTTCGGTAAAAGATATAGAAAAATAAACGATCCTCAGAGATAAAAAAATAACAAACCCGAATAGGGCAGAATTTGAAAATCCATGAACATCCTTGCTGTTTCCTTCTCGCAAACCGGGCAGTTGACAAATATCGTCGATCGTTTTGTAGCTGAACTGCACAATGCCGACATCGACCGAATTTGCTATTCACCTGAAAAACCGTTTCCTTTCCCGTGGACGTCGAAGGAGTTTTTCCACGTGATGCCCGAATCGATGCTCGAAGTTCCGGTGGCTTTATCGCCGATCAGTTACAAACACGAGCGGTACGATTTGGTTATTTTCGCTTACCAACCCTGGTTCCTTTCTCCATCGATTCCGTCCATTTCGCTTCTTGAATCGGAAGATTTTAAAGCCCGGCTGAAGGATACTCCGGTGATTACCATTATCGGCTCGCGAAACATGTGGATCAATTCTCAAAATTCAATCTCGGAACGGATACGCAATGCAGGCGGTAAATTGGTTGGAAACATCCCTTTCATCGACCGCAATCAAAACCAAATTAGTGCGGTAACCATCATGCACTGGATGTTTTCGGGCAAAAAAACCAAAAAATACGGATTGTTTCCATTGCCCGGAATATCGGACAGCGACATAGCTTCAGCTTCTGTTTTTGGTAAAATATTGAACGAATCCATCGGACAAAAAACGTTGGATAGGATTCAGGGAAAATTTTACAATACAGGTCTTTTTGGCTTGGGAACTGATATCCTATTCATCGAAGAAAAGGCAAAGCGTATTTTTGGTGTATGGGTGTTTCTGATTAAAAAATGGGGAAGCCATTCACCCGGCAGGCGAACCGTGGTCGAGACAATGTTTAAATATTACTTGCTGATAGCGTTATTTTTGGTAGCCCCTGTTGTATATCTTTTTTACAGGATGCTCGTAGTTCCTTTTACAAGCCATCGGATAAATGAAAAAAAAGAGTATATTTGCAAAAACATGTATCAAAATAACTAATGAAAGAGGTATTTATAAACAAGACAGCTACTTTTTTCCCGAATGAACCCGTTCCCAATAGTGAAATGGAAGTTTACCTGGGTCAAATAAACGGGAAACCATCCAAGTCGAAAAACATCGTACTGCGCAATAACGGTATCGAAAATCGTTTTTATGCTTTGGATAAGGAAGGAAAAAACACCCATACCAACGCCCAGATAACTGCTGCGGCTATCAGAAATTTATTTGCCGAAAATCCCGATGAAATCAGGGAAATGGATTTGCTCACTGCCGGAACGACCAGCCCGGATCAAATGATTCCATCGCATGCGGTGATGGTTCACGGTTTGTTGCCCGAAACCCGGAATATTGAGGTTACATCCAATGCCGGTTCGTGCTGTTCGGGAATGCATGCCTTCAAGTACGCCTATATGTCGGTACGCACCGGCGAAAAGAAAAAAGCCGTTTGCGCCGGTTCTGAAAGGCTCTCGGCCGTAATGAAAGCTGAATTGTTCGAAGAAGAAGCCAAACATTTGGAATCGTTGAACGAAAATCCCTATGTGTCGTTCGAAAAGGATTTCCTGAGATGGATGTTGTCCGATGGTGCGGGAGCCTTTCTGCTCGAAGATCACCCTAATCCATCTGGTGTTTCGCTCAAAGTGAAATGGATCGACCTTTTTTCGTTTGCCAACCAGATTGAAACCTGCATGTACATGGCTTCAGATAAAATGGCTGATGGATCGCTGAAAAGCTACCTCCATTATTCGCCTAACGAGCTGATGCAACATTCGGTACTCAGCCTCAAGCAAGATGTGAAATTGCTGAGCGCCAACATTGTGGAGCTGGGATTCAACGGAATGAAAGATATCCTCGATAAACACCATTTTTCGGTGGATCGTATCGATTATTTCTTGCCTCATATTTCCAGTTATTTTTTTAAACCCAAAATTTACGAAACCCTCGAAAAAAACGGGATAACGATTCCTTACGAAAAATGGTTTACTAACTTGAAAACCAAAGGAAACGTCGGTGCCGGATCCATATACATTATGCTCGACGAATTGCTGAAAAGCGGACAGTTGAAAAGCGGGGATAATATTTTACTCGTCATTCCGGAAAGCGCCCGGTTTTCTTACGCGTTTTCCTTACTTACCGTCGTTTAATCATGGATACATCTGAAATTCCTCAGGAGAGAAGCGCGCTGGAAATACTTACTCCCGAATTGTGTTATGCTAAAGATAAGGACGGGAAATATGATACAGCTCTCAGTTCGGGCTGGAACGTGAAAGCCGATGCCCTTGATAATGCCTGGGACGAAATAAACCAACGGATTGAAAATGCCCGAAGCGCCGTTTTGAATGGAGAAAAGAGCCCGGTTTTTTACTATATGGAAAAAAACCTGATGGACGTGAAACTGCTGGCATCTTACACGGGCTTTTGGATTTTGGCCGTGAAAAGGCACTTGAGGCCTGAACAGTTTAAAAAACTGAATTTTAAAAAACGAGCGATATACGCGGATGTTTTCAACATCCAGCCCGAAGATCTGGAAAGGTTATTATAAAAAAGATGGAAAATTTTGTACATTTACAAGCGGCTCACTGCGAAAACGGAGTTACTACCAACCTATTGAAGAATGCCGGGTTGGATTTTATGACCGAGCCTCTTGCTTTTGGCATGGGTTCGGGTTTGTTTTTTATATATATCCCGTTTCTGAATTTTAGCAATGGTCCTGCTATTTCGTTCCGTACCATGCCTGGACGCATTTTTAAAAGAACCTGCCGCAGCCTCGATATTTCGGTGAAATCGTACCGTTTCCGGTCTGAAACAGAAGGTCGTGCCGAACTCGACCGCTTGCTTCTGGCCAATAAATTGGTAGGTTGCCAGGTGGGAGTTTTCCATTTATCATATTTCCCCATCGAGTATCGTTTCCATTTCAACGCTCACAACCTCATTGTGTATGGAAAGGACGACGGCAATTACCTCATTAGCGATCCGATAATGGACAAAGTTACCTCGCTTACTACTTCGGAACTTGATAAAGTCCGTTTTGCCAAAGGATTGCTTGCTCCCAAAGGACACATTTATTATATTGATAAAACTAAACCCGTTTCCACCGATACTATCCGCCGGGGTATCGAACACGGTATTCGGCGAAATGTACGCGATATGCTTTATATTCCCGGCAATATTGGCGGGGTAAACGGTATTAAATTTACCGCCGGACGCATCCGGAAATGGCGGGATAAACTCGGTGTGCGGAAAGCAGGACAATTTCTGGCGCAAATCATCCGTATGCAGGAAGAAATAGGTACAGGTGGAGGAGGTTTTCGTTTTATTTATGCTGCTTTTTTACAGGAAGCTGCCGGATATTTCCAAAATGAAAAAATGCTTCCGATTTCCGATAAATTTACCCTGTCGGGTGATTTATGGCGTCAAAATGCGGTGAACATGGCCGGCGTCTTTCGCGGAAGAAACACCGGGCAAGCCGATTTCGATCGTATTTCGGACGTTATGCTGGATATTTACAAAATAGAGAAAGAGGCTTTCAACGATTTGAAGAAATTAAAACTCATGTAAAAAGTTTATGCCCGAAATCAACAAACAACCGATCATTGAAATCAGCCACATCAGCAAAAAATATAAAAATTCGGATGATGAAAGCTTGAAAAATATTACCTTTCAGATAGATAAAGGTGAAAAGTTTGGTGTTTTCGGGCCGAATGGAGCCGGAAAAACTACTTTGATTTCTATTTTAAGCGGAGTCATTCAACCTACAAGCGGAAATTTCCAGTACCATCTGGATTTACCGGAAATATCCGATTCCATCCAACCTTTTATCGGAATTGTACCGCAGGAACTGGCGCTTTATAATGAACTTACTGCCTGGCAGAATATCGAGTATTTCGGAGCTCTGTACAATATTCATAAAGAAGAATTGCACAAAAGGGGAAATGGTATTTTACAACTTTTAGGTTTGTCGGCTTTTGCTGGAAAAAAGGTAAAGACTTTCTCGGGGGGGATGAAACGACGACTCAACCTGGCCATCGGCATCCTCCACAAACCGACGGTACTTTTTCTTGATGAACCTACTGAAGGAGTTGATATACAAAGCAAAAATGCCATCATCTCATTCCTGAACCAGCTGAACGAATCGGGAACTACCATTATTTATACTTCGCATTTATTGTTTGAGGCGGAAGAATTTTGCTCCACCATTGCTATTCTCGACAATGGCAGGTTAATTGAAACCGGAACGGTGGAAAGTCTTAAAATAAAACACAATGCATTGAATCTAAAAGAGATATATCTTAAATTAACCGGAGTAGAATATAGGGATTATGTATAAGTTTTTTATTTCGCTGAAAAAAGAGGTACTCCTTTTCTGGAACGACAAGGTAGGCATGTTGCTTATGTTCGTTCTTCCGGTGTTGCTGGTGTTTATCATTACCATTATTCAGGATAGCGCGTTTAAAATCATCGATAACAAGCAGATTAAATTGCTGATAGTAAATGATGATAAAGGGACGATGGGGAGTGAACTGATCAACGAGCTTTCGAAAACCGGAATGTTTGAGGTTATCATTGGCAATCATCTTTCGGCCGGTGATGTTTCGCAATGGATCAGGGATAAAAAGGCGCTGGCAGGCTTGTATGTTCCTCCCGGTTTTAGTAAAAACATAAAATTGAAATCCGATGAAATCGGTAATAAGTTCTTGGCTGAATTTCATTTGGGGACTGATGAGAAAGCTGCTACGGTTTCGAAAAACATTGTGCGCTTTTATCACGATCCGGTTTTGCAGGAAAATTACAGTTATTCCTTGGTCAGCATCATTCGGGCTCAGATAAAGGCCATCGAAACAAAATCGGTCGTAACCAGCTTGTACGACCAAATGGGTGAAAAAGGAGGTTCGGGAAAAATTCTCGATGAAATGGCTGATAATTCCACTGATATCGAGCAAATAAGTGCGGTAGAAAAGTTGACGAAACATCTTCCTAATTCAGCGCAACACAACGTGCCGGCTTGGACTATTTTCGCCATATTTTTTATGGTGGTATCGCTTGGCAGCAACGTGGTGAAAGAAAAACTGTCGGGAAGTTTCGTCAGGATAAAAACAACGCCTACGGGGTTCTGGAAAATCCTCATCAGTAAGCAAATCATTTATATTGTAATATCTATTATTCAGGTATTTACTATTTTCGGATTGGCCATAACCGTATTTCCCATTATACATTTACCAGCTTTATTCTTGCCCGCAAATGTTATTGCAACAATAATTTTTGTACTTTTATGTGGATTTGCGGCGGTAAGCTATGCCATGATGATCGGGACTCTTTCCAAAACCATCGAACAAGCCAATGGAGTAGGAGCTATTTCGATTGTTATTTTTGCGGCGCTGGGAGGCATTTGGGTGCCTACATTCATGATGCCCGGCTATATGCAGGTCATCAGCCTGTTCTCTCCGCTGCATTGGTGCCTTGACGGATTTTATACTCTTTTTCTAAAAAATGGCGATGGAATGGAACTTTTGTTGCCATCCGTTGTGCTGATATGCTTCAGCCTTATTTGCCAGTCGCTGGCTTATTTGAAATGGAGGAAAATATAAGTAAATTTGCTTTTAAAAATTATAAGATATGGATAAACAGCAACTGAAGGAAGATTTAAAAAAACACATTGTAAAGTATGCCAATATTCTGGATTTTACTCCGGAACAAATTACCGATGAAATGCCTCTGTTTGGCCCGGATGGTTTGGGTCTCGATTCCATCGATTCACTTGAACTCGTGGTGATGCTGGAACGCGAATATGGAATAAAGCTGACGAACCCGACCGAAGCCCGGAAAATCCTCGTAAATGTGGAAGCGGTGGCCAATTATATTCTCGAAAACAAACAATAAGTAATGGATATATACATCACCGGAACAGGATGCATTACCCCTTTGGGGAGCAATGTAGCTGAAAATCACCATGAACTTGTTGCCAGTCGCGATGGGCTGGTACGTTCCTCGTTCCTCGATTCGAAGTATGCATCCCTTAAGTATTTCGGTGAAGTAAAAGTGAGTACTCCGGACCTGAAAACCTCCCTTGGAATGGATGATTTTTCAGGCCTGACCCGTACCGACCTGTTAGCTATACATGCTTTTCGTGAGGCAGTGGCTCAGGCCTCGCTGACCGATGCTGAAATTTCGTCCCGCGATACTGCCTTTATTTCGGCAAGTACCGTTGGTGGCATGTCGATGACCGACCGGCTTTACGAAAATGCCCGGCTTATCTCCACCGATCCTGAATTTGTCCATTCGTACAGCAATGCCGCCCATACGCTTCGTATTGCCCGGATGTACCGGATGAAAGGATATACCGATACTATCAACACAGCCTGCTCGTCGTCAGCCAACGCCATTATGCTGGGAATGGAGCTTATACGGGCAGGGAAAGCTAAGCGGGCAATTGTGGGAGGTGCTGAAAGCTTGGCTCGTTTTACGGTAAACGGATTTAATTCATTACAAATTTTATCCGATGAAAAATGTATTCCTTTCGATGCTGCGAGAGATGGTCTCAATTTGGGTGAAGGAGCGGCATATCTGGTGCTCGAAGCGGAGGATGTTTGCCGGGATAAAACGCATTTGGCCAAAATAAGAGGTGCCGGCAATACCAACGATGCTTTCCACGCTTCGTCCATGTCCGACCATGCCGAAGGTGTAACCCGTTGCATCAACGATGCTTTGGCCGATGCCGGAATATTACCCGTTGAAATCGACTACATCAATGCTCACGGCACCGGTACACCCAATAACGACAAAGTGGAGAGTATGGGTTTCCTGAATGTTTTTGGAGATAAGATACCCCCTTTTAGTTCCACCAAATCGTACACCGGCCACACGCTTGGCGCTTCGGGAGCCATCGAGGCTGTTTACTGCGTGTTGTCAATGATTCATCGGGAATTATATCCGAATTTGCGTACATCGAATCCGGCACCTGAAATAGCCGCATCTTTAGTTACGGAGTATAGAAAAAATATTCCGGTGAAAACGGTGATTTCGAGTTCTTACGGATTTGGAGGCAATTGCACCTCTCTTATTTTATCGGCTGTATAAATTAAAAAGAAACCTGAAGATGTATATCACGAAAACAAAAGCCATATCGCCACAGAAAACTTATGATGAAAGTTTTTTAGGGGGAGAAATTACTTTTCATGAAGGAACCAAATATACATCTCAGGAGCCCGATTATATGGGAATGATTCCGCCTAACCTGCTACGGCGGATGGGAAAGGCCATACGGATGGGTATTGGAGCGGCCACGCCTATTGTTCAATCATTGGGAAAGCCCGATGGAATCATTATTGGTACTTCTGATGGAGGGTTGGAAGATTGTTTCAAATTTCTGGTTCAGGTAGTTGACTACAACGAAGGAACGCTTTCGCCAACCAATTTCGTACAGAGTACACCAAACGCGTTGGCCGGAAATATTGCACTTTCCACCGGAAATACCTGTTACAACAACACCCACGTACACAAAGGTCATGCTTTCGAAAACGCGTTGATAGATGCCATGCTTTTGTTTTCCGAAAAAAAAGCAAAAAGCGTGTTGGTAGGAAATGTGGAAGAAATATCGGATTACAACTACCATGTGGAGCTGCTTGCCGGGCAATTTAAACAAGAAGATACAACTTCGGAATCTTTGTTAGCTTCGGAAACGGTTGGAACCGTTTGCGGCGAAGGGTCGGCCATGTTCCTGCTGCAGTCCGAAGCCAACAATTACCTGGCGCAAATACTTGATGTTGTCCAAATTTCGTTCCCGGAGCCGGAAGATATCGATGAAATGATTCGATCGGTCATTGAAAAAAACGTTCCTTCGGGCGCCATTATTGGAAGTCTTGTGTTGGGTTATAGCGGTGATGTTCGCACTGATAATTGGTATGACAGGGTGAAACTCCATTTTCCCGATGCGGATGTTTACACGTTTAAAAATTTATGTGGCGAATACCCCACATCATCTGCTTTCGCATTGTATTATGCCGCAAATATTCTTTCCGATTCAAAATCAGGTAAACAATCCCGTTATTCTCTTATTTACAACCATTACAAAGGCGACCAGCACAGTGTTATTTTGCTGAGGAATTGAAGTGCATCGTTTTTTATGATTCTTGTTGTAAAAATGAAAAGGGAGCATTGTTTCTAATAAATAATTTTAGGAATTGCCCCTTTTTTCGTTATTTTTCCTTGCTAAAAAAGATAAATGCAGGATGTTAGCCCCTCCAAATTCTTCCCAAAACCTCTTTTCGAAGGGCGTTTTGGTTAAAAAACACATTATTTTTGCATTAAAATTCGGGTTTTAAGAAAAAAACTCAAACTTAATGTTTACATTTGCAACCTTTTCCCCTTTTCAAAAGGGTTTTGTCTATTAAAATAATAAATTTATGCGAAAATCTCTACTCTTTTTATTCTTAACAATTTCGGTTGTAGCAACCGCAGCTATTCCTTCGGGATATTATACTTCGGCCAACGGAAAAAACAAAGCGGATCTCCGTAGCGCCCTACAAACCATTATTACAAACGGACACAGTGTTACCAGTTATTCAGGTTTGTGGACAGCTTATAAAACAACTGACATCAATCCTTCGACGGGGAAAATCTGGGATATTTATTCCAATTGTAGTTTCACATATTCAACAAGTCAATGCGGCACTTATTCCAGTGAATGTGACTGTTACAACAGAGAGCATACCAATCCCCAAAGTTGGTTCAGCAGTGCTTCGCCCATGTATTCCGATTTGTTTAATGTGTATCCGACCGACGGAAAAGTAAATGGAATGAGAAGTAACTATGCATACGGTGAAGTTGGTTCTGCAAGCTACACTTCGGAAAACGGAAGTAAATTGGGATCTTCGAATTTTTCGGGATATTCAGGTACGGTGTTCGAACCCATCGATGAATATAAAGGAGATATTGCTCGTACTTATTTTTACATGGTAGTGAGGTATGCCGGATTGTGCGAAAACTGGTCGGGCGATGCAAAAGTTATTTACAGTACTGCTAATTATGGTTTTACATCGTATGCTGTTAATCTATTTCTGAAATGGAGCCGTGAGGATCCTGTAAGCGAAAAAGAAATAGCACGCAATGATGCCGTTTATAAAGTACAAAATAACCGTAACCCCTTTATCGATTATCCGGGTTTGGAAGAATATATTTGGGGAAATCTTGCATCGAGTACTTTTTCGACGGATGGGGTTGCTAATCCTTTACTCACCTCGCCATCAAACAACGGAACCGTTGATTTTGGTAAAGTGGCCTATCAGGGAACCAATACTGCTGAAGTTTATATAAAGGGCGCTAACCTTACCGGCGATTTGACTTTATCGCTCAGCGGTACCAATGCATCCGACTTTTCTCTTCCGGTAACCACAGTGGCTAAAGCCGATGCTATTGCCGGTTCGCGTGTTGTACTTGGATTTAATGCGCAGTCCATTGGTTCTCGCACCGCCATACTTACCATCTCGGGTGGTGGCCTTGCTTCGCCGGTAAGTGTAAACCTCACCGCAACTGTTACCGATGGTTTCCTTGCTTTGCCGGCTACCGATGTTGCCTACAATGGTTTTACTGCCAATTGGACAGCTTCTGCCACTGCCACAGGCTATAACCTGAATGTTTACACATTGACAGGTTCCACATCTACTCCGGTAACCTTGCTCGAAGAGGATTTCACAAGTTCTTCTTTACCTTCTGGGTGGAGTAATGATCCGGCCGGATATTCCGATTTACAAACCAGTAGCAATGTTCGCCTTGGTTCAAGCAGTACCTACGGAAAGGTAACCACCCCCGGACTCGATTTAAGTAATCCGACGGTTCTAACTGTTAAATCCAAACAATACAATAACGATACCGGAGCTAAATTGTGGATAATTGCGGGAACAAACGACACGATCACATCGTTTGTTAATTCTACCGATTATCAAACATTTACATACAATATTCCCGCGAAAACATCTTCCACCACATTGAGTTTCTTTGCATTAACGAGCAAACGTGTTTATTTAGATTATGTAAAAGTTACCACTCAGGGAACTGCTCAAGTTCCGGTTTCTGTCAGCGGATTCCCGGCTTCGGTAGGTAATGTGCTGAATTATCCGGTTTCAGGATTGAGCGAGAATACAAACTATTATTATACGGTTACTCCCGAAGGAAATTCTACAGGCATATCCGATATAATTTCCGTACACACCTTACTGAGCGGAGTTGTGGAATTGCTGGGGCAAAAAGTGTGGTGGACCAGAACTGCAAACGGAATTATGTTGCACAACTTACCGGAAGGAACAAAGGTAACTATGGTTGATGCTTTGGGTAAGAAAATAATTTCAACATCTCAGGAATCAACAGATGTGCGTTTCGATCTTCCTTCCAAAGGCATCTATCTGCTCCGGTTGGAGCAAAACCAGGTGTATCGGAACTTAAAGGTTATCTACTAATAAACAGTATGTTATAAATAAAAGTCCCCGAAAACTCTTTTCGGGGACTTTTATTTTTCAGGATTTCCACTTAAAAGGTGAGTAAAACACCCACTCTTCCGTTGTCAAGAAATCCTACTTTGTAACCGAGCGTCGAAGAGCGGTAATCGCGGAGAAGAGCCCTGTTGTAATTGCTGATGGCGCGATGCATTTTTATTTTCCCTACAATGGTGGAGGCAATACCGGCATCCAGCAGCAACTCTCCTAATACGGTCATTCCCAATCCGACAAAATATTTCCCATTGGGTGAAGTGTTTTCGCCGTAATTGTTTATACTCTCATTGGCGCCATTGATCATAACAACAATGCCGCTAACCATGATAATACCTCCTCCAATTAACATCCCCTTTCCACTGCTCCTAAGGCTTTTCGCTTTCACAAATTGTTCAAGGATAATCGGGTAGGCCGATAAGATACTTTTTGCCTTCGATAATGAGATTGGTTGGTTGTTGAGATATACAGTTGTTCCTGACATATCCAGAAGAGTGGGCCGCACAGTTTTTAAATCATTTTGTTTACCAATACTGTCGGTTTGTGCCGAAGTTCTTATCGATAAAGCGATACACGAATTTATCAATAATAAAAGCAATAATTTTTTCATGGGATTTCTTTTGATTGGGTTAATAATATTTGGATAAAAAAATACATTAGCAATTAATAGTTAAACAAAGATAATAATATATTTTAAATGTCAATTGAAAATATGTCGTTTTTTGAATATTCAAATCGGTGAATGATGCTGGATATGAATTTTATCCTGTACCAAATATTTTGCTATATTTGTAGAATGAAATGCCAAACATTTTATGAAATGTATTTTTTATGGAAACCCTATATTTCTGAATGAAAAGTAGTGCTTTCCAATGCTTTCGGTTAGTTCCGAAATAAACAAAAGTAATAATAATCACCTGCCAGATTTCTGTTTACAGATCAACGCAAATTTTTCAAACACATGAAGTTGTTATTAATCAGCAATTCAACCAATCCGGGCGAATCTTATCTGGATTACCCCAAACATGAGATTAAAAGTTTTTTGGGCAACGAACCTACTGAATCCCTTTTTATTCCTTATGCGGCGGTTACGTTCTCTTATGATGAATATGAAGAGAAAGTGAACAACCGTTTTTCAGAAATAGGACATCGCGTAAAAAGCATTCATCATTTTTCTGATCCGCTAAAGGCTGTGCAAGAGGCTGATGTAGTGATTGTTGGTGGAGGGAATACTTGGAAGCTTGTGAGGACTATGTATGAAAAAAATATTTTACAAGCCATTCGCAATAAGGTTTTGTCAGGAACACCCTATATTGGTTGGAGCGCTGGTTCCAATGTTGCCTGTCCCACGTTACGAACAACCAACGATATGCCCATTGTCGATCCGCTTACTTTTGACACTCTTCACTTGGTTCCTTTTCAGATCAACCCCCATTATCTCGATGATCATCCGGCAAATCATGGTGGCGAAACACGAGAGCAACGAATCGAAGAATTCATAGCTGAAAACAGGGAGATTTTCGTGGTGGGTCTTCGCGAAGGTACCATGCTCAGGTACGAGAACGAATCGTTAAAGCTTGTGGGTAAACGTCCTGTCCGTATTTTCAGGCACGGCCAACTTCCGCGTGAAATTTCTGAAAACGATAATCTTGATTTTTTATTAAAATAGCTTTCTGTCCGGGATCAAACGAAGAAAAGCCTTTTCAAAATCACGTTAAAGTGTCATTTAGTTGTTTTTAAATACTCTTCTGTTAAAAATTTAGTACATTTGTAGATAATTAGTAAAAACTGCAGGGTTTCTTAACTTGCATTGAGTATAAAAAGAACCATGTTTATTCCATCAACAGAAAAAATTAAATTCATGATAAAAAAAATACCGGTTGTCCTAATATTGCTTTTCTGTGAATGCCTAACGATTGCAGGCCAAGAGATTGAGTTCAACCGTTATTTTACGGACAAAGCTTGCCGTATCAACTTTTACATGAGCGGAAATTCGCGTTCCACGTCGGCCTACCTCGACCGGATCATTCAGGACCCGTTTTGGGGTGGTCGCCGGGCGCATTTACAGAACGACATGAACCTGGGCGAATACCGGTTTTTGGTAACCGACAGTGCTACTAACCAATTGATTTATGCTGATGGTTTCAGTTCGCTTTACTTCGAGTGGCAATCTACCCCCGAAGCCTTGCTGGTCAATAAAAGTTTCGAGGAATCGGTACAGTTCCCCTATCCCAAAGCGGCCGTGAAGTTTACCATCGAAAGGCGGCTTGGTTACAACCGATGGGAATCTCTGCTTAGTTTCACCTTTTCGCCCGACGACGAACTCATTCGCCGGACGCTCCCGATGGATATTCCCTATAAAACCATTTGTAAGGGAGCCGATCCGGCACATGCCATCGATATAGCCATTGTAGCCGAAGGTTACACTCGCAGCCAGCAAAAGAAGTTTTACAAGGATGCCGCGCGGTTGGTCGATCATCTGTTGCGGCACGAACCGTTCAGCAAATATAAATCAAGGTTCAATGTTTATGCCATTGCCGCCCAATCGGTCGATACAGGTGTGTCGATGCCGCAATTTTCCGATTGGAAACGTACCGCTTTGTCATCCCACTTTTACACGTTTTATTCGGCACGTTACCTGACATCGCCCAATGTTTTTCAGTTGCGCGACTACGCGGCGCTTGTCCCTTACGATGCATTGTATATCCTGGCCAATACCAAAATGTACGGTGGCGGCGGTATTTATAATTATTACACCCTTGCTTCGGCCGACAGCAAAAGGGCACAGGCTGAGGTGGTGGTTCACGAATTCGGGCATTCGTTCGCGGGCCTGGCTGATGAATATTTTTACGACAACGATGCCCTCAACGACATGTACGACCTGAAAGTGGAGCCCTGGGAGCCTAACATCACTACACTGGTAAATTTCGATGCCAAATGGAAAAGCGATCTGCCGGCAGGCGCATCCATACCCACGCCTGTAACCAACGAAACTAAAACGAAAATTGGAGTTTTCGAAGGTGGCGGTTATCTCTCGAAAGGGATATATCGTCCCTATTACGATTGCCGCATGCGAACCAACGCCGCCAAAACTTTTTGCCCGGTGTGCGGGAGGGCGGTTGAAAAAAGAATTGTATTTTTGACGGAATAAGGAGAAAATCATTTTTCTGAAATACATAAGAAACACATTGTCTGACTATTAAATTATACTCAAAATGAAAACAATCATTTATCGGAACCGCTTTTTGATGCTGGCATGGGTATTGTTTGTATTCAACGTGTTTGGGCTGGCAGCTGCCGGAAGCTACACAGGATACAAAGGGATAGTTGTGGATAAAAATTCAGGTAAACCACTGGCGCATGCCAGTATTGTATTGTCGGGCAGCAGTATTTCTACTGTTACCAACAGCGATGGGGAATTTTCGTTGAAAATACCCGACGAATTGAATCACAGCATACTTACCGTTACGTTTATTGGTTATTCGAGCAAAAAGATGCCGGTTTCGGACTTGCAAACCGAAAGAAATACCATACAACTGGAGCCCAAACCGATACAATTGCCCGAAGTAAGCATTATTTCGAAGGATGCGGCTGCCATTGTAAAAGCGATGTTCGAAAAAATACCGGCCAATTATCCTGCCGACGAAATGCTTATGACGGCTTTTTACCGTGAATCGATCAAGAAAAACCGTTCGTATGTTTCGCTTTCCGAGGCGGTAGTCGAAGTGGATAAGCAATCCTATGCATCGGCAAGGAGTGATTTGGCCCGGTTGTACAAGTCGAGGAAAAAGACTGATTATAACCGGCTGGATACCCTGACTTTCAAACTAATGGGAGGCCCGTTTAATACTATTTACTTAGATGTTATCAAAAACCCGGAATATGTTTTTACCGACGATATGTTTATGAATTACGATTTTATATTCGATCATTCCACTCATATCGACGACCGTTTGATTTATATCATCGATTTTAAACAAAAACCAACTAATCAGGATCCGCTTTATTTTGGAAAATTATATGTCGATGCCGAGTCGATGGCGTTGAAAAGCGCTGTTTTCAGCCTTAACCTTTCGAACAAAGAAGAGTCTTCTAAAATGTTCATTATCAAGAAACCGTTCAATGCCACCATTACACCGTTCGAGGCCTCGTACCGCATTGATTATGAGCAAAAAGATGGTAAATGGTATTATAGCTACGGCCGCATTCAGTTGGCCATGAAAATCAACTGGAAACGGAAATTGTTCAATACCAATTATTTCAGTGCCATTGAGATGGCTGCCACCGATTGGGATCCGGTTACCGAATCGAGACCCATCAAATCGAAAGACAGGCTCAAACCATCGGTCATTATTGCCGACGAAGCCTTGGGTTTCGGCGATCCCGATTTCTGGGGAGAATATAACGTGATTGAACCCGAAAAACCAATTGAATCGGCTATTAAGAAAATCCAGAAACAATTGGAAAAAAGCGATAAAGAATAAAAAATGAACCAGCTTTCCCTAAGCTGTTAGATTTTTTAGAAACAGGAAAATCAACAAATAATCCTTAATATTCATAATTTATTTACATGCATAACGAACAATTACCGGATCATCCCGTTTACGCGCAGCCCGTTATCGAATTCGTAACAGCGGTAGCCGAATTTTGCCTGACCCTCGAAAATGGTTCGCAACTTTCGAAGGGGGAATTTATCACCAGGATGGCCAAATTATCGTCTCTTTTGTACTATAAAGCTTCGGTACTCGCGGTACCCGAACCTGTTTTCGATGACGCTCCCGAACGTTTTGTAACCGAGGGGGATTATAATTTTGTAATGCAACAAACAGCGTCCTTGCTTGCAGCCGATGATAGTTTCCTGGACGTTTTTCATCCCGATATGTCGTTGAGCGACACTCCTATAGCTGTAACCATTTCCGAAAACATAGCAGATGTTTATCAGGAGGTAAAGGATTTTGCAGCATCGTACCAACTGGCCGATACCAACATTATGAACGATGCGCTGGTAGCCTGCCTTACATCGTTTGGTGAGCACTGGGGACAGAAACTACTGGGAGGTTTGAGGGCTTTCCACGCGTTGCGTTATTCGGGAAATTTCGATGAAGAAGTTGATCGTCAGGACGAGGTAAAGATGATGTCCAACCGGGACTCTTTTTTTGGATACCGGGATGACGACTCTGAGCAAGATAATGATTTGTTGAACTATTTTTTCGGTTAGGTATCGATCCGGTAACCCTTTTATTATGTATTTAACAAAAATTGAGAAGGAAGAAGTAAATAAAATGCCATTGGCAAGTTTCAGTGGCAAAATCAAGGTGATTGACTCACCTGAGGCTGTTGCAGCTGCTTTTAACGACATAAACAGTCACGAATGTGTGGGAATTGACACCGAAACAAAACCATCGTTTGTGAAAGGAGCAAGAAACAAAATTTCGCTGGTTCAGATTGCTACTTTGGACAATTGTTACTTGTTCCGTTTGAATAAAATCGGGTTTCCGAAAGAGATGACCGATTTTCTATCGGACGAGAAAATTATCAAAGTAGGGCTTTCGCTTCACGATGACTTTAACGGATTGAAACGACATCGCCTTTTTAACCCGAAAAACATTGTGGATATACAAAAAATAGCCCGTAACTGGGGCATTCTGGAGCTGGGGCTTCAGAAAATATACGCCATAGTTTTCGGCGAAAAAATTTCGAAATCGCAGCGGCTTACCAATTGGGAGATGGATGAGCTAACGCCTCATCAACAGCAATACGCAGCTATTGATGCATGGGCCTGCCTGAGGCTTTTCAACCGCCTTTCGGGAGAGAAAAAAATCACTAAAAAACAACTTGAACACATACTTCAGGAAGAGGCTTTGAAACATATGCCGACTGATAATGGAAACGCGAATTGAATACTGAAACAATGGGGAAAATAATATTAAAACCGAAAAAAGAAGAGAGCATAGAACGTTTCCACCCATGGGTTTTTTCCGGAGCGGTACAGCGAATGGATGATGGTATAAAAGAAGGAGACGTGGTGCAGGTATTCAGCTCATCGAAAACGCTTTTGGGCAGCGGCCATTATCAGGTAGGAAGCATTGCTGTCAGGTTGCTGACGTTTACCGATGAAGAGATAAATGTCGCTTTTTGGAATAGGAAAATAAAGCGGGCTTATGACCTCCGGTGTTCGCTGGGGCTGGTTACCGCTGCAAATAATACGTACCGCCTGGTGCATGGCGAAGGCGATTCATTGCCGGGCCTGATAGTTGATGTGTACGACGATACAGCCGTTATGCAGGCACATTCGGTAGGGATGCACTACTCCAGACAGCAATTGGCCGAAGCGGTGGTCGAACATGTAAAAGGGGTGAAAAATGTTTTCTACAAATCAGAAAACACATTGCCGTTTAAAGCACCCGTCGATCCGGAAGATGGCTACCTGATAGGAAACCAAAGCAGTAACACCGAATTTGTAACCCTGGAAAACGGGTTGAAATTCCACGTGGATTGGCTTCGCGGGCAAAAAACCGGTTTCTTCGTTGATCAACGCGACAACCGTTCGTTGCTCGAAAAGTATTCAGCCGGAAAATCGGTCCTCAATATGTTTTGCTACACCGGCGGATTTTCAGTATATGCCATGCGGGGAGGGGCGAAATTGGTGCACTCTGTCGATAGTTCGTCAAAAGCCATCGACCTGACGGATAAAAATGTCAGCCTGAATTTCGCTTCCGATGAGCGCCACCGTTCTTTTGCCGAAGATGCCTTTAAATACCTCAACGAAAACAAGGAAATTTACGACCTCATCATTCTTGACCCGCCGGCTTTTGCCAAGCACCGTGATGCCCTGCGCAACGCCCTGAAAGGGTATAAGCGGTTGAACGCGAAAGCTATCCAGCAAATCCGTCCCGGAGGAATATTGTTTACCTTCTCGTGTTCGCAAGTCGTTACCAAAGAGCAGTTCCGTCTGGCCGTTTTCAGTGCCGCCGCCGAATGCAGGCGCAACGTCCGTATCCTTCATCAACTTACGCAGCCGGCCGATCATCCTATCAACATCTATCATCCCGAAGGTGAATACCTCAAAGGACTTGTGCTGTGGGTTGAATAGTAAAACAGCCCTTTATTGTAATAAAACTGAAACTATTTAGTTAATTTTAATACGGATAGGGCGAAAAAGTTTATTTTTTATTTGTTTTTTATAAATCTATGACTATATTTGCAAAACATATAATATTTACTAACCCCCCAAACAAAGACAAATGCCTATTGCTGAAAATTACACTGAATTCTAAATTGTGTAACGATGAAAGCTTTAATTCACTTCACCGATGATGAGTTGGTAAAATTGTATGAAGGCGGCGATAGCAAGGCATTTGAAATTTTGTTGATGCGGTACAAATCGAAGGTATATACTTATATTTTTCTTATTGTACGCAACAAGGAACTTACCGAAGATATTTTTCAGGATACCTTTATCAAAGCTGTTGCCACCATTCAACAGGGGCGCTATGTCGAAACGGGTCGTTTCTTGGCCTGGATCAACCGCATTGCGCACAACCTGATTATTGATCATTTTCGCCGTGAAAGGAATGAAAACACCTATTCCACCGACGATACCGACTTCAACATCCTGAACAATACCGTTTTTTCTGAAAAAAGTGTCGAAGATGTCATGTCGAACGAGCAGGTTCTCACCGATGTGGTAAGGCTGATCCATTTTTTGCCGCAGTCGCAGCAGGAGGTGATCCGTATGCGTTTTTTCGAAGGCCTCAGTTTTAAGGAAATCGCCGAACGCACCGATGTCAGCATCAATACGGCGCTTGGACGAATGAGGTATGCGCTTTTGAATATGAGGAAAATAGCTATTGAAAAAGATGTTTATCTTGAAATGAAATAAAAAAACAGATCACGTATAATAATTTGCATGGGGCTGCGTTTGTTATATAACCAAAACAACAAAACCGTAACATGCCTATGCATAAAACTACTTCGTTAACAAAAAAACCGGATCTGAGCGCTGAACTGATTGAGCCTGTTTCTATGCCGATGGAGCCACGAAAGGAGACATTACAAAACATCCTTACATTTGCCTCGGTTTATAAATCAGTGAAGGTGGTTGATAATCAATGTATCGACATTATTTTGAACTAACAAAAAAGACTTCCCTTGTAAAAGGAAGTCTTTTTTGTTATATTTGCATGGAAAATAAAATGAAAAAATGGTAAAAATCATTTCCCCTTCTATTTTATCTGCCGATTTCGGTAATTTGAAAGATGTGTGCCTGATGATCAATGACAGCGATGCGGAATGGCTTCATGTAGATGTTATGGATGGAGCATTCGTACCCAATATTTCCTTTGGTTTCCCAGTGGTGGAAGCCCTCAGAAGATATTGCCTCAAGATGCTGGATGTGCACATCATGATTGAACATCCCGAGAAGTATGTAAGCCGCTTCGCGAAGGCGGGAGCGGGTATGCTTACCTTCCATTATGAAACAGTGCTCGACCCGGCTGTGGTCATTAGCATGATCCACTCCGAAGGAATAAAAGCCGGAATTGCCATCAACCCGGATGTACCGGTGGCTGTGCTGGAACCTTATCTCGAACAGGTTGACATGGTTTTAATCATGAGCGTGTTTGCCGGATATGGCGGTCAGAAATTCATTGATGAGACTTACTCAAGAATAGCTGAGTTGAAAAAGATGGCTCAGTCGAAAAACCCATCTCTGCTGATTGAAGTGGATGGCGGGGTAAATTTCGACAACGCCGCCCACCTGTTCGAAGCCGGAGTAAATGTACTGGTGGCCGGTAGCACTGTTTTCAATTCAGATAGCCCGGCTCAAAACATACACCGGTTACTCTACTCCTAATATAGTTTAACAAGAAATATCATGTCGAAAAAGAAAAAGGAAGCGGCTTTATTGTCTGTTTTAGCGGCTGTTGTACTCACAAGTTTTAAGTTGGTGGTGGGAATCATCACCGGCAGTTTGGGTATTCTTTCCGAGGCTCTCCACTCGGCGCTCGATTTGGTGGCTGCGGTGGTAACCTATTTCTCTGTCAGGGTTTCGGATAAGCCGGCCGACAGAGACCATAACTACGGGCATGGTAAAGTAGAAAATCTTTCGGCGCTCATCGAAACGCTGTTGTTGCTGATTACCTGTGTATGGGTGGTTTACGAAGCATTGCACCGGCTTATATCCGGAAACACACACATAGAGGTTTCGGTGTGGAGCTTTGTCATTGTCATCGGATCTATCGTTATCGATGTGAACCGGTCGAGGATGTTGTATAAAGTAGCGAAAGAGACAAACAGCCAGGCGCTTGAGGCTGATGCGTTGCATTTTAGAACCGATATTTGGAGCTCGATGGTAGTATTGCTGGGTTTGGTGTTTGCTAAATTCGATGTTTTCTGGGCCGACTCGGTCGCGGCTATCGCAGTGGCGTTGATTATTCTTTCAGTTTCGTATAAACTTGGGAAAAAGGCGGTGGATGTGTTATTGGATAAAGCCCCCGAAACATCGCTGGATGTTGCGCGCCAAATTATTAAGGATCATCCGCAGGTGCTCGATTACCACGGGTTGAAAGCCCGCACTGCCGGAGCCGATACATTTATCAAGGTCAATATTCATCTCGATCCGGAGATGAAGTTGATAGATGTGCATACGCTTTGCGATGCCATTGAAAAAGAAATCCAGGAGCGGATACCGCGAAGCGAGATTTATATCCACACCGAGCCACACGAGCCGAGCCACACCACTTCCGAAAGCGGCGACGACCTGAAATAATTACATCAACGGACTAAAAAGCCGGGCAAACGACTCTTTGAGCTTTTGCCATCGTTTGCGGTCGTTCCATTCATCGTAGGTAAGTTCGCGGCAGTGCGAAATGTCGTTGACGAACAGTTCCTTCAGTTTTACAGCGTTTTCTTTGGAATAAATAAACACATTGGCTTCGAAATTTTGGGTAAAGCTTCTTTCGTCCATATTGCAGGATCCTACCAAGGATATGAAATCGTCCACCACCATGGCTTTGCTGTGGAGAAAGCCCCCTTTGTAAATAAACACCCTTACGCCGGCTTCGAGCATTTGACCCAGATAGCTGAACATGCTGGCATCGCTCAGTTTTGAATCTGATTTTTCTGGAATCATGATCCGCACATCAATTTCGCTCAGTGCCGACATTTGTATGGCCGAAGCCACTACATCGGTAGGGATAAAATAAGGGCTGTGGATGTAAATATATTTGGTCGCGCTCATTATTGCCGAGGTTATCCCCTGCATGATGGCTTCCCAATCGGTGTCGGGGCCGCTGGCCACCACTTGTATCAAATTGCTTTGTTCGAACGATTCGGCCTTAGGATAGTATTTTGAATTGGTAATCATTTTGCGTTCAACAAAATACCAATCGACCAAGAATAGTTTCTGAAGGCCGTGCACGGCCGACCCTTCTATCTTTACAAAGGTATCGCGCCATTTACCCAGCTGATTTCCATAGATATAACGGTCGGCAACATTCATTCCGCCGGTAAAGGCAATTTTACCATCCACAATCAGTATTTTACGGTGGTTCCTGAAATTGATTTTGCTACGTGATATTCTTAAGCGCAATGGCAAAAATGACTTGACATAAACACCGGCATCGCGTAGCGAATTCAGGTATTTTTTTGAAAGGTCAAAACTTCCGATGTAATCGTAAATCATCCTGACGCGTACCCCTTCTTTCGATTTCTCGATCAGGAGTTCCCTGAGTTGATTGGATATTTTATCGTCGCCAAGGATATAAAATTCAAGGTGAATATGATCCTTGGCGCTTCTGATGGCATTGAAAACGGCATCGAAGGCGCTCTCTCCATCGGAGTAAAGTTCAATTTTATTGTTGGGATAACCTTTAGCGTTGTTGTTGTTGAACAGTAGTTTGATAAGATTGAGATGATGTTCTCCAAAAGTAGAAATATCAAGTTTATTTACATCGAAATGGGTATCGGTTCGTCCGGTAATTTTGCGGATACTTTTTTTAGAAATTATTTTTTGCTTCCTGAAGTTTTGACCGAACAAAAGATATAAAAACAGGCCCACAAAGGGGAGAAACAGCAATACCAACATCCACGAAAGCGATTTTACAGGATTCCGGTTTTCCAACAGCAATACCGAGATAGTCGAAATCAGGGTATAGATATAAAGTGTCAGAAAAATAACAGTTAAAACGGTATTCATTTGTGTGATATATTAATGTAAAAACTTTAAGGTAACGATAGACCGCAGTTCTATTTTGCGGTTTTAATGAGAAAGGGGTCTCTTTTTTATCATTCCCCCTTTGGCATCTTTTATACTGTGCATGATGACGAATGCGTTTTTATCGATTTTATCAATTTCGCTCTGGAGTTTCGAAAGCTCAAGCCTCGTCAGCAGGGTATAAATGATGTTGATATCCGTCATGGGAGTATTTCGGGGGGCAAACCCTTTTTTCCCGGTATATACAGTGCAGCCTCGCCCCAGTTTTTCGATAACAGCCAGACGTATCTCTTCATTTTTTTCCGAAATAATGGTTACCCCGATGTACTCTTCGATACCGGAAACCACAAAATCGACGGTCTTGGATGTCATTAAATAAGTAAGGATGGCATATAGAGCCGTTTCCACCGAAAAAACGTAAGCACCAAAGGCGAAAATAAATATGTTGAAAATCAAAATGACATCGCCAATGGAAAGAATAGTCCTTTTGCTGATATACACCGCCATTACTTCGGTACCATCGAGTACCGCCCCGCCACGAATAGCCAATCCAATACCCAGGCCGAGAAAAAATCCGCCGAAGGCCGAAATCAAAAGTTTATCGCTGGTAACCGAATGCATTGGGAAAACGTGTACCAGGATTGCCAGTAGAACAACACAGATAATGCTTTTTATAGCGAACTGCCTGTTGACGTTTGAAAAGGCCAGCAGCATGAAAGGGATATTGATAGCTACCAGTAAGTAAGAAAACGGAATTTTTGTTACTTCAGTCAGAATAAGGGAGATACCGGTAACGCCACCATCGATAAATTTATTTGGGAGCAACAAACCGTTTAGTCCGAATGTTGCCGACGAAACACCGAGTAACATGAAAAAGGCATCACTCATCAGGCGCTTTGTGTCCGATAAAAACGAACGGTTTTCGCCACTCTCGCCCGCATACGAAATAGCCGGTTTATTTCTGTTGATATAGTTTCTTATTTTGATGATGTATTGACTGAACGTGTTCATTTTAGATCGAATTTGAAGGATTATAAAAATGAATCCACTCGTTGCCACCCAACTTTTTGCGCGTTACCGGAGATATGTTCAACTGGGGGGCAGGAACACCTTTTCCCGTTTTCAACGGAGAAATCTCGATGTTTATTTCGTCCCAGTAACCTGAGATGATAAAACTGTTCAGCAGTTTTGCTCCACCCTCCACCAAAACCGAATGTATCGATTTTCCATATATTTTCTGTATAAGTTCAGCAATTAAATCGGGTTCATCGCGTTGGATACGGATGTATTTCAGGTTCGTTTTTTCGGGATATACCCTGTTTTGTTCGGTGAAAACGATAGTGGGCACTTTACCGTCGAACACATGGTAATGCCCGGGGGCAATTCCTTTCTTATCGATAATGATCCTGATGGGCGACTTCCCCTCCCAGTTTCTTACCGTGAGGTGTGGGTTATCAAGCAAGACCGTATTGGTGCCTACAAGTATCGACTGGTTTTCGGCCCGCATTTTATGGGTGAGCATCCGGGTAATTTCGTTCGATATCACCAATGGTTTTTCCTCCACGCTTTCGCGGATGTTGTCGATGAAACCATCGGCTGTTTGCGCCCATTTCAACAGGATAAACGGCCTTTTCTTTTCATGGAAGGTAAGGAAGCGCTTGTTCAATTCCCGGCATTCCTTTTCCAACACTCCCGTAACCACTTCGATACCGGCTTTGCGCATTATTTCGATCCCTTTTCCCGATACTTTCGGGTTGGGATCCTGAATACCGATTACTACCTTTGGTATGCCGCATTGTTTGATCAGTTCGGCGCATGGAGGCGTTTTGCCGTAATGGGCGCAAGGTTCCAGGTTGACATAAAGGGTGGACGACTTTAGCAGTTCGGGATCTTTTACCGAACGAATGGCGTTGGGCTCGGCATGAGCTTCGCCGTAACGATGATGGTAACCTTCGCCAATGATCCGGTCGTTGCACACAATCACCGCTCCCACCATCGGGTTGGGCGAAACATACCCTTCACCGTTTCGTGCAAGATCGATGCAGCGTTGCATGTATTTTGTTTCCACCAACATTGTTTCCTCTTTTTTAAAAATTATTTTTTAACTTTGCCGCATGCAGGAAGCCATTCATTTTATTTTCAGTGAACTTGGAGATGTTTATCCCGAAACGGAACTCCGGAGTTTTTCGTTTTTGATTCTTGAAAAAATTACCGGTTTTTCAAGAACGGAGATTTTGGTAAACAAAAATAATAAAATTTCTGATAAACAACGAGAAACCATTGCAACAATTGTTGATAAACTTAAAAACAAAGAACCGTTACAGTATGTTTTGGGCGAAACGGAATTCTACGGATTAAAGTTTGCCGTGGATGCTTCGGTATTGATTCCACGCCCCGAAACCGAAGAACTGGTGGAATGGATCCACTCCGATTTCAACGGGAAAAAAGAGCTGAAATTGCTCGATATAGGCACCGGAAGCGGATGCATTGCCATTGCATTGAGCCACTTGCATCCTGATTGGGTTACCGATGCTTTCGATATTTCGGAAAGTGCCCTTTCCATCGCGCGAAACAATAATCTGTCGAACGGTACATCGGTTCGTTTCTCGAAGGTGGATATTTTGACAGCTGATAAAATGGACATGAAGTGGGACATTATTGTCAGCAACCCGCCATATATTCCCCTGAATGAAAAGGAGGAGATGGATGCCAATGTGGTGGAACACGAGCCACATACGGCGTTGTTTGTCCCCAACGACCGACCGCTGTTGTTTTACGAAGCCATTGCCCGTTTCGCCCAGTGCCATTTATCGGCAGGCGGGCGTTTGTACGTGGAGATTCATCGCGATTTTGGCAAACAATGCGTAAGCTTTTTCGAACAATCGGGTTTCCGGAACATCGTCCTGAAAAAAGACCTTCTGGATAACGACCGGATGATCTGCGGTGAAAATGGGGGTTAAACTCACAAATGAGAAGTTGGATTTTGGATAAAAATAATTAACGCCTGAATGGTGGTGTTTCCCTAATAAAGAAATGGGAAAAACATTGAACCAAAGAGTGTGAATCAACAATCAAGACCAACGGAAATAATCTCAAAATCGATTTAGCAACGAGGAGCTTTTCAAATGTACTGTAACGGACAAAATAAGCTATTTTCCATAAAAATAATATGACAAATTTCAAAAGGCTAATTTATTTATATTCATGTTTTTTATCTGTAGCTTTGTTGATAAGTTGCCAAGGTTATGAACGAGATAAAGGCAACTGGAGTTATTTTTATTCGAGTTACACGCACGATAAAATTATGTTTCCGTTGAATGTAGATAATAATACATTTGTAGTAATAAAGGAAGATAATTACGCTAAAGACAAGGATAAGGTTTTTTACAAAGAATCATTGATAAAATATGCTAATCCAAAAACATTTAAAGTGATTGATGATACTTATTCATGCGATGATAAATATGTTTTCTTCCAATACGGGATCATCTCAGGCGCCGATCCTAAATCGTTTGTCCGACTTGAGTTTCCGTTTTCGAAAGATAAGAATGATGTCTATAATGGTAGTATTCCTATGCGGGCTAAAAAAGGAAGTTTATTTAATATTATAGAAAATGAGGCGGGAATTATAACAAGCGGTATTGATGAGATGTTTATAGAAAAATATCCAAACTATTCGAATTTAGATACTATTAAATGTAGCATCATTTTTTATACGCCTTTTAGTAAAACAATTGTAGGCAATCAGAAATACTATGGAATACAAAAGGTTCAGGATTGGCCAAAGTAAATGAACTTCCGTTGGAGTTTATTTTCTTGTGTTACGGAGATAAAAACACTCAATCAAATTACTTTTATACTGGAAAAACCACTGCAAATAATGCTTGCAATTAAACTTTTTTAGTTATTTGTAGTCTGAAAGGATAAATGCACTAAGGAAATGGAAATAATCTCATGAAACATCTCACCACGATTCTATTTTTACTCGTTTTCACCGGAAATATCTGTTCTCAGTATTCCGATCCCAATATTCCAAAACCTACTTCGGGCTATGGTTCGGACGGATCTCATACCGTTGGGGTTATTTCGTTTGCCAATCCTGAATTTCCTTCGAAAGATATCGAAATTTATTACCCTTCGGATGTGGTTGGAAAAGTGCCTACACTGTTTTATAGCCATGCTTACGGAGGCAATATTTCGGGAAACATTATTGGAATGCTCGATTATGTGGCCCGGAAGGGGTATGCCATCGTGTTTGTGCCTTATGCCACCAAGGGGGTTACGGTGGACGAACGGTACGATAATTTACTCAAGGGTTTCCGGATGGCGGCAAGGAATTATCCGGGGATTATCGACACTACCCGGGTAGGATTCATGGGGCATTCGTTTGGCGGAGGGGCTTCGTTCGGGTTGGCATACCGCTGTTTTACAGACAATAACTGGGGCAGTAACGGCCGTTTTATCTATGCGTTGGCGCAGTGGTATTCCTACAACCTCGATCCAGTTGCGCTCAAATCGTTTCCGGCCGATACCAAAGTGTTGGTTGAGGTTTTCGATGATGATACCACCAACGACCATCGAATGGCGGTGGACATTTTCAGGAACATCAACATCGACCCAGCCGAGAAGGATTATTTGTTGGTACGATCGGACACCATTGGGGGTTATGTTTATGCTGCCGTGCATAGTTTACCCAACACTTCGGTGGCTTTTGATGCCCTTGATTATTATGCTTATTACCGGTTGATCGATGCCTTGTGCGATTATACGTTCAATAAAAATGCTGAAGCGAAGAAAACGGCGCTCGGAAATGGCAGTGCGGAGCAAACCACCATGCCTGGAGGATTGAAACCGCTGATGGAATCGGACGACCCGCAGGTAGTGTATTCCGAATCGAAATATACCTTCCCGTGCAGCGACACAATGAACCCAAGGTTGAGCTATTGCCCTGAAGTAACGGCTACCCTCCAGATTTCCAATCCGGATAAATCGCTAAAAATTATCCCAGAAAGATCGATGAAAAGGGTGAAAATCGTGTTCCCCGAAAACGACAATACCTGCAACTTGAGCGTTTATAATGCCGTGGGCAAACAGATTGTGTCGATGAAAAACGAAGGATCACCTACCGTGTATATCAACGTTTCGGATATTCCGGCAGGGGTTTATATCGTTGTAGCCGGCAACAGGAGTGGCAGGTTTATTTTGTTTTAGCAGGAGTTTCGGTTCCGTATATCGAAAGTAGTTTCAGCAATACGCCGTTTGTCCAGCCAAAGCCATCTTGTCCCGAGTACTCACCGCCTCCAGCTTCCAAAGTCGTATCGTCCACGTTATATTTTTCCATAAGTTTACCCGTTCGGTTGAAAACATCGATATTTAACCGGATCCATCTTTGGGCAATTTCTCGGGCAAGAGCTTTGTTTCCGTAATTTTCAAGCCCTTTCACAGCCAACCATTGCAATGGAGCCCAACCGTTGGGAGCATCCCATTGTTGTCCGGTATTGGTGAGCGTAGTTATCAATCCTCCTTTTTTGAGGAATTTGCTTTTTAATGTTTTGCCGACAGCGAGTGATTGTTTTTTTGTTGCTAAATTAAAAAATAATGGAGAAACTCCGGCGGCTGTCAGATGGTTCGATTGTTTTTTCAGGATAAAATTATAATCGACATACCAATTATCCTTCGCACTCCAGCAGTATTTGTCGATTGTTTTTTTCCTTTTTTCAGATTTCATAAGAAAGTGGTGGTAATCGACGGTGTTACCGGTGATTTTATAAGCGTGAGCCAGGGTGAGTTCCATGTTCCAGAGCAGTGCATTCAGGTCAACAGGTACATAATCGATGGTGCGGATGGTATTTATATTTTTACCATCGGAGAGCCAACGGCTACTGAAATCCCAGCCACTTTCAGCTCCACTTCGGAGGTTTCGGCAAACATCGGCAAACGTAGCTGATTGACGATCTTTCTCCGCTTTCAGAGATTCACCGCGAGCAATTTCGTAATCTTCACGGTAGCTTTCCTGACGTGGTACCGTGTCCTGATCATAATAGCGGTTCAACACCGATCCATCAGGCATTTTAACTATATGATGAGTAGGAGCTGTCCGGTCCATCCAGTAGTCGTATTCCTTTTGCATGGAGGATAAATATTCGGAATAAACTTTCTCCCCCTTTTTTTGCGATAAAAGCTGTATCATACAACAAAAAAAGGGCGGTTGAGAGCGCGATAAATAATAGGTTCTGTTGCCATTGGGGATATGACCGTACGTTTGAATCAACGACGAGAAATTTTTAACCATATTTTCAATAATATCCCAACGATTGCTTGCTTCGAGCCCCAACATGGTAAAATAACTGTCCCAATAGTAAATTTCCCTGAAACGTCCTCCTGGAACAATATATGAATAATGTAGCGGAAGCAGAGAGCTTCCGGGTGCCTCCTTGTCTGGTTGGCACTGTAGTTTATCCCAAAGGCTTTCGATATGTTTGGTGATCGGCTCCCGGGAGGTTGTGTTGTAAGTCGATGTATTGTGGGGGGGGAGAATAAAATTATTTGATATAAAGGTTCTTAATCCGTTTGCCGAGAAAGTGTCGGGATGTATCGACAAATATTCTTTCAAAATATCTTCGGGATTTTTCAAAGGAATACAATCGGCAAAGGTTTTGCTGTCGTCGAAAATTCGTTTCAACTGTACATCCGAATACAGTTTTCCATACAACTTGTCGGGCGACAGGGTATTTTTACCTTGTACACAGTTGGAAGATAAAAGAAGCGTTGCGATGATCAGGCTATAAAATTGTTTCATGAAATGCCGGAAATAGTTGTATTATTGATGGATAATGTAAGTTTTATGTTGGGAACCCACGCCGGTAATAGTAAGTTTATCCCATTTTTCAGGAAGTATTGATTTAAGCTGGACAATGCCTTTACTTGTTATATTGAGTCCTCCGAATCCCATTAAAACGCTCTGTAAAACACCTCCAGCACCGGTGGCAAAGTAAGGGTTGGTTCCCCCTTTGGTTTCAGCAATAATGCGGAAGGGCTCATTCAGGTTCGGTTCATAAGCTTCCCTGAACCATTTGTAACTCTCGGCTTTATCTCCCAATCGGGCATAAAGAAGTGCAAAAATCGCCTGTGTCATGGCCGGCGTTCCGGTATCGGGAACTCGCTGTGAGTAGTATTCCAGATCCTTTTTTATTTGCGAAGCATCTGTGATTTCGTTTAACGGATAGGCCAACAAATTCACATCGGCTTGTTTGATTCCTTCTCCATGGTAAGAGGCGTGTTCGCGGGTAGTGCCATCGGGCATTTTCAGAACAGGAATATTTTTTGCCACCAATTCCCAATCAGGGTTTACAGGTAGCGAAAGTATTTTCGCCGCGCTTGCGGCATTCATCAAGTTGGCTTTAGCCGCGGCATTGGTAAAGGCATTGTTGTCAACGTTTTCGGCCCATTCGTCTGCTGCAACCACATTTTTGATTTCAAAATTACCCGTTCCATTCCGCTCCACGCGACTTGTCCAGAAGTCGGCAGTAGCCGAAAGGATGGGCCATCCTTTTTCTTTCAACCAGTTTTTATCTTGCGTAACGCAATAATAATTCCATGCCGCCAAGGCTACGCAAGCGGTAATATGGTGTTCAAATGGTCCTGAGAGAGCCCAAACGGGAGTTTCTTCGACACCTGTACCCGCGCTTTCCCACGGATACATGGCACCTTTAAACCCATGGGCGAAAGCGTTTCGCTTGGCTTGTTCCAACCTTTCGAAACGGTAATCGAGCAGCGATTTAGCTATTTCGGGATGTAAAACCAGGTAAACAGGGAACATCCACACATCTGTGTCCCAAAAGACATGCCCGTTGTATCCCAATCCGGATAAGCCCATGGGCGATGGTGAAAAAGAACTCCCTTCGCGGGCAAATGAATACAGGTGGTACAGCATGCTATGAATATCTTGCTGCGATTGAGGATCGCCGGAAATCTCAATGTCGCTTTTCCACAGGCCGGCCCATGCTTGTTCGTGGAATTTCACCAGCCGGTCGCGACCTTCGAGTTTGGCATAAATGGTCAATCTTTCCGCTTCGTTGAGCGGATCATCGTGATGAGCCGAAGAGATGGACGTTCCGGCAATAGAAAACGAATAAGTTTCACCGGTTTTAAGTTTTTTATTGAATTTCATCAGGTGCATGTTGTTGTCCCACATTTCGTGGATCACCCGTGGCTCCTTTCCATGTTCCTCCTGAAATAAAAAAGTGGTGGAAGCACAAAGTTGCAATTTACCGGTGGGGCTTTTAGCTGTAGATGTCAATAGTCTGATGGTAACATGTGGACGGTCTATCTCGTTGTAATAATTCTGGACATCGCGCAATGCGTCGGGAGCTTCCATCACATTGGCGGCATCGATGGAAACATCTTTCAGGGCAGTAACCTGAACATTCATCAATACGCAAAATGGAAGTTGGCGGAGCGAATAGTAAGTGTATTTCACCTGTGCTTCGTCGCGGTAACGAAACGAAGTGGTAAACGCGGCATTTTTCATATCAAGTTGCTGACGGAACTCGCTGATTGAACTGGCATTTACCGTTTTACCATCTATATCAAGTTTCATGTTCAACAGGTTGAAACTGTTCAGAAAATTGCTTACCCTGCCCCGACCATACAAGTCGTATGTGCCTGCCAAAACCACATTTTTTACTTTAAACGGTTCGGGCGATGATACGATTCCGATCATTCCGTTGGCAACTGTGATGCCATAATAATTCGTCGGATCAATTTTGTCGGCAGATACGATCCATGCATCCTGCGCAAACATCAGGTTGATAACCGAAAGGGTCATCCAGTAAATCAAAAAAAACTTTTTACACATATTATTTTCCTTTTCGTTCTATTGATCCATATATTTTTTACACTGAAGAACAATTTTTTTGTCGATGTGTGTTTGGTTTACCATATCGTAAACAGCAGGATATGCCGTGTTGAATTCCCTAACGAGATGTTCGAAATCAGAAGGTTGATAATATATCCGGAGTCCAAGCTGATTTAATGAAGAGATAAGTTCGGGAATGGGCGAACCATCAAACCAGTTGTTTTTTACCAGAGTTGTTACATGTTTCAATCGGTTCATTTTTCCTTTCAGTCCATTTATATCTACCTTTTTTTCAGGATATTTTATTTTTATTTCCGTTTTTTTATTTATATCGGTTTGATGAGCAAAAACATGTAATACCAGTTCATCACCGGAGTAATTCCAGCTATCTTCGGTAGCTTCTCCCGACTTTACTTCTTTTCCGTTGATGGATACAGATTCAGGTATAACCGAGCCACACAATTGAACATCCAGGTTTCGTTTCTTTATCATCTCCGGGAACGATCCTTCAGCCGGAAGCACCTCTATCCGAACCGTTCCGTCTGGTTCGGTTGTTGATTGTATGGTGGTGAACGTAAAGGCATTTTTCCTGTAATCGTTGTTGTCGCCGGCGTCTTCATACAGCCGTGTGGTGAAGTTGCCAGCCGCGTATAATCTCAGCACCAGATCCGAACTGTTTTGTTGCAGGTTTTTCATGTCGGGCTTGTTCATAGGAATAATGGTGCCGGCTTTTACATATACGGGATATTCGTTTAGTAAAAACTTACGTTCGGTAATTTGTCCTCCTTTGAGCAGTGTGCCGGTGTTAGTTTCGTACCAATCGTTGCCTCCCGGTAGCCAAACCTTTACGGTAGAAACATTATCAACAGCCGGATCGGTTACAGGCATGATCAACATATTATCTCCAAACATATATTCGGTCTTATACCTATAAGCTTCTTCGCTGTCTGGATAATCGTAATACATTGGTCTGCAAATCGAAATTCCGGTGTCGTAGGCCTTGCGTGCCATCGTGTAAATGTAGGGTGCCAGCTCATAACGTTGATGAATAGCGTTTTGCAGGGCATCAAAATAATCGCCGGTAAAGTTCCATGCTTCTTTGTTTAAACGCGGATCTTTCGAAGAATGAGTCCGGAACACCGGGCTGAAGACCCCATATTGCATCCAGCGGATATACATTTCAGGGTCAATTTTTTTCTGATCTTCAGTGACATTTCCAAACATGTGTCCTCCCAGATCGTGGCTCCAGTATCCATAAAGCACATTCGAAGCTGTAGTGGTGAAATACGTCTGGAAAGCGAGTGATTTCCATGAAATAATCATGTCGCCCGAAAACCCGATCTGATACCGGTGATTTCCTAATCCGCCCCACCGGTGATACAGGAGCGGGCGCTGGTTGTTTTGTCTTTCCATGTGCGAAAAGAAGGAGTAATTGAGCCACCAGGTATTGCTCAATCCCGTTATTTTTTTTGAATAGGGCCATTGTTGCCAGTCGAGCCACCAAAAATCCACCCCTTTTTTTTGCATGGAGTCGAGAACAACATCAAACAAAGTGGTCATAAATTTTTTATCAGCTGCTTCAAACGGAATGTTTTTATGTCCTACGGTATCGAAGTTCATTTCCCGGGCAAATTCCGGGTATTTATCTTCGTAAGGGGCAATGCCCGAAGCCGGATGAAGATTCAATGTCGTTTTCAGATGATTTTCTTTGAGCCACGACAAAAAGTTGCCGGGATCGGGAAAAAGGGCTTTGTTCCAGGTGTACCCCGTCCATCCCACAGGTTCGCCGAATTGATCCATCTTTGCTTTTCCTAAAAACGAAACCCCTTCGGTCAGGTGCCAATCCATATCGATGACCAAAACATCGAGCGGAATGTTGTAGTCGTTGAATTTTTTCACCAGCTCGCGAAGTTCTGTGTCGGAGTAATTCCAGTACCTCGACCACCAGTAACCGAAAGCGTAACGGGGAGGAAGTGGAATTTTTCCAGCGAACGAAGTGAATTCAGACAAAATGGTTTTGTATTCGTTTCCGTATCCCAAAAAATACCAGTCCGTTTCGCGGTTTTTCCGTTCCTGAACCCAACTCCAGTTGGCATTGTCGAAAAGAAAATTGTTACTGTCGTCGATAAGGTACCAACCATCGCGTGAAATCAATCCAGGTTCAAACTCTTTCGGCGATTTTTCATCTACGTGCGTATCGCCGTTCATTCCGTCGAGGGTTCGGAAGGTTCCTTTCAGGTTTCGAATATTTTTCATTCCCGGATGCCATATGATTTTACTATTACCGTTATATGTTATTTCTAAATTATTGGCATTGAACTTTCCTGAGCACGATTTGTAGCGGAGTTTCAGATGTTCTGTCTGGATCAGCAGCCAGCCTTTCTGACGTTTGGTTTGGAACTTTACCAGCGGTAAATTACGGTTAACCGCAACAAAGGAGCGGCTATCGACAAATTTTCCCGTCGAATCGTATTCCAAACGGACGATGTGCGGCGTGAGCACTGAAAAACGGGCGTTCCCATCAACAACGGTATTGCTTTGCGCCCGGAGTTGAACGATGCCACTTAGGATGAAAAGTAATGATAAGATGTGTTTCATGGTAGCAAGTATAATGTTATTTTTTAATCAGTTTCAATAAAAATCCTCCACCCGGAGACAGGTGTACTTTTACCATCGATTGCCGGATAACATCAAAGGAAGAAATGTTGTAATCGGCGGCATACTTGTCGGCGTTGACTCCGTCTTTACATAGTGTGGCGGTATAAGCGCCATCGCTCAAAAAATTAAGACCGAGGCTGAAATCGCGGGTAGTCCAGTCGGTCATTCCGCCAATGTACCAATCGTTGTTCTTTTTCCTTGCGGTAACGATGTATTCGCCCACTTTGGCATCGAGTACGGTGGTTTCATCCCAACCCGTGGGAATGGATCCGAGCAGAGACATGAATTCAGGTTCGTTATATCCTTGCGACGGATTTCCTGAAAATATTTGTATGGGGCTGTCGTAAACCACAAACATGGCTAACTGATGACAACGTGTGCCGAAGCTCATCGGCATACCTTCGATGTTGCGAAATCCGGCTTTGGTGGCGTTGTTCAGAAATCCAGGCTCATAATCGAAGGATCCGGCCAGCATGCGGGTAAAAGGGAGTGTCAGGTCGTGATGGGGCGAAACCTTATCGCTCCACACGTTGTATTCCGATCCGAGGACTCCTTCCCGTGTAACCGCGTTGGGGTAAGTACGGTTGAATCCCTTTGGAGCGTAAGCGCCGTGGTACATGATCATGAGCTTGCGATCGGCACAAGCTTTGGCAACGCGCTCGTAAAACCGGACTGTTTTCTGGTCATCGCGGTCGATAAAATCGGTCATGATAAAATCGACACCCCATTTATTGAACTGGTTTAGTGCCGGTTCCAACTGCTTGTCAAGTGTTTCGGCAAGCGTCCACATGCTGAGTTTTATGTTCCGTTTTTTGGCGTAGGCGGAAATTGAGTCCATATTGATTTCCGGCACAATCTTAAACAGGTCGTTATTATCGCTCCATCCTGCATCCATCATGATCCGGTCGAACCCGAAACGTTTGGCAAAATCGATATAGTACTTGTAAGTAGCGGTGTTTATCCCCGATTTGAAAGGAATATTAAACAAATTAATGTTGATAATCCATTCATCAGTACATTTGCCCGGATGCACCCACGAAACATCCTGAATTTTTGAAGGTTCGGCCAGCAGATACACCATGTCGTTCATTGGTAGCTCTTTGTCTTCACTGGCAATCATCAGTACCCGCCACGGGTAATTTCTGTTACCACGGGTGTGGGCAATGTATCCGGCACGTTTTGTAACAATCTTCTGCGAATAAAATTCTCGCGTGCTCACTTCTTCCAAAGGATACGGAGCGAAAGTTCCTTCGAGGGCATTGGAAGATGTGCCACGAAGGAACATGCCCGGATAATCGGATAAATCGGATTCGGTGATCGCTATTTTTGGATTTACTGAAGGAGGGGCAACCAGTACCGGCGAAAAAGCTATGCTCGAATCGGGAATTTGCTTCATGGGGAGCAAAGAATACAATTCTTCGAAACTGGTGTGGTAAATATCGGCGTTGTTTTTTTTATGTATCAATGGAAAAAAAACCGATGGTTCATTTGTAAAAGAAAAACGGGCAACCTCATTTTTTACATAAATACTATCGGTAAATAAAGTGGAAATCCGGTATGCAATACCTTGGTTGTAAGCCCTGAACGTTATTTTGTAAGGTTGTTTGAACCTAATTGTCAGTTCGTTGTAGCAGTCGATTATCGCTTTACGTCGATCGGGTACCGGAACATCGATTCTGGTGTTTACAGATTTCAATTGCGTTGAAACGATCCGATTGTTTTCCGATAGGGCTTTTTTGTTCAAAGGAATAAAATCAATAATGGATTTTCCGGTAATAGTTTTGTTATTGAAGGAAATGACGTACGAAAGCGTTTTGTCCATCTGTATTTTCACACAAATGTTCTTATCCGGCGAAAGCAGGGTAAGGCTATCTTTTGTTGCTGAAAAAGCACCGATGGAGCTAAATATTAAGCAGGCCAGCAATATTTTTCTTGTGTTTTTCATGTGTAAATAATTCGTTTTAGTAAGATAAAATTAAATTTCATGTTACAAATTTAATTTAAATCTAAGCTGATGGTGTTTTTCAACCCGGTTAATTCAATTTTCCTTTTGTTGGATGGGATACTACTATTGTTCAGTAAGATGTTTTCGGCTTTATCGTTCAACATAAAATGGATTTTCCAGCCTGATTCTGTCGAACTAATTTTGAAGGAGATTCGCTTACCGGTTTTTGCATAATGAACAGACAGTTTATTATTTCCCACTAATAATTCGTTCAAAGTAGCGTAATGCCAATCACTTGGCATCTGTGGGCTCATGGTTATCTCTTTTCCATAAGCATTTGGATCAACTCCAAAAAAATATTTAATCAACGGGATGTTAATACTTGTAACGTTCCATGCTTGAACAAACATACCGTAATCGGGCGAAACTTCGTAAACAGTTCCGGGAGTGGCGTAACTGAACGAATTTACCGTTTTATGGATGTATGTTAAAGCAGTGTCGGGCATTCCCAGTCTTGCGGCAGCTTCGGCCAAACCCGATGTGGCCGCTGGCATCACCGCGCGGTTATAAGTAAAAGCAGTATCCTTTTGAAATCTTTTTTCGTCGATACTCACATTATCCGGACGTTCAATACCGGTAATATATTCGCCGAATTTATTGGTAAAAAACCCGGCATGTTTCAGCATTTTTCCCGAACGTTCAGGATCTGCCAATCCTGTTTCCATTGGCAGGAGGCCCGAAGGATTGTAATAAACTACATAACCTTTGTAAGGATAATCGTTGTTCAGCACTTGTTGTTTCAGGTTTTCAAGTTTAGCCTTCGCCCAGTCGTTACGGCCTGCAACAACCCGTTTGGTAAGTGCATCTTCTATTATTTTCAGTGCTTTATCTTTTGGAGCAATGAAATCGGCATAACGGTTTTCGCTGCCAATCCACCATTCGGAGTTTATTTTTTCTTTCAGTTCATCCGCTTTTTGCCGGTAAATGCCGGCATCTTCCTTATCGTGGAAGAGAAGAGCCATTCGGCTCATAATGTCGAGAAAGCGGGCGGTGTTTATCTGTACATCCAGCATTTCATCGTCCAGCCCTTCAATCTCAGCACCGCCGTTACCCTCGATGTATCCGTTGCGGTTAGTGTCGTGTTTTTGTAGCCAGAGCCATGTTTTTTTACCAAATTCATAATTTTCTTTCAGGAAGTCGATATTGCCTGTCCATTTAAATATTTCCCAGGCAGCCATGATGTGCAGCTGCGATTCCTCCATGCGGTCTTTGGCATAAACCACACCATTTGACGAAATTTCGTGTACGATACTTCCGTTGCTGTTTGTTTCACGGTTCGATATCCGTTTCAGCATATCGTAAGCATTGTAGAAAAGTCGAGGTTGAACCGTTCCGGTTATTGCCATGAATGTAGTGGCCTGATCGTTACTGAAAAACCAGGGATAATCTGGTAACCCGGCACTGAGCCCTTTTCCCAGCCCGGGAACATCGCGCCTCAACCAATCGGTGGCAAATTTTCCCCATAAATAAGCTTTTTCGAGCGGTTTATCGGGAATGCTGATTTGAGCGGTGCGAGTAATGGTGTCGTACCGGTTTTTCTTTTCCGAAAAAAGTGTTGGTAGATGGTTTTTGACGTAAGCGATGTTTTCGGCTATTTCTTTTGTATCGGTCAGTGAGCCTGAAATATATACATGAAATGTAAACGACTTTCCGGCGGCAACGGTGCAGGTCAGATGTGATACGGCGTTTACACCATTGTCGGAATAAGTAGTGGGAGTTGTTTTTTCGAACCGGATGCGCTCACTATCAAAGCCAACGCCGGCGAACCACTGATTCTGCTTGTCGCGGAAATAGATGATGGAACGATGAATGTCGTTGTTTATTAACGTATCTCGACTATCGTTTAATCCGATACGTTCGCTGAGCCAAACCGGCATGAGGTTGACCGAAGCTGAAAAGTCCAGTTCATAACTCCGGCTTTGGGAGGAATGGTTGACGATGGAATATTCGATCACCAAAACAGGTTTCCCATCGGGAACAAACTGGGTTCGGGTGATGGTGGCCGGAAACGAAGGAGAATGGTAAATAAATTTTGATAAAAAAGGATAAGTAACAAAGGAGTCGCATACAACGGTTAGATTTTTTTTTGTTTCAGAATCAGATATTTGTAGCCCGAATCCATCAAGAAGCTTTATCGGATGCATCCAAATACCTCCCATTTGCCCGGGGGTATGGAACCCTACTTTCGGAAATTCTCCCGCCTGATTGCCAATGCAATAAAGTTTCTCTCCTGATGTAACGTAAAGATATTCAGTATTTTCTTTATCTCCATAAATATGAGGCAAGCCGAAGCTTGCCTCATTAAGATTGAAATCAGAAGCCAACAAAGTGCTTGTTCTGACTGTAAGCATCAAAAATAACACCACGAGGCTTGTTGAATACCTCATCAAGTTTTTTAAATAATGAAGCACCATATATAGAAACTAATACCCGGTATTCTGTTTTAAATTAGGATTTGATTGTGTCTGAACCAGCGGAATAGGGAAGAGGTTTCTAAATGAATCGCTTACACTGGTCTTGAAATCTTTGGCTTTGATAAATGTACCGAACCTGATCTGGTCGTTTCTTCTCCAGCCTTCCCAAGCAAATTCACGCCCTCTTTCGGCCAGAAAAGTTTCATCGGTGAGCGACGTCAGTTTATTCACCGGATTATTTCCATCACGGGTTCTCACACGGTTTACCAATGCCAGAGCTTCGGAGTTCGCGCTGTTTTTACTGTCGAGGCGCCACAATGCTTCGGCCTTCATCATCATCACATCGGCGTAACGGAGGATAGGTTCATCGTTTTCGAGCGATGAGTTGCCGGTATAACCTACCAGTCCATCCATCACATATTTACCTCCGCGGGCACCATCCCAATGGTCGGCATTGTTTACCGGGTCGCTCGAGTTGGTGTAGTCAATGGCAAAAGTAAGCTGGTGTGTAACCCCTTTGTCATCGGTGGCCATAATCGGTGTTATGCCGTCCTGTTCGTATTGCGGTCCAACGATCCACTGTTGGGTACGAACATCGTTTGCATCAAACAAACGGTAGAAAGAAGGAGTCGCTGAGCAACCACACCATCCATCGCCCAGCGAGGAGCCGAATTTACCCGATAACAAATAAAACGAGAATCCGTAGCTTAAATTCTGAGCTTTGGTATTTGAACCGCATACCATTACAAAGATGTTTTCTTTATTGTTTTGGTCGTTGTTATAAGTAAACACATGTTTAAAACTCGGATCAAGACTGTAGTTGCTATTGGTCATGATATCGGTGGTAAGTGAAACAACCTGATTCAGATCATCAGACGATTGCGACCCAAGGTAAATGCCTGAGTTGAGGTACAATTTCGCGAGTAGCGCCTCGGCTGCGTAGCGATCCACCCTACCGTAGGTGTTTGTGGCCGGTAAGCTGCTTTTCAGTTCGGTAAGCTCTGTTTTTATAAAATTGTAAATTTCAGCTCTTGTGGCTTGCTTTGGCAAATTGGCCGGATCGTAAGTGCCGCTTGTTACCAACGGAACATTGCCGAACATGTCGCACATGAGGTAATATCCGAAAGCACGAAGGAAGCGTGCTTCATTTTTCATCACTACCACATCCTGGTCGTTTTTGAACGAACTGGCATCGATCATGTCGATATACGTATTGCTCACAGCGATAATGTTTGATAATTCGGAATAAATTCCCGAAATTTCACCGTTTGATGACGTGAATGTGTGCAGGTACAAAGGTTGAAGATCACCTTTCCAGTCGGCGCCACGAGCCGGGAATACCATTTCGTCGGTCGATCCGCCCATTTTATAAACTACCTCATCCCAGCACCACAGCGAGGTGTAAACCCCGGCCAGACCATTCACAAATTCACTTTTTTTCTTGAATGCGCTTTGATCAGTCAATTGGCTGTTGGGGGCGATGTCGAGGTCGGTACAACCCGCCAGCAAAACAGCAAATAATAGAATGTTTATTGTTTTTTTCATCTTATTTCGTCATTATAAGTTAATATTTACCCCTACACTGAAAGTTCTGGAGTGAGGATAGCTGTTGTAATCGATACCGAAAGATTTAATACCGTTGCTTCCGGCAACATTGTTTACCTCCGGATCGTAACCCGTGTACTTGGTGATGACAAATAAATTCTGGGCGTTCACGTATATTTTTGCACTTTTCACTACTTGAGGAAACAGCCTGAAATTGTAACCCAAAGTTATGTTGTCCAGGCGTAAGAACGAAGCGTTTTCCACCCAGCGCGACGACTGGTAGGTGATGCCTCCACCTCCAGCTTTGTAAAACTCAGCACCTTCGGTAGTGGTGTTTTGTCCTGGAAGTCGGTTCCCGTTACTTAATTCGGCCCGGGTGTTGTTGTAAACTTTAGCTCCGAGCTGACTTCTCAACACGAACGATAAATCAATGTTTTTGTACGAAAACGTATTGGTAAACCCGATGATGTAATCGGGCAATGCTTTACCAAGCACTTCGTTTTGATCTGATTTGAACGTTTCTTTGTTTCCGGAAGTACCGGTGTAAACCAAACCGTAGAAGGTGCCGATCGACTCGCCAACACGAAGTATTTGGGTATTGCCCGTTGCTCCTGCGCCACTTACAACTCCGTAATAAATATCTTTGTTGTTGTACAATTCGGTAATCTCGTTTTTATTATACGAAATGTTGAAATTGCTGTTCCATTTGAATTCGCGGCGGTTCATCAGCATAGCATCCAGGTTAAGTTCAACCCCTTTGTTGGTCATTGCTCCTACATTGGTAAGATAAGTGCCCGATACGGCTGGTTGTACTGCATCAATCGAAAGCAACAGGTTGGTTGTTTTCTTGTTATACACATCGATAGATCCTTTCAAGAAGTTGTTCAGTATAACAAAATCAATACCTGCGTTGGTTTGGGCTGTTTGTTCCCATTTCAGGTTCGGATTGGCAATTCCGTTGATGGAGTAAGGAATCACAAAAACTCCTCCAAAATAGGTACCTGCACTATTGTTGAGGGTATAAGTGGAACTGTATTTGAAATTTCCGATATCCTGGTTACCCGTTACCCCGTAACCAACGCGAAGTTTTAAATCATTTATAAAACTTACATTTTTCATAAATTCTTCTTCGGTAACTTTCCATGCCAATGCGGCTGATGGAAAATTCGCCCAGCGGTTATTCTGCCCGAAACGGGACGAGCCATCATGGCGGAGAGTGGCTGTAAGCAGGTATTTATTACTTAAATTGTAGTTTAATCGGCCGTAGAACGAAATCAGACGGTTCTTTTCGTAATTATTCGCGGATGTGGTAGCGGAAGCTCCTCCTATATTATTCGCACCCAAATTGTCGGTTACAAACCCTGTACCTATAGTTATCTGGTTATATGTTTCGAATTCCTGCCATGAATATCCACCGACAAGGTTCAACGTGTTGTTCGGGTTTATTTTTTTGTCGTATGTCAGGTATGTTTCTATCAGGCGGTTTGAATATTTATCGTTTTCGAGTAATGCACGCCCGCTCACATCTTTTCCTATCGACGATGAAATGGGTTGATAGGCTTTGCGTAGCCCGTTGTCCACATCGTAAGCTATATTGGTTTTGAACGATAATTCTTTAGGAATGAGGAATAATGTGGCATCGGCGCTTCCGATAAGGCGGTCGCCTTTTGTTTTATCCGAATTCTGTTTGGCAATGGCTACAGGGTTTCTTACCGATACGGCACCGGTTTCGTGGTACGAACCATCCGCGTTATACACCGGTTCGGTAGGGTTAAATTTCAAAGCATTATCAATCACCCCACCATCGGCACCGCTGGTTTGCTGTTCCATGAAATTATCGAACTTGTATGATGTGTTGTTGATGTTCATGTTGATGATCAACCTTTCGTCGAACATTTTGTGGGTGATACTCACTTTTCCGGTGTACCGGTTGAGTCCGGTGTTAAGAACAATACCATCCTGTTGAGCCAGGTTGAGGGATGCCCGATATACGGTTTTACTGTTGCCGCCGCTCATGGTAATGTTGTGATTCTGGCTGAACGCGGTTCTGAAAATAGCATCCTGCCAGTCGGTCGATGATGTCCCGGCATTTGACACATACGAACGGTACTGATCTGCCGATAAAATATCGATTTTATTTGAAACGACGGAAAATCCGGCTGTTCCTGAATAGCTGATGGATGTGGCTCCTTCTTTGCCGCTTTTGGTTTTAATAATGATAACGCCATTAGCGCCGCGTGAACCATAAATAGCTGTTGCCGAAGCATCTTTCAATACGGTCATCGATTCAATATCCGATGCGGCGATCATCGAAAGCGGATTCAGGGTCATGTTGCTCAATGCCAGGTCGGCACCTGCATTGGCTGACGATCTGGAATTGTCAATAGGCACACCATCGATCACGTAAAGAGGCTCGCTGGATGCCGAAATGGAGTTGACACCTCTGATCCTGACATTGGTGTTTGCTCCCGGTTGGCCGTTGTTCATGCTTACCTGCACGCCGGCAATGTGCCCGTTTAAAAGCTGATCGGGAGTGGCAACCATTCCTTTGTTGAAATCATCGCTTTTGATAGCTGACAAGGAACCTGTAGCGTCTGATTTTTTCACGGTTCCGTATCCTACTACCACCACTTCGTTCAATCCTTTGGTTTCTTCAACCATCGTTACGTTGATCACTTTCTGATTGCCCACTGAGATCTCTTTGGTTTTCAATCCTATAAATGAAAAGACCAAAACAGATGAAGGTGATACTTTATCTAATGAATAGTGGCCGTTTATATCGGTAATAGTGGCTGCGGATGAACCTTTTACTACCACTGAAACGCCCGGCAATACCTGCCCTTGATCATCGGAAACTTTTCCGCTGATTTGTTGTCCGAATGCACTCGCTGCCAAAGTAACCGACAGTATTAGGAGTATGCATTTAATTTTGTTCATAAGCGTATTAATATTTAAGGAAATAAAAATAAATTTACTTTGTTTTTCTGGAATAAACATCATTTTCAAGTGCAAAAAATGTAATTGATTGTTGTTGTTCATAATGGATGATAGACAATGAAACTATGCCTTTCAGGGTGAGAAGTTGTTTTTGACCATAAGCAGTTTGATTTAAGGGTAACATAATTTATCAATAATATTTTCTTGTTATTTGTGTTTCGGAGTTTTTCCAGAATCTGCCAGTAGTAGATAAATGCTGGGTTTTTCTTTCAGTTTAGGTAACGCAAATATAGTATTGATAAAAAACAGAAGGAGGCTTGCGTCAAAAAAAGGTAAACGAAAAAGGAATACCTTGCCGGATAATTATTTGTTATTCAGCAATAAAATCAGATATGGGAAGATCAAAAAAGTAAAGGAAGTGTAACGGAAAGGTTTATTTTTCGGGGTCGATAATGGTTTCGATGGATTCGATTTGCATGATTTTTTGTTCAAAAAGCTCGTTCGGAACGATAGAACGGTTCTTTACCTTGGTTTTGTAATTGTTGACGGTGTGAACCGAATAATCGAGAAATTTGGCTATGCGTTCGCTTTCGGTAATGCCCAGCCGGATAAGGGCGAAGATCCGGAGCTCTGCCGAAAGGCTGTTGTTGGTGTTTTTGAGGTTGACGCGGTCTTCGGGTTGAAACAACTGGTTGAACCGCTCCACGAAATCAGGGAATAATTTCAGGAAAATCTGGTCGAAAAGGGCGAACATGTTTTCTCTGTCTTGCTGGAGTTCCGATGTGTTGCTTATCTGCAGTAAATCTTCCATTTGCTTGTTGCGGACTTTACGGTTGACGAGCTTCCGGTAATCTTCCAGTTTTTCGATATAAACTGAATTGGCAGTGAAAAAATAACCGATATATTCCTCTTTAATCCGTTGAGCTTCTTTAAGTTTGTCGTTTGTTTGCAGTAACTCGCTGTTTTGTTTGCTTATTTTCTTCTGACTTTTGGTCAGTTCGTTGTTCGATGCCAACAACTCATTGTTTTGTTGTTCAATAAGTACCTTGGCCGAGTTGAGCCGTTTCCGTTGACGGTTGATAACAAATAGAGCCAGCAGTAACGATACCAGCAGGCAGGAGATAGCGATGGAATAAATCATCAGGTTGTTTTTCTGTTGCTTAACTGTATCGAATATTTCAGCTTCAATAATGGGAAACACAGTGCTGATTTGCATTTTTCTCTGGTCGGCATTGTAATATGTGGCATCATCCAGTGCCTGAACAATGTAATTGTGCGATCGTTTAAAATCTTTCTCTTTATAAAGGATTTCGGCCAGAATGCGGATGGCTGTAGTTTCTTTGGTTGCCGATTTTATATCGGCAATCGATGATTTTGTATAGTATTTTATGGCGTTTGCCGTATCGCCGAGCATGATGTAATAGCCTGCAATATCAGCGGCCAGCATCGCATAATCGTGATTGTCGGGTGGCGATTTACTCAGGTAATCGGTTGCGAGTTTGATGGCTTCCGGGTACTTTTTCCCCAGCTCATAAATGCGTATCCGTGCCGATTTAACAAAAATATTGTCGTGCGTGGCAATTTTGTCGGTTGTCCGGGCTGTTTCGAGCGATTCTTTGTAATATTTTGAGTAATATGGCTCCTTTCCAAAAAAAATAGCCAGTTCTATGTTCAACGATGATTTATAAGCATACAGGTCGGTAAGGACATCGGCGTTGAGCTTATTCTGGTCGATGGAGTAGAGTAGTTCGTAAGCTTCTTTGTACACACCCCTCGACCGGCAGCTGAACGACAATGCTATTTTCGATCGTCCTATCCGGTTGTAATCGTTCAATTGTTCGGCTACCCGGAGCATCTTTGAAGCGTAAGAGTAGGCCGAATCGTACTGAAATGACTGGTATTCCTTGTATAACGAAAAATAAATCTCAAATTGTTTTTCGGTAGTATTTTGCTTGTAAAACAACGTTTTGGACAGATTATGGATTTTGGTTTCTTTGGCATCGACATATTTTTGCCTTTCGGACAAGCAACGGTCGAGTTCATCGAAATTATAAGCGTCGTTTTTGTTGCCTGCTTTAGAAACAGGCATTAAAAGCAGGGTGATCAACATTACAATGTATCGCGGAGACATGCAAAATGGTATTAAATTCCTTTTTTAAGAATAGTTCCGGTTGTGTTGGTACATCGGTTTTCCCGGATAATATGTGAAACGAATTTTTTGTTTTTCTGAAAAAATAGAGAAGATAAATTATAAAGTATCACCGTGTGGTGGAAGGCTTTTTTGATTGAAGGTTGTATCAAACTCAAAATTAAATAATCTTTTTCAATGAAGCAAATTTATGTGTCGATGGCTGTTCCCAACCGAGGTCTAATGATGGATAACCAATACCATTATAGATCCGCTAACTTTCTCGTTGTATTCCAGTTACGGATAGTTAGCTGCTTGTACACCGGAGTTCCAATCATTTTTGTCATGTAACTCTGTCCGGCTTTGCTTATCAGCCGCGAAAAATAAATAACGCTATCGCCTGCGGTTACCACGTCCACCCCGTCTCTTATCCTGATCAACTTTAAAGCCTCGGGAGCCGTCAGCGGCGCTTTCAGGAAGAGTACGTCGTAGCGGTATTCATCGGGCTGACAGCCGAAGCCGGCGGGAGCATTGGTTATTATCCGCCTGATGTGCTGTTGTGGCAGCAAAACGATCCGCGATGTATATAAAAACTGTTCCGACAAGCGTTGTTCGATGTCCACGGTGAGTTGTTCCGGGTCTTCCGTATTGAAGTCGAACAACACATTACCGCTTTGGATGTAGGTAACAACCCCGTCGAATCCCATTTTTTCGAAGCAGGCTTTCAGGTCGGTCATTTTGATCATGTTGTTTCCACCCACGTTGATGCCCCGCAGTAGGGCTATGTAACGATTTTTCATACTATAAAAAAAGGTGTTGATGATTTTTTGCAAATATATAAAAAACCTGTTATCCGCAATATTGTTAAAATTCAATGGTCATTAATTTGTTAGTTACCAAAAATAAAATTATATTTGCATACCGAAAAAAATGCGGCAATAGCTCAGTCGGTAGAGCATTAGCTTCCCAAGCTGAGGGTCGCGGGTTCGAATCCCGTTTGCCGCTCTACGAAAAGTACACGATTTATTCTATCAACATTCTTTTGTATTTGAACGGATGTTGGTAGAATTTTTTTTATCAGGCAAAAACACAATTAAAAGTTGAGCATAATGGCGGCTGCCGAAAAGCCATATCAGAGTAGGCGATACATAAATAACCCGATTTTTTATGAGAACATTTTTTAAAGTAGTTTTGTTTTTGACAATTACTTTTTCGTTCGTTACTTGTAAAGATGATAGCTATAATGACAAAGAAGTCTCTGTTTCAACTTTGAGCGGTAAGATTTCAGAACCTCTATTAGCTGGTGCTGATTCTGTTTTTCTATATACTAAAAATGTTCAAGATAAATATATAGTTTTTTCAAAATGTCCGGTTGAAAGCGATGGGAGTTTTTCTTTAAAGATGCCTGTTCCTAATCATATTGGATCTTTTGATAGCGATTTGATGAATAATCAGAGCATGATGATTAGTGATCGTAGTGCCAAAACTGAGGAGGCCATTTTAGGTTATAAGAACGATAAAGCAGTACATTCATTAATTAAACAAAATTTTACACGTTATCTTCAGGATACAATCGGGAATGCTTTTGTGATTTACGTTTATTCGGACAGGGATTTTACAATAACAGGTACACAAACAATAACTGAAACAGATTTAAATATATTATTTACAACAAGATTCATCTATAATTTGTATTTTAAGAAAGGATGGAATGAATTGTGCTTAAAGGTAGATAACATTACTACAACAGATACTGCTTATACCATAGAAGAATCTTTAACGAACGATATCCCATCAGGATTGACATGGCAATATAGTAAATTTGGTGAAAATGTACGCAGACAAAATACTAAAAAACAAAATACGCATGATGGTTATTTGCCGGAGATATTGTTTGCCAAATAAAACCAACGTTTTAGGTTTTTGTCGTTCTTGATTCAGCCATACAGTTGTTTTTTATATATTTGTGTCAATTTATTCTTTCAACTATAACAATGAAAACATGATAAAGCAATGAAACACATTTTCCGGGGTTTATTTTTATTTGTTCCTCTTTTGTTGTTCATTTCGTGCAATGAGTATTACCAACATTACTATTACCTGAATAAAAATGACATGTATCTTTTAAAGAAAGGCGATACGTTGGTTTATAAAAGCACCCAGGCCAATGATACTTTTGTGGTGGATGATGTGGGTACTGCCATGTCGAATTCCGATAAAGTGTATAATTATGAATCACAGGGAGTGTCAGCCAAGCAATTGGTTAACGGCCAATTGAAAAAAACCGGATACATTTTGACTCACAGCGGAGATAACGAAATAAATGTTGTTTTTCGGAACGTTGGTGGCTTTTTGTATCTGATGTTACCTGTACCCTATAAGATTGGGGATCATGCTTTGAATAATGTGTATATCGGAGCTGCACTAAAAGATGATGATCCTGAAGACCTTGTCAAATTGTATTACACCAACCATTATGGCATTATTGCTTATGAAACGATAAGCGGCGAAACTTATGTGCTGGACGAAAAATACCTGAAATAACAGCACACCAGCAAAATTTGAAATAGAAAGCCGCCGGAAGGAGTCCTCTTTCCGGCGGCTTTATTGTATCTATCGATCGGGTAGCAACTTATTTTAAATCATAGGTTACGCCTACTTTTATTCCATAATCGAATATGCGGAGCGAATTCCACTCTTTATCGAACGGATAAACAATCTTGTGCGCTTTCAGGTAAGGGTTGACGAACATCGAAAAGCCGTTTTTCAAATCAAAAGTATATCCTGCTCCAATGTAAGCCCCGATACCGTTTTGGTACACCGCGTCGTTGTCGTTACCGTCCACGTCCATCGGACTTTTGTTCGATAAATCGATGTCGGCCAGCAGCCCGGTATTCAGGAATATGTTTTTCCGCCAATTGTAACGAATGCCTAATGGAAAGTTAAGCAACGAAACTGATTTTATCGAACTTTTTCCGGCAATGTCGATGTAGTAATGCCCAAATTCAAAACCGGTTTCAAGGTCGTATTTTTTGAAAAGTGGCGTTATGTAAACAGCTCCCAGCGAAAAGGAATTCTTTGCTGTGTAATCATCGTCGATATTGTAAGGAGTAAACCGCACCAGGCTGTTCCACGCGAAAGGGGTAAGGGTAATGCCTACTTTACTCTTCTGAGCCGAGATAGTTGAACTTAAAAGGACAATAGCGATCAAAATCAAAGTTATTTTCCGCATAATGCATGTATTTAGTTTTTAATTTATTCTGTAATAAAAGAGACGTTTCAAATCCTGCCGTGTTGGCCAAATGAAAACCGATGGCCATTTCTTCGTAAAAATCTTTCAATACGGATTATCCGACAAAAGTAAAAACATTTTGTGGAAATTCGTAAATTGTATGGAATTGTTTATATTTGCAGAATACTTGTTTGTAAATTTTAACCAATTATACTTCATGTGGAAAGATTTTTTCTATTTTACACGGCGGCAACGTTATGGAATAATCATTTTTGCTGCTATTGTTTTGTTAGCTTTGCTTGTAAATTACCTGCTGCCGCTTTTATACCCGTCCGATGTCCCCGACGGAACCGGATATCTTGCCGAAGTAGCTTCGTTTAAAAAACAACTTCATACGGAAGATAGTGTTAAAAGTAAATTCAGAAAAACGCCTTTTCAATTTTATAACAGGGGTAATTATTCTTACTACAAGAATAATTTTGAGAGCTACGAAGTGCAAAAATACCATCTTTCGCCCTTCGATCCAAATACTACCGATTCGGCTGGCTTTGTCAAGCTTGGTTTAAAACCTTACATAGCATCGAATATCCTTAGGTACAGGAGCAAAAGCGGCAAATTCCGTTCAACTGCCGATTTTGCAAAGGTTTACGGAATTCAACCTGAGAAAATGAAGGAACTCGAACCGTATATCCGGATCGATGCTGCAAAGCTGGCTCATAACGATAGCCTTAGAAGACCATCGTTCAAAGCAGATAAACTGTCTGCAAATGAAGATGTTAAGGTGGAAATCAATTCGGCCGACACCGCCCTGCTGAGGCATGTAAAAGGAATTGGCAAGGTCTTTGCTAATCGAATCGTTGCTTACCGTAACAGCTGCGGCGGATATTTATCAGTCGATCAGTTGAAAGAAGTTTATGGCATGACGCAGGAGGATTTTGAACGAATTGCTCCGTTTTGTGTTGTAAATAAAGCACTGGTAAAAAAAATCAGGGTGAATACAGCATCTGTCGATTTGCTCAACCACCATCCATACATCAATTTTTATCAGGCTAAAGCTATCTACGAACTCCGTAGGAAAAAGGGAAAATTACAAAAAATAGAAGAACTAAGTTTTTTAAGCGAATTTACAAACAAGGACCTGGAAAAGATAGCTCCATATCTGAGTTTTGAATAAATTTTGTTTGCACATGACGATAATTACAGGAAAAATTGTTGATGTAGTGGGAAAAACCATTTACAAAGGTAAAGTTTACGTGAAGAATAACCGCATAGTGCGGATTGAACCCAGTGAAGATGTTGAAGATCAATTTATAGTTCCGGGTTTGGTAGATGCTCATATACACATTGAAAGTTCGATGATGGTACCTTCCGAGTTTGCAAGGTACAGCGTTACCAGAGGCACCGTAGCTTGTGTGTGCGACCCTCACGAAGTGGCCAATGTTTGTGGTGTGGAAGGGATTGATTATATGATTGAAAACGGGCGGAAATCGCCCATGAAGTTTTTCTTTGGAGCGCCATCCTGTGTTCCATCTACCCATTTCGAAACCTCGGGCGCGGTGTTGGATGCCGAAGCCGTGGAAAAACTTCTGCAACGGGAAGATATCCATTTCCTGGCTGAAATGATGAATTACCCCGGAGTGATAAAAAATAACAGGGATGTACATAAAAAATTGGTTGCGGCCCGAAATGAAGGGAAACCTGTTGATGGACACGCTCCAGGAATTGTTGGCAAGGATTTGGCCGCTTATGCCGCAGGTGGAATTACTACCGATCACGAATGCATGACCATCGCCGAAGCCGAAGCCAAAATGGCTTGCGGAATGAAAATCCAAATCAGGGAAGGAAGTGCTGCCAAAAATTTCGACGACCTGCTTCCCTTGCTGTCAAAGCATCCTGGGAAAATCATGTTTTGTTCCGATGATAAACATCCCGATGACCTGCTTACCAACGGCCATATTGACGACCTGGTAAGGCGTGCCCTGAAAAAAGGTTACGACCCGGTGGATGTCCTTTCGGTATGTTCATTAGTGCCGGTGATCCATTACGGTTTGCAGGTGGGCACACTTCAACCCGAAGATCATGCCGATTTTCTGATTGTTGACAACTTGGTGGATTTTAATGTGAAGGCAACCTATATCGATGGCGTAAAAGTGGCCGAAAATGGGATTCCACTTTTTCCAAGGCATCAACCCAAGCGACGGATCAATAATTTTAGTTGCCATAAAATAGAACCGGGCCAGATAAAAATTACACCTGATGGTGAGTTCTTGCGGGTGATTCATGTGGATGATGGGCAACTAACCACACAAACCGGATTTATACCCCCGAAAGTTGAAAGTGGAAATGTGGTTTCGGATGTGGAAAACGATGTTCTTAAAATGGTGGTTTACAACCGCTACAACAACTCTGAACCCGCTGTAGGCTTTATCAAAAATATAGGGCTGAAAAAAGGGGCTTTTGCTTCAACCGTTTCGCACGATAGTCATAATATCGTAGCGGTAGGTACTTCCGATCGGGAAATTGTATCGGCAATCAATCAGATTATCGATCATCAGGGGGGTATCCTGGCCTGCCACGATGGGGAAACGATGATGTTGCCACTACCGGTTGCCGGATTAATGTCTGACCTCGAAGGAGATGTCATTGCCCGTAAATACGAAGAAGTAGATAATTATGTGAAACAACTCGGAGCTACACTCAAAGCTCCTTTTATGACACTTGCGTTCATGTCACTGGTGGTAATACCCGAACTGAAATTAAGTGATAAAGGGCTGTTCGATGGAAAGGAATTTGACTTCACAAACCTTTGGTCGGAATACGAATAGGGCTTAATCAAAATTTATGACAAAAATCAGCTTTTTTATGAAATTATTTATCGCTTTGGAAAACTTGTTGCCAAGATGAAAAAAAAAGTTTATAAATAAAAAGATTTAAATTCAGGAACGTTATTTTTATTACTTTTGCATTTTAATTATTTATCGTTTCTGATACACTAAAAATGAATTTGATCGAGGAAATTCGTCGTCCGATAAAAGAAGAGATGCTGCTGTTCGAAAGGACTTTTGTTGAAACCCTGAAAACACAAAATCCTTTATTGAACGAAGTTCACAAATATTTGACACAACGCAATGGGAAACAATTGCGTCCAATGCTTGTGCTCCTGGCTGCAAAGCTTACTGCCGCAATTAATAAAGTAACCATTGATGCGGCTATTTCTCTCCAGCTTTTACACACTGCCAGCCTCATGCACGATGATGTGGTGGACGATACCCTCGAAAGGCGTGGCAAACCCTCGGTAAATGCCAAATGGAACAACAAAGTGGCCATTCTGGCCGGCGATTATATGCTCTCCAAATCGCTGCAATGTTCAACCCGTACGGGGCATATCGAAATTCTGGATGTGATAGCAAGCATTGGGATGGAACTCTCGGACGGAGAACTGATACAACTTGCCACCCGTCATCCGGTGGAGACTACCGAGGATGATTACCTGAATATCGTCAGGAAAAAAACCGCGTTTTTGTTCGCTGCCTGCGCGCAGGTGGGAAGCCTGTCGGTAAACGCCCCGGCTCAAACAACCGATTTACTTCGTAAATTTGGAGAAAACCTCGGTATCTGTTTCCAGATTAAAGATGATATTTTTGATTATTACGATGATATTGAGATTGGTAAACCTACCGGGAACGATATTCGGGACGGGAAGGTTACCCTGCCGCTGATTCACGCCCTCCGTTGTTGTGGCGTGGAAGAACGTAAATCCATTTCAGCGATAATTATAAATAAGGATTACAGCGATGAGAATATCCATCTTATCAATCGTTTCGCGCGTGCCCATGGTGGTGTTGAATATGCTATCGGGAGAATGAAAGAATTCCGTGATCAGGCCATTGGTTTGCTGTCAGGATTCCCCGATTCGGATGTTAAACACTCGTTGATGTTTTGCGCAGAGTTTGCTGCCGACAGGGATTTGTAATGTTGAAGCACCATGCCATGCTCCACCCCGGGGCGCTGGATTTAATGATCCTGCATCAACTGTATTTAACGAGATTGGATGTTTGATGTTTATTTCAGAAAAGATATACCAACGTTACCGAGTAAACCCTGTTTTTCGATGATTTGATATCTTCTGATGTATTGGAATTGGTCGTGTTTTTCAATCCCTGGCTCCAGTTCGTTCCCAACTGAATTTTATTAAGAACTTCCAGGCCGACACCCAGGTTGTAGCCATAATCGGTGCGGCTATCAAAATCAGGATATTTAATTTTTTCGGTAACCTGGTTTGAATCGTCCACCTTTTTGCCGCTGAGCGTGTAGCCACCGTAAACGCCTGCCGAGGCATAAAACCCAATAAATCCGAGCGAGATATGGTAGCGAACATTGAACGGGATTTCCACATAATTTAGTTCCTTATATCCCTTTTTGATATTTTCGCCAACGCTGATTTCATCGCTGTAAGTAAATGAATTGCCTTTTTGGCTGAGCATCACTCCGGTTTCAAATCCGAATCCCATCACTTTGGGCATTTTTTGGTACACCAAACCTATCTGATAACCTGTCAGGTTTCTGCTCTGAAACGAATTGGCGATCGCCCCACTGTTGAACGATGTGATCTCATTAGCCATGTTTACTCCGGCTTTGATACCTATTTGGGCAGATGTGTACGCTATAAATGAGATGGATAGCAGAAAAGCCAACAAAAATTTACGATTCATGGAATAAAATAAATTTATCGGTACTGAAATATTAAAGAAGGAAAATAAGTTCAATATAAGAGCTAACAAACAATGATTTACGTAATAAAACGAAATTATCGACCGGTTATTACACTTCTAATTACCCGAGCTGTTTTTTATTTTTTCGATACTCTTTTACGTTCGTTTTCGTCCAGAAAAATTTTCCTCAGACGAATGCTTTTTGGGGTAACTTCAACGTACTCATCTTCTTTGATATATTCCAGCGCTTCTTCAAGGCTGAATACTACCGGTGGAATCAACCTCACTTTGTCATCGGAACCGGAAGCACGCATGTTGGTCAGTTTTTTCGATTTGGTTACGTTCACTACCATATCGCCTTCCTTGGCGTTTTCGCCTACCACCTGACCGGCATACACTTCTTCCTGCGGGAAGATGAAAAACCGTCCGCGATCCTGTAATTTGTCAATGGCATAAGCAAAAGCCGTGCCGCTTTCCATGGCAATGATAGACCCGTTGACCCGCTTTGCAATTTCACCTTTATAAGGTTGATATTCGAGAAAACGGTGCGACATGATAGCTTCTCCCGCCGATGCGGTCAATACATTATTCCTCAGGCCGATAATTCCCCGCGAAGGAATTTGAAATTCAAGTTGAACGCGGTCATTCATCATGTCCATGCTCAGCATCTCGCCTTTACGGGCGGCTACCATTTCAATAATTTTACCGGAACACTCTTCAGGTAAATTGATGGTCAATTGTTCAACCGGTTCGCAACGTTCACCATTGATCTCTTTAAAAATCACCTGTGGCTGGCCTACCTGAAGTTCGTAGCCTTCGCGCCGCATGGTTTCTATCAGCACCGACAAATGGAGAACCCCGCGCCCGTAAACGCTCCAAACATCCGATCCTTCTCTTTTTTCAACCCTCAGGGCAAGGTTTTTATCCAGCTCTTTAGTCAGCCTTTCGTGGATGTGGCGCGAAGTAACGAATTTTCCTTCTTTTCCGAAGAAAGGCGAATCGTTGATAGTGAACACCATACTCATGGTAGGTTCGTCAATGGCGATGGGCTCCAATGCTTCCGGGTTTTGGGCATCGGCCACCGTGTCGCCGATTTCAAATCCATCGATACCCACAAGGGCGCAGATATCGCCGGAACTCACCTCGGTGTTTCGTGTCCGTCCGAGTCCGGTAAATGTATGAAGTTCCTTGATGCGCGATTTGATAGCCGTACCATCCCGTTTCATAAGCGTTACGTCCATGCCCTCCCTGAAAGTGCCGCGGTGTACCCTGCCTACGGCGATACGACCCACGTACGAAGAGTAATCGAGCGAAGTGATGAGCATTTGGGGAGTTCCTTCGAGTACGACGGGAGCCGGAATGTATTTGATAATCGCATCCAGCAATGGTAAAATATTATCGTTCGGAGTTTTCCAGTCTTCTCCCATCCAATTTTGTTTGGCCGAACCGTAAACCGTATGGAAATTGAGTTGTTCCTCGGTGGCATCCAAATTATACATAAGGTCGAAAACCGCCTCGTGAACCTCGTCGGGGCGGCAGTTTGGCTTATCCACTTTGTTGATTACCACTATCGGAATCAGTCCCATTTGCAATGCTTTTTGCAATACAAAGCGGGTTTGCGGCATTGGTCCTTCAAAAGCATCCACCAGTAGCAGCACGCCATCCGCCATGTTGAGCACCCTTTCCACTTCGCCCCCGAAGTCGGCATGTCCCGGAGTGTCAATGATATTTATTTTGTACCCGTTGTAATCAATCGATACGTTTTTAGCTAAAATAGTGATACCTCTTTCGCGTTCGAGGTCGTTGTTGTCCATAATCAGTTCGCCCGTTTTTTCGTTGTCACGGAACAGGTGTCCGGCAAACAGCATTTTGTCCACCAATGTTGTTTTACCGTGATCGACGTGGGCGATAATAGCAATGTTTCTAATTTTCTGCATTTTACACAATCTTGAATTCAAAGTGCAAAGGTAATGAAAATAATTCAAACAGCATAAAACGCTTATATTCTTACAGCATAAAGTATCCGAATTAACATTATTGAACCGCGTTGTTCAGTACGTTGCGGGCTGATTTTAACCGGAATAAAATTTATTCGGATAGGCTTTCAGGTTCTTTTTTTCTATTCATTAACAATCGGAGAAAAGTTTTTTGCCGGATAATTCATTAACTTTGTATTCTTTGTCCGTCCGATATTTTCGATACAATGATGTTTCAGTTACCGGCAATCAAAGCCGGAACAAATTATAAATTTTATGAGAAGTTCCACAATATTATTCTTCGTTTTTATTTTTTCAGCGGTTTCTCTTTTTGCCGAAACGCCCGCGACTGATAAGGTGGTGTTGAAGTCGGGTACCGTGTATTACGGGCAGATTCTGGTGCAAAATGATGAAATCGTGTTGCTAAAGGCAAACGATGGGAAGCGTTTTCAGTTTCAGCGTTCCGATGTGAAAGAGGTAGCACTGAATGTGGCTCGTGTTGTCCCACTTAACGCCGATAGCGCCGAAACGGATGATGTAGGAAATATGTGCGGAGTGATTGAAGCCACCTCTTCGGTGGCTTATGCCGGAAATTACATTGATGCTTCTCCTGCCATTGGCGTTCATTTGTTGTTCGGCACCAAAATGGTGGACGATTTGCCTTATTTCGCGGGGATAGGAACCGGTGTTGAAATGATTTTTGCATCAGGCGTTACACAGGGTTTTATCCCATTGTTTGCCCGTTTCCAGAAGCGCTTCAACGAGCGTAACGTTTCGCCTTATGCCGGTGTGGATGCCGGTTATGCTTTCGCGATAGGCAACAACGACTGTAAGGGCGGTCCTATGGCCACAATTTCTGCCGGCATAGGTATTAAAGCTGGAAGTTCATCTCAGTTCCTGATTGGTGTTGATCTTGGTATCAGGGATATCAAGGGGAAACTGACTGAAGACAATTCTCATGGGAATTATATTTACGAGGGGCACACTTCGCTATTCATGGGAGGATTAAGAATAGCCCTGCAATTTTAAGTGGAACTAAAGCATTCGCTCCATTCGGGCAGCATCCAAGCGGAGAAGAATAAAAAGCATTACCGTAAAACCCCAAAGGGATGAACCTCCATAACTAAAGAAGGGTAAAGGTATGCCGATTACAGGCATGATGCCGAGCACCATGCCGATATTTATCATCAGGTGGAAAAACAATATTCCAGCCACACAGTAAGCATAAACCCTGTTGAATATTTCGCGCTGTCGCTCGGCAATGGTGAGTATGCGCATTAGCAGTCCCCAGTAAAGAAGCAATACGAGGGTGGAACCCCAAAAGCCATGTTCTTCTCCTACGGTGCAGAAAATAAAGTCGGTATCCTGTTCGGGCACGTACTTCAGTTTTGTTTGTGTGCCGTTCAGGAATCCTTTCCCAAGAAAACCGCCCGAACCGATGGCGATTTTCGACTGGTTGACGTTGTATCCCACCCCTTTAGGATCTTTTTCCATTCCCAAAACCACTTTGATACGGGTTTGTTGGTGGGGTTGCAGCACTTTATCGAAAAAGTAATCGGCTGAGAAACAAAAAATAATGGAACCAAATGATAAAAGAATAATGAACCAATATTTTTTATATCGGTTGAAAACTTCCTGAATCAGCCAGTATCCTGCCGCAAGAGCCACGGTTATATATGAAACGGTATCGTAACTTACCCAAAACCAAATATTCAGCAAATAAGTAATTCCTGCTATGATGGCAGCGCCTCCCAGCACGATAAGCGCTTCTTTGCGGTGGCGGGTAAACAGGAACGCGTACCCGACCTGCACCATCAACACGATACCCATGCTCATAATGATGCCCAGCGATCCCCTGTCGCCCTGCACGGGAACGACGCCGTAACGGATAACCAGGATGAACAACAGTACCGAAAAAGCCGTAAGCAACAGCACAATGCCGTTCATTCCCTCGCGATAAAGCATGAACATAAACGCTACAAATACCAGTGCCGATCCGGTCTCGTTTTGAAGTATTATCAGTATAAACGGAATGAAAATAAACAACACCAGAGGTATCAGGTCTTTCCAATTGCGTAGCTTATAATTGTATGAGCTCATAAACTTGGCTAATGCAAGCGAAGTGGCTACTTTGGCCAGCTCGGCAGGCTGGAAGCTTACGGGCCCGAGCACAATCCACGAGCGCGACCCTTTGATATCCGTAGCAATAAAAATGGTAAGGATAAGCAGGAGAATGGTGAATACGTAAATGAAATAAGCGAAAATACTGTACATTTTCGAATCGATAAGCAGCAGCATACCACCGATGCTAAAGGCCGTGAGTATCCATACAAACTGTTTCCCGGCGCGCTGATCCCAGTTGAATATTCCCGGCTGGTCAAAATCGTAGCTGGCTCCGTAAATGCTGATCCAGCCGATAAATACGAGCGCGATATAGATGAACACCGTGGTCCAGTCCAACGAATACCTTATGCTAACGTTCCTTGACATTTTTGTTTGTTACTGTATTGGTTACTCGATTTTCCATATCTGTTCTCGAAATTTTACCCTTCAGATATTGTTCCACCATCAAACTGAAAATCGGGGCTGCGTAGGTAGCGCCGAATCCAGCATTCTCTACCACAACCGCAATGGCAATTTTAGGATTGTTGCGGGGCGCGAAGCCAACAAAAAAAGCGTGATCCTTACCTCTATTTTGTACTGTGCCTGTTTTTCCGCACATGTCCAGGCCTTCAATTTTCGAGGCGCGTGCGGTTCCGCCTTCAAATACCCTTGACATCCCTTCGAACACTATGGGAAAGTATTTTTTATCCACTTTGGCATGGTGTATTTTGGTTTTTATCGTATCGCTCCTTACTAAATGCGGCGTTATGTAATAACCGGAATTGGCAATGGTTGCCATAGCGTTGGCAAGCTGTAGCGGAGTTACCAGTACTTCACCCTGACCGATGGAATTTGAACGGATGGTGATAGCTCTCCAGCCTTTTTCAGAACGATATACTTTATTGTAATATTTTTGTGTGGGGATGTATCCCCTGGATTGCATGTAAATGTCGCCATCCTTGAATTTTTCTCCCAATCCGAAACTTTTTATGCGGTCGGCCCATTCATCGTAATTTTTTCTGAATCGTTCGTTGTCGGGACCATATCCGTCTTTTTCAAGGGTACTGCGGAACGCGTTCCAAAAATATGGATTACAACTCTGTTCGATGGCATTCAGCAAGCTTACCGGTGAGCCATGATGGTGGGTACATTTTACAGGATAAGACGATGGCCCGTTGCATGAAAACATGGTGTGCGGATTGATTCCGCCCATTTCCTGACAAACAAGCGCCTGCAAAGGTTTGAACGACGACCCCGGAGAGTACATGGCCTGGGTGGCACGGTTGATAAGGGGTTTGGTAGGGTCGTGGAGCAAATCCAGATAATTTTTGGTTCGTTGGCGGCCAACCAACAACGATGGATTGAATGTTGGGTTAGTTACCATGGCCAATATCTCACCGGTCGAAGGTTCAATGGCCACGATGCTTCCTACTTTTCCGGTCATCAGTTTTTCGCCTAAAATTTGCAATGCCATATCAATGGTCAGGGTAAGGTTTTCGCCAGCCCTGGGAGATTCATCTTTTTTCCCGTTTTCGTATTTCCCTTTTATCCTGCCCCGGGCATCGCGCAGCAGGATTTCAACCCCTTTTTCACCCCTGAGGGTTTCTTCGTAAGTATATTCAACACCGTCCCTGCCGGCATAGTCGCCTTCTTTGTAATAATCGTCTTCGTCAATCCGTTTTTGAGACACCTCCCCGATATTACCAAGCACGTGCGCCGCATTCGGATAGGTATATTCGCGCAGCGTTCGGTTTTGCACGTAAAACCCGGGATATTTGTAAATCGATTGTTGGAAGTTGGCCACATCCTCAATGCTTAGCTGTGTGAGGAAAACCTGAGGCGTATATGCCGAGTAGCCCGGATTTTTGGAGCGATCGCGAATATCGGTAAAATGCTGGATCATGAATGGTTTCTCAATATTGAGCGCTTTGCAGAACGATGCCGTGTCGAGGTCGTGGATTTCGCGCGAAATAAACGCAACATCGTACGCCGGTTTGTTGTACACCAGCAAGCGGTGGTGGCGGTCGTATATGAGCCCACGGGGAGGAAAGAGTGTTTTTTTCAGAAAGGCGTTGCTCTCGGCTCCTTCCTTGTATTTTGAATCCAGAATCTGGATGGTAAAGAGCCGGAGGATGTAAATAACCACCACCACTGTGAAGATGATAGCGATAACTGACTTCCGGTTTTGTAGTTCATCGTTGATCATTTATCATGTTTTTTTTAACGATTGGATACCGAAAATAATAAACAGCGTGGTGGCCGAGCTAAGTATGATTTTGATGAAGGTAAGCCAAATGTTGACAAATGAAAAAGATTCGAGCAGAAACAATATCGTATGGTGGAATAAAACCAGTGTTACCACGTATTTGATATACGCGCTCACACCAAACGTGTGAAACGAAGGGGTAGGGTTGTTGCCTTCATCTATGGATGTAAAAATACGGATCACCGGATTACGTAAGAAAGCAATGAAAACAATGGAGGCCGTATGCATTCCCGGAGTGTTCGAAAACGCATCGATGATCAACCCGGTGGCAAAGGCCAGCAGAAGTTGGAACCATCGTGGCGTGCGGTAAGGCAACGAGAGTATGAACAAAACGTAAATATACGGGTTGATGAAGCCGATGAACTGAATATTGTTCAGCACCAGCACCTGAACCAGCACCAGCAGGATAAAGCGGAATATGTTCTGAAAAACTACAGGCATCGTATTGTTCGGTTATTGTTTTTGTTCTTCGGCCTCTTTTTCAAGTTGTTTTTGTTCTTCGAAATTTACAAAGTTGATCACTTTTACATACGAAAGTGTACGGAAGTTGACAGCCAGTTTTACTTTTATATTGAAATAAGCATCGCTCGGTTTAATATTGAAATCTTCGATGCGCCCTACCGGAATACCTTCGGGGAATGCGTTCGTAAATCCTGTGGTTACCAGCGAGTCGCCAAGGCTGAATTCCACATGGCGGGCTATATCGTTGAGGCCGGCATAGCGGTAATCGTAGTCATCGCTGTTCCACACCAGCGGACCGCTGTAATTTGATTTGGTAAATTTACAACTGATTTCGATTTTCGGGTTCAGTATAGGAATAATCACTGAATATTGGGGCGACACATTTTTTACAATTCCCACCACACCTTCTTCGCTCACCACGCCCATGTCGGGTTTGATGCCGGAGAGCGAACCTTTATCAATAGTGATATAATTGAGCTTTTTGTTGGTTGAGTTGTTGATCACTTTAGCCGATATGAACCTGTATTCCATCTCGGGAGGAATACGGAAGTGAACGGTATCTTTGATGTGAGGTTGAACCGAAGCCAGTTTACTTTCGAGAACGATGATCTTGTTCTTTAAAGCCGTATTTTCTTCCGAAAGGTTTTCGTTGGCTGCTTTAAGTTTGAAAAACTCAACAACGGTATTGCTCCATTGGTACATTTCGGCCACTACCGTATTTCCTGACGAAAGGATGATGCTTCCCTGATATTTGCGATCCTGCGCCATCAGGTAAATAGCGATGCCTTCCAGTAAAATAAACAGAAAGACAACGCTGTAACGTATCAGGAAGTTAATGAGGTTTCTCATTGTACGAAGTCCGTAAAATATCCCGCGGGATGTTCTTTTTTATTATGCATTAAAAGGGAGAGAACGGTCATCTCTCCCTTTTAGTTATATTACTTGTTGCTGGTTTATCGGATCAGGAACGAATATTTATCTACATTTTTCAGCGCGATACCTGTTCCGCGAGCCACAGCGTGCAGGGGGTCATCGGCAATGTGGAACTGAATGTTCAGTTTGTCGGTCAAACGTTTGTCCAAACCCCGGAGCAGGGCGCCACCTCCGGCCAGATAAATCCCTTTTTGCACAATATCGGCATAAAGTTCGGGCGGTGTTTGTTCAAGGGCGCTGAGTATGGCCGCCTCAATTTTTGAAATTGATTTTTCGAGGCAATGGGCTATTTCCTGATATGAGACAGGCACTTCCATTGGCAGTGCCGTCATTCGGTTCGGGCCACGGACAATGTAATCTTCAGGTGCATCTTCCAGGTCGGTGAGGGCGGCGCCCACGTTGATTTTGATCAGTTCGGCCGTGCGTTCTCCCACTTTGATGTTGTGCATGCGCCCCATGTATTCCACAATGTCTAACGTCAGGTCATCGCCGGCAATGCGTATGGATTTGTTCGAGACAATACCTCCGAGCGAGATGACCGCGATTTCGGTGGTTCCCCCGCCTATATCCACAATCATACATCCGGTGGGAGCTTCCACATCTATGCCTATGCCAATAGCGGCAGCCATGGGTTCATAAATCATGTACACATCGCGTCCCCCAGCGTGTTCCGAAGAGTCGCGTACCGCACGTATTTCTACTTCGGTGCTTCCCGAAGGGATACATACCACCATTTTGAGGGTGGGTGAGAAAAGGCGGTTTTTGGTAGGAATCATTTTGATCATGCCACGAATCATCAACTCGGCAGCGTAGAAATCGGCAATCACACCATCGCGAAGTGGTCTTACGGTTCGTATCCCTTCGTTTTCCTTTCCCTGCATCTGACGGGCTTTTTCGCCAATGGCCAGCAGTTTGTCGCTACGGCGGTCAAGTGCTACCACTGAAGGCTCGTCCACCACAATTTTATCGTTGTGTATGATAATGGTATTCGCAGTACCAAGGTCGATGGCTATTTCCTGCGTAAATGAAAAAAGTCCCATATCGTTTATTTATTTTTTGTATTATCAAAATGTGAGTTTTCCGTGTTGTTTTCCACGGGCAACAGTGCGTTACCCATGAAATTTAGTTCAAAGATAGACGAAAAAAAAGGATTTCCCAAAAATATATCATATTTCGAGTTCGGGGAGTTGGTTTTTTAAAAGAAATATTTAAAAATCAATAAATTTTAATGCTCCACGGGCATAATATACCTATTTCCGTCCTATTTTCCATCACGGATCAACTCTCTTCTTTTAGTGCTTAAAATGACGGAAACCCGTGGTAACCATTGATAAACCGGTGTTGTTGCACGATTCGATAGACAGCTTGTCGTTGATAGAACCACCAGGCTGAATTACAGCTGTTATTCCGGCTTCGGCCGCTATCTCCACACAATCGGGGAAAGGGAAGAAAGCATCGGAAGCCATCACGGCACCTTTAAGGTCGAACCCGAACGTAGCTGCTTTTTCAATGGCCTGTTTCAGCGCATCCACTCTCGATGTTTGACCCACGCCGCTGGCGTATAGCTGTTTGTCCTTTGCCAGTATGATGGCGTTGGATTTGGTGTGTTTTACCAGTTTGTTGGCAAAAAGCAAGTCTTCAATTTCGTTATCAGTCGGTTCCTTTTCGGTAACTGGTTTCAGTTCATTGGCGGTTTCCACATGGGTGTCCTTGTCCTGAACAAGTACGCCGTTCAGCAAAGAGCGGAATTGTTCGTCGCGTATCTTAGTTTCCTTCTGTATCAGAATAATACGGTTTTTCTTTTGGCTCAATACTTCGAGTGCATCCAAGTCATAATCGGGCGCGATAACCACCTCGAAAAATATTTTATGCATCTCTTCGGCGGTTTTTTTGTCGATAACGCTATTGGTAATGAGTATTCCACCAAAAGCCGAAACCGGATCGCCGGCCAATGCTGCTTTCCAGGCTTCGCATAGGTCGGGGCGCGAGGCTATGCCGCAGGCGTTGTTGTGTTTCAGTATGGCAAAGGTGGTTTCGTCGAAATCGTTGATAAGGCTTACGGCCGCATCAATATCAAGCAAGTTGTTGTACGAAATTTCTTTTCCCTGAAGTTGTTCGAATATTTCATCGAAATTGCCAAAGAAAAAGCCTTTTTGATGAGGGTTTTCGCCGTAACGAAGTATTTTCGACCCGTTTTCGGCAAACCTGAACGCGCTTTTTTCATCCCTGTCGAAGTAGTTGAAAATGGCTGAATCGTATTGCGAAGATACCCCGAAAGCTTCACGGGCAAACCATTTTCGCTCATCGATGGTAGAGGTGGCTCCGTAATCGGAAAGGAGGTCGAGCAGGGGCTCGTATTGGGCCTGTGATGCAACAATCAGCACATCTTTAAAGTTTTTGGCCGCCGCGCGTATCAGCGAAATGCCTCCAATGTCGATTTTTTCAATGGTAGTGGGTTCATCGGCGCCGGCAGCTACTGTGGCTTCAAACGGATACAAATCTACAATAACCAGGTCAATTTCGGGAATTTCGTATTCGGCAAGTTGTTGGTTGTCTTCTTCTACATCACGGCGGGCAAGGATGCCGCCGAAAACTTTCGGGTGAAGTGTTTTTACTCTTCCACCTAAAATGGATGGATATCCGGTGAGAGACTCTACCGCCTTGCACGGAATGCCGAGCGATTCGATAAATGACTGGGTGCCTCCGGTAGAGAGAAATTCCACCCCTTCGGCGTGCAGTTTTTTGACGATAACATCCAGCTTATCTTTATGATAAACAGATACTAATGCTTGTTTGATTTTTTTTCTTTCCATTTTACCACATTCGTTGTATTATGGGTTGCAAAAGTACAAAAAAACATTGGATGAATCAATCGGAAAACGAAGCATTTTGAGCGATATTTCAAAGGGAACAGCCGTGAACTCTGTTTGCACGCAAGTCATCTCTCTGGATTTGTGTTTTAAATCCTTGTAAACGATGCGGATGGAATAGATCAAAAAGGTTATATGGTGAGTTCTCCTTTTTCAAATTTTTCGATCATTTCGCCCGCAATGCTTACCGCCGATGGATGTGCGGGCAGATTCCCCCGGACGAACCATTGCGCTAATGTTATTTCTTTATTGTCGATAGTTATTGGATGATTATCATTGGCTTCGGCCACAAAACCAATCATCATGGATCCCGATAGCGGCCAGGGCTGGCTTTTGTAATAACGTATATTCTTCACCTCAATCCCTACCTCTTCTTCCACTTCGCGAACAACCGTTTCTTCGAGCGTTTCGCCTACATCGGCATATCCGGCAATCAGCGAAAACCAACCGCCGGTAAAATTAGCATTACGGGCAAGTAGTATTTTATCGTTGCTGATAATGGCCACAATGATGGCCGGAGATATTTTTGGAAAAAAATGGGTGTTGCAGGCCGGGCAAACTAAAGCCCGCTCATCGGCTTTGTGGTAGGTTTTTGTACCGCATTTGCCACAAAACCGGTGCTCGGCATACCACGTTTGCAAATGGTAGCCTACTACGCTGATAAAGCCTATTTCTCGCTGAGGAATCGTTCTGAAAAAGCTGATTTCCTTATATCCGAATGAGGATTCGTCAACATTGGGTTCATCCCAAAGGATAAAGCACGAAACATCATCGATCGTAAAAAGGAACGTTACTCCCGACCATTCTGCTGTTTTGGGAAAATCGAGTTTTCGGGGCAGTTCAAACTCTTCGCCGCAAAGCTTCATCAATAGAGTATTCTTTTCGAAATGAAGAACATAATCAGTTTCTTCGATAGTTTTTCCGGCAAGATAATGATTGTCGAAACGGTGAGGGAAAATATCCTGAATCATGAGAATTGAAAAAATGAGTCCGGTAATAATTAAGAACGCAAAGTTAGCACTTTTCAACCGTTTTTCGATAGCGATTCACCATCATTTGTCCTAATTATTAGAGTATCCGTGTCCGAAAAAATCATCGTTAATGGGTATCGATAACGGCGAACGTTACCTTTGCTGAAATTTTATGCACATTATTGATAAATCGTCCAACGGACAACTTACTATACTGCAAAAAGTGTGGATTGTTCTATTTGGAGTTTGGAAATCTGAATTTTGATTTTTCAACCAAAGAGTTGGATGAATTCAGAAGTTATATTTATTCCATTGAGGGGGAATTCTTAGTTATACCTTGTTTTTTAAAATAGATTTTTTCTGACAAATTTTGTAAAAAATCCCGTTCGTAAAAGAAAAAGTAAGTAAAAACGAGTAAAATCAATCGTTTTATCTTCAGTTAACAAAGAATTCTTTCAAAAGTTTAATGTACTGGGTTCAGTAGCGCCGGATTACCTTCGAACCCAGCAATGGCATTTCTCCATTTGTCGGATATTGTGCAGGTACTTTTGGTTTTGGCATCGAAACAAACCATTACTGTTCGGGCAATGCATTTTACTTCGCGGGTATCGGTATCGATAAGTTGTTGCGAGAGCTTAAAACTTTTGTTCCCGATTTCGGTTACGGCCGTTTCTACCGCCACATTTTCGCCGGGATATACCGGTAAGAGGAAAGTTACATGGATATCGGCTATCACCACGCCAATTTCCCTGCTGATGCTCACTTCGGGAAGTACGCTGGCAAAATAAGTGGTTTTTCCCAAATCGTAAAACGAAAGGTATATCGAGTTGTTGACATGTCCCAACGCGTCAAAATCGTTGAAACGTAACTGTATAGGGGTAACGTGATTGAATTTTATTTCGTCCATAAACTTGTGGTTCTTGTTTTGAATTTTGAAACACCAAACTTACTACAATTTGGCGGTTTTAGCAAAAAACGATGGCTAAAAGAGCTTAATGTATTGATTGTAAGCCGATAATTTATGTTTTGTTTGTTAAATCAGATCGTTAAAAGACTTTCATAAAAAGGAGGATAACACAAAAGAGGAGGATACGTTATTATCCTCCGGTACATTTGTTTGCGTTAATTATTTTATGCGCGACTTACTTTTCCGTTTTTATACTCGAAATAAAGCGGGAAACCGGTCGGTATTTCCAGCTTGAGCACTTCTTCTTCGGTAAGGCCATCGATGTGCATTACGATAGAGCGGAGGCTGTTGCCATGTGCCGATACCAAAACATTTTTGCCGGCTTCGAGGTGCGGCAGTATTTGTTCGGTAAAAAACGGTATGGTGCGTTCGGCCGTATCTTTCAGGCATTCGCCGGCAGGTGGAGCTATATCGTAGCTCCGGCGCCAGATATGCACCTGTTCATCGCCATAAACAGCGGCTGTTTCGGCTTTGTTTTTTCCTTGAAGTTCACCATAATAGCGTTCGTTGAGGTGCCAGTCGCGGTACACCGGAATAACATCCTGGCTCATCGCATCATTATAAATGGTTGTCCACTCGGCCATTTTGCCCTCGGTGTGAATAACAACAGGTGTTTTAGCACTTTTATTGGCAGCTATGGCGATCATGGCTGTTTCGATAGCACGAATCTGCACGGAGGTAAATATAACATCAAATTCTATGTCAGCGATTTGCTCGCCGGCTTTGAGTGCTTCATCCACCCCCTCGCGCGAAAGAGGCACATCAACCCAACCGGTAAATACATTCTTCTTATTCCAAACCGATTGTCCGTGACGTATTAAAATTAGTTTTGCCATGTTGTGTTTTTTTAAATTATTCTGATATTTAAAACAACCGAAAAGCGAAAGAGTTTTTGAAAAAAATCAATCTCCATATAGTTTTTCCAATAATGAATTATCAGTAAGCGGTATAAATAAATATCAGGCTGATGGCGGCAATGAAAAACCATAGGAGCACTCCGAGAATGAGAGGACGCGCCCCCACTGTTTTCAGCGTATTGCGGGTAAGCGAAGCTCCGATAAAGAAAAGAGTAAGCGTAAGGCTGCGGCGGGCAATAAGGGTGATTCCATGCGTCAAAACGGTAGGTACCGGCAAGTAAGTGTTGATGATCATGGCCACAACAAAGAGAAAGATAAACCAGGGAACTTTTATTTTTTCGCCTTTCGATTTGAAATAAAACGCGGAAAAAACGGACAGTGGAATGATCCAAAGCGCACGGGTAAGTTTTACGGTAGTAGCTACTTTCAGCGCTTCTTCGCCATAGGTGGCTCCGGCTCCCACCACGGAGCTGGTGTCGTGTATGGCAATGGCGGCCCACAAGCCAAATTGATGCTGGGAAAGTTGCAGCCAATGACCCATTAACGGAAACAGGAAAAGAGCGATGGCGTTGAGTACAAATATGGTAGCCAGCGATACCGACATTTCACTTTCGTTGGCTTTGGCTATCGGGCCTACGGCCGCAATGGCGCTTCCTCCACAAATGGCGGTACCCGATCCGATCAGGTAAGCCGGAATTTTTCCTACTTTCAGCCATTTACCCAGTAAGATGCCGAAAAACAATACTGTACCTACCGAAACAAGAGTAAACATCATCCCGTCCGAACCGGCTTTGAGCGATTCGTTCAGGTTCATGCCGAAGCCAAGCCCTACTACCGATGCCTGTAACAGATATTTGGATACTTTTTTGCTGAATTTCATAAACGGAGATCCGATAGTCAGAGCCATGGCCAACCCGGCAAATAGAGCCATCGGAGCGGTAACAAATGGAAACAGACAAACAATACAAAGTACAATGTAGAGCATTTTTTTAAAGGAATCGGGAGCTAATTTTAATTTATCCATAACAAAATTTTATAATATAAACTTTTTGAATTGCAAAATTAGACCGTTTTTGTGGCTTTTGGAAATAGAATATTATTATAAACAATTACCTGAAGTTATAATTGTCGGCAAATTGTATGAAAAGTTCCGGTAAACCTTCGGTTTCGCCGTGCAGGCGGATAAAGTGAAAAGTTCGTTCGATGTTGAGTTTCTCGACATCGATAATGGAAAGTTCGTTGTTTTTAAGTTCCTTGAGGATGGAATGGATAGAAAGAAAGGCTGCACAGTGCGAATGGGTAAGGTACGATTTAATGCTCTCGGTGCTACCCAATTGCATTTCGCAGCGTAGGTCCGATAGTTTGATGCCGTGTGGTTTTAGGGCGTGCCCTATCACTTCAAGCGTACCGGAGCCAGGTTCGCGTAGTAAAAGGGGAATATTGGTAAGTTCTTTGGTGGTGATTTCCTGCTTTTTTACTAACGGATGATGAATGCCCGCTGTAAGGACAATCTCGTCGTTGATGAAATCGCTGTAGCGGAAAAGCGGATTTTTCGATTGCCCTTCCACAATGCCGAAATCAATCTCACCGGCAACCAGTGCCCGTTCGATATCTTCGGTATTGCCAATGGTCAGCGTAATCCGGATATTGTCCGACTTGGCATGGAAATCGGCAAGAAGCTGCGGAAGCACATATTGCGCGATGGTGGTGCTGGCGCCGATGCGGAGCAGACCCGAAAAATGGCTGTTCAGGGTGTTGAGGTCGAACTCAAGCTGGCTGTAAATATCGAAGAGCCGCGTGGTATATCCGAACAATATCTCCCCGGCTTTGGTCAGTTGTGTTTTGGTACCGTTGCGCTCGAAGAGCCTCACTTTGTAATGGTTTTCCATTTCGCGGATATGTTTCGAAACGGCCGGTTGAGTGATGTAAAGTTCTTCGGCGGCTTTGGTAAAATTGAGCCGCTTCGCCACCGTGTGGAAAACCTTTAGCCGAAAGTCGAACATAATCGTTTTACGTTTTAAATGGATGTACAAAGATAGAAATTTAATATTGTAAAATGCAAAAACGGACTGCGGATCAAAGTCCGGCAGTCCGTTTTTGGTATTTTTTATAAAGATTTCTTTTCAGAATTTTAAAACGAGTAATCCACCCCGATACCGAATACTTTATTAGTACGGTCGTACACATCCGTTCCTGCTGCACCGGTTCCGTAATAATTTTCATTAGCGCTCACTTCTTTTGTCCATTTGGAATAGTTGGTGAAAAAATAGGCGATGTTTACGCGGAGTTTTTTGGTTACGTTCATGGCTCCACCAAAACCAATGGAATAAGAATTCAGGCTGAAACTCATGTCCTTTTGGTAATCGTCGGTAACTCCTGTGCGGGTAATTTGTCCTCCGGCGCTCACAAGGAATTTTTCGTTGATTTTGTACTCGGCGCCCAACAGGTATTCGTTGATACCGCCATTGATATATTTCTGTTTGCCTTCCGACATTTTAGCCTCCGAATCGAAAAAGTGGTGGTATCCGGCCGAAACTTTCAACGCTTTGAAAATTTTGTATTCGGCGCCTATGGCCAGGTAAGCCGGAATATCGTTCGGAGTATTTACACCATCGTCATAGAGCGGATTTCCTGTTGAGTTCACTTTGGTGTCGTTCTCCACGTTGAGCGAAGTTTTGAATTCGTATTTCACACCGATATTCAGGTTGTTGTAGTGATAATTCACCCCAATGATAGGGGTAACGCCCCAACCGGTTTGCGTGCAGTCAAGTTCTTTGTCGGCTGTAGCATTGGCTGTTGCGGTGTTTTTTGCTGCGGAAGTGTTATAAGCAGTTTGTACTTGCGAAGCTTGCATGGTGCTCACGTCTTTTCCAAGTCCTTGTCCTAACTGAGCAACCTGAGCAGATGTCAGGACTCCAGCGCTAACAAGCTGAGCCATTGTGTACGATCCGTATCCTCCATTAACAATAGGTTGTAGTGAATTGGCAGCACCTTGAGCTGCAGCTGCTGCGTTGGAGAAGAAAGTGTTGGCCGACATCATGGCTCCTGTGGGGTTAAGCGCAGGATGTACAGGATTAATCTGTATGTTCCTCAAATATCCTTCGTACGAGCTGCTTACAATGTTCAGGCGTAATCCCAGCGCTCCCGAGAAATTGTCGGTAAATTTGTAAGTCCCGTTCATTTGGATACCGTAAATGAACTGTTTCCCTTCCATGTAACTTTCCAGCGAGTATTGCGTGGTTGGAACGCCCATGGCCGTCAGGCCTGCAGGAATCATCGAAACGGGGGCTTCGAACGATGGTAATCCTTTGTTGAAGGTAGCTTTACCACCGCCACCCGATACGGCAAACCCGAGCGAGTAGGTGAAGCGGTCTTTTTTATAGGCCATTTCCAGGCTTGGAATGAGCGGAGCCGATGCTTCGCCTTTGAATGTTTTGGTAGCGCTGCCATTGTTTCCTTCGTTATAAGCGAAGCCGGCAAACGTAGAGGTGATGGTACGGGTTTGAAATGCGCTTTGGTTGTTGAGCGTGATGTGGAATCCATCCGGAAGCCATGAGAGCCCTGCCGGGTTGGTGTAAACGGCATCAATCTCGGTAGAAGCATCGCGGGCCGGGTTGCGTAAAAAATGTACACTCTGGTTCGTGTTGGTAAGCAATCCTCCTGCCTGAACCGATACTATGGCTGTGAATAGGGTAGCCATCAATAATAATTTTCTCATGTGAATGATCTTTTTAAATGAAAATTTTAAATTATTTTACATTACATGCTTGAAAAAGCGCGACAAAATTACACATTAATACCAAATGTGTGCATGTTTTTAGCCGAAACTAAATAAATATTTTATCAGAACATAAAATTTATTTATTTAATATATTGATTAATAATGTATTATTGATTTTTATATTGTATAAATAATATTGTTAATTATATTTAAAACAACGGATGTAAAATGGTTTTGAACAAAATCCGTATCAGAATCATTACTTTTGCAGTTGGAAAAAATAAAGAAACAATACTGAAAAATGATAGATTACAACCAAATACCATCTCCCTGTTTTGTAATAGATGAATCGCGGCTGCGCCGGAACCTTTCGCTTATACGTTCGGTAAAGGAACGGGCGGGTGTCGAAATCATTATGGCTTTCAAGGCTTTTGCAGGGTGGGGCGCATTCCCTATTATCCGCGAATACATTGGTTACACCACCGCCAGTTCGCTGGCCGAAGCCCAACTGGCATACGAGGAGATGGGCACACGGGCGCATACTTATTCGCCGGCATATACCGAAAAGGAGTTTGCCCGTATAATGGATTACAGCAGCCACATTACCTTTAATTCCATTGCTCAGTTCCGGAAATTTTATCCCGAAACGGTTGGTAAAAATATCTCGTGCGGGTTGCGTATCAATCCTGAATATTCCGATGTGGAAACCGATCTTTACAATCCTTGTGCCCCGGGTTCAAGGCTGGGCGTGGTGGCGTCCCAGTTGGGCGAAACGCTACCCGATGGTGTGGAAGGGCTTCATTTTCACACGTTGTGCGAGTCGCGTTCCACCGATTTGGAGAATACACTCGGCGCCGTGGAAGAAAAATTCGGTAGGTTTTTTCCTCAGATGAAATGGATCAATATGGGTGGCGGGCATTTGATGACACATAAGGATTACGATGTGGAACATTTGATTGGCTTGTTGCTCAAATTCAGGGCGAAATACCCGCATCTTCAGGTGATTCTCGAACCCGGAGCAGCCTTTGTGTGGCAAACGGGCGAACTGGTTTCTACTGTGCAGGATGTGGTGGAAAATCATGGTGTTAAAACGGCCATGCTCGATGTTTCGTTTGCCTGCCACATGCCCGATTGTCTTGAAATGCCCTATAAACCTGTTATTCTTGGTGCTACCGATCCGGTCGATGGTAAACCGGCTTACCGCATGGGCGGGAATAGTTGTTTGGCAGGCGATTTTTATGGCGACTGGTCGTTCGATGAGCCATTGCGGCTTGGCGACCGTGTTGTGTTTATGGATATGATTCACTACACCATGGTAAAAACCACGATGTTCAATGGTGTGTCGCACCCTTCTATCGGCATCTGGACGCTCAATGATCAATTCCGCTTGGTGCGTGAATTTGGCTACGAGGATTATAAAAACAGAATGTCGTAACGTTGTTTTTTTCGAACTGCTTTTTTGTAACGAAAAAGAAAATTGGAATAAACATTAACCATTGAGGATTGTTTTACTTCTTAAAAAACAACTCAACAAATGGAAGCGTTATTCGAAGGGGTAAAGGAATTCAATGCGGGTGATTTTCACCAATACGAAGAGCTTTACCGCCAACTGAGCAAGAAGCAAAACCCACATACACTTTTTATCGGGTGTTCCGATTCGCGGGTGGTTCCCAACCTGATAACCAAGACCATGCCCGGCGAATTGTTTGTCATTCGCAATATTGCCAATTTGGTGCCGCCTTTCCGTGCTTCGACCGATTATTTGGCTACCACTTCGGCCATAGAATATGCATTGAAAATTCTTCAGGTAAAAAATATTGTGATTTGCGGCCATTCCAACTGTGGCGGTTGCAATGCCCTTTATTCCGACGAGGAAAACCTCAAGTACATTCCCTATACCCGCAAGTGGCTCGAACTGGCCATGCCGGTGGTGCCGCTGGTGAAAATCATCATGGGTTCCGATATGGATACAGCGAAACGTGAATGGATGACCGAGCAACTGAACATTGTGGAGCAAATGAACCATTTGCTTTCATACCCATATATCGAGGAGATGTACAAAAGCGGCGACCTGAAAATTTATGGTTGGTATTACATGATCGAAACAGGTGAAATTTTTAATTACGACGCCACGCTGAGAAGATTTGTGAAAATTGAGTAATTAATTTTTTTTATCAATAAATTATATATATATTTGTAACCATTGTATAATGTTATATAATTTGGTTATGGATAGGTATTTGACATTGTCAGAAGCCGCTGAATTGCTTGGAAAAAACAAAGAAACTCTCAGAAGATGGGATAGAGAGGGCAAACTTACAGCGGTTCGAGAGCCAATGAGTAATTATCGGCTTTACAAAGAGTCGGATGTTCAAACATTGTTTGCCGATTTTTTGAAGACGGATGTTTGTGAATCTGTTTCGAACTTTGTTATTCCTGAAAACGATTATCATGTTTTAGAATTGTTTGCCGGAGCTGGAGGTTTGGCTTTAGGTATGGAGCTTGCCGGGATAAAATGTTCAGCATTGAATGAAATAGATAAATTTGCTTGTAAAACACTAAGAAAAAACCGACCAAACTGGAATGTTCTCGAAGGAGATATAAAGGATTATGATTTTTCGGCATTTAAAAATAAAATTGATATTGTAACCGGAGGATTTCCATGCCAGGCTTTCAGTTATGCCGGGAAAAAATTAGGTTTGTCAGATGCAAGAGGAACTCTGTTTTATGAATTTGCCAGAGTCGTAAAAGAAGTAAACCCGTACATTTGTGTCGGTGAAAACGTCCGTGGATTGTTGAGTCATGATGGAGGAAAAACATTGAAAGGGATGATTTCGATTTTAGATGAGATAGGCTACCGCGTTATTCCGGTAAAAGTTTTGAAAGCCATATATTATAAAGTACCACAAAAAAGAGAAAGATTGATTTTAGTTGGTATAAGGAAAGATATTGATGTCCAGTATGAGTACCCTGATCCATATAGTAGAATTTATAACCTTGAAGATGCCTTGAAAAAAGGCGATTTGTTTGACTCCAATGTACCTCAATCAGAAGGTGCAAAATATCCAAAAACAAAAAAGGAAGTTCTGGATTTAGTTCCCCAAAAAGGATATTGGCGTGATCTGCCTTTAGATATTCAAAAAAAATTTATGGCTGGAAGCTTTCATCTTGGAGGAGGAAAAACAGGCATTGCGCGTAGAATTGGGTGGGATGAACCCTGCCTTACATTAACTTGTAGTCCAGCTCAAAAACAAACAGAGCGTTGTCATCCTGATGAAACCCGTCCTTTTACGGTTCGAGAGTACGCGAGAATACAGACATTTCCTGATGATTGGATCTTTGAAGGATCTTTAGCTCAGCAGTATAAGCAAATTGGTAATGCGGTTCCCGTTAATTTGGGAAGAGAAGTGGGTTATTCTTTAGTGAAATTTTTAAACAAAGTTTATAACTTATCAAACCCCAGGTAATAGCCGTAGTTTTCAAAAGCTATCTGATCTAAAATTGAACGTTTTGTCCTATCAATATCTGTTTCGATTTCTTTTAAAACCGAGTTTTCATATGTATGTTCGTCTTTATCAATTGAGGCAAGAAAATCCTTGATAGCTAAAGGTAAAATTTTGTACAATTGAAAGAGTGCATCATCTTGACCCGAAAGAAGAGCGTAAAACCGATCGCCTGAAATTTTAAAAACACGGCTATGGCTATATTCCTTTCCGTTAATTTCACCTTTCCAGTGTTCGTTGAAACTTCCTTTTGCCAATATTTGCACCCAATAACACTTTGCTTTTTTATAATCATCTGCATATCGGGATAATTTTTGAAATAACGCTTCAGCGGAACTGCTATTCATGGTGTTGTGTTTGTTTTTTATATCCGCAAAAAGTGTGTTGTCTTTTGCTTTAATGTCAAATCCACTTAGATTTCCCATCTCATATCCATTTATTCCTCCGAGAATTTGTTCGTGGAAAGTGCCAATTGAGTTGTTTATGGATTTGTCTATTTGACGCAATATCTCAACCTGAATTAACTTGTCTTCTTTAAGGCTATTAAATTCGGCATCAAAAGTCAACTTAATTGTATCTACTTTGTTGGAGTAAAACGTCTTTTTTGTTACATCATTTTTTGCTTTTAAATATGATTTATGGAGGTTCTTGATACAATTAAATAAATGTTCATCAGAAATAAAATTAACATACTTGTTTGCCATAAACGACTTTGAATTAAATTAAAGTGTAAAAATACGGATTTTATGTTAAAAGCCTTAATAGTATTTGTTTTTTTTGCAAAACAAAATTGACTAATCAACAAAGATACAGTATTTTTTGTTTATTTTCGCCTACAACGTTGTTATCCATCAGAAACCGAAGTACATGCAGGGTTTTCTTTTCTTTGAAAGGAATCGCCTTTACTAAACCTATCAGCGAAAGTTGCTCTTTTTCGAGATGGGCGATGATTTCGTCCTTTATTTTCCGGAACTCTTCATTGTCCACCGAGTTTTCCTTGTTTTTCAGGCAAACATCACATTTGCCACAGGGTTCTGTGTTTCTTTCGCCAAAGTAAGCCAGCAACAGCCGGCTACGGCATACGTTTTCTTCCTGTGCATAATGAAGTATAGCCCCCGCCCGTTTTTCGTAACGTTCTTTCCGGTCATCGTAAGCTTTCTTGTCAATTTTCAACCTTTCGGTTTCTTCCCTACCAGCTGTGAATGTGAGGAATGGCGTTTTTGTCCTTGGAATATAGCGGATAATACCGGCTTTCGAAAGGCCAATCAATTCCTGGCAAACCTCATCGCGTGTTATGCCGAGTCGTCGGGCCATTGTATCTTCGCTGATGTAAGCCGGATCGGTAAACAGGCCGGTGTACGACCGGAGCAGGATATGGATAAGCCGTTCCTGCTGTGGAGTGTGTTCAAAGTTGTATAAATCTTCTTTGCCTACTGTAAAAAGCACCCGCGAAGAACTATCCTGTTCATCGGTCAGTTCAACGTATCCGGCTTGCTGAAGTATTTTCAGCGCGTTATAAGTAATCAACAGCGGAAGTCCGAATTTTCCACAAAAATCGGCCAGGTCGAAAGTGAACGTAATGTCAGGCCCCGATCCCAAGCCAAACTGGTAATAGTTACACAACGCTTCGTAAGTTTTCTTTACTTTTTCTTTTTCGGGAAAAGTGTCGGAAATCCTTTTCTTCATTTTAGTGGCATCGCTGTTGTTGTAAAGCAACACAGCGTAAGCTTTTTCCTCATCACGACCGGCACGACCGGCCTCCTGAAAGTAAGCTTCCGGCGAATCGGGCAGGTCGATGTGGATAACCGTACGGACATCGGCCTTGTCAATCCCCATCCCGAAGGCGTTGGTAGAGACGATTACCCGTGTTTCGCCCGATTTCCAGCGCTTCTGGCGTTCGTCTTTTGTTTCGTTTTTCAGTCCGGCATGGAAATGCTCGGCCGAAATGCCGTGCTGCTGAAGAATCTCGGCAATTTCTTTCGTTTTTTTCCGGTTGCGAACATACACCACCGATGTTCCCGGAACGTTTTTCAGTATTTTCAACAAATGTTCTTCCTTGTTTTCGGTTGTCCTCACTACATAAATCAGGTTGGGACGGTAGAAACTTTTTTGAAAAATATTTTTCGATTTGAAACGGAGTTTTTCCTGAATATCGTCCACCACCTCGGGTGTAGCCGTGGCGGTGAGGGCAAGAACCGGTACATCCGGGAAATGTTCCCGTACTTCGGCTATGCGCAGGTACGAAGGGCGGAAATCGTAACCCCATTGCGAGATGCAATGCGATTCGTCCACAGCTATGAGGCATACCTTTGCCTGCGATATTTTTTCGATAAAAAGCGGCGTTCCCAAGCGTTCGGGCGAAACGTACAGAAACTTGTAGGCTTCATGAACGGTATTTTCGAGAGTAAGCATGATTTCGTCGTACGACATGCCCGAATATACCGAAGCTGCCATGATGCCCCGTTTTTTGAGGTTTTCCACCTGGTCCTTCATCAGGGCTATAAGCGGAGTAACAACAATGCATACACCTTCCATGGCCATAGCCGGTACCTGAAAGGTTAGCGATTTTCCCCCGCCGGTGGGCATTAACCCCAGGGTGTCTTTTCCTTCCAGAATGCTGTTGATGATATCTTCCTGCAACGGACGGAAGTTATCGTATCCCCAGTATTCTTTTAAAATATCGTGTATCCGCATAGGTTTTTGTTGAAATCAGGGAGCTAAAGGCATGAAAAGGAGATTGCATTCTCTTTTCGGATCTTCCTTAACATTAAATTCCAAAATTACGGCAATATTATAAGTCATCCAACAGAAACGGCTAAATTTTAAGAATTTCTGACTACTTTTGCAAGTCAAAAAAAAGAGAATTGAATGTTGAAAATAATTATAGATGATTATATTCCTTACATAAAAGGAGCTTTGGATGGAGTTGCCGAAGTACGTTACCTTCCGCACAAAGAAATTACGCCCGAAACGGTGAAGGATGCTGATGCGCTGATAGTGCGTACCCGCACCCGTTGCGACGAAGCTTTGCTTTCCGGTTCAAAAGTGAGGTTTATCGCCTCGGCCACTATCGGTTACGACCATATCGATGCTGGGTATTGCCTTGCAAATGGTATTGAATGGACCAACGCTCCGGGCTGTAACGCCCTGTCGGTGGCTCAATACGTTGCTTCGGCGCTTAGCTTCTGGAGCAACAGGCGTGATAAAAAACTAAGCGACCTGACCATTGGGATTGTGGGAGTTGGCGCCGTAGGCAGTAAAATAGCATCTGTATCTGAAGGTTTTGGGATGAAGGTGATCCAGAACGACCCGCCGCGGGCGGAAAAGGAAGGCGGGGATGGTTTTGTTTCGCTGGATGATGTGTGTGAACAAGCCGATGTCATCACGTTTCATACACTGCTGGATGTAGCTGGAAAATACAAAACTTTTCACATGGCAGATGCCTCTTTTTTTGAAAAATTAAAAAGGAAACCGTTGATCATCAATGCAGCACGTGGCGAAGTGATTGAAACATCCGCCTTGCTCGAAGCCATTCGGAATGGGAAAGTTTCGGATGTAGTACTCGATTGTTGGGAAAATGAACCGGATATTGATGAGGAATTGCTAATGAATGCACTGGTGGCAACACCTCATATTGCGGGTTATTCGGCGGATGGAAAAGCTAATGCAGCTACACAAAGCGTGAGGGCGATCAGCCGTTTTTTCGGCTTACCTTTTAATGACTGGCAGGTGGATTCCATTCCGGATCCTTATTCCATTCACCTTGGAGAGGAGATGGATTTCCTGTCGTTTTTTACCAGAACTTACGATATTGCTCACGATAGCGATATGCTGAAGAATATTCCCGGGAATTTCGAAAATTACCGCTCTCATTATCCCTTCCGGCGCGAACCGAAAGCTTATTTCGATCAAATGGGTGAGGCTTTCAGGAATAAATTTTCTCATCGGTTTCCTGTTTTTTCCATCTAAACGTTTAAAACTTTAAAATAGATTTTCTATATTCCCATATGATTTCCATTCCCATTGAAAGTGTTCATTATGTAACAATTTCTTTAAAAATAAACTGTTAAGATGAACGGAGAAACTCATTCTTTTGTCCGTTTTAGCAAAAATAAGATCTGCTGTTGTGAAAATAATTTATATTAGTCGTTTGCTAAAATGTAGAACAATTAAAAAATCACAACTGTACGAGAAGGCTTTCGCCGATGGAGTTTTTTCTCAGTTCAATAAAAAAGAATATCTGGATTTACAACTTGTTATCTCAATAAAATATTATATCTTCGCATATTATTCATCAATAAAAAAATTATGATTATGGACTTTCCAGTAGTTCCTGTAATTTTGATTGCCCTGGCATTCATCATCCTTCTTTCAGGATTTGTAACCGTCAACCAGGGTTACATGGCTGTTATCACTGTTTTTGGTAAATATCGCCGGATCTTGGGTCCGGGACTTAATCTGCGCATTCCGATCATCGAACAGATTCATCGCCGGATTTCTATCCAAAATCGTTCGGTCGAACTTGAATTTCAGGCTGTAACGCAAGATCAGGCCAATGTGTATTTCAAGGCCATGTTGCTTTACGCTGTTATCAACCAAAGCGAGGAAACCATAAAAAATGTGGCTTTTAAATTTGTCGATGAACGTAATTTTATGCAAGCGTTGATCCGCACCATCGAAGGTACCATCCGTAGTTTTGTGGCCACAAAAAAGCAGGCCGAAATACTCGGACTTCGTACTGAAATTGTGGAAGAAGTAAAACTTCACCTCGATGGTACGCTCGAACAATGGGGATACCACATGATTGATATTCAGCTCAATGATATCACTTTCGATGAAGAAATCATTAAATCGATGGCCAAGGTTGTGGCGTCGAACAACCTGAAGGCCGCCGCCGAAAACGAAGGCCAGGCTTTGCTGATTACCAAAACCAAAGCCGCCGAAGCCGAAGGTAACGCTATCAAAATTTCGGCGTTGGCCGAGAAAGAAGCCGCCATGCAACGTGGTCAGGGAATAGCGCTTTTCCGCGAAGAAGTAGCCAAGGGTATGGCCAACGCCGCCAAAGAGATGACCGATGCCGATCTCGATGCTTCTTTCCTTCTTTTCAGCATGTGGACCGAAGCCATTAAACATTTTGCCGAAAACGGCAAAGGCAATGTCATTTTCCTCGATGGATCGACCGAAGGGATGCAGAAAACCATGCAACAGATGATGGGAACCATGAAGCTATCTTCCACACCTGAAAAAGAAAAACCTGCGTCGAAAAAATAAAAGATAAATCATAAACCGGACAAATAATACCCGGTGAAGAGTAAAACAAAGAGAGGGTGTCTGATAGATTTTTTGAACACCCTCATTTGTTTGTAAATTCATTATGCAACCATCCATCGAAAAAATTTTCATCAATGGGTTCGATTATCCGCTACCCGATGAAAGGATAGCCAAATACCCCCTTGCCGAAAGGGATGCATCTAAACTTTTAGTGTATAAAAACAAAAATATCACCGAATCGGTATTCAGGAACATTGACCATTTTATCCCCGGGAAATCGCTTTTGGTGTACAATAACACCCGTGTTATCCAGGCACGTCTTCACTTTAAAAAGGAAACCGGAGCCACCATCGAGGTGTTTTGCTTAGAGCCCGTGGAACCGGCAGACTATTCGCTGTCGTTAAGCGCAACCGGCAATTGTGTGTGGAAATGCATGATCGGTAACCTGAAAAAATGGAAGGAGGGCATCCTCTCCTGTCCGGTTACATCAGGAGATTATACCTTCAATTTTAAGGCCGAGTTGTTGTCGACCGAGGGAAATACTCATTTGGTGAGATTTTCGTGGGATAACGATAAAATCCATTTTGCCGGGATACTTGAATCGGCTGGCGAACTCCCTATACCGCCCTACCTGCACCGGAAAACGGAAGATGCCGATACCATTACTTACCAAACGGTGTATTCAAAAATTAAAGGCTCGGTGGCAGCACCCACAGCCGGACTGCACTTCACCGAGCAGGTTTTCGAACGGCTTGGGAAAAAATCAATCACCACCGCCGAGGTAACCCTCCATGTGGGTGCAGGGACTTTTCAGCCGGTGAAAACGGATAAAATATCCGAACATACCATGCATTCCGAGGTAATTTCGGTGTCGAAAACTACCATTGAACAACTCCGTGCAAACCTGGGAAACATTGTAGCGGTGGGCACCACCACGGTACGTACGCTCGAAAGCCTCTACCATATAGGCGTTCAATTGTACAAAAACCCTGAAACAACAGCTCCGTTCAAAGTTTCACAATGGGAACCTTACTCCGGCAATGCCGATGTTACCGCTTCCGATGCCCTTTCCAATATTATCGGTTATCTGGATAAAAACAATATTTCCAGCCTGCTGGCTCAAACTCGAATCATGATTGCCCCGGGTTATACGTTCCGGATAGTGGATGGAATGATCACCAACTTCCACCAGCCTAAAAGCACTTTGCTTTTATTGGTTTCGGCGTTTACAGGCGGTAACTGGAACCTGATTTACGACTACGCCCTTTCTCACGATTTCAGGTTTCTCAGTTACGGGGATAGTTCCTTATTGTGGAAAGAGGAATGAAACGAGCATGATGAACAAATCACACAAAGTTTTGACTATCAGGCCTTAGTTCTTGGTTCTAAACTATAAACTCATGAAATTGCAAATACCTTTTAAAAGTATAAAAATAAAAACAAGGCGATGCTGACATCTGATCAACATCGCCTTGTTTATGATAAGCGGATTTTTTAATTTTTAAATGTATAAGAGGCGCCCAACCCGAATATTTCTTTAAACTGAACCCTGTCTTTGCCATCGATTTTGGTGTCGTAGTCGTAAATCAGGTTGGTGTTGAGGCTAACCGTAATGTGTTTGTTTACCTTCATGGCAATGAGGGTTTCCCAGTTAACATCGATACGTTCAGGGTGACTCAGGTAATTGGAAAACAAATCGATTTTGGTGGCAATTGATATATTTTTCAATACTTCGGGTTTAAAATCATTTTTTGCAAAAGTAAAACGGGCATATCCTCCCAGTTCCTGCTTGGTGTGCTTTCCCGGATCGACACCGAATGCCCCTTTTGTAGAAAGAGAATCGTCGGCAACAATAGTAAGTTTGCCTGTTAGCGGCGAGATGAACGCGCTGAAATAATTGTTCGGCTTATAATTCAACCCGACAGCGCCCAAAAGGTAGGCGGGAGCCAGGAAACTTGAAATTTTAGTATTGCCGGCATCACCGTAATTATACCCATTGAAGAATTGAGTGCGGAAGTTGATAAGAGCCGCATAGTAAAAATCACTGAAAGCTTTGCGCCCGTATTTTGACGTCAATTCAATTTTATCATCGGTTTTACGAAGGCCTTTAGAACTCTGTTTCAGCAATCCATAGCCCAAATCGAGCGAATTTTCCCAGACAGCTTTCGGGCTTTTGTAGTTGGCGTATAAACTGACAATGCTATTGAAAGCAAGTGAGTTTTCGCCACCGGCAGCCCAGTTTTTCAGCGCTGTTTGCGAAAAATTTAGCGCTGAGAGCCCCCCGGTTTTCCATCCCGATATGGTATCGGTAGCGAGGGTTTTCAAATTATTTTCCTTATCGGTAATTTGCGCCGACAGGGATAAAAAGAAGGATAAAAGTAAGAAAAGAGATATAAACGTTTTCTTTGTTATCATAAAAAAAAGTTGTTAGGGTTATCATCGGGATGTATTATTTTTTTCGGTTTTCATGGTTTTTGGAGGTGAACCCGGCTTTATCGATGGCGAGGAAGCGGCATTTTTACCACTGGCTGATCCTCCTTTTCCGGGCGTTTTGGATGGCGCTCCGGGTTTGAACCGCTCAGTTTTTGGAAATTCTTTAAATACATCTATGGGCTTAAGCGGTCGTTGTTCAGGTATCCAGAAAAAGTTCCGCAGGTACAGTTCGCTGTTCGTCAGCCCTTCTATCGGATACATCGTTCCGGAAGATGCCGATGTCAGCACCACCCTTTCTATCTTTTTGTTTTTCAGATACATTTTCACATAGCTGCTCTGTGTTTTATTCAGGCCCACAAGCGATGAGTCTTTATCGTCCACCGGATAATACACCGACTCGGCATTGCCGTTCACATCCACCTTTTTGAGCTGGTTACTATCCAGATAGGCGATCATTTCTTTGCCCGAAAGCTGATTATAATGGATGGAATCGGTCTGTTGCGAAGCAAAAGCGTTATCTTCGATGTAAATTTTGTCCACCTTTTTACCTTTTGTCATGGCATGGATCACCTCGCCCGAAAGCTGGTTGTTTTCGGCCCACAGCACCGGCTGTCCATGAAGGTATAATACGGAGTCGCGTTCGTTGTACGAAAGGGAGTCGGACAATCCCTGCACATCGTTACGGAAAAACCGAACGCGGTGATAACCCCTTACAAGGTTGTAGATGGAATCTTTGGAAGTGCGTACCGTATCGGCATGAACATACATGGTATCCTTGCTCGACCAATCGGTAAACAAAGCCGAATCGGTAGCAAAGCCCTCATCCTTAAGTTCATCGTAATAAACGTAATCACCAGATAATGTATTCTTTCTGTTTTCGTCGGTGAGGATAACGTTATTAAATGCTTCACCGTATTTTTTCTTTTTATCGTAAAATATGGTATCACCAGTCATGGTTTTCCCCTTCTGGTGAACCACCAGCGAACGTTTCAGCAACATCGACTGGTCGTTGGTGGTGTTGTACCATCCCGAAGTGGAATAAATATCGGTTTCATTTTTATAAATAATATGGGTACGGCCTACAATGTTGGCAATATGCGAACGGGTGTTATATTTCAGCGTATCAGCATCCATCGTATAGTCTTTGTTCACCAGTTTTACTTTATCCCTGAACAGAGCATCGTTAGTAGCCGGCATGTATTGCCCCCAAATGGAAGTTAGCGTATTCACCTGATCCCGGATGGTTCCTCCGGTAAAATAATAGGCGATGTTTTTCATCCGGTCGTAGTTGAGGCTGTCGGTTGTGAGCACGGTTTTCCTGTTTTCCATTTTCACGTTGTGCCTCAGCCTCGCGAGTTTCTGGTTTCCATCGTAAAAAAGAAAATCGCCATATACAAACAAGGTATCGCCCTGGACAATTTTCACATGCCCGAAAGCATCGAGCGAATTAGCGTTGGTGTAGAAATAAGCGCTGTCGCAAAACATGATCGCGTTGTCATGACGAAACCGGACATTCCCCTTTACCAACTGTATATCGGGCAGTTTAAACTGGTCGAAGGTCATCATATCCGCTTTTTCCAGGTAGATGATGGTGGCACCTTTTTTGGCCAGTGGGTTTGCGGTAGGAGCTACCGGCTTGAATTCGGGGAGGGTAGGTTCCTTATGGTTTTTATGGTTCTTTTCAGCTTTTTTGTTTTCTTTCTCGATAGCCTTTTGCGACTCCAGTATTTCGTTCCTCAACTGGCGGGGATGTATCTGCGAATGGAGGGTTGTTAAAAATAAACAGAGCACACCGGGTAAAACGATGTGCTTGTAAATGCTTATATTACGGTTGTTTTTTCGCAACATTTATAAAACAGTTTTTTAAACAGGATGTAAAGGAAAAAGATCATTTTTTGATCCATCCCGGATACTGGAATTCACACTTTTGCCAGGCCGGATCAATGCTAATATAAGTCTCTTTCTGTTTTTTAGCAATCCATTTTTTCAGGATTTCCTCCTGTTTCTTTTGTTCGTACATCGATTTGATCAACTGGTAATCGTCAACGATATTTGCTTTATGACTTTCGGTTTTCGACTTTAGTTTTACAACCGCCACAATCTCCTTGTTATTTTTTTCGTCCATCATCAGGAATGGTTTCGATATTTCGCCTACATTCATGTTATAAACGATTTTTGCTACTTCGGCTGGAAGATCCTGAAGTTCGAATTTGGAGGTGCTGCCGGTTTTGGATTTCTCGTTCATCATTAAGCCCGCGTTCATCACGCTGTTTTTATCCTGAGAGTAGTAAACTACCGCTTGTTCGAAGGTTATTTTATTGCTGCGTATCAGATTGGCAATCGAGTCGAGATTGTGTACCGCCTTTTCTTTATCGGAAAGAGAAACGTGTGGTTTCAGCAATATATGGCGGCAGTTGATGCGGTCGCCCCGTTTTTCAATCAACTGAATGATGTGGTATCCATATTCCGTTTCGACTATGCGGGATACTTTCTTAGGGTCGATGAGGTTAAAGGCCACTTGCGCGAATTCGGGCACTAATTGCCCCTTGCCCATAAAGCCCAGCTCACCACCCCTTTTAGCGCTTTCGGTATCTTCGGAATAGAGGCGAGCCAACACCGAAAAGTCGGCGTTACCATTATTCACCCTATCGGCAAATCCCCTTAAACGTTCCTTTATCCGGCTGATTTCTTCTTGCGGTACAGGGGGTGTGAAACTCAATATCTGAAGTTCTACCTGCTGAGGGACTGTGGGTACGCTATCGGCTTTCAGATCTTTATAATAACGACGGACATCGGCCGGAGTGGCGGCAACAGACCCCACCAGTTTTTGCTGCATTTGTTGCACCAGATATTGGTTGTAAACCACATCGCGGAGTTGCTCACGAATTTGATTGGTGGATTTATTGAAATACTCTTCCATCTTTTCTTTCGAACCGATTTGAGACATGTAGTAATTCAAACGGCGCTCCACTTCGCTGGTTACCATCGATTCACTTACATTGATACTATCCAGTTGAGCCTGATGAATATACAGTTTCTGGATGGCTATATTTTCAGGAATAACACAATAGGGATCGCCAACAATAGGCGTGTTATCATACTGAGCCTGAAGACGCTGAGCTTCCACCTCGGAACGGAGGATGACTTCATCCCCGACGATCCAGATTACTTCGTCGATGATATTTTTCTGCGCGAAACAGTTGGTGGAAAATAAAGCAACAAGCGCAATAATGGTATAAAATACTTTCTTCATCTGTAAAAAATTGTTGTTGTAAGGTCAGACGGAACACGCTTGACCGTACTTTAACAGGAATTTGTCTTCCCTGCTATTTCCGGTAAAAGGTTACCTCTTTGTTTTTAATTGCATCGTTATATAATTCAGTTTCGAACTGCGAAATAAAATCGGCTTTCTGTTTGTTCATCAAAATGTTCGAAATTTTGTCTTTAGCCATTTCGTAAGGCTCTATTTGTCCGGCAGTTCTGTACGATTCGATCTTCAACAAGTAGCGAGTGGTGCTGTCGGACTCTTCATAAAGCTTGTTGGCGGAAACAAACGCTGTTGGATTCGAAACTTTCACCGGAATTTTCTGAAGTATTTCCGTAAGTGACATCCATTCGTTACCAAAATAGTCGTAGCTTATGGCATTTTGTACGCTGTAGGTATCGAGTTTTTCGAGCGATTTCGGGTTGTTCAGGTTTTGCAGCCACGTTCTTATTTCGTTCAGGCGAGGAGTTTTTGCCGGTACCACAAGCAGCGCTCCCCGAATGATATTTTCCTTAAGTACCAGTTCGGATTGATACTGGTCGTAAAATTCGCGAATGTCGTTTTCATCGGGCTGGCCAGGCAATCGTTCCTTCATCAGGTTTTGCTGGTATTGCTGTATGATGAGCGACTTCCGGTATTCTTCCACCAATTTATCAATCTGGTCGCCGTTGGTTACATTCTTTTTGGCGTTCCCGTACATCAACACATCTGTGATCCATTTTTGAATGTAGCTGTGCGCAATTCGAACGCTGTCTTTTTTATTTACATTGGGGGGAATGATTTGCTGCACCTGATCGGTATATAAATAATTTCCACCTACTTCAAGCAATGGTTTCCCTTTGGGCTCATCGGCTCGGGGACGGCACGAAAACCCACCCGCCATTATAATAAGCAACAAAAAATATCCGGCTTGCTTCATTCAAAAAAATAAAAAACACACGGTTACAATACCATTACATACAAAAATAAAAGTCAAAGTTATGACTTTTATTTTTGTGTAGCTGAATTATTAGTTTTTCTTAACCGTTTTCAAAACTTTTTCGTCAACGGTTACAGGGTATTTAGCCCTTAACTTCTTTACCCATTCGTTTTCGAGGTATTGCTGGTAATCGGCAGTAACAAGGCCTTTCACATCGGTATAATCTTCGGGAGCTTTTTTCAGCATTTTTCCCCACGAAAATACATAGGGATAATCCGGCGATGGGGTAAATTCGTCTGACGAGTTGAAGGCATATTTGTCAACCGCCTTGTTTTCGCCCTGAACATACAACCCTTTATCTATTTTCACATACTGGATACTGTCGTTCAGGCGGCTTTTCAGGTATTTATCAATCGAATCGTTTTCGGAACGTTTCACAATGAGTTTAGCTGTTTTGAGCGTTTCTTTATCCTTGCAATAGATGATGCGTCCCTTGAAATGTGGTTTTTCCCAGGTGTAATCTGCCTTGTGGTTTTCGAAGTATTTTTTCAATCCTTCGGTATCTTTCGATGCTTTGTCCCACACTTCGCGGTTACTGATTTCGAACAGCAGGATGCCATCATGATATTCCTGCATCAGGAAACGGAAATCATCATACTTGCTTTCCAGTTTACTGTCTTCGTAAGCCAGTAGTTCTTTGTCGGCGTAAGCGTTGAGTTTTTCGTTTATCATGTCCGAAGGTGTGGTTTTGGAGGTAACTGCATTATGTTTCAGGTAATTGGTAAAATCGGCCTGAGTATAATTTTTCCCCGCAAAACTGAATATCGGTTTGTTTAGTTTGGAAGCATCGGCTAAAAATGCCGAGTCGTTCAGCGATTTTTTCACCAATTTATAATATTCCTGCAGGGCAGGCTGGTTTACCTGGAATTGGTATTCCTGGCGCAATTTATTCAGGAACGACTGTTGAGCCAAGTTGGCCCTCTCATCGCGTTTCACTTTCCGTTCGAGGTCGGGTTTTACCACTTCAAACGAAGCAAGTCCTCTCTTATCCAACAGTTTAATAATATGCCATCCGTAAGCCGACTGAACAGGCTTGCTGATTTCGCCTGTATTTTTAAGAGCGAAGGCTGCGTTTTCGAATTCGGGGACCATGCGCCCGGTACCGAACCAGGGCAATTCGCCTCCACGGGTCGATGTGCTTTTATCGTCGGAATAAGTCTGAGCCAGTTTGGCAAAATCCTCACCCGAAATGGCAAGTTGGTAAATGGAATCTATTTTTTGTTTGACAGCTTTGTTCAGGCTATCTTTGCCATTCTCGGTAAATTTCATGATGTGAGACACAAGCACTTCACCCAATGTGTTCCGTCTGTTCAGTACTTTAATCAAATGATAACCAAACGAAGTGCGCACCGGTTCCGATATTTTCCCGACGGGTGTGTTGTAAGCCGCTGTTTCGAAAGGATAAATAGTTTTGAAAGCCGAAATCCAACCGATGTAGCCTCCGGTTTTTTCGGCCGATGGATCTTCGGAAACTTCTTTGGCTACTTTAGCAAAGTCTTCTTTCACGACCCTTTTTTGTATGGCAGTAATCCGGTTCCAGGCCGCAAGTGTATCGGCAGCGGTAGGCGATTGCGGCAGGCGAATCAGAATATGGCTCACTTCCACATCTTCTTTCATACGGTTATAAGCTTCCTGCAACAACGCTTCGTCCACTTTCGGGTCGGTGAGGTACGGCTTGGTAAGTTGCGAACGATAACCTTTCAGCTCGTTGACAAACGAGGCGGTGGTATCGATTCCTTGAGATTTGGCCTCTTCTACTTTCAGTTTAAAGTTGATATACAAATCGACGTATTCTTCAAGCGTTTTCTTATCCAGAGAATTGTTGGTGTTGTTTTTATTATAAATATATTCGAACTCTGACTTATAAACCGGTTTCCCGTTAATGGTCATAAGTACAGGATCGTTGTTTTGCGCGGCAAGACAACCACCCACAGTAAAGAAAAGAAGCAATTGAAAGATTTTAGTGTTCATAGATTGCATAATTTATACATTCGATATGATTAAACGTTGATATCCGGATAATGTTGTTGAAAAAAGTCGCATCCAAACATTTTTCCGTAAGGAAAAGTTTTTCAAAAGTGAGCAAAATTAACGAAATTTTCGAAACATCCATCCATCGGATCTTATAATTATTATTAAATCAGGGTGATATTCGGATAAACTTTTAAAACTATCGCACGTACAGCGGTTGGCTTGCCAACCATAAATCGAGCAAATATACCAACGGCAACGAACCGGATACCTGCATGGTAATCCAGTCGTTGCCGATCAGTTTTGTAATTTAAATGCAAAAATTATTCTCCCCGGCTATAATTGGGTGCTTCGCTGGTAATGGCCACATCGTGCGGATGGCTTTCGGCAATTCCAGCGTTGGTAATGCGGGTGAACTTGGCATTGTGCAATTCGGGAATGTTATGCGCGCCGCAATAACCCATTCCTGCTCTTAACCCACCGGTCATCTGGTACACCACTTCGAAGAGCGATCCTTTGAACGGAACCCGTGCCGAGATGCCTTCGGGGACCAGTTTTTTAATATCATCTTCCACATCCTGGAAATAGCGATCCTTCGACCCTTTTTCCATGGCTTCGAGCGAACCCATCCCGCGGTACGATTTGAACTTTCGTCCGTTGAAAATAATGGTTTCGCCGGGCGACTCTTCCACGCCTGCAAAAAGCGATCCGGCCATTACGGTGTTGGAACCTGCGGCAAGGGCTTTAACAATGTCGCCCGAGTAACGAATGCCTCCGTCGGCAATTACTGGAATATTGAATTTTGCCAGTGCCTTCGACACGCCGTATATGGCCGAAAGTTGCGGAACTCCTACGCCGGCTATCACCCGTGTGGTACAGATTGATCCGGGACCAATACCTACTTTAACAGCATCGGCGCCCGCTTCGGCCAGGGCCAGGGCAGCTTCGGCAGTGGCAATATTGCCAACGATGATATCAATATCGGCATATCTTTTTTTAGCATTCCTCAGCGTGTCGATCACCCCTTTCGAGTGTCCGTGGGCGGTGTCGATGACAATGGCATCGGCACCCGCTTCCACCAAGGCATCAGCCCTGTCGAACACATCAGCGGTAACTCCAACGCCGGCGGCTACCCGGAGGCGTCCTGACGGATCCTTGCTGGCCATGGGTTTGTCCTTGGCCTTGGTAATATCCTTGTAAGTGAGCAGACCTACAAGTTTGTTGTCCTTATCCACCACCGGCAATTTTTCAATTTTATGCTGTTGCAAAATATCGGCGGCTTCTTCTAAGTTGGTCGAGCGCGAAGTGGTAATAAGGTTCTCCTTGGTCATTATATCTTCGATAAGCGCCCCCATATTACGCTGAAAACGGAGATCCCGATTGGTAACTATACCCACCAGATAACCTCCGTTGTCCACCACCGGAATACCTCCGATTTTATATTCGGCCATCAAGGCCAGCGCCTGCCCCACCGTTTCGTCTTTCAAGATGGTTACCGGGTTGGATATCATTCCGTTTTCGGCCCGCTTGACAATTTCTACTTGTCGGGCCTGTTCGGCAATGGTCATGTTCTTGTGAATTACACCGATACCTCCTTCGCGGGCAATGGCAATGGCCATTTTCGCTTCGGTAACCGTGTCCATGGCAGCTGATACAATCGGGATTTTAAGTTCGATACGCCGCGAAAAGCGGGTGGTAAGATCTACATTGCGCGGAAGCACATCAGAATAGGCGGGTATGAGCAATACGTCGTCGAATGTCAGACCCTCAATTTGAATTTTTTCAGCAATAAATGACATAGATGTATGTTTTTTAATTTTTGAACGTACCGTTTTATTCGGAAAGTTCGATGAATTGTCATCAATTGTATGAAAATGGTTGTATTTTTTGAGTTACAGCCATTTACAATTGAATCTACTATGAAAAATATTGCCTGCAAATGTACACATTTTTCACGAACCGCTAAAGTTTAAAGTGTATAAAGTTTGTTTAAAAATTGGAGAGCTTAAATTATCCGATTCTGTTTACCCCTTATAGCTTTTCTATATTGTCTTGGAAATAAGTATATTTGCAGACTGAATATAGGCTCGATGCAAAATCATCGGAAAAACAACGAAGCGGTTTGGAAGGAGCCGGTTGTTCCGCTACAATAAAAAAATTGAACATAATTTGTAACAAACATGGGATTGAATAAGAATAATCAACCAAGTTTGATTATTTACGCTGATCTTCTATCCCATTTGAGCTTGTAATAGCCAAATTATATATAAATGAGAAAAGGCACTAACAATTTGAGGAACATTCCGGGAGTAGGTAAATCAATTGCCGCCGACCTAATGAAAATCGGGATAATATCGGTTGATGATCTCAAAGGTAAAAATCCTGAAGAATTGTATGCAGCCTCTAACCGAATAGCTGGTTGTGTACAAGACAGATGCCTGTTATACGTTTTCAAATGTGCTGTTTATTATGCCGAAACAAGCGAAGAAAACATTGATAGTGAAAAACTTAAATGGTGGAATTGGAAAGATGTCCGGTAGTCTATGTCCTGCCTTGAATCTTTTTTATGCATTACAGTAATCCGGATTAAAGTCTAAAGGCATTATAAAAGTGCATATTCATGTAATAAAACCGGATTTTTATCTTTTTTTATTCACAATCATTCATTTTATTTGGTATATTTGCCAGTGGATTTCTGTTTCTGATGGAGGAAACATAAATGATATCTATTTAAAAATGACCGATATTTGTTGAATTTATACCGATTGTTTTTTACCCTGAGTTTTAAATAGGAAAGAAGGGATAGTGTTATTTTTCAGGAACAACACTAAAAACGAAACAGACGAAAATCACAAAATACAATTTTTAAAATGAAAACCGCAAATTATTGGTTCATTCCGGCTGCTATGTACTTGGCAATTGCCAGCAGTTCAATGGCTCAGACCCGGGCAGGAGCCTCTTTCAATCCCCAAGCCTCTTATCAGTATGTCAGCGCAAACGACAACGGTGAAATTTATGCAGTTAAGTTTGCTACTGATGCCACAAAAGTAAACGAAACCGTTTATATTGACCTGGCAAACGACCAGGCGATCTATACCGAATACGACAACAACAAGCCTACCGAAACCTATCAGGAAGATAACCTTTATGTTTACAAAAAGGAGGGCAACGGAATAAGGCTCCAGTCGATAAACCAGTACGAAAACGAACAACTGCAGGAAGACGCCCGCCTTATACAATCATCGGGTATTGATCTTGGTTTTGTAGATAAAAAAATGGTGGAAAACAACGGTTGGCTCGAAGCATTGGCTCAGAATAAAAAAAAGCTGGATGCTGTCATGTCTTGTGTCTCTGCGTTTCAAACTCTCTCCTCGTGCGCTGCTACAGGCCTCAATCCAATAATGGCAATCCCGTGTACGACAGGTCTCATAAATCTTATCGGACAAAATTTCGACAAGCAAAATCCTGAAAGTTCAGCTGTTTCGGATGCTGTTTCCGACAAATTAAACGATATTGTTAACGATTACGAGAAAAATCCTGTGCTTTCTGGAAAATCGCAAGAACTCATTGAAAATGCGAAAAAAGCAGGAAAAGTTGGCGCCGATGTACTTTTTTACGTGATTGATAAAACTAACGAAGAGTATGCTGAAAGAAAGGAAAGTTTGCATAAAATAGCAGAAATTATCAGGCAAAACAATAAAGAAGCAGAAGAACTAAGAGCTTCCCAGCATTTTTCGGGAAAGGGAAACATAGATGCATTGATGGTTAACAAATTTAACGGTATTATCCAGCGCACGGTCAGCAAAACAAACGCCATTGACAACCAAATTGGAAACCTCCGGAAAAACATGGCGCAGGCAAATTTTACCGGGATAAACACAAAAATACAAGCTCTCGAGAAAGAAAAAAAACAGTTGAGGAAAGAGGGAGAAAAGCAGTTCAACGATTCGATTGACGGAAAAGAAATGAGCGTTAATTGGGAAAAAACCGATGGCGAAGCCTATTATTCCATTCAAAAACTTCGGTTTACAGGTGTTCGGTGGGATGATTCCCGTACATATCCCTATGCTAAGTTGACCATTGATTTTTCCGCTTTGGCAAAGCCTGTCATGATAAAACAATTTGACGAGATAAAAAAAACAGATACTTATCTGATGTCAATAAGTCTCCTGACACAGCAGCTATCCAAAGGAGAAATTATCGGCACACTAATCGTCAACAAAAACTTCAGGGAAGCTGGAAAACTTGATTTTACATGTTTATGGGATGAATTCACAGCTACAAATGTTGTGAGGTTTACCAAATCGGGTTTCAGAACCGATTTGAATATGGAAAACTGAAATAAATAATCTGAAACATGGGAAAAATTGTGGTTTTGTTTGAATAAACTAACCTTTATCTTTGTATCATGCTTCGTGAAGTTCAGGTAATATTAATGTGAAATTTTCTACAACGATATTTCACCTGAATTTTCCAAAATTCGGGGAAATACGTATATTTGTATCTTTACGTAAATATCAAATCCTGTAATTGTCTATAAAAGTATGATACAAATAAAAGATGCCTTACTATCCGAAGCTTCCGAAAAAGGGATGGACGAATTCCTGAAAGTATTTACAGATGCTTACCTCGAAGCATTGGGTGGAAATCTTACGCCTGAAAACATGGGCTTACTGAACAGTAATCAGCATACATTATTGGCCTACCGTTTTTTCACCGACGAGATGCGCGAAGGTGGATTTGTACAGCTGATACAAAACGGCTATGGCGGTTACGTTTTTGGTAACCCGTTTGCCAAAGCGCTGAGGCAGTTCGGCGCTAAGGAGATGTCAAAAATAATTTATAGCGCCAAAGACATTTACGATGCCAATAAAGCCGAACTGGAACGCGAAACCACCGAAGAAGAATTCAACGCCATGTACGTCGATTTTGAAGTGTTCGACGAGCTCGAAGAATTGTACTTCGAAATAGAGGAGGAACAAACCTCCCTTGTGGCATCTTATGTAGATGAACACATCAGCGACTTTTGCGAGATTGTTTGAGAAAATTCAAGCCTGTTTCCCTGTTTTCCGGAAAACAAGCACAGTCAAACAATTGTAAAAATAACATTTTGGGATACCTGACTTAACAAAATACCGTTCTTCCAATTTTCAATTTTCAATTTTTTACACGCCGACCATTCTATGAATTTTTTACAACGCACTCCGTTTTTCCGGATGCTGCTCCCGTTTATTTGCGGCATCGCGGTTTTTCAGTCGGTAGGCTTTACCGGCAATGTTCTTTTTTTGGCGCTCACCACCGTGGCGGTATTGCTCATTGCCATTCCGTTCTTTATTCGTGTTCCCGAGTATCAGTTTCGTTTCCGATGGCTCTTTGGAGCAGGCATTGTTTTGTTTTTCTTTTTGGCTGGTTACGGGTTGACCTTCAAAAACAAGGATAAATCGAGCTTCGGACACATTGGCGAAAAAGGTTTTTATATGGTGGAACTTACCGAAGCTCCCATCGAAAAATCTAAAACCATGCGTTGTAAGGTGCAGGTTCTGCAATACCTTGACTCTACACGGTGGTCGGCTTCCTATGGCAAAGCCATTGTTTACCTCCAGAAAGACAAAGAAACTTCGAAGCTCCTCTTCGGCGACCGGCTTATGGTACGAGCCACATTCAACTACCCCGACAGCGTGGTAAACCCCGATGGGTTCGATTACCGCACTTACCTGAAACGTCAGGGAATCGGTGCCACAGCTTACGTTTCTTCTTCCGAATGGAGACATGCCGGCTTTAATAATGAATTTTCCATCCGCCGTATTGCGTCCAAATACCGAAACCGGATGCTGAACGTGTACCGGAGTTACGGCATTTCGGGAGATGAGTTCGCGGTGCTGGCGGCACTTACCCTCGGCTATACCGATGAACTTCAGCCCGATTTGCGCGCCAGTTACAGCGCTACCGGCGCCATGCACATCCTGTCGGTAAGCGGCTTGCACGTGGGGATTATTTATGTGGTGATCGCTTTTTTACTTCGCTTCCTGAATACATCACGGCGCCGGAAGATACTGAAAGGAGTCATCGTGGTCCTATTCCTTTGGATGTATGTTTTTATCACAGGGATGTCGCCCTCGGTGATCCGTTCGGCGCTCATGTTTTCGATGGTGGCCGTAGCCGATTGTTTCGACCGTAAATCGCAAATTTACAATACAATTTTCATGTCGGCGTTGTTCATGCTGCTTTACAATCCCGATTACATATTCGATATAGGGTTTCAACTGAGCTACGGAGCGGTGCTAAGCATTGTGTTTTTCCAACCATTGTTTTCGAAGATATACGCGCCGGTGAACAAACCCGCCAAATGGCTTTGGGATTTGACGGTGGTATCGGTAGCGGCTCAAATTGGGGTTTTCCCCGTTATTTTTTACTATTTCCATCAATCGCCCACTTATTTCCTTATTACCAATTTGTTGGCCATACCTTTATCGTCGGCCATAATTTACTTGGCTATTCTGGTGCTGGCCGTTTCTTTTATTCCGGTAGTGTGCGCGCCATTGGCTTTTTTGCTGAAATGGCTGGTCTGGTCGCTCAATTACCTGATGGTTTTTATCCAGCATTTACCTGGTTCGGTATATTATGTTTCGGTAAATCCATGGCAAATGGCTTTGTTGTTCTCAGCCATTTTCTGCATGGCCGCATTCTATTATTACAGAACTTTCAGGATGGCTTTTGCCGGGCTTTTGTTCCTTTTAGCGGCCATTATCATAAATATATCCATAAAATATCAAACTTTAACCACCAACCGGTTGATTGTGTATTCCGACTACAAAAACACCCATGTTAATTTTATCCGCGGCCAACACAATTATGTGTTTTCTACCGATTCGGCCGAAGCTGCGCGCGTGGCTGGCGCTTTTTGGAAAAACAACAAAATAGGTTCTCCCGAATTTATTCATCGGAACCATTGGTTTTCGGAAGGCTTCGCCCTGTTTGAAGGAAAGCGCATCTGCATCCTTACCGACCGTTTCCTGAAATATAAATCAAGCGAACATCCGCTCGAAGTAGATTACCTGATTATCGGCAACAAAATAAAGCTGAAACCCGGTGATATTTTCGGTTGCCTGCACCCGAAATATGTCATTGTGGACAAAACAATTTCGGAACGATACGCTGCTCAAATGAAGAATTTTTGTAAAAACAACGCTATCAGGTATTATTCGGTAAACAAAAGCGGAGCTTTTCAAACAGATTTTTAGAAAGATAAGCTATTGAATGGAATAAAAGATGTTTGATTTTTTTGTACATTTGCAATTCTTTATATTTATACGTACATGCTGTCGAAAATCATTTCAGAAGAGTTGATTGTCAAAGTTGAAAAAGCCATTGACAATGCCGAAAAAATAGTTATTGTAACTCACAAAAGTCCCGATGGCGATGCCATGGGTTCATCGCTCGGGTTGTGGCATTTTCTGATGACCCTTGAAAAAGAGCCGTTTGTCATTGTTCCCAATGATATTGCCAATTTCATGAAATGGATGCCGGGAGCCGACAAAGTCATAGTTTATGATCATCATAACGAACAGGCCGATGCCATCGTAACCGATGCCGACCTGATCTTTGCACTTGATTTCAATACGCCTTCGCGGCTGGGAAAAATGGAGACGGTTGTAGTAGCATCGCAAGCTACCAAAATCATTGTCGATCATCATCTTCATCCATCTGATTTTGCTTCGATTGTAATTTCATACCCGACAATTTCGTCCACCAGCGAGCTGGTTTTCCGCCTGATTTGCCGCATGGGCTATTTTTCGGAAATAAACTTAGCTTGTGCCGAATGCATCTATACCGGCATGATGACTGATACCGGAGGATTTACCTATAATTCCAACCAACCTGAAATTTACACCATTATCTATGAATTACTGAAAAAAGGGGTGGATAAAGATGACATTTACCGGAAAATATTCAACACCTACTCGGCTGACCGTATGCGCCTGATGGGCTACGCGCTATACCAAAAAATGAAGGTCTATCCCGAATACAAAACAGCGCTCATCACCCTTTCGATAGAGGAGTTGAGCAGATTCAACTTTCAAAACGGCGACAGCGAAGGTTTGGTGAACATGCCGCTTTCGATTGACGGGGTGATTTTTTCCGTTTTCATGCGCGAAGACAAGGATAAAATTAAGATTTCGCTTCGTTCGCAAGGAACGTTCCCGGCAAACAAAGTAGCCACCGATTTGTTTAATGGAGGAGGTCATCTGAACGCTTCGGGTGGCGAAAGTTTTTCGTCCATGGAGGATGCTGTGAAAAAGCTGGAAGGAGCAATGGACGGCTATAAAGAATTTTTGTAAATTTTTCTGATACGCATCAGAAAGCGGTTTATTTTATTTATCCATTACTATTTATTCGGTATGAAATACATAATAATACTTGGCGACGGGATGGCCGATGAGCCTATCGACTCGCTCAACAATAAAACTTGCCTTCAGGCAGCCAACAAGCCTTATATAGATAAAATGGCGGCCTTGGGGCGTTGTGGTATGCTCGATACCATTCCCGCGGGTTTTGCTCCGGGCAGCGAAATTGCCAACATGAGTGTGATGGGTTATGATGTACCCAAAGTTTTCGAAGGCCGAGGCTCGCTGGAGGCGGCAAGCATGGGTGTGGCGATTGAGGATGACGAAATGGCCATGCGCTGCAACCTCATTTGTATCGAAAACGGAAAGATCAAGAATCACTCAGCCGGACATATCAGCAATGAAGAAGCCGAAGAGTTGATTCTTTTTTTGCAAAAGGAACTTGGTAACGAACAAATAAATTTCTTCCCGGGAGTTTCGTACCGCCATTTACTCAAGATAAAAGGTGGTAAAAAACAATTGCGTTGTACACCACCCCACGATGTACCGGGCACTCCGTTTGCGGATGTAATGATTGAGCCAGAGACCGATGAAGCTATGGAAACAGCATATCTGCTAAACGATTTGATTCTGAAATCTCAGCAGCTGCTCGAAAACCATCCGGTCAACCTTAAACGCGCTGCGACTGGCAAGGACAAAGCCAACAGTATATGGCCATGGTCTCCGGGCTACAAACCAGCCATGAAAACCTTGCTCGAACAGTACTATTTATCCAGCGGGTCTGTAATCTCGGCAGTTGACCTCATCAGGGGTATTGGCGTTTATGCCGGTCTGAAAATCGTCATGGTGCCGGGTGCCACCGGACTTTACAATACCAATTACGAAGGTAAAGCGCAGGCCGCTATTGATGCGCTGAAGGAAGACGATTTCGTGTATTTGCATATAGAAGCCAGCGACGAAGCCGGCCATGAAGGCGATGTGGATTTGAAAATCAAAACGATAGAATATCTTGATCAGCGGGTAGTAAAACCCATTTTTGAAGAAGTATCTACATGGAGCGAACCGGTAACTATCGCCATTTTACCAGATCACCCGACTCCATGCGCAATTAAAACACATACCAATAAACCGGTTCCGTTCATCATTTATCGCCCGGGCGAAACCCCGGATCCGGTTCGGGTTTACGATGAATTTACCTGTGAAAAAGGAAGTTACGGGCTGCTCAGAGGAATGGAATTTATGCAAACGCTAATTGCTCCTCCAAACCTCCCCTTTAGGGAGGCTTAAAAGAGATAAACTGAATTCGCAATAATTGAAAAAAATATTGCTAACCAAAAGTCCCCTGAAGGGGGATTTAGGGAGCTGGACTTAATATTTATGAAATACTACAGTACCAATAAAAAAGTAAGCGGCGAGAGTCTTGAAAATGCCGTTATTAAAGGCTTGGCCGAAGACAAAGGCTTGTTTATGCCCGATCACATCACCGAGATTCCGGCTGCGTTTTACGACAATATCCAGAATCTTTCGTTTCAGGAAATGGCTTACACAGCCGCGTATATGCTTTTTGGCGATGATGTACACGCCAATATGCTGAAGGCCATCGTTTTCGACACGCTTAATTTCGATGTTCCTTTGGTGGAAGTGGAAAAAAATATTTACAGCCTCGAACTTTTCCATGGTCCTACGCTGGCGTTTAAGGACGTAGGCGGGCGCTTCATGTCGCGTATGCTGGCTTATTTTATTCAACGTCAGGAAGACACCCATCAGCGGGTGAACGTCCTCGTAGCCACTTCGGGCGACACCGGTAGCGCAGTGGCCAACGGTTTTCTGGGTGTTGAAGGCATCCATGTGTATGTGCTTTATCCCAAAGGACTGGTCAGCCCTATTCAGGAATGCCAGTTTGCTACATTGGGACAAAACATCACCGCGCTGGAAGTTGATGGAACTTTTGACGACTGTCAGGCGCTGGTGAAAACCGCTTTTATGGACGAAGAACTGAATGGCAGGATGAAACTGACTTCGGCCAATTCCATCAATGTAGCCCGCTTTCTGCCACAGGCGTTTTATTATTTCTACGCTTACGCGCAACTGAAAAAAATATCGGAAGAAGAAGCCAAAAACCTTGTGGTATGTGTGCCCAGTGGAAACTTTGGCAACATTACCGCCGGACTTTTTGCCAAACGAATGGGCTTACCTATAAAACGCTTTATTGCCGCCAACAACCGCAACGATATTTTCCTCGAATACCTCAACACCGGGAAGTACAATCCGCGCCCATCGGTAGCTACGCTGGCCAACGCCATGGATGTTGGCGACCCGAGCAACTTTGCGCGCATTCTGGATCTTTACGGCAACTCGCACGAGGCTATCAGCAGTGAAATAAGCGGAGTAAGCTACAATGACGAACAAATAGCCGACACCATGCGCAACTGCCGTAAATCGACCGGTTACCTGCTCGACCCGCATGGAGCTTGCGGCTATCAGGCGTTGAAAGACCTGCTGCAACCGGGCGAAACAGGCGTCTTCCTCGAAACGGCTCACCCGGCTAAATTCCTCGATACGGTAGAAAAAATCTTAGGCGAAAAGGTGGAAATACCGGAAAAGCTTCAGGAATTCATGAAAGGCGAAAAGAAAAGCGAACCAATGAGCAAAAATTTTGCTGATTTTAAAGCATATTTATTAGGACGATAATTTTAAAAAATCTCTAAACTACTTTAAGAACCCGACTAAATCTGATATTCAAGCGTTATTTTCGCGCTAATTATTTTCGAATACCGTCTGAATCTGAATAACAGGTTTATTTTGCCCAGAGATGTCAGAACTGATTATAAATCGTTGTACGATTCGTTTGTAATTCCCCTCGACTGCATCTGAAAAATACAACCTGTTGTCGGATCATTTGCTGCTGAGAGCATCGGTGGGAAAAGGTTTTCGTTCGCCGAATGTGCTGGCCGAAAACAACAACCTGCTCGCAAGCAACCGGATCATCCATATTGACAATGGACTGAAAATGGAAGAGGCGTGGAATTACGGGGTAAGTGCCCAGGGATTTATCAACCTGTTCGGAACGGGGCTTTTACATCTCCGTTCGTTTTATCGCGATTCAGATTCGTTTCATGAAATCATCCCAGTTCATGTTCCAGGGATCAGTTTTCCGGGCCGGAGCAATGTCGCTGTGCCTGAGAACGAAATTGATTTTATACCGGCTTTTGATATCTTTTACCAATGCCACCAACGAATTGATTTGTTGCGGAGTAGGACTGTCAGCTTTCGAATTGATCAGCTCTATACCGAGTGAACATACGTTGATCCGGCGCCTGCCATCGGGCAACAAGCCTTTTCCGGCATGGTACGAAACATCTTTTTCGTTTACCAGTTTGTAAATTCTTCCGTCACGGGCGATAATGTAGTGGGCGCTTACCCGGTAACGATTAAACTCCCGAAGAACTAAGTTTACGTCATACGGATCGCCACCCGCGCTGTTGTACACCGAATGGACAATAACCACATCCACCGTACGGGCTTTGGAGGGGGCATAAAAACCCCTGGAAACAATTCTATTGATAACAACTGGCTTTGTTTGTGCAAAAACCGAGCCTCCCAACAACAAAACACATGTAAAAACTCTTAACCTGTAAAAAACAAAAGAATTCATTTTAAAAATACTCCTATACTGATTTTTCGATCTTCCGGCCCAGCATCTTCCATCTCCACTTATTCTTGTATGATAAAACGGCGATGATGATGACAGACATTACGATCATTGTAATAAACTCTTTCGAAGGAACAAGGACGTTCTGTTCAAGAACAGCGTTGGTTTTCAAAGCCGATGACTTAAAGGTAATGAACAGCGCAAGGAAAATATTATTGGCGGAATGAATACCTATCGACGATTCGATACCATCTTCAAGGATAGCGATAATTCCCAAAAACAGCCCGAAATAGATGTATTGCGGAATCATCAGCCAAAAACCGTAGGTTTTCACTTCCGGGTTAAAAGCATGCATCAATCCGAACAAAACGGAAGGAATAACGAGCGCGATCCACCGGCTTTGGGTCCACATGCCTAAGCCCTGAGCCAGATAACCTCTGAAGAATAACTCCTCGAAAGCTGCCTGGAAAGGGATCAACAGCAACGAGATGAGCACCAGCGCCACGAAAGGCCACAGGTCAAACTGCAAGGTATAATTATGCGGATGCAAAAAATAATCGATGGCATAATTGCCGGCCATGATCAACGTCCACAGCAGGAAAGCCGCCACCATACGGTTCCAACGGATGCGCTTCGTACCATTCACAGTTTCACTTATCGTACGCGAATGGAAAACCTTCAGCATGATGCCGAACAGGACCAAGGTAACCAAAAACGGAAACAACATCAGAATCAGAGAAACGTTCGGCGAAATTCCCACCGAACTCAGGTCGGTGAAATCAACGCCGCTCATCTGGATGTTTCCTCCCGAAGAAATAACCTTAACTACTACCACCAAAATCAGGGGAATAGTTCCTATGGTATTTGCCCCAACAAATACAATCAAAGATACGACAAGGTACCTCCAAAACTTGTCCTTCCCGTAATATCTATCTTTTAAATGATTCATAAGCAACGATATTTGATTCAATTATTCACTCCTGTTACAAGCCTATTAGCGGCAAAGCATCCATCGGAAGCATGTCCTTAACACATTTTTTTGCAAAAATACCAAAAACATCGATAGAACAATCATTTACCTGCAATAATGTTCGAACGACGGCCATTGGTGATCCGATGGATTCAGCGAAGATAAATAAGCGCCAGTATAATTGATCCCGGTATTTATCCGTTTTTCCGATTTGTAATTTTTCCATTCCCTTAAGGTGCTTTCGCTTACAAATAGGTTGATGTGGTTTTTCAAACAACCGTTTCATCGGATCAAGCGGACCGGAGGATGGATGTTCATTACATAAAAAGGCCGTTGAGGTACATCCACACAAGGTACCTTGCAAATTTACCCAAAAGCATCGACAGGGCGACAATCCACCAGCGGCAACGGAAAAAGCCGGAAGCTACCGCTATTAAATCGCCAATGCCGGGTAAAAAAGAGAAAAAGGCAATCCAATCGCCATAACGGTCAATTTTTTGTTTAAACCGGTCAATCTTCTCCTTTTTTATTCTAAAGTATTTTTCAATCCATTCAATCTTCCCGATTCGTCCGATGTAATAACTGGTCATTCCTCCAAGCCAGTTGCCAGCCGTAGCCACAAAAACGCACATCCACGCATCGAACCCGCCAAAAACCATACCGCTGAATACAACTTCGGAGCTGAACGGTACGACCGTGGCCGCGAGAAACGATGAAAGAAACAATCCTAAATAACCCAGCTGGCTCCAGATCATTGAACGATAAAATTACCTATTACGTACAGTATGTTGATAACACAAAAAACTATAAAAGTAAGGTTGTAGAAATTGCTTTGCTTTAACGTGGCAGGATACGAAATAATGAAAGCTACCGGTAAGGCCAGAAGAGGTAAAACAAGCGCCGCTTCCGAACGAAAGACATAAACAAGTACCAGTAATACAAACGCGAGATAAAGCATGAATTTTAACTTCGAACGGGTGTGGATGGCATCTTTATCATATCCGGACAATAGCCCGAAGACATTCACAAGAAAAGCCAAAATCAGTACGCCCAGATAAACCATTGTTCCCGCGGAGAAAACAGGTAATGTAAGCTCCGGAATAAATTCAAGCCTGAACAGAAGAGTAATATCGAAAGCCGGATTGAATATAAACAGTGTCCCTGCCAAAATAATCCATGGAGTTAGCGCGCCGAATACGGAAGCTAAAAAAATTCGAAGCGAAAAGGAGCGGAACATCATGAATGCGATCCAGAATGCCGGTACGAGATAAATATAATCGAAAATAATCAGGCTGCAAACGCTTAACAGCAACGAAACTAAGAAAGCCTGTTCGGAGCTGTCCCTGCGGTGATACATGTTGAAAAAAACCAACAATGCCACAATAAACAACGTAGTGCAGAAATGAGCATAGAACAGCGTATGTGTTACGCTCCATGCCGACATCAATAGCAAATAAATCAGTATCGGAAGGAATGTCCGGTTACGAATAATGGTGTACCTGTTGTTGAGGTGCGCCAACAGGAAAGCGTTAAAAACGACAAGCGGGGCGCTGAGCAAATTCAGTACGACCGGGTTTATTTCAAAGTTTTTCAGTAAAAAATTAAAAATGATAGAGTGATTCGTCTCTTTATCCGGGATCCCGGGTGAAAAATAAGTTATGACCCACAACAATAATGCAGACACAACCAAAACCGCCCCTAAAGGGATCGTAGGCACTATCAACTTGTTTATCCTGACTTTCAAACCGTCTTATATGTTTATGTTGAAGTAAAAACCGGCTTCTTTCCCCGAAAAACATTCGCCTATCGTGGAAAGTTGCCGGCCAAGGTTATTATTTCAGTCCGCGTCGTTTGAGCAATGCTTCCGGGTTAGGGTTATTGCCCCGGAACTTGCGGTAAAGGATCATCGGGTCTTCCGAATCTCCTTTTTCGAGTATGTTGGCGCGGAACGCATCGGCTACTTTTTTATTCAGCACATCGCCGGTTTCCTTAAATGCCTGGAAAGCATCGGCATCGAGCACTTCGGCCCATGTATAGCTGTAGTACCCGGCAGCATAATCACCGGTAAAAACATGGTTGAAATAGGTGCTGCGGTAACGGACAATGATTTGCGAAATCATCCCCCTGTTGGCCAGCGAAGCATTTTCGAATTCGGTAACGTCAAAGGTGGCGGTATCGCTTTTAACGTGGTAATCCATGTCGAGCAGCGCGGCGGCCAGCAGTTCGGTCATGGCAAAACCCTGGTTAAAGGTTTTGGCGCGGGCTATTTTAGCCATCAACGCTTCGGGCATCAACTCACCTGTCTGGTAGTGGAACGCGTAAGTCTTCATAACATCGGGTTCCCAGCACCAGTTCTCCATAATTTGCGAAGGCATCTCCACAAAATCGCGGGGCACGTTCGTACCCGACACCATAGGATAGTTGCATTTGGTAAGCAGGCCGTGGAGCGCGTGCCCGAATTCGTGGAAGAGCGTTTCCACCTCGTCCATGCTCAGCAACGATGGTTTACCGGTGGTAGGCTTGGTAAAATTGCCCACGTTGCAGATGATCGGGCGATGGTCTTTCCCATCTTTTACATACTGGTCGGTTACATTGTTCATCCAGGCTCCGGCAGCTTTCCCGCTCCTGGGGAAATAGTCGGTATAAAGGATGCCCACCAGCGAACCATCGGCGTTGGTAACTTCGAAAACTTCCACATCGGGATTGTAAACGGGCATATTGTCTAACTTCCTGAATTTGATGCCGTACAGCTTGGTAGCTAAGTCGAAAACACCTTTGCGCACATTTTCAAGCTTGAAATAAGGGCGGAGCTGTTCCTCGTCCAAGTCGTATTTCGATTTGCGCACCTTTTCGGAGTAATACCACCAGTCCCACGGACGAAGTTTTTCGCTTTTCCCTTCCGTGTCCATCAACTGTTGAAGTTCGACAGCTTCCGATTTGGCTTTCTCAACAGCCGCTTTCCATATCGGGTTCAGGAAATTGTACACGTTGTCGGGAGTTTTGGCCATGGTATCGTCGAGGATAAAGGCGGCAGGAGTTTTAAAACCGAGCAACTGGGCTTGTCGCACCCTCAGTTTCATGATTTTGTTGATCAGTTCGTTGTTGTCGTTTTTATTGCCGTTGTCGCCACGGTAGGCGTATGCCAGCAACAAGTCCTTGCGCAGTTGGCGGTTCTGGCTGTATTGCAGCACCGGGATAAAACTGGCTTTGTGGGTAGTAAAAACCCATTTTCCTTTCAGTCCGGCAGCGGTAGCCGCTTCGGCGGCAGCCTGCCGAACGCTTTCAGGGAGGCCGGCTAAGTCGGCTTCGTTGTCCACCACTTTTTTATAATCGTTGGTTTCGGCCAGCACATTTTGCCCGAAAGCCAGTTCGGCCAGTCCCAGCTCTTTGTTTATGTCGCGGAGTTCCGCTTTTTCGGTAGCATCTAAAGCAGCGCCGTGGCGGATAAAGTTTCGGTAATATTTTTCGAGCACACGCGTTTGTTCGTGCGTGAGGTTCTGGCTGTCGCGGTTGTCATACAGGCCTTTAATTCTTGCAAACAACAATTCGTTCATGTAAATATTATCTTCGTGGTCGGATAATATGGGGGTAATCTCGTTGGCTATTTTATCCAGCGCATCGTTGGTATCGGCCGAGTGCAGGTTGAAAAAAACCGAACTCACCGTTTTCAGCAACTGCCCGCCAAATTCGAGCGGCTCAATGGTATTCTGGAACGTGGGCACCGAACGTTTCACCACGATGGCGCGGATTTCCGCTTCGTGTTGTTTGATACCTTCGCGGAAAGCGGGCATATAATGCTCCGGCTTGATTTTATCGAAGGGAGGAGCGCCAAAAGGGTTGTTGTTCTTCTGGAAAAATGGATTTTCGTTTCCGGCAAACCCGGATATGGTCGTCATCATCATGAGGAATAAAAATATTTTCTTCATACGTTTGTTTTTTACTTGTAAATGTTATCCAGTTACAAAGATACATTATTTTGGCAAATGAATAAACCATGGGTCAGTATAAAAAATATAGCAAGGAGCAATAGTCATCTTTTTTAACTCGCGAAAATTGGGTATGTAACCTTTGTTAAACCTACCTGTTCTTTTTAGTATTGATATTATAAAATATAAACTATTTCGTTCCAATACGATAAGAAAAATAGCATTCCCATTAAATTATTTAATAAAATGATATTGAATTAAACAAAAATGTATAAATTAGCAGTCAAAATAAATCAACGGAACTATGAGGTTTAAAATCACGCTCACACCGGATTACATCTTGTTTGGAAACGAGATTCCGATGAATTACCAGTACGAATTATCATCGTTTATTTACCGCACGTTGGCTCGTTCCGACTCCGGTTATTCCGCGTGGCTCCACGAAAATGGTTTTATAACGGGCACCAAACGCTTCAAACTATTTTCGTTTTCCAACCTCCTCATACCCGCGTACGCCATTCATGGCGACCGTATCAGCATACAATCGCAAAAAGTGGAACTTATCGTGTCGTTCCTCCCCGGGCGGAGCACCGAAGAATTCATCCGCGGATTATTTACCGAACAGGCGTTTTGCCTCGGCGACAAACAGTCGAAAGTGCAGTTCACGGCCTCGGCCATAGAGCTGCTCCCCGATCCCGTGTTCGCGCCCGGTGACGAATTTACCACCCTTTCGCCCGTATGCATCACCCGGAAAGAAAACGGCAGCAACCGTATTATCTACGAATCGCCCGAAACACAATACGCCACCGAGGCCTTGTTTTTCAACCTCAAAAACAAATACAAAGCTTTTACCGGAAAAGATATAGCCGACGATGCCGGGTTCAACTTCCAGCTTACCTCGCCACCCCGTTCAAAACTCATAGCCATAAAAACCAATACCGAACAACAAACTAAAGTGAAAGGATACCTCTTCAACTTCAAGATCAGCGCGCCGCCCGAACTGATGGAGGTGATGTACGGGGCCGGGCTTGGCGAGAAAGGCTCGCTCGGTTTCGGGCAGGTAATCACCCTCAAGGAGATGAGAACCATTACCACCCGGCTCAAAAAAGGCTGACAAAAGACCGCAAGGGAGTTGCGGAAGGCTGCAAGAACATTTCAAAAGGCCGCAAGGGAGCCGCGAAAAGCTGCAAGAGTATTTCAAAAGGCCGCAAGGGAGCCGCGAAAAGCTGCAAGAGTATTTCAAAAGGCCGCAAGGGAGCCGCGAAAGGCTGCAAAACTACTTCAAAAGACTGCAAGGGAGTTGCGGAAGGCTGCAAGAACATTTCAAAAGACCGCAAGGGAGCTGCGAAAAGCTGCAAGAACATTTCAAAAGGCCGCAAGGGAGTTGCGAAAGGCTGCAAGTTTTATTCCCCCTTTAGGGGGTTAGGGGGCAAGTGTTAGGGGGCAGGTGTTAGGGGGCAGGTGTTAGGGGCAGGTATTAGGGGGCGGATATAAATCACAAACACATGAAATAAATTCTTAATCGAAAAGAGCGAAAGCTTGTTTGTTTATCATTTTTTTCTTAAAATTATGATTATGAAAGAAAAAAAATTTTACTGCAAAGCCGGGCATGTACCTATGGCTTTGCGCATGGCGCTGAAAAGCTGGAGCAACGACCGGGAAGCATTCAAATCCTATGCCCCCGCCATTTTCTCCGACGATTTCCTGGCTAACGCCGAGGCGAAAATCGCCAGTTACGAACAATTGCTGAAAGCGCAGGATGTGCGCAAACAGCAAAAAACAATGACCAATGTAAGTATCCCCGGGCTAATGAAGGAGATACAATTACAACTGAACGGACTGGAAGGTTACGTCAACATGTCAGCGGCAACACTCGACATCCAGCGCGAAGATGTAGGATTGGACAAAGTGCGCCAAGCCCTCCATGCTAAGGATGTGGCGGCGGTAGGGGCAACGGCCAACTCCATGATGGTACACCTGAAACGCAACGAAGCCGTGCTGCGCGAAAAAGGATTGAAACCGGAACTGACCGCCTCCTTTGTGGCGAATGTAACCCAGCTACAAGAGCTGAAAAGCCTACAAAACGAACTGAAAAACAAAACCGGGCGGGTAACCAGCTCCAACATTGCCGAAGGGAACGAACTGTGGGACATCCTCACCACCATCTGCGACGCGGGAGCCGGCATTTACAAAGGAAAAGACGACGTAAAGATGAAGGAATACACCATCAGCGCCATCCTCAAGCGGATCAGCAACCCGCAAACAAGCAGCGATGAAGCAGCAACCACTCCTTCTGAGCCTGCTCAATAATGGTTTGTTGGCCTGACAGGAAAGCAAAAGCCTGTCAGGCTTTAAATGGAAAAATTGATTGAATAGGATAAACAGAATAATAATCGCACATTTAATGAATTTGAACGCATGGAAATTTTTAGAATTGACGAAGGTCATGTCTTCGACTACGAAGATTTTGTATTTTATGTAAAATGGAAAGTGAATGATTTAAAAGAACAGGGATATTCAGATCAGAATATTTTAGAATTTGATTATTGTGCCAATTGGGACTATTTTGCAGAGATATTTCTTAAACAAATAAAGTCAGATAAAACTTAATATACAAATACAAATGAGATTTACATTATGAGCTTACAAACAATTATCGAAATCGGACATAAAATCCGAAATGAACTTAGTAAAGAGGAGAGCTTACAATACCATAGATTTGTGAAGCAAGCTCCCGAATATAGCGATAGACAACCATACTCATACTATCAAATAGATGTGTCAGATAGCTATGAAATTAACTTTGGTAGTTTAAAGGAAATCTTTGATATGAATATTATTAAATCACAATATTATTACCTGAAATATAAAACAGGAGAAGCAGATAGTTTAGTAAAATATATGTTTGGTGATATTGCGTACCCCGATTTTTTCAAACCAGATGACCCTGAGAATGGAGCAGCAGCATTCAGGCTTAATTCATTTCTAAGAGCAAAAGAAGATGCTTCAAAAATTGATAATGAGAAACTAAAATCGTTTAGACAAAGCCTTGAACGAACATTGGATTTGTTGCTGAATCTATTTAATGAAAAAGAATATTGCTACATACATTTCAATTTCAATGGTAAATCGTGGTATGAATTAGACATATTTAATGATATTGAGAATTCTATAGTAACAAACTTCATTAAAGAAGAAAATGGATTTATTAGTCTAACTGCTTTCTTAACTCGCACTCTTGTTGAGTCTGATAGCAGATTGCCGAATTTTGAACGAACTAATACATACAAAACAAAAGCCTTTGAAGATTTAGATGAAGTGAAAGATTTGTTGTATGGATTAGATTTCCAACAAAAGAGCAAAATCAATGCTGGTAAAGATATAATGATTAATATGTTGCCCAAGGGTAAATTATCAGCAAACGGGGTAATTACATATTTCGAAAAGAAATCGAATTACGATTATAAAAATCAAAAGCCAGAAAATTTAGATCCATTTGCAGAACCATTTGACAATCCTGAAATCGATGGAATTGAAAAATACGATATTATTTTCTCCAAACGGTCAAAACCAATTGGCATTGATCTTTTAGAAATAACAGACATAGAGCAAAATCTACTTTCGCGAGTCACGGATAATATTCAAAAAGCTAAAAGGAAAGTCAATTATGGTTTTACATTAGACTTTGCGATCAAAGTATTGTTTGACGAAAAGAAATACAACAGTCATCTGCTTAAAATTCTTCCTTTAATATATAAAGACAGCTATTATTCTGATGATGTTCTTTTACCTGCATTGATTGAAAAAACAGAATATGCCATTCGCAATGGAGATGGAAAAAAGAACTATTTCGGCGGATTAAAACAACATTTTTATTTTTTGACAGAACTTCAAAAAAATGATACTATTATGGAAATAAAACAATCGAAAAGCTATTTGCTGGGAACAAAACTTGGAATAATGTCCAAGCCAGTTTCGATGTGTATTAAGTCTTTTGAAAAGGCTTATGTTGGTAATTTATCACGCAGAATTGCCAGTCTGAATGATGTAGTAGAATTTGCAAACTACCTGAATGAAAAGTTAATGATACACCAAAAAGGGTATCCAAGTGTAAAAGATGCTTCGAGAGAATTAACCGCTTTGTTTGATTTCTTCCCAAAAGAAGAAAAATACAACAAGAACTATTGTGCATTGGGATTCTTTGAAACATATTATACTTACTTCAAAGATGAAACCTCTATTGAAAACGAGGAGGATACAACTGAAAATTAATAACTACAAAATAATACTATTATGTCAACAATTCAAGAAAAATCGGAAATTATTTTTTTGTATGAAAGTAAATATTCCATGCCAAATGGTGACCCTTTTACAGGAGAACAACGTTATGATGAAGAGACAAAAAAAGTACTGGTAAGTGATGTCAGAATTAAACGTTTCATTCGTGATTATCTCCATAATATCGGAGAAACAATTTATGTGATTAATGATAAAGATCAAGCAGAAGGTAAAGAGTCCGGATCTGCAGCTCGTATCAAAAGCTTAAGAAAGAAATTTGAAACAGAACTAAAAGAAGCGGGCATTAAAAAAGATGATGGCCTGTTTTTACTTACTAAATGTATTGATGTTCGTTTGTTTGGAGGGATCTCAACGGAAAAAGATGCTGCAGTAAATCTTACCGGTCCGATTCAATTTGCGCTTTTAAATCCATCATTAAATTCTGTAGATTTAAGACTACATCAAAATACCTCTGTATTTTCTTCTGATGTAACAAAATCAGGTGGAGCAATTGGAACAACATCATTAGTCCCTTACTCTATTAATCAAATTCACGGTTGGATAAATCCATTTGCAGCCGAAATGTCAAAACTCGAAGACAAGGATGTTCAAACAATGTTTAAAGCATTATGGAACAGCATAAACAATGCTAATACCCGTAGCAAATCGAATCAAAGTTCTTTGCTGTTATTGCAACTGGTCTATAAAAATAAAACCGATAAAGTATATGGAACAGACAAACTGATTTCTTATACTTCCGACAAACGCGATGAACAGTTCAGAGATATTTCAGATGTCGATTTCAATTTTGAACTACTCAAAGAGGTTGCCACATCTCCTAAAATAAAAGAAGTGAGATATTATACGGAATCTAAAACTATTGCCGATAAACTTCAATCATTTGGTGGTAATTTCACCAAGCTAAGTTTTGAATGATTATGGATGCCATAATTATAAATATATCGGGTAATTGGGGACATTTCAAAAAAGTGGATACAAACAATAATCCGCTTACGCATGATTTCATTACAAAAACAGCTTTAATCGGTTTGATTGGAGCTGTAAATGGTATTGAAAGAACTGAAATGAAAAATTTATTTCCTGAATTATCAGAAGATATAATGTATAGTGTAGCATTGAATAACCACGTAAAGAAAGAGAGTTGGGGGTTCACTCTGAGAAGTGTAAAAGTAAATACAGAAAAGGCTCCATGGCAATTTGAATTTCTCAAATCTCCTGATTTTACGGTTATTGTTGCACTAAAAAACGATAGGAGCAGAAAAATATTTAATGATTTTATTATGAATGTTCAGAATAGTTCTGCATGTTACAATCCAACATTAGGCTTAGCGAATTGTCCCGCTGACATTTCCTTTATTTCGTTGGCAACTGTCTCAGAAAAAAAATCGGGAGCATTTGAAACAAAAGGATTTATATCGAAGAATCATCAAATTGAAATCGGAAAAAGTTTTGATTTCAGAATTGGATTTGAGAAAGTTCCAACATATCAGGACAATGATTTCTGGAATGATCCCGAAAAGTATGCTGAAGTAGCCTATTGCAGTCCCAGAAGTACATTTAAAGTAAAAATGGGTGATTATTACAATGTATCATCAAACATAGAAGAAAGTCAATGGTATCTGATTTAGAAAATATTAAATCACATCCGGAAAAACTATTGAAAGTTCATATCGAAGGCGTTTTGAATAAATCTGAGACAAGAACAGCAAGTATAATAGCTAAATACGCTGCTCTTTTTCATGATTTAGGAAAAATCAATCCAAACTTTCAGGCAAAATTAAATGATTCTAAGAATGCTGGGTACTCCCAGCATTCTTATATCTCTGCTTTTGCATTTTTGAATTGGTACGTAAATAATAAAGAAACGGCAAATCGAACGTTCAAAATCGAAGGGAACGATATCACCAAACTTAAATTGATTACGGCCATCATTCTCCATCATCATGGCAATCTACCAAATATGGATGAGAATGTATCATCAATAACATTGAATGATATGTTACAATTTCTGGAAAAAGATTTTGAAAGATTGCCTATATCATCTTACTTATCATCAAAATTAGGTTTTGAACATACGCCATTTGATTTATCAATTAAACATTGGTATAAAAGCAATATTTCTAATATAGATTTAGGCTTAAATGGGAATGAGTATGAAATCAAGAACTGGCAAAAGAATGCTCTTGATTATTTTCTAGAAACACAATTTGCCTTTGCTTCTGTTATTGAATCTGACAAACGGGATGCCAGTGATAATAGTCAATTCAATTACTCAGATCTCCTAAACTCGAACAATATTCAATTAAAAGAGTCTTTAAAAAGCTTGTTTGCTGATTTGTCACAAAGTGAGTCTATAAGTGAATTAAATCAAGTTCGTACAGAGATCAGGCAAGAAGCTGTCAATAACATTTCTGCCCTATTAGAAACTGACCAACGAGTATTTACTCTGACTGCACCAACGGGAGCTGGAAAAACATTTACATTACTTGATATTGCAAAGGAAATTCAAAGCAAAAAAGGAAACATAGGAATTATTTTTGCTTTACCATTCTTATCAATAACAGAACAGATAGAAAGTATTATTTATAAAACCTTAAAAGTTGATATTCTTTCTGTAAACTCTAAATCTCAGAATGAAAGAATCGAAAAGGCTCAAAAAGAATATGAAACTGAGCAAACAGATGAAAACCTCAAGGCATTAATAGTTGAAGATTTTATTGAAAACACCTTTGATCATCCTCTAATTATAACAACATTCGTTCAACTGTTTGAGACTCTATTGAGTAATAGAAACTCCACATTGTTGAAACTGCCAAATTTTGCGAACAGAATTTTTCTAATTGATGAAATTCAGGCATTACCACCGAGGCTGTATATATTTTTCTCAGCGTGGTTAGATGCGTTTTGTAAGCGGTTTAATTCTTATGCTATATTATCCACAGCAACAATGCCGGACTTAAGAATACCAGAAAAAAAAGAATTGTTGGGTAATGCAAACTTTGAAAAAATTAATCCACAACACTTATTCAGAGAGTATTCTTATCCTGCAGATTTATTGAGTCCGGAAAAATATTTCTATAATGATGTATTCAACAGATATATTATAAATGTTATTGATGAAGATCTCACAATAGAAAGCTTAAAAGCAAGAATACAGAATGAAAAAAAATCTGTATTGATTATTCTTAATACAATTCAGGATACGAAAGACTTATTTAATAGTTTGTCAGACAATGATAATGTTCATTTGCTAAATACTCATTTTACACCTGAGGACAGACTAAAAAAAATCGAATATATCAAAACCTTGCTTGAAACAGAAAAGGTAATACTAATATCTACTCAGCTTATAGAGGCAGGGGTTGACATTGATTTTCCTGTTGTTTATCGTGATTTGTGTCCATTACCAAGTCTCATTCAAAGTGCAGGCAGATGCAATAGAAATAAGAAAATTGATTTGGGAAATGTCTATTTATTTCAGTTGATAAATGCAAAAGGTAAATACAGTTCTGAATTGATATATCGTAATGACGGTAAATTATTCCTCGAATTCATTAAACAAAATATAACTGGCGTAATTCAAGAAAAAGAACTGTTTAATATACAGAAAAAGTTTTTCAAGTCAATAGCTCAAAATCTTGAAATTGGAGCATATCCCGAAGAAAAGATGAATTTAATTGAAGAAATAAATAAGGCTCAATTTGAAAATGTGGGAAAATTTCAACTAATAAACAATAATACATTTGGAATTCAATATCAATTTTATGTTCCAAAAGATGGTGAAGATAATGAATTTGAACATTTAGCTGAATTGATTAATTCTATTTCTAAAGAAAACTACAATGAAGCTGTAAAATCAAAGATAGATATTAACTCACAGCTCAAAAAAATGAGTATGAGAATTATTTCAGTAAGATTAAAAAACAGAGCAGAGATTCCGCCATTAGGTTATCCCGATGCAGTCTGTGGATTATTGAAATTAAATAAAGAAAATTACGATTCAATATTAGGGTTCAGATTAAACAAAGATGATATATTTCTTTAAAAATGATCGATGCGAGCAGTTCAATTTTCGCCGTTCAAATTAAACAAAGATGATATATTTCTGTAAATTCTATCCCCAAGAATAATTCAATCAACATAGACCCCCAACATAAAAAAACACCATTTAACCAAAGAAGAACTTCGCCGCATAGAATATGAGTTTGGCGAAAATAAAGGAACATTGCCGCCGGAATTTGTGCGTTTAGAGGAAAAAGGTCTCAATTTGATACGGCCGTTCATAGAAGTAAAGTTGCCGATGGGCAAAGAACTTACGGTTGCTGTCGGGCAGCTAATCGGCCGGCAATTCCCCGGTTTACGGTCGGCCGAAGGCGATTGATATTCGGGTTAGATACACGAAATTGCGCAGCATACGGGGCGGAACCTTGCCACTGAACTGGTCTTGTTGCTCGAAGATTTCAAAAACGGAGCGAACCGCATATCGATAAAAAACAAAGTCCCGTAGGGATGATATATTGGTAGAAAAACAACGATGATACAACACAACAAAATCCCGTAGGGATGATATATTGGTAGAAAAACAACGATGATACAACACAACAAAGTCCCGTAGGGATGATATATTGGTAGAAAAACAACGATGATACAACACAACAAAATCCCGTAGGGATGATATATTGGTAGAAAAACAACGATGATACAACACAACAAAATCCCGTAGGGATGACATATTGGTAGAAAATTGTTCCGTCCCTACGGGACTTCGATACGGGGGGCGTCCCTTCGGTTTCTACCGATATACCGTGCCTACGGCACTATTACCGGCAAACATAACCGGGCAAAATAAAATGCCGGCAATAAACGCAAACAACGATACGATACAAAACAAGTCCCGTAGGGATGAAATATTGGTAGAAAAAACAACGATGATACAACACAACCAAAATTCCGTAGGAATGAAATATCGGTAAAAAACGATGACACGATACAATAAAATCCCATAGGGATGAAATATTGGTAGGAAAAACAACGATACAATACAACAAAATCCCGTAGGGACGACATATTGGTAGGAAATTGTTCCGTCCCTACGGGACTTCGATACGGGGGGCGTCCCTTCGGTTTCTACCGATATACCGTGCCTACGGCACTATTACCGGCAAACATAACCGGGCAAAATAAAATGTCGGCAATAAACACAAACAACGATGCGAAACAAAATTAATCCCGTAGGGATGGTATATTGGTAGAAAAACGATGACACGATACAACAAAATCCCGTAGGGATGAAATATTGATAGAAAAACGACGATACGATACAACAAAGTCCCATAGGGATGAAATATTGGTAGAAAACTGTTCCGTCCCTACGGAACTTCGATGCGGGGGGGCGTCCCTGCGGTTTCTACCGATATACCGTGCCTACGGCACTATTACCGGCAAACATAACCGGGCAAAATAAAATGCCGGCAATAAACGCAAACAACGATGCGAAACAAAACAAGTCCCATAGGGACGATATATTGGTAGAAAAAACGATGACACGATACAACAAAGTTCCGTAGGGATGAAATATTGGTAGGAAAAACGACGATGCAACACAACAAAATCCCGTAGGGATGACATATTGATAGAAAAACAACGATACAATACAACAAAAATCCCATAGGGATGAAATATTGGTAGAAATATAATAACGAAACAAACAATATCAAAAATCATAATTATGGCAAACACCTATACCCAAATTCATATTCAGGCTGTTTTTACCGTTCAAAACAGGGAATCCCTTATTTCCAAAACATGGAAGGACGAATTATATAAATACATTACGGGAATCATTCAAAATAATCAACATAAATTGCTGGCTATAAACGGAATGCCCGACCATATACATGTACTTATTGGCTTACGTCCAACGCAATCGGTTTCCGATGTATTGCAGGACATTAAATCCAATTCGTCCAAATGGATCAATGAAAAAAAACTTGTAAAAGGTAAATTCTCGTGGCAGGAAGGTTTCGGGGCTTTTTCGTATAGCAAATCCGAGTTGGACAGAGTGATCAATTATATAGACAATCAGCCCATGCATCACAAAAAAAAGACATTTATTGAAGAATATCTTCAGCTATTGCAGATACATGAAATAAACTTTGACGAAAGGTATATATTTGAACCAATTCACATTGATGATAACACATCGACCGACATAAATTAAGAATCAGTTACCCAATTATTCCCCATGACCGGAACACATTTCAACTATTACCACGTATGTCGCCGCAAGCTTTGGCTGTTTGCCAACGGCATTAATATGGAGCACACTTCGGACTTAGTGTACGAAGGAAAATTGCTGCACGAAGAATCGTACCCCCAACGTCCCGAGCGCTACGAAGAATTAGAAATAGAAGGAATAAAGATTGATTACTACGATGCAAAAAATAAAGTCGTACACGAAATAAAGAAATCGGACAAGATAGAAACCGCCCACGAGTGGCAGGTGAAATACTATATCCGCGTGTTGGAGCGAAACGGCGTGGAAGGCGTAACGGGCATACTCGAATATCCGACGATACGGCACACTCAAACCGTGGAACTCACCGACGATGACCGCAAACGGATAGACGAAATAGAAACCGAAATAGACACGCTGATAAAACAGGATGAATGTCCCCCGGTAATCAATTCCAAAATATGCCGCCAGTGCAGCTATTATGAGTTTTGTTATGTGGAGGAATAGTCTTGAACCATGATTTTGAATGATCTAATGAACACTATGATTGAAATATGGAAGGAAATTATAAATATCAGGAGTTAACCCATAAAATTATAGGTGCAGCAATGGAAGTTCATCGTTATCTGGGTAATGGATTTCAGGAAGTTGTTTATCAACGGGCATTAACTATCGGGTTTAAATTACGCAATATTATAGCTTTCGAACGTGAAAAGGAAATGCCTTTATGCTATAAAGAGTTTGATATAGGAACGCGTAGGGTTGATTTTTTTGTTGAAGAAAAAATATTGCTCGAAATGAAAGCTGTGATTCAGCTCGACGATGTTCACCTGGCACAAGCCATCAACTATTTGGAGGCTTACGGCATGGAAATAGGTTTATTAATCAATTTCGGGAGTTCATCACTTCAATTTAAACGAGTTATGAAACCAAATCGTAACAAAGAACAGGGTCAAAATTAATCATAGTATTCATTAAATTATTTAAAATCACAGTTCAGACATTTTACATTATGAAAAAAACATACTATCTTTTTAACCCCGGAACATTGCAGCGCAAGGACAACACGCTGAAATTTACACCGGTAGAAGAAGATGCCAACGGCATCGAACGCAACGGTCAGCCACGGTACCTGCCGGTGGAAGACATTGCCGAATTTTACACCTTCGGATCGCTCACGGCCAACAGCGCGTTGTATAACTTCCTGGGACAAAATGATATTGCCGTGCATTTTTTCGATTATTACGAAAACTACACAGGATCGTTTATGCCCAAAGATGGTTTGCTGTCGGGGCGCATGTTGCTGGCGCAAACCGCTTCTTATCAGGATAAAAAGAAACGGATCGCCATCGCGCGGAAGTTTATCGAAGGGGCGGCATTTAATATGGTGAAAAACCTGAAGTATTACGACAAACGTGGTAAAGAATTAGCCGGAATAATTGAAAAGATAGAAGGATATTCGGCTTTGATACCCGAAACCAAGGCGGTAGATGAGTTGATGGGGCTGGAAGGAAATATCCGACAGGCGTATTACGAGGGATTCGACCTGATTCTGAACGATTTCGAAATGGGTAACCGCACCAAACAACCGCCGCAAAACGAAGTGAATGCGCTGATTTCGTTTGGCAATATGATGTGTTACACGCAATGTCTGCGCGCCATTCATCAAACGCAACTGAACCCTACGATCAGCTACCTGCACACGCCGGGCGAAAGGCGGTATTCATTGTCGTTGGATGTGTCGGAAGTATTTAAACCGCTGCTGGTGGACAGGGTGATATTCAAAGTGCTCAACAAACGCGAGATCCAGGAAAAACATTTCGACCGTAAGCTGAATAAATGTTTGTTGAATCCAGCCGGGAAAAAGATATTTGTACAGGCATTTGAAGACAGGCTGAACGAAACGATTCAACACCGGTCGCTGAAGCGAAACGTCAGTTATCGGCACTTGATAAAATTAGAATGCTACAAACTCAGTAAGCATCTGCTGGGAATGGAAGAATATAAACCCTTTAAAATGTGGTGGTAACTGAGTAACTGAGTAACTGAGTAACTGAGTAACTGAGTAACTGAGTAATTGAATAACCGAATAATTGAGTAATTGATTAACTGAGTAATGGGATATGGATACTATTGAATTTAGGGAACAATTAAAACAGAGAACTAAAGATTTTGCTTTGCGGGTGATTCGATTGTATCAGTCGTTGCCGAATAATACAGAAAATCAGGTAATCGGGAAACAATTATTGCGTTCGGGCACTTCGGTCGCAGCTAATTATCGCGCAGCATGCAGATCAAGATCAAATGCAGAGTTTTACAGTAAAATAAGTATTGTTATTGAAGAGGCTGACGAAAGTCTGTTTTGGTTAGAATTATTACAGGAGTCCGGTATTATTCAAGAAAACCGTCTGAAAGAATTATATCATGAAAATGAAGAAATATTAAAGATTATGGTTGTCGCCAGAAAAAACTCAGAAAAAAACAAATAATTGAATAATTGAATAACTGAATAACTGAATAACTGAATAACTGAATAATTGAATAATTGAATAATTGAATAACTGAATAATTGAGTAATTGAGTAATTGAGTAATTGAGTAATTGATTAACTGAAATGTATTATTTTTGGAGAAAAAACAAATATGGCTAAAAATAAAAAACAAAAACCTCATCAACAGTTACTTAGTCCGGAAAACTATATCCGTCAGAAAGCACGAAATTTAGTTTTACACGAATGTTTACTCAACAGTGATTGGAAAGAAGGAGGACTGGCCGAAATTATTGTATCACGTGTTCATGCAAATGGCAATATTACATTTGGAGTTTATATGGTCGATTTGTTTTGTGTAGGGATAAAGGATACTTTTTTTAATTTTAATTTTCCGATAAGTGAGTACGAAGAAATGAAAGAAAAACTTACGGAAGGAATGCATTTGATCCCGACGGATTATGCTTTGGTGCACAACATCATATTTACAGCTCTCGAATATGCCCACGAATTAGGCTTTAAACCACATAAAGACTTCGATTCTGTAACCAAATATTTGCTCCAGGAAGATACTGAAGAGGTAGAGCTGATAGAAATAGAATGTGGAAGAAATGGCAAACCTTTGTTTGTCGTCACCGACTTTTACACTTCGGCACAAACAGCCGGAATTATCAACCAATTGATAAAAACAGTAGGCAAAGATAATTTTGAAGTGATTTATCAGGATAATTTACCTGATGAAGAAGATGATTGGGACGAAGATGCAGACGACCTGTTCGATGGCCCTGACCCCTATCTGATGCAAGAATACGATAGCATGTCACCCAACGAACGACGCAAAAAATATTTAGAATTGTATAATGATGGACAGTTTGATTTTGAGGTTGAAAAGATGAATCAACTAATCGCTCTCTCAGAATCAATATATGCAAACGATATAGCAACAGCTAATGAAATACATCAATATATCGACCAATGGGAGGATGAACTATCTATCATTGTTTCCGAAGATGAATATACCGCTGAACTTCTGGGTCTTCCATCCAACCAGACATTAACTGAAGAAGATATGGATGAGTTTGACAACCTTGAATTCGGATTAACTGAAGAGGACAAAGAAGAGATGGATGCGGAGGAGTATGCTGAATTAGAAAAGTTACAAGCTGATAAATTTCGGAAATTACAGGATAAATGGGGCGATATTCCGTATCTAAAATATTACGAAATTAAAAGCATGGATTATGAAGCCGATAGTTTCAGCGAAAAATTAAAAGCATGTTATACGCAATTTCCCGATTATCCTTTGTTTAAAATTGAAATGCATAAGTTAAATTCAATCGACAATGCAACATTTGTTTTCCCTGACTTTAAATATTTTTTCGGCGATAGAACAGAAATTACCAGTGAAGAAATGTTCGAATATCAATCAACAAAAATTACTAATATGATAAGCAAACAGCAAATCAATTATCAGCAATTGGAAGCACAAACCGTTCTGATAGACGAATTGGAAATATCCCCGGAATATCAATCGGTAATTAAAAGAATGCTTCTGTTGAGCAAACTCACTTTGCTATCGAAATATTTTGAAGAGAAAGAAGGTTCTAAATAACCAATCATTTTTAAAAATTATGTCAAAATCAGCACTAAAAAAGCATTTACAATCGCTAAATAAAGAGCAAATTATCGAAGCAGTACTTGAAATGTACGATGGGATTAAACCTGTAAAGGAATATCTGGAGTATTACCTTCAACCGGATGAAAAAGCAATGTTCGAGAAATACAAAAAGGTGATAACAGATGAGTTTTATCCTACCACCAAAAGTTTCAATCCAAAGTTGCGTTTTTCAGTGGCACGAAAGGCTATTACCGATTTCAAAGCATTAAAGCCTTCACCGGAGTTATTAGCAGACCTGATGTTGATACTCGCCGAGCAGGCATGTGAATTCACTTACGACTTTGGCGATATGACAGAACAATATTACAATAGTGCATACAGTAATCTGAAAGCAGCTTTGGAATATATAAAAAAGAATGATTTATTAGAAAGCTTTCAATTACGATGCGAAGATTGTGTAAAATGGGCTTCGCCTTGCGGTTATGGCTTTGCCTACGAAATAAGCGAACTCGTTTATGATTATTACCAACAATAAGCAATATGTACGTAATATTAGTTTATGACTTTGGCGAAAAACGGGTTGGCAAAATGCTCAAACTTTGCCGCAAATACCTGAACTGGATACAAAACTCAGTTTTCGAAGGAGAAATATCGGAAGTTAAATTAAAAGAGTTAACTTTGAAAGCCGAAGAATTTCTGAAACCGGAAGAAGATAGCATTATTATTTTCTCGGGTCGGACAGAAAAATGGTTGGACAAGCAAATCATTGGAAAAGAACCAAGTAGCATCGATAATTTTCTTTAACTGGTTGTCGGGGTATCGCATTTTGCAACAAAGCAAGCTTCCAACCACCCTAAAAAGTTCTTTGACATGCTGAAACACAGATAAATACATACGTTGTCGATGTGCAGGGTTTTTCATACTTTTGCACATCGACAACTTTCAACAACGAAAAATGCAAAAAACAAAAAAATAAAAAGCTGATTTTCAGTTTTTTTTGTCGTCGATCCCGACGGCTAATAATCGCACCAACTGGAATTGAAATATGGGCGGGCGAAAAACAGTCGTAACAGATAAAAGTCTAATAATCGCACCAACTGGAATTGAAATAAGAAATCCACGCCATCGAACTTTCAGAACAGATCTAATAATCGCACCAACTGGAATTGAAATTCAAAGAACCCATAATCTTCGAGCGGATTGATTTCTAATAATCGCACCAACTGGAATTGAAATCTTAGATGGGGCAAAACCGATTATGTCCTCTACTACCTAATAATCGCACCAACTGGAATTGAAATTCAACAGCGCCATCAACCAGCAGCTTTTACTCCACTAATAATCGCACCAACTGGAATTGAAATAATTACCCCTACCCCGGTGCCTGGTGCCGGCGACACTAATAATCGCACCAACTGGAATTGAAATTTCCAAGTTCGTTCAATTTATTCTTTGCCTGGGCGCTAATAATCGCACCAACTGGAATTGAAATTTGCGTAAGTATTGCGGCATCTTTGTTTACAGGTTTTCTAATAATCGCACCAACTGGAATTGAAATTTCGATGCCGCTGTTAAGTCAGTGGCTCGGGTGTACCTAATAATCGCACCAACTGGAATTGAAATGATAAGGCTAAGCACGGCTTTTAATTCAGTGAAACTAATAATCGCACCAACTGGAATTGAAATTCCGGAACTAACGTCTTGTTCACGACAAACGATTCTAATAATCGCACCAACTGGAATTGAAATATGTTTTACCAACATGTAAATTCCAACCCCAAGGGCTAATAATCGCACCAACTGGAATTGAAATTTTTAGACCGTGATATTATATCCGATATCGCTTTTGCCTAATAATCGCACCAACTGGAATTGAAATAAGTTTACTTCCACGGTTGCGCCGGCGGCCGCTGTCTAATAATCGCACCAACTGGAATTGAAATTTGAAAGGTTGGCTGTATTCGGCCATTTTGAACCATGCTAATAATCGCACCAACTGGAATTGAAATTCGTAAAAGGCTTTCATGCCTTCTCCACCGATTTTTCTAATAATCGCACCAACTGGAATTGAAATAGCCATAACACACGCCTATCCGCTATTGGCTATTTCTAATAATCGCACCAACTGGAATTGAAATATTACGGGCGCATAGCTGTCAAACGTTACACAAACTAATAATCGCACCAACTGGAATTGAAATAAGAATTGCTGTTGACCGTATCAGGAACAGTAATATTCTAATAATCGCACCAACTGGAATTGAAATTATTTTTACTGTATTATCTTTATATACCTGTCGTCTAATAATCGCACCAACTGGAATTGAAATAGTAGTTTACGGATGTCTTCTTTTCTTTGTTGCTCTAATAATCGCACCAACTGGAATTGAAATGAATTTCATACCAACAAGTATGATTTCGGTAAACCCTAATAATCGCACCAACTGGAATTGAAATTTCAAAAAGTGGGAGCATTTCCGGCTCTACTTTTCTAATAATCGCACCAACTGGAATTGAAATTGCACAACCACTACGGTGAGTTAGATGGTACAGTCTAATAATCGCACCAACTGGAATTGAAATATATGTTCTTCCAGGTGGTGAAAACTACAAGGAATCTAATAATCGCACCAACTGGAATTGAAATTTCCTCCGTAGGGCTTGTACCTTACCATTTTCACCCTAATAATCGCACCAACTGGAATTGAAATCCGGATGGGCGATAACATAGCCTCTTACCTGTGGAACTAATAATCGCACCAACTGGAATTGAAATTCGTATAGTTCAATGGCGGCTATAGCCATGTAGCATCTAATAATCGCACCAACTGGAATTGAAATAAAATTTCGGGAGTATTTGTTTTTTTATCTAATACTAATAATCGCACCAACTGGAATTGAAATTACAATGAAAGTGAAATACGACATTGAAGGGGCTGCCTAATAATCGCACCAACTGGAATTGAAATTCGTTTCGCATATTCTTTATCGACAGTTATCGGACTAATAATCGCACCAACTGGAATTGAAATAACATCGTATTCGTCAAATCCTTCTGAATCTTCCCTAATAATCGCACCAACTGGAATTGAAATAGCTACAAGGTTTATTCCGTTACAGTCAACGAATCTAATAATCGCACCAACTGGAATTGAAATGAGACGATGACAGGCGAAATACCTAAATTTTTATTTTAACTAATAATCGCACCAACTGGAATTGAAATATTGTTTCGGCGAACAATCGCATTGCGTAAGCTTCACCCTAATAATCGCACCAACTGGAATTGAAATGATTTTAAAACGTGAAAACATTATATCCTTGGCACTAATAATCGCACCAACTGGAATTGAAATATTCTTCCGGGAGCAAATATTTGGCGTTGTCCAAACTAATAATCGCACCAACTGGAATTGAAATTAAAAGTGGGTATTTCAGAAGTAACAATGTCGAAACTAATAATCGCACCAACTGGAATTGAAATCGGCATCGCCGCTTTCAATGTCCATAAAATCTTCCGCTAATAATCGCACCAACTGGAATTGAAATAAATCTATGTCCTAACAAACTGTTTTGTTTAATTTCTAATAATCGCACCAACTGGAATTGAAATAAAATAAATTCAAATAAAATTACGAATATGGAAAAACTAATAATCGCACCAACTGGAATTGAAATTGAAAATCTTACGGCCGCACCTGCCGCCCCTCTTTACTAATAATCGCACCAACTGGAATTGAAATCGTGTTCCTTGTCCCAAAATTTAACATCTTCAATCGCTAATAATCGCACCAACTGGAATTGAAATAATAAAATCAAAGTCGCCTTTAACCTCGAAATATCTAATAATCGCACCAACTGGAATTGAAATGAGCAAGATAATGATGAAAGCCTTAAGGCGTATAAGGATACTAATAATCGCACCAACTGGAATTGAAATGAAAATAACACAGGATGACCTGGCCGAGATGGCGGGTCTAATAATCGCACCAACTGGAATTGAAATAAATGCTTGTGCTCAGGATGCTGGTTAAAGAGTTGACTAATAATCGCACCAACTGGAATTGAAATTGCGATTTACCAAGGCGACGGCCACCAACTACAACTAATAATCGCACCAACTGGAATTGAAATATCGGAAAGCCGTAAAAAGCGATAACGGCAAAATTCTAATAATCGCACCAACTGGAATTGAAATGGAATATTCAAAGAAAGTGGATGTAGATCAACTATCTAATAATCGCACCAACTGGAATTGAAATAAAACTAAGAACAAGCGTGACCGCATTACAGTGCCGCTAATAATCGCACCAACTGGAATTGAAATAAGGTTTTTTTTCTGAAAGTGTCGCGTTGAATTCGGAACTAATAATCGCACCAACTGGAATTGAAATGTCGGAGCGGAGAACAGGCAATAGAGGCTATTAACTCTAATAATCGCACCAACTGGAATTGAAATCAAGGTCGTATTTACTTAAATAACCCTTTGCTATGTCTAATAATCGCACCAACTGGAATTGAAATTTCAAAACCGTTTCGATGGTTTTCTGTAGTTCTTCTAATAATCGCACCAACTGGAATTGAAATGCCACACCAACTAATAATATTTTCGTTATCGCTTTCTAATAATCGCACCAACTGGAATTGAAATTACATTTTCAATTGTAGGTATTCAGGCGAAAACACTAATAATCGCACCAACTGGAATTGAAATGGTGGAGGCTGTATTTAAACATTACGACCTCTGGCTAATAATCGCACCAACTGGAATTGAAATAAACAAAAAGCTTATTTTCATAGATAAGGATAAAAACTAATAATCGCACCAACTGGAATTGAAATTAAATTGGGCTATTAATTTATTGTTTTCTTTAATTTCTAATAATCGCACCAACTGGAATTGAAATTCGTTTCCCGGATTCCGAAGCACCGGTTTTTGTGGCTAATAATCGCACCAACTGGAATTGAAATCGCTGAACGGCAGTAGCCGGGAACGACGAACGGTTTTTCTAATAATCGCACCAACTGGAATTGAAATTGAAACGCCGGAACTCATTACAGCTGCTTTACGAAACTAATAATCGCACCAACTGGAATTGAAATATAATTACGAGTTGGGATAAGGATAAACAAAAATACTAATAATCGCACCAACTGGAATTGAAATCCGCCGGTTAGTGGCCGACCTGGCATCGCTCGAAACTAATAATCGCACCAACTGGAATTGAAATAAGGATGACCCGTTTTGGGACGAAAACCAACCGGGAACTAATAATCGCACCAACTGGAATTGAAATATGATCCGGTTTTTTTTTAAAGAAAATCCGGATGCGCCTAATAATCGCACCAACTGGAATTGAAATGTTATTATGATCAGGATATGCAGTTTTGGGATAGTCTAATAATCGCACCAACTGGAATTGAAATAAAAAAGCCGATGAAATACTTGTCAAGGCCTGTTTCTAATAATCGCACCAACTGGAATTGAAATGGCACATTCAACTTTTTTGGGGATTCAAGAACTTATGCTAATAATCGCACCAACTGGAATTGAAATTCAGTCAGAAAAGAGTAGAAACCGATTTCTATCACTAATAATCGCACCAACTGGAATTGAAATCTTGTTTTTTCGATTCTATATTTTCTTCTTCTTTCTAATAATCGCACCAACTGGAATTGAAATTAGTTGTAACGTTCCACGCTGAACATCGGGACGGCCTAATAATCGCACCAACTGGAATTGAAATGGAGTTGCGCCGATCAGGTTCGGATGTACGCCCTGCTAATAATCGCACCAACTGGAATTGAAATTTTGTTACATCAATCATTCCGTCGTCTGAGTCATCAACTAATAATCGCACCAACTGGAATTGAAATTTTGTAAATTTCGACAACCGGCTTTCTCCAACGCTCTAATAATCGCACCAACTGGAATTGAAATAGCCCGTAACCCGATAAAATATTGAAGAACCTGTTCTAATAATCGCACCAACTGGAATTGAAATAGATTGTATTCCGATGTTTTTTTATTATCTGTTTCTAATAATCGCACCAACTGGAATTGAAATATTGGAAAAGCGGTTACATAATTCGGCAAATAAACTAATAATCGCACCAACTGGAATTGAAATAATGTACGAGAAACTTGATGTCTCATTTATTTCGTCTAATAATCGCACCAACTGGAATTGAAATCCAGTCGCCACGCTCAACCCCTTCGGGAAAATCGCTAATAATCGCACCAACTGGAATTGAAATTTCGTAAAGGGGAAAGGCGCGTACGACTTCGACACTAATAATCGCACCAACTGGAATTGAAATAACATGCAACCGGACAAGTCGAGGGGTAAGCCGGCTAATAATCGCACCAACTGGAATTGAAATCACCGAATAACATTGTTCTGGTGTTTTTGTGTTAGCTAATAATCGCACCAACTGGAATTGAAATTCGCAAAAACCGAAATTACAGCGGGTAATTTGTCCTAATAATCGCACCAACTGGAATTGAAATGTGATAACTATTCCGGGAAAATCGAGATTGTCAGCTAATAATCGCGCCAACTGGAATTGAAATTAATATGGAGCAAAAGAAAAAGGCAATTGAACAAACTAATAATCGCACCAACTGGAATTGAAATAGAAATACTTCTATTTCACGCCCTTTGATATCCGTTGTCTAATAATCGCACCAACTGGAATTGAAATAATAAGTTCAATCACCCTTGTTTTATATGTTTCCTTATCCTAATAATCGCACCAACTGGAATTGAAATATTCGTAAATTGAATTTTAAAAGGATTGAAATTTACTAATAATCGCACCAACTGGAATTGAAATTGAAAATCTTACGGCCGCACCTGCCACCCCTCTTTCTAATAATCGCACCAACTGGAATTGAAATAGCTGGTAACATAATCCGTAATTCTCGTAATTCGCTAATAATCGCACCAACTGGAATTGAAATAACCCTAAAACGAAAGATCGTCGAGATCGCATTACACTAATAATCGCACCAACTGGAATTGAAATTTTAAAAACTGGTTCGGTAGCGGTTTTCCGGCTACTAATAATCGCACCAACTGGAATTGAAATAATATATGAGAAACTTGCTGTCTCATTTATTTCGTCTAATAATCGCACCAACTGGAATTGAAATGTCCAACCGGTTGTCGCGATAGGCGCGGAATATACCTAATAATCGCACCAACTGGAATTGAAATGTTGTTAAAATACTGTATGAGGTAATAGGGTTCGACTAATAATCGCACCAACTGGAATTGAAATTCACAAACTCGCGTATGTTCTGTTTTTCAAGTTTCTAATAATCGCACCAACTGGAATTGAAATAGAATTGGACGGCATTACCTTTCCTAAATGGCGAAACTAATAATCGCACCAACTGGAATTGAAATTTGTTATTCTGAGTTATAATTAACAAAATAAATAAATCTAATAATCGCACCAACTGGAATTGAAATAATATTGTAATTTACAGTAGAATATGGAATTTCCTTAATCTAATAATCGCACCAACTGGAATTGAAATTAAAAAAAAATAACGACCGGATTAGCATCCCCGGTCTAATAATCGCACCAACTGGAATTGAAATACGGAACAAAATCAGCATAAATTGGAAGTATTAACTAATAATCGCACCAACTGGAATTGAAATTCATACAGCATCACCACGTTTTTAACCTTACATTTCTAATAATCGCACCAACTGGAATTGAAATGTTCTTTGTAACGGTAATAACCCCGGTTCTGCAGGCTAATAATCGCACCAACTGGAATTGAAATTCGTTTTCAAACCTTTTGTGGCGTTTTATTCGAACTAATAATCGCACCAACTGGAATTGAAATAACGTAAATTGTACATCTTTGGTTGTCGTTTTTATGCTAATAATCGCACCAACTGGAATTGAAATTGCAGAACTATTTGCAGGTAAAGAATTTTCAGAATCTAATAATCGCACCAACTGGAATTGAAATGTTACCCGCTACTTCTTGTCTGTTATCAGTTGTCTGTGTTCAAATAGCACTACAAAAAAATTGAACGGTAAAAAAGAAGTCTGTAAAAACGTTTTTTACATCTCCAAATCTCCGACCTCATACAGCCTTCCGCATGGAGAAAATCGTATGTTGGTGAAAATGTTTAAAACTCTATGGCCTGATCAGCCCGCGAAGGTAAGTTATTTCTCCGGCCCAAAGACTTTCATCGGGTGTTTCGAGCACAATGGGTATGTTGTCGAAACGGGGATCGTTCATAATGCGGTCGAACATTGAAATGTCGATCAGCCCTTTGCCAATGCTGTCATGACGGTCAACACGAGAGGCCAGCGGCTTTTTACTGTCGTTGAGGTGCACGCCGCGCAGGTATTTCAGGCCTACAATACGGTCAAAATCGGTCATCACCTTTTCGTACGACCCAGCTCCTGAAAGATCATATCCCGCGGTAAAGGTATGGCAGGTATCGATACAAATCCCCACGCGCGACTTATCTTCTACACGATCGATAATATAAGCCAAATGCTCGAAGCGGTGGCCAAGGTTGCTCCCCTGTCCGGCTGTATTTTCGATAACGGCCGTTACCCCCGAAGTTTTATCCAGTACTATGTTGATCGATTCGGCAATACGGTCGAGGCTCTCTTCTTCGGAAATCTTGTTCAGATGGCTTCCGGGATGGAAATTGAGCAACTTCAGCCCGAGTTGTTCGCAACGTTGCATTTCGTCCAAAAAAGCATCTCTCGACTTTTGCAGGTTTTCCGCTTCGGGATGTCCGAGATTGATAAGGTAACTGTCGTGAGGAAGGATGTAATCGGCTTCGATTCCGGCCTTTTGGCAATTAATTTTGAAAAGGTCGATACTTTTGGTCGTGAGCGGTGGAGCTACCCATTGCTTCTGGTTTTTAGTAAAAAGGGCGAAAGCATTAGCCCCGATGGCCTGCGCGTTGAGCGGAGCATTTTCAACACCGCCCGAAGCGCTTACATGAGCTCCAATGTGTTTTGACATGATTGTTTGTATTTGTCGTTTTTTATGTTTTAAAACAAACCTTATGGTAAAATGTTTGTTGTCCACCGCAAATTTTAGCCGGACGCTAATCGTGCAAAATTACAAAATTATTGTTGGATGAAACAAAAAGCCAAACAAGTCCGGCAGTTTTCTTTCGGTTTATCTCTTCCGCAAGAAACAAACTGTTTCGTTTTTGCGGAGAGCAACGATCAAATAACCGCCTTCTGTTTTTACATTTTTAAATCCGGAAGCATTGATTAGCTCCTTGTTCCATCCATCGGGTATCCTGATCCTAAAATCATTATCAACATCTGATTTCAATGTAAACGATACAACTTCTCCGTTGTTCCATGCCAGGGCAATTTCACCTCCACCTCTCACCCTCAATCCGCTTACATGTCCGCTACTCCACGAACCGGGAAGTGCTGGGAGCAACTGAATGTATCCCGCATGACTTTGAACCAGCATCTCGGCTATGGCGGCTGTCCCTCCAAAATTCCCATCAATCTGGAAAGGTGGATGAGCATCGAACAGGTTGGGGTAAGTTCCACCACCCCGGTGCTGGCTGTCTTTCACTCCATCCGGATCGACATAGCGCAACAACTCGCGGAACATCTTATAAGCCCGGTTCCCATCACCCAGCCGCGCCCACAGGTTGATACGCCAACCTTTGGACCAACCAGTAGTTTCATCACCCTTAATGTCAAGGGTACGACGGAAGGCATTTGCCAGTCCGGGGGTAAATTGCGGGGTAATTTCAGCGCCCGGATAAAGCCCGAACAAATGTGATTGATGGCGGTGATGAGGGTCTTCGTCGTCCCAATCGTAGTACCACTCCTGCAAACCTCCCGTTTTACTGATACGGTAAGGTAGCAAACGGGCAAGAGCCGTAGCGGCCTTTTGCGCGAACTCACCGTCAATATTTAAAATCGATGCCGCTTCGATGATTTGTTTCAGGCAGGATCTTATCATGGCCATGTCGGCAAAACCTCCATAAAATGTAGCGCCGTGGTAACCATCGGGTGTAACGTAATGATTCTCGGGCGATGTGCACGGCGATGTAATCAAGTTCCCGTTTTTATCTTCCACCAGCCAGTCGAGGCAAAATTCAGCAGCCCCTTTCATTACTTTGTAAGCCTTTGTGCGGAGAAATGTTGTATCGCGCGTAAAAAGAAAATGTTCCCACAAATGGTTGCTTAACCAGGCGCCACCCATGTACCAGTTAGCCCAAAGCGGATCGCCGCTACCATTGCCCACCGGATTGCTCATGGCCCAAATGTCGGAATTATGGCAGGCCGTCCATCCACGACATCCGAAAAATGTTTGGGCGGTAATTTTACCGGTTTGCGAAAGATGGTCGATAAAACTAAGTAACGGTGAATGCATCTCGGAAAGGTTGGTAACTTCGGCCGGCCAATAATTTTCTTCCAGATTAATGTTGGTTGTATAATTACTGCTCCAGGGAGGACGCATGTAAGGATTCCACAACCCCTGAAGGTTGGCAGGTACACCCGGCGTACGCGAACTGCTAATGAGTAAATATCTTCCGTACTGAAAATACAGAACTTCCAGGTTCTTATCTTCACTTCCGGAAGCATAACGCAGCAAACGTTCATTGGTTGGCAAAACCGGAGCCTCCGATTTTCCAAGAGACAACCGTACCCTGTTGAAAAATTTCCGATAGTCGGTCGTATGATTCAATTTAAGTTGTTGGTACGATTGTCCTGCCGATTTGTCCATCTGTTGCTGAGCAATCTGTCGGTTATCTTTTCCGTTTGTAGCCGGATTCTTATCAAACCCATTAAAACTGGTAGCTTCCGATACCAACACTACCACCTCGGTGGCATGGCGGATAATCAGAGAACTATCGGTTGCAATCACGATTCCATCGGTGTTTTTTGCCTTAATCAGCGTAGTGAAACGTGTTCCTCTGTTTTCATCAAAAACTATATTATCTTTCCTTTCTCCCAAATAATTCGGGAGAGATTGCACCGGCGCATACCCGTTAATCCTTATTTCTTTGCCGGAAATCTGTGTTTTATATTTCAATAAACTTTTAAAGAATATCTCGGCGTTCAGGCTTCCTTTTTTATTCGTTGCCAAACGAAAAGCCATGGTTTTATCCGGATGGGAAACAAAATATTCACGGGAATATTCAACCCCATTTACTCGATAACTGACTCTCGATAAGGCGTTGCTCAAATCAAGTTCGCGGTAATATTTTTCAATATTTTCCGAATGGGGAAAATGTATGTAAACCGTTCCCAGCGGAGCATACGATTCTGAATACTTTCCCTGCACTTTTTTCTGGAGGCTATCGGCAGCCCGATAATCCTCCCTTTGCAGCGCCGAACGGATAGCCGGTATGTTTTTGTAAGCATCTGGATTCATGTTGGCGTTCACAGGCTCGCCTGTCCAGAGTGTAATATCGTTCAGATAAATGGTTTCAGTATCCACCCCACCAAAAACCGTAGCTCCCATAGTCCCGTTTCCGAGCACCAGTGTTTCTTCAAAATACTGAGCCGGGGATGTGTACCACAGTTTAAGATCGGATTGGGAAAAACCAGCCAATGGGCATAAAAGCAACATCCATCCGGTAAGAGCAAAGCATTTTCGTTTCATGAGGTAAATGAACGGGATAATGGGTTTATGATTTTTTCAAAAAAAAGGAAACCAAATTTACAAATTTATTGGCATCCCGGATACAAAATGACGACAAATAATCCGGTTATTACGGTCGATCATGTTTCGAAAAAAGGGTTCAAATGTTGCAGTAAAAGAAAGTGGTTTAAAAGAAAACCCCCGGAATAAACATTCCGGAGGTTTTCTGTGTAAGTGTTGTGTTTTATCTGATAGTAAATTGAAATCAAGGGATAATACCGAGCGATTTGGCATCGCGGGTAATTTTGGCAACCGACTCGTCGATCTGATCGAAAGTATGTGTAGCCATTAGCGAATACCTGATGAGCGTATCTTCCGAACGAACGGCAGGAGAAACTACCGGGTTAACAAAAACTCCATCATCCATTAGCATGCGGGTCAGTTTAAATGTTTTAAAATTGTCGCGTACATAAAGCGGAATAATGGGAGTCTCGGTCGGACCCACTTCGAATCCGGCTTTCACAAAGGCATCTTTAGCCCGTTTGGTATTGGCCCAAAGCGCATCTTTACGCCAGGTTTCTTCAGCCATCACATCGAGGGCGGCAAGCACACAACCTGTGGATGCCGGAGTGATGGAAGCGCTGAAAATAAGTGTCCTTGAATTATGTTTTAAATAATTGATAATGTTGTTGTCCGAAGCAATGAATCCTCCGATAGTTCCCAGCGACTTACTGAACGTACCCATGATCAGGTCCACATCGTCCGAAAGCCCGAAATGTTCGCAGATGCCGGCGCCATGCTGTCCGAAAACGCCAAGTGAATGAGCTTCATCCACCATGATGGATGCATTGTATTTTTTTGAAAGTTCAACAATGGCCGGAAGTTTAGCCACATCCCCTTCCATGCTGAAAACGCCATCAAGGACAATCACTTTTACCTTATCGGGATCGCAACGTTGCAATACTTTTTCAAGGGCGTCCATATCGTTATGACGATATTTCAGTTGTTTCGAAAACGAAAGACGTTTTCCTTCAATAATGGAAGCATGGTCGAATTCGTCGAAAATCAGGTAATCTTCGCGACCGGTGAGACAGGGAACAACCCCTGAGTTAACGCTAAATCCGGTAGCATATACCAGCGCGGCTTCTTTATGTACCAGTTTGGCCAAACGTTCCTCCAGTTCGAGGTGAATATCAAGCGTTCCGTTCAAGAAACGGGATCCAGCACATCCGGTTCCGTACTTTTCAATGGCTTTTATAGCAGCCTCTTTCAAGCGAGGATGGTTTGTCAATCCTAAATAACTGTTAGAACCGAACATTAAAACCGGTTTCCCCTGAATTTTCACTACCGTATCCTGGTCTGATTCGATGGGACGAAAGTATGGATATAGACCAAGCGCTATGGTTTGCTGGGGCGCATCATATTTCCCCATTACGTCACTTAATAAACTCATAAGTTACATGATTTTTAGATAAAAGCGGCTGCAAAGATACTGTTTTTTTTATCAAAAATTGTATTTTTGTCCGATTCTTATACTATTTTAATTACTTTTGCATTTACAAAACTTTACATAAACAACAAATGCACAATAGATTAGACATAAATTTACTGCCTGGATTAGTAAAAAAATCGGAAACCAAATGGAAAAAATATTTACAAAGGAATCGTAAAAAAATACAAAAAATGGATAACGTTATTCACGATTTTCATTTTTTCCACTCTGAAAATACCGATTGTCTTTCCTGCGCTAATTGTTGTAAAACATTGGGGCCCCGCATCACCCGAAAAGATATTGAAGTGCTGGCCGGAGCATTGCGAATAAAACCCGAAAAGGTTTTCGACACTTACCTTAAAATGGATGAAGATGGCGATTGGGTTTTTCGTTCGATGCCCTGTCCGTTCTTAGGTTCCGATAATTATTGCTCGGTGTACGAATCAAGACCGAAAGCCTGCCGCGAATATCCGCACACCGACCGGAAACGGTTTTACCAGATTTATCACCTTTCCATTAAAAATGCATCTACTTGCCCCATCGTTTTCAAGGTGTTGGAAGACCTGAGCAATGTGTAAAGCCACGATCAGTTAATCCCGTCTCAGGTCTTTCGCTCCCCGTACCTCCGCCGAGACTTCGTTGCACCATCCTGCTTGCTGGAATACCGCCGTCTGTACTTTTAAAAAGCGTATCGACGACAACGAAACGCTCTTCCCGTTGTTGTCCACAGCATTTGAAATATCAAGTTTATTGGCATTCAAAGTTTTGTCGTAGTCGCTACCCGACATGTTTTCGGCATAACCCCACTGAAAAAGCGTATCGGGGACTACCCAGTGCTGAGCATCGCCAGTGCCTTTGTTTACATACGAATCGGGCAAACGGGTACCGCTGAATGTAATATTATCGGACAGTGTGCCGCCCCACCACCACGAAGCTGAACACGTGGCACCATAGCCCGGAATCAATTCGCCACTATTTCCTTCGCTGTCGGTCCACGTAATGTTTCTGGTGTCGGTTGCCGGCTTAAAGTACTTCACCCAATAATTCTTTTTGCTTTCGTTGTAGCGGTTTCCTTTCAGTTCATACCAAGTGTCGTTGGGAAGTCCATCGCCGTTGGTGTCAGGCATCACATACACTATGGCGGGTTCGGGGGCACTACCGGCTAAAGCGAATACCTCGAAATCGGCACCGGCATCGTTTTGAACATCATGATCGAATCCGGCTACCACATATCCGCCGAATCCACCCAGATACAGCCATTTATCAGCCGATGGTATCCCTGTAAAATTATAAATATCGGACGGTTTTGCCAGAGCGGCATGCTGACCGGGAGCATAAACATATTCGTAAACCTTAGAAATATATGCCGAAGAATCGACCGGTGTAACTTCATTATTATCATCGGACGACGAACCGCCACACGAAACAGCCAGCAATGTAAAAACCACAAAGGCATATTTTATTATTGGTGAAAAAAAACTTCTCATTGGGATAAATAATTTGTTCCGCACAAATGGCGAAAGTGATTCCGGATGCAAAGTTACAGCAATCTGATGAATTAAAAAACAAGTCGGTTAATGGGGTTATAAAAAATATTTTTGCCAAATAATAAAAATTTATCGTTTTTCGATGTAACAAAATAAAAACATCTTCGTCAAATAAGTAAAACCACAACAAAAAATATAAAAAGTTTATGAATAAAATTTTTTTTACAACAGGTAAAAATTCCCGTTTTTTAATGGTACTATGTTTTGTGTCGCTATTTGGTTCCTTGTTTTCGGAAACATCTACCGACCCCGGAAATATCATCAAAGGTGTGATCACCGACAACCAGCAACAGCCGGTGGAATATGCCACGGCCAAGCTGATCAATAATAAGACAAAAGAACTCGTAAAAGGAGATGTTTGCAACAATAAAGGCGAATATAAAATCGACAACGTGCGTCCGGGCGATTATATCTTGTTGGTAAGCATGATGGGGTATGATCAGGTTAACGAAGAACACATTGTGTTTTCAGGTAAAAAGCAAACCGTCGAAAAGAACTTTGTGCTCAAGGAATCGAACCAACAGCTGAAGGCTGTGGAAGTCGTAGCCAAGAAAAAATTTATTGAACAAACTGTGGATAAGGTGGTTATAAACCCCGAAGCTTCCATCACATCAGCATCTGACAATGTGTACGAAATTCTGAAGAAAATTCCAGGGGTTACTATCGACAACAACAACAATGTCAGCCTTAAAGGTTCGAATGGCGTAAAAATCATGCTCGACGACAAACCTACTTATCTTTCTGCGGATCAATTGGCTGCCATGCTGAAAGGGATGCAGGGTAAAAACGTGGACAGGATCGAAATTATCGACCACCCCTCGGCGCGATACGATGCCGAAGGTAACTCGGGAATTATCAATATCAAAACCAAACACGATCTGAAAAAAGGAATCAACGGAAACGCTTTTGCCGGCACCACCATTACCAGCAAGTTCGGATGGAACAGCGGTCTTGACCTGAACATGAACAATGGCAAATTCAATTTTTATGGAAACTACGCCCTGTACGACTGGGCGGGGAAAAATAACTCCGATATCAAACGAACTTTCACCAGCGAATCGCTCAACGGATCGAAACAACTCATTTATAACAACGATCATTACAATGGAGTAGGGTCAAACTACAAAGTGGGAATGGACTATTACATCGTCAAAAACCATGTGATCAGCGCCATGTTCAGAGGCAACGACGGACATAACAACAACAATGAAAACAACTCGACTTATTTCACGGATAAAAACCAAAATACAGACTCATCGCTGATTTCGATATCGCGTTCAAAAAACAAATGGTGGAATCGAACATACAACCTGAATTATAAATGGGACATTGATAGCACAGGACAAAGTCTGACCGCAGATGCCGATTTCGCTCGCTTCCGTTTCTCGAGTTATAACGAACAGGACGGGGATTATTACAACAGGAACGAACAGCCGACTGGCAATAATTATACGGTAGATAAATTCCAGGGAAATACCATCGACATACTTACAGCAAAACTCGACTATTCCTTGCCGGTGAATAAAAACCTGAGTTTCGAATCGGGATTGAAAACCAGCTATGTAAACACCGATAACAACCTTAACATGGCAGGAACAATAAATCAGAACGACCATTTTATCTACAAAGAATATATTCAGGCAGGATACATCAACAGCCGTTTGCAGCTGGGCAAAACCATGTTGCAACTCGGATTAAGGCTCGAAAACACCAAGTCGATTGGGAATTCGGTATCGGCAAGAGTGAAAACCGACACCACTTACCTGAAGTTGTTCCCCTCATTTTTTGTTCAGCAAACATTAGATAAGAACAATACAATTAATTTCCAGTACAGTTACCGTATCGGCAGGCCGAGTTACCACATGCTCAACCCGTTCAAATGGATGATCGACCCCTATACTTTCAATGTCGGGAACCCGTACCTGAAACCACAGTTCACCCATTCGTTCGGTATTGGTCATAACTTCAAAAACATCCTGATTTCGAATGCCGGGCTGAATTATACCGATGGGTTATTCACCGAGATCATTGTGCAGAACGATGCCAACAAAACCATTTACCAAACCAATGCGAACCTCAACAGTTCCATCGATGGCAATCTTTCTGAAACGTTACAACTCGAATTGTTCAAATGGTGGAGGGTAAACACAACGCTTACCGGAGTGTACAAAAGGGTAAATTTTGATGCGGGTAATTCATACATCGACCGGTTCAGCTTTATGGGCAACGCCACCAACAATTTCACGTTGCCTTATAAAATCGAGTTGGAAGTGAGCGGATATTATAACTCCGGCGAGGTTATCAGCAACATCATTACCCGTCCGCGCTACTCGGTTGATTTGGGCGTACAGCGTAAGGTGCTGAATGATAAAGGAGTGATAAAAGTTTCGGTGGGTGACATTTTCAACAGTGAACCCAAAGGAGGAGGCGCCTACGTGAAGTACGACAATGTAAACATCGATGTAAAAAACCATTGGGACTCGAGACGGCTGAACATTTCGTTCAACTACCGGTTCGGGAACGACAACCTCAAAACCCGTTCGAACCGTTCAACCGCTTCGAGCGAAGAACAAAGCAGGAGCTCCAAATAAACTCAATATATATTCCTTTGAAAGATAAAAACTTATCAGGTATTGGCAAGGTATAGAAAGATGATTGTTTTCTCACTTCTAATTTGCATTATATATTCATAAATCCGGCTTTTTCTTCAGAAAAAAATATCTGTTGTTTACGCCAATTGCCTGATAAGTTTTTACTGATTATTTCCTGGTTACAATGATTTTGTAATTTCCGTTACGGGTAGAAACCACATATACCCCCTGCTGCAAAGCAGATGCTGAAATATGCTGGCTATCCGAATCGCATCTGACCTGCATCATCAACCTTCCCGTAATATCGGTTACAACCACATAATTCCCACCATTGTTCATAACTGTAAATCCACTGTTGACAACGGTCGGATACACACCGCTTACGGCGGTTACCTCGCTTACATCCGTGCCGCTTTCGTTGTTGACGTTGCACGTCGGATCCTTCATCACCCAGTTGTCGGCGCCATCCGGAATCCGGGAATAGCTCACATCATCGTCCATGGCGGGATATGCCACCGAATCCACTTTCACCAACACATTCGATTTGTTCAACCGTGATAATATTACCGTTTCACCATCCTTGCTCAATTTGAAACCTACGTGCAAAACACCCGCTGATGAATTCCCATCGGCCCAGCACACAATACGCCCCTTGGCAGGAATGGTGGTTTTAGATGCATCGGAAGATGGAATGGAGGCAAGTTTGCGGTTCGAAGGGGTATCGGTCAGAAACCAGCCAGCAATGTTCACCGCCTTGTCTCCTTTGTTGTACAATTCGATATAATCACTATATTTCCCGTTTTCATCGGTAACTTTAGTATTTCCAGCTACAATTTCGTTGATAACAACGGTAGTAGTGTCGGCAGGGTCGGGCTCCGTCTTATTAAAAACGGCTTTCAGACGAATATCCGTATCAAGCACCCCGCTATAAACCGGTGTGGTAAAATTTTCTACCGATGTTTTCCCTTTAAACGTGAACAAAGCGTCGAACACCATGTCGGAACTGGCGGCTCCCGACTGATGCACTTCCACCGCAATCATGTTATTTCCCTCTTTCATTACCGCGCGGGGTATCTGGAATGTGGCATAAACCCCATTGTTATAGGTATAAGACAGTGTATTGAAATTTACCGATCCCGAAGGCATGTTGCAACGACCAATTTCGGTACCATTCACATAAACCACAGCCCCATCGTCAACATAAGTGGTGATGGAAAACGAATCTTTTTCGCTTACATTCTCAATACTCACCGTTTTGCGGAAATAAGCGGTAATGTATTTGAGGGAAGCATTGTTTCCATAACTGATAGTAGTAACCTCTCCACGTCCACCGTAACCCAACGGCGTTGTGCCTGTTTTCCATGAGTTATCCACATAAGACGTCGAAGTCCAGTCGGAAGCCGGAATCGACGAGCCATCATAATATTTCCATTGAGAGCCGTAAGGTATAGCGGTCGATTGGGAGGATTTACTCATTTCCCAGTGGTCGAAAGTATAACCCGGGGGTGTGTTGGCCGAAACAGACATTGTCCGGTTTAAAAAATATTTAAGATCGATTTGATGGTCGATAATCGGTTCATTATTGAACGTATATGTAGTACCCGGCGCGGTGGATGAGATGCTCGCGGTGCGCACCTCGGCTGATCCGGCAAGACGCTTGCTGATAAACGACAACATGTAAGCAGGACGGTTGGCCGAGAATGTTTTCATGTTGGCAATATCCGAGTTGAAATCGCGGTACGATGTCCATCTTGATTTATGGTAGGAAATTTCAGTCGAGATCTTGGCAGCGATACTATCCATGATGTGGTTCACCCTTGATGTTTCGAAAGATGAAGACAAATGAATGCAGAAACGATCAATAAACTTATTTTTGAACGATTCGTTTTGAATCAGTTTCCGGAATATGAGCGTTGACCAGGCGGGTGGTACTTCATCTGTTTTTTCGCCAAGGGCATACAATAGAGAATTTACACTGTAAAGGGTCTCGTTGTACAAGTTATAGCCAAAATCAGTGTCAAACAAAATCCATCGCCACCGACCGTTCGTCTTCTTCTTCCATATTTTGATATTGTTATGCGGCCAATCGTTGTTTCCATAATAAATCTCGGAGATCATATAATTCGCGAAATTGTCGATGTCCATCATTGTACCAACCTTGTCATATACTCCAGACTGAGAAATGTCATTCTTAGTCAGATAATTAGTTAGCGGAGTGTATGTTGTATCATTACCCGCCATGTTTGTCTGGTCAATGACATCTATTTCATCATCATCATAACCGTAAGCCGAATAAATCAAGTCGGCGCCACTGGTTTCCCGCAGGTTTTGAATGCCGTAGTAAGCTCCGTTCATAAAACAAACGGCCGGTTCGTAGGCAAGATATTCCAGATCAAGCCGTTTGGCAATGAGTGATTCCATGAAAGCATCCCTCATCATTGTGTAATAAAAATCGTTTCCGGAATTTCTCAACTGAATGTCTTTGTATTTACGTCCGGGTTTTGAAGCGGCAAAGATATCATAATCCAGTTTGTTGTTCCCGAATTTTTTCTTGGGCGATATTTTGAGTGATTTCTGGGGATTCAGCCTCGACCACGCTCCGCACACGGAGATGTCGAGTTCCTGGTTCAGGCGGGTGGTATTTGTGGTGTCGATCAGTTCAAAGTTGGCGGGTCGATCCCAGTCCTGATTCCAGTTTACCGGCGTATCCGATCCGTTTCCGGTGATGCCGTTCGTGCCGGCCACGTATATCCCGATGGTATTGTCGGTAAGGTTAGGCTGCGCGGTAACTATCGAAACAACAGGTAAATTAAAATCGCGCTGGTTGATGAAATAGGAACGGGTAACAATGTTGCCCGGAATTTTACCAGCTGAAAATACGCGAGCCCTGACAGCCGTATTTTTGTATATAAAAACACCGGAACCATTGATATAACGGGTCGATTTCCGGGTAGGTTCGCTGCAATCGGTGGTATAGTAAATGGTGTCTTTTGCGGCGGTAGCCGAAAAGTAAAGATATTGCGAGGAGGTGTAAAAGCCTGCCTGAAGTTCAAAAACCGGATCGGGACAAACCGAAACCAACGCGGGTTTACCATTGTTCGACGCGCCGGAAGTATATTGCTCAAAGAATCCCCAATCACCGGTTCCATCAACTTTTCTTCCGTACGAAACATTCCGGCATTGCCGTGGATACACCACGCTGTCAACCACTTGGAGTGATGAATTCACCAGATAAATTTTGCCACCTTCGGGACTGAGTTTGAACGGTGCGTGGCCGGAAACATCATCCCTTTCGAACCAAAGTACCGAAAAGCCTTTGGCAGGTATAATCTTCGATGACGGACGCCATTTGGTCAAACGACTCAAATCATCCGTTAAGTAATAGAGGTATTGATTGTAACCTGTATCGGCACTGGTATTATAAAGTTCCAACCACATGCTGTAATTGTATTTATCATCCATTACGGCAGATACGTTGTTGGTCATTATTTCATTGATTTTCAATTGAGCAAAACCTGAGAGAGGCAACAGCAGGAGAAGAAGTAATTGTAATTTTTTCATTACGGATGACGATAACTTGCAGTATCAGAATTTTTTAGAGTTACAAACAAACAACAAATATACACTTGTTTTTTCAGTTGACCAGCTTTTATACAAAAAATATGATGGTAAATTTTAAAAACAACGAAGGCTGCCCCTTCGAATGAAGAGACAGCCCCGTACCATAATATCTGCTTTGAAAATTTTTCTTAAGCTTTACCGGCGCTACCGAGAACATTTTCGGTTTTGTGTTTGTAAAGTTTTTTCAGTTCATCGCGGGCAGGACCCAGGTATTTACGTGGATCAAATTCAGCCGGTTTGGTAGCGAATACTTCGCGAATCGCAGCCGTCATAGCCAAGCGGCCATCTGAATCGATGTTGATTTTGCAAACAGCCGATGTGGCAGCCTTCCTCAATTGTTCTTCAGGAATACCGATAGAATCTTTCAGGGCTCCACCGTATTTGTTGATGATTTCAACATATTCCTGTGGAACAGAAGAAGAGCCATGAAGAACAATGGGAAACCCGGGGATTTGTTTTTCGATTTCTTCAAGGATATCGAAACGCAATGGGGGCGGTATCAATACACCGTTGGCATCGCGGGTACACTGGGCAGGGGTAAATTTATTAGCTCCGTGCGAAGTACCAATGGAGATAGCCAAAGAATCGACACCGGTGCGTGTTACAAAGTCAACTACTTCTTCGGGTTGCGTATAAGTGTGGTGTTCAGCCGAAACCTCATCTTCCACACCAGCCAGGACTCCAAGTTCACCTTCAACGGTTACATCGTGGGCATGGGCGTATTCAACTACTTTTTTAGTAAGGGCAATGTTTTCTTCATAAGAAAAATGCGATCCATCGATCATGACCGACGAGAAACCCATATCGATACAGCTTTTGCAAAGTTCGAAGCTGTCGCCGTGGTCGAGGTGCAACACGATGGGAATTGCATAACCCAGTTCTTTGGCATATTCCACAGCTCCCTGAGCCATATAGCGAAGCAATGTCTGGTTGGCATATTTGCGCGCGCCGCTCGATACCTGAAGAATAACAGGCGATTTGGTTTCAACACAGGCGGAAACAATGGCTTGCATCTGTTCCATGTTGTTGAAGTTGAAAGCCGGAATTGCATACTTTCCTTCGATTGCTTTTTTGAACAGGTCTTTGGTGTTGACCAGTCCAAGTTCTTTGTAATGTACCATATTTGTTTATAGATTTAAAAAATTAAAAAATCTGTTTTGTGTCATACATTTGCGCAAAATAATACAGCTTGTCATCCGAAAGATACCGCTGTATTTCCTTCTTAAAATACGGATGCAAAAATACTATTTTTTTATCGGATATGAAAGTTAGATAACCCTTTAATAATTGTTATTTCAGTTTTGCAAGCGCTTCTTTGATCTATCCGAAAGTTTTTACCCTTGTCCTTCCGCATGTATGCTCAAATGCCCGCACTGGTTGACGGTAACCAACATGTGTAACCGAAGCGAATAATTTCAACATTTTCACCAACCGGTGCAATTTTTTGCTCTTTGAATGAATATATCCGAAAAGATGGAGCTGATTTAAAACCTTAGAATGATAAAAGTAGATGTAAATACACCTACCGTTTATTATGCTATACTATTTTATATTGTTGATTATCAATTTACTGATTTGTTATTCGCAATTCTGGAACATTATCCATTGTAATTCATTAATAGTATTCAGTTGTATCAGATATTTTAATTAAATCATTGTTCGAAAATTTAAGTTTGTTCTCATATTTTTTTTTACTACTTATTTTAGCCCAATCATACTTGTTAATAGTATCAGTATTAAATAAAAAATAAATGGATATTTCTGTAACTTAAATTGGTTTGAAAACGAGAATGAACGTGAAGTCAACGATTATTCTACCGTTTTAAAGGATATTGCTGAAGGGAAAAACCCTGACAATGAGCGTTATTACAGGAAAGGGAGTCAACCATGGGGAATATACCATGTAGTGAAAGATACCATCGTGGCTTGTTTACTGGAGATAGACAGCTGGGATCAGTACGGAGTAAAAGCCAAAATAATTAAATTCAAAATCATAGATAAAAATACAATACGAAAAATTCGGTTTGATTATTTTATTTATGCTACAAGGAGGATATAAAAACACACAATGAACAGATAGATAAATAAATATTATCGTGGAATAACCTTTTCTTATCATCCTTTAAAATACCTACCCGAACCCAATAAATGTTGGTTATTGGAAAAGAAGTGGTTCTGGAAAAACAAGAACGACTGGAAAAACCATACTGATAGTTTGAAAAAATAAAGCAGATAATAATACATCAGCCCCCCGAAAACCATTCGGGTTCCGGGGGGCTGGCGTATTATTCGGAACATTACTATTTATAATCTTCCCATTTGGTGTCGAGCATGTTGCCGGTTTTGATAAATTGGCGGTGCATGCCGAAGCTCAATGCCAGGTTGTTCGGGATGTGGTTTTTCCCGCCCGAAAGTTCGAGGTATTCTTTCAACATTGGTTTATATTCTGGAGCCACACATTTTTCGATAATTTCGTTGGCACGCTGTATCGGTGATTTTCCACGAAGGTCGGCAATGCCGTGTTCTGTAATAATCACGTTCACAGAATGTTCGTTGTGATCGACGTGCGAAACCATCGGTACAAACGAACTGATTTTATTCCCTTTTGCCGTAGATGGAGTGGTGAATATAGAGATGTAGGCGTTGCGTGTAAAGTCGCCCGAACCACCGATACCGTTCATCATTTTCGATCCCAAAACGTGGGTACTGTTGATGTTGCCAAAAATATCAGCTTCGAGCGCCGTGTTGATGGTTATCAAGCCCAAACGGCGGGCAACTTCAGGATTGTTGGAGATTTCCTGCGGACGAAGTACTATTTTATCCCGGAAAAATTCAAGGTCTTCGTACACGCTGTCCAGCACATCGTTGGATACGGTGAGCGAGCATCCGCTGGCAAATTTCACATTACCATCTCTGATCAGCCCGATAACCGAATCCTGAATCACCTCGGTGTACATTTCGAACGGAGGAATATCCGGGTCGGCGCCTAATGATCCCAATACGGCGTTGGCAATGTTTCCTACCCCCGATTGTATTGGTAAAAATTCTTTCGGGATACGACCTGCTTTTAGTTCTTTGACTAAGAATTGAGCCACATTTTGCCCGATTTGTTCAGTAACTTCATCGGTAGGCGAAAACCCGCCCACTTCATCCTTGCGTTCGGTTTCCACCACGCAGAGAATTTTTGAAGGATCTACCTTCAGTACCGGGGTACCTATCCGATCCGATGGTTTATAAACCGGAATTTCGCGGCGGTGGGGCGGGTCGAGCGGTTGATAAATATCGTGGAATCCGCAGAGTTCTTTAGGGTGGTCGTGGTTCCATTCAAGGATGATATGGTCGGCCAGATCGGCAATGGTAGGAGCGATGCCTACACCTGATGTAACCACTAATTCACCTTTTTCGTTGAAATCGCACACTTCTATAATGGCGAATTTCGGTTTGGGCATAAAGCCGTAACGGAGGTTCTGGGGGAGTTCCGAAAGGTGCATGTCGAAATACGGGGCTTTGTTTTCGTTCAACGAACTGCGTAAATCTTTGTTGGACTGGTAAGGGGTGCGAAACAGAACGGCATTGGCGCGCGCCAACGATCCATCCAGCGAGTCGCCGGTCGAAGCGCCTGTGTACATTCCTATTTTAAACTCTTTTCCTTCGGCGTGTAATGCTTCGGCTTTACGGGCTATGGCCAAAGGAATTTCTTTGGGACAACCGGCCGGGGTGAAACCGCTGAATCCCACAATGTCGCCATTGTTGACGTAGGCAGCAGCTTCGTCGGCTGTTGCAAATTTAAAAACCTTGCTCATGATAATGTCGTTATAGTGTACGTATGATATTTTTTTTGAAGTGCAAAATTACCAAATTTTATCCGAATACGGTAAACTATTTTCAACTTATTAGTGAAAAATTTCAGTAATTATTGGTTTTTGTTTTAGATAATGCCAAGGAAGGTATTTGCATACAATATAATCGGTTGACAAATTGTATTTTTACCTCTTTTTTTGCACCCGCTTTGCTTCGTGTAAAACCTTCATTCCCCGAAAACCGTTTCTTCCGCTAACGAAGAAATGCCGGTTTATTTGTCCTAATGTTTTTTAATTGATAATTTTTATAAAATAATGGCCGTATTGGAATAGTTTTTGAAAAAAAATACAGATATTTGTGTAAAATATACAGTATATAACCAACAAATAAGATAATGAGTACAAACGACATTCGCCAGTTGGAGCCTAATGCTCTGTGGCAAAACTTTTACAGCATTACCCGTATCCCCCGTCCTTCGGGCAAAAAGGACGAAATAGGCATGTTTCTCGTGAATTTCGGAAAATCGCTGGGTCTTGAAACTTACCGTGATGAAATAGGCAACGTTTTGGTACGCAAACCAGCCACGCCGGGCATGGAAAGCCGCAAGCCGGTCATTCTGCAGGCTCACATGGATATGGTTCCGCAGTCGAACCGCCATATAAAGCACAATTTCGAAACCGACCCTATCGAAGCGTATATCGATGGCGAATGGGTTACAGCTAAAGATACTACCCTCGGTGCCGACAACGGTATAGGTGTTTCGGCTGCCATGGCTATCCTTCAGTCGAAGGACATTCCTCATCCTGCCATAGAAATGTTCATTACGGCTGACGAAGAAACCGGAATGTACGGAGCTTTCGGACTCCAACCGGATTTTTTGAAAGGAGAGATCCTGGTCAACCTCGATTCGGAAGATGAAGGGGAACTTTATGTGGGTTGTGCCGGAGGAATTGATGCCAATATCACTTTCCGTTACGAAGAAACTCAGGTGCCCGAAGGTGATGTAGCCGTTAAAATTTCGCTTACCGGATTGAAGGGCGGACACTCGGGTGTGGACATTCACCTGCAACGTGCCAACGCCAATAAACTGATGTTCCGTTTCTTGAAACAAGCTGTTTCGGAATACGAAGCCCGTCTTGCAAGTATTGATGGAGGTAGTATTCGTAACGGCATTCCGCGCGAAGCGTTTGCTGTGATCACTGTTCCGGCCGAAGGCCTCGACGATGTACTTGATTTGGTGGACGAATTCGAAAGTCTTTTTGCTACCGAGTTCGAAGGGGTGGAAGATTTGACCAAACTTTCGTTTAAAGCCGAGCAAACTGAACTTCCGAAAGGGCTGATACCTGAAGAGGTTCAGGATGACCTGATCAACAGTGTAACCAGCTGTATCAACGGAGTGTATCGTTTTATTCCTGAAATGCCAACAGTGGTGGAAACATCCAACAACCTTGCGATTATCCATTCCGATGGGGAAAAAATTTCGCTGCAATCGCTGATGCGTAGTTCGGTGGAATCTCGCAAGGAAGAAATCGCTTCAATGGTTGAAAGTTGTTTTACTTTGGCCGGGGCCAAGGTGGAACTTCAGGGAAGTTATCCCGGATGGAAGCCGAATCTGGATTCGCCCATCCTGAAAACCATGTCGTCGGTTTACGAAAATAAATTTGGGAAAACGCCGAAAATCATGATTATCCATGCCGGATTGGAATGTGGAATTCTCGGAACCAATTATCCGGGAATGGATATGATATCGTTTGGTCCCACAATTCGTTATCCGCACTCGCCCGACGAAAAGGTAAATATTGCTACCGTTGTTAAGTTTTGGGATTTTCTGCTCGAAACGTTGAAAAATATTCCTGAAAAACAATAAAATACAAGATTTATGAAACAAAGTCACACTGACAGCAAGCGGTGTGGCTTTGTTTTTATGTCAGCTGAAATAATTATTTACTCACATATTATCATTTTCGAATATAAAAATGAAAAAAATTGTACTTTTTGTATTGATGAGCGTTTTCGCTTCCGGTTATGGTTTTGCAGCCAAAATGAAGGTTGCGTCAACCGACACGGCATTTGTTTTCACCACCATTAAAGCCAACAAGATAACGCCGGTAAAAAATCAGGCAAGTTCAGGAACCTGCTGGAGTTTCTCTACGATCGGTTTTATCGAATCGGAGTTGTTGCGTATGGGCAAACCCGAAGTGGATTTGTCAGAAATGTTTGTAGTGCATCATTCTTACACGGATAAAGCCGATAAATATGTGCGCATGGATGGCACCATCAATTTTGCGGGTGGAGGTTCGTTTCACGATGTGCTTTACGTGCTCGGGCATTACGGGATTGTTCCCGATTCGGTTATGCCGGGGCTGAATTATGGTGAGAAAAAGCACAATCACGGAGAACTCGATGCGTTAACCTCGGGTTATGTAAAAGCCATAGTAGGTAACCCGAATAAAAAAATATCGACGGCGTGGAAAGCCGGATTCGAAGGTATTCTGGATGCCTATCTGGGGGCATGCCCGAAAGAATTTACCGTGGATGGTAAAAAATACACCCCGCAGAGTTATTTTCAATCGTTAGGAATTAATGTTGATAATTATGTTTCGCTGACATCGTTTACACATCATCCTTTTTATACCCGTTTTGCTATCGAAATTCCCGATAACTGGCGTTGGACCGAATCATACAATCTTCCTCTTGACGAATTGATGCAGGTTATAGATAATGCTGTGAACAATGGTTACACCGTGGCGTGGGCTTCGGATGTGAGCGAAAAAGGGTTTACCCGAAGCGGTATTGGCGTTGTGCCCGAAACGAACCCTGAAAACATGACCGGAAGCGATCAGGCACGTTGGGTGGGAGTATCGGACAAAGACCGTGAAGATAAAATTTTCAAAGCCATCAAACCTCAACCCGAAATAACTGTAACGCAGGAACTTCGCCAGAAGGCATTCGACAACCATCAAACCACCGACGACCATGGTATGGTGATTTTCGGTATCGCTAAAGATCAGAATGGGAAAGAATATTATATGGTGAAAAACTCCTGGGGTACAGATTCGAAATACAAAGGAATTTGGTATGTAAGCAAAACTTACGTCATGTATAAAACCATTGATATCATGGTGCACCGGGATGCCGTTCCAGGCGAAATACTGAAGAAACTGGCGATTTAATTTTCCGCTACTTTCAAAGAGAGTGTCTCCAAAAACTGGCGCAAAAAATACGTAAATTACACAAATCAACACAGAATATTAATTGTGGTAATTTGTGTAATTTGCGTTCGAAAAAACCATCTGCAGCGTCTCATCCTTCTTAATCTTGTAACTCGTAACCTCTTCTTCCTTATGTCTTCATTTACTGGCCTTATTATCGGATTTTCGGCATTCCTGATCATTGGAATACTTCATCCGGTGGTGATAAAGGGTGAATATTACTTTGGCACAAAGCCGTGGGTGGCATTCCTGGTCGGCGGCCTTATTTCCATCTATCTTTCTTACTCGTCCGATAGTATCGTTTGGTCAAGTTTATGGGGAGTCCTCGGATTTTCGTTGTTTTGGAGCATTCACGAAATTTTTGAGCAAAAGAAACGGGTGGAACGCGGTTGGTTTCCGAAAAATCCAAAACGAAAAGCTTGAAATTTATTTTGAATGAAAGATAAGTCAATCGCCATCTCTGTTAAGGTAGGATGATCTGGCTTTCTTTGATGGAAGTTGGTGTGAATTTTAAATCGGAAAAATCATCGTAAAACGCCATTGACTCGCCATTAAATTCAAAATCAGCATTTTCACGGACTAAACGGGAGATGTTCAGGATGTTATTGCCAAAGGATGTTTTAATTTCGTTGAATAATTCCAACCAGTTTTCTGCTTTCATAGCAAAGTAAATGAAGCGGTATGCATCTTTTTCATCGTTGAAAAATAATACCCTGTCGCCGCCAAATTTTCGGATGGCTATGTATAATTCTCTTCTGAAAGGGAGAAGACGCGTCGATCCCGATGCGGTACCGTGCTTCCCAATCGACTGATAAAAATTGTTCCATCCGATGAAGTGATGGAAACCGCATGCCCATAGCCCTGAAAAGATCTGCCCTTCGGGGTGTTTTTCATCTTTGTCGGAAAATAATTGGTACCAAATGGTATTTCGTGCCTCGCTGAAAGCAGTTGACATCAAGGGGTTGAGTCTGAAATAGGGATGATCGTAAAGGTCGCACCCATATTTCTTGTGGTATTTTTTTATGTTGTAAAATTCTTCCTTTAAAAACCATTGCGGGAACGACTCGTCCAAAACAACTGAACCCAGATGAATGCTATCCGACCAGCAATACGAACCTTTCATTTCAGCATTTATATTGTATTCATCTTTGGCGTAGCAGCTTATGTTCACATGCAGGCGATGTGCGACATCGTTGCCCAAAGATTGTACTGACGAAACGTCGAGCCGGTGCGGAGCTATGGCATAGAAATCGAAAGACATTTTTATTGAATTTAATAGTTTGAAAATAAATTAATTGAGTATAATATTGTTCGATGTTGTTAATTTATCATCCGGAGTTTCTCTCTTGGAAAATGCAACACTGTGTCGTTGTCGAAGTGCATCGATATAAAATCCTTATTGTGCGACAGGAATGCCCTGAAATTGTAGATGTGCGAAAGGTGGACTGCTTTTTTGCCCTGTTCAGCAAGTTTAAATTTGTTCCTGATTTTGCCACAGTTGTCTTTTAAAGGCTTTATTTTGGGAGTTTCCTCAATTAATACAAAATAACCGCTCAGCGAATTAAAGTAATACAAAGGGAAATGATTGATGTTACAGATTTTTATTTCGATAAAAATATCTGTCCTTTCTACTTTTGTCAACGAGTCGAAATGTTTGATTTCCTTTTTATTGCCGTCGATGTCGAAGCAAAACTCGTAAAATAATTTGTTTTGCTTTACCATTGCCTTTTCATACTTCCTGATCGAAAGTTTTTCTTCAAAGAGTTTGCTAAACGCATCATCCGCCTTTGAAATCCTGTAGCAGAATATTAAAAACCCGATAAAGAGGAAAACCAGAATAAATACTATGTATGATAACATGCCAAATGAGTGAGTTTGAGAATTACAACTGGAATTGACTACAACATGCAGCTTTTCTGACCCTGTGCCGGGATCTGCAATTATTAAAAAAGATAAAAACAACCGATAAAAATCGCCAATACCGGATGTGGTATTAAATAAAAATCATACTTTAGCCACTTTATTTTGACTAAAGAATTTCTGGACTTTTACAGCATATTTTTTTTTCAGTTCCTCATTGGTTTTTTTTCGAAGTCTTTTTAACTTTCTGGTCGATTTTCTATCGGCTATTTTGTCGTAATGCGGGAGTAACAGGTTGGATTTGGCCAGTCTGTTGACCATAAATTTTATTGCATCGGAACTTCCCATCAGGCAATACTCTTCATTTAATAATTTATCATAAATAATCCATGATTCATTTTTGCTGGAAACCGATCTTTCCCAGTAAAATCTTTTTGTCAGGCTCACGTATAATACTGATCTCATAACATTTAATTAATACTCTGTTTAATGTATATTATAGTAATAAAAACTGTCAGGTTGTATCTTTTTAACCTTTGACCAAATCTATTGTTTTTTTAAGCGGAAATTCAATTATCATAGCTGTCCTTTAACAATATTGATTTGATAATCGGTTAATTTAAAGAGTTTTTATGCAGTACGTATCATAAACTTCTGGTATATAGTTTTTTTTAAATTTATTGTTCAAATAAAATAAATAGTTAAAATGTTAAATGTAGTCATATATGATAACAATAAAGGCAAAAGTATGAATTTATTTTGTATTTACAAATGTTTATTGAATAAATGTTTACGACGGACAAAGAATTATATGAAACTATCGGAGCTATGATAAAAGAAAATCGGGTGAGATGCGGTATGACACAACAAAATTTAGCGGATTTATGTGAAATAGAAAAGGCAAATATTTCGAGAATAGAACGTGGTTGTACCAATGTAACTTTGAAAACTTTATACAGGATTAGTGTTTCGTTAAATGTTCCAATGAGGGATTTGGTAGATTTTAAGATGAATGATTAAAATCTGTTATCCGCTCAGGAACGTCATAACCTTTTCCCCGAATTTGAAATATCAGAAAAACGCTTGGATTACATCAAACAGATTATTGCTGAGGTGTAATATGTTGTTGTGTTTTATCACTCATACTCATCTTAAAAAAATAATGTATTTGAGTGTAGTATGTTTTTATGTCGTTATGAAAGGAATTTACGTTCATTCCTGAAAAATAAATAAATCACGCATTTTTATTAATTATCCAACTTTTTATTGTTACGAAGCAATAAACGCTGAACAAATCCGGGCTGTTTGGTGTTTTTTTATTACTTTTGCATCAGATAAAATAACGAAAACCAACCCGATAAAAACTTCAGATTATGTTTCCTGTTTCTGATCGTCTGGCTGCGCTATCCCCCTCGGAAACGCTGGCCATGTCTCAAAAAAGCAATGAGTTAAAGGCTCAGGGCATAGATGTTATCAACCTTAGCGTTGGGGAGCCTGATTTTTATACCCCCGACCACATAAAAGAGGCTGCCAAAAACGCTGTGGACAATAACTTTTCGTTTTATTCGCCAGTGCCCGGATACCCCGCCCTGCGTAACGCCATTTGCGCGAAATTGAAAAAAGAAAACGGACTGGATTACACAGCCGACCAGATTGTTTGCTCCAACGGCGCTAAACAGTCGGTTTGTAACGTGCTCCTTTCCATTGTAAGTAAAGGCGATGAAGTGATTGTTCCCGCGCCTTACTGGGTGAGTTATCCCGAAATGGTGAAAATTGCCGATGGCACCACAGTGGTTGTAGAAGCTGGCATCGACCAGGATTTTAGAATAACGGCGGATCAACTCGAAAAGGCCATTACACCCCGAACCAAGGCGCTTATTCTCTGTTCGCCATCAAATCCTACCGGAAGTGTTTACACCAAAGAGGAACTAAAAGCGCTGGCCACCGTGCTCGAAAAACATCCGAAAGTGATCGTTCTCTCCGACGAAATTTATGAACATATCAATTATCTTGGCGCCCATGAAAGTATCGCGCAGTTCGAAAGCCTGAAAGACCGGGTCGTTATCATCAACGGTGTATCCAAAGGGTATGCCATGACTGGTTGGCGTTTGGGTTGGATTGCCGCTCCCAAATGGATTGCATCGGCCTGCAATACACTCCAGGGACAATATACTTCCGGTCCTTGTTCGGTAACACAGAAAGCCGCCGAGGCGGCTTACACCGGCGACCAGGCTTGTGTGGAAAACATGCGACGAGCTTTCGAACGAAGGAAGAACCTGGTGGTTGGGCTTGCCCGCGAAATTCCCGGCCTAAAGGTAAACGACCCGCAGGGAGCCTTTTATATTTTCCCCGATTGCAGCTTTTACTTCGGTAAATCGTACAATGGAAAAACGGTTGAAAACTCTGCCGATCTGGCCATGTATCTGCTCGAAGAGGGTCATGTAGCATGCGTGGGCGGAGGCGCTTTCGGTGCACCCGACTGCATCCGCATGTCGTACGCTACTTCCGACGAAAATCTGGTAAAGGCTTTCGGCTGGATCAAAGAAGCGCTTGCAAAATTAAAATAACCAAACATTCAAAATAGTTTATGTTCGGCCCGGAGGTAATAAAGCTTCCGGGTTTTTTATTTAACAACTATTATAACATTATACTCCCGGCGCGCCGGATATATCTTTCGAATAAAAAAGTAAACTGTCGAACTGCCGGGCCTGTCTCAAAAGAGAGCACTCTTTTGGGATGGCCTCTCCTGTATTATATCCCGATAGTTATCAGAATTTATAAGTCCGCCTGTTTTACACATAAATTTATATATCTACATCATATATCTCGAATTATAATGTTGATCATGCATTACAATGGTATATTGGAATTGTTCCCTTTGGTCATGATTGCTGGTTGCCGTTAACCAGCGTGAACAATTAAGGCTAAATCCAAAGGTACAGGTCAGGTTGATCCTTGTACGAAGGTTGGAGCTTTTGATTGTCCGACGTTTACTCCAAATATAGAATTTTTGACATGAACAATACTGAATTTCATTGAATCTTTTGAAAAATATTTCAATATTTGAATACAGAACTTTGAAAAATAATCTATATTTACAGTAAAAATTATTTAAATTAAAAAAGTATGAAAAATTCAATTGGTATCATAGCCGCATTACTGGGTGGTGTGGTTGTTGGCGGAGTTTTGGGACTTTTATTTGCCCCTGAAAGTGGTGAAGAAACACGAAAAAAAATTGTTGATATTTTAGAAAAAAAAGGTATCAGACTAAGTAAAAAAGAAATGGAAGATTTAGTTGATGAAATTAAATCGCAGGTTGGAACTGAAAGCAACTAAAAATTATGCCGGAAAATAAGCAGCCTGAAGATAATTTCCAGCAATTGTACGACGATATTAAGAAGTACATTTTGCTCCAAACCGAGTACGCGAAAGTAGAAATAATCGAAAAAATGACCATTTTGCTTTCCACGCTGCTGATAATCGGTTTGATAATTGTGTTGGCAATCGCAGTACTTTTTTACCTGAGTTTTTCATTATCTTATACACTCGAACCGTTTTTCGGAAGCCTGGCGTTGAGTTTTGCAGTTATTTCAGGAATTTATGTATTATTAATCGTAATTTTATTAGTGTTTCGTAAAAATCTTATTATTAATCCTTTGGTTCGATTCCTTTCCGGTTTGTTTTTGAAAAAGGAGGAAAAACTATGAAGATAGTTACAACTCCAACTCCAAAGAGGCAACAGGTTGATCTTGATTACCTGGCAACCCACAAAGCTGAACTCAGCGATCAGATTCATACCCAACAAAAGAAAATCGCTGATTCAGCCAAACATTTGTTGCTTCCGGCTTCATCTTCAGTTTATTTTTTAAAAGCTTTTAATAACAAATTGAACATGATTGATGGTGTGCTGATAGGCTACAAAATTGTACGATCGATAAGGAGAGTCTTTAGAAAATGAAAGTTTAAAAAATCACCAAAAAAACCAGTTGCAAATGTTGCAGACGGTTTTTTTGCTTGTACTCAAGGATATATTCATTCAATGAGCAAGGGATGGCGTTGGTTGGTGGAATTTTTGTAATCCCACCGTAATGTAATATTAGAAATTGAATTCCGGATTTAGAAATCCGAAAGATCGGATTTTGCCCATCGGTCGCGCATAAAAAAAACGAACGCAAAAGCCATCCGGTTAACTTGCCGGCGTCGTTTGCGTTCGTTCTTTATTTTGAGAATATTAGGCTGTATCAGCTTAAATCTGTTCACAACAGTTGAACATCCACTGTATGCCAAATTTATCGCGGAGGCTTCCGTAAAACCCACCCCAAAACATATCGCTGAGGGGTTGTTCAATCTGTCCTCCTTCTGAAAGGGCATTGAACAATTTCACGGTTTCCACGCGCGTATCGGGTTGCAACATGATGTACACGCTGTTTCCCTTGGTTACCCTGAATCCCATCGATCCTGGAGCATCGGAACCCATCAGCAAGTGTCCATCCAAAATGGGCAGTTCAACATGCATGATCAAATTTTTGTCTTCTTCGGCAACGGGTTGAACGCCATCCGAAGAGGGTATGTCGCCGAAACGCATAATGCCTTCGTGGGTGTATTCGGTGTCGAAAACAGATTTGTAGAAAGCGAATGCCGCTTCCGTTTCTCTTTCAAAATTGAGATAGGTGCTTACTGCTGCCATGTTGAAAATATATTATGGTTAATAGAAAAACATCAAAGTTGTAGTTTGCCGGATTTAAAACCAAACTTATTGCAACGGGTCTTTACTTCAACGGTGGTTCCTGGTTTGATTTCGGGTATCACTACTTCCACTTCCTGTGCTTCGGCACTCGATTGTTTGTTGAATTTCAGTTCCTTTACATCTTTCTTATCTACTTTTATCACTATCTGATCGATGTAGTGGTCGTTCACGTTTTTGGTAGGATGCACGGCAACGATCTTCAGTTTACCGTCTTTAAATGAAAGTTCTACCTTTTTTGCCGGGTCGGCTTTCAGTCCGAAAGGGACAACTGCCAATACAAAAAGTATCAGCAACGATTTTTTAAAATTAAACTTGCTCATGTTTTTTTAATGTTAAGTTTGTTATGAAAAAAGATAATTGTAAAGCATGTAAAAGCCGTGGATAGCGGCTGCCGAAAATCCGACAATGCCGAGCCACCGGTGAATTTTATACTTTGGCTTGGTTTTGATAATTCTCAAACCGGTGAGAAACGAAAACAAAAGGAGGAAAAGTCCGGCTATTCCGAGATAAATAACGATTTTATATATGTATTCTTCCATAAAAATATTTTTTTAGATGTGTGTTTATAACCGTACCACCACTGATGCGAGGAACAATGAACCGAAAGCGGTCATGGCGGCTGCCCGGTGATAAGGCTTCAGGTTCGGATGGCTCTCGATCATTCCGCTCAGCACCTGCGTGGCAATCATGCTCGAAAGATGTACAATGGCCAACGCACGGTGGATTTTTACCGGGGTGATTCCTTTCGGGTCGCCTTTCATGGGTGGCGGTGAAAATAGCGCCAGAGCGGCCGTGGTGTAATAAAGGGCGTTAGTAGCTCCGGCCAGCGTACCGTGCACGTCTTTCAGCGAAGTTTTGCCATCGTACACCTTCCAGCCTACCAGGCCTGTGGCCAGCATGCTTGCCAGGGTGGCATAAGCCGTTACCTGATGCAGGGTGATCATCCGGGCACGGATTTCCATCTCTTTGTCGCGGCTTTCGGGCGAAAGTTTAAACGCATCGAAGTTACGCATCAGCCCTTTTTCGCCCCACATCAGTTTCTGGGTAATGAGGTAATGGTCGGGGAGCAATTGTGTGGAATCGGAAGCTGTTTCGGCGTTACTGACATTGGTAACCGTGCTATCGGGCAACGTGGCAGCAGCGCTTCCTGTAATTTCTGTTTGGGCGTAAAGTCCCGTTACGCTCAAAAAGGTAATAAAAAGAATCAACCTGATCTTCATTGAAATGAGTTTTAAAGTGATGAATTTTTTAACTTTGAAAATTAAAACAAAAAAAAGCACAATATGTTTTTACATATTATACTTTTTAAACGTTTCTGTGATTGATTTTATCAGTTAAACCCCTTTTTTAGTTGCTGTTTGCTTTAAAAAAACAAAAAATAACAGTTATGGATGCTTTTACATGGATTGGATTTTCACTATTTTCCGGTTATAAGTATGCTTGTCGGTACGAATTTGAACCAAATATATTCCTTCGGGAAGTGATGGGTTAATGGTAGTTTCGGCGGATGTATTGCATCGCATTAATTTTCCTGATACATCAAAAATATTTACCAAAGTTATTTTTTCGGCAGTTGGAATCTGTATGCTGAAACTCCGGCCAAACGGATTGGGAAATATCTTCATGCCGCTATCGTCAACAGGCGGGGAATATAAACTGAAAAGCTGAGGAAGCTTTTTTACCAGTGCCGGAGGAAGCTCGGCATTGTAGATTCTTACTTCGTCCACCGATCCTTTGAAGGCGTAATCGGTGGTCGCATCATCTTTTCGGGCAATGGTAATATTTTTCGAAGTAGTTTTTATTGCTCCCGATAAGGGCTTGAATCCGGAAAGCTTTCCGTTTCGGTACAGTTCAATGCTGTTGCCGTTGTACGATGCGGTGAAGAAGGTATAAACGCTTTTAGTTAGCACCGTATCGGCATCCACATCCACCACCGTGCCGGTGGTTTTCACCGTCCAGCGTACTTTTTTATCGGGAGTTATGGATATTTTATAGCGTTCTTCCCAACTACCGTGAGAAATGATGAATTGTTCGCTGTTAGGGAGGGCATCAGGGCGCACCCAGAACGAAACTGTAATTTTATCGGTAAAGTTAAGGGCTGTTTCGTTGGGTACGTAAATATAAGCCGAAGCCGAAGGAAAATTGTATGCCCCGTTTTCAGTGCCATCGGCGCCGGTTGTTGATACCGCGCCTACCGATACAGCATGAAAAGCATCCTGGGCTTTGTTTTTAGTGTCGCCGTTGAAAGGATAATAGATCATTGGGGCAGGTTCGCTGGTCAGCGAAAGGTCTTTTACCAATATCTGTTTGGTCAGCGTGGCCGATCCGGCAGCATTTTGAGCAGTAAGTGTGATGGAAAAAATTCCCGGTTCAGCAGGTGCTGTCCAATCGGGGGCGGAAGCGGAGGCGTTCGAGACCGTGCCGCCCGAACATGTCCACGTATAGTTAACTTCATCCGTATTGAGCAGGGCCGAAAACTTGTGTGGGGCGTGGAGGTCGAAAGGCATATCGCCATCGGCAACAATATCCGAAATGACAGGAGCTTCAGTTACATGATCGGCCACTTTTATGGATACCGGATAGGACACCACGGTGTTTCCCCCCGCCGTAACCCGGCAGGTGAGTGAATAGGTTCCGGGAGTGGAAGGGGTGGTCCAGTTGAAACTCCCGGTAGATGTTTTCGCCACGCTTGCTCCGTCGCTGAGCCAGTCGTATTCGGCGGAGCTACTTCCCACATTTTCGGTCAGACAGTAAAGCTGTACCGCTGTTGACTTTTCGGTAAGTGTATCCGAAACCGAGAATGATTTGATTCGCAACGTATTGTTGAAATTGTAAGAAGCATGATAATCGATGATTTTTCCATCTACCGTTTTTAAACGTCCGTTGGTTTCTACGCCATGTCCTGCCGGATAAAACACCAACAGGCAAACGCTATCGCCCTTCAGCACAACATCACCGGAAGAGGCAGCATTGCTTAAAACCTTTTTTTCGCTGATGGCATCGTACACGTCGTAATTGCCGGCCGGAAGCTGCACTTTTATGGTGCGTTGTTCCGTATCAGGATTGTAATACAAATAAGCCGGGAAAGGATTGTCCTGGCCAAAGTCCGTTTTATTCAGGTCAATACGGAGAATTCCGGACACATTGGTAGTGTCGATAATTCCGGCCATATACCCTACGCTGGAGCCGCTGTATAGCGACAAGTCGGTCAGTGCCCAACCGCCTTTTACGGCATCACCCATGGCAAACAACGATGTTCCATTCCAGGTTTGCTTCATCGACTCGAACGGTACGACAGCAGTTTTGTCGTATGTAGCCGACCATTGGTAACTTGCTGTTTCCTGATGATTGGCAGGCAGAGCATTGCGGTAGAAAAGCCGGCTTGCATTGGCCAGATTCAGCATCCATTTGGCAATGGCGCGGGCATAACGCTTATCATATTTAGCCACCGGAGCCAAAGCAGCCGCGTGCTGAAACCCATTCATACTGAAGGCGTAATCATCTCCTCCATCGTTCGCTTCGCCGATGAGTCCGGACACATCGCAGTCGTTCCATGTCCCTACAATGGTTCCCCAACCACGCAATGTATTTTTTCCGGACGAAAAAGTCCAGTTCAGCATTTTTTCAAGGTCATAATTGGTTCCTTCCACGGCATTCATCCTTGCCGCGGTATAAATTCCGTAAGGCAACTGAATTTCGTAAGAAGGGTTAGACGTCCAGTTTTGTAAAAAATCGAGCGCCATTTCGGCACCGGTCCTGTATTTTTCATTCCCCGTAGCTGCGTAAGCCTGATACAGCAACCACGCTATGGATCCGGCCGATTCGGGTTCGGGTACACTGGAGGTGTTCGGAGTTCCGGTAAGCAGGTTGTAGGCTCTGTAATTCATCGCGGGAACTGTCCATGGCTGTACTGATCCGCCAAGTTTTCGCACCACATCCAGCTCCCTGTTGGCAATGGTGGTAAATTGGGCATTGAAGTCAGCATCAATATTGGGATAAAGATTGTAAAGCTGGTAAAAAAACACATTGGGCATGATTTCGTACCACCAATCGTTGCCCGTACTGGTTGAATAACCATTTAAATAAACATTCTGACTGTTTTTTTTATTGAAGAAATCTTTTACCATCGTTACCCAATTGATGTTCTGTTGAGCCGATTTATCTATCCCGCACAAAGTAGCGCCTACCACAGCCGGAATGATATTGATGGCTTCGGCCACGTTTCCGTGATTGGACTGGCCAATGTAAGTGTCCATTTTGATGGTTGAGATTCCCGGATAGTTCACTCCCGACGAGTTGGATATTCTGGTAACAGGCAGATATGTTCCGTTTGCTTGTGTATTGAACACCAGTGAATCGTAGCCTGCAGCCACCTTTTTCCAGTCGCGCATGGAGTAGGGCGAAGGGCGATTGGGCATCTCGTCGATGCGGGGGATTGATTTTTGCTGCGAATAAATTCCGGATGCAAAGGCCAGCAACAGAAGCAGGAGGATGGTTGGTTTCATTCTGATATTTAATTACAGTCTATTGTTGATAAATAAGGAAATTATCTGATTTTAAACGGGGTTTTCCCATCAATATTTTGGCTGAAGCAGGAAGTTGTATCGTTTTTTGTTTTCCAAAGTTGATATAAACCGAAACGGTATCGCTCCCGCTTGCCCGGGTAAAGCTGATGCCATCGCCTTCACATTTTAGCGAAACATAATTGCCGGTTTGTAAAGCCGGATGCCCGTTTCTTATTTTTAAAATCTGCTTGTAAACACTTAAAAAAGAGTTTTTTTCTTTGGTTTCGTATTCAACGTTGCATTTTTTATAGTTGTCGCCCGCCTTGATCCAGGGCGTATGTTCCGAAAATCCGGCATGCTCGCTACCGTCCCACTGCATGGGACTTCTGGACTTGTCGCGGTTGTGGTCGTTGCCCTCTTTCAGGGCTTCCACAGTTGTTTTTCCGACTTCAAGAGCCATCCGATAAAAATTTTTGCCCTGTACATCGGCAATTTCGCCGTAATCGTCGGCCGTAATATTCTTCATTCCTATTTCTTCGCCGTAATAAATAAACGGGATGCCTTTGGCCGTAAGTATCAGTGCGGCCAGCGAAAGCGCGCGCGGCTTGTTATCCGGAGCCAGCCGGTCGATGAGCCGGGGATTGTCATGACTTCCGAAAAAAAGTGTGGGATAGCCGCTCATGTTTTTTTCCATGCTTTGCAGCTCATTAAAAATCCGCTCTACTGAAAAAGAGGGAATGCTTCCAAAGTTAAAATTAAAAACGACATCTAATAATTCAGGCGATTGGTATTGTTTCAGTATGTCAATTTGGTCGTTGCCCACCTCGCCTACGGTAAAGCGGCCGGGGTATTGCGCCACTATTTTTTTTAGCGTTGATACCGCTTGTTTTATTCCCGGTTGGTTGATGTCATGAATGTGCTGCTGTTTGCCTCCCGAAACAGGATTATCGGCCGTATCGTCGTTGGTATAATAAAAGTTCACCACATCGAAGCGGAATCCATCCACGCTTAGGTCGAGCCAGAAGCGGAGCACTTTCGATATTTCGGCAATCACCGGAGGATAGGTCCAGTTTAAATCGGCCATTTGTATGGCAAACTTATGCAGATAATACTCTTTGGTGAGCGGGTCGTATTGCCATGCATTACCTCCGAAAAACGATTCCCAATTGTTGGGTTTCTCTTTCCAGACGTAAAAGTTGCGGTAAGGGTTCTCTTTTGATTTCCGCGATTCCCGGAACCAACGGCAATCGGTAGAAGTGTGGTTGAGCACCATGTCCATGATCACTTTTATGTTCCGCTTGTGGGCTTCGGAGATAAACTTTTTAAAATCGGTCAGTTGCCCGTACACGGGATCGATGCTGTAATAATCGGCCACATCATAACCATTGTCCACCTTGGGCGATTGCAGGAAAGGGGTAAGCCATATTCCGCCTATGCCGAGCGATTTCAGGTAATCGAGCCGGGCGGTCATTCCGCGAAAGTCGCTGTATCCATCGTTGTCGCTATCCTGAAACGATGGCATGTAAATCTGGTAAAACACCGTTTTCTCCCACCATTCGGGATGTTGCTGTGCTGATCCGTTTTGCAGGAAAAAGAATGTGAATATGGTAATAGCGGCAAGCCGTAACGATTTTTTTAAAAGCATTGTTTTTAGGTTGATAGAGATGAGGATGTATGGCAATGATAAAGAAAATTTATCAAAAAAACAAGGGGACTTAGCCCTTAAATTACGCTAAGCCCCTTTGTACAACCATCCATCTTTTTTACTTGTTTTCGTCCTTATATAACTTGGCTACCTGACCATCGGTAAGGGCAATGTTGTACACTTTCAGTTCATCGATAGCTCCTACGAAAGTATCCCAATTAGCAGGAGTTTTAGCCCAATCCCATGTCCAGGCTGAAACAGCTTCGGCATAAGTAGTACAAGCCCCAATCATTAACGGAAGCGTAGTGGAATACGATGCCAGAGCACCTGTAAAATTAGGTTTGGTTTCAGATGTCCATTCCATGGTGCTAACGCCGTTTACATAAAACACCAATTTGCCGTTAGTCAAATCCATAGTAACCACCAGATGCGTCCATGTGCTGTTTGGAGCAGAAAAGTCCGATTGATTGTCGGCATCGGTATATCCGGTTGCAGTATGAGCGGTAAAGAACGGTTTATTCTGTTCCTGTAACTGGAATTTCCATGTATTCCAATAGTTGTAGGAGATTATATAGTTACCTGCTCTTGTCGAATCGGGTTTTACCCATGCGGCAATTGAAAGTGTATTTCCCAACAAATCACTTGAAGTATAATCGCTGATTTCGAGGTGTGAACCATTGTTGAAATAGATGGCTTTACCTACTTTACCGGTTATAAAACTTGGAAGATTAGTCGACGTCCCGTAAATATTAGATTCTCCTTGTTTCAATACGGCGGTCCAGCCTTTCCCTTCGGTTTTGAACTGCGAATTGGCTACAGTTTCGTCGAATGTCATTCCCATGATCAGCGCTGATGATGGAATAGCTCCGTAAGCGGCGGCCAGGAAAGTATCTTTAGCGGCTCTGAGCTGAACAACGAGGTTGTCAACTTCGGTTTGTGAAATACCCGATTTGGCAGCGGCAGTTTTGGCCGTGGTCAGTACATTACTGAACGTAGTGATAGCCGACTGAGGATAATCGGTGGTGGTAGCTCCATTAAGAATGGTTTGGCACGAATCCACTAAAGCCGTAAATTTCGAAGTGTCGGCGGGTTCGGTTTTGTTGTCGTCCTTGCCACAAGCCGAGAAAAAACCTACAAATAGGGTTAATGCAACACTTGCGAATAACAAATTTTTTAATTGACTTTTTTTCATGATAATTTAAATTTAATTTATTTATAAATAATGGTTCATATGAATTTTTATTGTAAAGCCTGATTGGCATCGATTTCGGCCTGGGGTATCGGGAAATAAAAGCGGGGTTCACTCCATTTCAGGTCGGTTCCCAGCGCGTTTTCGGCGGCTTCCTTACCCCAGCGCATCAGGTCGAAGAATCGGTGGAATTCGAAACCGAGTTCTTTTCGGCGTTCATTCCGTATAACGGTTCGTAGAGCATCCTGCGTGGTAGCAGTAGTGGCGGCCAGGCCGGCACGGGCTCTTACCCGGTTCACCGCCGAAGCAGCTTTTGTCAGGTTGTCAGTGCCGCCGAGTTCTTCAAGTGCTTCGGCCTTCATTAACAATACATCGGCATAGCGGATGATGTGGTAAGGCACGGTGGACTGACTTTTAGCCAAACCGGCCACATCGTCCTGATCGTATTTCTTAACCAGGTAACCGGTAGCTTCGGACCACGAAGAGGAGAAGGTGGTGTTGTTGAACCACGGTTTCCCGTCCCGTCCGATAGAGGCATCTAATCGCGGGTCAATGGCGCCGGTAGTAGTTTTTTCGGTAAAGGCATCGACAAAGCTTTGTGTCGGCGCATCGAAATAGTATCCACCTTCCACCGATGGCGAAAACCATACGGTGAGGTTATTGCCTAATGAAGTTTCGGAATTGTTGATAAACCGGAGACCAAATACCACCTCAACACTGTCCTCGGCTCCCGATTTATACAAATTGGCGTAGCTTTTCACCAGGTCATATTGTTTTAATGTTTCGAGCGATTCGATATTGGCTACACAATCGCTGTATTTTTTCTGGTAAAGATCAGCTTTTGCCAGCAAGGCGTATGCTGCACCTTTGGTTACTCTGCCTTTGTCCGTAGAATAGTTTTCCGGCAATGCATCGATGGCATCTTTCAGGTCAGTTTCAATTTGTGCATAAATGGCGCTTGTTTCGCTAAGTGGCACGTTGATTTCGTCCGAAGAAGTTTTCAAAGGCACTTTGCCAAAAATATTCACTAAGTTGAAATAGGAATAAGCCCTGAGAAATTTGGCTTCGCCGATAAGCCTGGCTTTTAGCGTAGCATCGAAATTCATTTTCACGATATTATTGATGGCGTTGCTTGCCCGTGCAATGGTTTCGTAGCTGGCTTGCCAATAGGTGCTCAGCACACCGTTGTCCGACGAGGCCGAAAAGTCGTTAATCGCGTTGATATCGGCCTGGTCGCCGGCATTTCCGCCTTTTACAGCATCGTCCGAAGCCACATCGCCGAAAATCCAGAGCGTACTTCCGTAGAGCGAGTTGTACACAGCGGTTACAGCCATGGTAGCCGATTCTGCCGAGGTGTAATAGTTTTCGGAAGTGTAATCACCTTTTAAGTCGGCCGTCAGAAAATCGTTGCACGAAGAAAAAACGATGGCTATTAGCCCGACTGCCGTGTATATTATCTTTTTCATCTGTATTTTTTTATTTTAAAATTTTTGTCAGATAGAACTTGCATGCCAATGTAATTGTAGTTTTTTGCGATTGGCTTATCATGCCCGTTCCATTTTGTTGTATTAAATTATTGAAAAACAATAATTTATAATGTAACATTTAACCCAAACGTGTAGCTTTTAGCTACCGGATAAGTACCCCAGTCGATACCGTTGGCTCGGTCGCCTTCGCTTGCCGAATTAGTGCTTACGGTCATTTCCGGATCAAGGCCGTTGTATTTTGTAAACGTCAGCAGGTTGGTAGCCGCGATGTACAAACGGATATTCGCCCCTTTCAGATATTTTTGTTTCGGTATGGTATATCCCACCTGGACGTTTTTCAACCGAACGTATGAACCATCTTCGAGAAAACGGGTGGAGGCCTTTACGTTGTTGGCTTTGGCTGCCCACGAAGCGCGGGGTTGGGTATTGGAACTTCCTTCGCCTGTCCAATGTTCGTTGTAGTAGCGTTCGGTAACGTTAAATCCGCGGTAAAAACCTTCGATATCGTAATTTACCTGACTGAATATTTTTTGTCCGAAAGCTCCCTGGAAAAACACCGAAGCATCGAATCCTTTGTAATTTCCAGTCAGTGTCAGTCCGGTAGTGAACGTTGGGATGGAGCTTCCGGAATAAGCTCTATCGTTCGCGTCGATCACATTGTCTTTGTTCATGTTTTTATATTTCACATCGCCTGCGGCGATATTTTTGCCCTGGTAGGCCGATGTCAGCACTTCGGCATCGTTTTGGAAAATACCATCCATCTGGTAAAGATAAAAGGAGCCTATCGGGTGCCCGACTTCCGTTTTAGTGGCGAAAACTCCCGTATCGACCCGTCCGCCGAGTATGGGGGATTCGAGCGAAAGGACTTCATTGTGAAGGAATCCACCGTTCAGTGTAATGCTGAATCCTCCATCTTTATAATTTTTGCGGTAAAAGAGTTCCACATCAACGCCGGTATTGAGCATGCTCCCGTTGTTGATCCACGGTGTGGCCGCATCGCCTACCGACAAAGGCAGGGCAGACTGAACCAGCATGTTATGGGTTACCTTGTAGAAATAATCGATAGAAGCGCCGAAAGTTCCCTTGTACATTTCCAGATCCACACCGACGTTGAACTGGTTATTGGTTTCCCATTTCAGTTTAGCGTTTCCGAGTGTTGATTGTGTGTAACCGTTGTACGACGATCCGCCAAAAGCATAATAATAGTTGGAAGAATAACGGTCGGAATAAGCATATAACCCTACATTCTGATTACCGATGGCGCCGTAGCCGGTACGGAGTTTGAGCTTGTTAATGTTCGAAAAGTTTTTCATGAATTCTTCCGAGTCCAGGTTCCAGCCTGCCGAAACAGAATAGAACGTGCCCCACCGGTTTCCTTCACTGAAACGTGATGAACCGTCGCGGCGAATGGTGGCCGATGCGTAATACTTTTGATTGAAATTGTAATTGACATTTGCAAAAAACGATAACAAACTGGATTCTGTGTCGGTTTGAGAAGAAGAGCTTGCCCCTTCGCCTTTACCAATGTACAAGAAGTCGGGATCGGAATTGGTAAAACCGCTGTCGTTTGTATAGAGTTCGTTCGTGTTGTTTTTTATGGCCTCAGCCCCTATCAAAGATGTAAACGAATGGTTTTCACCTATTTTTAAATTGTAATTAAGAGTAGAGTTTACCGTCCAATTAGTATTGGTTATATAGCTTAAATTCAAACTATTGGAACTGTTGATACGACCGTTTGTGCCCCATGTCTTGTTGTAAATCCTACCTATGGTTTGCTTGTAATCAATGCCGTAGGCACTTTTCAAAAACAGGTTTTTATTAAAAGTGATGATAGAATTACCCGAGGCAAGCAACACTTTGATTTTTTTAGTCATATCGGTATTGGCAACCAAGCCTTCAGGACTATATCCATCGCCGAAGAACGAGTTGTAAACCGAATTGCCATAATACTCGGATGGTAAATCCACATAATTTCCGGAATTGTCGTACACCGGAATAGCCGGATTCCTGAACAGCGCGTACCTTACCACGCTACCACCTTCGCTAACATAACCATCGCCCGAACTTGATACGTACCGGGTGTTGGAGATTCCTCCCGATATGTTCATCCCTAATTGCAACCATTTTTTTACCTGCGAACTTACATTCGACCGGAGATTGATCCGGTCATAACCGGTATTTTTAATGATACCATCCTGGTTGAAATATGAGGCAGAAAAGAGGTATTTGGTTTTATCCGTTCCTCCGCTGATGGAAAGTTCGTGGGTTTGCAACGGAGCAGTCCTGAAAATTTCTTCCAAATGGTTCACATTCGGGAAATCTTTAACGTAATTGCCTTCGATAAGAGCCCTTTTTACACTCGAAGTTGCATTGTCGGTGTTGGCAGCTTCGTTGTACAGGCTGATATACTGGTCGGTGCTGGCCATGGGAGTGAGCCGTCCGTGCGCCTGGAGCCCCATTTGCATGCTGTATGATATTTTGGCTTCGCCGCTTTTACCCAATTTGGTGGTAATGACAACGATACCATTCGTAGCTCTTGATCCGTAAATAGCCGCTGAAGAAGCATCCTTCAATACGGTAATGTTATCGATATCGCTTGTGGAAATATTGTTCAGGGCACCTTCCACGGCAATTCCATCCACAATGTAAAGCGGTTCGTTGCCCAAACTGATGGAATTGACACCTCGAATATGAACCGAAACATCTGAACCCGGAGCTCCTGTTTGAACACTCACCTGCACGCCCGCCACACGTCCTTGTAATGCTTGTTGCGCGGTAGCCACAGGTACTGCATTCAGCTCTTTATCACTCACTTTGCTTACAGCACCGAGAATATCTCTTTTTTTCTGAACAGCATATCCTACTACCACCAGTTCGTCCAAAGTTGAACTTTCCTGAGCTAATTGAATGTTCAAGGTGGTTTGTCCGTTTATTTTTACCTGCTGCGGTTTGTAGCCTACATACGAAATACGTAACGTTCCGTTGGATGGCGCCATAATGCTGAAAGCCCCGTTCACATCGGTTACAGTACCGCTTTTCCCTTCGGTAACCAATACGCTCACCCCGATCAGTTCTTCTTTGGTAACCGCATCCCTGACGGTTCCTTTTACATTTACCATGTTCTGCGCTCCCACGTAAAAAACGATCAGTTGAAGCAGAATAATAAATTTAATTTTTTTCATGTGTAATTATGTAGATTTATAGATTTATTTATACGATACCGGAATGGAATTGACCAGTATCCGGTTTTCTTTCTTTTCAAGACCATTGCCTGCCGGAAGTTCGACCAGCAGTGAGGCCATATCGGCCGGAATGGTAACGGCAACGTCGGATGTTACACCTTTCGCTTCGTATTTTTTTGTCAAGATATTAAAAATATCCACTTTTTTGCCTGATATTTTGTAAGTTACCTTTTTGTCGGTTTTGTACGGATTGTAATACAAATAAACCGGATAGGGATGGTTGGCGTAAAAATCAGTTACGTTGCAATTCAGTCGCAGTATCATTTTCACATCGGTAGTATCGACTATGGCTCCCATGATGCCGACAGGCGATGTGCTGTAAAGGCTGAACATCGATTCCTTCGGGTTGGTGGGTGTCCAGTTGGGACCATCGCCCATTGCTACCGGATGGACTCCCTTGAGTTCGGGTTTGTTGTAACCATCTTCGTATCTCAATCCTTCATAAGCAATAATGGAATTCGTATATTTTTTATATCCGGGCAACCACTGGTTTTTGTCGCTGATTTCGTTCGGAAAAAACAACCGGGCGGCATTCACGTTATTAAGCATCCATTTACCTATGGCGCGCGCATATTCAGGTTCGTACTTCACCAGGGGCACCAGGGGCATGGCCATTTTCATACTGTTCATCAAAAAGGCATATCCGCCACCGTCGGTAATGCTTCCCTGAAGACCGCTTACATCGTATTCGCCCCATTTGCCCACAATTACACCCCAACCATAGCGTCCCTTCGGGTTTTTGCAACCGTCGAACACCCAATTGAGCATTTTTCCCACGTTGTAGTTGGTGCCTTCTTCGGCATTGAGCCTGGCAGCCGTGTAAGCTCCTATCGGAAGTAAAATTTCGTAGAAACGGCTTTCTTTCTGACTGTCGAGCGCTTTTATGGCCGACTTGGCATGCGTCAGATATTTCGGGTTCCTGAATTTTTTATACGCGGCGTAAAGAACATATCCGTGCCCGCCGGCAGCGTCCTGCTGAAGTGGAATCTGACTAACCATCCCCTTCATTTTTCCATAATCGAAATAAGAATAATCGTAATTACCGTTCAATACCGAATCGGCTTTGCAGAACTGCTCGGCAATGCTTCTCTGGATTTTTTCGCTGTTATCCACGTTTGGAAAAACATCGCATACGTTGTAATACAAAACATTGGGGAGGACATCATACCACCAGTCGCGGCCATAACCTCCACCCAGCTGAGCCACCTCGGGGCAGGTGTTGTTCATCATAATGTTCCATCCGGTTTTGGAGTTGAAATAGTTCTGAACCATTTTCACGTAATTATAACCGTTCTGGTTGGTTTTATCTATTCCCATCAAGCCGGCACCCAATATGGCCGACAATGAATTCAAACTTTCGTGAAACTCACCATTGTTGTGGTTCATACCCTGGCGCGAATCATGGATAGCGGTGTAGATGCCGAAGGTAGGTTGCGGCAAATTGCGCTGGCTGTTGTCAATCCAGATCATGCAACCTGCCGGCAACGATGGGCTGAAATCGAATACATAGCTATCGTAGTCGCGCGCCTTTTGTTTCCAGTCGATAATTTTGTAGGGTTGAGGCATATCCGGCATCATTTCCACCCTCGGCAAGTTAACCTGTTTTACCGGTGTCCCGTATTTGCCCGACTGTTGGCACGACTGCAATAAAACAATCGCTGTGAGTACTTTAATTATTGTTGAAATGTTTTTCATTTTTAAAAATAAGTGTGTAGTTTTCTCACCTGAAATTAATCAAACCTTTCTGTATTCTCCGGTCGGTTTTGTGATAAATATTATTTAAAAAGCATAAATTTCAAGAGTGCAAAGCATCTACCTTTTTGATAATATGCTTGGCCAGCGGCAATGAAAGCAATTGAATTCCGCCTACAATGATCAGGGCATATTTCAGCGCGAAATCTTCGGAAATAAAGTAAGCCAGCGAAATAAAGAGCACCATGCCTACCGCTCTCCCGATAAACAAACCTACTTCATGGCTCATGATATAGGCATATTCGTTCCTTTTTTCAATTTTCGACACAGCATCTATCGTTTTCATCATCGTAGGGAAATAAGCCAGGTCGTGCAAAGGCTGGAAAACCACTTTACAAAGCACAAAAATTACTACCCCGACGGCCGAAAAAAGTATTCCGTTCACCAACGTGCCGAAAAAGAACACAAACAATCCGAAACCGAAAATATACATGCGGTGGCGCGGTTTGGCTATTCGGCCCAGAACATATACCAGAATGGCGGTAGCAGCTCCTCCCACACCCTGTATCAGCCCCAGCGAACCTTCGTTGCCCACCAGACGCATAACCAGGATGGCGGGTGCTGTTACCAAAAATCCCTGCACCATACCTTTCAGGCCGGCAAGCGCGAGCAGTTTGCGCCACAAAGAGTGAAATTTGAAATAAATAAATTCCTTCTGGGTCGGGTTATTGAATTTTCCTTTCGATAACGCGATACATGCGCCGATGGCGATAAAAAACACTACCACGGTTATCACCTGATAACCCATATTCACACTAAAAGTTCGTCCGAAAAATGTTTTTCCATCCACCGAGGCCAGGAAAGCCCCCACCGTAAGCGGCACCACAATGCTCCACAGCGAAAAGAAGAACGATTCCAGGCCGAAGAAATAGTTCCGGTTATCGTCGTTGGTCGAAGTCAATGTGAGCAAATAACGGTTGGTCCAGAAAAAGCCTGTGGAAGCTCCCAACGCGAATCCAGCGATACCCAGTTCGGCAATTTTAAGCGATTGCACGAACATCATGCCCATCAACGACACTGCCGAGAGGATAATGCCGAAACTGTAAAGCCGGTTTACTTTGAATACTTTGAGTAAAACGCCGTTCAAAACAGAGGTGGTTACTACACCTATATACATACAAAGCTGATAAATAACCACATACGAAGAGTTGCCCGTATTCCGCATAATGTATGCGCCCACGAAAATCTCGATAATTGGCAGAATCAGCGCGTACATCATGTTGGTAATCAGCAATGACCGTATGTTTTGCGGCTGCGATTTGAAGAAAGTAAATTCTCCGGTCAGTTTCTTTAGCATGAATTTTTTTATTTTAATGAGCTTAGTATTTCGTTGATCGAGAATTCGGCGGAGCAAATCACTTCGTCGCTGGCGCCGTAAAAAATACGGATGGTGTCGCCGTCCACATAATGCCCGTTGGTAAACACCACATTGCCGAAAAAGCCGGTTTGTTCGTATTTAGCTATCGGTTCCATAATCGGCTCCACGCTGCGTGCAAGTACTTTTGTCGGGTCGTCGAGGTCGAGCAGCAAAGCTCCCAGGCAATAGCGATGCTCGGCATTAGCGCCGTGATAAATTTCGAGCCAGCCTTCGGCCGTTTTAATTGGAGGTCCTCCAGCACCAACACGGGCAGAGTCCCAGCTCCCTTCGCGGGTTATGGCTATGCATTTATGGTTTCCCCAGTGCAACCTGTCAGGCGACTCGGCCACCCAGATATAATTTCCGCCCAGTTCGGGGCTGCTGGGGCGGTGTAAAGCGTAATATTTCCCGTTAACGGGTTCTTCAAAAAGGGCACAGTCTTTATTGTGCGGAGGAAATATCATCCCCCGCCTGTGGTATGTTTTAAAATCTACGGTTGAAATAAGTCCCACTCCTACAGCCACCGGCGATACTTCGGTAAACGTAAGGTAGAAGCCATCCCGCATGGTGGCCACGCGACAATCTTCGATACCGAACGATTCAAGAAATCCTTCCCCATAAATGGGTGGGAATGCAGGGTCTTCGTAAAAATGGACGTCGTCGTCGCTACAAACGAGGCGGAGATAGGATAATGTGGTGAGGTAATTTTGCCCTTTGTATTTGATCACGCGTGGATCGGAAGCATCGAGTTGCGGATCGTTTATATCGAACGAAAGAACTTCGATTTTACCGTTTTTATTATACACCGGGAAACTGATTTTATTTTCTTTCTGCGTGGGGCGTTCGGCTACACGGAGCAGGAGCCATGTTTTATTTTGCCATCTGAAAACACCGGGATTGAGCAGGCAGGTAATTTCCATGCCATCTATTCCGGGGGTTAAATCAGCAGGGCGAAGTAACGGATTGTGTGTTGAGCGTTTAGCAATATCCATAATATTTTTATTTGATAAAAGGTTAAACCTTTGGCAAAATTAAACCAGCCAAGTCAAAATGAAAGTATCTTATCGTTACAAATAAGTACACAATCGAGTTAAATAATCGTTTTGATACTTTTTTGTTGAAAACAGATACTATCTTTGTTTTTACGTCAAAATCAAAATATTGTATATTTGCGTACAAAATAACGATACATGAGAACACCGATTTTATTCGTTTTTACCCTGTTTCTTGCTTCGCTGGGGGCTAATAACTTTGAATTGGCCAACCTGACCAACAATGATGGGCTGTCCAACAGTTCCATCAACACTATTTTTCAGGGGAAAAACGGGTTGATGTGGTTTGGCACGTGGGACGGGCTGAATGTTTACAACGGGCGTGAATTTAAAGTGTACAAACCGTTGCCCGAAGACGAAAACAGTATCAGTAACAATATTATCCGCGAAATAATTGAAGAAAAAGGGGATGTAATGTGGATCGCTACCGACATGGGTATCAACCGGCTCGACATAAAAAGCAACAAGTTCGACCGTTTTTTTGTAGATGCCCGTACCCGCTCGGTAACCGGCGAACATTTCTTTTTATTGGCCAAGAATAATTTAGACAGGATTTTTGCCGCCGTGTTCGAACAGGGTCTTTTTTATTTCAACCCGAAAACCGGGCAGTTCACCAAACTCAATAGCCTGAAAAATCTCCGCGCTAAAAAGATATTCTTCGACCTCGATGATAATCTCTGGATTTTTACTCAGGAAAAATTATTATATAAAATTGTATTTAAAAAAGATAACCAAAGTGCACCCGGGATTGAAAGCATAGTACCCTTTGTTCATGGTAAAAATGTGGAAAATGTTTTTTATCACAACAACAACGAACTGTGGTTTCAGACCTCCGACAACCGTTTGTTTTCGTACCGCATATCAGCCGGCACATTGTCGGAATACAAAGGTGATTTAAACAGTGTCGGCAGTATCAGAAGCATGTTGTTTTTCAATGGTTACGAACTGATTGGCTCTTCCAACGGGCTGTTTCGCTTTACCGATAAAACCGGAATGCTTGAGCCCTTGCAAACCAATGTTTCGGTATTGTCGTTGTGGGCCGGGACACAGCAAATTGTGTGGGTAGGTACTGATATGCAGGGAGTTTACCAGCTGTCGCCCTCGCGTGAAAACTTTCATAATTACTCGTCTGAAAACACAACCCTATTTGGCCACAGCGCCGTCAGGACTTTTTTCGAAGAAAAAGATGGTACGCTTTGGGTTGGAACAAAGGGAAGTGGCATTTATATCTTCCGGCAGTCGGGCTCATCCACCCAGCTTACTTTTGCTCATAAATTCGATATTTCGGGCGGGCTGCTCAGCAACTCGGTGTTTACCATAGTGCCCGGTTATGGACCTGAATACTGGATAGGTACCGATGGCAAAGGACTTAATTACTACGATTGCCGTACCGGACAAATACGCAACCTTTACATCGCCGACCATCTTAAGCGAAATGTGAACCTTACATCTGTTTATTCGGTTTTGCCGGCCGACGCGAATACCCTGTGGGTGGGAACCAGCGGATATGGCATGTATAAACTCGTTATCGACCGTAGCACCAGTCCCTATTCGGTAAAGGCCTACTCTCAGTATGTTTACCACCAAAACCAATCATCGACAATCAGTAATAATATTGTTTATTCCATCATTCGCGATGATGATCATCTTTGGATTGCTACAAGAGGTGGCGGCCTTAACCGGTTCAACATCAAAAAAGAGTCATTCCAAACGTTCCGTTTTTCTTCAGATAATCCGGGCTTTATCAGTAGCGACGATATTTTATGCCTTTACAAAGACCATGATGGGGTTTTATGGGCGGGAACGAGCATGGGGCTGAACAAACTGATCCGGTTCGAGAACGGGAAACCTGTTTTTGCCCGTTTCACCGAAAAGGATGGAATGCCCAACAATACGGTGCACGGCATTTTGGAAGATACCGAACATCACTTGTGGTTAAGCACCAACAGGGGAATTGCCAAAATCATCCCTAAAAGCAATGACATCAGAATTATTTCCTATCTGAAAAAAGACGGTTTGCAAAACAACGAATTTTCGGATGGAGCTTTCTATAAAAGCCCTTACTCCGGAAACTTTTATTTTGGCGGGATCAGCGGTTTTAACGTGTTCAATCCGCTCGAGATCACTTACAGCAGTTTTGTACCATCGCTTATTCTTGATGCTTTTTTTGTGGATAATGTGCCTACCAATTTGGCCGATTTGCTCCAAACCCGCAAAATGCAAAGCACACTGGTTTTATCGTACCGTAATAAATCATTCAGTTTCAGATTTATACCGGTTGATTATTTGTCGGGTTCCAAATGCGAGATTTCCTACCAGATAGAAGGTTATCAAAAGGACTGGATACAACTCGGGACGTCCAACACCATAGTCATCACCAACCTTCCGAAAGGAAATTATGTTTTAAAAGTGCGTTGCAGCAACGCCGACAAAATATGGAGCGACCAGTTGTACGTTTTACCGATTAAAATGTTGCCACCCTGGTGGGCCAGCAATATCGCTTATTTATGCTATTTTATCCTTTTAATAGGAATGTTTTTCGGAGTATGGCGGTTTATGAAATATCAAATGTCGGTAAAAAGCGCTATCCGGATGAAAGAGTTGGACAAACAAAAAACAGAGGAAATTCATCAGGCTAAATTACGTTTTTTTACCAACATCGCCCACGAATTTTCCAATTCGCTCACGCTCATTTACGGTCCCTGCGAGCGATTGTTGCAAAACCACGTTACTGATGGCACAACCCGTAAATACATCAACATCATAAAGTCGAACTCCGAAAGGATGCAAACCCTTATACAGCAATTGATTGATTTCAGGAAAGCCGAAACCGGACATTTGCGCCTGACAATTGAAAAGGTGGATGTTCCCGAATTGGTAAAGTTCGTTTTAGATAATTTTTTAGATATACTGGAACAAAAAAAGATACGTTTCTCCCTTCATTTCCATCCGGATGCCATTGTATGGAAAACGGATAGAAACAGTTTGGAAAAGGTGATTTTCAATCTGGTATCGAACGCTGTGAAATATACGCCTGCCGACGAGTCGGTGGAAATCGCGGTGGATGCAAACAGTGGCAGTTTGTTGAAAATCAGGGTAACCAACACCGGTGTTGGGATACGTGAAAAGTACCAGAAAACCATTTTCGACAGGTTTGAAGTGCTTGAACGTTTCGAAAAACAGGTGTCCAAAGGCCTCGAAACCCGCAACGGGATAGGGTTGGCGCTTTGTAAAAACATCATTGAGGTGCTCCAGGGAACCATCAGCGTGGAAAGCGATGGCGAAACTTTTACAACCTTCGTGGTTACACTTCCCGAACAGGAAATGAGCGAAATCAACGATGGGCTTCCAACACTTCAACCGTTGCTTCCGGATCAAAATGAAGTTTCAGAATATGTTGATCAGGAAGAAGATACGACAGATAAGGGAATCGAACCGGTTCCAACAGCCGAAAAACACCAGGGCTTGGTGCTCGTCATCGATGATGACCGTGAGATAAGACGCTTTATCCACGATTTTCTGGCGGAGAAATACGAGGTAGCCGAAGCATCGAACGGGCAGGAAGCTATCGGAATAATGAAGCATCGGATTCCTCAAATTATTGTGTGTGATATTATTATGCCTGTGATGGATGGCGTGGAGTTCCTGAAAATTATGAAAAGCCAGGAACTGACCCGGCATATTCCGGTTATCTTGTTATCATCGAAAAGTACTATCGAAAATCAAATCGAAGGTATTGAGGTAGGAGCTGACGCCTATTTGGGCAAACCTTTCCATCCGCGTCATCTCGAAGTGATTATTGAAAATTTACTGCACCGTAACAAGGCGATACTCGATTACAGCGAATCGCCCTACATGGCCGTTGAGCAATTCGAGGGAAAACTTGTAAGGATTGAGGATAAAGATCTGATAACGAACGTTACACAAATAATTTACCAACATTTGGACAACGAAAACCTGTCGATGGAATTCCTGTCGAACGAGCTGGCCATGAGCAAGATGCAGCTTTACCGAAAAATGAAGGACATCATCGGGCTTACACCCACGGAATACATCCGCTCGGTAAGGCTGAAGCAGGCCGAAAAGCTACTGAAAACAACCAACAAAACCGTCCAGGAAATTATGTATTCCTGCGGGTTCAACAACAAGACCTATTTTTACCGCGAATTTGCAAAAAAATATCATCTTACACCCAAAGAGTACCGGAATAGAAAATAGCAAAAACCGCATGCAATAATAAAAAATCACACGCGGTTTTATCAATTATTTTTGTTTTTTACTGGCAAATTACGCAACCTTCGCATTTCGAAAGCTCTCCACGTAAACGCTTTTCTACCAGTATTTTCATCCGGTCTTTCAGTGCTTCAATCCTGATGTTATCTACTACATCGGCTGTGAAAGCAAACATAAGCAACAATCGCGCTTCTTTTTCGGGAATTCCACGCTGCCGCATGTAAAACAGTGCCGATTCGTCAAGTTGCCCAATCGTGGCACCGTGCGAGCACTTCACATCGTCGGCATAAATCTCAAGTTGCGGCTTGGTACGCATTTTTGCCGCGTGGTTGAGCAGGATATTTTTGTTTGTTTGGTAAGCCTGCGTTTTTTGAGCATCGCGCGCAACGTATAATTTTCCGGTAAAACCGCCCTTAGCTACGTCATCCAGCACGTATTTGAAAAGTTCGGTGCTGTGCCCATTCGGCTTGTTATGAATTATGGATGTAAAATTATCTACCTGTTGCTTTTTATCACCTATCACCATGCCACAAAGCAGTGTTTCGGTGTGTTCACCGTCAATATCAATCTCAATAGTATTGCGTGTAACGCCGTTATGGAGTGTAATCACATTGGCCAACACGTTGGACGAATCCTGCTGGTCAACCAGCAATGTGGAAAGATTAGTGGCTTTAATATGCGTATTTTCAAGTTTATAATGTTCATAAACAGCATTTTCGGCTACAAATACTTCGGTAACCCTGTTGGATAAAAACCGTACATCATCCATGGTATGGTCGCACACCAAGAGTTGGGCTTTTGCCCCTTTCCCGATAATAATAAGGTTATGACTATTGGCCATAAAATCGGTATCCGAACGCATAATGTTGACCAATTGCACCGGACGGTCGAGCTGCACATGATCGGGCACATACATAAAAAATCCATCCTGCGCGAATGCTCCGTTGAAAGCTACCAAACCATCTTTTTGTTTGGCGCTGAGTTTTCCGTAATACTTTTCCACCAACTCGGGGTGCGATTTGGCTACTTCGGCCAAACCGCCAATGATGATTCCCTGCGGTAAATCTTTGTTGCGGTTGTCGTTAACAGGATAAAAGCCATCGTTCAGTACAAAAAAAAGATACGACTGAATACCGGGTACATCGCATTTGAAAACTTCATAAGGATTTACCGGAATGTTAATCCGGTTCAGGTTCAATCCATAATCCACCGATAGCGGCTCCGCGAGGTCGGTATATTTGTAATTTTCGAGCTTCGAAGTTGGGAATCCAAGCTTTTTGAACAACTCAAAAGAAGCATCTCGCGTCGCGTTCATAGCCGGAGCCGAATGCGCCTTGATTTGCTCGTTAAATTGCTTATATATGTTGATATATTCAGCCCCTCCTAACCTCTCCGAAAGGGAGGAATTTAGATCAGCATCGTATCGTATTTCTTTATCATTCATTTTCTTAAAATGTTCAAATGTTCAAAATGGAGAATCGGCGGAAGTTCCCTAAAGGGGGATTTAGTGGGCTTTATCCACTTCCTGTTTAATCCAGTCGTAACCCTTCTCTTCAAGTTCCAGAGCAAGTTCCTTAGTACCCGATTTTACAATCCGCCCATCATATAATACATGGACAAAATCGGGTACAATATAATCGAGCAAACGCTGGTAGTGGGTGATCACAATGCTGGCTTTTTCAGGCGATTTCAGCTTGTTTACCCCGTTGGCCACAATGCGCAACGCATCGATATCCAATCCCGAATCGGTTTCATCAAGGATAGCCAGCCGTGGTTCAAGCATGGCCATTTGGAAAATTTCGTTACGTTTTTTTTCTCCTCCCGAGAAACCCTCGTTTACCGAACGGTTGGTAAGGCTGTTGTCCATTTCCACCAATTCCTTCTTTTCGCGCATCAGGCGAAGAAAATCAGTAGCGGAAATAGGTTCCAAACCACGGTATTTACGCTGCTCGTTGATGGCGGTACGCATAAAATTCACCATGCTTACGCCCGGAATCTCCACCGGATACTGGAAACTCAGGAAAATGCCCTCGTTGGCGCGCTCTTCGGGTGCCAGTTCAAGCAAATTTTTACCATAAAACGATACTTCACCGTGGGTAACTTCAAAAGCCGGATTGCCCGTAAGCACCGATGACAAGGTAGATTTCCCGGCTCCGTTAGGACCCATGATGGCATGTACTTCGCCCGGACGAACTGTCAGGCTCAATCCCTTTAATATTTCTTTGCCATTGATATTGGCATGTAAGTTTTTAATTTCTAACATAATTCTTGCCCCCTAACCCCCTGAAGGAGGAACTTCTCGCATTTCCGAAGGGGGTGAGAAGTTAAATATATTTGTTTTTAATAATTATCAATACTAGTATTATTCCCCCCTCCAGGGGGTAAGGGGGCAGTTTTACCCAACCGACCCTTCCAGTGTGATTTGCAAGAGTTTTTGCGCCTCCACGGCGAATTCCATTGGCAACTTGTTGATCACTTCCTTGGCGTAGCCGTTGACGATAAGTCCGACGGCATCTTCGGTGGAAATACCACGCTGGTTGCAATAGAATATCTGATCTTCGCTGATTTTTGATGTTGTGGCTTCGTGTTCTACAACGGCGCTTTCGTTGTTCACATCCATGTAGGGGAAAGTGTGGGCGCCGCATTTATCGCCCAAAAGTAAACTATCGCATTGCGAAAAGTTACGGGCATTATCGGCGTTAGGGCTTACCCGTACCAATCCACGGTAGCTGTTGTTGCTCACGCCTGCCGAAATTCCTTTGGAAAGGATATGGCTGCGGGTATTTTTCCCCAAATGGATCATCTTTGTTCCGGTGTCGGCTTGTTGATGGTGATTCGTTACCGCTACCGAGTAAAACTCTGCCGACGAATTGTCGCCCTGTAAAATGCAGCTCGGGTATTTCCAGGTAATGGCCGAACCGGTTTCCACCTGTGTCCACGAAAGCTTGGAGTTATCGCCTTTACAAATACCGCGCTTGGTTACGAAATTGTAAACTCCTCCGTTGCCGTTTTTATCGCCGGGATACCAGTTTTGCACCGTTGAGTATTTAACTTCGGCATTTTTTTGCACCACTATTTCCACAATGGCAGCGTGAAGCTGGTTCTCATCACGCATTGGAGCCGTACAACCCTCGAGATAAGATACATAACTATCCTCGTCGGCTACGATCAGCGTCCGTTCGAACTGGCCTGTATTTGACGCGTTGATACGGAAGTAAGTGGACAATTCCATGGGGCAACGTACCCCTTTGGGGATATAAACGAACGACCCGTCGCTGAAAACCGCCGAGTTGAGCGCTGCATAAAAGTTATCAGCAATGGGAACTACCGAGCCCATGTATTTTTTTACCAAATCGGGGTGATGTTCCACCGCCTCGCTGAACGAACAAAAAATAATTCCCTTCTCGGCCAGCGTTTCTTTGAAAGTCGTTTTCACGGACACGCTGTCCATTACCGCATCTACCGCTATGCCCGACAACGCCATTTGTTCTTCGAGCGGAATCCCTAATTTGTTGAAAGTTTTCAAAAGCTCAGGATCCACCTCATCCAAACTTTTAGGCGAATTCTTTTTCGGAGCCGCGTAATACGAAATGCCTTGATAATCAATTTCAGGAATATTCAGATGAGCCCAGTCGGGCATCACCATGGTCGTCCATTTATGGTACGCTTTCAGCCTGTATTCGAGTAACCATTCCGGTTCATGTTTTTTAGTCGAAATCAGCCGCACAACATCTTCATTCAACCCCACAGGAATAATATCGGTTTCGATGTCGGTAGTGAAACCGTATTTATATTCGCTTTGGGTTACTTCCTGTAATATATTTTCTGCCATATTGAGTGGTTCTGTTTTTTTAAAATAAGGCAAATAAATGCCTTTTTACGAGGACACAAAATTACGAAAAATAGAACGTTTTATCCTTATTTTGTGGTATAGAAATAACATAAACCCATAAAAATTGTTTAGCAGAACGATCAAAAAAAAACCATTAGGTTGAATTTACCTAATGGTTTCCCGGAATTTCATTCTTCCGATACCGTGGCATCGGGAGCGTTTTTCTTAACCGATTCGATACCGTTTTCGCAGGCTGATTTCGACTCGTACATCTCGCTGCTTCCGATAATTTGTCCGTTGGCGGCTTTCAGATTGAAATAAAACTTTCCATTTTTGGATTCATTCCGTTCGAATGCTCCATCGTTTTGCGAATTTTTCCGAACTGATTCGATACCGTTTTCGCAACCTGACTTGCTGGCATAACCCTGGCTGGTAAGTATAACCTGACCGTTACCGGCTTTCAGGTTGAACTGAAAGTCACCGTCTTTCCTTGTTGTAATAACAAATTTTCCCATGAAATTAAAATTTAAATCCGACAATTATTTTTTTACAAATATAAAAAATAATCTGATGTTCTGTGTGATTGATGAAATAAATATTTTTATTCTGTTGAAAGATGATTTTGATTTAAATGAAATTCTTTCTCTAAAAAAATCCCCGCTTGTTTCTCAACATACGGGGATCTTGAAAACTCAACACTTTTTCATAAAAGAAAAACTACGTAAAATCAGAGTTTTAAAATGGGTATGTTCCATTGGCAGCACCGGTTTTAATGCCGTCCAGGGCTTGCCGATCGAAGGTTGTACACGTAGAGCGGTTAAAAATCCCGGATGCGTTATTTCCGGTTCCACCATTATCCCAGTAGAAGGGAACCATCCCGTTGTTTTTAGCCTGAGCAGTAATATATTGCAAATAATATGCTCGCGAAGCCAGATGGTTTGTCAGTGTGGTTCCGGTCAGGGACGAACGGCGTGTAGGCGCATATTCACCTAAAATGACGGGATATCCTTTGTTTACAAAATTTGTTTTCATTTTTCCGAACTGCTGGTCCACATAATCTTCCTGTCCCCACGACGATATTCCCAATGAACTGTAAGGGCGTCCCCAGAAGTATTTGGCCGAACCCGACTCCTCGCCGCAAAAATCCCATGGATCGTAATAATGGACTTCAACCATCATGCGGTTAGATACCACATCGGTGGGCAGCTGCAGGTACGATACCGCGTAATCAATGTTCGTATTGTAAGACTGAACAACCAAGTTACGATAGTAGTTTCGTCCGCCCGTTGAACGCACGGCATCAATGAATGTCTGGTTAAATGATTGTTGTACAGTTATGTTTTCGGTTGATGGGGCGTTATAGTCCGCATGCACTTCGTTTGTTCCGGCAAAAAGCAGGTGCTCGTCAACATCACGGAAATAACCGGCGATTTGAATCCACAGCGCTTTCTGTTTTTTATTAACCACTTCCTGTTTGGCATAGGTCGGATTATTTTCGAGCCAGCCGCCATCCCAGTGAATGTTCAGGATAGCATACATGTTGGCTTTCGTACAATATTCCACCACTTCTTTAACGCGAGCCAACCAACTACCGTTGATTTTATAAGTGGTCTGGTCATCGAGATGACTATCCCATGCGCACGGAATCCGAATGGCGTTGAATCCGGCTGCTTTTACCGAGTCGATGAGTGTTTGTGTAATCATTGGGTTTCCCCATGCGGTTTCGCCTCCGGTGGCTTCGAGGGTGTTGCCAATGTTCCATCCGGCATACATTTTTGAAGCCAGCATTTTTGCCGAGCTGCTCATGCCGGTTTCGTCGGGGGCGATGTAAGCGTTTTTGCCGGCTTGCGTTACTATGACCGTATCTTTGTACGAACCGGCTTGATAGGCAATGAAGCCGGTTCGGGACAAAATGGAATTGTTTTCGGCCACTGTGAATACCTGCGAAGTTTTATCGTCGGACGTTGATTTCAGCGTTATCCAATCGGCCTTTATCGAATAGGAATAATTTGCGGAGGTAGAAGTTATGCCCACGGAAAAATCGGCTCCCGCGGTGGCTATATCAAACTTATTTTGTGTGAAGCCGATATAATCGGAAGGTTGTTGTTTCACGGAGATTTGTTTGGTGAGCGAACCAGCTGTTATCGTGATGGTTGCCCGGCGAACCAATGCTGTTGTATTGGCCGTTGCCAAAATTTTTAGCCCGGTGTTTCCTTTCCCGCCCGACGTAACCGAGAGGGTACACCAATTTTCGGAAACGGTGGCTGTCCAATCCATGTTTGTTTCAACAAATACCGTGTTGGATGCCGCGGTATATGGAAATGTAATGTCCTGATATGTTAAATCAATGCTTGGATCGGAGTCCGATTCCCCTTTGCAAAACGGGAAAAGGAACATGATTAAAGCGGTGATAAATAGTGCTTTCAATTGAAATTTGAATTTCGGCATAGCTTACTGGAATGTTTTTTATTAATTTTTTTTGTGATAAAAAAGATAAGATGTCTGGTTTGTTGAGGCTTTAAAGTTCGTTGAAGCTACTGTTGAGATCTTCGAATTTCTTTTTTTGTTCAGGGGTAAGCCGGCTGTTCCGAAGAGAGATGTTATAATCTCTTACCTTTATTCCCCATTCACTGGTTATTCTCATAAAATCTTTATTTTTCGATAATGACGGGTTGGTTTTCCGTTTTTCAGTGTGTTTTTTCAACATCCTTAGTGAGCTTTCGAAGTAAACCAAATCGCGCTCGGTTTGGGTCATGCCGAATGTTTTCTTTTCCAGGTCATCGCTTAATTTCTGGATTTCAGAAACATATTCTTCCGACTTTAGATAATTTGTATCTTTTTCAGCTTTCGAAGTTATTTCTTCCGCCTTTTCGGAAACATCTTCAACTTTTTTTATCGAGGTTTCTTTTGTTTTTGTACATGATGAAAAAATCAAAACGCATATTAATAATGTTTTGACTATAAGGTATGTTTTTTTGGAAAATAATTTTCTCATGTGTTTGAAATGAAGAAAAGATTGCCGCAATTCCACGGCAATCTTTTCTGAAAATTTATAATTATTGAGCCAATACGTAATGGAAAACTAAGAGTTCATCTTTGCTATCGCCGGCGGCAATGGCGTTCGATACGATGCCCAACCAGAAGCCGTTCGTATCGATGTTGTTGAAGGTAGCATCGCCGTGCGATACATAAACCCATTCGTTCTTAGCGAGGTACTTCGACCAGTAAGCTCCCTTTGAATTATCTTTGTTCAACCAATTTCCCGGGCATCCGGTATAATCAACAAGCGGGAATTCGAATGTAATGGAAGGAACATCGCCGTTGAATACAGCTTTGCCGGTAACAGTGTAGCCGGCTGTGGCTAAAGTTCCATCCGCATTGTATAAATCCTGGGTAAATGTAACCTTAACTTCGGAACCTACCGCTTCGAATTTCAGGCTGGCACTTTGGGCTATTTTACTTGTGGCCTCTGTCCATATCCAGCTATTAGAAGTATAATCCGTACCGAAAGTGGAAGCGCTTGTCCAACCGCCCGTCTGATCGAAGTTGATCCAGTCGACGAACCAGTTAGTATCCGGTTTGAATGTTTTCCCAACAAAAGCTTTTTTCATGGTTTCGGTAGCGCTTGTTCCACCACTACTGAGTTGAGGTATGAGATGATAAACCATATATTCAGCTTTATTTGGATCACGTTTTCCTACCCACATACCGCTGATAATGCCCATCGCGTCTTTTTCAACTTTGGTGATGCGCCATTGATTATCATCGGTAGTAGAGAGGGTAACCCAACCACCGCAAATTACAAAATTAGGTTTGATACCGTTGAATGTATATACCCCTTTCTCGTCGAGCGTATATTTGCCTTCGGTAGAGTTGCCATCCGGGTCAACATAAACCACCGTATGTTCTTCGGAGTTCATTGTCAGCGAGAATTTTTCGAAGTTTGAAGCCACGCTCGAAGAATAACCGGTCCAACTGTCGTATTTGTCGGCAGCCGTCCAAGCGGTATTCATGATCGAACCATCGAGATTAGCCCAGTTAAATGGAGTTTCGGGAGAAAGTACCCATTTAATGGTAGTGCTGGTTGTTTGCGAAACAGAATTTTCCCATCCATCGGGCAAGGTAGGTTCCGGTTCAACAGAAACGTAGTTATCTGCATAATTTTTCGAAACATAATTGAATACTTCCCACCAGGGTCCCTGAGCCGGATCGGTACGCATAAACGCCAGGCGTAACTGGTTTTCGGTAAGTTTCAACACCTTGACATTGCTTCCCCAGTTGGTTACTTCTGCAATTTTGGCAGCAATGCGCAGCACGGTAACATCGTTTGTAGAAAGGGTGTGGTTGGTTGCATCCAAATAATACGTTCCGGAAGTAGGGGCTCCCGATTCATTGGGTTTAACCACTGTCATGTGCGGTCCTCCGATCAAATCAAAAGTCATGGTTCCCGTCAAATCGTTATCAACAACGCTTATCGAGCTGTTTCCCGGATCCCAGTTGATGGTGAAGTTCTCGTATTCTTGTGTTACGCTCGGGTCGGCATACGACATAAAACCTGCGGCAAAACCATATTTCCCGTTATCGGGCACCCACGTTTTCGATTTACCGGCTCCACCGCAAAGGTTGGTCCACAGCGGATCGTTTACGTAGGTGAGGTTGGTGGTGGTGATGTTTACATAAGTTGTATCGGCCTGAACAAGACCTCCTTGAGATTCAACACCGTAGATGAATGCGTATGTTCCCGGGAAAGCGATTTTCACGGTATCCTGTACGCGAATGGAGCGGCCGTATGGGGTGATCCATTGCGGGGTAACGTTGGGAGTAAGGCTTTTTAAGATGACCATGTTCGGATCGGTAGCATCCTGGGTAATGGAATATTTCAGGTTGCCTTTGTCCATAAGAGCTCCCAACTCAAGTTCTTTAGGGGTACAAGCGTTTAAAAGCAATAAAGCTAACCCTGTAAGAGCAAATAATATTTTTATTTTGTTTTTCATATTTTTATTTTTAATCAGTTAATATTACCAACCTGCATTCTGTTTCAGAATAGCAGTATTTCCTACTAAAGTGATTTCATCCTGAGGTATTTGTGAAAAACCACGGGTAGCAATGATTTTGTCTGTGCTCATTGTCGGGTTTGTACCATCTAATAAATCTGTTGATGTATTGGCAACCAACGCGTTGGCAAAACCTGCTATGTTGCTTTGCCCGTAATAACGAAGCAAATCCCAGTAACGAATCCCTTCTCCGGCAAATTCGAGCCTTCTTTCAGCAAGGATATTGTCTTTAGACACTGGTAATGACGATAATCCGGCGCGTGCGCGAACTTTGTCGAAATAGCTTTGTGCATTGGTGCTACCCAGTTCGGCAGCCATCAATAGAACATCGGCATATCGAATTACAAAATAATCCTGGTACTGGCTAACCATGAACGAGTTACTTCCGGCGGCTCCTCCTTTTTTCTGGGCAAGGCTTACTAGGGCGGAATCCACTTCGGGGCTGTATTTTTTCAGGAAATAGCCCGTGTATTCGCGGGTGTTGGCTTGTTTGGTGAATTTGAGTTTTTCTTCTTTTACAGCGGTGATTGTTCCAAATCGTCTGGTGTCGGAGTTGGAGTAAGCGTTGTAAAGTTTCGGGTCGATAGTGCAGAATCCCCAGCCTAAACCATACGGATATACACTTTGTTCACGCATGCCGGTCATAATCAACCAGCGGTTCCCGCATATATTGCCGTTGTAATCGCCGGTGAAAGTGTATTTGATGGAGAATACAACTTCTTTGTTGTTTTCGCCGGCATAGGTTTTGCCCTGGGCCGTTGATGCGGCAGGCCAAAGTGTGGTATAATCATCAACTAAATCGTGCCCGCTGTTTTTGATAACATCTTCGACGGCGGCCAAGGCTGTAGCCTGGGTTTCGCCTCCGATTTCGCTTTGGCCGTAATATCCGCTATAAAAAAGGTATGCTCTTGCTAAAAGGGATTCGGCAGCCCAGCGGGTGGCAAACCCGTTTGTCGTTGCGGAGTAACTGGTCGATGGCAGGTTGTCGGAAGCAAACCGAAGGTCGCTCATGATTTGAGCATAAGTTGCAGATGGTTCCGCCTGGGGTATTTGTGCCGACGAAGGTTCGGTAATCAAAGGAACTTTTTCGAACAAGCGAACAAGATCAAAATAATAGTATGCGCGGAGGAAACGGGCTTCGGCTTCGTATTGGGTTTTCAACGAGGCATCTGTACCCCAGTTTACGTTTGCAATGTTTTTCAATAACACATTGCAACGATAAATGGATTGGTAATAAGCCGACCAGTTAGCATTGAACTGTGATGCTTTGGTAGGAGCAATGGATTTGTCGAACTGGTCGATCATTTGATACGATAATTCGTCGGATGCTCCTCCGCCTCCCATGCAGTTGTCCGACATTACTTCGGAAGCCAACGGGAACGAAACCCCGTCCGACCAAATCAAATCCAGACCATTATAACATCCTGTCAGAGCTGCTAAGGCTTGATCCGGCGTTTTGTAATAGCTGTCGGTAGGAATTGAATCAACCAATTCTGTTGACAAAAAACTATCACACGAGTTAAACGATAACAGTGCAGTGAATGCAACAGCTAAATATTTATATGTTTTCATACGATAATAATTATTTTTAAATGTCCGACGAAACTCGAATATCAAGGTTATCACTGTCTTTGGTGAACCTCTGTGTTCATCCTCGTTTCATCTTCATTAATGCCTTTTTAAATTATAATTGAATATTTACACCAACTAAATAAGTACGTGGACGTGGATAAGATCCGATATCAACCCCTTGCCCGAAGTTATACTTTGTGTCGCTCTGTCCGGCAGCGCTGAATCCTACTTCAGGATCCATACCATCGTATTTGGTAAATGTGAACACATTTTCTACGGAAACATATAATCTGAGTTTGCTTATATATTTGCTGTTGAAATCTTTAGCCAGGTCGTATCCAAGGGTGATGTTGGAAATACGCAGGTAATCCCCTTTCTGGATATACAGGTCGGAAAATTTAGCCCAGTTGGCATTGTCTTCGGTTACCCTCGGTGTTGTGTTGGATGTCCCTTCACCGTGCCAGCGATCCAGAATGGCAGTAGTCCAGTTGGAGTAGTGCGAAGATATGTTCCTGTACGATTGAACTATTTTATTTCCGGCTACGCCCGATGCTGTTACTGAAAAATCGACGGCTTTGTAATTCAACGATATGTTGAACCCAAATAAATGGTGTGGGTTCGGATCTCCGATGTTGGTTCTGTCGTTTTCGTCGATAACACCGTCGTTGTTCACATCGGCGTATTTTATATCACCAGGTTTTGCTGTGGGTTGCAATACTTTACCTTTGTTTACGTACGAAGTTACATCCGATTCTGTTTGGAATACTCCGGCTGTTTTATATCCCCAGAAGTATCCTACCGGTTGGCCATTGGCTGCACGGAAAAATTCAGGCGCATTATCGAACAGGATGTTTGTACCTCCGTGGATAATTCCATCGATAGTAGGAATTTCGTTCACTTTGTTTTTATTGTAAGCGTAAGAAGCTGAAACCGAGTATTTGAAGTTTTTGCCTACGCTGTTGTTGTAGCTCAATAATAGTTCAACCCCTTTGTTCGTTACGTTTCCACCGTTGATATACGGGTCGGAGGTAACCCCGGCGGTAGCGGGTACGCTCGAAATAACAAGCCAGTCTTTGGTGCGTTTGTTGTAGAAATCAACATTCAGGTTCAAATGCCCTTTCAGGAATCTTGCATCAAAGCCAAGGTCGGTTTGTTCCGAAGTTTCCCATTTTAATCCTTTGGTGGCATTGGTAGAAGGATACGAGCCTGTGGACAGAGTGCCTTCTGTTGAACCCAGATTGTATTGCGCGTTGGTTAACGACATCAATGAAAGATATTGGTTTGTTTTGATGTTGTCGTTACCGTTTCGTCCCCAACTTGCGCGGATTTTCAAGAAATCAAGCCATTGTCTGGTTGTTTCCATGAATTTTTCGTTAGAAATAACCCATCCGGCAGAGAGCGATGGGAAATATCCCCATTGGTGGCCTTTGGCAAACATGGTGGAACCGTCGGCTCTGAATATCGCCGAAGCCATGTATTTTTCGTTGTAGTTATAATTGATACGTCCAAAAAACGATACGTGAGAAATCTTTTGGTACCTGTTTCCGGATAAAGTCATCAAGGTGGCGTTGGTCGTATTGGTTGAATTGGATAAATATCCGTTTTCAAAATCGCCAAAAAGTGTAGCGCCTGTGTTTGACCCGTTTATAAATGAACCATTGTATTCGCGCAATGAAGATCCGGCTAAAATATCGAACCCATGATCGCCTTTGTTAAAAACATAATTTAATGTATTGTCCCAATTCCATGTGTAGCCTGTGCTGGCGTTTTGAGTTATTTTTTCGTCGGCTGTGGCATAAAGAGAAAGCGCATAGCTGGGAGTATAGCTGTGGTATGTTTTATTGGTGTAGTCGAAACCTACCGATGTTTTGAATTTTAAATTCTTGACAGGCTGCAACTCGGCATACACATCTCCAACTACCTTTTGGTATTTTGAATTGTTCTGGTTGGTGTATTGCATCAGGGCATAAGGATTGCTTTCGCCATCGTACCAGGTTTTACCATTATAAAATGTGGAATTCTTGCTGTTCAGGTAGCTACCATCGGTACCGTACATCGAGAGGAATGGGCTGGTGTTGAACGCGCTACGAAGCGAGTTGTTGTATTGGTCGCCGTCTTGTATCCCTTTTTGGTCGATGAACGAAAAAGTGATGTGTTCACCAACTTTTAGCACATCTCCGTAGAGTTTATGTTCAGAGTTAGCCCTTGCGTTGTACCGTTTATAGTTGGATAAATTTTCGCCACCGATAATACCGGCTTGCTGTGTGTACGAAAGACCAAGTGAATAATTGGAGGTGGTTCCACTTCCGTTTGCATTTAAGCTATAATTTTGGGTAGGGACATCGCTACTGAGCATTTCGTCCATCCAACTGGTGCCTGCATCCATTTGATCAATCTGGCTTTGGGTAAAGTACACCGATTTGCCCGAATTGATGGCTGCCTCGTTTTGCATGGTGGCATATTCTTTTGCATTGAGCATTTTAGCTTTGCGTGCAGCGCTTTGCGAACCTACATAAGCATCGAACGATATTTGCCCTTTCGATTTGGATGACGAACCTCCTTTTGTGGTAATTAATATTACCCCGTTAGCCCCGTTTATACCGTAAATTGCACAAGATGCGGCATCTTTAAGTACATCGATGGATTCAATATCGGAGTTGTTGAGGTAAGTTATATCTCCTGTCATAACGCCATCCACCACATAGATAGGATTTGAATTACCCACAGTTCCGACTCCACGGATATTCACTTTGAGTTCTCCACCCGGCTGGCCGGATTTTGATGTGATGTTTACCCCGGGGGTTTGACCCTGCATGGCTTGCAGAGCGTTGGTGGTGTTCATTTTCTGAAGGTCTTCGCCTTTTACCTGTACAGTGGCACCGGTAACTAACTTCTTTTTCTGAACGCCGTAACCTACTACCACTACTTCTTCGAGGGATTTTTTATCTTCCTGAAGACGAATGCTGATAAAGTCGCTTTTTACAGCTACCTGTTGTGTGTTGTAGCCCATGTAAGATATTACAAGTGCCTGACCATCTTTTGCATTTAGAGTAAATGCTCCGTTAACATCGGTAACAGCTCCTGTGGTAGTCCCTTTCACCAATACGCTAACCCCTACCAAGGGTTCGCCATCGGCATCAGATACTATTTTTCCCGAAACTTTCCCGGAATTCTGTGCTGAAGCGGCTCCTATGGAGCAAAGCATCATCACCAAAATTGCCCATTTGCCCAAAAAGGTTCTTATACCTTTCGGAGCACATTGAATTACGTGATTTTCATTCATAAATCCACCTTAATTTAAAGTTAATAAACTGATTGTTTTTTGTAATATATTAGATTCGCATTTTATTCAAACGTGTATAAGTTTTTTTTTTAATCAAAAGAGCAAGAAGGTTTTTAAAATCGTTGTTGTTCTGATCGCTAATTATAAATCAACTTATACCAATGTGCATGTTGCAAACAGATAGAACGTTTACAGTAATATTTCAACGGTCTTTCCGGTGTATCTTACCGTTTTTCCGTCATTGTTGGTGTCTGTCCCTCCCGGATGCTTTTTGTCGATGTAAACAATTCTCAGGTTCATAGCACGGGGTGTGCCGTTGTAGCTCCCTTTACGGTTGCCGACGGTGAGTTTTTTCGTTGTGTCGTTATAAGTAAGGTCGATGGTCGAAACGATCCCTTTTTCGTAATCGTAGTTGGTACCGCCATCATCATACAGGGTGAATTTTCCGTTTCTCCCTCCGTAAACGTAAATAGTCAGGTCTTTTTGTTGTTGTTTTGTGTTTTGAATGACGTTTCCGGTAGGAAGAACAGAGCCGGCTGCCACGTACACTGGCATACGGTCGTAAGGAGCCGCTACGTTCAGTTTTTGTCCCCCGGCGGTGAATTTGCCTGTATATAAGTCATACCAACCGTTTCCATCGGGAAAATATACTTCTCTGCTTCGGGATTTATATTCGTACACCGGGCAGACCATCAGCGCATTGCCAAACATGTACTGGTCGCCAATGTTGAGCACGTTTTTATCTTTACCATAATCCATTTCCAATCCGCGCATAATGGTGTAATCATCGAAATAGGTTTTCCCTGCGAGCGAATACACGTAAGGAAGCAGCCGATACCTCAGTCTTGTATAATAAAGCATGGTTTTATAAGCAGGGTGTGTTTCGGGAGCAATGTTCCATATTTCGCGGTAAGGAAATTGTCCGTGGGTGCGGAAAAGGGGCGCAAAAGCTCCGAACTGATGCCAGCGTACATTGAGTTCACGCCATTCGTCGCGGTCGGCCGAGCCTTCGGGAGCTGTTTCGTAACGTTTTTCAACGCAGAAACCACCGTTATCCATGGTCCAATAGGGGATGCCGCTCATCGAAAAGTTGATGCCGGCAGGGATTTGAGCTTTCATGTCTTCCCAGCGGGTGGCAATGTCGCCGCTCCATGTAGCGGTGGAATAACGCTGTAATCCGGCAAACCCTGAACGTGTAAGCAGGAACACCCGTTTGTTGTTATCAACGCTGCGCTGACCGTCGTAAATTGCCTCTGCGTTTTCCAGCGCGTAAGCATTGAAGTACTCGGTGGAGGGCCCTAATGCGGTGGGGCCGCAGAGCGCTTTCCGGTAAGGCATGTCGGTACAGTCGCGCACATTTGGTTCGCTGGCGTCCATCCACCATGCATCAATACCAATGGAGTAGAGATGATCGTTCATTTGTTTCCAGAACAGTTTGCGGGCATCGGCCGAGTAAGCATCGTAAAACGAGCCAACGTAGCCCGGGCCAACCCAGTCCTTTATACTGTCTTTTACAGCTTGTTGGTACATCCAACCTTTTTTATCGAATTCTTTGTAATGTTCGGTTGTGATGTAGAATTTTGGCCAAACCGAAATCATGATCTGAGCATCGAGTTTATGGATGGAATCGACCATCCCTTTCGGATCGGGGAAACGGCTCTTATCAAATTCATGGCTTCCCCACGCGTTTTCGAGCCAGTAGTTCCAGTCGAGTACAATATTGTCGATGGGGATGTTTCGTTTACGGAATTCTTTTAAAGCGCCGAGAATTTCGTCCTGAGTTTTATAACGTTCGCGGCTTTGCCAAAACCCGAACGCCCATTTAGGCAGAATGGTAGCCTTGCCGGTAATGTAACGGTATCCTTTTATCACATCGTCAGCGTTGTTTCCACGGATAAAGTAATAGTCAAGCTGCTGTCCCATTTCCGACCACAGCGAGAGCTTTTGCTGTTCGCTATCGGCTACGGGAGCCAGCGCTTTCAGTCCAATGTACGAGATACCGCCATCGGGCAACCATTCGATACGTACTTTGTGGCGTTTGTCTTTATCGAGTTGGATGGAGAATTTATAGCTATTGGGATTCCAGGCGGTACGCCAGCGTTCTTTCACCACCAATTGCCCATCGATGTAAACTTTGGTGTAACCGGCATAATAGAGGTTGAACCGGTAAAGCCCGCTTGTTTTCGGCTGAATTTCGCCTTCCCATGTTATGGCAGCGTTGATAAAAGGAAAGTTTTTCGGAAAGTTCTTTATAGTTTTGATGTTTTCGTAATCAACGTTGCTTTCGGGCCGTTCCACAAAAATGTTTTTCGGATCTTTATTGACCATATAGGTGGCGGTTAGTCCTCCTTTTTCGCCGTTTTTATCGAATATATCGAACAATTCGCTGAGATTGGAATAGGGAAGGGGATTGCCGAAACGGGAGAGAGAATAATTGTCCCAAAGCAGCCCGTAGTTTTTATTGGAAATGACAAAAGGAACCGAAACCTTCGTGTTGTACTGAAACAATTCTTCGTTTTTTCCTTTCCAATTGAATTCATCGGACTGATGTTGTCCCAAACCGTAAAATGCTTCATCGGCCGGTGATTCGAATACCTGGCGGAATGAAAAACCTTTTTTCCCTTCTACTTCGATAGGGGTGAATGTTTTCCCTCCACCTCGTTGTTCTTCGAGAAGAATATTCCCTTTCAAATCAGTGAAGCGTATTTCACCCGTTTTCATCGAGATAATGGCACGTGTAGTGGCGGTTTGTAAAAACGTGGAATCGTTTTTCTGATATGCTTTCCAACCTGTTTTCATTGTTTGGCTGAAAGAGGTGATCAAACTGGGAACATCGGCAAACGAATTACCGGGTGTAGCCGAAACGCGGATCACATCATTGTTGATAACCTGTAAACGAATAGTTTGTACGGCATTGGGCGTTTTTTGCTTTAACGAGATAGTAATGCCATCAGCATTGGTTTGGTAGGGGATGGCGTTGCATCCTACCACAGATGCAACTGAAAGTAACAACACAATCAATTTATACCTGAACATGATTTTCTTTATAGTATATTGTTTAACCATTTTTTAGACAAATTTAAGGTGTAGCAAAAATAATTTAAATGATTAACAAAGATTGACGTTTTTGTACACAACTGATAGCGGATTTGATAACCAATAGGTGTCAAATGTTTTTCGGATGGGTGAAAAATGATAACAAATTTCTGGCAGGAGAAAAAAGCCCCCGATATTTTTATAAATTTGTGAACCGATGATAAAAATAATACCATGAAGAAAACATTTACTCACCCACCCCATATCCTGAGAAACGTTGTTAACCACCTCGGGTTTCATCCCATTTACCCTTGTATTTATTACAGCGTAAAAAAAATACTTTCCATGGCTACTCTGATGGTTGTTGTTTCGGTACACTGCGAGACTTATAATTTTACCCGTATCGACAATACAATGGGACTGTCCAATAATCAGATAGAGAGTATTTTTAAGGATAGTCGCGGTTTCTTGTGGATCGGTACAAGTTTTGGTCTCAACCGATATGATGGATATGAATTCAAACAGTATAAAACAATAAAGGGTGATTCCACCAGCATAATCAGTAACTTCACTCACGGTATTCAGGAAGACTTCAAAGGTAATTTATGGATACGTGGCCAGTCGTCGTACGCGGTGTACGATGTCAGTTCCGAAAGATTTATACGCAATCAAAAAGGACTGCTGTCCCGGATGAATGTTTACTTTACGCCCGATCTGGTATATATCGATGCCTGGAAAAACTTTTATTTTTACCAGTCGCAAAAAGGAGTTTTCAAATACGATGTGGCCAAAAAACAGTTGTCGAAACTAAAAGTTGCTATCCGTAAGAGGGCATCGGTTATTGATCAGGTCATAGATATTAAGTCGTTGAAAGGATCGGTATGGTTGCTGTACAGTTCAGGTTTGCTGGAACGATTCAACGAATCATCAGGAGCCATCGATTTCCGGAATAATTATATTGCTGATAATGGTGCGGGGGCATCTTTTCCCAAAAAGCTGTTTGTCGATTCGGATGGTTGTCCGTGGGTATATCCGGGTATTGGCGATAAGGGGATTTTATGCTACGATTTCAGAAGTCCGGGCTGGGTTTATTTCGGAAAGGGTAAATCCTGCGGCACTGATGTGAAATATAAGCCGATAACTTCCGATTTCATCAGGAGTATTTGTGAGGATAAGAAAAAACGCATCTGGATTGGCACCGATCATGGCGGCATCAATGTGTACGATAAAACCAAAGATAATTTCGCTGTTCTGATCAACGATCCGGAAAATCCAAGTTCGTTGAGTCAGAATTCGGCCATTAGCATGTATTGTGATGAAAACGGCATTGTATGGGTAGGTACCTACAAAAACGGAGTTTCATATTACCATCCTCAGATGTTCAAGTTCGAAAAATCGCCGTTGTTTTTCTTCCACGATCCCCTGCTTGAAAACAAAGATTGTAATGTGCTGCACGAGGATGCTAAAGGTAATTTGTGGATAGGAACCAACAGCAGCGGGCTGCTTATGCTCGAAAAATCCTCCGGGGAGTTCAGGATATTCCGTAACCGAAAGGAGGATCCGGCAAGTATATCGTCTGACGTAATCATCTCATTGCTTGAAGATAACGCCGGGAACATTTGGGTCGGCACTTTTCTTGGAGGAGTGAATCTTTACAACGGAGGTAAATTTGTCCATTTTATTCCGCAGCCGAATAATCCGAATTCTTTATCGAACAAGAATGTGTATGGATTAGTGGAAGATAAAAACCGGCATATATGGATGGGAACTCTCGGTGGAATCGATGAATATGATGTAATCAATAAAACATTTAAGCATTATAACCGGCAAAATAATCCGGGGATGTCCGATAATGCAGCGTTATCGCTTTTCTCGCGCGATGGCGCGCTCATTTATACCTCTACACCCAACGGAGTGGATGTGATTGATACCCGACAAGGCAGTGTGTCGGCGCTATTTAAAACTACCGAAACGAAAAATAAACTCACCGATTTGATCATTTATAATTCGATGATGGATAGCCGAGGAGAGTTGTGGCTGGCTACCGAGAACGGAATAAATATCTATAACCCCGCGAGGAACAAAATAACTTATATAACCTTGAAAAGTGGTTTGCCAAGCGATCAGGTGGTGTCGTTTGCCGAAGATAACGATGGCAATGTATGGGCGGGAACGCGTAACGGACTCGCTTGCATTTACGTGTCGCGGGATAAAATATCGGGAAAAGAGAGCTATCGTTTGGTTTCGTTCGATGAAAACGATGGTTTACCAGGCTCAATATTTAATCAGAACGCGGTATTTAAAAACCGTGAAGGTAAATTGTATTTCGGAACTACAAAGGGTTATGTGGTTTTCGATCCCAAAAACATTCAGTTCAATAAAGTGCCCCCCGTACCCCGTTTTACCGACCTTATTATAGGGAATACGGTGGTTGAACCCGGGAAAAAATATAACAATAGGGTGATTCTTCAGCAGTCCATTTCTGAAACTCAAAAACTGACGTTGCATCACAATGAAAAGAATTTTACCATCTGCTTTTCGGCTATGAACTATATCCATCCCGAAAAGAACAGGTACAAATATATGCTCAAAGGTTTTGATGACACATGGTATGAAACGCGCGATGGTAGCGGATCGGTAAGTTATTCAAACCTTAACCAGGGGACGTATGAATTAATTGTGTATGCGTCTAACAACGATAACGTATGGAGCGCCCAGCCTCTTAAACTCCAGATTATTATTCGTCCGCCCTTCTGGCTGGCGTGGTGGGCTATCTTTTTATATATCGTTTTCATCGGCTTTATTGTATGGTATATTCTCAATTATAAACTGAAAAAGCAGCAAAAAGAGTTTGAAAACGTGCAAAAAATACGTGAAGCGGAGCAGATGCATGAAGTGGATGAGATGAAGTTCAGGTTTTTTACCAATATCAGCCACGAATTCCGCACTCCGCTCACGCTGATCATCAATCCGATTGAAAAATTGTTGGCCGAATCGACCGATGAAAACAAAAAAACGTTGCTTTCCATCGTTCAACGCAACGCTTACAGTTTATTGGAGTTGGTCAATCAATTGCTCGACTTCCGGAAATTAGACGTACAGAAAGACACGCTCAATCTTTCGGTGGGTGATATTGTCCTTTTTGTCAGGGATATTTGTTATTCATTTACAGATTTGGCCAATCGTAAAATGATTAAATTCTCGTTTTCAACGACTGTTTCGGAGTTGCGAATGGATTTTGATTCGGAAAAGGTGAAGAAAATTGTGTACAATTTATTGTCGAACGCGTTTAAGTTTACTCCCGATAACGGTAGAATTGATGTAGCGCTCACCTATGTGCAGCAGATGAACGATAATTCGAAGATTTTGCGTATAGTGATCTCCGATTCGGGTATAGGCATCCCTGAGAAAGATATTGAACATATTTTTGAACGATTTTACAGGGTAGAACAGATCAATAATGAAATTTCGCATACCGGTACCGGAGTTGGGCTTCACATTGTGAGTGAGTATGTGAAAATGCACAAAGGATCCATCCATGTCGAAAGCAAAGTGGGGCAAGGGTCAAAGTTCACCATTCTCCTGCCAGTAAACGAACAGATACATGAGGAGATTATCGGCCGGAATAAAACAATGACTGTGGATCAGCCTGAACCCACCGATGAAATCGTAGAAACATCAGAGGAGTCAAAAGAAAAATTACCTCAAATGATGGTAGTGGATGATAATGCCGATTTTCGGAATTTTATTTCTTCGATATTTTCTGACAGGTTCAGGATTTTGCAAGCCGACAATGGAGAAGCGGCTTATAAAATCATTATGAATAAATTGCCTGATATTATTGTTTGCGATGTGATGATGCCTAAGATGGATGGGCTTGAGTTGTGTCGGCTTATTAAGAAAGATATCCGTGTTTCACATATTCCGGTGATTTTGCTTACGGCCAAAACCGGCGAGGAAAATAAATACAAAGGATTGGAAGCAGGCGCCGAGGATTATATCGCCAAACCTTTTAATATGGAAATGTTGACACTGAAGGTGAACCGTATCATTGAAAGGCAGCAAAAAACGCACGAGCAGTTCAGAAAAAAAATAGACATATCGCCTTCGGAGGTAGAAATTACTTCGATGGACGAGAAATTTGTAAAAAAAGCGATTGCGTTGGTTGAGGCCAATATTTCAAACCCCGATTTTCTGGTCGAGAACCTATGTGCCGAAATGGGGATGAGTCGCGTTTATTTTTATAAAAAGATACTTGCCCTGACGGACAAAACACCTTCCGAATTTATCCGTTTTATCCGGCTCAAAAGAGCGGCGGCATTGCTTGAGAAAAGCCAGTTGTTTGTAAATGAAGTGGCTTACCAGGTTGGTTTTAACGATCCGAAGTATTTCAGAAAGTATTTTAAAGAAGAATTTGGCATTAGTCCGAACGACTATAAGAAAAAGTTTGTTAATTAATGCAAACAGAAGTACGCTATAAATATTTTTTCCATACTTTTGCAACCGGTTATCAATTGGTTTTGATAATCAGATAAATTTTTCATAGTTAAGGTTTAGGTTAAAATGTGATCAGGCCGGTTCGTGAGAATCGGCCTGTTTGTTTGTACTAAGTGGTGATGTGGTTAAAAAAGACTTGTCGTGATGTAGAAATAGAAACCGGCAATATCCATCTTTTTCATGTAAGATCAATTTTGCCGGTTGAGGAAAGTTTGTTGTATGTATTTCTCCTATTACGATCCGGAAACTATTTCCATGGTGTCCGAGGCAATCATGAATTCTTCATCGGTAGGAATCACCACCACCTTTACAGTAGATTCGGGTGTGCTGATCAACGCTTCTACGCCTCTTGACGATGCGTTTTTCTCTTTATCCATCTGAATTCCCATAAACGAAAAACTTTCACATGTTTTTTCACGCGTCCCTGTTTGATTTTCGCCAACGCCACCGGTGAAAATAAGGACATCGGCTCCGTTGAGCGCTGCCATATAAGCTCCAATGTATTTTTTAATGCGGTATTCGTACATCTCGAGCGCCAGCCGTGCCCTTTCGTTTCCTTGTTCAATAGCGTTTTCAATGTCGCGCATGTCCGACGAAACGCCCGATATGCCGAGTACTCCGCTGTGTTTGTTGAACAACGTGGAAACGGCAGATGAACCAATTACTTCCTTATCCATGATGTAGGTTACCACGCCCAAATCCACATCCCCCGAACGTGTTCCCATTATCAATCCTTCCACCGGTGTGAACCCCATCGATGTATCTACCGATTTTCCATCTTTGATAGCTGTTACCGATGCACCGTTACCGATATGCGCCGATATGATTTTTGTTTTGTAATAGTTGAGGCCAAGAAATTCACAGGCACGTCTCGAAACGTAGCGGTGGCTCGTTCCGTGAAATCCGTACCGGCGAATGCCGTATTTGGTATAAAGCGAGTAGGGAATGCCATACATGTAGGCATATTCGGGCATGGTTTGGTGAAAAGCTGTATCGAACACAGCCACTTGTTTCACGTCAGGCAACAACTCGTTGATAGCCCTGATACCCGAAAGATTGGGCGGATTGTGTAGCGGGGCAATGTCTATGCATTCTTCTATTTTATGAATAACTTCGTCAGTAATCAGCACGCTTGAGTTAAATTTTTCGCCTCCGTGCACTACCCTGTGTCCTACGGCATTGATCTCTTCGAGCGAAGAAATAGCCCCGTGTTTTTCGCTGATCAATACTCCGAGTATATATTCGATGGCTATCTGGTGTTCAAGGATTTCTCCTTTCAAAATCACTTTTTGCCCATCTTTCCGCGTATGTTTGAGGAATGAGCCTTTCATCCCTATTTTTTCAACTCCTCCTGATCCCAGTGTTTCGTGAGATTCCATGTCGAGTAATTTGTATTTTACGGAAGAACTACCGCAGTTTAAAACTAATATCTTCATTTTTATCGGTTGTTTAATTGGATGGATTTAATGGAGCGGGTTGATTTGTTTTTGTCCATCGCTTTTGATCACATTCCCTGATTCATCATAATTGTAAAACCCTTTTCCGGTGCTTGTTCCGAAATGTTTGGCCCTTGCCAGGCGAAGTAAAATCGGACTGGGTTTGTATTTAACATTACCGTACTCTTCGTAAAGGTTTTCGAGTAGTTTCACGATTTTCTCGATTCCCATCTGGTCGGCGGTGCGGAATACCCCCTGACGGTGTCCGAAACCAATGGTCAGCATGCGGTCGATGTCTTCGATGGAGGCGATACCTTCCATAAGGATAGCGCAGGCCTCGTTCAGCTCAATCAGGAACAAACGTATGCTGATTAACCCGGCCGATTCTACTACGGGTACGTAATCGTGATTGATGAGTTTCGCAAATTTACAAACTTTGTCAAAAGTCTCATCAGAGGTGTTCAATCCTCTTACAATTTCGATAATGTGCGAATCGGGTACATTCGGCAAAAAGTGAAGTCCGATGCATCTGTCCTGATGAACCAGTTCCGAAGCCAGTTCGGTTACCACTACTGTTGACACGTTCGAAGCTATAATAGCCTGCTCGGGAAGCACTTCTTCGAGTCGTTTGAAAACCTCTTTGCGATGTTGCACCCGGCGTTCGCCGGTTTGGTCATCATACCTGATGGCCTCAATCACAAAATCGCAACCCGAAAAATCGTTGTAGTTTGTTGTTCCCTGGATTTTCGAAAGAGCCGTTTTTTTTTCGTTTTCGGTAAGCCCCCAGTTGTGAATCATCTTGTCGAGCTTTTCTTCAATGCGTTTGAAGGCATTGTCAATGCGTTCGTGCGAAGGTTCCAGGAAGGTAACCTCAATGCCTCTCAGGGCAGCGATAGTGGCGATGGCGCTCCCTTCCTTCCCACAACCTACTACCCCTATTTTCGAAAAAAGGGTTCTCTTCCGGTTGCGTTTGCTCAGCCCGTACCGTTCTATCGCTTCAAATATTTCTTCAGCCATATTTTTTAGTTTTTATTTTGCTTGTTTAATGCCAATAGCCTGATTGGCTGTGATGGTAATCATCCTCACAATATCATCGGTGGAGCACCCTCGCGAAAGGTCATTGACCGGGGCAGCTATTCCCTGAAGGATAGGACCTACGGCTTGTGCTCCCGAGAACCGTTCCACCATTTTATACCCGATGTTCCCGGCTTGCAAATCGGGGAAAACAAGCACGTTTGCCTGTCCGGCTATTTCGCTTCCCGGAGCTTTGCTTTTACCTATTTCGGGTATAAGGGCGGCATCGGCCTGGAGCTCTCCATCTATTTTCAGGTCGGGAGCCATTTCGCGAGCTATCCGGGTGGCTTCGATCACTTTGTCGGCCAGTTCGTGTTTGGCGCTTCCTTTGGTGGAGAAACTCAGCATGGCTATCCGCGGGTCGAGACCAGCTATCGTACGGGCGGTTTGAGCCGTGGAAATGGCTATGTGAGCCAGTTCCGTGGCTGTGGGGTTAGGGTTTACGGCGCAATCGGCAAAAACCAGTAGTCCGTCTTTTCCCAAATGTTTAGCGGGGGTAAACATTAATATCGCCCCCGAAACAACCGCGATTCCAGGCAGGGTTTTTATGATTTGAAATGCAGGACGTAATACGTTACCGGTAAAGTTTTGAGCTCCTGCCAGTTCTCCATCGGCGTCTCCGTTTTTGATCATCAGGCATCCCAGATAGAGCGGATCCTTAGCCAGTATGGAGGCTTCTTCGGCAGTCATTCCTTTTCCTTTTCTGAGGTCATACAAAAGTTGCGCGTATTCGCCCATTTTCGGATGAGTTTCGGGATTTATAATGGTGGCTTTTTCGCCGATAGAAGAGAGTTGGTTATCGGAAGCAAGCTTCAGAATTTCGGATTCATTCCCAATCAGAATAATTTGTGCAGCCTTCTCTTTCAGGATGATATCAGCCGCCTTTAGCGTTCTCATTTCGGTGCCTTCGGGTAATACAATCCTCTGAGGATTCGACTTAGCACGTTCCATTATTTCATCAAGTAGTTTCATTTCGGTTTGAAATTTTATATGTTGTTGTAAATCATTTTATATCTTCATCAAAAGTGTGGAAGAATGAATACTTCGGGCACCTACAACATTGTGTCATTTTTTGAAATAAAAATGAATAAAATTAATAATACAAAGATACGGCAATATTCTTAAATTGTAATGTGGAGATGGCAATTTTTGTTTTTTTTATTGTTGCAATATAGTCGTTAAAAAAACGCAAGTGTTCTTTGCTCTTTTTTTGTGATTTTCAATTATACATTACGAAAATTCCATGTTGCTGTTAATAATGATTAAAAAATAAATATCCGGAATAAAATTGATATTTAACCCTTATATTTGCAACAAGTTATTACTTTTTATGTGCTGATTCGTTTCAACTTATTTTTATACCGTGAAATATTTTTTTCTTTTCATATTATTCACATCGGTTTTTCCTTCTACGCAATGTCAGGAAACAAGCACGGCGGTGAAGTTGGAGACCCTTACATCCATTGATATGTTTAAGAAAAACCCGTTGAATAAGTTTGAATATGAGCTGTTCCTATCGCTTATTAAAAAGAACCCCGACCCTAAGACTACCCTAATTGTTCAGCATTTCAATAATATAATGAGTTTTGTAAACCGTGAAAACTTGCTCAATTCGGCCATTCTCCTTTTTAACGAAGGTAATGCTTGGTGCAGCAATATACCACTGAACGACAACATGAATATGAAGCTGAATTTTAAACGAAAATGTGTTTTTTTCCGTATTCAGTTGTAGCGGGCATATAGGATTTTCTTGTCGTTATAACGCGTTGGATGTTGGTCTGATGCGTTTTTTTATGCTTGTTTGTCAAAACTAATGCTTTTCATCTGTCAATCTGTCAGCCTTTGACCTGCTGGCATTTTTTTTGAAATACAATGTTACCGTTATATAAACGACGAATTCTTCTGTTTCGTCGGGACAGTTTTAAATCATCATTTAAAAAAATATTTTACAAAATGAGTAAAGGAAACATCGGGGTAACGAGCGATAACATATTCCCCGTTATCAAGAAATTTTTGTACAGCGACCACGAAATTTTTCTTCGTGAATTAGTGTCGAATGCTGTGGATGCGACCCAGAAGCTGAAAACATTGGCTTCGGTGGGCGAATTCAAAGGTGAACTTGGCGACACGAAAGTGCGCGTAGCTGTTGATAAAAAGAAGGGTACGATTACCATTTCCGACAGGGGAATAGGAATGACTGCCGAAGAAATCGACAAGTATATCAATCAGATAGCCTTTTCGGGCGCTGAAGAGTTTCTCGAAAAATACAAAAATGATGCTCAGGCTATCATTGGTCATTTCGGACTTGGATTCTATTCTTCGTTCATGGTGTCGAAAAAAGTGGAGATTTTCACCCAATCGTTTAAAGAAGGGGAAGCTGCTCAACACTGGTCGTGCAAGGGCGATCCGGAATATACGCTGGAAGATACCATTAAATCGGATCGTGGAACTGACATTATTCTTCATGTTGATGATGAAAATAAAGATTTCCTCGAAGAATCGAAAATTCAGGAACTGCTCACCAAGTATTGTAAATTTCTTCCGGTAGAAATTGCTTTTGGCAAGAAAAAAGACTGGAAAGATGGCAAGCAGGTAGAAACCGATGAAGATAATATTATCAATAATCCTAATCCGGCATGGACACGTAAACCTGCTGATTTAAAGGAAGAAGACTACGATGCGTTTTACAAGGAACTATATCCTTTCGGCGAAGATCCCTTGTTCCACATTCATCTGAATGTGGACTATCCGTTCAATCTGACGGGTATTCTTTATTTCCCAAAAATAAAAAATAACATTGATATCCAGCGTAATAAAATCCAACTGTATTGCAATCAGGTTTTCGTTACCGACCATGTGGAAAACATCGTTCCGGAATACCTGACATTATTGCATGGGGTGATTGATTCGCCCGATATTCCGCTCAACGTTTCGCGCAGCTACCTGCAAAGCGATGCCAACGTAAAGAAAATTTCGGGACATATTACTAAAAAAGTAGCCGACCGTTTGGCTGAAATTTTCAAAAACGAACGTCCCGATTTTGAATCGAAATGGGACAACCTGAAGATTTTTATCCAATACGGAATGCTTAGCGACGAAAAGTTCTACGAACGTGCCGAGAAGTTCGCTTTATTAAAGAACGTTGACGGTAAATATTTCACTCTCGAAGAATACAAAACGCTTACAAGTGAAAACCAGAAGGATAAAAACGGTGATCTGATTTATCTCTATGCCAACGACATGGACGCTCAATACACGTATATTCAAGCCGCTAAAGACAAGGGATATGATGTGCTGCTGATGGACGGACAATTAGACGTTCACGTAGTGAGCCAATTGGAACAGAAGTTAGAAAAAACCCGCTTTGTACGCGTAGATAGTGATGTGATTGATAAAATCATTGAGAAAGACAACGCTGCCAAAGTAGAACTGACTGATGAGCAGCGCGATGCTTTGGTTACAGTATTCGACTCGCAACTCCCCGCGGTAGAAAAAACAAACTTTATCGTTACTTTCGAACATCTGTCGCCTTCCACAAGCCCGGTATTTGTAACCCAGAACGAGTTTATGCGCCGTATGAAGGAAATGTCGGCCTTGCAGGGCGGCATGATGAGTTTTTACGGCGAAATGCCCGACAGTTATAATCTGGTGGTAAACACAGCTCACCCGCTTGTTGACCGCTTGCTGAAAGATGAAGAAGCAACATGCGCCACTGATGTAGCGACGGTGATAGCTGAATTGAAAGAGGTGGAAAGCAAAAAGGCAAAACTGAAGGACAACCACAAGGATAAAAAGGACGAGGAAATTCCTGCGACAGAAAAGGAAGAACTCGAAACCCTGGAACAGAAAATCACAGAACTTACAGCCCAAAAGAAAGCTGTTTACAAAGGGTTTGCAACAGAAAACAAGCAGGTTCGCCAGTTGATCGACCTTGCTCTTTTAGCCAACAATATGCTGAAAGGTGAAGCTTTGGCCAACTTCGTGAAACGCAGTGTGGAACTATTGTAATTCCGACAATCTTAATTTTATTTGATTAACAAAAAAGGGAAACAAGTTATTTAAACTCAGTTTCCCTTTTCTTGAATAATTATGATAATCAATTTTTCAACACATCTTTAAGCGAGGATAGGAAATAATCACTATCTTCTTTAGTGATACACAAAGGAGGAAGCAAGCGGATGACATTGGTACCGCTGGCGCCTGTGAAAATTTTTTTCTCAAAAAGTAGTTTTTTCCTGATTTCGGCTCCGTTCTCGTTAAATTCGAGCCCGATCATTAACCCTTCACCTCTGATTTCTTTGATTTTATCTATCTTTTTCAGTTCGGTCAAAAGATAGTTTCCTTGTTTTAATGTGTTTTCTATCAAATGCTCGGCTTTGATAACGTCGAGCACAGCTATGGCTGCGGCACAAGCCAAATGGTTTCCGCCAAATGTAGTTCCAAGCATTCCGTATGAGGCTTCGAAAAGCGGGCTGATGAGTATGCCACCGATGGGAAACCCGTTGCCCATTCCCTTGGCCACCGAAATAATATCGGGACGTATATCGGCATATTGGTGGGCAAAAAATTTGCCGCTCCGGCCGTAGCCCGATTGCACCTCGTCCATAATAAGTATAGTTCCTGTATCGGAGCAAACTTCCCTGAGCGAACGCAGAAAATCGTTATCCGGTATTTTAATTCCACCAACTCCCTGGATGCCTTCGATGATAACCGCGCATACATCTTTTTTTACCAGCGCTTTTTTTACGCCTTCAATGTCGTTTAGTTCCAAAAATTCAACTTCGAAACCTTCGTTGAGAGGAGATACGATTTTTGGGTTATCCGTAACCCTGACGGCTGCTGAAGTACGCCCGTGGAAACTTTTCCTGAAAGCCACCACTTTTTTCCTTCCGTTGTGAAACGATGCCAGTTTCAGGGCGTTTTCGTTGGCTTCAGCTCCCGAGTTGACCAGGAACAGCGAATAATCGTTGTAACCCGAGAGCTGTCCCAGCTTTTCGGCCAGTTCGGTTTGCAGGTGGTTCACTACCGAGTTGGAATAGAAGGCTACTTTTTCGAGCTGTTCAGTAAGCTTTTGTATATAATAAGGGTGAGAATGGCCGATAGAAATAACGGCATGGCCACCGTAAAGGTCAAGATATTCGATTCCTTCTTTGTCGAAAGTACGACAACCCACAGCTTTGGTAATTTCAATGCCGAAAAGCGGATAAACGTCAAATAATTTCATTTTTGCTACTATATCTTTATATACCCGTTTTCTTTATTTTACCCCAAATAACCATCTGGTTAAATTAAAACGAATAAATAATTATTTTTTTACAGATTCTAAGTCCTGAAAATAATTTTGTTACAAAAGTAAACTAAAAAATAATATATATCAAACAGACAGTTTAAAAAAAAATGATTATTTTTACGCTCGCTTTTATAATTATCAGGTCTTTATCTTTTAAATTCCTTCAACAGTTAAATATTTGTAAAGTATCGTATGCTATCGGCATGGAGAAATCTGTAACCATATTTTGTAAAAATACGGGTTCCTACCACAATTACCCGTTGGGAACCTCACTTATTGAGATTTATAATGATTTGAACATTCGGTTGAATTTTCAGGTGGTGGCAGCGCGGGTAAATTATAAGGTTGAAGACCTGAATTTTTTGATCTATAAACCCAAAGATATTGAGTTTATAGATTTGAGCACTCCTTCGGGGATGAGGGTATATGTCAGGACGTTGAGCATGGTGCTTTCCAAAGCTGTGGCTGAGTTGTTCCCTCACGCTACTTTGCGGATTGTTCACCCGATATCGAAAGGTTATTATTGTGAACTGGACAATTTGGGTCAACCGCTTACACCAGAAATTATCGGGAATGTAAAACAACGGGTTAAGGACATTATCGCCCAGCAGAAGAAAATCATTACCGAGGAAAAACAAACCAGTGTTGTAAAGGATCTTTTTGCCAACCGCATCAACCAGAAAGATAAAATTGCCCTGTTCGAAACGCTGGGTACGCCATATTGCCGCTTTTTCAGAATTGATAATTACATCGACTATTACAACGGTGTACTTCTGCCATCAACTGGTTATCTTAATGTTTTTGATCTTATTCCGTACTACGATGGGATGTTGCTGAGAATTCCCAACAGGGAGAATCCCTTTGAACTGGAAGAACTTATTGACCAACCGAAGATGTACGAGATATTCAAAGAGTATGTGGGGTGGAATAAGATAATGAATATCAATAATGTAGGGGAGTTCAACGCTGCATGTAAAAACAATCAGTCGTTCAACCTGATAAAAGTATCGGAAGCGCTTCACGAGAAAAAGGTGGCGCTTATTGCCGATATGATATACAAAAAATCAGATGTGGTACGTTTTGTATTGATATCGGGTCCATCATCATCGGGGAAAACTACTTTCAGCAAAAGGCTTTCCATTCAGTTGATGGTAAGTGGGCTGAAGCCGGTTGTGCTGTCGATGGACAACTATTTTGTCAACAGGGAAGATACCCCGAGAGATGAAAACGGAGAGTGGGATTTTGAACATATTCATGCGTTGGATTTACCTCTTTTCAACGATCACATGGAGAAACTTTTGAAAGGTGAGGAAGTTGAAATCCCATTTTTTAATTTTGAAGAAGGAAAAAGATTATACAGGGGCGAGAAGTTGAAGCTCGAACACGATACCATACTGATTCTGGAGGGAATACACGCGCTGAATTCTGAATTGATCCCGGATATTCCGGCCGATGCGAAGTTTAAAATTTATGTTTCTGCGCTGACAACTATTTCCATTGACGACCACAACTGGATTCCCACTACCGATACACGCCTGTTGAGACGAATTATACGAGATTTCAGGTTCAGGAACTATTCGGCGAGAGAAACCATATCGAGGTGGCCCAGCGTGAGGCGAGGCGAGGAAAAATGGATCTTTCCTTATCAGGAAAACGCGGACGTCATGTTCAATTCGGCTTTGTTGTTTGAATTGGCCGTGCTGAAAAAACATGCCGAACCGATTTTGGCAGAGGTGCCCAAATATTGCGATGAATATACTGAAACTCACCGGTTGATTAAGTTTTTGAATTATTTTATTGCTATACACGACAGGGAAATTCCTCCTACATCCTTGTTGCGTGAATTTGTAGGTGGAAGTAGTTTTCGTTACTAAATAAATTCCTATTAAGCTATTAATTATTTGTAATTCTGTTATAGTTGTCATCCTTTTATGATGACAATGGTGTTTGTTCATTTTTTTTCGAAGGGTTTGTGATAAGCCGCGCGAAGTGATTTTATCATCTATTGTTTATGATGATGTAGGCATGTTTGTTCAGTTTTTTATGTAGTGTTTTCAATTAGTCGCGAGGTAATTTACCATCTGTTTAGATGGGATTGGAATGTTTGCTTAGTTTTTATGTGAAGCTTGTGGTTAGCTATATAAACTAATTATCATTTAATATAGAATGATAATAAAAAAGTTTGCAAAATGAGGAAGGTCAGTTTTATTGTTCTGCTATTTTTATTGTTTCTTTGTTCAAAAGGTTTTTCTCAGGACAAAAATGGTTTGTATGGGAAGCACAAGCCTTCAGTCGGGTCTATTATACTTACAGGTATAGGCCCCGCCTACTGCTTTGGCGATATCGGAGGTTCCGTTTCACAACAGGCTCTTTTGGGCGCTAACGATTGGGATGTTCGTTTCACCCGCTATCTCTTTTCACTTGGGTTCAAGCAGGAGTTCAAAAACCATTTTGGTTACAAGCTGGTTTTCTATACAGGGCACTTCGCTGGGTCTGATAACGGATCCCGCATGGCTTATAGAAATTTCTCATACACCAATAATATCAACGAGCTGACCCTTCAGGGCGAGTACAACATCTGGGGAGGTAATTTTTCTGAAACTCCACATACACTATATATTTATGGAGGTGTGGGAGTGCTCAATAGCAACTCCAACTTTACCGGCGATAAATCAACGAGACCTGATGATAAATTTAAAAATAGTGTTACCTCCCCTGTTGTTCCGATTGGGATAGGGTACCAATACCGATTTACGGATAAACTTGCCGCTGGTGTGGAATTCGGGTGGCATTATATTCTTTCGGATTATGTGGATGGATATTCATCCGTTACATCAAAGCACAACGATACTTTATCTGCTTTAAACATTACCATCACTTACAAATTGTTCGAACGGAATCCTGAAAAATGTAATTGCAGCAATTGGTAATCGTTTTCAAATTTATTAGGACAAAATATATAGTTAAGAGAATGTCTGATAAATATTTCTTTTACATAATTTCCACAAACTCTGATATATAAATATCTGTATATTAAATATTTATTTTTTATCCCGTTTTGGGAAAACCATTGTTTCCTTATAGGATAATGATGGGTTGTTGAAGCAGAGAGCATGTCCTCTATTTTCCCGTACAATTCCGGCACATTTCAAATTGATGCCTGTCATTAAGTATTTTGCTCCGAAAAGCATTGGATTTTTCATTGTGGTAAATCGCTGAGAAAGAAGCCGCGCCTACATGCCCGTAAGCATGGCTACTGTCTTTATCGAAGCAACAGGGAAGCACATCACCCGATGTGTCGATAACAGCGCCCGACCAGGCTCTGAGGCAACGGTTTGGAAGAGAATATTTCAGTTTGTATTTTCCATTCCCAATGGGTGTGTATCGTGAATATTTTTTTTGTTCAGGTATCAGTGGGCTTCCGTTTTCGAAATCGTAAATCTGGGCCGGCTTAAGGGTGTACCTATCGGCGCCTATGGCCTTTTTCAACCGCTTTAGTTCTGTAATTTGATGCTCATTACCAGCGGTAACTACCATTTGTAGTTCTATAAAAGGTGTTGGAGATTTTAATATATCCTTCCACTTTACAATTGCTTCAATTCCTTGTATTACTTTTTCTAAACTGCCTCCAACCCGGTATTTGGCGTAAACTTCCTGTGTAACTCCATCCACGGATACGATCAGTTTGTCTAACCCTGACTTTACAAGAGCTTGGGCGGTTTTATCGTTGAGGAAATGTCCGTTGGTGGAAGTGGAGGTGAAAATTCGTTTTTGGTGCGCGTAACCAATCATATCGGCAAGACTATGGTTCAGGAAAGGTTCACCCTGAAAGTAGAAAATAACGTGTGTCAATACAGGGCTTAATTCATCCACTATCCGGTGATATGTTTCCGGGTTCATCAGAGTTGGTTTTGATAAAGGCGCCAATCTGGTGCCAACGGGACATTCCGGACAATGCAGATTACACACAGCGGCGGGTTCCACTGAAATAAAACAGGGTAAATGCCTTACCCTGTTTATTCCTATTCGGGATAATCCATAAGAAATCCGGGCTTGTATATAATTTTTTATTTTTCTGAAACTGAGGTATGTCAACACCTTTACTGACAGAAAAAAGTAAACTTTAAGTTGATGAAATATCAGCATGTCTGTTCATAGCCTGGAGTGCCGGCATGCATGGTTATTTTATAAGCATGGCATCGCCGTAAACGCCAAATTTGTACCCTTCATTAATCGCAGTTTCATAAGCGTTCATTACGTTGTCGTAATCACCGAAAGCAGCAGTAACCATGAGTAAGGTAGAATAAGGCATATGGAAATTGGTAATCATGGTATTTGCAACGGTAAAATCGTAAGGTGGAAAAATGAACTTATTGGTCCAGCCATCGTATGCCTTGATTTTACCTTCGGTGCCTACTACGGTTTCGAGCGCCCGCATCACGGTAACTCCGACGGCGCATATATTACGGTTTTCATCTTTGGCTTTATTCACCCTTTGAGCGGTTGACTCCTGCACAAACATTTGCTCGGAATCCATTTTATGCTTGGTAAGGTCTTCCACGTCAATTTCGCGGAAGTTTCCCAGGCTCATGTGCGATGTAAGGAATGTGCTTTCAATTCCTTTGATCTCCATCCGTTTCAGCAACTCGCGGCTGAAATGCATGCCTGCTGCCGGAGCTGAAACAGCACCTTCATGTCGGGCAAAAATTGTTTGAAACCGATCTTCATCTTCCGGCTCCACCGGGCGGGTAATATTGCGTGGAAGCGGGGTTTCGCCCAACGAATAAAGGCTTTTGATGAATTCGTCGTGCGTGCCATCGAAAAGGAAGCGGAGCGTTCTGCCGCGCGAAGTGGTGTTGTCAATTACTTCGGCTACCACCGAATCATCATCGCCAAAATAAAGCTTGTTACCAATGCGGATCTTACGGGCGGGTTCCACCAACACGTCCCACAAACGCATATCGTGGTTGAGCTCGCGCAGGAGAAACACTTCAATTTGAGCTCCTGTTTTTTCTTTATTTCCGTAAAGCCTGGCTGGGAATACTTTGGTATCGTTAAAGATAAATAAATCGTGTTCATCGAAGTATTCAAGCACATCTTTAAAAACACGGTGTTCAATTTCGCCTGTTTTACGATCGAGCACCATGAGACGCGATTCATCGCGATGTTTGGCCGGATATTGCGCAACCAGTTCTTCCGGCAACTTGAATTTAAATTTGGATAACTTCATCTTTTTTATAGTTTTAAAGTGGATCTGCTCTTTTTCAACAAATTGATACCAACTTATTTACAGATTACCTATTTAATTATTTTCCTTTTACAATGAATTTAAGATCTCTTTTTCAACAAAGTTGATGAGGTCTTCTACCTGCATGCAGTTTTCCAGCCGGGTTTCCCCGATACGGGTGCGCTGAAGGGCTGTCAGGTGGGCGCCGCTTCCAAGAGCTTGGCCAATGTCGCGTGCCAGCGCCCGGATGTAGGTGCCTTTGCTGCAAACTACGCGAATGCGGATGACCGGTAAGCTAATGTTGAGAATTTCTATCTCATCTATAACCAACAATTTGGGTTTTAGTTCAACTTTTTCTCCTTCGCGGGCGTAGTCGTAAGCACGTTTGCCATCTACTTTCACGGCTGAATATACCGGAGGCGTTTGCCATATCTCTCCTACGAAGCGGGGAATCACTTCCTCAACCAGCCGGGGGGTGATATGTTCCGTCGGGTAGGTAGCATCAACCGGAAGTTCCAGATCGAACGATGGGGTGGTTTCGCCAATTTTTATTTCGGCAATATACTCTTTGGTTTGATACTGAAACTGTTCGATCATGCGGGTGGCTTTTCCGGTGCAGATAATCATTACACCAGTAGCGAGTGGATCGAGCGTGCCGGCATGTCCTACCTTTATTTTTTTTATCTTCAGTGTTTTCTGTAGTTTCCACCGGATCTTGTTCACTACATTGAACGAAGTCCAGTGAAGCGGTTTATCTACATAAAAAACTTCTCCTCCGATTATGTCCATTGGTTTTATAAAATGCTGAGATTAACCCCGGCCAGCAGCAATACGATGATTAATCCTCCGATTAATATGCGGTAATAGCCGAATACTTTGAACCCGTGTTTTGTTAAATATGAAATAAAAGCTTTTATGGCAATGATGGCAACGATAAAGCCAACCACATTGCCTACAATTAAAAGAAAGATGTTATGTCCGGTAAGTATATCGGGCGTATCTTTCATAGCATCCCAGATGCTTTTGGCAAAGGCTCCGGCAAGTGTAGGTACAGCCAGAAAAAACGAAAACTCGGCGGCGGCTTTGCGGGTAAGCTTTTGTTGCATACCCCCGATAATGGTGGCGGCACTGCGGCTCAAACCGGGAAATACCACGGCAAGTACCTGAAAAAGCCCTATAATGAAAGCATTCTTTTCCGAGATTTTTTCTTCTGTTTCTATCTTGGGCTGTTTGAACCAGTTATCGACAAAAAGCAGGATAATACCACCTACAAACATCGAACCAGCGATGAACTGGGGGGTTGATATCAGGTTGTCGATGTGCTTTTTGAATACTACGCCAAACGCTGCTGCCGGAAGAAACGCTATGAACAACTTCAGGTAGAATTTCCACCCCTTGAAATCGATAAATTTTTTCCAGTACAAAACAACCACCGATAATATGGTGCCGAATTGAATGGTTTCGATGAAAAGGGTGGTGAACGCGCTGTTCTGTATCCCCATTACTGCCGAAACCAGCGCCATGTGGCCAGTGGATGAGATAGGCAAGAACTCGGTAAGCCCTTCTACAATACCCAGTATAATAGCTTGGATGAGGTTCATGCTTTATCGTTGTGCTTTGGTTTATACAAAATGGCAAAAATGATGAACACAAAGCCGAAAAACGAAACTAATGGAGCTACGTTTATTCTCATATTGCTGAAAATATCGGGATTGAATTTTCCATCATAACTACCTCCTGCCATTAACGCAAAACCTATGACAATGATGATAAAACCTACGGCCATCAGGATAAAATTGATTTTACCCAGAGTTTTGTTGTTTTTTTCTTCCATATATTTCTATTTAATTTTTTATTGTCAATTTCTCTTGTGGGTGGAGGAAATTTTCATTCTCCAAACAGAATAACCGCCCCCCCCTTTTTTCTTGTAACTCGTAACTATACAAAATACATATCGTGCGTATTCATCCGCAGGTAACGCCCGACGGCGATGTACGAAGAAAGGGCACTGATGATAAGTCCGAGAACCACTACCACCCCAACTACATAAACAGCGGTGAGTGGCTGGATCATTGGAAATTCGGCGATACCGAATTCGTATTGCACATAATAAACCATCCCTGCAATGAGAACAACCGAAATAAGCGCGGCAATAAATCCGTTGGCAATGCTGCGCAGCAGGTAGGGCTTGCGTATAAACCAGTAAGTAGCTCCCACCATTTGCATGGTATTGATAAGGAAACGATTAGAATAAACATCAAGGCGGATGGTGTTGTTGATCAGCGCCATGGAAACAATCAGCAGCGCCAGCGCAATGCCGAGAAGAATGTAGCTGAGCTTACGAACATTGTCGTTCACCAACGTAACCACATCCTTTTGGTACGAAATATTGTCGATGTGTTCGAATGCTTTCAGCTTCTTTTGAATCATGTTCACGCTGTCGTTGTTGGCATAAGCGGCGTTGAGTTTTACTTCGATGGAGGCTTGGAGCGGATTGTAGCCTAAAAATTCTTTCGGATTTTCACCCAAACTCATCACGTGATCTTTCAGTGCGGCATCCTTCGAAATGTATTCCACCGATTTAGCATACGATGCGGTAGTGAGGAAGTTTTCAATTCGTTTTACATAGGTGGCATCAGCTTGATCATCAAGAATAACGGATAAATTAATGTTTTCTCGCACGCTGTTGCTGATGTCGCGGGCAACAAAAAGCAGCAGGCATACCAACCCTACCAAAAACAATACAAGCGACATGCTTATGGTGGAAGTAAGATGATGATTGAAAAATTTTAGTTTACTTACGTTCTTTTTTTTCGACATTTTTTCTTTCGTTTATGCAATGCTTCAATTACGTTACTTGTCAAATTCGTCTCTTCTTTTTATGAAAAGGAAAACTATATATCCGAGCACGGCCAACACCAGTATTACCGACGAGATCAGCGAAAGGGTATTGCCAATCGAGTATGATTTCGGGTCGAACCGGAACTCGATATCGTATTGTCCCGGTTCAAGTTTCAGCGCGCGCAGCAGGTAGTTCACCCTGACGATAGGAAGTTCTTTCCCGTTAGCAACGGCAACCCATCCTTTATCGTAAAATATTTCGGAAAAAACGGCCACCTGTTCCGACTTCGAACTGTATTTGTACAACAGCCGGTTAGGTTCGTAGGTGGTAAGGCTGATACGGGCCGAAGTATCGGGCGTGAGTTTTGCTGGTAATTCCCCTGCCAGGGATTTGTCAACTACCACATCCGTTTTGGTATTGATTTCACCGGTCAGTTTCATCTCTTCGTTTGCATCGGCGGCTACCCTTATGTTTTTCACTAACCAGCAGGTTCCGTTGGTATAGGGGTTGGTTATCGGTGCTGTTTCCTTGTTGTAAATAATGTATTTCATGTTGAGCATGTTGAGCACGCCCAACGAATCCAGGGTGGGATTCAGCTGATCCATCGTTTTCGTATGTCCGAAAGCGGCAAAAAGTTGCTGAAGTTCAGGCATGATCTGCATATTGATCAGTTCCTGGTAACGGCGAAGTTTAGCCGCGTGGTAGCCACCCACGTTTTTATGGAAATATGATGGAGTAGCATCGTTGAACATATCGGTAGTGGCATCCAGCACACGGTAGTCCGATTTATCCTGCAAAATATAATTATCAGCTTTACTTGGGGTTATGCTGTTGTTGATGACCTGCGCTTCCTGAAAGTTGTCATTGTTGAGGTAGCGTTTACAAACCGGCACCAAATCGGCAAGGAAAAGTACTCCGAAAGCCGCTATAACTAAATTTGCTTTCAGGTAATTTTTTATATAGAGCCATACCACACCTGCTGATAATAAAACAAAGGCTACTGAACGCCAGGCATCGGCGCGAAGCAAAGCTTTACGATCCAAAGGAACGGTTTCGAGAAGAAAAGAGTAATCGCCTTTGAATTGTTGCGCATCGGTGGAGGAAGTGAAGCTACCTGCCAACGATGGTATTAATGCAAATATCAAAGCAATGCCCCCCACTATCCCGGCGCTGATAAACAATGGCTTCAGGAGCAATTTTTTATCGGTGGAAGGGTCGAGTATTTTTTTTAGAGCCAGCAGGGCAATAAGGGTTATTCCAAACCCGGCAGCCACAAGGGTCATGGATACCGTTCGGAATTTGTTGTACATCGGCATATATTCGATGAAGAAATTGGTAAGTCCCATGAAATTTTTTCCCCACGAAAGCATGATGGTGAGGATAATGACGGGAACGAGCCACCATTTTATTTTTTTATCGACGATAAATAATCCCAAGACAAACAACAGCAAAACAACCGCTCCGAGATAAACCGGTCCGGATGTTCCGGGTTGATCGCCCCAGTAGAGCGGCAATTTCATTTGTTTCATCACATCGTCCACGCTCGGAACGTTGAAAGTGGCAATCTTTTTCCCGGTTTCACTGTCGGCGCTCAGGTTTCCGGCGCTGGCTCCTCCATAAAAATCAGGTATTAAGAGTGTCATGGTTTCTCCCACGCCGTAACTCCACTGGGTAATGTAATCGGGGTTTAGTCCATGTTGCGAGTTTTGGGTGTCGCTGGTCAGCCCGTTCGATTTACCCCTCATGGTGTATTGGCTATACTCGTAAGTGGTGAGCAGGGTAGTGGCGTTCATCCCTACGGCAATGAGCGCGGCTGCGGCCAGCCATCCGATGGATTTCAGGTAAGATGCCAGCGTTTTATCTTTTATGCTGTAAATAAGTTCAACAATACCGAGAACTCCCAGGATAATGAGTGTGTAATAAAGAATCTGAACATGGTTGGCCCTGATGGCAAGGCTGAGAAAGAGCGCGGTAAGTATGGCTCCCAAAATCTTTTTATTCCTGAACGCCAGGAAAACGCTCCCGATCAGCGGTGCCATATAAGCAATGGTGATGGCTTTGGAGTTGTGGCCGGCGGCAATGATGATGAAGTTGTACGAAGCGAATGTAAAAGCTACCGACCCCACCATGGCCATCCACGGGTTCACGCCAAAGGCGAGCAGCAATATGTAAAAGCAAATCAGGTACAACATTACTTTATCGATGGTGTTGGGAAATACACTGATTACTTTTTCCACATATTGAATCCAGTTGTTGGGTTGCGTCATCGATATCTGGTAGTTAGGCATTCCGCCGAACATGGCATCGGTCCAAAGGGTAGGTGAATCGTGCGATTCGTTGTAGGTAATGGTTTCGTTGGCCATGCATCGCCAGCTTTGGGTATCGTGCCCTACCATTTGCTTTCCTTCGATAATGGCTGTAAAATAGGCGAATGAAATAACAATAAAAAGCAGTAAGGCAACAACGTGCGGAAGAATTTTTGAAAAGTTGTTTTTAGTCATAATTTCTTTATCGATAGGAAAATGCAAATTTCCGGAAATTTCGTACAAAAATACATCAATTTTCCCCAATTGATACCCGAAAAGCGGTTAAAATAATAAAAAATAGATAGATATATTGAAACCATTGGACAAAAAGTCGTCGCCGGCTTTTACAGTAAAATCCCTGGTTTTTCAATAAAAGAAATTGCTTTTTGCAAATTATCCCCACCTTGTTTTTCCTCAGTCATCATCAGCGAAACGATTTTTTTAAGAATATTTTTGTTTTTCTGCTGCAACGTTTTTCAACCATCTTTCATCTATTTAAGTGAATCTATTTAATATAAATGTGTTATGAACAAAATGAAATTTACATCCAACAAAATGAAACTCCACGGTTTGGCCGGCAAAATAAAATGGTTGGTTCCGGCGCTTTTGTTTGCTGCCTTTTTTGCAGCTTGCTCCATCGACGATGGCAATTCGAGCGACAATTATTATGTGGGTATCGCCACGGTGAGCAATCCTGAACTGTCAGGTTTTTTTATCTTTACACTCGACGACAGTACGAAAATGTCGATATCTGCCACAAACGTATCTAATTACAAACCGGCTACCGGCCAGCGGATTATAGCCAATTATACGGTTTTGGTCCAAAAACCGGCAGGTAGCAGCTACGATTATGATGTAAGGCTGAACGATGCCTACAACGTACTTACCAAAAACATTTTTAAAATTACACCTGCTACCCAGGATAGTATTGGTAAGGATGGCATTGTAGTTAACAGCATCTGGGTGGGTAGCGATTTCCTGAACGTTGACTTTACGTATTATGGAAATGGCAAAACGCACTACATCAACCTTGTTTCCGACAATCTGAAAGTTTACAACGATGGAAAAGTGCACCTCGAATTCAGGCACAATGACAACAATGATTCACAGGTAACGAATTATCGGGGCGTCGTATCCTTCAACCTGAAGAGTATCAGGGTAAACGGTGCCGATTCGGTGAAGATGGTTATTCATTCGTGGGATTACAGCAACCAGGAAACAACTTACCCGCTGACATATAAGTACGGGAAAAGCCATTCGTCGGGGGTTGCCCCTGCCGCTTTGAAAGCCGCCTTTTTCAACGCTCTATCAAAATAAACTTTTTTTAAAACAAGTGTGGAACAGCTTGCCGTTATTTTTTTCGGCAAGCTGCTTTTGTATAAATATGAGATGTCGATTCCATGAAAAAACCGGATGAATTCAGGCAAAAATGTTCGTTGGTTCATCTCAAAATCGTACATTTGTATCCCAAATGTGATTTTTTATATGTCAAACGAACGTAACATCTGGTACGATAACCTGAGGGCAATAGCCACTGTGGCAGTGGTTGGCATACATGTGTCGTCCGATTATGCTCCGGCTACAGGCAGCATCCCAATGTCCGATTTCTGGGTGGGCAATGTGTTCGACAGTTTGTCGCGCTTTGCCGTCCCTGTTTTTGTTATGTTATCGGGTGCGTTGTTATTACCCGGAGAATATCCCATCGGTACTTTCATGAAAAAGAGGCTGATGAGGGTTGTTGTTCCTTTTGTTTTCTGGAGTTTCATATACATCATCCGTTCGGTGTACGAAAACGTGCAGGATGGTGTTCATTACACGTTCGAAGGGCTGGCTCGCGAAGTGTTCGTCATGTTTCGCGATGGAAGTTCCATCCATCTCTGGTACGTTTATATGATTATCGGGCTCTATTTGTTCATTCCTATCCTTGGGAAATGGGTTCGACATAGCAACGGCAAAGAGCGACTTTATTTCCTGGTGGTTTGGCTGATGGTTATGCTGCTTGATCAGCCTTATGCCGAAAAAATTAAACCGGCTATCGATTTTGGATGCTTTGCAGGTTTTGGCGGCTACCTGGTGTTGGGTTACTGTTTATCGGTAACAACGTTCGGGTCTATAAATCAAACGAGATGGTTGGGTGGAGCTTTGCTTGTAGCCGGAATATCAATAACCATTCTCGGAACTTTTTTTACCAGGCAAGTTACAGGCCGGTACGTTTCTGATTTTTATGAGCCGCTATCGCTCAACATATTGTTGTATGCTGCCGGAATGTTCCTTCTTGTCAAGGATTCAGGGCCTGGCAAAGGTTGGATAGCCGCCACCCGTGATTTTATCAGCCGGTACAGTTACGGTATTTTTCTTTCACACGTACTCTTCCTTTCGCCTCTCGATGATCTTGGTGTCAATTGGCGCTTTATTACGCCGGTGGTTGGAATTCCCCTTACCATGCTGTGTTGTATTGCCTTATCTTCGGCATTGGTTTTTATCATCAGTAAATTACCCGGTGGAAAATACATTGCAGGGTGATTGTAGCTGAGATGATCATTGTCAGGAAAATTTTGCAGGAACAGAATTTTCCTTTTTCCTTTTTAAATCATTTATATTTAGTATTTTTGAATAGATCCTCACCTATAAAAACGTTAAAAAGCAAAATCTTTTTGTTTACAATGTTATATTTCGCAAAAAGATTCGTCAGGTAAGTAAATGAGTCAGGAAATTTTCAGGGCGGTGATATTGCCCATGCGCCAACAACTTTTTTTTCAGGCACAACGTATGCTTGAGAAAGATGAAGAAGCCGAAGATGCCGTGCAGGAGGTTCTTCTGAAGCTTTGGCACATGCGCGATTCGCTTTCGGGTTACGACAACCCGGCTGCCTTTGCCACGACGGTTGCAAAGAACCACTGCCTCGACCGGCTCAGGGTGATGAAACGCACCGAATCGCTTGATAACCTTTATGATACCCATTCCTCTTCCGACACTCCTTACCTGCAACTGGAGCGAAAGAATACGGAAAAGGTATTGCATCGGATTATCAACCAGCTTCCACCGCTGCAGCAAGCCATTATCCGAATGAAAGATGTGGAAGAATATGAAGTGGAAGAAATTGCCGAAATAACCGGTACTACTCCCGAAGCTGTGCGTGTCAACCTGTCGAGGGCACGCAAAAAAGTAAGGGAAGAGTACTTAAAATGGACAAAAATATGAGAACTTTTAAATTTAAACCGACACGTTTGATGAACTTCGACGAAGCCGACCGTTTGATTGAGCGTTATTACGACGGTCTCACTTCGGGCGACGAGGAAAAGAAGCTTCAGGCTTTCCTTTCGCAGGCTCATTTGCCGGAAAGGTATGCCCCCGAACAGGCTATCTTCGGATATTTCGGTTCGAGAAAAGGCCAAAAATCCTTCTCGTTGCGCGACGCGCTGGGCTGGACAAGCGGCATAGCGGCCATATTGGTACTTGCTGTTGGTATTCAGCTATTTGTGCAGCCGGCGTCGGCCACCAACTACGCCTATGTCGATGGGCATAAGATAACCAACATAAAGGCGGTGAAATCGCAGGCCCTCTCTTCGATCGGGAGCGTTTCGAACGGTGATAAGGAGGTGAAGCAATGCCTTGACAATGTGTCGGATCAACGGTTAATTGAACAACAACTCGAAGTCTTTTCGGGAGAATGAAATAAATTATAAATAAAAACTACGATATGCAATTTATTAAGAAAAGCTGGCTGTTGCTGATCCTCTGCCTTTGGGGCGTGCTTCCGGGCGTCAGGTCGCAAACCGACCTTCAGATCAGCAAAGCATTCGAACAATATGGGCAAAGGAAAGGCTCGGTGATGGTTGAAATGACCAACGAAGCCCTGGGCGATTATAATTTTGCGCTATTCAAAAGCCTGACGATAAAAAACAGCCCGCAAGCGGCCGATTTTATCCGCAAGTGTTTGATAAGCGACGAGCAGGGCGCGCGTAAAGTGAAACAAGTGGTTGCCAACGGGGTGCCTACTTCGGTTTATCTCCAGTTGCCCCGCAAGGGAGCGTATTACAGGCTGATTCTTTTCAATGAATCGTCTCAGCCCGAATACAAGGTTACACTGATTTATATCGAATCGAAAACCGATTCGGAAGAAATTTTAAAATTTATCTTAAAGAGAAAATAAGTACAAACATTTTTAAAGTGAATATAGAATTATGAAACGACAACTTGCTTTTGTGTTAGGTATAATCCTGGCTACTTTAATGTTGAAAGCCAATGACCCTGCCCGCAACGATACCACCGTAAGGTTTAAAAATAAAACAATCCTCATCGAAGATAGTATCGGACAGATGAAGGTTAACATTTTCGATAACGATTCCACACCCTACAAAAAGGTTTACGAAGGAATTTTCAGCGATGGGAAAAGTTATGAGAAATGGACCGTAGTGGAAGAAATCGGTTTGAATATCCCGATTTTCAACAAAATGATCACCCATAAAAAGAGAAGAGATTATTCAATGAACGCCCATTGGGCCGGTATCGGATGGGGTTTTGCCAATGTGGCCGATAAAGATTTGAATATAAACGATATTAATAAAGTTTCTCTCAAATCGCAATCGTCCAACGAGTTCTATCTCAACTTGATTGAACACATCGTGCCGCTGTACCGCAATAACATTGGGCTTACTACCGGTTTTGGCATGGGATGGCACAACTATTTTTTCAGGGGAAAATGTCGTTTAGCAAAGAACGATGATGGTGATGTGATAGTAAAAAACGATATTGATTACGGATATAACCGCTTGCGTACTTATCAGCTCACGGTGCCGCTGTTGCTCGAGTGGCAACCTACTTTCCAGTCCAATCGCAAATTCTATCTCTCTGCCGGTTTAGTGGGATGCTTCAATGTATATACTTCGTACAAGTATAGTGATCCGACCCGCGATAATGTAAAAAGATCTGACAAGGACATGAACGTTCGTCCCCTCTCTGTGGATGTGATGGTGCAGGGTGGTTATGGCGATTTTGGCCTCTTTGCGAAATACTCGCCTTGCAGCCTTTTTGAATCAGGCAAAGGCCCCGACGTGAGAGGTGTTTCTTTTGGCGCTACATTGAATTTTTAATTTCGGATTTTTTTTTAATTATAATGGAATGGGATGCTGGCTTTATTACCGGCATCCTATTTTTTTTGCTTAATTATCAAAGTGTTGATGTGAATATTGGCGAAATTTTTGTGTTTTTACGGTTGCAAAGGCTCAGGATCAATCATAAAAAAACGGTTTGTCAAATTTTCTTTACGATTAACGAATTAAAATTTTTTGTTTCGAAAAAATCATGTACCTTTGTCCCGGCTTTGGTTCCGGTATGCGATTCCGCGTTTCCGGATTAAAAGGGAATCAGGTGTAACTCCTGAACAGTCCCGCTGCTGTAAGCTCTAAGTCCCTCCAAACCTCCCCGAAAGGGAGGCTTAAGATAGGGAAAACGTATTGAACAACACTTTTGCCACTGGCTCTTGTTCCCCTCCTTTGGAGGGGTTAGGGGAGGCTGGGAAGGCGTTCAAAACGGGAGTAAGTCAGAAGACCTGCCAGCCAAAATGTTTTTGAAGCTTTCGAGGATAGAGCTTAAAACCAATGCGGCATCTGTTTTTTTAATCCATCATGCTTTGTTGATTTTACTTTTTCTTGCAGGCTATTTGGTTCAACAATAAGCAAATAGTTTTCATGCGTTTTACTGGTAATGCATTTTTCAGAATTTTTGGTTTGTTATTGCCCATGGCAGTAAGTAACACGGTGCTCTTTGCCGCGGAAAGCGATTCCATAAAGTCGCTCTCGATACATGAAGTAACCGTAACCGAGAAACAGCGGACAGCCGAAGTACGGTCATCGGCACCGTTGCAGATACTTACCGCGAAGCAAATCGGGAAATTGAATGTTCTGCAGGTTTCCGACGCGGTGAAATATTTCTCGGGCGTAACGGTAAAGGATTACGGAGGAATAGGTGGGTTAAAAACCGTTTCGGTACGAAGCCTGGGAGCTGGCCATACCGCCGTAAGTTATGATGGCGTTTCGCTCACCGATTGCCAGACCGGGCAGATCGATATCGGCCGGTTTTCGCTCGACAATGTTGATATGCTATCGCTCAGCAACGGGCAAAGCGACAATATTTTTCAACCGGCCCGCTTGTTTGCATCGGCGGCCGTGCTGAATATCCGCACACTTACGCCTCAATTTGAAGGAAATAAAACGGTAAATGGTAAGGTTTCTTTTAAGGGAGGCTCTTTTGCAATGGTCAATCCTTCTGCCTGGCTCCAGTATAAAATCTCCCGTAAATTAGCCGCTGCAGTAAGTGCCGAATGGCTCTCGGCCAATGGCAGGTATCCGTACAAATTGCATTACGGAGCAGCCGGCGATAGCGTTTCCAACGAAAAGCGTAAAAACTCCGATGTGGAGAATTTTCGTCTCGAAGGGGCGTTGTACGCAACCTTTTCTCCTAAAGAGTCGGCATACCTGAAAGTATATTACTACCAGTCGGAGAGGGGATTGCCCGGCGGTACTATTTTCTACAACGAAAAAGCGTTTACCTCGCAACGGATGTGGGATCACACTTTTTTTGCCCAGGGGCATTATGAAAAGGATTTTTCACAGGTGCTTTCGTTCCAGTCCAGCGTGAAACTGAATCAGGGCTATCTCCACTATCTCGATACCGCCTACCTCAATTCAATAGGCCGTCAGGAAAGCGTGTTCCGTCAAAATGAGTATTACGGGTCGTTGTCGTTGCTTTATAAGGCTTTCGAAAAGCTATCGTTTTCCTTTTCAGCGGATGGATTTGTCAATACGCTCGATGCCCGTTACGAATCCGGGCCGGCTACCGATGAATTTCCACATCCGGTTCGTTACAACCTTTTATCGGTGGCCGCGGCCAAATATGTTTCGGAACATTTGCTTGCCACGGCCAGCATCCTTTCCACCGTTGTGAAGGAAACGGTAGAAAAAGGGGATGCTGCCGCCAATCGGGATAGGCTGTCGCCCTACCTGAGCTTTACGTATAAACCATTTGCAAGCAAAGATTTGCGTTTCAGGGCATTTTATAAAAATATTTTCAGGTTGCCCACGTTCAACGATTTGTATTATTCTCGGGTGGGAAACACAAACCTGAAACCTGAGAATACCGATCAGTTGAATATGGGGGTTACTTATTCGCTTTCGGCCGGACAATGGTTGCCGCTGCTGAATGTAACGGTAGATGCTTACCGCAACAATGTGAAAGATAAAATAGTGGCCATGCCTACCAAAAATCTTTTTGTATGGAGCATGGTAAACCTTGGAAAAGTGGAAATCACGGGTGTGGACGTAACTGCCGAATCGGGTCTGAAAATTTCCCGTAAACTGGGGCTTGCCTTAGGTGGAACCTGCACTTATCTTCGAGCGTTGGATGTAACCGATCCGGCTGGAAGTTCTTACCGCCACCAAATTCCTTATACTCCCCGTGTTTCAGGATCCGGGAAGCTGGCCGTAGAAACTCCGTGGGTGGATGTGGCTTATTCCATGCTATGGTCGGGGCATCGCTATGCCGGCTATCAGAATTACGCCGTCAACCGGCTTGCCGGATACAGCGATCACAGCATCTCTGTTTCAAAAGAATTTATCATCAGAAATAAGTTGCTGAATGTAAGTATAGAAGCGCTGAACATAATGAACGAAAACTACGCCATTGTAAAATCGTTCCCCATGCCGGGGCGTTCGTTCAGGGCAACGGTTTCTTATCGTTTTTGAACGTAATTTTTAATGATTATCCGCATAACGACCTTAGTCTAATTGTTTTTAGATAACAGGGCTACGCCCCTTAAAAATGCCCCCTGTTAATTTACTACTACAAAGATATTGGAGCTAACGCTCCTTATTGCAGATTAAGTCTTATTGTTTTAAGCCACATAGTGGTAAAATCTTTGTAGTAAAAAATTGAATTAAACATAATGAGGGACGTAGTACTGACATAATTTATGGAAAATCAATTAAATTAGCTTATCATTTAAAATTTAGGTCGCTCCCGAAAAACGGGACAAGTTTTGCGGATAATCATATAATTTTTTAACATCATTAAAATGGAGCAAATGAAAAGAGTTTGTAGTCGATATATTAGCATGATACTGATGCTGTTGCCGGTTTCTCTTCTGATGGTTTCGTGCGACGACATGGAAGATAAGACGCCTCCTGTAAATACCATTACTGAAAAAACAATCAGTAAAATATTTATCCTTTCCGAAGGATTGTTCAACATGAACAACAGCACGCTTGCCCTTTACGATTTTAAGTCGCAAACCATGAATCCCGATTTTTTCCTTTCGGAAAACAAAAGAGGATTGGGCGATACGGCCAACGATATGAAATTGTACGGATCGAAACTCTACATTGTTGTCAATGTTTCGAGCCAGATAGAGGTGATGGATGCCGCTACTGGTAAATCGCTGAAACAAATACCTTTTTTCGCTGAAAACGGAACACCCCGGCAACCACGTTATGTGGCTTTTGCCGATGGAAATGCTTACGTTTGTTCGTTTGATGGTACGCTGAGCAGGATTGATACGACCAGCCTGGCCGTTACAGGCCGGATTACATGTGGACGAAATCCGGATGGTATTTGTGTGGCAAACGGCAAAATTTATGTTTCCAATTCAGGAGGCCTTGATAATCCGAATTACGATAATACCGTGTCGGTAGTGGATGCCCACTCATTCACCGAAACTAAAAAGATTACGGTAGGGATAAATCCTTCAAAAATCCAGGCCGACTCGGAAGGTGATGTTTATGTGGTGTCGAGAGGAAATTATGGGGATATCCCGTATAAATTCCAAAAAATCAACTCATCAACTGATGAGTTGGTGAAAACCTTCGACGATATACCATCCCTTAACTTTACAATAAATAACGACACGGCGTACATTTATAATTACGATTTCAGCACAAATACCTGTTGGATAAAAGTGTTTGATTGCCGTGATGATAAAATGATATCCGACAACTTTATAACCGATGGAACCCCGTTGTCCACCCCTTATGGTATTGATGTTAACCCTGTAAACGGCGATGTTTACGTTACCGATGCCAAAACGTACGTGGTTTGGGGAGATGTATTGTGTTTCAGTCGTAACGGAAAATTAAAATTCAGGTTGCAGGAGGTGGGGCTGAATCCAAACAAAGTGGTGTTTATTACATTATAAAAAAGCAAAAAATTAAATCTCTATATACAGGTTCTGTTTTTCATTCCGGAAACTGATCAATTGTTGAAAAACAAACCTCCTTTCAATCCCGCGGATGCAGGGGTAAGGAACATTGCATCTTTATTTCAACATTGTTTTAGTAAATAAATAATTGAAAATGAAAAGAATTACTTATAAAATAATGGTTTTGGCACTGTCGTTGGCCCAGGTGGCTTTCGGAGCCAATTCCGATAAAATTACTCGTGTGCTGGAGTATAAACCGGCGCCCGGTCAGCATATCAACAGGTTGTTTCCCACTCCGGCTTATAGCAACACCGCGGATAGCGCGTTGATGTTTGCTTCCAATTGTCTGGTGAATAACGCATCGATGCTCGGTCTTGGAGCTTATGGTGGTTATGCCGTTGTAGGGTTCGACCATTCCATTGTAAATAACGGCGATTATGATTTCAAGGCATTGGGAAACGCTTTTACCAACAGTGCCGAACCCGGTATAGTGATGGTGAGCCAGGATTTGAACAAAAATGGTATTCACGATGCGGATGAACCCTGGTACGAGTTGGCCGGTTCCGATTTTAGCAAATCAACTACTATCCACAACTACCGGATTACCTATTATCGTCCTCACCCCGACAAGCAAAAGTCAAATATCGCATGGAAGGACAATCAGGGCAACAGCGGAAGTATTACGCATATAAGCTATGCATCACAAGCTACCATGTATCCGTTGTGGCTGAAGGACTCAGTTACTTTCAAGGGTACCAAACTGGCGGGTAATATGTATCAGAACGGATCGAATTACTATTTACCCGCCCTTGATTGGGGTTATGTGGATAATCAGGCCAATTCATCCACGAATGATAAAATAGGGTTCAAAATAGATTGGGCTGTTGATGCTGCTGGAAACCCGATTCATCTCGATTATATCGACTTTGTGAAGGTTTATACCGGAATGTTGCAGCAGGCAGGCTGGCTGGGCGAAACTTCCACTGAGTTTGCCGGTATCGTCGATTTGCATCCCGACGAGGTAAAAGCCACTTATCCGCCGGCGGGCAATGATTATCGTACCCTCGATTTACAAAATACTACTACACTGGCTTCGTCGCCACTGGCGGCCGAATCGCACTGGGCAGATACTTATGCCGAAAACACAAATCTCGAGTCGCAGTGTTTTATTTTTTCACATCGCGCAGGTTATGGAGGTACTTATTGGGATGGATTTACTGTAAGTAATCATACCGACAACAGCAACCATGGCGATAATAGTAGCGACTGGGTGAGTAACCAGTGGGGAACAATGCCCCGCGGAGGATACCAGGGTGTAGGGACAAATTTCCTTGTAGGCATGTGGGGTTTTTTCAGCGATTATGGAGCAGCCAATGTTACCGAAACCTCCAATTATGTGATGTTTAACGATGGAAAACAATATAAAGCCGTAGGTGCCTATATTGCCAACTCGCCGTGGGTGTATTATGAGTTGCTGAATGGTGATAGTTTTGCCCGGAAATTTGGCGAAGGCGATTATCTCAAACTGGTAGCAAAAGGGTATGGAGCTGATGGAACTACCGTTACGGGAACAACGGAAATGTACCTGGCTGATTACCGTTCGCCCGATTCCACGCAGTGGTGTCTGCGCAAAGATTGGCAATGGTTTGATTTATCGGCGTTGGGAACGGTATCTTATATTCAGTTTACCATGGAATCGTCCGATACGGGAAGCTATGGAATGAATACCGCTGCCTATTTTTGCCTCGATAAACTAACCGTAGAAAAAGCTACCGGCACAGCCACCGGTGATGTCCCTGCCAGCGGAAACAAAGCTTACCGTTCGGGTAGCCGGCTATATAACCTTACTGAAGGCGATCATATTAGTATTTACCGTGTGAACGGTACGCTTTATTACAGCGGTAAAATCAGCGCAAGTGAAATGGATATACCTCAGAATGAAATTTTGATAATTAAAATCCAATCGAAAAACGGAATACAGATACTGAGATAAAATAAATTTCTAAGCAAGTTTTTATTTTTCTGTCTGTCAGAGGGTACATCGACCTTGGCGAAGGTGGTGTACCCTTTTCGTCGATATTCATTTGCAAATAACCGGTCAATTTCACTGCCGCTAACTTTTTTCTTTTTCTGCTTCCCACACGATGAAAAATCACGCGGGAGCGGGGTGATGAACTTCCCAAATGGTCGCTGTGGTAAAAGTAAGGATTTGTTGCAGGGGAAGGATTGGAAGCAATCAATCCGCCGGTTTGTCCGGTACCTTTGTAGGTTATCCCCCAATGAGTCATACCGCTCTTTCGATAGACAAGAACCGAAAATTCAGACGAGAAAAGAATATTATTTATACACCGACTCTTTCATTTTGTGTATCCATTTGGTTGAGAATTTCCAAAAAACTTTACAACAGAACTTTTATTATAAACGACTATTGTTTGTATATTTTCAAGCTTAAATTGCTCAATATCCCATCTAAAATTAGGATCAAATGATTTCATATGTTTAAATTTATCTGGAAATAATTCAATATCTATATTATTATCATAGTGAACCCAAAGACTAGAAGCTTTCCCGGGTTTAGAATCCATTATTGTCAATTTTTTATATTCTTTAAAATTAATATCTTCAAGAAAAAGTTTTATTTCTTTCCCGATATATTTATTGTAGATAGAATCAGTATCTTCTCGATATTGAGCCTTCTCTTTTTTTTGAGAGTTACACCCCAAAAAACATATGAAAATAACTATACAATATATTAATGTCTTCATTTCTTGTTTGTTAGAGGTGCAAAATTATCTTTTTCCCCTGTCCTTCCGGATCTATGCTCGAATACCCGCGCTGGTTGACGGGTTTTGCAAACCCGTCGTAACTTTATTATAAGGATTTCTATTTTTAAAATTATTTTCCTACCTTTATTTTGGCGAACGTATCAGTCTTTAAATTTATCGTTAAACAAGAGAAGACCTATGTTTACACCAAAGTTCCAGCGGTTCGAAGAGGTGCTGTAATAGTTGACGAAGGCCGATGCCGTTATTTTCCCGAGGCTTAGCACCACCGAAACTTGCGAAATAAATTCGGATCCATCAAACTTGTCGGAATAAATCGCTTTGTTGTTTCCATCGTTCATGATCATTTTGTAGGGTATAAACCAGTATCCTTCGCCACGAACGTGCACTGAATTGCTGAATTTGTAGATGGGGATGATGCCGATGGCTCCGTATTGATTCGCCGAAAAGGCGCCGTTGAACACGGTCTTGCTGTGAGGCGTGGGCTGAAAAACAGGTGCTTCGATGAGGCTGATGGTATAGTTTTCGTTGAATTTGCGGGTGGAATACAGCAACTCGGCAAATGTTCCCAAAGCGATATTTTTTCTCAGCTGGAAGTATTTTTCAACATTGCCTTTGAATTGCAACCAGGTGTCGGTATTGTTTTTCGAGTTCTCTTGAGCATCCGTAGCCGATTTATACTCCTCGGATCCGCTGAACAGCTGCGCTGAACAGCTGTATTTGTAGCCATCCGTTGGGTACATGATGTTGTTCAGCGTATAAGATTCTGTTTTCAGGTAGAGATTTCCCAGCGAGAATTCGCTTTTATCGTATTTCAGCACGTCCGAAAAATTGCGGTTTTGGATGTATTTGTCCAAAATGGCTCCATAGCCGATGCCTGCCTCCATTCGTGCTTTTGAGTTGAGGGGCACTCCGAATGTGAATTTTGAATATCCTTCGCTTTGAGTGAATAGCGCTGAACGTGTATCGTTGTAAAACAGACTGTTACCGTTGAAATAATCGAATTTGTGCAATACAAACGACAACTTCAGATAGAGGTTTTTCGATGATGGCAAATCGATCCGGGTACCCAAACCAAGCCCGTTGTACATCCTGCCGAATTGGGCGTCGATATAAGCGCTTTGGGCATAATAAGTCAGGTTTTGATAGGTTATTCCCAAATAAGCCTGATTGGAAGTAGATGAGGATATGTTTCCCCCGATCTGTATCCTGATCTGGTTTTCAGCTTTTACTTTGAGGTCGAGGTCGTAACAACGGGTGGAATCGTTGTAGAGGGCATGCGGAATTACTTCGGTAACTTTATCGTCGGAAATGAGCCGAAAATAACTTTCCTTGAACTCATCCATACCGAAAACACGGTCTTTCTTGTGGAAAACACGTTTGATGTATTGTTTCTGAAGTGTATCAACGCCTTCGATGCTGATGTTTTTGAACTTGAAGTCGGGGAAGCTCTGGCGGAACTCGAACCTTCGTTTGGCTACGTCTTCCGATAAGGCTCTCCGGTGGATGCGGGCTTTCAGCTCATCGATGTGAGCCATGGTAGAGTCGTAACCCAGTTTTACTAATTCGTCCACTTTCGAAAAATCAAAAGTAGTATAATTGGTTAATTTAAAGTCGAATAAGAACCCTTCTTTAGGCGAAATTTCATAATTGGATTTGCCGCTGATGATCATGTTCTGAATCTGCTCCACAATATCGTTTTCCGATGGTTTCTTCGGATTGGATGCCACTACGCTTCCAATCATAAAATCGGGATTAAAACTTTGTTTCATCACGTCCGTCGGGAAATTATTGTAAATTCCTCCATCGAAAAGCAATTCATTGTCGATGGTAATAGGCTTATACATAAATGGAAACGTCATCGAAGCCCGGATAGCATCGCCTAAAACACCTTTGCTGAAAACCACCGCTTTTTTGTTATATACATCCGACGCCACACAGCGGAACGGGATAAAAAGCTTGTTGAAATCGTTGTCGCTAACGGCATCGGCTTGCGCGAAGAGCGGTACAAACGCGAAATTCATCTGGCGTGTGGGAACCAGGTTGGTGGGTAATATTCCTTTTCTCAGGTTCAGGGAATCGAGCTGGCGGATGTTGATTTTCAGGTTGAGCCAGAAAGGTTTTTTATCAGCAGTTTGGTAGTAGTAGTTGTATTTGGGTTCCACTTCGCCGGTGGACCAGCGTTTAAAGTCGTCCGATTTGATCAGGTCGGCAATCTCTTCGGGCGAATAGCCCATGGCATACATTCCACCCACGATAGCTCCCATAGAAGTACCGGCGATGTAGTCGATCGGTATATCATTTTCTTCCAGCGCTTTTAGTACGCCTATGTGGGTAATTCCTTTCGCCCCTCCACCGCTAAGCACCAAGCCTACTTTTTGCGGATAAACAGAGGTAAAACAAAGAGAGATAATTAAAAAGAGGAATTTTAATTTTTTCATCTGAAAATCATTTATTTTCAAGTGTCATTCAGGTAATGCGAATCTACAATTAAAACTTTAAAAACGCATCCGTTTTTTAGTTCTTTAAGAAACATAATTTCGTCAGAGCCATTTTTTCTTCCTGAAATATAAAAGTACAGCTCCTGAAAACAGGAACATCAATAATATAGAAAACAAATAACCGAAGCGCCAGTTCAGTTCGGGCATAAATTTAAAATTCATTCCATACATGCTGGCAATGAGGGTAGGTGGCAGGAAAATGACCGAAACCACCGTGAATATTTTGATAATCTTGTTTTGTTGCAGGTTTACAAGCCCCAGAAACGTATCCTGCAAGTAATCCAGCCTGTCGAACCCGAACCGGATGTATTCAAAAAGCGAATTGATATCTTTAATAATCATGGTCAGGCGAGGTATCAGTTCGCCAGGGAAAAAACTACATTTCAGTATATTACTTACAACACGTTGCTTCTCGGTAATGTTCTGCCGGATAATCATTACTTTTTCCTGAAGATCCTTGATACGTATCAAGATGCCTTCATCTAAGTCGTCTTCGGTATTCAGGGTTTTACTCAGGTTGGTAATCTGGTCGGTTACATCCTCAATCATGTCGGCATCGTACTCCACCCGCGTTTCCAGCAGGGCTACCAGTACGTGATAGCCCGTAGGAAAATTGCGGTTGTTGGCATATATTTTTTTTACCGTTTCGTTGAACGACCGGAGGTCCGAGTTTCTTACCGAAACGAGTATTCCTTTTTTAAGGATAAACGATACCGGTTCGAGATGGTAATTGTCGAGCAAAAAATTGGAGTTGGCCACAATGCTGTCATCGGTCTGAATGTATCTCGAACTCATCTCGATTTCTTCAATCTCCTCATCTTCCTGAATGTAGATTTTCAGAAATTGTTCAAGTTCGTTTTCTATCGTTTCCGATACATCGTTCAGGTCGATCCAAATAATATCCGAAAGTTCTATTTTTTTTAAAATTTCCAGATTTTTACTAATTTTCAGCCTGTTATCCTCCTTGTAAAACAATCTTAATTCAGACATGTTAAAGCGTTTTTTTGTAATCGAAATTTGAAACTGAAAGTGTAAATACAAAGATAATAATTAATTCTGATGGAAGAACGGCATGACCAGCAACATGAGCGAAAGTCCGACCAGAATACTTACAGTTATCCAACCTATAATATTGATGATTCTTTTGTTGACGTATTCGCCCATGATTTTTTTGTTGTTTACCAGCAAAATCATACATACAAGAACTACCGGTAACAGAATGGCGTTAATCACCTGCGACCATAGTGAAATGCCTATTAAGGGGGCGTTGGGCCAGAGTATAATGCCGGCTGACAGGATAAGTATAACGGTGTACAACACATAAAATTCTGATGCTTCGTTCCATTTTTTATCAATACCTGCTTCAAATCCAAACGCTTCGCAAACATAAAAAGCTGTTGCAAGAGGCAATATGGTAGCCGAAAATATCGATGCGATGAATAGCCCGAAGGCAAAAATCTGCGATGCGAATTCGCCTGCAAGTGGTTTCAGCGCCATGGCGGCATCTTTCGCCTCGTTGATAACGATGTGGTTTTTGTTGAGCGTAGAAGCGCAGGCGACGATGATAAAAAAAGCTACGGCCACCGTGGCGATACAACCAATCAGTATATCGGCGAAAATATATTTGTATTGGTTGATTTTCAGGTTTTTCTCTATCACGGTGGATTGCATGTAAAACTGCATCCAGGGGGCAATGGTAGTTCCGATAATGCCAAGTATCATGGTCAGCGTGGCGTTGTTCATCTTCAGTGCCGGATGTACCATCGAATGCCCTATTTCGCCCCAGTGAGGCTTGCCAAGGATGGCCGAAACCACGTAAGTAAGTAATGAAAGGCTGAATATCAGGAATATCCTTTCGGCCAGCGTATAAGTTCCTTTTACCACTAATATCCATACAATCAGGGCAACTAACGGAACCGAAATGTATTTACTTACCCCGAAAACTTCGAGGCTTCCGGCTACACCGGCAAATTCGGTGGTTGTGTTTCCAATGTCGGCGAGCAGCAGCCCCATGAATATGAAAAAGGTGATTTTTACCCCAGCGTTTTCGCGGATGAGGGTGGCAAGCCCCTTGCCGGTAACGATGCCCATGCGGGCGTTCATTTCCTGAACTACAATCAGTACGAGGAAAGCCGGTATTAAAGTCCATAGCATGTTGTAACCAAAAGCGGCTCCGGCTATCGAATAAGTAGTGATTCCGCCGGCATCGTTGTCAACACTGCCGGTAATTATTCCCGGACCGAGTATGGCCAAAAAGATGCCCAAACGATACGCGAGTTTATTTTTTTTAATTTTTTGCAAAACCATAATCTGAATGGATAAATAAGTAAGTGGAACAAAATAATGTCATATTATTTTCGATATCTCACTTGGCAAAGTCCCTCTCAAAAAAATAAAAAATACTCCTTTCCCCTTCTCCTTTGGAGAAGGTGCCCAAAAGGCGGATGAGGTAAGGAGAGGGATATAGGGTGAGGTCAAAACTTGAAATGCGACATTATATTTTGACTATTACATTGTTGATGAATTGAACTTGAAGAATAAATTTGGAACGGGCAGAAACTCAGGCTCTGAATTTCTATGTGGTTCGTCGTTTATCAAGCAAGTCATCAATGATATCGTCCACCACCACCATTCCCTCCAGTTCATCGTCATCGTTAATCACCGGAACGGCAAGAAGGTTGTATTTGGATACTAATTCGGCCAAAGAGTCCAATTTATCATAGTCGTTAACACGCTGAATATCTGTATTCATAATAGCTTCCAGTGTGCTATCGGGTTTCGAAATCAGAATGTCGCGCAAGGTCAGCGTACCGATTAGCCTGTTGTTTTCATCGATGATGAAAATGGCATACAACGCTTCCATGTCAGGTTTTTCGGTTTTAATAAAATCAAGGATATCTTGGATGGTCTGATTTTCATTGAATGTCAAAATATCAGTGGTCATCAAGCTACCTACTTTACTGTCGGGGTATTCGAGCAAATCCCGGACTTCTTCCGAGGCCGACAATTCCATTTCGTGTAGTAACTGTTCGGCTTTCTGGTCCTCAAGGTTGTCCATTAAATCGGCAGCTTCGTTGGCCGGCATAAGTTCAAGCACATCCGCGGCTTTTTCAACAGGCAGACTTTCGATAATGTGCACCTGGTCTTTTTCTTCCAGTTCCTCCAATACATCGGCTGCCTTTTCTTCATCCAAAACCGAAAAAAGACGTGCCTTGGAGATTTTGCCCAAATCTTCGATGATGTCAGCCAGGTCGGAGGGATGGAGTTTGTTTAATTTTGAACGTGATGTGGATAGCTGAATGCTAAGCGTAGTCAGGTCAATGGATTCTACATCGTCCCATAAAATGAAACGGGTTTGGAGTTTCAGCCTCAATAGGCTCAACAGGAAGCGGATCGGTTTATCGATACCTATGCGGCGGAGCAAACCCTCCATTCCTACATCAACGGCCATTACATAAACGCCTGATGATAAGGCTACCAAACGCACATCATTGACACGTACCAATTTATGTCCCGATATGTCAACGATTTGTTTGTCGAGAATACTTTCTTTCAAAAGTATGGAGTTTTCTAAAAACCCTCCGGGAGCCATATTCAGGTAATCGCACTGAACTTTGTATTTTGTTCCGAACTTAACCACCTGAAGACCCATAGGAATGACGTTGCTTTTTTTTCCTTTTACTTTGGCCAATAAGCCTATGATAATCGGTTTCGGGCTTTCATCGGTATCCTGGGGCGCTACCGGTATTTGAATATACACATCGAGGACTTTGCCCAGTATGTTTTCACGGGAGTCGTATATGTCGCATCCGATAAACCGGCTGATATAAAACGTTGTTAAAGAAGTCATTTTTTTACCTCCTTCTTTTTTAGATGTTTACAAGGGTGCGGGCGTAACATCCGCTTCCCGGCAAAACATCAGTTAATAATAGAGCTGTTTTTCAGAACTGCTATCCATTTTTGGCGCGCCATCAAGCTGATGGGGTATGGATATGTTCTTCCCTTTTGCGATTTTAATGCGTGTTTTCGCTTGTATTCTGAGCGGTCAGCGGTTTTTCGCGTTCAAAGCCTGCTCCATCCTGTTGGTCAAATCGACAAAAGCCGGGACATCCAATTGTTCGGGACGCTTGTCGAATAGCGTGTCGGCATAAACAGGGTTTCCTTTTTCTACTAACGGCATTAAAGAATTACGCAAGGTTTTACGTCGTTGGTTGAAGGCTGTTTTCACCACGGTGCGGAAAAGAGTTTCGTTGCATCCAAGTTGCTCCACTCCGTTGCGTGTAAGGCGAATAACAGCCGATTTGACCTTCGGCGGAGGGTCAAAAACATGCTCGTGGACGGTGAAAAGATAATCGATGGTATAAAAAGCCTGAGTGAGAACACTCAGTATCCCGTAGGTTTTATTGCCCGAAGAAGCGGCCATCCGTTCGGCTACTTCTTTCTGTATCATCCCCACTAAGCAGGGAATGGAGTCCCTGTTATCGAGCACTTTGAAAAATATCTGGCTGGAAATGTTGTACGGAAAATTCCCGATAACGCAGAATTTGCCTGGAAACAGGGTTTTTAAGTCGAGTTTCAGAAAATCGGCTTCGATTAATTGTAGTGCCGGATAATGTTGGTGGAGGTATTCAACCGATTCTTTGTCAATTTCGACAGCGGTAAGGTTGATGTGGGGTTGTTGAAGTAAAAACTGTGTGAGGACTCCCGTTCCGGGCCCGATTTCAAGTACGTCAGAGCAGCTGTCAGGCTTTTGCAGGCTTGCAGCTATACGACGAGCAACATCCAGATCGCGCAGGAAGTGTTGTCCCAAGTATTTTTTGGCTCTTACTTGTGTCATGTTTGCAACTATGATAGTCGTCGGGCATAATAATTAGATAAATGAAATTTGTTTTACGGGAATTTTCAACTTCGCATCTTAAAAATATGTAGTATCTTTGCGATGAATGAAGGACACATTTTTAAAAGCATGCAAAAGTAATCATTAATTGTCAATTGAAGACAGTTTTAATAAAAAATAATTTCCTGCAATAGAATTTTAATGAGAAAAATATTTATTTCAACCGGTAATCTTATCCGTTCGGTCATAGATTTCTTTTATCCGCTTTTCAAGAGATACATGTCGCCCGAGTTTTTCCGGTATGGAGTTACGGGCGTTGGCAATTTGTTTTTCGACTGGTTCATGTATTTTTTTATTTTCAACTTCATTTTACAAAAACAAATGCTTTGCTTAGGATTTGTTACCCTGAGTTCGCACATTGCCACCATGGTTATTAAATTCCCCATCACCCTGACTTCCGGTTTTTATCTGCAAAAATACGTAACGTTTACCACCTCCACCAATAGGGGTAAGGAGCAGATCATCAGGTATTATATTATTGGATTTATCAATCTTGGATTGACGTATGTGGGTCTGAAAATTTTCGTGGAAATGCTTCATCTGTTCCCATCGGTGGCCAATGTGGTAGTGTCTATCCTGGTAACGGTGTTCAGTTATTTTTCGCAAAGGAAATTTACTTTTAAAACTGTATCCTGAAAATGTCCGATTCTGCCGACAATTCAATCCCCTCCAATTCTTCGGGAACAGAAAATTTGTTTTCGGCTCATCCGCTTATCTGGAAAATCACCAAGTGGGTCATCACCTTGGCTGCTTACGCGTTTCTGGCTTACAAACTCATCACTTTTGATCAATATTCCGACTTTGGCGCTGAGTGGAGGTCGGTATCGCCCGCCCGTTTTTTCTGGCTGGCATTAGTGGTATTACTCCTGCCGCTCAACTGGTTGCTCGAAGCTGTAAAATGGCAGAAGTTTGTGAAGGTGGTGGAACAAATTTCGTTGAAACAATCCTACAACGCTGTGTTGGCAGGCATTACCACGGGCTTTTTTACCCCCAACCGCATTGGCGAAATGGTGGGACGAATCATTTACCTCCGCCCCGAAAACAGGAAAGCAGGTGTTTCGATGAGTGTTCTGAACGGGCTTACCCTGAACATGATCGTGGCGCTTTTCGGTATTCCCGCTTCCATCGTATTTTTTAACCGTGGAAATTCCCGTTTCAATCCTTACGATAATAACTGGATCTGGCTCTTGTTGCTTTTTATTGTCGCAGTGATGGGTTTGTATTTTTATTTGCCCCCTTATATCCGAAAAAAATCGGGTAAAAGAAAAATGGGTAAGTTTTCGGCGTTTGTAGGATTCCTCTCCCAATATACCTCTGCCGATTTAGCGGTAATTTTATTTATTTCCGCTGTGCGGTTCCTGCTTTTTTCTTTACAATATTATTTTATGTTACTCTTTTTCAATATCGATCTTACCCTGCCTGATGTGGTTACAGCCATCCCTGCCAATTACCTTTTTATCACGTTTACTCCTAAAATAGCTTTCTCAGAAGGGGCGGTCCGAAGTTCGTACGCGGTGATTTTCTTTGGCGCCTATTCGAACCAAACCGCCGGTTTGGCGCTGGTTGGCATTACCATTTGGATGATCAATTATGCCATCCCGATGGCTTTAGGGTCGATAGTGTTGAACAAGAAAAAGAAAGACACTATTTCCGGTAATTAATTACGAAAGCATTCTAAATGTAAAATGTTAATTTTAAAACAACTTACAAACAACCATAAATTTTTTAGCTGCACTGTCCGATTTTCCTCTCCCCGGGAGAGAGGTTAGGGGTGAAGTCGAAAGTTAAGACATTGATACTTTTGTTGATATTATGTAATGATGCCAAAAATGGTTGGTGATTTATTCAGAAATGCCGTTATTTGTGCACTTGCGAGAGTTTAAGAAACTATTTCTCAATTGTGAGGTCAACCCGCCCGAGGTATGCTCCGCTTTTGGCCTCCTGCGCGATGATTATTTTCCGGCCATCCCTGTTTTCCACCGTGTCGTTTTTCAGTTCGTGCGAGTGTGCCGATATGATCACGTTGATATAACTGGTATTTTGGGCAATCACATAATCGTTCATTTCCGATTTTTTGTTGGTTCCCAAATGGGATAGACATATCACGACATCGCATTTCATTTTACTGTGAAGGAATTTGGACATTTCCCGGGCTTTTTTTACTGGATCTTCATAAATGACGCCTTCGAAATTTCTTTTGATGACCAATCCGTTAGGGTCAACACCCAACGCCATGATTCCGATGCGGATGTTATCTACTTTTATTATGTAATAGGGTTTTAAAATATCTTTAAGGGGCGTACCGTCCACATTGTAATTTGAACAGACGATGGGAAAAGTGGTTTTTCTTAAGATAACGGCAAGGGTGTCAACCCCGTTGTCGAATTCATGGTTGCCAAGAGTCCCGGCATCGTATTTCATCCGGTTCATGGCATCGATTTCTACCCGGCCGTTATAGAAATTAAAATAGGGGGTGCCCTGCGAAAAATCACCGGCATCGAACAGTAGGACGTTTTTTTCTTCTTTCCTGATTTTATCAATCAACCCCATTCTTCGGGCGTAGCCACCTTGACCGGGATAGTTAATGGCGTTCGACTCTATCGGATCTACCTGGCTGTGAGTGTCATTGGTGTGAAGAATCACCAAATGGGTACTCTTCACGGCATCGACCGATGAAAATGATACGAACATCATCGTCGCCAGTATAAAAATATATCTTTTCTTCATGTTTATTCCGCGTTATATATTCTACCATCCAATGAAGCATCCATCTTTTTCCCATTCAGGGTTTCGGATTGAATGTAATCAATGATCATGTTCCTTATTTTAATTCCGGTGTAAAGAGATTTTGTGTTCACTGTAAGGGCTTTCATCCCATCGTTGCCCTCGGCCAGAAAGTTGCTGGTTGCCACCACGTAGGTTTTATCCACATCCAGCGGCTGCCCACCTACCGTAATATCTACCGCTTTGCCCTCTTTGATTCCCATTTTTATGCCCGACACGCCTTCGCCGTTGACAGAAGCAAAGAAATCTAACAATTTTTTCAGTTGATCTCCTTTGACCCACAAGATAACCAGTTCGTTTTCGAAAGGCATCAGCTCAAACGCTTTCATTTTGGTGATATTACCGGCTGGAATCCCGGTACGCAAACCACCCATGTTCACAATTCCTATATCAACCGGTAGTTTCAGGTATGTAGATGCGAAAGAGCGGTACATATCCGCCGAAAAATTGGACAACAAACTCTCCGGCCTACCCGCCCCTAAGTTACGTGAGGCAACCCCAATCACTACGTTCAGTTCGGAATCAATTTTGTTTTTCATTGGCGACATAATTGCCAAATACGCTTTGTCGGCAAGAGCATCGCAGGTTGAATCCACTCTGTAGTGGCTGATGGTCATGCCCGTGATACGTCCGTATTTGTAGGCTGTACATCCAGTTGTAAGCGTGACGATGGTTATGTATATGAATATTTTTTTAATAAATCTCATATCTAAAATTGATTTTTGAAATGTTTCCACGAAAATACGAATTTTATTTTGAAATACGTTAAAAGAGGCGTTTAGTTTCAACATCAGAACAAAAAAAGAGAGTGTCCTCACAGAACACTCTCTTTGGTATTATCAATCAAAAGCTTGAATTACAAAGCAAGTTTGGTAATGCTATTACCAACTTTTACAATAACCACTCCTTTAGCATCTACTGAAATAGAGTTAAGGCCATCGGTGGCTACTTTGCTTACCAATTTTTGTCCAACGGTATTGTAAATATCTACCATCTGACCGGCAGAAGCGGAAACCATGATATTGCCATTGGAAACGTAAGGTTTCAAACCGGAGGTTGGGTTGTCAACGCCTGTTGCAGTGGTGTTGGCCATGATTTCGTTCGAAGCGGCCGTGGTTCCACAAGCATTGGATGCTGTTACCGTGTAATAGTAGGTTGAACCTCCCTGCAAGCCTGTAAGTCCAAGGGTTGTCGAAGTTAAACCGGTAAACGGAGAGCCTGAAACCGGAGTTTCCACGTAATCGCTGCCATAATAATTGAAATCATCAAAAGCTAAATTTCCTACACTTTTTGTGTATGTAAATCGGAATTTTTTGTAACTTGATACAGATGTGTAAGTTTTAACTGTTGCAGTAGTAGGCAGTGGAACAATTTTTTCAATTGTTGACCAGCTTGATCCATCCGCGGATCCTTCTACTAACAAAGCGCTTGTCGCATCGGTAGAGGCTCCCCTGATCCAGAAGGATATTTTAGAAGGAGCAAGGCTATACAGGGGAGATAAAACGATATCGCCTGTAGCGTCAAATTTAACAGAAGGAGCGCTTGTTGCAAAATACCCCGTGGATGAAGATGTGTAGCTTGCTATGCTTGTAAATGTCCAATCGGTTGGAGCGGTTGGAGCAGAATCAAACCCTTCTAAAGTTTGAGTTCCGGATTTTTTATAAACGCTCAAATTATACGAAGTTGCTCCTGTAACAGCATCCCAGTTGGCTGTAAATCCTGAATTTCCTTCAGCGGTAGCGGCGGTGGCAACCGGCGCGGATATCGATGAAGCGGTTCCAGTAAGGGCACGGGTTACATCGGTGGCGCCCGCGCTGGATAAGGTAAGGGTAGCCGAGTGGCTGCCTACCGAAGTCGGAGTATAAGTAATGGTTACCGGCGTGCTTGCTACAGTGCCTGAAGTCGGAGTCAAAGTAGCAGGTGCTACGGAAAATTGATCGGCATTGGCTCCGGAAAGAGCTAACGTAATATCACCGGTAAGGTAAACACCACTTACATTGATGGTTTGCGTTTTGGTTCCTGAACAACCTACCGCGCTAAATGCTGGAACGGAGGTTTCGGTTACAGTTATGGTCGGAGTAGCTGCGTTTACAGTTCCGCTGCAAGCTACGGTTTGATTGGTGGCGCCGGTAGATGAGGCGGTAATGTTTTCGCTGTTGTAATCACCTGCTGCAAGGCCTGACTTCAGACGGACATAAATAGTGGTTGCTGCTACACTTCCGCCCGAAGGAGTAAGGATAACCGATGAATTGAAACCTGAACCAGAAGTATTGGAGACTTCGTAATCAGACGGTGCTGACAACGTTAAATCAGCTGTAAGGTTTGCTGCGCTTGCAGTAAACGATTGTTCTGTTGAAGGCCCGCTTCCGGCATAATAGCTGAAACCAGTTAATGAAGTGGGGGAAACTGTGATGGTTGGTGCTGTGGCAGTTCCTGTAATTGTAATATCATCGATACCAACTCCTTTTGAACTTGATGCGCCAAGGGATTCAAATTTGATTTTTACTTGGGTTCCGTTGTATGAGCTAAGATCAAAAGCTGCCTGAGCTGTTAAAGTGCTTGATGTTGGAATCCTTGTTCCCAAAACAGTCCAAGTGCTTCCGTTATCTGTTGATAAAGATACGGTTAGTGTGGCTTGTGCTGTTGATGGTCCGCCATAAGTTCTAGCTTTGAAATTTAAAGCTTCTCCTGTATATGAGTCGAAATTCATTGCGGGACTAATTGTAGAAGAAGTTGCTTTAATAAGCTGTAAATAAGTAGTTCCGGCAATGTCAGTATCTGTCCATGTACTAAAACCTGAAACATCTGTTCTAACAGGTGTAATGTTGGTCTGACTCCAAATATTGTTGGTTGCGAATAAAACGCAGCTAACAAAAAACATTTTTAATAAAGTAATTTTTTTCATACGCTTGTTTTTTATAATTATTATAGTTCTATTTTTATAGCTTTTCGGAAACAAAAATACCTGATTGTTTAATATATCCGGTGAAGCGGATGTTACAATTTTATGAAAGATAGTGTAAATTTTTTTTTACAAAAAATCGTATTTAGAAAAAAGAGAAGGAAGCAAAGATAAACAGTGTTTTTTTAATATGAAACAAGCGATAGTATAAAATTGTTTGTGATTAACTAAATTTAAGATTAATTATGTATAAAAATTCAAGTAATCGTATTTATCTACCATTCTGAGGAACTCGCGCTACTGTGTTCGGTAACAAATTATTTGCGGTGGGGGTGGTTCTGATACAAAATCCAACCTCAACGCTTTAATTCGATAGCATAATTTGATATTTTAGCCGATATAATTTATCTTTGTAAAAACAAAAAATAATCTTTTCGTTTTATGAATAAAAATGTTAAAATATTTTTCATGATGGTTGCTGCTACCCTTGGAATAAATGCCGCGAACGCGGATGGAAACATAATTGCCAAGCCCCAGCCAAAAGTTGTAAACGGGAGAATGACGCCCGAGGTGTTGTGGTCGTTAGGCCGGATAGGTGGGGTGAATGTATCACTCGACAAATCAAAAGTCCTCTACACGGTGATGTATTATAGCGTTCCCGAAAATAAAGGAAACAGTGAAGTGATCGTGATGAACGCCGATGGATCAGGGAAAAAACAGATTACCCATACGCCCGTGCGCGAGGCTGCCGCCAAATGGATGAAGGATAGTCAACACATCGCTTTTCTTTCGTCTGAAAATGGCTCCATGCAACTTTGGATGATGGATGCCGATGGTGGAAACCGACAACAGGTTTCGGACATCCCGGATGGTATTTCCGATTTCGCGTTTTCGCCCGATGAGTCGAAAGTGCTGTATGTGGCCGATGTAAAATACGGAGAGCGTACCTCCGATAAATATCCCGATTTGGATAAAGCTTCGGGAATGATTGTTAAGGATTTGATGTACAAGCACTGGGACGAATGGGTGCAAACCGTTCCCCATCCTTTTATCGCCGATGTAAAGGAGGGTAAAGTGCTTGCCGGTAGGGATATTCTCCAGGGCGAACCTTACGAATCGCCAATGAAACCTTTCGGCGGTATTGAACAACTGGCGTGGAGTCCCGATGGGAAAACGGTGGCTTATACCTGCCGGAAAAAAACGGGCAAGGATTATGCGCTGTCCACCAACTCAGATATTTATTTTTACCACCTCGACAGCGGTAAAACAGAAAACAAAACGGAAGGGATGATGGGCTACGACCAGAACCCGTCTTTTTCGCCTGATGGAAAATGGTTGACCTGGGAAAGTATGGAACGCGATGGTTATGAAGCTGATAAAAACCGCTTGTTTATCCTGAATTTGGCTACCGGCGAAAAAACTGACCTGTCGGCTGGGTTCGATCAAAATTCAGGTTCGTTGCAGTGGTCATCGGATAGTAAATCGATCTATTTTATAAGTTGCTGGCATGCCGTTACCCAAATCTACCGCGCCGATATCAAAACAAAAAAAATAGCACAGATCACGAAAGGTGTCCAGGATTACAATTTTGTGGCCGAAGGTAAAAATCAGTTGATTGGTGTAAAACAGTCGATGAGCAAACCCGATGAAATTTACGCTATCAATGTAAAATCAGGACTTGAAACGGAATTGTCGTTCGAAAATAAAGAAATTCTGTCGCAACTCAAGATGGGGCGTGTGGAAGAGCGCTGGATCGCTACCACCGACAATAAACAAATGCTTACATGGGTGGTTTATCCGCCCAATTTCGATCCGAATAAAAAGTACCCGACCTTGCTTTTCTGCGAAGGGGGGCCGCAATCCACGGTCAGCCAGTTTTGGTCGTACCGCTGGAACTTCCAGATCATGGCGGCCAACGATTATATCATCGTAGCTCCCAACCGTCGGGGGCTTCCGGGATTTGGCAAGGAGTGGCTCGAACAAATTAGCGGCGATTATGGAGGCCAAAACATGAAGGACTATTTTTCGGCCATCGATGCGGTGGCTAAAGAACCGTATGTGGATAAGGATAAACTGGGCTGCGTGGGAGCCAGTTACGGTGGCTTTTCGGTGTATTGGCTCGCCGGTCATCACAACAAGCGGTTCAAGGCTTTCATTGCCCACGATGGGATGTTCAACTTGGAACAGCAATACCTTGAAACGGAGGAGATGTGGTTTGTGAATTGGGATTTGGGCGGCCCGTACTGGGAAAGTAAAAACGAGGTGGCTCAACGTTCGTATGCCAACTCGCCTCATCTATTTGTAGATAAATGGGATACGCCGATATTGGTCATTCATGGTGAAAAGGATTACCGTATCCTGGCTTCGCAAGGGATGGCCGCTTTCAATGCCGCGGTATTGCGGGGTGTTCCAGCCGAGATGCTGATTTTCCCCGATGAAAACCATTGGGTGCTGAAACCGCAAAACGGCATTCTCTGGCAACGTACCTACTTTGAATGGCTTGATAAATGGTTGAAATAAACAAGATAAGGCATTTAAAACAAAAAAACGACAAATGAGTAAATTCATTTGTCGTTTTTTCCTGTTTAACTATTTTTATTTCACCGCTTCCACCGCTTTCGTAATCGCCTTTTGAATGCCTGCCGGATTTTTACCACCTGCCGAGGCAAAGAAAGGTTGTCCACCGCCGCCACCTTGAATTTCTTTGGCTGCTTCGCGGGCAATGTTGGTGGCATTGAGTCCGGTAGCTACCAGATCGTCGCTGAGCAATACGGTTAATGATGGTTTGCCGTCCACCACACATCCTGCTACGAAGAATAGTTTTTCGTTTTGGATATTACGGATTTGGAAAGCCAGCGTTTTTACCTGATCGGCCGATAAATCGCCTTCGAAACGGATCACTTTTACACCATTCACCTCTTTCGCTTCGGCTATCAGTTTATCGCGCAGAGCCAGAATCTGTGCGTGTTGGAATGCTTCGATTTTTTTACGAAGATCGGCGGCTTCTTCCGCTAATTTTTTGATGGCTACCAATACATCGGGTGCATTGTTGAGCACTTCTTTGGCTTCGCCGATAATATCCTGTTGTTTGTCGAGCAGGTCTTCCACAGCTTTACCTGTGATGGCTTCGATACGACGGATACCCGCAGCAATAGAGCTTTCGGCCACGATGCGCACCAAACCGATATTACCCGTAGAAGCCACATGAGTTCCCCCGCAAAGCTCTACCGAACTACCAAACTGAATCACACGAACAGTTTCGCCGTATTTTTCGCCAAACAAGGCCATGGCTCCCATCGCGCGGGCCTCATCTATCGGAGTTTCGCGGCGTTCCTGCAAGGGATAGTTTTCGCGGATTTTTTTATTGGCCAGTTCTTCAACATTGCGAATCTCTTCTTTGGTCATTTTCTGGAAATGCGAGAAGTCGAAACGCAGCGATTCGGGACTTACAAACGAACCTTTTTGTTCAACGTGTGTGCCCAGTACTTCGCGCAATGCTTCGTGCAGCAGGTGAGTAGCCGAGTGATTACATTCCGAAGCACGTCGTTTTTCTACATCGATGACAGCTGTAAAAGTTTCTGTAACATCTTCCGGCAATCGGTTAGCTAAGTGAATCGCTAAATTATTTTCTTTTTTAGTGTCAAAAATTCGGATAGCTTTGCCTTCTTCAAAGTCCCTCTCTGAAGGAGATGGATTTAGGGAGAGGCTTCCGGTGTCGCCTACCTGTCCACCCATTTCAGCATAGAAAGGAGTATTGGAAAGTACGATTTGGTAGTATTCCTGATTCTTTTGTTTCACCTTTCGGTAACGCAGAATCTCTGTGTCGGCAGTCGTGAAGTCATATCCCACAAATTTGCTGTCGCCTTCGCGCACGGTAACCCAGTCGCCGGTTTCCACCGCTGCGGCATTACGGGCACGGTCTTTTTGTTTTTGCATTTCCGCGTTAAATTCTTCAACATCCACACTCATTCCCTGTTCGCGTAAAATAAGTTCAGTAAGGTCTAATGGAAAACCATACGTATCATAAAGCGTAAAAGCCACTTTCCCGCTCAGTAAGCTCCCTCTGTTGGAGGGGGTTTGGGGGAGGCTTTTGTCGAGCAGGCGGATACCGGTTTCGAGTGTACGAAGGAACGATTCTTCCTCTTCTTTGATTACTTTCTCAATCAATGTTTTTTGTGCCAACAGCTCAGGATAAGCTTTGCCCATTACGTCGCAAAGCGTGTCGATAAGCTTGTACATGAAAGCATGACGCTGACCAAGGAAAGTGTAACCGTAACGCACCGCACGACGCAGGATACGACGAATGACATAACCTGCTTTCGCGTTGGAAGGCAGCTGTCCGTCGGTAATCGAGAAGGCAATGGTACGGATATGGTCGGCGATAACGCGCATGGCGATGGCCTCCTCCTGCCTCTCTCCGATAGAGGGGGAATAAGAAATGCCCGTTACTTTTTCGATGGCTGCGATTATCGGCGTAAAAATATCGGTATCGTAGTTGGAGAGTTTTCCCTGCACAGCCATACACAAACGTTCGAAGCCCATACCCGTGTCGATTACCTTGGCAGGAAGTCCTTCGAGCGAGCCATCGGCTTTGCGGTTGAACTGCATAAACACATTGTTCCAGATTTCAATCACTTGCGGGTGACTTTCGTTTACCAGTGTCAATCCGTCCACCAACTCACGTTCGCTGTCGGGACGAATGTCGATATGGATCTCCGAGCAAGGTCCGCAAGGTCCTGTATCGCCCATTTCCCAGAAATTATCTTTTTTATTTCCGTTGATAACGCGTTCGGCAGGCAGGAATTGTGCCCAGATGGCGGCTGCTTCGTCGTCGCGACTTAAACCTTCGGCAGGCGAACCTTCAAACACCGTCGCATACAGGCGGTTTTTGTCTAATTTCAGCACCTCGGTGAGGTATTCCCATGCCCATTCAATGGCTTCTTTCTTGAAATAGTCGCCAAACGACCAGTTGCCCAGCATTTCGAACATGGTGTGGTGGTAAGTATCGTGTCCTACCTCTTCCAGGTCGTTGTGTTTACCGCTTACGCGCAAACATTTTTGCGAGTCGGCCACGCGCGGGTATTTGATGGGGTCGTTGCCCAGAATGATGTTTTTAAACTGGTTCATCCCGGCGTTGGTAAACATCAGGGTGGGGTCATCTTTGATCACCATCGGAGCCGATGGTACAATTTTATGGCCTTTAGAGGCAAAGAAATCGAGAAATGATTGACGAATTTCCTGTGAAGTCATTTTATAATCTATATGTTATTTACTTTATGTTAAATACTACGCATGTTATTTGCTTCATGTCATTTGTAATCAATATCGGCGCAGCCAAATAACTATAATAACATGCGGAGTATAAATATTCAGAACATTGCCAAGGGCAAATATCTGTATTTTGGGTTAATAATATCAAATTCGGACTGCAAAAATACTTCAAATTTATTACTTTTGCATCAAGATAAAAGATAAAAGTTTGATTTAGGGTGAAAATCTACGGTTTCATCATGCTGATTTCATTCTAAATGTATCCTGTTTCGTTCGGACAGGAGGAATCTGATCTCTTGTGAAATATATGGCTAAAAAACGCAAATTCCATTTTAATCCTGAAACATTAAGTTACGAGCCGGTGGTGCGTAACTTTAAATATTACTTGAAATCAGTGTTGATACATTTGTTTTCAGGGCTTTCGCTTGGGGTTGTGTTTTTCTTTGTTTTTGTGTCTTTTGTACAGTCGCCGGAGGAAAAGCAACTGGGAATGGAGAAAAGCCGCATGCAATCGCAGTATAAATTATTGCAACGCCAGTTTGATGAGATGCAGCGGGTGCTTTCTGATATGCAGGAACGGGACAACAACATGTACCGCGTTGTATTTATGGCCGATCCGATCCCTCTCGAGGTGAGAAAATCAACGGCTACCAATACCGAGTTTTACAAACAGCTCCGGGATATGACCAATTCCGAGATTGTGGTGGCTACTACCAAACGACTCAACGAACTGAGGAAACAACTTTACATTCAATCCAAATCGTACGACGACCTGATTGTTTTGGCAAAAGGAAAAGAGATGATGCTCCAGTGCCTTCCTGCTATTCAGCCGGTTATGAATAAAAACCTGAAATATATGGCATCCGGTTACGGCTGGCGTATCGACCCCGTGTATCACACCCGGAGGTTTCATGCCGGTATGGATTTTACGGCTCCTGTCGGGACTAAAATCTATGCCACTGGGAATGGTCGTGTTATCACTTCGGGATGGAAACAGGGTTATGGGAATTGTGTGGAAATTGACCATGGTTATGGCTATGTTACTTTATACGGCCACATGAGTTCCATCAAAGTGAGGGGAGGACAATCGGTGAAAAGAGGCGATATTATTGGTTTAGTGGGAAGTACGGGTAAATCTACAGGACCTCACTTGCATTACGAGGTGCATTACAAAGGCGAAATAATGAACCCGGCCAACTACTATTACCTTGACCTCTCTCCGGCCGATTACGACCGAATGATACAGATGAGTAACAACGCGGGTCAAATGTTCGATTGATTTTTCAGTTATTATCTCCTGAAAACAATACAAATAATGGTGCAACATCATAAACATTCCGAAGTTCCCGGCCCGATCGGCGTTTTCGATTCGGGGTACGGTGGCTTGACTATCCTGGAAAAGATCAGGGAAGCGCTTCCCGGTTACGATTATATTTATTTGGGCGATAATGCCCGCACTCCTTATGGCTCCCGCTCGTTCGATGTGGTGTATAAATTTACGCTCGAATGTGTAACCAAGTTATTCGACATGGGTTGCCAACTGGTGATTTTGGCCTGTAATACCGCTTCGGCCAAGGCATTGCGAACTATCCAGCAAAACGACCTTCCGAAAATCGACCCTACCAAAAGGGTGCTCGGGGTTATTCGCCCCACCGTCGAAAAGGTAGGCGCGCTGACTCGAACCGGCCATGTAGGCATTTTGGCCACAACAGGGACGGTTCAATCCAATTCCTATCCGCTCGAAATACATAAAATATACAGCGATGTCAAAGTTACTTCGCAGGCATGTCCGCTTTGGGTACCGCTTATCGAAAACAATGAACACCTGAGCGCCGGCGCCGATTTTTTTGTCGAAAAATACATTTCGGAACTGCTTGCCAACGATCCGCTGACCGATACGGTGGTGCTTGGCTGCACCCATTACCCTTTGCTGATGGAAAAAATACGCCACTATCTGCCCAACGGCATACAAATCATTGCCCAGGGTGAAATTGTGGCCGAGAGCCTGAAGGATTACCTTCGCCGTCATCCCGAAATGGACGCGAAGTGCACTCAAAACGGGATTGTCCGTTATTTTACAACCGAATCGGTCGATAAATTCTCATCATCGGCTTCCGTTTTTCTGAACGAGGACATTGCTGCCGAACATTTAGATGTAGATTGACCTGGCATTACTGACAAATTTGCAGTTGCAATCTTCCTTTTTATATTTCACTTAAACAATTTTCAATTAATTTTTTATATACAAAAATTATTTTTGTTTTATAATTTATCTTCACGTTATTTTGTAAATAGCTGTCATTTTGGCCTTGTTTCCGGTTTGGTATTTATTTTGTAAAACTACATGCAGAATAAACAACCAATTTTTAAATCAATCATTAAAAAGAAAGGAAAAGAAGCTATGTTACACAGTTATTATATCCGTCCGCAACGTTTTCCGCATTATTACACACAGCAAGCCCATGCTTGCCAGTCGTATGAACCATCGGTGAACATCCTCGAAAACAAGGATGGCTATGCCATCGAGTTGGCTGTGCCGGGTTACAAAAAGGAAGAGTTCAAACTCAGGGTCGAAAACAAACATCTTGTTTTATCTTCCGAACCAGGTGAAGCTGCCGATGCAACTGACAAAGGGACTTATACGCAAAAGGAATTCGAGCCCCGTTCGTTCCGCCGCGTGTTTACCTTACCCGATACGGTTGATGCTGACCAGATAGCCGCTGCTTACGACAATGGAATCCTCCGCGTTTCGATACCCAAAAAAGCCGAACAAGAGGTAGAAACCAAAAAAACAATTGAAGTGATGTAATCTTAAAATAAATTATTTCTGCTTTTGGCGGACAATGTGATTTTCCATGGGAGATGAGCATTGTCCGTTTTTTATTTGATTGGATATGAACTGTTTTCAGTTGCTTCATTTTCAGTTATGGTGTTGTTAACAGTTTCGTAGCGCAACGCTCGCATTGGTAATAAAAAATTACGGGACGAAAGGTCGTATGTGTGAAGCCAAAGATGCGGCAATGTGTATTGGCACGGACACTCCGTTTGTGTTTCCCGGGGCGATGACATCTTTTTTTCGCTTAAAGAATGCGGGTGGAAAGTTTGATCTGCTTACTTTTTTTTATTGAGAAAATTCTATTAGTTTTGTGTCGGTATCAATTTTTTTAAACAATGAGCTATTTCGACGATATTACTTATGAAAGGCAGGATTATACGGAAGAAACTTTGGTCAAAGGAAACTACGACAATTGTACGTTCCGCAGGTGCAACTTTGCCGGCGCCGACCTGAAAGATGTGAACTTTACCGACTGTGTGTTTGAGGAGTGCGATGTAAGTATGGCAAAAACAGTAGGAACGAAACTGAGCAACATTTCGTTTTTGGGATGTAAAATGCTGGGTGTAAAGTTTGAACATTGCAACCCGTTTCTTTTTTCGGTCTCGTTTCGGAGTTGCAACCTGGGCATGGCATCGTTTTATCAAATGGACATCCGGAAAACGAAGTTTGAAAGTTGCGTGTTGCATGAGGCTGATTTTTCCGAAGCGAACCTTCAGGAGGCTGTTTTTAACGATTGCGACCTGCATGGAGCGGTATTCAACTATACCAAACTGCAAAAGTCCGATTTCCGAACAGCATTCAACTTCAATATCGATCCAGAAATCAATGCACTGGCTAAAGCCCGGTTTTCACGTTCAGCTTTGGCCGGGCTCCTGAGAAAATATCAGCTGGTGATAGAGTAAAAATTTTTTTCTTAAAATTCGATATACTCTTTGGGTTTCAGGTTGTCGGCCATGGTCCAGAAATGGGCTTTCCCGTGCGCGATCCTGAAAATGATCAGTTCGGGGCTTTCAGCCGTCAATCCGAAATTTTTCAGAAACGGGCGGTCGTTCAGCGCGCGTTCTTTCAGTGGTTTGTCCGATACGAATTCCACTTCGCCTTCCACCCGTAGCATGGTGCCTATCATCCCCTCGTGATGATAAAAGCAAGCTTCGGCATTCGGGTTTTTTTCGAGTTGGTGCGGGAATTCCTTCATGGCGGCAGTCTGGAAGTAAAAACCGGTTTCATCGGCAAACCAAAATCCGACTAATCTGACATGAGGTTTGTTGTTGTCGATGGTGGCTAAGGAACAGATAGGGTTTTCGTTGGAAAACCGGATGCAATCTTGAAGGATCATAAGTGAAATTTTAGAATTGATTTTTGATGTAAAGTTCGTAAAAATAAATTACTTTTGCAACATTACAGCTTTAGACAATTTGGATGATGGATAAAATTGTATTGTTTATGTTCATGTTACTGCCGGGCTGCTTGATGGCTCAGCGCGAGACGGATCCGGACACTTTGCGGATGTCGGGTTTCGGACATCGCGATTCTGTTTTGGTTCCTGTCCGGATGGAAAATAGTGTTTTCGGAGCATCTTTCGGCGCCGAACGGTTTCAAATGCCTTTGATGAGCCGTCCGGCTCAGAAACTGACCGATGTCCCGTTATCTCCTCAAGTAAAATTTCCCGGAAAAATAGATGGTTTCAAACCGGATCCTTATCCGAAGGAAAATATTTTCAACGCCTTTGTTCTCAACGATCAAAGTTGGCTGTCCACAGCGCGAACCTACACGGTTTATCCCGGTCTGGGAAATATTAACTCGGCAACATTGTATTATAGCTACAAAGTGGGTAACTCCCTCATTTTTACAGGAGGTGTTTCCGGTTCAAAATACATACTGAACGATTTTTTGAACAATTCGGCCGGGGTGAACGGGAATGTGAGCTACTGGCTTTCGGACCGGATAAAAGTTTCGGTTTATGGCGACTATAACGTCAGTTCATCCAGCCGGATGCCGGCGGGTGCTTATCCGCTTGTCCCGGGAAAAAGTTACGGAGGTTCGTTCGAGTTTAAGGTAACCGACAAATGGGGCATCGTAACAGGCGCTACCCGCGAGTACGATGTTTTCACCCGCAAATGGGTAACAACACCTTACGCCATGCCTGTGTTTTATAGCCATTGATCATTTGTCCTGTGATGCTTCGATGCCATCCGGAATATTTTGTGGCATACGGTTTGCATTGTTATACCAAAACGGGGGCGACAAATAATATTTCCAAACCGGATTTTTCGAAAACAGAGTTTTTAATCATTAAATAAAAAAGTTATGAAAACGATCAATAAACTGATGATACCGATGATGGTGCTGTCCATCATGTTCTCCCTTCAAGGTTGCGGTCCAATGTACGTAACCACCGCCGAACCGGCAGTAACTTACAACAATCCTTCTTGGGCGCCCGAGTATTATGCCGGAACGCGTTACTACTACCTTCCTGATGTCGAATCGTACTACGATCTGACTACTTCGCGTTTTGTATATATGGACAATGGAAACTGGATATATTCAACTACGCTTCCGAACTTTTACGCGGGATTTAGCTTAAATGATTGTTTTGTAGTCATTGTACAGTCGAAGGTTTACGAACCGTGGATGCACCACCAGTTTTATATATCGCATTATCCCCGGTATTATTACCGCGATTATTACGACCACAGCGGCATACCTTATGTAAGAGGATACAACGAAGACCGGCAATCGGCTTTTTACTGGAGCAACAACGACCGAAACCATGCCCGCGAATGGGATACCCGTTACGTAGCTAATCCGCGTGGTTTCAAATACTCGACAGCCGACCGCGATGTGCAGAAAAAATATGAATATAACAACAAGACTAATGATCGTGGAAATTCCGGTTACGACAAAGGATCTAAAAACCAGAACAATAATTCCAGCAGGAATGACAATGTGATTTATCGCGACGCGAACAGCAATAACAACAACAGAAGCGGGAATATGAACAATAATGCTTCGAATAACAATAACAACAATAACAATTACAGTAACAGTAACAATAAAAATAACGGCAACAACGGTTACAGCAATGCAAATAGTGGCAGTCGTGCTACCGGACAGAATGATTCCGGACGAAATGCCGACAATGCTCAAACTACTACAGGACGTGTTAACCAGGATAGCAATTCAACCCGGTCGGGAACTCAAAACCAAGGGCAGGTTAATAACGGCTCATCGCGAGAGAGTAGCTCGACCACCCGTACTGAAACCAACAGCCGCGGGACCAATTACTACGGACGTACCATAGGTCAACCGGTGAAGGCAGATAAGCAAATGCGCCAACCTTCTACCAGCAACCGTTCCACAACGACCCGATCGGCCGATAGTAGCCGTAGCGCTGATCAGCAGCAAAACCGCAGATAAGATTGGTTCAAAACCACTTAAAAGTCATCGACAAACAATCGATGACTTTTTTTGTTTGTATGGAAAAATAACTTTTTTTTGGGTGTTTGTGGTTGCGAAATTAGCGTTTAACGGGAAATATTGGCCTTTCGGCGAAAATTTATTTGTGTTAACGTTTTATTGAAGTAATTTTGAGCCCGAAAACAATAATCTGTGTGTTGTTTTAGTTCTTTATTGAAATAATATTTTCACGGTTTACAATTAATCCAATAATATAAAGTATTTTTAAGGTATAAAAAAGATGATTTTAAGAAAACTGATTTTATCAATGCTGTTGCTGTGTGCGGTAGCGGCTTATTCTGAAACTCCGATGCCCGAGCGAATCAGCTTGAGTGGAACGGTAAAGGACGAAGCCAACGGCGAAGTATTGATCGGTGTTACTGTGTACGTTCGGGAACTGAAGTCTGGTACAAACAGCAACACTTATGGGTTCTATTCCCTCAGTATCCCCAAAGGGAAATACACCGTCGATTTTACTTCGGTAGGTTACGAAACCATAACCCGGACCATCAATCTTTCCGATCCCCAACAATTGAATGTGGAACTGAAAGCTGCCACGAAAGAGATCAAAGAAGTGGTGGTAACCTCCAAAAGGAAGGATAGCAACGTCTCGATGAACCTGATGAGCACCCGCCAGGTATCCATCGCTACCATTCGAAAAATTCCTGCTTTGATGGGCGAAACAGACCTGCTGAAAGCCGTGCAGTTATTGCCCGGGGTTATTTCGGCCGGCGAGGGAACATCGAGTTTCAGCGTCAGAGGCGGTGGCATTGACCAGAACTTGATTGTGCTCGACGAAGCTACCGTGTACAACGCTTCGCATTTGATGGGCTTTTTTTCCGTGTTTAACAACGATGCCATCAAAAACATGACCCTTTATAAGGGTGATATTCCGGCAACTTACGACGGGCGACTATCTTCTTTGCTCGACGTGCAAATGAAAGATGGAAACTCCAAAAAATATGCGGTAAGTGGCGGAATTGGCCTTATCTCCAGTCGCTTGACCGTCGAAGGGCCTATTGGCTCGGATAAAACTTCGTTTATCGTTTCAGGACGCCGCACATACGCCGACTTGTTCCTGAAGTTGTCTTCGGATAAGGATATTAGGGATAATACGCTCTATTTCTACGATCTGAACGCTAAAGTTAACCACCGCTTCGACGACAAAAACCGGTTGTTTATTTCGGGATACCTGGGCCAGGATATTTTCAAGCGGAAAGACGCCGGTTTTAATTTTGGGAACTCTACGGTAACGGCCCGGTGGAACCATCTTTTTTCGCAACAGCTGTTCAGTAATTTCTCGTTCAACTACAGCAACTACAATTACGAGTTGGAAAGTAATCCGGAAAACGGAACAGGTGTCGATTGGATGTACAAAATGAGAGACATCAGCTTCAAAGCCGATTTCTCATGGTTTATCACGCCCGAAAACACGTTTAAGTTCGGGTACAATGCCACCCTGCACAAGCTAAAACCCGGGACGGTCAAGTTCAAAGGGGGAAGTGAGTCGTATCAGGACTATATTTTGCCTGATGTCAATGCTTTTGATCACGCTTTATATGTGTCGGACGAGTACCAGATGACGAAGAACTTTTCGGTGAAAGCTGGTTTGCGGCTCAACGGCTTTTCAAGCATTGGCACGGGAACGGTGTATAATTTCGATGATAACTACAACGCCATCGATTCAACTGTTTACAAATCGGGGCGGTTGATAAAAACCTACTACCGGTTGTCGCCCCGTTTAGGGATGAATTATCGCCTCAATCCACAATCGTCGGTGAAAGCGAGCTACGCCCGTACTTACCAGTTTTTGCAAATGGCATCGAACTCTACGGCCGGCACTCCGCTTGACCTCTGGTTTACTGCCGGGAAAAATATCCGGCCACAAAGTTGTGACCAAGTGGCTGTGGGATATTTCCGGAATTTTTTCGATAACCAGTTAGAGGGTTCAGTCGAGATTTTTTATAAAAAAATGGGAAATACCATCGATTTTAAGGATCATGCCAATTTATTGTTGAACGCGAAGCTCGAAGGTGAGCTGAGATTTGGACATTCAGATGCTTATGGAGCTGAATTTTTGTTGCAAAAAACCGAAGGGAAACTCACCGGTTGGGTTAGTTACACTTATTCGCGTACCGAACGTACCATAAAAGGAGTTAACAACGACGAGTCTTATCTGGCTCCATACGATCGTCCTCATACCATTTATGTCGTCGGAAACTACGACATTTCGGATAGGGTTTCGGTAGGTGCAAATTTTGTTTACTGTACCGGACAGCCCATTACTTACCCGATTGCCCGTATGGAGGTTGGTAATATAGTAGTGCCGGTTTATTCCAAACGAAATGAATACCGCATGCCTGATTACCATCGCTTGGATGTATCGCTTACGCTGAAACCCAAACCCCGCCCTAACCGCAAATGGTACGGCGAATGGAATTTTTCGGTGTACAATGTGTATGCCCATAAAAACGCGTGGGCTATTAATTTTGTGAACGATGAGCAGCATCCCAACGTTACCAAAGCGCAGATGACTTATTTGTTTACTTTTATTCCTTCGGTTACCTATAATTTTAAATTTTAAAAACGAAACATGCAGATTCAAAAATATATGATTGCCTCCGTTGCGGCATTAATGCTGGCAGGATGCACCAAAGATATTGATATAAAGTTGGGAACCGTAGCTCCGGAGCTGGTGGTGGAAGGCGTGGTAAATACCGACACCACCTCGCAGGTTGTTTACTTGAAAAAAACGGCGTATTACTTTTCAAATCAACCTGCCGAAGTCGTTTCGGGAGCTACCGTTACCCTTTCGGATGGCACCTCGACCATTGCTCTTGTCGAAGACAATGCTAAAAAGGGAGCTTACAAAACACCTTCAGGTTATTTTGGTGTGGTAGGCCGAACTTATACATTGCATATCAGTAATATAGATATAAATAGTGATGGGGTCAAAGAAGAATATGAAGCATCTTCCACCATTCCCACTAAATTCAAGATTGATAAAATAGATGTAACGAAAAAGAAAGAGTTCGGCAGCGATGTTTGGATGGTCAATGTTTGGATGCAGGATCCACCCGTTGAAAGAAACTTTTATTTGGTAAAGGTAAGCCGTAACGATGTCTGTGTTACAGATAGCATTCAGGAATGGGGCACAGCCGGCGATGACATTTTTAACGGGTTTTATCTCGAAGGGCAGCAAATGGCGAGCTTATCGTCCGATAAACCGGATGAAGTGCTGCACAACGGCGATAAAGTTACGATTGAAGTGAGCGATGTTCCCGAAGATTACATGAACTATATCAACGATGTGATCACTGAATACTGGGGACGGAACCCATTGTTCGGTGGTCAGCCGGCCAACATCCGCACGAACATTCGCCAGATATTGCCTCAGGGAACGGCGCAGCCGGCTCATGGCTATTTCACGGCCTACTCCACAACCCGGAAGGATATGATATATAGCGAATAACCTGCCGTTTTCTGCGAATTACCAAATGAGGATACAGATGGATTTTTTTTATAACAAATGCATCTGTATTTTTTGTTTATTAAAATCTTTTTGTTTGAAAATCAAACTTTTTTATTAATTTCACGCTGAAAAATATTGATAACGACAGATATTTGCTTTAGCAATGTAAAGTAGGGTGTTTTTAATGAATAATAATTTGTTTCGAAAAAAAGATATTCATTCGTTGCACAGCGAATTGGAATCCGCGCATGGAGAGGTGGGGATGAAAAAAGTGCTTCAAGTGCGCGACCTCACGTTCATGGGTGTTGCCGGCGTAATTGGCGCCGGAATATTCTCTACCATCGGTTCGGCCGCTTACAACGGCGGCCCGGGTGTCATTTTCCTGTTCGTAATTACCGCTGTAACCTGCGGTTTCACAGCTCTTTGTTATGCTGAGTTTGCCAGTAGGGTACCGGTGGCCGGAAGCGCTTACACCTATTCGTATGTTACCTTTGGTGAACTGATGGCCTGGATCATTGGCTGGGCGTTGATATTGGAGTATTCATTTGGCAACATAGTGGTAGCCATCAGCTGGAGTGCATATTTCAATAATTTGCTCGAAGCAGTACATATTCATCTTCCTTCGTGGCTTACAGTAGGTTACCAAACCGCGAAAACTGCTTATGATGAAGCGTTGATGCAGGGGAAAGATGCGACGAACATGGCTTACGCGCGAGCGCCTGTGATCGGAGGTTGGCATTTGGTGATGAATTTACCTGCTTTTCTCATAGTGGTCATCGTTACTTTTCTGGCTTACATCGGCATCAGCGAAAGTAAAAAGAGCGCGAATTTCATGGTTTGGCTCAAACTTGTGGTGCTTGGTTTTATTGCCGTTGTGGGTTTATGGGTTATTTTTTCGAAAGATAAAATGTCCAATTGGTCGCCTTTCATGCCCAACGGGATGACGGGAGTGCTAAAAGGGGTATCGTCGGTTTTTTTCGCGTACATTGGTTTTGATGCCATATCAACCACAGCAGAGGAGTGCGCCAACCCCAGACGCGACTTGCCCCGTGGAATGATTTATTCGCTCGTCATTTGCACCGTGATTTATGTGCTGACCACCCTGGTGATTACAGGTCTGGTGAAATATTCGGCTTTCAAGGGCATCGCTGATCCGCTGGCTTATGTTTTCGAAACCATCCAACTGAATAAAATCGGTTTTTTTGTGTCGTTGGGAGCCGTTATCGCCTCAACGAGCGTAATGATTGTGTTCCAGATCGGGCAACCGCGCATTTGGATGAGCATGAGTCGCGACGGTTTGCTGCCGCGACGGTTCGGTAAAATCAACAAAAAGCGCTTTACTCCTGGGTTTGCCACGATTGTTTCGGGCATTGTGGTGTGCATACCATCGCTTTTTGCCGACGACCTTCTTATGACTGATCTTACAAGTATCGGCACATTGTTCGTTTTTGTTATTGTTTGTTGCGGAGTTTTACTTCTGCCCCGTCTGGATAAAAACTCAGGATTTCAGTTGCCCTACATCAATGGAAAATGGATGATTCCGGCACTGGTAGCCGTATTTCTGTTCCTGTTTCGTCATCGAATCCTGAACGGGTTTCTGCATCCGGCAGCGGCTACCGCGAAAGATTTGCTATTGATTTTGTTTTCGGCGATAAGCTTGCTGGTCGCTTTTTTTTCTTTTCTGAAACGTTATTCGCTCATTCCTATTCTGGGCATGCTTTGCTGCCTTTACCTAATGATAGAGATTCCGGTAAAAAGCTGGATGGTGTTTTTCGCCTGGATGCTGATCGGTTTATTCCTTTACTTTGTTTATGGAAGAACTCACAGCGTATTGCACGCTTCGCGTCCGGAGAAAAACTCTCAGGACTTGACGATCTAACGCATCATGGCCAGAATGAAGCCTGAAAAGTAGGCGACCAACCACCATATGTAAGCCATGAGGGTGTATCGGTGAAGCGTTGGCGGTACGGTATTTCCCTTCTTTATTTTTGTTCGCATTAGCAACAGGGTGTCGGTCAGCATTCCCAGCAAGCCCGAGTAACCTATCAGCCCATGTATTGTAATGAACCGCTGAGATCCGATGATCATGCATGCTGTTCCTACTATGTCGCAGATAAGCCCAAGGGTGATAAAAATCAGCACATGATTGGTAACGAGGTGTCTGCGTTGTTCGGTAACCACCCCGAAACTGTAAAAGATGAGCGCCATCGTAATGATGGAAGCGCCTGTCATTAAAAGAAAATTCATGGTAAAATAATGAGATGTTTTCTGCAAACACACCGCTGGATGTTCAACGGTTTGTTCATCGTTTTAGTGCTTTCTTAACCAAATAGAAGGTTGCGGTTTGTTTGCAAGAGTTTTTATTATAAATTTGTTATTCAATGTATTATTTCTGGATATCATAGCGCCACCGAATCATGTCTTCTTCCTGCATGTAAGGCGTGAACCCGTTTTTTTCGAGGACTCGGTGCGAACCGAGATTATTTTTGTCGGTTTGCGCAGTGATGGCTTTCACCCGCTCTTCTGTCGAGATGCGGTTGATCAGCATTTTTAGCCCGCGGGTCATATAACCCTGGCCGCTAAAAGCAGGATATATGCCGTATCCCACTTCAATTTCACCATCTTTGTTGGGTAATCCCTTGAAGCACAAATCGCCCACAATGGTGTTGATTTGCTTGTCGATGATCAGCCAAAGGGTGAAATAGATATAATCTTTACCGGCACGTTCAACCGCCGGAAGTATTGATTCGTGTATAATATCTTCGAAAAACTCGGGGGTTTTACGCTGATGCTTTTCGGTTCGCAGCCTGGTTTCGAGCGTGAAGTCCGGCTTCAGATAATCGTTCAGCTCTGGAAGTGTCAGGGCGTGCAATCGTAGTCGGTGTAAGTTATGCCGGAGATAGGGGCGGCTCATTGATATTTCGGTTTTAGTTTCTAAATGGGATATTATAGTTTTATTGCTAAAAAACAATGTGTTATGTGGAATATGTTTTTTATGGTAAAATACTTATATATAACAATTTATTCATAAAAAACACTTTTTCGGTTTACATCCACCTGTTTGTAGTAGAGCACGATGGCTAACTCTTCAATGGAAGCGAGATTGGCTAGGAAAAGTAGAAAGTAAACCCAATGCTCCAGTCCCAGCGCGAAGCACAGCGGAGTGAGAAACACAAGGAATCCCAACGATTTATCCATCAGGGTGTGCAGCAGTATGAGCCGGTGATGTTTCCAGTAACCTACGGCAACAACAACGATCCTGATTACAAAAATGGAGATAATGTACATCATGTTGTCAAAAACAATATCCGGATAGTTGATTCCCAGGTAAATAATAATGACTATGTAAAAGAAAATATCGGCCAGCGAGTCCAATTTAGCTCCCAGTTCGGTAGCGATTTTATATTTCCGGGCCAGATATCCGTCAAGCACATCAGTAAACGCGGTGATAATGTACAACGGAAGAAACAACAATTTGTTTTTCAGGCATGTTATCAGTACGAGAGTCAATAGAATACGGGACAGGGAAATATAGTTCGGGACGTTTTTGTTCATTGATGTTACAAATATGTTTTTGCAAAATTAAAAAAATATTGCAAAAAAGAACCTCTGGCAATGTTTTTAACTTTTTAAATGTGGAAGATGGATTTTTTCTGGTATCGACATTTTCCGTTGGCCATGGAACGAAATTTATCGGTTTTTAGCCAGATAAGCAATAAAAAAAGCTATGCCGGGGCTAAAAATTCGAAATAATAACTATTTTTGCAGCGCGTGAAACAAATTTTCTGAAGGCTGCATTTCTGAAAAACTTTTCAACTTTTCGTTGCATCAGCGGGTGGAAGAACGTCGGGCGCTGAGTCCGGTAGTTGCCGCCAAACAGCCATTTTAAGCATGGACAACAACCATCCCGACATACAGGAAAGCATTCTGATCCACGCCCTCAAAGGCGGGTCGCACGATGCTTTTGATGCCATATACAAAATGTATGCAAAGCGGTTGTATGCCTATAGTTTTCAGTACACCAAATCGGTGGAAGATGCCGAAGATATTGTGCAGGAAGTGTTTGTGAACCTGTGGAAGAACAGGGAAAGCATCCGTCAGAACGAAACTTTGCAATCGCTGCTTTTTGTTATGGCCAAATACCGGCTGATCAATGCTTATCGTTCGCGGGTGAACGGCGTGGAAACGAAAGATATGCTTGAACTGATGAATGTGCTGACGGTGGAAGATACCCATCAGCGTGTCGAGTACAGCGATTTTGTAAGGCAATTCCTGAAGGTGTTGTCGAAATTGCCGGTAACCCAGCAGCGCGTCATTGAACTTTCAAGGTTCAAACGGTTGTCGAACAAGGAAATTGCCGAAACCCTCTCGCTCAGCGAGCAGACGGTGAAAAACCAGCTCTCGGTGGGGCTGAAAACCCTGCGCGAAAAGTTACCTCATGTCATGTTATTCATGTGTTTCTTAATTCTTTGATTATTTTTAAATGGTACTTTTCGGTACGTTGAGTGTCTTATCTTATAAAAAGTAAATAAAACGGTGGACGAACTTCAAAATAAATATAAAACGGATACCTTGTCTTCGGATGAATTGATGCTTCTCAAAGAAAAAATCAATGCCATGAGCGATGATGAGCTGGCTTCCCAGTTGCAGGACGACTGGATGGTAAGCGACATCGATACCTCGTCGGTTGACGACCACCGCATGGACGATCTGAAGAACCGTATCGACCGATCCATTGGCCGGAAGCCGGTTTATACTTTTGGTTGGCTGGCAAAGGCTGCCCGGATTGCGGCGGCGGTTTTGCTTCCGGTTTTTGTGCTTTCCACCGTGTACTTTTATCGCCAAACCCGCCTGGCAGGGTCGGAAGAGATGGTAGTAACCACCGGCGCCGGCGAACGCGCGAATATTACCTTGCCCGATGGTACCAATGTGGCCTTGAACAGTAATTCCCGTTTGGCCTACCTGCCAAAAATGTTCAATAAATCCGACCGCCGGATCGCTTTCAGCGGCGAAGGTTACTTTCAGGTACATAAGGATGCAACACGCCCCTTTCTGATAGATGGCCGTGGCCTTGGCGTGAAAGTACTGGGTACTGTGTTCAACCTGCATGTACGCGAAAACGATGCTTCGGCCGAGCTTGCCCTCGAAGAAGGTAGCGTGCTGTTTTCGTCCAAGCGCAACCACGAGGATGTTGTGCTTGAAGTGGGCAGTATGGCCATTTTGGATCAAAATACCGGTAGCATAACGGTTGTAAACGAGAAAAACATAACGAATGCCGCCGCGTGGAAATCGGGATACCTCATTTATCACGAAACCGAGTTATCAGAAGTGATAAAAGATATGGAATCGAACTATGGGGTAACCATCGTGATGGGGAAAAAATGCCTTTCCGATCTGTTTACCGGCACGGTGCCTTCGAACGACCTGAACGAAGCATTGCTGATCCTCGAAAAATCGTATCATCTGAAAAGTTCCCGCCAGGGAAACAGAATTGTTTTGAAATAAAAAAACGAATGTTTTTTATTAACGTATTTTCTTCCTTTTTGCAGTAAATAAGGTTGTTATAGGAGTGTAAGCTGCTCCTTTTTTATACTTTATTTCCGGCGCGATTCTTTTCTAATAAAAAAATCAATTTCTTTCGGTACTTTTTGTGTTAATGTTTGTCTTTTCTATCAGGAACGGCCCGAAGGCATTTCCTAAGAAAAATATTAGTATTAACTTTAAATTTAGTTACTTGAAACGAGCATGTATTTTGATGCCGTCATAAAACCATGATAATCAATCGTGCAAGTTTCATACGACTATTAAAATCAATTATTATCGTATGAAAAAGCGTTTAAGAATGCAGTGTTTTGCGCTGTTCTTTTTGCTTTGTGTGGTAGGAATCCTGCAAGCGCAAACAAAGGAACAGACCGTAACCGTAAATCTCCAAAATGCTACTCTCAGTAAGGTGTTTTCCGCTATTGAGAAACAAACCACTTACCGTTTTTCGTATCGCGACATTGTTATCGACAACCGGAGCGATGTTACGGTTTCCAAAACGGCAGTTCCGGTTTCCGAAGTGTTGAATGCGGTGTTGGCAGGCCGAAACCTGGAATACACCATTATCTCTTCCAAGTCGATTGTCATTACCGATAAACGGGCAAACGTGCAAGGAGGGGGTGGAAGCACAAAAAAAGTATCAGGGTTCATCCGCGACGAAAAAGGTGAACCCATCATAGGGGCTACGGTGCTGGTAAAAGGTACGGGTTCGGGTGTAACTTCCGACATGAACGGGGCTTATTCCATTAACGTCCCGGCAAGCAATGCCGTACTGGAAGTTTCATATATCGGTTACGAAAAGCAAACGGCAAAGGTTGCCGCCGCTGAGAAACAGAATTTTACAATGGTGGAATCAAGCCGGTCGCTCGACGAAGTGGTTGTTATCGGGTACGGAACCATGGCCAAGAAGAATGTAGTGGGGGCCATTGATAAAGTGTCGTCCAAATCGCTGGAGGATCGTCCGGTAAGCAATGTAACCCAGGCGCTCCAGGGGGTTGCCAGCAGCGTGGTTGTCCAGCAGAAAGATTTTAATCCGAACAGCGGTAGTGATGGGCTGAACATCAACATCCGGGGTGTCAGTACCTTGAGCAGCAACCAGCCTTTGGTAGTGGTGGATGGTTTGGTGGTGGATGGTTCCACACTGAATGTGCTGAACCCGAGCGATATTGAAAGCATGTCGATATTGAAGGATGCGGGAAGTGCCGCCATTTATGGTTCACGTTCGGCCAACGGAGTTATCTTGGTTACCACTAAAAAAGGAAAAATGAACCAACGGCCTATTGTAAATGTCAATACATCTGTTGGTTATCAAGATCCTCATATACTATTCAGCCCGGTAAAAGGCTACGAAAACGCCATACTCCGCAATCAGGCTGCTGTCAATGTAGGTTCATCACCGGTTTATACTCCATCGGAAATCCGCGACCTCTACAACAATGGAGACTCCGAATGGTTGCTCGACCAGATTCTGCAACCCGCTTTACAACAGAATTATAATATTGGAGTGTCAGGTGGGACTACCAATTCTACTTACCGTATTTCAGGAGGTTATTTCGATCAGTTGAGTAACTTTATCGGCCCCAACTACGGGGTGAAGCGTTACAACCTCAGAACTAACCTTACCACCGAATACGGCCGGTTTAAGATTGCCGGTTTGCTTGCTTATACCCACACCAATAGCAAAGACCATGCTTCGACTACCAGCTTCTTGCTGGTCGATTCGTACCGCATTCCTACTTACTATTATTACAAAGCGAAAGCGGCCAACGGACATTATTTAGTCAACGATGTACTGACTGAATCAAACCCGGTGGCGTTGCTCGAATCGGGGGGCACCGACAGGAATGAAAGTGATAATTTTTCAGGTAGCGTTGATGTGGATTTCAATATTTTCAAAGGATTAAAAGTGAAGGGGGTTTACGGATTTGACCTCTCGCTTGAACACAACCTGTACATGAGCAAGCAGGTGCCGTTTTACTCCAGCGAAGATGCTACTACCCCTTCCATTTACGCCAATTCGGATATAAATACGGCCGATTATAACGGACGAAACATACTTCAGAATTATCAAGTATATTTGGATTTCGACAGGACGTTTAACGAAGTTCACCACGTTACAGGAGTTTTGGGAAGATCGATTGAAACATCGAAATACACGGCCTCCTACATTTCTGAAAATTATACCGATCCGGATTTAGGAATTCCTACTACGGATACTCAAATTGACAAGGAAAGCTATACGACACCTATGACTACCGACGAAACAGGGCTGGAATCGTGGTTCGGACGTTTGCATTATTCTTACAACGATAAGTATTACGGCGAGTTCAATTTCCGTTACGATAGTTCATCCAAATTTGCTAAAAATAACCGGTCTTGTTTTTTCCCTTCCTTTTCTTTGGGATGGCGTATTTCTGATGAGAAATTCTTGTCAAGCTATAAGAAAAACGTTGGCGATTTCAAATTCCGGAGTTCGTATGGTGTTCTGGGAAACCAAGCAGTCCCCAATTATCGCTATCAAACAGCTTATTCGCTCAGTACAGGCGCTTATGGTTTTAATAACAAACTGGCCTCGGGCGCTAATATGATTTTGGGAAACCCCGATCTAAGCTGGGAGCCTTCTGCTACTTTCAATTTGGGATTTGATGCTAATTTCCTGCACAACACCCTTAACGTATCGTTGGAGTATTTCCACAAAAAAACCACGGGCATCTTGCTTTCACCGGTTGTCCCTTCTACTTATGGAGGTACCCTTTCTTATAACAATTCCGGTGAAATGAAAAACCAGGGTTGGGAATTGAATATAGGCTACCAACTGAAAACAGGCAAATTCATCCATAATTTCGCCCTGAATGTGGGCGATTCGAAAAACGAAGTAACAAAATACACTGGAAATGAATTGATTATTTCGGGCGATGCCGATATGCAAAGTATCATTCGTGTGGGGCAAGCTTTAAATTCTTACTACGGATACCAAACCGACGGTTATTTTAAAAATGTGGATGATGTGAACAATAGCCCGAAGCCAGTAGGTACAACCTTGCAGCCGGGAGATGTGAAATACAAGGACATCGATGGTAACGGAGTGATTAACGACAAGGACAGGGTGATTTTAGGAAACGCGTTTCCGCGCTATACTTATGGTTTTAGTTATGATGTTGCCTGGAAAGGATTCGACTTCAGCATGTTGATCCAAGGTGTGGGAAAACGGGACATGTACTTGCGCGGTGAGTTGATTGAACCGTACCATGCCAATTATTCCTTTACCATGTACACGCACCAGTTGGATTACTGGACTCCTACCAACCCGGATGCCAAATGGCCTCGCCTGACGGCTTCCGGTTCGGCTTCGGATGTGAATAATTACCAGAAAAGTTCGAGCCTCCACGTGTTCGATGGCGCTTACCTGAGGATCAAAAACATTCAGTTAGGATACTCGTTGCCCAAACCATTGATTTCGAAGTTCGGGGTGAATAAAGTGAGGGCGTACCTGAATGCCCAGAACCTGCTGACGCTTTGTAAAACGAAATTCGTCGATCCGGAAACTACCGAATATAGTTCGAATATGACATTGGGGGGAGCCAACAGCGCCCGTAATTATCCAACGCTGATCTATTATGGTTGTGGTCTCGACATCGAATTTTAAATTTTTAAATTATAAACAGATGAAAAAGATATTTTTAAAACATACATTCATAGTAGCAATGTTGGCATTTCTGGCCGCTTCCTGCACCAATCTGGATATTGCCCCGACCAACGAATTTACCGATTTGAATTACTGGACTTCGCAGGATAAGGCCGAGTATGTACTGAATAGCGCTTACGGAAGCATTTACAGTAGCTCGCTTATGTTCCAAAACGAAGTGCTTTCCGATAATTTGTACAGCGGTTACCGCGCTACCGATGAAAAAATCATTTCTTCGGGAGCTGCTGATGCTTCCAATTCCCGTTTCAGTTGGGAATGGGCCAATTGCTATTACGGGATCAAAACGTGCAATATTTTCCTTGAGAATATCGACCGTGTTCCTAATCTCGATGCGGCGGTAAAGAATCGCTTGGTGGCTGAATGCCGATTCCTGAGGGCTTGGTACTTCTTCGACCTGACTACATGGTTTGGAGATGTGCCGTTCTTTACCTCGCAAATTTCGTTGGAAGACTCGAAAACCATATCCAGAACTTCCCAGGCTACTATCCTTGAATTTATCCACAGCGAACTGGAAGACATTGTAAAATATCTGCCTACGCGTGATGATCAGGCTGCCGACGACCGCGGACACATTACCAAAGGAGTTGTCGTTGCGTTCGATGCGAGGGTTTATCTTTACAGCAGCAACTGGAGTAAAGTGGTGGAAAAATGCGAAGCTTTGATGTCGGGCGAAAACGGTACGTACGCGCTGTTTCCTACCTACGATGGCATTTTCAAAGCCGAGAACGAATACAACAGTGAAGTGATCTTTGATTACCAATACGTTCCATCGACCAGAACTTGGAGCGATTATTACGATTTGGCGCCACTTTCCGTAGGAGCCCGCCTGAACCAGTATTCACCTACACAGGAACTGGTAGATAATTATTTGATGTTGAATGGTAAATCTATCGATGAGTCGGGTTCGGGATACAATGAAGCCCAGCCTTATACCGACCGCGATCCGCGGATGACGGCTACCCTTGTGTACGATGGTTATCAATGGCAGAAACCCGATGGAACTGTAAAAACCATCTACATAAAGCCTGGAACAGCGCCTACCGCTGATGATAAAGCCGACGAATACGGAAACTCGGAAGTTTCCACCCACACCGGATATTACCTGCGGAAATATTATGACCCTACTTCGTTGGCTCAGTTTGCTTCGGGTTTGAATATCATTATGATGCGCTATGCTGATGTGCTGTTGATGTATGCCGAAGCCAAAAATGAACTGAACGGCATGAACGCGAATGTATGGAACGAAACCATCAAGGCATTGCGTGCCCGCGCCGGATTTACCGATGCTGCCGCGCTCGACTTCAACAGTTCCCTTTCGCAGGATGCGATGCGCAACGTCATCCGCCGCGAACGGCGCAGCGAACTGGCTATCGAAGGCCTCCGCGTGTTTGATATCCGTCGATGGAAAACGGCCGAAACAGTGTTGAGCGGTTATCCGCACGGCGCGAAATTTGGCGAAGCCAGTATCGACAAAGGATATATTCGACTCGATAAACGTTCGTTCAATAAAGATCGTGATTATTTGTGGGCCGTGCCTCAATCGCAACGAGACCTAAACCCTAATTTAACTCAAAATCCGAATTATGAATAAAAATCACTAAAATTCATCTCATTATGAAGTTTAAAATATTTCAAATAGCGTTATTTTCAGTGCTACTGGTTGTAGCCGGTTGTTCCGATAAAGAGTCACTGGATCATTTGAAAGTTTCTGCTGTTCAAAATCTCGACAATCCTGAAAATAATAAATCCATAACGTTGACTACCTCCGGATCGGTTACCTTCGATTGGGAAGCTGCCAAGGCCGAAGATGGCGGGTTGGTCATGTACGAAGTTCTTTTCGATAAGGAAGGGGGCGATTTTTCCAATCCGATTTATTCTCTGACATCCGATAACGGAGGAACTTATGCTTATGCAACGATATCACACACGGTGTTGGATAAAATAGCCAAAAAAGCCGGAATTAATTCGTCCGAAACCGGCAAAATTATCTGGACGGTTGTATCCTCCAAGGGAATCAACGAAATGAAGTCCGATAAGTACAACACGCTACAGGTGAAACGGTTGTCAGGTTTTTCCGACGACGAAATTCCAAGCGAACTGTACGTTACAGGAGCAGGCTCCGAGGGTGGAACTACCCTTGCCAACGCTCCGAAATTCAAACAAACCGGCACGGGCGAGTTCGAAATTTATACCAAACTTACGGCAGGGCAAAGCTACCAGTTCGTGTCGGCAAAAAGTGGTACACCTACTACATTCTACATAGCTGCTGATGGAACCACGCTGAAAGAAGGAGGTTCGTCAACAGTAGAAAACACATCGGTTTACCGCATAAAATTAGATTTCAATACCGGTGCCGCTTCGATGGCCGAAATCAGCAAGTTGAGCTATTTCTTCAGCCCGTGGTGGGATGGTGGTAGTCTGTTCGATTTCGAATATCAGGGTAATGGCGTGTGGAAAGCCGAAAACGAACACATTGAATTTTCGCAGGAAGAATGGGGCTATGACCAGCGCTACAAATTCTATTTTACCCTCGGCGATGGTACGGTGGAATGGTGGGATAGCAACGTTTGGGATAATGGACAGCCGGATGCTTCTACCGCGGCTTCCTATTATTATCTTTACAACCATTACACATCGGCTGATGCTGTTGATGCACTCGATGACGATATTGTGTATGGATATTCGTTTAAATTTGCTTCAGCATTTCAGGATCAGAATGTAAACATGACTGTTTCGTTCTCGCCCGATGGCGCTTATACTCATTCGGTTGAATTAGCTCAATAGTATTGTTATCTATAAAAGGGCAATCTGCATTGGATTGCTCTTTTTTTACAGTTTAATGAAACAATACCAATTCCGTTATAGTGGAATGGGTTTCGTTATAGTAATTAAAAGCCGTTTTTTTAGATGAAAAATTCTTTATCCTTTTTTGTTTTTTTATCGATACTTGTTTTTACGGGTTGTTCTGACGATAATTTGAAACCGGCGCCCGATACTGATGAGACTACCTGCAACTGGACTACGGCTGCCGATAGTAGTTCGCGTTCGCTGGTGAAAAATTTCTGGAACGCTCAAAGTTTTTATTTTAACAATAAAAGTAGTTCGGACAATTCGTTTAATTACTGGCCACAGGCTCATGGATTAGATGTGCTGCTCGATGCTTATTCGCGCACCAACGATGCCGAATACCTTTATTACATCGGAAAATGGAAAGATGGTGTCAGGGTTCAGAACGACAATACGTTTCTCAATAACTTTTATGATGACATGGAGTGGAACGCCTTGGCCATGCTAAGGGCTTATCAGGCCACCGGCAATGAAAAGTGGAAACTGACGGTTGATACTGTTTGGACCAATATAAAAACAGGTTGGAATACGACGATGGATGGAGGCATTTCGTGGAACAAGGAGATGCCCTATTACAAAAATACCCCGGCTAATGCTCCGGCTTGCATTCTGGCGGCTCGCCTTTATCAACAGTTTGGTAATGATTCCGATAAAACATGGGCTTTGAAAATATACAGCTGGCTCAGGAATCATTTGTACGAAAGTGGGACAGGATGGGTGTTTGATGGTATCAACAGGTTGAAAACTGGTCTTACCGAAAAAAATCAATACACTTACAATCAGGGAACATTTGTGGGGGCGGCGCTCGAATTGTATAAAATCACGGGAGATGCTTCGTATTTGCGGGATGCCGTGAAAGCGGCCGATTATGCCATCAGTACCGAAATAAACGCCAACGATTATCTGCTTAAAGACGAGGGCGCAGGTGATGGCGGACTTTTCAAAGGAATTTTTATCCGCTATTATACTCAATTGATTATGAATGAAAATCTTGATAGCAGCACCCGTAAAAGGTATCTTCAGTTTCTTGAATACAATGCCCAAGCGCTATGGTTATATGGTACCAACAAACAACTGGTACTTTTCGGAACTTACTGGAAAACCAAACCGACCAACCAAACCGGCCTCACCGAGCAGTTGAGCGGAAGCATGTTGCTCGAAGCCGCCGCTTTGCTCAAAGCAAAAGGCTTTCTGGATTGATAGGAGTTTCCTTTCGGGAATATTTGAATAAAATATATTAAGGTATAGGAAGAGTGTTTAAAAAGTTGATTGTATTGATGATGGCGGTAGTGGTAGTGCTGGCAGTGTTTGCCAAAAAGCCGCTGACCGCTTTCGTCCATCCCTTTCTGGGAACAGCCACTATATGGGATAGCATCGATATAGGTTACAAACCTACACATCGCACCTGGGGGGCCGAAGTGTTTCCGGGAGCTTCGTTGCCCAACGCCATGGTGCAGGTTAGTCCTGTTACTATGTTTCACAGCGGTGCGGGTTATCAGTATGAAGATTCGGTAATTTACGGTTTTACCCACACTTGTAAAGGGCACTGGAACCTTTGCCACGTTCCTGTTTTACCGGCCAACGGTAGTTTTTTCCCCGGCGATTATGCTTCCCGCTATCGTCATTCCGCCGAATCGGCTCATCCGGGATATTATCAAGTATATCTTGAACGTTACAGAGTAAATGCCGAGCTCACATCGACGCTGAGATGCGCTTTCCACAGATATACTTACGAGAACCCAACCGGGAAAAAAGTAATTTTTGATCTTTCGCGAGCCAACGAACAAGTGCAGGGATGGTCGTTGGAGCAGGAGGGAGACAACGTTCTCAAAGGTTACCAGCATGCGGGCGAGAAAATTTATTTTTATGCCGTAGCCGATCAGCCGGTAATAAGCATCGAGAAGCAAAAAGAAGGCGACCATGAAATGTCGGTAGTAAATATCGGTGGTACGGCATCTCTGATACAACTTCGTATTGGATTTTCGTTTGTTAGCATCGAAAATGCTAAATTAAATCTCGAAAAGGAAATAGCTGAGAAAAGTTTCGGGCAGGTTTGTAAAGAGGCTTCGCAGATCTGGGAGAAGCTACTTTCGAAAATAAAAATCTCCGGCGGAACTGCCCGCCAGCAACATCTTTTTTATTCCACGTTTTATCGTTCGTTCTTATGGCCGGCTTTGCGCAGCGATGTCAACGGTGATTTTACGGATGTGAAGGGAAATGTAGTGAACGAAGGTTTCGATTATTACACCGAACCATCCTTGTGGGACGATTACCGGAATAAACTGATATTGTTGGGGATGGTTTCGCCCGATGTAACTGTAAATGTGATAAAATCGCTGATAGACAAAGGCGAAAAATCGGGAGGCTTCATGCCAACTTTCTTTCACGGCGACCACGCGGCTCCTTTTGTTACCGGTTCATACCTGCGCGGCATACGAGGATTCGATGTAAAAAAAGCGTATAACCTTTTGCTGCGCAATGCTACACTCGAAAACCCGAGCCGTCCTCACATTCTTGAGTACATCGCGAAAGGGTATATTCCTGAAATGGACATTGCCAACCCGAAAGTGGAAACAGTGGGTACGGCCGGAGTTACCAAAACGCTGGAATATGCTTATGATGACTACGCGGTGGCGTTACTTGCCAAAACTTTGAACGATACGGCTAATTACCGGATGTTGATGAAACGAACGAAAAATTACAGGAACTTTTTCGATGCATCTACTGGATTGATGAGGGGACGCCTCGAAAACGGAGAATTTATTCGTAACTTTGACCCGTATTTTCCTTACTACGAATACATGTACCGCGAGGCTAACGCGTGGCAGTCATCGTTCTTCGCGCCGCATGATGTCAGCGGTCTTATCGGGCTGTACAAAAACCGGGATGAGTTTGAGAAAAAGTTGGACGATTTGTTTTCTATTCCGTGGAAAGGGGTGGAGGCGTACAATATCTCAGGCTTTATAGGCCAGTATTGTCATGGCAACCAACCCGACCACAGCTTCCCTTGGTTGTACACGTTTATAGGCAGGCAAGAGAAAACTCAGGTGATTCTGGATAGCATCATGAACCATTTTTACGATATGGGGAAATATCATTTGTCGTACGCGGGAATGGATGACGCGGGTGAAAATTCATCATGGTTTGTACTTACATCCATCGGGTTATACCCTTTTTCGCCGGCCGATCCTTCGTATATTGTTTCGGTGCCGCTGTTCGATAAGGTAAAACTCAACCTGAGCGGAAGGAATGTCGTTATTATAAAAATAAACCGAGGAAGGAAAATTGATAATATCGTTTGCGGGAATGAAAAGGTCGAGGGTTTTTCCATCTCACACGATAATCTTTTGAAATGTAAGAAGCTTATTATCAATACAAAATAATTTTAATACTAAAAAAGCACAAATTCAAATGGTTCTTAAAAAAATGCTGTTTCCCGTTGTTTTGGCATTTGCCGTTTTGCTGAATGGGGTAGCGCAAACCCCCGATGTTGCCCGGTATGTCAATCCGTATATCGGCACCGGCGATCATGGTCATGTTTTCCTGGGGGCGCACGTTCCTTTCGGCGCGGTACAGGCCGGCCCCGACAATTACCCCAAAGGTTGGGATTGGTGTTCAGGTTATCATTATTCCGACAGTATCATTATCGGTTTTGCGCAGACTCACCTTAGCGGCACCGGTTGCGGCGATCTGGGCGATGTGCTGGTAATGCCTTTTACCGGCAAAATACTTTCAGGTCCTGGAACAGAAAAATCGCCATTGTCGGGCTGGGCAGCATCATACACCCACAACGATGAAACGGTGAAGCCCGGATATTATGCCATTCAACTGCGTAAATACGGAATAAAAGCCGAAGTAACCGCCACCGAGCGGGTCGCGTTTTATAAATACACGTTTCCTGCTTCGCAGCAGGCGCATGTTGGCATCAACCTGGTTTTAGGTGTTACCGATAGCCCTGTGAAAACCCATCTGAAAAAAATAAACGCTACTACCTTTGCCGGCTATCGCTTCTCCAAAGGTTGGGCCAGCGACCAGCGATTATTCTTTGCTGTAAAATTATCGAAAGCCGTGGAGAATGTCCAATTGTTCAACGGTTCAAAACCATTCGGCGGAACGGAACTGACAGCGAAGGAAGTTTCCGGTGTGCTCAACTTCGAAACCAAAGCAGGAGAAACAATCCTGGTGAAGATAGGTATCTCGCCGGTGAGTGAGGCCAACGCACTTGCAAATATCGATGCCGAAGTGCCGGAATGGAACTTCGATGCTGTGGCCGAAGACGCTTACGGTGAATGGAATAAGGAGTTGAGCCGCGCTAATGTCGAGTCGGCTAACGAGAACCAATTGAGGATATTCTATACAGCCTTGTATCATTCTTTTACGGCGCCGTTTTTGTTTAACGATCACAACAACGATTACCGTGGAACGGATAAGAAAATCTATCAAAATCCGGGATTCAGGAACTATACCACCTTTTCGTTGTGGGATACTTACCGGGCGGTTCACCCCATGTACACCATTCTTCAACCCGATCGTGTGCCCGATATGGTACAATCGATGCTTACCATTTTCAAACAACAGGGGAAGTTGCCGATATGGCCTTTGATGGGTTCCGAAACCGATTGTATGGTGGGTTATTCGGCTGTTCCGGTAATTGCCGACGCCTATTTTAAGGGTTTCGGAGATTTCGATCCTCAATTTGCGTTTCAGGCTATGAAGGCCTCTTCCATGCGATACGACAACGGGCTCAATTACCTCAAGGAAAAAGGATATATCCCGGCTGATAAAGAACGGGAGTCGGTGTCGAAGGCGTTGGAATACGCGCTTTCCGATTGGGCCATTGGTCAAGTGGCCGAAAGGCTTGGGAAGCAAAGCGATGCGCAGTATTACGCCCAAAGGGCGAAAGCTTACACGCGGTACTTTGATCCGAAAACAGGATTTATGCGTCCTCGCCTGGACAACGGATCGTTTCGTGAACCTTTCAGCCCTTTTCAATCCATTAATGAAAATGATTGGCGCGATTACACCGAAGGAAACGGTTGGCAATATACATGGTTGGTTCCTCAGGATGTGGAAGGTTTGATCTCGCTTTTAGGCGGAGAAAACCAGTTCGTTCAAAAACTGGACGATTTGTTTGTGGCCGAAGGAAACCTGGGTGAAAATGCGCCGCCTGATATTTCGGGTCTTATTGGTCAGTATGCCCACGGAAACGAACCGAGCCATCACATTGCCTATCTTTACGCTTACGCCGGGCAGCAGTGGAAAACAGCTGAGAAGATCCGTTATATCGTTGATAATATGTATTTTGATCGTCCAGCCGGGCTAAGTGGTAACGAAGATTGTGGTCAGATGTCGGCCTGGTATGTGCTCTCATCGCTGGGATTTTATCAGGTAAATCCATCCAACGGATGTTTTGTGTTCGGTTCGCCGTTGTTCGACAGAGCTACGCTTTCATTGCCCAAAGGTAAATCATTTACTATCAATACTATTAAAACAGGGATGAAGAATGTTTATATCCAATCGGTGAAATTGAACGGAAATCCGTACAGCCGTTCGTTTATTACTTATAAAGAAATTATGGCCGGAGGAACGCTTGAATTTACCATGGGGGATGTCCCTGATAAGGATTTTGGCGCAAAACCCGACGACCGGCCACAATCCAGAATGTATTGACATGTAAATTTTTATATTAACTGCGTTTTTCTACAAGTATGATGAAACACAAATTGTTTAAACTCTTTTCACTAATAGTGATAATGACTGCGCAAACGGCTTTTTCACAAAATTTTCCGCAGGTACGCGTGCCGGCATCCGAACGAAATTTCAGTAGTCCGGTGATTGAAAGCACCATTCAGCAAATGCAACAAACCATTGCCGACAAGGAGCTGGCCTGGATGTTTGGCAATTGTTTCCCGAATACTATCGACCGGACGGTGAAGTTCGGGACAAAAGATGGAAAGTACGATACTTTTGTCATTACCGGCGATATTTACGCCATGTGGCTGCGTGATTGCTCGGCTCAGGTTTGGCCTTATATGCCTTTTATGAAAGACGATGCGAATCTTCAAAACCTGATCAAAGGGGTGATCAACCGTCAGGTGGAATGTGTGCGGATCGATCCTTATGCCAACGCGTTTAATTTCGGAAAGGAAGGCAGCGACTGGATGAGCGACAATACCACCATGCTTCCCGAATTGCACGAACGCAAATGGGAAGTGGACGGGCTTTGTTACGTGATCAGGCTGGGGTATCATTACTGGAAATTAACCGGAGACAACAGCTGTTTTGACGACAACTGGCACAAAGCCATGCAAACTATTTTAAAAACGTTTAAAGAACAACAACGGAAAGAGACCAAAGGCCCGTATAAATTTACGCGCCGTACCGAGAAAGCTGCCGATACGCAGTTTGGCGATGGTTATGGAAACCCTGTTCGCCCCAACGGTATGATTTGTTCCATGTTCCGTCCTTCGGACGATGCTACTACTTACGCTTTTTTAGTTCCGTCCAATTGTTTCGCGGTGGTGTCGTTGCGTCAGCTGGCCGAAATGGAATCGGCGATCCGGAACGACAAGGCTTTTGCCGCTGAATGTACGGCCATGGCCAACGAGGTGGACAATGCCATTCGTAAATTCGCCATTGTAAAGCATCCCAAATATGGGGAAATTTTCGCTTATGAAGTGGATGGTTATGGTAATTACCTGATGATGGACGATGCCAACGTTCCTTCATTACTTTCGTTGCCTTACCTTGGTTATGTGTCGGAGAAAGATAAGATTTACCGGAATACCCGGAAGTTTGTCTGGAGCGATGACAATCCTTATTTCTACAGAGGCAAAGCTGGCGAAGGTATCGGAGGCCCGCATGTTGGAGAGAATATGATCTGGCCTATGTCGCTCATCATGAAAGCGCTCACATCTGATGATCCCAAAGAGATTTCCGATTGTTTGCGGATACTCAAACATACCCATGCCGGTACCGGGTTTATGCACGAATCGTTCAACAAAGATAATCCGGCCGATTTCTCCCGTTCGTGGTTTGCGTGGGCCAATACGTTGTTTGGCGAGTTGCTGTTGAAAATCGGGAAAGAGCATCCTGAACTGCTTCAGCAGCAATATTAATTCATTTGATTCACAGCTATATTAAGGTATAAAAAAGAAAGTTGTTGAATCAAGTAAGATGCTGTCGGATTTATCCGATAGCATCTTTTTTTTAAAATAAATAAAATTATTATGAACATAAGTTCAAAATAAATCCTATCTTTGTAAAACAATTACCATTACATTTATTTTAAATCAGAAGCACTATGTCGCGCCCAAAGCAATGTCGAAAAATGGTATCGCCGCCTTTAATGCAGGGATATAAGCCTTTTGGAATACCGGCAACCCGGCTTGGTTCGGTTACTATGAAGTTCGATGAATATGAATCCATCCGGTTGCTCGATTATAAAGGATTGACGCAGGAGCAGGCCGCTGAAATGATGAATGTTTCGAGGCCTACATTGACCCGGATTTACGAAAATGCACGCCGGGTAATCGCAAAAGCCTTCGTTGAGGGGGAAATGATTCTGATTGAAGGTGGAAATGTCAGTTTCGATGGTGATTGGTTTCGTTGCAGACGTTGTTATAAATTGGTAGATGGAGTGGAAAACCATGTCAGATGTGAAAAGTGCTCCCATTTTTCACAGGATGAACTCCGTCCGGTAAATGTTAGATGAATTATGAAAGTCGTGGTGCTTTCCGATAACCGGAAAGGAGTGGACGATTGTGGTACCGAACATGGATTGTCGTTGTATTTAGAGGCAGAAACCACAAAATGGCTGCTTGATGCAGGCGCTTCATCTCTCTTCATGGAAAATGCTGTTAAATTGGGCGTTGATATTGAGGATGTTGATTTTGTTTTTCTTTCACATGGTCATTCCGACCATACCGGTGGGCTGTTGCCGTTTCTGAATGCTAACCACAAAGCTGCTGTGGTATGTTCTGAAAAAGTTTTCTCGAAGGAATATTTTTCCGTTCGCGGAAAGGAAATAAAAAGACTAACTAACAGCGACGATTTTATTTGTTTTGAGCATCGGTTCGAATGGAGTAAAGAAAGGCTGAGCATGTATGGCTTTTACATATTGAATGTAGATAATTTAAAATATCCTGCCCCTAAAGCCAATGGACATCTTTATGTTAAAGAAATTGAAGGGGAATGGATAAACGATGACTTTTCGCACGAAATGGTATTTGCTTGGGAGCTGGACGATGGATGGTTCGTATATTCGGGCTGTTCTCACAAAGGACTTTTGAACATGATGGAAAAGATGAATGCGTTTTCTGCAAAGCCGGTAAAGTTCCTGTTCGGTGGGTTTCATCTTCCGGATGGAAAATACGAAAGTGTATCTGAAATTTCGAAAATTGCACGGACAATCAAATCAAAATACCCGTCGGTACAACTTTTTACAAGCCATTGCACAGGCGATCGGGCTTATGTGGTTATGAAAGATATTCTCGGGCATCAGTTGCATCGTTTTTACGCCGGGTATAGCTTCGATTTTTAATATTTTTACCTGAAAATATAAGTTGAATCTTTAAATATATAACAAAATGAAAATTGCAGTACCAACAAAAATCGGGAATGTAGTGGATGACCATTTTGGTCATTGCGAATTTTATACAATTTTTACTATCGAGAATGATGAGGTAGTAGGCAAGGAGGTGTTTCCATCGCCGCAGGGTTGTGGATGTAAGTCGGAAATAGCGCGCGATTTGAGTGAAAAGGGAGTTAAGGTGATGCTTGCAGGAGGAATCGGAGCCGGGGCAATAAGTAAGTTGGCAGCTCAGGATATTAGTGTGGTTCGTAATTGTAAAGGAGTTGTTGATGACCTTTTAAAGGATTATTTATCCGGGAAAGTTGTTGATGGTGGTTCTTCCTGTGAGGCTCACTCTCAACACGCGAAGGGGCAAGGTCTTCACGTTTGCCATCATTAAAACCGGAATGAAGGATGATAACATACGATTATACATTCAGGGTGGCTTATCCCGATACAGATCAGATGGGTACCATGCACCATGCCAATTACGCCAAATATTATGAACTTGCTCGCTGGGAGATGTTCCGGAGCATCGGGATTCCGTATAAATCACTGGAAGCATCGGGAGTAATGTGTCCCGTAGTAAGGATGAACAGCCGTTTCATTAAAACTACCCGCTACGATGAGATGCTGACCCTGCGCACGATACTGCGTGAGGTGAAGGGGTTGCGTATGTGGTTCGATTATAAGCTTTATAATGAAAAGGGAGAGTTGATCCATACGGCCGAAACCGAGCTTACTTTTGTGGGGCGTGATGATTGGAAACTTTGCATGCCACCAGCATTTTTGCTTGAGAAAATAAGCGAAGCCGTTGGAGAATAAGCAGGCTTGAACCGATGTTGCTTCTGTGTATCGCAAAAACAACCTGTACGATCATATCATACAGGTTGTTTTGTTTTATATAGATAATGTATCTGATTACAACTGAGGGCCAGCAACTACCAACGCTTTGGCATCGTCGTTGTCAAGATACTGTTCGAAGTTCTTGATGTATTTGGCAGCCAGCGATTTCGCTTTTGTTTCCCATTCGGTAACGTCAGCGTAAGTGTTGCGCGGGTCAAGAATTTCAGTATCCACGTTATTTAAAGCTGTAGGAGCAACCAAGTTCAAAATTGGGATGTGAATAGTTGGAGCATTATCGATGGAACCATCAATGATCGCATCGATGATAGCACGGGTGTTTTTCAACGAAATACGTTTGCCTGTTCCGTTCCATCCGGTATTTACCAGATAAACTTTTGCATCGTGTTCTTTGGCCTTTCCAATCAGCGTTTTGGCATACACGGTGGGGTGTAAAGTAAGAAATGCTTCACCAAATGCAGGCGAGAACGAAGGAACTGGTTCGGTGATACCGCGTTCAGTTCCGGCTAATTTGGAAGTAAAGCCCGAAAGAAAGTGATACTGAGCCTGTTTGTCGTCGAGGATAGATACCGGAGGCAATACCCCGAAAGCATCAGCCGACAGGTAAATGATTTTTTTAGCATGACCTGCACGCGAAGGAGAAACAATTTTGTTGATATGATAAATTGGATAAGAAACACGTGTGTTTTCTGTTTTCGAAGCAGCCGCTGTATAATCAGGAGTCCCATCTTCTTTAACAGTTACGTTTTCCAACAAGGCATCGCGACGGATGGCTCTCCAAATATCCGGCTCTTTATCTTTTTCAAGATCAATCACTTTAGCATAGCAACCACCTTCGTAGTTAAATACTCCATGATTGTCCCAACCGTGTTCATCGTCGCCAATCAAAAAACGTTTCGGGTCGGCAGAAAGAGTGGTTTTACCCGTTCCTGATAAACCAAAGAAAATAGCTACATCGCCACTTTCACCTACGTTGGCAGAGCAGTGCATAGAGGCAATCCCTTTTAATGGCATGTAAAAATTCATCAAAGAGAAAATTCCTTTTTTCATTTCGCCGCCATACCAAGTTCCACCGCAAACAGCCATTTTTTCTTTCAAATTGAAAAGTACAAACACTTCTGAATGCAAGCCGTGTTCTTTCCACTTTGGATCAACTGTTTTTGAACCATTTAAAAATACAAAGTCAGGTTCTCCAAAATTAGCCAATTCGTAGTGCGAAGGACGAATAAACATATTGGTTACAAAATGTGCCTGCCATGCTACTTCCATGACAAAGCGCACTTTCATACGTGTATCCGTATTGGTTCCACAGTAACAATCGACCACATATAATTTCTTTGCCGATCCCAATTGTTTGGCAACCAAACCTTTACAGTCGGCGTATGCTTCTTTGCTAACCGGTTTGTTAATATTACCATCAAACCACATATTTTTTTCTGTGATTTCATCTTTCACAAAGAACTTATCCTTAGGAGAACGACCGGTAAAAATACCTGTATCAACAGCAACCGCACCGGTTGTTGTCAACACGCCTTTCTCAAAACCTTCGTTTGAAGGATCTACTTCTGCCTGAAACAACTCTTCATAAGTTGGGTTGTACAGAACCTCGAAGTTCCCCGAAATTCCGTACTTGCTTAAATCCAAATTTGCCATTTTTGTTTTAATTTTTTAATTTTTTATCTTGTTTTTATTATCTCTTCCTGAAATCTTTTTTCACAGCACAAAAATACTACATTTTTCCCACCTGAAAAAAGAATTAAAGAAATTTTTCTTTAAATAACGAAATATAATTTGAACCGTTCTGTTTCGATTAATTTGATGAATGGATTTATCTAATAATAACAAATTGATGTACAGTAAACTGATTTTTTTCAGAAAAACAAAATTTACAATAAATAGCGTGAGCCGAACTTTAAAAAAATATATTTTTGAGCCGGTTTCATTTAAACTTTAGGATTAAATTCGTATTTTTGTAGCTAAGGGTATTGGAAACAACAACTTTCGGTTCCTTAAAGTTGATAATAAACCAATTGTCATCAAAATATTAACTTAAAAATTCATTTAATTTTAATAACGAAACACCTGGGCAAACATGCAGATTCGTATCATCAACCGGTCGAAACATTCACTACCCGAATATGCCACGCCGCTATCAGCAGGAATGGACTTGCGCGCTAACCTTGAAGAGCCTGTGGTGCTGCCGCCGCTGGGACGTAAACTGATTCCTACGGGGTTGTTTATTGAATTGCCGGCTGGCTACGAAGCTCAGATTCGTCCACGGAGTGGGCTATCCATTAAAAAGGGGATCACTGTTTTGAATTCGCCGGGCACGATAGATGCCGACTACAGGGGAGAAATTTGTGTGATTCTGGTCAATCTTTCCGATGAAGATTTTGTGGTGAACGATGGTGAACGCGTTTGCCAAATGGTGATAGCCCGCCATGAACAGGCCGAATGGTTGGAAGCCAATGAACTTGGCGACACCGAAAGAGGAGCGGGAGGGTTTGGCCATACCGGAAAACATTGAGGTGCATCTAATGTTTTTTCAGTTTTTTTAACCAGTTAGAAACAGTAATGATCAAAACAAAACATATATTTCTTTCGGTTTGTTTGTGCCTTTTGGCCGCCCAGTTACCGGCAAGGGAAAAACAAAGGAAAGATGTGCAGAAAAGTTTATCGTCGGCCGAGCAGAAAAAATTCGACTATTATTTTTACGAAGGGGTCAAACTCAAGGAAGATAAAAAATACGACGAAGCACTCGAAACTTTCAATGCCTGCTATGCCATCGACTCGCTGGATGCCGGCGTGAATGGCGAGACGGGAGTGCTTTACGCCTCGGTTGGGATGACCGATGAGGCTGAAAGACGCCTGCTCAAGGCGTTGGATGGCGATCCCGGCAACTGGTGGTATCACTTGCAGCTGGTCAACCTTTATGTTGCCGTTAAAAAACCGGAAAAAGCCCTGTCCATAGCTCAGTTGATGCAAAAAAGTTTCCCTAAGAAGGACGATACCTATTCCATTTTATCCACGCTATATAAACAATCCGGCCAGTTCCAGAAGTCCATCGATGCCTATAATAAACTGGAACAGATCAACGGTATCGATGAATCCGTATCGTACGAAAAGTATCAGCTTTACATGTTGCTGAAAAAACCGAAGAACGCGATAGCGGAAATTGACCGGCTGATAGCGAAATATCCTACCGAAAGCCGATACCAGGTGTTGAGGGGCGATATTTATATGCAACAAAACATGCCCGATAAAGCGTTAGGCATCTATCAAAACGTGCTTGAAACGGATCCTGAAAACGGAATGGTTTATTTGTCGCTTTCGGAATATTACAAAGCTGCCAACGAACCTGCAAAAGCCTTAGAAGCGATTGTGGGCGCGCTGAAAAGCGATAAATTGCCGGTGGAAACCAAAACCGGAATCCTCGGTGAATACATTCAAAAGCTTTCGGCCGATACGGCTACGATTGATGAGACGGAATCGTTGTTTAAACTGTTAGTAGAAAAGTATCCGCTTGAAGAGCAGGTACATAGTTATTATGCCACGTTTTTACAGTTTCGCCACCGGAACGCCGAAGCCGAAGGTGAATTGGAAACAATGCTGACCATAAATCCGAAAAACGAGCAAACGTGGTTGCAGTTGATACAGATGAATATGGAGGCTAAAAAATACGACAAGACACTGGATATTACGAAAAAAGCCATCGCGCAACAGCCTGAAAACCCGGTATGGTATTTTTACAAAGGGATCACAGAGTTTCAACTGAACGATTACAAATCTTCTCTGGAGTCGAATCAGAAAGGGCTTACCTTTGTAAAAAGCGAACAATTTGTTCTGAAAAGCAACCTTTACGCCCAAATTGGTGATATTTATTTCAAACAAAGCGAAAAAGAAAAAGCGTTCGAGAATTACAACAAAGCGCTGGATGCCAACCCGAACAACGTGTTTGTGATGAACAATTACGCGTACTATCTTTCGCTCGAAAAACGCGACTTGGGCAAAGCCGAGAGGTTGAGCGCGAAAACCGTAGAGGCCGAGCCTAAAAACAGCACTTACCTTGATACTTACGCATGGGTGCTTTTTCAGGAAGGAAACTATTCGTTGGCCAAACTTTACATCCAAATGGCTGTTGACAACCTGGGAAAGGAAGAAGAACCGGGAGTGGTTTACGAACATTGCGGCGATATTTTCTGGAAAAACAACGAACCGGAGAAAGCGCTGGATATGTGGAAAAAATCGTACGATGCCGGTAATAAAACCGATACATTAAAGAAAAAAATTGAAACTAAAAAGTTGGAAGAATGAACTTTATCACGTCGAGAAAATATGTATGCCTTCTTATCCTTTCCGTTACGGTAGCTGCCTCTTGTAAATCGAAAAGGGAAATTGCACTTAGTATGCCGGCTGCGGTGAAAGAAACCAGAACCGACGACATCGCCAAAACCGATCCTGTAGTATCGGCGCTTGTGAGCGCTGAACAGCCTGTGCGCACAGCCAACATCAGCAAAATGTCGGTGGTGGTCAATTATAAGGGACGGGAATTCAACTCTTCGGCCAGTTGCCGTTTTGTGCGCGACTCTGTGTTGTTCCTCTCGGTGCAGCCTTTGCTGGGCATCGAAGTGTTCAGGGCCGAGCTTTATCCCGATAGCATCCTGATTTTCGATAAAATGAACGGCAACTATTATGATATTGATTATAAATTATTTTCTGAAAAATTCGGAGTCAATGTCGATTTTAGTAGCATCCAGTCGTTGCTGTCCAACCGCTTTTTTTGCATAGGTAAAAGTTACATCGATCCGGCTGGTTATCAGGTAACGCAGTCTGCAGGTGATCTTACGAACATCTCTTATCTCAACGGAAATATGCGGCAGAATACGTTTATTTCCATTGATAAAAAAATTGTACAGGTGTTAATCAAAGCTTTAGACAAAGATTATACGCTACAGACCGATTATTCTGATTTTACATCGTTTAACGATAGTGTTGTTTTCCCGAAAAATATTAACTTAGCAGCATCAAACCGTAACGAACAAACCAGTGGCCGGTTTACCGTAGTGAAAGCCGAGTTCAACAAACCTGTTCGTATGTCAAAATTAAACACAGGTGATTACACAAAAGCTAATATCGAACGTTTTTTCAAAAAATAAGCAATTAATTATGCCGAAGCACATTTTCTGGATGCCCCTGGAACGTAAAAGATGGATATTCATCATTTTTGCAATGATGAGTGTTGCCTGCGTTCAGGCGCAAACGGTTAAACAGCTTGAAAATCAGAGAAAACAAACGCTGAAAGAACTCGAAAACACCAATAAGCTACTCAAAGAGACAAAAAAGTCGCAGAAAAGTTCTCTCAACAAACTGAGTATCATTGGCAATAATATAAATCAGCGGCAAACGTTGATCACGAATATAAATTCCGAAATAGGGCAACTTGATATAGAGATGGGGCGTCTCGATGCCGAAAAGAAAGGGCTCGAAGCCGAACTCACTCAACTGAAGAATGATTATGTAAAGTTAGTACGCGAGGCTCATAAAAACCGGAGTTTATACACCAAAGTTTTATTTGTCCTTTCGGCCAAGTCGTTCGATCAGTCCATGCGGCGGCTTCGTTATTTGCAGGAATACACCGATTATCGTAAAGAGCAAGTCGTGAAAATAGATAAGGTGCGCCATCAGATCATACAAAAAAACGATAGTCTTCAACAGCACAAAACCACTCAGGTTAAAATTGTAAAACAGAAGCAAATAGAAACCGTCAGACTTACCGGTGATCAGCAAAAGGAGAAAGTGGTGCTTACCGATTTGCAAAAAAAAGAGAAAAACTTACGCGGCGACCTGAAAAAACAACAAAAAAAGGCGGCTGACTTAAATGCCCGTATTGAGCGGATGATTGCTGAAGAAATTCGTAAAGCTGAAGCCCGGCGTGTAGCCGAAGCGCAGAAAAAGGCGCTGGCCGAGAAAAGAGCGAAAGAAACAGCTCGTCTTAAGGAACTTGCCGAAAAGAAAATAAAGGAAGAACTTGCGGCCAAACAAAGAGAGGCCGAAGCTGCCAAAGCGCGGAAGGATGCAGCCGCCAAAGAACAGGCGGCTAAAAAAGCCCGCGAAGCTGCCGAGAAGAAGGAACGTGAGCTGGCTGCCGCCCGTGCCAAGGATGCCGCTGATAAAAAGGCGCGCCAGGAAGCGGCCGAAAAAGCCCGAGAGTTGGCTAACGCGCGTACCGACGAGGCTGCTAAGGCTAAACAACTGGCGGATACCCGCACGGATGAAGCCTCGAAAGCAAAAGATGCAGTAAAAGAAATTGAAAAATCGCAGAATTCAATAAAATCTTCGTCCGACAACGATTACGTTTCTACTTTCACGAAAGAAGAGATAGCGCTTACGGGTAGCTTTGAAAATAACCGGGGGCGTTTACCAATGCCGGTGTCCAACGGATTTATCAGTGGTCACTTTGGTATCCAGCCTCATGCGGTATTGAAACATGTAACCACCAATAATAAGGGCATTTATATCCTTTCTTCGGCGGGCACAAGCGCTCGTGCAGTTTTCGATGGTGTGGTAACTCAACGTTTTTATATTCAGGGTAGTAACGGAGTGATCATACAACATGGGAATTACCGTACCGTTTATGCCAACCTTACCGATATTTATGTGAGCGTAGGGCAAAAGGTTAGCGCCCGCCAGTCCATCGGAAAGATATTTACCGATAGCGACAACGACAATAAAACAGAACTTTATTTCCAGATATGGGAAGGCAAGAAATTGCTGAATCCCGAAACCTGGATTTCAAGGTAATTTTATCCGCTCGTTTTCTGGCGGGCGGATAAAGTGTTTGATAACAATAACAATAATAAAAGGAAGAGTCATCCCTTTTCAGGGGATATGTGTCTATGGATGAATTAAATTTAACACCACCGGCTGATTACGGAGATGGTAATATCATTACCCTCGAGGGGCTGGAGCATGTGCGCCGTCGTCCGGGTATGTATATTGGAAAACTGGGTGATGGAACCCATCCCGACGATGGTATTTATGTGTTGCTGAAAGAGGTGTTGGACAACAGTATCGATGAGTATCGAATGGGCATTGGCAAGCAGATCGATGTGCGTGTTGTGGATGGACATGTGGAGGTACGCGACTACGGGCGGGGTATTCCGCTGGGAAAAATGATCGACGCGGTTTCCATTATGAATACAGGTGGTAAATACGATTCGAAAGCGTTTAAGAAATCAGTAGGGTTGAACGGCGTTGGTACAAAGGCGGTCAATGCTTTGTCTTCAAATTTTGTAGTTCAGAGCTATCGCGACGGACAAACTCGCCGTGCCGAATTCGAAAAGGGGAAATTGACTACCGATTCTGAAATTTTCGACGACCAACAGTCAGAAAAAGGCACTTACGTTTACTTTGTTCCCGATAACACTCTTTTCACCGATTACAGGTACAACGGAGAGTTTATCGAAACCATGCTCCGGAATTATTCTTACCTGAATACAGGGCTTACCATCAATTTCAATGGTAAAAAAATATTGTCGAAAAACGGATTGCTCGATTTGTTGAACGAGAATCTGACTTCCGAACCGCTTTATCCCATTATTCATTTAAAAGATGAAGATATTGAAATTGCCTTTACCCATAGCGATCAGTATGGCGAAGAGTATTATTCGTTTGTAAACGGGCAGCACACCACGCAGGGCGGTACCCACCAAAGCGCTTTCCGCGAAGCGGTGGGACGTACCATCAAGGAGTTTTACAACAAAAACCACGATTTGACCGATATCCGCAACGGAATCATTGCTGCCGTGGCCATCAGCGTAGAGGAGCCGGTGTTCGAAAGCCAGACCAAAACAAAACTTGGCTCACGCGATATGTCCAAAGATGGTGTCTCGGTCAATAAATTCATTTCCGATTTTCTGAAAAAAGAGTTGGATAATTACCTTCACCGCAACAGCGAAACCGCTGCCGTGATGCTCCAGAAAATTCAGGATTCGGAAAAGGAACGCAAGGCCATAGCGGGAGTTACCAAGCTGGCTCGCGAACGCGCTAAAAAGGTAAACCTGCACAACCGGAAACTCCGTGATTGCCGGATGCATTACAACGATAACCCTACAAAGGATGAATCGAAAAATAAGCTGATCCATGATTCGTGTATCTTTATCACCGAAGGCGATTCGGCCAGCGGATCCATCACTAAAAGTCGAGATGTAAATACGCAGGCGGTGTTCAGTTTGCGCGGTAAACCGTTGAACAGTTATGGATTGACAAAAAAAATCGTTTACGAAAACGAAGAGTTCAATTTGTTGCAGGCCGCGCTCAATATTGAAGAAGGAATCGAAGGGCTGCGTTATAACAAGGTCATTGTAGCTACCGATGCCGATGTGGACGGTATGCACATCCGTCTGTTGCTCATTACTTTCTTTCTCCAGTTTTTCCCCGAACTGATAAAAAAGGGGCACGTTTACATTTTGCAGACTCCGCTTTTCCGTGTACGCAATAAAAAGGAGACAATTTATTGCTATTCTGAAGATGAACGGTTGGCAGCCCTGGCTAAGTTAGGCGCTAATCCGGAAATAACCCGTTTTAAAGGGTTGGGCGAAATTTCGCCTGACGAGTTCAAACATTTTATCGGGAAAGATATTCGGCTTGACCAGGTAAGCCTCCGCAAAGAGGATGCTGTTCAGGATTTGCTCTCGTTCTACATGGGAAAAAACACCTCCGAACGCCAGAATTTTATCATTGATAATCTGGTTATCGAAGAGGATGTAGAATAACCTCTGTTTGCTTTCTGAAATAAATTTTTTAGCCTGATAACAATCGGGTGGGATGTTGTCTGCCCCCAGTGTAACCCGGGATATTTGTTTTCTAAAATAATCCTTTTTGATGAAAATTTCCAGCATTCCAACCGAAGGCGTAAAATATGCCGGTTCAAAACTTAAAATAATTCCATACATTGTAGAAATTGTATCGGAATTGAAGGATGTTAAGAATGTACTGGATGGATTCAGTGGAACAACTCGCGTTTCTCAGGCTTTTGCACGTTTGGGTTACGATACTACCTCGAACGACATAGCTGTTTGGTCCGAAGTATTCGCTACCTGTTATTTAAAATCATCTAAGTCAGATGCTTTTTATCAGGAAATAATCGATCATCTCAATTCATTGGAGGGTTATGATGGCTGGTTTACAGAATATTACGGTTCGGAAAACTTGCTCGAGAAACGTCCGTTTCAGCGTAAAAACACCCGGAAATTAGATGCTATCAGGGATGAAATCGACTGTTTGAAGCTCGGTTGGGACGATAAATGCGTGTTGCTCACCAGCCTTATTCATGCCCTGGATGTGGTTGATAATACTCTGGGCCATTATGTGGCTTATCTTTCGCGATGGTCGCCACGTTCATATAAAGAGCTGAAGATGAAGTTGCCAGCACGTTTCCCGTTGATAAGTAAAAACACGGTAAGCCGGAGTGATGTTTTCGATACTATCAATGGCCAGTCGTACGATTTTGTGTATTTCGATCCGCCTTACGGCTCGAACAACGAAAAAATGCCTCCCAGCAGAGTTCGCTACGCTTCGTATTACCACCTTTGGACGACTGTTATACTGAACGACAAGCCTGAAATTTTTGGGAAAGCCAACCGCAGGGTCGATACCCGCGATGCTATTTCGGCATCGGTTTTTGAAGAATTCCGCAAGGACGATAGTGGGCGTTTTATAGCTATGGAGGCTTTGCGTCAGCTGATTCACGACACGCGCTCCCGTTATATCCTTTTATCTTACAGTTCGGGAGGGCGAGCCACCAAACACGAATTAATGGATATTATCAGTGAATCGGGCAAAATGCTCAGGGCTATTGAAATTGACTATAAGAAAAATGTGATGGGAAACATGCGCTGGACCAATGAGTGGGTCAATAGCGATGGTAAATACCTTGAATATTTGTTTTTGATGGAAAAAAGATAAAAACAGATTTTAGAACTAAGAGTCAAGAACCAAGATGTATAGTAAATGAATTATTATTCTGAAAACGAAACAAAAGACATCAATCCTGATGTGTATTTTATGCGCCAGGCTTTGCAGGAAGCGCAGAAAGCGGCTCGGCGCGATGAGGTGCCGGTGGGGGCTGTTATCGTCTGTCAGGGGCGGATCATAGCCCGGGGTCATAATCTGACCGAAACGCTTACCGATGTAACTGCTCATGCCGAAATGCAGGCCATTACGGCGGCTTCGCAGTATTTAGGGGGAAAATACCTCACCGACTGTACGCTTTATGTTACGGTGGAACCCTGCGTGATGTGTGCCGGAGCGCTGGGCTGGTCGCAAATCAGTCGCGTTGTGTATGGAGCTTCGGATGATAAAAGAGGATTTACCAAGTTTGCCCCGATGGCATTACATCCCAAAACAGAAATTGTTTCCGGCATTCTGGAGGACGAATGTGGCACATTAATGAAAGACTTTTTTAAAAAGAAAAGATAATAATTTTCGAACGTGCCAATAAAAGAAAACATTTTCTGATATTGACACATTGGTACATTATATAATTGGAATATTTAATATTTCAAGTTGATCACTACCAACTCCGATTGGGTGCCGATACGATAAAGCGGACCCCAAATGCCCAGCCCTGACGATACATAAAAATGTGATTTCCCTTTTTTCAGGTACCCGTAGCCTTTTTCGTACATTAATTTTACCATCAAATTCCCGGGGAAGAATTGCCCGTTGTGAGTATGCCCTGAAATTTGCAGGTCAACATTGTTTATCACCGCTTCTTCCAAATGCTGGGGCTGATGATCCATGAGGATAATGGGCTTTGTCGGGTCGGTTCCAGCAAGGATTTGACCAATCTTTTTCCGGTGCGGGTTGGTGCGGTCGTCGCGGCCGGCAATGTAAAACGCATCGGCAACCTGCACTACCGAGTCTCTCAGGTAAATTATTCCCGCTTTGGTTATGTATTTTTGCACTCCGTAAGGATCGCCCGAGTAGTATTCGTGATTTCCCGAAATGGCATAAACGCCCAGAGGAGCATTGATTTTTGCCAGATCTTCATCCATGTGTTGCCTGATCATGGGTTTCACCGTTCGGTCGGATACGTCGCCGGCCATCAAAACTACATCGGGATGTTCGGCGTTGATCATTTCAATGTATTTTTCGAGTTGCTTTTTGTCAATGGCTACGCCGAGGTGTAAATCGCTTATGGCCACAATCTTCAAGTGCTTGTTTTGCAACGGCTTTGACGATTTTACAAAAAGACGTACAACGTCGGGATGATTGAACTGGTAGTTGCCATAAACGAGCATTCCGGCAATGATAACCAAACTGGCTACAAAAGCCCACAGCTTGAATGAAGCGGGATAGGGCAGAAAATGGAGGAAAGCGTTGAAGCCCGATATTATGTCTATCACGGTAAAGCTCAGTAATAGATAAATGAAAGTAATCATGTAGGTGTAACCCCAGAAAGCGAGAGGTTTAGCTATCTGTTGCGGAAGCTCTTCGGCCAGTATAAGGCCGGCCATCATTGCCACGAACGATACGATGTTTAAACCCAGGTACCACCATTTGAGTGAACCAATTCCGCTTAAAACCTGGCCTCCCCGCAAGGCCACATATCCTGCCATCAGGACAATAACCGTAAAGACGATAATAAAAAAGACAATACGCATAGAGAATGATTTATATGCAAAAGTAAACAAAAGAAACATTGAATTGTTTTAAACGGCCGCTATTTGTCAATGTTCAGTTAAAATAAAAGATGCGGGTCTGATCGTTTATCAATCAGACCCGTGTGCTGCAAAATTATTAATCTTCAAATTTTTTGTAATTTGATCTCGGCGTAATAGTCGCTTTGCTTTATTATAGATCCACTTTTAGGAAGAGGCATGAGCGAAACGAGTTCGATGTTATAATCATTTATCTGAGCGTTTTTAGGCTGCAACGTGGTGTTTAAAACAACTCTTTTCACCTCGTTTTCGATAGTAATTTCAAAACGGACTTCTGCATTTCCCTCCCAAAAACATTCAGCATCTACCGGACATCGGGAATCGTTTAATACTGAATCAAGTTTCACTCGAATATAAGCATCGCTATATTTTATGGATTGATGAAATTTAACCCGTTCAATATTTCCTAAACGGACAGATCCGGATTCATCGCTACAACTTGTTATCAACATCATTGTAAAGATGAAAGAAAGAACCAGATTCCTTTTCATATTCTTCCCAAATTAATATTTTTCAGGATTGCCTAAAATTCCGATAAAGAGGATGACGCCGGTACTTCTTTCCCTGATAGCGTAGAGGAAAGGTCTATCGGCACGAAACACAGGAATTTCAGGTACCGCGGTAGCAAAAACTTCGATGGATGTAACGGCGGCGGCCTCTGTTCCGTCTTCATTTACATCCACATACGTTTTGTGTACCACTTTCGATACCATCAACTGCGCATCGGCTATGCCTGTGAGGTTGGCGGCATCGGTAAAGGGCAACTTCATACCCATCGATATCAACTCGTTGTTCAGCGTGTATTTAGCCTCATTCTTAAAGCGAGGAATATAAATGTACACTTCCCTTTTCGACATGTCCGAAAGCACGCTGTTCCAGACGGATGATGTGAACGAAGATGCCAGGTCGTACACCGAATAATTATCTTTAGGCAGAACTACGACCATTTCGAAAGCTTTATTGCCATAAGGAAGGCTAATGTACTGTGCCTTATCGTTCTCGCCGTACGGTACGGTGTCGGTTTTACTCATCATGTTCACTTTTACCGTGCTTCCGGAGGCATTCGTAAAGGTTGATTCGGTGGTGAGTTTTTTGTCGAACTTGTCAGACCACGCCCCTTTGAAATACACCGCGTTGACAAGGTACATGACTGCTCCTGATGGAACTTCATCTACGATGGTTTTAATCAGGTTGTTGGTTTTTTTAGCGCACCAGTTGTTAATGGTGTCTTTCGCCCAGCTTGCCGAGAAATCAATTTGCTTGATGTAAGCGTTGAAGTTGGAACTGTTGATGGTCAGGAAATCGCTTTTCACCTGGAAATTGTTCTTATACCAGATGGAATTTGCCAACGACAATTTGGTAAGCGGATCGATGCCGGGCAAAGTGGTTTGAAGCACTTTGTAATACTCGTTGATGTCGCTGTCGGACATGCCGGTGAGTTGCAGCGCGGCGTCGATATCGGATTTGGTGTCGCCAACAGCGCCGTTACGAAGCATCCCCAACGCCAAACTTACACTTAGCGGCGAAATAAAGATGTTTTTTTCGCCAGAGGTTGCTATCGTGTTGTTCAGCAGCCCGAAAGCAAAATCATTATCCTGGGATACTCTTTTTTGCAAGGCGCTACGCAATACTATCGGATTGGCGGGATCGATCACTTTGGTGATCTCGTTGCTTTCTGAACAGCCTGTCAGTATTCCGGCCAACAGGGTCAAGGCAATGAATGATTTTTTCATGTTTGTAGAATTGAAATTGATGTTTGTCATTATTATTCAATAGAAATAGTGTTAAATATTCGATATTCAAGTTATACTTCATTTACAGGTTGATTCTTAAACCTGTGGTAAACCCTAAAGATGCCGGCTTTTCGGTCCGGATGCTGACGGGTTGGCCGTTGTCGAAATAATACGACATTTTTGGTTCGAAGTAAACGCCGATACTTTTCTGTATAGCGTATTCAATGCCTAAAGCACCGTTGGCCGACCATTGCAGCCCGTCAATCCGTGAATCGACCTTGCTTTCCATCGTATAGTTTCCCATATACACGCGTTGTTTGAAGGTGGAGTGCAGCCCTTTCTCCACCATGCCGCCGGCCGTCATGTAAAAGTTCCATTTTTTATTTTGCCAAAGCGAATACGAAACGTTCAACGGAATACCCAGGTAATGAAGGTCGATGTAGGCATCGGCATCCTTGCTGTCGCTTCTTGAGAAGGTTGAATGCAGGTATGTGTAAACCAATCCGCTTTCGACGCTCCATTTTGAACTGATTTGTTTGTTTACCAAAATTCCAAACGACAAGGGGCTGTAATAGGTGCTTTTGTCATAATCGTCCACGTTGTAAAATTCGTTTCGCATGGAAGCGAGGCTCGATGCTAAGTTCATGTAACCTTGAGTGTCGTTAAATCCATATTCCGTGCTGCTTCCCGAAGCGAGATTACGTCCTGTACTGTAATTGGCGGCCAGCATCAGGTTTTTTTTCTGTTTTTTCTTAGGCATCTTTGCCGGTAGATTTTCATTGTCGGGCAAACGGTTTTTTTTGGGTACAAGTTGGGTCTCTCCACCCTTATGATGCTCATTTTTCACTTCGTCGGTTACTTCATTTTTCTTAACGGCAATACCGTTTTCGGCTAAAGCGGTGTTGTTAAGTTTTGGCTGATTTGTAGTGGAATCTTTGGACGAAGATGTGGGTACGTTGTACTCGTTTTGTTCATTCAAAGTTGCCGCCCTGTTTTTCTTGATAAATTTTTCGGTTAAGGTAGAGGTTAAAATTCTTGCTGAGCAGATGTTTTTTGTAGCTTGTGGATGATAAACATCATCTTGTCTCATTTTTTTATCTGCATGTGAAACAGGTTGTTGATCGGATTGGAATATGTTGTTTTGTTGAAAATGTGATCCGATGGTGAACAATAAAGCGATAACAGCGGCTGTTCCCAGCGACGTCCATACCCACCAGAGCGCTTTCCTGTTTGTTTTGCGTTCCAACCGGCTTTCAATTTCCTTCCAGCAGTCGTCGTCAACGGGAAGATGGTGGTTTCCCAGCTTTTCCCGAACGATTTTTTCGAATTCCGAAGGATCGGTATGTTGGTATTTATCTTTCATTCTTTATTTTTGCTGATTGTAAAATTTTTTCCTGCAATGCTTTGCGAGCCCTGTTGTATTGCGATCGTGAAGTACTTTCCGTTATGTGAAACATTTGGCTTATTTCATAATGGTTCATCCCTTCCAGAACATAGAGGTTAAATACCGTCCGGTAGCCATCGGGCAGTTCCGATATGTACCCAAATAGTTCATCGGCAGATATTTGCTGCAAAGCATCTGTACTATTGTCTTCCAGTGCATATTGAACATCATCAATGGAAAGGCTCATTTTCAGCGCATCTTTTTTTCTCAGGTATTCAATACAAGTATTTACAAAAACCTGCCGTATCCAGCCGCCCAACGATCCGGATCCGTTGTAAGTATCAATTTTTGAAAATACTTTTATAAATCCATCCTGTAAAGCATCGCGTGCCGACTCTTTTTCGGCAATGTATTGCATGCAAACCGAGTACATGGCGGAAGCATACAGCTCGTATAATTGTCGCTGTGCTTTTCTTTCGCCACGTTTACAGCCTTTTATGATCTTTTCTTCGTTTGATATAGTCTCTACCTGCATGCTACAATATAAGACGGTGATTGATGTGAAAATGATGCATCAATTTGTTTCCAAAGATAGGAAAAGTGGACGAGTAAACAAGTAAACGAGTGGACGAGGAAACGTGTGGATGAGTAAATAAGGGGATGTGTGAGTAAAAAAGGTTGGATGTAAAGTGAGGAATGAAAAAGAATATGCCGAAAATTAGTCGCACAGCGCGTAAAGGTCGCCACGGGGATTGACGATGAGAAGAGGCACAGTGGATTTCAGGATAAGGTGTAATTCCTTCGGGCCGAACAGGATGTCGTCGAGGCCGTAATCGCGCGAAGCGGTTACAAGCACGATCCCGAATGATTCGCGCTTGGCATTTTCGATGGCTTCGTACTCAATTTTGAAACTGTCTTTTTCTCCTTGTTCATGGGTTACATCCAGGTTGAATTTTTCAAACAAAGTGGTCATTTTACCGGCCGTAACCCTTGCTTTCGACCCGTAATCTTTTGCCAGCAAAATGGTGATATTTGCCCCGTAAAAACGTCCGAAGGCGGCGGCAAACTGTGCCTTTTCGTATTCTTCTTCGAGAAAGCTTACCGGAACCAAAACCTTTTTGGGCTGGAGTTCATCAAACGAGTTTTTGAAAAAAACATACGGAATCCGTAATTCGCGGCAAGCATTCAGTTGCTTCTGCAGGATTTTTTTCTTCGAAGAGTCATTCCACTGGATAAATAAAAACGACACTTCGTATTTCTCGCAAATGTCGGCAATTCTACTTTCATCAAATTCATCACCGATGAAGCGAATGTTGGGAACTTGAGGAAGCATTTCCGTTATTTGCTTTTTTTCGGTGTCGGAAGCTACCAGTACGGCAAATTCCTTTTCCAACTGCTGCGATAACGAGTAGGCGCTTTTCAGAAGTTTTTCAGCATTGGATATTTCGTTGGTAAGTGTCAGTATCATGCCATCACGTTTATTCCTGAAAATAAATACGTTTCACCCTGCGCGAAACGCTGGTCAGAATTTCGTAAGGGATCGTTTTCAGTTTTTCAGCAACCTCGGTAATGGTGATGTTGTTTCCGAAAACTTCTACCGCATCGCCTTCGTTGGCTTCAATGTCGGTAACATCAATCATGGCCAGATCCATGCAAATGTTCCCGATCACTTTGGCTCTTTTCCCGTTGATAAGCACTTCTCCATTGCCATTACCCAGTTTGCGGTCGAATCCGTCGGCATATCCCACAGGAATTACGGCTATGCGGCTTTTCCGCTTGATTTCGCCTTTGCGGCTATATCCAACGGTTTCACCGGGCTCTACGTTTTTTATCTGGAGGATAATGGTTTTCAAGACGCAAACCTGTTTCAGCGTTATTTCGGGCAGGGAGCTGATGCCGTAATGCCCGATGCCAAGCCGAACCATGTCGAACTGGTATTCCGAGAAACGTTCGATGCCGGCCGAATTGAGAATGTGCCTCATAATGTTATGGGTGAATTGCGAGCTGATTTTATCGGCGCATGCCGTAAAAACGTTGATTTGTTGTTTGGTGAAATCGTCGAACCGCTTTTCGTCGGCTCCGGCCAGATGCGAAAATATCGACCTTATTTTTACCTGGTTCTGATTCTTCAGGCGGGCAATCAACTTGTCCAGGTCATTTTCTTCGAAACCCAGCCGATGCATGCCGCTATCTATTTTAATATGAATGGGATAATCGGTAATCCCTAATTTTTCGGCCGAGGCAATGAAAGCATCGAGCAGCCGGAAACTGTAAATTTCAGGTTCCAGGTTGTTGTTGAAAATAACCCCGAAACTTCCTTTCTCAGGATTCATCACCACAATAGGGATGCGGATGCCCTCGCGGCGAAGTTCGGCGCCTTCGTCGGCAACAGCCACGGCCAGGTAATCCACCCGGTGATGTTGCAGGGTGCGGGCAACTTCCACCGATCCACTGCCGTAGGCAAAGGCTTTTACCATGCACATGGTTTTGGTTTGGGGCGATAATTTTGAACGGAAATAGTTCAGGTTGTCCACCAGCGCGTTCAGGTTCACTTCCAGCGTGGTTTCATGAGCTATCGATTCAATTTTTTCGGAAATGGTTTCGAAGTGGAACTTCCGCGAGCCTTTCAGCAGTATAATTTCGTTGGAGAAATTTTTATATTCTTTTGATAACAGAAACGCTTCGGTAGTGTCAAAAAACGATTTTTTCCCGGTGTGGAATAATTCAACTTCTTTTGAAATCTCGGTACCGATGCCGATAATCCGGTCGATATTTTTCGAACCGATCAGCTCCGATACTGTTTTGTAAAGGTCATCAGCCGTTTGCCCACTTTGTAGTATATCCGATAATATCAGGGTTTTCGACAGGTTTTTGTCGGTAGCCTGCTGATTCAGGAAATCGAGCGCGATGGAAAGCGAATTCAGGTCGGAGTTGTACGAGTCGTTTATTATAAGGCAGTTGCGTTGACCCTGCTTTACTTCCAGTCGCATTTCCACCGGTTCGAGGCGGCCGATGCGTTTCACAATCTCGTCAGGTTTCACCTTCATCACCAAAAGTGTGGCGATGCAATGGAGACTGTTTTCGGTGGAGGCGTTGTCGGTAAAAGGAATTTCCACGTCAAAATTTACCGATCCGTAGCGGAGGGCTATTTTTGAAGCGTACAGTTTTTTCTCTATTTTTGTTACTACCAGTTCCGACTGCTCGCTTTTTCCCCACGAGAATTTCCGCCCTTTAAAGCCCGATTGGTCCACGGCAATGTCAACCAACTTGTTGTCGCTGCACCAGATCAGGGTGTTACAGTTCTTAAAAAGTTTGAGTTTTTCGTCGCATTTTTGTTTCAGTCCCGAAAAATTTTCCTGATGCGCATCTCCCAAATTGGTGAAAATCCCGATTGTAGGCCGGATAATTGGTTCGAGCCGTTCCATTTCGTGCATTTCGGATATCCCGGCCTCGAAAATAGCGAGTTCGGTGCTATCGCTCATGGTCCATACCGAAAGCGGAACACCAATCTGCGAATTGAAGCTGCGGGGCGAACGGACAATGCGGTAGTCGGCATGCAACAACTGGTAAAGCCATTCTTTTACAATGGTTTTTCCGTTACTACCTGTAATGCCTATCACGGGAACGTTGTATTTAGCCCGATGAGCGGCCGCTAATTTCTGAAGGGCGGCCAGCGTGTTGTCAACTTTCAGAAAAACAGCATCGGGCAATGTTTTGAAACTATCCCTCATTTCGCTTACCACAAAGTATTTTAAATTCTGGCGGTAAAGTTCTTCTATGTAATTATGACCGTTGTTTCGCCCCGTAGGGATAGCGAAGAACAGGCTTTCAGCAGGGAACGACAACGTCCGGCTATCGGTAAGTAACCAGTTGATTTCCGTAGAAGGAACCTGCTTGGTATCGGCCCCTATAAATTTAGCTATTTGATGAAGTTGCATTTGACAATGAAAAAATGAAATGGTTTTTTATCTTCTTTTCCCGAAAATTCGTAATAAATAAAGAAATAAATTGATGAAATCGAGATAAAGTGTCAGAGCGCCGATGATGGCCGTCTTTTTGTCTTCTTCACTTCCTTCGTCGCCGATCACGTTCAGTTTTTTTAGTTTTTGAGTGTCGTAAGCGGTCAATCCCACAAAAATCAGTACTCCGGCATAAGTGGTTATCCAATAGAGGGTGTCGTTGCTGAAAAATAAATTGACAACCGAGGCGATGATCAATCCCCATAATCCCATGATCAGGATGCTGCCGACTTTGGTCAGATCGCTTTTTGTGAAATACCCGAAGGCGCTCATCCCGGCAAACGTTCCGGCAGTAATGAAAAAGGTGGAGGCGATGGACGACATCGTAAAAACAAAAAAGATGGATGATATGGTAACTCCTGTCAGTATGGAGTATAAAATAAATATGACCGTGGCAGCTACCGCCGATAGCTTTTTGATGGCGCCCACTAAAACGACTACCAGCACTAACTCGGTAATAATGAGTGCATAAAACGTAACCTTACTGCCAAAAATAAAACGAATGATGTCGGGCGAAGAGGCTACTTTTAAAGCGGTGAGTCCGGTAATTACCAGAGCCATTGACATCCATGCATAAACTCTTATAAAAAATCTTCGGGTTTCGGCCACTTGCTGTTGTTGGCTGATCTCATAGAAGTTGTCCATAATAAAGTACGATTTAGTGAATCAATAAATATCTATTTTTTTGTTAAAGGAACTTGTATCCAAAGTTGTTGTGGTTTCCCTATACGCTTTTCGTAAACGTTCAGAGAATCAGCGACTTCGAGCAAGGTGTAACCTCCGTTTTGCTTGTCGCCCCGCAGGGCCGAACGCATTACCACAGATGGAATGCCGCTACAATTCAGGAACAGGTTACGGTGATAATGTCCGTTCAGAATAGCCTGTACGTTGTATTTTGAGAGCACTTCCATCGCTTTTTTGTAGTTATCCACATCGCCTTTTTGCAAAGGATAATGGGTGATGATAAAAACCGGTTTTTTATGTCCGCTTTTTTTCAGTGTAACTTTCAACCATTCTATGTTATGTTCGAGCACATGTCCCTCATTTTTATGCTCTTCGGGCGCCGTACTGAATCCGACAAACCGGAATCCATTGTATTTGAATTCGAATTTATTGTCGCCGAACACCATGTTGAAATTAGTTTCTCCGTCGCCGTGTTTCCACCTGAAATCGTGGTTTCCGCCTACAGGATAGTAAGGTACTTTGAGTTTGTCGAAAATTTCTTTCGCTTTTCGGAGCGATGGCACATCACCTTTATCGGAAACATCTCCGCCCACCAGTACAAAACCAACGCTATCAAGTTGATTGATGTCGGCAACGGCTCGTTCGGCATCTTCTATCGATGGTGGATTGCTGGTATCGATGTGCGTATCGGTAAGAAACACGAACCTGAAAGGCTTGCCTGCGATGGCTGCCGATGAAATAAGAAGTAAAAGTAACAGGGTCGTTTGCCTGAGAAGTTTCACAGCGATAATTTTTTTTGAAATGAAATGCAAAGTTAGATTATTTTATAGGTGAATGTTTCACGCTTAACAAAATTTAAATCTGAAATAGCAAAAACCTTGTTTCACAGATTTTCAAAATCGGGAAAAACGGCGCATTCGGAAAAAGGGAGGCTTTTGTGCAACGTTTTGCGTTTGTGTTTCGTCATATAAATGTAAGTTCATTTTAATTAAATTAAAATTATGATTACATTTGTAAAACTCTTGAAATTATGAATGATTACTTTGCAACCAAAATTATTGGTAAATTATCTATTACGTTGGTGTTGCTGTCGGTAGCTTTTACCCCGATGCGCGCGCAGTTCCGAAACTCGTTTTCGTGGGGGATCGAAACGGGTGGAAACTTTTATTCAACCGGACTTCAGGATCCTTCGGTCATTAGAAGGGATATTGACCATTACAATTACGATGATGGTAGTACATCTGGAAATGTAAACACTTCGGCCTCATCGTTTTACATGGGTTTGAAAGGCGAAACGCTTTTTTTCAACATGATTGGTATTTCGTCCGGAATAAGGTTTTCGAGGCTTTATACCAAAATGGACACTGATTGGGATTGGTACTCCGAAGATTTTTTCTATTATTTGTTCCGCCAGTCCGAAACAAATACAGAGTATCTGAAAATCAAGAAACTATCGCAAACATCGGCTTATCTGGGCGTGCCGGTCGAATTCCGGTTTTTCCCTTACAGGGCAAGTTTTGTGAGGCTTTATTTCAAAATGGGAGGAGATGTGAATTTCCGTTTGTCTTCGGTCAACAGAGCTAATTTTGTAAGCAGCAACATGCAAAAATATGAAAAAGAGCTGTTTGAGGATATGGAGACAAAACCTTCATCGGTGTATTCCAACATTTACGGAGGAATCGGTTTAAGGTTTGGAAAAGAGATACGCCCCAAGGTAAATGTGGAAATGATGTATGTGCAGCCGTTGTCCGACAAGGTTTCATCGCTGGTTCGGATGAACGAAGGGCTGAATTTACAGCTGACTGTTCAGATCCCATTCAGATGATATTAACCTTAAAAACAGAATGAAATTATGAAACCAACAATTCATGGGAAATACTTAAGTGTATATAAATCAATACGAAAGAATATTATTTTAGACGCATTGCTTTCCAATTATTTCCGCCTTCTTATTTTAGTAACCGGCATTTCGGTGTTGGTTGCTGGTTGTTCCAAAGATTCGGAATTAAGGAGGTCGGTTTTTGTGGAAGACTCCGAAGCGCCCGGTTTGCCTGAATATTCCGAATGGGGTTACAACACGTTCGGAGTTTACTACGACCGGTTGGTGTTCCGCTCGAACGACAACGATGTGCCGGCAAAAATCGAGGTGGACGATACTACTTTCAACCTGGCGTTCAACGGGACGCTGACCGAGAATACCTACTATAATGGTTACGATGCGGTCAATTTCCAGCTCAGGTTTGTGATTAAGGATTATCAACCTAAAGATTACAAGGATTTGGTGGATTTGAACGGCACGAAGTTCGATCTGACATCCAACAAGATAAAGGTTGTGAAGATATACAACAATACGTCCGATACGTTGAAAATATACGAGGGTGAACTGAATTTCAAACGGGCTCAGCATCTCTTTGTTGATGGAACGTCATCCGAAACCATCTTATCGGGATATTTCGATATGAAAGCCAAAATAGGAAATTCGTCCGTTACATTATCCGAAGGGCGTTTTGACGTGGGAATATCCGGATATAATTTTTTCCTGGATTTAAAATAGTAAATAATCAATTTAAAATTAATGAGTTATAAAAAGCCGAACACAGCCCGAAACACAGTTTTAAAGGTAACCGATGCCAGCGCGTTAATGGAGTTTCTGCTCTTGAAGATGGGTGGAATGAGCCGCACATCGGTAAAATCGTTGCTTGCCCACAGGCAGGTATCGGTCAATCATAAAATTACTACCCAATACGATTTGCCATTGAAACAGGGCGATACGGTTTCGGTGAACCACACAAGGGGGAATACGCAGCTTACGCATCCTAAACTACGTATTCTGCATGAAGACCCGTACATCATAGTTGTTGAAAAGAAGGAAGGGCTGCTCACGGAGTCCACGGCAACGGGAAATGTGAACGAAGTTACCGCCTTTTCCATTCTTAAAAACTATGTGAAAAAGGCATCGCCCCAAAACCGGATTTATATCGTGCACAGGCTCGACCGCGAAACATCCGGAGTGCTGGTGTTTGCCAAAAGCAAGGATATTCAGCTTCGGCTTCAGGACAACTGGCACAGGGTGGTTACGCGTCGCACGTATTTCGCGCTGGTGGAAGGGAAGATGGAAAAACCGACGGACACCATTATGTCATGGCTGACCGAAAACCCGAAATCGTTGAAAATACATTCGAGCAATGTGGATAATGGCGGCCAGCAGGCGATAACTCATTATAAAACAATAAAATCGAACGAACAATATTCTTTGCTCGAAATAAACCTCGAAACCGGCCGTAAAAATCAAATCAGGGTACATATGCAAAGTGTGGGGCATCCGGTAGCGGGCGACAAGAAATACGGATCGCTCTCGCAGCCTCTCGGGAGAATCGGACTTCATGCTTCCATTCTTGAGTTCTACCATCCGGCTACAAATGAGATTGTTCGGTTTGATGTTCCTGTTCCACGTACGTTTTTACAGATATTCAGGAAGTAGGTTTTTTAGATGAAAGATAATTACAGGCAGGCAGATTTGTTTCTGGCCTGCTTTTTTTCAACTTTTTTGTCGGATGATTGTTATATTTAAACTTATATTTAAATAATTATCATTCATAAATTATGGGAAAAATTTTAGATAATGTAAAACCGGGTGTCGTTACAGGCTCTGATTTGCAATATGTTTTTAAGGTAGCTAAAGAAGCCGGTTTTGCTATCCCGGCAGTCAATGTGGTTAGTTCTTCAAGCGTTAATTCGGTGCTGGAAGCCGCCAAAGTGGCCAATGCGCCTGTCATGATTCAGTTTTCGAACGGTGGAGCTATCTTTAACGCCGGCAAGGGCTTGAAACTCGAGGGGCAACAATCGGCCATTCTGGGTGCCATAGCGGGGGCAAAGCACGTACACGCGCTGGCCGAGGCTTACGGCGTAAGGGTGGTTCTTCACACCGACCATGCCGCTAAAAAATTGTTACCATGGATTGATGGATTGCTCGATGCGGGTGAAAAACATTTTGCCGAAACCGGCAAACCACTTTTCAGCTCCCACATGCTCGACCTTTCGGAGGAACCGCTCACGGAAAATATCGAAATCAGCAAACGCTACCTCCAACGAATGAGCAAAATAGGCATGACGCTCGAAATTGAACTGGGAATTACCGGAGGCGAAGAAGATGGTGTTGACAACAGCGGCGTTGACAATAAGTTGCTTTACACCCAGCCCGAAGATGTTTTCTATGCTTATCAGGAACTGAGCAAGGTGTCGCCCAACTTCACGATTGCGGCTTCGTTCGGCAATGTTCATGGTGTATATAAACCCGGCAATGTAAAACTCCAGCCCATTATCCTTAAAAATTCTCAGGATTATATCAGTCAGCAACTTGGTTTGCCGGCAGGTAGCCACCCTGTAAATTTTGTATTCCACGGAGGTTCGGGTTCTACCCACGAAGAAATACGTGAAGCCATCAGTTATGGTGTGGTTAAAATGAACATCGATACCGATACGCAGTGGGCTTACTGGGATGGTATCCGTAAGTTTGAGGCCGCTAACCACGGTTACCTCCAGGGGCAAATCGGGAATCCGGAAGGTGCCGACAAACCCAATAAGAAATTTTACGATCCGCGTGTATGGCTCCGCAAAGCCGAGGAATCGGAAATTGCCCGTCTTCAGGTAGCTTTCGATGATCTGAATGCCATAAACAGCTTGTAAAAAAAGTGATTGAATAAAAAAGAGACTTCGTGGTTTTAAAACTTCGAAGTCTCTTTTTTTGATAACAGACAGCGCCGTGATCGATTATTTCGTATATAAAATACTTGCTGATGACGCGGCTACGGTAAAGCTGGTGCCCGATGTTTGCTGAATGCCTCCGGTGTTTATTTCACCATCGTGGCATACCACTGTCCAGTTTCCTTCTGGAATATTTACGGTAACGGCCTTCCGGTTTCCGTTCAGGATTACCAGAATATCTTTCCAGGTATCGCCGTTCACATGTTCGGTGAGCAGGTAAGCAACCACATTGGGCGTTTGAGCATCAATGAATTTCAGGTTCGACTGAACAGTTGCCTGAGTTGGAATTCTGAAAGCCGGATGATCTTTTCTGAGCGATATCAAACCTTTGTAATAATTGAAAATATCTTTATATACGTCTTTATTATCCCAATTTATCTGGTTGATGGAGTCGGGAGATTGATAGGTGTTGTGAACTCCTTTTTTATTCCGGTAAATTTCTTCGCCCGCATAAATGAATGGAACACCCTGCGATGTAAGTATAATGGTTTGAGCCAGTTTGTCGAACTTTACTAATTCTTCAGGGGTGGCTCCTTCTGGTTTGGATTCATTCAACTTGTCCACTAAGCACATGTCATCGTGGCAGGAAACATAATTGATGACCTGCGTAGGATTATTTACATACGGCGCCTTGGAATAAATCGGTTTTGAATAATCAATCTGCGGATGTTGGGTAGCTCCTACAATCCCGAATTTCACGCTTTCTTCCAAACTGTCGGTGCCCGAAACAAATCCGGGGATCTCATTCTTCATCCAGCTGCCTTTGAGCGCATCGCGAATGTCGTCGCTGAATACAGCAATACCATCGAGCTGTTTAGCGTTTTTCTTCAGAGCTCTTTTTTCTTCAGGTAGTGGCGATGAACTTGCCGTCCAACCTTCGCCGTACATAAAAATAGTAGGGTCAATTTTGTCGAGGGCGGCTCGGATGTCGTTCATAGTTTCGATGTCGTGAATGCCCATCAGATCAAAACGGAAGCCATCCACGTGGTATTCGGTAGCCCAGTAAACGCACGATTCGATCATCAGTTTGCGCATCATGCCCCGTTCCGAAGCTGTTTCGTTTCCGCAGCCCGAAGCGTTGGACCACGTACTGTCGGGATTCTGGCGGTAAAAATAGTTCGGCGCAAGCAAATCGAGATGGGAGCCTTTCCCGGTACTGGTATGATTGTACACCACATCCATAATAACCCTGATGCCGGCTTTGTGTAGAGCCTGCACCATTTGTTTGAATTCTTTCACGCGTGATGTGGGATCATACGGGTTGGTGGAGTAACTCCCTTCGGGAACGTTGTAGTTCAATGGGTCGTAGCCCCAGTTGTATTTTTTTTCGTCGAGTTTTGTTTCGTCGATGGTAGCGTAGTCGAAAGATGGCAATAAATGGACATGGCTGATTCCGAGTTCTTTCAAATGATCGATACCCGTGGATTCTCCTTTTGAGTTTTTAGTGCCATGTTCGGTAAATGCCAGAAATTTACCTTTATTTTTGATCCCGGAATTGGGCGAAACGGAGAAATCCCTGACATGTACTTCGTAAAGCGTAATGTCGGTAGGATTTTTCAGCGGAGGCCTTACATCATTTTCCCAACCGGAAGGATTGGTTTCCGAAAAATCGATAATAGCAGCTCTTTTCCCATTTACTCCGGTAGCTTTCACCCAGATACCGGGAGTTTCATCCAGCCATTTTTCGCCAATTTTAATTTGGAAGGTGTAAAACTTACCTTTCAGGTTTTGTTCAATCTTGTATTCCCATGTGCCATTTTCAGCGCGGTTCATGGTATGAGTTTCATAAGCGGCGCCTTCGTTTCCGTTGTCGTAAAGCAGCAACCTGACCTCGTCGGCAGTTGGCGCCCAAACCTTAAAGACTGATTTTTGCTGTGAATATGTGAGCTCAAGATCCGACCCATCGTAAACGGGGTAATCGTTGTAGCTGCGGTATTGTGTCTTTTGGTTACAACTGATCAGCGCGGTTGCTAATAACATGATTAATATTCGGTGTTTCATTTTTAATATGTGATTTTTAGTATTGATCCGGTTATTTTGTAACAATGATACCGTTTCGTTCAAGTAAGGCGTTGATTTTTGGCTCTTCGCCTTTGAACCGTTTATACAACACCATTGGGTCTTCGGTTCCTCCTTTTTCAAGTACATTTTTTCTAAACGATTCGGCTGTTTTTTTGTCGAAAATTCCATTCTTTTTGAATACTGAAAACGCATCGGCATCAAGGACCTCGGCCCATTTGTAGCTATAGTACCCGGCAGCGTATCCTCCGGAAAATATATGGCTGAAAGTGGGTGCTACAGCCGTGTTTTCGAGCAACGGCAAGATTTGTGTTGGAGCGGTGGCTTTTTTCTCGAAACCGACCACATCCCCATCGAAAGGGGCTTCCAGCGTGTGCCAGGCCATGTCTATATAACCAAAACTCAACTGGCGCAGGCACAAGTTGGCGGTATTGAAGTTTTCAGCATCCTTTATCTTTTTAATGAGGTCGGCCGGAATTTTTTCACCGGTTTGATAATGGACGGCAAATCCATCAAGAAACTCTTTTTCCGAAGCCCAGTTTTCCATCAATTGCGAAGGTAGCTCTACAAAATCACGATAGACCGATGTGCCCGAAAGCGAACGATAGTGGCATTTGGTGAGCATTCCATGGAGCGAGTGCCCAAATTCGTGGAGGAATGTGGTAAGTTCGTCGAATGTGAGGAGCGCCGGTTTCGAATCGGTAGGTCGGGTGAAATTCATGACGATGGTAATTTGAGGGCGACTGTCGGTTTTTCCCTCCATCCATTGTGGTTTGAAGTCGTTCATCCATGCGCCCGCACGTTTCCCATCGCGGGGATGAAAGTCGGTGTAGAGCAACGACAGGAAATTGCCTTTGTCGTCGAGTACATCATAAACATCCACTTCCGGATTATATACCTGAACGGTGGCGTTTTTCCTGAATTGTACTCCGTAAAGTTTGGTAGCCAGCCCGAAAACGCCTTTCTTTACGTTTTCAAGTTCCAGATAGGGCTTCAGCATTTCATCGGTAAGGGTGTATTTTTCGGCTTTGAGTTTTTCGGAATAGTACGACCAATCCCAGGCTTCAATTTTAAAATTAGCTCCGTGCGCGTTGGCGTATTGCTGCACTTCGGCATATTCTTTTTCGGCTGTGGGTTTGTAGGACTGGAGCAAGCGGTTGAGCAAGTCATACACTTTCTCCTTTTTTGCTGCCATCCGGTGCACGAGTACATGGTCGGCATACGATTTGGCACCCAGCAGTTGAGCTATTTTCAACCGGGTATTGGCAATTTTTTTTATGATTTCGCGGTTGTCGGTTTCACCGCCGTTCATGCATCGGGTGTTATAAGCCATGTAAAGTTCTTTCCGTAGTTCGCGGTTATCGGCATACTTCATAAACGGAACGTAGGTTGTCGTTTTCAGGTTGAGCATCCAACCTTCTTTACCGGCGTTTTTTGCATTAATGGCCAGCATGTCGGTTACGTCCAGCGGAAGTCCGGAAAGTTCCGATTTATCGGTAATCAGTTTCGAGTATTTATTGGTTTCTTTCAATACGTTCTGCCCGAATTGTAACGTAAGCAGGCTGAGTTCTTTGGATAATCCACGAAGTTTGTCTTTGTCCTTGTCTGAGAGATTGGCTCCGTTCTCGGCAAAGCCATCGTATGTGTTCTGGAGGAGCATTTTTTGTTCTGCATTGAGTTTTAGCTTGTTCCGTTGGTCGTAAACCGCTTTAACCCTTTTGAAGAGTTTTTCATTGAGCGTTATCGAATTGTTATGTTCGGTAAGCAGCGGCGAAACTTTTTCGGCGATAGCCTGAAGTTCATCGTTGGTTTCGGCGCTGAGCAGGTTGTAAAACGGCGAGCTGACACGGCTTAACAGTTCACCCGAATTTTCGAGCGCCACAATGGTGTTGGTAAATGTCGGCGCTTTCGGATTGTTGATAATGGTTTGGATTTCTTTATCGTGCTGGCGAATTCCTTCTTCAAAAGCCGGAAGGTAATTTTCGTTTTTTATTTCGTTGAACGGAATGGATTGATAAGGCGTTTTGTAAGGCGACAAAAGAGGATTGTTGATACTGTTTGCCGATATCGATGAAAGAATTGCCATGCTGATAATAAGCTTTTTAAGATACATGTTGAATAATTAATGTTGTTCGCGAACGTTATGGACTTGCTTTAATAGTCAAAACCGGAACGCGATGAGGCTGCCGGTTTTGATATGATAAAAATCCTTTGCCGGATTTATTTTTTTACTAATTTTTGATGATAAGATTGATTTTCACCCTTAACATTCAGAATATATATTCCCTTGGGCAGATCGGTCAGATCTACAACTCCGGTGGTGTAGCCTCGGTTGGCATCACGTTGTACTATTTTGCCCTTCATGTCGGTAACGTTCCAGGTTTGCGCGTTGTAAAACTGCGCATCAAAATAGAACATCCCATCCGATGGGTTCGGGTAAGCGATAATCGTCAGGTTATTTTTGTCGTTTACAGTCGAAACATCGGTCGTATCAACTGGTAAATAGCTTATCTCTATTTTTTTAGCACGCTGAATTTTGGTGCTCTCATTGAACATGTACGGAATGTCCGATACGGTCAGTTCATCTGTTTCCCCTCCCCAGAAATTGTATCTCGATTCCATTAAGTTCGCTTTGTTGTTTTTGAAATCGGAATAGGCAATGGTAATACACTTGCGCCATTCGTTATAAATTGGAATTAACAGCAGCTTGTCGGTCAGGATGCCGTTGCTGTCGTAGATATATTGGTAACGCGAATCATCTTCCCAATACATCGTGTTCCATTTTTGGTAGGTTTCCAGTTGCAGGCTTTTATCGGTATTGTAGATGTAGTCGATCTTATCGGTGTTTTCCCATAACGCAAGGTCAACGTTCCACTCTTTGTTCCGCTGCGACGATACCTGTCCGCCGCCCGTATAGTAGTATTTGGTTTGTTTGTAATTTATCCAGCTACCCGAAGGTGTATCGAATGTTTTTACCGTTTTCGTAGTCAGCCAGCCCGATGCGTTGTAGGTGTGGATGGTAAGGTATTTCGATGAAACTACTCCGTTGTCGTACCGGGTAATTTGGATGGAGTCTGGTTTTCCTCCCGTCAGGTAGGTGGTCGATGTTTCAATGGTCCTTACCCACGATGCCCCGTTCCACGAGTATTCCCGTTTTGTTTTTACCAGCGTGTCGGTATATTCGTACTCGTTTTTTTTCAGGTTCGTTGAAGTGCCGTTGTCGGTAGCCTGATAAGTTTCGGTACGCAACAAGTTGCTGATGTATGCAAAATCAATTGAATACGTCAGAGTCCACTCGCTGTTTTTCCACTTGCTTTCGTGGTAAGCAGTGCAATTTGATCCATTATACAACCATTCGTTTTGGCTTAATCTCACCCAATTCTTATCCTGAAGAAAATACTTTGTTTCCAGAGTCATTTTCCCATCCGTGTTGTAATAGTAAACAAAACGGAAGGTACTGTCGGTGTCGTAAACTTTAGTTTCAGTGATTAAGTTGTTTTCTGCCTTTAAAAACGATAGTCCGGTAATCGTTGTAATGATGAAAAATAAAATGGCAAAATATATCCTCATCGTTATAATGCGATTGTTTTTACATGTTTTTTTTTGAAATCCTTCAACTCTTCACATCTATGCCACCGTTTTTCGGGGCAAGGGAATAAAATCCGTTGAAAAAGAAAATTTTGCCAAATTTACATATTAAATTCAAATGTACAAATTATTTATGTTAAACATAAATTAATAAAAAAAAGGAGCTGAGGCTGGCTATCATTAAGAAAATTCCATTAATATTGCATTTTAAAATCACATATATGAAGAAAATTGCCATACCTTTTGTCCCGGAACTTGATAATGTCAGCATTGAATTATCGACTGAACTGCTTGATGAACAAGGACAAAAAGATACTATTGAGTTTCTGAACTGGAAGAAAGAATATCCCTATCGTCCGATTTCCATTTTTTTTGTAGCCCGGTCCTCATCGGCAATATATATCAAATACAACATACATGGAAGCATGCTTCGCGGCATTTATTACAAAGATGGCGATCCGGTACACGAGGACAGTTGTGTCGAGTTTTTCTGTAAATTACCCGATAGCGACCGGTATTTCAATTTTGAATTTAACTGCATTGGTACCTGTTCGGCAGCATCTCGCGTGCAGAGGCACGAAGGCGTGAAAAGCCTTTCGCGGGAGGAGCTGTCGAAGATCGAACGGCTGCCATCCATTGGGCGGCGTGCTTTTATCGAAATGGAGGGGATGTTTGAATGGGAACTGACGGTGAAAATCCCGTTCGATATCATTGGTATCGACCCCGATCGCCTGCCCGAAAAAATCTATGGCAATTTTTATAAATGTGCCGATGGGACTAACTCGCCTCACTACGTAACTTGGAATCAGGTGCTGACTCCCGAACCCGATTTTCACTGTCCCGAATTTTTCGGAGAATTATATTTTTAGTTTATTTTCAAAAAAAAGTCGATTTTCCAAAAAAAAGTTGTATCTTTGCACCCACAAATAAATCGCGGAGTGGAGCAGTGGTAGCTCGTTGGGCTCATAACCCAAAGGTCGTTCGTTCGAGTCGGGCCTCCGCAACAAAATAATCCGAAGACTTCAAATAGTTCTTCGGATTTTTTGTTAGAAAAAAACACATCTCATCGGGCTAAACTTAAAAGTTATTTTTCTCTTATACAATCACGCCTGCGTTTTCTGTCTGATCTTTTTTTATGGACTTCCTATTTCTGAGCATCTTCGGTAAAATATACCTGTCTAAATTTTTTCTTTGCCGTAAAAATTCCGTATTTTTGTGTGGATAAAAAAGAATTAATGCTTATGAAACGTTTGACATCTATTATCACAATGATTTTGACGGTATTGGGACTGTTCTCCCAAGAAAAGATCATGATTTACCCCAAGGGGCCGAAAGAAAGTAACGAACTAAAAACTCCCGAAAGATTCAGCGATCCTGAATTTATTGTTGATATTTCGGAACCTCGGATGACCGTTTTTCTTGCTCCGAAAGAGAAGGCAAACGGGACGGCAGTGTTGATTTGTCCGGGTGGAGGTTACGGCGGCGTGGCGCAGGTCAAAGAGGGCGACGAGATTGCTAAATGGTTCAATCAGCTGGGTGTAACGGCTTTTGTGCTGTATTACCGTATGCCCAACGGACATTACAAAATTCCGCTGAAAGACGCCCAAACAGCTTTTTCAATTATTCGGCACAGAGCCAAGGAGTGGAACATCGATAAAAATAAAATTGGAGTTATGGGGTTTTCGGCTGGTGGACATTTGGCATCAACTGTGGGCACTCATTTTAAATGTTCTGCTCAGCGTCCCGCGTTTATGATTCTGGCTTATCCTGTGGTAACGATGAATGAACTTACCCACGGGGGATCGAGAACTAATTTGTTGGGCGAACATCCATCGGAAAAACTAAAGGATATGTTTTCGAACGAGTTACAGGTTACCAAACGGACGCCGCCTACCTTTATGGTACATGCCGAGGACGATGATGCGGTTCCTGTTGCCAATAGTAAAAATATGCTGAAAGCGCTTCAGGATCATGGAGTTCCGGCCAAACTTCAGTTGTACGAAAAGGGCGGACATGGTTTTGGCATGCGCAAACAGGGCATCCCGGCTGATGAATGGCCGGAAGTGCTGAAAGCGTGGCTTGCTGAGCAACGATTTATCTAAACAGAAATAAAACAATTAATTCAATATTACCACAACAGTGGTTTCAACGACGAAAACTTTTGAAAACAAGGATTTTTTCAAAAGAAAAAAGCAAATAAAATGGAAATATCAGGTAAAATTATCGCCGTGCTTCCGCTGGCAAGCGGACAGGGAAAAAACGGTACGTGGCGTTCGCAGGATTATGTGTTGGAAACTGAAGAACAGTATCCTCGCAAAGTGTGTTTTAATTTATTCAACGATAAGATTGATCAGTTCCCGTTAGCTGTGAACGACAGGGTCAACGTGAGTTTCGATATCGAAAGCCGCGAATACAACGGCCGATGGTACACTTCTATTCGTGCCTGGAAAGTAGAGAAAAGCGTTGTTCCGGCATCTGCCGAGCCTCCAATGCCACCTTTTGAAGGTGGTTATGGCCCGATACCTCCTGCCGAATCGGAAGGTGGAAGCGATCTCCCGTTTTAAGGTTGATCATGATACTATTTTTACAAAGCGGCTGCGATTATTTCCAGTCGCTTTTTTTATGAACGACCATGAGTTCCACTTCGAAATCACTTGTATAATCAGTCCGGTAAAGTAGCTAAACATTTATACAGCAAATAACAATTCCATTCAACATATTTTTTTACCTTTGCATAAGAGAGGTTGCGGTAGGTTTGGCATCCCTTTCGGTTTTAATTTAATATCCTTAATAATCTATTGTGTATGATAAATTTACGATTTGTTGCGTTCCTGCTTTTTTTGTTGATAGTGGGACGCGTGTCCGGACAAAAAAGTGAAAAACAGCTCTACCGGATAGTTTGTTACAATGTGGAGAATTTTTTCGATACGAAAGACGATTCGACAACCAACGACAGCGAGTATCTACCTGGAGGAATCAGAGGCTGGAATTATGAACGTTATCAAACAAAACAAGCTCATATAGCTAAAGTTATAGCCTCTATTGGTGGTTGGGACAATCCACCGCTGGTGGGTTTATGTGAGGTGGAAAGCGAACGCTGCCTGCGCGATTTAACCCGCTATTCGGGATTGAAAAACATGGGTTACCGTTATTTGCATCACGAGTCGCCCGACCCACGGGGCGTGGATGTGGCTTTGTTGTATCAGCCGTCGATGTTCAAACCACTTTCCGATCAGGTCATTCGGATAGCGTTTGCCGATCGGCCCGATTTGAAAACCCGCGATATTTTATATGTTCGTGGGTTAGTACCTTCGGGCGATACTTTGCAGGTGTTTGTTTGCCATTTCCCGTCGAGGCTGGCCGGCGAACTGGAATCGGAGGACAAACGGCTTGACGTAGCCCGGACACTCAGGCTGAAACTCGATAGCGTTTTCACTGCTAATACATTGCCTAACATTGTAATCATGGGCGATTTCAACGATTACCCGACCAACCGTAGCATTGCGGAAGTGTTGGGTGCGTTGCCGCCTACGGGAACAATAGTTGGAGGAAACCTGTACAATCTTACTTACCCATTGCATGTTGGCGGAAAAGGTTCGCACAAGCACGATGGGGAATGGGGTGCGCTCGACCAGATCATTGTTTCGGGGAATCTGCTCAACACGGCCGGCCGGTTTTATACCGTGCCCGGAGATGTTCACTTTTTCGATGCCGCTTTTTTGCTGGAAAATGATGACGCCCATTTGGGTAAACAACCTTTTCGTACTTATGTGGGCATGAAATACCACGGCGGTTATTCCGATCATCTGCCGGTATATGCTGATTTTTGGTATTAGAATGTTGATAAAAGTTAGGGAGTAAAATCATTGAATAATGGATATACAGTTATTTATGCCTTGTTATATCGATCAGCTTTATCCTCAAACAGGGCTGAATACGGTAAAGGTGCTTGAAAAAGCCGGCTGCCGGGTGCATTATCGTCCGGAGCAGACCTGTTGTGGCCAACCGGCTTTCAACAGCGGCTACTGGAACGATGCAGCCGCGTTGGCCGAAAAGTTTCTCAGCGATTTTGATGCATCGATGCCCATTGTGGCGCCATCTGGATCGTGTACAGGATTCATCATTCATCAGTATCACAAGCTGTTCAAAGACAAGCCGGAACTTTTGACCCGTTTCGATGCCATAAAGCCACTGGTTTTTGAATTGTCCGATTTTTTGGTCAATTATCTGAAAACAGATGATTTGGGAGCTGTGTTTCCGCATAAAGTAACTTACCACGATTCGTGTTCGGCGCTCAGGGAATATGGTATAAAAAACGAACCTCGGCAGTTGTTGTCGAAGGTACATGGGTTGGAGCTTATCGAAATGGACGAGAGCGAAACTTGTTGCGGCTTTGGAGGAACTTTCGCGGTGAAATTTTCCGATATTTCATCGGCTATGGCCGAAAAGAAAGTTCGTTTGGCGCTTGAAACCGGCGCCGGATATATCATTAGCACCGAAGCTTCGTGCCTGATGAATATTAACGGGTATTGTGCAAAACACAAACTATCCGTAAGAGGTATTCATTTGGTGGATGTGCTGGCGGCGGAATGATGTAACAGTAATGCGCAATGTATTTTTATTTGGATACGAATGAATAATATCAACGATTAATATGCCCCGTTACAGTAAAAAGAAAAAAGAACATATTGGTTTGTCGCCTTACGCGCTGGTTTTCAGGGGACAGCAAAAGGTGGATAAAGTACGGATTCGAGCCATTGATATTACACCGGTGCATATAGCCGAGCGTGATATTAACCATGCCAGGCAGCTTCGGAACATCAACAAGGCCGACCGCTTTTGTTGGATCGACGTGGATGGGCTGCACGATGTGGATTTAATGGGGAGTATTTCGGATGAATTCAATATCCCCGTTAATATCTTGTCGGATGTGATGAATCCTTCGTTGCGGCCTAAAGTTCAGGATTTCGAAACCGGCATTTATGTTACCCTTAAAATGTTACGGGTCGATAGCCGGAACGAGTTGGTAAAATCGGAAAACCTAAGTTTGGTTTTGCTCGATGATACGTTAATTTCGTTCCAGGAACAACCGGGAAACGTGTTCGACCCTATCCGTGAGCGCATCCGCAAGCATCTGAATAAAATCCGTACCGCCGGACCCGATTATCTGGTTTTTGCTCTGCTCGACGTAGTCATCGACAATTATATTTACGTCATTGGAGCTTTGGGCGATAAGATAGAAACGCTTGAAGATCAGATGACCGTTGACCCGAACAAGGATTTGCTCGAAGATATCAACAACTTTAAACGGCAGCTGAATTATTTGCTGAAGAACATCAAACCGGCGCGCGAAATGATTCTCAACCTTGCCAAACTCGATACCGACCTTGTTCAGGATCAGAATAAAATTCATTACAAGGAATTGCAGGATAACATCAACGAGGCTACCGACCTGGCCGAAAGCTACCGCGAAATCTTGTACGATCAGCTGACCATTTACCACACCATCGTGAGTACGAAACTGAACGATATCATGCGGATCCTGACGGTGATTTCGGTAATTTTCATGCCTATTACGTTTATAGTAGGTGTTTACGGGACAAATTTTGAGTCGATTCCTGAAATTCACTGGAAGTATGGCTACCTGACCATGTGGCTCATTATGGCTATTGTTACCTTGATGTTAATTTGGTATTTCCGTAGAAAAAAGTGGTTTTAACAAGTATCTGATTATAAAATAATAAAACAACATGATCAATCATTCGGATGTATTCCAGATAGGAAAAATCAATAAACCCCACGGTTTGGCAGGAGAGGTTTCGTTTTCGTTTACTACCGATGTTTTCGATACCGAAGAGGCGCCTTACGTGGTGATGGAAATGGACGGGATTCTGGTGCCATTTTTCATCGAGGAATACCGTTTTCGTTCCGACAGTACAGCTTTGTTGAAGCTCGAAGGCATCGATTCTGAAAGCAAGGCTAAACAATTTACCGGCCTTACCGTTTATTTGCCTGTAAGCTACCTCGAAAACGTGGAGCCAACCGGCATTGATATGGAATATTTTATCGGTTTTACGATGGAAGATGTTGCGAAATCGTTTGAAGCAGAAATAACTGATGTGGATCAAACCACCGACAACCTTCTTTTTGTGGCTCGCTCAGGTGATAACGAATGGCTCATTCCGGCCAGTGATGATTTTATCAGGCATATTGATCATGATAAAAAAATAATTGAGGTAGAGTTACCGGAAGGGTTGTTGGATTTATAATTCTGAATATCGGAAAGTAATGGCTGAGATGGAAATGACTTTTAATAATGTAATGTTTTAAAGTTAAACCAAATAGATCCGTTATGGCTTTAGTTAAAACAGAGCGTTGAATAGAATTTCATATATATTTGTAGCTACAAATAAAAAACGAATACAATGAACAAATGGACTCAACTGAGTATTGAATATGCAAGTCAAAGATCGTATTTGGATGACCTGTTTAACGTGTACCCAACAATACCTGAGGGTATTAGGGAGATTAATGAAACATCTTGGACTAATGTAGAAAAAGCTTTCAAAAAACAGAATAACGAATTATTAATCCGTGAATTACTCAAACTTGATTTATTCCCGATAAAAGACAGCTATATTGCTTATTTGAAGCGTGACAAAAGTGCTATTGACAGAAATCCAAGAACAATAAATAGAATCTGCGGTCGAATTTATGAACTCGGACTAGACAAACTCTATGAACGGTGTAGTGAACCAAAAGAAACCAACCGTCAAATAGGACCGATGTTTAAAGACTGGCTTAGAAAAAAACCTTTAGGAATTCTACCTGTCGGTTTGGATAAGTTTTTATCCAATAATAATGATGCTATTTTAGATGCAAGCGATAAATCAATGATGGATTTTGCTAAACAGGAACTTGGCTATAATCACAACAAAGGCCTTGATTTTGTTGGTCGTTTTAATGGAAAGTATGTAATAGGCGAGGCCAAATTTCTTACCGATTTTGGAGGACACCAAAATGCACAATTTAACGACGCGATTGCAACTGTTGAAACAAAAAAGGTAAATGCTGAAAAAATAGCAATTTTAGATGGTGTATTATACATTAAAGGGAATAATAAAATGTATAAATCAGTTACAGAAATATACAAAGGCTATAACATTATGAGTGCATTGGTTTTAAGAGAGTTTTTATATCAATTATAATTATGGAGAAGAGTTTATTAATTCAAAGTGATAACGTAAAAGGATTAAATTACCTATTAAACATACAGAATTTAAGGGGTAAAATTGATTTGGTCTATATCGATCCACCGTTTGCCACTGGGGGAAACTTCACTATTACAAATGGTCGTTCTGCCACCATTAGTAACTCAAAGAATGGAGATATTGCGTATTCGGACACGTTAAAAGGCGTTGATTTCATTGAATTCTTGAGAGAAAGACTATTGCTTATTCGTGAATTACTTTCAGAAAAAGGCTCCATATATTTGCACATCGACTATAAAATCGGGCACTATGTAAAGGTGATGATGGATGAAGTATTTGGAATAGAAAACTTCAGGAATGATATTACACGTGTAAAATGCAATCCTAAAAATTTTGATAGGATAGGTTATGGTAACGTTAAGGATTTAATATTGTTTTATACAAAGACTGCCCATCCGATTTGGCACGAACCTCGCGAAAAATATACAGAAAAGGATTTTGAAAAATTATTTCCTAAAATAGACAAACAAGGACGTAGATATACAACTGTACCCATACACGCGCCTGGCGAAACAGAGAATGGAAAATCAAACCAACCATTCAAGGGAATATTACCGCCTGTAGGAAGGCACTGGAGAACCGATGTTTCAACTTTAGAACAATGGGACAAAGACGGTTTGATAGAATGGTCATCGACTGGGAATCCAAGAAAAATAATTTTTGCTGATGAGAGAGATGGGAAAAGGGTGCAAGATATTTGGGAATATAAAGATCCTCAATACCCGGATTATCCGACTGAAAAAAATCCTGATTTACTGGATTTGATAGTAAGAACCTCGTCCAATGAAGAAAGTATTGTTTTAGATTGTTTTTGTGGCTCAGGTACAACTCTTAAAGCAGCTCAGCTGAATGGTCGAAAATGGATTGGGATTGACCAGTCAGAACATGCTATAAGAATTGCAAAAGAAAAAATCAATAACATAAAAGGCGATCTGTTTTGCGCTCCTCCCGATTATGCTTTTTTTAACGAGGATAGTATAGAAATAGAAAGGAGACTATGTGTTTGACTTTCTATGTAGCTTTTCTTTAAAAACTATAAATATATGTTTGAACGTATTGTTTATCTACGCGTATAGTAAAAATGATGAAACGACTTTTTCTTATCGATGCTTATGCCATGATTTACAGGGCATATTACGCATTTATCAATAATCCGCGTGTCAATTCGAAAGGGTTGAATACGTCGGCCATTTTTGGGTTTGTAAACATTCTGGAAGATATTCTGAAACGGGAGAAACCCACCCATATAGCCGTAGCCTTCGACCCTTCGGGGCCGACTTTCCGGCACGAGGCTTTCGAGGCATACAAAGCTCAGCGCGAATCGACTCCCGAGGATATCAAGCGGGCGGTGCCGTATATCAAACAAATCATCGAAGCTTACCGCATCCCTATTTTTGAGTTTCCCGGTTTCGAGGCCGATGATGTGATTGGAACGCTTTCGAAACTGGCCGAAAAACAGGGGTTTGATGTGTTTATGGTAACGCCCGATAAAGATTACGGGCAATTGGTGTCCGAACACGTTTTTATGTATCGTCCGCGCCACACAGGCGGTTTCGAAATACTCGGCCCGAAAGAGGTCAGGGAGAAATACGAAATCGAAAGCCACGAACAAGTGATTGATTTACTGGGTTTAATGGGCGACAAGTCCGATAATATCCCGGGTTGTCCGGGAGTAGGGGAGAAGACGGCCGTGAAACTACTCCAGCAGTTTGGAAGCATTGACAATATGCTGAACCATACCGATGAGATCAAAGGAGCTTTACGTACAAAAATTGAAGAAAACCGAGAACAAATTGTCTTCTCACGCTTTTTGGCGACTATCAAAACCGATATTCCGATGGAACTGGATGAAAAGCAGGTCGTGATGGAGCCGGTGGACGAAGTTGCTGTTCGTTCTGTTTTCGAAGAGCTTGAATTCCGGACACTGCTGAACAAAGTGCTTCCTGCCGCGGCAACGGTTACCGATGCCCCGAAAGCAAAACCAACCCCCGGACTGGAACAGCAAACCTCTCTTTTTGATGCCTTTGACCAGCCGTCCGATGTTGCTCTGGCTGTCGAAACCTCTCAACCTGCTGCCTCAACCGGAACGGGTTTTGCTACAATCAATGATGTTGCTCATGATTACCGGCTGGTAGATACCGATGATAAACGGACAAAGTTAATTGCCGGTCTTTTAACTCAAAAATCGGTTTGTTTCGATACTGAAACTACCGGGGTGGACGTGTTTTCGGCAGAGCTGGTGGGCATGTCGTTTTGCTTTCGCGAAAGCGAGGCGTTTTATGTTCCTCTTCCTGCCGACCGTGCTGAAACCGACCGTATTTTGAATATCTTTCGTCCTTTTTTTCAGCAAAAGGATATTCAGAAAATTGGACAAAATATTAAGTTTGACTTGCTGATGCTCCATCAGTACGGTGTTGCCCTCGAAGGCGACTTGTTCGACACCATGATTGCCCATTACCTTATACAGCCCGAGTTGAGGCACGGAATGGATTATCTGGCTGAGATTTACCTCAATTACAAAACCATCCATTACGATGATATGGTGGGGCAGAAGGGGAAAGGCGACATCCGCAAAGTGGAACCTCAGCGTATTTGCGATTATGCCGCTGAGGATGCTGATGTTACTTTCCGTCTTAAGCAAATTCTGGAAAAGGAACTGAAAGAAAATTCGCTCGAAAAGCTTTTTTATGAGATTGAAATGCCATTGATGAGGGTGCTTGCCATCATGGAAACCAATGGTGTTCGTATCGACACGGATGCGCTTCGTCAAAGTTCCGAAATTCTTACCGGGCAAATGTTAGATATCGAGAAAGAGATATTTCAACTGGCCGGAAGCGAGTTTAACATCTCTTCGCCGGTACAGGTGGGCGATGTGCTTTTTGGTAAATTGAAATTGGACGAAAAGGCTAAAAAAACAAAAACCGGACAGTATTCCACTTCCGAAGATGTGCTCGAAAAACTGAAAAGCAAACATCCGGTAGTCGGTAGAATTTTGGATTACCGCGGATTGAAAAAACTCCTCAGCACTTACATCGATGCTTTGCCGCAATTGGTGAATCCTCGTACAGGCAAAGTACATACTTCTTATAATCAAACTGTTGCCGCTACCGGAAGGCTCAGCTCTACCAACCCGAACTTACAAAACATCCCCATCCGCGATGCTCAGGGGAAAGAAATACGAAGAGCGTTTATACCCGATCCGGAGGAGGTGTTTATGAGCGCCGATTATTCGCAGGTCGAATTGCGTATCATGGCTCATTTGAGCAATGATAAAAACATGATCGACGCTTTCCTTTCAGGGCATGATATTCATGCGGCAACGGCTGCGAATATTTATAAAATTCCCATTGATGAGGTAACTCCCGATATGCGCCGAAAAGCCAAAACAGCTAATTTTGGTATCATTTACGGTATTTCCGTTTTTGGGCTTTCCGATCGGCTGGGTATTCCACGCGCGGAGGCCAAAGAATTGATCGATGGCTATTTTGCTACTTACCCGGATGTTCGAAATTACATGGATCAGGCCATTCAGGGCGCGAAGGAAAAGGGATATGTTGAAACTTTGCTGGGTCGCAAGCGCTATCTGAACGACATTAATTCCCACAACAGCATTGTTCGGGGTTATGCCGAACGAAACGCTATCAATGCCCCCATTCAGGGTACGGCTGCCGATATTATCAAAATAGCCATGATCCGGATTCAGAAACGGATAGAAGAGGAACGGCTTGTTTCGAAAATGATGCTTCAGGTGCACGATGAGTTGAATTTTACGGTGCCGAAACATGAACTCGAAACGGTGAAGCAGTTGGTGGTTTCGGAAATGGAAAGCGCTATCCGGCTACATGTTCCGCTCATCGCCGATTGTGGTGTTGGAGCCAATTGGCTCGAAGCACATTAAAATTCAGTTGTTTTTATGCCTCGTTTCAACTGTTTTTTTGTAATTTTGAGGATATTGTAATAAAAGCCTTTGATGCCACGTTACTTTTAAGCGACGATTCCGAAATTTTTAAAATATAAAATGATGAAAACTCTCGAACCACAACTTTTGTGGAATTATTTTCATGAAATAACCCAAATTCCCCGTCCTTCGAAGAAGGAGGAAAAAATAATCGCGTTCCTGAAAGATTTCAGTGAAAAGCATCAACTTCAGTATAAAACCGATAAAGTAGGCAATATCGTTATCAGTAAGCCGGCCACCAAAGGCTACGAAACCCGAAAAGGGGTCATCCTTCAGGCTCACATGGACATGGTTTGCGAGAAAAACGGAGGCGTGAATCACAATTTCGATACCGATCCGATTGACTATTATATTGATGGCGATTTTGTAAAGGCCAACGGTACTACTCTTGGCGGCGACAACGGCATCGGCATAGCCATGGCGCTGGCAGTGCTTACTTCGCCCGATGTGCAGCATCCCGCGCTCGAATGCCTCTTTACCGTGGACGAAGAAACAGGGCTTACCGGTGCTTTTGCCCTCGAAAACAATCTGTTGAACGGGAAAGTGCTCATCAACCTCGATTCCGAAGATGATGGCGTTATTTTTATCGGATGCGCCGGAGGCATCGACACTACCGTTACATTGCCTTATCAAACCGAAAAAACTCCGGATAGTTATTTCGCGTTTTCAGTCGCGATTACCGAATTGCTTGGAGGCCATTCAGGCGACGATATTGAAAAGGGACGTGGCAACGCTAATAAAATCATCAACCGCTTTTTGTGGAATATCAGCCAAATGACCGATTTGCGCCTCCATTCTTTCGATGGAGGAAAGTTGCACAACGCCATCCCTCGCGAGGCGGTAGCGGTAGGCCTGGTTCCTTTTGCCGAAAAGGAAAACCTGAGGGTGGAGTTCAACCACTTTGTTGCGGCACTCGAATCGGAAATCGGGGATGTGGAAACGAAAATGAAGCTTTCGCTCGAATCGACAGATGTGCCTGCTATGGTGATCGATAAAAAATCGTCCGATGCTTTGTTGAATGCTTTATATGCTTGTCCGCACGGTGTGGTGGGCATGAGCCGCGACGTTCCCGGCCTGGTGGAAACTTCCACTAACATGGCTTCGGTGAAGATGATGCCCGGCAACCAGATAAAAATTGTTACCAGCCAGAGAAGTTCGGTGGAAACGTTGAAATACGATATAGCTCACCAGGTGGAATCGGTGTGGAGACTGGCCGGAGCTACGGCTACCCACGGCGATGGATACCCCGGATGGAAGCCTAATGTGAACTCTGAAATTTTGAAAATTGCCGAAAAACAATATACCGTGCTTTTTGGTGGCGAAGCTCATGTTCGAGCCATCCATGCCGGGCTGGAATGCGGGCTTTTCCTCGAAAAATATCCGTACCTCGATATGATTTCCATTGGCCCGCAAATGTACGGCGTGCATTCCCCGAGCGAACGATTGAGTATCAGCTCTACCCAAAAATGTTGGAAATGGCTGGTGGGTATTCTTGCTGAAATACAGTAAAATATAGTATTAATGAAGCATCCCAACAAACGAAAAATCATCAACGATCCGGTGTTCGGGTTCATTTCTATTCCGAATGATTTTATTTACGATGTTATACAGCATCCGTATTTTCAACGGTTGAATCGTATAAAACAGCTCGGCCTTTCTTCGTTTGTGTATCCCGGTGCGCAACATACCCGGTTGTTACATTCGCTTGGTGCCATGCACCTGATGAACGAAGCTGTGGCGCAGTTGCAGGCTGCCGGCAACGAAATAACCGCTACCGAAGCCGATGCTGTCAGGTGTGCCATTTTGCTTCATGATATTGGCCATGGTCCGTTTTCGCATACGCTCGAAAACAGTTTAGTCCATGGTATCAGCCATGAGGAAATTTCGCTGATGATGATGCGGCAAATCAACGATGAGCTCAATGGGAAGCTCGCTACGGCTATTGATGTGTTTACCGGCGATTATCACAAACGGTTTCTGCATCAGCTGGTTTCGGGGCAACTTGACATGGACAGGCTCGATTACCTGAGCCGCGATAGTTTCTTTTGCGGTGTGAGCGAAGGTATTATCGGCGCTGCTCGGATTATAAAAATGCTGAACATACATAACGATCAATTAGCGGTGGAAGCCAAGGGTATTTATTCCATCGAAAAGTTCCTTGTGGCGCGGCGGTTGATGTACTGGCAGGTATATTTGCATAAAACTTCGGTGGCTGCCGAGCAAATGTTGCTGAATATATTGCGTCGAGCCAAAGAACTTGCTTCGGTTGGCATTGAACTTTTTGCTTCACCAGCGCTCCGTTTTTTCCTTTATCATCATGTGGATAAGGATACTTTCCTTACCGATCCGGAGGCGCTCAGGTTTTACGCCATGCTCGATGATGCCGATGTAATTTGTGCTGTAAAAGTATGGTCAAGTCATTCTGATAAGGTGTTGTCAACGTTGTGTAGATGTTTTACCGACAGAAGGCTTTTTAAAGTTGAAATCCGGTCTGAACCACTAACGATGGAGGAAAAGGATGAAATCACGAAAAAGTACATGTGCCATTTTGATATTTCGGCTTCCGAAGCTTCTTGTTTTTTAGGCGAGGTAACCGTAACCACCGATACTTATAGTTCCGACGACGATAATATTAATATTATCTATAAAGATGGTATGGTAAAAGATGTAGCCGATGCATCGGATATGCTAAATATTACGGTGTTAACCAAAAAAGTGGAAAAACACTATTTGTGTTATTTCAGGTTGTAAATAAATATTCATAAATGATGTTTTTTAGGACAATATAAATATCTGATAATTAATTTTTTGAGAGTATCTGGTTTATAAATCACCAACTTAAATGATGATTAATTGGATTTTCTTTATTACTTTTGCAGTCTAAATTTTTGGTATGGAGTTTACAGCTCAACAAATTGCAGATTTTTTACAGGGTGAAATTCAGGGCGACCCAACCGTCAAAGTTAGTAATTTCTCTAAAATAGAGGAGGGAAAGCCCGGGACGTTAAGTTTTCTATCGAACCCTAAATACAGTGCTTACATTTACGAAAGTAATGCAAGCATCATTCTCGTTAATAAAGATTTTGAACAAAAATCTGAAATTAAAGCTACGCTGATTCGGGTGAAAAACGCCTACGAGTCGCTGGCCATGCTATTATCACTGGTCGATCAGGCCAAACCACGTAAAACAGGTATTTCTCCGCTTGCTTTTATCTCCCCCTCAGCCACCATCGGCCAAAACGTTTATATAGCCCCCTTTGTTTTTATCGGCGAAAATGTGACAATTGGCAATGACACTTTGGTGCACTCCAATTGCAGCGTCAACGATAATGCCACCATCGGTACAGGCGTGGTGCTGTATTCGGGCGTAAGTATTTATTACGATTGTGTAGTGGGAGATGGATGCATACTTCATTCGGGTGCGGTTATCGGAGCCGATGGTTTCGGTTTTGCACCGGCCAACGACGGGACATATAAGAAAATTCCTCAGATGGGGAATGTTATCCTGGAAGAAAACGTTGAAATAGGAGCCAATACTACCATCGACAGGGCCACCATGGGAAGTACCATTGTGCGTAAAGGGGTAAAACTCGACAACCTGATTCAGGTAGCTCATAATGTTGAGATTGGCGAAAACACGGTTATTGCCTCTCAGGCAGGTATTTCGGGTTCCACAAAGGTGGGCAAACACTGCATGATAGGCGGACAGGTAGGGCTTTCAGGCCACATTCACATTGCTGATAATACGATTATCGGAGCCCAGTCGGGGGTGGCAAATAACATTAAAAAACCTGGTCAGATTTTACAAGGGTCGCCCATTATCCCTATTGAAACATTCAGAAAAAATTATATTATTACAAAAAATCTTCCCGATTTGTACAAAACGGTTTACGAACTCGAAAAGAAAATAAAAACACTGGAGGAAAAACTCGCCGATAAATAATATCAAAGAATAACAATCAACGAATGAAACAAAAAACGATAAAACAACCTTTTACCCTAAAAGGGAAAGGGTTGCATACCGGTCTTCAGATTTCACTTACGTGCCAACCAGCGCCCGAAAATCACGGGATTAAAATCAAACGAACAGATATTGAAGATCAACCTGAAATGGAAGCTCTGGCAGAATACGTAACCGAAACTACCCGTGGTACCGTTTTGAAAAAAGGTGATATGCAGGTTAGTACTATCGAACATGCTATGTCGGCTTTTTATTCGTTAGGTATTGACAATTGTTTGTTGTGCGTTGATGCTCCCGAATTTCCAATTTTGGACGGTAGCGCGCGGTATTTTGTGGAAGAGATCCTGAAATCGGGTATCGAAGAGCAAAACGCGGATAAAAACTTTTATATCGTTCGTAAAAAAATAGAATATTCCAACCCCGAAAAGGGTTCGAAAATAACCATTCTGCCCGATGATCATTTTAGTATTGATGTCCACATTGGGTTCGATTCACCGGTTTTGAGCAATCAATTCGCCTCATTGTCGTCGCTCGACGATTATGAAAAGGAAATTTCGGCAGCGCGTACATTTGTTTTTGTACGCGAGATAGAACCGCTGCTGAAAATGAACCTGATCAAGGGGGGCGATCTGAAAAACGCGATCGTTATTTATGATCGGTTGATGGAGCAGGCCGATATGGATACACTGGCTACCGTGCTGGAACAGCCAAAGATGGATGCCGGAAAACTTGGTTACCTCAACGATGGTTTGGTTTTCGATAATGAACCTGCCCGGCACAAGCTTCTCGATGTAATCGGCGATTTGGCCTTGATCGGTAAGCCTTTAATCGGCAAAGTGATAGCTACTTACCCTGGGCATAAGATCAATACGGATACTGCTAAAATGATCCGCAAGGAAATAAAAAAACAGGAGATTCCTGTACCGTTCTACGACGATAGCGTGGCTCCTGTTCTCGATGTCAACGGAATAAGGAACCTGCTTCCGCACCGTTGGCCTTTCTTGCTGGTGGATAAAATTATTGAAATCAGGCAAAAGTTGATCGTTGGCGTGAAAAACGTAACGGCTAACGAAACTTTCTTTGTGGGACATTTTCCACAGGAACCGGTAATGCCGGGTGTGCTTCTGGTAGAAGCTATGGCTCAAACCGGGGGCATTTTGGTACTCAACACATTGGATGATCCTGAAAAATATTCCACCTATTTCATGAAAATTGATAATGTGAAATTTCGTCATAAAGTAGTTCCGGGCGATACGGTTTTGTTTCGCATCGAGATGCCCGACGAAATCCGCAGGGGGTGCGCTATAATGAAAGGTGCAGCTTTTGTGGGCGGAAAAATTGTGGCCGAAGCTGAATTTATGGCTCAAATTGTAAAAAACAAATAATATTTATTACAAATAATTATTCATCTGAAAAGATTTAGATTAATTTTGTATTCGAACTAAAAAACATCAAAAACACACTAAAAGATGAAACAACCTTTAGCGTACATACATCCCGATGCAAAAATAGCACCGACAGTTGTCATCGAACCGTTCGTAACCATTGACAAGAATGTCGTGATTGGTGAAGGTACCCGCATCGGCTCGAATGTAACCATTATGGAAGGTGTTCGGATTGGAAAAAATTGTAATATTTTCCCCGGAGCGGTTATTGGAGCAGTTCCGCAGGATTTGAAATTCAAAGGTGAGGATACTCTCGCTATTATTGGCGACAATACAACCATCAGGGAGTTTGTTACGGTAAACAGAGGTACGGCTTCAAAAGGGAAAACCGTGGTGGGCGATAATTGCCTCATTATGGCTTATTGCCACATAGCTCACGACTGTTTGGTAGGTAACAATGTGATCATGTCCAACTCTACACAGCTTGCCGGCGAAGTGGTTGTTGACGATTACGCCATCCTGAGCGGCGGTATTTTGGTACACCAGTTTACACATATTGGTTCGCATGTGATGGTGCAGGGTGGTTCGAAAGTGAACAAAGATGTGCCGCCTTACGTTACGGCCGGTCGCGAACCGTTGTCGTACGCGGGAATCAACTCTATCGGACTTCGACGCAGGGGCTATACCAATGAACAAATACGTGATATACAAGATGTTTATCGTTACATCTATCTGTCGGGGATGAATACTTCGCATGCCATTGAGCGCATCCAGGCCGAACTGCCCGCCACCAAAGAGAGAGACGAAATCCTGCTGTTTATCAAAAACTCACCCCGCGGTATCATAAAAGGATATTTTGAATAAATGATTATCCGTTAGATTATCTAATCTTTAAATTAATATTTATCAGGGGCTTTGCCCCTAAAACCCCACTTATTTTTTTGTCTTGACACAAAAAAGTAAGCAAAAAAGTCAAGACAGCGCCCGCTTCGCTCGAAAAACTTACGCTCGAAAAGCTAAATCCCGATAATTATCGGAACCAAACTCCTCCCTACGGTCGTCAAACAGGAGTATTTTGTACGCTTTTCTCACTTGTTTTTCGGCTCACCGGACGAGGTCGGTCGTTTGCGAACATTGTTTAAATTCATTAGGTATCAAAACGAATACCCATTTTGAATAAAATATATTCAACGAAATAAATAAGGGGTAAGAGACAAAATTTGATTCCTAAGGATTTTCATTTGTTATTTACCCCTTAGTTTATTGCCATGGAATCTTTATAATAATAATTATGGAAGCTAAAAATGAAGACGCGCCGAAAAAAAGCCTCAATTTTATTGAATCGGCGGTTGAACAAGATTTGAAAGAAGGCAAGAATGACGGACGGATTCAAACCCGTTTTCCACCTGAACCAAATGGTTACCTGCACATTGGACATGCCAAGGCCATTTGTCTCGATTTTGGAATTGCCCGGAATTATGGGGGCCTTTGCAACCTTCGTTTCGACGATACCAATCCGGTGAAGGAAGATGTCGAATACGTCGATTCTATTATGGACGATATTCAATGGCTTGGCTATCAGTGGAAAGATGTTTATTATGCTTCCGATTACTTCCAGCAATTGTGGGACTTGGCCATTGAACTCATCAAACAGGGGAAAGCCTATGTGGATGAACAATCGGCCGAAACCATAGCCAAACAAAAAGGGTCGCCCACCGTTCCGGGAATCGAAAGCCCTTTCCGCAACCGGCCGGCGGAGGAAAACCTTGAGTTGTTCCGTAAAATGAATACCGGTGAAATACCTGAGGGCGCCATGGTGCTGCGCGCCAAAATTGATATGGCTTCGCCCAATATGCATTTCCGCGACCCGATCATGTACCGGGTGATCAATTCGCACCCGCACCACCGCACCGGATGGACGTGGAAGGCTTACCCAATGTACGATTACGCTCATGGTCAATCCGATTATTTCGAAGGGGTAACTCACTCGCTTTGTACACTCGAATTCGAAGTTCACCGTCCTCTTTACGATTGGTTTATCGACCAGTTCAAGGATTCGGATTACCGGCCGCGACAAATAGAGTTCAACCGCCTGAATATCACCTATACGGTGATGAGCAAGCGGAAAATGCTCCAGCTGGTACAGGAAGGCCTGGTACGGGGATGGGACGACCCGCGCATGCCCACTATCTGCGGGCTTCGTCGCCGAGGTTATTCTCCCGAATCCATCCATAATTTTATTGATAAAATTGGTTATACCAAATACGATGGAACCATCGATGTGGGGTTGCTGGAGCATTCGGCCCGCGAAACCCTGAATAAAACAGCTCCTCGTGTCAACGCGGTTATTCATCCGGTGAAATTGATCATTACCAACTATCCCGAAGATAAAGTGGAATATGTGTCAACGGAAAATAACCCTGAAGATGAATTGGCCGGAACACGGGAGGTGGCTTTTTCGCGCGAGTTGTACATCGAACAGGAAGATTTTATGGAAGATGCTCCGAAAAAATTTTTCCGCCTTACTCCCGGCCAGGAAGTGCGGCTTAAAAGCGCTTACATTATAAAATGTACCGGTTGCGACAAGGACGAGGCTGGTAATGTTACCCGGATTTATTGCGAATATGATCCGCTGACGCGTAGCGGCATGCCCGATGCCAACCGGAAAGTGAAGGGAACGTTGCACTGGGTTTCGGCAACTCACTGCCTGGAAGCTGAAGTTCGTCTTTACGATCGTTTGTTCGTGGTTGAGGATCCATCGTCCGACGAACGTGATTTCCGCGATTTGCTGAATCCTGATTCGCTCAAGGTGCTCGACAAATGTTACGTGGAAACTTCGCTCGGATCGGCTAAGCCACTGGATCATTTCCAGTTCCAGCGCATTGGCTATTTCAACGTCGATCCCGATTCAACATCCGGAAAGTTGGTGTTCAACCGTACAGTTTCGCTCAAAGACAGTTGGGCTAAAGAACAGAAAAAGTAAACAAAGAAACGTATATTTTTGAAAAGGTCCCGGAAGCAGAATAACTTTCGGGACCTTTTTTTTATCGTTTGTCGGTATTTATGGTAAAATGATATGGTGTTGATAAATATGATACTATCTCTTTTTTCGGAACAAGGGCAATTAACGCTGTTGAAAACACTACGCACCTGCCCTCACGGATCTGTCCTTCATTAAAAGAGAAAAAGATGGCGCTGGTTGGTGGTGTTTCTTTCTACTCATCAATATCTTCGGCTCGTTTTCCGGGATGTCCTTCGGGTACCAAAAGCACCGACAGCGCTAAGTAAATGATTCTTTTACTATCTCAGGGAAACCAAAAACCATCCCTGAGATAGTAATAACCATCTCGGATATACCAACAATGTAGTTGAGATATACCAATAACCATTTCGGATATACCAACAATGTAGTTGGGATATACCAATAACCATCTCGGATATACCAACAATGTAGTTCAGATATACCAATTACCATCTCGGAGATACCAACAATATAGTTGAGATATACCAATAACCATCTCGGATATACCAACAATGTAGTTGAGATATACCAATAACCATTTCAGGAATAGTAAAGAGTTAAGTAGTTTACAGCAAGTAGCAAGTACACATTTTTTTTTGATCTTTTTAATGGAATGTTTATAAAACGGGAAATAACTGTTGCAGAACATGAAAAAGTTTTCTTTTATTTTTTGCACAATTAAATATTATTTAATACATTTGTCCGAACCAAATTTTTAACAATTATAATACGATAAATAGCTTTGACTGTATGCCGGAGTATTTATGCCGTTCATCTTTTCCCGGAAGCGTCCGGTGAGGCGGGATGTAACGTGTAAATACCCTCCTTATAAAGAGAAAAAACATCCATAGGATCGAACACTTTTTGAGTAGTCACGGAACATTTTCCCTCAATGTATCTCAATTTCTGAATGGTAAAAAATATACTTGTTTTTAATCATAAGAAAGGAAATACATCAGTGGAACATTTTCCCTCAATGTATCTCAATTCCTGAATGGTTTTAAGGGCAAGACTAAAATGGATAGTCCTAAACAACCGTTACAGGTTTTGATCCATGGCGACACGCATTGTCTTAAAATTTAAATATTTATCGTATGAAAAAACTTACTTTGTTTTGGATGCTGGGCTTTTCAGCCTTGCCACTTGTGGCGCAGCACACCCTGACCTTCGACCGTAACGCCCTGCGCGGGGGCGACCAACTGGTAAAACAACAAGTGGAATACAAAGACCCCGGCAGCACGGGCAAAGGCCTGATCTGGGATTTTACCTTCCTGCAACCCATTAACGAGCAGTACACCCTCGACTACTCCATGGTGAACGATTCCGACTCCACCCGCGTATCGGGGCTGGAACACCGCACCCACTACTACTACCGGCAAACGAAAGACTCGCTGCTGGCCACCGGTTTCGAAAACGCCACCACCCTGATGCAATACCTGACCCCCGAATACCGGATGCATTACCCCTTTGCCTACGGCGACACCCTTTACTCCCCCTTCGAAGGGCGGGGCGAATACTGCCACCAGCTGCAACTCCACGTCAAGGGCTATACCCGCACCTCGGTGGATGCCGTGGGCGAGCTGCTGCTCCCCAACTCCGAAAAGGTGAAGCAAGCCGTGAGGGTACATACCCTGCGCTACTATACCCAGGCGGGGAAAGACAGCGTGCGGATGACCCACGACACCTACTCGTGGTACGCTGCCGGTATCCGGTACCCGGTGTTCGAAAGCATAAAAACCACACTTTCCAAGATCCCCCCTTCCTTTGGAGAGGGGGCAGGGGGTGAGGCTGATACCACGGTATTTACCACCTCCTTCTACTATCCGCCCGAATTACAGACCTCACAGGTAGAAACAGCGCCGTTGGACAGTGCTACCACCGCTAAAGAATGGACGGTAGGAGATGTGTTCACCGAAGCCCGCTTAGCCCCTAACCCGGTAACGGACAACCTTTATATCACCTACCGCCTCACCCGGGCGGCCAAGGTATGGTTTACGGTAACCACCAACCTCGGCACACCCGTGTGCCAGACAACTCCCCAAAACCTCCCCGAAGGCCCCAACCAGAACACCATCAACATGTCGCCGCTCATACCGGGCACTTACCCCCTCTACGTCCATGTGGACGACAAAGTAATGCGAATGACGGTGGTGAAACAATAATGATAACAACAGATATACACATCTTAAAAATGAAAGAAGAAATGAAAACTTTAAAAATAGTTGGCGTTATTTTGATGGTATTATTTATAGCTGGGAATATATTAGCAGACGATGACCCTAATCTTAGTCGTCTGCAGAATTTTCAGGCACCAACAGTTTCTACATTTAATACTTACGGGGCAATTCCGGTAAGTTTTTATACGGGTACTCCTGAAATATCAATACCACTTTATTCTATAAAAGAAAATGGAATTGAAATACCAATAACTTTGAATTATAATACGAATAATGTAAAACCTAATACACATCCAGGAACAACAGGATTGGGGTGGAATTTATTTGCTGGAGGATGTATTACAAGAATAATAAAAGGACTAAATGATGAAAAAACAATGGGTTATGCGCCTCATACATTGTTAGGCTTCTTAGGAAGAGAAGATATTTTATCGGATAATTGGTGGAAAAAATATAGTGATAATTATCAAAACACTCCATGGTATAGTAAAAATCGTCTATTAGTAGATGCAGCATTAGATAACACTATGAATGATATATTAAATAGTCATCAAGATATTTCACCTGATAAATTTATTTTTAATTTTTTAGGTTATAGTGGAACTTTTTATCGCAATCACAAAGGATGTTGGATTGTTGACTCTAAAACAAAGTTCAAGATAGAACACAAAATAATAAAATATTCTGAAGCAAGGGATCAAATAACGCATACCATGAGCAGTAAAAATTTTGGTTTACTTCAGACTGATGCTATATCAAATAATACAATTGAGAAATTTACACTTATAGCTCCGGATGGAGTAATTTTTGAGTTTGGAGGAAAAAATGCAATTGATTATAGTTTGAGGTTATTTGACAGAGGTAATGTTAAAAATTTACCGATAGCAACAACTTGGCATTTATCAAAAATTACATTGCCAAATGGGAAAAAATATACTTTTGATTACATAGTGCCTGGGACTATTATTGATGGCAACTTTGATTTTTGGATACAATCAAATTTTGACGCTCCTTTGACTGGTAGGGGATTAAGTTTTCAATTAATTATGCCCGTTCTATTGAATAAGATTATTTCTCCTGATTCAGTGAATTTATTAGAATTAAATTATAAAAACAGTACAGAATTAAAATATGACGATACATATTTTAACGAGCAGGGCAATTTTCAAGCAATAGATATTTGGTTTTCTACATTTATGGATACTACCTATTATACTCGTTATAAACAAATTAAATGGAAACAATTAGAGACGGTGAAAATTGCAGACTCAACACAATTTATATTTAGTTACACTAATGATACAACCCAAAGACTAAAATTATTATCACTTACAAAAAGCGCGAATAAAAAAGAACTTGAAAAATATACATTTTCTTATTATGATCAAAAACTCCCAAAATATATCTCAGGACATTATGATCATTTAGGATTTTATAATGGAGCTGATTTTTCTTTTACGTTTATGCCTGATTTTTATTTTGATAAATTGATAATAAAAGGAGCTACTAACGTAAGTATAAATCCGAATGCCATTTTAGAAATGACAAACAATGCAAATTTATTCTATGAAAAGAGAAAAGGAGACCCTACGGGAGTTTATGTTACAGCAGAAATGCTAAAGACAATTAAATACCCAGCAGGAGGATATACGAAGTTTGAGTATGAACCTAACATTATAGATAGTATGGTAAATTTAGAAAGGAACAAAGTTGTATATAGTAATTTATCTTCCCCTGGAGGGTTAAGAATAAGTAGAATAATTAATTATCAATCAGACAATACATTTATTAATTCAAAACACTATTATTACACGAGAAACTTCAAATTAAAAAACACAACCGGATCAAACATATCATCTGGTATTTTAGCATTTACACCTAAATATTATTGGGACACAAATTTAGAGGACAATCAACCAACCTCACAAGCTGCCAGTAATTATCTAAAAATACTTACATCCGGATCAACTAATCAAGCATTTAATAATCTGGATGAATCAAGTTATATTGGCTATTCAGAAGTTGTAGAAAGTAATGAAGACTCCTCAGGGAATAGCAAGGGATATACCAAGTACAAATACACAAACTTTGGAACTGGTTTTTTTGATGACCCTCCGATAGTTTCTTTGCAAAGCGAAAAATCCAGTAGCGGTATTTTCCTTTCTCCATATACACCTTTTTCATCCAATTCAAAAAAAAGAGGAAATTTGTTATCAAAACAAGTATATGATAATGATGACAAACTATTAAGGGAAGAATCTTATAAATATGTTATTTTAAATAGAGATACCATAAGGAATATTGCTATTTTTCAAACACTTAGTGAGCATGGACAGCGATTATATAATTCTTATGGGGGCGCAAATTGCTATCCTTTAGGAGGTAGTTACTATACATGGATTTATGATTATTTACCCATTGAAAAAACAGAAAAACAAGTATTCCTGCAAGATACAGTGAAAACTGTTACTAAATACGAGTACAACCAGGAAAATCAAATTAAAAGTGAAAAGATATTTACTGATGATACGAACTTCCAAGAAAAAAAGACGATTTATAGTGGAGATATATTTAGGCTCAATAATGATCCCGGTTCAGCAGAGATGTTTACAAAAATGGAAATACAAAATATATATACATTACCGATTGAAATAACACTTTCAAATAACAAGGGCATCATTGCTGGAACCCTAAATAAATACAAATACAAAACTTATAATAATACTAATGTTTTCTATAATTCGCAAATATATAAATTAAAGGCTAATCAACCCCTTTCAGACTTTAAACCAGTTAGCATGAAGAATGATTCTTTGATTCTTGATTCCCGATATAAAACACAGACTGTTTTTAATGTGTTTAATGAGTATGGTTACCCAGAATATGTTGAAACAAACGCAATGAAAACAGTCTATCTATGGGGATATAATTATCGTTATCCGATTGCGCAGATAAAAAATTCAACATATAATGAAGTTAAGTCTGCATTAGGAGTAGATCCATGTACAATAGCTAAAAGCAATGATCCGGACATATCAAAAATTGAAGCTCTCAAAAAGAAACTTCCTAAATCTCAAATTTCAATATTTAGTTACAAACCCTTTGTTGGGGTGGTTTACTCATCCAATACTCGAAGCAGTAAAAACTTTTATAATTATGATTTTGCAAACAGATTAGCAGTTGTCAGGGATAGAATTGGAAATATTACAAGCGAATACAAATATCTTTATGCCGGGGGCGTTGAGACGCCAATTACCGAAAGCTCTACATTTACATCAAGTCTAACAGGAAATTCTAATATTTTGGTAGGAAGAACTGATTCCCTTTTTGTTTCTACGACAGGTGGCTCTGGTGCTTTCTTATATAATTGGAGTCTTTCTGACAGCAATGGGGCAATTCTTGTTACTTTAACGAACAGTTCCAAATCTCAATTTAAATATACTTATTCTACAAAAGACATTTATACTCTTACTTGTCTTGTTAAAGATATAAGTTCAGGTAAAACTCAAAAATTAACCAAAGTAATTGATGTTGACTATATTCAAGGTGGAATTTCCTTGTACACATCAAATTTAGTTAGTCAAACGAATGCTTTAATTGTATCAGTAACAAGCTTATCCAATAGTTTTACTTATGATTATTCCTGTAAGAATAGTGCAGGAACTATCGTGCTAAGCAGTGTTAATTCCACTTCATCTGCATATAGTTTTTCTCTTTCATCAGCCGGAACATATACGGTTTATTGCACTATTAATGATAAGGGAACTGGTAAAACCAGAACATATTCCAAAACTTTAAATGTATTCAATAAGTTAGCGAGTCTTAGCGTCTCTGGAACAACCACTTATAGCAAAGGAGCTACTGGAGGGCTTTCGGCAACTGTTTCTGGGGGGTCAGGATCTTATAGCTACTCATGGTCTGCTTCAAACAGTAATATATCGTTAAATATAAGTAGCATACCTTATGTTTCTTTTTTGTGTAAATCTACCGGAACTACAGATCTTACAATTAAAGTTCAAGATAATATAACCGGAAGTACGTTAAGCTTAACTAAAACGATTACAATACAATAAAACAAATTTTTAATTAGCTTTATTGAAATCAATAGTATGTAAAATCTAAAGTTTAAATATTTATTATGAAACAATCTATTTTGTCAATTTTATTTTTGTTAAGTGTGTGCATTACAAAAATAATTGCTCAGTCTAACGATCAAAATTACATTATAAGTATAATTCCGGATTCAGAGGTTTTGGATGTCTCAGCACTTAATAACTCGAATTCAAATGCGACAATACAGTACTTTGATGGACTTGGACGTCCTGTTGAATCAGTACAACAAGCTATTTCGCCATTAGGAAAAGACATCATAAGTACTCTTACTTATGATGTTGTAGGAAGGGAGTCTCGGCACTGGTTACCTGCGCCATCTACAAATAATGATGGCAAATTTATGAATGTAACCGCTTTTAAATCTATTCAAAAAGGTTTTTATAATGATTCCCAGCCAGCCGATTCGATTATTAACGACCTATCTCCGTTAAATAGAATACTCGGAAAATATGGAGCTGGTTCTGCATGGTTTTCTGCTGGAAGAAAAGTAACAACTTCGTTTGGAACAAATACATCTAACGAATCTCCTGTATATAGCTATATCGTCAATTCTTCAAACCAATTACAATGTGCAGGAACATATCCCAAGGCGTCTCTTTATAAAACCACAGTAACCGATGAGGATGGAAAATTTGCGAACGAATATAAGGATAAGCTTGGAAGAGTGGTTTTGAAAAGAAGATATTCAAATATAGATACTTATTATGTATACAATGAACAAGGTCGATTATCTTACGTTTTACCACCGCTTGCAGCAAGTAATATGATGAATGCAGTAGTCTATCCTGATAACAATACTTATTTGACCCAATTCGGATACATATATAAATACGATGAATCTGGTAATTGTATTTATAAGCAATTGCCGGGTTGCGCCGCCATTTATATGTTGTATGATAATGCTGATAGATTAATACTAAGCCAAAACGGGAATCAAAGAAATAATAAACAGTGGATTGTTACAAAATATGATGTTTTTGGTAGGGTATTATATACTGCGGTACTTAATAGAGAGGTTTCATCTAATGAGAAATCCAATATTCATTCTTCGGTTGTAATAGAATCAATAGGGACTGACAATCCATTAGATGATACTGGCTATACTTGTAACACTTTCCCCAATGAGTTGTCGCCTCTAATAGTTAATTATTATGACAACTATAATTTTCTCACTGATATGCCAAACAACATGGAATATCAAGAGTTGAACGGTTTTGACAAAGCGTTTTCTATATCAGAAGGGGATCCGGATAACTTAAACGAAAGAGGGATCCTCACAGGTGCACGTACTTATTTCCTTAATAATTCAGGTGAATATATACTGACAGCGATGTATTACGATGACAAGGCGCGAATAGTTCAAACACGTAGTTCAAACCATTTGAACGGTTATGATATTGTGTATAATGCATATAATTTTAACGGACTGCCATTAAAAACGTTGAAAACACATGGCATAAATAATGAATCTTCAACAATAACTGAACTTTATACATACACATATGATAAAGCCAAACGTCCAAAAACGACAAGATACCAACTCAATGGAGGATCAACTGTATTGCTTGACTCCATTATCTATGATGAGTTAGGACGTGTTTCATATCAATATCGCCACAACAAAACCGATATTGAAAGTTATGCTTATAATATACGTAACTGGACAACACAAATAAGCAGTGGTAACCCAGGTAATAATTTCACTGAAAATTTGTATTATAACGTAAATCTGCCAAGTGGTGCTATTGCTTGCTACAACGGCAATATCGCGGCCTCCACATGGACTTACGGTACAGGAACAAAAGGTTATATCTACGGATACGATGCCCTTAACCGTTGTGCAGGGGCAATTTTCAGACAGGGAACTTCTACGCAAGTTTCCGGGGCTTTTGACGAAAGTTTTACATACGATATAATGGGTAATATAAAAACCCTGAAAAGAAAAAAAGACAATACGCTGATCGATGACCTTACATTTCATTATAAAAATAATGCCAGTAACCAGTTGGACTATATCAGCGATGCGGCCGGTTCGCAAAGTTCCAGCAGCGTGAAAGAGTACCAAAACCTTTCGACGGCTACTTCCAGCGAAATGGCTTATGATGCTAACGGCAACATGATAAAAGATCTTGACCGTGATATAGCAACAATCAAATATAATTTACTAAATTTGCCGGAGTATATCCAGTTCAGTAACGGTAATGTAATAAAAAACCTGTATGATGCCGGCGGGCAGAAGTTGCGCAGTGATTATTACACCTATAAGCAATCCCTTTCCGAACCTCTGACTGATGGAGAAATACTGGCTCCTATATATACACCTACAAACTATGATTTTTCTGGAACGGAGTATGTTGAAAATATTGAATATAAAATTTCAAAAACGAGAGGCCCTATCCGTATTGGGATGCCAATGTTATACAAAGACTCTTATACGTTCAGTCGCCTGTACAATACCGAAGGCTATGTAGAAAATCTGAGTAGCCCCAATTACTATTACTACCGTAAAGACCATTTGGGCTCTAACCGGGAAGTGTGGCAAGCACCCCCTTCAGGGGGCGGGGGGGCAGGTACCACCGTACAGCGCACGCAGTATTACCCCAGCGGGTTGCCTTGGGCGGAAAATTTGGGAGGTTCAGTGCAGAATATGAAATACAACAGCAAGGAGTTTATGGAAATGCACGGGTGGGATGAAAGTGATTTGGGTGCAAGGGGAATTCATCAAGCAAGAGTACAGTTCGATGAATTTGACCCATTGGCAGAGAACCATTATGATACATCTCCTTATGCTTTGTGTGGTAACAATACTTTATCCCGGATTGACCCCAATGGGATGGATTGGGACAATGGTTTTGAATGGGAGAGTAGTTTTGAAGCGGATTGGTTTCAAAATGAAAAAACGGGAGCTTTGTTTTATAATAATGAATATGGAAAAGAGGATGCTGGAAAAAAGGGAATGGATGGTGATGGTTGGAGCTGGTTAGGTCCTAATGATATGTTTATGGAAGATTCTAAGGATATGGAAAATTCTGATAATGCTATTGTTCAAAGATATGGCGGATCTATTAATTATATACCAAATATACTCAAGGATCAAATCCCTACACTCAAAATGAGTTTAAGCTTAGGTGGAGAAACAGCAAATAAGTTTATGGATAGAATGGGGTACAAACAGCAACCATCACAGCAAGTAATTTGGGATTTATTACCACAAACAAAAATACAAGGAGCACCGCGCCAACCCAAAATAGAACTCCGTATAACAGAGCGATCTACATATTTGAAAAAAGGAGCTATTGAAACAGGAATAAGTGCTTTATTGCCCGTTCAGACTAAAATTAGTGAGATTGGAACAGAGAATATTTCGCGATATGCGATTAGTTACTCAAACCAAACTTGGGCAAGAATATATTTAAATTTTTTTTATATCTTTTACCCAGATGATCCTATTGTGCTTCGAGGGTGGTCTGAATATGGAAACAATATTGATTTAATAAATAAATTTAAAAGAAAATATGGAACGAACTAAGGTTAGTATAAATTTCAGTTTGTATTTAATAATTATATCCTTTATGGGTTGTAAAGGGAGCGTAATTGGAGCTGATAATATTTTGTCAACTCAAAAGAAATCCTTTGCAAAAGAATCTCTTTTATCGAATTTAATGGATCACTTTATAGAAAATGTAAAAGACGAAAACCTTTTGTTTGAAGTTTCACCCCCTGCATGTCCACCTACTTATGAATGTCGTGCGCAATTTGGATATGCTTATTTAAATGTAAGTAAAACAAGATATTCAGATGTTTACAAAATACTTATTGAAAAAAAAATAAAATATAAAACAAGATATTCAAAAGAAAATATTATTATAAATTTTGATGAATTTAAAGACAATTTGTTTTCGGTAAGTAAATGTAATTTGTTTTATAAGAATAAATATCCTATTCCATATTTTGAAAACTATGATTTTGGATTAGGCCATAGGGTGGTGGATAAGAAAAATACCAATGGAGATGATGATTTTTTTAAATATATATATACCGTACCATCAGATTTAATCGTTTATGTGATCGATGCACAAGCCGGCGTTTTTTGGAAAAAGAACTGTAATGAAAAACGTCCTAATACTTTGGGTGTTTGGAAAAATGGATTTTCTAAAGGTTTTGCGCTATCAGAAGATAAGGATATGCTTGTGTTTTGGACTATAATTTGGTGATTTACGGAATTTTTTGCATTGCTAATTTTACAATTGCCCCTTGCTCGCGCCGATTTGCAATCGGTGTGTTGTTTGTTAGAATAAAAAATATTTGCTTTTTCAAAGCAACGCACAAGTTGCAAACTTGCGCGAGCGAGTGAGAATAATGTTTGTTTATTCAAACAATGGATATGTCAGCTTTGCACAAGGGGTTGTTGATTTTTTAAAAGCAACTCAAGGTACTCATAGGGACTTTTTAATAACTATATATAAAGATTGGAATTCGTATCCTGGTAATGTATCACTAATTAATAGATTTTTAAATGAAAAAAAATAAAATTGTAATCTTTCTTTTTCTTTTATCTTGTCTTACAAATTGTAGTGCAAATAGAATGGATAGTACCATCACGGAATACAAGGGATATTTTAAAAAATATTGTATTCAAGATGATTTGTTTTCTCATTTTCCAAGTAAAATCAATGATAATGATGTGTATTCAGGAATGTTTTATCCGCCACAAGCAGATAGTCATTTCGGTTTTGTAATTTTAATAATGAGGTGTAAAGATGAAGATATAGAAATTATTAAGAAAAGAGCAGCTCTTGTAAAAGATAGTGTTTTAAGTAAAAAGTTCTATACTTTAGATGTTAATAAAGACTTTGTTCCTAAAAAGAGATTTTTATATCCTATTGTGAATTTCGAAGAATCTGACTGGTTTTTAGGGACAACTGAGAAGGATATTTATAATTCTTATTTAGGTAGAAATATACCTATATCTATTTATAAATATCCAAAAGATCTTATGGTGTATTTAATAGATGCAAAAAAAGGCTACTTTTGGACTTCTAAATTAAATAACAATACATTTGATTTTCTAAAAGATTGGAAAAATGGTTATTCAAAAGGATATGCAGTTTCTGAAGATAGTAAATTATTAGCTTATTGGGTAATAGTTTGGTAGGTTAACAAAGAAATAAATGATCGCAAAATTCAGCATTACTCCTCGTCCTGTCCATCCGGATATAAGCAAAAATTCGAACTGTCGGGTGGGGTTTGCAAACCCACCCTTTGGTATTATCAGGATCTGTGATCCGATAAATCCGAGCGTCCGCTTGTTACCACTTACAGTATAAATGGAGGGACACCCATAACCCTAACTGATTATACAGGTGGCTACGATGAACTGGGACGATTAAAAACCAAGAAACGCCACAACAATACGGACACCGAAACGTTCGATTATAATATCCGTAGCTGGGCAACCTCCATTAATAGCGGAACATTCTCTGAAAAACTCTATTATAACACTAACTTGCCAAGTGGTGTAACAGCATGCTACAACGGTAACATAGCCGCTAATACATGGACTTACAACGGTAGTGTTAAAGGATATTATTATACCTACGACGAATTGAACCGACTTAAAAGTGGGAGCACTTATCAAAATGCGGATATTGGAAACAGCTACGGAGCAAACGAAACATTTTGGTACGACAAAATGGGGAATATCACCTATTTGAACCGTTCAAAAGTAGGCAGTTCACAGAATATTGATGCCCTTTCAATGCAGTATAAAGGCAACCAGGTAACCAAAGTATGGGACGATGCCGGCAGTCAAAACTCCTATACCATCAAAGAATACCAAAACAAAAGTAACGCAACCATAGAAATGACTTACGATGCCAACGGTAACCAGATAAAAGATCTCGACCGCGACATAGTTACTATCCGGTATAATTTATTAAATTTGCCGGAGTATATCCAGTTTGGCAACGGGAATGTGATAAAAAACCTGTACGATGCCGGCGGGCAAAAACTACGGAGCGATTATTACACGCGGTTTACCTCATTGGCAACCCCCATAACCGATGGACAAGTATTGGAGCCTGTTTATTCGCCAACGGATTACGGGTACAGTGGTATGGCATATATAGGCAATATTGAGTATGGCATAAATAAAGTACCGGTAAACCTGTATAGTTATGTATATGTATATAACGATGTCTTGGCATTGCAAGAAATTTATAACACCGAAGGATATGTCGAGAACTTGGGAAGTTTCAATTATTACTACTTTCGTAAAGACCACTTGGGCAATAACCGCGAAGTATGGCAAGCACCCCTTTCAGGAGGTACGGGAGCAGGTATCACGGTGCAACGCACCCAGTATTACCCCAGCGGTCTGCCTTGGGCAGAAGGTTTAGGCGCTGATATGCAAAACAGAAAATACAACGGTAAGGAGTTTGTGGAAATGAGCGGGTATGACATGTATGATTATGGGGCACGTTTTTATTATCCGGCTTTGCCTACTTTACCTACTGTCGATCCGCTGGCAGAGAAAAAACCTTGGATTTCTCCGTATGTTTATTGCCTAAATAATCCGGTAAGATTTACAGACCCAGATGGAAGGGAAGTTGATATTGAACATAGAACAGGTTTCTTAGGACTTGGCAAAAAGGAAACATTAAAGTATGATAATGGCAAGCTTTATAACAAAGATGGCTCTGCTTACGCAGGAAAAGTAAATGGGTTCTTGAAAAAGACAGTAAATGCTTTGGGTAGTTTAAATCAAACAAAAGAAGGTGCTTCTATGGTAACAGAGCTTCAATCATCTTCTAATGTGTTCACAATAAAAAGTGGAGCAGAAAGTTATTTTAAGGCCGATAGTCCTTCAAAAGCGGGTGCTAATCTAACAGAGGTTCAGGCTGCAACAGGAAATACGGCAGGGTCAACGGGATCTGGTGGAACAATATTTTGGAATTCAAGTTCAACAAGTGGAGGTCTTGATCTTTCAGGAGGAACGGAAAGGCCAGCTTTTATTGGTTTAGGACATGAAATGGGACACGCAAGTGATTCCAATCAAGGATTGTTGCACTATGGGGGAATGGATAATAATGGCAATGTTAATCCTTCAAGTTATACAAATGTAAGTACAGGATTTACCTATAATTTTGAATATAATGGTTTGCTCAAATCTGAATGGCGGGCGGTTTATCGTGAAAATCTGATAAGGGGACAAGCCGGAATTCCTTTAAGAACCTATTATGGATATGATATAACTACTGGAAGCCCACTCCCGACAGGACCAAGATTATTAGATTCAACCAATCAACCACTTAATTACCCATGATTATGAAAAGAATATTTCTTATAATTATAACACTATTATGCTGCACCTTAAATAATATCTATTCGCAGAATGCTGCATATGTGAAAGGGAAAAGCTACGAAGGCTACATTTTCCCAAAAGAAGCCCTTCTGGGAAATCCTCCTGAGAAGAACCGATATACATTAAGTTTGGAAGATATTGCAATGGCAGAAAAGATATTGGGAGAATATATGAAGTCAAATAAAAACAGAGAAATACCATTGCCCAAAAACAGGAGAGCACTTAAGAAGTTTACCCGTCAATATCTTGGGTATTTATCGTCCAACAACGAAATTATTATCAGAATAAATCTATTTGATAAGAGAAAACTTGAAGACGGTCAATCTCCGAGTACTGAGACAATTCCGCTTTTGGGCTATTGTTGTATACAAATAAATATAACGACTAATAAAATAGGACGATGGGAGGAGATAAAATAAATGCGATAATATCTAATACAAGATTATTAGATGCAACAAATCAACCAGCACTGCCCCTCGTCTCTGACGAGGGGTTATTGGTTAATCGTTTCAAACGACAAAATACATAACTTCGTTGAGTGTAGATGGTTGGCGCGGTTGTTCGGCGTAGACTTCCCTTCTACCGCACATTTTAGGAAGGATTCGTGCGGCAGTGTGGGGTAACCGCCTGCTTTAACGGCAATATAGCCGCCACCACCTGGACGTACGGTACGGTAACCAAAGGGTACAACTACGGGTACGATGCCCTGAACCGCCTCCTGTCGGCTGGTTTTAAGCAAGGGACTTCCACGCAGGTAGCCGGCGCGTTCGATGAAACGTTCACCTACGATAAGATGGGCAATATCCTTACCCTGCAACGGAAGAAAGACAACGCGTTAATAGATAACCTGACTTTCGGGTATAAAAACGGCAATGCCAGCAACCAACTGAATTATATCAGCGATGCGGCCGGGTCAAGGTTTTCCAGTACCATAAAAGAGTATCAAAACCTATCTTCTTCCACTACCAATGAGTTTGTGTACGACAATAATGGAAATTTAACAGCCGATGCCGACCGTGAAATAGTTACTATCCGATATAATTTACTAAATTTGCCGGATACCATCCAGTTTAAGAATGGGAACCAAATACGTAATTTCTATGATGCCGGCGGGCAAAAGTTGCGGACGGAGTATTCTACACTGAGAACTCCCGTTGTTGTTCCTATAGGAAGTGTAGGAAGTCCGGGAAACCCAAACGATTGTAATGATTTTTTAAATGGTACTGAATATAACGGGAACATTGAGTATGCCTTTTCCAACGATGGAGGTGATTACCAGTTTGATTTGGATAAAATCTACAACGATGAAGGCTATGCCGAAAATCCGGCCAGCCCCAAATACTATTACTACCGTAAAGACCACTTGGGCGATAACCGGGAAGTGTGGCAAGCACCCCCTTCAGGGGGCGGGGGGGCAGGTACCACGGTACCACGTACCCAGTATTACCCCAGCGGGCTACCTTGGGCGGAGGGATTAGGTGCAGATGTTCAGAACAAGAAATTTACCGATAAAGAATATATAGAGATGCATGGGTACGATTGTACGGACTTGGGGGCGCGTGTGCTGTATAATGCCGGGGATTTTATCCCTACGCCGGATCCGTTGTGTGAGAAGTACTATTCGATAAGCCCGTACAGTTATTGTGCAGGGGATCCGGTGAATAGGATGGATCCGGATGGGATGGATTGGGTATATCATGTAGTAGATGGTATTACTGAGGCATATTATGATAGAGATGTTACCTCGCAACAAGATGTAATTGATAAATACGGAGAAGATTCAGGAATCACACATTTAAATGATGGTTCTACATTGACAAATTATGATAAGGATGGAAATGTAACTGCCCAATATACATTTACGAATGATAGTAAAGAGAATAAATATGGGACAGTTACTGATAAAGATGGGAAAACATTAGATAATTCTCAAATCACTTATGGTAATAAATACACGATCTTTGGAACAAGTGATAATAGTTGCAATGCGGAAACACTTCATAATAATTACTTTGGTACGAGTTACACAGGCCCCAACAATCCGAAAGATTATAATGGGAATGATTCATATCAATATTTACCAAGAAATCTTAGTGAATACGCATCATTAAAACATGATTTAGATTATGATAAACTTAATGCTCATGGGCCATTAGATGCGTTCTTAAATATCTACACAATGAATGCTGATCGAGAATTAGCGAATAATTCATTTCCATTTGCTCTTAAGTCGAATTCGAACTGGGATAGATTTACGGCCTTTGCGGTATATTTAGCATTTAATTCAATCGCCAGTTTTAAATCTCCGTTATTATATATGAAGGTTACAGCAACAACTAAAGAATCAGATAATGTTGTACCACAGACACCCTATTTATATCCATAATGTAATTTTACATGGATGATTAATTTAATGTATAATTTATGCGAACAAAGAAGTTATTCTATCTAAAGTGCTTTATAATTATATATAATTTGTTAGCATTAGAAGCACTACTTGGAAGTTTTCCTAATGATTTTTTTTATTGTCGGTACAATATTCTTGTTTTGCTTTTCACTTTTCCAATATCTATAATTAGTTTTGTTTACAGATATGGTCAAGCAGAACCAATATATCCTGTTATAATTATTCAGGCAGTGATGTTTATTATTACATGGCTTGTTTTTATAACACTACCGAATAGAAAAAAATAGAGAACTAACCACGATTGTCCAGATTTCGAAACTCAGGCCCCGCTCCCGCGCGATTTTCATCGCGTGGAAAGTAGAAAAAGAGGAAAAGTTATTGGTAGGATAGATTAGTTTGACCTGTCCATCCTGATATAAGCAAAAATTCGAACTGTCGGGTGGGTTTTGCAAACCCACCCTTTGGTATTATCAGGATCTGTGATCCGATAAATCCGAGCGTCCGCTTGTTACCACTTATAGCCTGAATGGCGGTACACCCATTGCCCTTACTGATAATACAGGGGGATATGACGAACTGGGGAGGCTTACCACCAAAAAGCGTCACAATGCCACCGATACCGAAAGCTTTGCCTACAACATCCGTAACTGGACCACGCAGATCAGCAGCGGTAATACAGGCAATAACTTTACCGAAAACCTCTATTATAACACAAACTTACCTGCTGGCGCTACCGCCTGTTTTAACGGCAACATAGCCGCCACCACCTGGAAGTACGGCACGGTAACCAAAGGCTACAACTACGGGTACGATGCCCTGAACCGCCTCCTGTCGGCTGGTTTTAAGCAAGGAACTTCCACGCAGGTAGCCGGGGCGTTCGATGAAACGTTCACCTACGATAAGATGGGCAATATCCTTACCCTAAAGCGGAAAAAGAGCAACACACTAATAGATGATTTGACTTACGTGTACAAGAACGGTAATGCCAGCAACCAGTTGGACTATATCAATGATGCGGCCGGTTCGCAAAATTCCAGCAGCGTAAAGGAGTACCAAAACCTCTCAACGGCCACTTCCGATGAGATGGCTTACGACAATAACGGAAATTTAACCAGGGATGATGACCGTAAAATAACCGGGATCCGGTATAATTTGCTAAATTTGCCGGATACCATCCAGTTTAAGAATGGAAACCAGATACGTAATTCCTATGATGCCGGCGGGCAAAAGTTGCGGACGGAATACTCTATATTAGAAACTCCCGTTGTTATTCCAGTCGGGAATATAGGGAATCCGGGTAATCCAAATAATTCACGTGATATTATAAGTGGTACGGAATATGACGGTAATATTGAATATTCGTTTTCCAACGATGGAGGTGATTACCAGTTTGATTTGGATAAAATCTACAACGATGAAGGCTATGCCGAAAATCCGGCCAGCCCCAAATACTATTACTACCGTAAAGACCACTTGGGCGATAACCGCGAAGTATGGCAAGCAGGAGGGGCAGGTACCACGGTGCAGCGCACCCAGTATTACCCCAGCGGGTTACCTTGGGCGGAAAGTCTGGGCAGTTCGGTGCAGAAGAAGAAATACAACGGCAAAGAGTTTGTGGAAATGCATGGGTTAGACGAATATGATTCACAGGCGCGATGGTTTTATCCCACCGGAGATTTTACTACTACAATGGATCCGCTGGCAGAAAAGTATTACAGCATAAGCCCATATGCGTGGTGCGGAGGAAATCCAGTAAAGAATGTTGATCCAGATGGGAAGAAAATTATTATAATCGGGACTAAAGCTTATAGACAACAAGTAATCAATGATTTGCAGAAATTAACCGGACAAAGGCTTATATTAAGAAATGGGAGTAGTGGCAAAGGAATAATAGAACATGTAGGACACCAAAGTGGAAAATCAGGTCCTATAGGATCTAAATTAGTATCTGATTTAATAAAATCAGATAAAGTCATCACGATAAAAGATGTCATAAACAAATCCGTTGGTAATGAAACGGTTTATCTTAATGATAAAGGTGCTCATACAAATAAAGTTGGTTCTGGATCTACCGTATATTATGATCCATACTTGAAAGGAGAGAATATCGTAAATGCAGATGGATCTACTGGACGTTCTCCTCAAATAGGTTTAGCCCATGAATTAGGGCATGCGAAAGAAGGTGTAGAAGGAAAATGCTCAACAGATATTAGTGATGATTATTCAACGAATATTAAAAATTTCAAAGACGGTAAAATTTTGATAGTAAAGGATCCGGACAATAATAATGAACGTGATTGGATGACAAATAGCGAATATAATGTTAGAACAAAGGTGGATAACCCTATTAGAACAGAACAAGGAGAAAAACAACGCGCAACGCCTGAAAAACAATAAAATATGAGAACAATAAAATTTATTTTAGTAGTATTATTAGTTTACAATATATCATCATGTGGCTCAAAAAAATGTGATAAAAATATTTCAGAATTTTTCAAAATTCATGAAAAAACATATGTTTATTATAATCAAAAAAACAGACCAATTATTGATATGCATAAAAGGGAAAAATTCTGTAAATATGTAATTGAGAATTTAAAAATTAATTATGATGAATTTTTTCTTGTGGAAATTGTAGCAAGAGGAGAAATAAACACTTTTATTAAAATTCTTATAATTCGTTGTGGCGATAATTATAAATATCTCTTTTATGTGTTTGAAAAAAATGTATGGCGTGAGAAGAAAATTCCAAATTATTATTTAAATAAATATAATTATCAGAACTTAAAAACAGGTGTTAAAGAAGAAAATAATAATGAAGATGTTTTAACAATGTATGAACCCTAAAAATAGTATAAAGAGGATGTAAAAACAGTTGTTAGTTCGTATGATAACAAAGAAGAAAAACGTGTAATATTAGGTTCTGAACAAGAAACCGCCAAAAAACTTGGAGAAACTCAGGAGGGTGAAACTACGAGATATGATCACTCTTATGAAAAAGTGATTAAGACCACATCGCCAACTACTACTGAAACCAAACCAGAAAAAGAGGAGGGCAAAAAATGAAGAAATTATTATTTGTTATGTCATTATTTATTATTTTTTTTATTTGCTGTTCGTGTTCAACAAAAGAAAATAAATCAAAAATAAAAAAAATAGAAATATATTATGTGTCCCTTTATACCACAACATTTACAAGAGTAGATTGTGATAGGTTCTACGATTCTTTTTCTGATTCTATGGATAGTTTGACAATTATGGATGTAAAAGTACTGTCTGAATTTGAAAAAGAATTAAACTCATTACAACTTGCAGATTCTTCATATCACTCACCTGATACAAGGATAAAGATGAAAGTATTATATGAAACTCATAATGAAGAACTTTGTTTTGACACTTTCGTAATTGAAAGAAATGGAAAAATATATTATTTTTCAGATAAATTTAAAAAACTATTGCATAGAATTGGAATAATCAAAGAGTTGTGGTGATCACTCCCGTCCATCCTAATATAAGCAAAATTTCGCCCCGCTCCCGCGCGATTTTCATCGCGTGGGAAGTAGAAAAAGAGGAAAAATTATCGGTAGAACAGATTAGTTTGCTACATAAAAGGATTCGTGCGGCAGCATTGGGTACAGCCGGTGTATAATTTCAAGCGGGTTTACAATGCCGAGGGCTATGCCGAAAACCCGGGCAGCCCCAAATACTATTACTACCGTAAAGACCATTTGGGCTCTAACCGGGAAGTGTGGCAAGCACCCCCTTCAGGGGGCGGGGGGGCAGGTACCACCGTACAGCGCACCCAGTATTATCCCAGCGGTCTGCCTTGGGCGGAAGGTTTAGGTGCTGATGTGCAAAACAAGAAATACAACGGCAAAGAGTTTGTGGAAATGAGTGGGTTAGACGAATATGATTCACAGGCGCGATGGTTTTACCCCGCCGGAGATTTTACTACTACAATGGATCCGCTGGCAGAAAAGTATTACAGCATAAGCCCATATGCGTGGTGCGGGAATAATTCGGTGAATGCAATCGATTTACATGGAGATAGTCTAACATATACCTCTCAAACAAATGGTGTCGCTCAAAAGGCGATTGATGCTCATAATACAGAACTTAGTGGATACTATGATTTTTCTATGGATAAAAATGGAGTCGTTAGTATGACTGTTATAAAAGGTGCTGATTTAAGTAAAATGACCCCTGAACAGAAAGCTTATGCGGGAATAATGGACAAAGTAGTTAATGGAACCGATGGAATGACAAAAATTGAGGTTGTTGAAAATAGTACAAATGTTTTGATTGGAGATGCAAAATTACAAACTATTGATATTGGAGATATAAATAAACTTCCCAATGGGTCTCTTTCTCCAATAAGTGCAGAATCTGCTCACTTGCATGAGGTTTTTGAACAATATCAATTACAAGTAAAATTATCAAAACTAAATCCAGTGAATCCAGTAGGAGATGCTCATTACAAAGCGACAGCAGTTGAAAATATTTTATTTGGAACCCCAATAGATCCTTATAGATACCTAAATCCGTTAAATTCTTCTACTCCAACAACAGGAACAATGGTTGTATCTCCTATAACAGCAACAATAAAAGCCACATTGCACATATTAAATAACAATATTACCAGTGTTTCTTATCACCCATAAATTTAATACGATGAAAAAATATACCATTCTATTCATTGCCATTTTTAGTAATTATGTTGTTATTCTAAGTTGTAATATTCAAACGACAGATTCTTTATTTTACATGAATATTGAGTCGTTGTATAGTCTTGAAAAAACTTATAAACCATTTAAGAACACGCTCATATTTCTTGAAACATTAAAGACGTGTGATATTTATAGTGCTGATATTCAATATGACTACGCAATAAAGATAAATATAACAAAAAAAGATATAAAAAAAATCAAGAATTGGTATCGAAAAAATAGAAAACGACTTAACTATAACAAATTTTGTAGGATTTATAGAATTTGGGATAATTTGGATAATCATGAATACATCGATAAAACGAAGAGTTACTCAAACGAGCAAGTTGAACAAGCCGAAACTAAGCTTATTAATGAATTAAAAGAAATTGCAAAGGAGCCAACTATATTTAATCAATAGTCACCTGTCCTCACGGATATGTTCTTCATTAAAAGAGTAAAAGATGGTGCTGGTCGGTGGAATTTAAAAAATTCCACCGTAATGTACTATTAGGAAACAACGTTCGACGAAGTCAATTGTATTCCGGATATAGAAATCCTTTCATACTCGTTCCAGAAAGGGACTTCCACGCAGGTAGCCGGGTCGTTCGATGAAACATTCACCTACGATAAGATGGGCAATATCCTTACCCTGCAACGGAAGAAGGACAACGCGTTGATAGATAACCTGACATTCGGATATAAAAACGGTAACGCCAGTAACCAGTTGGACTATATCAGCGATGCGGCCGGTTCACAGAATTCCAGCAGCGTGAAAGAGTATCAGAACCTTTCAACGGCCACTTCCGGCGAGATGGCTTACGATGCCAACGGTAACCTGGTGAAAGATTTAGACCGGAATATTATAACGATAAAATATAATTTATTAAATCTACCGGATTATATCCAGTTCGGCAATGGTAACGCGATACTAAACACTTACGATGCCAGCGGGCAGAAGTTGCGAAGTGATTATTATACATGCAAACAATCCCTTTCAGAACCACTTTCAGATGGAGAAGTGTTAGAACCAATCTATACGCCTACCAACTATAATTTTTCGGGAACGGAGTATATTGGCAATATTGAATATGCCATATCAAAAATAAAGGGACCTATCCGTATTGGGATGCCAACGTTATACAAAGATTCTTATACGTTTAGTCGCTTGTACAATGCCGAAGGCTATGTAGAAAATCTGAGTAGCCCCAATTATTACTACTACCGTAAAGACCATTTGGGCGATAACCGTGAAGTGTGGTTGGCAAATACCAATACCACGGTGCAACGCACGCAGTATTACCCCAGTGGGTTACCGTGGGCTGAAGGGATGGGCAGCAGCACCCAGTCGTATAAGTATAACGGTAAAGAGTTTATAGAGATGAGTGGGTATGATGTTACGGATTTGGGGGCGCGTGTGCTATATAATGCCGGGGATTTTATCCCTACACCCGATCCGTTGTGTGAGAAGTACTATTCGATAAGCCCGTATGCATATTGTGGCGGTAATCCGGTAAACAGGTTTGATCCGGATGGGATGGATTGGTATACAGATAAAGATGGTTCATACCAATACAATCCCGATTTGAACAAAGATAATCAATCGGAAATACTAAAAAAAGATCAATCATACGTGGGTGTCACTTATCAAGTGAAAGATGAAAATGGGAACGTTACTACTGATTACAGAAAAGATGGAAGTATATTATTTAGTAATGAAAAAAAAGGTTATGAAAGAATGATTGACAACACTATTAAAACAGGAAATGAAGAACAAGGGGTTATTACAAATAAAGGGGTTCTTGTTTTACCTGATTACAAAAATTCAGAATCGTCATCAGACATTAAAGACTATAAATACAAGTCTGAGAATGGAAACATCGTAGATGCAGATGGTAATAAATTCAATACTGTTGCAACAGTTCATACTCATCCTGAAGGGACAGGCCCAAGTACTTATACGGTAGATGGATATGGTGATTTAGGATTTGCTTCGCAGCAGACTCCTTATAAACCAGTTTATGTGTTGCAGCTAAATGGGGTAAATCAAGTTAGTTTGATTGTTGCAGCCCCTAATAAAACTAATACTGCTAGTGGTTTTATTTATAGAACATATAATATAACTGCAAATTATCCACCAGCTAATACAACAAACCTGCAAAATGGGCGTTTCTCGTTAATTCAATACACAAAGAGTAATGATTTCTATAATCTATTAAAAATCAAATAAATGAAGAAATATTTTATTTTTTATTTTTGTTTTCTTTTATACTCATGTTCGTATCAATATAAAATTATTAAAGTTGATTTAAATGATAATATTAAAAAAGTTATTGATAGCTTAATGATTATATCTCCTCCAAATAATGTGTATGAGTTGTATGTTGATAAGATTGATCCTCAAAATTGTAATATGTTGTTCTATATCGGATCAAAACCCTTAACGGAGATAGAAAATAAAGCAAATAGAATAGAATTTCCATTACTTCAAACAGTATTGAGAAAAAAAACAATAAACATATATTCTGGTGTAGAGAAATATGTAAAAAATCCTAAAGAAAAATACTTTATAAAAGATAAAAAAGAAAGGACAAAAAATGATTATGTAAGTTGTATATATTGGGAAATACAAGAAATTAAAGGTAAATTTTTGGTTCGAGAAAACGATATTGGCTACCCATTTATTCCTTTTCCTCTGAAAAATGAAAAGAATACATTTTCTCAACCGAAAATTAATGAATAAATTTCCCCAGCTCCCGCGCGATTTTCATCGCGTGGGAAGTAGAAAAAGAGGAAAAATTATCGATAGAATAGATTAGTTTGTCACACGAAAAGGGTTCGGGCGGCAGCATTGGGTACAGCCGGTGTATAATTTCAAGCGGGTTTACAATGCCGAGGGCTATGCCGAAAACCCGGGTAGTCCTGTTTACTACTACTACCGTAAAGACCATTTGGGCAATAACCGCGAAGTATGGCAAGCACCCCCTTCAGGGGGCGGGGGGGCAGGTACCACGGTGCAGCGCACGCAGTATTACCCCAGCGGTCTGCCCTGGGCAGAAGGTTTAGGCGCTGATGTGCAAAACAAGAAATACAATGGTAAGGAGTTTGTGGAAATGAGCGGGTATGACATGTATGATTACGGGGCACGTTTTTATTATCCGGCTTCGCCTGTTTTATCTACTCCTGATCCGCTGTGCGAAAAGTACCATTCAATAAGTCCGTATAGTTATTGTGCCGGGAATCCTGTGAATGCAATAGACCCTGATGGATTGACATATTATTTTAATACCGAAGGGAAGTTTATTGGCCAGTATGGTGAAACAGATGATGTTATGGTTTTAGAGATTAACTCATACCGTTTAGATTATAAATCCCATGTTTTATATTATAGTGAAAAATCGGCAACGACAATGACTTTTAATGATGGCTCATCAATGAATTATAAAGAATTTAATGATTTAGCCGGAACATTATTTTCTGAAGCAACAAAAGGGCTTAAAGGAAGTTGGCAAGAATCAGCAGCCATTTATTCAACTCTTGAAAATAGAGCTAATGATGAAGGAAATAATACATGGGATCAAGCTCAAATTGGAGGTGTTGCTGGTTGGAGTAATAGAAAAGAGATTTTTGATAAAACGGCGAACAAAAATGATGTGCTAAATGCATATAAAGGTTTAATAAGAGGATCTCTGGATAAATATGATTATTCCAATGGGGCAACCTACTGGGATGGTGATGATTACAATAAAAGAGTAAGATATACGCAGGGTACTGTATTTACCAAGGATAGCCATAACATTTGGAATTTACCTAATAATGCTCATGCTGGTAAGAATGATTATGGTAGCTGGAATTCAAAATATGAAACAACAAACGCTTTAGGGCTTACTACATTTAGCAGATTAACGAAAGAATATCTAAATTCGCGATGCAAACCGGGAACAAAAGTATATTATAGTGGTTCAAATAAAAAAACAAATAAATAAGCGATGAAATATTTAAATATCCTTTTCGTGTTATTGATAATGCTCTCCTGCCGGAATTCGGGGAAAGAGCGAAAAATGGTCAAGGTAGATTTCGACAACAATCCTGTTGATTCTGTTAATTCAGATGTTTTTTTTAAAAAGAACAAACTGGAATACTTTCTCCTGGGGCTGGACACCCTTCATTCCAAACATATAGGTTGGGCCCAAGATCCTTGTGATCTGTATTTGGAGGGAGTATATATTGATAACAAACTTTTGAAAATATATCAACCGTATAAAATTGATACCATCAGCCATCCTGAAAAAACGAAGAACAGGTTGTATATTTACAATGGTAAAAGAATCAGGACTACCCGGATCATAATAGATTCATTGAAATTTTATTTCGATGATGTTTTCTTTCAGTTAGATAGTCCTGAAATATACCGTAAAGATAGTTTTATCATCTGGATGGATCAGCCGGCGGGTTGGTGCGGTTTGGCAAACCAGTATGAATTTATCGCGATATTTGATCTTAAAAGGCTAAGATGTTATGAAACGCTAATCAACTTATATTCCATTTGCCCGCCCGATGTACCGAAGCTACGAGTTTCAACGGATAAAAAAAAGCGAAATTAAGAGAATTATCAAACTTTCGGTTTGTTTTGCATAACCCGCTTTGCAAACTCATAAATTCACGTATTGAACTTGTCCGGGCTTTTATCGGACACATTAGTAACCCATGGTTCAAAAAAATATCACATGTTTACGATGTGTAAAAAACCATGTATTCATTTTAATATAGAACAGAGCAGTTGTTGCACTCAAAAAACAAACAAATAAGCGATGAAATATTTTAATATCCTTTTCGTGTTATTGATAATGCTCTCCTGCCGGAATTCGGAAAAAAAGCGAGAACTGGTAGAGGTAAATTTTCACAATAACTCCATTGATTCCGTTAGTTCGGATAAGTTTTTTAAAAAGAACAAACTGGAATACTTTCTCCAGGGGCTGGATACCCTTCATCCCAGATGTATAGATTGGGGTAAAGATCGTCATGATCGGTACATGTATGGGATTTACATCGACAATAAACTGATGAGAATGTATCAAACAAGTTTAATTGATACCATCTACCATCCGGAGAGAGTAAAGCAGAGGTTATATATTTATGATCATAAAATCATTAGAACAACCCGGATCTTAACAGACTCCCTGAAATTCAATTTTGATGATGTAACTTTTGTCCTTGACAAGCCTGAGATATACCGTAAAGATAGTTTTATCATCTGGATGGCTGAACCGGCAGGTTGGTTCCGTTTGGGGAGGAAATATAAATTTATTGCGATATTTGACTTTAGCAGGGTGAGATGTTATGAAGCGCTAATAAATCCATATTCCATTTATCCCTGTCCTCGCGGATATGTTTTTCATTAAAAGAGCAAAAGATGGCGCTGGTCGGTGGGATTTTTTAAATCCCACCGTAATGTACTATTAGAAATTTTATTTCGGATATAGAAATTCTTTCATCTTCGTTCCAGAAAGGGACATCCTCGCAGGTAGCCGGCGCGTTCGACGAAAGCTTTACCTACGATAAGATGGGCAATATCCTTACCCTGCAACGGAAGAAAGACAACGCGTTAATAGACAACCTGACGTTCGGGTATAAGAACGGCAATGCCAGTAACCAGTTGGACTATATTAGCGATGCGGCCGGCTCGCAGAATTCCAGCAGCGTGAAAGAGTACCAGAACCTTTCGACGGCTACTTCCGATGAGATGGCTTACGATGCCAACGGTAACCTGATGAAAGATTTAGACCGGAATATCGTTACCATATTGTATAATTTGCTAAATTTGCCGGAGTATATCCAGTTTGGTAACGGCAATGTGATACAAAACACGTATGATGCCGGCGGGCAGAAGTTGCGGACGAATTATTACACGCTGTTAGTCAGCCTTGCCACGCCCATAGCGGTAGGTCAGGTTAAACTGGTGTTGTACTCGCCTGCGACCTGGAAATTCAGTGGAACAGCTTATATCGGCAATATAGAATACGACATATCCAAAACAGGCAAAACGGTAAACAAGGTAACGACCTACACGGATACTTACACCTTCAGTCGACTGTACAATGCCGAAGGGTATGCCGAAAACCTAAGTAGTCCCAACTACTACTACTACTACTACTACTACCGTAAGGACCACTTAGGCAACAACCGCGAAGTGTGGCAAGCACCCCCTTCAGGGGGCGGGGGGGGCAGGTACCACGGTACAACGCACTCAGTATTACCCCAGTGGGCTACCTTGGGCGGAAAGTCTGGGCAGTTCGGTGCAGAAGAAGAAATACAACGGCAAGGAGTTTGTGGAAATGCATGGATACGATAGTTATGATTTTGATCATAGAAATTTTTATCCGGCTGCTGACGTCTTTACTACAGTGGATTGGAAAGCCGAAGACACTCCCGATTTTTCCGTATATTCTTATGCTGCATGTAATCCTGTTCGTTTTAGGGATGAGAATGGAGATGGTTTAGGAGATTTTTTAATTGGTCTTGCTTCAGCAGTTTTGGATGATGCCAATCCTGTGGGTGGAAATAAAATTAGCGAAAAAGCTCCGCGTGATAATGAAACTCATTTCAAAGTTGGACAAACTGTAGGCCATGTTGTAGCAGCAGTTATTGGTACAGAAGAAGCAATCAACGGGGGAATAACCGGAATAGCAGGTGCTGTAACAGCTCCAGAAACAGCCGGAGTAACTACTCCTGTAGCGATTGCCGGTGGAATTGAAGCTGCTCATGGTATTGCGATGACTGGTAAAGCTGTGTTAAATGCGTCCAGAATGAATTTCCAAAATGGAAATAAAGGTTCCAAAAATTTAGTTAAAGAAGCAAAAGAATCTCAAGCAAAAAAAGAAAAAGCTCAGGAACGAAAAGAAAATAGGGAGGCTGCAACAGCCAGAGGGAACAGTAGGTCAGGGAATAGCAATCAAGGATCACGAGGTAGTCATGATTCTAGAAAAGGAGGTAATAAAGGCGATAAACATTCTAATGCTGAAGCAAGACGATTAAGAGAACAAAAAAAAGCAGATGAAAAAAACAAATAAAGATATGAGGTCAATCTTAGATAAGAATCAAATTATTCAAGAATATTATGATATTTATTTTGAAGATACGACAAAGGCTCGAGATCTAATAAAAAAGTTAGACTATAAAAATGATCCTAACTTATTAGCAGAAATAGCAACATCCTATTTTGATGAAAATAAATTGCGGTTAGCTGAAAGATTTGCAATAAAAGCCTTTGAATTGGATAGCCTAAACCCTCGTGTATTATGGATTCTTGGATTGGTCAAATGGGACTACGGGCAGCTAAATAGTGCCATTTTTTGTTTTCAAGAAATAATTAGAATAGGAACACGAAGAGTTAATAAGACAGGCTATGGTGAAGACTTGAATGTTGCATTATCACGAATCAATGATAGTAAATTCCAATTATTTAGACTTCTAAAAAAAATAAAACCTACAGTAGCAAAAAGGTATTTGAAAGAATATGAGAAGGGGCTGCAAAAAGGATTTTTGACGCTAATGGATTATTATTATAAACAAACACTACTGACCGACAAAAAATAGACATCATAAAAAGGAAAGCTATCTAACAAGAAGAGCTGCACATGACGCAAAAGAAAAAGGTGTTAAAAACAGAACAGTGAAAGAATTAAAAGAAGATTACAATCAAAAATAAAAAATGATGGACTTTAAAGAACAATTGAAAGATGCCATTTGCAGTAATGACATCGATTTTTTAGAAAAAAATAGAGATAGATATTCAATTAATGAGCGATTTGAAGATGAAAACAATGATACCTTATTATTATATTCTATAAGTGATAAGAGCTCTTTAATATATCAATATTTTTTAAAAAATAATGCAAATTTATTTTTAATTAACAATGCAAATGAGAATATTATTCATGCTATTGTTTATTCAAACTGTACCAATCGTTTATTAGAAGTAATTGATAAAGTTGGATTAATAATTAATGATAAGGATTCAAGTGGTGCGACACCATTATTATTATCAATTTCACTGGGATATTTTGAAATGGCAAAATTATTAATTGAGAATGGAGCTAATGTGAATATTTGTGATAATGAGGGCATTTATCCGATTCATATAGCATCTCAATTCGGATCTCTTGATTTTATAAAGATATTATTAAAAAATGGGGCATATTTAAACCTTAAAACTAAAAAAGGGAACTATCCATTTGCCCTTGCCGTAAACGCCGATAACTATCAAGTAGTAAAATTTCTCTATAATGAAATATATTGTGAAGAAAAAGATATGTAATGCATACCTGCCTTGTCCATCCGGATATAAGCAAAAATTCGAGCTGTCGGGTGGGGTTTGCAAGCCCACCCTTTGGTATTATCAGGATCTGTGATCCGATAAAGCCGAACGCCCGCTTGTTACCACTTATAGCCTGAACGGCGGTACAGTCGTTACTCCTGATAAGCGTAGTATGTTAGTTAATACAATGAGTACGGCGCAAGCTCTGCTTAACGTCGCAGCTAAAAGCAAGGCTTTTAAGCCTTGCACATTGAGAAATATCAAAAGACATAAGAAATAAGAAATTGTGTTTTTTGTCCATTAACCCAGAGAAACGTATATTTTTGAAAATGTCCCGGAAGCAGAATAACTTTCGGGACATTTTTTTATCGTTTGTCAGTATTTGTTGTAAAAAAATATAGTGTTGATAAATAGGGTGCTATTTCTTGTTTTCCAGAACAATGGTTACTTTTTCCACATCGCCTCCGAGTGGCGGGTTTAATTTGGAAAGCCGTACCACCACTTGCTCTGTTTTAGGAAAAGAACGTACTATACGGTCGAGCAAACGTCTTCCGATGTGTTCAATCAGTTGCGATGGTTTTTCCATTTCATCTTTTACCGCATCGTAAACCCGTTGATAATTCAGTGTATCTTCCAGCTTGTCGGATATTTCGGCTTTGCCGGTGTCTAATTTCATCTCTACGGAAACCAGAAAATCGTTTCCGAAAACTTTTTCTTCTTCCAAACAACCGTGGTAGGCGTGGAAGTTCATGTTTTCGAGCAGAATGGTTCGGATCATAATAGTTTGTTTTTTCGATTAATTTATTTCAGAAACACAACTGTCGATATTCCCATCGCGCAAATAGGTTTTCATTGTATCACCCGGTTTTACCTGCGTTTTCGACGTAACGCGTTTACCGTTTACCGTGGTGATGGTGTAACCTTTCCGGTACAGGTATTCCGGCGAATGTATCGTAATGCTCTTTTCTATCAGCGATAGGTTGTTTTTTCGGCTCGAAAGTACGGCACTTACAGACGACTTTAACAGGAGAACTTTTCTTTCGATTTCACTGTTTTTTCTTAAAAAAATTCTTTTAAGCGATTGGTTCAATTTCCATTGCGTGGCTTCAAGTTTACGAACTGTTAAATGGTGGTTTTGAGCCGTTATCTGTTTGATGGAATAAACATATTCACTGATTTTACCGAAGGCATAGTCCATTTTTTCAAGGATAAAAGCGGCAGCGGCAGTAGGTGTTTTTACGCTGGTATGAGCCACCATGTCCAATATGGAAACATCGCGCTGATGACCTATTCCAGCAATGACCGGAAGAGGAAACTGGGCGCAGTTGCAAGTCAGGTCGTATGAATCGAAGCACGAGAGGTCGGTGGAAGCGCCTCCGCCTCTGATAATGACAACCACGTCGAACAACGACGCACAAGCGTAAATTTTCTCCAGCGCTTGTATCATCGATGCTTCAGCGGCATCGCCTTGCATAATGGCAGGGAAAAGCCGCGTGTAAAAGCTGTACCGCGGATTGGAATGAGCCAGTTGGTTGCAGAAATCATCGTAGCCGGCAGCCGTTGGCGACGAAATGATGGCAATTCGCTGAGGCAGTTCGGGCATTTCAAGTTGCTTGTTCATGTCCATGATTCCATCTGCTTCGAGGCGGCGAATGATTTGGAGGCGTTTGGCTGCCAGCTCGCCCACCGTGTAGGTAGGGTCGATGTCCTTTACGTTCAGGCTAAGCCCGTAAACAGGGTGGAATTCAACCGTTACAGCCAGCATTACTTTTATGCCGCTTCTCAGTGTTTCGCCCGTATTGCCTTCGAAATAAGGCTTTATCAGTCGGAAAGTGTTGTTCCAAATGGTGGCTTTGGTTTTGGCAACGATGTAATCCGATGCTTCATCTTTCTCGATCAGTTCAATGTAACAATGCCCGTTCTGGTTTTCACGTATTTCGCTTATTTCGGCAGTGATCCATACCGGCGTTTCGTAAACGTGCCGGAAACTTTCCCCGATGTTCAGGGTGAGTTCGTATAGCGAGATGGCCTGCATGGGACGATTACTTGTTTTACTTGTTGATAATGATTTTTGTAACCAATCGGGTTTTGTTGGTGTAAACGCTTATCAGGTAGCATCCGTTTTCAATGTCGGGCACCTCGATGCTTCCATCTGCTGCCGGGCTACCTTCTTTTACAAGCACGCCACTGACATAGTAAAGCTTGTAATAAGCGTTTCCAGTTGATCCCAGGCTGGTAAGGTTGGTACCTATAATGTTTCCTGTTTTATTAAACCAGGCATGCAGTTCTTCACCGTAGGCAGGGGTTTCATTCGTTCCATCCCAGTTCACCGAGCTATATTTTCCCCAAATATATTCCGCCAGTTCCGGATGGTCGATAAACGGATTGCGGTTGTGCTGAATTGAATAAACAGCATCGTTTCGTTTCGTTTCTTTTTCGCTTACTGGATCCTGCGCATTCCATTTGAGCAACAAGTTTATGGCCCATGTTTTAAATACAGGATAAGTATTGTTGATAAGCATGGATGCCGTGCCGGTTCCATGCCAGTATGACGAATAGTCTTCGTAGCAGGTAACCATGTACATGTAGGTGCGTGCAAAGTCGCCTTTGTATTCATCGGCAGGCTCAAATACCAGATCGTTGTATCCCAGGCTGTTCGCGCCTTTCCCTACTTTTACCACTCCGTTGGTATAGGTGGTCGTTGATCCGACCACACCAAGTGAGTAGTTTGATTTGGCTTCGTTGGCTTCGGCGTCGGAAGGGGAGAGGTTGGTTAAATCGCCGTTGGCATCGTAGGCCGAATAGTTGTCGCTGTTTCCCCACCAACTACGTGGCATGCAGTGCTCGCGGTTCATTTGGCTGCTGTTGTACGATGCCCGTTTATAATCGGAATACATGTCGATAAAATAACCATCTGTGTTCCAATCGGTTTGTTTAAAATATGTGTACCACCAAATGGATGTGGGCGCATCGTAGTCGAGAAACGTGTGGGTGCGTATGATGCTGTGTAGGGCGGTTTTCAGCGAGGCTCCGTTTTTCCCTATCGCGTTGTCGTAAAATCCATCAGGCGTTTCGGAATAAGCCGTGGAGCATGCGATAGCGGCAAAAGAGAAAATTAATAATTTTATTTTGTTCGTTTGGTTCATTTACTTGTCTTTTTATTCCTTTTCCGGGTACGATTTGTGTTTTTCTTTTCCGGACCTGGATTCAGGTAAGGGAATAAGAAAGTAAAAATACAAAGATTTTTTGTTAAGGCATAGGGTTGTTTATAAAAATTAAAATTAAAAACCCGGATAAATAGGTTTTTTATCCGGGTTTCGTCCTTTTTCAGAATGTTTTTATTCCGGTTTTTCGGAATCATCCTTCAGTTTTTCTTTTACATCGCCTAAAATATCTTCGGCCTTTTCAATCACAGAAGTAACTTTCTTTTTACCTTCGGTGGTAATTTCATCTTTTTTTATTTTTCCTTTCTCTACAATGTCTCCGGCCGTTTCTTTTACATCGTTTACCACGCTTTTTGTAGCGGCCTTCCCTTTTTCGATGGCAGTTTCCACTTTGTCTTCCATTTTTTCGGAAGTTTCACCCATCCATTGTTTAGCATCATCAATTTTTGATTCGATAACCGGGACTTCGTTTTTGAGCTCTTCGGCTTTTTTCTGAGTCCAGTCTTTTACCTGATCCAGTTTTTCTGAAATTTCATCGGCTACTTCCTGTATTTCACCGGCAGCTTTTTCGGATAATTTTCCCTCGGATTTACCCATTAATTTTCTGAAGAAATCTTTTAATGCCATAGTTTTTTTTTGTTAGATAATAGTTTCTTGCAAAATTAATCAAATTATTTAATTTACAATAAATTAGATAAGAAATATTTGAGAAGTCGTATGGTTGTTTATTTTGTTTTGATGCATGGTTCCCAACAAATAGTTTGATTTGTCGGATTTTGTTGTTAATTTTGAAGAATTTTTAAAATCCGGTCAGATCGCTGAGTTGAATTCAATGGATAACCGAACGGACGTAAGATGTTCAGGATGAATGTAAAAATCGATTTATTTTTAACGGAAAAATTATTTAAAGTGGTTTTCGGATGAAAAAATTCTATGACAGTGAGGATAAGCTTCTCGTTTCGGTAGATTGTATAATTTTCGGGTTTCAGGATAATGAATTGAAGTTACTGTTGGTGAAACGGCGGGTTGATCCTCTTCAGGGACAATGGTCGCTAATGGGTGGCTTTGTGAAGAAAACCGAAAGTGTGGACCAGGCGGCAAGCCGCGTACTGAATTACCTTACGGGGCTCGATAACGTATTTATGGAACAAATCGGGGTATTTGGCGAGGTGAACCGCGATCCGGGCGACAGGGTTGTTTCGGCTGTTTACTATGCCTTGATCAATATTGCCGATTACGACCAGCAACTTGCCGAAAGCCACAACGCCGTATGGTATCCTTTTAAGGAATTGCCCGAAGTGATCCTCGACCATCGCCAAATGGTGGAAAAAGCGTTGCGCCAACTCAAGCGCAAGGCGGCCATCGAACCCATTGGATTTAATTTATTGCCGGAATATTTCACGCTGCCACAGTTGCAATCGCTCTACGAAGCCATTTACGACCAGACACTCGACAAGCGGAACTTCAGGAAGAAAGTGTTAGCCATGGATGTACTCGAGAAAACAACATTAAAAGATAAATCTGAATCGAAAAAAGGGGCGTTTCTTTTCCATTTTGCCGAAGAGAAATATAACGAGCTGATAAGCAAGGGCTCCAGTTTTGCAGTTTGAGACATGGCGGGCGGATCAATAAAGTTTTTTTAGTTCAGCGCTTTTGAAATAATGTTGAAGGATTTTCGAAAAGTCATATCCTTTTTCGCCCATTACAGCTGCGCCTATCTGGCACAATCCTACCCCATGCCCCCATCCGGCTCCCGTAAGTATAAACCGTTCAGGCAGTTGATCATCCGTCCCGAATTTTTTATCGATAACGAACGCTGAACTGTACAGGTGGCTTTCGGAAAGCCATTTGCGGATTTCGAGTTCTTTCCCTACAACGACCGTCCGTTTTGTCCCAGTTATTTTCAATTCTACAATTCGCCCCGATTCTCCTCGTTTCACAGGGGTAATGTCAATGATGGAGCCGATATCAAGCCCCGATTTTTTAGCAATCAAATCCGAAAGCTGATTTTGGGTATATTCTGTTTTCCATCTGTAAAAATCGGTGGTTTCCTGGTCAAAATTATTCAACACCTGGGATAAAATGTTCGCATCGGAGGTGTTGCAGAAAGCCTCGGGGCTTTGGCGTATCCATTTTTGAGCGTTTTCCTCTATACTGAGATCTATGGGTATTACCTGATTGTCATTATCGTAAATTTTTTCTAAGTATGAAAAATGCTCCGGAGCCCAGCAGTTTTCGAAAGTTTCGGTAGCTCCACCGCACGATTTTGAAAAACGGGCATCGCAAATTTCGTTTCCCGACATCAGCACGAGTCCACGGGTTTCTTCAATGGCTTTTGCCACTTTTTCGGTAGAAGCTTTGGTAATGCCCTGATAACGTTGGCAGTGGTCATCGGCACAAACATCAAAGCCGGTATGAGCATTTCTCTCGTACCATTTCACAATTTTCAGCGTTTTATCAGGAAGCTCGGTACGGGTTTCCGTTGGAGTGACTGTGGTTCCCGTACGGGTAGCATCCATGAGAGGTGCCAATAGCCAGCTTCTCGAAATGACGGCATGCGCCTTCAGGAGTTCTGTTGATGCCCTGGCGCTCATTTCGCTGGAAATGACACTCAGCAGGTAATCTTCTGTCCTGATGCAATTGATGGCTGTTATTTGGCTACCTATCACCGAAAATCTGAGCGTTCCTCTGAATTGCTGTGTTTCGCGGCGCTCCCAGTGAAAATTAATGCCGATGGTAACGTTCAGCAAATCAAAATATGAATGTTCGTCCTGGGGTTCGAAAGTGATTTCGCTGTACAGGCAATTTTCGAATTTTAACTTTCCGGCTGCGTATTTTACTGTCTTCTCTCCAAAATAAATACTTCCATTGTACAGGTAATTTCCACGAAGAATAAAATTAACTTTTACATCCGATAATATCCCGACATGGATGAGGGGTTCTTCACTGAACATTTATATGAGTTTTTTAATTGATGTTGTAAATGGGGCTTTTGAAACCTATTTTTTTTAGTCCGTTGTGAATTTCGGGACAACTCATAAATAATTTCCAAATGAGCCCGGTACGGTAATTTTCAATCATGACGATGATAGGCCCCTGGTCGATGGCCAAATGGCTGGTGGCATACCAGTTTCGGCTTTCGCTGAATCCATCGGTAAACCCGTATTTACTCCAGATTTTATTTCCTTTTTCATAATAAAAATACCGGAGGGCATCCATGGAGTATCGGGGGGTGAAGGGGAATGACGAGAGTGCTGCCGTAGGCTGGATAACTCCGAAATCCTCCTGGGGGCAATGTGCCACATAACCTTTGAAGCTATCGCCGGCGGTTAGCCCCCAGCAGCTTTTACCGTAGCCTTTGAATTTTTTTGGATTGTCGATGCAATATGCTCTGTTTATAAGAGTGTGATTGGTAACTTGTTGCATGTAATCTATGCCGTACTCATCAGTGAGTCCATTGGGGTCGATTCCCATAAAAGTGTATTGTTCAAAAAACAAGGGGCCGCCATTTTCGTAATTTCCCAGCGGCAGGAGATATCCATAATAGGTTTTCCCGTTTTTCCATCCCGGGCTTTTTACCCAACAATTCTCGTAGATTTCTTTAGAGATAGGATGCCATGCCGACGATGCGGCAACAATGTAAGTAATCAGCGCTTCGTCCCAGCCATAAACCGGAAAATTCATATCGAACGAATTGGTAGGACTCCAATGCCAGTAAAGCTTGTCGTTGGATCCGTTGGTATGCCATGCCCAATTGGCCGAATTCCAGATTTGTCCGATCCTTTTTTTCAGGTATTCTTCTTTTATCGATTTTCCGGTGAAATACTGCCGGGCAGTGAGTAATCCCATTAAAAGATAAGAGGTTTCCACAATATCGGCACCGTTGTCGAGCGAACTGAAAGGTACTGTTTTCCCGGTGTTACCATCAATAAAATGAGGGTAGATACCGTGGTAACTGTCGGCTTTTATTAAGAAATCGGTAATTTTTATCAGTCGGTTGAGCGCCATCTCCTTGCTGATCCACTTGCGTTCGGTAGCAACGACTATGGCCATGATGCCAAAGCCGGTTCCGCCAACGGCACAGGCATCCGGACCAAAAGTGCCCATGCTCAGGTTCGGTTCATCATAAGCTTCGTTGATGTAATCCCAGTAATACTCACATTTTACGGTATTGCTTCTTTCAAGCGCCATTCCGCTGTGGGGGTGGGCTCCGTACCAGAAAAACCGGAAAGTTTGCCGCTGAACGGTCTCAAGCAGAGCAGTGTCGTTCATGTTTTTGAGAATTCCTACGGCAGGAATTTCTTTGGTGGTTTCAGATTTTCCGAAAAGGGATAAAAAACCTGATATAAATATTAAAAAACAGAACGTACGAAGTTTCATTTTTATATGATTTACAACAAAGTGTTATTTTCTGCTGCCGTTGTGTTTCTTAATGCCAGGTTGTTACTCATCTTCAGGCTTGTATTCAAGAATATCGGATGGCTGACAGTCCAGAATCTTGCAAATGGCTTCGAGTGTGCTGAATCGGATGGCCTTGGCTTTGCCGGTTTTCAGTATGGAAAGATTAGCAGGCGTAATATCTACTCTTTCTGAGAGTTCGTTGAGCGATATTTTTCGCCTTGCCATCATCACATCTAAATTTACAATTATGGGCATATATATTTTTTGCTTTTTTTTAAATGGTCAAATCCTGTTCTTCTTTTAAATCAATGCTTATTCGCATGATTTCGTTCATGATCAGTACTACGATACCCAACACAATGGTATTGAAATCAATAGCTTTTGAATAGGAGAAACTATAGTGGGAAAGATCGATGAACGTGGAGGCTGAGAAGATGCTTAAATATTGAAATATTGAATTGGAGATGCCGATGATTAGTAACAATATGCCTATTTTGTAAATTCGTTTCAGGATTTTCCGGTCGAAAAACTCTGAGCGGTTCAAAAAAAGCAATACCCTAATAACCAGAAAAGGAATCCAGATGCCGGCCACAATAATCAGGATGAAAAAAGCTGTATTTACTATCTGTACAAAAATCCACCACGATGGTTTCTCAGGCACCGTATTGATGAAAAGAGAAACATTGGTGGGGCTGATGAGCACCTGTTCGCCCGTTTTTTCATTTTTTTCGTTGCTTTGGAGATAGTCGGGATGCCGGGGGCTTATGTCCACCTGAAGAAACGAAGTAAGTTGTTGCTGCGTGTTTTTTTCGAAGGTTTTAATCATTTTCCCGTATTCTACCCCTTCAAAAAATGGGAAAATAATGTTTTGTATCAGGCTTACGCAAAAAACTATTAACAGTAATATACACAAGATATTCAGTTTTTTCATACTTTTGTACTTTGAAGGATAAGTGCTTTATTTTTTTGATTCGTTTTTACAATAACATGCAGAAGCGAAACGTTACAATATTGGTTCATCGTAAATAAATTGCAGGATACAAAATAAGTGAGATTTATTTGATTGACAAAATTTATACTTTCATTTTGTGTTATTTTTTAAGTGAAATTCGTTTTTTGTCAAGGAGTTTTTGCAGGATGTACCTGTCGATGGGTTGATTTGCCTGAATGGAATGGCGGATTATGGTCGCCACGCTGATTTTGCGGTTTGCAAAGGATAACTTTATCCTTGCGTCCGAAATTTTGCTGTTTTCGTGGAATGTCAGATGTCTTTTCGGGATATTTATCTGAAAATTATCATCTTGGCCTGAATTTTGCTGTTTTCTTGTTTTTTAGTTTTAGTTACGTTGAATGTTTACCAATTGTTTATGAATAAAACCGGAGTTTTGATATTTATTCTGTTGTTACTAAATATGTTAAGCGTTTATTCGCAAAATATAAATGTAACCACGGAGGCGGGTGAGTTGGGAACCAACCTGAAAAGCTACAATAAGTCCGCCATTACATCTTTAACGGTATCAGGAACGATTGATGCCCGGGATTTTTTATTTATCCGGGACAGTTTGTTGGCTTTAGCCACCGTCGATCTTTCCGCATCTTCCATTGTAGCATATACAGGCACTGGCGGTACCGCGGGACAAACGAGTAAAACTTACAATGCCGCCACCATTCCTGAAAACGCTTTTTACCAGCAAGAGCGATTTGTATCGGTAGTTTTGCCAGCTACCGTTACGGCCATTGCCAAAAACGCCTTCAACGGTTGCACTAAGATATCCGCTTTTACCATTCCGGCAGGTATTGCAACCATTGACGCGACAGCTTTCAGAAATTTTGGAGGCCTTTTTATCGTTGCTGCTGCTAATAATGTTTATTCATCGCTCAACGGGGTGCTGTTCGATAAGAATCAGTCCACTTTACTTCAGGCACCTGTTTCGTTATCAGGTGCTTATGTTATTCCATCCGCCACCTCGGTTATCTCGGAATATTCTTTTCAGAATTGCAAACTGATTACTGCTGTTGATGCTTCGGCTATCAGTGCCACGCTTACCATTGGCGCTCATGCTTTCGAAAGTTGTACTTTGTTGACGGGTTTTTCGACAAACGCTTCGTCAACCGTATTGAATGATGCGGCATTCATGTCTTGTACGGCGCTGACATCGTTTACAGCGAAAACTGTATCGCTGAAAACTTATGTTTTTTGTTACGATAATAAACTAACTACTTTTACGGGCGATATAAACGAAGTGGGAATTGTTGCGTTTTATGGTTGTAATAGCTTAAATGCAGTTAATTTAACAACGCCACTTTCCACTGTTTCAGATTTGGCTTTTTATTCTTGTAGTTCGCTCGCAAAAATAGAACTTCCGGCGTCCGTTGAAAAAATTGGAGATAACGCATTTGCCGGGTGTAATAAAATAACTATTGTGGGTGGTAGTAATCCTCTTTCAATCGGGAGTGGTTCTTTTTCAGGATGTTCGTTGTTGGCCGGTTTTCAGCCGGTTCTCTTATCGGTAGGTTCCAACGCTTTTAATGGTTGCGCGAAATTAACTGCTGTTAATTTTGCCCCGACGCTTACAACCATCTCGGATAATGCTTTTTACGGTTGTGCTAGTTTGGGTAATGTAAATTTATCATCAAAGGTAACAACCATAGGTAGCGGGGCTTTCAGGAATAGTACCGCTTATGTCTCGGTTGATGCTGCAAACCCGAATTATTCAGGTTTAGGCGGGTTGCTTTTTAATAAAACCCAAACCCGGCTCATTCAAAGTCCAATTAATATGAGTGGAAGCTACACAACACCTCAAACGGTTAATACAATTGGTGAATATGCATTTTACAATACGACCAAGCTAACATCTGTTACGTTAACATCGCAGGTTTGTACGATAGAGAAATGTGCTTTTTTGGGCAGCTTGGCAAAAATTGTTGTTGTTCCGGGCAACCCATGTCTCAGCGCCTCTCAGGATGGTCTCGTCATATTTAATGCCGATACTACAAAGCTTATTTTTTGTTCTCCCAGGATGACGGGGTCTTACTCGTTGCCTCTTACAGTGGATAGTGTTGCAGAGAGTGCTTTTAACGGTTGTAATTTGATGACATCTGTGGTGATAAATCCTAATTTACTATCAATAGGAGCAGCTGGTTTTGCAAACTCTGCTATATCGGCCATAAATATCCCATCCTCAGTCTCTGATATGGGAGAAGGGGCTTTTCAAAATTGCAGTAAAGCTACTACTATAAATATCCCTGCTTCGATTCATTATATAAGAGACAATACATTTAATGGTTGTGGCGCGGCGACAGTTATAAACATTCCGGATAATGTAGATTCCATTGGTAGTTACGCTTTTAACAACTGCTTAAAATGGGGAGGCAAACTGGTTTTACCTCTCAAAATTAAATACTTGGGTAAAGCTGCCTTTTATAATTGCATAGCGAAGGTAGATACATTGGAATTACCTCCATTGTTGAACCAAATATCGGATTTTGCATTTGCTAATTGTCCAAAACTAAAATTTGTCAAAATTCCATCAAATGTTGTTTCTGTTGGATCGTACGCTTTTTATGGCGATGCCGGCTTGAGAATGTTTGTTATACCCGAAACAGTGAACGAAATTAAGACTGCCGCTTTTTATAATTGTAGCGGGTTGAAATCGATTTATGCCAACGATGCCGTTCCCATCGACTTGAGCAATTCATCATCTGTCTTTACAAATGTCGATAAGTTCAAGTGTACCCTTTATGTGCCGGCAGGTTCCAAAAAACTATACAAAGCCGCGTCTCAATGGAAAGATTTTTATCATATTATTGAAGGAAAGGGTTTTTGGATTGATCCGGATACGGTGAGACTTTCGTATAAAGCGCGCGCCGACACAGTGTATATTGGCTCTAATACTTCCTGGGCTACCAATGTTGATCCAACTTCGGTTTCGTGGTTGAGCGGAGCGCCGATTTCGGCATCGGGAGATAGCATTATCACTCTCGCTGTGGATGAGAATCTGGAGAACCAGCGAGTTGGCTATATTGTTGTCAGATCGACCGATTCGACCGATTCTATTGTAGTAATCCAGGATGAACCGAAGCAGATCCCTGATTATGTTGTTGGGGATAAATATTTTACCGATTGCGATAAAACAACATACAAACTTACAGCGTCGAGATTCAATATCGATCCTTCATTACCTCCTGAAGATTTGATATTTAACTGGGATTTTGGAGATGGTACCGTGTCGGAAAACAATACGGATTCGGTCATCGTCCATGAGTTCCCGAATTCAACATCAGTCGTGAACTATAATATTACACTGAATATAACGAAGCTGAAGTTTAAAAAAACGTTTAAGGCAACTCTTTCGACAATTCCCTTGCCTGATGTGAAAGTGGTTGGTAGCACACGTTTTTGTCAAGGCGATACGGTTGTTGTTCATGTTACGGGTGCCGACACATATTTTTGGGATTATTTCAATACTACCGGCGATAGCATCAAGGTTATTTATCCCGGAGCATATATAGTTCATGGAACTACCAACGATGGACGATGTAAAACTCTTACATTCAGGATGTCAACTTACGACCAGAATTATTTTTATATCGAAACTGACAAAAATCGGTTGGAATCATTTTTTCCGGTTGGCCATTTCTGGACACAACAAAACGACAGTGTCGAAAGTTACTCATGGGATTTCGGTGATGGTACTACCGCCACCGGTATGGATGTACATCATACTTTTCCTTTGGGGAAGGAATATGAATATACAATTACTCTTTCGTGCACAACAACGCACGGTTGTGTGAATACAGCTACTAAAACCATTACGGTTATAGGAAAGGAATTGCCGAATACATTTACCCCGAACGGAGATGGCGTCAACGATCTGTTTATGAAAGGTTGGTACATCAGCGTTTGTGATAGAAGCGGAAGAACAGTTTACGAAGGCGATACGGGATGGGATGGAACAGACAAGGGTCGTAAACTACCCGAAGGTACCTATTTTTACGAAATTAAAGCTAATGAAAACGGGGCTAAAAAGAGCGTGATTAATTACGTTACGTTGGTTCGTCCCTGATAGCATATAAACCCGGATTTGATTTTTGCGGCGCCTGTTTGAGCGTGGCACTTGAATGTTTATGCGAAAAACTATTATTTGTGTTTTTTTTACAGTATTGTTGATACTGCCATTTCCTGTATTTGCCCAATTGGATTTACAAATGGACAATTATTGGGAAAACCCTTATTATATCACGCCGGCATCGATGAATGTGCAATACCAGGCTGTGTTCAGCATGGCTGCGAGAAAACAGTGGTTCAATGTTCCCGGTTCGCCTACTACTTATTACGGGTCGGCCACTATGTATTCGCAAAAATACAAAACTCAGGAAGGGATCCGCATCATCAGGGATGAGGTGGGCTTTACCCAGGCCACAACATTATCCCTTAGTTATAGCTATCATTTGAGGATGAACGACACATGGTTCCTGAACATGGGTATTGCCGGTAGTTACCAGCATTTGGGTTATGACTTGTCAAAAATAAATCTGGAAGAAACCGATGACCCCAGCTTATATGAATCGTTGGTGAGCCGGGAGAACCTGAATGCCGATCTGGGATTTGAGTTTTACAACGCCGACTTTAAAATGGGTTTTGCGGGGCGTAATTTGTTGTCGCTTTTTCTGACCAGTGGATATAAGCCGATAAACGCCAACTACCTTTACGCTATTTATCGTTTCCGTTCGGCAAGCCAGATTGATTTAGGGACAGGCGCATGCCTTACCAATTATGATAAAAGGTTTCAGGGGGAAGCTAATGTAACCGCGTATTTTAAGAATGCAAAAGATCAGGATTTGTTTTCGCTGGGTGCTTTTTATCGTTCACAAAAGGATGTGGGGCTGATTTTTGGTTTGAATTTAGGGCGTAATTTATACGTTTCGTACAGTTATGATTATATTTTTGGTAAGGTGCTTAACAATATGACCAGTTCACACGAACTTATGTTGATCTGGAAACTGAAAGAAAAAGATTGTAAATGCAACGATTATTAATGCGTTGCGCTTACAATCCTTTTTGTCGCGTAGAGATTTCTTTTAATTTTTCAGGATGCTGTTGTATCCTGTTTTCGATTTCAGTATTTCAATGGCCTTGTTCAGCGATTCGTTGTCCTGATCAATAATCTGATAATAGGCGTTGGCATCCCACAAATCTCTTGCTATCAGAGCTTTTAGTTGTAGTTTAATCAGGCTTTCCGATTTTTTGAACTGTTTTTCGTCAAATTTGATTTTATCCTTTTCTCCTTCGTCCGTCAACATTTTAATAAAATTATCATCCACCTGATATTTGTTCTTGAATTCATCAAAAGTAGGATAATTCTTTTTTAGCTCTTCACGATTACTTTCGAGATAGCGGACATAAATTTTATTGACAACGCCCTGGGCTACTAATTTCCGGTGGTAAACCGAATAATTGGTGGTGTCTATCGGCACAAAAATATCAGGCATGATACCGCCGCCACCATACACGGTGCGTTTGAGCCTCAACGTCTGGTAACGCAGTGAATCGGGGAAATGGATACTGTCGGCATGGAAAAACTCACCGTGTTTATCTCTTTCCAGTAAATCGCGTTCATATTGATCGATTCCATTTTTGTACGGTTTCTGAATGCAGCGCCCGGTGGGGGTGTAATAACGGGCTGTGGTAAGGCGGAGCATGGAGCCGTCGCCCAGTGGAATCTGGCGTTGCACGAGACCCTTCCCAAAAGTGCGCCGTCCGACGATGATGCCCCTGTCCCAATCTTGCACGGCCCCTGATAAAATTTCGCTGGCCGAGGCGGAATATTCGTCCACCAATACGATCAGCCTCCCTTTTTCGTATCCGCCAATTCCGGTTGATTCGGCGTCGTATCTGGGCTGATTGAGCCCTTCGGTGTAAACGATTACCTTTTTTTGAGGTAAAAATTCATCGGCAAGACCAATGGCTGCGTTCAGATACCCACCTCCATTTCCCTGAAGGCTTAGGATTAAGTCAATCATTCCCTGTTTTTCCAGTTTGGCTAACGCGTCCCTGAATTCATCAACGGTGTTGCTCCCGAAATTGTTGATTTTTATGTATCCGATTTTTTTGTCGATCATATAAGTGGCGTCAACGCTATAAAGCGGAATTTTATCCCTCACGATTTTAAAGTCGATCAATTCAGGGCTTTTGTTGCGCATCACCCTTATATTCACTACTGAGCCTTTGGGACCGCGGAGCATTTTAAATACGTCGGAATTCTGAATCTTAACCCCGGCTATTAATTTATTGTCGATATAAATAATCCGGTCGCCAGGCAATACACCTACTTTTTCAGCCGGACATCCCGCCACGGTTTGAACCACCAGCAGCGAATCTTCAAAAATCTGAAACTGGATGCCCACCCCTTCGAAACTTCCTTCGAGCGGTTCGTTTACTTTTTCCACTTCTTTTTTAGGGATATAAACCGAGTGTGGATCCAGATCCTTTAAAACACCTTCGATGGCCGATTCCACTAATTTTGAATCGTTTATGGAGTCGACGTACAGGCCGGATATAGCCGATATGGCGTTAAATAATTTACGTTGTTCGGCATTCGATATTTGACACTGTGCCACTTGACTTATGCCGGCAAAAATTGCGAGCAGTAATAAGATTTTTTTCATTCTGTTGGTTGTTTTCTTAAATAAATTAAGGAGGTTTCATCGGGCGGATAATAACCTGAAGCAAAAGTACAAAAAAAAGATGAACAAGCCTACAATGGTTGTTGGATGTAAGGGGCAAAAAGGTGGTCGCCAGCCTTTAAATCTTCAACCGCACATCGTTTTATTACCGAAATGTTGATCAGGATTTTTTCAAAATCCATATCGCTCTCATCAGTTTCGGTAAATATACATTCCAATGGAGTGATGGTTATACTTTGATGGTTGAACTTTTCGCCGAATGATAGCGAAATGCCGCCGTCCAAAAGTTGCGATGCCAGCTGAGGTTTTCCTCTGAAACCGTGCACTATCCATTGTTGGCACGGCTGAAAATATTTTTTCATTTCCAACAATTCGTTGAATCTCCCGACACAATGGATGATAAGAGGCTTTCTCGATTGTTCGGAGAGTTCAATTTGCGTTTCGAAAATTTGCTTTTGAACCGAAAGGGGAACGGCAATATTTTTGTCCAGGCCACACTCGCCTATCGCCACCGTGTTTGTGCCGGCAGCCAACTCGGCTATCCGCAAAACACTTTCCGGAGTAATACTTTCAATATCCCAGGGATGAATCCCGATGGAAAGCAAGCATCTTTTTGCGATAAATGCCTGGTTGAACATCTCGTTCAGCCTTAAATTATAAACCGATAGGTGTTCGTCAGGCTTTATACGGTGGGTGTGAATATCAATCATCGATAGATTTTGTAACTTATTGTTCAACAAAGATAAAAAAAACATTGATTTTTTGTAACTTTGTATCCCATTTCTAAAAATTAACAAGAATTTAAAATATGAGTAATACAGAATTGTTTTCGGCTATGCCTTATAAAGTGGCCGATATTTCGTTGTCCGATTTTGGTAGGAAGGAAATTGAACTGGCCGAAAAAGAGATGCCGGGGCTCATGGCTCTTCGGGAAAAATATTCCGGTAGCAAGCCGCTGGCAGGCGCCCGTATCATGGGATCGCTTCATATGACCATTCAAACGGCGGTGTTGATTGAGACACTTGTTGCCCTTGGCGCTGAGGTGCGCTGGTGTAGCTGTAATATATATTCTACTCAGGATCATGCCGCTGCCGCTATTGCTGCTGCTGGTGTCCCGGTTTTTGCATGGAAAGGTGAAACACTGGCCGAGTATTGGTGGTGTACTTTGCAAGCGCTAACTTTTGACGGACATAAAGGTCCAAACGTAATAGTGGACGATGGTGGTGATGCCACTATGATGATTCATGTGGGTGCATCGGCCGAAAAAAATAGCGCCGTCCTGGATAAAAATGCCGAAGGTGAAGATGAACAGGAACTTTATGCCATATTGAAAAAAGTGCTGAAAGAGGATGATGGAATCTGGAACAGAATGGTTCCCGAAATACGTGGAGTTTCGGAAGAAACCACTACGGGCGTACACCGGTTGTATCAAATGTTGCAGGAAGGTTCACTTTTGTTTCCGGCGTTTAATGTGAACGACTCGGTTACCAAGTCGAAATTCGATAACCTTTATGGCTGTCGCGAATCGCTGGCCGATGGAATCAAACGGGCTACCGATATTATGCTGGCCGGTAAAGTGGTGATAGTTTGTGGTTATGGCGATGTGGGTAAAGGATGTGCTAAATCAATGCGCGCTTATGGCGCCCGGGTGATGGTAACCGAAATCGACCCCATTTGCGCTTTGCAGGCTGCCATGGAGGGCTTTGAGGTTTGCACGGTGGAAGATGCGCTGCCCGAAGGGAATTTGTATGTAACCACTACCGGTAATCGGGACATCATCCGTATCGACCATATCGAAAAAATGAAAGATGGGGCGATTATTTGCAATATCGGACATTTCGACAATGAAATACAGGTAGATAAGCTTAAAAAATTCCCGGGTATCGAAAAAATAAATATCAAACCGCAAGTGGATAAATACGTTTTCCCCGATGGACATACGGTGCTCTTGCTGGCCGATGGACGGTTGGTAAACCTGGGATGTGCTACCGGGCATCCTTCGTTCGTGATGAGCAACTCGTTTACCAATCAAACGCTTGCACAAATTGAACTTTATACAAAACACTACGATGTGAATGTTTACCGCCTGCCCAAACATTTGGATGAGGAAGTGGCGCGGCTGCATCTTGAGCAGCTTGGTGTGAAACTGACCAAACTGACTTCCGAGCAAGCCGCTTACATAGGAGTGCAAACAGATGGACCGTATAAACCAGAGCATTACAGATATTGATTGCGGAGGCCGGATAAGTAATTTTATCCGGTTTTTCTTTTTCTTGTATTAAATGTGATGTGGACAGATGACAGTTTAATAAAATTCAAAAAGTAAGTCGTTTTTTAGTTATACAGAAATATTTTTTCCTAAAAATGATTTTTTAAAATGAAATGCTTTCATTTTTAGTTTTTTTTATCTAATTTTGTTGACGAAATGACAAAACAGCAAAAATCGAAATAACATGGAAAAAATAGATCAGTTAGATCGTAAAATTTTACAGATCATTACCCAGAATGCCCGAATGCCTTTTAAGGATGTGGCAGAAGAATGCGGGGTGTCTCGTGCGGCTATTCATCAGCGTGTACAACGCCTGATCGATATGGACGTTATTACCGGATCGGGATATAATGTTAATCCAAAAATGCTTGGTTATCAGATGTGTGTATATATCGGAATTACCCTCGAAAGAGGTTCGATGTACAAAGAAGTGGTTCAGGAACTTGAAAAAATCCCTGAAATTGTCGAATCGCAATACACGCTTGGACATTATACTATCCTGATTAAGCTTTACGCCAAAAACGACGAACACTTGATGCAGCTTCTCAACGGTCGTATCCAGGAAATAAAAGGGGTGGCAACTACCGAAACGCTCACTTCGCTTGACCAGAGAATCAAACGTACCATCCCGATTGAATGATCGGTTTTTTATAAAGGATAGAAGATGTTGAACTCCGGATGCTTGTCGTAAGTGGCTTGTGTCCGGAGTTTTTATATACGCATATTGACGAATTATCAATAGCGAGGTCTTTTTTTTAGTAAAATTGTAAGAACATCGGCAAAAGGTTTTCGCAATCCGATCAATTTTCTTATTTTTGCAATCCGCTTTCGGAAAAAAGGAGAGGTGCTCGAGTGGTTGAAGAGGCACGCCTGGAAAGCGTGTATACTCCTAAAGGGTATCACGGGTTCGAATCCCGTCCTCTCCGCAAAAAAGGTAAGTCCGGTAATGTAAATTGCCGGGCTCGTTTTTTTTAATGGTTTGTTTATTCAACCATCCTGAATTTAATGGTTAAAAAGTAGTAACCGAAACTCGCCGGTTCGTTTTCAATTCTACCAGGATGCCATTTGGGCATTTTCTTTAAAAAGTGAATTACCTCGTTGTTTAACTCCTCGGTTGATGGTTGTGTCAGTTTTATATTTTGAACTTCCCCTGTGGGGTCGATGGTAAATAATACCACCACTTTTCCTTCGGTTGATTCCATTTCTGCCTTATCAGGGTAGAGAATGTGCGTTTCCATGTAGCGAGAAAGGCGGTATTCTCCTCCCGGGAACTCGGGGTAGACAACATAGGGGTAGTAGGCTGTTGGCTCACCTAATGGATTAAGACAGCGCCCTTTCTGTATGTCTCCGTTTTTGTAAATATCTTCTCTCCTTATTTTACCGTTCTTCCAGAAAGTGGTCAGCGTACCATCTATTTTTCCATTATTGTAATGAACTTGCAATTTAGGAACTCCGTTGGTGTGCCACATGCAATGATCGCCTACTTGTACTTTTTTGAAACCATCATACTTCGTTTTGTCAGGTTCCAGTCGGTATGTTTTTTTTTCTGAAATCTGACCGGACATGTAGTACTCGTAAAATATTCTAATATTCTGATCATCAGGGTCTATACTTGTAAATTTATACTTTATCGCGCCTTTGGTTTTGCATGGTTGTTCAATACCCAGCGAGTCGATGTAAACCGTGTCGGAGCTTAGGATATTTTCATTAAAGGTATTGTTTTGAGCTGATGTTAAAATACTTACAAATAAGAATGCAAATAATGTGATTGGTTTCATTTGGTTTGTTTTTTAATACTGGACTAACACAAAGATAATGTTTTCTGTTAAATTACAGATATTCGATGTGTTTTAAAGAATATTTGTTTCTTTCGTTCGGTTTTGTTTTCTTTTATTGTTGGATTAAATTACTATTCACGTATCATATAATACTTTTTTGTTTTCTATTTATTTATCTGAAAACGAAATGATTGCTTAATTTAAAAAAAACACATACACCTGTTGGTCCAATTGTAGAAAAAAGTCAAAATCATCTTTGTTTTCTGGTAGTGCTCGCATACCCCATCATCTCTAAATTAAAACTTCATCCCTGTTTTCGGTTGTTTTTTAGCTTTTACCTTTTCCATTAAAATGGTTTTTATTCCTAATATATATTAAATTATTTGTTTCATTTTCTGTAAACAGTTAATATATGATAAATATTTACTTTCGAATAATTATGTATGATTGTTTTTAGTTTAATTTGCTTTCGATTAGTTTCAAATACACACAAACAGATTAATTAAAAAATTCCTTTATGAAAAGATCTCATGATTATTGGGTGCTTTTTTTACTCCTGTCGGTTTCGGTGCTTGCGAACGCGCAGACCATAACCCAAAAAGCCATACGAGGAACTGTAACGGACGAAGCTACAGGCGAATCGTTGATAGGAGTTAGTATATACGCTCCGCATAGCAATGTCGGTCGGATTAGCGATGTCCAGGGAGAATTTGTCATTAATCTTTCACCCAAAGATTCTGTACTCAAATTTTCATTGGTTGGTTATGTTACGAAATTTGTAAAGATAGGTAACCAAAAGGAATTGAAGGTAAGGTTGTCGGAAAACACGAAAGACCTGAACGAGGTAGTTGTGGTGGGTTATGGTACCCAAAAGAAAAGCGATGTAACCGGTTCGGTTTCGGTAGTTGATTTGAAAGAAATTAATAAACGTCCGGTGGCTTCGGTGGCTCAGGCTTTGCAAGGGCAGGTAGCTGGCGTTGATGTTGCCGCCACATCCGGATCACCAGGTAGCCCGGTTACTGTCCGCATTCGGGGCATAGGGACGTTGAATGATGCTAATCCCCTCTATGTAGTAGATGGAATGTTGCTCGATGATATCGATTTTTTGAATGCTCAGGATATTGAAACCATGCAGGTGTTGAAGGATGCATCCGCTTCGGCCATTTACGGATCGAGAGGTTCGAATGGAGTGGTGATCATCACCACCAAACATGGGGATAAAAACGCCGGTAACGCAAAAATCACGGTAAGCGGTTACTATGGTATCCAGAATAGCTGGCGTTCGAGTAACATGATGGATGGCCCTACTTGGGGTGCTTTGAGGAACGAATCGGTTGCTGCCGCCGGCAATACCCCGATCATAACCGATCCTTCGAAATTAACTACCACCAACTGGTTTCATGAAATATCAAACAGCAACGCGCCGGTTTACGATTTTAATGTTTCGGCTATTGGCGGAAATGCCAAAGGAGATTACCTGTTAAGTTTCAATAGTTTTAAACAGGATGGAATCATTAAAAAGACCGATTTGGGTAAAATGACTTTCAGGAGCAATGCCTCTTATGAGTTGAAACCTTACCTGAGGGTGGGAGAGAACCTGACTTTTGTAAAATCGAACCAACAGGTTCAGTACGAGAATGATGAATGGACCAGCATGATGGTTACTTCCTTTATGAGGGATCCGGCTACTCCGGTTAAAAACGCTGATGGTACTTATACTCGGGGAATGTTTGATGTCTGGAATCCGGTAGCAGAAATTGAATATAACAATTCGACAAACGAAGCTTACAGAACTATTGGCAATGTGTATGCCGATTTGACTCTATGGAAAGGATTGGTGTTGAAGAGTAATTATTCCCTGGAATATTGTTTTGCCGAGGGCGAAGATTATGTTCCGGTATATTATGTGTTCAATGTGCAGCGGAATGATATAAGCAAGCTGACCAAAAGCCAGTCGTCGTATTTTGTCAACCAATGGTCCAACACGTTGTCTTTCGACAGGACGTTCGGAAATCATACCGTTTCGGCGTTACTGGGTGTTGAAACTTACAGGACATTGAGCAAATGGACAGGAATGACTGCCACCGGTTTCCTCAATGACGACAAATCCATCCGCTATTTCGACAACGCGCTCAATAAATCGCAGGCAGCCGTTAGCGGAAGCATGACCGAGGTGCGCCAGGTTTCCGGCCTCGCAAGGTTGAATTATAGTTACAAGGACAAATACCTGTTTACTTCCAACTTCAGAGTCGATGCTTCGAGCAAGTTTGTAGGCGATTTAAGGCGGGCTTACTTTCCATCTTTCTCATTGGGCTGGCGGTTGAACGAAGAACAGTTTATGAAAGATATCAAATCCATCAACAACCTGAAATTGAGGGCGGGTTGGGGCCAGATAGGCAATCAGGGGAGTGTGCCGGCTTACCAGTATGCTACGCTGGCATCGCCCGATGCAAATTACGCGTGGGGAAATACGATTAACTCGGGTTACGCTTTCCCGGGCATGGGCAATTCTAAACTGAAATGGGAAACCTCTACTACCACTAATTTTGCTTTGGATTTCGGATTTTTCAATAATAAACTGACCGGAAGTGTGGAATATTTCGCAAAGAAGACTACCGACATGATTTTGAGTGTTCCGGTTCCCGGGCAGACGGGTATTCAAAATGCCCCCTACAAAAATGCGGGTTCAATGAAAAACAACGGGCTTGAACTGACCGTTCAATATACCAATAACGATCATCCGCTGAACTATTCTATTGGGTTCAATTTCTCAAAAATCAACAACGAAGTAACAAATTTGGGTGCTGAAGGAGCTACCATTTCGGGAGCATCGTTTGCCAACAGTTTTTATGCTACACGAACGGCGGTGGGTTATCCTATCGCGCAATTCTACGGTTATAAAACAGATGGGCTTTTCCAGAACCAGGCCGAAATAAACGCTCAAACGGCTCAAAAAAATGTATCGCCGGGCGATGTGAGGTATGTGGATGCTGATAAGGATGGGAACCTGGATTTTTACTACCTGGGAAGCCCGCTGCCCAAGTTCAGTTATGCGTTCAACCTGAGTTTGGGGTACAAAGGTTTTGATTTGAGCGTGATGCTGCAGGGTGTTTATGGCGATAAAATTTTCAATGGGGTAGCTACTTATACCCGCTCTTCTACTGTCAACTACAATCTTTCAAAAGATATGATCAACCGGTGGAGAGGCGAAGATACCCAAACCGATGCCCGCTATCCTCGGCTGGCGACCAACGATGTCAACAACGCGCTGTTTTCCGACCGCTTTATCGAAGATGGTTCGTACCTCAGGGTGAAAACGGTTCAGCTTGGATATACGATTGACCGGAAACTTCTAAAGAGCCTGAAAGTGGATAACTTACGAGTTTATGTAAGCGCTTTAAACCTGTTTACTTTCACCAAATATACGGGAATGGATCCCGAAGTGGGGATGCACAACGATAATCCGCTGGATGTGAACGTTGATAGGGGTACTTATCCTCAGGCACGCACCCTCAACGCCGGATTAAGTCTTACTTTTTAAAAAACATCATGATAAAAACAGATAAATATGAAACTAATCCCGCGCTTAGCGGTAGAGTTCCATACTACATTCAACAAAAAACATCTGGTATGAAAAAAATATTTTATTATTTTACAGCAATCATCTTGTTTTGCTGTGGTTTAGCAGGTTGCAACGATTATCTGACTACACCTGTGCCAAATCTGAGTGATGAGAATTTTTTTAGCAGCGACGATGCGGCTCTTACGGCTTTGGCCGGCGCTTATGATCCCATTGGGTGGATTGAATACAGCCAATACCTCGACTGGGCTATCGGTGATGTAGTTTCGGACGATGCGGTAAAGGGTGGCGGCGGCGATAGCGACCAACCCCAAATGTATGATCTGGAACATTTTAATGCCAATGCGCAAACTCCAACACTTTCTATTGTGTGGACGCAATTATACATTGGTATTAACCGTGCCAACAGGCTGATCAAAGGTGTTCAGGGAAATGGTAATATATCCGATGCAATGCAGAAGCGGATCGTAGCGGAAGCAAAATTTTTGAGGGCATATAATAATTTTTGCCTGATAAAGGTGTTTGGCTCTTTTCCCATTGTTGATCATTTATTGGAAGTGAATGAATACCAGAAGCCGCGCAATACCCTTGAAGAATGCTGGAAATTTATTGAAGATGATTTGAAAGATGCGATGGCCGGTTTGCCAAAGAAAAGCGAAATGCCCGAAAGCGAACTGGGAAGGGCTACATGGGGTTCGGCTGCCGGATTCCTGACAAAAGCGTATATTTTTGAAGAGAAATGGAAAGATGCGGAAGATATGGCTACTCAGATTGTGAACTCGAAAGAATATGATTTGCAGCCAAATTATGCCGACCTTTTTAAAATTGAAACCGACAATGGGATTGAATCTGTTTTTGATATTCAGAGGAAAGCCGTCGTTACACCGCTTTATGGCGATCAGGCCGAAGCAAGCATTGTGGAAATATACCAGCGTTGTCGTGATACGAGGAACGGCGGATGGGGTTTCGATCAGCCTACCCAGGATTTGTACGATGAATTTGAAGCCGGCGATCCCCGTAGGGACTTGACCATTATTTCGGATGGGATGGTGTTGTGGCCCGGAACAGCCGATGAAGAAGTGGAATATACCAAACGTGATCCGGTAACGAATCCCGATGCGGTTACCGGTTACAACAAACGGAAAGGAACCCTGCCTAAAAGCCAGCGGGGAACACCCGAGGATCAGTCGGGGCTCAATGTCCGCGTTATCCGTTTTGCCGATGTGTTGTTGTGGCAGGCTGAAGCTGCCGTTCATAACGGGAGCGACTGGGAAACTCCCCTCAACAGGGTACGTGCCAGAGTAGGACTGGGAAAAACACCCATATCGGATCCTTTGCAGGCGGTTTACCACGAACGCCGTGTGGAACTGGCGTTGGAAAGCCATCGTTACTGGGATCTGGTTCGTACCGGACGTGGACATTTAATGGATGGCTATACGGATAACAAACGTTATTTCCCCATACCGCAAACAGAGTTGAGTTTGAATCCAAACCTTACTCAAAATCCTTATTGAGAATACATTCGGTTAAAGAAATCAAAAATAAAAACGGGCATGAATAGCAAATCACGCAAAGAAGATATTCCAATGGCTATCGACACTGACCTGCGTATTCCATGCAACGATTAAAATCAATTATTATCGTATGAAAAAAATAATAAATTTTCTTTTCCTGCTTGCGCCTGTCTATTTTCTTTCCTGTGGGTCGCAAAACGATTTGGAAATTGGCGCAGGACCATCGAACGGTAAAATCGTTACCTCAGTGAAGGGCACCGATGTTTATAATCCTGTTTTCAAAGCAACATCCGACAAAGGTTTTATTTACCATTGGGATATGGGTAATGGACAATTAATAGCTCCGGGTAGAGATACCGCCACCTCCTATTATCCATTTTCAGGAACGTATAAAGTGGTATGTACTGTTTATGGCGAAGGAGCACAGCAAACGGAAGCTGCCACTACTTTCACTGTGGATAAAACAGATCCGAGCATAGCTACTAAACCAGTCTGGAAAGAACTTACCGGAGGTGGAGCCGGCCGTACCTGGGTGTACAATACCGACCCTGCAACAGGCACTCCGGATTATTGCTTCCAGACTACGAATGATTTGGTTGATTACCCCGATAACTGGAAGCCTGCCAACAGCTGGGGGCAATGCGTAAGAATTACGCCCGACATCAATGGCGAAATGGTTTTCGACCTCAAAGATGGGATCAATTACACCTACCATCACGAGGCCGGCGATGAAGGGGTAAAAGGTACTTTTATACTGAATACCGATAAAATGACCATTACGATAATAAATCCTTACATCCTGGATCACGCCATAGATTGTACACAGCCCGATGCGAACGCTACCGGAGTGTACGAAATAAAGTTGCTTACCGATGACGAAATGGTGCTGTGGCAGGATCAAAAAGATGGAACCACGGGTTGGTCGTGGAGTTTCAAACGCAAAGAATAGGTTCGTGAAAAATCTACCGGGTAGTTTCCCCCTCCCCTGAAATTTAACAAAGGAATGTGATATTTCGTTATTTAATGATGCAAAAACAAACTAAACGCAAGTAAGTGAAAATAAAAAGGTAAATTTGTTCTCACTATTGTATCACTAAAAAAAGTATTGGAATAAAATGAAAGAACGAAAAGAAGAAAACCACGATGTTGTATTTCAGGAAGAACGGCTCGCCCAGATCTTGGATTTGTTTAATAAAGAAAGCAGGCTGGTAACAAAAGATTTACAAGAAAAGTTTAATACAACCGCAGTTACCATCCGGAAGGATTTGATTATTCTTGAACAGAGAGGTTTGCTCAAACGTACACACGGAGGAGCTATTAAAGTAGGGAAACTTTATCCGGGGCTGGCTCTGACCGAAAAAGAGAAAATTAACCTGGACGAAAAAATGAGGATTGTAAAAAAAGCTGCAAAGCTCATTTCGGAAGGTGATACTATTTTGCTTGATTCAGGTTCGACCACCAGCTTGCTGGCCAAGGAAATTAAGAATATGCGCCGGCTAACGGTGATTACAAATGCTATTAACATTGCTAATGACCTGTTGCACAGCGATATTGAGGTGATACTCATTGGCGGCACGCTACTGAAAGAAGCTGCAACGCTGGTAGGTCCCCTGGCCGATGATTCGCTAAGGAAGATATCGGCTGATAAGCTTTTCATGGGGGTGGATGGTATCGACTTCGAAAGGGGGCTCACCACGCCGAACCTGCAAGAGGCTAAAACAAGCAGCGTGATGATGGAAGTTTCCGGTGAAACAATTTTAGTGGTCGATTCCTCAAAATTCGGACGAAGAAGTTTGGGGGTCATTTCCAAGTTGAAATATATTAATAAAATAATTACTACCAAAGATCTGTCGGAGGCCGAACAGAAAAAACTGACCAACGATGGGATTGAGGTATTTATCGTTTAACCAATTTTTAAAAACAGACTTTTAATGAAATCAATGAAATCATTACTGCTATTATCTTTCGTAATAGCGTCGGTTGCATTTAGCTACGGACAAAAAACAAATTATCCAACCGTTGTTGACGACCAGTTTATTTTGCAGGGCGACAAGTGTGGTTGGGATGCCGGTGCGGTACATACTTTTTCTATTGTGGAAGCCAATAAGGATGGGTATAAATATTGGGGATATTACGGTTTGGACCATTACGAAAAAGACGAACATTTGCGTAAGGGAGGACTTGCCCGCAGTAACGATTTGGTGAACTGGGAAAAATATGAAAACAACCCGATCATTTTAAGCAATTGCCGCTGGCCGACAGTGGTGATTTCCGATGGTGTCTTTTACATGTTTTACGCTGAATATAAAACCCCCGGAGGCGACAGCCGCATTGTGATGGTTGAAAGCAAGAACGGCATCGACTTTGACAACAAAAGAATTGTGGTTCCTTACGCCGAAGGCGAACAAAACCAAAACCCATTCATTTATTTCAATAAAAACGACAATACCTTTTACTTGTTTTATTACAACGGCACCGAAAGGGCAAAGGTAAATCCGCGTTGGAGCGTTTTTGTAAGAAAAACCAAAAACGTGGCCGACATTGTTGACCAAAAATCTTACGAAGTGGTTACTTCACCTAAAACGCTGGCTGCACCATCTGTAGCCTATTACAATAACACATATTATCTCCTGGTCGAAGAATTTAACGACACCCGTGATAAATGGGTAACCAATGCTTTCCAATCTGACTTTATCGACAAAGGATACAAACGCGTTGGCAACAACCCGATTTTGTTTAAAAATGATGCTTGCGCGTTCCAGTATGTGATTAACAATGAATTGTATGTAACCTATTCTCATTGCCTGAATCTGAAAGAAAGCAAATGGATTTTGCGCATGATGAAAGCAAAATAATAAAGGCAAATACAATCAATAAATGTGGCTTTTCCCTAAATCATATAATTTTCTTAATGTTTTCTCTCTAAACCTTAATTGCATTTTCCAATGTAGGACCTCGGGTTTTCAAAATAGCTATTAGTTTTTTAGGAGGATGTTTGTGGCTCTGAGCCATGTTTTTTTTAAGTGTTTTTATTGAAAGCGCCATATTACAGGTTAGTTATTTAAGCAGTTGATTTTTAAAGTTTTACTAAAAAATATAAATATGAATAAGTTTCTCCAGGAAATTTTGGAACAACCAAAAGCTATTGAAAATATTGTTGATTTTTATACCAGTGCCGAAGGTATGAATCTCTTGAAAAAAATTAAAACCACCCTTTCGGAAAAAAATATTGAGCAAGTCATTTTTACCGGTATGGGTAGTTCTTTTTTTATTTCGCATGCGGCATCTGAGTTTTTTAATAGTTTGGATATTTATGCCACGTATGTGAATACGAGCGAGTTATTGCATTACAATTTCTCTTTGTTGAAGAAACAAACCATGTTGGTGTGTTTATCTCAATCGGGCGAAAGTTTTGAAATTAAAGAGATCTTGAAACATTTACCATCGAATATCTTTTCAGTGGGAATTGTGAACGATGAAGAGAGTGCGCTTGCAAGGCAGGCCGATATAGCTCTGTTGTGTAAAGGTGGAAAAGAAGAAATGACTTCGACGAAAACCTATGTGGTTACAACGCTGGCCGCCTTTATTTTAGGTTGGTATCTCTCCGGTAAGTGGAACGATGATAAAGTGAAAATGCTGAACCGCTTGCGCGACCAAGTGGAAGAGCTCCTCAGTGAGGACAACCGTGTTAACGATGTGCTGGGGTTTTTCGGTGATGTCGGGGCTATCCAGATTATAGCGAGGGGGCCATCGTTCTCGGCGGCCAGCCAAAGTGCTCTCATGTTTAAGGAGGCTACTCACATAGCTGCCACAGGTATTTTGGGTGGAGAGTTCAGGCATGGCCCAATGGAAATGGTCAGCGCCGGCTTCCAGTCTATTTTATTTGCCGCCAAAGGTAAAACATTGGCTCAAAGCCTGCGCATGGCCGAAGATATTGCGAGTTTTGGCGGAAAAGTCTGGCTCATAACCAATGTCAGGGTGGATGTGGAAAGTAAGAGCATTTTACCGTTTTTTATCGATGAACCGGACGAATTTCTTTTCTCAGTCCAAAGCATTGTTCCGGTACAACTTTTTGTTGACGCGTATGCCAAATCAAAAAATTTCGAAGCTGGCAGCTTCTCCCGGGGCGCCAAAGTTACAATAATAGAATAAATTATGGTCCGATCAAAACAAAACACATACCTGCTGTTTGTAACTGTGCTGCTGTACGTTTCATTCGGTTTGCTCACATCTGTGATAGGGGTAATTATTGATAAATTCCAGATCGAGTATCATGTTTCGCTTACCGTAGCGGCTTTGCTCCCTTTTGCTTTTTACCTGTCGTACGGACTCACCTCCATCCCGTTTGGCATGGCTATGGATAAATATGGCGCGAAAAGCATCCTTCTTTTAGGTACCGTATTGATGACAGCAGGTTCGTTTCTTTGTTTTGTCAGCAATAATTATATTGTTGTTATCATGGTGATATTTCTTGTGGGTGTGGGTGTTACAGCCATCCAAGTGGCAGGTAACCCCTTCATCCGCGAATTGGACGCACCAGCCAGGTACACCGCCAACCTGACGACTATCATCGGAATAGGGTCGCTGGGATATGCTTTTAGCCCGCTTTTGGTTCCGTTTATGCAGTCGAACGGTTTTTCGTGGAAATCGGTATATCTTCTGTTCGGCATCATCAACGCGGTTATTTTGCTGATGCTGGCATTCTCGAAATTTCCGGATATTGAACTCCAGGATGATGAGAAAATCAACTATTCAAAGATTACTTTTTTGCTTAAAAACCCGGTTGTACTCACGTATAGCCTGGGCATATTCCTTTATGTAGGTGCTGAAGTAGGTGTTTCATCGTACATCATTACGTATATGGATAAAGTTCATGGAATTGGAAATTTACAATCGTTTTGGAACGAAGGTACATTCATGAATTCTGTTTTCCCTTCCAAAACGGCACTTGTGATAGCGCTGTTCTGGTTGTTTCAGGCAGTGGGTAGGCTCATTATATCGCCCATGATGAAACATGTGAGCGAACGGAAGATTTTTATTTTTCACAGCTTGGGTACCGTACTGGCCTTGCTGGTAGCCATCGTCGGCAATGCTAATACAGCGTTGGTAGCTTTTGCGTTGGTAGGATATTTTACCTGCGCATCGTTCACATCCATTTTTAGCGCGGCCATTAATAGTTTTAACGAAAACCATGGCACCATATCCGGAATTCTGGGGACAGCCATCGTGGGAGGCGCCGTAGTGGGTTGGTTGGTTGGCTTTACAGGACAATACACCAACATGCGTTGGGGCATGCTTATCAACGTATTGGCATTTGTATATGTGTTTCTGTTAGCCTATTTTGGAAAAGGAAAATTAGATATTAACGATAATAAGTAAGCGTTTTTTATGGATAAAATAATCATAGGGGTTGATGTTGGTGGCACCAAAATTATGACAGGCGCCATCGATTTTACCGGGAAAGTGTTGGGCGCTCCGGTGAAAGTGCCTACCGAAAGCCATTTGCCCAAAGAGTTGATTGTGAAAAAAATAACCGATTCGATTGAACAAATCGTTTCCGCATTGTCGCTTACAATGGCCGATGTGGAAGGGATTGGCATCGGCACAACGGGGCCGCTGGATATCAGTTCCGGAATTATTCTTGAATGTCCACAGTTGCCCACCATGCAATTTTTCCCTTTACGCGATGCGATACAGTCCTATTTTCATCTACCGGTTTTTATCAACAATGATGCCAATTGCCTCATTTACGGCGAATGTGTTTTCGGGGCGGCGACAGGTAAAAATAACGTGGCAGGTTTTACACTCGGAACGGGAATAGGTTGCGCCATTATCCTGGATGGAAAAATCTTGAATGGATCCACAAGTACTGCTGCCGAAATATGGACATCGCCTTATAAGGATGGTATCATCGAAGATTATATTTCCGGCGATGGTGTTTCGAAAATATACGCAACCATTGCAGGAGAGGACAAATCATCGTTTGAGATATTCAAATTAGCCGAAGAGGGTGATGCAAAAGCGTTGGAAACGTGGAACGAATTCGGGATGCATCTCTCTGTACCATTGGCTTGGATCATCAATCTTCTCGATCCGGAAATGGTGGTTTTAGGTGGTTCCATAACGGGAGCTTACCGCTTTTTTAAAGATGCCATGGAGTTTCATCTCCGAAAGAAAATCTGTCCCGCACCTGCCACCAAAACAAAGGTTGTCCTGTCTCAACTGGGCGATGTGGCGGGGTTTATCGGGGCAGCCTGTTTAGTCTTACGAAAATAGAAGAACAGCGAAAAAATCACTAACATGAAGCGAATCAATACTATATCATCCATTATAACTTTTCTTTTTGTCGGCACTTGCGGTTTGAATGCTCAGGGCGGCACATCGAACACTTCTAATCAAAAACAATTCCTCAGGGAATGGAAAATGGAGTCGTCCACCCAGGTAAAAGGCGATGATAAGACAGTTTCCACTACCAGCTTCAGCAGCGACACATGGATAGGAGCAAAAACACCCACCACCGTGTTGAGGGCGCTGGTAAAAGCAGGCGTATATCCCGATCCGCATTTCGACCTTAACGACCTGAAAATTCCGGATGTATCGGACGATTTGAGTAAAAGGCTCGATTTGAACAAATACTCTCATCTGAAGGGCGTCCCGAATCCGTTTAAGGATCCTTACTGGTTTCGTACCAGTTTTATTATTCCCCAAAGGGAAAAAGGGAAAAAGGTATGGTTGAATTTCGATGGTATTAACTACCGTGCCGATGTATGGGTCAATGGAATACAGATAGCCAACTCGCGCGAAATGGCCGGAATGTTCCAGCGTTTCAGGTACAACATAAGCGATGCGGTAAGTCAGGATGGCGACAATGTTTTGGCCGTAAAAATTTATCAGGTCGATCATGTGGGAACGCCCAATCCCGGTTATCAGTTTACACCGTTTGGTCCCGGCCGTGGGCAGGGTTCCGATATTTTTAAAGATGTAACCATGTGTCCTACTGCCGGATGGGATTGTGCTCCGGTGGTGCGCGATCGCAACATGGGTATCTATCAGGACGTGTACCTGACTTATACCGATGATGTCAGTATTCTGCATCCGTACATTGTTACCGACCTTTTGTTGCCCGATACTACCCGTGCCAACGTTACTATTTCGACCGAACTCGAAAATGTAGGCAAATCAGCCATCAAAGGGATCCTGAAAGGGAGTATCGACTTGATCAACGAAGTAGATTTTTATACATATAAAAAAATTATGCCCGGACATTTGGAAACGATTCACTTCGAAAAAGAAGTTGAAATTCCGGCCGGGCAAACGGCAACGGCTTCGTTTTCTCCTGAAGAATTTCCTCAGTTAAGTATTAAAAATCCGTACCTGTGGTGGCCCAATGGTTATGGCAGGCAGTATTTACACAACCTGAACCTCACCTTCGAAATTAACGGGAAAGTATCCGATACGAAAAATACAACTTTCGGTATAAGAAAGATCACAAATACATTTAAAGAAATTGATGGTGAATACGGCCGGATTTTTTGGGTGAACGGGAAGCGCATTTTTGCTCGGGGTGGATTTCTTCAGCCCGACATGATGCTGGATATGAACGAAAAAAGGATTTACGATGAGACCCGTTTCTTGGCCGAGGCAAACGTGAACATGATTGCCAACGAAGATATGCCTTCGCCCCCCGACCATATTATGGATATCTACGATAAATACGGAATGCTGATGTGGGAAGTGTTTTATCAATGCTGGACAAGCTATCCGGGAAGCGAGTCGTTCAATAATCCTATTGATACAAAATTATCGCTGAAAAACGATTACGACATTATAAAACGGTATCGGAATCATCCCAGCCTGGTGATGTGGGTCGGCCAGATTGAAACCATCTTCCGCGAAGAGTTGTATGTGCCCTTACGCAAGTACCTGCGGGAGTTGGATCCTACCCGTCCGTTTTTGCCTACCTCAAGTTGTGGTTGGGACGTTGATAAGCTTACGCCTTACATGAAACCCGACCTGCCTTTGGGGATGACCGATGAGGGTGAACCCGATTATACCTGGTATCCCCACCCCTATTATTATAAAAAAATATTGGAAGTGAAACAGCAAATGTTTCGGGATGAACTGGGAGTTCCGGCAATATCCACCCTTTCGAGCATGAAAAAGTATATTTTTGATTTGGGGCAAGGTGAAAAAAATGCGATTTATCCTTTGGATAAAAAATGGGCTTACCATGATGCCTGGGACGATTTTGAAGGGAAAAGTTATGCGTTCAAACCATACGATGAAGCTATCAGAGGCCAATATGGCCAACCGGCAACAGTGGAAGACTATATCCGGCAGGCCCAATATGTGAATGCCGGAAGTTACCGGGTGATGTTTGAAGCGGCCAACCATCGGATGTGGGACATTACTTCGGGAGTTATGCTCTGGAAGCTAAACGCTACCTGGCCCCAGGTTTTATGGCAATTGTACGACTGGTTCCTCAATCCAAACGCGGGTTATTTTTATGCGAAAAAGGCCCTGGAGCCGGTTCATGTCCAGCTCAACGAGCATGACTATACTGTTTCGGTTATCAACACCAACCATAAAGAGCACGAAAATATGACAGCGAAAGTGCGTGTTTTCAACTATGATATGACCGAAAAATGGAGCAAGGAAGAAAAATTCACGATAGAAGAAGATCGATACAAGGAACTCTTTAAGTTGCCGGAAATAAAAGGATTATCACCTGTTTATTTTGTAAAATTAGAACTGAAAAATGAAGGAGGAAAGTTGGTTTCTGATAATTTTTATTGGTTTTCATCAAAAAAGAAAGTTGATTTGAAGGATGTTAATAAAATAAAGAAAGTACACTTGCAAATTGACACAAAACTTGTTTACGAAAAAGCCGAAGCGGTAATGACCGTAACGCTGAAAAACCCTTCGAAACAGCTTTCATTCTTTAACAGGTTGATGATTACCAAAGGCCTGGGTGGCGATGAGGTGCTCCCGACTTTTTGGAGCGATAATTTTTTCAGTTTGTTGCCTGGCGAAGAAAAAACAGTAACCGCGCGCTTTGCCATACAGGATCTCGATGGTAAAGAACCGGTGTTCGCGTTGGATAAGGATATTTAACATACTAATTTTCAATATGTTATATGATAATGCTTTCGTGTTTTTCAAACAGATGACATAAATTACCCATGAGCATATAATCAAGCAAAATTCTGATTGTCAGATCTTGGTCCTTGGTTCTTGACTCTTGGCTCTAAAATACAAACACATGAAAAAACTATTCAGTATATTATTGCTCTCCTTGTTCGTTTTTGTTTCGTGTTCGAAAAATAACGATCCGGTTGATAACAACACCAGCGACGACTTGGTGGTGGATGCCTCCAAGGGGCTTACCGGGACATTCATAGATTTTTGGGGGAAAGAAGAGTGGGATCAGGTGCAATGGGACAGCCATTTTCAGGAAATGAAATCCATCGGCATCACTACGGTAATTGTTCAATTTGTTGCTTATAACGATGTTACGTGGTTTGATTCGTCCAACTCGTTCACCTCCACCAAATACAAATATGCGTTATCGCGCCTTCTGACAGCTGCGGCCAGCCTGAACATGTCGGTGTACATCGGGCTCTATCTGAGTGATGAGTACTGGGACAATCAAACCAATGTTCCGTGGTTGCAATTGCATGCCGCCAGGTGTAAATCCATTGCCAACGAAATCAATACGCAGTTTGGCAGCAATAAAGTGTTCAAAGGTTGGTACATTCCGCATGAGCCTGAACCTTATGCCTATAATTCGGCCGAACTGGTAGCCTCTTTCCGTGAAAATTTTGTGGATGCTATTTCGGATAATCTTCATCAACTCAACAATAAGCCGGTGTCCATCGCGGCATTTTTCAATAGCGAACTTACATCACCGGCTCAGCTGTCCGATTTTATGGCGGAGCTGAGCCAGTGCAACCTCCAGGTCATTATGTTGCAGGATGGTGTAGGAGTTGAGCATGTGCCGCTCAATGATGTAGCCGAATATTATTCAGCCGCGGCCAACGGACTTTATACTGGAAATAAAAACTTCACAGGTGAATTTTGGACAGATATGGAAACTTTCGAAACGCCACAGGCTCCGGCGAAAATCGACAGGGTAACTACCCAGCTAACTACCGAATTGGCGGTTCCGCACGTTGTGAAAGCTGTTTCGTTCCAGTATTATGACGACATGTGCCCTTCTGGTCCCTATAATTCTTCAGCTTATAAACTTAGAAGTGATTATGTAAATTACATTAAATCATTAAAATAAAAAGAGTCTGTCGATTACCCGATGGTGGCGATTTTTCTTTTTCAAGAGTTAAGAAACTTATTCATAAACAGATGAAATCGACCGAAAATTTTGGTTATTTAGTTTTTATATCCATTGTGGCAGCGCTGGGAGGTTTCCTTTTTGGCTACGACACGGCGGTAATCTCAGGAACTATCGGGCAGGTTACACAACTTTTTACCTTGGATCCCATTCAACAAGGTTGGTATGTAGGTTGTGCCTTGGCCGGCTCTATCGGAGGCGTACTGTTCGCTGGGGTGTTGAGCGACCGGTTCGGACGAAAAAAAGTGATGATTTTATCGGCTCTGCTTTTCTCTGCTTCAGGCATCGGTTGTGCCGTTTCCGGCACTTTCGACCAGTTGGTTGTTTACCGCATTATCGGAGGAATAGCCATTGGCGTGGTATCGGTCATTTCGCCGCTTTATATTTCCGAAGTGTCTATTCCCCGGTACAGGGGACGTTTGGTTTCATTGTATCAACTGTCTATTACCGTTGGTTTTTTAGGTACGTATTTTATCAATTATTGTCTTTTGAAGTTTTCGGTAAATGGAGCCCTGGGTTTCAGCCAGCCATTATTGCTGGAGATTTTCCACGCCGAACCGTGGAGAGGCATGCTTGGGATGGAGTCTCTTCCGGCGTTGTTTTTCTTTATCACTATCTTTTTTATTCCTGAAAGCCCACGGTGGCTGCTTCTGAAAAGGCAGAACGATGTAGCCAAACAGATACTACAACGGATATACAGAAACAACGAAGTGGTGGATTTTGAGATCAACCAAACCATGCAGTCGGTTGAAGGGCATACAAAGTCGGAATGGAAACTGATTTTTGAACCCTCAATATTAAAGGCCATTTTAATAGGAGTAGCTATCGCCATTTTAGGACAGTTTATGGGAGTAAACGCTGTTCTTTACTACGGGCCAACTATTTTCGAAAGTAGCGGCCTTTCAAGCGGCGATTCGTTGTTTTATCAGGTGCTGGTTGGTATGGTAAATATGGTTACTACGGTGCTTGCCATGTTCATTATCGATAAAGTTGGACGGAAAAAGCTGGTTTATTTCGGCGTTACGGGCATGATACTTAGCCTGCTTTCCATCGCGTTTTATTTTCTGGAAGGAAAAAATCTCGGAGTGTCGAATCTCTTTTTACTCGTTAGTTTTTTGTTGTATATTTTTTGTTGCGCCATTTCAATATGCGCGGTCATTTGGGTGCTACTTTCCGAAATGTATCCCATAAAAGTGAGGGGAATGGCAATGTCGGTAGCCGGATTTTCTTTATGGGTTGGTACTTTCCTTATCGGACAGCTTACTCCCTGGATGCTCGAAAACATTACCCCGCAGGGTACTTTTGTCCTTTTTGCGATAATGTGTGTGCCCTATATGTTGATAATATGGAAATTAGTTCCTGAAACTACCGGAAAATCATTAGATGAAATAGAAAAAATGTGGAAAAGGCCATGACTTTGATGGTTTGATTTAAATCTCGATCAGTTTTGATTCTTATGTTTCAATGATTGTAATGAAGAAACAGGTATGAATAATTATACAACAACAGTAAGAAGATTCTGCTCATTGTTTTTCTGTCTGTTTGAAATTTTTAGCCTTTCGGCCGGAGACAAACAAACGGGCTTAACGTTAACCCTGATTCCGCCAACCACCGTTACCGATAAGGTAAATCTGGATGTGAGGGCGGGTATTGTAAACAAGGGTGAATTAACCAAGCAGCTTCAAATGGTTTTTTATCTAAATAATGAAGATCGAACTTCGATGATTTACGAAACATCGGTGGAAGTAGCTCCGAAATCATCGGATTGTGTAAAGTTTATGATGCCTACGCAAGGCAAAAAAGGGATCAATACAATTATTCTGGTGGTAAAAAACGGCGCGAAAGTTGAACGGCTACAAAGGCGTATAGAAATTATAAGCTCGAACATTCGATCCACACAAACCATCGATGGTGCATGGGTAGGGCTTTATCACTGGAGCGAAACCGAAGGCAAGCACTGGAATCCGGATATTAAAAAACTGACCGATAGCCAGTGGCGTGAAGTCGTCAGTTCGATGAACGAGCTGGGTATGGATATTGTCGTCATTCAGGAACTTTTCAGGAATGAGGAATATGTGGGAAAGCACTCCATACCGGCCAATGGATACATGGGAAAAGCGTTTTATCCATCAAAATTATATCCAGCCAGGATGCCCATCAAAGCGAAGAACCCGGTAGAGGCGATTCTTTCCGAAGCCGATAGGCTGGGGATGCATGTGTTTTTGGGCGTGGGGCTTTATGCATGGTTCGATTTTTCACCGGAATCGCTCGCGTGGCACGAAAAGGTAGCCAAAGAATTGTGGGACAGGTACGGTAGTCATGATTCTTTTTATGGCTTTTACGTGTCGGAGGAAAGTGTGGGCAGTTTGGATAATTCGGAAGCAGATGAAACCACCCGGCTGACAAGGGGAAAAGATATTGTAAACTTTTTCAGGGGATTCAAGTCCTATTGCCGACAATTTGCACCGGCAAAACCCATTATGTTGGCCACCAATAGTTTCGATATTCTTAAGGGGAACGGCACTTATCCGGAGTTGCTTAAAAACCTGGATATCCTATGCCCGTTTGGTTTTTCACGGATGCCTGAAGGCGACCTGACGGGTAAACAGGCGGCTGAACTACTACAGAACCTATGCGACACGGCTGGTTCACATTTATGGTTCGACTTGGAGGCTTTCCTGTTTAACGGGGATACTTCGCTGTATCCACGTCCTATCAGGCAGATTATTGACGACCTTACCTTGCTGGATAATTTTGAAAAAACAATTTGTTACCAATACCCGGGGGTATTTAACAACCCTAAAATGTCGGTCAGGATTGGCGAACCATCTACCGTACCGCTTTTTATGGACTATAAAAAGTACCTTCAGAAGTTAAAAGCAAGGCGGAAATGATGTTGCCTGAAAGCATGGTTGGAATCGTTTCAGATGTTTTTGGGGTTTGTTTGGAGCTTATTTAGTTGAATGAAAAACTGTTGAGAATTTCTTCACCTGTCTTTTTGTATTTTTCAAATTCGTCCATCTCGCAGCAAAGGGTGAGAACATAAGCTTTCTCTTTTTTTACCCATAAATATTGTTCGGCTTTAATGGTTTTTGAATTCATTTTGGAATAGTAAACAAGTTTATGAAACTCAGAATTATGATTCCTTTGCCTGCTGCTTTCGATAAGTTTTCCATCTACCAGCATGGCGAGGATTTGCCCTTCCGATATTTTTACATATTTATCCAGGTCGATATTCATTCCAGTCAGGTTTTGAATAACCAAATTTACATTTTCTTTAAAAAAATCATTTTTGGAAGTAAGTTGCGACGAAACAACCAATTCGGTTCCCATTTCGCCCGTCTTATTTAAACTCCAACTATCGGGGTATTTAATTGTATAGCCGTTTTGGCTAAAGGTTTCCCAATGGCTTCCGTTTGTTTTAACTCCTCCCTTTTTATCATTGTTTTGCCCGCAAGCCACCAAAAGGAATGACAGGATTGTCCATTTTAAAAATTTCAGTTGGTTCATTTCGGTTGTTTTTTATGCTTTAATGCTTAAAGCGATTATCAGACGTTCGCGGTCAATGCTACGAATACTTCCTTTGCATTGTGCTTAAATTCTTTTATCACAACAAACCTACGAATATTTTTAATTCAAAGATACCTTGTTTGTATAAATTAACATAAGGAGTGATGGCTGTTTCTAAAATTCAACTTTTTGAGTTTGTGTATATTGTTTATAATTATTATATTAACCCTTTAAATAGAGTTGGTTGATAGCTGATAGTTTATTTTTTTGTTAAAAGATATGGATGCTGTAAAATATTTATCGATCCCGGTTGTCTTTAAAAATAGGAGATGTATTCTCCGTAAAAACATTATTGAAAACTCATAAATTACAAAACGAGCATGTAAATGCTTTACAACCAATGTAATGTCCCGATAGCTATCGGGAGTGCGAGTTCTCCCGTCAAGTCGGGACAAGCTATACGACCTTAAAATAAACAATTATTATCGTATGAAAAGTGAAGGTTTTTGGAAAGGTGGTTTTCATGGAAAAATGCCTTTCGATGCTGAAAACATCCGCGGGAAGTGGTCGGCAATGACTGATGAGGAAAAGGAAGCGTGTATTCAGAGCCGTAAGGAGTGTTTTCGCCGGTTTCAGAATCATCATGGTTTTGGGAAGCACCAACATCAAATTCTAACCAAGGTAATTATCCCATCTTTCAGTAAGTTGTGATAATGGTGCATTAATGATTGCTAATTTTAAGGTGTTTATCATAACTTTTTAGATAAATGAAAATTATATACATTATATTCGCTTTTGTTTTTATCGTTTACGTTTTGATGACGGGCAAAAGGCAACATAGGAAACGCAATGCTCCGAAAACAATAGAGATAGACGATGATAAGTGTGCCCGATGCCAGAGTTGCGTGGCAAAATGCAGCCACAATGTGCTTGAAATGACGAATGATGGCGGAAAGAAAAGGGTAGCCATAGTTCATCCGGAGCTTTGTACAGGATGTGGCGATTGCATGGATGTTTGCCGCTTTGGAGCTCTGAAACTTGTATCCCGTAAGTACGAATAAGTATGCTCTGTGTTGATATGAATGGTATAGCTAACCGCCAACGAATCCGTTCCTTGTTTAGCTCATTGGGAGTTCCGCGGAAGGAGCAGGAGATTCTTATTAAATTGTATTTAAATCAGAATAATACTGATAAAAAAAGAATAGAACTGGATAAAATATTAATATTTTTACTTCGAAAAAAAACTCAGAATGAATACATTTAAGAGGAAACTTTATCACTTTTCGTTTTTTGTGGTTTTTGCAGCTGTTTCCGTTGCTGTCGTTATGTGGTTGTGGAACTGGATTGTTCCATCGGTATCGGGACTGAAAGCGATTTCGTATTGGCAGGCTGCCGGCCTGTTTGCGTTGTGCCGCATTTTGTTCGGATCGTTCGGGCGAGGAATGCATCGGTTCAAAGGAGAATACGATGGTTATCGGCATAAAAACCGCGTGCACCAAAAATGGATGGAAATGACCGATGACGAACGAAAAGAATTTATCAACCGAAGAATGAACCATTTCCACCATCATCCTTTCGACAAAAGAAACATGTACGGTAGGGGAAGTGGCAGAAACAGAACTAATGAAAGCACCGAACAAGATAACCAATAGTACCGGAACGGATGATTTAGGTAAACTGATTGAAACGCATGAGCCCCAGTTAAAATCTTTTGTAAATAAGTATATTAACAATAAATCGGACGTGGACGATGTGGTGCAGGATGTTTTTTACCAGTTGATAAAAACAGTTGATAGCGCTTTGGAACCTATCGAACACGTGTCGGCATGGCTTTACCGGGTAGCACGTAATATAATGATCAACCGGGGACGTAAAATGCAGGAAGAAGAAATGCCGGTTTCGTTGTTTCCCGACGATGAGGATAACGTTTGGAGCGATTTTGCAGAGGTGCTGTTTAATGATGAGATGGCACCATCGCCCGAAACGGAATACCTCCGTTCGCTGGTATGGACAGAACTGGAAACTGCCTTGTCGGACTTGCCTCCCGAACAGCGGGAGGTATTCGAACTCACCGAATTGGATAGTATCCCGGTAAAAGATATTTCGGCCTCCACAGGCGTACCGGTAAATACATTACTTTCGAGGAAACACTACGCGGTGAAATTTCTCCGTAAACGGATGGCTGATTTATACAATGAAATTTTATATAGCTGAAAAATTTAGTTGAAAAAATAATTTATTGATTAACATTGTTTTACTCCCCTGTTGGAGGTGTCCTTTGGGGACTCAACCCCGATTTCTCAGCTTCAAGCTGTGCCTTTGTTTTGCTTTGCGTTACGATATAAACACCGGCAAATACCAGCAAACCAGCTAAAGCCTGTGCCATCGAAAACTGTTCGCTGCCGGCCAGAATAGCCAGAGCAGATGCCACAACCGGTTGAACATAGTTGTACATGCTTAATGTGGTAGGACGAAGCGTCTTTTGTCCAACCGGTATAAGCAGGTATCCAAGAAATGTGGCGAATACCACCACATAACCAATTCGCAGCATCACATTGGCTGAGAACGTTTCAAACCGGGTTTCCATCAAAGGGTGGATATAAAATGGAAAAGCAACGATGGTGGCAAAAAGGAACATCCATTTCATTAATGTTACGGGAGAGTATTTGGTTATTAGCTTTTTAAAAAGGGTAAGGTATAAAGCAAACGCGATAACTGCCGAAAAAACTATCATGTTTCCAAAAAAATTGCTTTGACCCGAACTTCCTGCCGACCGGTTGAATATAATGATCAGAGCGCCCGAAGCACCCACCAATACGCCTATAATTTTCATTAATGTAATTGGTTCTCTGATAATTACAGCTGCCAGCAACATGGTAACGATGGGCAATAAGGTAACCACGATGGATGCGTCGATGGATGAAGTTGAGGCTAAGCCAATGAAAAAGAGCAACTGGTTCAGCACCAAAGCGAACAAGGATGCGAAAAATAACGGCAAGAAATCCTTTTTGTCCACTTTTTCTTTAGGGGCAAACAAGGAGAGCAGCCAAAAAAGCGCCATTCCACCGCCAAAGCGGAAAAACGTGAGGGCATAAGGCCCAATAATTTCGGGCATCAACGAACGGGACAACGGATTGTTGATGCCAAAAATCAGGTTAGCCGTGAACAACGAAGCATGTCCCGCCATTTTTTTCTTTTCCATAAACAAAAAATTAATCTTTATCAAAACTCAGTTATTTCCTTCCTGAAAAAACCGCAAAGATATACAATAAAAAAGACAATTGAATAAACAGAGTACGGGCGGGGAATGTTTATGATGTATTTATTTAAACGAAAATTCAATCTCTTTTTCCAATATGGAGTTTAACAATACTCAAGCAAAAACGAGCTGCAATAATCCCGGATAGCGTTTCTCACGGTCCTGAATTCGTTAAATATTTCATCTTCAGATCCAATGGCTTTGGCGGGATCGGGAAATGATTGATGGATGATTTTTGCGGTTGAGGGGAAATATGGACAGTGCTCACGAGCATGATCGCACACGGTGATCAGAAAATCAAACGGAACATCTCGGTACTCATCGATATGATTTGATGTGTGTTGCGAGATGTCAATGCCATCTTCCTTCATGATTGCGATAGCTCTTGGGTTCACACCGTGCACCTCAATGCCGGCGCTATAAACAGCAATCTTATCGCCTGCAAAATGGCGCAAATAACCTTCTGCCATCTGACTGCGGCAACTGTTACCGGTGCAAAGCACTAAAATATTAATTTTTTTATTCATCTTATTTACAGGTGGTTAAAAATCCTTCCAAGTTAATCCATCCGCGGTTTTTCGGCATAAACGGTTATGCTCCTGATAATGGTTTCGCGGGATTTGTACTCCTCTATTTCTCCATCTGTTAAATAATTTTTCAGGATATCATCGGGCACAACAATTGCTTTGTCCTTTTGGATAACTATATTTTTAAAACCTGTTTGATAAATGAATTTCAGATATTCATCTTTATTGATGGCGCTTGCCACGCAGCCCGCGTACATCTCGGCCGCCGATTTTATTTTGTCAGGCAATTCTCCTGTCAGCACAATGTCGGAGATGCTGAAATGGCCTCCGGGTTTTAGTACCCTGTATATTTCACTGAAAACGGCTCTTTTATTGGGCACCAAATTCAGCACACAATTGCTCACGATCACATCGGCCACATCGCTCTCAACCGGCATGTTTTCAATGTCGCCCAAGCGAAATTCAACGTTTTCGTACCCTAATTTACGGGTGTTTGTAACCGCCTTTTCAACCATGGCCGGTGTGAAATCAATGCCAATGACCCGCCCTTTTTCTCCTGTTTCGGCCCTTGCTACAAAACAATCGTTGCCTGCTCCACTTCCCAGGTCAATCACCGTATCGCCTGGGTTGATCTTTGCAAACCGGGTAGGCAGTCCGCACCCCAAACCTAAATCGGCATCCTTGTTGTAGCCTTTCAAATGACCGTAACCCTCGCTCATTATGTTGTACACCTTTGTGCTACACCCTCCTGAACCACAACACGATGAAGCGTTCGTTTCCTTGTCCTGCAAAGCAATCAAGCTATACTTTTGCTTTACCATTTCTTTGATTTGTTTTTCTGATTCCATAATTTAATTTATTTATTCACAACAAGTTGAATTTCTTTTTCCTAACTTTGCGGCAATGTCGGCGAAGTATGTTTGAAGCACGCTAAGTACTTGTTCATCTATACAATAGCAAATCGCGGTTCCGTCCACATTCCCTTTTATCAGTCCGGCGTTCTTCAGTTCCCTTAAATGTTGCGAGATGGTGGGTTGGGCCAGGGGCAGTTCATCTACAATATCGCCGCAAATACAGGCGTCCACAGATAGTAAATAATCGATAATCGCTATTCGGGCAGGATGTCCTAATGCTTTTGCCAAAGTTGCCAGTTGGTTCTGCCGGTCGGAGAAAAATTCAGTTTTAGTTGCTCCCATGTTTTTAATATTTATATATTGCAATATTACGATAAATATTTTGAATGAGCAAATTAATGCTTCAAATTATCCACAAAGAAATATTTATAAGGCATTTCAGTTATTCTTAGTTTTTTGAGACCATACTTTCCGGGGGAGGAATAATTTTTCCAAGAGCCTAATTTGTTGTATCTTTGCAGTCCGAAAAAGGGAAAATATTCAGATAAAATCTGTTTTTCGGAGAAACAAACATCATTAGCATAAACATAAAACAAAATATCATGGCTCTTCAGTGTGGAATAGTGGGTCTGCCCAATGTAGGAAAATCAACGTTGTTCAATTGCCTTTCAAATGCAAAAGCTCAGGCGGCTAACTTCCCTTTTTGTACCATCGAACCTAATGTAGGCGTTATTACCGTTCCCGATGAACGAATGAATAAACTGGCTGAGTTGGTTCATCCTCAGCGTATTGTTCCTACCACAGTGGAAATTGTAGATATTGCAGGTTTGGTGAAAGGGGCCAGCAAAGGCGAAGGACTTGGCAATAAATTTTTAGCCAACATTCGCGAAACCGATGCTATCCTCCATGTTCTTCGTTGTTTTGAAAATGAAAATATTACCCATGTTGATGGTTCCATCAACCCGGTTCGCGATAAGGAAATTATCGATACTGAACTGCAACTGAAAGACCTTGAAACGGTAGAAAGCCGTATCAACAAAGTGCAAAAACAGGCGCAAACCGGTGGGGATAAACAGGCGAAAGCGGTTTATGATATTTTGGTAAAATACCACGAAGCTTTGCTCCAGGGAAAATCGGCACGAACAGTGGAACTCGACAAGGAGTCGAAAAAGCTGGTGCGCGACCTCTACCTACTTACCGATAAGCCCATTATGTATATTTGCAATGTGGATGAAGCTTCGGCCGCTACCGGCAACGCTTATGTGGACGCTGTGCGCGAAGCCGTAAAAGACGAAAATGCCGAGATCCTTGTTATCGCGGCAGCTACCGAAGCCGATATTGCTGAACTCGAAACATACGAAGAACGTCAAATGTTCCTTGAAGAAGCAGGCCTTACAGAATCAGGAGTATCTCGATTGATCCGCGCCGCTTACCATTTGCTTGACCTTCAAACTTATTTCACCGCCGGTATTCAGGAAGTTCGTGCCTGGACGTTTGAGAAAGGCTGGAAGGCACCGCAGTGCGCGGGAGTTATCCACACCGATTTCGAAAAAGGATTTATCCGAGCCGAAGTGATCAAATACGACGATTATGTAACCTTGGGTTCCGAGGCTGCTTGTAAGGAAGCCGGTAAAATGAACGTGGAAGGGAAGGATTATGTAGTGCAGGATGGCGACATCATGCATTTCCGTTTCAATGTCTGAAAACTACTATTATTCAAATCCCTATTTCGTGAAAAAGATCTAAATGATGTGAAGTGAACCGCACCCCAAAAGTAGTTTGTTGCTTTTGGGGCGCTTTTTTATTCCAGTAGATGTTTTTACTGCGGTAGAGGTGTCGTTTTTATTCAGCGCTGAATTTATAAACGCACCATTCATCGTACTTTCCGTCGGGACGAAGTACCGGACTTGGAAAATAAGGGATGTTGGCCGAGTTCGGGAATCCCTGCGCTTCGAGACATATCGCATCCTGGCGATCGTAGGTTTTACCTCCCTTTCCCTGCTGCTTTTCAATCCAGTTACCGGTGTACACCTGCAAGCCGGGTTGTGTGGTGAATACTTCGAGTTTGCGGCCGCTTTCCGGTTCGTAAACAGAGGCGGCCAGCACGTGATCGCCTGCCTGTTCTTTGCGTAAACACCAATTGTTGTCGATGCCCCAACCCGGAACAAAGGCTTCATCATCAATACGCTCGCCCACCACTACCGGCTGACGAAAATCGAAAGCGGTTTCAGCTACCGGCCGTATTTCGCCCGACAGGGCAAACGAATCATCCAATACCGTATAGAAATCAGCGTTTATTTGTAATATATGGTTTTTTATGGTGCCATTGCCAGCTCCTTTCAGGTTGAAATACGAATGGTTGGTGAGCGCTATGATCGTTGGTTTGTCGGTAACGGCTTCATAATGAATTTTCAGCTCGTTGTCATTGGTCAGCTCGTAGGAAACTTTCACGTTTACATTTCCCGGATATCCTTCCTCACCATCGGGCGACAGGTATTGTAGCTCGATTTTATTTTCGGTTACTTCGCTTACCTCCCATACACGGGCATTGAAACCGGTTACCCCCCCGTGCAAATGGTTTGTGCCATTGTTTACGGCTAATGAATACTGATTTCCATCTATCGAGAATTTACCATCCTTGGTACGGTTGGCAACCCGGCCGCAAACAGCTCCGAAATAAGTCTCCTTTTCGAGGTATTCATCCAGCGTATCAAAGCCAAGCACCACATCGTCGAACTTTTTATTCCGGTCGGGAGCCATTAACGATACCACTTTGGCGCCGTAGTTGGTGATGTCTGCCGACATGCCGTTTTTGTTTATAATGGTGTACAGCGAAATAGGTTTGCCGTCCAATTCGGTTTGCAGATCCTTTATTGTTTTCATCTATTTAAAATTAAAACTTCTGAAAAAATTATTTAAAAAACAAATTCATGAGGGAGTCCAACAAGGTAAGAGGATTATATCCTTTTTCAATTTTTTCTCCATGTAACTCCGCAATTTCTACGTAAAACATTGTTTAACAAATATTTAGCGATTCATAAAAACGTAAAAATTTGAAACAAAAGATACAAAGTACTTGTTGTACACCCTCATGGGAATTGCGTTTTTCTTAATCCATTGAAAAATAAGATTGAATAATATGTTTAAGCCAGTTTTGACGCTCCATCACCGATTTCGGCAATATAAAACTCTGGTTTGATGCCAATTTTAGCTTCGTAAGCGGCTCCAACGTTTTTAATAAACGAGTCGATAGCTTCATCCTTCACCAACGAAACAGTGCATCCCCCAAAGCCGCCTCCTGTCATGCGAGAGCCAATAACGCCATCGATTTTCCATGCTTCTTCGGCCATGGTGTCCAGTTCCGGTCCCGTAACTTCATAATCGTCGCGCAGCGAAACGTGAGAAGCGTTCATGAGTTGTCCGAATTTTATCAAGTCGCCTGCTTTCAGGGCTTTTACGGCATCGCTGGTGCGTTGCACTTCGCCTACTACGTGGCGGGCGCGTTTGAAGGCTACCGGATCGGTAATGGCCGACGAAACGGAATTGAATTCAGCTTCGGTAAGTTCGGCTAAATATTTCAGCGGGCGAACTTTATTTAATTGCTCAACAGCCAGTTTACATTCGGCAACGCGCTGATTGTAAGCACCCGAGTCGAGTTTATGGGGGCTGTGTGTGTTGGATATCAGAATCTTCACACCTTCGAGTTTCACCGGTACAAGCTCGAATTCAAGGGTGTCGCAGTTGAGGTGGATAGCACTGTCCTTAGCCCCGTTTGCTGAGGCAAACTGATCCATAATGCCACAATTTACGAGTGCAAATTCATGCTCGGCTTTTTGTCCGATTTGGGCCAGCACCGTGCGGTTGAAACCGGTTTTCAGCTGATCGTTGAAAGCGTAAGCCGTAACCACCTCAAGCGATGCCGAAGATGAGAGCCCGGCTCCGTTGGGAACATTTCCCCAAATCAGGATGTCGTAACCCTGGGTGAACCCGATGCCGCGTTTTACAAACTGGGCCAGCACTCCGAGCGGATAGTTTACCCACGAATTTTCGAGGCGTGTAGTGAGTTGATCGAAAGAAAGTGTTACGATTTCGGGTTGATTCAACGATTTAAAGTTGAATACTTTGCCATTGTTTTTGGCTAACAGCAGGTAAGTTCCAAAACTAAGAGCGCAGGGGAATACCGAGCCGCCATTGTAATCGGTATGTTCACCAATGAGATTTACCCGTCCCGGTGAAAAATAAACAGCTTCGGCGACTTTATTGTAAGCCGATTCAAAAGAAGATTTTAATTCCTGGATAGTCATATTAATTGTATTTTTTACATTTATTATTACGCGACAAAGGAACAAATTAAATGAAAAAAAAATAAGCGGATTTTTATGTTTTAAAACATGAAAATCCGCTTTGTATATTTACTTCACTTGTATTGTACAATAAGTGTGAATACAAAATGTTTATGTTCAATCATTTAATTGTGATACAAATTACAATTAAATGCATAAAATCAGGCCGATCGTTCAACGTTTTGAGGCGAAAATAACTATTCGGTGTAATTCGAAGCTGTATTCTTCAGAAACTAACTGGTAATTAATTGATTTACATTGTTAAATGGCTATTTACCGTTGAAGTTCGTCGTAAGATAAGCTTCATCTCACGAAATATCCCTATTTTTACCCGGCGAACGCTAAGGTCTTAAAATTTATATGAAATTCCTACATTCAGGTTGGTGATACCGAGGCAGACTTCGGCATTTACCGAAAAGTTAGGATGAAAATAATACCTTGCACCGGCAAAAATTGAATAAGTCCAGAAAATTGCATCAGCGCCACTTTCGTTCAAGTTGGTGTTGAAATTGTCGAATCCAAGCTGAATTCCAGAATAAGTATCCAGATTATCAACTAATTGGTAATGGAAAGCACCTCTCCCGGCAAACACCACATCAGTGGAATTGTATGAATGATCGTTGTACCTGAAATCGGCCGCCCTGAAACCCAGCGAACCACCCACGCCAATGGAACTGTACTCGTCGAACAGATGATCGACAATGCCCAACTCGAAATTGGCATACAAAAAAGGTGTAGAGAGCGTATAATGATAGCTCGGGTCGCCCAAACTACCACCTACTCCCAATCCTACGCTTGCAATTTTATCGCCTTTATTGAATGTGTTCTGAGCTGGCGCCAACTCAACCAATAGAAAAAAAACTGATAATAAAAATAATTTTTTCATTCTAAAAAAAATATATTTGATAAAGGACAAAACCTGCATGGTAAATTTGTCCCTTAAATGATCAATAACGTACCATGCCCGTCAAAAAAAACTGATTAAAAAAAAACCGGAAGCATCACTGTTGCTCCTCCTTTTTGTTGTGAGCTATCGAAAATAAAATGGAAACCGTGATGAACAATACTATTATACTTAACGATACAAAATTGGAAATATGATACGGGTGCCCCGAACTGCCCATTAAAATTGGGAACTGATCGGCAATTTCGGCAGCCAGCTCGTTGAAACACATTTTGATACCAATAAATGATAAAATGCCTGCCAGGGCATATTTCAGGTAATAAAAATAAGACATGACCCCGTTCAGTGCAAAAAACAACGAACGCAATCCCAATATGGCAAATATATTGGATGTGTAAACGATAAATACATCTTTCGATACCGAAAGTACCGCCGGTATGGAATCAACAGCAAAAATTAAATCGGAAATTTCGATAAAAAGCAGAGCTACAAAAAAAGGAGTAGCGTAATACAACCCGTTTTTCTTTACAAAGAATCTGGGAATCGACATGTCGTGCGTGTCGTGCAGGAACTTACGGAACATCCTGACAAGAAAGTTTTTATCGGGATTGAAATCCGATTCTTCTTGTTTGTCAAAAAGCATTTTTATTCCGGTGTACACTAAAAATCCGCCAAAAACATACATGATCCAGTTGAATTTTTCGATCAGCGCCACCCCCGCGAAAATAAAAACAGCCCGCATGATGATAGCACCTATGATGCCCCAGAAAAGCACTTTGTGCTGGTATTTGGCTTCGATTTTAAAGAAACTGAATATGAGAATGAACACAAAAAGATTGTCGATGCTCAACGATTCTTCGATGAGGTAACCGGTAAGGAACTCAACCGCCTTTTGTTTGCCCAGAAGCGCCCACACACCTACGTTGAACAGGAAAGCGAGTACAATCCAGAACAAGCTCCACAACAAGGCTTCCTTGATTTTCACTTCAGCGTCTTTTTTGTGAAAAACAAACAAATCGAGCGATAACATGATCACTACGAATACCACAAAACCAATCCAGAATGAAATTCCTATTTCCATTATTTGTTACCCGATTAAAATTTTATGCAAAGTTAAACCAATTTAGTAAACGTAAAACCCTCTTTGTCTGTTTTAAGAAAAATTGTTTGAAACGGCGAAGGATTTCAATGTAGGGTATTCGGAATTTTTGTATAACTTTGCATTGCGTTCATGCGAAGGAGGTGCGTTTTCGCTATTCCTACCTGCGGTTACGTCCATTTATTTTCGGTAAAAAGTTCAAGCCTTATTTGTCAGAATGAAAAAAAGCATCACAAAGACCTGGCTTTTTTACGGTTCGATGGTAGTTTTGTTCTGCCTGTTTACTTATATTTTATTCGAAAAGGCAAAAAAATTCGATCGCTACAGTATTTCCGAACCGGTGCAGGCGGCTCAGCACGTGGATGGTACAAGTATGTTCAAGACTTCGATCATGCACAACATTACCGAGCCGTTGGCCATGCTTTTGCTCCAAATAATTTCCATTCTTTTCGTTTCGAGGGTTTTTGGCTGGTTGTTCAAAAAAATCGGGCAACCCACGGTGATTGGTGAAATTCTGGCCGGAATCGTGTTGGGGCCATCGCTGCTCGGCTATTTTTACCCCAACGTTTACGGATTCCTTTTCAATCCCGCTTCGCTCAACAACCTGTACATCCTCAGTCAGGTAGGTCTTATCCTGTTCATGTTTGTGATAGGGATGGAGCTGAACTTAGGCGAACTGCGTCAAAAAATCCAGGAAACTTATGTTATCAGCCATGCCAGTATCCTTATTCCGTATTTTTTGGGAATGTTGCTGGCTTATTTCGTTTTCAACGAATTTGCCGCCGGTAAAACCAATTTTATTTCGTTCGCTTTGTTTATCGGTATCTCGATGAGCATTACGGCTTTCCCCGTGTTGGCGCGTATTGTTCAGGAAAAAGGGCTTACGCGTAGCCATCTCGGCACCATTTCCATTGCGAGCGCCGCGTTCAACGACATCACTGCCTGGTGTGTGCTGGCTGCGGTTATAGCCATAGCAAGGACAGGGAGTTTCGTAAGTTCTGTTTTCAATATCGGTTTAGCTATTTTGTATGTTTTATTTATGATGCTTTTAGTTAAACCATTCTTAAAAAAAATTGCTACGATTTACAAAAGTACCGAGGTGGTGAACAAGGGGATTGTCGCCTTTTTGTTTTTGTTATTAATCATTTCCGCATATTTTACTCAACTTATAGGTATTCACGCTCTTTTCGGAGCTTTTCTGGCTGGAGTCGTCATGCCTCCCATGCACGATTTCAGAAAAATTATTATAGAAAAAGTGGAAGATGTGTCAGTAACATTTCTTTTGCCTTTGTTTTTTGTTTACACAGGGTTGCATACTGAAATCGGATTACTTAACACGCCTCATCTTTGGGCTATTTGTGGCTTGCTTATATTAATAGCTATATTTGGAAAGTTTGCTGGCGGAGCTTTCTCTGCCAAAATTTTAGGCGAAAACTGGAGGGATAGCCTTTCTATCGGTATTTTAATGAACACGAGGGGATTGATGGAACTTATCGTTCTCAACATCGGGTATGAGATGGGAATTTTACCTCCTGTTATTTTCGTGATGCTGGTAATTATGGCCATTTTCACGACTTTTATGACAACACCTTTACTGAGTTTAGTCAACTTTATATTTCCTGAAAAGAATATTGAAGAAGAATACATCAAGCAACAAGCCCAAGGGGTGTTTAAAGCGCTTATCGCTTTGGGAAACCCCGAAAATGGTAAAAATTTATTGCACGTAGCCCACGATGTGTTAGACGGCTTTAAAAACACGCTGGCGGTTACGGTTCTTCATATCACTCCCGGAACGGACACTAATCCGATTTACGGTGAAGATTTTTCAACGGAAAGTTTCCGCTCCATCAAGGAAGAAGCCGAACGAAGAGAAATCCCGATTGAAACCGAGTACAAAGTTACCGACATCATTGAGCAATGTGTGGTTCAAACTACGAACCAGAATAATTTCGACTTCTTGCTGGTAGGTTGTGGTGTTTCCATGTCGGTAGATCCTTTGCTTAAATCGAGCTCGCTTTTTGGGAAAACGTGGCTCAATAAAGGGCTAAACGCTTTGTGGCAACATCGCTCCATCTTTTATCCCGGTGCTTTGATCAAGGACAAGACCCGCTATTTTGTAGAACAAAGCAATTGCAGCGTGGGGATTTTTGTGAACCGCGGGTTCAGCCATATCACTTCCACCATTGTAATTTTGCACGATACTGCCGACGAATTTTTGCTGCGTTACGCCCGCCGCCTTATCCGCAATAATCCGCATGCAAGTGTAACTGTATTGGATGTCAATAGGTTATTGAGCACTGATGAGTCGATGCAAAAGGCTTATGAAAATATAAAAACTCAGTTTCCCAACCACATCAAGGTGTTGAAATCGCACAAGATAGGGTCGGTACAACTTACCCGTTACAGTTTCATGCTGATCAGTTATCCCACTTGGAATATCTATTCTCAATCGGGTTTCAATGAATTGGTTCGCATTCCTTCAACGCTGATTATTAATAAGAAAATGAGCCGTTTCCATATTGGAAACCGTAACCGGTTGATTGAAAAAAATCCCTATGAAATAGAGGAAAAGCATCTTTAATTCTGAAGAAACTTCCATCCAAAAGTAAAAACATGTTATAAAACATATTTTTAACAATATTTATTATAAATAATTTGCAAGTGTATGATTTACGCTTTACCTTTGCAGTGTGATTTTTTCATAGTATTAGATTTAAGGTTAACAAAGATTGGTTGTCAGGCGTGACAACCTTTCGCGTTTTTATAGGGTTGCATTCCCACAAAAATGCGAAAGCGTTTATTTCTCAAACTCAGCAATTGTATTCCCGATGATCCGGATACAATCGGCCAACTGGTTACGTGTGATAACCAGGGGCGGGGCAAAACGGATGATGTTGGTGTGAGTTGGTTTTGCCAGCAAACCATTCTCGGCCAAACGCAGGCAAATGTCCCAGGCTAAGTTTTTATGTCCTTCATTATTAATCACCAGCGCGTTCAGCAATCCCTTCCCCCTTACAAAACTGGCAATCTTTGATGTTTGGGTTATTTTTGTCATCTCATTGCGGAAATAAACGCCCAATTCGTAGGCATTATCAGCTAATTTTTCGTCTCGTATTACTTCCAGGGCCGTGATAGCCACCGAAGCTGCCAGCGGATTTCCACCAAACGTAGATCCGTGCTGACCGGGCAAAAAAAGATCCATAATTTCGCCCGAAGATAAAACTGCTGAAACGGGATAGACGCCTCCCGACAAAGCTTTTCCAAGTATCAGTATATCAGGATGTACGTTTTCGTAATCGCAAGCCAGCAATTTTCCTGTCCGGGCAATACCTGTCTGCACTTCATCGGCTATAAACAGCACGTTATGCTCCTTGCAAAGCCTGAAACATTCGGCCAAATAACCATCGTCGGGAACGTAAGCCCCGGCTTCGCCTTGAATGGGTTCCACCAAAAAGCCGGCAACATCCGGATTTTCTTCAAGGACGCTCCTCAGTGCCTCTGTATCGTTGTAGGGTATAACAATAAAGCCGGGGGTAAACGGGCCGTAATTGTTATAAGCATCCGGATCGACTGAAAAAGAAACAATGGTGGTGGTTCGTCCATGAAAGTTGTTTTCGCAAACAATGATCTGTGCTTGGTTTTGCGGAATTTTCTTTTTTTCGTATCCCCATTTACGGCAAAGTTTCAGCGCTGTTTCCACAGCCTCGGCACCGGTATTCATGGGCAATACCTTTTCGTATCCGAAATAGTGGGTTATAAATTCCTCATAAACACCTAATTTGCTGTTATAAAATGCTCTTGAGGTAAGTGTTAACTGTTGAGCTTGCGAAATAAGGGTGTTGATGATCCGCGGATGGCAATGACCCTGATTTACTGCCGAATATGCCGATAGAAAATCATAGTATTTTTTATCGTCCACATCCCATACAAATACACCTTCGCCTCTGTCGAGCACCACAGGTAGCGGATGATAGTTGTGGGCGCCGTAATGGTTCTCCTTTTCCATCAACTTTGTGGCTGTTGTTTTTTTTGCTTCCATATATATTTTAAATTACGAATTACGAGATTATAGATAATATGACATATTAAATTAAATGGTTGCCGAATTTTATTTAAAAACTTCAGCCATCATGCAGCGAACACTGCCGCCACCGTATTTTTCAATGGTTGTTACGGATGGAGCTATTATCCGGTTGAACGCCGTCAGCGTTTTCACTTGCCCCTGGTCCAGCGAATTCAAAGCCGTTTCGGACATGACCAGAAATTTCGTGCCTTCCGCGTTTTGAACCTGAAGCATATTTCCGGCAAACGCGTGCATCTGGGCTGCTGAGATTTCAACCACTTTTTTCCCCGATTCTTCGAAAGCATCAAACACCTCTTTTTTCTCAGCCTCGTCATCGATGCTTTCAGCGCAAACAACTACATAACCATCGGCCACGCAAAGCATAACGTTGGTATGGTATATGGGTAAACGTTGTTCGTCCACCGTTTGGTTGGCGTGGAAACTTACCGGACGATAGTCAAATTCGGAACAAAACCGTTCGAGCAGCTCCTTGTCCGTCCTCCGCGACAAAGCGGCATAAGCTATTTTGTATTTTCTGTCGAGAATCATGCTGCCGGTACCTTCCAAAAAGCGATTATTATTTTCAAAAACGGTGAAATCCGTCAGGCGAATTTTCGAATAATCCGTTCCCATAACCGTTTCCAATATATCCTTCCGTCGTTCGAAACGGCGATTTTCAGCAAACATGGGATAAAGAGCTATCCTTCCGCCGGCATGAAACGAAATCCAGTTGTTCGGAAACACTGAATCGGGGGTATGAGGTTCATAAGTATCTTTCAGGGTAATCACCCGTATCCCGTTTTTACGAAGCAAGCTCACCATACCGTTGAATTCGGCAAGCGCTTTAGCTTGTATTTCAGTTGGAGAAACACTATCCTTTTGTTGAAAGTAGTTGTTTACAGCTGTTTCGGCATTGTAACCGAAAGCAACCGGCTCTATCATCAGGATCGTATCAGTAGTTTGGTTTTCCATATCAGTAAAACAGGTTAATCGTTGGAACGTACAAGGGGCAAAGTGGAACAACGCAGTAAACCGCCCATTTTGGAAATTTCGCGGTAAGGAATCCGTTCCACAGTGAGCCCCCAATTGGTTTCTATATGGGTGTTCAATCGTTCAAAATGTTGCTCGGAAACCACAACATCGGGCGAGATTGAAAAAATATTGGAATTCATCCAGTACATTTCTTCGCCGGTGATATCGAATACATTTTCACGTCCAAAAATATCGACCAACATGTCGTAATCTTTTCTGAAACGGAAGCCCTCTTTATAAATGATGGCTTTGCCGTGCGAAACCGGCATAAAAGCACAATCGAGATGGAGAACGCACTGCCGCGGGTCGGTGTCGTGTTTCACCAATTCGAGTGGCATGAACGTTTTTTCGGGGAAAATTTCTTTCAGGAAATGAAAAGCGTACTGATTGGTACGAGCCGTTTTCAGCGCCGAATAATCACCGGCGGTGTATAACCCCACGAAAACCATATCGTTGAACAACACCACATCGCCACCTTCCACATGGGCTTTTTCCGGTAAATTGTAAATCCGGTTGTATGCAATCTGATCGTAAATTACCTCATAGGCCTCCTTTTCATCTTCACGGTCGGGGATAATATTGGAATTGATAATCTTATCGTCGATCACAAAAGCCACATCGCGGGCAAACACCTGGTTGCAGTTTTCGAGCGTCCATGGGCGAAACACCTGCACATTGTATTTGAGCAAAACCTTTTCGAAAACCGACATCTCTTTGTATATAGATTCTTCGGTGGGATATACTCCATTGATCGCCGATTCGTACGATTTGGCATCATAGGTATTTCCGGGTTCGGGGGTTTTACCAATGGATCCGGGCTGCCCCAAAACCACCGCTTTCAAGGTGGATGTTTCGTTTTTTACGTTCAATATCATACAAGAAGATTTTCGTGCAAAAGTACAATTTTATCTGCACTAATAAACTGTTGGATATTAAAAAATGTTCAACTTTTGCATAAATATTTAATTGTAAGAAAGAATGGGGTTGGTAAATCCCGGAGAATTAAGGCATCTGACATTCTTTGTGGCGATAACAGCCCACAACATGGTCATTTACCATTCCAGCCGCTTGCATAAAAGCGTAGCAGATGGTAGATCCCACAAATTTGAATCCCCGTTTCATCAAGTCTCGGCTCATGGCGTCCGACTCAGGCGATTTAGCCGGAATGTCCGTTAGTTTTTCAAAAGCGTTTACTTTTTGTTTTCCTTCGGTAAACTGCCAGATGTACGCATCGAACGAACCGAACTCTTCCTGCACTTTGAGAAACGCGCGGGCATTCTGAACGGTTGCGAAAATCTTAGCTTTGTTGCGGATAATGGATGCATCGGCGATGAGTTCTTCGAGTTTTTTTTCATCGTAACTGATAATTTTGAGGGCATCAAAATTATCGAACGCCCTGCGGAAATTTTCGCGTTTGCGCAAAACGATTTTCCAGCTGAGTCCGGCCTGAAACGCATCAAGAATGATGAACTCGAACAGTTTACGGTCATCGTGAACGGGCACTCCCCATTCTTCATCGTGGTAACGTATCATCATTTCGTCGCCCGAAGGCCATTCGCAAGTATGAGTTGATGGTGAAGTCATGTTGCTTTTTTAATTATCTGATTTGTAATTAATTGGAAAATATTAATCTTATATTATGAAGAATTTAATCACGAAGATAGTAAATCGATTGGGAAAAAAGCGATAACTTTGCAAAAAAAATCGAATGGATCCATATCTCATTATAGAAAAATATTACAAGAAAGGAAGCATGCTTCACCAACTGCTTATTGAACACAGCGAAGCGGTTAAAAATAAAGCACTGGAAATAGCAGCCCGCCATCCCGAACTGCACCCCGACAGCAATTTTATTACCGAAGCGGCCTTGCTACACGATATTGGAATTTTTCTTTGCGATGCACCCGGAATTTTTTGTACCGGAAGTCATCAGTATATCGAACACGGCTACCTGGGTGCCGACATTATCCGTAATGAAGGCTTTCCGCGTCACGCGCTGGTTTGCGAACGCCATACAGGCACCGGGCTGACGCTGGAAAAAATCATCAGCCATCAACTTCCTATTCCTCAACGCAACATGATGCCCGAGTCGGTAGAGGAACAAATCATTTGTTTTGCCGATAAATTTTATTCCAAATCGAAACAAGGGATAGAACTCACGCCTGACAAAATCAGGAATTCCCTTTCGAAATATGGGGACGAGGAAGTTGAACGGTTCAATAACTGGTTAGAGATGTTCGGGTAAATCACTGAAATTTATACGAAAACCCAAAGCTAACGAATTGTTTCAACTGAATGTCAGGTTTTTGCCCGTTGGGAAGTATAACCGTGTTGTCGTATCGTGGATAAAACGAGACACGGGTAGAAAAGAAACGGTTGATGGTGAAATTCAACACTGTTTCCCAATCCACTTCCACATCATCGTAGTTGGTATAAAACGTTAGTTTCGAATCTAATTGGATCATTTTCTTTATCTGGTACGAGAACGTGGCTTTTACCGAGCTACCCAACTCTTTCAACATGCTTTTACCCGATTCGATACCAAATAAATTGGGATCGACCTGGGCGGTATCGTTGGCGTAAATGAACTTGTAAGTGAGCGGCGACAATGCCAGCGAGAAAATTTTCTTGTATTTATAGTCCATTCCAAGACCCACATTGATGCGTACAGGGGTGAGGAAATCGGCCTTCATTACATTGGAACTTACCGATTGGTAGTTTTTGAAAAACACGGTCGATAAGTCGAACGAACAACTGTAATACCAATTCCCGTTCATTTTATAACCCACCTTGCTGGTAATTTTAAACACATCATCGTTGGTGTTGAGTGTTCGCAAAGCGGTTGTATCCCTGAAAACCGAATAAAATCCCATGTGCCATTCGAGCGAGTTCTCCCACTGTACTTTATCACGGTCATCGTAATTCAGCTGCCCGTTCAGGATGTTCAGCACGGCGAGATTGCTGTTTCCTCCCTGGTACCAGTTAGATGATACATAATTTTGGGAAATTTGCGATTGTAGCACGAGCTTGTGCGACCACGGGTAAATCCGATCTTTCCGCACATTGATTTTCTTTTTTACATTTTTATCAATTACCGAATTATCCACGGGGATAAGGTCGTTGGTAGGGTTACCGTAAATAATGCGGCTACGGAATTTGGCGGGGCTGGGCAAACGATCCAAAGTGGTTGCATACAATCCGGCAGAATGTTTCAGTATTTCCACCCTTGCCTGTTGCCTTAAATCGCAGATAATACTGTCCGATTTCCACTTGGTCCCAATGCTATATGGTGGCAAAGGCGATGGATATTTCTTTTTGAGTGTTGGAAAATGTATGTTTACCATTTGCTCTTTCCACCGGGGATGGAAATTCAGCGGTTTCCCGAGATAGATCAACTCAATAAAAAACGGGTTGGCCTGATAAAGCACTGTGTCTTTTTTGATATTCAACAAGGTAGAATCGGGAAGAGACGTTTTTTCGGATACAATGTACTGTATCTCCTTTTTAGTCATAAGCGTATCGGGGGCGACGCTCATTACTACACTGTCGGTTTTTTGCAGGATGGTATCGACGGCTATACTATCGGTATCAGAATGCCCATCTGCTGCATACACTCCCGATGCGGCTGCACACAGCAAGCTCATTATAAGTACCTTAATCTTCATTATTTAATACCTTTCCGATATAAAACAAATATTTTAAAACCAGGATTCAAAGTTAGAAAACAAATATCAAAAAGAAAAGTCAAAAATCGTCAAAACCTGTTGGCAAAGATTTATTAGATGAAGTATTTGCGCCCAGTTCCTTTATCCGTTCTGCGGTACGGATGATGTTTCCTTTTCCATCTTTCATTTTTTTCAAAGCTTCGTCGTATGCTTTGGATGTATTATCTATGTTTCTCTTGATTTTTTCCATATCTTCGGCAAAGCCGATAAACTTGTCGTATAGCGAGCCGCTCAGCCGCGCAATTTCCTGCGCGTTACGTGTTTGGTTTTCCTGCTTCCAAATGGATGATATGGTCCGCAGAGTAGCAAGCAGCGTTGTTGGGCTTACAATGACGATTTTCCTGTCCCAGGCATACGAGAATAAATCCTGGTCGGCCTGTACCGCCACCGAAAACGAGGCTTCCACCGGTAAGAACATCAATACAAAATCGGGCGAGTTCAACGTTTGCGCGTTTTGGTAATTCTTCTCGCTGAGCAACTTCACATGGTTTCTGAGCGAAGCGGTATGCTCTTTCAAATGTTGCGGTTTCCGATCCTCGTCTTCTTCCGACACATACCTTTCATAAGCCACCAGCGAAACTTTGGAATCGACTATAATATGTTTGTTGTCTGGTAAATGGATGATTACATCCGGACGTTGGTCATTGGAGTCGGTGCCTTTCACCGATTCCTGCGTTTCGTATTCCTGTCCACGCGTAAGCCCCGAGCGTTCAAGCACACGTTCCAATACAATCTCACCCCAGTTTCCCTGTTTTTTTACATCGCCTTTCAGCGCTTTAGTCAGGTTGTTGGCCTCTTCGCTCACACGGGTATTCAGTTCGGTAAGCTTTTTCACTTCCTCGCGCAGGCTGATCTTATCCCTCAACTCTTTATCGTAAGTTTCTTCAACCTTTTTCTCGAACGAAGAAATTTTTTCTTTCAACGGTGAAAGAATTTCATTGAGATTTTTGTGGTTCGATTGTGAAAATTCATCTGAACGCTGTTTAAGTACCCGATTCGCAATATTTTCAAATTCGGCAGTCAGTTTTTCCTGTAAAGCAACAATTTCTTCTTTCTGTTTTTCAAGCTTTTCCTTCAAAGTTTCGTTCAGCGTTTGTTGAGCCGCCCATTCCATGTTTTTTTCGTTCAGCCTGTCGCCAAGATTTTCGGCCGTTTCGAGAAGTTTCCCGTTTTCTTCGGTTTTCAATCGCAATGCCTCTTCGGCTACTTTCCTGGCGCTATCGGCGGTGGCGTTCTCCGATATCCATTTTTTTTCGTTATCGTTGAGCTGTTGGCGCAACGCGGCGGTTTTCTTCGATGCCACAACCGAGCCGGCAAACCAACCGGCAACAAGGGCGAGTAAAGCAACTATGTATATCATGATGTTTTTTTTAATCAAATAAACGGGGATGGTCATCCTCAAACCTTTTTAAAACTATTCCGATCACCGCTTCGCGGATAAATTTTGATTTGTTCCGGACGTTATACTTCGCGAAGTAACGATTCAGGGCTTTTTCCTCTTCATCGTTCAACGTAAAAATATGACGGTGTGTTCGCAACGAATTTCGCTTACCAACCGTTGGGGCTTTCGATTTTGACATGAAAAAAATTATTTTTCACAAAAGTAATATTATCCGTTTAATTCAAAACGAATTAATGGGAATAAAATTGTAAAAAGTGCATTATCCGCATTCTGTATCAGGGCTCGTTCCCGGTTTTGTATGCCCTGTTTCGGACGATGTAAAGACTGAAGAAAGACAACGGCAAGAGTAAGGAATCGCAAAAATTTTAATAAAAAGCAATGTATGATTCCATGATCTGGGATAAAAAATAATCGTTCAAAAAAAAACATTGTGGATAACTTTTTGTTAATTCATTTAATTAGTTTCAAAAATTCATCTATCTTTATCATTGTTGAAAAACAAATCTTATAGATTTTCAATTTACTATAAACCAACAAATTATAAATGAGTTCGTTCGTTCACCTCCACGTCCATTCTTATTATTCTATACTCGATGGCATGTCGTCGGTAACGGGGCTCGTCGATAAAGCTTCAGCATCGGGGATGAACGCCATAGCCCTTACCGACCATGGAAACATGTTTGGAATTAAGGAATTCTACAATTATATAAAAAAGAAAAACGGTAAAGTTAAAGACCAGGTTTCGGCATTAAAGAAACAACTTGCCGATGAAAACCTGACAGATGAAAAACGCTCGTCCATCGAATCTGAAATTACCGCTGCCGAAAAAAAACTTTTCAAACCGATTTTCGGTTGCGAAGCTTACGTGGCGCGCCGAGGATTGACGAAAAAAGAAAACGCCGCCGAAGACCGAAGCGGTTACCATTTGGTATTGCTTGCCAAAAATGCCACCGGATACCGGAACCTTTGCAAACTCATATCCACCGGGTGGATCGATGGCTATTATTATCGTCCGCGCATCGACCATGAAATACTTGAAAAATACAGCGAAGGTTTGATTGCCTCATCGGCATGTCTGGGTGGTGAAATCCACAAAAAAGTGGAAAAAGGAGATTTGAAAGCTGCCGAAGAAGCTGTATTGTGGTACAAACGAGTTTTCGGCGATGATTATTACCTCGAACTCCAACGTCACAAAACTGATAAGCCCGGCGCTGATACCACGGTGTATGACAAGCAAACAGTTCAGAACGAAGAGCTTATAAAACTGGCCCGTAAAACCGGTACAAAGCTGATTGCTACCAACGATGTACACTTTGTGGAAGAAGAGCATGCCGAAGCGCACGACCGTTTGATTTGCCTGAGTACGGGCAAAGACCTTGACGACCCCTCGCGGATGAGGTACACCAAACAAGAGTGGCTGAAAACGCCGGAAGAGATGAACGCGATTTTTGCCGATATACCTGAAGCCATCGACAACACCCTGGAGATAGCCGATAAGGTGGAGATTTTCAACATCGATTCGGGTGCCATGATGCCTGTGTTCCCTATTCCTCAGGATTTTGGAACTGAAGAATTGTACCGGACAAAATACAACGAAGAAGATCTGCGAAAGGAATTTGGCAATGGATTCGACAGGTTGGGAGGCTACGACAAAGCGGTGAGGGTGAAGCTGGAAGCCGACTACTTGACCGAGCTTACCATGAAAGGTGCTCATCAGCGTTATGGAGAACGCCTGCAATCGGAACCACAAATTATGGAACGCATCGATTTTGAACTCGATGTAATGAAAACCATGGGATTTCCCGGGTATTTCCTTATTGTTCAGGATTTTATATCGGCAGCTCGTGGCATGGGAGTTTCTGTGGGGCCCGGACGTGGTTCGGCAGCAGGCTCGGTGGTAGCATACTGCCTTAAAATAACAGATATTGATCCTTTGAAATACGATTTGCTTTTCGAACGGTTTCTAAACCCCGACCGTATTTCCATGCCCGATATCGACATCGACTTTGATGATGATGGACGTGGGCAGGTACTGCGCTGGGTTACTGAAAAATACGGGAAAGAACGTGTGGCTCATATTGTTACTTATGGAACTATGGCTGCCAAATCGTCGATAAAGGATGTTGCCCGGGTACAGAAATTGCCACTTTCAGAGGCCGACAGGCTAACCAAACTAATTCCCGATAAATTTCCTGAAGATAAAGATGGCAAAGCTCCGAAAGTAACCATTTCGAATTGCCTGAGATATGTACCTGAGCTTATCGAAGCCCGGAATTCATCCGATCAGAATTTATCGAGCACGTTGCGCTATGCGGAAATGCTCGAGGGCACCGTGCGACAAACCGGTGTGCATGCCTGTGGTGTTATCATTGGAGCTGATGACCTGACGAACCTGGTTCCTATCAGTACGGCCAACGACAAGGAAACTAACGAAGAAATCCTGGTTACCCAGTACGAAGGTTCTGTTATCGAAGAGGTTGGCCTTATCAAAATGGACTTTCTGGGACTGAAAACCTTGTCCATCATTAAAGAAACTATTTCGAACATCAAAAAATCGAAAGGAACTGACCTGGATATTGACACTATTCCAATTGATGATAAAGAAACATACGAACTGTTCAGTAAAGGACAAACGGTAGGCACTTTCCAGTTTGAATCGGCCGGGATGCAGAAATACTTGAAAGAACTCCAACCCACCCAATTCGAAGATCTTATTGCCATGAACGCGCTCTATCGTCCGGGACCAATGCAATACATCCCGCAGTTTGTCAACCGGAAACATGGACGCGAAAAGATTGAATATCCTTTTCCTTCGATGGAATCGAGACTGAAGGACACCTATGGCATTACGGTGTATCAGGAGCAGGTGATGCTTTTGAGCCGTGATTTAGCAGGTTTTACACGCGGTCAGTCCGATGAGTTGCGAAAAGCGATGGGGAAAAAACTCGTCGATAAAATGGAGTCGCTCAAAGTGAAATTCATGAGTGGATGTGAAAAAAACGGTTACGGCCCCAAAGAAAAGATTGAACAAATATGGAGCGATTGGGCTGAATTTGCCAAATACGCTTTCAATAAGTCGCATGCCACCTGCTATTCGTGGATCGCTTATCAGACAGCCTATCTGAAAGCTCACTATCCAGCCGAATTTATGGCTGCCAACCTTACGCGCAACCGGGATGACATTACCCAGGTGGGCATATTTATGGATGAGTGCAAGAATATGAATATCAATGTTCTGCGCCCTGATGTCAACGAAAGTGATCTGAACTTCACGGTAAACAAAGAGGGGAACATCCGTTTCGGACTTGGAGGAATAAAAGGGGTAGGCGAAGGAGCTGTTTTGGCCATACTGAACGAAAGAGAAACAAACGGTAAATTCAAGAGTACATTCGATTTTGTAGAGAGAGTTAATCTAACCGCTTGCAACAAGCGAACGGTGGAAAGCCTTGTTTACGCTGGAGCATTCGATAGCATGGGGGATGTTCGCCGCGAACAGTTTTTCGTCAATAACTCGAAAGGGGAGCAAGTGATAGAAGCTTTTATACGCTACGGCAATAAATATCAGACCGATAAGTCGCTGCTGCAAAATTCTTTGTTTGGAGGTGATGAGACTGTTGAGATCTCTAAGCCTGAAATTCCGTTCGCTCCCGAATGGTCGCCGCTCGAAAAACTGAACAAGGAACGGGACCTGATAGGTATGTATTTATCGGCGCATCCGTTGGACGAATATGAATTCGAAATCAATCATGTGTGCAACACTACCACCACTGAACTGAAAGACCTGGCGCCGCTTTTTGGCAAGCAACTCCGCATCGGCGGTATGGTTACAGCGGTCAGGAACGGCACTTCTAAAGCCGGAAACGCTTACGGCATCCTCACCCTTGAAGATTATGCCGGAGCCCATGAATTCGCCTTGTTCGGGAAAAATTACATGGAGTTTTCGAAATACATGATAAAAGATTTATATTTGTACATTGAAGCCATCGTTCAGGAAAAAGGCAGCGATTACAAATACCGGAACACCCAACCAACAGCAAATAACGGAGCGCCGAAGGAACTTGAACTCAAAATTCAGAAAATAGATGTGTTTACCGATATTAAAGATTCTTTGGTAAAGTCCATCACATTGCTGATTCCGGTAGAGAATCTCACGGAAGATTTTGTTCTTGAGTTACAGGATGCGGTTTTGAAAAATAAAGGGAGAACGGCGCTTTACATTCACCTTGCCGACGCGTACAGGCAGAAGTTGAAACTTTTCGCGCGGCATCACAGCATTTCGGTTGAAAAGGAATTTTATCATAAACTGAAATTATGGGAACACGAAGAAATACTCGAATATCAGGTTCAGCTGAATAGATAAATTCTATCCGGATATAAAAAAAACAAGTAAAACAATCAAAGGTAAAATCCGTTTTAAACATTGAATAAATTATCATAAAACCTCAAAATAAAAAATTATGGCATTAGTATTTACTGACGAAAACATTAAAGATTACATCAACAGTGGCAAACCTGTTGTGGTGGATTTCTGGGCAGAATGGTGCGGACCCTGCCGTTTGGTAGGCCCGATTGTTGAAGACCTGGCAAAAGATTACGATGGTAAAATAGTAGTAGGAAAAATGGATGTGGACGAAAACAATGACACACCTACTGAATACGGTATCAGAAATATTCCCACCATCTTGTTTTTCAAAGATGGAAAATTAGTTGATAAACAGGTTGGTGCTACTCAAAAATCAGTATTGGCTGCCAAAATCGACGCGCTTCTCTGATCATTCCTATTGCTTCCAGCATGAGATAAAAGCAGGAATTGCCTGAAAGACGGCTTCCTATCGCTATAAAACAAAAAACCTCTTGCCCGGCTTTTTTCGGGCAATGGGGTTTTTACATTTTCAGGTAATAGTTTTTCATCAATTCCGTGTAGGCGGGTGTGTAACAGTGCCGGTTTTCAGTTTCGATAGTTAGCCTATTGGTTATAAGCGGTCGGTGTTGTTTCGAAAATTCTATCAAGATCCGCTTCGGCGGAAGATCCGGTTTAGGTAAAACACGCGTCAGGGCAGTGCAGTTTAATTCCAGTTGCGAAGCGATATTCATTATGTTTTCTTCTTCCTGAAAAGGGAGTACCAGGCAGATGCGCCCGTGACCAGATAATAAGTTTTTACAGTCCGTTAATAACGATCGGTGTGATAAGCTATCAGTATGCCTCGCCAGCTTACGTTTTTCATCAGGCGCTTTCAGCGCATTGTTGAAATAAGGCGGATTGGAGACTATCAGATCAAAATGCTTCGGGCAGCTCGCCGTAAAATCGGCCAGTGAAATATGCATGACCTTAATGCGATCGTTCCATTTTGATGCTTTGACGTTTTCAGTGGCCTGTTTTACAGCATCTTCATCAATGTCAATCCCTGTAACCGGAGCTTCGGTGCGCTGAGCCACCATCAAAGCCACCAGCCCGCTGCCCGTTCCCACATCAAGTACAGAAGTTACGCCTGAAACATCAGCCCATGCTCCTAACAATGTGCCATCAACACCCACTTTCATGGCACATTGATCGTGATAAACCGTGAATTGCTTAAATTGAAAATAAGGGTTGCCCATGCCGTGGATTTTATCTTCTTTCGCGCGGAGTTGACACGGGCTGCTGCGAGGAGCGGCTGCTATTGCTACCATTGCTTCCCGACCTGGATCCTGATGCGGGAGGCGCCGCACTACGTGATGACGAAGAACGCCCACTGCCACCCTGGCCGGCAGAACGGCTGGTTGATGAGGAGCTTTCCGTGTAGTTCGAATTCCGTGATCCACCGTATCTGCGTTCAGGTTGCGAACTTTCGTTTCGGGTTCTCGACTCACGGGTTGTATAGTTATCGTTCGAACGAGTATTGTATCTCCTTCTGTCGTCCATTCGTTCAGGTGAGGCGGTGTAGTTTCCTTTTTGTTGCGGTTCGCGTGTTTGCGCAGGAACTCCTTCGTAACGCATGCTTTGCAATTGCGAATACTGTCCGGAATTAAGCACTTGCCTGAGGTCTGCATCCTTGCTCTTCATACGTTCCACCGCTTGCGCGCGAGTATTCGAGATTTGGCGCTGCCGGGCATATTTCAGGTTAATTTCATACACCCGCTTAGCCTGATCGCCTGTCAAATCAAGTTCCTGCTGCAATTTCTCCGTCTGCTTGGTAGCTTCCTGTTCCGGAGTCCGCTGAGGCGCGTTGGAGTTGGACTGGCCTTTGAGCGAAAAACCACATGCAAAATACAAAACAAATACCAATATGTAAATTTTACTCTTCATTTTCTCACCTTATACCGCCTGAAGCTCAACAATGATTGTGCCAAAGAATAACGTAAACTGTTAAAATAAAGATATATTCCGTTGGAAGGTTTTACAATATCTATAAACGGGAAGTTATTTTTTAAAATCTCTCAATTTAATATTGGTAAGTACCTTTTTTGTGTGGAGGGAGAAATCGCTGTTCATGATCCACCCGTAATATCCGGGATCACTGTTCAGCACATCGGTAACTTTTTTCCCTTTGTATTTACCGAAATTAATCACCTCTTCGCCTTTGTCGTTATACACAATTCTTCCCGCAAAATCCACATTGTTGCTTTGTGTCGTGAATTTCGAAAGGAAATCCACATCGTTTTTCAGATCGGGATAACGATCGAGTTGCGACTGGAGTACCTCGTAGGTTGCCAGTGTATCGGCTTTGGCGCCATGGGCTCCTTCAAGTTCCTTTTCGCAATAAAATTTATAAGCCGCGGAAAGCGTGCGCTGCTCCATTTTATGGAAAATCACCTGGACATCCACAAATTTTCGTTTCATCAGGTCGATATCCACATCGGCGCGCAGGAACTCTTCGGCCAACAAAGGAATATCAAAGCGGTTGGAATTGTAACCGGCCAAATCACAACCTTCAATGTCGTGGGCTATTTCTTTGGCCACCGATTTGAAAGTAGGACAGCTTGCTACATCGGCATCGGTAATACCATGGATAGCCGATGATTCTGCCGGAATGGGCATTTCCGGGTTTACCCGCATAGTTTTCGTTTCCTCTTTTCCGTTGGGAGATACTTTGTGGTAAGATATTTCAACAATTCTATCGCTGACGATATTGGTGCCTGTGGTTTCGAGATCGAAAAACACCATGGGGTTCTTTAAATTGAGTTTCATGTAATGTTGATAGGAGATGAAAGACAAAAGAACAAAGATCTTAAAAAAATCTTTGTTCTTTTCGCATCGTTTTTATTATGTTTTTATTTATCAATCGTTGAGCAACATAGGCATCAATAACATCAGAATTTCTTCGTTTTCTTCATTTTCAAACGGCAGAATCAACCCAGCACGAGATGGATCGGACATTTCGAGCGTAATCTGGGTAGAACTCAGATTGTTCAAAATATCAATAAGGAAAGACGATTTAAAACCTATTTTAATTTGTTCTCCATCAAACTGGCAAGGGATAGTTTCCTCGGCCGATATGGAGAAGTCGATATCCTGAGCGGAAATACGGATGTTGCCGTCGCCAATTTCGAGTTTAATCAGGTTGCTGGCCTGATTGGAAAATACCGAAACCCGGCGCAGCGCGTTGAGTAAGGTAACTCGATCTACAAAAATTCTGAACGGGTTGTTTTTGGGAATCACTCCGTTGTAGTTTGGGTAACGCCCCTCGACCTGACGGCAAATCATGGTGTAGTTTTCCAACTGGAAATGAGCGTTTTTAGTGTCAAATTTCAGGGATACGTCCCCATCTTCCTTCACCAGAATATTCTTAAGCATATTGGCTGGTTTTTTAGGGAGGATAAAGCTGGCTTTGGCATCGCCTTCGAGGCTCGAAGAGTTAAACACCGTATTATAACGAACCAGTTTATGGGCATCAGTAGCTACGAGCGTCAGCCCTTTGGCTTCGATATCGAAATAGATACCGTTCATCACGGGACGTAATTCATCGTCGGCTGTACAGAAAATGGTTTTGGTTATCCCGGTAAGCAGGGTTCCCGACGATAGTTCGAGCGAAGTTACATCTTCCTGCAACTGTGGCAAACGAGGATATTCATCACCGTTTTGGCCGATAAAATTGTACGAACCATTGGCCGAGGTAATCACTAACGCCAGGTTGGAATCGTTGATGGTGAACGTGAGCGGTTGTTCCGAAAATTCGCGCAGGGTATCAAGCAGTAAACGCGATGCTACCGCTACCTTGCCTTCACCCTCAACGGCATCTACTTCCATAGAAGTGATCAGGGTAGTTTCGATATCCGATGCGGTCATTGTAAGGGTATTGCCTTCAAGACTTAACAGAAAATTATCTAATATCGGCAATGAATTTTTGCTGTTGATCACCCGGCTGATAGCCTGCAAATGACTCAACAAGCCTGTACTTGATACACTAAATTTCATATTTTTAATTTTATTTTTTAAGAACGTAAGCAGATCGACCCGCCAAATCAGGTGTCAGTTGCCGTATAACTATTTTATTCTACTTTTTTACTGTATATTGAGCATCCGGCATTCCGGATGTTACAGTAACAAATCATTTTGGCTCTGAAAAAGCACATTTCTCCACGATGATTTGTTTAAGGAACAAATGTAGTGATTTTTTTTATAAATTGAAATATTCCGCTTACATTTTTGTGGTTGTTCGCAAACGACATTCTACCTGTTGGAAATTTCTCATAATAAACATTTTCCGTTTTATTTACCTTTTATTTTAAACTTCCGGCGAACGATATTTCCTTCGTTGTCTTCCACCGTCAGCACATGGCTGCCTACCGTAGGAGCAACCTCTATTTTATGGATACCCTTGGTTTTGGTTACAAATTCATTGTCGATATGCCAGAAGAGTTCGGCATCCGGTTTGCGGTGTACCGCTTCAAAAATAATCATCCCGGGCTCTCCGTTCAATCCTTTCGGTATAAAAATAGCCGTATTGTTATCAGGAACCAATATGTCCATAACCGTTTCGGAACGAGGCGTACAACCCGGTAAAAACGGAGGAAGCATCACATATTCAGGATGATATTGACGGTAGAAATATTCCTGGGATGGTGGCAATACGAACCACGGCGCTATTTTCATCTTGCTCACCGGATAGCAATCGCCATTTACCCGGTACATTGCCGCTGAATCGAGGAAAACCCGCGTGTGATAAGGGCAAGCTTTCACTTTCACCCCTTTTTTCGGGATCCAGCGCTGTTCTTCGTTACAGTTGTCGGTAGAGCGAAAGCCGCTTTGCCGGCAAACGCCCACTTTCACCATGTCCTGAAGTGGCTTGTCGAACCATTCATCAATATTCAGCACCTTGAAAACTTCGAACATTACCGGCGCGGCGTGAGTAACTCCTGTAAGCCCCGGACGCCCCTCGCCGGTGGAATTTCCTACCCACACTCCAACGGTATATTGTGGTGTAACCCCAACGGCCCATGCATCCCTTGAACCGAAACTCGTCCCGGTTTTCCATCCTATTTTATGTGTAGATGCAAAGTACTCCCAGCCAATTTCGCCCCACGGCCTGTTGACCGTGGAAAGAGCTTCGAACGTAAACCACAGCGAAGCGGCATCGAACTTCTGACTTTTTACCCGGTGAACATCTCCATTCCGTCGTGGAAGATACGTTATTGGACGGTAATCATCGGCAAGGTACTGGTACTCGTTGGATGGGTACGAAAGTAGCGAACGCCCCATGCTCGCGTAAGCCGAAACAGTTTCCCACAGCGACACCTCCGCGCCACCAAGGATGAGCGATAATCCGTAATACTCGGGAGTTTTGTTGATGGTGGTAAAACCTAATCCCTGCAAAACATTGTAAAGTCTTACCACTCCGTACTGGTCGAGCTCTCGTACCGCAGGCACATTGAGCGAATGAGCCAGCGCCTCATCGGCGGGAACCGCTCCCATATAGGTTTTTTCGAAATTTTCAGGAGCGTAATTTCCAAAATGTGTGGGAATGTCGGATACCAGCGAGTTGGGCAACAATTCTCCATCGTTAAGCATGGCGGCATACAAAAAAGGCTTCAAAATGCTGCCCGAACTACGCGGTGCCACCGCGTTATCCACGTAGGGCGCGTTGTTCAACCCTTTTACTTCGGCGTTTCCAACGTATGCCCGGATCTCTCCGGTTCGGGTATCGGTTACAATCACCGCTATATTTTGAATGTAATTGGCGGCATAATATCGGACGTATTTTTTAGCCATGGCCGTTACTGTTTGTTGCAATACCGAATTGAGCGACGAACGTATCTTCTCGCCACCATGCCCATCTACAATGGCTTTATCCAGTAAATGAGGCGCGTAATGTGGTAACGGTCGTGGTTTATCCGGTAGCGGTTCGGCTTTGGCCAGCTCACAGGTAGTGGCGTCGATAATGCTGAGCGACCGCAATTTATCAAGCAAACGGTTTCGTTTTTTTAAATACAAATAATGGTTTTTCCCTGGGAAAATCAGAGCCGGAGCATTAGGTAGCACAGCCAGTGCCGCGGTTTCGCCCCACGAAAGGCGTGCTGCCGGTCGCCCGAAGTAACGCCACGAGGCTGCCTCGAGTCCCACCACATTGCTACCGAAAGGAGCATGGGAAGCATACAGGTTCAGAATGTGCTTTTTGCTGTAACCAAGTTCGAGCCGGAGGGCAAGTATCATTTCGTAAAATTTGACAAAAATGTTGCGGCTTTGATGGTTCAAACTCAACCGGATAACCTGCATGGTAATGGTACTGCCTCCGCTTACCACACGCCCTTTGCGAATGTTCTGCCATAAAGCCCGAACGGTGGATACTGGATTTACACCCGGATGATAATAGAAATATTCGTCTTCGAAACAACGCACCGATTCCCGGAACTTGTATGGTACCGAGTCCGATTCGGGAAACCGCCATTGATGATCGGGGGCAATGCGCGCCGAAAGAAAATTGCCTCCACTGTCCTCGATCACTGTTGTGTAAGGTGCCTGGAACAATGGCCGTGGCAACGAAAACAAAAACCATACTAAAAAGATGAACATTGCCACCGACATCCAAAAGCGGGGATACGGGTAAACAAGCCGGTGGCGTACGCGCCAGTTTTTTATCTTGCCAAAATACAGGTTGATGTGTTGTGAGAATTTGTCCATCTGTTATTTTTCGGGCTTTTCAAAGTTACAATGTTTTTATGGTTTATACAAAAAAGAGTAGAGCATACAAATATTATCATAAAGAAAACTTAGGTTGATAGAGTGCCAAGGTACTATATTTCAAATTCAAGTTGAAATACAGATAAAAAACAAAGCCCCCGAAACCAATTGAATTTCGGGGGCTTTGTCGTTTTTTTTACGAATGCTATTTTACCACTTCCACCCACTGTCCCTGTGTGTAGGCGCGGATGGTGTTGTCGTACATGGCTTCGCACTGCATTGAGGGCAGATAGAATTTGCCGAGGTATGCGGCCTGCAGAAGTACCCTGAATTTCTTTGATTTTCCTTTCTCGAGGTCGAAATACATATATACACGGTCGTCGCGGATATCGAGGTAACGAGGTTGGTCGGTGTTCATACGGGAGCTTTTCACCAAATCCATGCGGGTATTCAGGATTTCCCAGCCCGATGGGAAAAGTAATGATAGGGCCAGGTCGGAATAATTGAGCCTTACTCCCGGATGAGTTACTACAATGTCGGCATAGAACTGCGTGCCCTGCTTAACGGCCAACGGATTGACAGCTTTCCCTTTCAGGTCAAAGTAACCCACTTTCAGCCCGATGTTTTCCGAAACCGATGGTTGGCGGGTCATCAGCGGAACGCCCTGTAACACTGCGCGAACGTAAATCGGTTGGTTCGAACGGTTGGTAACCGTTACGGTCTTTTGTCCACCCGAAGCCACATTCAAAGCACCCAGATACATCGGTTTTCCTGAATTGATTCCGGTTTCCTTCCCATCCTGCTTTAAATCGAAAACTAATTTTCCACCTTCGCCGGCAGCGCCAATATATTTGGAGACGCCAAGCAACATGTAAGCCGTGGATTGGGTGCTCAGCCAATTGTCTGATCCGAGCGCGGCGGCTATATCGCTGAGCAGCGGCTTAGCCCGGGAGTGATCTTTCAGCAGTGTCAGCGTTTCGAGCATCATGGCTTCATCCCGGTAAAGGCTACCATAAGTATCATAATAATTTTCGCGCGACATGGCTTTTTGGTTTAGCTTGTTGACTATCTGAACGCCGATTTCAGGCTTGCCAGCGAGCGCGTACGCTGCGGCGAGTCGCCAAAGGGCTGCCTCATCAATTTCGGGGGTTTCTCGCATCAGGTTCATGGCACTTAGCACCGGACGTTTCGCCAGCGCCAGCGTGTACAACCTGTAGGCCTGGTCGAGGTCGGAACCGTAATTTTTACGTGTCGGTTTCCAGTTGTTTGCCTCGCGGGTCTGGTACGAAATCCACGGCTCAAGCAGCCCCACGGGCAGTTCGTAACCAAGGCTTTTCGCTTCCAGCATAAAATGGCCCGCATAGTTAGTGCCCCATTCGCTTACACCGTACGAATCGTTGGGCCAGTAGCCAAATCCACCGTTGGTGAGCTGATACGATTTCAACTTATTCAGGCAAGTTTTCACATTATTTTCGATGTTGCCTTTCCTGTCGGACGAAAGATCGGCAACATTTTGCAGGAAAAGTTGCGGGAAGGCGGCCGAAGTAACCTGTTCGATACAACCGTGCGGATACTGAATCAGGTATTGAAGGCGTTTTTCGAGGTTGATGGGATAAAACCGCGCAACTTCGATAGTGCCCGAATTAGTGCCGGCAATGCCGAACGGTTTCACCGGGATGTTGGCCGATTTGCCCGGAGCCACTTGCACCATCGACACCGATGTGGCGGGAGGATTAGGCATCCGAACCTGAAGGCTGGTTTCGGCAGAAGTTCTGTTATTGCCCGAAACGGCCGACACAACTATTTTTCCAAGCGCAATTTTATTCGCAACCTTGAGGCGGAATTCAACCAGTTTGTCGCCCGGTTTATCGAATTTTACCTGCCGCGAAGCGCCATCCAAAACAGCAAAACTCTTATCGGTAGAAATATTTACCGTAACATTCTTGATGGATGGAGCAACCGCAAAGACGGTTACCGGCACTTTCATCTCTTCGGTTGGGCTAACCATGCGCGGCACCGTAGGCAGCACCATTAATGACTGCCTGACTGGTACAGCTTTCTCAGCCGAACCATAAGCGCCCTGCTGACCAGCTACCACCATTACTTTTACTGACCCTATATAATTCGGCATGGTAAAAGTATGGGTCTTCTTATCGCGAGAGCCGAGATAAAATGGCCCCTGAAACAGTACTACCGGTTTGAAGCGGTTATTGTTTTCTTTTCCTTTTTTATCGAAATACTGGTCGCCTCCAATGGCGTACAACCCGGCTAATTTGCCGGTAAAAGCTCCCGCCACGTATTTGTACAAATCCCAGGTTCGTACACCCAGCGCTTCACGGGCGTAGAAATTATCCCAAGGATCAGGGGTTTTGAAACGGGTCAGGTCCAGCAAGCCTTCGTCCACCACAGCAATGGTATAAGTCATTGGGCGACCTTCCTTTTCACTTACATTTACGGAGAATTTGCTCAAAGGTTTGAGTTCGGCAGGCATGGTAATCACTGGGTTGAGGTGTGTGTCCTTATTCTCTACCGATATGGGCTGAACGCCGTACATGCGGATGGGGAAGTCGTTTTTTGCGTGCTTGTGCGGCTGGATGTACGAAACATGAACATACGCGTTGGGAGCCATATCGGAAGTAGCCTCGAAAGTAAAACGGGGATTCGACCCGCTCGGCTCGAACCAGAATGTTTTCAGTACACGGCTTCCGGTTTCGATGCTGACAAGAGCTTTTCCGCTGTGGGTTACAGGCAATTCCACCGAGACTTTTTCGCCTACGGCGTAACTTTTCTTGTCTGTCTGGAACATCAACATTTCGGCTCCACCCGGATTGTCGCTACCGGCATTGCTCCACCATCCTTTGTAAGTGGTATAAAACACGGCTCCGGTACTGTGCCCGCTGTTCATATCGGTAATACGGATCAGTTTCCGGCCCCAATACTCGCCGCCAAGGTTCATCTCGTACAAAGCCCTGCCGTTGCGCGTATTCACATAATCGGTTTTCATCAAGTTGGTGTTCTGGTTCGTGATAAAATCGGCCAAATTACCTTCTTCGGTTTGTTCCCACCACCAACGCCAGTAGATATTGAAAATCTCAATTTTCAGCTTGCTCTCGGCCGGACGTCCCGATTCGTTGACAACGGCCAGCGGAATCAGGTTTTTTTCGTCGGAATAAAGGGCGTTGTTCCAGCCTTTCCCTTCGGGCATTTTCACCCCGACGTATGTTTTGTAAGGAGAATAGTTGACTAATTGCCTGTCGATACTAAAATCACCACCACCTTCGAATGCCGTGGTTTTCAGTTGAATGGCAATCATCCCCGGCGCATCGCCCTGAAAATCGAAACGAACCGGGACGGTAGCCGCACCATTCGCATCGGTTTTTCCGTTATAAACGGTAATATCCTGCGCCGCAATTTTTTTTGACGGATCGTCGAAAACATATCCTTTAAAAGCCGCGAACTCCGTTTTTCCCGGCGCGGCCGAAGCTTCAATTTTCACCGTCGTGTTGGAAGCCGGCGCTCCGTGCAGCCAGTTCACCTGTAGTTTCCCGTTTTCGCTCACTCCTTTACGCAGAACGGTTATCGGGAAAGTAAGGTTGATCTTCATCCTATTGGGTTTAACCGTTTCGATGCGCAGGTTACGGGCAAAAGTACTGCCACCTACCTGCATCTTTACCGTCCAGTTTCCGGTAGGCGATGAAGGAGCCGTTTTCAGAATAAATGTATAAAAGCCATTCAGGTTAGCTGTTTTAACCACCCGTTGTGCCAGTAACCCCGAAGGGTTGTACAATTCCATGACAACGGGATGATCGGGAGGTAAAGCGTTGTTTTTATCTTCAAGCACAAAAGTAAGATACATCAGATCTCCGGGACGCCACACCCCTCTTTCTCCGTAAACAAAACCTTTGATGCCCTTTTTAATCTCTTCACCATTCACATCAAACATGCTGAGTGATAGCGATGAAGCATCGTCGAGGCGCAGATAACCCCGTTGTTTGTCTTTTTTTGCAATCAATACAAATGGTTTTTCAGCCAGTTTTACATTGCACAATCCATCTGAATTGGTTTTTGCAGTACCAAGGGGTTGATTTTGAAGGTTGCGGAACTCTATTTCAACGCCCGAAAGGGGGTCGGTGTTGCGCAGGTCGGATACAGCCACAAAATATTCGTTATTGGTACCGGCTTTGGTAATGATTCCCAAGTCGGATGCCAGCACATTACGGGCTACCCGGTGTTCGCTGTTCATGTAGTACGATGGCTTGCAAGGGTCATCCTTATCTTCCCATTTGTAATTATCGTAATCAATGTAGTTATCATCGTCGTAATATCCCCAATACGATTCAGAAGGAGGCTCGTTATAGCCTTCGTTCATGTCTTTCGGTTCGGTATATTCTTCTTTTTTATCCAATGAATTATCGGAACAGGGATATAGTGAATGTTTTTTCCTGAAACTGAGTTCGACCCGATAAATAGCGCCCGGTTCCGTTTCGATCAGTTTCGAAAGATCCAGTGAAAAATTATTCCATTGGCTGTAGTCAATCGGCTCATCCGAAGTTAGTTGTACTTCCTGGTTGTAAACCACACGTCCTACCCGTTTCAGTTCTTGCTTGTCGTTCAGCTGGTTGACCTGAAGGAACTGGACAATATTGTTTTCGAAAATTTTGATGATTTTCACATCCACCGCCGATAGGCTTACCGCCCTGAAAGGGAACAAAATGCCGTCGGTATGAGGAACAATCACTCCATCGCCGATAAGTTCGACCTGAGGTTTAAGGCTAAAGAATTTTACTTTAAACGAGTAGTTGGCGCCCAGCGGTTTTTCAGCATAGTTTTTCACCCCGCCGTAAACATTTACCTTCACCTCGCCGGTAACTTGCGAATTGGGTATGATTTTCACTTCATTGCCCGATACCACTACATTTTCGCCGGCCGAAGGGGTGAGCGAAAATAATCCGCTGACATCCTGCATACGGCTCAACGGATCGGAAAAATAGATTTCCACCTGGTTGCGTGGATTGGATGTGAATTTGGTATGGATGATTTTAAATTCGTCGAGGGCTGGCATTTCGAATTCAAACGAACCATCTTTCGAGCCAATATCGCTTCCATTCCATTCTATTTTAATGGGATAAGGTTTCTCTTTTCGTTCCACGCTATCTACGGTAAATGTGTGGATACGGCCGTTGGGGCTGTGGCTCCACTTCAGATGAGGGTGAGAGATGCCATCGGTTTCAATTGCCTTTTCGAGCAGCGCTCCATCGGCATAATCGGCAGTAATGAAGCTCCCGTTTATTTTCTGCAAGCGCATATCCGACTCGTTGTAAGGAGATATACCGTTGAAATCGAAGCTGATATTCTGTCGCAATACCTGAAAACGGAAAGTAAGCGTTTCCAGTTTATCCGGCACTTTTACAAACTTGTCTAATCTGAAATCGACTGTGTAAATTTCGCCCGAAGGGAGTAGTTTGTCGGGAACAAACTCGATAGTTTGCCTGTCCACCCAAATAGTTTTCCCCTTTACTCCCGGGCTGAACGAAAACGGATCGGACGAAAGCTCCTTGCCGGGAACAGCCTCGGCAACAGGCTGAACCAAACGAACCTGAACCTTGGTAGTGTTGGAAACAACGCCCGATGTAAACGAAATGACATAAGCTGAAAACGCCGGATCGACGGCCAGAGGAGTGTACTTCTTTTTACACGAAGTGGTAACCAATAACGAAAAGACCAAAAGCAGAGGGATAACTCTGATCCCCGAATGTGAAACCGATTTCATAGACAACAATTGATTTGAGTTTAAAGGGGTTTTTAATCATCGTAAAGCAAAGATAGCAGGTTTTTTTACACAAAAGACAAATCGGGATAAAAAATATATTTTCACATTTTCAAAAAATCTTTCAGGATAAAGAGGTTTTATGTTGTTGCCGGAAATTTTTAGGGGTATCGTTGTATTCTTCTCGAAAACATTTGATAAAATAATGAGATTGGTTAAAACCTGTCAGGTATGCTATTTCGGCAATGGTGTGCTGTGTGTTTACCAACATTTCGGCCGCCTTGTTCAATCGTACCTGGCGAATAAAATTGTTGGGTGTGTCGTCCACCAGCATCCGGAACTTACGGTGCAATACCGTTTTGCTAACATTCATTTGAAGTGCAAAATCATCAATTTTAAAATTTTCGTTCATAATGTTTTGCTCGATGATTTGAATGGCTTTGTATAAAAAATCATCTTTGGGTGAAGTGGAAGTATTAATATCTGTTTGGTTGAAAATAGATTTTAATATTTGTCGGCGACGGTGCAGGCGCGTTGCGTAAATGTTGTTTATCTGTGTTACAAAACGTTCACAATCAAATGGTTTTGCAATATAGAAGTCGGCGCCGGCTTTATAGCCATTCCATTCATCTTCGGGCGAAGATTTGGCTGATATAAGTACAACGAAGATATCAGACGTCAAAGACGTTGTTTTGATTTTTTGGCAGAGAGCCAATCCATCCATGCCCGACATCATGACGTCGGAAATCACTATTTCGGGCAGATTGTTCCGGATATAATCGAAAGCGTCAGTTCCGTTGGAGGCGGTTGCCACGTTAAATGATTTAGCTAAATGATTTTTGAGGTAATTCTTCATTTCTTCATTGTCCTCAACAAGCAAAATCGGCACGGCATCGTTGTTGGTAGTCAGCGTAACTTCACTGCCAATCATTTCCAGCTCGCTTACCTGAACCGGTAGTTCAATATTTACGGTAGTACCGGCATTTTTCCCGGATGTAATGTTGATTTTCCCATGTAATATTTCAATAAATTTACGAACAATGTACAAGCCCAGGCCGAAACCCTGCTGCTTTCCATTGGGATTATTCTGGTAAAATTTTTCAAAAATCAACTCCAGTTTATCTGCTTCGATTCCTACTCCGCTATCTGTTACGCTGAAGTGCACCCTGTCAGGATAACAATGCAATTGCAGTTGAATAGAGCCGTTTTCATCAGTAAATTTGAAAGCATTACTCAGCAGGTTGAACAGGATCCGTTCAAGTTTTACTACATCTGTCATTATGGTAAATGATTCTGTGTCAGTATTAAAGTTAAAATTTATTTTACGTGAGCGGGCCAAATAACCAAACGAATCGACAATAACACGGACGAACGAAATCAATTCGATTTTCCGTTCTTCTATGGTTAGGTCGATGGATTCTATCCTCCTGAAATCGAGTATGGTTTTAAAAATATCTGATAAATAAGTAGCATTTTTATTGATAATACGAACTTTTTCCATATTGTCGGGGCTCAACTCTTCCGAACGGATCAAATCGGTAGCCGGCGCGATGATGAGAGAAAAAGGAGTGAGTAAGTCGTGAGATAATCCTGCAAAGAAACTTTCCTTTTCGAGTAAAACCTCTTCTTTTTTCTTCTTTTCCATTTCAATTATCTTCTCGTTCTGCAGCTTTTTATAATGGTTGATAATGAGGTAGATGATAAGGATGAAAATGAGGCTTAACGAAATGATAAGCAAGGTGTAAAACCAGGTGGTACGCCACCATGGGGGAATAACGTTAATGTCGAGTTGCCAAAGCGGATTTTCGCTCATGGAAGCGTTTACTCGTTTGATAATCAGATGATAATTGCCTGGTTGAAGCTGCGAAAAGATAATGGGTTTATCCAGGTCGAGAAATTGCCAGTTTTGACTGAAACCGTCGATTTTATATTGGTAGTGGTTTTTAAAATTATTCCATCCTACTTGCGTAAAGGATAATGATACCCATTTGCAACGGTATGAAAACTCAATTTTACTGACATACTCTGTTTGTTCGCCAAGTACCACTCGCCCATAAATTTTATCTCCTACGTTCACTTTAGAATGGTCAATTTGAAGTTCGGTAAAAATAATTTTCGATTCATTGGCCTGGTTCAGCGCTACTAAGGGATCGATGACAACAAGGCTTTTTTCGCCGCCTAAAACAACGCAGTAACGTCCATGGGCGCGGACAATAGCCGACGACAAAAACAACTGGTTTCCAAATTCTCCCAGATTAATTTCTTTTAATTCCCTGTTTTTATCCGTCAGGCAAAAAACCCGGCTGCCTACCGAAAACCACAGGTTGTTATAAGTATCTATTAATAAATTGTTTATGGCTCCCTGAGGCAGAAGCCCGGAAAATGGGACTTCCATCACATCATTGTTCAGGTAGTTCAGCTTACGTAGCCCCACCGAAGTGCCGAGCCAAAGGCATTCGTTTTTTACATCGCGTACCATGCTGTAAATCATTTCTGAAATCTTCAATCGCCGCGTTTTATCAAAACTACGGGTCGAAGTATTGAACAAAGACAAACCGCTGTGCGAAGCAATCCATATCCGCTGGTCGTCATACTGAGCCAGTCCTGTGATTTGTCCCAGCGAAGTAAGATTGTAAAACGTAAAGTTTTCAAAAGTTGAATGTTCCGTATTATAACCGGCAGTAATAAGCCCGTTTTGTTTGGTCCCGAACCAAAAACGGTTATCGCCGGATTTAAAGATAGATGTTACCTTGGCAAGTCTTTTATCAGTTTTAAATACCTTGAAATTGATGTTTTCGGGATTTTTCACGCCAACGGGCGAAAAGTAGATACCTTCATCGTCGTGCCCAACAATGATAAGATGGTCATCTTTATAAATGGAAAGTATGAAATTATTTTGCCGTCCTTTCAAAATTCCGTTGGCTTTCCGTGTAAGGGTGGAGCGGGCCAAATTACACTGATAGAGCCCATCGCCTTCCGAACCGAGTATAACTACATTGTCAGCCAGAGATTTAACTGTAAATGCGGCAGCATAGCCATTGGTGTTTATGGGCGAAAACGACCAGATACCACGTTCGGCGGTAGTAATTTTAAAAAGTCCGTTTCCGTAAGTTCCCACCCAAAAATTGTTGTAGGAGTCTTTTAGCAAGCTGAGAATGACGGGTGGTCTGAAATAAGTATCGAAAGCCTGTATTTTTTCATCGCGCTGGTTGAACGTTTTCAATCCGTTACCCCATGTGCCAATATACATCTGGTTGTTGTGAAAAGGATAAATCCTGTACACTTGTTCCCCTTTAGCACAAACCGGCTTTACATCGGGTTTGTCGCTGGTTTGTAAACCGCATGTTATTTTCAGGATACCTTCATTCCACGTCGAACACCAGAATGTGGCGGAACTGCTTTTTACCAATTGACTGACAACCAAACGGGAATCGCAGGTAAACCATTTGTTGCTGTTAAGCTGAAGATAATAAAGTCCTGCATAAGTTCCGGCCCATATCCGGTTTCCGGGTTGTTCGATAATGCTCGACACAATAAATCCTTTGAGGTGAATGTCCGTTTTATATCTGAACTTGCCTTTCGTAGCCGGAGTAAGTTCGTACAGTCCTTCTTCCCAACTGCCAAGCCAGATTCTTTTGCGGCTATCTTCGTAAATGCTTATCACGCGTTGCGGAAACTGGTCGGTCAGTTTGCCGATGTGGGTAAAAGTTCCTTTTTTAGGGTCATATACATCGGCTCCGCCGGTTTTGAACCCAATCCATAAGAGTCCATCGGAATCGAAACGCAATGTTTCGATATTGTTTTCGCTGATGCAATTAGCGGCTCCGGTTTCTTTTTTAAAAACCTTGAACACTTTACCATCGAACCGGCACAAACCATCGTTGGTGGCAATCCAAATGTAGTTTTCGTTTTCGCATATTGCGGTTATATCAGTACCAGATAGCCCTTGATTAGCAGTAAAATGGGTTATTTCATTGGCATTTACCACCGAAAAAAAGAGGTTTATTATCAAGACAAAATGCGCCGGTAATCGAAGCGATGATTTTTTCATGTATTTAAATTTTGAACATAGACTAAAGCGCAAAGTGAAAAGACATTTTAATCATTTTCTTGAGCGTTTAGAGTATTTGATCATGGCAATTTCATACCTTGATCAATATGTCGTGCAGGCAAACAAAAATTTGAATCTTCAAATATAAAGAATAAATGAATAATTGCTCTTTTTTCTCGAAGAATTTATGGAAAATCTACATCGGCCGGATTAAAGTTGGCATCCCACAAAACATATCTCTTGAATTGAGTATTCATCCGGCGTTTGAAATCGTCCCAGTTGCGTTTCCCTTTGGGCGACCAAACTACCTCGCTCATGGCGCTCAGGCGGGGGAATAGCATGTACTCCACTTTCCGTGGGTTGCTCATGTATTCTGTCCACACATTGGCTTGCGCGCCTATCACAAATTGTTCTTTCCCGGGAGCTATTTGCGGCAACACCGGCTCGATATGGTAGGTTTTGCTTACGGAGGTAACGCCGCCCCAATTGGCTGCCAGTGAATCTTCTTTAGCATGTTGCGGGTAATCGAAATAAAAGCCGTAACTCGGGGTCATAATGGTGAAATGGTTGGTTGAAGTGGCTTTCAAACAGCCGTTTGAGCCGTCGCCACGCCAACTCATGATATAGGCTTTCGTATTCACATCTTCGTCCAATGTTTCGTCCCAGGCAATAATTTTACGGCCTTTGCTTTCAACGTATTTTTCAATACGGTTCACCAGATAGCTTTGCAAGGCGGCTTCGTTGGGAAGTCCTTCGCTCCTGATTCTTGCCTGACATTTTGGACACTCTTTCCACCTGTCTCTCGGACATTCATCGCCTCCGATATGGAGAAATTTTGAAGGGAAAAGATCGACAACTTCGTCGATTACCTTTTCCAAAAAGGAAAAAACGCTGTCGTTGCCCACACACAACACATCTTTGGAAACGCCCCATATCTGCGATACCTGATATCCTGTTCCACGGCATCCCAAATAAGGATAAGCGCTGAGTGCTGCCAAGCAATGCCCCGGCATCTCCATCTCGGGTACTACCGTGATATACCGTTCGGCTGCATATTTCACCACTTCGCGGATTTCGTCCTGCGTATAAAATCCGCCATAGCGTTTACCATCGTTGCCTGTGCCGGGATAAAGCCCGATAATGGTGCCATCGCGCCATGCTCCAATTTGAGTCAGCAATGGAAATGCTTTGATTTCGAGCCGCCAACCCTGATCATCGCACAAATGCCAATGGAAACGGTTCAACTTGTGGTAGGCCATATAATCGAGCATCTTCTTGATAAAATCCACCGTGAAAAAATGTCGACTGACATCCAACATCAATCCACGATAGGCAAAGCGGGGCTTATCGTTGATTACCACATACGGAAGAGATATTTTTTCAAAAGCTTTCTCCGTGGGTAATAATTGCAGAAGTGATTGTACTCCATAGAAAACGCCGGTTTCAGATCCTTCAATCAGAACACCTTTGCCTGTTATTTCCAGTTTATAGCATTCGGGTTTGTAGTGCCGGTTATGTACAAGTCGGATCATCGCCGCGCTTCGTGACGAAAATCTCGGAATAAGGTTCAACCCGTACATCTCTTTGCAATAGTTGTTTAGAAAATTGGCGGCGTGTTGCAGCGGCTTGTCATACGCAAGAGTTGCACTTCGAGAGAGCGTGAAACTCGCATCCTTCGGGATTGAAATCTCTGCCGGAACGGGAATGATAGATTGCGCTCCGGCAGTTATACCGAACACTATTGGGAGAAACAAAACGAATAAGGAACGATACATTTTTTTAATTTATTTATCTCAAGGTAACTTTTTTTCAATGGCGTATTCCGGGATAAACCGTATTTGCTTGATTTCGGCTCGTCCTTCATCCGATTTAGCTGGCGAAACATCGTAATAAATTTTCTCGGTATCTTTCCACGGCCGTATTTCTATTTGCAAATCAGCACATTCCATCTGGTCGTCGGGACGGTTCAGGTTCATCATCCACGTGGTGTTGTTGTTCAGGTTGTCGGCAATGAGGTGGTTGTTCAGCCTTACCGAAACGCGGTCGCCCACGTAGTCCATTGCAATGTAGAGGTTATTCAACCCTTCGCGGTAGTTGCAGGGAACATGCACTGTCCATTCCCTGAAATCGGGAATCGCTTTGACGCTGATACTCTTACGGGTTTCGGCCATAGTGGGTGCCTGAAATCCGAGCGGGTACACCGGTTTATCTCCATATACGGCCGGCAGGTAATATTGTTCGGCGGACAACCACGATTCGTCGGTGCTGAAATCGTAGCGTTCGCTGTTGAAATACTCGATAATGACGCGAGCGGCAAAAGCCTTCTGTCCGGCTTCCAGCGGGAAATCCATCAGCAAAACGTTCTCGCCTTTTTTCACGTAGCCCGTAATATCGATCACGTTCAATTTGTTAGGTTCGATAGCTTGTCCACACCAGTTTTCGTTGATTCGCAAGCGGCACGGCGATTCGGGCGCAATCACCAATTTCGCCCATTTTACCGCAGCCGGATTTATGGCGCTGAATTCTTTTTGAAACATGCGGTGGTTCAACAGGTTGTCCGGTGTAATTTTGCCGGTTGAGGTAACCAGCCATTTGGCATCCTGCAAGGCTCCTTTGGGTTGAGCGGTGCAAACGGGTTCTTGTTTTGGTTGATTGAAACGGTATTCCGTAAACAACTCCGGATTATCGGGCGTGAACGTATTGACATTCATATTGCTATCCGTACTTATCACCTTCAGTTGGTCATGCAGCATGTAGAGGGTCGATTGAGAAATAAGAAACTGTTTTTCGTGATTGTTTTTTTCAAGAATCCAGGCATATTTGCCTTCTTCTTTCGATAAAATGACAATCCGTTGCAGTTCACCTGACTTTTTTTCAATGGAAATAACGCAATCTTTCCCTGGATTCAGTCCCGAAACAAGCCAGTTTTTTCCATTACCGGTTATTTTACCGCAGGAAGATTTCACCGAAGCAATATTGGAAGACTCGAATGAAAATTCAGGTTTTACATCCACATCCTGAACAAAAATCCAGTTCCCCTTTTTGTCGCTGAAAAGCGGTTGGGCGGTGGCATATTGAAGGTTGATCCCGTCCAAATTCATGTTTATCGGCCATACAAAAAGGCTGCTGTCCGGTATGTTGATAGGTGTGGACGGAAAGGTCAGCGTTTGCTGTTTCAGTTTCACCGAAAAACGGGCGTTCTTTTTTTCGGAAGTAGGGTTGTTGCGGCAATAATTAATTCCGAAGAAGAATCCAGAATCGTCTTTGAGGCGAGCGGCATACTGGAAGTCATCTTTTGTTTTCCCGGCAAAAACAGGTTCGGCAGGCGCCAGCAGATTTCCAAATTCCCGGAGGAAATAGTTGAAGCGTTTCACCTCATAATACGATTGGTTGAGAGAACCATCTTCGCGGATAGCCGCCTGAAAATCATACGAAATAGGTGAAAGTTCGCACCAGTAGCCCGTTTCGTCCTTGTTTTCCTCCATGGTAGAATAAACACCGAGTGGTTGCGAAGCTCCGGCAAAAATATAATACCCGAGCAGGTTGCCGCCCGAGCCGATTTTTGCCATCATCATGCCCAGTCCGTCCATCGGGCCGATAATAGGCCGGCGGTGTGTGGAAACAAAAATGCCGACTCCCATTTCGCAGGTAAAATAGGGGAGGTTGGCATGGTCTAAGTAGTTATCTTTCTTTTTCACCTGGGCGTTGCCAATGGTTTCATCATCGCGAAAACTGCCGAACGCGTAATTGCCCCGTCCGGTAATCTTCTCGATATTAGGCACCCACGACTCGTCGGGGTATCCGCCCCACAGTGGAATCACCTCGCCCGGAGGCACGGAGCCGTCGCCCCAGCCGGTAACGGTGTAGAGCGGTACGTCCATGCCATACTTTTGCGCTGTTTGCTTGAGCCAGAGGATATAAGGTTCGCCGGCCTTGCCTTTCCAGTATTCGTTTTCGAGTTGAATGCCGATTACCGGGCCGTTGTCCTTAAACATAAGCCCTTGCAATTGTTTCCCGATTTGGGCATAATATTTTTCGACATAAGTTTTATAAACAGGGTCGGCAGAGCGGTCAGCAAGGTATTTCTTTTTTAAAATCCAATCGGGGGTACCGCCGTTGCGTGCCTCGCCATGCGACCACGGGCCGATACGCGGATAAGCATACACCCCCAGCTGGCCGCAGAGCTTGATAAAACTGCGCAAATTCTTGTTCCCCGACCAGTCGAATTGGCCTTCAATCTCTTCGTGGTGATTCCAAAACGAATAGGTGGCGATCACATTCACACCGCACGCCTTCATTTTCAGAATTTCGTCTGCCCAGCGGCTTTTGTCCATCCGAGAATACTGCAACTCGCCCATCACCGGAATTTGGGGCTTTCCGTTGATCATCAGGTAACGATTGTTCACAGACATGGTTTCACCCCGCGCATTGGCGCTTGTTCCCATTTTGAAATATCCGTTTTTTATTTCGGCCGGTTTCAAGCGGGAAGCATCTAATGTGTAAACGGTTTGAGCCTGCGAAACAACGGCTACAAGGCAGGTCAGGAGAATGAAAATATGTTTTTTCGACATGGAATGTATTGAATTAAGGAATTAAAAATGTCAGAATATTTACCCAAGTTGTCTTGACTTTTGTCTGTATTGTAATTTTGCTCCTACGGAGCTCCGACGAATACGATAATTAACTCTTTTACCAAGATCTCACTTCTCCGAAGCTAAGAAAAAGCTCCTTCAGGAACGAAATCATGGCAGCAATTATCCATTTTTTATATCAGAAACTCCGTAGGAGCGACATTAAAAAAAGTCAAGACAACTTCACTATTAATGATTCAATAAGTTTTATACTTTGAGAAATACTTTTTTGCGATATAAAAAATAGAGGAACAGCCAGCAAATAGCCACATATCCGACGCTTTCGAGCAGCCAAGCGAAATCTTTCGGTAGTTTAGCCGCAATGCCGCCAAGAAAATAGTCGCTGATTCCGTAGAAATTGATAATGGTTTGTGCCATGTAAATAGTAATGGAATTCAGCCCGATTACCCGGAAAAAGAATGCCCAGCCACGCCATTGCCTTACATCTATTATCCAGTAAAACAGCGCGAAAAGCAGTATGCTGATCCCGCTTGTGAGTAGCATGAACGAACTTGACCACAAGGCTTTGTTGATTGGAATAACTCTATTTACCAGCAATGAGAGTAGAATTAGTGCAGTTCCCGCGACGAGGTAAACCGTTACTTTCCGGTTGGGAGTGTGTGTTGTATTCCGTTTCAGGTAACGGCCTGTCATCATGCCGGCCAGGGCGGTAGCTATGGCTGGAATTACGCTCAGGAAGCCTTCAGGATCGAAATTACCGTTGTAGAGTACGCCGGGCAGAAACCAACGGTCGAACTGGCAAACGATATTGTTTTCGGGCAAAAACGGATTGCCTCCCACGGCTTCGGGCGATAAAACCAGCAGGTTCAACGCTCCATACCCCACCAAAATAGAAACTACCCAAACGGCAAGGGTGGAAAGTTTTTCGGAATAAACATAAACCAGTCCGGCAAAAAACCAAGCCAACCCAATGTGAGCCAGCACACTGGCAAAGCGGACATTGGGGAAGTTGAGTTTGAGAAAACCGTTGTAAACCAATCCTAAGGCAATTAATTTCAATGTCCTTTTTACCAGATCTCCGATAATCTGCCGGTTCGACTCTTGCTTTTCCCGTTTTTTATCCAATGAAAAAGGGAAAGAAAGGCCTGCGATAAACAGGAACAGCGGGAAAATCAAATCCATGAAATGAAAGCCGTCCCAGGGGACATGCTCCATTTGCAGGTGCAGCCATTCCAATGGTTTGCCTCCTAAAATAGTGTATAAAGCCGCTATAATGCCTGGTCCGCCCATGATCCAGAGCATATCGAACCCTCGCAGGGCATCGATCGATTGCAGACGGTTGTTGTTTTGTGTCATTGTGTTAATTTTATCTATTTACAAGCGCCAATCATATCTTCTGTAACTGTATCTCCGTTGAAATCTTTATTGGTAGTATTTAGTTTAAATTCTTTTGTCGGATTTAATCCTTTGTGGCGAAGAGGCGAATTCTCTATCAGTTGATAAGCATCGTACTCCGATAGTTTGGTTGGGTCTGTCAAAGTTGTTTTTCCCGGGTTTCTAAACTTCGGGTGGAGGTTCAATCCTACAACTTTTCCATTTAGCAATTCCTTTCCAGAGGAATGTGTCCATTGATTAAAGTTACGGGCTCCTTTCATGTTGAATCCCGTTCCGGTAAGGCTGAACCAATCGTTTCCAATAAACGTTCCCGAGATATCAGCCCCTTTATTTAAGTCATCTTTGCCAATAAAAATATTATTATAATAAAAAAAATTCTTATTTTGACTTTTTGATTCAAAACACATGGCTCCTCCCCGTTCATTGTAAATTGTATTGTTGTAAAAATAACAATCTTTTAATTCTTCCGGATCTTCCGAACTGTTCCAGACAAACAATCCCCCCATGCCATTGGACACATTTCCATCATTTTCGCTGATACAGTAACGTACTACATTGTTATACCATAAACTTGCCCCTTTGTATTGGAATAAACTATATCCGGCTCCTTCATTTTCGTAGGAAAGGCAATATTGGATTGTTGAATTGGTAACACCTCCATCAAAATCAAAGCCACCTCCATCCTGGCTACCCTTCGATGTCTTATTTTTGTACGAAATACAATACTGAATAAGGACACTATCAACCTCATAAGCCCAAATTCCAACAGGCCCATTCCCTTTACGAGGCATATCCCAACCATTATTTGTGGCAGAACAATATTCAATTGTTACATTTTTACAACGCCCGGCTACAATTCCATTTCCACTGTGATTTTCAAGATTAGTGGGGTCGCCCGGGTTGTTTTCGGCAAAACAGTGACGAATTAAAATATCTGATGCGGCATCTTTATTCCCATAAGTTCCATAAACCTGAATACCCGCATAACCATTATCGTGGGCATAAATATTCTCTGCATTTACATGCGACGAACAAAATATATCCAATCCGGATTTCTGATAACCTTCAATCTCCATTTCTGAAACCGAAACATGTTTACAGTTCGAAAGACATACTCCATCTTTGGTATTACCATTTTTTCGGCCACTACCAATAAAGCGCATTTTTTCAATCTTTAAATACTGCGAATTATGCACAAGAATTCCTGTCCTATCATCCGATTTAATTATGGCTTTTGCCTTACCAAAAGATGTAATGACAATAGGATTCTTTTTCGTACCCTTATTCAACGAATTTACATATAAACTTGTTTCAAAAACTTCTCCTCCCTTAAAGTAAATAGTATCTCCGGCATCAAGTTTTGATATGATTGTCGAATCAAGTTTATTAAAAGGGTGTTTTAATGAACCATTGTTATTTTGACTACCCGAATGACAGATATAATATGCTTTCCCAAATGTGTTTTGTTGGTTGCAAGACACCAACATTAATATCAAAACAAATGTAATAATAAATTTAATACTTCCCATGTCCATACCTTAATATGTTTTCACCAATCATCTGTCCTGAAAGAAGATACAGGCAGGCCTCCCGTACCAAACAACTCGCCTTTCACGTAATTGCGGAAGGCATAACGTACTGCCACGGGTTTGTCCACCAATTTCGAGGTGCAAACTACAGTGCCGTTGCTATCGTCGATATAGGCGTCAGCTTTCTGGAATACCTTGTTGTCGCCCGAGATTTCGAACAATTCCAGCGTTTTGCCGTACGAAGTAATGCCGTTGAACTGCTTCGCGAAATGGACAATCGCCTTATTACCATTGATTTCCAATTTTTCAAATTCGGGGCTTTCGGCTTCAAAACCTTTGAACCCGTAGGTTTTCGATAAAGCCAGCAGAGCCAACCGTTCGCCCACCTCTTTTTTTCGTGTGGGGTGGATGACGTATTCTTCGCCCACGTCCATCAGCACGGCCATGGCGCTATTGGGAATCAGCTTCATGCTTTGCCGTTGCGCATCGCGCTGATACGCCGATATTTCGGGCCATTGGGGTGTGAAAAAGTTCCAGCACTTGTATTCGTAAGGAGCTATCTGCACAAAGTAAAACGGGAACTCTCCTTCATCCCATGTTTTCCGGTATTCCGCCACCATAGCCGCCACGGAAGGCGCGTACCTCGGCACATTAAAAATATTGGATTCGCCCTGGTACCATATCATCCCTTTAATGGCGTAGCCGACAACTGGGTGTATCATCGCGTTGAACAAGGCAGTAGGGGTGTTTTGCTCGCTTTGAACCGCCTCGTCGCTCGGGTCAGGTACCGGAATGTCTTTGAACTGACGGCAAGCTTCGGGATTCATCCATGCCTCCACGTCCGACCCGCCGTAACTGGCATTGATAATCCCTATGGGGATACCTGTGTTTTTGTTGACAAAATCGGCAAAGAACCAGGCCACAGCCGAGCATTCGGCCGTGTTTTCGAGCGAGGCTTTCTTCCATTCGCCTTTAAACCCGTCCTGCGGCTTGTAAGTACCTTTGGCCGGGACATTGATAAACCGTATTTGCCTCCCGGCGGAGTTGAGGATCGCCTCGTTCGACCCGGCTACCGGCTGGCAATAGTAACCCTTGAGCGGCATGCTCATATTGGATTGCCCGCTTGCCAGCCACACTTCACCGATTAAAACATCATTCAACACTATCTTTTTTGTCCCGTCGATTTCTATTTTGTAAGGGCCACCTGCATCGGGTGTCGGAATTTTCACCAACCATTTCCCCTGCTTGTCGGTAGTGGCTTTATAGGTTTGCCCGTTCCACGAAGGTTGAACCGAAACGGCCTGCCCGGGCTTTGCCCAGCCCCAAACAGGCGCTTCTGTCTTTTGCTGCAATACCATACCGTCGGTGAAAACGGAAGCCAGTTTCAATTCCTGAGCATGAATTGCAATCATCAAGAAAAGGAATGCGACAACTATTAATATCTTTTTTTTCATTGTTTTATGAGTTTATTTTGTCAAATCATTAATATTCCAGCGGTTTTGCCACTGAACAACGGGCTTGCCCCCTTCAAACGTAAGCGGGAGCCAAATATACGTAGAATGAATCAGATCTCGTTTTTCCCATCGATCAAACATGGCGATAAAAGCATTTGGTTTTCCGGCAATGGGCAAGACAAAAGTACTTTGGGCATAAAAAGTGGAGTCGGCATCCGGTCCTTTGCACGGATTGTCGAGCAAAGTCCATTTGCCCAACATGGAGTCGGCCACGGCATAGCGGGCCGTGTTGGGATCCCAACCGGTGCAGCCCGACGAAATCATGTAATATTTGCCCTTGTACTTGAACACAGCTGGTGCTTCGCGCGATTCGTTGATAAAATTGCGGGTAAATTTTCCGGCAGGTTGAAGGTAATTATCCGTTAAAAGACTGATAACGGTCGTTTTGTTCCATTCGGAGGAATAAATCTGATAGGCGCGTCCATCGTCGTCTTTGAAAATGGTTTGGTCGCGGCTGTCTTTCCCGTTGGGGCGAAATGAACCCAGATAAGTGAATGTTCCCGTCGGGCTGTCCGACACCGCTACCCCGGCATGCGCTTTTTCGTAGTTGGGACTTTCAACGTGGAGCCACATGACAAATTTCTTAGTGCGTTCGTTGAAAATCACTTTTGGACGCTCGATTACTTGCGAAGAGTGCAAATCCGACTTTGGATCGGCAGAGGTCGGCAATACAATCCCTTCAAATTTCCAGTCAACTAAATTTTTGGAGGAGTAGCACGAGACACCGCCGGCATCGGCGCGCCAGCATTCCCAGGTTTTCACCGTATCCAGTAAATAGGTGCTATCGCCTTTGTTTTCACCATACCAATAGTAGGTTCCTCCATGATAAAGAATTCCGCCGCCGTGCGCATTGATAAGTTTCCCGGAGCTGTCTTTCCAGAGTTTCCCGTTCACGATTTCATTGCCTGCCTTATTGCCAGAACAGGCGAAAAGAAGAGGAAAAAATAGGAGGACCAGAATTGTATATGCAATTTCTTTGATAATAGTCATGATTATTTTGTTAATACGTGAGAATATCCAATGTCGTAACCCCGGTTTTAGGGTTGCTGACTTCCAGCGTAAGTTTTCCTGCATTTTCGTCAGGTTGGATAATGGCCAAGGCTTTTCCTTTATATGTAAACGGATTCATCGACCTAAAGCTTTTCGTGTCGGTAGGACAGGCATTTCCGGCTATCACTTTACCCTTGCCTTTCAGCCGTATCGCAAGTTCCATATCTTCGTCAGGCACTACATCCCCATTGTTGTCAACCAGTTCCACCGTAACGTATGCCAGATCGTTGTGGCTGGCCCTGATTATGCTTCTGTCCGCTTTGAGCCGTATGGCCTTTACTTCGCCGGTCGTGGACAGCGTAGTGGAATCGGAGGGCTTTCCCTCCGACAGGCCAACCGCTTTGAGTGTTCCCGGCTGATAAGGTACTTTAAACGTAACCGTGTAGTGGCTTTTATCGGCGTTTTCGATTTTCTTTTCTTCCAATAAAAGATTATTCAGATACAGCCGAACAGCCGGGCAACGGGTGAAAACCCTAACATTCAATAATTTGTTTTCCAATCCTTTCCAGTTCCAATGAGCCTCTTCGTCGGGCCAGCCCCAGTAGCTTACTTTTTCTTTTTTGCCATCGGGCAGGGGTGCGTGAACCACCATTTCAATGGGCGAATTGCGCCACGCCACATCCCTGTAAAGCGCTTGAGGCTTGCGGTTTCCACAAATGTCAATATCACCACACCAAGCGTTGAACCATGGATAATTCATAAATTGAGGAAATTTGGTCTCTTTCTCGTCATAATAGCCGGTATTTCCGATACCCGATTCGCCAAGATAATCGGTTGCTGTCCAAACAAAATCGCCGATTATGTATGGATTCGACTCTACCAAATCCCAATTGACGGCACGCTCCATGGCGGTTGATTCGCTCCCGAAAATAATCCTGCGCGGATAGAGCCGGTGGTCGTTTTCGTATTCCCACCACATGTAGTTGTAGCCGCAAACGTCCAGGTTCCGGAACGCCCTTTCGGAATCTTTCCACTTCAATTGCGGATTGTCCCAAAATTCGTTGACAGCGGCAGTTACCGGGCGGGTTGTGTCGAGCGTTCTAAGCGTATTTTTCAACTTTGCGGCAATCAGCATCCCCGCGCTATCGGCTCGTTCCTGAATTTCGTTCCCAATACTCCACATGATAATGCTCGGGTGATTTCGGTCGCGCCGCACCATCGATTCGATATCGGGAATGCACCATTTGTCGAAGAAACGGTGGTAGTCGTTGGAATTTTTGGGTTTTTGCCATTGGTCGAAAGCTTCGTCAATGACCAGCAAACCAAGGCTGTCGCAGGCGTTCAGGAATTGTTCCGAAGGCGGATTATGTGTGCAACGCACGGCATTGAATCCATTGTTTTTCAGGAGTTCCACCTTGCGGATTTCCGCCCTGTCAATAGCTTCCGCTCCCAGCAAACCATTATCGTGGTGTATGCATCCACCTTTCAATTTTATGGTTTTTCCGTTTAATTGAAACCCTTTCTCCGCCGAAAAAGAGATCATCCGTATCCCGAAAGGTACATCAACCATATCGGTGGTTTTGCCCGCTACTTTTGTATAGATTAGGGCTTTGTACAAAACGGGAGAGTTCACGCTCCAACATTGAGGTTTGGTAATGGTTATTTTTTTACAAACATCTGAATTGTTGCTTTTTAAAAAACTAAATACAGGTTTTGCGTCATTGATTCTTTTCCCCGAAGGATCGTATATTTCAAAAAACAGTTCACACTTTGTTTGCCTGTTCGTAGCATTGAACACTTCCGCCGAAATGCAAATGGTTGCTTCGTTTTCCGAAACGTTTTCAGTCGTTACGGCTGTATGCCAGGTATCCAAATGAATTTTTTCGGTTTTCATCAGCCACACATGGCGGTAAATGCCCGATCCCGAATACCAACGGCTGTTTTTCCCGGTGTTCGAGACTTTTACTTTCAATTCATTTTCCACTCCTGGAGGATTGCAGAAAACAGTAATATCGCAACGGAAAGGGGTGTAACCATTGGGGTGGTAAAACACTTTCCTGCCATTCAACCATATTTCCGATTCCATATACACCCCATCGAAGCAGAGTGTGATCAGTTTATTTATATCATCATTGCCTAACGTAAAATTTTTCTTATACCAAGCCACGCCGCCAGCTTTATGGCCTGTGGCAATTCCCCCATCGGCAATTTCGGAAAACGGGAGGTCAACACTCCAATCGTGCGGAATGTCAACATAATTCCAATTGTTCTGCTTGGAGTCTGCATGATCCGGTATTTCCAAATGAAAATACCATCCGTCGTCAAAAGGAATAAGCCTTTTTAGAGGTTCTCCGGCATTTAGCGAGCCAAACGCCGAAGAACCATAAAAAAACAATATAACTATCAGGAATTTTACTTTCACAGGATGCGAATTATTAATATCCGGGATTCTGAATCAAAGCAGAGTTTTTATTTATTTCCGTGCGCGGAATCGGCACTAAATAGTGGCTGTTTTTCCACGCGCGCGTTTCAAAATCAAACTCGGTATATTTGCCATTCTCAACTTTTACTCCTTTAGCGTTGCTGTAACCTTCGGCTCCAATCATCCAGCGGCGTACATCCCAAAGGCGATGTCCTTCCAAGGCCAGTTCCACGCGGCGTTCGTTGCGGTATTTAGCCAAAAGCGCAGCTCCCGATTCGTTTATGTCAGGCATACCAGCCCTTTTCCTAATCAGATTCAGGGCAGAGCGGGCATCTCCATCATCACTCAGGGCAATGCAAGCTTCGGCATAATTAAGAAGTACTTCTGCATAACGGATCTGAATGTAAGGCTGAGGTTGCCGGGAGCCATAATACCAAGTGTTTTCACCATCGGTAACAGAAATGAATTTTTTGATATAATATCCAGTAGTATTTCCAGAGTTGTAGTCGGGACCATTGGTAATATCGACAGTTATCGGCGACAACGAACCCCAGGAGTTGTAAAACCATGCGGAACCATCGTGTAAAATGGAACCTTCGAAACGTGGATCGCGATTTGAATATGGATCAGCAGCCTGAGTAGAAATATTAAATTCAGTTCCATCGGCATTTTCGAATGCATCGGCCAAATTAGCCGTAACCTGATTCAAGCCCCAGCCTCCGTACGATGGAGTACCGCATACCCAGGCCAGCCAATCGGTAGCCCAATAAGGTGTATTCACTTTATCGTACTGAGTGATGAAAATTTGTTCTTTCGATGACATTTGCAAAAACAATTGTTGGAAATTGGTCGCTTTGTTGGAATTGACATCGTATAGTTCGTAGCCAAGGGTCATTACCTTTTCGGCAGCAGCTTTGGCAGCCTTGTACAGATCTTTCTGGTTGTCGGTGGTATAACCCACCAACTCGGGATGCGCATATCCGTTTTGCCAGGTTGTGTTGTGATGCAAATCACTGGCGGCATAAAGCAATACCCTCGATTTCAATGCATAATCGGCACCTTCTGTAGCTCTTGTCTTATCGGTTTGAGCCGACAATCTACCATTGGCCACGGCAGCGTCCAAATCGGCAACTATAAAATTCACAGTTTCTTCAAAGGTATTCCGGGGAATTTCATAGCTATCGCCCACGTTCATCACTTTGTCAATAAGCGGCACTCCGCCGTACTGAGTCATAAGCAGATAGTAAAAATAGCCTCTGAGAAAATGAACTTCGCCAATTAATTGTTGTTTGTAGCTGTCGTCAGTAAATTCAGTTTGGTCAATTTTTTCAAAAAACATATTGCACGAACGTATGTTTGAATAAACCGATTTCCACCACCAGTTTTCCATGGCGCAGGCCCAGTTGTTGGCAAAAACGCCCTGGTCATCGGGAGTCATGGCGCTGGTAATGACTTTTGTAACAACTCCGTCGTTCTGAATAGGAACAGCCTCATCTACCAGTGAAGCGCTCATATACCATTGGTAAGGATAGGGAATTCCCTGGTAAATATGAAATACATAGCCCTCTACCAGTTCCGGATTGGACCAGAGCGCGTTATCATCGAGTTTATCCCCGGGGACAGTATCGAGGTAATCGCTGCACGAGGTGATACCCAGCAATGAAAATAAAGACAGGGCAACAAATATTTTATTGAAAGTACTTTTCATGATAGTAACGAATTAAAAGTTGATAGAGATACCCGTTGTAATAATTTTCTGGATAGGATAACCCGAACCGGCAAAGCCATCTCCTTTGTACGCGAGTTCAGGGTCATAATCTTTCATATCCGGCGAATAAGTAAGCAGGTTCATGCCGCTCACCGTAAGGCGAATCATCTGGCAAGCCAGTTTTTTTGCTATCGATGCCGGAAGAGTATATCCCAATTCGATATTTTTCAACCTGATAAAATCAGTTTTGTGTAACCAGAAAGTATTCTGGTTATCTGAATTCACCCAATATTCGTCGTTCCGGTTGAAAGTCCGCGGATAATTGGCATTCGGGTTGGCTTCGGTCCAACGATTATCGTAGAATGATTTCAGGTAGTTTTTGTTGTTCGTCAGGCTACCTGTTTGCTGTACGTAGCGCACGGCGCCGGCTTGTCCCTGAAACAACATTGTCAGGTCAAAACCTTTGTATTTGGCATAAAGGTTGAGCCCTCCTGTCCAGGTAGGTACATCGCTCTTGTTGATGCGGATTTTATCTTCTCCGTTGATTGTCTTATCGCCATTTACATCCCTGAAGATAACATCTCCCGGGCGGGCGCCATCCATGTGGGGATAATTATCAATTTCATCCTGGTTGTGGAAAATGCCAATAGCATCGTAATAGATGTTCGAATTCATCGGATGTCCGGTATTTTTTTGATATTCAGGGATATTGGATGCTTCGTCGAAAAACAATATCTTGTTGGCAGCGTACCCTCCGTTGATTCCTACGCGGTAGCTGAAATTTTTGTAATGGTCGGACCACGAGATATCAAAATCGAAACCTTTGTTACGTACTTTTCCCAAATTAACCGTTGGAAGAATACCAGATAGCCCAGTAAAATCGGGTACCGACTGAGTTTGAGTGATCAATATCTTTGAGCGCAAATTGTTAAAATAGTCGGCGGTGATGGTCAACCGGTTGTTCAACAAATTCATGTCCAAACCAATATCCATCTGACGGGCTTCTTCCCATTGTGTTCTATTGTTTCCAGCCAAACTCTCATAATAAGTAAGTATATTTGTTGTTGGTGAACCAGTTACAAAACTCTGCCAATAAGGACTATATAATGACATAAATTGATAAGATGGAGTCTTGTCATTTCCTGTCAATCCCCACGAACCCCTTATTTTTAGTCCGTTAATCACACCACCAATAACACTATTTTTCCAGAAATTTTCTTCGGATATTCGATAGGCTACCGAAGCACCGGGAAAAAATCCGTAGCGATTGGAATGGTAGAATTTACTTGAACCCTGATAACGCCACAAAAACTCAAGCATATATTTTTGTTCATATGCATAATTTAGTCTTCCCAGTAAATTTAACCATCTGTCTTTCCCTGAATTTAAACCATAGGCATATTGTCGGTTGGGATTTCCAAAATCCAGTTCTTCGGGATATTCTACTGTGTTGCCCTTTCGTTCGGCGTTGAACCAGTTAGTCGATGATTCGAAAGCTTCAAAACCTGCCAGCACACTTACATCATGAACCTTAGCAAAGGTTCGTTGGTAATTAAATAGAGAATTGACGAGATATTGTTTATCCATGTCGAACTGCTGGCTCAGGTTGCTTTCACCTCCATATTGGGCTTTTATAAGCTGGGGTAATCCATCGTTGCCCATACTTGTACCATCCCATGTGTACAAATCGTATCGTTTGTTAAGGCTCTTGGTATATAATAAACCTCGGTCGATGGCACCTGTTGTAGTCCAGGTAAGTCCCTTCACCCATGGTATTTTTACATTCAGTTTTGTAGTCAGATTGAATACATAGTTTTCTGTGCGTTTGTATCCGGCAGCCGAAGTGGACTGTACAACCGGATTGTGCTGGGTGGTAAGGTCGAGCGGCGGACCGGGCAAACCATTGGGCCAGCGGGCCGGGAGCAGCGGGCTTGCCGACTGGAGTTCATAGAACAGCGTGGCCGAACCTACCGGGAGAAAATTCCCTTGTTCGAGTCGTCCCGAGAAATCAACATCCACTGAAATATTGTTGTTTATCTTACCGGTAACGTTCGCTTTCAAGTCGTGCTGACGATAATCGCTACCGCTATTTTTGAAAAATCCGTCCTGGTAGCGGGTGGAAAGAGAGACAAAAGTTTGGATGTTTTCGGTACCGCCCGACATGGAAACATTTGCGTTGTGTTGCATCGACCATGGTTTGAGCACCTCGTCGAACCAGTTGGTGTTCGGGTATTTCCACGGATCGCTTCCGTCCGAAAATTTCTGGATTTCGGCAGCCGAATAAACCGGGTTTTTCCCGGCGTAATAATTCACTTCGTTCACAAGCGTGGCATATTCGGCGGCGTTACATACTTCGGGAATCCTTGTTGGGCGTGTCCATCCGGCATTATAATTCACCGATAATTTCATTTTTTCGGTTTTGCCCCGTTTGGTAGTAACGAGTATCACCCCGTTGGCGGCCTGTGAACCATAAATGGCCGCCGACGCGTCTTTCAGCACCGAAATGTTTTCGATGGTAGATGGATCGATGCGTTCGAGCGAACGTCCCGGGACACCATCGACAACTATAAGCGGGCTATTATCGTTGAGGGAGTTGGTTCCCCTGATGTAGAGCGACGAATAATCGGCTCCCGGCTCACCACTCTGGCCTACCACCACAAGTCCGGGTATGGCTCCGGCTAATGAGTTGGTAACATTCACCGCCGGCGATTTGAGGAGTTCTTTCCCCGACATTCCCGACACGGAACCTGAAAGTGTAGCCTTCTTCTGCGTCCCATATCCAACTACCACCACCTCTTTGATTTGCTGATCGGCTGGCTGAAGGATTACCCTGTCGAATTGTGGCGTGCTTTTAATTTTCACCTCGGCAGTTTCATAGCCAACAAAAGAAATAGCCAGTACAGGTTGTGATACACCGGAAATACTCAAGGTGTATTTCCCGTTGGTATCCGTTAAAGTTCCGGTGGCTGTCCCTTTCACTTTCACGGTAACTCCTTGCATTAATTCTCCATTCGAGTCGGTAACTACCCCTTCCGCTTTCCAATTCTGAGCCAACAAAGCGGTGGATCCCAGCATAAGAAAAGCAAGCGTAAGCATCACTTGTCGAAGAAACATTTTTTTTGTTTTCATGGTTTTTTCATCATATTAATTGGTAACAAATTTTTTGACGAAACAAATATCCGCTTTTTAAATCACGAACGATAACAAAAAAATACCAATTAATAGCAAATTTATATTACTTATTGATTACTTGCTGTTTATATAATCAAGATTTAACATAATCAATTATATCATAGTAACAACAAATTTGTTGTTTCTCCTAATAACGTGAATGTTTTTATTTGAATTTACGGGTTTATCGGTTGATTGGCTCTTTGGTTTTTTTCATTTTTTTATTTTAAAATTAAAGCGATAAAATTACTTTAAAGTGTAAACTTATAAAAAAACAACCGTACCAAGAACAGCCTTGGTACGGTTGGATAAATTTCCTGTGTTTTGCCCCAATAAACCTGTAACGGTTATTTTGGAATAATTGTGGTTTCTTGTTCCGCGGAATTCTTTCAATCGTCTATCGAAGCAAATTCCGGAATGATCACCCAAGAAGCGAAGGGCTTTATTCTATGTTTATATTGTTTGTACTCAATAGGATAATAAAATCACGATGGATACTTGCTTTGTATTAAAATCTATATACCTGAAAAACAACCGCTTTATCCTTTACGAATGGCTTCCACTTCTTCCACGGTTTTAGGTTTTACTTTCGATCCGAGGCGGCGGGCTCCGTTTTCAGTCATCATATAATTTTCCTCGTTGCGAATTCCTCCAAACCCACGAAACTTCTGAACTTCGTTCCAGTTAATAAAATCGTTGAACAATCCCTGGCTTTGCCATTTATCCATCAACTCAGGAATAAAGTAAATGCCTGGTTCAATAGTAAAAACATGCCCCGGACGTAATGGCTTCGCGAATCTCAGGGATTTTAAACCAAACTGGGCACTTTTGGGCTCACCATCATATCCCACCCATGTTTCTCCTAAATTTTCCATATCGTGAACATCGAGCCCCATCATGTGACCAAGACCGTGTGGTAAAAACAAGGCATGGACCCCACAGGAAACAATGTCATCAACATTCCCTTTTAACAATCCGATACTTTTCATGTTTTCGGCCAGCCGGTGGCAAACGGCTAAATGAACATTACGGAAAGGTACATCTATGGCAAGAGCGTTAATGGCTGTAAAATGAGACTCAAGGCTCATTTCATATATCATTTTCTGTTGTGAGGTAAACGTCGTATCTACTGGAAACGTACTTGACAAATCGCCGGCATAATGACTTTCCACTTCGGCACCTGCATCAAGCAGAAACAACTCCCCGCTTTTCAGTGTATTCCCATGGTAGTGATTATGAAGTGTTTGTCCGTTAATCGTCGCGATAATTGGGAATGAAATCTCGCCATTGGCAGCATGCGCTATTTCGTAAACGCGGGCAGCTACCTGAGCCTCCGTCATTCCGGGGCGAGCTACTTTCATAGCCGCTACATGCATATCCACCGATAAATCCACCGCCTTTTCAATCTCAACAATCTCTTCGTCCGATTTGATTTCACGTTGCGCTACCACAGCGCGAACCAACTTTAACGATGATTTTTGATGGGCTTCGGCGGGATGTATTCCCAATAAAGCATGTAACTGAATTGTATGTTCGGCACGATAGGGAGGCAAAAAATGGATTTCCCTTCCCTTGTGGACAGCTTCGGCCAGCATTATGGGCAGTGCCGATAAGGGACGAGAATCAACAATGCCCGCTTCGGCAGCCCTGTCGGCAATGGTGGGTTGCGGCCCCATCCAAACGATGTCGTCGATAGTGTAGTCGTTGCCAAAAAGTACCTGTGCGTTATTATCGGTGTCGATAATAGCCGTTACTCCCGGGAAATCGATCCCGAAATAATATAAAAAAGTACTATCCTGACGGAAATGATAACCATTGTCGGCATAATTCATTGGGCTTTCATCATTGCCAAGAAATAAAATAAGACCCGAACCTATTTTTCTTGATAAAATGTTACGCCGTTGAATGTATATTTGTTTGTCAAACATGTTATTTGTTATTTTTTTAAGATTAATGTTACTTCACCTGTACTCCGTTGGTTACCTGAACGCTTGGTTTTATCAGCACTAATTTCCCATCGGCATCTTCGGCCGAGAGGATCATGCCTTCGCTCATAACGCCCCGAAGCTTGCGCGGTTCGAAATTGGCGATAAAGCATACTTGTGTCCCGATCAGTTCTTCCGGATTGGGATAGTAGGCGGCTATTCCCGAAAGAATGGTGCGTTCTTCCAATCCATCGGCAATGCGGAATTGCAGCAGTTTGTCTGCTTTGGGCACTTTCTGGCAATCGAGTACGGTGCCTACGCGGATATCCATTTTCATAAAATCATCGAAAGTAACGTTTTCTTTCACTGGTTGTGCTTTGTACGCGGCTATTTCGTTGGCTTTCTTCGTATCGAGCAGTTTTTGAATCTGTGCCTCGATGGCTTCGTCTTCTATTTTGTCGAACAGAAGTTCAGGTGTCCCGAGTGTGTCGCCGGCTTTGAGTAAGTCGGTACGACCCAGTTCGCTCCAGTTGAATGATTCCATGTTCAGCATATTGCGTAACTTTTCCGACGAAAATGGCAGAAATGGTTCGAACGCGATAGCCAGATTGGCGGCAATCTGAAGACTCAAATGCAGGATGCTGCCCACCCTGTCCATGTCTGTTTTAGCCACTTTCCAGGGTTCGGTGTCGGCCAGATACTTGTTGCCGATGCGGGCCAAATTCATGGCTTCTTTCTGCGCATCGCGGAAACGGAAATTATTCAGCAGCTTTTCCACGTCCGCTTTTACATTTACAAACTCATTGATGGTTTGCTGGTCGTAGTTGGTCAATGTGTTCAGTTCAGGAACCTTTCCTTCGAAATATTTTTGGGTTAGTACCAACGTCCGGTTGATAAAGTTGCCATAAATGGCCACCAATTCGCTGTTGTTGCGTGCCTGAAAATCCTTCCAGGTAAAGTCATTATCCTTTGTTTCGGGCGCGTTGGCAGTAAGCACGTAGCGCAGCACATCCTGTTTTCCGGGGAAATCTTCGAGGTATTCGTGCAGCCACACCGCCCAGTTGCGTGAAGTGGAAATCTTATCACCTTCGAGGTTCAGGAATTCGTTGGCCGGCACATTGTCGGGCAGGATGTATGAACCTTCGGCTTTGAGCATGGCGGGAAATACGATGCAGTGAAAAACGATGTTGTCTTTGCCTATAAAATGCACCAGGCGGCTTTCAGGGTCTTTCCACCATTTTTCCCAGTTCCCGTATTTTTCGGGTTCGGTGTCGCAAATTTCCTTCGTGTTGGAGATGTAGCCAATCGGAGCATCGAACCAAACGTAGAGCACTTTCCCTTCGGCGTCTTTCGCTGGTACGGGAATTCCCCAATCGAGGTCGCGGCTTACGGCGCGGGGTTGCAGACCCATGTCGAGCCAGCTTTTGCACTGTCCGTACACGTTGGCTTTCCATTCCTTATGGCTTTCGAGTATCCATTGGCGGAGCCATGCTTCGTGTTGGTCGAGCGGGAGGTACCAGTGTTTGGTCTCGCGCATTACGGGCGTAGAACCGCTGATGGCCGATTTAGGGTCAATCAGGTCGGTCGGATTCAGCGATGTTCCGCACGATTCACACTGGTCGCCATAAGCTCCTTCGTTTCCGCAATGCGGGCATTTGCCGGTAATGTAGCGGTCGGCTAAGAATTGCTGAGCGGTTTCGTCATAGTACTGTTCGCTGCTTTGGATCACAAAACCGTCTTTTTTGTCGATGGTTTTGAATATGTCCGAAGCCATTTCGCGGTGTATCGCCGAAGTGGTTCGCGAATAAACATCGAACGAAATACCGAATTCCGCAAACGATCTCTTGATAATGCCGTGGTAGCGGTCCACAATGTCCTGCGGTGTAACTCCCTCTTTTTTAGCTTTAATGGTGATGGGCACGCCATGTTCGTCGGAACCACCGATAAAAATCACTTCTTCTCCTTTCAGTCGCAGATAGCGTACATAAATGTCGGCAGGCACGTAAACACCCGCCAAATGTCCGATATGGACCGGCCCGTTGGCATAAGGCAAAGCCGAAGTAACAGTAGTGCGTTTATAGTTTATCATTCTGATGTGGTATTTTTAACTGGTTTATCGTATGTATTCCAGCCTGTTTTATTGATAGTTGACCGGCTTTTCCCCGTTCAATGCTCAAACGTTGACAGACCCGGCAAACTTACCTACATTACTCATAAAAACGGGCACAAAGATACGGACAATTTGTGAAATGAGGAAAAGTTTATGTCGCTATTCTCCTTATTTCTACCACTTGTTTGCTGCAAAACAAAATATTTATAAAAATCATTTTGTAGATTCAAAAAAGAGCCGTATATTTGCACCCGCAATTGAAAAATCGATTTATTCAATTAATCGATTGGCAATTGGCCCATTCGTCTATCGGTTAGGACGCAAGATTTTCATTCTTGAAAGAGGGGTTCGACTCCCCTATGGGCTACAAAACATAAAAGAATTCAAAAAAAACTGGTTAAAGATGGCAAATCATAAATCATCTATTAAAAGAATACGTCAGACAGAAAAGCGTAAACTGCACAACCGTTATTACGCGAAAACAGCACGTAATGCCGTACGTAAATTGCGTGGTACTACCGACAAAAGCGCTGCAAGCGAATTGTTGCCAAAGGTAGTGGCTATGCTGGATAAATTAGCAAAACGCAACGTTATCCACAAAAACAAAGCAGGTAATCTGAAATCGAAACTGACAGTTTACGTAAACAAACTGGCTTAAAAGTAGCTTCTAAAAAATATACAGAAGCCCTTTTCCTGATTCGGGAAAGGGCTTTTTTGTCATCCGGGTTATTGTGATGATGTTTTTGTGGATCAAATCAATTAAAAACACAAAAAACATCCTTCAATCATTGATTAAAAGGATGTTTTTGTACCCGAAGCGGGACTTGAACCCGCACAGCCGTGAAGCCAAAGGATTTTAAGTCCTTCGTGTCTACCATTCCACCATCCGGGCAGGAATGTGTTAAGTCAATAAATTTTGAGCGAAAAACGGGACTTCCCGTTCTTAAACGGAATAAACTTCTCGTTCCCTTTTTAAAGGCGCATCGCCCTCATTTAAGTTTGAGCGAAAAACGGGACTCGAACCCGCGACCCTAACCTTGGCAAGGTTATGCTCTACCAACTGAGCTATTTTCGCATGTTCACTTTTCCGAAAGCGGGTGCAAATATACGTCGAATTTTTGAAAATACGAAATTTTTAAACGGATTTTGCTCATTATACTTTCTCTTTTGCTGATGTTTTTTTTGTGCCGTTTTTTTAATTAATTATAATTCAGTTGTTTTTTGTTAAGGTGGCTCGAAAACGATTCCCTTTTTGAAATAAATTTATAACTTTGTGTTTTGATAAATTCATTAAGATGAGCATTGCACAGAAAATTACTACTGCTGAATCGACCGCGTTTTCGTTCGAATTGTTGCCTCCGCTGAAGGGTAACGGGATCGACTCGGTGTTCCGTACCATCGATACCCTACTCGAATTTGATCCTAAATATATCAACATTACCACCCATCGTAGCGAATTGGTCTTTAAAGAGATGCCCAATGGCCTTTTTGAACGCGTGGCCGAACGTCATCGCCCCGGTACGGTAGCCATTGCCGCGGCTATCCGGAATAAATATAAGATCAACGTTGTCCCGCATATCATTTGCAGCGGTTTTACCCGCGAAGAGACTGAATACGCGCTTATCGACCTGCAATTCCTGGGAATCACCGACTTGTTGCTCCTCAGGGGCGACAAGGCTAAACACGAGAAAGAATTCACCCCTACGGGCAACTCCCATGCTACCGAGCTTCAGCAACAGGTAAACAACTTTAACCAGGGCGTTTTTCTTGATGGTTCGAAGATGAAATCGCCGGTGGCTCCTTTTTCGTACGGCATGGCTTGTTATCCTGAAAAGCACGAAGAGGCTCCAAACATGGGTTCAGATTTATTTTACGCCAAACAAAAAGTGGATGCCGGAGCGGAGTATTTGGTTACACAAATGTTTTTCGATAATCAAAAATATTATGAGTTTGTGGATAAATGCCGAAACGCGGGCATTGGGGTCCCCATTATTCCGGGAATTAAACCGATAACACTTCTGAACCAGCTGACGGTTTTGCCAAAAATATTTCATACAGATATCCCTGAAGCTTTTGCCGCGGAACTGCGAAAATGCGAAACAGATGCCGATGCTGCCGAGGTTGGGGTGGAATGGTGCACCGAACAAGCTAAAGATTTAATACGGCACCATGTGCCCAGTATCCATTTTTACAGCATGATGGCAACCCAAAGTGTAAAAAGGGTGGCTAAAGCTGTGTATTGATCAATTTTAAACCGTTTTTTACCCGTGAGTTTTATTTTATTTTTGCTGTTTTTTGTACTGATCATTGTTCTATTGGTTATCAGTACTGTTTTTGGATTTTTAAGGGCTATTTTCCGTTTTGGAAGAAAAGGTTCTAATGATGACCGTCAGCAGGATAGTCGTTGGGGAAGTCGCGAAAAAAGATCAAAAGTTTTTGATGACAACGAGGGTGAATATGTTGATTTCGAAGAGGTGAAGGATGACAAATAGCACTTTAAGAACCTACCTTGTAAAGATTCCGTTTTACAATATCTTTCAAAATTCCGGAAAAGGAAGAAAGTGATTTTTTATGCCAACTGTTTTGTATGGTTGACGTTCCCTGATAAAAATGAATGAGATGGATCATTGGGCATGATTCGTTCCTGCTTCCGTTAAGTTTGACCTTAAATCAATCGGTTTATCCGGTAATTACACCATAAGACGAGAGGCTGAGTACAATTGCGTACTCAGCCTCTTTCGCTTTACAATATCTTACTTCCGGAATTTACTTTTTAGCCGGTTTCATTACTACTTCAAGAATGTTCTCCTGCTGGATAAGCGATTTGAGTGTTGACTGGATCAAGGCGGGAGTAAGTGATTCCACTGCTGCTTTGTAGGTTGCGCCCATATCTATCTTATCGGTATAATAATCTTCGATAGTGCCCAACCACCAGCTGTTTTCACGCTGATTTTCGTTGTAGGTTTTCAGCAGGTTTTCTTTTACTTTCTGAACATCTTCGGCGCGTGGACCGTTGGCAACTATCTGATTTACTTCATCGTGAATCATCCCAATCAGTTTCTCCTGCTTAGCTGGGTCGGTGTCGAACTGCATGAGCAGCGATGCTTCGTCTATCGGCCGGTCGGATAAGCGGCCTCTTACACCTACACCGTAGGTTCCGCCTTCTTTTTCGCGGATCGATTCGGTGTAACGGATGCTCAGAATGTCGCCGATAGCGCCCATAACAGTGCTGTTCTGTACGTTGTAAGGCATGCTCCCGCTGTAAAAAATGAAGTTCGAAGCTTTTTCGGTTTTCATCTCTTTCGCGAATGTGTTGTTTACTTTTCCTTTCGGGCGACGAATGTTGTTGTCGGTGAATTTTTCCGTTTCCTTAGTTGTTTTTAATCCACCAAGATAAGTGAGCACAGCCGCTTTAACTTTTTCATCGTTTGGATTTACATTCCCGACAAACATAAATACGAAGTCGGCCGGATTGGCAAAACGATTCCTGAATACTTCGAGCGCTTTGTCCTGATTAACTTTGTCGATAACTTCGGCGGTCATCAATACGGTGCGTGGGTTGTGGTTGGTAACCATGGTGCTAACCGAGTCGCCGAAAGCCTTGCGTGGATCGCTGCTGCTGTTCGCCAGACTGGTTCGGTACATGTTGGTCAGCGCGGCAAAAGCGTTGTCGTCCTTGCGGGTGGCGGTAAAATAGAGGTAAGTGAGCTGGAGCATGGTTTCAAAATCGGTAACCGATGAACGCCCCGAGAACCCTTCGCTGTAACCATTGATTTGAGGTTGAACGCTTGCTACCTTGCCGGTCAGAATTTTAGTCAGGTCGGTTTGAGAATAGCTTCCCAATCCGTTGTTCTGAACGATGGAAGTAGCCAATGTGGCTGATGGCAATGCCGACACATCGCTGACTTTCGACAAACCACCTTCGCTGTAAGCGCTCATCAAAATTTCATCTTTTTTGAAATCGGTAGTTTTAAAAATTACTTTTACTCCGTTGGTCAATGTCCATTCGGTAGTACCATATTTAGCACCTTCGGCTGTTTTCTTAATTTTTCCTGCTACCGGAACTTTTTCAACCAGCGGTTTATTGAGGCTTTCTTCGGCTTTAGCCTGCAGTTGCGCTTTGCGGGCATCGGCAATGGCTGCCAGTACTTCATCTTTAGTAGGAACTTTCACCGTAGGTTTTGCCGGCGACATGATCGTTACAATCATGTTCTTATCGGTAATGTACGATTGAGCTACCTGATTTATAATGTTGATATTCAATTGAGGAAGAGCCGCTTTCATGGTGTTGTATTCCCATTCTATACCCGGAATGGCTTCTCCATCGAGATAATTTCTAACGTATTCCCTTACCAGATCGTTGTTCTTTTGATGATCGCGGTCGTTGTACGATGTTTCTAATTGTTTCAGATAATTGGTTTTTGCCCTTTCGAGTTCGGCATTGGTAAACCCGAAACGTCTGATTTTTTCAGCCTCGAGCAGCAACGCGTTTAAACCGTCCTTTTCGCTGCCTTCCTTCGGTATCACGAGCATTTGGAAGGCATCTTTCGATTTTACCAAATCCGAATAACCGGCCATGCCTGCTACAAAAGGCGCGTTAGCCTGCTGTGTGATTTCGTCGAAACGTTCGCCTATCATTGATGACACCAGGTTGGAAATTGTTTGCATCATATATCCCTGAATGGATGATTTGACGTCGCGCGACATCGGATCATGCTTGTAGTCAATTTCGATGCGCGTCATTTTTGCTTCAGGGTCGGATACCAACGCTACAATCGGTTCATCGTTATTCGCGATTTCATATACGGGACGTTCGCCTGCATTCGGTTTTTGGGGAATATCGGCAAACATGGTTTTGATTTTCGCTTCAATTTTATCTACATCTATATCGCCTACTACGAGAATAGCCTGCAAATCGGGACGGTACCATTTTTTGTAATAGTCGCGGATGACTTTATAAGGAAAATGCTTAATAATGGCTGTGTCGCCAATCCCATCTCGTTTAGCATACTGCGAACCAGCAAATTTTATTTTGTTCGATTCTTTCCACATGCGGCGGTCGGCCCCGAAACGGGTGCGCCATTCCTCAAGGATAACGCCTCTCTCGGAGTCAATTTCCTTGCCATCCAGCAAAAGATAACCCGACCAGTCGTGGAGGACAAGCAATGCGCTATCCACAATGCCCTGACTGGTGGTTGGTACATCCGACAGGTTGTACACTGTTTCGTCCAAAGCGGTATAAGCATTGATGTTTTCACCAAATTTTACACCTACCTTTTCCAGAAAATTGATGATTCCTTTGTCGGGAAAATTTTTGGTGCCGTTGAAAGCCATGTGTTCAAGGAAATGGGCGAGCCCATTCTGATCGTCTTCTTCAAGGATGGAACCCACATTTTGGGCAATGTAAAATTCCGCCCGGTTTTTAGGTTCCTGGTTGGCCCGGATGTAATAGGTCAATCCGTTGTCTAACTTCCCGTACCTCACTTTTGGATCCATCGGGAGGGCAGGCGCTTGTTGCGCGTTCAGCGCGAGACCCGAAACGGCAAGCAAACACAATAAAATTAATTTTCTCATGATGAGTAGTTTTTTTTTGATAATAAATGGTAGATAATTGAATATTACCCCACAAAGTAACATATTATTTTTCTATTTTCAAAATAAATTTATCGTTTTTCGATAAACTCGAGCTGATAACAAGCTCTTGCCTGATTTTATATCAAAAGAAAATAACGGTAAATGAGTGGGAAATGAATTGGCAAGTAAAAAATTGAAGTGCGGACTTATGATTGAAAGAGCCGAACATTCCAATGAGGAGAAACGTTCAATAAGGGGGGATTATAAAAAATGTCCGCCGGTTTTTTATAAGGGCGGACATGCGTGTATGATGTGTAAAATGTAGGATTGTCTGAAAAAAAAGAAGGTTGTCACGCCTGACAACCAATCTTTCGTTAACCTTAAATCTAATACTATGAAAAAATCACGATGCGAAAGTAGGGCATATTTTTTATTCCACCAAATATATTTAGTTAAAAATATGTTATATAACATGTTTTTGGGATATTTTTAGTGTTTTCTTCAAAAAACGAAGGGATTTTGTAGTACTTTTGCATCCGTAAAGTGTAGTTAGCTGTGTAAAAAACCAAAAAACATATATGCAGGAATCTGATCAGATCCATCAACCATCCATCGAAGAAGTGGGCGATTTGCTTGGCGATATGGCGGCTTTGTTGTTGAATTCGGGCGCCCACACCATGCGGATCATTCAAAATATTGCCCGGATGGCCGAACGTTTTGGCTATCAAATGAATCTTTCGGTGTTTCAGCACAGCGTAATGATGACGCTTGCTTCCAACCACAACCTGAACGAACATGTAACCCTGGTAAAAAAAGCGGAACATCAGGTGCTTAATTTTACCATCGTGTCGGAACTCAGCGAGTTGAGTTGGGAAACTTATGACAAGCATCTGGATTTTTGTGAGATAAAGAATTCGTTCGATGTTATTGCCCACCGCAAAAGAATATCGAGGTGGCTTGTGCTTCCTTTGGTAGGCTTGGCAAACGCCGCTTTTTGCGGCCTTTTCGGAGGCGACCTCCCAAGCATGTTGCTGGTGTTGGTGGCCACACTGGCGGGTTTTTATGTGCGGCAGGAAATGCTGCTGCGTAATTTCAATCCTTTGGTGGTTTTTACTACGAGCGCGTTTGTGGCCTCGTTCATTGCAGGTTTGAGTTATGTTTTTGGCATCGGCAACACGCCCCAGCACGCGCTGGCGGCCAGCGTGCTTTACCTTATTCCGGGTGTTCCGCTTATCAATTCTATTTTGGATATAATTCAGGGACACGTGCTTACAGGAATCTCCCGGTTGGTAAATGCTACCGCGTTGATTGTATGTATCGCGCTGGGAATGTTTGCTTCAATGTTAATTTTCGGACTTCAGAATTTATGATTTTATCAGTAATGTACGATGGAATTCTGGCGGCGATTGCCGCTGTGGGATTCGCTGTTATTTCCAATCCTTCTCGCAAAGCCATTTATGTGTCGGCCTTGCTTGCCGCCATTGGGCATTCGCTCCGGTTCATGCTTGTTAAAGCCGATGTCGAAATTTCGATAGCTACTTTTGTGGCATCCACTTCTATTGGCTTGCTGAGCGTGTTTTTTGCCCGATTGATCCGTTGTCCGGCCGAGGTATTTTCATTTCCATCGTTGCTCCCGATGATTCCCGGAATGTTTGCTTATAAGGCTATTATCAGCATTATAAAATTCAAACAAACTGCCGATACGCAGAAGGCCGAAGTGTTCCTGCTCGATTTTTTCCGAAATGGTTCAACAGCCATTTTCATCCTGTTCGCGTTGGTGGTTGGTGTTTCCATGCCGATTTTATTCTTTACAAAAGCTTCGTATTCAGTTACGAGAAAGTATTAATATCAATAATTAATTTTTACAGAATATGAATGATGCGTTTGCCGGACAAGCCGAAATTTGGGACAAACCGGAAAAAATAAAAATGACGGCGAAATTTGTAGCCGAAATGAAAAAATACATCTCTTTGAATAAAGATATGAAAGCCTTTGAGATAGGAGCCGGAACCGGTTTGGTCGGATTGCAACTGTTACCCGGGATAGGTAGCATCGTGTTTGAAGATACCTCGGCGGCAATGATCGGCGTGCTGAAATCGAAGCTCAATGGAGGAGAAAAGGTTGAAGTTATCGAAGGTGAAGTGTTCGACTACCATCGAAACGATATTGATCTGGTGTTTTCGAGTATGGCCTTCCATCATATAGTGGATGTTCCGGCGGTGTTGTCTCATCTGCATAAGATAACAACGAAAAACGCAAAAGTGGTTATTGCCGATATCTGTACCGAAGATGGCTCGTTTCATTATTTTGAGCCGATACCTCACAAAGGTTTCGATACCGGCGAACTTGCCGACAACTTTGTGAAAGCGGGGTTTAAAGTAGAACACGCATCTGTTTACAACATCATAAAAAAAACAGGAAAAGACGATGTCGTCCGTGAATACGAGCAATTTATCCTGGTAGCGACAAAATTATAAATGGAATTTTTTCCTGCGGGACTCTTCCCGGTATTTTTATTTTCTTTAAAAAACGTTACCTTTGCGTTTGAAAATCCGACTGACATTATACCCACATAAAAACGGCAAAACATCATGTTTGAGAAAATTATTATCCTCGATTTCGGTTCCCAAACTACCCAGCTCATCGGGCGGCGTTTGCGCGAGCTGAACGAATATTGCGAAATTGTTCCTTACAATAAATTTCCGGTGCAAACAGACGGAATTAAAGGGGTTATCCTGTCGGGAAGCCCCTTTTCTGTTTATGATCCGGCGGCGTTTAAACCCGATCCGGGTATTTTCAGGGGGAAGTTTCCGGTACTTGGAATTTGTTACGGAGCCCAGTTCATTACCTACTCATCGGGTGGAACCGTAGAAGCTGCCGGTTCGCGCGAGTATGGCCGGGCTAACCTCTCGTATATCGATGCGGAAGATGATCTTTTCAGGAATATCCAGCCGGGCTCGCAGATATGGATGTCGCACGGCGATACGATTACTGCCGTCCCCGAGGGTTTCCATAAAGTTGCCAGTACCGATGATGTGGATTTGGCCGCTTTCCGCGTTCAGGGCGAAAAAACATGGGGGGTTCAGTTTCATCCCGAAGTATTCCATACGCTTGATGGGATGCAGTTGCTCGAAAATTTCCTGGATATTTGCGAATGCAAACGCGATTGGTCGCCGGCTTCGTTTATCGAAACCACCATTGCCGACTTGCGTCGAAAGCTGGGCAACGACAAGGTGATCCTCGGCCTGTCGGGTGGTGTCGATTCATCGGTAGCCGCCGTATTGCTCAACAAAGCCATTGGTAAAAACCTGACCTGTATTTTTGTAGATCACGGGTTGCTCCGGAAAAACGAATTTGAAAATGTGCTGGACGATTATGAACACCTTGGTCTCAATGTGGTGGGAGTGAATGCTAAAGATTATTTTTACAAAGCATTACACGGGGTTTCGGATCCTGAAAAGAAACGGAAAATCATTGGAGCCGGTTTCATCGATGTGTTTGAAGAGGAAGCCCGGAAAATAGAGAATGTAAAATGGCTGGCGCAGGGAACCATTTATCCCGATATTATTGAATCGCTTTCCATTACCGGAACAACCATAAAATCGCATCACAATGTGGGGGGATTGCCCGAAAAAATGCGCCTGAGCCTTTGCGAACCCCTTCGTTTATTGTTTAAGGATGAAGTTCGCCGCGTTGGGAAAGAGTTAGGTATGATGCACCATCTGATCAAACGTCAACCATTTCCGGGGCCGGGGCTGGCAGTGAGGATTCTGGGTGAGATTACCCCTGAAAAAGTACGCGTGTTGCAGGAAGCCGATGATATTTTCATTACCGCGCTTCGCGAATGGGATCTTTATGATAAAGTATGGCAGGCCGGAGTTATTTTGCTTCCCGTACAATCGGTCGGAGTGATGGGCGACGAGCGCACTTATGAAAACGTGGTGGCTTTGCGCGCCGTAACCTCTACCGATGCTATGACGGCGGATTGGGCTCAGCTTCCTTACGAATTTCTGGGAAAAGTATCCAACGAAATCATCAACAAGGTGAAAGGGGTGAACCGGGTAGTGTACGACATTAGCTCGAAGCCACCTGCAACCATCGAATGGGAATAATTCTTTTTCTTGTAATTTTTTTCTTAAGATATTGATAGATACTCATTCACATATTTATTCCGAAGAATTCGATCTCGACAGGAGAGACGTTGTTTCGCGGGCAAAAAAAGCTGGAGTCGAAGCCATTGTTTTGCCAAACATCGATGCGGAATCATTGCCACTCATGTATGCTACCGAAGCCGAAAACGATGGTTATTGTTTCGCGGCTATCGGTTTGCACCCTACGTCGGTGGGCGAAAATTACAAAAAGGAGTTGGCTTTGATGTCAAACGAATTGTCATCGCGGAAATTTATAGCCATTGGCGAGGTGGGGATGGATTTGTATTGGGACAAAACTTACGTCAGGCAACAGGCCGAAGCGTTTCGAGTGCAAATTGAATGGTCGCTGAAATACGATTTGCCACTCATTATCCACGTTCGCGATGCTTTTGCCGAAACCATGGAAGCCATGTTCCCCTACCGAGATAAAGGGTTGAGGGGTGTGTTTCATTCGTTTGCCGGCACGGCCGAACAGGCTGCCGAGATGTTCGGCCTCGGCGATTTTTATTTGGGAATCAACGGAATAGTTACGTTTAAAAATTCGGGACTTGCCTCCACTTTACCACACATTGATCTGAAAAGGTTGTTGATAGAAACGGATGCTCCTTACCTGGCACCGGTTCCTTTCCGCGGTAAGCGGAACGAAAGCAGTTATGTGAAATTGGTGGCTGGGCAACTCGGCGCTATTTATCGCACGAGTACCGCTGAAATAGACCGGATAACGACCGAGAATGCCCGGACATTGTTCAGGTTGCCTTAGCCAACCATAAATTCATCTAATTTGAACCGGATTCCCGGACGGAATTTACCGTTAATATTCTTAACTGTGCAACATTCGGTGTAAGCATCGTGCTCGAAAAAGAGGACGAAATCATTCCCGGAAACTTCCTTCAGCAAAGCTTCCTTCTCGGTCATCGCGGTAATCGGATATACGTCGTAAGCCGAAATCCACGCCACCGGAATGCTGTCGGCTACCGGAACAACATCTCCTACATAAACAAGCGTCTGCCCGTTGTAGTGAATAAAACTAACTAATTGTCCGGCAGTATGTCCGTTGAAGAGTCGAATGGAAACATCCGGCGTAAGATCGAAATCGTCCGTTACTAATTTCAGCTTCCCGGCTCTCTCAACAGGTATCATGTTTTCGGGGAAATACGAGTCGCCTTCCCTGACGTTGGGATTCAGAAAATTTTCCCACTGCTTTTGCCCTACCCAATGAACGGCGTTTGGAAAAACAAGCTCAACCTCCGTTTTATCCGCGTTGTAACGGGTAGCTCCGCCGCAATGGTCGAAATGCAGGTGAGTAAATACCACATCGGTGATATCGGCAGCCGTATAACCGATTTTTGCCAGTTCGGTATCGAAATCGATCACTCCTTTAAATCCGTAATATTTCAGGTAGTCGAGTTGTTTATCACCGGTTCCGTTGTCAATCAGTATTTTACGGCTGCCTGTATCTATGAGCAAACATCGCATTGCCAGTAGGCACGAGTTGTTTTCGTCGCACGGATACCTTTTTTGCCACACACGTTTAGGCACTACGCCAAACATGGCGCCACCGTCCACCTGAAAAACTCCGGCTTCTATTTTATAAAGTTTCATACGATGATAATTATTTTTTTTAAATGTCGTATAGCTTGTCCCGACTTGACGGGAGAACTCGCATGCTAACATTATCATAGCCTTTGTTATGAATTATTTACATGCTCGTTTCATTATGACTAAATTTTAAAATGATGATAAAAGAACGAGATAAATTTAATTTTCAGCAGGTTTGTTATCCGGTAGTTTTGCTTTCTTACCTGTTATTTTGATTTTTTGACGCTTACGCGAAACAAAATCGTATTTACAATCGGTTCGTTTTTTGTAAATTTGCCGTTCCTTAGTATATTTGCAAAATTAATAAAAATCAATCTATTTAAAATGCAGCGGGTTCACTTTATCGGTATTGGCGAACCGGATCTATCGGCTCTGGCGATAGCTGTAAGTAAAAAAAACAACTTTACAGTTACCGGTTCCGACTGTTATGTGGCTGCTGAACAGGCCGCCGCGCTAAAAAATGCCGGAATTTTACCCGACGACAATGGTTGGTTTCCCGAGAAAATCAAACATCAACTTACTGCCGTGGTGCTTGGCTACAACGTTAAAGCGGATAATCCCGAGTACATAAAAGCGAAAGAATCCGGCCTGAAAATATTTTCATTCGCTGAATATTTTTTTCACCAAACGCGAAGCAAAACGCGCATAGTGGTTGCCGGACAGGATGAAAAACCGCTTATAACGGCCATGATGCTCCATGTACTTAAGCTGCTGAAAATCGAAGTGGATTACGCGTTTCTTTCGGGCAAAGCTCCTTATGGCGAAAGGGTCAGGCTTACTTACGATTCGAGGATTGCCCTTTTCGAAATGGATGAGTCGTTGATTTCACCGGTGAAAGGCAAACTTGAATTTTGCGCGTATAAACCCCATATAGTGGTTTTTGATAATAGTGTGTTGAACAATGTCGTTGATAAACAGGTTTTTTATGAAGATAAAAAAGATAAATACAGATGTTTTTTAGATACGATTGAGGTGCAGGGAAGGCTTATTTATAGCGCGTTAAACAATGACATTGGTGAAATAACCGAAAAACTGCGGCGCGACATTGTGTCATTTGCTTATGATCATCCGGATGTTGAACTGACGGATGGGCAAGTCAGGATTAAAACGCGGAAACACGAAATAGAAACGCTTCTGAAACCCGCGCAACTTCCGGCGGTTCAGGCAGCTTATCTGGCTTGCAAGCAAATAGGAGTGAGTGAAGAACAGTTTTATTCACAAATAGCTGGTTTTGAAAGTAATGAAGGTTGATTTAAACAGAGAATATTTAAAAGATGGACGAAAAGAAATTGCTTCTCGATAAAAGGTACATGCGTATGGCGCGTATCTGGGCCGAAAATTCTTATTGCGAAAGGCGCAAGGTAGGGGCTTTGCTGGTAAAGGACAAGATGATCATTTCGGATGGTTACAACGGCACCCCTTCGGGTTTCGAAAATAAGTGCGAGGATGAGAACAATGTATCCAAACCTTACGTTTTACATGCCGAAGCCAACGCCATCACAAAAGTAGCCCGATCCAATAACAGCAGCGAAGGGGCTACGCTTTACGTTACCGCGTCGCCCTGCATGGAATGTTCCAAACTGATTATACAGGCCGGGATAAAAAGGGTGGTTTATGGTGAAAAATACCGGATTATGGACGGGGTGGAACTGCTACAACGTGCCGGCATCGAGGTGATATTTCTTGAAAATGAGGAATGAACGGTGGGTTTCCTCATCAAATAGCTTAATAATATAAAACCCAGATATGAATAAAAGGAATGGTTTATTAGTTTTGATCATCTTTGTATCGGTAGTTGCCGGGCTGGTACTTGGAAATTTTACGGCAAGAAGGTCGATGAATGTCCAGGGATTCCTTTCGGGCGGAAAGTTCGGCAAGTCAACGATTGATGAGTTGCTTTATCGTATCGACAACGATTATGTGGATACTATGAATATAGATAGCCTGACTCAGCAAACCATGGCCGATTTGGTGTCGAAACTCGATCCGCATTCGGTTTATATTCCCGCCGATGAATTGGCCGACATCAATAGTGAACTCGAAAGTAGCTTTACCGGGATAGGGGTGCAATTCAACATACAAAACGATACGGTGATGGTGGTTGCGGTGGTAAGTGGCGGCCCATCGGAAAAGATAGGTGTGCTTGCCGGTGACAGGATTGTGCAGGTGAACGACACTAATTTTACAGGTAAAAAAATTACCAATAATTTGGTAATGAAAAAATTAAAGGGTAAATCGGGCACAAAAGTAAAATTGGGCATTCGCCGAAACGGTACTCCCGGCATCATTAAATATACCATTACACGTGGTGAAATTCCTGTAAACAGCGTTGATGTAGCCTATATGGCCGATAAAATTACGGGGTACATTAAAGTAAGTAAATTTGCCGAAAGAACGTATGCCGAATTTCTCAATGCCATTGCAAAACTCAAAACCAAAGGAGCGAAGAAATTTATTATCGACCTTCGGGGCAACGGTGGCGGATTTATGGAACAAGCCATAAATATGGTCAACGAGTTTTTGCCCGACGATGAGCTGATCGTTTATTCCAAAGGGCGTGCATATCCACGCTCCGAATCCCGGTCGGATGGAAAGGGAAGTTGCATCAATGCTCCGCTGGTGGTTTTGATTGATGAATCTTCAGCTTCGGCCAGCGAAATTTTCTCCGGCGCTATCCAGGACAATGACCGGGGTACCATTATCGGACTTCGTTCTTTTGGAAAAGGCCTTGTGCAGCAGCAATTCCCACTTACCGATGGATCGGCTGTAAGGCTCACGGTAGCCCGTTATTACACTCCATCAGGACGCTGCATCCAGAAGCCTTACGTAAAAGGGAAAGCTGAAGATTACGCCATGGACCTGATTAACAGGCTGAAACACGGTGAATTCGACAGTAAGGATAGTGTTCATGTTCCACGTTCGCTCAAGTACAAAACCCTGCACGGGCGTACGGTTTATGGCGGTGGTGGCATCATGCCCGATATTTTTGTCCCGCGCGATACTTCGGGATATACTCCATTCTTTATCAAGACGATGAATTACGGCTATGTGTATCAGTATGCCTTCAGCTTTACCGACCGCAACCGCGAGAAACTGAAAAGTTTCAAAAACTGGCAGAACCTCGACAACTATCTTGATTCGCAGCATCTTTTGGCTGATTTTACCGCTTTTGTTAAACGGAAAGGGATGAATCCTGTGCCTCAACAGTTACATCTTTCGTCCAAAATTTTGCTTACAGAACTGAAAGCCTTTATTATCAGGAATTCTTTTGGCGATGAGGGTTTCTATCCTGCTTTAAACAAGGACGATAAAGCGGTACAAAAAGCGATGGAGGTGATTTCGAAAAAATAAATGGGCTGAAACGTTTGATGAATAACTAACAAAGGGAAAAACTAATTTTGGTTTTTCCCTTTGTCGTTATCTGAAAAGTTTGAATTTACAGATTTGTTTAAAATTTTATTTACATCTTGCTAAAGTTAAGCTTATTGTTTAGTTTTAAAAAAAGCTCATCAGTACTTGGTTAATGACTCAATTTATTCTTTGCACTTTTCAGGATCCTTAATTATTTGCAAATGATGTTCAGCTTTGCAGTGGGTAATCCATCTACGGTGGCAGTAAGGATGATGGTTCCAGGCTTACCATTGTTTTGTACTATGGCCAAGCATTTCCCGAAAAATAGTTTTCGTTCGGGTTTTTTTAGTGAATTCGGGTCGTTTTGATCCCCGTTATCGGTGCCTGCTATTGTTCCGTTGCCTTCTACTGAAAATCTAACCAATTGATCGGCAAGAGGATATGTGTTACCATCTTTGTCTGATATTTCTACCGTTACGAACGATAAGTCTTTTCCATCAGCTTTTATCGTGTTGCGGTCGGCTGTCAGCCGGATTTTTACGGGAGTGGAGGCTGTTCGGATTTCTTCGGTCAATACCGTTTTCCCGTTTTTCCTCGAAATAGCTTTGAGAGTTCCCGGTTCATATTTTACCCGCCACATAACGTGGAATACATCATCCGTTTTCGATTTTTTGCCCAGCGAGCGGCCGTTGAGGAAAAGTTCCACATCGTCGGCATTGTTGTAGTAAGCCCACACATCAACGGTTTGTCCCGGCTGCCAGTTCCAGTGCGGGAAAATGTGCAATACTGGTTGGCTGGTCCATTCGCTCTTGTAAAGGTAAAATACATCTTTTGGAAATCCGGCCATATCCACAATGCCGAAGTACGAACTGCGCGATGGCCACCAATAGGGGGTAGGCTCGCCAAGGTAGTCAAATCCCGTCCAGATGTATTGTCCGCTCACAAAGGGATATTTTTTTACCATTTTCAGCATGGTTTCGTGGGTCTCGCCCCAGGGTGCGCGGCAGTTATCGTAAGCCGAACATTTTTGCAGTGGATTTGAGAACGGTTTATCCCAGCGTTCGGGCCAGATGTTCACACTGTCGGAGGGCATGATGTAGAATCCGCGCGTTTGGAGGGATGAAACGCTTTCGCTCGACACAAACGGCAATCCAGGATGTTTTTTTGGAACGGCTGCAAAGTCGGTTTCATGGTAATTATACCCAATCAAATCAAGGGCTTCGGCGCGGAACAGCGGATTGTTTTCATCGGTGCCGTTGCAGGCTGCTGTTACAAGCCGGGTTTTATCCAGGTTTTTAACAATGTCGGCTAAATGTTTGGTGAGCTTCGCGTTTTTACCCAGCTTCCCCGATTTATCGTTCACCTTGCGGTTGTTCAGCAATACGTTGGCCTGTTGCAGGTTGGTGGTGATGGTGTCTTCGCCCCATTGTTCCACAATTTCATTGCCAATGCTCCACATGAAAACCGAAGGATGGTTGCGGTCGCGTAAAACCTGGTCGGTCAGGTCGCGTTCGTGCCATTTGTCAAAATCAAGGGAATAATCGTATTTTGTTTTGCCCATTCGCCACATGTCAAAAGCTTCATCCATAACAATAACCCCTATTTTGTCGCAGAGTTCGAGCAATTCGTTCGAAGGGGGGTTGTGGGAAGTGCGGATGCTGTTGACACCCATCTCTTTCATGATTTCGATTTGGCGTTCGGTGGCCCGGTAATTGACGGCGGAGCCCAGAGCCCCAAGGTCGTGATGATTACAGACTCCGTTCAACTTCATAGGTTTGCCATTCAACGAAAATCCTTTTTCGGCATCGAACTTGAAATAACGGACGCCCAGCGGTGTGCTGTATTCATCGATTTTGCGGGTGTTGTCGAACAGTTGAGTAACTACCGTGTACAGGTAAGGGCGGTCGGTGCTCCAGAGTTGGGGCTTTAGAAGGTTTATTTTCCGGGTGTTTATTCCGGTTGCTCCGGCATCAACTTTTAAGATGCCATTAGCCGATGCAACGGTTTTTCCCGCTTTATCCTTTATCAATTGTTTTACCTCGATGTTTTTTGATACGGTCAAATCGTTTTTTACAGTTGTTTCAATCCTAATCTGAGCCGATTTACCTGAAACTTCGGGTGTTGTAACGTAAGTCCCCCAGTTTTCTATGTGAACAGGTTCGGTAATGGTAAGCTGTACTTTTCGGTAAATGCCGGAACCCGAATACCAGCGGGAGTTAGGTTGTTCGGAGTTATCCACCTTTACGGCAACAACATTGTTCCCATTCAGGTTGATATAAGGGGTGAGGTCGTAACGGAAAGAGATATACCCGTATGGACGCATGCCAAGGTAATGCCCGTTGATCCACACTTCACTTTTACGGTAAACTCCATCAAAATCGATAAAAACCTTTTTGTTTTTCCACGCCTGGTCGGCCATGAATGATTTGCGGTACCAGCCCAGTCCGCCGGGAAGCGCGCCTCCGCCGGGAGTGGCGGCAAATTTATCGGAGAAGTCTGATTCGATGCTCCAGTCGTGAGGTAACTGGAGTGTTCGCCAGCCCGAATCGTCGAAGTTACTGCCGGAGGCATCAGCGGTGATGTTTAGCGCAAATTTCCAATCGCAGGTAAAGTCGATGGTTTTCCGGGATTGAGCTGTGGCTAATAAGCCTGCAAACGCTAAAACTGCTATTAAAAAGAGGTGTTTTTTCATTTGTATCTGTTTTTTGTTGAGTTTGTTCAGTCGGACTGATATTTCCTGTTGCAAATATATGCAATTTATTTTACAGAAATCATGCGAAAATGGATACAAAATAAGGTTGGGATGTATTTTATACCGGTTCTGCAGAGTGGGGTGTTCCGAATAAATTTTACCGTGTTTTAAAACGTTACCAATGATGAGTCTTTTTTCAAAATATACAATTTTTTATGGTATGGATGCCTTCTTATTTTTTTGATTTTATCCGTTTTGTGAAATCGGTAGGGCTTTCGGAAAAATATTCTTTAAAACATTTGGTGAAATAAGATGGAGAGGTGAATCCGGTTTCGTAAGCGATTTCGGAGATGCTTTTTTCGGTGTTAATCATCATTTGTTCAGCGGTTTTCAACCGTATAATTCTTACAAATTCGTTGGGAGAATAGTTGGTGAGCGATTTTATTTTGCGGTAAAGTTGTACCCGCGATAATCCAAGCGTTTTGCCGATGTCGTCAACATTAAGCTCGGTGTCGGTAAGGTTGTCTTCGATCACTTTTCGGAATTTATCGATGAAAGATTTGTCGATTTCGGCCACATTTTTCTTCCTTTCGCCGAAAGTCAGGTTTTTTTGGAAGTATTCTTTTATGTTCCTCCGATTTTCAATTAGCTTCCTCACCCTGATTTTCAGGATATCTTCGTCGAAAGGTTTGGGAATGTAGGCATCTGCGCCGCTTTCGAACCCTATGGCTCTTTGCTCGTTTTGGGCAAAAGCCGTCAGCAATATCACCGGAATGTGGCTGGTTGTGATGTTTTCCTTTATCTGCCGGCAAAATTCAAACCCATCCATTACATTCATCATCACATCGCTGATAATAAGTTCAGGGACATATTTCATGGCTTTAAGCAATCCTTTTTGGCCATTGGCAGCTTCGGTTATTTCGAATTCATCGTTCAGCAGGCTTTTTACATAATACCGGACATCCGGATTGTCTTCTACGATGAGGATGAGCGGTTTATCAGAGTTTAATTTTTCATCGTTGGAGGTTTCATCTGTATCGTCCTGTTCGAGCAGCATGATTTCATCGTTGCGTAAGGTACCGCTATCCAAAACCGGGTATTGTTCCTGAAACGAGATGTTTTTTTGTTTGAACGGAATCGTAACCTGAAATTTAGAGCCGGAACCTTCGTTGCTTTCCACGTTGATAGTCCCATTGTGCTGTTCAACAAGAGCCTTTGTGAGCGTTAGCCCGATTCCTGAACCGGAGATATTGTTGTCGACACGGAAAAAACGGTCGAAAATCCGGTCTATGTGCTGAGGTGAGATGCCTACGCCGGTGTCGCTCACCGATACGATGGCGTTTGTCTCACCATTAACGTTTTTTTTAGAGAGTCTGACGGTGATGTGTCCGTTCTCGGGCGTGAACTTAATGGCGTTTGAAATCAGGTTGTTGCATATTTTTTCCATCTTGTCGGAATCGAACCACACCATGAAATCGGCACTGTCGGGCTCGAACGAAAAGTGCAGTTTTCGTTTTTTTGCCAATTCGTTGAACGAATCGCAGATTTCTTTTACAAATAGCTTCAGGTCGCCCAGCGTATAGTACATTTGCATTTTACCATTTTCGTATTGCCGGAATTCAATGATCTGATCAATTAACTTCATCAGTACCAAAATATTCTTTTTCATCAGATGAACCAGTTTGTTTCCTTCTTTCGACAGGTTTTCGGTTTTCATGATGGTTTCGAGCGGCCCGTGCAGAAGGGTTAGCGGAGTACGGAATTCATGCGAAATGTTGGTAAAGAAAATCAGTTTGGCCTGAGTGGCATCTTCCAGATTTTTCGATAGCGTAATCAGTTGATCCCGTTGTTCCGATAGCTCTTCTTTTTGCCGGTTGATGGCCTGGTTGGTTCGTTCAAGTTCGATGTTCGATTTGTTTTTATGGCGGTAAAGTCTGAAAAGCAACATCAACAAAATGAGGATGATAAAGATAACTGCCAGCGAGAATACGAGGAATTGCCGTTGGGTGCTGTAACGGGCCAGGTTATTGTTCAATACTTCGTTCAGCTGCCCAATGCGGTTTTGGTGTTCGATGATTTGGTCGGTTTGGAGTTTCAGCACACGGGCGTTGGTTCTGTCAACTACCGCGGTGTAAAGGAGATTGTCCTTGTCATAGGGCTCGTGGCGCAAAATACGGACTGCCGTCTGGATAGCTTTTTCGCCGCCGGTAGGGTAAATAAACGTCGCATCGATGATTCCGTTCAGCACTTTCTGGATGCCTCCTTCGGTACCGGGCAAAGCATCAATGCCAACGATAACGGGCTTTTTATAATGATTGTTTACCTCAAATGCCTCGTAGGCCCCGGTGGCCATTTCATCGTTGTGGGCAAAAACCAGATCTGCCTGTATGTTTTTCTTCAGAACTTCAGTGGTTTTTTCTTTGGCCTGCAAACGTAGCCAGCCACCATCCTGTGAACTGACAATGTGTACGTCGGGATAGTTTTTTATGATACTCATAAAGCCTTCGTGTCGTTCGTAATCGGGCGTTGATCCCGAAAGTCCGCGAATCTCCATGATCCGTCCTTTGCCCCGGAGCGCGTTGACGGAGTAAATGCCTACTTCTTTCCCTACCTGAAAATTGTCGGCGCCAACAAAGGCGGTATATTGTCCGGAGTTGATTTTGCGGTCGACAAGGATGACGGGAATGCCGGCCTGCATGGCTTTTTCCACAACCGGCGTCAGCGGAACAGCTTCGTTGGGCGAAACAATCAGGAGATCAACACCATCGGCCAGCAGGCTTTCTATGTCGCGGATCTGTTTTTGATTGCTGTCGTAGGCGGTTTTAAATTTCAGTTCAATGCCTGGGTTGAAGGAGGCTTCGCGCACCATTTCTTCATTCATGGTTCTGCGCCAGGCATCCTCGCTACACTGCGATATTCCAATGACAAACGTATCTTTTTTGTTACCGGAGCACGAAAAAGATAAGATAATGATTATCAGAAATATCAAAAATGTGATCTTACGCATTGATAGGTCGGTATGTTTTTTTGTCGACAAGCAAAGTTACATTTTATTTTTTCAGGAAAAGCGCCATTCCCTTTTTTTAGGAATGGCACTTGCAACTTTCAATTTTATTAACTTAACAACATTGTTTCTTTCACTTAACGGAAGTTGTTTATTGAAGTAATCTGGCGGGTAAACTGCACATGGCTCCGTGTTGGGTACACACGTAAGCCGAAACGTTTACCGCTGTTTCGTGGGCTTCGGAAATTGATTTTCCCCGAAGCAACGATGCGGCAAATCCGGCGGTGAACGAATCGCCGGCGCCCACAGTATCGGCAACTTTTACCACCGGAGTTTCCCTGAAACCGGTGTAATGGGGCGTTACCACTAAGCTGCCGCTGGTTCCTTTTGTTAGGATGACTATTTTTAACGAATATTTTTCGAGCAGATGTTTGCAGATTTCTTCTTCGTTCATGTTATTCAAACCGTACATTTTTTCCAGTACTACCATCTCTTCATCGTTTATTTTTAAAATATTACATTTGGATAAAGAGTTGTTTATCAATTTATCTGAATAAAAATGCTGCCTCAGGTTGATGTCGAATATTTTCCATGCATCGTCCGAAAGAGCATCAAGGAAACGGTGGATGGTTGTACGCGATGTTTCGCTGCGCTGCGCAAGCGAGCCGAAACAAACCACTTTTGTTTGCGAAGCGATGTCCCCGAGTTCTTTGGTGAATGGAATGTTGTCCCACGCCACGTTTTCGCATATTTCGTATTGAGGGATGCCGTTTGCATCCAGGGTAACCTGAACTGTTCCTGTTGGGTGCGATGTTTGTTCAACTATGTATTTCAACTTTTTGTCGTTCAGTTGGCTAATGATTTCATTGCCGAGCGTATCATTGCCGATAGCGCTTACCGCCCGGCCATCGAATCCGAATTGCGAAGCGTGATAAGCGAAATTGGCGGGCGCCCCGCCCAGTACTTTCCTGTCGGGAAATACATCCCACAACAATTCTCCAATACCTACGATTATGTTTTCCATGATGGTGCTTTTCTGATGGTCGTTATGAAGTTAATTTATAGATTCATTTCTTTTTCAATTTGTTCCAACGATTTTCCTTTGGTTTCAGGGATCCATATTTTTACAAAAACATAGGCTAATACACTGAACAGTCCGAAAATTCCGAAAAGGTATTGCAGCCCGAGGGTTCCGTGGATGACGGGGGAAAAATATACCGTCAGGAAGGTACAAAGCCAGCTAATTGCAGTAGAAAACGACATGGCGATACCTTTGATACGGTTGGGGTAAATTTCAGAAATGATCACCCACATTACCGGTGCAAACGATGCTGCGAAGAAAGAAATATAAACCAACAGTGCCAACAACACCCCGATGCCGTTTTGGACAGGGCGCGAGAATTCGAATGTGAGATAAGCCAGAGAAACGATCATGCCTACCGCTCCCCACAACAACAGGGTTTTTCGTCCTTTTTTATCCACCAGCCACAGGGCGACAATGGTCATTAGAAAATTGACAAGTCCTACGATCATCGATTGCATCATGGAATCGCCTTGCGCCGAACCGGCGGCTTTGAACATTTCGGGGGCAAACATGATGATGGCATTGATTCCGGTAATTTGCTGGAAAGCGGCAATCAGCGTTCCGATCAGAACGATTTTTCCGGTTTTTCCGCGGAATAATTCGGCAAATGATACTTTTTCCGATTTCCGATCGTGTCTGAGGGTGTTTTCGATTTCATTTATTTCGTTGTTTGCTTGCTGTTGTTCTCCAATCTTACCGAAAATTCTCGATGCCTCGTCTTTTCTCCCCTGTACCAATAGCCAACGGGGACTTTCAGGAAAATCGATCATTAAGAATAGGAAGTAAATTACACCGAAAACTGCCGGAACAGCCATCATGTAGCGCCAGCTGTAACCTCCCGTATCAGTTAATAAATAATCGATGATGTAAGCAAGCAATATACCTATGGTTATGGCAAACTGGTTGAACGATACCAACCTGCCCCGGTTTTTTGCCGGCGAAATCTCGGAAATATACATGGGACCTACTACCGATGTGGCTCCAACTGCCAACCCGGATAATGTTCTGAATATCATTAGTATAAAGGATGATGTGGCCAGTGCGCAACCGGCAGCCGACAGAATGTAAATGATGGCCGTAAAAAGCATGACCTTCTTCCGTCCGTATTTTCCGGTAAAGTGTCCGGTAAAGAGCGCTCCAATGAGGCAACCGATAGTCAGCAGGCCGGCAACGGTTCCCAAACCGCTGCCGGTTAGCGAAAATTCTCCTTTTATCATATCGGCAGCCCCCGATATTCCTGCCATGTTCAGCCCGAAAAGTAATCCTCCGTTGATGGCTACAAATGTAATCCAGTAAAGATATTTGTTGTTTTGCATGATGTTTTTGTTAATCTCCCGACCGGCAAATGAAAGATCGGAAGCTTGGTTGTAAGCGTAATTTGATTCGTTATTTTATATTATAAATATTTATATTTCTGATATCTATCGTCTTGTCGGTAAAAAACTGAATACGATTCATAATGTTTTTTGGAAAAAATAAGGTGGTCATGGTCGTCTCTCCCCGGTTGACGAACAGTTCGGCGGAAGCTTTGTCTATCAGCAAACGGATGTTGTATTCCGGATGTACCGCCAGCGGGGCGCTCATTCCCAGCGCGAAGCGATCGCTGAACCCAACAACGCCGCTTTTGCTTCGGTCGATACTGGCAAATCCGGTGCTCGTGTCAAAATTGAAACGAAGTTCTTCATCACCGTTGGTAAGTAAGAATCCGAACAGTTTTGACGCGTTGGGTTGAATGTTGAAAAGTACTTCGTAACTACCATCGTTGTTTTTTAGTAACTCTTTTATCGTGAATTCTTTATTTACGGAAATATCCGGAACAATGTTCACATCGTCGCGAAGCAAATTCACCTCTTTTACCGGATAGCTTGCCAGCACGGGATGATGCCCGTTATCCACAATGGTGAGTTCGCGTGGTAAGGTGGTGGCGTTTCGGAAATAGCGCGAGGGAACATCGTTGGCATAATCCCAGTTGCTCATCCAACCGGCAAAAATACGCCTGCCATCTGCCGCCGGAATGTTGCTCCATGTAACACCTGCGTAATCGTCGCGGCCATAATCCACCCACAATGGGTAGGGGAGGGGATCGACCCTGAAGCCTGTCTCATCGAAGCTTCCAATGAAGTATTGCGTGGCGGAGCCGCCGTTGGGGCTTCCCGGATTGATGCTTACCAGCAGTACCCATTTGGTAGCTCCTTTGTAAGTCAGTGGAAAAATGTCAGGACATTCCCAAACTCCTGCATGCGAGCCAATGCCATCGCCAAACTTACTTTTCATACTCCATTTTTTCAAATCGGGCGAAGTGAAGAAAGTAACCGTTTGCCCGGTAGCCAGCACCATAACCCACTGTTTTAGCTGAGTATTCCAGCTTACTTTCGGGTCGCGGAAATCGCGGATGGCTGTGTTGGTAATCACCGGGTTTCCTTTGTATTTTGTAAATGTTCGTCCCCTGTCGGTGCTATAGGCAATGCATTGCTGCTGGCTTTTGCCGTTGGCCGTATAAATGGCGATTAAGGCGTTTTTGCCAAATCCGGCCGTGTTGTTTTCGTCCACCACGGCACTGCCCGAGAAAATGTCGCCCAGCGAATCGGGTTTTAAAGCTACCGGAAGGTATGTCCACGAAGTAAGGTCGGTGCTTACCGCATGCCCCCAATGCATGTTTCCCCATTTATTCCCGTAAGGATTGTACTGGTAAAAAAGATGATATTCGCCTTGCAGGTAAACCATTCCATTCGGGTCGTTCATCCACCCGTATTCGGGAGTAAAGTGAAAATCCGGACGGTACTTTTCGTTGTATTCCAGGTCGAATTTATCCGACTGCTTTATCCGAGATATTCCGTAGGATGCCACACCCGGATTTTCAAAATTCAGTTGTATGTTTTTCCCTTTGTAATCACCAACGTTTAATTTTACCCAATAATCCACCTTGTTTTGAGCCAGACGGATCCAGTATTTTCCCGGTTCTTTTGTGTCAGGAAATGTAATGTTTATTTTTATTTCACCGGCCGAATCTTCAACAGGAAACAGCAGGAAAGATGACTCAATTTTATATTCTTTATTTACGGATTTGGTGGCTTGTTGCGAATACCGGCAACTATAAATGAACACAACGAGCATCAGTATGACGATTTTTTTATTCATGATTTTTTAGATCAATGGGTTAACGGGGCTGATTGATGATGCAAAAATATGTTTTTCTATTTGTTGAAAGTGCAAATAGTGATATAACAACATAAAAGTTGATTGATTTACTTCAGATTTTTTGTTTTGGGCTACTTACCGCTATCGGATTTTCCGAATGATTCGGAAGTTCCAATGGCGGTAAGAAGTCATGAGGCATCTGTTTTTTTTAAGAAAATGTGCAACCTCTATTTTATGGCAATCTTTGAACAAATTATAGTTCCCTTTTCATCGATTTTTTTAACCAAATATAAACCTTGTTTGAGTTGATAATCGGTTATAGAAGCATCATTATCAAATGATTTTACAAAATCACCAGTTATGGTGTAGAGTTCTGTCCTGATAATATTTGCCGGGTTTGAATTAACATCGGTTACTCCTGTGGAAGTGTTGTTGAAAGCGATTACTTCGTCCCACCACATTCGGTGCGATTCTCCATCGGGAATAGGATTTGTTGTATAGTCCTCGAAATGAGGTGCAACGAGCAACGTTTTTATGTTCTCCATACCGGCCGGAATGGTAAAATTCAGTTTTTGCCATGCTCCAGCGGTAGTATATTCCTGTGTTACAAATTGATTGGAGCCAACTCCATCTTGTAGTTCCAATCTTACCTTGCCGTTTATCTGTTTGTAAACCGATACTGATATCGTGTTGTAGAGGCTTACATCGATATTCAGGCCGCCTAATCCACCGCCTGTGTAATTCGCGTTGTCGTTGTTGATCCACACAGTGATAGCCTTGTTTGTGCTGTTTTCGCTATCTTTGGCGGGGGTATCCCATAGGTCGATACAGCAAGCTGACCCTGCTGGCCACCATCCGGTGCCAGTATCTTCGGCGTTGCTAATCACGGTTTGCTGTGCAAACGATGTGAAAATAGCTGCATTTAAAGCCAAGAGTAAAATTGTTTTTTTCATGATGATCCTGTTTTTAAGAGTTGATAAATTTATTGTTTAAATATTTTGATATCCGAAAATGTTACCGTTCCTTCATCTGCAAAAATCATCCATGGATTTTTCTCCATGTTGCCGATGTGGTTGGTAAATGCCACATTGTTATTGATATACATTACACAAACTTGTTTGTCGGCAATGATTGTAACATCAAACTGTTTGTTGGCCGGCACAATAAGTGGAGTGTAATCGTATTCCTTGTTTGTGTGATACATGAACAGAGCCGAACGATTGTACGCGTTGCTACTGCTCATGTCGAAAGTCAGATTATAGGTGTCCTGCTGTGTTTCATAAGCTCCAAAGCCTATCCCGAAATTTTTTGTAGCTTGCGAAGCATCTATTTTCATTTTTATTTTGAAAGAAGATAAGTTACGGTTGAAAACCACTTTTCCTCCATTCGATAATGCAAAACTATCTCCACTTCCCAATACGGTGCCGCTGTGTTTAATGTCCTTATATTCTACGGCTTTCGAGAATTTAGTGTCAACGGCATCAGGTATGGCCGGATAAAGTTTTCCACTCGGTTGCTGTATAAGTTTATGCACAATCAGATTGCCGCCCCAAGTCAGTTCGTTGTTGGTAACCTGCTTGTCCTGACCTACCGAAGCCCATCCCGTAATGTAACGGTTGGTTCCGTCCGAAACGGTTTTGGCGGCATAAAGCCATAACCCATCAAAGGTTTCGTGGTTTCCGTTTTCGTCGTTGCATATACGCCAGGGGCCATCGGGAGTGTCGGCTATCCGATAGAAGGTTTTGCGGTGGTTATCCCTGTTGATGCGCGAAAAAACCAGGTACCATTTATTCCCCATTTTAAATATTTCGGGACATTCGGGAATGTCGGTGTCGGTAGGAAATTCGTAAATTTGAGGATTATCGTTGTCCACGGCTTTAAAAATACTTTGGATTTCTTCCCATGTATTCAGGTCGTCGGATTGAAAGCGGACGAGAACAGCTCTGTTGTTATTCGTTTGTCCGCCTACCACCATAACGTATTTATTCCTTGTGTCGTCCCAATAAACTGATGGATCGCGGAATTCCCCCTTTTTACAGAAATCAGGCGAACTTTGCTGGAATGAAGGCTTTTTCACCCATGCCGCATTGGCCAGTTCGTTGGATGCAACTGCCTTTGAAACGATGGAGGATGCGCTGAATCCGGTATAGAAAAAATGATATGAATTGTCCTTTTTTATGCAACTGCCCGTTCCAATGCTTTGGTCGTAAGAGCCCTGATCACCCGTCAGAATTTGTGAAATAGGAGTGAGGGGTGTGAACCTGGCAAAATCTTTGGTTTTCGTCAGGTAAACTCCCCCGCCAGCATAACCCGAAAATCGGCCGAGCAAAAAGTAAACGTAAAATGTTTGGTCGCTTTCGTTGTAATAAGTCATCGGATCGCCGGTAACTGCATTGGCGGGTTTATAAAGGGTTTCATAACTTGCTTTAACCGCCTCGTCTTCCGAAGCGTAATCACGTTTGTCGAGTGTTATGTCAATGGTGTTTTGCTGGTTGTCCGGTTCAGGCGAGTCGCCTCCGCAACCTATTAATGCAAAGCCTATTAATGCAGCATAAAAAAATTGTTTTTTCATTGTATAAAATTGTTTAACGAATACGGAATCCTCTTCATAACAGGGTTTCACGTATTCGTTGTTTTACTTTAATTTTTAGGATAAGCTTTTAAATCATCCCAAAACATGGTTTGAGTGGTGAAACTTGCATCGTTTTGCGTGTCGATAACATGGGGGGCAACCAGAATGTTGTTTATCACGGCGGTTCGGCTTGCCGGGATTTCAAACGTAAGTTCCTGCCACTGACCGAGGGCATCGGCCGAGTACGAAGTTTTCAACCAATCTTTGTTTTGTTCGCCATCCGATTGTATTTCCAGCTGTACATCGCCTGCCACGCTTTTCAAAACCTTGAGTGTGAATTTGCTGTAAACAGCCGGGTCGATATTCACTTTATAAGCATTCCACAATGCGCCTCCCGACCATGCGCGTCCGCCATCATCGGTGGCTTCCTTGCGGCGGACGATTGAAATACAGGTGGATGATGCATTGATCCCATCGGTTTTAGGGTTTACAGCTCCATTGGTAATGGCGCTGGCAATGGACGCCCACGTTGGCGATACGGTTTCACCATTGTAAATAACTAATACAGGTTTTGGTTTTTCGCCCAGTTTTACGGTAACTTCGTACGTGAAAGTAGAGCCTAAATAAGTCAGTGTATAATTTACAGGTTGGGTAAAATCCACTACGCTTCCATCTTTGGGCGATATTTCGGCGCCTTTCGTATATTCCAATACTGGAATTAAGTTAGTAACATCAGTGCCGACCGGTAGATATATCAGGATTTTTTTGTTAGTTTCATCTATATCACCCTGAGTTGTTCCTATTTTGAAGTTCGTAATCGTTGCTTTTGCAACATCAACGGTAACCGTGTATTTCTGATAAAGATTTTTGTTGACTACCGTATAGGTTACCGGTACCAGATTTCCTTCGGCATCGTCGAAATCCATTGAAGTTCCGCTGTTAGGGGTTATTTTGGCTCCTTCGCCAATTGTAACGACAGGTGTTATGTTTTTCAGACTTGATCCGGCCGGAAGTATGACCGTAATGGTTGAATTTACGCTGTCGATTTTACCTTCCACCCCATTGACAACAAAAGAGTGGATGCTGACATCGCCGCTCAAATCCAATACATCTTTAGAGTCGTTTTTGCATGAAGAAAACACAAGCAGAAGTCCAATAAATAAAGAAGTATAATAAAGTTTCGCTTTCATAATCCGATAGAATTAAAATCCGTAATTTTGTTTGTAAATCCCTTTGCTGAAGTTTATTTGCTGAACAGGTATGGGTACATATTCATTTTTGTTCTTTGTGAAACGTGCTCCCTGAAAGAAGGTGTGCTGAGCTTCCTCATCGGAATAATAGGCGTTGATTACCGAGTCGGCAATGCCCCAACGAACCAAATCGAAGAAGCGGCTCCCTTCCATGGCAAACTCCAACCGGCGTTCCCACCTCAGTGCTTTGCGTGCAAAATCCTGATTCCACACGCAGTTTACACCATCGTCATAAGGTTGAATGTTTACGTATGAAGACGCGAAACCAATTAATCCGGTGCTTACTTTTGCCCGGTTCCTGATTTGGTTGATCAGCGGTAGCGCTTCTTTGTAATTCCCGGTTTCAATGAGTGCCTCAGCCCTCATCAACAGCACATCGGCAAACCGGATAACAATATCGTTTTTCGTATTAGCATACCAGGGACCGGTTTTTACATAATATTCGCTTGCCGGGTCAACGTTTTCCTTTAGCGAAGAGTAATATCCGTACATGTTTGGATTGCGCGATTGGTTCTTTTCGAAATTCACATTGGTGTATTTGTACGGTTTGCCCGGTATGGCTACGGTGTGAAACAGGCGAGGGTCAACCTTATCGGCCGATTCGTTGTAGTCGGCATTGTCATAAGCATCGAACATGGGTAGTCCGCCGCTCGTTTTGAAAGCGTTTACCAAATTCTGGCTTGGCTTGTTGAAGTCGCCGCCCGGAGTGGGAGTAGTCAGCGCGTTGCCCATGTTCAACCGTCCGTAAGTGGTTCCATCGCCTTTGGAATACTGAACGGCAAAAAGACATTCAGGCCCGTTTTCGTAACTTCCGGGAAGGAAGTTGTATGCAAAATCGTTTTCCAGGCGGTAAGGCGATGTCATTACATAAGTTGTGAGGTCAAGTACCTTTTGTAAATCGGATTGATTGATTTCTGTTACATTGTTTTTCTCATCCTGGCGGTAAGCTTTGTATAAATATACTTTAGCAAGGTATGCTGCCGCGGCGTATTTGTTAGCTCGCCCTACTTCGGTTTGCGATTCGGGCAAGTTGTCATAGGCATACTGAAAGTCATCGGCTATTTTTTGCCAGAGTTCGTCGTTGGTAAGGGCAACGTTCGAGACTTTAGCAATGTCCTCCGGCGACATTGTTTCATCAATATAGGGAATCATCTTGAAAATGATTTTTTGGATAAAATGCATGTGTCCCCTCAGAAAGTGCATTTCCGCCATCCTTGTTTTTTTGTTGGGCATTTTTTCTTCGCTGATGTTTTTCAAGAGGTTCAGTGCGAAGTTAGCTCTCGAAATAACCACATAATTTCTGTACCAGAATCCATCGGTGTACCACGTTTCGTTGCCTATCGAAGGTGAAGAAATTTCGAGAAAATGAAGAAATTCGCCATCGGTGGCTCCGCTCCCTCCTTTGTAGGCGTCATCGGCTCTAACGTTCCCATAATTCCATAAGCTCAACGGGCGGTTTATTTCGTCGTTCCCGATACCGGCGTAAGCCGAGATAACAGCATTTTCCGCTTGCTTGGATTCTTTCAGTTCTTCATCGGTCAATGCTCCTGAAGCCGGAACGTCCAGAAAATTCTGGCAGGAACTTAATGCGAATATAGCTCCTGCTGCAAGTATTATTGTTTTTAATTTTGTTTTCATTCTGTTTTTCGATTTTTTATTTTGTGGAAAAATTAAAAAATAACGTTTAATCCGAAAGTAAATGTTGTTGAAATCGGATATGCCAGGTTCGGATTTTCAGGATCGAGCCCTGTAAAAGATTTACTCTTTATGGTAAATAAATTTTGTCCGCTGATGTAGAATCGTACTTTTTCGAGCTTTGCCCCGGCAATTAGCCGGTGGGGCAGCGAGTAACCGAGTTGAGCATTCCGTAGTTTCATATACGATCCATTTTCCACGTAATAGGATGATGTTCTTTTTTCGTTGTTGTCATCGCTGTACGAAATAGCCGGGATGTCCGAGCCTCTGTTTGTTGGGCTCCAAGCATTCAATAGCCGTGTTCCCTTGTTGGCTCCAAGCTGATCGACTGACCAGAAATCGGTAAATCTTTTCACGTTGTTATACACCTGGACGCCATATACACCCTGAAAAAATGCCGTTAAATCGAGATTTTCACATGTCAGGTAGATGTTCAATCCGTATTCAAAATCGGGATAGGGTGAATATATCCATGTACGGTCTTTTTCATCAATCACGTCATCTCCGTTCAGGTTTTTGTAACGAATGCGCCCGGGTCCTTTTCCGGCCTGATCCACATAATTGTCGGCATCTTCCTGCGATTGAAACAATCCGTCGGCCACGTATCCATAAACGGAGTTGATGGGTCGTCCGAGGATGTTATCGGTGGTGCCATTGCCCCCGTAGTTGTTTACCACGCTTTCGGGTAGTTTGGTTACTTTGTTGCGGAAACCCGATATGTTCCCGGTTACATCGTAAGCCAGACCGAAAGCTGTTTTCCCTTTGTATCCGAGCATTAGTTCCATTCCCTTGTTTTCCATCGAAGCACCGTTTACCCATTGCGCCCCCCCCTCGCCAATTGCTCCTAAATAAGGTGGTGAGATAAGAATGTTGTCGGTTTGCTTGATGTAGTATTCGAAAGTTCCGTACAGATTTTGATTGAATAAACTAAAATCGATACCGAAGTTGGTTTGCGTGGTCGTTTCCCACTTGATTTTGTCGTTGGCTCGTTGGCTGAGTTCATATCCCGAAGGTAAAATTCCCGAATCGCTTCCGGTAATGTCGTAAGCAGTTCCCGAGTTAATGCCGGCTCCGGTATCGCCTATGTAATTGGCATAAATCAATGTCCTGTTGGCGAAATTGTCGATTTCCTGATTGCCCGTTTGTCCCCATGCAGCGCGTAGTTTTAGGTCGGAAATCACGTTGTTCAGCCCATCCATGAATTTTTCCTGGCTGATGCGCCAGCCTGCCGATAATGCCGGAAAAGTACCGAAACGATTTTCTTTCCCGAACCGGGAAGAGCCGTCGCGACGCAATGTAACGGATGCCAAATATTTATCGTTGTACACGTAGTTTGCTTTCCCGAAAAAAGACATGAGTGCGTATCCGGTTGAACTTCCGGTTGAGAAAGCTTCGCCGGTACCGGCGGATGGCCACATGTAATCGGGATCCTCTATTTCGAAATCTTCTTTTTTGGATGAAAATGAAATATCGGTTTGCTTGTTTAGCTCGGTGCCCGCAAGCAAATCCATGCGATGTTTGTTTATTTTGAATTCGTAAGTGGCGGTATTACTCCAAGTCCACTTCATGTAATGATCTTGCACTATCTGCGAAGCGTTTTTCAATCCTTCGCCCAACCGGCCGGTGTATGAGTAGGTGAGTATCCGTTGGTAATAATTGCTGTAATCGGCGCCGAAGCTGCTTTTGAGATGGAGGTTTTTAATCGGTTGGATGTCTATATACGCGTTTCCGAACAATCTCCAGTATGCGTAGGGATTATCCCTGTTGGCATCTAATACACGGGCCGGATTATCACGGTCCAGCATACCCGCTGTAACGCTCGACCAATCTCCATCGATCGTTTTCACGGGCATTACGGGCAATGCCATGAGCGCTAAATCAAGTACTCCACCTGGCGCTTGTAACTCGCCGGTTCTGTTTACCGAAAAATTTTCGCCAATTGTAACCATATCGTTCAGTAATCTGTAATTGGAGTTCATTCTCGCGGATATACGTTTGAAATATGTCTGTTTCACAGTTCCTTTATTGTCGTAGTATCCAAGCGAAAAGAAGCTGTTTCCTTTGTCGTTACCATTACTCACCGATAAGTTGTACGATTGCGCCAATCCGGTTTGTGTGATGGCCTTGAACCAGTCGGTGTCCGATGTTAACATCTTTTTTGTGCCATCAACCAGGTATTTGGGAACTTGCATATCGTTTAATACCGGGTTCCCTTCATCATCATAGCTGTAATCGTATGTGTAACCGATACCGTTGGCATTCGGGTTATAACCGCTGTTCATCATTGCCCGCCAAAGGCTTTCGCCATATTGTTTGGTGTTCATCATTTCTACGGTTTTCCCGTATTTCGACACGGTTAGATAGCTGTCGAAATTAACATTAGCTTTTCCTTTTTTCCCTTGTTTGGTGGTGATGATAATAACGCCATTTGCTGCCCGCGAACCGTAAATGCTTGCCGCTGACGCATCGCGAAGCACCTGGATGCTTTCAATGTCGTTGCTGTTCAGTTCATGCATTCCACCTTTGGTAGGTACACCATCAATCACATAAAGTGGATCGTTATTGTTCATTGTACCTATGCCGCGGATTCGAACCGTGGCGGTCCCGCTCGGGTTTCCATCGGCGCTGACGGTCATGCCGGCGACACGCCCCTGAAGCGACCTTATCGGATTGTTTCCCGATTCGGACATCATTTCGCCAACATTGACCACCGAAACGGCTCCTGTCAAATCGGCTTTTTTCTGGCTGGTGTAGCCGGTTACAACTATTTGTTCCAGAGTTCGTGCATCGGTGTCGAGCCTTACGTTGATTACGTTTTGTTTCCCAATTTTTACTTCGGTGGTTTTCATCCCGATCATCGAAAAAACGAGTGTCTGTACATTATCACTTATTTTTATCGAATAGCTTCCTTCGGCGTTGGTCATGGTGCCACTGCCGGCGCCTTTAGCCAGTACGGTTACTCCTGCGAGTTTATCACCATCCTCGGCTGAGGTTACAACACCTGAAATTACTTTGTTTTGTGCTATTGCCGATAGGGCGATGCATATAAAAAGGAATAGTGCTGCCGTTTTTCTAAAACAGTCGTATCGTTGTCTGTTATTCATGTTGAATTAAATTTTTTATTGGTTGAGATAACTGAATTGTTCTGTTTTCGGATCGAAAATGGAGATAGCGTTCTGAAGGTAAAAATAAAACGCAGGGTAGAGTCTTTTTTTTGTGCATAGCATCATAATATTATTTTTAAGGGTTGTTTGTGTTGTTTGGTTGACGGATAACATCCGGAAATCACGTTACAAAATTATACCGACCAGCGGTACGAAACTATAATATTTGTTGCATTGTGATGTACTTTTGATACAAAAACGATAGTCGGTAGTTGATAATAACTATAATTATACGAGGCTGCGCGGATTCTTAGAAAGTCCATGATTGTTTTTCTTAGGAATTGTTTTGAAATGCTTCTGTTCTTCATAGTAAAGGTGTTGTGTAGCTTGATGTGATTTGTCCAAAACCCTAATTTTAGATATTTTTACTATGTGAAAAAACGAGATTGCTTCAATATGTAATTTAGTAGTTGCATATTAGTAACCTGCGGATAATAATGATACTCTTTTTTTTGTTTGCCAGATGGTTTGGATGGTAAAATAAATTTATTTTCCTATTTTTACACTTAAAATGTGGTAAAAAAATTATGCTTGATAAACAAGAACGAATAGGATTTGTTGAATTGCTTAAACGTGAAGTGAAACCGGCTATTGGTTGTACCGAGCCCATGGCGGTGGCTCTTGCCGTGGCAAAAGCGAAAGAGCTCCTCGGAAAAATTCCTTGCAAGCTGGATGTGTGGCTGAGCGCCAATATGTTGAAAAACGCCATGGGCGTTGGTATTCCGGGCACAGGCATGGTTGGTTTACCCATTGCCATAGCTATGGGGGCCATGGTTGGAAAATCGGAATACGGGCTGGAGGTACTGAAGGACATTACACCAGGAGCGCTCGATGTGGGTAAAAAAATGATAGATGATAAGGTGATTTCGGTTTATTTAAAGGAAGATATTTCTGAAAAATTATACATTGAGGTGATTGCCCGATGCGATAACAATTTTTCAAAAATAATTATAAGTAAGGAACATTCCCGTTTTTCGCATATCGAGTTGAATAACGAGGTGCTGCTGCATATCAGCGATGAAAAGACTGAGGCTGACGATCACCAAGAGGTATTTTTGAATTTTGATAAGGTATGTGAATTTGCACTGGAAACTCCGCTGGATGAGCTCCTGTTTATCAAAGAGGCGAGCGAACTTAACAAAGCCGCGGCTGCCGAGTCGATGAAAGGTGATTATGGCCATTGTGTGTCGCATACGTTGGCCAACGGAATGCTGGGAAACAATGTCTTTACAAGGATGCTCTCGGTTACTGCCGCGGCATGCGATGCCCGCATGGCGGGAGCCATGTTTCCTGTAATGAGCAATTCAGGGAGTGGAAACCAGGGAATAGCGGCTACGTTGCCCGTTTCTGTTTTTGCCGAGGAGCGTGGAAAATCGGACGAAGAGCTTGTGAGGGCGCTTACTTTGAGCCATCTCATGACGATTTATATCAAGCAAAGCCTCGGACGGCTTTCGGGCTTGTGTGGAGCGGTGGTGGCGGCTACCGGGTCGGCCTGCGGAATCACTTACCTGATGGGAGGTACCCGTGAACAGATTGCTTATTCAATTAAAAACATGATTGGCAATATCACCGGGATGATTTGCGATGGAGCTAAGCCAAGTTGCGCGCTCAAGGTGTCGAATGGCGTTTCTACAGCCACTCTGTCGGCTCTGATGGCCATCGACAACAAGGTGGTGTCTGCCATTGAGGGAATTACCGATGAAGATGTGGACAAAACCATCCTGAACCTGACAAAAATCGGGCGTGAGGGAATGAGCGAAACAGACAGACTTATTTTGGAAATCATGACTCATAAATAACATAATTTAGTTACAACCCAATGAGAAGAAGTTTTTTATTTATTCTTTTTGCAACATTTAGCCTTCTGAGTTTCGGACAAATAGAGAAGCCGATTAGCTGGACGTTTTCAAGCCGGAATATCGGAACTGATGAATCGGAACTCGTTTTTACAGCCACAGTGAATCAGGGATGGCACATTTATTCACAATATACCAATGCCGATGGCCCGGTACCAACATCTTTTAAACTGGAAAAGTCGGACGATTTTGAAACGGTTGGTAAAATAAAAGAAAATGGAAAACTTGTAAAGGAATTCCAAAAGGAGTTTGGTGTTGAGGTGTCTTATTTCTCGAGCAAGGTTGTTTTCGTACAAAAAATCAAACTGAAGAAACCCGGTGTAACCATCTCGGGGAGTGTGAATTTCATGGCTTGTAATGATCAGCAATGTTTACCTCCCGACGATGTTTCGTTTAAAATAAAAGTAAAAAATGATAAGATGGTTGTGGCTGAAGCGGCAGTTGCCGAAGCGGCAAAACCGGTAAAAACCGACACGGCAAAGGGGGCAGTTGAGGTGGCTCAACGTCCCGATAGCCAAAAGGTGCAGGCCAAAATCCAGGTGGATTCGCTGAAAATAACCCTGCAGGCACCGGCTAAAGATGATACTCCCGCATCGCTTTGGGCTATTTTTATTATGGGGTTTTTGGGCGGTTTCGCTGCATTTGTTATGCCATGTATTTTTCCCATGGTGCCTATGACCGTCAGCTATTTTACGAAAAAAGAAGTTTCAAAAGGCAAAGGAGTAAAAAACGCTCTGATTTACGGGCTATCCATCGTATTTATTTATGTTGTTTTAGGATTGTTGATTACCGTGATTTTTGGTTCGGATGCTTTAAATTCGCTTTCGACAAACGGTGTCTTTAATTTCTTTTTCTTCTTGTTGTTAGTAGTTTTTGCGTTGTCATTTTTGGGGGCGTTTGAGTTGGTTTTACCATCATCGTGGGTAAACAAGGCCGATAGCAAAAGTAGTAAAGATAATTTAACAGGTATCTTTTTTATGGCACTGACTCTGGCGTTGGTCTCGTTTTCCTGCACTGGGCCGATTGTCGGTTATTTGTTGTTTCAAGCCGCAAGCATGGGTAAATTGCTCGGCCCGGCCATCGGGATGTTTGGATTCTCTCTTGCTTTGGCTATTCCATTTGTTCTTTTTGCCATGTTCCCCACGTGGTTAAAATCTCTTCCAAAGTCGGGGGGATGGCTGAACAGTGTTAAGGTTGTCTTGGGCTTTCTGGAACTGGCGTTCGCTTTTAAATTTTTGTCAAACGTTGATTTGGCATATCATTGGAACTGGTTTGACAGGGAAGTTTTTCTTTCATTATGGATTGTAATTTCCGCTTTGCTTGGGTTTTATTTGTTGGGAAAACTCAAGCTTCCAAATGATAGTGATTTGGATCATATCTCAACACCACGATTGATTTTGGCGATTATAACGTTGTCATTCACCATTTATATGATTCCTGGACTTTGGGGAGCGCCATTGAAGTCGATTTCAGCATTTCTACCGCCAATGAGTACGCAGGACTTTGTCATGTCGAAAACTGAAGCATCTGAGGCTGTTCAAACCAATAAACACAAATATGTTAATGTTTTCAAAGCATCATCGCTGGGAATTGATTTGTTTTTCGATTATGACGAAGGGATGGCTTATGCGAAAAAAGTAAAAAAACCTGTTTTTATCGATTTTACGGGTCATACTTGTGTGAACTGCCGCAAAATGGAAGAGTCTGTTTGGCCTGACAAAAAGGTGCTTAAATATTTGAAGGACGATTTTGTGGTAATTCAGCTTTATGTGGATGATAAAACAGATTTGGACGAACATGAGCAATTTGTTTCAAAATATAGCGGAAAGTCAATTAAAACCATAGGTAACAAGTGGAGCGATTTTCAGGCTTCGCGCTTCAATACCAATTCGCAGCCGTTTTACGTGTTGCTCAATACGGATGGGAACCTGCTTGTGAAACCTCAGGGAGCTAATTACGATCCTGCACAGTTCGCGGCTTACCTCAATAGCGGTGTTGAGGCTTTCAATGGTAAAACTGATTTTCCCGAATGAACTTTATAGTATGCTGCTTCTACGGGAAAATTCCGGGACGGAACTACTCAAAGGTAATCCTTATTTCTCGAAATTGCCCCGAATAAACCATGGGATTTGATTCTATATTATGCATAAAAAAATGCTTTTGAATTTTTTCAAAAGCATTTTTTTATGTCGAAACAGCGCCTTGTTATTCACTCAGGAAGAAATTACATCTTCTGTTCAATCGATAAGCTGTCTTTGGTTCGAGGAGTTTTCCTTTTCCGTTGGTGATAATCCTTGAAGGACTTATACCGTACATGTTTACCAGTTCGGCTTTTACCTTTTCGGCACGGCGGGTACTCAAGTCCTGATTGTATTCTTTACTTCCCAGGTAATCGCAATATCCGCGAACTTCTACCATCATGGCCGGGCTGTTTTTCAGCTTTTCAGCAACCAATGCTATGGTTCGTTCGGCTTCCTGATCCAGGTTGGTTTTATCGAAATCGAAATAAACGCTTCCAAAACCGTTGACGTTGTCCTTGCTCAGGCTTCTTCCCCAGAAATCCACAGGCGTGTTTTTAGGCGTGTTGGGTTCTTTATCCCGGTTATCCGGTACTCCATCGTTGTCGCTATCGGGACCACCACTTGTAAAGTACTTAATGTCGTTAGGAAGGATGCTTTCTCCGTTTTTCCCTTTGGTGTCGAAACCGGGAATGGTGCGCCCATAAAAATCAACGATATTTCCTTTAGGTGTGTTGGGCTCTTTATCCCGATAGTTCGGTACACCATCACCATCATTGTCTGGTCCATCGGCAATTGTCCGTTCCAGTTCATCCACACGTGGAACAAGTCCATCCACTTTTTTCTTTGCTTCGTTGGCCTTGTTTTTAGCTGAATCGGCTTTTGCGGCAGCATCCTTGGCCAACTGGTATGTTACCAACGCAAAAGGTTCCGCATTACGGGAGTGGTTGTTGTCTTTACCACCGATTTTCCAACGAAGAAGAAGTGTTCCAAGTGATACAAAGTCGTTGGTAACTCCTTTGAAATTGTATCCTCCGTTTTCTTCGGTTTTGCTGCTTCCTTCCAAATTGTCCTTGTTGTGCGAACGGTATTGGAATTTAGCTCCAATAGCCAGGGAACGGCTAAGGCTATATTCTACCATTAACCCGACAGGAACCGTTAAAGCCATCCCGTCTTTCACTTCATCGAACTTGACATCATTTTTGTATAAGGTCGAGTTGTAATAAGCAAGACCTCCGCCAAGCGTACCCCATATTCCCCAATGCTTTGAATATGTGTTGAAAAGATTCAATAAATTGATCGAAACATAAGGATTCAAATGAAACATGTTACCACTAAAATGGGTTTGAGCATTTTTAGCTCCGATGGGAAGATAGTACACCTCGGCCCCGATTCCCCAAATAGGTGTAAGCGTGTATTCGGCAGAAGCGCCGAAACTTAATTTATACTGAGAATTTGGCACCAGACTGTTGTATTTCTGATTAAAATCTCCATCAAACTTGTTACCCCCAATCTCAGCGGTAACTGACCAATGACGGTCATATCTGACCTGCGCAAATGTTATGGCGCTAATAGCCAGAAATAGATATAAAACCAATTGTTTTTTCATACGATAATAATTGTTTTTTAAGGTCTTATGGAACTCACACTCCCGATAACTATCGGGATATTACCTTGTTTTTAAGGTGTTTACATGCACGTTTCATATTCCTCTTTTTCGGGATTTTGTCTGTTTTATATAATCATAAAAATATTGCTGGTAACGCTTTGTCAATGAAATTGGTTGATTGTCATCTTGTTTGAAACAATACATGAAAATATTTTTTTACTTACACCCAGATAAACGGTGGCGTTATCGCATGCCGATGGTGTCCCATTGTCGCATGCTTGATAAATAAACTGTGTCGTCCCGTAAAAACCGCTTTTGGGAACAAACGTATAATTACCATTGGAGTTCAACGTCAGCGTACCGGCTACAACTGTAGTTCCTGCCGCATTCTTCCCATAAATAGTAACATCGCTTCCTAATGTAAGATTATCATCGAACAATCCATCGCCGTCTGTATCGGCAACTCCTCCGCTCACGTTTTGAGTATTTCCTTGAGGGTCATTGTCATTGGTCAGAATATCGCCACTTAAGGTCGATCCTTGCGTTGCAGTGAAGGCATCGTCCATAGCAAAAGTCGTATTGGTGTTTGACGGATTTGCTTCAATCCTAATGGAGCCACCAGCATCGTCGGTCGTAGTGCCATCGTTTGCCATGTAATTGAACGGTACGGTACCCACAAACCCGCTGTTGGGTGTAAAGGTAAGCACGCCTGCGGTAGTGAGGGTGAATGTTCCGGCGCTAACAACGCTTCCGGCCGCATTTGTACCGTAAACGGTGGTGCTGTTTCCCAGGGTAAGCGCATCATCTGCCAGTCCATCCCCATCGGTATCCACCATGGCAGAACTTACCGTAAGCGAATTTTCATCGGGATCCATATCGTTGGCGAGCACTTTTCCATTGACGGTAGTGTTGATACTACCCTGGAGGTAGTCGTTCACTGCCACGGGAGGATTATTGCCGGTTCCCGGTGTAGGCATTACTTCCACGGTAACGGTAGAAGAACTGCAAGCCGAAGGAGTGCCGTTGTCGCAAACCTGATAGGTGAAAGTATCTTCACCTGTGTAACCTGAGTTCGGGGTATATGTGTATGTTCCATCGGTGTTAACAGTTACCGTACCGTGTCCGGTAGCAGCATTTGTCTGGGCGGTAACCGTCAGGGTATTCCCTTCGGGGTCGCTGTCGTTGGTGAGCACATTCCCTCTTACCGGAGTGTTGATGTATGTGGTATTCACATCGCCAACTGTTGTTGGAGGATCGTTAACAGCGTTTACAGTAATATTTACAGAAGCGTTGGCAGCAGCATAACTTGTTCCGTCGTAACCGTTCCAGTTAAATGAAGTAGTCCCATTCCAGTTCGGATTTGGAGTAAATGTTATATTAACCAGATCTGTGGCGCTAATCACTTGTCCTGCGGCAATGGTTACCCCATTGAGCTTGAGAGTGCCATTCGATGGTAAATCAATTACTTTTACCTGTGTTAATGCATCTGCATCCGGATCTGAAAATTTGTTAGTAAAATCACTTGCCGTAAATGAAATAGCAATGTCTTCGTTGCCTGATTTCGTAATATTTGAAACCGTAGGGATATCATTCAACCCCGTAACTGTTATCGTTAGTTGAGCTTTATCTGTTCCTCCATTCCCATCACTGATGGTATAAGTGAATACATCAGTTGCGGTAGCTCCTGCCTTGAGTGCGTTGGCGGCAGCCTGATCCGCAACATAAGTATAGCTACCATCTGCGTTCAACGTCAGGGTGCCGTAGGTACCTGTTAATGGACTTGCTACAGTTCCACTTGTTCCAGAGCCACTTTCCGAACCTGAACGTATGGCTGTAACAGTAAGAGCATCCACATCTGCATCCGTGTCGTTGTTTAATACTCCGTTGGCAGCCGTTACAGTAACAGTCGCATTCTCATTAACACTACCTGTGTCATCAGCGGCAGATGGGGATAAATTAGTAATCGTAGTTGTAGCCGAAGTTACAATGTTGTTACATCCTACGCCGCTTGCTCCTCCATTACATTCTATATCAGGATCGGAGGGAGTTCCCGTTACAGAACTTGTAGCATCTATATCTGTAATGTCGCCCGGACGAATTACCCACACTCTTGGGGTGATAGTACCATGGGCTAAAGCTGAACCTACTGTTCCTGTAATTATATAAGTTGCCTGTCCTCCTGAGGTGAGGCTAAAAACAGAACTGAATAAAGTGCCGGCAGTTGAGAAGCTTGTTTCAGAGAAAGTTCCACTGTTTGTGGTAGTTGAATGCCCGGTTATTGTAAATCCAGAAGGAAATTCAAGTCCAAAAGTTGCCCCGACCGCATCGCTGGTGGCTCCGCTGGTAGCGTTATAGATATTTTTTACAACTACCGTGTAAGTGATTGTATTGCCGACAGTAGTAGATGTAACGCTTGGAGTAACACTGTTTACCGCAAGGTCAAGTTTTTTAACTACTGCCGTGGTACTGGTTGTTACAACATCGCCTTTTGCATAAGTCCATGTGTCAAGTATCTTTTGATCTCCATATTCAGTTTTAAGGGTTGTCCCAGTGTATGCCCCCCATTTATGACCGTTCAATGTGCTTGAGAGCCCGGTTGTGTTGGTGAGTGGGCTTGGTGGAGTTGTTCCGGTAAGGCCGTTGTCGTTCCAATAAACGGTATCTTTTTTGTTGGCATAAGAAGAATAATCAGACTTTAACAATTCTACAATCATTCCCTGTGGATTTATTTCGACATCACAAAGTGGAAAATGCATTTCCCCTGCAATTATTTTGCCAGATACGGAAATATTCGCTCCACTGGTTATTTTTACAGGAGTTGAACTTCCATCGTACCCATCCCATAAAACTTTATTGGCTCCTGAAACGCAATCGCCCGTCAAAACTCTTTTGGTTGTTCCCGATTGAGAAAACGTGAGTTCTATGTTGTAGCTACCTGAAACGCTGGATGTGAAAGATACGTATGAACCATCAGGCCCGATAACTCCGTTGGTTCCAGATTCAACGCCTACTACGGCTAATCCGGTCATTACGGGCATTGTAGTTTGTATTTTCCGTAACCATGTTTTTTTTGATACGGCGGGTATGTCGTATCGTATTGATGCACTGTCGGGCATATCGGTGGCAGGTACCGTAAAGAATAATTTATGGGTAATATCTTCAGTCCCATTGTCTGGTAAACGTGGATCGTAAATATATGTTTGAACTGTTTGATCTGCGTAGGATACACTTAAATATGAAGGATCTCCATTATACCATGATTTCGGAGTGGAAACTGTTGGGTTTTGACTTCCCGTTGAAGATGATTGGATCCCTTTGTTATTGACAAAAAAGTTAAATGATGCGCCATTTTGTCCATTCATTTTAACGAGGTAGGTATAACCCACATTGGTCAAAACGTAAAATGTACCGTAGAAACCATAGGCGGTTCCATTAGCTTGAGACATGTTTGCGTTGAATGTATTGCAATACACCCTCCCCGGTATAAGAGTAGAGGCATTCGAACTACTCCCGACTGAAACGTCAAAGGCAGCTATTATACCGGTTGTACTTGCAGTTCCTTGAGACCATGCGGCATTCGCATCTACATCGGTACCATTTGTCCCGACGCCGGGTGGTACAAACTTAATGGCCCATATTCCTTCTTCAGTAGTTCCTACCACGCGGGTATATGGAGTATATCCCGTTGATCGGATAGAGGAACTGTAATAAGGACCAGCTAACTCTTGTGTTCTGTTAGTGATCCTGCCAATTGAGGTGCTGTTTCCGGATGTATATATGTTGCCGTTTGGGGAATATAATCTGATGGTGCCGGATAGATATCCCTGAGCGCTGGATCCAACATATATAGTTTCACCCGCTTTTACATATACTCTCATTAATCCCATAGTAGGAAATAAATCGAACAATTGGATGATTGAACTATCCCTGCTCTGTAAGAACGCTCTTTTACCCGAAACCCCTGATGGGTATAAATTGGCGCTACCATCGGCAAATGCGCTTACGCTTAATAACAACAATAAAGTACCGAGCAGTATTTTTTTTAAATAATTAATATAGCTCATAATTAATATAGAATAATTTTATTATAAAACCACACTCCTCCAACGAGATAGTGGATAAATATTAACCACAGTGTGTTTATTTCAACACAAAAATGATGTTGATGTAGGAGCAATCCGAAGCAGCGCCGATAATATCGTAAGTCATTACGCCATTGGCGTTGATGGAGATATTGCTGAAAACAGAAGTGTCATAGTAGGTTATATAGTAATAAAGATCGGTGCGGCTGGGAATAAAAGGTACAACCGATGGAGCCCCTGTGCTTTTGATTGCCGGCGCCGAAAACTGGTTGTAATACAAGCTGTAAAGATCTTTTGACAATCCTGTACCGGTAGTCGATGTGTCGAAAGAAACCGAAGGCATGTAAAACCAGTTGGTGTAACCTAAAGGAAGCGCAACCCATTTGGTTCCGTCGTTATAGTAGAAGCCGCGGCTGACATCGTATCCATTTCCCACCGAAGTGGAGGCTGTGTTGTAAACCGTCATGCCTGCTACATGCTGCGAGAGGGGTGACGGATTATTGGTGGCGCTAAGAGCGACCCGGGGCAGCAACAATCCTTTGTTGCCATTGCTGATCAGATCCAGTACCGCATCGCTATTGGGTTGTTGGTTCGAACCAATGGTTACCTGCGCGTTGATAGTAGTAAAACTAATACTTATGATCCCTATCATAAGTGCCAAAGCTGTTTTTTTCATTTTAGAAAGATATTTTTAATGTAATTAATTGCTGTTTAATTTTATGGTGATAGGGGGCGATGAATTTTATATTTCTAATGTTCTTTTTTTTCGGTTATAAATAATAGTGGTTAAATAGAAAAAAACGAATGAGATAAGAATGGTCATATAATTGCCCACAGGTACATCATTATATCCGCCGTTATTATCATCAACCTTTTGCATGCCACCGCCGTTGTTTACTGCATCTGTTGTAACTGGTTCTGAAAGAGAGGTTCTTGACATGTTGTAGGCGTATTGGCTTCCAATCACCGTAAGCCTTATTTGGTGTAGTTTTCCGTTACTCTCAAGCGCATTGAAAATAGTATAATTCCCTGTTTGCTCTTTTTGAGGGCTATTCTCTTGTGTTAAAATGCCGTGTTTGCCTGTTGGATTGTTTTCAAGGGGAAAAGGTATTCCACTTATCCCGTTGTTAGTGGAAATGTTCTGTTTTGTCTTCCCCGAAATATTTTTTACCTGATTGTCGGGAGCTATGTTTTTTCTTGAGTTATCCTGGATCGCATCCCCTTTTCTGAACAGCACGGGTGTTTTTTCTGTGTCAATATTCCCGGCAATGCTTATAGGCGAATTGAAGTTAAATGTTTTTTTTGCGGAAGAATTTTCCTTGCTGATAAAATTAAACAGGTTGATCAATGCATACCCGTTAATAACAATAACAGCAAGGGTCAATATCAAATTTTTTTTCATGTTTCCCGAAATTGTTTTGCTAAATAGATGTAATTATTTAATTGTTTGAGAAAGGCTATTGCGCGAAAATCAAACTATCTCCGTGAAAAAGCTATTGAACAGCCATTCCTTTTATTGATTATTTGCTTTTAACCACTTTAAGGGCTAAGTTGCGCCGTCCTTTCATCTGAATTACGTAAACTCCTTGAGGGAGGCTTGTGCCTAAATGAAACTCCGGATAAGTATTCACAGTCGAAACCGATAGAACTCTCCCTTGTACATCGTAAATGCGTATTAGAGAGTTTGCGTCTGATTCATTAAGGTTTTTCAGTATAAGCGTGTTGTCGCTAAATAGACCATTTGTACGGAGGTTATTGTCAGTTCCGGTAGTGGCGTTTTGAGGTTTTTGGAAGTAAACCCTGAACCTGTTCTGCTGATCGCCGGCAGCCGAAGTGAAATTATATTGAGGTTGTTCTTTCAAATCCACCAAGGTATTGTTGAATTTATCAAGAAGCCATGCGCCTTCACTGGAGAGGGTGGAAGTGTTCGTTGCTTCAATAATAAAGTTTCCTCCCCTTGAGGGAGCTTTGAAATAAAGCTGTACCGTATCTGTATTTAGCGGAACGCCATTAGCAGCAAGTTTTGCACCGGATGCTGAGAGCGAGTATATCTGGAAAGCACTGTTGTCTTCGCTATAAAATTTAGGTATGTCGTAATTATCTTCATCCTGTGTAGCATCTTTCCTCAAACCAATGGCAGCCAGGTCGTACACCTGGGTATTGTCGGAAGGATAAATCCTGAAGTTGACCTGATCCTGGACGGTGGATGGCGCTTCTCCCGATGCGGAACGTACGCTGTTGGGTGCTCCGTGTGAGAATTGGCCGTGGCGTTGAAGCTCTTTACCTATTGAAATAGATCCGTTCTGCATATTTCCACCTTTAAGGGTCAACAGGAAAATGCTCATGGCCGGTATTTCGGTATAATCCGATACTGTAATGGAGGAACCAGTTCCCGAAACCGTGATAGGTTGGTAACTTTGCGATCCTGCCAGATATACGTATGCTGTGGAAGAAAAAGTTAGGCCGGTAGCCATTTCCATGGCTCTTGCCAGTTCCGCGGTAGAAATAGGACAGGTATATGAATTTCCTATTAACCAGTTGACGGTGGATAGAGGAGTGCCTGAGGCCGATTTGGATGTGAGTACATCTTCGGCGAATAGTTGCTCCTGATAGGGGGTTACTGTGTAAACTTTCCCGTTGAAAGAGAACTTTCCTTTGTCGTATGCCGACGCGGTAGCTCCGGTGTACCATAATCCGCCTGAAGTCTGGAGGTTCGCATAGGAATAGTTTGACGGGCGTGGTTTTATCAGGTAGGCCTGAGCTGGAACCAGTGTTTCAGCCGCCATATATACATACTGATCCATGTCAATGAAGTTATCCGCAGGGTTGTTGTCCTTGTTTGCAAAGAGGTAGGTAGTGCTTCCCATTTCGCCATCGGCCAATGGGCGGCGAACCCAGTTGCCTGCAAAATATCCTGAAAGTTGAGTGTTTTTAAATGGAGTAGCAAACGGGAAGAGGGCGGGAGTGGTGCCATCGCCGTAACGATAAAGGCTCATTTCCCTTTCTACTATGACCGAGCCGGCATCCACCAGCGAGGCGGAACTGCCACTGCCGGTTATACGCAGTGATGCATCGTAGTCATAAGTGCCTATTTTATCCGAACGTAATACCAGCGACCCGCCTGTATTGGTGGTGCCACGTTTGAAAGTGGTAGCATCTATCCCCATCCGGGCCGGAATAATCAGCGTATCGTTCGAGTCGAGTATTATGTTTGGAAAGGATAGATAGTAATTCCCCCTGTTGAATGAAGTACAGGTGAGGCTATCGGAGGTGAAGGTGGTTACGTAACGTCGGGCTCCGCTGCCATGGTTCCCTGAAAAACGGAAAACTCCTGATTTTGCTTTGCTATAGCCCTCAGGGGTTACCCTGAAACCTTGAAATGTGGCATCGTGGTAGAAATTACCGCCCAATTCCATATAACCGCCCAGTTCTATGTTTACCGAGTCGATCCCCGAGTTGTTCGCGTCCCTGTATGCCAGCGGTATATACAACGATACAAGGCTGCTATGGCCGCTTGTACCTACATACATCTTTCCTGTATTAAGGAATATTATTTTATCGGTGGTGCTTGAACCGAAAGCATACCCACCCAGTACTATTACGAATAATAGTAAAAAACCAGTTTTGTAATTTTTCATCTTAAATTGCCTTTATTTTCTCGCTTGTGTGTAAACTTTGATATTCCAGATATTTCCTTAGTATGCCATAAACTTTTTTCTTGCGATACAAATCACATGCTTGTTGAAATTTTGTGCGGTAGATTAGTTTGATGTAGGTTGGATATAGGTCGGATGTGTCTTTTAAACACTTATCTTTAGTAAAAAGTTTAGCGCAAAATTATATTTTTTAAGAAAAATATTTTTTCAAAAATTATGCCGCTTTTTATTAAATGTGTATAAATTAAACAGATTGTAACATTAGCATGTAATTGATACAAAGGTCATACATTATTCAGAGAAAAACAAAAAACATATCTATTGATTAATTAAATAAAACATAATTTATGAAAAATTAAGTATATTCTTGGCTTGTAAAATTTATTTATTTGGGTTAAATTTATTATATGCCTTAAAAATAGGTTGAATATTTTGTTTTTTCAGGGGAGCATTGCAGATATGAAACAAGTCGTATTTGCTGTGAACAACGTAAAATTCATAACCCGATGAAACATGTATCTGATTTGCATTGGTTGCAAGTTGAAATTTAAGAATTAAGTTTTATCTTTGTCATCGTTTAAAAATTATATTATGTCTGGTTTCGGAAAATGGTTGGGTGGCGGGCTCGGCTTTGTGCTGGGTGGTCCGGTTGGAGCTTTATTAGGTTTTACTTTAGGCTCGTTGATGGATGGAGCTCATTTTGTTTCGTCTTCAAATGAAAGCAGGGGCGCTACGGAAGGCGATTTCAAAATAAGTCTTTTGGTGCTGATGGCTTGTGTGATGAAAGCCGATGGAAAGGTGTTAAAATCAGAACTTGATGTTGTAAAGCAGTTTTTGTTACAAAATTTTGGGGAAGAGGGTGCTCTCGAAGCCTTGGGGATATTGAAAAATTTGTTGAATACAGATATAAACGAAACGGAAGTGGCGATGCAAATCGGCCGCAACCTGAATTATTCGGCTAAGCTGGAGTTGTTGCATTTGTTGCTCGAAATAGCTAATGCCGATGGAGAGGTACACGGTACGGAGCTGAATGTTATCGAACGAATTTCAATCCATTTCAATATTGATAAAAATGATTTTTTGTCGATAAAAGCACCGTATTTCAAGCATCAGGATCGGTATTGGGCGTATAAAGCACTTGAAATTGAACCTAATGCTACGACTGACGAGATTAAAAAGGCATACAGGCGAATGGCCATGAAGTATCATCCCGATAAGGTGGCTAACTTGGGAGATGAAGTTAAAAAAACAGCAACTGATAAGTTCAGAACGATAAACGAAGCTTATGAAGATTTAAAAAAACAACGGGGGATCGTTTAAAATTTACTGAAATTATGGAACAGAAATTATATATCTACAACACGCTCAGTCGTAAAAAAGAATTATTCGTACCCATACACGAAAACAGGGTAGGGATGTACGTTTGCGGGCCTACCGTTTATAGCGATGTGCATTTGGGTAATTGCCGGACGTTTATTTCGTTCGATTTGATTTACCGCTATTTCCTGTATCTCGGTTACAAGGTACGTTATGTCCGCAACATCACTGATGCGGGACATTTGGAAGGCGACCGTGACGAAGGTGATGACAAATTCGCCAAAAAAGCTAAATTAGAGCAGTTGGAGCCCATGGAGATTGTACAAAAATATACCATTGGTTTTCATGAGATACTGAATGTCTTCAATACCCTACCGCCCAGCATCGAACCAACCGCGACGGGACATATTTCGGAACAAATTGAGATTGTAAAAAAAATACTCGGAAGCGGGTATGCTTATGAAAAGGCTGGAACCATTTATTTCGATGTGGAAAAATACAACAAAGATTTTGATTACGGCATTCTGACCAACCGTAAACTCGATGATTTGCTCGAAGGAACACGCGAACTTGGAGGCCAGGATGAGAAAAAAGGTCGCCTTGACTTTGCCCTCTGGATCAAAGCTAAGCCCGAAACGCTGATGCAATGGCCATCGCCATGGGGTTGGGGTTTCCCCGGTTGGCATCTGGAATGTTCGGCCATGAGTTCCAAATATCTAGGAGAAACGTTTGATATTCACGGAGGTGGAATGGATTTGCAGGCGACACACCACACCAATGAAATTGCTCAATCGCAGGCTTGTAACCACACAGCTCCGGCCAATTATTGGTTGCACACCAATATGCTGACTGTAAATGGCGTGCGTATGTCGAAAAGTGCCGGAAACGGTTTCCTTCCGAAGGAGTTGTTTGCCGGAAGTCATCCCTTGCTCGATAAAGGCTATTCGCCCATGACTGTGCGGTTTTTTATGGCACAATCGCACTACCGTAGTACGCTCGACTTTTCGAACGAAGCTCTCCAGGCTTCGGAAAAAGGTTTTGGTCGATTAATGGAAGGTTATGCCCGCTTGCAAAAACTGAAAGCCTCAGCGACCTCCTCGGTGGATACAACTGGTTTGCGTGCACGGTGCGAAGAAGCTATGAATGATGATTTCAATTCGCCGGTGGTCATATCGCATTTATTTGACGCTTTGCGTGCCATCAATCTTGTTCACGATGGCAAAGAAACGATTTCGGAAACTGATTTGAAGGAGCTGCAATCCGTTTTTAAAACATTTATTGAAGATATTCTCGGATTAAAGCCTGAATCGGGAATGGCAGGTGGAAACGATGCCTACAAACAAGCCATTGATTTATTGCTGAATATACGTTTACAAGCCAAACAAAGCAAAGACTGGGCAACCAGTGATAAAATCCGCAACGAGTTGACAGCGCTTGGTTTCGAGATAAAAGATACGAAGGATGGTTTCGAATGGAAACTGTAATAAAACAATTAAACGAAGAAAAATGGAAACAACAAGACAACAGAAAATAGCGCGAATGTTGCAAAAGGAACTCGGAGAGATTTTTTTGCTTTACGCGCGTCAGATTCAGGGTACACTAATTACCGTTACTGCCGTTCGTGTAAGTCCCGATTTGGGCATTGCGCGCGCACATTTAAGCATTTTTCCAAGCGACAAGGCTAATGCTGTACTTGCACAGGTGAATGCCGACACCAAAGCCATTCGTTTTGATTTGGGAAAGCGGGTTCGTCATCAGTTGCGTATTGTACCTGAATTATTCTTTCATAACGATGACTCTCTGGATTACCTTGAAAATATTGATCATCTTTTGAAACAAGACCCGCCATCGCCGCTGAAAGAAGGCGAAGAAATTGAACTTGATTAACGTAAAATATGTCAGGTAACGAAACAGGTTTAACCGAGAAGCTGCGCGGACTATCCTTTTCATTCAGGATAGCCCGCCGGTATCTTTTTTCGAAAAAATCGCACAACGCGATCAATATTATTTCGGGGATTTCTGCAACCGGAGTCGCTATAGGGACAATGGCGCTGGTGGTTGTTTTATCGGTTTTCAACGGTTTTGAATCGCTGATCGCCGGTATGTATTCGGCTTTTGATCCTGATCTGAAGATTACGCTGGTTCAGGGAAAAAGCTTTGACATGACGACACCCGAATTTAAAAAAATAAGGAATCTTCCGGGGATTTCGGTTTTTTCGGAAGTAGTTGAAGAAAACGCCCTGCTCAAATTTAAGGAAAAACAAATGCCTGCAACGGTGAAAGGGGTTACGGATGATTTTAGTAAAATTACCAAAATCAAAAGTATCCTTTACGACGGAACTTTCGATTTGAACAATGAAATTTTCGAACATGCTGTACCCGGCGCCGGAGTTGCGTCTGTGCTCGGATTAGGAGTACATTTTATCGATCCGTTGCAAATATATGCGCCCAAGCGGGTAGGGAAGGTCAATCTTTTACGACCTGAAAACAGTTTTAATGAGCAGTTGGCGACTGTTTGTGGAATTTTTTCGGTGAAGCAGCCTCAATACGACGATCACTTGGTGTTGGTTTCCATCAAACTGGCGCGTGAACTTTTCGAATACGATTCGTCAACCGTAACGGCTATCGAACTGAAGGTAGAGGATCCGTTGCAGGTGGAAGCTGTAAAATCAGACATTAAAAAAATCCTTGGCGACCGTTTTTCGGTAAAAAACAAATACGAACAGCAGGAGAGCTTTTTCAGGATAATGACCATCGAAAAATGGATTACCTACCTTATTCTTTGTTTTATCCTTTTGATTGCCAGTTTTAATATTATTGGTTCGTTGTCGATGCTGATCATTGATAAGCGCGAAGATATTACGACGTTGAGGAATTTGGGCGCCGATACCCGCCTGATACGAAGGATTTTCCTGTACGAAGGCTGGCTGATTTCGATCGTAGGGGCGCTTAGCGGCATTGTTTTAGGGGCTGTCATGTGCTATTTGCAGCAACATTTTGGTTTTATCCGTTTGGGCGAAGGTTATATTATCGATGCTTATCCGGTAAAGATTCGTATTGCCGATTTTCTGTTGGTATTTATTACTGTGGCGGTAATGGGTTTTCTATCATCTTGGTACCCAGTTAAATATATAAACAGGAAAGCAGAAATATAAAGGTGGGTATAATTTATTACGAACAAAAATAATGCTCGAATCAGTTGATAAAGATAAACTGATATTCATTTTTTTATGTTTGTAAAAAAAACACTATATTTGCACCTCGATTAAAAAAATGTATCTTTAATGTTTTATTTTTAAATAATATTCCATGCAAAACAAAGGACTTATCAGAATTTTCGCAGTAGCTCTGACTTTAGTGTGCTTGTTTTACCTTTCGTTTAGCGTTGTTACAAACACTTACAGTAAAAAGGCACAAGCGTTTGCTAAAGGCGATAAAATGAAGGAATACAACTACCTTGACTCTCTGTCGAGCGAAAAGGTGTGGTTGGGCTACACACTGAAAGAGTGCCGTGAAAAAGAACTTAACTTAGGTCTTGACCTTAAGGGAGGGATGAATGTAACCCTTGAAGTGTCGGTGGCAGATATTCTCCGTTCATTATCCGACAACAATACCAACCCGAATTTCAACCAGGCATTATCAGTAGCTGTTGAAAAGCAAAAAACAAACAGTGGTTCTCAATTCCTCGACCTGTTTGTAAACGCCTACTCCGACCTTGATCCTCAGGGAAGGCTGGCCACTATCTTCAGCACTTACGAACTGAAAGATAAAATCACGCTCAATAGCTCGAACGCGGATGTGGTGAAAGTGCTTCGCGAAGAGATTGATGGTGCTATCGCCAATTCGTTCAATGTATTACGTAGCCGTATCGACCGCTTCGGGGTGGTTCAGCCCAATATCCAGAAACTGGAACAGACCGGACGTATTTTAATTGAACTTCCGGGTATCAAAGAACCTGAACGTGTTCGTAAATTGCTTCAGGGTTCGGCTAACCTTGAATTTTGGGAAACCTACGATTTCAATGAAATCGCTAACAACATCGAGGAAGCTAACTCTGTTCTGGCAGCGATGATGAAAACCAACAAGAACGGACTGAAACCTGATTCAGCCGCAACTACCGCGGGTGAAGCCAAAAAACCTGTGGTTGCAGCCGCTAATGTTCAGGATAAACTGAAAGCTGCTATTAAAAAAGATGAAAAAGCTACCGGAGATTCAGCCAAGCAGTTGGATAAATTCAAAAAGGAAAATCCTTTGTTTGCTGTTTTGCAGTTGAATCAGTCGGGAAGAGGTCCCATTGTAGGTTATGCGCAGGCAAAAGATACTGCCCAAATTGATGGGCTTTTCAACAACAAACAGGTGAAAGAGGTTTTACCTCGTGATCTTGCTCTGAAGTGGAGCGTTAAGCCTATATCTGATAAAGGCGAAGTTTACGAACTTATCGCCATTAAAGTTACAGGCAGGGATGGTAAGGCTCCACTTTCGGGCGATGTCATTACCGACGCCAAAGCGGATTTCAGCCAGACTTCGGCTTTCGCTAATGTGGAAATGAGCATGAACTCGGAAGGATCTACCGTATGGGCTCGCATGACGAAAGACAATATCGGTAAATCCATCGCTATCGTTTTAGATGGTTATGTTTATTCTTATCCTACTGTTAACACCGAAATTACCGGTGGTAATTCGCAAATTACCGGACACTTCACAGTGGATGAAGCCAAAGACCTTGCAAATACGCTGAAATCAGGTAGAATGCCTGCTCCGGCTCACATTGTCCAGGAAGATATTGTAGGACCCTCGCTTGGTCAGGAAGCTATCAATAACGGATTGATTTCGTTCATTATCGCGTTCCTCCTTGTACTGACTTACATGATTGTGTATTACGGTTTGATACCGGGTCTTATTGCTGATATTGCTCTGTTTGCCAATGTATTCTTCCTTATGGGGATATTGGCCTCTTTCTCCTCGGTACTTACTTTACCGGGTATTGCCGGTATCGTACTTACCATGGGTATGGCGGTGGATGCCAACGTGCTTATATATGAGCGTATCAGGGAGGAAATGCGAAGTGGCTTGAACATGAGGCGGTCTATCGAAATAGGTTTCAAACAAGCTCTTAACGCTATTATCGACTCGAACGTTACTACGCTGCTTACCGGTATTATTCTTGTGATTTTCGGTCAGGGGCCTATCAAAGGATTCGGGGTAACTTTAAGTTTTGGTATTTTAACCACATTCATTACCGCCGTGTTCCTTACCCGTTATATGGTGGAAGGATATGCCAAACGCGAAACCGCTAAGGAGTTGCCTTTCCATACTAAATTGTCAGAACACTGGCTCCAGAATACAAAGATAGATTTTATGAGTATCAGGAAGTATATGTATGTGCTTTCGGGCGCTTTGTTCCTGATCAGTTTTATCTCTTTTGGGGTTCGAGGGTTCAGTTTGGGGATTGATTTTTCGGGCGGACGTAACTATGTGGTGAATTTTGAACACCCCGTTAAAACGGAGGCTATTCGCTCGTTGCTCGAAAAGGCGTTCGAGGGTGATTTGCCGCAGGTAATCACTATCGGTAACGACAATCAGGTGCGTATTTCCACCAAATACAAAATTAATGAGCATGGAGATAATATCGACAATGAAATTGAATCGAAACTTTACAACAACCTGAAACCGTTGCTCAACAAATCGGTAACAGAGGCACAGTTTGTAAAGGAAAACATCAAGAGTTCTTCAAAAGTTGGTCCTACGGTGGCCGATGATATTAAAACATCAGCTATTTGGGCCGTTCTTTTCGCCATACTCGGTATAGGGTTGTATATCCTGATCCGTTTCCGCGAATGGGGATACACGTTGGGTGCCATTGTTTCACTTGCTCACGACGTGGCGATTACGCTTGGTATCTTCTCTTTGTTCTACGGTCTGTTACCGTTCTCAATGGAGATTGACCAATCGTTTATAGCGGCAATTCTTACCGTGCTTGGGTATTCTATCAACGATACGGTGATCAACTATGACCGTATCCGAGAAAATGTACAATTGCACCCCAAACAGGACAGAATTTCAATCATAAACGATTCGGTAAACCAAATGTTGGGGCGTACCTTTAGTACTACATTTACCGTTATCATTACCTTGTTGGCTATGTTTATCTTCGGTGGTGAAACCATTCGTGGATTTATCTTCGCCATGTTGTTTGGTATCTTTATCGGTACTTATTCCTCAGTGTTTATTGCTTCACCTATTACGGTTGAAATGGATAAACTGGTGAGAAGGAAAAAGAAAGAAAAAGATTTGCTTACGAAATAAAGAGGCCGGACAGGATAATGTAGCATCATTTCCAATGTCCCACTCGCCTTTTCCTTTTTAAAAAGTGCAGGCAAGCGGAACGTGGAAACGGAATTTTGGTGAATATCTTTCCGCACCTATATTCATTTTCAAAAGATATTATTAGTAAAAAAACAGGGTTCAATATGTTTGAACCCTGTTTTTTTATTTCTTTTAAATGAATAAATATAAATAAAATGATTATTATTTGCATAATATGCAAAAATATCGTACCTTTGTCAAGTGAAAAATTAATAAATATTCAAAAATGAAAAACAAGCGTAATCGTTTACAGGTAATTTCCGAGATTTTACGATCGAATGTGGTTGGGAGTCAGGAAGATTTGCTCAGGCTGCTTTTCGAACGTAAGTGCAACGTAACGCAGGCTACTCTGTCGAGGGATTTAAAACTGTTGAAAGTTTCAAAAACCCCATTATCGAACGGTATGTATAAATACGTGCTCCCGGCTTATAATAAACCTTTGCCGGCCGATAACGGCAGTCCTGCGACAGGTCAGATTGCCAATGGTATTATTTTAAGCCTTGAATTCTCGGGTCAGTTGGCTGTTATGAAAACCAAGCCGGGCTATGCTAATGCCATTGCCTGGGATATAGACAATAATAATCCGACTCAACAAGTTCTGGGTACCATAGCCGGAGACGATACCATCCTTATCATACCCAGAGATGGCGTAACGCAGGATGACGTATTGAGACTGATGAAACAAATTTTCGAAAAATAATTCTTTTATAATTTATCGGTGCGCCTTCCACCCGTTGCGTGGCAGTGCTACCGGTACCAATTCCTGAGCCGGGGAGGTAATATCTTCCTGGTTCGCATTACAGTGTATATAATGAGTGTGAATACCGAAGTCGATGGCATTTCAATTGAAATAGCAGATGAGAGCCATCTTAAATATGTAGATACAATTTTGACAACCATAGAGGCTGCCGCCAAAATCAGGGGAACGGGAATTGCACGCCGTTCGCCCGCGTATGTTGAGCAGAAAATGCTTGAGGGCAAGGCTATCATTGCTTTGCATGGAAATGAGTTTGCTGGCTTTTGCTATATCGAAACATGGGGAAATAAAGAGTTCGTGGCCAATTCCGGATTAATTGTGGTGGATAAATTTCGAGGAAAAGGATTGGCCAAAAATATTAAACGTAAAGCTTTTGAATTGTCGAGGACCAAGTATCCGAATGCTAAGATTTTCGGACTGACAACTGGGCTTGCCGTTATGAAAATAAACTCGGAATTAGGCTATAAGCCGGTTACTTTCTCTGAATTAACGGACGATGATTCTTTTTGGAAGGGATGCCAGAGTTGTGTGAATTACGATATACTTCAGCGCACCAAAAGAAAACATTGCCTCTGTACGGGAATGTTGTTTGACCCTGCGCAACACAAAGATGGTGAAAACGTTAAACCAGCCGATTCCACTTCTGATAATAGTTGATCATCCAGTCGGCAATAAATGTTCTGCCATTTTCCTGTTTATCAAATCAATGCAACAATAAGAGTTGAATGAAACCGGTTCGTTTCCTGAAAAAGGAAACACACCGAAAATAATTTATATAATGAAAGAAAAAGTAGTTTTAGCATTTAGTGGAGGGTTGGATACCTCTTTTTGTGCCAAGTATTTATCGGTCGATAAAGGATACGATGTTTATACGGCAGTAGCCAACACCGGTGGATTTACCCCCGACGAATTGAAAATAATCGAAGAAAAAGCCTATAAATTGGGAGCTGTAAAGCATGTCGCACTCGATGTAACTCAGGAATATTACGAAAAAAGTATTAAATACATGGTTTTCGGCAACGTTTTGCGCAATGGCACTTATCCGATATCCGTCAGTTCGGAGCGTATTTTTCAGGCCATAGCCATTATCAATTACGCGAAAGAGATAGGAGCCTCTTATGTGGCTCACGGAAGTACCGGTGCCGGCAACGATCAGGTACGTTTCGACCTGACTTTTGATGTACTTGCTCCTGAAATCAAAATACTTACGCCTACGCGTGATATGGTGCTTACGCGCGAATATGAAATTAACTACCTGAAGGATAATGGTTTTCATGCCGATTTCAAAAAAATGGAATATTCCATAAATAAAGGGCTGTGGGGAACTTCAATCGGAGGAAAAGAAACACTGAAGTCGGAACAAACCCTGCCTGAACCTGCCTATCCCAGCCAGATTGAAAAGACGGGCGAAGAAGAAATAACTATTTCTTTTGAAAACGGGGAGATTTCGGCGGTGAACCATAAAACCGACAGCAACAAGGTGAACCTTATTAACCAATTGGAAAGCATTGCCGCGAAATACGGTATTGGGCGGGATATGCACATAGGCGATACCATTATCGGCATCAAAGGTCGTGTGGGGTTCGAAGCAGCTGCGCCGCTACTGATTATCAACGCCCATAAAATGCTCGAAAAACATACGCTTACCAAATGGCAGCAATATTGGAAAGATCAGTTGGGTACGTGGTATGGCATGTTCCTGCACGAGGCGCAATACCTTGAACCGGTTATGCGCGATATAGAGCAATTTTTAGCCAGTTCGCAGAAGAATGTAACCGGAACGGTCAGGATTACCTTGCGTCCGCGCAGTTATACTCTCGTTGGAGTTGAGAGCCCGTTCGACCTTATGAAAACCGATTTTGGCGAATATGGTGAAATCAACCGTGCATGGAGCGCTGATGATGTTAAAGGATTTACCAAAATACTTGGTAACCAGATGAAAATCTACTATAACGTCCAAAAACGGAACGAGAAATAAAAGCAAAAAATCTAAAGCCTCTTTCCTCTCGGTTAGGGGCTTTTTTGTAGCTATTTTAAAATAATCTTCATACAAAAAAAATTTATGCGTCGATATCCTGTTGTTGAACAAAAAATAAATCTTGAATTACCAACTTTCAAAATCTATGATATTGTTTTGCTTGGAGAAGGCGAGGATTATAAAGCCTATTTGATTAATGACACTTTTATTTTTCGATTTCCAAAGCGAAAATCGGTACAGGCAGGATTGAAAAAAGAAATAGTAGCATTGCCGCTAATTCGCAAATGGCTTCAAGTCCAAATTCCTCAATTTGACTACATTTCGCCTACTTTAGCTTTCGTAGGTTACCAGAAAATTATTGGTGAGGAGTTGATCTCATCGAGTTTTTATCAATTTCCTGAAAATTCAAAATCGGGAATAATAAAATCTGTTGCTTTGTTCCTGACTTCGCTGCATTCAATTGACCTATGTGAAATATTTGATGCCCATCTCGAAACGATTGATTTTAAGCAAGTTTATCATGATGATTTTGAGGCTATTCGTAAACATGTTCATCCGTCACTGTCTGTGTTTTTGCAGGAAAAAATTGATATTGCATTTAATTCTTACCTTAACAACCTGAATAATTTTGATTACAAACCTTCCTTGCTGCACAACGATTTGAGTGGTAATCATATCCTGATAAACGTCAATGATAAGCAAGTGGAAGGAATAATTGATTTTGGCGATATGGCCATTGGCGATCCGGACTACGATCTAACCTTGCTTTTTGCTGAATTTGGTGAAAATTTCATCAATAAATTATTACAATTTTATAATCGCCCCAACTCGTCAACATTGATCGAAAAATTAAAATTCTTCAATCTTGCAAATGTTTTACTACGAATACAGAGATTAATAATTGCAAAGGATGAACACGAAATAAAGGATGAAATGATTATTTTACAAAACTGGATTTTGAAATATTATATGTATTGATAATGAGTTGTTTATAGGACACTTAAATCTTAAAAACCTTATGCAAGGGGGCTAAAAGGACTTGCGAAGGTTGAATAAATGATAAAAAAATCCGGGTTCGACCAAAGCGAATCCGGATTTTTTAGTAGCTCGATATTTTATTATTTGTTTTCTTTATAACGTTTGTCAAGCGATCCATCTTTGTTAAGATGCTGCCCTTTGGCATTTACTTTCCTGTTTTCTTTGAAACGAGCATCGGCTGTTCCGTCGTTGTTTACTTTGTCGGCTTCGTGAACTACCGCTTTCTTGTCGGCCTTAACAGCTTTTTCAGCAGATACTTTTTTTGCTTTTACATCGCTTTTTTTAGCTTCGGCTTCAGTTTTAGCTACTTTCGCTTTTTCTTTTGCTGGTTCAACTGCTTGTTTACCATCGTGTTTAGCTTTTTCTTTGCCTTCTTTTACTTTTTCTTTACCTTCTTTTTTTACAGCTTCCTTTTTTTCTTTTGCAGCTTTTTTTACATCATCTTTTTTCACATCAGCTTTCGTAGCTTCTTTCACTACAGCGTCTTTTTTAGCTTTTACCTTTTTTTCAGCTTTGTCTTTGGTAAATTTAACGTCTTTAGTCGCAGCATTTTTTTCGTCCTTCGCTTTTTTCTTTTTTTCTTTCAATTCTTTTTTGGTTTCGCTTTTTGCTTCTTTAGCAGAGGTAACCTGTGCATTAACGATGGCTGAAGTAAGAATAACAGCCGATAATAAAATAAATAATTTTTTCATTGTTTAAAACATTTAATTTGTTAATAACTAAAGGATAATTAAAATCAGAGATTGTTTTGTATGTTGAACTTTTTTAATAAATTTACTTTGTAAAGTTACAACCATTCTGTTGTTAGCAATGTTTGTGCCAAATGATAATTTTCTTTCGTTACAGATGGAAATAATTTCAAAATTAATTAATTTTGGGAAATAAATAAGTTTCAGGATAAAAAAAATAGGAATATTCTGAAATTAATCCCTTAAAGAATACTTTATGCCCATGTTTAAACGCGGATTTTTATATTTTTTGTTTTGCATATTGTCTGCTGGATTGTCTGCGCAGGAATTTACACCGGTGGTAACCCAGTTTACCAAAGGCGATTACAATGCGGCCAATCAAAACTGGTCGGTAGGCCAAACTTCCGATGGAACCATGTACTTTGGCAACAACCTGGGTTTGCTCCAGTTCGATGGAAGTGAGTGGAAATTATATAAACTTCCACAGAATAAAATTGCCCGTTCGGTGTATGTGGCTCCCGATGATAAAATTTACGTTGGATCATTTGAAGAGTTCGGTTACTTTAAAAAGGATGAGTTCGGACAACTGAAGTACACATCCCTTTCTGCCGGGATGAAGGGGTATAAAATGCAGAACGATGAAGTTTGGGTAATATTCAATTACAATGGAACGTTAGTGTTCCAGTCGTTTTCTTCGTATTTTACTTTCGATGGAAAGACGGTGAGGGGAGTGAGGCCTTCGTATCTGTTCCTTTTTTTCAGCTTGTACAAAAACCAAGTTTACACCAATGTGGAAGGAAAAGGATTTGGCGTTTTTTCACTGCAAACCAATAAATTCAGCCTGATTGAAAACAATACGCTAAAAAATTCGGTGTTGGCCGTCTTGCCTTTCGATGCCACAAAGGCTTTGCTGGCGACAAATACAAACGGGTTGTTTTTGTTCGATGGCTTTTCTATTGTGCCATTCCATACTTCCATTGATGAAGAGATAAAAAAAGGGTATATCAACAGGGCGCTTATATCCCGCAACGGGCTCATCGTGTTGGGCACGATCCTCGATGGAGTTTTTGCCATCAATAAACAAGGCGAGAAGGTGTGGTCCCTCAATACATCCAATGTGTTGCAAAACAATACTATACTTGGTATGTACTGCGATAAGGATGATAATCTGTGGCTGGCGCTTGATAAGGGTATCGCTTTCCTTCATCTCAATTCGTCTGTAAAATATATACATTCATTCCGGCCTTCGATAGGTTCCATTTATTCGGTGGCTTACTCGGCGCCCCACTTGTATCTCGGTACAAATCAAGGCCTTTACCATGCAACGCTCGATGTGAACAGAGCTACTGTGAACAACATAGAGCTTGTGCCACAAATTAAAGGGCAGGTGTGGGATATTACAAAGGCCGGCAGCCAGATTTTTTGCGGAAACAACGAAGATACCTATGATTTATCGCAACACCCGATAGAAAAAGTATTGAGCAGCGTAAGAGGTGGTATTTGCATGAAAGAAGGGGTGATCAACGGTCAGGAGGTGCTGATACAGGGTACTTACAGCCAACTTTGCGTTTATAAAAAAGTGAATGGACGATGGGTCTTCAGCAACGGGTTGGATAAGTTCGTGAATCCGATCCGCTTTGTCGAAATTGATTACAAGGGTACCATCTGGGTGGGGCACCTGCACAAAGGGCTTTACTCGTTGCGCCTTTCGGCCGATTTGAAAAGCATTGACAAACTGACTTCTTTTAAGTCACTTGATAATAAACATGAACTTCCTGTAGGGGTTTTTTCCATTAATAACCGGGTGGTTTTTAGCGATAACAATGGATTTTACACGTTCGACGATTTGAAAAACAGGATTATCCCGTTCAACGATTTGAATAAAAAACTCGGCTATTTTTCCCATTCCAACCATATATCTTATTTCAAGGACAATTTATACTGGTTTGTCCGTAACGATGCTACAGCTCTGGTGCGAATACAGGATAATGATGTAAGAATCGTACAGGTTATTCAGAACACCCCGTTTTATAATCAGATAATTGATGATTATCAGAAAGTTACTCCCATCGACGAGAATATTTGTTTGATGAATCTGGAAAATGGCCTGGCGCTGTTCAAAACGAATGTCAACGACAAAAACCAGAATAAACCTGAACTTCAGTTTAAAAGTGTTGTTACCACCGATGATGAATCGAAAAGCACAATGCTTTTACCTGTAAAACCCGACGAGGTACCTCATACGCCTTTCAAAAGGAACAACTTGATTTTCACTGTTTTTTATCCATATTATTCGAATTTCAACAACATTTATTACAGTTATAAGCTCGAAGGGCTGGATAAAATATGGAGCGAGCCTACCCTTACTTCTCACAAAGAGTACAATTATTTGCCCCACAACGAATATACATTGTCTGTCAGGACAATGACCAAGAATGGAACCGTTTTATCCGAGTCATCGTACAGGTTCGTAGTCAATCCTCCATTTTATCTTACTTTTTTTGCGAAAATTATCTATTTTTTGTTGTTGGTAGTCGCAGTTTATCTTTTTTACAGGTATCTTACCCACTTATTTAAAGAGAAGAAAGAAAAAATACGCCAGGAGCAGGAAGAAATCCGCCAGAAGGAGATTGAAAAGCGGGAGCGGCACATTACCGTGCTGGAAAAAGAAAAATTAGAATCGGAACTGACGGTGAAGAGTAAAGAGCTGGCCATGTCCACCATGACGTTGATCAAGAAAAATGAAATGCTTGCCGAAATAAAAGATGAGGTAATTCATCAGAAAAAAATGCTGGGAACCCAGTATCCTAATAAATATTATGACAAACTCATCCATATTCTCGACGAAAATATATCATCTGAAGATGATTGGGTTGTTTTCCAGTCTAATTTCGACCGTATCCACGAAAACTTTTTCCGTAATCTGAAAACGAATTATCCTGAACTCACTTCGAATGATCTCCGTTTCTGTGCTTATCTGAGGTTAAATCTGACCACAAAGGATATTGCTCACCTGATGAATATCACGCCAAAAGGGGTTGAAGTGGGTCGTTACCGGATCAGGAAGAAAATTGGAATCCCTTCAAACAAAAGTTTGACGGAGTTTATGATTGAATTCAAATGAAAAATTTTTTGAAAATTAACATTTTTAATTATTTGATAATTATATAGTTTATAAACTATTTAATAAAATTAAAGGGATAAAATAGTATGCCCTTTTAAAATAATTTTACGATGTAGTATTTGAAAAGGGGTTGAAAATTTGCTTCGTGGTCGTTTTCCGGATTACATTTGCAGCGTTAACTTTAAAATCAGACTAAGAATGCACGCTGTAATTTTTTCCTCACCATTATTAAATTTTATGGTAAATGTTATGTTAGCCACATGCGTTTACTTATACATACACACACTCTTGTGTGCCTCCACACTTGATGGCAGAAGTAAACGTTACGTTAACAGCCATAATTCATCAATCATTTTAATTGGGTTTGAAACTAAAATTGTTTTAAGGTGTACGTGTTGTTTAGTTTCCCATTATTTCCACAAACTTGTTTTGAGTTATACAACTAAATAAGCAGGTTTGTGGAATTTTTTTGTCATACACTTAAAAAAATATGAAATGAAACCGGAAGTCAGAAATATCATGTTTTTGCTCTTGTGGAGCCTGCCTGTGTGCTGCTCAATTGCTACAGGCAAATATGTTTTGCCAGAAAAAGTAAAAGTGGAAGGGTATCCGGCTCACGTCGAACTCTCGTGGCACAACCAGCCGGCTTTTAATTACGAAATATACAGGGCGTTGCCTGGAAAATCATTCGTAAAATGTGGCGAAACGCAGTCGGATAATTTTATCGATTTCATCGGGAAAAGTAGTGCAGGTAAAACGGTTGCCTATAAAATAGTACCAAAAGGTATCGACCTGGCAGATAAAAAGATCCCGGAATATAAGGTAACTTTAACAGCAGCTACCGATGAGAACCTTCTGGACATGGTTCAGCGCTACACCACCCGTTACTTCTACGATTTTGCCGACCCAACCACTGGAATGGCGCGGGAACGCAGCATGGACAGCAACGGTACTATCGTTACTACCGGAGGAACCGGATTCGGTATTATGGCATTGATAGCCGGAGCCGAACGGAACTATTACGGAAAAATAGATGCGTACCGTTCGGTGGATAAAATCGTTTCGTTCCTCGAAAAGTGCGAACGTTTTCACGGGGCTTGGGCGCACTGGTATGATGCAACTTCAGGTAAGCCTTTTAGTTTCAGCAAATACGATGATGGCGGCGATTTGGTAGAAACGGCTTTCTTAGTACAGGGATTACTCACTGCCCGCGAATATTTCAGAAATGGATCATCAGAAGAACGTTTACTCACCAACCGCATTACGCAGTTATGGGAAACTGTGGAATGGAACTGGTACACAGACGGATCCGACTCACTCTATTGGCACTGGTCCAAAAACTATGGTTGGAAGATGAAACACCGCATACAGGGTTTTGATGAAACAATGATCACCTATGTGCTTGGAGCCTCATCACCCACTTTTCCAATTGATAAGAAAGTGTACGACAGCAGTTATAAAATTTCATCGTATTATAAAAACGGGAAAATATACTATGGACATAAACTCGATTTGGGGATGGAAATGGGCGGTCCGCTGTTTTTTACCCATTATTCGTTTCTGGGTTTGAATCCGCACGGTTTGACGGATGAATCAACCAATTATTTCGAAAGGAACAAAGCCCACGCGCTGATTCATTTGGCATATGCTATCGACAATCCGAAAAAACATGTGGGTTACGGGGCCGATAGCTGGGGCTTTACTTCGTCCGATGATCCGCTGGTTGGCTACACCTCCCACCACCCCGGAACCAACGATGAAAACGGAACCATTTCGCCAACGGCGGCAGTGTCGTCGGTGGTTTATACGCCCGAAGCATCGTTGGCGGCGACAAGGCATTTTTATTATGATCTGGGTGGTAAATTGTGGGGTCGTTACGGTTTTTACGATGCTTACAACTTAGAAATGACAGAAGGACAGCAGGTAGTACATAGTTATTTGGCCATTGATCAGGGACCCATAGCGGTAATGATTGAAAATTACAGGAGCGGTTTACTCTGGAAATTGTTTATGAGCAACCCCGAGATACAAGCCGGCCTCGATAAATTAGGATTTACGATAAAATCAAGATAGAGAATTGTTTAACCATAATTAAATTTAGTATCATGAAGAAGAAAAGTGTATTACTTTTATTCGCGGCACTATTCAGTGTCAGTGCTCTTTTTGCACAAAATTTAAAAGTGCAGGGTACAGTGGTCGATAAAAAGACCGGAGAGGAGCTCATAGGAGCATCCGTTGTACAAAAGGGAACTTCCAACGGGACGATTACCGATTACGAAGGGAAATTTTCCATTTCAGCGCCCCAAAACGCTGTTCTGCTGGTTTCGTACATCGGGTATGTTGCGCAGGAAGTAACCGTGAAATCGGGGACAATGAATATTGCCCTTGAATCTAACACTAAAGCATTAGATGAGGTAGTTGTAGTGGGCTATGGAACTATGAAGTCCAAAGATCTTACTTCGTCAATAACAACGGTTAAGGCCGATGAATTAATGAAAACACCTGCCGGTCAGGCTATGCAATCCATGCAGGGTAAAGTTGCCGGTTTACAGGTGATTAATGCTGGAGCTCCAGGAGATCAACCAAAAGTTCGTGTACGTGGGATAGGTTCCTATCCTGGATTGACAGATAATAATGAAGCTCCTCTTTATGTTGTAGACGGAATGTTTTTTGATAATATTGATTTTTTGAATAGTTCAGATATTGCTTCTATCTCAATACTAAAGGATGCTTCAGCTGCTGCTATTTATGGTGTTAAAGCTGCTAATGGAGTGATATTAATTGAAACTAAGTCAGGAAATTCAGGGAAAGGCGGAAACCATTATAATATAACATACAATGGCTATTATGGAGTTCAACATGCTCAAAATGTATTGAAAATGGCCAATGCCGAACAGTACACTACAATGGCTTTGGAAAGTGGTTCGGCAGTAGACGCCGGATTTATAACGAATGCAATGCAGCGCTTCGGGCGGAGTCGTGTAAATCCGAATGTGCCGGATGTAAATACCGATTGGTATAAAGAAATATTAAGAGATGCTGCTATTCAAAATCATAGCGTGGATGTCTCTGGCGGAAGTGATAACACGGTTTATTCACTTGGTGCAAATTATTTTGGACAAGATGGCGTTTTGGATATGAAAAATGAATACCAGCGGTTTAATTTAAGATCAAAGGTAGATTTGAAGCTATCTAAATTACTTTCGGTTGGAGCAAATACTATATTGAGTAATGCAGTAAAGTACAACCAAAATAAATCGGCTTGGAACTTAGCCTATTTCGCAGTTCCTATCTTGCCGGTATATGATGATCAAAATACTGACGCGATACCTGTAAGATATTCGAATGCAAAAATATTGGGTTACCGAAGTGCACAAAATCCTATGCCATCTTTAGATTTTACAAATGATAAAATGCTGATAAAGAAAGTAGATGCAAATTTTTATTTAAATATCAGTCTTATTCCAAATAAGCTATCGTTCCGTACAAATTATAGTCATAGTTTCCAGTCTCTTTACGAACGTAAAGTTTTGTTACCCTATAATTTAGGACTAAACGAAAAACAAGATCCTTCAGATTTGGTTAAAACCCATCAAGAATATTCGGATCAAACATGGGATAATGTATTGACTTATACTGATAAAATTAAAGAACATAATTTTGGAATAATGGCAGGTTCTTCCTATCGAGTAAGAACTTGGGATAAATTGGAAGGAGAAGGATTAGGCTTCCCCACAGAAAACGAACAATCATGGTATATTGATCTAACTTCCGCTGACAAAAGACCTTCAGATAAAATCACTGATGATGGTTATAAGTTGTATGGTCTTTCATATTTTTCCCGTTTAAATTACAGCTATGCTAATCGGTATTTGGTTTATGCAACTTTAAGGGCAGATGGAAGCAACAAGTACCAGCAAAAATGGGGATATTTTCCGGCTGTAGGAGCTGGTTGGGTAGTTTCGGAAGAAAATTTCTGGAAATCAATTACTCCTGTTAATTTCTTGAAATTGAGATTGGGATGGGGGCAGTTGGGAAATGAGAACGTACCTGCAAGTGCGGGTTTGGCTACCGCAAAATCTGCAACTACCGTATTCAATGGGGTTGAACATGGTGGATATATCATTTCCTCCACCTATTCAACGTTGAAATGGGAGTTGACAGAAGAAACGAATATCGGACTTTCATCGAAACTATTCAATAACCGATTAAGTTTGGAAGCTGATTATTTTATTAAAGATACTAAAAACGGCGTTATCAGTGTTTCGGTTCCGTCAACTCAAAATTCCATTTTATCGAATGCCGGCGTTTTCCGCAATCAGGGTTTCGAAATGTCTTTGAATTGGGAAGATAAAATAGGGAAAGATTTTTCGTACAACATTGGAGCAAATTTCTCAACTCTTAAAAATAGCGTTCAGAAACTTTATGGAGATTTGAAGTACATTGATGGAGGAAGTGCTGAATTTTTGCAACGAAGTCAGGTTGGACATCCTTTGCTGGCTTTCTATGGTTATAAAGTAGATGGAGTGTATCAAAATCAAGATGAGATTTCTGCCGATCCAATAGCGGTTGCAAACAAACTTGTTCCTGGTGATTTCAAATACAAAGATTTAAATGGAGACAAAGTGCTGGATACTAAAGATCGCACGTTTTTAGGTTCTTATTTCCCTACATTCATGTACGGAGGGAATATTGGATGTAGATACAAAAATGTAGATTTATCAGTCAATGTTATGGGTCAAACCGGAAATAAAATTTTGAACAGGAAAAGAGGCGAGATCATTTGGACCAATGATGGAAACATGGATGCTGACTTAGCTAAAAATCGTTGGCACGGCGAAGGAACATCTAATAAATATCCGTCTGCTTCTGGCCTTCGTAGGGGTTGGAATCAAAAAATGAGTAATTATTTTGTTGAAGATGGAAGTTTCTTCCGAATTGAAAACATAACCCTTGGTTATACGATAAAATCATTCCATTATTCAGGAATAACAATGCCTGAAGCACGAATTACACTAACTGCTGAAAAACCGTTAACGGCATTTTCGTATAACGGATTTAACCCTGAAATAGAAAATGGCATTGATACGCAAACTTATCCTATTCCGGCTATTTACACTATCGGACTCAGTCTTAAATTTTAATCTTCTAAAAATAATATAAAAATGAAAAAAATAAAACATATCAAACAGTTAAGTGTAGCTGCCTTTGCCTTATTTTTGTTCACTTCCTGCAATGATAAATTGAATGAATTGAAAGAAAATGAAAGCTATACCTCGACAACCGATTATACCATATCTGCAAATATGATAAAACCCTTGGTTGGCGCTTATACAGATTTTAGTATTAACCGTGGCTGGGCCGATTTCCCTTTGATTTCGGTGAGAGGCGATGATGTTAATTCCGGTGGTGGAAATGGAGCTGATCAATATGATTATTACCAAACTGATTTATTTACTTACAACAAAGATTATTGGATGTATAATTCAGTATGGACAAGCATGTACACATCTATTTACAATATGAATGCCGCAGTTAACGATATAAGCAAATATGTTGCTTCAGGGGCCGATGCAAAATTAGGAGCTCAATATTCGGCTGAGATAAAAGTAATGCAATCTTTTTTGTTGTTCAATTTGTCAAGACTTTGGGGAAATGTGTTCATCCCTGTTACCGAACAGCCAGCCGAATTGTATGAGCTAAATGTCTCGACGAAAGATGAAATCATGCAACATATTTCTGCTGATATGGATGTGGCGATTCCAAACCTACCTGCAGTAAGTCCAAGCGAAAGAGCTGATATTAAGGGAGGTATTACTAAATATACGGCTTATGCCGTAAAAGCTTTGGCTAATTTGGAATTAAAAAAATATCAAGAAGTGGCTGATGCTACTGCTGAAATTATTAAATCGAACAAATTTAGTCTTGAGCCAAACTTTTTCAACCTTTGGGATATACACGGGAAACTTAACAAAGAAAATATACTTGAATGGCAGTATTCAGATTTGGGTCAGGCTACTGGAACCAATTACAGTTATTTGTTCGCATTCTTTGGGCCTCAGGGTTGGACTCCCGCTGTAAAAGGCGCTGGTGATGGTTGGGGATTCTATGAACCCAGTTTGAAGTATATAAAATTTATGCTTGACAGGGGTGAAAAAACGCGTTTACAAGCTACTGTATTATTCACAAACAGCGGAATTGCCGAAATTAAAAAAGATTCGAAATATGCTAGCTTGCCTTCATGGATAACTAATACAACTGTTTATGGAGATGTTTTAAACGATTATGCCAGAGCTTTTTTTGCTAGTGGTAAGTATTATTTCCCATCGAATGAACTTACTCAAGGTAGAACTGATTACGGAACTAATAAAAATTTCACTTGTATCCGTTATGCGGAAATATTATTGATGTATGCTGAAGCCTTGACCCAAGGAGCAACCGGATCTGTCATGACAGCCGACGCTGCCGTGAATTTAGTTAGAACAAGGGCCGGATTGTCAAATTTATCAGGAGTAACAAATGCTCAGGTTATGGATGAGAAATTTGCCGAATTAGGAACTGAATGGGGGACGCGTTTTTATGATATGGTTCGCTTGGGTAAAACTTCGGAGTTAACTTATGATGGAAGAGCTACCTATACGGCTGATAAACAATTTCTACCGTATCCACAAGCTCAGGTAGATTTATTACCCGGGTTAACCAGTAAATAATATCAATTTTTAAAATTCTTAAAACATGAAAAAAAATATATTTTTGACGGTAATATTGTTAGCCGTATTCTTTTTGACAGCTTGTAACGAAGGTATTGATAAGATATCCTACGTTGCTCCCGGTGAGGATACGCAGGCACCTGTAGTATCCATTAGTTTTCCGATTGAAGGAGCCCAAATTCGGGTGGTGGAAGATGTTACTACTATCAATTTTCAAACAGTAATAACTGACGATATCGAACTGAAATCTATTGTTTTTAAACTGGACGGGACTCAGATCGCTTCATTCTCTTCTTTTAAAGACTATCGTAGGGCACTTGAAAACTTAAGCTATACACAATTGGGTAACGGGGATCATGCTTTTACAGTAATTGCGACCGATCTTTCGGGAAAATCTACTACAAGCACGGTTAATTTCCAAAAGGTAGAGCCTTATAAAGCAAAATATCCGGGTGAAATTTTCTATATGCCTTTTGATGGAGACAATATGGAATTGTTGAGCATTACTTATCCCACTATTGTAGGGTCTCCTTCGTTTACAACTGGGAAAGCAGGTAAAGCTTATGCCGGAGCTACCGATGCTTATTTGACCTTCCCGGCAACCAGTCTGAAAAACACTGAATTCAGCGCCGTTTTGTGGTTAAATGTCAATACAACCCCCGACAGGGCAGGTATTCTGAATATAAGTCCTGATGGAACAGACGACAGAACCAAAGGATTCCGTTTATTCCGCGAAGGAAGCGCAACAAGCCAAACCATAAAGCTGAATGTGGGTACTGGTTCCAGCGAAAACTGGATTGACATGACTGCGGTAGGTGCATCGGATGGCTGGAAACAATATGCGTTTACTATTTCGTCGAGCGAAACAAATATTTATGTGGATGGGCAGTTGGTGAAAACGGTTGCCGGGGGTATTGCTTGGGATGCTACTTGTACCCTGATGTCAATCGGATCTGGCATGCCTAATTTTGCATATTGGAGTCATTTATCAGAATTAAGTTCTATTGATGAGCTTCGTATTTTCAATAAAGCCCTGAGTGCTTCTGAAGTACTGAAGATTTATAACGATCAGAAGTAAGTAAATCTTTATAATTAAATTTCGAACACAAATTACATAAATTTTTGCAGATTTATCTCTTTGCAGAATTGCCTTTTGTTGAAACGATAAGGTTACTGTTTTTTCGAATTTGCGATCTTTTTGTAATTTGTGTTCTTTCTTCTCTCTTTAACTTTCATCGTGTGTTTTTATCAATAAAATTCCTCTGAATAAAGCAATGAGATTATATTCTATTGTGTTGTTGTTAGTGGTAGGGGTATCGTTGAATGCGCAGACCAAGATGGTCAAAGGGCAGATTACCGAATACCATGTTTCTACCGAAAAAACGTATCAGGTTACCGGAGTGGTTACCGGATGGGATGGGCGTCCGGTAAAAGATGTCCGCGTGATGATTAAGGACGGTGTGGGAACTACCGTAACCAATGAAAAAGGGGAGTATGCCATCACGGTGGGAACTTTCGATAAGGCCCTCTGGTTTTATTATCCTTCCATGAAAATGGTTGAATTTCCTATACGGTTCGACCAGTTGGAAATTAATTGTAAATTAGAAAAAGACAACCGCGATTACACCCTACAAAAACATACGCGGACGGTAACGCCATGGTTCGACCCGAACAACGACCGCCCGAAAACTTACTGTAATCCGGTAAACATCGATTATAATTTTGAGTATTTTAATCACAGCGCCAATAAAGGGATTTCGTGCCGCTCTACTGCCGACCCGATAATCGTTCCTTACAAAGGGGAGTATTATTTGTTTTCCACCAATCAATCAGGATATTATGTGTCATCAGATTTGAGTACATGGAAATATGTTTTTGCCGGATTCCAGCGCAAACCGAACGACGATGACCAGTGTGCCCCGACGGTTGAAATTTTCGGCGATACCATGGTTATGCTCGGATCCACCTATAAGAATTTGCCTGTTTGGTACACCACCGACCCTAAGTCGGGGCGATGGAAGCATTTGGCCGAGACGGCCATTTTGCCTCATTGGGATCCTTCGCTTTACCTTGATACCGATGGCAAAATGTACCTTTATTACGGATCGAGCAATGAATTTCCACTAAAAGGAGTGGAATACAGCCGTTCTACCTTCCGTCCCGATGGCGTTGTGCGTGATTTATTGTCGTTGCATCCCGAAATCCACGGCTGGGAACGATTTGGAATGAACAACGATGATTCGGTATCGCTCAAACCTTTTGCCGAAGGTTCGTTTGTAACCAAACACGATGGTAAATATTATTTGCAGTACGGATGTCCGGGTACAGAGTTCAAGGTGTATGCCGATGGAGTTTATGTGTCCGATCAGCCTCTTGGCCCTTTTGTTTGCCAGCCCAGCAACCCTATGAGCTACAAGCCAGGAGGATTTGTGCTCGGAGCCGGCCACGGGGGTACTTTTAAAGATAATTTTGACAACTACTGGCACGTAGCTACCTGCATGCTTTCGCTACGCGAAACGTTCGAAAGGCGCATTGGCCTTTATCCTGCCGGATTCGACGCCGAAGGGGTGATGTATGCCAATACGGCTTTTGGCGATTATCCGTTGTATGCGCCCACGGCTGCCGAAGATCATGTTAAAGGAAACTTCAGCGGTTGGATGTTGCTTTCGTTGCACAAAAAAGTGGCGGCATCGTCGTCCGATTCCATTTATGTCCCGGAGAATGCCTCCGATGAAAACATGCGTACCTATTGGGCTGCCCGCACAGGTCAGCCGGGAGAATGGTTCAGCATGGATCTCGGTGCCGAGAAGGAGGTTTATGCCATTCAGGTGAACTATTACGAACACAAAGCCAACCAAACCGGAAAAGCTTTCGACATCTATCATCAGTATAAAATTTACAAGTCGGATGACGGTGTAAACTGGGAGTTGGCTGTGGATAAAAGCGACAACGGATACGATGTTCCTCACGACTATGTGGAGCTGAAAAAGCCGATGAAAACACGTTTCCTGAAAATTGAAAATATCCATTCCGCTTCGGGAAATTTTGCGCTCATGGATTTCCGCGTATTTGGAAAATCGGATGGAAAACTTCCGGCGCCCGTGAAAAAACTATCCGTGTCAAGAGATAAAAAAGATAGCCGGAACGCGCTTATCAAATGGGATAAGGTGGCGGATGCCTACGGGTATAATATTTCTTTTGGTAAAGAAAAAAATAAATTGTATAATTGTATTACTGTATATGATAACACCACTTACGATTTTAGGGGGATGGACAAAGGCGCTGTTTACTATTTTGCAATAGAGGCGTTGGGCGAAAGTGGAGTATCGCCCCGTTCTTCTGTATTGGCGGTAAAATAAATATGATCAGAATGAGAAAAATTCTATCCGGCTTTATAATTTTTACACTGATGTTGTCGGGTTTGTTTTCGTGTAAGGACAATAACGACCCCGATCCCGGGCATCCGGGAACAACCGTGCGCGAGCTAACTATCGATAAAGTTACCATCGCAGGTCAAACCGTGGCAAATAACGGTAAAGTAAAGGATGTGCAGTTTACGGCGAGGCCTGTGGTCAGGATTGAATTTTCGGATACCATTGTACCTGATCAACTGACTTCCGGTTCTATCTCGTTAGGAGGAAACATAGGCGCTAATTTTTCGGCAGTGTACGGCGAAAACAACAAAACTCTGGTTTTGACAGCCAAAACTACCCCGGTGGAATATACAAAATACACCCTGACCGTGTCGTCGGGCGCCAACCTCGGAGGAAAAATCACCAATGGATTTACGGCTTATTATGTTACCAAACTTGATTCAACGTATAAATTCCCGGTAATTTCAGATGATAGCTTGCTTACGCTGGTACAGAAGCAAACTTTTTCGTATTTTTGGGATTATGCTCATCCTGTTTCAGGACTTGCCCGTGAACGTTACGGATCGGGAGAGACAGTTACATCGGGTGGTTCAGGCTTTGGCATCATGACTATACCCGTAGCCATCGAAAGGCATTTTATCACCCGAAACGAAGGTTTTGATCGGTTGAACAAAATAGTAACTTTTCTCAACGAAAAAGCGGTGAGGTTTCATGGCGCTTATCCTCACTGGATCAACGGTTCTACAGGGGCTGTAGTTCCTTTCAGTACCAATGACGATGGAGCCGATCTGGTAGAGACTTCTTTTTTAATGCAAGGGCTTCTTACGGCGCGCCAGTATTTTAAAAACGGAACTGGCGGTGAAAAAGCGATGTGCGATACGATTGAGAAACTTTGGAGAGATGTGGAGTGGACATGGTTTCAGCAAAATGGACAGAAAAAACTTTTCTGGCATTGGTCGCCGGATTACGGTTGGAATATCAATATGCAGATTTCGGGTTGGGATGAAGCGCTGGTTACTTATGTGCTGGCAGCCTCATCGCCAACGCATCCGATTGAGAAATCGGTTTACGATAACGGTTGGGCGGCGAATGGAGGTATGAAAAACGGTAATTCGTATTACAACGTTACGTTACCCTTAGGACCGGCACAAGGAGGTCCCCTGTTTTTCGCCCATTATTCGTTTCTGGGGCTCGATCCCCGAACCCTGAGCGATGCTTACGCCAATTACTGGACTCAAAACACAGCCCATGCAAAGATCAATTACAGTTATTGTGTAGCCAATCCGGCGGGAAACCTCGGTTATAGCAATCAATGCTGGGGGCTTACTGCCAGCGATTACCCATCGGGATATACGGCATCATCGCCTGCCAACGACCAGGGAACCATAGCGCCTACCGCCGCGCTGGCGTCCATGCCTTATACACCTGAAGAAAGCATGCGCGCGCTTCGGTTCTTTTATTATGTTTTGGGCAATAAAATTTGGGGTACTTATGGGTTTCGGGATGCGTTCAACCTGAATAGCCGTTGGTTTGCCGATTCATATCTGGCTATTGATCAGGGACCCATTGTTGTTATGATTGAAAATTACCGTTCGGCATTGCTTTGGAAACTGTTTATGCAAGATGATGATATTCGGGTAGGATTGACAAAATTGGGATTTAGTTATTAGATGGCGAGTAAACAAGTGGACAAAAAGTTACGAGTTGCGGGTTACAAGAGTTACGATGTGCTGACATATTTGCCAAGACTTACGGTGTAAAAACAAGATAACCAATTAACAAATATCATATATTAGTATCATGAAGAAAATAGTTTTGTGTTTAATGTTTAGTGTTCTTTTTTCGGCAGGATTTGCCAAAACCGACAAAAAGAAAAAGGAGGTAAAGCAGTTGAGTAATATTGAGGCTGTAACCGATGTTAAGTTCGATAAGAACACGTATTTCAAACCCGATCCGAAAATGGATGCATTTATCAGCGACCTGATGTCGAAAATGACATTGGATGAAAAGATAGGTCAGCTGAATTTGCCTGGTGCGGGAGATATTACCACCGGACAAGCCAAAAATTCCGACATTGCCGGAAAACTGAAAGATGGCCTGGTAGGTGGATTGTTCAATATTAAAGGAGTCGAGAAAATCCGCGATGTACAGAAAGTGGCTGTTGAAAGTAGCCGGTTACACATTCCATTATTTTTCGGGATGGATGTGATTCACGGTTACGAAACCAATTTCCCCATTCCATTAGGGTTGGCCGCATCGTGGGATGTGAACATCGTACGTCAAACCGCCCGAGTTGCGGCACAGGAAGCTTCGGCAGATGGTATCAACTGGACATTCTCGCCGATGGTGGATATTTGCCGCGATCCGCGCTGGGGACGTATCGCTGAGGGCTCGGGCGAAGATCCTTACCTTGGCAGCGAAATGGCCAAAGCCATGGTATGGGGATACCAGGGCGATGACCTCACCAAAAACAATACCATTATGGCATGTGTGAAACACTTTGCCCTGTACGGTGCCGCTGAGGCCGGACGGGATTATAACACGGTGGACATGAGCCGAATCCGTATGTACAACGAATATCTTCCGCCTTACAAAGCTGCCTTCGATGCCGGAGCTATGTCGGCTATGGCCTCCTTCAACGAGATTGATGGTGTTCCCGCCACCGCCAACCATTGGTTGCTTACTGATTTGTTACGCGAAGAATGGGGTTTCAAAGGTTTTGTAGTAACCGATTTTACAGGTATCAACGAAATGGTAGCCCATGGTATCGGCGATTTGCAGGAAGTTTCGGCACTGGCTTTGAAAGCTGGAGTGGACATGGACATGGTAGGTGAAGGATTCCTTACCACGCTGAAAAAGTCGTTATCCGAAGGAAAAATTACCGAAGCGGAAATAAACAATGCCTGCCGCCTGATACTCGAAGCGAAATACCGGCTGGGACTGTTCGATGATCCTTATCGTTATTGTGATGTCAACCGGTCGAAAACCGAAGTATATACGGCTGCCAACCGTGCAGTTGCCCGTTCCATATCGGCACAATCGATGGTGTTGATGGAGAACAAGAATCAGGTTCTCCCGCTGAAAAAATCTGGTACTATCGCCCTTATCGGCCCGCTTGCCGATAACGCTGTAAATATGCCCGGAACATGGAGTGTGGCTGCCCGTCATGCCGAAGCGGTTTCGCTCCTTCAGGGGTTGAAAGAAACCGTTGGAAACGATGTGAAAATTTTGTATGCCAAAGGGAGCAACATTGAGTACGATGCTGCGCAGGAAGCAAAATCGGCCATGTTTGGTAAAAACGGAGGACGAGACAACCGTCCGGTTAAGGAAATGTTGAAAGAAGCGGTAGATGCTGCCAATCAGGCCGATGTAGTGGTGCTTGCCATTGGTGAAGCTTCCGAAATGAGCGGGGAATGTAGTTCACGCACCAATATTGATGTTCCTCAGTCGCAAAAAGACTTGCTGGCCGAAATCAAAAAGACCGGAAAACCGGTGGTGGTTGTGCTCTTTACGGGTAGGGCGCTGGTGCTGAACGATGAAAAGAATCAGGCCGATGCTATACTTAATGTTTGGTTTCCAGGCAGTGAAGCCGGATATGCCGTTTCTGACGTGTTGTTTGGAAAAGTAAATCCTTCGGGAAAATTACCGGTAACCTTCCCCAGAAGTGTGGGCCAGGTGCCGATTTACTACAACCATAAAAATACCGGTCGCCCACTGAGCCAGAAAGGATGGGATAATTGTGAGTTCGAAAAATTCCGTTCCAATTATATCGACGAATGCAACACCCCGCTTTATCCGTTCGGTTATGGATTGAGTTACACTACTTTCAGTTATGGCGATATAAGTGTCAGCACCACTCGGCTGAAAGGCGATCAAACATTGAAAGCATCGGTTACCTTAACCAATTCGGGAAAATATGATGGAGCTGAAATTGTGCAACTTTACATCCGCGATGTGGTGGGAAGCGTTACCCGTCCGGTAAAAGAGTTGAAAGGATTCAAAAAAGTATTCCTGAAGGCGGGCGAATCTCAAACGGTTACTTTCGATATTACTACTGAGAGTTTGAAATTCTACAATTCGACCTTGAAATACGACTGGGAGAGCGGCGATTTTGATATTCAGATCGGAGGAAACTCCGATAACGTAAAAACGGCCAGGGTTAACTGGACTAAATGATTAAGGATGTAATTATAGATAAAAATACCTTTCGGAAAGTGAATCCGAAGGGTATTTTTTGTTTTAATGGATCAGATCCAATAAGTTTTGTTTCGCTTCGGGCACGTATTGATGAATAGGAGCCAGGAGTGAGCAACCGTCGATTTCGCTGCATTCGCCGCAAGTGTCAAAGTTTTTGCTTTTTACGCAATTGCGGATTTCGCATTCGAAACAATGACCGAACAAAACGTCATTCTGCCTGCAGCCGAGGCAATTGATCATGTCGGCGGTAATGCTGGCCTGAAATTGCGCCGACCATTCAGCGGCTGTTTTTTCTCTTAAATCATCGTCGTCGGAAAGTGTGGCTATGCGGGCGTTGCACGTGGCGCAATCCAGCCCGCAGGATGAAATGAATTTTTCCATGAAACAGATTTCTCTAAAGGGTTGTATCGTTTTTTATTTTGTGGTAAAATTAATAATAAAATCCAAATACAAAGGACTTATTGTATTTTAAAACTGTTTCCGCTGGAAAAATCCAAACAAAAGCGTTACTTTTGCACTTGGTTTTATTCTTTTTAATTTTAAAACTAAATGCCAAACACATACCCTCTTGTCGGGTTTTAAAACTAAAAATAATGGATTTTATACAACGTTCCCAGGAAATCATCCAGCAGGAAATTGGTGAGTTACAGAAACTTGCTGATAAAATCGGATCTGAAATTAACGAGGTGATTGAAATGATTTACCTCTGTAAAGGAAAGTTAGTGATTCTGGGAATTGGTAAGACAGGCATTATAGGCCATAAAATAGCCGCTTCGCTGGCTTCTACCGGAACGCCTACTATCTTTGTAAATGCATCCGAAGCCATGCATGGCGATCTGGGAATGATAGGGAGCGAGGATATTGCCCTTCTTATTTCCAACAGCGGTAGCTCATCCGAAATCATCAATGTGATTGCCCCGCTGAAAAAAATAGGCTGCCGGGTGATTTGCATGACCGGGAATGTTCGTTCGCCCCTGGCTATGGAGTCGGAACTGGTATTGAACGTTGGGGTGGAGAAGGAGGCTTGCCCGCTTGGGCTGGCACCCACCACTTCGACCACAGCCACATTGGTAATGGGCGATGTGCTCACGATTTGCCTGATGGAGCGGCGTAATTTCAAAGCCGAAAATTATGCGCTTTACCATCCGGGTGGCGCCTTGGGAAGGCAATTGCTCAGCAGGGTAAAGGACGAAATGATCACTGAAGTTCCCAAAGTATATCTCGATACTCTGTTCAAGGATGTGATCTACGAAGTGAGCAACCGCCGATTGGGCATGACCATTGTTTATGACCGCGATGAGAATGCCGTGGGTGTGATTACCGATGGAGACATCCGGCGGGCGATCCAGAAATTTGAAGACATTAAACATCTTACTGCTACAGACTTTATGACCCTTGGCTTTAAAAAGATAGCTCCCGATGAGTTGCTAACCGAGGCGCTCGAAATGATGGACCTCAATAAAATCACCACGCTGGCGGTGGTGGATAGCCGGAATGAGGTAATAGGTATCTTGTCCATTCACAATATTATTGATTTCAGGAATCCTGTCGGTTGAAATACAAAAAGATATACGTGGAGATAACGAATAGCTGCAATTTCAGTTGCAGTTTTTGTTATCCATCGGAGAGGACTCCTCGCTTTCTTGCTCCCGGTAAGTTCCGTGCCATAGCCCGCGAAATCCGTCCTTTTACGTCATATGTTTATCTTCACGTTTTGGGCGAACCCCTTTTGCATCCGGCCTTCGGCGAGATTCTCGGGATAGCTGCCGAGGAAAATCTAAGGGTAAATATCACTACCAACGGAACTTGGCTGCAAAAGCGCGAAGGAGATCTCCTTCGCTTTCCTCCGCGTCAAATGAACATCTCTCTTCACGACATTGAAGAGAATATCCCTCCCGATCGATGGGGCGATTATCTGGACGAAGCGCTCCGGTTCGCGTCGCTGATTTCGGAGAATACTTATGTCAATTTTCGCCTTTGGAATGTGGATGTAGCGGCTGCCGATGGGTTTATCCGTTTTTGTCTCGATAAAGTCAGCACGTATTTTGAAATGCCACAACCATTAACTATTACCAGTTTAAAGGGAAAAGGGGTAAAGTTGGCTCCGCATATTTTTATTGAAGGGGATAAACGCTTTGACTGGCCTGATGGGAAAACCAACCGCAACCACCAACTGAAGAAATGTTATGCTCTCCGGCATCAGGTGGCAATCTTGTCAGATGGAACGGTGGTGCCCTGTTGCCTCGATGGGGATGGGCGCATGAGTCTGGGCAATATCTTCGAACAGAGTTTTAGCGAAATTATCTCTTCGCCACGCGCCACAGCCATTAAAAAAGGGTTTGAGCACGGACATATCGTTGAGCCATTTTGTAATTCCTGTGGTTTTTATGTGGAATGATGTTGTCTGGCTAAGGCGACAAACCTTCAGGTTTTCATCAATGTTTTTCTTTTATAAGAACGTTCCTTTTTCAAAATTTATATCCCAATCCCCATTCGATAAATTCGGCTTTCTGGAGGTGCGTCTTCAGCCCTACGGAGAGGAAGAGATGTTTTTCAATCTGGTATTTGGCCACCAAACGGGTGTATAGCCAGCCATCCTCGTCATCAATATTATAACTGTAAATGAGCCCTTTTTTAACGTCGCCGTTTTTAGCATCGTTGTACGGTTCCAGCTTTTTAACCGGGTCATAGATGTAGATGCCCATGTGCAGGCCGGCGGTAAGGCGTCCGATCAACAGTTCATTTTGCCAGGAAATGCCGGCGCGTATTTTATTTTTGAACTCGTCGGATGTAACGTAAGTGCGCATAAATTTTGATGTATTATTTGAAGCATCAGGAGCCGAATTGACAGCCCCGAAAACACCATCGTAAAACAAATCGGCACCCAGCCCCATTTGGTAAGTATTGGTGAGCGGCCGGTGCACGGCAAACGCCACCGAGCCAATCGGGTAGCTTTTATCGTCTTTGTAGTACAACTGACGGACACCTCCGGCAACGGTGATTTCATAGGTAAATTTGCGCGGAACATCTTCCACTTCGCGTAACCGCGAGATATGGTTCCTGTAATTGGGGCTGTATTTCAGTCCAATGTAACCGTTCAGCATGTTGATGCCCGAGTTGGGTTGCACGATGCTTCCGTTGGAGATATGGTTCAACTCGTAGTTAGCGGTGAGGCTGAGTCCTTTTGTGAGCCTGAAGTCCAAATTACCACCGCCGGCCAGGAACACGTTAAGGTTCGACCCGATAGCTCCGTTGCTGTGGTTGAAATCTATTCCGATGGCGTCGCTGTACGTTTTGGTAACATAGCTTGCGCCGGCTCCCAGCTTGATATTCAGTTTGAAAAAGTTAGTTTTTACTATTGGGAAATGAATGTAAGGATAGAGCGAAAATGCTTCGCCAAGCACATTCCGGTTGCTTAAGTCGATGTATGACAGACTTAACCCTACCGAGGGCAGGTTAAAGTAATTGTGCCAGGGTTTAGCACCGGAAGTAAGCCATTCGGCACTTAACTGGAGACCCGATGAAGGCTCTTTTACCAGATTTTCGAGGTGTTTGTTGTGCTTCAGTATTTTCCCATAAAGATATTCAACCTTAAAGCTGTAGTTTTCGGATGTCTGCGAATATACCGGGGTAAGTAGGCAAAACAACAATGTAAAAGTTAAGATTTTTTTCATAAACGTGGTATTGTTTGGATGAATGTTTTTCCGATAATAATGGTTATCTTTGACCTGCAAATATAAATAAAAATCCGTCAGGATATTTACAGGCGGATAATTATTTGTCCATTGTTGTTGATGGATTATAATAAATTTTATTTATCGCGTGGAATCCGTAGGTCAATTGAACCATGGCTTTGTTTGATTTGCTTGTTCATCTTTTATCTTGTTCACTTGTTCACATTAAAAATATGTTATCTATTTTTTTGAAAGAATTTCGTTCGTTTTTCAGTTCGGCCACCGGTTACATTGTTATTGCCATCTTCTTGATCACCACCAGTTTGTTGTTGTGGGTTATTCCCGGAGAATACAATGTGCTCGATTCGGGGTATTCCAACGTGGATGGGCTGTTTTATCTGGCTCCCTGGTTGTTCCTTTTTCTTTGCCCTGCTGTGAGCATGCGCCTTTTTGCCGAAGAGAAACAAACCGGGACTTGGGAACTCCTCGTAACGAAACCCGTAAGCAAATGGCAGATAGTTACAGGTAAATTTCTGGCAGGTTGGGTGCTGGTGTTGCTGGCGTTGGTACCCGCGTTGATCTATTATTTTTCGGTGTCGTACATCGCCGAACCTGTGGGCAACATCGATTCAGGCGCGTTTTGGGGATCTTTTATCGGACTTGGCTTCCTTTCGGCGGTTTACGTTTCTATCGGAACTTTCACTTCGTCTCTTTCTAAAAATCAGATAGTCGCGTTTATATTAGCGTTGGTTATCAGTTTCTTGCTCTATTATGGCTTCGATCTGCTGGCCTCTTTTTTCAATTCGGGAAGTATTCTTGAGTGGATGGGTTCGTTAGGAATCGATGCCCATTATAAATCGATGAGCCGTGGAGTGATCGACTCCCGCGATGTGGTTTATTTTGTGGTTGTCTCCATCATTTTTCTGTTTTCTACCCGGCTGCGGCTAACGAAACTTTAAATGGTTGGATTTTGTTTATACGGGTAACTGATAAAAAAGAATGTCTTAAAAAGGTGTTTTTTAAATGGATTTTTCCGCATATCTATCTTTATTTCAAACTTTAATATCTACTCAAATATTTTAGTTTTTGTAGTCATCACATTTTCTGGTTTCATCCCTTTTTAAGACATTCTCTTTACTCGTTTTATTTTCCTCTTTTCACCGAAATGGTTTCCGAGCCGTTTTGCCATTTCAACAGCACAGTCAGATCAACATTCGAGTGAATGGATACTTTTGGTCTTTCGCTCCCCTTTTTGCGTTTGTCCACCGCTATGTCGAGTACGCCATTTTTTCCAAAAGGATAATTTTTCAGGCTGTATTTATCGGTAAGCCTTACATCTACGGTCAGCGTGTTGTGAGGAACATCGGCACGTATCCCGAAAAGGTATTCGATCATTACGTTGATGGGTACGAGTCCTGTCCAGCCCACAAAATCGGTGCGGTCGTTACCTTTCGCGTAATCGGGCGCGTAATTTTCGAAGAAAGTTCCTGTTTTCCCGAAAACTTCCGTTACCGTGTTGTGGTAGCTTTTTCCTATTTCAAACGCCAGCGAATCCAGCCCGCAGTGGGTCAGCCCGCGCAATACCATGTAGTTGGTCGATGCCCATACGCTTCCATTCCAGTATCCGCCGTTGGGGTCGAAATGAGGATCGGAAGCGGCCAGGCTGGGAACTCGTGTAGTGCGGTCGAATTCGTTTTTGTTCATCAAATGTGCCACGAACCTTTGAAGCTTGTCGGCCGGAACCACTTCGGCAAGCAGTGCCCAGTAGCTCGATACGCTCAATACTTTGGTCAGCGATTGGTCGCGTTGCTTGTCGTAATAAAAGGCGGTTTCATCGTCCCACATTTTGGTGTTTACCAGCGTGGTAAGTTTGTTCACTTCTTCATCTATGTCTTTTATTTCGCTGTGTCGCCCCAGTTCATCTGCCATTTTTTGAAGAAGTTTACCCGATAGAATTTCCTGAAGCGTGATGTCTATCCAGCTCATGAAACCGTGGTCGAACCAAACATCATATCCGGGTTCGAGGCGAGCTTGGTTGTCCATGCCGCATCCCCATCCGCACGAATAATAACTGCCATCCTGCCACGAACGGTTAAGTTTTGTCCATTGATGGTAAGCCACGAGTACGGGAAACACTTCGCTTAATCGTTGTTTGTCCTTGAAATTCAGGTAATACTCCCATTCTGCCCATGGGAAAACGTTCGGCCCGGTGGAAGCCAGGTTGTTTTTTTCGAACGATGGACCGCCGGTTTTATTTTCGAATTGCCGGCAAATGTAACCATCGGGATCTTGTTTCACGTAGAAGTTATCCAACGAACCCTGGAAGTGAAATGCCCGTTCGCCGTATTTCCCGAACATAGTCATAAAACAGTCGTCCCACAGGAAAATGCATCCGTTGAAATGCGGATCGATGTAAGGGGTGATGTAGCCGTTAGCCGTCGTAGCCGACTCCAAATGGCTGAAAGCCAGCTTCCATGCACGCCAGTAGGAACGGATAGCCAGTGGATGGTTTTCCCATTCGGGTGCGGGCAGGTATTGTTTCGCGTTTTCGAACGTGGGAGTAGCCGATAAATCGGGTTTCTTTTTCTTAAATTGGTTTTCAGCGGCAAACTTGTTGCCCACATACACATCGAATGCTCCCTGGTACCTTCCTTTTTCGATGATGCCCGGCATTTCCTGTGCCAAAGATGTTGTAAATGAGAGAATAACCAATAAAATCAAAAATAAATATGATCTTTTCATCCCATCAGATTTTTACGTAGATATTCTTTTTGTGCAGGATGTAGCCGAATAGCCAGCAGGTAAGCATCCACCAAATGGCAAACAAAAACGCGCCTAAGTAATTGCCCGCGTGTTGGAAAATATTCGTGTAAATCCAGCTAAACAAAGGAACATTCCCGATATGAACCATATACAACACCACCACGCCCAATTCGCTGAGGATGTATATCAGCAACGGATTTTTACCGGCAATGATGAAGAATTGCGAACCTTTTTTGAAATTCAGCATTTCCGTTATATAAATGATAAATGAAATGATCAGCAGGTCGAGACCTACGGTAAGCAGACTGTATGAGCTTGTCCACAGTTTTTTATTTACCGGAATGAAATTGTTCAGGATGTAAGCCAGTATTAACAATCCGAATGCCCCCAGCAAAAGCTTGGATATGGCTTCGTAGGTAGTTCCTTTTTTCAGGAGGAAATATCCGGTGGCATAACCCATGGCTACGTTGAATACGGCGGGAAGAGTGCTCAGGATGCCTTCAGGATCGAACGGGAAGCCTTCGCCTGTATAAAGATGTTTTATCCCCAAAGCCCATGTGTCCAATTTCAGTACGGCATTACCGGTTTTCGAAAACGGTTCGTCGCCGCCAAAAACAAGTAATAATATCCAGTAAACTACCAACAATGAGCTGGCTACGATGATGGTTCGTTTGTGCCCGAGGTAATATACCAGCAACGCCGTGATACCGTAGCACAATGCTATTCGTTGCAAAACGCCCATGATCCGGGTATCGGAAATGGGAAACGCGGAGATGTGCATTTGTTCGTCGAGACGGAAAAAGGGAAACCAGTACATTAAATATCCAATCAGGAAAATGAGAAGGGTGCGTTTGCCAATTTTAAACAAAACGTCGCGCTGGCTCATGTTGGCCCATTTTTTGGATACGAACGCGAGGGCGTTTCCTACCGCGAATAAAAACGAAGGGAAAACCAGGTCGGTAGGAGTAAACCCGTTCCAGTCGATATGGCGTAAAGGCCAGTAAGTGGTGGCTCCGTTTCCCGAAGTGTTGACGATGATCATGAAACATATCGTCATTCCCCTGAAAATATCAAGGGCGTCGAACCTTTTTTGTGTCGGTACAGCTGTTGTTGTCATTTTTTCTTTATTGCATTATTATAAATGGTTAATTTGTAGATTTGCTCAATTCTTTCAGTTTGATATTCGGGTGTAAAACATTGGAAGTTTTCTCGATAATTTTGGTTTCGGGAACTTCCACTGTCGCTTTCAGCCGAATGTCTTTTGACGAAGCTCCCACACGCACTTCGTAAGTGCCTTTTTCAGCCACCCATGCGCTGATGCCCGTCCAGTACGAGGCAAAATCACGTGGATGAATTTCCAGTGTTATTTTTTCACTTTCGTTGGGTTGCAGTAGTTTGGTTTTGGTGAACGTCCGCAACTCTTCTGCCGGCTTTTCTATTTCGGCCTGCGGAGCGCTTATGTAAAGTTGCGCAACCTCTTTCCCGGCCAGTTTCCCGACGTTTTTTACCGTGAACGATACCTGAATGCTATCGCCCAATACTGGCGAACTTACCGAAATGCCGGAGTACTGGAACCTCGTATAGGAGAGCCCGTATCCGAATTCGTAAGTTACCGGAACGTTGAAGGTTTCATAATAGCGGTAGCCTACATAAATTCCTTCGTTGTAGAGGGCGTATATCGGGTTATTGGAAGGCTCGCCGGGGAAAGTGGCCGCCGAAGGGACATCGGCATATTTCACCGGGAAGCTCATTGGTAGTTTTGCTGATGGATTCACCTTCCCGTTCAATACCTGCACCAGCGCGTTCGCACCTTCCTGTCCTGTTTGCCAGGCAAGTACTATGGCATCGGGGTAGGTATTCCAGTCGGCAGTGGAAATTACTCCGCCAATGTTCAGCACCACTACCACCTTTTTCCCGGCGGCATGATAAATTTCCGATACATTTTTTATCAGCGTTTTTTCAGTGTCGTTCAGCGAAAAATCGGCAACCGTTCTGTCGGCTCCTTCACCGGCGTTGCGTCCGATGGAAATGATGGCAATGTCCGATTGTTTTAAGGCGGACTCAATGTCCGATTTATTCAAAGAATATTCCTTGTGGAAATCAACCACGTTTTTTTTATTTTCATCTTTAGAGTTTGATAAAACGGTATCGATAAATTGATTGTAAACGGTTGTGAGCGGTTTTACCAGTTGATACCCCGATGTTTCGAAAGCTTCTTTTATCGATACCGAATGTTCATAGTTTACTTCGCCGCTACCCACACCGCCTGCAATAAAGCTGTAGGAACTTTTCCCGAATAAAGCTACTTTCTTAACCGATGTAAACGGCAGGGCGTTCTTGTCGTTTTTGAGCAATACCATGCATTCGGTGGCCGCGTTGCGCGATACGAGCGCGTGAGCTTTCAGGTCCGGATTGTTGGTGTATTTGTATCCTTGAAAACGAGGGGTGCGCATAATGAATTTTAAAATGCGAATCAAGTTGCGGTCGAGTGTTTTTTCGTCAATCAACTTGTTTTTCAGGGCGAAAAGCAATTCCTGGCGTTGCTGGCTTCCGGGCATGATCACATCGTTGCCAGCGTTCATTTGCGCTACGGCATCGGCTCCGCCCCACCAGTCGGTCATTACAATGCCTTTGAATCCCCAATCGTCGCGCAAGATCCGTGTTATTAAATCGTAGTTTTCAGATGTGTAATATCCGTTCAACCGGTTGTACGATGACATGACCGTCCACGGTTGCGATTCTTTTATGGCAATCTCGAAGTTACGCAAGTAAATTTCACGTAAAGCTCGTTCGCTGATCACCGCGTTGATGTCGTGGCGGTTGGTTTCTATGTTATTGGCCGCGAAGTGTTTGAGCGATGTCCCCACTCCATTGGATTGCAATCCCAGAATCATGGCGGCTGCCATTTTTCCTGCCAACAACGGATCCTCGGAATAATATTCGAAGTTACGTCCGCAAAGCGGATTCCTGTGGATGTTGATGGCCGGCGCCAGCAACACATCCGATCCATATTCGAGTACTTCGTTTCCCATGGCTTTGCCGACAGCTTTCACCAAGTCGGTGTTCCAGCTCGACGACAAGGCCGTTTCGGTAGGGAAGGCGGTGCAATATATCGCTTTACCTGTGGCGGGGTGCGGTTCTATACGAATACCGGCTGGCCCATCGGTGAGGATGGCTGGTGTGATTCCCAGCCGGGGAATAGCCCCCGTGCTTCCGGCAACCCCTTCAACAAACACTGTTTTACGGCCATCTTTGGGATTGTCCCAGGTTTCATCGCCCATCCCAACTAAAAGGTACACCTTTTCTTCGGGAGTCATTGCCGCTACAATATCTTCAATTTTGTCTTTTCCGAGTTGTGGCACTTTGTTTTGAGCCATACCTTGGTTGCTAACCAGCACGGTAAAGATCGGAATAAATAGTGATTTTTTCATTTGTGTGATCTGTTTCTGTATTCATATTTGGGTTGTTTCGTCTTAAAAAAAGGTTATAAACCTGCTCTTTTAAAATGTATATACAAAAAATCCTTTTTCTGAACCGGATCAGGAAAAGGTGTTATAAGTCCTTTCTACAATTAATTTTTAAGATGATGTAAAGTTATAAAAATATGATTGATTTTTTGTTTCTTTTTCTATCGGCTTTTGTTTTTTTACAGGTAGTTTTCAGTTAAAATGATGGATGGCCTGGATCAATTTGATTTTTGAACCCGGCTAAAACAAATACCCCATTATCTCCAGTTAATAATAAAGACCCAAAAGTCGGGAGAAATACTTTGAAAAACCGGATAATTATAGTTTTTTAACGGTGCGAAAACCCATCATTCTTCAAAACATTGAATCGGTTGTTCGATGGATGGACGTTTCCGTAAGATGGTATTTTGCGGAAGCGGTTATGAAGGATCGGTTGGATTGTCGTTTCCGCGAACTTTCCGGAACACCCAATGCTTTTGCAGGGTATAGTTGAAAGCCAAAGATACAATAAGGTCGATGATGATACGGCTGATTTTGTAGTCGATGCTCAGAAAATTGGTAATCAGAAAGGTACCTGACGATTTCAGTAGAATACTGTTCATAACTACAACGAAGAATTTAATCATCTGGATGTGAACGGAATGTTCGTAAGGCCTTTCCTTAGAGAGAAAGGTCCATTTTTTATTCAGCCCGAAGTTGATGACAGCGCCTATTACTCCGCCGATGACAATGGATATGGTGTAATGGATATGAAAAACCTCGGTAAAAAAAATCATGACAAAATAGTCGGTAATACCTCCGACGAAAGCGGATACCTGTGCTTTGGAAAATACCAGAATCCTGTCTAAAATTTTTCCCATATCCTGTCAGGGTTTTCTTTCTTCCCGGTCTCTATTATCGCCTGTCCGAAGTAACTTGTAACTGTCGATAATATTTATAATGAATAAAATAAGGCAAGCCAGGAAGGCGGCATAAAGTATGGATCCTCTCACCAGTACCTCCAGCAACAATATCAATGAAATGATAATCCTTACTTCGGTGGGGCCAAAAATTCCTGAATCGATGGAGTACTGGTTGTTGATTTTGTAACGGATAAGGGTGATCAGGATTTCCCATCCGTAGAGAACAATAAACACAAAACCGAGTATTTCCCAAAATCCATCAACGTAGAGCAAAAAACCGAGTCCCATCAGGGTGATCCCGAGCCAGTCGGTAATCAAATCTAGCGAAAATCCGTACCATTTGCGCTGTTTGTTCCGGTAGTAAGCCAGCCGCCCATCGAGCGAATCGCCGAACCAGCTCACAGCAAATCCCGCGATCCCCAGTAAAAGGAATGTGTCGGAAAACTTCCAGGCCAGTACAAAAGCGATGAAAATAATGATGCTTCCCAAAAATCCTATGGCCGTCAGCATGTTGGACGAAACCCACGAAGGAATTCTTTGTACCAAGAAGGCAATGAACCGTTGCTCATATCTCTTTAAAAGGTTTGTCCTGGCTCTGTCTTGCGATATTGCTTTTAAAACTTCGTTACTATTAATTTGTCCTGATTTGGATGAATTCATTTTCTGACAGATTTTATATAGAATTAGAATAAAAACGGGAGAATTGATTGCATGATTTTTTTTTGCCGTAAATTTCCAGGGTTGTTTCAAATGCCCGGTGCGTTTTTTCGTCAAAAAAAGCCATCGAATAGCGCTCTCTTCATCTTTTCTCCTAATTTGTAATGACAAAGATACTATGCAATTAATAAAAATTTAACGGCATTCACATTATTTCAAACTAATAGCCTGATTTTAATAGATTTTACATAACGGGTATTTTTACCGTTGGGGCAGGAAGAACTTTACATGCCACATGAAAAAGATTCTTTTTCAAATACAATTTAACTTTTAGTTGTTTTTATCGGGTTTTTTCCAAATGATTTTCATATTTTTGTAAAAGATTTTCCGGCTTATGAAACTTTTGTATTCTGCATATAAATATCTGATACATATTTTACGGGCAAAAAACTCAAATGGATTCGGGGTACATTCCCCTTTTCTTTTTTATTTCACTACCCATGTTATTTACGAAAAGCACCAGTTTTACGCATATCGTGATATAGAAAAGCGGAGGCAGGCAATGCTTCTTTCGTCCGGTGTGGTTGAAATAACAGATTTTGGAACCGGTGTAAACCGCAAAGCCGAAGTAAAAAAAATAGCATCGCGATCGCTGAAAAAACCGGAATATGGGCAGCTGTTTTTCCGTATCGTCCGTTTTCTCAACGCGCGCACGGTGTTCGAACTCGGAACTTCGTTGGGCATTACCACGGCTTATCTGGCTGCCCCCGATAAAAATATTAATTGTTATACGTTCGAGGGTTGTCGCGACATTGCCCGTTTGGCGGAACAGAACTTTGAAACGCTGCATTTGGATAACATACATTTGGTGAAAGGAAATATCGATGTAACTTTGCCGGGAATATTAAACGAAAACGTAAGCCCTGATTTTATTTTTATCGATGCGAACCATTGTTCGGATGCTTTGTTTCGCTATTTTGAGCTTTTCCTTCCACACATCCACGAAAACACGATTGTGGTGGTCGATGATATTTACTGGTCGGCGGATATGACCAACGGTTGGGTACAACTTAAAACACATCCGAAAGTAACCTCTTCTATTGATCTTTTTTCGGTCGGGATACTGTTTTTTAAACCTGAGTTATACAAAAAGCACTATGTCATGCGTTTTTAAATGGAATTTATTCCGGTGGAAATAGCCATTACAAGGGAATGGCAAAAGCAGTACCGGTCCTGGTTTGCCGCATGGATTTAGGGGATAAAGGACGATTGATCTGAATATTCAACGTTGGAATTGTTACCCATCGGGGTTTTTGTCTTGAAAAAAGTAGTTCCAGTGTAAAAAAAGTAAATTATAAAGATGAAAATATATACAAAAACAGGAGATGGAGGTGAAACCGGACTTGTGGGCGGAACCCGGGTCTCTAAAACAGATGCCAGGCTGGAAGCCTACGGAACGGTTGATGAACTCAATTCTTTCGTCGGGTTGCTTTTATCGTACCCGCTGAATGATGAAAACCGGGATTTTCTGCAAAACATTCAGCATCGGCTGTTTACGCTGGGAGCCTACCTGGCTACTGACCAGTCGAAAACTGCCCTTCATGAGGCCTCTGTGTTGAAAAACGAGGTAGTTAGCGCTGTCGAAACTGAGATAGACCGTTTGAACGAGGCTTTACCGCCGCTTCAGGCTTTTATCTTGCCCGGGGGAGTCGGGGCTGCGGCCGTATGCCACGTTTGTCGTTCGGTAGCGCGTAGAGCCGAGCGGAATATCTGCCAGCTTTTAAATGTGTATCCTGTTGATAATCTGGTGCTAATTTACATAAACCGCTTGTCTGATTATTTTTTTAGTTTGGCTCGTTTTATAAATATGGAAAACAAAGAGAAAGAAATTTACTGGAAACAGTATTAAAAATAAAATATTTTTCTATTTTTGCAGACAATTTAAAAAATAAACTGGATACTAAATTAATTTAAATTAAGTTGAGTATGTATTGGACATTAGAATTAGCATCAAAAATCGAAGACGCACCCTGGCCTGCGACTAAGGATGAGTTAATTGATTACGCCATGCGTTCAGGTGCTCCACTTGAAGTTATTGAGAACTTACAGGAAATAGAGGATGAAGGCGAAATATACGAAAGCATCGAGGATATTTGGCCCGATTATCCAAGTAAGGAGGATTTCTTTTTTAACGAAGAAGAGTACTGACGTTCATTATAAAATGGATTTCGGTTGACATATAATGTCTTTAAAAGGCTCGGTAATCAGATAAAAAATGTGAAAAATCGCCAAATCGCACAATTTTTTGTAAAAATGTCTGTTCTTACAGATGCATTTGGAATTGGGGGAGTTTACATTTACATTGTTTTATGGGGTTCATTTCTGATTTTCTATGAGAAAACTTTTAATTGGATTTTTTTTGCTTACGGTTTGCATAGAATCAGTTGTATCTCAATTCGATGCACAAATGAGCCAGTATATGTTCCATAATTCGGCTTTCAATCCGGCGGCCATTGGTGAAATAGATATGGTGCAAGTGGAGGCTATGCACCGGATACATTGGGTGGGAATGCCTGATGCGGGGCAAACCACATGGCTCGATCTTAATTCACCGGTAAAGATAGGAAGTACGTTGAATGGGGTCGGTTTGCGTATTTTAAATGATGTTGTGGGCGATTTTAAAATACAGTCGGCTCATTTTCAGTACGCTTATAAGAAACCTTTAGGTGTGGGGAAGTTGAGCGTGGGCATTGACCTTGGGTTCCTGAGCATTGGTTTCAACGGGGATAGTATTCCCGATAATGCCAAAAATTTGTTGGGCGATTATTATCATCTGAACGAGGATTCGTACATTCCTACAAGTAGTGTCTCGGGGATGGCTTTCGACATTGGGGTAGGCGCATATTATTCCACTGAGAAGTTTTACGGTGGCGTTTCTTACACGCATTTGAATTCGCCGCGGGTAACCTGGAACGATAAAACATCTATCAAGGAAAGGGGAGTGCTTTACCTGACGGGTGGCTATAACTGGAAGATGTACAACCCGAAATGGGTGTTGAAACCCAGTGCTTTATTCAAATCGGACTTTGCCACTTTTCAGCTCGACCTATCTTCATTGCTGGAATACGATGCCAAATACTGGGGAGGGCTTGGCTTGAGGTATCAGGATGCCGTTACTGTTATGCTGGGTGCCAATTTGTTAAGCGGGTTAAATGTGGGATATGCTTATGACATTCCGGTTTCAAAAATTGGAAGTTGGGGTTCACACGAGATTTCGCTGGTATATAATTTTCAAATAGTAAATCAAAAGACAAAGTCAAAATACAAGTCAATCAGATTTTTGTAAGTCAGTATTATATTATTTTATAAAAACGATAGATTAGAATGAAAAAATTTCTGCCAATCATTGTGTTGTTGCTCATATTTGTTTCGTGTAACAAACCTGCCGGCGAACTTACCGGATTAGGAGTCAGGGGTACTTTTCACGAAGCCAATCCTTACGGGATGGTTTTCATCAAAAGGGGATCTTTTATCATGGGCGCTAACGACCAATCTGCTATCGGAGGCATCAACGACAAGTCGGTAACGGTTACTGTCGATGCATTCTGGATGGATGAAACCGAAATAACCAACGACGAGTATAAACAATTTATCACTTATGTAAAGGATTCCATTGCCCGTAGATTGTTGTTGATGGGTGGAAAAGAAGAATTTAGAATGAAATTCAAAAATCAGACTGACGAATCGGCTCCCGAAATAGCTCGTCTGAACTGGAAAACCAAAATCCCCTGGAACTCGAAAGATGAAGAAACTCAGGAAATCCTGTCATCATTTTATTATGAAGGCTCTAACGTGTTGGGTATAAAACGACAGGTTGATCCAAGTAAACTTAAATACAGGTATGAATGGATCAATTATGATCAGGCTGCGCTTCCCGAGAACAAATACAATGTGAATACAGGCGCTTACTCGCCAAATGCAAAAGTTCGGGTAGATACATCCTATGTGGATGAAAACGGTGTTATCCGTAACGTTACCATCACACGTAAACTTCGTACCAGAAGAGATCTGATCTCTTCGAAAATCGTAAATATCTATCCCGATACCATCATGTGGATACGCGACTTCCAATTCGCATACAACGACCCGAAGATGAAGATGTATTTCTCGCATCCGGGGTTCTCTAATTATCCCGTAGTAGGTGTTACCTGGGAACAGGCTCAGGCTTTCTGCCAATGGCGTACCCAGTATTTTAATTCGGCTCATCGTATTCAGGGCCAGGAATATCGCCTGCCTACCGAAGCCGAGTGGGAATACGCAGCCCGCGGAGGTCGAAAAATGGCATTGTATCCATGGGGAGGTAATTATGTAAGGGATGCCAAAGGCTGTTATCTGGCCAACTTCAAACCTATGAGGGGTAGCTATACCGATGATACCGGATGTACAACCATGAAAGTAGGGTCTTTCCTGCCGAACGATTATGGATTGTACGATATGGCTGGCAATGTGTCGGAGTGGACCAATACTGCTTATAACGAATCAAGCAGTTCGCTGGTTAACGATATGAATCCAAGTTACCAGTACAATGCTAAAAACGACGACCCGGACGTGTTGAAACGTAAAGTTATCAAAGGTGGCTCTTGGAAAGATGTGGCATATTATCTCCAATGTGGAGTCAGGACTTACGAGTATCAAAATGAGAGCCGCCCGTATATCGGATTCAGATGTGTGCGTTCTTACAATGGGGAATAAAAATAAATGGAAGTAAATAACTATTAAAATATTTTTTATTATGGCTAATAACAATTCCTCTTTCGACGCATGGTGGAATTCCTACCAAACAAAACGTGTTGTCGGAGCGATGTACAGTATCGGCGCTGCCGTGGTAATTATCGGTGCTCTTTTTAAAATTCTGCACCTTCCTATGGCATCTCTTTTTCTGACGGTTGGTATGTGTACTGAAGCAATTATTTTTGCGTTGGGAACTTTTGATAAACCGCACGAAGAATTCGAATGGAATAAAATATTCAAATTTGATGAAGAACTAAGTGAAAGAAGCGCAGGGTTGATCGGACCGGGACAAATCAATGCCAGTTTAGGCGCAGGCGGAGGAGTTGTGGCAACAGGAACATCGGTTAATTTTGGAAGTGCTTTAAGCGAAGAGGAACTGAATAAACTTACCGAAGGCATCAAGAACCTTTCTACTACGGCCAATCAGTTGTCGGGACTTTCAAGCGCCGTTGCGGCGTCCGAAGGCTTTGTTAAAAACCTCGAGGCAGCATCGCAGGTAACCGGGAAATTCACGTCCAGTCAGGAATTGCTTTCTAATGCCGCTGCTAAATTAGTAGCTTCTTATCAAAGCATTGGTAGTGAGACTGATAATGTTGTGAAAAATTCGCAGGCTTTTGGTTCGAAAGTGGAAGAAATCAGCAAAAATCTTTCGGGGATTAATTCAATTTACGAGATCCAACTCAAAAACATACAGACTCAATCCGAAACGATATCGAAACAAAACGAAAAGCTCAAGGGTGCAAATTCTTATTTTGAATCGCTTGCTGGCGATTTGCAAAAACTGAACAGCGCCACTTCGTCGGCTTTATCCGAAACCGAAAAATATAAAGCTGCAACTGAAAAACTATCCAAACAGGTTGCTGATTTGAATCAGGTTTACGGAAACATGCTGAATGCCTTGAATTAATGTTCGTTTTTTCCAATTTATTATAAAAAATAAAAATCCATGAGTGGAGCAAAGAATTGTCCGGAAACTACCCGGCAGAAGATGATCGGGATGATGTACTTGGTGCTGACGGCTATGTTGGCGCTTAATGTGTCGAGCGAAATCTTGAATGGGTTTACCATGGTGGACAATAGTTTACATACGACAATCGAATCGACTGAGATGAGAAACAAGTCATTGATTGAAAGTTTTGAATATCAGTATAAACAGAATCCGGCCAAAGTAAAAGAATGGCTTGATAAAGCAAATAATGTTAAAAAATTATCGGACGATTTGTATGATTATATTCAAAATTTTAAATTTCAAATTATTAAAATTGCCGATGGTAAAAATGCCGATCCTGCAGCAAGAGTGATTGAAGCCAGGGATAATTTGGATGCTTCTGAAGAATATGCAAAAGTAAAAGGAAATGGTAAAGTATTGAAGCAAAAGATGGATGTTTACCGGAATGCCATACTTCAACTTTTAGAGGGTAATCCTGATAAGCAAAAGGTTTATCAAAAAGTGTTTTCCACAGATAGGATGAATGGGACACCGTGGCAAGATGCTTTGTTTAACATGATGCCTGTATCGGCAACGGTTACTTTGTTGAGTAAATATCAGAGCGATATCCGTTCATCTGAATCGGAAATGATCCAGTTCCTGAAATCCCAAACTGACGCCGACGATTACCGTGTAAATAAAATTGAAGCTTTGGTTGTGCCCAATTCACGTTATATCATCAGGGGTGGGCAGTATTCAGCTCAGATTGTACTTTCGGCGGTGGACTCGACCAAAAAACCTGAATATTTCGTCAACGGTTCAGCTGTATCCAAAGGATTTTATCAGGTAGGTTGTGGTAAAACGGGGGCATTTACTTATTCGGGTTTCATCCGTATGGCGGGTAACGATGGAAACGTAAAATCCTATCCGTTCAAGAGCGATTATATTGTTGAGGAGCCTTCGGCCACCATATCGAATGAAGATTTGAATGTGGTTTACCGGGGAATTGATAATAAGTTCAGCATATCGGTTCCCGGCATTGCCGCCGAAAAAGTGAGCGTGTCGGTTGATGGCGGTTCGGCCTCCAAGGTAGGTAGCGGACGTTACATCATCAGGCCATCGAGGGACGGCGAAATCCGAATCTCTGTTATTGCCAATATCGATGGTAAAAATTTACCGATGGGTGGTGGTACCTACCGAGTGAAGTACCTGCCCGATCCGAAATCATTCATGCAATACACAGATGCGGGCGGTGTGCCGCGTTTGACCCAAGATGGAACCGTATCGAAACGTATGTTGAAAAGTGGCGTATCCATTGTGGCCAATTACGGTCCTGATGAATTGATAAAAGCTAACTTTACAGTTACTCAATTTACGTTGCTTACCGTGTTCGGGCCGGTGCCAACTTCAGGGTCGCGCTTAAGTGCTAAACAATTGAATGACATTGATCGCCTTGAAGGTGGTGAATTCGTAATTATAAAAAATATAAAAGCTGTGGGGCCGGACGGGAAACAAAGAAGTTTAAGTCCGATTCAGGTTCAGTTATAAGAATAATATAATAAAATTAAAATAGGAGTATGAAATTGATCCCGCAAACAGGGGGAATCAGTTCCATACAACATTTAAAAAATCGATGATTATCGTATGAAAAAGTATTGGATTGTAGCTCTCATAACAGCGCTATCGTTAGGAAGTTCGCTTCTGAAGGCACAGGAAAAATCGCTTCCTTTTTTTGACAAGAAGGGTGCTGTTCGTATTCAAACAACCGAATTGGATGGCCTGGCCGATACGATAGCTGTTATCAACCACCGTGCCGATGACATTGTTTGGTCGCGGGTTGTGTACCGAATTATTGATATGCGCGACAAACAAAATTACCAGTTGTACTTTCCTGTTCGTCCGAACGATGAATACCATAGTCTTTTCAGAATCATGCTCGATGCCATTTGCGATGGTATCAGTGTTTACCGCAAAGATGCGCGCGATTTGAAACCTTCGTTCAACGAAGTGCTTGATGGCGAAGATTTGTCGGCGGTGTTCGCTTTCGACGATGATAAGGAAAACAATATCATTCAGGTGGATCCGCTTACCAAACAGCGTAAAATCAATGCCGACCAGTACATGAGGTACGTGAAGAACCAGATTAAATTCCTGGTTCAGGAAATTGTATTTTTCGATAAGCACACGTCCCGGTTGTACAGCAAGATAATTGCCATAGCTCCTTTGTACTCGCTGAACCCGAACAATGTGGAATCCAAAGAATCGATGGGTTACTTCCGTGGTTCAATTATTTGCTGGTTCGCATTTGATGAACTCAGGCCTTATTTGGCTAAAAAATACGTTATTCCAAGTGGGAACGATAGTCAGCGCTTGACTTTTGATGATTTCTTCAGCCAGAAAATGTACTCGAGTTACCTGCTTGGCGACAGCAATATGTTTAGCCGTATGTTGCTGGAATATGCCTTGAACCCGGATGAAATAAGGAAAGAACAGAAACGTATAGAAACCGAACTGATTAATTTTGAACAGGATTTGTGGGAGTATTAATCGGATGAAAAAATATAAAATGAATTGGAGACGGCTTTTTTAAACAGAGGCCGTCTCTGTTTTTAAGGGAGAATTGATATGAAAAACTTCTTGCGGGGTCTGAAAGGATATATGATGCCGATAGCCATGACGGTAGGTGTTATTTTTTATGAATATGCGGGTTATCTTACTTTTTTAATTCCTTACCTTGTGTTTGTCATGTTGTTGCTCACGTTTAGCAAGTTATCGTGGCATAATATCCGTATTACGCGGTTGCATATCTGGTTGGTGGCCATTCAGATTTTCGGTAGTCTGGCGGTGTACCTGCTGTTTTTGCCATTGAATAAAATAGTGGCGCAGGCGGCGCTTATTTGTGTACTGGCTCCCACAGCTACAGCGGCGCCGGTTATTACCGGCATGCTTTCGGGAAATGTGGAGAGCCTGACGGCCTATAGCCTGATTAGCAATTTGATGGTTGCTGTTGTGTCGCCGTTGTATTTTACTTTGTTTGGAGCGGGAAAAGACCTTTCTTTCTTTTCATCGTTATTAATGATTTTTCAGCACGTGGCCTTGCTTGTGGTTTTGCCTGTCCTGACGGCTTATGTGATAAAGAAAACATCTAATAAACTAAATGGTTTTTTATTGAAAAACAATGGAGTTTCGTTTTATTTGTGGAGTATATCGCTGATTATAGTAAGTGGTAAAACCATGCAGTTTATTATGAATCAGTCGGATGCTAACGCGCATACCGAGATTATTATAGCGGTGGTTGCTTTCTGGATTTGTCTGTTTCAGTTTTTAACCGGACGGCGGGTTGGTAGAATATATGATGATACGGTTGCGGGCGGTCAGGGATTAGGTCAGAAAAACACTATTTTAGCTATTTGGATGGCGCAAATGTATCTTCATCCCCTTTCTTCCATTGGTCCGGGCGCTTATGTGCTATGGCAGAATGTCATCAATTCGTATCAGGTGTGGAAAAAGAGGAAAGAGCTTTGAAATTAATCAGTGAAAACGCCCGAAAGGAAGTTTTCAAGTTGCTCAGGTTTTACGTTTTGAGTCAACTGGCCGTTGACAGCCCACGAGATATAGCCCGTTTCCTCGGAAACTACTATGGCAATGGCATCGGTGGTCTCGGTAATACCAATAGCCGCGCGGTGCCTTAATCCGAGCCGCTTAGGTATGGAGTGGTTTTTGGTAACAGGTAGTATGCACGAAGCTGCTTTGAGCGTTCTGTCAGATATAATCAGGGCGCCATCATGTAACGGGCTGTTTTTGAAAAATATATTTTCGATGAGGCGCGAGCTGATGTTTGAATTTAAAATTTCGCCGGAATGTATGTATAATTCAAGGCTGTTGGTGCGGGTCAGGACAATAAGCCCTCCGGTATTGGTTTTCGACAGGTTGCGGCAAGCCAGGACTATCTGGATAATATTGATGTCGGTGTCGTTTTGATCTATCTGGTCGCCTTTTAATAATTTTCTCAGGTTGGAGACAAAACTTTTTTTCTTGCTCGATCCGATCCGGGCAAAAAAACGGCGAATTTCTTCCTGAAAAATGACAATGAGCCCAAAAGCTCCAACACTGACAATGCGGTCGAGCACAGCTCCTAACAGCTCCATCCGGAAGATGTATGTTACTAAAAACCAAAAGGCGATAAAAGCAAGGATACCGAAAAATACGCTGACGGTTCCGGTTTTCTTTACAAATCGAAACAACTGGTACATCAATAGCGCCACCAGAAATATGTCAATAATATCTTTTATCCCTATCTGAAATCCCATTACGTAATGTTTGTGTTTTGTTAAATATCTTCTCGTTTCAATTGCCGGTACAGGTTCACGGCCTGCACAGCTTCTTTCACATCATGAACCCTGAGTATATCCGCTCCATTCTCAAGGGCTATCATATTCAGAGCCGTTGTCCCGTTCAGGGCTTCGTCAGGGGTGATTTCCAATGTTTTGTATATCATTGATTTCCTTGATAACCCGGCCAATACCGGTGCTCCGGTTTCTTTAAAAACCGACAAATTGTTCAGCAACCTGAAATTTTGAGCGGTAGTTTTTGCAAATCCGAATCCCGGATCAATGATCACATCGTTGACTCCGGCTTTCTTTAATGCCGAAAGCCTTTGGCTGAAAAAAGCGAGTAATTCTGCCGTAATATCATCGTAGTCGGTTAGTTTCTGCATGGTTTGAGGGTCGCCTTTCGAATGCATCAGGATGTAGGCAACTTCCAAACGGGCAACCGTATCGAACATTTTATCGTCGAGCCCGCCGCCTCCAATGTCGTTGATGATGGAAACCCCGAACTCTTCGACGACTTGACGAGCTACATCCGCCCTGAATGTATCCACCGAAATGATCACATCCGGAAAATGTTTCCTGATGATCTCCAGACCGAACGATAGCCTTTTTAGCTCTTCGCCCGCGCTTATGATTTCGGCATCAGGCCGGGTGGAATATCCTCCAATATCTACTATCGTACCTCCATGACCGATGATTTTACCGACAGCTTCAACAACCTCCTGCCCGGATAAGGCCCGGCTTTTCCCGTAAAACGAATCGGGCGTTACATTCACAATGCCCATAACTATCGGAGTGGACAATTCGAGAAGTTTTCCGTTTGTTTTTATCGTCATTTTCAGCTGCATCTATATCTGTTGCAAAATTATAAAAAATACCGGTTATAAGTTTGAATGTTCTGAAAAAAGACAATATATTTTAATTCTGAACGTTTCTATATTTACCAAAATTGAAGTATCGGCTTGGGGTGTAAAGTGATTATTCATCGAAAATACGAAATAATTGAATAATGTGTTTATTAAATGAATTTTTTCGAGCATTTTTAATTAATTTACCCAAAAAAAATACTATTTTTGCGAAGTAATTTAGGCGCTTATTATATCAAAAATAATTATAACACGTTTTATGAAAATAAAAATTGTAATAAAATTAACTTTTCTTTCATTGTTCTTTGTATTGCTTTCATGTTCCAAGGATGGGTCTTCAAGTGATGTTTCGCGTACAACAGGGTGGAAATACAATGATGAAAAAGGTACCGGCTTTACAGTAAAAAAAGACTTTAAAACCGGGACTCCTGGCGGAATGGTAGCCATTGAAGGAGGTACATATACCATTGGGGAAAGAGGTGAATTCATTACAGCGCCCCGCGATAACCAAAAAAGGCGTATCACAGTGAGCTCGTTTTATATGGATCAGTACGAAATCAGAAACGTGGATTGGAGAGAATATACCAACTGGATGAAACAGGTTTTTGGGAAAGTAGCTCCTAAGCTGGTGGAAAAAGCGCAACCCGATGGCAAAGTATGGCGGGAAGAACTGGCTTATAACGAACCATATCTCGAAAATTATTTTACGCATCCGGCTTACGACCAATATCCGATAGTGGGCGTAACCTGGGAACAGGCAATGGACTATTGCGCTTGGCGTACCGACCGTGTGAACGAGTTGGCTCTTATCAGAGCGGGTATCATCGCGGCTCCTGATTTTTCGTCGCTAAAAAACCAGACGAACCTCGATTCTATCTCGAAATCTTTTGTGTTCAATACTCAAAAATATCTTTACCAGGAAAATTACAAACCTAAGGATGGTAAAAATGTAAAAAAGGATCTTTTCGGGCAGCCCCGGAAAGTGGATATGGCCGATGGCGTTCTGCACGAATCGTACCGCTTGCCTACCGAGGCGGAATGGGAATATGCCGCTTATGCTGTTAAATCGTCGAAAAAAGGATTTACCCCTGAAAATAAAATTTATCCATGGAAAGGCGCTCAGTTGCGTAACCCAACAAAAAAACAGCTGGGGATGATGCAGGCCAACTACGTTCGTGGACGAGGCGACATGATGGGTACCGCGGGTAGCCTGAACGACAAGGCAACCATTACTGCTCCGGTTAACTCGTATTATCCGAACGATTTTGGATTATACAACATGGCCGGTAACGTCAATGAATGGGTACTGGATGTGTATCGCTCCACTACTTTTAACGAAACATCAGAATACAATTCGTTCAGAGGGAATGAATATAAAACGTATGTGCTTGACCAACAAGATGCTGCCGGACATAAAGTGTTCAAGGTGGATTCGTTGGGACGGTTGGCTTATATTATCAAGCCTGAAGATGACAAACGTGATTTTAAAAACGGTGATAAATCTTCTTCTATCAATACCGATTTTTCGTTCCTTGCCGATACAACCGGAATATCGAACCTGAAAAACACGAATAAACTTGATCCGACCGATGTACTTTCCCCTCATATCAACAATAAGACAAGAGTATATAAAGGTGGTTCGTGGAAAGACCGCGCATACTGGCTCGAACCTTCTACACGCCGCTTTCTCGATCAGGATAAATGTACCAACGACATAGGTTTCCGTTGCGCCATGAGTATGATTGGAAATATAGATAAACCCGTAGTCGTAAAAAAATAAAGATGTTTTAACTGTATAAATTATATATAAAAGCACTGTTCGTTTGTAACAGTGCTTTTTTTGAACCATTTTGTCATGTGGTTTGCAATCATTTTTGTATTTTTGCACTTCAAAAAAGTTGAACCATTTATTACTGGAAGGTAATGGATTAGAATCGCGTAAACAATTAAAATAACTCTTCATTTATCAAGATATTTATTTTAATTGTTAAATTTTTATACTATTAATACATATCCCAATGAAACGAACAACCGTAGCGGAAGCCATTAAGCGTACCGATTTTGGCGCGCCAATTATGATAAAAGGTTGGGTTCGCACCCGCCGTGGTAACAAAAATGTAAGCTTTATAGCTATTAATGATGGCTCGGCAATACACAATATTCAGGTAGTTGTTGATAATGAAAAGTTTGGGGATGAGTACCTGAAACCTATCACTACCGGCGCTTGCCTTAAAGTGGAAGGAACGCTGGCCGAGTCGCTTGGCAAAGGACAGAGCGTGGAAATCCATGCTACCGCCATCGAAATTTATGGCACGGCCGATCCGGAAACATATCCACTTCAGAAAAAAGGACATACCCTTGAATTCCTGAGGGAAATTGCCCATTTGCGCCCCCGTACCAATACTTTTGGAGCGGTGTTCCGTGTGCGCCACCACATGGCAATGGCCATCCATACATTTTTTCACGAAAGGGGTTTCTTCTATTTTCATACTCCCATCCTTACGGGTTCCGATTGTGAAGGAGCCGGGCAAATGTTCCAGGTAACTACGATGAACCTCTACGACCTGAAAAAAGACCAGAACGGTTCCATCAATTATGATAATGATTTTTTTGGGAAACAAACCAGCCTGACGGTTTCAGGGCAGCTCGAAGGTGAGCTGGCCGCGATGGCTTTGGGCGCCATTTATACCTTCGGGCCTACTTTCCGTGCCGAAAATTCCAATACGCCCCGCCACCTGGCCGAATTTTGGATGATCGAACCCGAAGTGGCATTCAACGAAATTGAAGAAAACATGCAACTGGCACAGGATTTTGTCCAGTATTGTGTTCGCTGGGCGCTCGAAAAATGTGCCGATGACCTGAACTTCCTGTCGGAAATGTACGATAAGGAGCTGATAGAACGACTGAAATTTGTGGTGGACAACGACTTTGTACGTCTTACTTATACCGAAGGTGTGGAAATTCTCAAAGCGGCCGTTGCAAAAGGTCAGAAGTTCGAGTTTCCGGTGGATTGGGGCACCGACCTCCAGTCGGAACATGAACGTTACTTAGTTGAACAGCATTTTCGTAAACCGGTTATCCTGACCGATTATCCGAAAGAAATCAAATCGTTCTACATGAAGCAGAACGATGATGGCAAAACGGTGAGAGCAATGGATGTGCTTTTCCCTAAAATCGGTGAAATTATTGGAGGTTCTCAGCGGGAAGAAGATTACGAAAAACTTAAAGCCCGCGCCGCAGAGATGGATGTTCCGGATAAGGATATTTGGTGGTATCTGGATACCCGCCGTTTTGGAACGGCTCCACACTCGGGCTTTGGGCTCGGGTTCGAACGGCTGCTTTTGTTCGTTACGGGCATGTCGAATATACGCGATGTGATTCCGTTCCCACGTACGCCGAAAAATGCGGATTTTTAAAAAAATGTTCTGGAAAAATTTTATGGCTAAAATTGAACTAACCGGCCTGTTCAACTGTTGATTTATATCCGACCGGACGATATGGTATCCGTTCGTTTTGGCCAATAATACTATATAAAAAAATGAACAAAACTTTTACTACCGATTTGGATAGTGTGGTGGTTCGCTTCTCAGGCGACTCGGGCGATGGTATGCAACTTACCGGCACATTATTCTCAAATCTTTCGGCAATTTTGGGAAATGAAATTTCAACTTTTCCCGATTTTCCATCGGAAATAAGGGCTCCTCACGGAACCTTAGGCGGAGTGTCAGGGTTTCAGGTGCATTTGGGAGCCAGCAAAATTTATACTCCCGGCGACGAAGCGGATGTTCTGGTAGCTATGAATCCGGCAGCCCTTAAGGTCAATGCCAAGGGCATTAAACACAATGGGGTGATTATTTTCGATACCGATTCTTTTGAGAAATCCGATTTTGAAAAGGCAGGCTTTAAAACCGAAAATCCCTTTACCGAACTCGGAATTCCCGAATCCATCCAATTGATCCCCGCGCAGTTGTCAACGCTAACCCAAAAAAGCCTCGAAGGTTTTGGAATGGACAATAAATCGGTGTTGCGAAGCAAGAACATGTTCGCGCTTGGGCTTATTTGCTGGCTTTTTAATCGGCCGGTGGATCAGGCGGTACATTTTCTCGAAAATAAATTTGGTAAAAAGCCCGATCTGCTTCATGCAAATGTGAAAGTGTTAACTGATGGTTACAACTACGGGCACAACCTCCATATTTCCGTATCTACCTTTATGGTGGAAAAATCGCACGAACTACCCAAAGGAAAATATACCAGCATCAGTGGAAATAAAGCTACAGCTTGGGGTCTGATAGCGGCCGCCGAAAAGGCCGGTCTGACGTTGTTTTTAGGGAGTTACCCTATTACGCCGGCATCGGATATTATGCATGAACTGGCTCTGCGCAAGGATATTGGCGTGAAAGTGGTACAAGCCGAAGATGAGATTGCGGGAATTACCACGGCTATCGGAGCTTCGTTTGCGGGTTCACTGGCTGCCACAAGCACGTCGGGGCCGGGTTTGGCGTTGAAGTCGGAGGCAATTGGGCTGGCCGTAATGGCCGAGTTGCCACTGGTCATCATCGATGTAATGAGAGGTGGGCCATCAACAGGGTTACCTACCAAAACCGAGCAAACCGATTTGCTCCAGGCGCTTTACGGGCGCAATGGCGAAAGTCCCGTGGTGGTGATAGCTGCCAGTACTCCTGCCGATAGTTTCCATTTTGCTTATATGGCCTCGAAAATAGCTTTGGAGCATGCCACTCCAGTGATTTTACTGACCGATTCGTTTATCGCCAACGGATCTTCGCTTTGGAAGCTGCCTAAACTGGGCGAGCTTGCCGGGATTCGTCCCAACTTTGCCCCTGAATCTCTCAAGGATAATTATAAAGTGGTTTCGCGCGATGAGGTTTCGAATGCCCGTTATCTCGCCGTTCCGGGTACCGAAGGTTTCCTTCACAGGAATGGTGGTTTGGAAAAGGATTCTGAAACAGGATCCATTTCGTCGGAAGCTGTTAATCATCAGATAATGGTGGATACAAGGATGGCCAAAGTGGAATATATCAGCAATGTGATTCCAGATGCGAAATTAGAAGGAGACCCGGATGCTGACTTGCTGGTGATAGGGTGGGGAAGTACCCACGGTCATCTGATGACGGCTACGGCTTCGCTCAACAAACAGGGAAAGAAAGTGGCCTTGCTACACTTTAATTATATAAATCCGTTACCTAAAAATTCGTCCGAAATTATAGGAAAATTTAAAAAGGTGCTGGTATGTGAATTGAACAGTGGTCAATTTGCATCGTTCCTCCGTTCGAAAGTTCCCGGAGTTGAATATCTTCAGTACAATAAGGTTCAGGGACAGCCGTTTACTGTTACCGAACTGGAAAATTATATTTCCGGATTAATTTAAAAAAAATCATTATGGAAACAGAAACGTTCAGTATATTTACAGCAAAGGATTTTAAAAGCGACCAGTATGTGCGTTGGTGTCCCGGTTGTGGCGACCATGCCGTGCTGAATATTTTGCAGAAATCTATGGCCGAATTGGGAATTCCCCAGCATAAAATCGCTGTTATTTCCGGTATTGGTTGTTCATCGAGGTTGCCTTATTATATCAATAGTTATGGTTTCCATACCATACACGGACGCGGAGCCGCCGTGGCTACCGGCGTGAAAGTGGCAAATCCCGATCTGACCGTATGGCAAATCACCGGTGATGGCGATTGTTTGGCTATTGGCGGTAATCACTTTATTCATAGCGTGCGGCGCAATGTTAATATCAATGTTATCCTTTTTAATAACCAGATATATGGCCTGACAAAAGGGCAATATTCGCCTACTACGGCCAAAGGTTTTGTTACCAAATCATCTCCTTTCGGAACGATTGAACGACCGTTCCGTCCAGCCGAACTGGCCATGGGAGCCCGTGGAACTTTTTTTGCCCGGTATTTGGATGTGGATTTAAAAACAGCTCAGCAGGTATTGCAGGCGGCAGCTCTACATAAAGGTACTTCTATTGTTGAAAGTTTGGTAAATTGTGTAATTTTCAATAACGGTTCGCATGGATGGATCAGCGAAAAGGATTCCCGCGCCGATCGTACCATTGTGCTGGAACACGGAAAGCCAATGATTTTCGGTAAAGACAACAACAAGGGGCTTGTGTTGGATGGGTTCAACTTGAAGGTGGTTACCATCGGCGAAAACGGAGTGAAACATGAAGATGTCCTGGTCCACGACGCGACTACCGAAGATACGACGCTCCACCTGAAACTGGCTTTGATGGAAGGGTCGGATATGCCTATCGCCATGGGCGTTATTCGCGCTGTGCCTACCGAAACGTACGATGATGCCCTTGTTCAACAGATTGAAGGTGTTCAGGCCAAATCAAAGATAAAGAGCTTCGACGATCTGATTGATAGCTGCGAGCAGTGGAATATGTAAGATAGAAGTTTATATATGATCAAAGGAGGTCTGTTGCAGGTCTCCTTTGTTGTTTTCAGGCGTTGTTTTTTTGTTTTATCGTCTTAAAATTTTATTTTTGTAAAATTAAAAGCAAAATGAAAATGAAACGAGCATGATGAACGAATCATACAAAGTTATGATTATCTTGACATGCGGGTTCCAGCCCGATTTTTTTCGGGACACGTTATGACAAATAAAATGTAAATTATAATCACATGAAACACCCATGACCAAAATAAAAATTTTGGACACACAAGGGAATGATTAGATATTAGAAAACAATTCACTATGCCTGTATTGTTCCCCCTTCTTATTCCCCTTTTAGGGGGTTAGGGGGCTGGGGTTAGTGGGCAGATATAAAATTATAAGCAAATGAAAAGAATATTCATCATCCCGTTGATTTTTATCTTCACCGGCTTTGTGTCGGGTCAGACACGGGTAATTGCGCATCGCGGTTTCTGGGATTGCGGTGGATCGGCGCAAAATTCGCTCGTTTCATTGCATAAAGCGCACGAAGCCGGATGTTACGGATCGGAATTCGATGTGATCGTTACGGCCGATGGTGTTCCGGTAATTCATCACGACGATACGATAGATAGTTTGGTTATTGAAGCTACGAATTACGACCAGATAAAAGATAAAAAGTTGAAAAATGGAGAGATACTTCCTACGTTGGAGCAATATTTTATTCATGGCAGGGCTTGTTTCCCTACGAAACTGATCCTCGAAATAAAACCCCATTCCACAAAGAAAAAAGAAATTCGCGCGGTAGGTACGGTGATCCGAATGATGAAAAGGTATAAAATGCAGGATCAGGTGGAGTTTATTTCGTTCAGTATGAACATCTGCAAAGCCATTTTGCGGTTGATGCCTACCGCGAAAGTATCGTATCTGGATGGTAATGTTTCACCACAGGAACTGAAAACTTTGGGGCTTACCGGATTGGATTATGACTATAAAATTCTGGAGAAAAAGCCCGAATGGGTTAGCCAGGCCAAAGAACTTGGCCTGACCACCAACGCGTGGACCGTAAATGATCAGAAAGATATGGAAATACTTATCGGGATGGGGGTGGATTACATTACCACCAATAAACCGTTGTTATTGAAAGATGTATTGGAGAAGAAATAAGACCAGATGCCTTATTCCAGCGAATTCCAGCCTTGGGCTTTCAGTTCGATTTCTTCGCCTTCGCGGCCTACCAAATGAAGCCCGAGTCCGGGTTTTGTAATATGGCCTACAATGCCGACATTTTCCATGGCTACAATTTTATCGTAATCGTCTAATGGAACGGTGAAGAGCAGTTCGTAATCTTCACCACCGTTCAGAGCGCAGGTAACTATGTTCATGTTCAGTTCCTCGGCCATTACTGCCGCCTGGTAGTTGATAGGAATTTTATCTTCGTAGATGCGGCAACCTACATTGCTTTGCGAACAAATATGCATCAATTCCGACGATAATCCGTCCGAAATGTCCATCATGGCATTAGGAATTATTCCCTTTTGTTTGAGGGCCTCGATAATGTCTTTTCTGGCTTCAGGTTTCAGTTGACGTTGCAGTATGTAGTCTTTCCCTTCGAAGTCGGGTTGAGCTTCGCTGTTGGCGGTGAAAACCACTTTCTCTCTTTCCAGCAACTGGAGTCCCATGTACGCCGAACCCAAATCGCCTGAAACGCAGATCAGATCGTTGGCTTTGGCCCCGTCGCGGTAAACGATTTTTCCCTTTTCTCCTTCGCCAATGCAAGTGATGCTGATGGTGAGGCCTGTGAGCGATGCGGAGGTGTCGCCGCCAACCAGATCGACACCGTAGTTGTTGCAGGCCAGTTCTAACCCAGCATAAAGTTCTTCGAGGTCTTCCACCGAAAAACGTTTCGAAACGCCCAGCGAAACGGTGATTTGCTTCGGCTGTCCGTTCATGGCGTAAATATCGGAGAAATTCACTACGGCCGCTTTGTAGCCGAGATGCTTCAGGGGCGCATACACCAGGTCGAAATGTACCCCTTCGAGGAGCAAATCGGTGGTTACCAATATTCGTCTATCGGCAAAGTCGAGTACCGCGGCATCGTCGCCTACCCCTTTGATGGTTGAACTTTGTTTGATTTTAAACCGTTCGGTCAGGTGTTTGATCAGCCCGAATTCACCGTATTTTGATATTTCAGTTCTCATTTTGATATTTTATTGATGTATAGCCAAATCCCGGAAGCAGTGTGTGAAATGATAATTTCACGTTTATTCCTACAGAGATGTTTTGTTTATTATCTTAACGGGATTTTTTCAATTCTCTTCTGGTGTCGCCCGCCTTCAAAATCGGTAGAGAAGAAAATATCCACCATTTTCAGCGCTTCGTCCGTGCTTATGAAACGGGCGGGCAGCGATAGTACGTTGGCGTTGTTGTGTCTTCTGGCCAGCGAAGTTATTTCTTCGTTCCAGCACAGCGCAGCCCTAATGCCCTGATGTTTGTTCACCGTCATGCTGATACCGTTGCCGCTGCCGCAAATGGAAATTCCGTAGTCGAACCCGCCGTTTTCCACTGCCGCAGCCATTGGGTGGGCAAAGTCGGCATAGTCGCAGCTTTCGGTACTAAACGTTCCAAAGTCCTGGTAAGCTGCCGGATGTTGGGCATTCAGGTATTGGTTTACAATTTGTTTCAGGTCGTAACCGGCGTGATCGCTGCAAATAGCTATTCTTAATTCGTTGATTGGTTTCATCTTAAATAAATTACACGTTAGAAATTAAAGATAACAATACGGTTCAGGCAAACATTTCCACTTCATCTTTGGAAATAAGGTTGCCCCCCAAAATGATTAAACGTTCCACCACGTTCCGAAGTTCACGGATGTTTCCTGTCCACGAGCGCGATTGAAGTGTCGTAACAGCTTCGGGCGAGAACTTTTTGGGCTGAATGCCTTGTTCGGTACAGATGATATCGCAAAAATGATTTACCAGCAAGGGGATGTCTTCTTTGCGTTCGTCAAGCGAGGGAACATGGATGGGTATGACGTTCAGGCGGTGGAACAAATCCTCACGGAAGTTACCGGCCTCGATCTCTTTTTTCAGGTTTTTGTTGGTAGCAGCCAGCACACGCACATTCACCTTGATGCTTTTGTCGCTTCCCACGCGGGTAAGTTCGTTTTCCTGGAGCACCCGCAGCACTTTTGTTTGCGCCGAAAGGCTCATATCGCCGATTTCGTCAAGGAAAATCGTACCGCTATCGGCTTGTTCAAATTTCCCGATCCGTTGCTTGATCGCTGAAGTGAAAGCTCCTTTTTCGTGTCCGAACAATTCGCTTTCAATCAGTTCCGATGGTATGGCGGCGCAGTTCACTTCTACAAACGGAGCTCCGGCGCGGTTGCTTTGTTCGTAAAGCAACCGGGCTACTACTTCTTTCCCCGTCCCGTTTTCGCCGGTAATCAAAACCCGCGCATCGGTGGGCGCCACCCTGTCGATCATTTGGCGCACTTTGCTGATTGCCGCCGATTCACCCACCATTTGGTGGTGTTTGGCTACTTTCTTTTTGAGGTTTTTTGTTTCGGTTACCAGGCTGTTTTTGTCCAGCGCGTTCCGCACCGTTACCAGCAGCCGGTTGAGGTCAATCGGTTTTTCGATAAAATCGAAAGCCCCTTTTTTGATACATTCTACGGCCGTTTCTATGTTGCCATGCCCCGAAATCATTACTACGGGCGCATCGATTTTTTTTTCTTTAACAGCCGAAAGAAACTCGATACCATCCATTTCGGGCATTTTAATGTCTGAAAACACTAAGTCAAATTCTTCATTTCCAATGATTTCGAGACCGGTTTTGCCGTTTTCGGCCAGTGTGATCAGATGTTTCTCGAATTCGAGGATATCTTTGAGCGTATTCCGAATGCTCCTCTCATCGTCCACAACCAGTATTTTTGCCATAAAGTTTGTTAATTGTCATTTTGTTTAAATAATTCTATATAGTCGGTAAACATATACATTCTACCTCTTTGTGTGCCCGTTATTTCTTTTATAATATTCAACTCTGCCAATAAATTGATAAGATTGTATGCCGGTTTTAAAGATTTATTGATAATTGAACTTGTTTTTTGCGCATCAATTATGGGCCTTGTGTATAAATATTCTACCACTTTATAAGCATCCCCACTACGGCTACCAATGTTTTTTAATTTGCCATCCAAAGTCTTTTGCAGTTGTAAAATATTATCAAAAGTTTTTATTCCGTTGGATGATGTTTCAATGATACCCGTAAGAAAAAATTTAAACCATTGATTAATATCATTATGGACCCTGGCACGCATCAAATTGTCGTAGTAAGACATTCTGTTCTTTTCAAAAAAATCGGAAAGGTACAAAATAGGTTGCTTTAATATCCCTTTGTTTACAAGATAAAGCGTAATCAGTAATCTCCCGACTCGCCCATTGCCATCTAAAAAAGGATGAATGGTCTCAAACTGGTAGTGTATCAGCGCAATTTTAAGTAAGTCGGGGAGAGGATTCAACTCATCGTTGGCGAATTTTTCAATGTCTGACATTAGTTCATCTACGGAAGTATGAACAGGCGGAATAAACGTTGCATCGTTGATGCTTGCTCCTCCTATCCAATTTTGGCTATTCCTATATTCCCCGGGTAATTTATGTTCACCTCTGACGCCTTGTAGTAGAATCTTATGAGTTTGTCGGATTAAACGAGATGAAAACGGGAGCGTATGAAGCATTTTTACGGCTTCATTCATGGCTGAAATGTAATTTTGAACTTCTTCCCAGTCGGTTCTCTTTTCTATATTAACATCTTCTTTTGACAAAAAAGCATCTTCGATGTTTGTTTGAGTTCCTTCAATTTTCGATGATTGGGTTGCTTCTTTGGCAATGTGCATTTGTATGAAAAGATCGATATCAACGTAATTGGAATACATATCCAGCCTTCCGAGGTTTCTATCGGCTTTGCTGAGCAGATGCAGTACCTGCATGTCGTTAATACTCCAACTTCTGTTAATAAATTCAGGTTGAAAACTTTTGTAATAACCTTGGTTTATGTATTTACCGGAATTGAAGTTTACCATAAATTAAAAATGGATGGAAGATTTTACATGCAAAATTAAACAAAAAAGTAAAAACCCGATACTGTTATTTTACTTTTATTGGAAAAAGTAAAATAAAGTCATATCTTATTTTACTTTTTTTTAAAGAAGTAAAATATCGGCACTACTCTCTCGGTTTGTTTTCAATGAAAATAAATAGATCTTCACAAAATAATCGATCCGAAGCGATTTCCTTTCGGTATGGATGTAAGCTGCTACAAATCGAATCCAATGTCTTTCCTGAAATATTTTTTGTCGAAACGAATCAATTCCGCGTTTTTGAACGACCGAGCCAGCGCTTCATCTTTATTTTCGCCGTAAGAGCTCACCGCGATGACACGACCACCATTCGTAACCACTTTGTCTCCTTTTTGGGTGGTGCCCGCGTGGAAAACAATGCTTCCTTCCACGTTTCCAAAGCCGGTGATTTCTTTCCCTTTTTCGTATTCTTCGGGATATCCGCCCGAAACCAACATGACAGTAACGGCTGTCCGGTGGTCGAATTCCACGGTTTTCCCGCTCAATGTCCCGTTGGCGGCTCCTTCCAGCAAATCCACCAAATCGGATGTAAGGCGCAACATGACTACTTCGGTTTCGGGGTCGCCCATCCGCGCGTTGTATTCAATGACGTAAGGCTCGCCGTCTACCCTGATCAGCCCGAAAAAGATAAAACCTTTATAAATAATGCCTTCGCTGAATAATCCTTCCACCGTGGGGCGGATAATCCGGTTTTCCACCTTCTCCATAAACGCGGCATCGGCAAAAGGTACTGGCGAAACGGCGCCCATTCCACCGGTATTCAGTCCGGTATCGCCTTCGCCAATTCGTTTGTAATCTTTGGCTTCGGGCAAAATACAGTAGTCTTTTCCATCGGAGATAACAAACACGGAACACTCTATCCCTGATAAAAACTGTTCGATGACAACCGTTTTACTCGATGCGCCGAATTTTCCGCCGAGCATGGTTTTCAATTCATGGATAGCTTCTTCCTTGTCGTTCAGGATGAGTACCCCTTTTCCGGCGGCCAATCCATCGGCTTTGAGTACATAAGGCGGTTTTTGTGTATCGAGAAAAGCGATGCCTTCGTTGAGGTTGTCAGCGGTTACGCTGAAGTAGGCGGCAGTAGGTATGTTGTGCCTGAACATAAAGCGTTTCGAAAAGTCTTTGCTCCCTTCGAGGCGGGCGCCCGATTTGTCGGGACCAATTACCGGGATGCGGCTTACTCTCGGGTCGTTTTTGAATTCGTCAACGATTCCGTTTACCAGCGGATCTTCGGGGCCTACCACCACCATGTCGATCTGATGTTCGATAACCGCGTTTTTCAGTCCGTCGAAATCGTTGGCTCCGATGGGCAGGTTGATGCCCAGTTCGGCAGTTCCGGGGTTGCCCGGCGCGATAAACAGTTGGTTAACTTTGGGGCTTTGGGCTATTTTCCATGCCAGCGCATGTTCGCGTCCGCCCGATCCGATGAGCAGGATATTCATTTTTACAGGGTTTGAAGTGTTTCGTTTTTCTTGCGTAATAAAGATGGAAGAAAATGAACCCGCGGGTAGTTTTGTCCGGCATCTCATACATCTGCAAAAGTAGCTTTTTTTTAGCTTTTTACCAAAACAAAAAAAAGCCATTCGCGGGGCGAACAGCTTTGTATATATGATGAGGTTTTTGTTTCGTTATCAATAGTACCCTTATAAAAACGCGAAAGGTAGTAACGCCTTACTACCAATCTTTGTTAACCTTAAATCTAATACTATGAAAAAATCACGATGCAAAAATAAGCACTTTTGGATGATTGTGCAAATAATTGGAGTTGATTTTGTGTTAAAAACATGTTTTATAACATCTATTTAACTTTTCATTATCGGAAAAGAGAAATTTCATGTTGATTTTGCATTAAAAACCCCCTGCCTTGAGGTTCAGCCCGGTTCTTTCGTCAAGGCCGAAGATCAGGTTCATGTTTTGTACCGCCTGGCCGGAAGCCCCTTTCAGCAAGTTGTCGATGATGGAAACTACCAGCAGTTTATCATCGTGTTTTTCAAGGTAAACAATAGCTTTGTTGGTGTTTACCACTTGTTTCAGGTCGGGATTTTTGGTAGTAACGAAAGTGAAGGCGGCATCCTTATAAAACTCTTTGTACAAAGTCAGGGCCTCATCGGGAGTCCCCGTGAATTTCGTGTAGGCGGTGGCGTAAATGCCACGGGTAAAGTTGCCACGGACGGGGATGAAATTGAGCGTTTTGTCGAATCCGGGCTGCAATTGACGGAGCGATTGCCCTATTTCGGCTAAATGTTGATGTTCAAACGGCTTGTAGATGGAGATGTTGTTGTTGCGCCAGCTAAAGTGGGAGGTGGGCGATGGTTTTACGCCCGCGCCGGTGGAGCCGGTAATGGCGTTGACGTGTATTTCGTCGTTCAGCAAGCCGTTGGCGGCTAAAGGGAGCAATGCCAGTTGTATGGCGGTGGCAAAGCATCCCGGGTTGGCTATGTGGGTGGCACGGCGGATGGCTTCGCGGTTCAGTTCGGGGAGGCCATAGACAAAGTCGTGGTCGGGACGCGCCTGACGGAAATCGGTGGAAAGATCGATGATTTTCACATGAGGCGGCACGATGTTTTCATCCATGAATTTTTTGCTGTCGCCGTGGGCCGAGCAGAGGAAAAGCACGTCCACCTTTTCCAGCGGAAGTTCCGATGTGAAGCGTAAATCGGTATCCCCGGTAAGGTCGCCGTGTACGTCGGCTACCGGGTTTCCGGCGTTGCTGCCGCTGTTCACAAACGCTATTTCCACTTCGGGATGCCACACCAATACGCGTAACAATTCGCCCGCGGTATATCCCGCGCCGCCTATGATCCCGATTTTTATTTTTCCCATCGTTTTCTTTTTTTTTTATCCGACTGCAAAAGTAGTTATAAATTTTTAATTAGTGAATGGCAGGAGGGTGAAATGGCGAACGATATGCCGGGATTGTGAATAGTCCTAAAAACCTGTAACGGTTATTTGGAACTATTCATTATCAGAACTGTATGCCGATAACCGATAAAACAAGAAAATAGATAAGAATTTTCTTTTCATAAAGTTCAATATTTCTTTTTTTTGCTTCCTCTTTGAACTTTTCAGCATACGCTCCCGTCTTTTGCGCGGATTCCGGGTTTTCCTTTTACGTATGAATATCAGATGTAAAATGGCTTTCTATCTATCAACGTGTTTGCTGTTGTGTTTTACCGGTTATTGCAAATACATGCGATTGTTAAATGCGCTTCAAAAATAGTTTATTATCCTGAAATAGGCAATGGACTGTTAAAAAAAACATCCGGGAGCGATTCCTTTGTTTAAAACAGCGAGTAATACTCTTCTTCCGAGTATTTGGTTACCTCTTTGTCGATCAATATTACCGGAGGCTTTACTTCCACCGAGCACTCTACGTTGTTTTCGAAGGTGAAATGGTTGATTTTTCTGTTTACCGAAAATGATTTGCGTTCGCCGGCTCTTACATACATAGTGGATATAAAATCAATTTTTTCGCCTTGCGATGAAAAAATAAAATGTACATTGAAAGTGCCATCGTAGGCGCTGGTGTTGGTAACGTAGCAGTTGGCCTTTAACCGAGGGTGCTCCAGACCCAGGATGCCGTTTTCTCTTGACCATTCCCCTTTTTCCTGTGTGTAAGTGAGTTCTTCGCTGACCTTCTCGGTTACCTTGTACGGAGTTTTCTTTACGTGCTTGCAGGAGATAAAAAGCATTAAAAATAAAATCGGATAGAGTTTGTGCTTCATAAATGTTGTTTTGAAATGTATTTGTTGTATTTAGATTGTATTAACGGAACCATTTGGCTACACCGCCGTGATGGGAACAAGTTCCTCGGTGGTTTTGGCTAAAACTGTAACTGCCATCACGACACAAGGCTGTAGCTCCTACGGGAGTGGAAGAATAATAGGTGGGCGATTGTATGCGCCGTCCTTCCGAGTTGATATAGTATTTTATTCTACCATGATCTTGTTGATGATGCGGACTTTTGTTGAGTGATAAATATTTTGATCTTACATAACCCGTGTAGCCATGGTATGAAACCAATATCCATTTACACTTGCAATTTTCAGCAAGACTTACGGCGATTCCTTGTGGAATTACCGTTATCGTGCCGGAATGAACATTCGCGTCTGAACGTAAATTCAAATTTGATGTTGTGTATTTTATAATATTTTGTGAAAAGGCAGAAAATATGATAATACAGAGAACTGTAACTGCAATGAGTTTCTTCATAAAGTATATTTGCTATAATTAATTGTTGTTGTTAATTAATTTTCAAAATAAAATCAATATTTATTGACTTTTATCGCACAACGACAAAGTGAATTGAAAATCGGCGAAGCTAATGCGGGAGCAAAACCTGCAGTGCACTTCAGTCGCCAACTGCGCATAGGCGGGCGTTTGCAACAGGCGTTTGTTCTCATATTTGTTCATTCATCATTAACTCGTAATGTTCTTTTCCAATACAATTAAATATTTCTCTAAAAACATCAAATAATATTTGTGGCTGTTCATTTGTAATCTTATGATAATAAATACTATCCAAAGCTGTAATCTTGTGACTTTCATCATTAATAGTTGAAATAAAAGCACACTTAATATAATATGTTGGATCTTCTTGATTGTCTCTAAATAGAGCAGACCAAGAATCCTTACCGTAACCAATAAAGTTAACATAACTCTCGATAATTCTACGCATGGAATTTGCAATAACTATGTTTAAATGACTATTTGTTGGTAGGTTGGATTTTATTTCTTTGATAGTATTCCAAAGCAAAGAATAATCATCATTAACTGTTTTATTATATTCCCCTTTTATAGTTGTTATATTGTTTATCTTGACAATCATATAGTGCCAGTAATCTGTACAAATTGGTCTTTTGTCAAATGTTACTTCCTTGTAGAAATAAAGATTATGTGTAAAAACAAAGACCTGGGAAATATTATCGTTTCTAAGAAGTTTCTTTTCTGTTTTTGGGGTTTCTCCTTTTCTTAAAATCAAGTTTTGAATTAACGTTGAAACAACAAAAAGTGCTTGACTATCTAAACTTGAAACTGGATCATCAATTACAATAATTTTTTTCTTACTACCATTGTTTTGAATATTATCAGTACCCACACAGAGCTGGTAAAAATATAAGAAAGAAATAAAATTCTTTTCACCTTCACTCAAACTTTTAAAAATAGGATTTCCAACTGTAGAGTTTTGTCGTTTCAAATAGTATTGGGCTATATTGTTTACAGTTTCCTTTTCAGCGATTTCAAAACCCGCAAATCCAGAATTTCTCAAAATTATATTGATATTCTCAACAGCTTCTCTTGTATTTACAGTTTGATTTCTGAGCGTTTCAATAGTTTGTTTTGAAGAAATAATATCTGCGTTGTATTTTGTAATCAGACTGTTTGCTAATACAGCTATTCTTTGATATTTGACGTCGAGACTGTCAATTCTTTCTATTTCAGCTTTGCAATTAGAAGCCATATAATTCCAAATATTTGCAATCAATGTCGTTCTGTTTATATTTAGCTCTGAAAAGATTTTGTTGTTCTCATTAATTGTCTTTTGAATTTTAGACAATTCTTTTCTTATTGAATTTAGAGATACCAAAAATTTCTTCTCATTTGGATTCTTTAATTTATTTGCTATGATAACGGAATTGACAGTAAATTGCTCTTGAACAGATAAGTAGACAGATGTCACTAAATTATTCGGATTGAAGTCATTTTGAATTTCAAATAAGTTTGCCAACAATTCATCTGACTTTTCCTTATAACTTTTTTGCAATACGATTAAGGCACTTATTTTATCTTTGTATGTTTGATCAAAATATTTATTAAACTGCTCTATCAGTCTTTCGTCAATAGTCTTTTTTTGACAAAATGGACAAATACCATTAGTCTTATCTATAAAATATAGACCTGTTTCTACCCAGTTTCTAGCATTGATTTGCTTTATTAATGTTGCAATATCAACATCTTCATTACCTACAATAACTTCTTGCAACAAAGGGTCTAACTGTTCTTCGATTATCCTTATTTCCTTATAAATTGTAGAGCTTACACTATGAGTAACTTCTTTAATTTCTTTTTCATATAGTGTTTGGTAATTGTCTGTAAGTTGTTGTAGAGTTAATGCTGTTTTATTTAAATTGTTTCTTATTTCTTGAAAGTTATTAGGTTTGCTACCTGAGTGTTTTAAACTGATTTTTGTGAATGTCGTAAATTGATTTCTCTGTTTCCAACAGAGATCTAATAAATCATTTTGTTTCTTTCGTTTCTTATTGCCAATTTTCTCAATTAATACTTCTTTCTTTTTAATTTGCTTGTCGAACTCTTTTATTAAGGCTTCTTTTGCTGTAATTTGTCTATCAATAGTCTCGTTCGCTTGATTTAATGAGAATACTCCTTTTAAAGTCGGATTTCTATTGAAATTCTCATCAGTAAAATTTTCGTCAAAGACTAATATTTGGTTATCTGATTCTACATAACCAACTTGTGAACAATTATTAAATTCGGGAGCTCTAAAACTTGATTCTAAGCATAAATTGTATAGAAACCTGACGATTGTAGATTTTCCAGAACCATTAAAGCCAAAGAAAAAGTTCACTTTCTTCAAGTCAGAAATATGAACCCCAGTACTTGGTTCATATGTTGCTACATTTTTAATGGTAATTGAATTTATCATATATTTTTTTTACCTTTGTTGCTATCCCTTTATTGATTCTGATTTTCTCCAATCGCCAGCGCACCAACTTTTGTCGTTATCGGGCAATGGTATAATCCGGGCTTTCGGCTCCGTTGTATCTTGTTGGGCGTCTTTTTTTATCCTCCCATTGTTTTTCCTTTGCGTTTGCCCGTAATAACGGGGTTTTGCAAAAAGATGTAACGGATTTTTAATAGAAACATTTTTTAGTAAAAGACAGGGTTTACCGGCATTTTTTAGTGTTGGTGTTTGTTATTGCTTGTAAATAAACCGTATAAATGTAGCCGTCAGGAAAGGGTGGTTGTATGTGTGGCTGCAATATTAGTGTATTTTTCACATTGTTAAGATTAAAATTAATTAAAAATTAAGGCTCTGGTGGTAAATATTTGTTAACCTATACGTCGGTTCGGTGCGCTTGTTTGCCGGTGAAAGCCTTTGTGCGGCGGGGTGGTGGTGGGGTCGTAAAAATATTTTCCGTAAAGTATTGTACAATCAAAAAATAATATCTATGTTTGTAGCGCCGATACATTTGTTTACAGTACGGTAAAACCTTATATATAAGTAAGAAATCTTAACCCTGTACGTTGTTTAATGGCTATGAATGGTGCTTTATCGTTTACAATACCCCCGCCTTCTTCAGGCTTTGTTCCGGCTTCGTGTTTCTCTACCGGAACGTTTCCTATCTATCTACATAGCTGTTGTGGTTCGAATGCCGTTTCGCGGACTTCCGCGGAGGTTTCGTGTGCGCGTGCCGATGCCGGTAAGGTGGTGTACTATTGGCTGCGATGGGTCAGCCGCCTGGGCGAGCGCGGCCCGTGGAGCGTCCAGGTAAGCGCCATGGTAGTGGGCTGATGAGCCGTTTTTACAGGATTAACTTTTGTGATTTTTACATATAACATTTTCTTTCATAATATGCATCCTTTTTTGTTGCGCGCACGGTGCTCCTGCATTGGCGAAGCAGGAACTGCCGGCGTACAGCAACAGAAGGATGAGGTTTGGTTAGTTTCAAATACTCATAGAGTTACAACCCTCTTTCGTTGTGAAACGCGGGTGGGTTTTTTATTGGGCTTGTGGGCAAAGGGGTTGTTTACTATCCTTCTTTTAAAATACACATGGTTGAGGCACCTGACGAAAACTCAATTCTTGTAACAACAAAAGATATTCGACATGTTTAAGTGGGGTTTCCCCATTGCTGCCGCACGAATCCTTTCGTGTGGCAAACTAATCTATCCTACCATCAACTTTTCCTCGTTTTCTACTTCCCACCCGATGAAAATCGCGCGGGAGCGGGGGTATCCAATAAATTGGAAAAGCGACAGTATTTTCAGGATATTTCTCTGTTAGGGACATTTGTAAAAAAAAGAAAAAAACATGAGACAATTAATGCTAACTGTTATTTTATTTCTCACGACGGCAATATTGGGACAAACAAAACAAGAGCTGACTAATTTTGTGCCTAAAGGATTCGTGATTTCTGAAAAAATAACCGGAGACTTAAATAAGGACGGGTTAACAGACTGTGTTCTTATTATTAAAGGAACAGATAAAAAAAAGATTATTAAAGATGAGGATTCAGAGGAAGTTGATCTAAACCGACGAGGGATAATCATTTTACTCAACAAGAATAACCATTACGAGTTGACAACCAAAAACTATAATTGTTTTTCGTCGGCGAATGAAGATGGTGGTGTATATTTTGCTCCGGAACTTTCTATTGACATAATCAAGGGAAATTTGAGCATCCATTACGGACAAGGACGATATGGATTTTGTCGGTATACTTTCCGATTACATGATTCAGATTTCGAACTTATTGGTTATGACTCGAGTGATGATAGTGGCCCCGTGGTAAACAGAGAAATAAGTATTAATTTCCTGACTAAGAAGAAACAGATAAAAGAGAATACAAACGAAAATGCCACCGAAGAAGGCGAGGAAGTTTTTAAGGAAGCTTGGGAGAAAGTTCAAATAGATAAGCTTATAAAGTTGTCAGACATTAAAGATTTCGACAAACTTGACTTTAATAACTAAAAAAATAATTGCCACATTGCTGCCGCACGAATCGTTTCGTGTGGCAAACCAATCTATCCTACCAATAACTTTTCCTCGTTTTCTACTTCCCACCCGATGAAAATCGCGCGGGAGCGGGTCTCTTGACAGAAAAGAATATTAAAATCTACCCTTATTAATAAAAGCAAAGAGAAAAAAGGAAAAAAGAATTAAAACATTGGCTAAACCATAAACAATATTTATTCTTCTATTCTTATCTTTCGGAAGAGATAAGTAATACGACTCAATTTTATCAAAACTATCGGTTTTATAATATCGAATGTAATAGACTACAAAGAAAAACATTTGCAAAACAAACCAACTTATATATTTTTTTACTAAATGATGAATTATGCTATTTGGGAAAAGTATTAGACCACTGAGAACAGTTAACAATAAAGAAATCATGCTTATATGAAGCATTGCACTCCATTTCGCCTGATCTTTGCTTCTTCCTAATTTTACAAGGAAAGTGTAAGAAGTATAAAAAAAGAGATCAATTATTTTCATGATATATTATTAAAATGGGGAGATAACTGTACCAACATCACTCCATTGCTGCCGCACGAATCCTTTCGTGTGGCAAACTAATCTATCCTACCAACAACTTTTCCTCGTTTTCTACTTCCCACGCGATGAAAATCGCGCGGGAGCGGGGTAATGCGGGAAATCCTTTGCTTTTAACATGAAACAAAGATATGAATTTATTCGGAAAGTAAGCGGATTTCAAGTCCCGATAGTTATCGGGATATAATACAAAAGGATGTGATTGCAAATCACTCCCGATGGTTCGAAATTTTGCTCATACCCGGATGGACAGACAATGGTTGACGGAAATCGCGGTAATTTCAGCGCGGTAAATGCATCGTCAGATACGTTCGCTATGTTAACAGAGTCTCATTTCTACTATAATTTCTATGTGTTTTATTGTACGATGCTTGTTGCCGGAATCAAAAAAAGTAAATACATTTGCAATGTCCTCTTTCCCGATTGATTTTTTATCAAATATATTTTCCTTTAATTTTATGCCTGTGAAAACGTTATGTCCACTATTCCTGCTCCGGTTTTTCTCCGGTTACGTTCCACGTCGTTCCGGCCTGAATGTGTTTTCTCTTTCAATTTATAACGTTAATATTCATGACATTGGGGTTCTATCGCTTAGTAACTTCCTGAAATCTTTGAGTGTGTTGTCGTTGGGCTTGTTGTTGTCGGGGTGTGTTTTTTACGAAACCCAAATGACCGATGTACCGTTGATCAGCAAAAAAGGCGATTTGCAGGTGGATGGCGGGGTGTCGCTGATTCCCTCGGCGTTTACTTCAGTTTCATACGGACTTACCGACAAGCTGGCTCTTCAGGGGTATGGGAGTATAGGGGTAACCGGATATTATTTGCAAACGGCAGTGGGTACGTACCGGAATTTTGGCGATGGGCGAATCTTAGAATTATACGGTGGCTGGGGTTATGGCAACGGAGATGCATATAATGATGCTAACCCCGGGCATTTGAAGGGAAATTACCAACTGCTTTTTACCCAGATAAATATAGGTAAACTTAACTTCGATGCTGCTCCTCTTGATATTGGTGTCGGGCTGAAAGCCGGATACCTCCATACCGATCTTAAAGACATGGATTATTACAACGACTATGATGGTGAATCGGATTACAGGGCTCGTCGCGACGAGAGTTTACTGATAGAGCCGGTGGCTGTTTTCCGTTTCGGAAGCAATCGGCTGAAATTCAGTTTCAAGGTGGGAAATACTTTACTTCTCAAATTTACCCACAAAGATAATGATTTACCTTATGGTTTTTTTAACTTGGGGGCAGGTATCAGTTATCGGCTATAATCGCTTTGCAAGCAGTGTCCTTTCCACAATTTTCAAATTTCTTCATTTGTTTTTATTATCCCTATTTCTTATCTTTGCTTGATTTTTTGAATTCAAACAATTTTTTAATACATGAAGCGCATAAAGATACACAAGGAAGGACGTCCTATTTTGCTGGGTTTATTATTTATCATCTTTGCTGTCAACCTTATTGTTTACCTCATTTCGCCCATGACGGTGATTGGTGTGAATATCGTGTTGTCGGCCATTATACTTATCTTTTTCACCTATTTTTTCCGCAATCCCACCCGCATTATCGAAATCGATGAAAACGGTATTGTCATTGCTCCCGCCGATGGACGTGTTGTAGTGGTGGAACCTACCGATGAACTTGAATATTTCGGTGATAAAAGGATACAGGTCTCCATTTTCATGTCGGTTTTTAATGTGCATGCCAACTGGTTTCCGGTGAATGGGCGCGTGGTGAAGTCGGAACATCATTCGGGGAGGCACATGGCCGCTTACCTGCCCAAGTCGAGCCACGAAAACGAGCGTTCTACCGTGGTGATCGAAACCGAAGATAAAACGCAGGTACTTGTCAGGCAAATTGCCGGAGCGCTGGCCCGCCGCATCGTTACTTATGCCAGGCCGGGTAAAGCCTGCCACCTGAACGAGCAACTCGGGTTTATCAAATTTGGTTCGAGGGTCGATTTGTTCCTTCCGCTCGATGCTGAAGTCTTTGTGAATATCGGCGAAAAAACCATCGGTAACGAGACCATTATCGCCCGTTTATGTGATAAAAATGACAATTGAAGAAGCCCAGGAAACCGTAGATAACTGGATTAAAACCTACGGGGTAAGATATTTCGGTGAACTGACCAATATGGCCATCCTTACCGAAGAAGTTGGGGAGCTGGCTCGGATCATCGCCCGCAAATACGGCGAACAGTCGTTCAAACCCTCCGACGAAAAATATAACCTTGCCGACGAGATGGCCGATGTGCTTTGGGTGCTCATCTGTCTGGCCAACCAAACCGGAGTGGACCTGACCGAAGCTTTCACGAATAACATCGCGAAAAAAACGGCAAGGGATAAAGATAGACACAAAAATAACGATAAACTTTTTTAAAACAAGATTATGGGTAAAATTGACGATTTATTTAAACACTATAATTGTAATTTAGATGATGAAGCGGTTCGGTTGGCTACCGCCAAACTGATTGCCGAAAAATCGGGCGAAAACGACAACAAGGAAGTATATGCCAGATGTCTGAACCTGATTGACCTCACATCGCTCAATGGTAGTGATACTTACGCGCAAATAGAAGCGATGGCCGATAAAGTGAACGGATTTAAAGCTACTTTCCCCGACCTGGAAAACGTAGCGGCCGTTTGCGTATATCCTGCGCTGGTGCCCGTGATGAAAGGGCGCCTGACAGAACCGGTAGGCATTGCCGCCGTATCGGCAGGCTTTCCCGCATCGCAAACATTTATCGAGGTGAAAATTGCCGAAACCAGCATGGCTGTTCACGAAGGAGCCACCGAAATAGATGTGGTGATTTCGATCGGTAAATTTCTGGAAGAAAAATACGATGAGGTTTACGAAGAACTCGCCGAAATAAAAGCTGCCTGCCGTGATGCGCACCTGAAAGTGATCCTCGAAACGGGGGCGCTGGCTACAGCCACCCGCATTAAAAAAGCATCGATATTAGCCATGGCCGCCGGTGCCGATTTTATCAAGACATCTACAGGTAAAATAGCTGTTTCGGCTACTCCGGAAGCTACTTACATCATGTGCGGGGCCATCAGGGAATGGAACGAAAAGAACAACGTAAAAGTGGGCTACAAACCTGCCGGTGGAATTGTTACCACTGAGGATGCGGTGCATCATTACACGCTGGTAAAAGAAATACTCGGCAGCGAATGGTTGAACAATCATCTGTTCCGTTTTGGGGCAAGCCGCCTTGCCAATAACCTGCTGACTTCCATCACCGGAAAAGAGGTGAAATATTTCTGAGAAATAATCACATAAAAAACCGCCAAAACACTATGTAGGGTTGTGTTTTGGCGGTTTTTTGTTTTTCCGGCTTTATTTCACTTCAATTTTTACCGAACTTTTCACATCGCCAGCCGAAGCGGCGTTACTCAGTACAAAAGCGCCTTTCTCAACTTTCCAGCCGTGGATGTTTTCGTCATAATAGGCAAGGTCTTTTACTTTTACCTCCAGCTCTACCGTTTGAGATTCTCCGGCTTTCAGGAATATTTTTTTGAATGCTTTCAACTCTTTTACCGGGCGCGTAACCGAAGCTTTGGGTTGAGATGCATACACTTGCACCGATTCGGCACCATCTTTTTTACCGCTGTTGGCGAGGGTAAATTTCACCTTAATGGTTTCGTCGGGTGAGTAACTGGCTTTATCAGCCTGCATTTTACCATATTTGAATGTGGTGTAGGAGAGTCCGTATCCGAACGGGAACATGGGTTGTATCTTTTTTGTGTCGAACCAACGGTAACCTACCAGAATATCTTCCTTGTAATATACGTTGATGCTGTCGCCGGGGTAAGCGAGTTTGCCGAACGAATGGGCGGCATTATCTTCGAGTTTGACAGGGAAAGAAAACGGTAATTTTCCCGAAGGGTTTGTTTTCCCACACAGGATATCGGCAACGGCGTTCCCGTTTTCAGAACCGAGGTACCAGCTTTGCACCACTGCCGGAGCATCTTTGAGCCATGGCATGGCCACCGCGTTTCCGCTGGTGATGACAACAATTACTTTTTTGTTGACCTTCAGTAACTCGCTGATGAGTTTGTTTTGCCCGAAAGGCAAATCATAAGCCAAACGGTCGCCACCTTCGCAATCCTGACGGTAGCTTTTGTTCAATCCGCCGAAGAAAAACACTACATCCGCTTTTTTTGCCGTTTCGATGGCGCTGCTGAACAACGAATCCTGGTTTTCCAACGGAGGAATCACCATACCGTAGGCCGATGGCCCGGAAGAATATCCTTTGCTGAAGAGAACCGAGTTCGTTCCATACTCCTTTTTCAGCGCTTCGAGAGGCGACACTTCGTATTTGGGTTTGAGTGATGATGATCCACCGCCATCGGTGAGGTTGCGAACGGCATTTTCACCTATCACGGCAATCTTACTATATTTTCCTGCTTCAACAGGAAGTATTTGCTTGTCGTTTTTCAGCAATACAATCCCTTGTTCGGCCACTTGGCGGGCTACATCGCTGTGGTCTTCGCACGCGAACCGGCCGTAAGAACGTTGAGAATTCATGGCCGTGCGGAAAATGAGGCGGAGGATACGGCGGACTTTGTCATCGAGCACCGACACGGGAACTTCTCCTTTTTTTATCAAATCCAGGAATGGTTTTGCCAGGTAGTAATCTTCGTACCCGAATTTGGCAGCCGAAGTAAGGCCGTTGGTGTAACTCCCCATTTCTATGTCGAGCCCGTTGAAAGCGGCCTCGCGGGTATCGTGGGCTCCGCCCCAGTCGGTTACCACCACCCCGTCGAATTTCCAGTCGCCTTTCAGGATTTTATTCAGTAAAATATCGTTGTGGCAACAGTGCTGTCCATTGTACTGGTTGTAAGCCCCCATCACCGACCATGCTTTCCCTTCTTCCACAGCCGCTTTGAATGGAGGTAAATAAATTTCATTTAAAGCCCTTTCGCTCACATTCACGTTGATGTGTCCGCGGTATTCTTCCTGGTCGTTGAGCGCGAAATGTTTAACGCATGCCGCGACACCATTCTTTTGTACCCCCTGGATGTATGGAACAACCAGGACGGAGGAAAGATAAGGATCTTCGCCCATGTATTCGAAATTACGGCCGTTGAGTGGCGTGCGGTAGATGTTTACGCCCGGCCCCAGCAAAATATCTTTGCGGCGGTAACGGGCCTCCTCGCCAATGGCTACTCCGTAGCGGTACGAAAGTTCGGGGTTGAAAGTGGCTGCCAGGCACGTCAAAGCCGGAAAAGCCGTACAGGAGTCGTTCGTCCATTTAGCTGCTCCCCATGCATCCCATTCAATCTCTTCACGAACGCCGTGAGGCCCATCGCTCATCCATATTTCGGGAATTCCCAGCCGGGGTACTCCGTGCGAGCTGAATTTTGACTGGGCGTGACAGAGCGCTACTTTTTCTGCCAAGGTCATCCTTTTCAGCGCATCATCTATCCGTTTTTCCATCGGCAGCGAGGCATCGGTGTAAGCTGGTTTTTCTGTTTGGGAAAATAGAATGACCGGCATGAGAAACATAAAAATAACAAGGGAACTAAGGGGCAAAAAACCAAAAGAACAAAAAAAAACGCAGGTGGTTACATGTAACATACAGTAAAACAAAATAATGTGTGTTTATGTATTATAATGTATGTGGAAATTTTTAAGCGATAATGGCGCATAGATGAGAACTTATTACCGAGAAACGCGAAGATAACGTGAAGTGGCTTTAATCAATGATGTAGAATGACCGCGAATATTTATAAAAACAATATGAAGGCTTGCTTATGCGGGCTTTTTTTGTATAAAAATGTGACCTGTTGATTCAAAACGTGACCGATGTGGTTACAATTTTGTGACCGAAATTTGTGACCGCGGTTACATTATTAAAAAATAAAAAAGGCGAAAGTTTAACTTTTCGCCTTTTGTCGGATATAAAAACCGCTTTAAATACACCGATACAAAAGTATAAAATTATTCTATATCGAATAGTATTTAAAGATAAATTTGTGTTATGGATTTAATCGAATAGTATTAAATCGAATGCTGGCTTTTATCTGAGCCAGTGCCCTTATTTGTGATAATGGTATATCTTTAGGCGAATGATGTGAGTTTTGACTTACTAACTTAATACATCCTGGGATTTCTGATGCTTGTATGTATTTGATTACAATATACTCTTCGCCCTCCAAATTATATGACAATAAATACATCTCACCCCAAAATATATTGTTTATCATATCGTGAATTTGTCGATAAATAACAATATCACCTGATTTTATTAACGGGTACATACTATCTCCAACCGCATAAAGTCCACCATCTACTTTCCCCAAATTTGGTAGTGATATATAATCAACAGGAATAAATGAGGATGGTGATTGAAATAAAGATACTAATCCGGCAGCTGCTTTTAGGTTATATATAGGAATAATCTGTTTTTCTATGATTTTATATTTAGCAGATCTTTCATTTAAAAGCATTATATCGTTTTTATCAACTTCAGGGATAATGTTTTTACTAAACATTTTTCCTTTCCCGGATATAAACCACTCGTAACTTATTTCGAAACGTTCGCAAACTTTTTGAATAAAATCAAATTTAGGCATCTTTCCATTCCTATAATTGCGAATATTTGCCTCACTTGTAGATACAAGTTCAGCAAACTTAGTGTTTTTTCCATCTGCAAAATGTTCCACTAAATCACTAATTCTGTTTGAAATATCCGTCAATTCATTCATATTCGTAAAATAATTCGAATTAAAATCGAAAATAATTTCGTTTTTTCTTGTTTTAATCGAAACTTATTTCGATATTTGCACCGAATTACGATACAAAAATACATAAAAATATGAATCTGCAAGAAATACAGAAAATAAAACAGCAAGGAGATACAAAAAGAATTGCGCAAATAGCCAATAAAATAGCTAAAGAAACTGGTCTAAAAACTTACTCTGAGACGACTGTAAGGCAGATGTTGAATGGTAATAGAAAAATTAAGCCTGTTGTAGAACAGGCTGCAACTAAATATTACGAATTAGTACAATCAAATAAATCAGTAAACGTATGACAAAACACTTTTTTCCGGTATGTTCAATTGTGTTGATGTGTATTACATCGATGCTTTGTGTAATAAGCCTTATAGGAGGCATAATGTTCGGAGCTTACCACATAATAGCAATAGGTATTACTACGGCTATACTAACTGCTTTTATGTATCGCGATTACAGGCGCGAAACTCACCGAAAAACGATAACGATTTCACTAAAATCATTCAATCGTATCAAGGACGAAGTTGAAAGCCTTAATATGAATGTCAACTTTCGCCTTAATGACGAATGGGTTGAAGTGATTTATACTGAAATAGACAAATTAAAACTTATGAATTTATTATTTAGAAATCAGGTAAAAGTACACTAATATGGATGATAAGAATCAAAGCGTTTTCATGCAAATGCACAATGGAACAAGAACCAATGAAGGCTCTTTCTATACAGGATTAAAACAACTATTCTACGATGCTGATTGCAGCAACAGACACAAGCTTGTAAAAGCATTCCCGGAGTTCTTTGGTGTATCAGTTCCTGAATTCAATATTTACCCCAATAAAAACTAACAAAAATGGAAACAAAAACAGTAATAACGGTTGATCAGATGTCAACCGAAGAATTACAGGCCTATTTGGCTGAACGGCGAAAGGAAGAAATAGCCGAAATGAACCGGAAACGTACCAATTATGAAAAGTACGTGGAGCAAAACACTTCGCGGCTGGTTCGCAAAGCTTTAAAGTTAAATACAATATTGACACTTTTTTTTCAAAACTCTACAACTGTTTTGGAAGAAATGCGCGATAGGTTGAATGAATATGGAGCTATTCGCTCAAACTCTAAAGGTGGTTTTACGCTGAAAACAAACGATGGACAGTATAAAATTGTATATCGCTACTCAACAACTTGCGATTGGGATGAACGGGCTGAAAAAGCCGAGGAATTGCTTAAAGATTTTTTGTTTGACGTACTTAAGAAACGAGACAAAGAGATGTTTGAAGTGATTCTTGGACTTATTGAAAAAAACAACGAAGGAAAATTGGAATTATCTCGGATTCAGACGCTATACGCAAAAGAGTCATTGTTTGATGATCCTCGTTGGGTTGAGGCAATAAGGCTTTTCAAAGAAAGCTTTCATCCGGTAGATAGCAAAATGCGCTTAGAGTTTTACAAACGCTCCGTTGTATCGAAAAAATGGGAACCAATAGTATTAAACATATCAAGCTTATAAGTTATGGAATCAGGCAAGGCAATAGTATCATTTAACGCTGTTGTAGAGACAGAGATTAAACAATGCAAAGAGGTAGAATTGTGCGAAGATGAATTATATGAATTACTCGTACTTGGAGCATTCGATAAAAAGAATAGAGTAGTTGAATTGGATGAGGTTAATGAGATTAATAGTCAGCAGTTAAACGAAATGCTTCTTGGACTTGTACCCGATGAGCTCAAAAACAATTGTGTAAGTATGATTTTCACTGACATAAAAGTAACTCTCTTAGATTAGCCCTATTTTGGAATTAACCGGGGTTCGTTTCCCCGGTAGGGTTCAAAAAAACAAAATTGATGATTATGCAAACACTTTATGTTGACCCATCAGGTAGGTTGATGATAAGCCAACAAGCATTGCTAAATAAAAAGATTTTTACGAGCGACTCCTCGTATCGGTCTCAGAAACGCAAAGGTCGATTGGAAGATGTGAAGATAGATGGAATGAAATGGGTATTTGTTGACAGCCTGACACGAGTTAGTCGCGAAAAGGTATTAGATAGATTTGCGGACATTACACGCGATTATAAGCATTTGTTGAACGATATGACTTCACTGGGTGAAGATTGCGCACCATTGGCTGTTGAATTTACGGCAGAATCGCTTCAAATAAATGAGCCTTTTATTCGGTCAACTATTGAAATGTATATGAATACGCACTATATCGTTTATACGGGTGCTTATTTAGACTTAGGACTACACTCCAACTCAGTAAAGGGTTATGCAAAACAGTGCGCCCTTGTTCAGTGGATAGCTGATTTTGCGAAAAACATTAAAAATAGCGAAGCCGATGCGAAGCGTTGTGAATTACTCCTTCGAAGTTTCCGGATGAATCTGCTTACTTCACTCAATAACATCAAACTTGAAATAAAGGTACCTCAGTCTGAGGTTCGGTTTAATAAATGGTTTGATGATGTTATCACTTCCATGGATAACGGCAAAAAGCCACAAGACATTATACAGGTGAAGCGATTGAATAACTCCAACGCTGGCAAAATTACTCCTGAACAATTTAATATAGTGGCTTATTGGCACATTAACGGTATAAATCAGAGCGTTCCAACGCTTCACCGTAAATGGCTTGAGTGGGGAAAACAAAGCGGATGGTGGATGGACGAAAATGGAAATTTCAATCCTCCAACCGAAGCCCGACTTTACCAGTTGCTTTCACCTCTTAAGAATGCAAATAGTCAGGAAAAAACCGACCCAATTACATACAGAGCTAATAATATACCATCAGTTAGTCGTGATTTACCTGAAAAGAAAAACCATGTGTGGGTGATTGACGGTACAGCTCAGAATGAAAACGTATTGGAAAAAGGAACCGTTAGGCAGCATATTTACGCCATCAAGGTTGCTGATGTAGCTACACTTCGAATGGTAGGCGTTTCGACTCTTATCGGTGTAAAAGAACCATTCTACGCAGTGAAAGAAGCTATTCTGATGGGTATTCGTGAAACGGGTTACAAACCGGCTATCATTCATTGCGACCGCGGACCAGCATGGAAAGAACTGGAACGTTGGTGCGAAGCTAATGAAGTAAAACTTTATCCATCCATCACCGGTAATGCCAGGGCGAAAACCATTGAGTCTATGTTCAATATGTTCGACAATGATATTACACGATTCCTGAAGGGTTATAGCGGTCAGAACCGGACGGCATTAAGTCAAAAATCAAGATCATCTGAAAAGCGCGAAAATATAGGTAAACAACACGCTCGTAGCGCAGCTATAGCCATGCAGTGGGCAAAAGGCGAAGGTATGAAGGTGTGGAATGAGCGCGTAATTGAAACGCTTGAAAATAAACCTTGTAATAAAACTCCTTTTGAGTTGTGGGAACAAAAAGAAAGCTATGTTCCAAAATTATCTTACTCCCAGTTGTGCGTATTGTGTGGAACTCTACACGAAAAGAAACTGACCATAAACGGTATTGATATTGAGCATAAAACAAAGGCTTATACTTATTTCCCAAGCATTGACACGCCTGAGCAACGTCAAATGGCTGAAAAGATATTCACCTATATACCTCTTGACTCGGTAACTGCTAATAAGATGAAAATATACATTTTGAACGGTGGAGAACCGGCTCCTGTATATGCGCACGATGGCACTTATCTCGGTGTTTGGGGACTTAAAACAAATACAGCATATATAGCTGAAACGGCTGATCAGAAAGCGACGCTAAATAACTTTATGGCACTTCAATACCGGGTTGAGCAAAAGGCTAAAGAGATTAATGCCGGTATAAAAAACAGCATTGAACGACACCCGGACTTTGAACGTATTGAGGCGATGGGTAACGAAATGCTAACCGGAAAACGTCGCCCAATGAGCGAAGCCATGGAAAATGAGCGCAAAGTGGTAGGAAGGTATGATAAATCGGCACTACTTGAAGATGAACAAAATGCCAAATCAGACAGATACGAAGGATTTACGGACGCTGCGAAGAAATTTTGCGAAGCGAAACAGTATCGGGAATATGTTGATCCGGACACTGGTGAAATACACAAAATTGAGATAAAAACTAACTAATAAAAAAACACCTATGACAACACTTCAAATTAGCGCAAAACAGGCAGCATTGCGCGATAAGCTAAAGAGCTTAATGGAAAAAAAGAGCCTGAAACCTGCCGAAATTGCTCGTATATCAGGGCGTTCGGAGGGAACTATTTCGGAACTACTCCGGGATAAAAAAACATTCAGCGATAAATTGCTGAATGTGATTTACGACAGTCTTCGTGATTATATGGGAGAGGATGATCTTGTTTCAACACGTCAGTTTAACAAGATGTGGAATATTGCAGCTTCAGGCAAAAAAATGAGCGATATGCGCCTTGTAGTTGGTAATACCGGCGTTGGAAAATCGGTAGTGTTCCGAAAATTTGCTGAAGAAAACGAAAGTTGTTATTACGTGAAGGTTGACCGCAAAGAAATGACATGGAATAGATTCCTGTACGAAGTGGCTACCGAAATGGGAGCAAAACTTGATCGCAAACGCCTTCGTTTCTCAACTTCTTATTTGATGGACAAAATCATTGCCATTGTTGAAGAAAAAGCCGATAGCAATCCGATGCTCATTATTGACGAAAGCGAGGTTGCACGTAATTCGTTTTTTAAGGATATTAAAAACCTGCGAACTGCTACCGAAGGCTTATTGAGTATTGTGATAGTTGGTATCACTGAAGTAATGACCCGGATTGGCAAAATATCCGGATTGGAATGCAGGGCTTACGAAACTACAGGCGGTTTTAATTACAAATGGTATCCCACCCGCGAAAACAGCAACATTTACACCACATTTGCGCGCCGTATTTCTGTGTTTCGTATCGACAATATAAGTACGGATGATATCGCTGCTTTCTGTGCTGAAAAAGGCATTAAAAACAACAAAGTTATTGCTTTGGCTGCTGCACGTTGGTGGAACTACGAAGAGGCTGACAAAGCCATTAAACGCGCTGAACGCATGGGTGTTGATTTGAGTGAAATTACTACTGAAGAATTTGAACTACTTTAAAAATACACGCTATGACAAACTACGACAGAATGAAGCTTATAAAAGCCGGATTTGTGATTTTCAGAGACCACACAATGCCATTTATGCATATTACGAAAACGAACGAAAAAGGCAATTGGGTAATTCACGGAAAGTATGAATCAATGGCAGCAATGCAAAGAGAGATTAAGCGTATTAATGAACAAGAACCTAAAATGATATTTGAATGAAAACAATTGACAGAGCAGCTACAGAATATATATGTAGCAACAATATTGATTTTGACCCGGGTAAATCGGCATTTAAAGCAGGTGTGTTGTTTGCAAATACTTGGTACGATATTAAAGAGTCTTACGCTCATGAAATTGAGCCTTTAAATGAGGTTTTAGTAAAAGATGCAAACGGTGAAATTGAGATAGCAAAATTAGTTCATATTGGAGCTGGTCGTTTGAAAGGCTGGAAGTTTGAAATAAAAAACAGTGAAACGATTATTGATTTAGAACATATCACACAATTTAAACCAATTGACATAAAATGAACGCAATCAAAGTAACCTCTGAAAAATCCAACGAGCTGCTTGAAGCTGCAATGACTCGCATGCGTTGGAAATTGTGGTTTTCGTTTGCCGAAAGTAAGTACCATCACTTCAGAAAGAATGATAATCCAAAGCGTCCACATTACGATAATATTAATGATTATTGCCGTGAACACTGGGGAAAGACAATTTCAAAAATGAGTAAAGAAGAACTTCAAGAAAAGATAGCTATCGTAAAAAAATGGAAAGAGCCTGAAAAATAGTAATAACAATAAAATATAACCCGTATGCCGATAATTAAAGACAAGCGAGTTATCGAAGGCAAAAAGAACCGTAACAACGAGATACGAAAGTATTTCAATAAACGCTGGAGCGAAGGGTTTAGATACGACGTGATTGAATCTGAAGTAATAGCGAAATGGGGCGTTTCGAGCTCAGCGATAACAAAACTTATGAAGCAAACGGATTAAAAACGAATTAAATACACCACCAATGGCAAAGAAGAAAATTTACAGCGTTAAGAGTATGAAAGAAAAGAAGTTTCATACTCTTGAATTTAACGAGTTTTACGCTAAACTCATGGGCAAACCAGAGCGCAAATTCACTATGATGTGCTATGGCGAAAGTGGTTCCGGCAAATCGGTTTTTCTGATACAATTTGCAAACTATTTTGCAAAAAACTTTGGAAAATCACTTTACAACTCTCACGAAGAGGGTGCAAATCAGACAATACAGGATAGAATCAACAATTTCAATATCGATGCTTCGAGACTCTTTGTGGCCGATGCGTTGACATTTGAAGAAATGTGCACATTTATTGAAAAGAACTACTACCGGCTTGTAATCATTGACTCGGTAAAGTATATGAACTTTACATTTAATCAACTTCGCGAGCTTCGCAAACGCTTTGCAGGTCGATTGTTGTGTGTCTGTATAGTTGATTTCGGAAACTCCAAAGGAAGCCCGGATAGTGGCAAAGATTTACTACATGCTGCCGATGTAAAGATGTACTTTAAAAATGGACGTATCTACAGCATTAGTCGCTATTTGGATGCTCCTGTTGAGCATCAGTTATTTATACCTAAGAAATCAGCTAATCAACATCCAACATTATTTTAACATGAAAAGGTTCAACACTCAAACTCGTTTTGTACCTATAAAAATAGTTGGTGATGAAGTACATCATTTTAAGCTTAAAAATGGCAAAACGAAGGATTTTAAAACCCGTAAAGCAGTTGAAAAATACTGCAAAGAAAATAACTGCATATACTGCGAAGAAAAATACATTTTTTATAAATAATCAAGCTATGCGGGTTTGAACGCCTGCATAGATACTAATCCACAACCATAGAGATGGTCGGAGAAACACTAATTTTTTAAAACAAAAAACTTATGAAACAACTTCAAATTGATGAGCAAAAAGCTCGCAGCCGTTATAAATCGGCATCTACTGAAATTAAAGAAATACTGGAAGATACTTTCGGTAAGGATTTTTTCAATGTATCTGTCGAAGATCGCATCAATTCATTAGATGATGCATTGTTGGAGACTGGTCGGCCTTCAGTACCTGACTTTGATTGTGTCCCAGAGGATTTACGTGATTTTTTTAAAGCAACCTACAAGTGTGTAGTCATTGCTGAAGCCTTGAATGAAGGTAAAAGATTCGATATTTTCAATGAATCAGAGTATCGTCATTATCCATATTTTATAAATAACGGTTCTGCTTCGGCGTTCGGTTTGTACGTTACGCTTTGCGGTACTACGGATTCGCATGCGGGTTCCGGTTCCCGCCTGAGTTTTGTGAATAGTAAGATTGCAGAAATAGCCGGTGAAAAGTTCAAAAATGAATTCAGAGAAATGTTATCACTTTAAATAATCAATTAAAAATTACCAAAATGAAGAAAAATCCAAATTTAGAAAAAATTAAAACTGTAGAAGATGCATTTCAAGCTACAGGTAGACCAAAAGTTGACTTCTCGAATGTACCTGAAGATTTGAGAGAGTATTTTGAAAGTCAATATAATGCAGTTGTAATAACTGAAGCTTTGAACGATGGTAAAAGGCCAGACTGGGATAATCTTAATGAGTTGAAGTGGCGACCATGGTTTCGTATGTCTGCTTCGGCGTTCGGTTTGAACGGTACGTATTTCGGTAATACGTATTCGTCTGCGGGTTCCGGTTCCCGCCTGCAAAATATTGACGAAGAAACTGCTGAGTATTCAGCAAGGCAATTTGTTGATGTTTGGCGTGGAGTTCAGTTAGGTTAATAATTTAGGTCGTTTGCCTTCGCTGGTTCTGCTTCAGCGTTCGGTTTGAACGATACGAATTACGATAATACGAATTCGAATGCAGGTTCCAGTTCCCAACTGGTAAATGAAAAGGCAAAGACCGTGCTTCTTAGCAAAAAACAACAAATCTTTCACCGGTGTTAGTATCGAAAGAGAACGCTCCAATTTTGAAAGCCAGGCTTATGAAAAGAATAAACAATTTATTTGATAAAGTAGTCACAAAAGACAATTTGATGCTTGCATATCATAAAGCCCGGAAAGGAAAATCCGGGCAATATGGTGTAAGAATTTTCGAAAAAAATGTTGAGAGAAACATTGATCAATTGTACAATGAGCTGATAACTGGTACATACAAAACTTCGGAATATAGCGTGTTTAAAATATATGATCCAAAAGAACGCGAAATATTCAGATTGCCTTTCAGAGATAGAGTTGTACATCATGCTATTATGAATTTACTTGAACCGATATGGATATCGGTGTTTGTTCACCACACCTATTCATGCATAAAAGGGCGTGGAATACATGCTGTTTTGAAAGATTTAAAGCATGATTTAAAAGATGCTGAAGGTACAAAATACTGTCTTAAACTTGACATAAGGAAGTTTTATCCAACTATTGATCATGAAGTTTTGAAATCAATAATTAGACGAAAAATAAAGGATGTGAAGCTATTAGTTTTGATTGATGATATAATTGATAGCGCTCCCGGTGTACCTATTGGAAATTATCTTTCTCAGTTTTTTGCAAATCTTTATTTATCCTATTTTGACCACTGGTTAAAGGAAGAAAAGCGAGTAAAATATTATTACAGGTATGCAGATGACATTGTTATTTTAAATGGCAATAAAGCTTACCTACATGAATTATTTAAAGATATAGATGCTTACCTGTCAACAAGCCTTAAACTGAAAATAAAAGACAATTATCAAGTCTTTCCGGTTGATAGTAGAGGGATTGATTTTGTGGGTTATGTATTTTATCACTCGCATGTACTAATGCGAAAAACAATAAAGAAACGGTTTTGCAGAAAAGCTGCAAAACTTAATAAAAACAAGAATATTACAGATAAAGAATACAGGATTAAAATAGCTCCCTGGCTCGGATGGGCTAAGCATTGCGATTCAAAAAATTTATTAAAGAAGATACTCAAAAATGAAACGATTTTCAGATTTTAATATAACAACAGGAACTGACAAAAATATATTTGTCGTACCTATTATCTCAATAGAGGAGTTGACTAATTGTGAGGTTGAGATATTGGATTACGAAAAAGGCGTTAAAACGCGTCACGGGGAAAATAGATATGTTGTAAAAGTAAAACACGAAGGTGTAGAACGAAAGTTTTTTACTAATGCAGCACCCATTAAAGAGGCCTTAGATCAAATTTCAAAATTAGATTTTCCGTTTGTTGCTGTTGTCAAACAGCAGCGTTTTGGTAGTGGAAGTGGAAAAACATTTTATTTTACATAAGTTATGATTACAAATAGATATATGCACCCATTTATTGAGGTATGTAGAAAATGCGAAGGCACTGGCAGGCTAATTGAGTTCCCGATATGGGATGTATTGAAACAAACTGAAGCAGAAATTAAAATATGCGAACTTTGCGAAGGTAGCGGACGTGTGATTGTAAGCAAAAAGATTGAAATAACAGTTGTGGCTTTCAAAGCTGATATATAACGGTGAAATAAACGGTTGTTTTAATAGCGTTTTATTTCTATGTTATATGACTGTTTTGTATTTTTAATTATATTTGTACGAAATAAATATATTCAATGAAAAAACTACTAATATTATCGTTTTTAGCTGTATTTGCAGCTGTTTCTTTTGCTCAGGTTAAATTTGTATCTCCAAACAAGTCCGACATGCGTTCATTGGCTGATAGCCTTGTGAGTAACTCAAAAAGAGAATATGTATATTACAAACAGGACAGTAGCCAATATGCGTTTCAATTTACATATGTAAATAAACTGGACAATGAAGATAGATTGTATTTTAACTTCAAAATTAGCTACATTGGAGCTAACAAAGATTTGGAAATAGCCGGTACTCCTGAATATCGCTTTTATCATGTTTCCGGTCGGTTTTTAGACATTTACCCGTTTTGGAATAAGTATATTTGTATTGATGAGAGCCGGGATGAATTACTGGCAAAGGGTGCGAAGTTTATTAAGAAGGATGGTAAAACTTACCTGATAAGTCGAAGCAGTGAACTTTGGTCAATAACGATAAAAGACTATTGAATACAAAAATACCTGAGAAGATCTTCTCAGGTATTTTTGTCTAAATCCGTTAGCTTCCGTTCAAACTCTTCAAGTATTTGATTGTCAACTTTGGCACTATCACCAATAAACTGGCGTTTAGGTATTGTTACATTCCGGTTACGTCCGGCGGTGGTAGTACCTTCGTTGTTGGCTTTGGAATATTTCTTATCGGACACAATGGTAGTTTCACCATCAGCAGTCTTTTGATATTCGATACTCATACCCAAATCGCCAGTTTCACCTGTAAGTATAGGGCGTGAAGCTTTAGCCCCGGTTGTTTTTGGATTTAATCGGCGTTTAACCTCTTCCCATGGTTCAAATGCTGTATCTGTAAACCCTTCATCCTGAAAGTTCTCAGTAAACACATCACGCGCAATTTTACCCATTATCACCGGTGCATCATCGTCGATAAATCGTTTAGCCTCATCGCTCATATTCAGTAAGTGTTCGGCAAAATAGTCACCATCCATAAATATTTTGTATTGAAATGAATAAATATTGAAAATATGTATTACTTTTGTGGTGTCCTTTCTGCGTGAGAGGGCGAACCGTCGGCAGTATATTCCTTGTGGATATGCTGCCAATGTCATTTTAGATCATCTTTAGGCTCAAAAACGATTTTATTTTTTTGTCCCTTAACTGGTTTTGTGTGATTATTTTCTCCTGAGAATATCTCTTTTGGAATTTCTTGAAAGGCTTCACACATTGCAAAACCAAAGTTGTAGTAATGTTTGCAAAACTGACACCTGTAAATTATTTTTTGTTCCATTTTTTAAATATATCTAAAAGTTCATCCGGGATATCTTTTTCTCCAAACATTCTGAATTTAGCATAATATTCAGCAAAACATTCAGCTCTATCCGAACCGTAAACACTTGGTGAAGCTACATCCTTGAATTTCGGAAACTCCAATGCATCGTCTATATAGTGAGCGAATTCATGGTGTACAGTGCATTTTATTTGGTCTTTTACATCTTTCAATAGTGCATTAATTGTGTTTGGTATTGGACTTTCTCCGTTTTCTATGGCACGTTCAATTTTTTTTGTAGCTAATTTATAATCTAATATTCTTGAACGTTCTGCACTGATTTGTTTTTTTATCATTTTTATAAATGACTTATTAGAATCAGGTTTTATCTTTTCTTCAAACATTTTTATTGTTCTGTCGCTTGCAATTATTTTGTCTTTTATTCTAATTAATTGCTCGTCAAATGATAACGGTGGCTTATAGAAATTTATTTTGAAAGCATCTGCATTAAAAGCAATTTCACTTTGTCTATAAACTTCTTTTGAAATAAAATGACCTCCTTTTATTCCTGTTCCAGAACTTCTCATTGTTTCAATAGATAATCTATCAATATTTATTTTGCCACTAATGCTATGTTCTTTATGCAGAGCTTCAAGAACTGAATTCACATGGTCGATAGGTACATCTTTGAACTTGACTTCTTTAAATCCAAAAGATTTAGCTATTTTTTCCGCTTCATCTATGTTTTTAGCCTCTGTAAATACTTCTACATTTGTGCGAGTAAATATAGATGTTTTTCCATTATTGTTGATAATTATAGTTTCTAATCGTTTAATATCAGGTCGTCCCCATTGACGTTTTATAAAACTTTCGACAGAATGCTCAGGCATACCATCTGTCAATTCAAGATAAGCCACTTCAGATTTTTGAGCAGCTTGTAATATACGTTTACTTGCCATTTTATTCGATGAACTTTTGAACTCTACGAGCTTTCCATCAATTATAGCATCGGGGCAATCGTTTTTTTGAATGCTTTGAAAGGCTTTTCCATAATATCGCTCACGAAGTTCTATTTCTTTTGAATATATTCGTGGCAATAGTTTTATGTCTTTTCCGTATCCTGCCTCTGTTATGTTTTTTATGGCTTTTTCATTTATAGCAAGTTCTTTCTCGTTAAGACAATTGTAATGCACTTTATACTCAATTCCGCTTTTAGTGGTTTTCTTAATATACACCACATCGTCCGGATTATACAACACGCCCACATCCGGTATGTGCTTATTTACCCGACTAAAATAAGGATGCTTGTTTGAAAATATTTCGTTGGTGTAATACGGATTACCTTCGAGACCAGGAGCCACAGGAACGGGCGTTATATCGCCATTATCGGTAACAGCTTTGTCGGTGTTTTTCCAATCACATTTACAGTTCCAAATGCAACCAGGCGTGTTGTTTTTCAAAAAAGGGTCATCCATTGCCCATATACGACCAACGTATGTAAGGTGGAGTTCGCGCGGTGAAGCTGAACGGGTTCTCAACCACTCAATATTTGGGAAAAGTCGTTTTTCTTTGGTGAATTGCGCCCATTGCTTTGCTACACGGCAGCGATGCGAAGTTGTATTGTATTCGGCAGCTTGAGCGCGGTTGGCTCTACCTATTACAACCTTTGCTGCTTTCTGATACTCTTCCTTGCTGCGTGCAACACCATTTATATCGGCTTTGCAGCGTTCTAATTGCTGAATGGTATAATTAGCCTTGGCAGCTGCTAAACGGCTCACGTTGTTCTTAAATAGCTTCGCAGACTCTTCGTTATCTGAGGTAACTGCACGATGCAAATCGTCGTTGTAGGTGTCGAATATCGGGCGCATAAGTTCAGAGCCTTTGCCCTGCCATATTTGCTCTACAGCAGCGTTTAAATCTACCTGACGGTTTGCCAATTGTAAACTTGGATATTCTGAAATAGCCAATTGTCGAAGTGATAAATCGTTGTTGAAGTAAAGGGCATCGGTGTTGAGTTCGACCTCTCCCCCCGCCCTCTCCCAAGGAGAGGGAGCTTTAAGAGCGGGGGTTAATCGAAAAAACTGAGCGACTGGTTTTGAGTGCTTCGCTCACTTCGTGGATTTTTTTCGTCAAGTTCCACGTCATAAGTTGTTTCAATATATTCTTTTGTTAGATTATATCCGTTTTGCATTAACACACCATCCACCGCAATTTTATCTTTTGGCTTAACTGTTGTTTTTTCAACCAGTTCGAAATAATATCCATCCGGTATGTCGTAGCCTAAATTACGCAAAACAGGTATGAAATCATCAGAAAGCCAATCCTGAACGTCCATGATGTCTGAGTCGGTTATTTCCTGATAAATTTTAAGGTGCACTTCGGCTTGTGACTGACTGCTACCATCGTCCATGGTCATTGTTTGCCCTACAACGCCTTTTGAAATCTCTTTATTAATACGTTCAATTTTTTTATCGAAAACATTGAATGAGTCTGTTTTAGAGTTTTCTTTAATCTCAACATCGGTTTGTTTGTCGAAAATAGCATAGGACTTTTTACCCATTGTAGAGAGCCATTTTTGCAGGTCGTCTTTGTGCTTTTCGGTATTGATCATTGTTCTGGCTATACGAATCGGCACGCCGAATATTTGCTCAAAGTCATCCCACGAAGCCCATGAATGGCGTTTAAAAATTGTCATTGGCGCAATGCGTTCAAGGAATCCAACAGCGTTGGAATCAAGCTGAATGTAAATAAGAAAATTTGAAAAGTCAGTGTAACGAATAGCAATACCTGAAGGATTATAAGCATCTTTCAAAAGCAAGCCTTTTTCAGGAATAATATTCTCGCGACTAATATCTATAATCTTTTTGATATTACCGCTTTCAAAATCGGAAATAAACAACATGCTGTAGCCATAAGCTTTTGACTCCATAGCTTTACGAATAATGTGTCGCATCCAACGCTTTTGAAACGGCTTGGTACGCTCAACATCCTGTTTGCCTTCGGGGTCTTTCAAAACTATTTCCTTGTTTACGACACGCAAAATTCTATTTTCTACAGCTCCCTGAAGGTGATTGTCCAACATTGAATCTTTATACAATTGCTGTATCGGATATGTTACCGGATTAAAAGGGTCGTAGCGAATAGTACGCGAATTCTGCCAGTCGGTTATTTCCTTCCGGTATAGCGATTCGTACAGGTGAAAATAATCAATTTCAAGTTTATCAGATTCGCGTGTGTCGGTCAAAGGCGGTTGTTTTGCATACCTGCCTGTATTGTTATCTTTAGCAGCTGCCAACTGAAGCTGATTTTTTATTTGTTTTGTTTTGGCGTTCATAATTAGAAATTTGATTGATATTGTACATCTCCACCAAACCGGAAGTCGCCAGCTGTTCCTTCGCTTTCTTCGGGTTCTTCCACTTTAGGCGGTAGCGTTCTGTCTCCCAATTCGCCGGTGTACGATTTTTCGAGCCAGTCAATTGCTTCGGAATATCTTCGCCCGGCTACGGCATTTGTTTCGCGCGTGTGGCGTTCGTAAATCTCGTAGATTACTATGTCCTTCAGGCGTTTTACGATTGATTTTTTGCGTGTATCGCCCGTAGCGTTGAAAATGGTATCAATGTCGTAGAACCGGCTTAAATAGCCTTTCATTTTATCAATGCTTTCATCGATAATCTCCGTTACGATCTCATCGTTTACATCGGTTAGCAGGTCTATTAAATTCAAATCGCCAACCGTGTTTAATTCATCTTTTGTCAGAAATGCCATACTAATAACCTCCTCTTTCATCTTCGCCTGTTACGGGCGCGTTACTACTACTATTATCGTCCTGACCATCTTTGTTCAGGTATTCTTGTGCCTTTAAAATTGCATCGGTAAGCGCATCCGGAAAATCGACCGGATATTTACCGCCTTTCTCAAAATTCAACATTTGCGCTTTTGCCTCTTCCCAGTCCGGGTTCTCTTCGAGCTCTTCGCTAAAGTCGAGTAATCCTGTAAAAAGTACGCTTACCAATGTGGTATCAATCTTTGTGTACTTATCAGTTACGCTCTTTTGCGATATGGGGATACTTATTGATTTGTGCTTAATGGCAGCACGTATAAGTATTGGGTAATAAATAGCTTCCTGTGATACGCTACCGTCAAAATAATAGATTGTAGAACCATTTATTTGTACAATCTTTTTGGCCTGTGTATAGTGATATTCCAAAGCGGTTTCAATGTCGGCTGTTTGCCGGCAAAATATGTCTATTACTGTCATGTGTAGATCACGAACCCCGATGGTAGCCATCGCTTTATAACATGCCTGGTCAGAATAAGCAAAGTCCCAGTTGCCAACAATCACGATGTATTCGTCGAATGGTTTTGGTTTAACCATTCGTATCCATTGCTTTTTAATACGTTTACCGGCATTAATGGGTGTATTGTAGAATTCGCCCGAAAGTGTTTCTTTGTCGTGCTCATACTGATCTACTTTACGAATACAATCCGGTTTGCTGTAACGTTCTTTCCACGAAGGCTCCCAGTCATCCGTTTGCTTTATCTGGTCGTAGTACTTAGTGGTTAGATTGACAATGTACAGGCTTGCATATTTTTCTTTACGGATAACATTTTGTTTGGTATCAATCTTTTTCAAATCGAACCCTTTACGCTTAGCAAGCTCATAAACAAGTCCTTTTTCGGTAAAGTAGTTGTTGTTGATAATGGCGCGTTCAGAGTTGATAGAGAAAGCTCCCTGAATATCACCGGTTACTTTGTCGGCATATTCTTTTACCAGTGATTTGTTGAACGACTTCTTTTTGTCTTCGAGATCGTCGAGCGATACATATTCGAGTCTTACACCGTTTTGGCGAAGTCCGCGAAATGGCTGGTCGATACCTAAAGCCATAAATGTACAACGGTCGGTTGTTTCAAATTGACCATCAGCCCAATTGCCATAGCTTTTTTGCAATCCAAAATCTTTAATAATACGCTCGTTGTTTTCAAACTGAACTTGTAAGTCCTGAAGCAACATGGCAGCGCGCACTTCATTAGCTCCAACAACGAGTTGAAACATGGCTTTATGCGTTTGTTTTAGCCCGAATGCGTAACCCATATTGGCATGAGTTGACTTTGCGCCTCCACGAAAAATAAGATTAAAAAGCGTAATAAAGTCTTGATTATACAAATCCCGGTAAATGGCATTGTGGTACCAGGCGCAATCGCTATCAGCCATAGGGATGGTAGTTCCTTTACCAAAATAGTAATTGAACATCTCTCCATAGTTTTCAGGACGGAAAAGATACTCAATACGATCTTCCTGTTGCTGTGTGGTCTCTTTGATAATGGACTCAACAGTAGCTCTGCTGATAAAATCTGACTGAGCAATAAAGCGTTCTAAAAGTTCCTGATACTCTTTCGTTGTCATTTTTTTGTATAATAAAAAGCGATTTTCTTCAAATCTTCAACTGTAAATTCTTTAGGGAGTTTTTTATGCTGTTTTTGATAGGTAAACCAATCCTTTGAAACACTGATTATTTTTCCTTCATATTTGATTATGAATATCTGAATACCCATTTTGGAGCTGACAAAGTCTGCTTCTTTTTTCAGTTTATGTACTTTGTAGCCAACATAGGTTTGAACTATTAACCTCCATGCTTTGATAAACCATTTTTTAATCATTTCCTAAAACTTCTTTTGTGAGGCGAATTAATACTCTTTCCATGCGCGAGCGTACCTCTCTGAGTTCGCTTAGGATAGCTGTTTTTTCCTTAGGTGTGTCAGCGGTTTGAATCTCTTTCATATACTCTTCGCTGAGCATTTCAAAAGCTTCGTACATGTACGAAAGCACTTGCTTTTTGCTGCTGAATTTTTCAAACGCAGTTGCATACTTCGCAGCCTGGTCGGGTGTTACTTTGGGTTTTTTCCCATCCAGCAAGTCGGCATAACTTTCGAGAATAGAGTTTCGAATTTCGGATAGTGCAATGATTTGCGAGCGTTTCGAACGTTCAAAATCATACTCACGAATCCAGTCCTCTACGGTTCGTTTTTTAACATCGCCCATAATATCGGCAATGGTCTGAGCATCGAAACCCTTACAATACATCTGCCGGGCTTGTTCAATTTTTTGTAATCGTTCGGCTTGTGAAATTTTAGGCATTTACATGATGTTTAATGGTTTGTGTTATACATTATATACAAAAAGAGATACAAAGGTTTTATTTTTTTTCAGGCTTTTAAAATGCTTGTTTTGTAGTGGATTGATTGTACGACAGTAGTTGTTGAATAATCGGACAACTACAAATCGACTATTTTTTTTTATGTTTTTTTCGGTTTTACTTTGTCGAAAATTATTTCGAATAAAAATGGCAAAACAGGATAGAAAATTACCGGATGGAGCTTTAACTATTCCATTTACGATATGTGATGAAACGGTTAACCGATATGGTTGGCGGTTGCTTGTAGGAGGTGGTAATCTGGATGGTTTTAATCAGAATCCTGTTTGCTGTGTGCAGCACAATACGTGGATGATTCCGGTAGGTAAATGGTCAGATTTGAAACTTGAAGGCGGAAAGTTTACCGGAACTGTTGAATTTGACCGAAATGATGAGGATGCTGTAAAACTTTATTGGAAGTACAAAGATGGGTATATGAGTGCTGTAAGCCTAAATATATTGCCTATTGAGGAAAGTGATGATCCAAAATATCTGATAACTGGTCAGACTCGCAGTACAGTGACAAAATGGGATTTGCTTGAAATATCTCTTGTTACCGTTCCCGGTCAAAAAAACGCCGTAAAATTATCTACGCCTGAAGGCGGTGAATATAAACTCAATTTAATTACAAATAGCACAATGGCTAAAGAAGAAAAAACAGTTGAGCAAATGCAGGCAGAGCTTGCGGCCTCAAAACAATTAGCTGCCGACAATCTTGTGTTGTTGCACAAAGAACGCGGTGTAGTTCAGGATGGTGAAATTGCATCGCTGAAAAAACTGGCATTACAGGATTACGAAACAACAAGCGCAATGCTTAGCGCGCGAACTAAACCAGAAGCTCCGGCAGGTGGTGGAACTGAAACAGCGGAAGCAAAAGCTGATGCGTTGGTAGCTTTACATTTTAATCGTGGTGCTATTACTGAACCACAGAAAGCAATTTACCGAGCCGGTGCAATTCAGGATTATGAAGGTACTAAGAAACAATTGGAACTTTTGAAAGGCGCTGATGGACTCCAGACTTTTGTAGCTGGTATTGGTGCTGATAAAGGATTACAGGGTGATGGCGAACGTGCCAAATGGACTTATCTGGACTATTACAAAAAAGATCAGGAGGCATTGAGACTTATGCAGAAAAATGACCCTGAAAAATATAAGGCTTTAGAGGATGCATTTGTTGCGGAAAGTAAAAAGTTGGGTATTGCTACAACTGTTGAGCATTAAGTTGAATACGAAGCCTGCGAAGTGCGTTGCGAAGTGAATTAAAAGTATAAATATAATTATTTTTTAAAGGTATGAAAAGAATTGTTGTTTTTGGATGCTTGCTTATCGTTGGATTAGTGTGCGCTATTGTTGCCTTTGGTGGTGGTAGTTTAGTTGGCGTTGGAATGTTGATGGCCGCTCCTCCTGTTGTGTTGGATACACAGCAAATAGTGTTTATGCGATCCCTGCAAGAAGAATATGTAAATATTGATACATGGCTTAAAGAAGCTCAAGATTTAAGTTCTTTCGTGGTTGATGGTCAAACGTTGAGATTCCCTGAAGCTGGAGCTGCTCCTGTTGTATATAAAAACCGTACAACTGATGTTGACAGCGTAGAGCCTTCGGAAACGACTTACGATGTATCGTTGGATTATTACGATTCTCAAAATTATAAGATGCGTAATATTAACATGCATGCGTTAACGTTCGATAAAATTCAGTATTACACAAAGAAATCGGCTGAGGCTATTGTCCTAAAAGAAATCAATGATGCTGCTTATGCATTTGCGCCTGCAACTGCCGGTAATAAACGTATAATCATTCCAACTACCGGGCCTGTACGCGCCGGATTAAAAACAATGCAGCTGGAAGATGTGCTTAACCTTGCAAGAATTTTGGATAAAAATGGTTTTCCAGGTGGACGTAATTTGGTATTACCTTCAGACCTTTGGTGGGATTTGGTAGAAAATAATACAATCCTTAAGGCACAGTTGGGTATGCAGGCTAATAATGGAGTAATTAATCCTTCTGTTGTGGAGTATTACAACTTCAAAATTCATAAAGCATCGGATAATAGTCTTGTGGCTTACGATATTGCCAATAGTGCTAAAGCTGCACAGGGCGCGCTTATTACTGGCGATGTAGTACCGGCAGGATTTGTATTCTGTAAAGAAGAAGTGTTTTATGCCGGTGGTGCTTTTGAAATGTTCTTAGTGAACAAATCACAGAACCCTACAGGTCGTGCAACTGAGTTTGGATTTGCTCATCGAAGTAAGTCTGATTTTACCAAGGATGCACAGCGTTATTCCGCTATGATCTATCAGGCAAAGTCAGTATAAAAAATAGTTGGTTTTTTTCATAGGTGTCTTTCATTGTCTCCCGAATCCGGGAGGCGATGATTGGTTTAAACTCAAAGAATGAAACGAAGCGACATATACAAGGCAATACGCAATAAAGCATCTGAACTTACTTACTTGAAATCGAAAGATTTACAGAAAGGGCAGTTTCAGATTCAGAAGGATAATTATCCAATGCCGTTACCAGCTTTGTTGGTTGAGTTTTCCGACTTCAGGTTTAAAAGCAGCCTTGAACACACGCAAATTGGTGAAGGTATTATTAGTTTGTTTTTGTATTTGAATTTAGTTACAGACAGCTTCAAAGGGGCGGAACGTGAAGATGAAACAATAGAGATTCTCGACCGCTTTGATGATTTGTTCCAAACCTTTGAAGGTCTATCAATACCGGGTCTTAGTCCCTTAGTTCGTGTAGCTGAATTTAAACCGCAATATGGCAATCGTTATACTATGTTCCGGGTCGATTTTTCAACTTCAATTACAGATGCAAAAACAATAGTAAAACAAACAGCTGAAAAGCCTCAAGCTGATATTGCACCAACTTTTAAATTTAGATAAAATGGCTGATTATAGACATGCAATAAATATAGTACTTCAGACAGAAGGCGGTTATACAAACGATGCTAATGATGCCGGAGGTGAAACTTACATGGGTATTTCTCGTAAGTTTTGGCCGAATTGGTCTGGATGGGTTATAGTTGACATTTGCAAAAAAGATTCAAAGAATTTTCCTAAAAACTTAAAATCAAATACGACTTTGACTGATTTGGTTATTGGATTATATAAAAATAACTTTTGGAATAACATTGGTGGTGATGGCATAAGTGATCAAACTATTGCCAATCTATTGATTGATTCGGCGGTTAATGAAGGAATTAAGCCTGCTATAAAAAGGGCTCAATCAATAGTTGGATTGAATCAGACGGGTATCATAACCCCTGAACTGGTATCTAAGTTAAATTCAATGATATGAAAAAATTAGTGTTTTTATTGCTTCTTATTCCGGGGTTATGTATTTCACAGGTAGCTACTAAATCGGATATTGTTTCCACTTTAAATGCTAAGATTGTGTTGTTGAACGATTCTATTGTAAAATTGAATCAACGTCAGGTAATGACAAAACAGCAATTCATGCAGATTTACAAGTATGAAAGGCTGCTGAGATATTATAAGATTTGTAAACGAAAACCAACACAGTGGAAATACTACAAAGGTTGGAGCAAAAGAGTTTTTGAACAATGAACTGGATGGAGATTTTAGGGTTCATATTTAGCGTACTACTTGGCGGTGGATGGATTATTAATGTAATGACATTGAAAAGTCAACAACGAAAAGTAGCTGCTGAAGCAAAAGGAGCTGATGCAAGTGCCGAAAGCACTGAAATAGACAATGTGGAAAAGGTTGCAGGTCTATGGCGTAGTTTTGCTGAAAACATGGAGTTAAAATATAAACAACAAGAAGAAAACAATGCTCAGTTACTAAAAAACTATAATGATGTTTTATCAGAAGTAAAATCACTTCGTGCTGAAGTAAGAAAGCAAAATACAACCATAAGTAAGATTTTAAAAATATTAGACAGTATTGATCATGAAAACCTCGAAGAAAAAATACAGGAAGCCAAACAGGCAGCCAGTTAAAATTTTGTTATTCCCGTTCTTGGTTCTATTTTTAATCTTGAGTTTAGTTGGCTGTAGAACTACTAAACAGCTTGATAAAACGAAGATGAAAACTACAACGGAAGCAAATTTAAGTACCGAAAATTCCGAAAAATCGAAACTTGACATTAAACAGGCAGATGATTATTCGGGTAGTAACAAAACAATTACTTCTGACAAAAGCACTACTGAAGAAATCATTGAAGAAAATACTACTAAAATGAAATTTTCGGCTCCTGACAGTACGGGAAAGCAATATCCGACTGAAAAGGAATGCATAAACCGTAAAACCAAAAGGAGCGACAAGAAGGATCTGCAAACAAGTTCAGAATCGAATGAAACTAACGCAAAAAAAGTAACCGATAATTCGGAAACTGAAAAAGTGGATAAAGCGAAGGATAAAGGACAAACAAAACAAAATCAACAGCAAACAACTGATAAAAAAACAAAGGTAGAAACGCCTGGTTGGATTACCATTGTGGCTCTTATTTCTGTTGTCGCTATCATGTTTTTTGTGTATTTGATATTGAAACGTTATAAATTAATTAAGTAATGGCAAATAATAAAAACACGGCAGCTACTGCCGAACAACAAGAAAAAGCGGAAGCTACTGCAACACCCGAAACAACCAAAGAGGTTAATGATGTGAAAGCTCCCGAAACTACTGCTGAAGCCACCGAATCGGCAACCGATGTGAAAGATGCTGAAACTACCACCGAAACAACTGAATCGGTAGCAGATGTGAAAGCTCAGGAAACCAATGCTGAAGCAACCGAATCGGCAACCGATGTGAAAGCTCCGGAAACCACTGCTGAAATAACCGAATCGGCAACCGATGTGAAAGATGCTGAAACTACCACCGAAACAACTGAATCGGTAGCAGATGTGAAAGCTCAGGAAACCAATGCTGAAACAACCGAATCGGCAACCGATGTGAAAGCTCCGGAAACCACTGCTGAAATAACCGAATCGGCAACCGAAGATGTTGCGAAGCCTGATGTAGTTGATTTTTCGGCTGAAGCTGAAGAATTGATGAAGGCTCAATACATTAAAGAAATTTGGCGTTGCCCGGTTAAAGGGTATTGGTTTACCAAGTCAGATCTTGCATCTGACCACGGTAAAAAAGTAGGTAAAAACCCCGAATATTATACTCTGTAAGTCATGACCGGATTACCCAATGTATCAATAAGCCTCGTTCGTGACGGGCTGGGCTTGGTTGCCGAAACAAATGACAACACCGTGGCAATGATATTGCCCGGCGTTGCCGTTGTCGGCAAAATTGCACTAAATGAGCCTAAGGCTATTTACTCCACCGATGGAGCAAATGAATTGGGTATTAATGCGACATCGAACGCTGATGCTTACAGGCATATTACTGAATTTTATGCCATAGCCGGTACAGGTGCAAAGCTTTGGATTATGCTTGTGGCTGCTACTACTAAACTTTCAGCAATGGTAGATTCCACACTTGAGGTTTGCCCGGCAAAACTCATTTTGAACGCTGCTAATGGTGAAATTGCAGCTTTGGGTATAGCAGCTTCAACCGATGGCGGGGCTACTGTTGACGGGCTTGATTCCGAAGTAAAAACCGCCCGCACAAAAGGTCAGGTGTTAGCTATGGATTATCTGGCTAAAATTATGCCTTTTGTCCTGGTTGTGGAAGGTAGAAAAATGACGGATGCAGATGCATTGGCTAATTTGCATGAAGAAACAAATTACAGAACCGGAACCGCTTTGTATTCGTCAAAAAATGATCAGTCAGCTTCTGTCGGTTCAGTTCTTGGACAATTGGCGGCCATAGCCGTTCAACGTAAAATTTCGCGTGTAAAGAACGGTTCTATACCTGTTACCACAGCTTACCTGAGTGATGGTTTACCCATTACCGGTCGTGAGGATTTAGGGACTATTCACGACAAAGGTTATATCATTGCCCGTCAGTTTCCGGGTCGCGCCGGTTATTACTTCAATGGTGACTTTACGGCGACATCTGCAATTGATGATCTGAATGGATTTGCCCGGATTCGTACAATTGATAAAGCTTTGAAAATTGCTTACAATACCTACGTTGAAGAGCTTGACGATGATGTTGAAGTGAATGAAGATGGAACGCTCCATCCTTCAGTCGCCGGTTATTTGAAAGAAAAAATTGAGAAACAGGTAAAGGATGCCATGAAAGGTGAAATATCGAATTTCACGGCACAAATTGATCTGACTATCGACATTCTTTCCGGTAACGCTCAGAAAATTTATCTCAACATAACTCCTAAAGGTTATTTGAACCCGATTGAAGTGGTATTGAGTTTTGTAAACCAATAAAATAATATGCCAATCATCAATGTGCCAATATGCTAATTACAGCATAGGCACAATTGGCACATTAGCATATTAACTCATTAAATAATTTATTTTATGGCATATAGTTGGTCAGAATACCGCTGTTTTATGGGCGGGCGGTTTGTAACTGGTATCACTGGTTTTAAATATAAATCAGAAAGGGAGATTGAGCCCATTTATGCAGAAGGCGATGAACCTGTTGATGTAGGTTATGGCAATAGAAAGTATTCGAGCGAAGTAAAATTACTTCAAAACGAGTTGGAAGCTATCATATCGGCTGGCGGTGGCGATCCTTTCAAAATTCCACCATTTGTAATTGTGCATTCTTACATCCCTGCCAATAGCGAAGGCGCGAAGATTGTAACAGACATTTGCGAAGGTTGCCAATTCACCGAAATTGAAAAGGCAATGGAACAAGGAGCAAAATTTATGGAGATCACAACTCCGTTGTTCACGAAGAAAATAAAGTATAACACAACATCTCCGTATTAATCATGGAAAAACTAACTCTTGTGGGCGAAGTTACGCCCGAACAAATCGAACAGTGGAAAGCCAAATACGGCAAAGTTCACGGTGTAATTGTGGATGGTCATATTGCTTATGTCCGTAAAATTGACCGACAAACTACCAGTTACGCCCTCAGTCAAATGTCGTTCAAAATGTCGAAAGGCGAAAACGATGGCAGCGATATTGAAATGAACATGGGTAAACTGATGAAAACTGGTGAAGCTGTATTGACCAATTGCTGGCTGGGTGGTTCTGAAGAAATCAAAAAGGATGAAACCCTTTGGTTCAATGCCTGTGTGAAAGCCGGCGAATTGATTGAATTCAAAGAGACAGAACTAAAAAACTTCTAAGCGAGGCTTCGGATAATGTACAAAGTGATTGGGTCGGCTTATTGTCGACCCAATTAGAATACTACTTAGGTTACGATGTCTCGCACTTAACTGACAAACAATGGGCTGATAAAGTGGTTCAACTGGATTATATCCGCAATAAAGAAGCTGAAGCAAATAAACGATGAGTACTGGTGTTGAATACATACTTCGGGCGCGAGACCTGCTAAGTGGCGTTTTAAAAAACGCTGCCCGTGCTGCTGAAAATGTATCGCGAAGTACTAACGATGTAGGAAGCAACGCGCAGCGTTCAATGACAATTGCACAGCGAGCAATTGATAAAGCCGGACAATCATGGCGTGGTTATATTGACCGTGTACGCGAATCGAACAATAATACTAATAATTTAGCCGGAAGTATCCGAAATGTGGTTGGTGCAATGGCACTGTTCCAGGGCGTGAAATCAATCGTTAAGATGGGAGCCGATTTGGAACAGTCCAAAATAAGTTTCGATGTGCTATTAGGTAGTGCTCAGAAAGCAAAAATTATGCTCGACGGCATTAATAAGTTTGCCAATGACACACCCTACGAAAACAAAGGGCTGATAGATAACGCCAAAATGATGCTTTCGTTTGGTACTTCAGCCGAAAAGATTTTGCCTAATCTGAAAATGCTTGGTGATATTGCTATGGGCGATGCCAACAAAATGAGTTCTTTGACACTTGCTTTCTCTCAAATGTCCAGTGCCGGAAAATTACAGGGTCAGGATTTATTGCAAATGATTAATGCCGGATTCAATCCGCTTCAGGAACTGCAAAAAATGACCGGTAAAAGTATGGGTACGCTACGTTCGGAAATGGAAAAGGGTAAAATATCCGCTACCATGGTTGAAGCAGCTTTCCAACACGCTACAAGTAAAGGCGGTCTTTTCTTTGGCATGATGGACAAAATGAGCCAAACGGCTTCTGGTAAATTCTCTACGTTGGTAGGAACTTTACGCCAAACAGGTGCTGAAATTGGGCTCAAACTTTTGCCTTACGCTAATAGTCTGATGAACTTCCTTATGCCAATGGTCGATTGGATTGGTCGGAACTCCGACATGTTGCTACAATTGACAGGTGTTGCTTTGGGAGCGTTTGCAGCCTTTAAACTTATTACATGGGGTATTAGGCTATGGACAATTGCCCAGGCAATTTTGAACGGAACCATGATGCTTAACCCGGTGGGGTTGATTATTGCGGCCATTGCGGCATTAATTGCTTTGATTGTTGTTGCATGGAATAAGTTCTCCTGGTTCCGAGGTGTTGTAATGGGTTTATGGGAAACATTTAAACTATTTGGGAACTTTATAAAGGATGCCATTATTGGTTATGTGAAAGGGTTGGTAGATACGTTTGTAGGTCTTGGTAAAATCATCAAATCGGTATTTTCTGCAGATTGGAATGGGGTGAAAGAAGGTGCAAAACAAGCAGGAAAAGGATTCTTTATGTCTATGGGAGGTGGTGCTGTTGTTTCATCAGCTATCAATAATGGCTCTAAAATTGGGGAAACATGGGCTAAAGGATATAATAAAGGAGTTGCAAGTTTTGCAAAAAGTCAGGCTGATAAAAAAAGTGGTTTGAATGCTGGTTCTATTACAGGAAGTTTACCCGGGACAACATCGCCGTCATCTGTCAACCCTGACGATAAGATTAAAAGTATTGCCGGTGGTGGAAGCAAGCCTACTAACATAAACATAAATCTCAATAAAGAAATGGTTGGTAGCATTACCATACACACTACTAATTTAACCGAAAGCGGTGGCAAAATAAAGGATACTATTATGGAAGTTTTAGCGCAGGTGTTGAATAGTGGAAACAGATTAGCAACGGAGTGAAATGGAAAAATATAATTTCAATGAGTTTGATTTAGTTGATATTTTCAAAAGCGTTTGGGGGTATACAGCAGCTCCATTTCTGTTTTCTGTTCAAAACAAAGTCGAAAAAAAGATTTTTGGACGTGATTCAGAATCTTCGGAATATAGCTTCTCAGAACCTTCGGAACGTAGAAATGTGAATTTGTTTGGTGAAAATTTTTACGGAATAAATAACAATGGTAATGAGGTGTTTTTGCCTATTACGCTTGAAGATTCATTCGGTAAAAAGTTACAGCTTCAAAATACTGTTTCGTCAATGGTTTGCAAAAAAACAATTGTAGAAACTGCTTTGGTTGGACGGCAGGGTACTGTAAAAGAAGAAATATCGGTTGATGACTGGGAAATAAATGTAAAAGGGATTATTATTTCGCCTGATTTAGATTATCCTGATGTGCAAGTTGCTGAATTAAATCAGTGGTTTTTATCCGGCGAAAGTTTCAAAATAATTAACGCCCGAACTTCATTAGTATTTGCCGATAAGGATGCGGCTTCGAAAGGGTTAATTAGTGGTGATGAAAAAGTTGTTTTTAAATCTTTGAAATTTCCTGAAGTAAAAGGCTACAAAAACATGCAGGCTTTTGAGTGCGATCTGATAAGTGATATTGAATTTAAACTGATAATAGAATAATGTACGTCAAACTTCGTGGACATATTGAAATATTTCGTCAATCGGATAGTAAAAAAATATCCTTTGATGCCTTTCATTCTGTTGAGTGCGAACACGACATTTTCAAAATCAATCAGCCAGCAAAAATTTGCATACCCACCTCGGCGCGCCTGGTGTACGAAGATAAGAAAGTCGGTGAAAGCGTTCAGACGGCTACCCAGTTCAGTAGAGGTGATAAAATAAGCATTTGGCTGGCTTATAACAACGATTTCAAACTGGAGTTGGAAGGGTTTATTTATCGGATAAACTACAAAACACCGCTCGAAATTGAATGCGAAGGTTACGAGTTCCAACTGCGAAGGCCTTGCGAAACAAAAACATGGGCAAAAACTACCATGTTGGATGTGTTGAAATACATCGTAAAAGATACTGATATCGTGTTGAGTGATCATATACCGGACATCAATTTTACAAAGTATATTATCCCGGCAAATATCACCAGTCTCGAAGCTTTGCAGGTTCTGAAGGAAAAGTATGGAGTGGCTGTTTTCTTTATGGGTAAAACGCTGTATGCCGGGCTTGCTTATGTCATCGACAACGGAACAGTAAAATATAAACTTGGATACAATACCATCAATGCCGATGATCTGAAGTACCGAAGTGCCGACGATGTAAGCCTAAAAATTAAGGCTGTTTGGATTAAGCCAGACAACACAAAGGTTGAAGCTGAGGTAGGTGATAAGGAAGGAAGTCAACGGACGCTTTTCTTTTATAATGTATCCAGTGTAGTAGAACTTAAAAAACTGGCTACTGAAGAGATTAAAAAGTATAAGTATTCGGGTTACGAAGGCAAAACAACCACATTTTTACAGCCATTTGCAACAATTGGAATGAAAGGAAAGCTTATCGACCCAAAGTACCAGGAGCGTGATGGAACTTATTACATAACTAAAACAACAGTAAAAGCCGATGCCCGTGGTGGACGTAGAACGGTTGAATTTACAGTGAAGTTATGACACTTGAAGAAAAAATAAGAAGGCAAATTCAAATGCTTGGAAATGGTAATGAAAAAACGTTCCTGGGCATTGTTGAAGAAAATTATCCGGACAAAGATTACATAGATGTAAAAGACTTATCCGGGACACTTTATACTGATGTCAGAAAGCGCGCTTCCATGGGCGAAGGTGTTGATGCAAAAAAGGGTTGTGTGATTACACCGGTTAAAGGTTCATCGGTTATTATTAGCCGGATTGGTGACAGTGATGAATTGTTTGTCGAAATGTTTTCGGAGGTCAAAAGTATTATATTTGACGGTGGCGAAAACGAAGGGCTTGTAAAAGTAAAGGAGTTGACTGATAAAATTAACGCATTAGAAAATGATATTAATAACCTGAAAACAGCCTTTAATACGTGGGTTGTAACTCCCAATGATGGTGGATCAAAATTGAAAGTAGCTGCAGCCACATGGGCGGGTTCTCAATTACAGGTGACAAATAAAGCGGATATACAGAACGAAAAAATTAAACACTAATGGCAAAAAACAAAGGCATAATATTGACTGAAAACTTGGAGTTGGATATTAAAGTCGTTCGTGATGCTGAAGGGAAAATAATTTCAGGTATTCAGGTTGGTGATGTTACCCGTCAAAATCAGAAAATAATTATACTGGCTCAAAAGGGAGAAATAAAAGAAACTCCAACGTTGGGTGTCGGATTAGCTTCATTTATTGACGATGATGATTCTTCAGACTTGCTTCGCGAAATTCGTGCGAATCTTCGTGAAGATGGGCAAACGGTAAATTCGTGTGGTTTTAATTCTGATGGTAAATTAGTAGTTGATGCAAGTTATGAAAGCTGAAGCTGGTCAAAGCATAATTGATGTAGCCATTCAGCAGTGCGGTTCCGCCGAGGCTGCTATCTCGTTAGCGATAGTAAACAGCGTGAGCATTACCGACCTTCCGGATGAGCTGAATGAAATTCCCGCCGTGGTTGATAGCGATATTGCCACTTATTACGCAAATAAAGGGATAAGGCCGGCAACGGCCTATATCGACAACTCCGACCGGCTGATAACGCCAGCCGCGGTGGTAATAAGCGACGAAGAACCGGACAGCCCGGATATTTCGGTATTAGAAGGTCAAAGTTTTTTGGATATAGCTATGCAGACAACAGGCGATGCTTCGGCAGCTATTTTATTAGCCTTACAAAATAACCTGAGCATTACATACCGGCTCTCCACTTCAGCGAAACTGACGAAAGTGGACGTGATAAACAAGAATATACTATCGTATTACACCACTAAAGGAATTAGGCCGGCAACCGGCATTAGTAAACGCTTTAAAATTTTCGATTATACATTTGATTTTACATTCGAATAAACATGGCACGGACAATCGCGGAAATAAAAACAGTTATCGGCAACGCCTATATATCACAATCGGCAGTACAAACACGCTACAGCCTCACGGCCGAAGATGTGGCGTTGGGGTTCGATGCCTTGTTTTCAAAGGTCTCTATCGAAAGCCTATTTTTCTATGCCGTTGCGTTTGCTATTAACGTATTTGAGGTAGTCATGGACGTTTTCCGGATAGAAATTCAAACGAAGGTAGATGCGGCCTTCGTAGCCAACCAAGCGTGGTGGCACGCGCAAGCATTGGCGTTTCAAAAGGGCGATAACCTTATTTTGAATACTAAAACATTCAAATGGGAATACGAAACGATTAATACGATCAAGCAGATCGTAAAGAAAGTGGCGGTACGCGAAACTGTTCAGGCCGATGGAGCTTGTAAGGTTAAACTGTATTTGGCTACTACCCTGAACGGCTCTATTTCGGCGCTTACGAACGATGATAAAGCTATTTTTGAGATTTATGCCAATCAAATAAAACCTTCCGGGGTACTCCTGCAGGTCATTTCAGGAGCCGGGGACGCGCTTGATTTTGGGTTTACGATTAATTATAACCCATTGTTAATGAATAGCAATGGTGAACTTCTAACCGACGGTACAAAGCCTGTGGAACTGGCTATAAGTAACTTTATTACCACGCTCAACGACACGAATTTTGGAGGGAAATTAAATATAACAAAGCTGATCGACAGCATCCAATCGGCTACCGGTGTGGTAGATGCTAAAATAACTTCGTTTAAAATAAATGACACGACACAAACAGAACTGTGGGGCACGTATGAAAGTACAAATGGTTGGTTTACAGTAGGTGATTTGAATGTAGTTTATCAGCCTCAAACGGAATTGTAGCCCCTAATTAAAGATATGGATATAAACTTTAATACATTACTTAAATTAATCCTACCGACTTCACTGCGTAACGGATTGACGGAGCTGGTAAAGGCGGTAGCAAGCCAGTTTACGGCGTTATATTCCGATTTCCAAGCGTGGCAGGCTGATATACGTTTACAGGCGGAGATGACATGCCAAGTGATGTACCTTGAAGCGATATTGAATTACCGGCTGCTCGGCAATTTCTTGCGAACGATTTATATCACCGATGGCGATGGCGTTTTGGTCGATTTTATTGTCAACGTTCCGGAAGGCGTTTCGGTGGATAGTAACCGGTTGGTAGCCCTTTTGGAAAAGTATAAAACGTATGGGAAGCGGTATCAGATAGAGCAGTCGCAATATACTTATAATGTGAATTGGGGTGGCTTTGTGTGCGAGCAAATAGCCGAAACATTCGTAACGGAATGGGGTGGCTTTGTGTGCGAACGGGAAGCAGTGCCAACCAACTTATTTACATTTTCAACTATAAACAACAATACGACTGTTCTACTCACTACCCAGCATCCGGTAGGTGTTGAAGTAACGGTACTCCTTTCGGTTAAATACAATACAGGTGTGCAGCAGGAAGGTATTTACATTGTAGTTCCGTCAGGCGCTTCAGGCGGTTCTGTAACAGTAGGCGGACAGATTACAGATGTATTTGTGCGTTCTATCACCCCTTCGAGTGATGCTAATTACGACTTTATATATTAAAATATATGGCAACAAGAAATACAGGCTATCAGCGCGCTACTTTATTGACGATAATAGTCGTCCGGGGATCGGCGGTCATTTCGACGAACGATTTCCACCTCGGTGAAAATTTCACCTACAATGGAACTGCTTATCCGGCGTTGACAGATGCCGAGATAGCTCTTATGTCTTTAACAGACTACAATGCCCGCGCAACAGCTTACGCGGCATATGTACAGCAAAATTACCAGAGCCAGTATCCGGGATTGACAGTATCAAGTTCAGGAACGCGGGTGTATAATACAACGGCCTGCCCGTTGCCTTAATAATTAACATTATGAGCGATAAAACAGAACAAGCGCGCCAGTTGTGGGAAGATATACGCAACCGTACCGGAGAGGAGAGTAATACTCGTGGTTTAGTGGCCGATGCGGCTGATGCTATCATAGAGGCCGTGGAGGATGTAGAAGAAAATACAATAGATGTAGATGGCATTACGGTGGTGAAAAAGGATGGTAAATTATCGCTGAGCGATAATTGTTTAAACTTAATTTATGCAGGATTATTATGAGGAATTTGGTTAAATCATACACGTTTACTGCCGGCACACGTACCGTACAGGTGGCTGATGACATTACGTTTTCGCTTCGTGATATTTGCTTGTTTATTAACGAAACTCAAGGTAAATTTTACCGGCGCGCGCTGCTATTAGATAAAATCACCCTGAACGCTGAAACAAACGAAATAACATTTTCGGATGATTTCCCAGTTTTGACAGATGGTGATAAACTAATCATCGATATAGATCACCTCGAAAACGCGGAAGGGCTGACAATAGAGATGAATGAGGGGAAGAAAAGAATAGCCGATGCGTTGACGCTAAAGGGACAAAATTCAACATCCAGCGATACCTATCAACAAATGGCTGATAAGGTTGTTGCCATTGTCTCCGACATCACCGTTACGCCTGTCCAAAGCAATAATCCGTATTGGCACGATTTAGCTTATGAAGTAGCCCAATGGGCTGATGCCGAGAATCCATATGCTTTCGCTTTGCTCTTGTCGAGTTCTGTTGACTCAATATTTTTAACCGGAGCGCAGCGTTATAAAACGTCTGACGGGACGATCTACACAGGAAATCAAACGGTAGCGATAAGCCCTGTAAACGAAACAGGCCGCGAAACAAAGCGGACAAAATTTGTCATTTATCGAACAAATACGCCGTTTTTCGCGATGAATTTCGGGAGCTATGCCAATACTCCGATGGTTAAGAAGATACTTGGGGCATATAACTACGGGAATGACTTAAGTGCGATCGGATTTGATGGCACTTATTCCGGAGAGCTTGTTAACGATGCGGTTACGAAGAATCCTATCGTATTCGGCTCACAACGAAAATCACTTACGCTTTACCAGTATCAATTTAGGAATTCTACAAATTGTAGTTTCATTTTCCCGGAATTCGCTGCTGATGCCTCAGATGCTGAGAAAACGATTACAATACCAACACAGTGTTTCTTTGGGGCTTTTATATCAGACATTCAATTTCCTTCTGGACTGGTTTCACTAACAATAGGCGATACGGCGTTTCAATCAACTCCAACACTGTTATCTGTCGTCATTCCTGATGGCTTAAAAAATCTCGTAATTACAGGAAGCCCATTCGCAAACTCGAATGTAGCTTCATTTAAATGCCCGCTCGGCCTGAATAATTTAACAATTGGTTACGTTTGTAACAGCGCTTCAAACCTGACCTATTTGTTTATTTCAACATCAAAATTAACTTTTTCTTTTCTTGATTATCAGCTCCAAAACCTTATTAAATTAGAATTAGAAAACAGTTTTAGCTGGACAATAGCAATGTCAACAGCAACCGGATTATCGGCCTATATGGCTTACACATATATTTGTCAGCGGTTGGTAGATTATAGGGCGGTAGTAGCTAACGGCACACCTACACTTCAAACTTCAACGGCAAACAACGTCCTGATAGGCACGAATACGCAATTTACAAAAGTGCATCACGTGGGCGAAACGATATATGTTAATTCTGTTGCAAAAGTAATTCAGTCGATAACGGATGACACGCATATCGTCATGACATCGAACGGAAGCTCAACAGCTTCCGGCCTATCTTACGGTATGAATAAAACGCTTACTTTAGCTTCAGCCGTTAAAACTTTACTAACTAATTCATATCCAAACTGGCAGTCCGAATTACAGGCCAAGGGATGGACAATAGCTTAAAATTTTATAAAAATGATTGAAATAATTGATGGAAAAAGAAAACAGACCCCTGGTCCTGGTAATATACTTTCGTTTAATGACGAATTTTCAAAAGAGGTTTATTTAGGTGATGGTATGCCACTTTGGGATGAAATCCCGGATACCGGGCAACTGGAAAAGAAAGTTGATGAATAAAAAATCCCGGTCATCGGCAGGCCTCTGACCTCCTGACGATGCAAAACGCGACGATACCGCGTACCCGAGACTTAGTAATAAGTTAAAGGCACGGTATCGTCGCGTTTTTTTTGTCAGAGATTGCAAAATTATATATTTATTTTTAAAGATGAAAATGAAAAGATGAAAAATTATGTACAGGCTCCCCTGCCTTTTCAGGGGCAGAAACGGAGGTTTTTAACGCCGTTTAAAGAGGCTTTAAAATATTTTAGTAGCTGTAATGTTTTTGTTGACTTATTCGGAGGTAGCGGGTTACTAAGCCGGTGGGTAAAGGAAACGTATCCGGATTCTATTGTTATTTACAACGATTATGACGATTATAGTAAGCGGGTAGCCAATATCGAAAGAACTAACGCGTTGTTGGCTCAATTCCGGGAGATTTTGAAAGATGAGCCGGTTGATAAGGTAATCAGTAAGCCGGTAAAAGAAAGTATTCTAAAGGCCATAAAAGCGGAGGAAAAAGAAGCCGGCTTTGTGGATTATATTACCCTTTCATCAAGTTTACTGTTTTCAATGAATTACGCCACTAACTATGATGATTTGAGTAAGCAAACCATGTATAACTGTGTTCGAAAAAACGATTACGAACCGGCTTCGGACTATCTTGAAGGAGTTGATGTCGTAAGGATGGATTACAGGCAGTTGTTCGATCGCTGGAAACATACACCAGGCGTTGTGTTTTTAATCGATCCGCCGTATCTGAGCACCGATTGCGGAACATACGGAAACTATTGGAAGCTGGCTAACTATCTTGACGTGCTTCAGTGCCTAAAAGGCACTAATTATTTCTATTTTACTTCCAATAAGTCAAGCATTTTGGAGTTTACCGACTGGATAGAAAAGAACTTAGGGGCTGTTAACCCATTTGCTGGAGCTACACGCATAGATGCCAATGCTACGATGAACCACACGGCGGGATATACGGATATAATGTTGTACAAACGATTATAAATTAATTAGTCTGCCTTATAAAGCAGACTAATTTTTATTAAATATTTTATCCCATGATAAGCAAAAATAAAAATAAAAAGTCATAATTAAAAATCAAAAATCAACTCTATAATTCTAAATGATGAATTAACCTTATCCTTTCGTTTTATAGTTTCAAAAATTTGAAATTTTGGAAATTAGAACGAACTCTTTTCATACGGTGATAATTTTTTTTAAAGTTGTATAACTTGTCCCGGCTTGACGGGAGAACGCGCACTCCCGATAGCTATCGGAACATTACCCTGGGGATAAAGTGTTTACATGCTCGTTTCATCTGAAAATAATTGTTTTTAAAGATTATATAAACAGTACATCCGATTCTTATTCACGTAAGTTTTTAAACCTGTTGAGATGCTTGTTTTTATTGTTTTGGACAATAAAATCTAACGATCGGTTGTGCCTGCAAAAATAATGAAAAATAGTGTTCGGAAAGAACTCCGGACGTTGAATAATGCGGTTGGAATGTAACCTGAGATGGGCTATTTTGTATTTACCTGAAATTTCAGGAGTCGTGCTTTCCGAATCAGTATAAAAAATTATTTTTTTGTTGCCATGTAAAAATCATTTATCAGGCGCTGACCTTTATGCGTTTGCAATTTATAGTTCAGATTGTAAGTGGTGATTTTTTGCAGTTGGTAACGACTATAAAGAATAACGGAATCACGATGTTCTAATTGATTCACCAAAAGACCGAATTGCTTTTCCTTTGGGAAATTAAAATGGAGGCTGTCTTTTTTTACCATGCTGATTTTATCTCCGTATTGCCAGATCATTTCCGGGGCGATAAAATCGTAGCAATATACTTTGATGTGTTTTACGTCCGATTCGGTTTTAAGGCCGGATATTGGATGTAAAGGTTTGCCAATCAAATCGGAAGACAACAAGGGTAATCCGAAAAGCAATAGCGAACCAAACAGTCCTACCGTGAGCAGGAATACTTTATCGATTTGCTTTTTAACGATGAACCGGATGATATTGATGCCGATAGCCAGAAAAACCAGCGACGAAACAATATACAAAACGAGATGATGCGTTACATCCTGTTTCATAATGAATACAATTGCCACAGGCAGCGCAATGCCAATTACAGCCGGGATTCCAAATTCGATGTACACCGGCCAGATTTCCCGTTTGTCCTTCATGTTTTTAAATTCGTGGATAAGGTATTCGATGTAAAAACCGGTATTTAGTGCCAGCGGGATCAGTGTGGGCATCAGGTAACGGGCTTTTTTCTCAGGAACCAGCGATAACAGTATTACCGAGAATAACGTCCAGAATAATGTGAGCTGGTAAGCTTTCAGGTTGCTGACCCGTTTTTTCATATAAGGATAGAGTAGCCCGATAAAAGCCGGTATTGTCCAGAGCCCGCTTTGAGCGAAAAAATTCCAGTAATAGTAGAACGGTTTCACGTTGTATTCGCCCCAGTTGCCCGTTTCCTTATTCGCTATTTTCGAGAAGGTATGGGGGTCGCCCAACCTTACATACAAATACCACCAACCGCCTATTGCCATGGCAATGAGTAGGATGGATAAAACCGGTAATATTTTATTTCTCCGGAAGCGTTTACCGTAAACAATAGCATAGGCGATAATGAGGGGGAGGAACAACCCGTAAAACGAGATGGGACCTTTGCTCAGGAAAGAAAGCCCCATGAATAATCCGGCGCCTGCAACGTATTTCCAACCGGCGTTGTCGGTTTCAAATAATTTTAAGAATAAAAATATGGATACCAGCATCAGCGCGTGGGTGTAGATATCCCATGGAGCTTCGATAATAATGCCAACGACGTAGAAAGAGGTAACCGCCAACAATCCATTGTAAAGGGCTTGTCTCTTATCATCGAATAATTTTCGGGATATGAAAAATACGAAAACCCCGGCAAGCATCACCATAAGCGCTTGGGGGAAACGCCAACCAAAGAGGTTTCCTTTTCCGAAAATTCCGGCAGAAATGGCCGAGCTCCATGTGGGAAGAGGTGGTTTTTCGTAGCGGGCTTCGCCGTTCATGGTGGTAAAAATCCAGTTACCGTCGGTAAGCATTTCACGACCCGTAATAAAGTCGCGGGCTTCCATGATGGATACCTGCATTTTATCAAGTCCGGGCAGCAGCATAAGCGCCACGAAAATGCTGAGGGTGATGATGGGATGTTTTTCGAAATATTTCATACGATAATAATATGTTTTTTTAAGGTCGTATAGCTTGTCCCGACTTGACGGGAGAACTCGCATGCTAATATTGTCATTGCCTTGGTTGTAATGTATTTATATGCTCGTTTCATTTTGTCGTTTTTTTTATCAGCTAAGAGAACAAAACAATGTCATAACAAGATCAATATTCATCTTCGTAAGAATTTTCTCCTCGGGGAACGAAATATTGGGTGAGGTCAAACGTGTTTTTGATATTGCTTAAGCGGGCTGAAAATGAGGTTATACCTGAGTTTCCTGATGCTTTGCTTTGGCTGTATCGTCCGCGGGGTGCTTCAAATCAATCATGATGTTCCGAATATAAGCGATGAAACCTACCGACTGCCCAAGGCCTAATACCAAATCTTTCCGGATGATGGCGTAAATAACAATGATCAGCGAACCAACCAAGCTGAGTACCCAGAATCCCATCGGTAGCATTGATTCGTTACGCTTTACCGAGTAAAAGAACTGATATACAAAGCGAAGCGTGAAAATAATTTGACCGATAGATCCAAAAACCAACAACCAGATCGGTACGTTTGTGTTTTTGAAAAACGACCGGATAAATTCATCTTCCTTCCCGATAACATAAGCTATGGCCACCACGGGAGTGATGATGATGATGATTTTCAGCAACGAATGTAGCTGTTTCCAGGTCCCTTTTTCGTCTAAGTTCCAAATGTAAATGTAATAGGTGATGAGCTGCCCCAGCAGGATGGAAAAATCTTCGCGCATCCAGCCGTAGATAAACATTAGATAGGAACCTAAAAGACTGAAAATCCAAAAGATAGTTGGGGATACTACTTGTTTGGTTTTTTCGGACATCAACCATTGAAGCAACGTTCGGGCAGAAAAAAACAACTGGGATAAAAACCCAACAACGTACATGATCATAAATTGTGTCCGGCTATTTTGTAATTAATGTACCGTTTCTTCATCCACCTGTAGGCAAAACAATCGAGGAAGGGGCCGATAAGGCGGTTCCACAAATTGTATTTGGATGTGCCTGCCATGCGCGGGAAGTGGCGCACGGGAACCTGCATTACGGTCGCGCCCTGAAGCTGGATCAGGGCGGGCAGGAAACGATGCATACCTGTGAAAAAAGGAATTTTCTTAGCGTAATCGGTGCGCATTATTTTTAAAGGACAGCCGGTGTCTTCCACACCATCGTGCGTCATCATCCGCCGGAACCCGTTAGCAATTTTCGACTGGAGATTTTTGAACAGGGAATCCTTGCGGTTGGCCCGGATACCCATTACCATCTCGTATTGGTCGATGAATGGAAGCAGCAGGTTGAAATCCTCGGGGGTGGTTTGTAGGTCGGCGTCCATGTACCCTACGTATTTCGAGAACGAAACATCAATGCCCGCTTTCATGGCGGCGCTCAAGCCCGCGTTTTTCTGGAAATCTATCTGGTAAAAATGGTTGTTTCTGGCACAAATTTCATTCAACAGCTCTTTGCTTTTATCTTTCGATCCATCGTTGACGAATAAAACACAACTTTTCACCAATGCGGCAGGCAGGTATTCGTTTAGTTTTTTTTCTAAATTGTAGATGTTATCTTCTTCATTATAAACCGGTACGACAATGGTAAGGTCGTACAGTTCCGTTTTGTTGCCAGTCATAATTTTTGTAGTTGATAGAGTATCCTTAAAAAATAAAGTCAGGAAAACTTACAAAGATACTTCTTTTCCTCATACATAATTAATATTTTATATTTTTTTGGAGATGCCTAATCCCAGATTCCAAAGATCGAAGAAGTTGATATTATGGTTCTTGAATAAGTCCCTTAAATAATAGTCGACGGTAGAAAACTCGAAGAAAAACAGATATTTACCATTTTTCTCCCTTCCAGATCGAATGGTTGCTCCAATAAACGGCGTAACATGTATGCTTGATGGAAAATCGTAATAACTTTCGGGAAAATAGTCCGGATAATTCGTATATGTATTATTGGTATCATAATAAACAAGCGAAAGCCCGGAGTATAGCAAATAGTTGTTTTTTATATGGAAATCACAGATATTGAAAGCATTTTTCCATGCAATACTCTTCACTTTCACGCCGTTGATTTGTTTTGGGAGATATCCTATGTTCAGGGACGAAGTGATATTACCGCCCATATACGATTTCCCGAGCCCCATTGAGAAGAGTCCGTAGTTACCCGCAAATTCAAATTGGAGGGTGTTTGGTTTCAAAAATGGTATTTTTTTTTGGGCATATCCAAAGGTAAAAATACCAACCAGTCCTGCAATGAATATAAATCGTTTCATTTTAAAAGCGAATTAGTTGATATGTTGATTTTGAGCCAGTAAGGGTTACTAAGGCCATCTGGCGATCAGCTATATCACATAAAACATAATAGGGAATTCCGTTACGAATGGTATCTTCGTTTCGGTGGTCGTGCCCGTTGATAACAATTAAGGCATTGTTACGAGTGATGACACTATCCATTATTTCTCCACGTTCTCCCTCCATTTCATCACTCCACAAGGGGATATGGGCGAAAAGGATGTTTTTATCACTGGTTTGTAGTTGATTATCCAACCATTCAAAGTCGGGATTGCGGTTGTCGTTTTCCCAGATTACATCATCGAAAAAGACGAAATTGTAGCCGCCGTAATCGAGACTAAAGTTGGTTGGCCCGAACATTCTGTTGTAAACAAGTTTACCATTGCTCAGGTAATCGTGGTTGCCAATAAGAGTGAATACCGGGACATCCGAATTACCTGCAATGTCCCAATACCATTCAAATTCGTCTACTGTACCACAGTCGGTTATATCGCCGCAACATACAACAAACGAAATTCCAGGCATACTATTAATGGCAGAAATGGCCTTTTCTAATTCGTCGTACGAACTGTGGCTGTCGGAAATTACCACGAAAAGCAATGAGTCGATAGGAGCGAACGGTGTTGATTGAAGTGTTTCTATATTCTTTTGATTCAGATACTTTGATGAAATATCCACATCGAAAGGGCTGAAGCTGATTAAATTTTTACATGAAGAAACCAGTATAGAAATGATAAGAAGTGATGTGTGTGTGATTGAATGAATAACCCGTGTCATATTTATGCTTTTTGAAGATGGGAAAATAAAAGATTGTAAATTAGTATCTATTTGTAATAAGGGATGGCAAGTACTCTTACTCGCCATCCCTTATTTTTTGTAGTTAAAAGTACGGGTTAAAAAACTGAGTACATAGCATTCCGAATCGAAAATAGATAAATGGCATTGTTTTTCTCATCCGTTAAAAAGGATGGGAGTCCACAATTCAGTTGAATCGATATTTCGACCCGGATTCTATGCGGTTTAATCTAAAAACATAATATAAACTTGTGAAATATAGTGTTGCTTGATTGTTTTTACTTTACTTCCCCGATAGCCGAAAGGTAATTTATCTTCTTGATGTTGAAATTGCAAACGGCATCGGTGTAGCTGTTCAAAGCATCTTCGCGCATGGCCTGCGCTTCGAGCAAATCGGACATGGTAGAGACCCCGGCTTTGTAATTGTCCGAAACTACTTTCAGGTTTTCGCTGGATTGATCCACCGAGATTCCCGCGGTTTTGATCTGAAAATAAGTTTCGTTCAATTCGTTTTTAGCTTGTTCTATTTGCAGGGTGAGCAGTTCAGACGTTTCCTGAAGTTTGTTTTGGGCTTGTTCTATTTTTATTTTATGTTCTTTCAGTTTGTGCGAACCGCCCCACCAGTCGGATATGGGAACGCTTACCGTTACAAAAGCCATGGCGTTTTTCGAAACATTGTCCATGGCATCGTACACAAAACCGGTTCCGCCGATGGCAACCTGAGGGAGATACTCGCCGCGGGTCATGTTACGTTGTAACTTTTCGGCTTCCACCGATTTGTTGAGCAAGCGGTATTCAACACGGTTCGACACCGCGGATGAGTTATCTGTCAACATGCTTTGGGGAAATTCGCCGGGAGCTTCGGCTGCCGTCCCAAGCGACATGTTCTTATCGAAGGGGATGCCGATGTGTTGGCAAAGTGCCTGTTTCGAAAGGCTAATGCCGTCCTCCAGTTTTAGCTTGTTTACCTGGAGTTCATTCAGTTTTAGCTGTACTTTGAGCATGTCGCTTCGCTGGGTCAATCCTGCTTTTACGGCTACGGTTACATCGTTGAGCAATTGCTGCAACATCTTCTCGTAACTTTCCACTGTTTTTAGTTTTTCCTGCAAGGCCACCGTGTTCCAGTAGATATTTTCTGTTTTTACAAGCACTTCATCGGCAGTAAGTTGCTTTTTTTGCAGGCTTACATCGTAGCCCAGTTTCGCCAGTTTGTTGCCGTAATAAATTCGTCCTCCGGCAAAAACAGGCTGAGTGGCGCTCAGGCTGGCCGTGTTCATGTAGTCGAGCAAATTCAAATTGATACTTGGCACGTAAGCAAACTGTGTGGCCGTAGCCAGATTAGCCGGATTGCCATCGTACACCGGAAGGTTCATCGCCGGAGTCGATCCTTTTATCAAACCATCGGCGGCCTTCATGGCCAGTCCCATCCCCGATACTTTCGGAAAATAATTGGTAAAAGCGTTTTTCTTTACTTCGGATGCCGCGTCTATTTCGTATTGAGCGTCTTTTATTTTTTTATTGTATTGAATTGCCAGCGTTTTGCATGAATCAACGGTAAGCACACGGGTCGTCTTTTGTTGGGCGCTGGCTTGCGATAAGAGCATTCCTACGGTTATCAGCACCACGGTTGCCGTAGGTTTCATAAAATTGGAATACGGAATTTTTCTTTTCTTTTTCCTCCCTTTTTTATCCTTAAATGTAACGGAATAAAGTACCGGGAGAACAAGCAGCGTAAGTACCATGGAAATGATCAGCCCGAAACAAATCACCGTGCCGAGAGGTCCCCAAAGGTTCGATCGACTCAGGATCATGGGGATAACGCCGACAGAGGCGGCCGCAGATGTGAGGAAAATAGGGCGCATACGTCGTTTGCCTGCTGCCAGAGCTGCCTCTTTTACGGTCATTCCGTGAACTTCACGGAGTTCTTCCAGATAATCAATGAGGATAATTCCGTTTCGGACTACAATGCCGCAAAGGCTGGTGATGCCGATGAATGCGGTAAGGCTGAAAGGATAGCGCATAACGAACAATCCAATGGCGGCTCCCGGAATTCCAAGTAGCATGGTGGACATGATGATGGATGCCAGCTTTATTTTTTTAAATTGGAACAACAGTATGAAGAAAATAATGATAATGCTGATAACGAGGGCATAACTCATCGGGACAAACGACTCATCCTGTCCTTCGAGTTCGCCGCCGTAGCTGATGGTAACTCCATCGGGTAGTTGAATTTTATCGATGGACGGTTTTATCTTATCCAGAATAGCTGATGCCATGGTGCCTTGTTTGGTATCCAACTGCACAGTGAGGGTACGTGTCCCGTTGCGGTGTACAATATTTCCTTCGTTCCATTCGGGCGTAAATTTGGCGAACGACCTCAACGGCATCGATTGGAAACTCATGGGCGATGTAATGGTTTGGTTTCCGAGGAACCGGATGTCTTTTACATTCCCGTTGTCTTGCTTCAGTTCCACGCCAACCGGGTAATCGCCTTCCCAAACGGTGGTAAGCGGTAGTCCATCGAGCCCGATAAGCAGCGAAGTGGCTACCAAGCCTTTGGAGTATCCCATGCGGGTAGATTTGTCGCGGTCGAGCTGCACGCTTACGTTTTGTTGCTTTTGCTCCCAGTCGGACCGAATCCATTCAAGCCCTTCCACAGGCCGGGCAATGGAATCGACCTTTGCTTCCACTTCCCGCAAGTCGGCAATAGAGTCGCCGCTAATGCGTATCTCAATCGGATACTTGCCTGGTTGCAACGCTAATATCTTCCATTTGATGTGAGCGTTCGGGAACGTATTCCTGTACCGTTTTTCAAAGTCACGGCATACGGTTTCCGTCGCTTTGTTGTCGGTGGTGTTGATGAGTAACTGCCCGAAATCGGGACTTGGCATGTTCGGCGCGTAAGCGGTGTGGAAACGGGGCGAACTGGTGCCTATAAAGCTGGTTACCGTTTTTATCCGGGTGTCTTTTTTCAATGCTTTTTCAAGAACATCAATCACTTTAGCGGTACTTTCAATGGAAGATCCTTTGTCCATATATACTTCGACGGCAAATTGGTTGCGCTCTACGGTCGGGAACAATTGCTGGTCGATGGATTTAAAAAGCATCAACGAGAGTACTAAGATAACAACGGCTGCACCGATGGTAAGTTTTGGGTGTCTGAATGCTTTTTCAAGGGCAGCATCGAAAACCCGCTGCATCTTGTCAAGAAATGTGATTTTTGGAGGAGTTCCATCTATCGGTTTTAATCCATTTTTTATAAACTGAAAGTTCAAGAACGGCACCACAAACAAGGCGACGATAACTGAAACCACCAGTGCCACTACAACGGTAAGAGGCAAATCTTTTACAAAGTCGCCGGCTGTTCCTGGCAGCATGATCCCGAGTGGAATATAAACCACGCAAATGGCCAGCGTAGCTGTGATGATGGGCGTAACAAGTTCGCGGGCACTTTTTATGGCGGCATGCCATGAACTCATGCCATGATCTTTTTTATCTACATAATTGTCAATCACCACTATGGAATTATCAACAATCATTCCGAGTACAATGATGAGCCCGGCCAGCGAAACAGTGTTGAGTTCTACCCCGATAAAATATAAAACGGCTAATGTGATCAGCACGGCGAAGGGAACTGTAACTCCAGCTATGGCAGCAACCTTTTTGGGTAAAAGGAGCATTACTACAAATATAACCGAAACGATGGCTATCAGGAATTCCCGCATAAAATCGCTCACGGAATCGTGTACGTATTGGGGAAGGTTGGAGATGACGTTTACATCAATGTCGGGCGGACAATGTTGCTTGAATTTTGCCAGGGTGTTTTGAACCTGATCACCGAATTCAACGATATTGTTCCCCGTTTGCATTTCGAGCGAGAGGAGGATGGTTTTTTTCCCGTCCTGGGTGATGTAACTGGTTGGTTCCTCGTTACGACGCTCGATGGTAGCAATGTCTTTCAACCTTACTACACCTCCCAGCGGATCGAAATACACGATTTGTTCGGCAAGGTCTTTTTCCGAAGCGAAATTGGCGGGGAAGTGTACGTTCATTTCCCTGTCGCCATCTTTTAGCTTTCCCGAAGGAGATACCGAACCATTGGGCAAGTACGACGACAAAAGCGATATCGATTTAATGTTGTATTCGTTCAGTTTGGCCGGATCGACATTCACGAATATTTTTTCCTTTTGTATCCCGAAATCCTTAATTTTCGATATGGCAGGGATTTTACGGCATTCGGCTTTCAGCTTTTTCAGCTGATTTTCCATTTCTTTGTAGCTTTTTGTGTCCGATGACAACGTGATCAGCATGGCGGATGTGTCGCCGAAATCGCTGTTGGCTACCAAAGCCAAAACGCCGGATGGTAATGATGGTTTCAGTTCGCTCAATCCGTGTTTCATTTTCGACCAAAACTCATCGGCATTGGTAACGTTGTCGTTCAGTTCGACATAGATGAACATGATGCCATCTTTCGATTCTGAATACGTTTTGGCCTTTTTTACTTCTTTGTATCCGAAAATATAGTTTTCTACCTGTTTGGTGAGTTGTTCTTCTACTTCAGATGAGCTGGCTCCCGGATAAACGCCAACGATTACTCCCTGCCTGATAGTAAATTTGGGAAACTCATTACGGGGCATTTTCAGTAGCGCCACTACGCCGAGCACAATAAAAACCATTACCAGCAGGTTGGTGATGCTGTGGTAACGCATGGCCCAGGCTATGAATCCTGTTTTATTTTTTTTCATACGATAATAATTGTTTTTTAAGTTGTATAGCTTGTCCCGACTTGACGGGAGAACTCGCGCTCCCGATAGCTATCTGGACGTTACCTTGGGTATAAGGTATTTACATGCTCGTTTCATAATAATACCTGTTTTACTTTTTGATAATCAAAATATTAATAATCGATAACGCAATTGTCAGTTAGTTTGTACTGACCTTCGGTAACGATTTTTTCACCGGTTCTGAGTCCTTCCTGAATTTCAATATTATCGTCGGTGTAGTTGCCGGTTTTTACTTTTCGCAGTTCAACCTTTTTTGCGGCGGCATTCACCACGTAAACAGAGGTGTTTCCGTTGCTCCCGGTGAATACAGCGGAGTAAGGAACGGCAATTATGGTTTTCGTAGCGTTGGTTCCCAGGTTTACATCGCAAACCATTCCTGGTTTTATTTCATGCCCGGGATTTTTGACTAAAATTTTCACCTCGTAAGTACGCGAAATTTGGTTGGCAACTACCCCTATATTGGTTACCGTGCCGGTGAAATTCCCGTTGTCGAGCGCCGAAAGGTGAATGGAAGCCTGTTGTCCTTTTTTTACTTTAATAATTTCGTTTTCAGGAACCGATATTTTGATGTATATCTGGTCAATTTTTACTATCGTCAATGGCGATAGGGTGGTGATAGGGTTGGTGCCCGGCTCGATGTTCCGTTCTCCGATTACGCCGCTTTCGGGCGCGGTGAGCGTACATTTTTTCAGGTTGTTGACGGCTATTTCAAGCGACGATTGAGCTTGTTGCAGGTTCGTTTCCATTTCCACCCATTTCACTTCGGGTAAACTGCCGCTGGCGTGAACCGTTTTCAAACGATCGTAGGCATCTTTGGCCTGGGTGTATTTCTGGCGGGTAATTTCGGCCATGTTACGGGCATCTATATCGTCGAGGGTCGCCAATACCTGTCCTTTGCGTACGGCATCTCCTACACTTACAAATACTTGTTTGACGGTTCCGGTGGATTGAAAACTAAGAGGTATGGTTTGAAATGCTTCGGCTGTGCCACTGTAGTGAAGCTCGCCGGAAGTGGTTACATTCTGAACATCAGCAGTTTTTACTTTAGGAACAGAGGCTTGGTCGGGTTTGTTTTCGTGAGCGCAACCTGCAAATAGCAAGCTTATAAGCGCTATGGCTGTCATCTTTTTCATCCTTATTTTTTATTTTAAATTAAAAACAAAATTATTATTGATATTTATATTTTTTAGGCTTTTAAATTTATGATAAAACTCTAAATTAGAGCTATGTAATGTGTATTTGACTTAAAGTCAGCAAAAAGATAAAAGTTGATATGTTAGAAATAATGCCGGAAATGAGGTATGATAAAAATACGTCCCTGTCCGATATGGAAGTAGTGTTTTGTTTACGAATTATCAGGCCTATTGTATTGAAAAACAAAAAAGTACCGCATGCGAAAATGTCAGCCAGCATGTTTTGTCCGAAAAACCAGAGGGCTGTCCAGATTCCGGCCGATTTCACGATTATGTAGCTTAAGTCGGAGGAGCGTTTGCTCAATTCAGGCCTGATGATCATTATTAATGCCGCAGCCAGCAATAAGCAACCGATGGTGTTGAAGTATGTTTCGGATGTTCCCGATTGTTTTAATGCAATCGCCGCAATGATGGTGATAGCCGCTATCGACTGTTTTATCAACCATGTTTTGCTTATCCCCTTAACGAAAAACAATAACCGTTCGGGATGTAACTGCCTGGAAAAATCCGCCTTGTTGTTTTGGCTGTAACTTCGTATCATGCAGCTGTGGTTTTTTCAGAAATAAAACGAACAACATCTCCCACCGTTATCAACGAATTGGGATTGGTATCGGATAGCGAAATGTCGAATTCTCTTTCAAGTTCGAATATCAGTTCGTTTAAATCCAGTGAATCAGCCCCCAAATCCCGCATTAACGAAGCATCTTTCACTACTTCCGATGGGTTCACACATAACTTATCTACAATTATCGAATTGACTGTTTCTTCTACTTTATTGATGTCCATTGCTTTATGATTAAAAAATGTTTAAAATATTTATTTGTAAAAACGATTTCCGTATTTTGGTCTAAAAAATGACAAAAAAAACAACAACAGCCTCTTGGGAATGTAACGCCCGGTTACTTCAATCCCTTTATTAACAAATGGATGAGTACATCCAATTTGTCTTCAACATGATCCGGAGATTCTACCTCATTGGTTAAGTCCATAGCGATACTAAAGGCGATAGAACGGATTGTGGATATGATGATATATGCTGTTGTGTCGATAATTTTCAGTGTCTCCGAAGTAAATTCCTTCCTGTCGATGCCGTATTGAATAATTCCCTTGATGTATTCCAGTTCCTGTGCGTTCAGCTGGTCGAAAACAACTTTCCGGAATGTTTTCGTTTGGAAAATAAAATCGGCATCCATATTGAAAAGATCTTCTTTCATCACACGATAAAAGAGGATCCTTTCACGGGCACTGTTGTAAGAAGTCTGGATATAAGCTGCGATTTTTTCTTCGGCCGATGGTACAGCTTCAACAGCTTCTCTGGTTTTGTGTTGAATTTCTTTCGCTTCGCGGATAATGACTTCGTCGAAAATTTCTTCCTTGCTTTTATAATAATAATAGAGGGTGCTCTTTCCCCGTCCCATGGCTTTGGCAATATCTTCCATGGTCGTTTTCGAGAACCCGTATTTCTGGAAAAGTTTTTGGGCTACGGTGAAAACCTCTGCTCGTATTTTTTCGTCTTTTTCCGACATGTTTTTTTTGATATTTTTCGACTGAAATCGTTTTTCAGTACAAAAATAGATGTATTTTGACAAGAATGTATCTGTATAAATCATTTTTTAACAAGAATTAACATTTTGTCGGTTTTAGTTCAATCACTTCTAAGTTTTGAATGTTGGTTCCGTTTATTTCGAAACGGACGAGCGTTTGGGTCAGGTGGAAGCCGTATTTACCAGCAGCACCTGGGTTGATGTGAAGTAAATCAAGTAGTTTGTCATATTTAACTTTGAGTATGTGTGAATGGCCGCACACAAAGAGTTTCGGAGGATTCCTGAAAATTTCGGGACGAACTTTCGCATCGTATTTTCCCGGATAGCCACCTATGTGAGTGAGCCATACGTCCACCCCTTCGCAACGGAAACGGTTGTGTTCGGGCAGGAGCGAGCGCAGTTCGTAGCCATCGATGTTGCCCCACACGCCTCTGAGCGGTTTGAAAGCGCTGAGGCGGTTGTACACATCCAGCGAACCCCAGTCGCCGGCATGCCATATTTCATCGCATTCCGAAAAATATTCAAAAACACGTTTGTCCAAATAAGCATGGGTGTCCGATAAAATTCCGATTTTAGTCATGTTGATTTTCCTCTTTTCCTGTTGCAAAAGTAATAAATCTTAAATCACCGGCAGCGCGTGGACGATAATTTTAATATTCATCCGAAAATCGTTATTTTTGCATTCCGGTATTTCTGTGCCGTCATATTTTCAATGAAAAAGAAAAGGCTGAATTTTAAATATTTATTCCAGAGGCTGAGTTTCAAATACCGGGTCTCGGTAATGAATGAGAACACGCTGGAAGAGTCGTGGCACATTAGATTGTCGCGCATCAGTGTTTTTTTATTTGGTTCGGCTTTGGTGTTATTTACCTTTGTGTTGCTTACGGTGCTGATTTTCACTACCCCCATTAAACATTACCTGCCGGGATATGGCGATTCGGGCAACAGGGCGAAAATTATTCAGGAGTCGTTGCAGGTCGATTCGCTCATGCGGGCTATTCAGCAACAGAATAAATACCTGACGGTTATGCGGGCCATTATCGACGGACGTGTAAAACCCGATTCAATTGCTTCTCTTGATTCGGTGGCGTTGAAAAAGCAGGCTGAAATTCTCGATAAAAAATCGGAAACCGAGGACGAATATGTAAAAAAATACGAAGAGGATGAAAAATATAATTTAGGTTCGATAACGGTAAAGCCCAAAGAAAACGGGCTGGTGTTTTTCCGGCCTACGAGCGGCGTTATTTCTTCAGGCTTCAATCCTTCGGCAGATCATTATGGAATTTCCATTATAACATCGCCCAACGAAAGTGTTCAGAGCGTACTGGATGGAACGGTGGTTTTCGCTGCCTTCACGTTCGATAGCGGTTGGGTAATTCAGGTTCAGCACGAAAATAATTATTTGTCGGTGTATAAAAATAATATCCGGTTGTTGAAAAAAACGGGTGACGATGTGAAAGCTGGTGAGAGCATTGCCGTTGCCGGCGAAGGGGGAGCAAAGAAAAATTATTCTCAGTTCTATTTTGAACTATGGAAAATGGGAAAACCGGTGAATCCGGAAGAGGTGATTATTTTTTGACAAAGGAAAGGGAAAATTCCTTAAAAAAAAGTTCGTAAAAGTTGGAAATCAATAATAACAAGATACAAGTGGCGATCCTGGGTTCGACCGGTTCTATCGGGACTCAGGCGCTGGAGGTCATCGAATCGAACAGTTCGCTGTTCGAGCCTTTTGCCATTACCGCGAACAACAATGTGGACCTGCTCATCCGCCAGGCGCGGAAGTTCCGTCCCGAGATGGTGGCTATAGCCAATGAGATGCATTACCTGAAGCTGAAAGAAGCTTTGTCCGACCTGCCTATTAAAGTGTTTGCCGGTGATGAATCGATTGCTCAGATTGCTGAAATGCAACCTGTTGATATTGTGTTGACGGCCTTAGTCGGGTATTCGGGCCTTAAGCCTACCATTCAGGCGATAAAAGCCGGGAAAAAAATAGCGTTGGCCAACAAGGAAACGCTCGTTGTGGCCGGAGAACTTATCAATCGCCTTACTCAGGAAAATCACGTGGACATTTTGCCGGTCGATTCCGAACATTCCGCCATCTTCCAGTGTTTAGTGGGTGAGGGAAATAATCCGGTGGAGAAGTTGATCCTTACTGCCTCGGGAGGACCGTTCCGTACATTTGCCTGGAACCAGCTGGAACATGTAACTTCGGCTCAGGCGCTGAAACACCCCAACTGGGATATGGGCGCTAAAATCACCATCGATTCAGCCACGTTGATGAACAAGGGTTTTGAAGTGATGGAAGCCAAGTGGTTGTTTGGCATTCCGGCATCCGAGATTGATGTGGTGGTTCATCCGCAATCCATTATCCATTCGATGGTTCAGTTTGCCGATGGTTCGGTAAAGGCACAGTTGGGGCTTCCTGATATGAAGTTGCCCATACAGTATGCGTTGACTTATCCCGACAGGTTGGCCACAAAGTTTCCGAGGCTTGATTTTTCATTGTATCCGCAGCTAACTTTCGAGAAGCCTGATGTGGAACGTTTTCGTAACCTCGAACTGGCCTACAGAGCCATGGACAAGGGTGGTAACATGCCATGCGTTCTGAATGCGGCCAACGAAGTAGTGGTGGCATCGTTTTTGCAAGATAAAACCGGATTTTTCGAGATGAGCGAAATTATCGAAACCGTAATGGAGAAAGCGCCGTTTATCGCCTCGCCCGTTTACGACGATTATGTGGAAACCGATACCCTCGTCAGAAAAATAACACGTGAACTTGCAGGGTGAGTTTTTTTAAATAACAGATATTTAGTTTTATATTCTATCGATTTTTTTAAAATTATAAGTATTGAAATAGTTTAAAACACAGATAATTAAAATTTATGGAGACATTTTTTATCAGAGCCATCCAGTTAATATTAAGCCTTTCTATCTTGGTCTTGCTTCACGAATTCGGGCATTTTTTCTTTGCCCGGTTGTTTAAAGTAAGAGTCGAAAAATTTTACATGTTTTTCAACCCGACGTTTTCCCTGATTCGCGCCAAAAAAATCAACGGTAAATGGGATGTGAAATATTTTGCCAAAAATGTACCTTCCAACGAACGTCCGAAGCTCGATGCCGATGGCGATCCGGTAGTGGATGAAAAAAACCGGCAGGTGATGGAGCCAATTCCATTGGATATGTTGGCTGACGACGATTGGCGGAAACACCCCGAAAGTACCGAATGGGGTTTCGGGTGGTTGCCGTTGGGCGGCTATTGCTCCATTTCGGGCATGGTGGACGAAACCAAAGGGATTGGCCAACTGGCCAGCGAACCGCAACCGTGGGAATATCGTTCGCGCTCGGTGTGGCAACGATTGCCCATCATTACAGGCGGTGTGTTGGTGAATTTTTTGCTGGCCATGGTTATTTTTGCCGGAGTTTTGTTTGTGTGGGGCGAAGAATATATTCCGCTTAAAAATGCAAAATACGGGCTTCAATTTTCGAAAACGATGCTTTCGGCTGGTTTTCAAAACGGCGATAAAATCATCTCTATTGATGGGAAAATACCCGATAGCGAAGGAGATATCAGCGAAATGGTAGTAATTGATAAAGCCAAATCGGCGGTTGTGGAACGGAACGGCCAGCAACAAAAAATCAACCTGCCGGCCGATTTATCGTTGAAGGCCATTGCCGCCAACGAAAGTTTTACCGCAACTGTCCGGTTTCCTTTTGTTGTTGAAGACATTTCATCGGGGACGCCTGCTGCCAAAAACAATCTCCAACCGGGCGATAGCATTGTTGGGATAAACAATAAACCGTTGTTCGGATTTCAGGACGTTTCCGACCAGTTGTTTGCCAACAAAAGTAAAACCATACAACTTGATTATTACCGGAAAGGTGCGCTTCAGCATCAATCTATCGCGTTGGACGATGCCGGGAAGCTGGGTGTAGTGGTGAAAACCCGGTTTGCTGATATACCGACCACCGTTGTTCGTTACGGATTTCTGGAATCGATACCTGCCGGAATCGGAAAAGGATGGGATTCTTTAGCCAAATATGTGAAAGGACTTAAATTTGTTTTCACTAAGGAAGGGGCTCAGCAGCTGGGTGGTTTCGGCGGAATTGGCAAAATGTTTCCAAAAGTTTGGGATTGGCAAATGTTTTGGACCATGACAGCATTGTTGTCGGTTATCCTGGCATTTATGAATATACTGCCCATACCGATGCTCGATGGTGGTTACGTAGTTTATCTTATTTACGAGATGATTACCGGCCGTAAACCGAGCGATAAATTCCTGGAGTACGCCCAAACGATAGGTATGCTTTTGCTTTTGGCGCTGTTGCTATATGCTAATGGAAACGACATTTACAAGGCTTTGTTTAAATAAAAGGGGAAATTCAAGATGAATAAACCGATAGTTTTATGTTATCCCAAATGCGGCACCTGCCGTAAAGCCGAAAGCTGGCTGAAATCCAACGGTATTGAATATTCTTATCGTCCGATAAAGGAAGACCATCCTACTAAAGGCGAATTGTCGGGATGGTTGAAGTCAAGCGGCTTGCCAATAGCTAAGTTTTTTAATACAAGCGGCTTACTTTATAAGGAAAACAATATGAAAGATAAAGTGAAAGCTTTGTCGGAGGATGAGTTGCTCGACATCCTGGCATCGGACGGCATGATGGTAAAACGTCCGGTTGCACTGTACGGCAATGCGGTGCTGGTGGGTTTCAAAGAAGAAGAATGGGAAAAATTATTCCTGAAAGAAAAGTAAAAAAACACATATACAAATAGAAATGAATTTTATTGAAGAATTGCAATGGAGAGGAATGCTCCACGATATGACTCCCGGCACAGCCGAACAGCTCGCTAAAGAAACTACAACAGCTTACATAGGATTTGACCCTACGGCCGACTCGTTGCACATCGGTAGCCTGGCTCCGATACTTTTGCTTCGTAGGTTTCAATTGGCCGGCCATAAACCTATGGCGCTGGTAGGTGGAGCCACCGGCATGATCGGCGATCCATCGGGTAAATCGCTCGAAAGGAACCTGCTCGATGAGGCTACACTTCAGAAAAATATTGATGGAATAAAAAAACAATTGTCGAAATTTCTCGATTTTGAAACTCCATCGGACAATAAAGCCGAATTGGTGAACAACTACGATTGGATGAAAGAACAGACGTTCCTTTCGTTCATCCGCGACATCGGCAAACACATCACCGTGAATTATATGATGGCCAAAGATTCTGTAAAAAAGAGACTTACAGGTGAGGCTCGCGACGGTATGTCGTTTACTGAATTTACCTATCAGTTGGTTCAGGGGTATGATTTTTACTGGCTGTACAAAAATAAAAACTGTAAACTTCAGATGGGTGGTTCCGACCAGTGGGGAAATATCACCACCGGAACGGAGTTGATTCGCCGGAAAAGTAGTGGCGATGCTTATGCGTTGACTATCAAATTAATTACAAAATCCGATGGCGGGAAATTTGGGAAAACAGAATCGGGCAACGTGTGGCTCGACCCAAACCGCACTTCACCATACAGTTTTTATCAGTTTTGGCTCAATACCCCCGATGAAGATGCCGAGAAATACATCCGCATTTTCACGTTCCTGAGCCGCGAAGAGATCGAACAATTGATTGAAGAGCATCGCCAGGCGCCTCATTTGAGGCAATTGCAGAAGAAATTAGCTGAAGAACTAACCGTCATGGTGCACTCGCGCGAAGATTACGAAACGGCCGTTGAAGCATCGAACATCCTCTTTGGAAACTCAACATCCGAAACGTTGAAAAAAATTGATGAAAACACCTTGTTGGCTGTATTCGAAGGAGTTCCGCAGTTCCGTGTTCCAAAAACAATTTTCGAAGCTGGCGCCAAAGCCATTGACCTGCTGACCGAAACAGCCGCCGTTTTCCCATCGAAAGGGGAGATGCGGAAGCTGGTACAGTCGGGCGGGGTAAGCATCAACAAGGAAAAGCTCGATCAGCAGGATACGGTTCTGAATACGGCTAATCTGCTTAACGGCAAATATCTGATTGCCCAAAAAGGAAAGAAAAACTATTTTCTGCTGATAGCCGAATAACCATTCTGAGCTGTTGAAGCCCTTTTTCCGTGCCGGAAATTTTGTAATTTCGAAAAAGGGTTGTATCTTTGCACAACTTTTCGCAAAAAAAGTAATATGTTTGTCCCATGGTGTAATGGTAGCACACCTGATTTTGGTTCAGTCAGTCCAGGTTCGAATCCTAGTGGGACAACTAACATGCGCAAAAAGCTCTGTAAAATCTCTTTTTACAGGGCTTTTTCTTGATATAATGGACAAAGTAATGGACAAAAGATGTAATATCGGCATTCGCAACGCGGAAAATCCTTTGCTTTTAACATAAAGCAAATTTGGAAAGCAAGCGGACTTCAGGCGCTTAATAATACCGTGGGGTGGTTTTGCAAAACCCACCCGACAGTTCGAATTTTTGCTTATATCAGGATGGATAGGTCATGCTCTAATACTGGTAGATACTATTTATCAAATAAAACTTTTAGTACTTTACCATCTTTTTTTTGGATTTCAATATAAGGAATACCACCTTCAGAATTAGCAGGAAGAGATCCTTCTACTATCCAAATATTTTTTTTAAGACTTGCTTTAAACGGTTTTTTAGTATAAATTTTATTACCGTAAATCGGATACCAAATTGCTTCTGCTATTTTTATAGCTGTCATTGCATTTGGGATAAACCCATTAGGTGGAATGTATCCAGTTAAAAAGGCTCTGTTATCGCTCGGTTTTTTATAAACTTCACTTAATGATAAAAAAATAAAAGAGAGACTTAAGAGAATAATTGGAATTTTTTTCATTTTTTTTAAATTATCTGTTATTTTTCTTTTTTATCAGTATCTTTTTGTGTATGTTGACTATTATTTGCTTTATTATCATTTTGTTTTGTTGAACTCTGTTGGTTTTTGTTGTTAGATTCTGGATCTTTAGGATCGCTTTGTAAATCTTTGGTTATAATAGTAGTGATTGCTGTATGAACATTATATTTTAATAAAGTACCATTTGGAGTAGCAACATATCCATCCACTTTATTATTATAACATGCCCATTTGTCTCTATTAGAAAAATCATCATTTTCCATATTTTTTTCATATCTACCATGAGAATGAATCCGTGCAGTTGCCAATTTCCCTTTTGGAGCCGGACTTATCGTAACATTATCATCTTCTCCTTCATTTGCAACAGTATAACTATAACCTTTTTGACCGTTTTTTGTTGTTTTATATATTGTTGATCCATATTCTTTCCCTTTTTTAATTGATTTACCATTATAATACTTCCCCCAATCTTTTGCCGCAGAATTTTGTGTTTTAAAGAAATCGCCTGGATCTCTTCCATCTATATCCACCTTTCTAACCGGATTTCCTTCGCACCACGCATATGGGCTTATGCTGTAATACTTCTCTGCCAGCGGATCCATTGTAGTAGTAAAATCTCCGGTGGGATAAAACCATCGCGCCTGTGAATCATATTCGTCCAACCCATGCATTTCTACAAACTCCTTGCCGCTGTATTTCTTCTTCTGCACCGAGCCGCCTGTACTTTCTGCCCAAGGTAATCCACTTGAATAGTACTGTGTACGTTGCACGGTGGTATTAGTGTTTGCCAACCACACTTCCCGGTTATTCCCCAAATGGTCTTTACGGTAGTAGTAATAATTGGGACTACTCAGGTTTTCTGCATACCCTTCGGCATTATACAGGCGACTAAAGGTGTAAATATCTGTGTAGGCAGTTATATTGTTTACTGTTTTACCCATTTTGGATATATTATATTCTACGTTGCCAATATAAGCTGTTCCGCTAAACCTGAAAGTTGTTGGTGAATATATGATCAGCCTGATTTGACCTACCGCTATGGGAGTTGTAAGGACACTGAGAGATGTGTAATAATCGCTGCGCAACTTCTGCCCACCGGCATCATACGTGTTTTGTATCACGTTGCCGTTGCCGAACTGGATATACTCCGGCAAATTTAGCAAATTATACGATATGGTAACGATATTCCGGTCTAAATCTTTCACCATGTTACCGTTGGCATCGTAAGCCATCTCATCGGAAGTGGTTGCCAGGAGTTGAGAAAATTAAGGGAATATTTCCTTAGCCTCGTAGAGGCGGCATATAGGTAGAAAAGCATTGGGGAACAAACGATATTTTTTTTCACAATTAAGGCATTGATGAAATTAAGGGAATATTTCTTTAGCCTCGTAGAGGCGGTATATGGGTAGAAAAGCATTGGGGAACAAACAACCCAAGTCCCGTAGGGACGTAACCTATAATGCCCTTCCGGATTTACCCTCCATTGTTGCCGCACGAATCCTTTCGCATGGCAAACCAATCTATCCTACCAATAACTTTTTCTCTTTTTCTTCTTTGCTTATACCCGGATGGACGGGGCAACTCACCCTCAAAATCCTTTACAAACCGTACGATTTATAAAAGATTTTTGTTTTTTTTTACCGGAAAAGTTTTATACATTTGCGCTCTAAATCGTTGTAAGTATTTAAATTTCAAAAAAAATGAGTGATGCTCTGACCGAAATGACCGCTGAAGCTGTTGAAGTCCTGAAAAAGATGATTTCGATACCTTCGTTCAGCCGCGAAGAAAAGAAGGTGGCCGATATGCTCGAGAGTTTTCTTTTGGAGAAAGGCTATGCCGTTTCGCGGATCGGTAACAATATCTGGTTGCAAAGCCCCGGGTTCAACCCGTCAATGCCTACGTTGCTGCTGAATTCGCATGTCGACACCGTGAAACCGGTGGAAGGCTGGATAAAAGATCCGTTTGTGCCTGAAAATGATAACGATGGTAACATTTACGGGCTGGGGAGCAATGATGCGGGAGCTTCTGTAGTAAGCCTGATGCAGGCGTTTTTTTATTTAAGCAGTTGCGAGCAGCCTTACAACCTGATTTTCGCGGCTACCGCCGAAGAAGAGGTTTCGGGAAAAGGAGGAATTGAACTCTTGCTTTCCGAGTTGCCGCGCGTTGATTTTGCCATTGTGGGAGAACCTACGGGGATGCACCCTGCCATAGCCGAAAAGGGGTTGATGGTGCTGGATGGAAAAGCCTGCGGAAAAGCCGGCCATGCCGCCCGGGACGAGGGTGAAAACGCCATTTATAAAGCCATGGTCGATATAGAATGGTTGCGGACGCATCGGTTTGAAAGAAAATCGGACTTGCTGGGGCCGGTGAAAATGTCGGTAACCCAGGTGAATGCCGGTACTCAACACAATGTCGTGCCCGATGTTTGCTCGTTTGTGGTCGATGTACGAACAAATGAATTGTACAAAAATGAAGAAATCATTGCTGAAATTCGTAGTAATGTAACTTCGGAAATAACGCCGCGTTCAACCCGGCTAAATTCCACGGCAACACCGGTAAATCATCCATTGGTTAAAAAAATGATCGAAGCCGGTCGGGTACCTTTTGGCTCGCCCACCCTGTCCGATCAGGCGCTGCTGCCGTTTCCCAGCGTGAAAATCGGCCCGGGTGAGTCGGCTCGCTCCCATACCGCCAATGAATATGTCCTTGAAAATGAAATTCGTTCGGCGATTGACTTATATATCTTTTTTCTCGATAAAATGACATTGTGGTAAGGGGTTTTAATTGTAAAAATACATTAAAATTTGTTTCCAAGTTAGCCTGTTTACCTATAAAATAACACTGTTTACCGTTTTTGTTTTGTGATGTTTTAAAAATACAATAGTATTGCAACAAAATTGAAACATGTAAACATATGGAAAACAAGCCTATTCGTTTTTATATCTTCTTCAGTGTTTTTTTGAGCAGTGTATCTCTCTTCGCTCAGAAAGAATTTTCTGTTCAGCTGAAGTCGGGAGCCGTCAACAACACCTTGTTGAGTTCCGTAAGCAATGTCAGCTTTTCGGGCAATAACCTGATGGTGAATAAATCGGACAATTCATCAAGCTCCTTCGACTTTTCGTCCATTCGTAAGATTACATTTACCTTGAGTTCCGGTACAACGGTTTTGCAGGACGACCAGACTCATCTGGTTGTTTATCCAAATCCGGCGACAGATTTCATCCGTATAAAAAATGGGGGAACTGCAAGCGTACATCTGGTTGTTTACCAAATGGATGGCAAAATGGTTTTAACCAAAGACCTGGCCGATGCCTCCGACCCTGTTGATGTGAGCGGGTTATCATCCGGATTTTATTTTGTTTTGGTAAACAATGTTGCTGTGAAATTCTCCAAACAGTAAACAACCACGCTCTCATTTCAATTCAAAAAACATTTATTCAATAACTGAAGTTTTATGAAACGGGCATGATAAGCAAACCATACAAAGTTATGATAACCCTGACATGCGAGTTCCATGAAAAAAATAAAAGATAAATCATAAACACATGAAAAAAATCGTTGCAGTGCTCCTATCTGCGGTTTTTATAATCACAATATTTGCCCAGGAAAGGTTGTTTATTTTCAAAAGTGCAAGTTCGGTGGTCAGCTATTTGATCAGCGAGATAAACAATATTACCTTTGATAATAACGAGACTACCATGTATGTGAACAAAACGGACAATTCCTCCGAAAATCATTTGATTTCCGAGGTGGATAGCCTGACGTTGAACAATATTTCAGATACGGTGAGGATCACTTATTCCGGCGCCTCCGCTACCATCGACAACCCTTTAGCGGGCTATGGTGTGGCGGTTGCCGTCAGCGGAGCCGATGTCGTTGTAACATCCACCATCGAGGGTGATGAAGTGAAGTATTTGCTTTCGGGCACAGCTACTGAAGGTACATTTAAGATATACAGTAATTATAAGTTCGAAACCATACTGAACGGTGTTTCCATCGCCAATTCGGATGGACCGGCCATAAATATCCAATCGTCAAAACACGTTGCGGTTACTTTGCCTGCCGGAACAACCTCGACACTGGCGGATGGGAAAACCTACGCTACGAGTACCGAAGACCAAAAAGGAACTTTTTTCAGCGAAGGGCAGCTTGAATTTAAAGGAAGTGGAACGCTGAAAGTGAGTAGCGTGGCAAAACATGGAATTTGCAGCGACGATTATATAAAAATACAAGCCGGTGCCTTAGTGGTAACTTCGGCGGGCAAAGATGGTATCCATTGTAAGGATAAATTTTTAATGACCGATGGTTCGGTCAATATAACAGCTACGGGTGATGGCATTGAGTGCGAAGAAGGTTACGTGAATATATCGGGTGGTACAATTACTGCTAACAACTCGGCTGCCAGCGTGAAAGGAATTACCTGTGACAGCACCCTCGCTGTTTCAGGAGGCACCATCAATCTTACCGTGTCGGGAAATCAATCGAAAGGTATCAAAGCCGGAAACAAAATGGAGCTGAGCGGTGGAAATATTACGGTCAATACTTCGGGAACTGCCGTGTTGACAGCTTCGGGTTCAGGTTATGACCCATCTTATTGTACCGCCGTAAAATGCGACAGTACGATCACTTTTGATGGTGCTACCCTGACGGTAACCGGCGTTGGTGCCGGAAATAAAGGTTTATCTTCCGACAAAGACGTGAACATTACCTCAGGAACGGTGAAAATTACCCTTTCCGGTAACGGCGCTACTTATACCAATACATTGGGTGTGGCCGATGCTTACAGCGCTACCGGGATTGATGCCGATGGGAATGTCAATATCACGGGAGGTAGTGTTACCGTAACGAGTTCGGGAACGGCAGGAAAAGGAATTTCGGCAGATGGTAACCTGACAATCGGCAGCTCTACCGGCTCGCCCGTTATCAATGTAACCAACACAGGTACCCGGTTACTGGTTTCGGGAACAACGGGGTATGCTATGGCCGATTATTCTTCCCCAAAATGTTTGAAGAGTGATGGCGTGCTCACACTCGCTAACGGAACTTTCACCTTGTCGGTATCCAATCCCAGTAGTTCCTGTGTTGACTCCGACAGTACATTGTACATCACGGGTGGAACTGTGGGCTGTACCGTAGGTGGAAACCAATCGAAAGGGATAAAATCAACCCGGGTAATGACACTGAGCGGAGGTACAATCACAATAACCGCCACAGGTGGAGTTGAACTGGAAACATCCGGTTCGGGATACGATCCGGCCTATTGTGCAGGTTTAAAATCCGATAGTAATATAAACCTTTCAGGGTCGGCCATCACCATATCAGGCAGCGGAGCCGCGTTTAAGGGCGTTTCTTCCGATACGAGCATCGGCATGACTTCGGGTTCGTTGTCGGTAACATCTTCGGGAACAGGGACAACGTACAAAAACAGTTCCGGAACTACCGATTCCTATAGCAGCGCCTGCCTCACTTCGGATGGAAGTATTACGGTAACGGGCGGAACGCTCACTACCAGCACTACCAGCGCGAGCGCCGGAGGTAAAGGGCTCAAAGCCGATGGCGCTATCACCATTGGTAGTTCAACAGGCAGTCCGGTAGTGAACATAACCACCAAAGGTTCGAGGTTTACGGTATCCGGCAGTGATTATTGTCATCCGAAAACCATTGTTGCCGATGGCGCCATTTCAATTATAAACGGAACCAACACGATAACATCGACCGATGATGGCATCCATTCCGAAACATCCATTACCGTTAGCGGAGGTACTAATACCATTACGGCATCCTCGTCCGATTCGAGCATAGGTGAAGGCATTGAAAGCAAATCCATTTTAATAAGTGGAGGAACCAATACGATAACAGCCACCAACGATGGTATTAACGGGACTTACGGTACTGTTTCGGGCGGAACGGAAAGCAACGATGGCAGTCAGGTAACAATAAGCGGTGGAACTACTTACGTTACAGGAGCTGATGCTATCGATGCGAACGGCAATTTTACCATGACGGGTGGAATCGTTTTTGCCAACGGACCATCTTCAGGGGCAGAGGAATTTTGCGATGTAAATGGTACCTCGGCTATTAACGGAGGCATTTTTGTAGGATGTTCGAGTTCGCAGATGCAAAAAGCTCCTTCATCCACCTCAAGTCAGCCGTGTCTGTTCATAAGCACCACATTAAGCACTTCCACCATGTACACCGTTGCCATAGCCGGAACAGGGGTCGTATCGTTCAAACCAAGGAATGGTGGCGGCTGCTGCCTCGTTTCAACACCGCAGATGAAAAAGGGATCTTCGTATGCTGTATATACCGGCGGCAGTTATTCGGGTGGAACATCGGCCAATAACCTGTACCTCAATGGAACTTTTTCAACCTCGGGGGCGACAACCAAAAGATCGGGGACATTATCCTCTTCAAGTACTATAAATTCGATTTCGTTCTGATAGGTTTTTTTTGATGTAAAAACACGTCATCCGGCATCTCTCAATGGAAAGTTGCCGGATGATTATCGTTGGAAACATCGTGTTATCGCAGTTCCATAAAACGGTCGATGCAATCGGGTATTTCTTCGCGCCGGTGTGTAACGTAAATCAGGGTTTTGTCGGGTTGGGAGCAATAGCTTTCGACAATTTGCCGGCAAAGCTGTTTTTTTCGGGTATCCATTCCGTGAAAAGGTTCATCGAGTATCAACAGTTCGGGGTTTTTCACTAATGAACGGGCAAATAAAACGAGCCGTTGCTCGCCCGACGAAAGTTTTAAAAACGGAGTTCCTTTCAACGGGCTGATTTCTAACTGTTCGAACATTTGATGGACAATGGCGAGCTGCTTTCCGGTGCATTTGCGAAACAAACCTATGCTGTCGAAAAAGCCCGAAGCCACAACTGATAACGCTGGAACATTTTCGCGATAGTAGAGGTGCATTTCGGAGGATGTGAATCCGATGCGCGATTTTATTTCCCAGATGCTTTCACCGCTTCCACGCTTTCGCCCGAAGAGAGACAGGTTTTTGGCGTAGGCTTGCGGATTGTCGGCGAAAATGTAGCTGAGCAGTGTTGATTTTCCTGAGCCGTTCGGCCCGAGCAACGCCCACTTTTCCCCTTTTTTGATGACCCAGTTTACTCCTTTCCGGATGATTTGCGCACCGTAGGAGATGTCCACATTTTCCATGCGCACTACTTCGGGCGATGTGCTTTCTTCGGTGGAAGAGAACGAATGCCAGTCGATATTCGTAGTCGAAAGTAGCGGTGCTCCATATTTGGCTTTGAGTTGACTTGCCGTTGTTTTAGCAGAGATGCGGAACTTATCCATTTCAAGCACTTTTTGGGTGCAGCCGGGCAGGTCATTTACCGAAGGCGTAAGAAACAGCAGGCCGATACCGCGGTGGCTAAGGCTTGCGAAAAGTTCGTTCATTAAGTCGCGGGATGCAGCATCCAATCCGATAAACGGATGATCGAAGATGAGTAGTTCAGGGTTATCGTTTATTTGTCCGGCAATCAATAGTTTTCGCAGTTCTCCGCTTGAAAGGTGGATTAGTTTTCTATCCATTAAATTTCCAATACCGAGCATTTGTATTACTTCGGGTGCAACCAAGTGCGTGGTTTTACTGCCCTGCAACAAATCCCGAACAGAAGGTGAAGATTCGGTTTCGGTGCTGTTGAACCGCTGCTGGTAATACATGTCTCGGAAATCGGCCAGGGAATAAGCCGAGTTGAAGCTTACCAACCTTGCTGGTTCGCTTGCTGTGCCTTTTTCGTTGTTTATTGAATGTTTGCCGGAAAATGAGAACTCGACTATCCCTTTTGACCAGCCGTATTTACCGGAAATGGTCTCGGCGAGCAAGGTTTTTCCACTGCCGTTTTCACCTACAATCGCCCAGATTTCTCCTTTTTCTATTTGCCAATCTATAGGCGCGAAACAGATACCCGGAATTCTCGGGACAGCCTGTCGGAGGGATAGTAAAACGCTCATTTACCAATATTTTTATTGAGATGGTTAGTTCAGGTGGTATTCGATCAACCCTGACATTGGGCTTTGTACAATTTTCGAGATGTTGATTCCCTGTTGCGCTGCCGTTTCTCGCAGGATGTCTTCAAAATGATGAGCCACCGACCCCACAAAGCAAACCGGCATGTCTCCTGTTATCGGATATTGGCGAATATTGCGTTCGAAAAAAAGTCTAAAGCTGTTTGAAATCAGCCTGTAAATGTCAGGGTCATGTTTATTTTCTGCCAAAAACGGAACTAACGATGCTAAAAAACGATTAGGGAAAGGTTTTTTATAAACGTTTTCCATGATCTGCTGCGGCGTAATGTTGAAGTGCTGATAGAATTTTTGGATCAGGGATGCCGGAAGTTGGCTTTTCAGGCAGTCGGCAACCAGTTGCCTGCCAAGGACCGCTCCGCTTCCTTCGTCGCCTAAAACAAACCCGAGAGGAGATACGTTGCTTACCATCTCGTTTCCATTGTAAAAACACGAGTTGGATCCGGTGCCCAGGATGCAGGCTATGCCGGGCCGGTGCTGCAGCAAAGAGCGGGTGGCACCCAGCAGGTCGCTCTCGATGATGGATATGGTTTGTGGAAAAACGACCTCTAAAGCTTTTCTGACGGTTCCCTTTTTGTCGGGAAACGAACAGCCGGCTCCGTAGAAAAAAATGGAATTGATGTTTCCGCTGATTATGTCGGGGGTGAGTTGAGTCTTCAGTATCCGGGCAATTTCGGTCTCGTTTTCGTAAAACGGGTTGATGCCATCGGTGAAAATTTCTTTCAGAGCTTTGCCGTTTTCGGCTAAACACCAGTGTGTTTTGGTCGATCCGCTATCTGCAATCAGTATCATATCGTTATCTTCAGATTTACAATGCAAAGATAAGATATATTTTCAAAGCCTGTCGTCAACCCATGGCAAATAGCAATTTTTATCGTAAATTTGAGGTCGGAATAATGATTAGCATCGAAAAAATATTTCAAATAAAATGTCAAAAATAAATTGTTTTGTTGCGGGAGGTGATCCGTCTCAGGTGCAGGCTACGGTGGATAGCCTGAATGCATCATCGTTGGTAAACAAAGTGTATATTCTTGTAAAAGATAAAGATATGAAAATTACAGGAGGCGAAACGCTGATGGTGGATTCGGTGCAAAGTAGCCGTACAATCAGTCGCATTGCCGGGCTGGCCGATACGGATTATACATTGCTGTACTTGAAAGAGACGGCGCTTGACCTGGGTCAGTTTGCGCTTGAGCGGTTTTCGCAAGTGATGGCAGATACTGCTGCCGGTATGGTTTACAGCGATTATTACGAAGTAAAATCGGGGGTGCGGTCGGCTCATCCTGTTGTTGATTATCAGGAAGGGAGCGTCAGAGATGATTTTAATTTCGGTTCGGTGCTCTTTATCGATAGTAAAAAATTAAAATCGGCTGCCGGTAGCATTACCGGATTTTACCGTTACGCTGGTTGGTACGATTTGCGCCTGAAAATTTCGCAGGATGCTCCGCTTTTCCATATCAACGAATATTTATATACCGAAGTGGAACTTGACACCCGGAAGAGCGGTGAAAAACAGTTTGATTACGTTGACCCGAAAAACCGCGATGTGCAGCTCGAAATGGAGTCAGCCTGTACAGATCACTTGAAGGCGATAGGGGCTTACCTTGAACCCGAGTTTTCTGAAATTTCGTTTGACGATGGGGAATTCCCGGTGCAGGCTTCGGTGATTATCCCGGTGCGCAACCGCGTGAAAACGCTCGAAGATGCCATCCGCTCGGTGTTGACCCAGAAAACGGGTTTTGAATTCAACCTGATTATTGTTGATAATTATTCAACGGATGGGACTACGGAGTTGATAAGAAATTACGTGGAAAAGGATCGTCGGGTGATTCATGTCGTCCCGGAACGTACTGACCTGGGTATCGGTGGCTGCTGGAACGAAGGGGTGCATCATGCCACCTGCGGAAAATTTGCCGTTCAGTTGGACAGCGACGATGTGTACCAAAACGAAAAAACTCTCCAGACCATTGTGGACGCGTTTTATTCGCAAAACTGCGCTATGGTGGTGGGTTCGTACACCATGACAAACTTTGCCATGGAAACCATTGCGCCCGGCTTGATCGACCATAAAGAATGGACGCCTGAAAATGGTCGGAATAATGCTCTTCGCATCAATGGTTTAGGGGCGCCGAGGGCTTTTTATACTCCGGTGCTGCGCCTGATAAAAGTGCCCAATACCAGTTATGGCGAAGATTATGCACTGGGTTTGCGCATCAGCCGGTATTATCGTATCGGTCGGGTTTACGAGTCGTTGTACCTTTGCCGTCGTTGGGAGGATAATTCTGATGCTTCGCTCGATGTGGTGAAAATGAACGGCTATAATTTGTATAAGGACAAGATACGAACTGTTGAATTATTAGCACGCAAAGCGCTGAATAAATATTTTTTAAGCTAATACAAGTTTATTAGGAAGTAATTTGAGTTAAAAATTAACAATTTGAGCAAATATAATTGGTTTTATTTATAAATTTGACCTGTTTCTTAATTTTCTAATGTGAAATTTAATATTGAATGTATATGAAAAGATTTTCAGGTTACTCCTTTTTTGTTTCTATATTGTTTTTTTTGAATCCTGTCTCAACTATCAAAGCGCAGGATTATAGTTCGTTCGATTTGAACAAGTACGTTACGCCGGATGTTGTAAGGAATCAGCTTGATTTTAATTTCGCGGGAAATTTCTTGAATGTCAATCATGGGGCGGATACATTGAGTAATAGCCAGACAACGTCTAATGCAAATCTGAATTCATCTTTTTACAGATATGTGAATACCAGGAAGCGGATAACCGAGTTTTCGGCAGGGTTAGCATTGATGGGAAATTCCTCTCGATTAAAGAGTCAGGAGTCGAAGAATACCGATTATTCATGGTATCATGATTTGTCGCTGGATTATAATACCCGTTTGTTTTTAACGAAATCAAAACTGCATTTTGTGTTGGGGGCATCTTTTTCATGGGTTTTTAATAACGATGACCGTAATGATAAGGCTGCGTCCTTGGTTCAGCACAGCCTGACTTTTGCTCCAAAATTAGGATTGGGCTTTGGCAGGATTGAAGATGTTACTGATGCCCGGCAAGCAATTTATATGCTGGAAGCCCTGCACAAAAACGGAGTGCTTTCGAGGCAACTGTCAAACGAGGAAGTGGTAGCGTTGGCTCAAAAAATTTCATCGGAAAAAAACAAACGTTTTTTCGATTCAAGGCTTCATAAGATTGATGAAATTTCGGCCGTCGATTCTTTTTTTGTTGCATCCAAAGCGTTGTCGAAAAACGATGCATCTTATTTTACGGCACTTTACGACATGTGGGATTATGGAGCTCTGTTTCAACGAAAATCAGGTTGGCAGTTCGATTTTGTGTTAACTCCGGCCTTGGATTATAAATGGATAAAAAACTACAGTACATCTTCTGTCGGTAATGATTGGGGTTTGAACAAAAATAACACCTTGGGAAGTTCGGCTGTTTTGAGTTTTGACTTTGAAAAGGCAGCGAGCCTCAGAATACAGCATTCGTTTAGCGCTGATTTGAGTGGTAATTACATGAAAACGAATTTTAAAAATCTTCAATTAAATGAAAGTACAACCAAAAGTGATTATGATAAGAAAACAGGCGCTCTCTCGGTCGATTATAAACTGGGTTACTATTTGAATACAAGGACAAATTTCAACCTTCTGCTTGGATCTTGTTATACTTTAAGCGGTTATGATAATAGATCGACAAATAAAGATTTCAGTTTCCATTTAGGCGCCAACGTGAATTATTATTTCTCTCCACGGTTGAAGTTGGTTGCTCAGGTAGAAACCAATCACCTTTACTCGAGGTATTCCGGCAAAGATGATACAAATCATCATAATTCCGTCAGCGCAAGTTTAACGTATTCGTTGTTTTAATAGTAAATAATAGTGTCATCAATCCAACATAAAATAAAAGAATTATTTGCTTCGCAATTATCTGAGTGGGAATTGGCGAAGGCTAATTACGAAGGTTTGGCATCGGTACGAACTAAGGTCATTTCGTTCGGGAACTTCGATGTGAGAGTACAGTTCAATCCGGCGCGGATGGTGTCATCGGGGGCTAAGGTCGATAGAGAGGCCATTGCCGTGAGGAAGTGTTTCCTTTGCGCCGAACATCGCCCTTCGGAACAAAAAGGTGTCAATGCCGGAGCTTATGTGGTGTTGGTCAATCCGTTTCCTATTTTCCCCGAACATTTTACCATTGCCCGTAAAAGCCATATTCCTCAGCAGATAGAACCGTTTTTCAGCGATATGTTGCGGTTCGCCAAGGATATGAGCGACTACGTGGTGTTTTATAACGGTCCTCGCTGTGGGGCTTCGGCGCCTGACCACATGCACTTCCAGGCAGGGACAAAAGGTTTTTTACCGTTGGTGGACGATTACTTCCGGCTGAAAGCCACTCGTGCCGAACTGAAGGCGGATGAAGACACATACCGGATGTATGAACTGAAAGATTACCTGCGTACGGTGTTTTGTATTGAATCGGACAGTATGAGTGCGGCCAACGATGCTTTCATTACCCTTTTTCACAAGTTACGTGGTAAAGAAACTGAGGAACCGATGATGAACGTGGTTTGCCTGTACGAAGAGGGGGTGTGGTACACGTTTGTGTTGCCCAGAGGAAACTTTCGTCCGTGGCAATACTCGGCGGAATCCGGCAGGCAATTGTTGGTAAGCCCCGCTACGGTGGAAATGTGCGGGGTGTTTATAACTCCGGTGGAGGAACATTTCGAACGGATAACGGCGGATGACATAAAAGATATTCTGGAACAATCAACAAAAAAAGAGAGCCTTTGAAGGGCTCTCTTTTTTGTATGTATAAAAAAGCGTTTGTTTATTTAACGATAGACAAGAAAGTGGTATCGGTAAAGAAATTGGCAAATTCAACGTCTTTCAACGCTTTTGAAGCGAACGTTTTGTCCTGTTTTACCGCGTTGCGAAGGTTGCTATAAACGGTTTCGCGGTCGTTGGTGCGGGCTCCTACTATGGCGCCAAGGTAAGAAGTCAGGGCGTTGGGTTTAGCCACTTCCGACAGTACTTCGCGCGCTCCGGTGTAGTTCGAGTTCAGGATCTGGGTAAGGGCGGCGTTGTTCGAAGCCGTAGTGCCGTAAGCTTTTTCAGCTTTGGCATAGTCGCCCGAAATGGTGTTGAGAGTTCCCTGTGCCTGAGCAACGTTTCCGGTAGTTCCGCCCGATTTTCCAAAGTATTCTTCGGCTTTCGAGAGGTCTTTTTTCGAAAGGGCGATCAAGCCGGCATTGAAGTTGGCATTTTCCGATTTGCTATCGATGGCGAGCGCTTTAGCAGCGTTGGCTTCGGCATCCGAAACTTTTCCCTGTTCAAACTGTACGGCGGCCAAGTTGTTGAATCCACGGATATCCTGTGGAAATAGTTCGGTGGCTTTGGTGTAAATGGCGGCTTTTTCATCGTTGTTGTTAGTCAGTGTAGCGGCGAAAAGCAATTCGTCAACCGAAAGTTTCGATGGGTCGTTTTGAGCCAGGTTCGAAATTTCAGCATCTGATTTACCGGTAACATCAACGGTAAGCATCAAGCGTGAACGGCGCAGTTTCGGGAGAATTTCCTCAGCAATGGTTTTGAAAGCCACCGAAATATTTTTAATTTCACGTTCGCGTTGTTCCGGGTCGCTGTACATCGACAAAACACGGAGGATCAGTTGTTTGTCCTGGATGTTCGATTCTTCCATCAGTTTTTGGAATCCATCCCAGTCTTCAGCTGTAAATTTAGTATTGGGCGAAATGTTCGATTGCAGTTTTTTCAGTTGTTTTTTGATGTAGTCGTTGGTTACTTTTGTACGTTTCTCGGCCAAGTTGGTGTTCAGGCTCATGCCTCCATCGGGCGAAGCGTTACCAACAATGTCGAATGACGATACGGTTTCGTTCTGAGCATCTTTCAGCGATTTGATTTTGTTGGTCAGATCGATAATGTCAGTCGATTTAGTTTCGCTTTTCCTTAGGTTCGACTGCTGGATGAGGAACATGATGTCGGCTTCCTGTTTTTGCTGGATAACCCTTTGGAATTTGTCGGGGATAAGGGCTGGTGCCAGTTCCGAAGCGTTGGTCGATACCAGTTCGGATGTGGCAATGATGCCATCGGCCACTTTTACTTCGGGTATCTGGTATGTCTTCTTTTTCTGAGCTACGTTGAACTGAAGAAAGAGCTCGCTTTGCGACATTTCAGGCGTATAGGCAAACGATGGCTTCATCGTATAGGTACCACCTGTTTTGTAAGGGATAGTTTTGTTGTTGCCAACTACTTTTTCTCCCTGGAATACTTCCGGAGCTCCTTTCACTTCCTGCCCGTTGAATTTCAGGACGGGAGTAACGGTAACTGTTGCTTTTTTCGAAAAATACTTAGTAGGAAATGTGCCTGTAACGGCCGCATCTACCTTTCCGGCTTTCGTTTCAAGCGGATTCGGATTTGTCTTGAACAAATTTTTGTCAAGCGCTGTCATGTTTTTGTTACATGAAACGAGGGCAATTCCTAAAGACACCGAGAATAAAAAAACTAATTGCTTATTCATGAAATGTTGATTTAAATAAATTAAAACGGAATATTTAATACAACAAAGTTACAAACTTTTATGTAATCTGTTTTATAAATAATCAAAATTATATCAAATGAAACGTTAGTTTTGTTTGTTTTAATGGTGTTCGCAGGCTGTTTTTACACTTGCATCCGTTTTTTCGGATAACTTAATCATTCCGGCATTTGTTTTTTTCAATAATTGTTTATAGTTTTGTCGGATAACTTATAATTTATCGCGTTTTGGGTAACCAACCCTGTTCTCCTCCGGGCACAGGATCCGATGGTGGGCGGTGTTGCAGGTACGGACCGGCTGCCTCATGGAGCTGGTCGTAAGGATAGATGAGCAGGAATATGTCCCGATGGGTCGGGATAAGCTAAAAACGACCTTTAAAATCAATAGTTTTCGCATGAAAATTCAACCTAAAGAACAACACACATTATTTCCCGAAGAATGCCTGTTGAGAGAAATTGTTTCTAAGCCCCGTTTGTCTGTTGGCATCCCGAGGGAAGACCCGCTTACCGAAACGAGGCTTGCTCTGACGCCTGAAGGAGTAGCCATCGTTGCCGAAGAAGGGCACAGCGTATATGTACAGCGTGGAGCGGGCGAGCCTATGTCGTATTCCGACTTGCAATATGCCGATGCCGGCGCTTTTTTGGTGGACAATGATGCCGAGGTGTTTGGCGCCGACCTGGTGTTGAAAATCGCGCCTCCCACCGAAAAACAATTGCTGTTGATGCCAAACCACTCTACCATCTTTTCCATGTTGCAATTGTCCAATTTTACATCCGAATGTATCCGCATCATGATGAAGAAAAAGATGAATGCCGTTGCTTACGAACTGATTAAGGACGAACAGAAAGCTTTTCCGGTAGTGAGTTCCATTTCCGAAATTGAAGGAGGAACGGCCATTGCGCTGGCAGCCGAATTGATGAGCAATGAGCGGGGTGGCAAGGGTATTTTACTCGGAGGAGTAGCGGGTATTTCGCCTACCGAGGTACTTATCCTGGGCGCGGGTATCACCGGTTCGGTGGCTGCCCGGACGGCGCTCGCTTTGGGTGCCCAGGTTAAAATTTTCGACCACGACATTAATAAACTTCGCAAAATACAACATTACCTCGGGCAGCAGGTGTTCACTTCGGTGATCCATCCCAACGTGCTTATAAAGGCGCTTGCCAGTGCCGACGCGGTGATCGGGAACTTGAGATACATCAACGACAACGAGCGTTTCATGGTGTCGGAAGATTTGGTGAAAACCATGAAACAAGGTTCCATAGTGATTGATATGAGTGTGGACCAGGGTGGTTGTTTCGAAACTTCGGAATGCCGTACGCTGCAAAACCCAATGTTCGAAAAGTATGGCGTGATACATTATTGCATCCCCAACATATCGAGCCGGGTAGCGCGAACTTCGTCCATGGCGCTGAGTAATATTTTTGCTCCTATGTTATTAAAAATAGGAAAATCGGGCAGTGTGCGCTCTGCGGTTGCTGAAAGTTCGGGATTCCGCAATGGCGCTTACGTGTTTGGTGGAGTGTTGGTGAACCGCCTTATTGGCAATTATTTCAATATTCCTTCCAACGATATTGGTTTAATCCTTGCTGGTTACACTTCTATTTAAAATTTGATGGTATGAAAAAGTCATGGATACTTTTCGTTGTCATGCTTGCGGCATTTCCGGTAGTGGCTCAGAAAAATGTAAAACAGCTGAATGCCATTGAGTTCAGCAAACAAATCGCTGATAAAAAAACAGTATTGGTTGATGTGAGAACTCCCGAGGAATTTGCTGCCGGACATATTGCCGGTGCTATAAATATCGATGTGAACGACCCTGATTTCCCTGGTAAAATATTGGCTTCCACCAAAAGCAAAAGCGCGCTCGCCATCTACTGCCGCAGCGGTAGGCGGAGCAAATATGCCATCACGCTTATCCCCAATTACAAAGGGGAAATTTACGAGTTGAGCCACGGGATAACCGAATGGTTGGCGCAAAAACTACCCGTGGTGAAATGAGGTTCGATGCAGGAAGTGGTCGGTTCATCGATCCAATTCCTGTTTTTTTGTAGATGAATTATAAACGTAATAGGTTGACAGCAAGCATCGTTACTGATAAATCATCTTTACGATATCTACTGCCGAAGTAGCTTTTCCATGGCCATCGCCCATTATCCGGGCGAAGCGATTCCTATTTATTTAGCATGAAAATCCCGTAACCGGTAGTTGCACAAGCCGCGCCCACCGATACAAACGAATGTATGCCGGATGGCTGGTAATTGCTGAACAGGAGCATCAGGATTCCCGCTATGGCCACAAGGCAAGTCCATGTGGCAAAATAATAATCGATTTTCCGGTGGAAAATTCCTGCCAGCGGATAAAAGTGAAGCCCCACTGTCAGCGCGATCACAGGGATGATATACCCGGTTTTCCCGAAATGGAAGAGTAAAAAACACAGGATGCCGATGGCTACGATCTCGATGCCGAAATTCAGGTAGAACCGTTTGATGATTTGGCGGGTGCTGATTCTTTGCTCATCATCTTCCGATGCCTGGATGCGTTTTGAACTTCGTAAAAGATAAATGGCGAATCCGATAAAAATGTAACTGATCAGCGAAAACGCGATGATAACGATTCCATGACCATCGCCTTTCAGCGATATTTCGGCGGTTACCGCCCAACCGATGGTGAAAAATGCCATTAACAGTAGCCCAATGGCTTTGCCTTTTACAGAGGTTTTTAATGCTGGTTTGTCATTGCCCTTCATAGTAATTTTTTTTATTTAAATTGATGGAAAATACTCAGTTTACGCTTTTGTAATGAGCCAAAGAAACGAATCTTTATTTTTTGAAATTGCAAAAAATATTTTTCTAAAATGCCGTTGCATTCCGGCCGGTTATTGTCCATTCATCAATTCTGTTCAGGCTATCCGGTTTTTATCCGTGCTTATTTTCATAGGTATTATATTTTTTTGGTTTTCAGTTTGTTGATATTCGCAAATGTAGAAATAAAATTTCAGATATTGTATTTTTTTTACATGAAAATTTTTGTATCTGTAATTTTTTTTTAACGATACGTAATTGAGAAAATTTCCCGCAATAGCTGTGGAAAGGGCTGATGCGTTGAAACCGATAAAAATCAGGCTTTGCTGATGGTGAAAAGGAAACTCAGTCCGCCGTTAGGGTTGTTTTTGGCCGAGATGTTTCCTTTGTGGTACAACACGGCGTTTTTTACAATGGAAAGCCCAAGCCCGGTGCCTCCCATTTTACGGCTGCGCCCTTTGTCCACCCGGTAAAACCGTTCGAAAAGCTTGTTCAGGTGTTTTTCTTCCACGCCCAGCCCATCGTCCGAAAACGAAAAGTAGAAATATTGCTCATCCTCGCGGTAGCAGTTTATTTCGATGGTGGTGCCCGTGCCGGCGTAAGCGAGCGCGTTGTCTATCAGGTTGCGGAATATGGAGTAGAGAAGCGACCGGTTTCCGCTGACAATAATCGGGTTTTTGTAATTTCTGACAACCGTGCACAGCCGTTGCTCGATGAGCAGCTGCACGTCCGAAAGCATGTCCGTAATGATTTCGGAGATGTTGCATTCCGTCCTTTCGTACAACTGGTTGGTTTCGTCTAATTTGTTCAGGATGGAAATGTCCTGCAACAGCGAACTCAACCGATGTGCCTGTTGGTACGACCGCTCGATGAAAAATTGTTTCCTCTCCGGTTCCATATCGGGGTTGTTGAGTATGCTCTCCATGTACCCCAGAATGCTGCTTACCGGAGTTTTCAGTTCGTGCGATATGTTTTGGGTGAGCTGCCGTTTCAGTTCGTTGTCGTGTTCGGTAACCGATACGTCGTTGATGGTAATTTCAAAGCTGTCGTCCTGAAAAACAAAACATTGTATCGAAAACACATAACCGTTTTTTTCCACCAGGATTTTTTTCCGGTTGAAATGATTCTTTAGCTGGTTTTGTACGATAAAAATATTGATGTCGGCCAGCTCGGGCAGCAGGAATATCTCTTCAGACTTGTCGCTTTGCTTGTCCGACAGGATGTTGGTGTACTGGATAAACAACGAGTTGGCCAGAATTTCCTTTTTTGCCGATGAAAAAATGGCAAGCCCTTCGTGCGAAATTTGCAGGTGTTTGATCAGTTTTTCGCGCTCTTTCAGCACATCGTTTTTCGATTCGATGAGCTGGCGGTAAAGCGTTACCATGTTTTTGCTGATTTCCCCCAGTTCATCATTCGGAAATTCGGGTTCAGCATCGATGACATCTCCCGTTTCTACTTTATGGGTGAAGTTGCGCAACTGAACAATGGAACTGGTTATATTCCTCGTAACCATATAGATGGCGATGCCGGTAACCAGCATAATTATCGCTATGAAATAGATAAAAAGATGGTTGGTCCGCAACATTTCAACAAGGGTAACATTGTAAGGTAAGGCGCTGCGGATGTAATATTTTGGGAAATTCTGAGCCAGGTAATAGTAAATGTGGTGCGTGGTGCTCGATTTACGTATGGCCTTCCCTGTTTTATGGCGGGTAGCATCGATAATTTCGGGCCGGTGCAGATGGTTTTCGAGGTGCAGGTTGTCTTTTACCGACGAATCGAAAAGCACACCCCCTTTTTTATCGATCACAGTTACCCTTAACGTGGAATCGGGAAAAAGTTTGACCAACCTTTCCAGGCTGTTGTAGTTCCAGGCGCCATTTCGCTCTATAAACTGGTTGACCGTGATATTATAGGTAGTCAGCTGGGTATCCAACTGGTCGGAGCGGAATTCGCGTTCTCTCCTGAACTGGAAAAAACCGATGGAAACAATCAATATAAAAAATATACCGAAAAAATAAAGGAATATTCGTCTTGTCAGTCTCATGCTCGTTGCTTCAGTCCTTCCGACGATGCTTCAGGACATTTTTTTTAATGTCGAATAGATTTACAGCTCCATCGCAATTTTAGGTCAGGCCGTCCATCGCGGTTATCCTTCGAAACAATAGCCGTAACCAAGCCGTGTAACAATGTTTTTTCCATAGGGTTCAATCTTTTTACGCAGCCGGGTAATGTTTACATCGATAGTGCGGTCGAGCACCACCACATCGTCTGTCCACACACGCGAGAGAATTTCATTGCGGGTAAAGAGGCGGTTGATGTTTTCCAGGAAAAGTTTCAGGATTTCAAATTCCTTTTTCGTAAACGCGATTTCTTTCCCTGCGATCAGGACTTTTTTGTTGTCAACGAGCAGTTCTAAGCTTTCGTACACCAGTTTCTCCGTTTTTTTCTGTTCGCTTCCGGTGTTCACCCTCCTCAGCACAGCTTTCACGCGGGCTTGAACTTCACGTATCGAAAAGGGTTTGGATATGTAATCATCGGCGCCAATGTTGAACCCCGTCAGCCGGTCGTTTTCGGTATCTTTAGCCGTGAGGAAAATAATCGGTATCGCGGCAGTATCTGGCTTTTCGCGTAATATCTTCGCCATTTTAAAGCCGGAGATTTCGCCCATCATTACATCGAGTAAAAACAGCTTGTAGCTGGTCAGATCTTTTTTTAAAGCTTCTTCGGCCGAGTAGGCTATATCTACCGAATAGCCTTCCGTTTCGAGGTTAAACTGAAGAATTTCGCATAAATCCTCTTCATCGTCAACTACTAAAATGCGGGTTTTTTCCATGTTGAATAATAAATTAAATTACAGTTACAAAGGAAATAAAACGCTGTTTCGATAATATGTAATACGTATTACAAAGATATTATAAATTTCCGGATGCTGTATGATGTTCAGGTTAATTATCCTTTTGAAACACAAATGTATAATACTTTTGTAATATTTAAAACAAATTCTTCATTCGGGCGTAACCGATTTGAAACATCATTCTGAGACATTTGCAGCCGGAAAATGAAAAGAAAAAAACGGGCATGATCCGTTTACTCAACAAACAGGGATGGAAATCCATCATGCGGATTTCATCTATAAAAAAAATATTCTCGGATGAAAAAACAAGTTATTTTCGTTATTGCTTTTGCAGCAGCTGTGTTGTCGGTCAGAGCCCAGGATCAGGAGCTTACTCCGTTTGAGCAGGTACAACAGAAAGTGGAAGTACACGATCAGTTGCTCAACAAACTGAGTGCTATCAAGATTTCCGGTTACATTCAACCGCAATTTCAGTGGGGTATGGAAGCTGCTTCGTTGAAAGTGGGAGCTGCCAACGAAGATGCCACGAAATCTTTCAATCGTATTGGTATTCGTCGCGGTCGTATTAAATTTACTTACGATGATGGTGGACTTGCTACCGGCGTATTCCAGCTGAACATTGTCGATAAATCAAATGCCACAGGGGTAAGTCAGGCCGTAGTACAGCTGAAAGAAGCTTATCTCAATATTAAAGATCCATGGACTCAGAAAAGTTCGTTTCAGGCCGGTGTGTTCGACCGCCCTTTCGGCAACGAAATTTCATATTCCTCGTCGTTGCTGGAGTCGCCCGAACGTTCAAAAATTATCCAGACCCTTTTCCCGGAAGAGTGTGACCTTGGGGCAAAACTCGTTCTGCAACCCGCTGCCAATTCTCAGTTTAATTTTCTGAAACTCGAAGCTGGCCTTTTTGCCGGTAACGCTATCAATCCCGAAACTGACAATAAAAAAGATTTTATCGGCCACCTTACAGCCATCAGGCCTATCGGCAATACTGCCAAATGGGGTCTTGGCGTTTCGTACTACAACGGTGGCGTGTACGAAGGCAACCAGTATTATTATACTTTCGATAACGGAGCATTTGTGAAAAATGCCAACGGTACCGATTCCATCGGTAAATATGCCAAACGTGAATACTTCGGGGTGGACGGACAGTTCAGCATTGAATCATCGCTTGGAATGACCCAACTTCGCGCCGAATACATCTGGGGTACACAGCCGGGCTCAAAATCGAGTACCTCAAGCCCGAACAGCGCATCGCGTCCCACAGGTGATACCTATATTCGCAAAACAGCCGGATGGTACGCCATTCTGGTGCAAGACCTCGGATCGTCGCCTTTCTCATTAGTTGCCAAATATGATGTTTACGACCCGAATACCAAAATCAAGAAAGATGAAATCGGGCTGAACAAGACCACCAAAAGCGAAATTGCTTACAATACCTTGGGCTTGGGCGCCTTGTGGAGGGTTAGTCCTGCTATCCGCGTCCAGTTGTATTATGAATTTGTTCAGAACGAAAAATCCAAAAACCTGGCGGGATACGATAAAGATTTGAAAGACGATACTTTTACCGCCCGCGTTCAGTTCAAATTCTGATAAATGAGCCGCTGTACAATGTTGCTTATTTTCCGGTAAAACCAACTCCTTGTTTTTGAGTGAAAGGAGAATACGACACATTATACCGAACAATACCCATAGCGTAAACGAGCGGTTATCAGCACTATGCAAATGAAAATAGAAACGTCATTTCGTTGTAATGTTTTTGTAATAGATGTAACATAATTTTGCTCCCGAATAAAACGAGAAACAAAACAAAAAATCATTTTGATTATTCAAATTTTAAAATTAGAAAAGATGAAAAAACTAATCTTATCAGTTGCTTTGGTTGTTGCAATACTTGCACCGGCAAAAGCTCAGAAAGTAAAAGGATCGGATACTTGTCTTCCTTTGATCCAGAAAGAAGCGGAAATTTATATGAAAAATAACAAGTCGGCAAAAGTTACTGTAACCGGTGGTGGTTCAGGTATAGGCCTGGCTGCACTGGTAGAAGGTTCTACCGATATTGCAATGGCTTCGAGGGCTATCAAATTCGACGAAAAGATGAAGATGCAAAACAACGGTCGTTCTGTCAAGCAAGTGGTGATGGCTAAAGATGCTCTTTCGGTAGTGGTAAATCCGGCCAACAAGGTAACCAACCTCACCCGCGAACAATTAGAAGGTATTTTCACCGGAAAAATCACCAACTGGAAACAGGTGGGTGGCGAAGATATGGCGATCATTGCATATAGCCGCGAAACTACTTCGGGCACTTACGAATTCTTCAAAGAACATGTATTGAAAAACAAAAATTATAAATCGGGAATCCTGAGCATGCCCGCCACGGGAGCTATCATCCAGTCGGTAAGCCAAACCAAAGGGGCTATCGGTTACGTGGGCATGGCTTATGTTACCAAGGATGTGAAAGAAGTTCACGTATCGTATGATGGCGGTAAAAACTACATTCAGCCTACGGTGGCCAATGCTAAAGCCGGCAAGTACCCGGTTGTTCGTCCGTTGTATTTGTATTACGAAGCCAAATCGGAAAAAGCTGTAAAACCTTTTATTGATTTCGTTCTTTCGGCTCAGGGTCAGAAAATTGTTGACGAAGTGGGTTATCTTGCCCTGAAATAATTGAGTTCATATAATGTGGTGGGGGACTGTAAACGGTTGTAAAAGCCGTTTATGTTTCCTCGCACATTTTTTTTAAAAAGAGAGTAGAAATTTTTAATACTGAATATCGTGTTCGACCGGAAAAAAAATAAATTTCTCGAAACGTTGATCGAGTGGCTGTTCCGTTTCAGCGGAAGCATAACCACGCTCACCATATTACTCATCAGTGTTTTCCTCTTTACCGAAGGCTGGGGATTGTTCAAAACCTCTACGGTGGAAAAAGGTTACATACTTTGTGTGAATAAGGGCAATAAAATTGTTAACCTGACACCGAAACAAATCAAAGAAATTTACGATGGCAACATCACTAACTGGAAAGAGGTGGGCGGTGAAGACCTCCCCATCGAACCTTTGCGGATGGATGATATCGCATCGCTCTACACCGAAGAAGAAATCGGCAGCAATTTCGAACATCTTCCCGCAAAACTCAGTGAAGCCATAGCTACCCGAAAAGGTGCCATCGGCTTTTTCCCACAGCAATTTGTCGATAAAAAATTTGAGGGAAAAATACTTCCTCCCGAAACCATTTCGGCCGGCGAATATTTTGGAGGTAAAGAGTGGTTTCCTACCGCGACGCCTGCCGCCCAGTTTGGAGTCCTACCGCTGTTGCTCGGCACTTTGTGGGTAAGCCTGGGAGCCATTTTACTGGCGCTCCCGTTTGGTATGGCTGTTGCTATTTATCTGGCCGAAATAGCTGATAACCGTGTCCGGAAAATACTGAAACCGCTCATCGAACTGTTGGCCGGAATTCCATCGGTGGTATATGGTTTCTTCGGTTTGGTAGTGATTGTTCCCTTTATCCGCGATGTGTTTAATCTAGCTGTAGGCGAAACGGCGCTTGCCGGAAGCATTGTGCTTGCTATCATGGCATTGCCAACCATAATTACGGTGGCCGAAGATGCTATGCGCACTACACCGCTTGCCATGAAGGAGTCGAGCCTGGCGTTGGGCGCTACTCACTGGCAAACCATTTTCCGGGTGGTTATACCCTATGCGTCATCGGGAATCATGGCTGCCATTGTGCTGGGTATTGGCCGGGCTATCGGCGAAACCATGGCTGTGTTGATGGTAACGGGAAATGCAGCTGTTATTCCGCATAAATTCACGGAACCTGTCCGTACCATTCCGGCAACGATAGCCGCCGAACTTGGCGAGTCGGCTGTTGGCAGTGCCCAATACCAGGCATTGTTTATGCTTGGCGCCATACTTTTTATTTTTACGCTCGGGTTCAGTATTTGGGCGGAAGTAATCAGGAAGGAGCCGAGAGTTCAATAAATTGTAATTGCCAGTATTTTTGGATAATTTTCATTGCTCAACAATAGGAACTTTAAAAATCAGCAGGATGAAAAAGGTATTATTTGTCTCCTCCGGCGATTCTCCATCAGGAGTCATTGCTTATTATTTTGCCAGCCATTTGGGAAAAAACAAAGTGCAGGCATACCATGTGGGGGCTTTTCCTACGGCTGATGTGAACATAAAGCTGAAGGAGCTGGTTGATGAACTGAATTATGAAACGGATTTGCAGGAGATGAAAAGGAAATGTGTCGTTCCGGGGATGAGTTTCGATTACCTGATTCATACCGGTATCGGAGCCGGGTCAATGAAGCCGCTTTTCCCTGCTCAAAATGTAATCTACTGGAATTTACCCGATTGCCGGGACATGAGGTTTGCCGACATGAGAACCGTCAGGAAAGCCATCGAAGTAAAAGTGAAAGAACTCGTAAAGTCTATTTAATCAATAAAATATTAATAATGTTTAGTTCAACATCGAAGAAAAATACAACTCAGTCGCTGATGTTTCTGCTGTTCAGGATCATGAGCTATTCGGTTGTGTTGATTCTCTTTCTTATCATCGGCTTTATCGTTATCCGCGGTATCGGCGTTATCAGTTGGGATTTTCTTACCAAAGCTCCCGAGGAGGGGATGACCAAAGGGGGAATTTTCCCAGCCATTATCGGTACATTTTATCTGGTTATCGGAAGCATGCTCATCGCGTTTCCCATAGGGGTGATGTCGGGGATCTACATGACCGAGTATGCTACCAACAAACAGATTGTACGGATCATTCGGGTAATGACCAACAATCTTGGCGGTATTCCTTCCATTGTTTTCGGACTCTTCGGTATGTCATTGTTTGTCAATAAACTGAAGTTCGGCGATTCGCTTATCGCAGGTTCGCTTACCCTTGGTCTGCTGGCGTTGCCACTCATTATCCGTATCACGGAGGAGGCACTGAAGGCTATTCCCGATACGTATCGCCATGGTAGTCTGGCGCTGGGAGCCACCAAGCTGCAAACCATTTTCAGGGTCATTTTACCGGCAGCTTTCCCGAATATCATGACAGGACTGATTCTTTCTATCGGGCGTGTGTCGGGCGAAACGGCACCCATCCTTTTTACGGCGGCCGCTTATTTCCTCCCGCATTTGCCCACATCGATGTTCGATCAGGTAATGGCTCTGCCATATCATTTGTATGTAATTGCCACGAGCGGTACCGATTTGGAGGCTACGCGCCCCATGGCTTACGGTACGGCGTTGGTGCTGATCGCGATTGTGTTGATTATGAATACACTGGCTAATCTCCTTAGAAAGAAAAAATAAAGATAATGAAACTACGGATGGATGGTTGGCCTGATGATGGTAAACTTTCCAAAACGGATAAAAAAAATAATTATACAGATGAAAATAGAAGCAAGGAATGTAAATTTCTATTACAGCGACTTTCATGCCCTGAAAGACATTAACATGAACGTTGAGCCGAACACGGTTACTGCCTTTATCGGTCCTTCGGGGTGCGGTAAATCTACCTTTTTACGTCTTTTCAACCGGATGAACGATTTGATCGAAGGAACTAAACTTGAAGGTGAATGTTTGGTTGGAGGGCAGAATATTTACGATAAATCGGTGTCGGTGGACGAACTGCGCAAATCGGTGGGCATGGTGTTTCAGAAACCAAACCCTTTCCCGAAAACGATTTTCGAGAATGTGGCTTATGGCCTTCGGGTAAACGGTGTCAGAGATAAAAAGGTGATTGCCGAAACGGTGGAAAAATCGTTGGTTCAGGCTGCTTTGTGGGACGAGGTGAAAGATAAAATGAAAAAATCGGCCTTCGAGCTTTCCGGCGGACAGCAACAACGTCTTTGCATAGCACGGGCGTTGGCCATTTCGCCTTCCATTATCCTGATGGACGAACCGGCTTCGGCACTCGACCCTATCTCGACTTCTAAAATTGAAGAACTGATTTTCGAGTTGAAGAAAAACTATACGGTGGTTATTGTTACTCACAACATGCAGCAAGCTGCCCGCGTAAGCGATAAAACAGGTTTTTTTATGCTCGGGGAATTGATAGAGTTCAACGATACTAAAAAAATCTTCCTGAACCCCGATAAGGAACAGACTCAGAATTATATTACAGGTAGGTTTGGGTAATGTGCTGATGTGATAATGAGCTGATGTGATAATGAGCTAATGTGATAATGAGCTAATGTGAAAATGAGAATAATATTTTTAATGTATAAATGTTGGTGGGTGCTTGGCGATACTGTAAAATGATTTGAATAAATAAAACAAAAAAAAGAAGAAAATGAAACATACAGAACAGGAACTGATTGATATAAAAGGTTCTATATCGGAAATGTGGAAACTGGTTCAGTCGCAGTTCGAAAACGCGAAAAACGCGTTGATCCATTCCGACCCGAAATTAGCCGAGATGGTTTTGAGCCGTGAAAAAAGAGTGAACGCTTTCGAACTGAAATTAGATAGCGATTGTGAGAATTATATCGCGCTTTATAGCCCGGTAGCTATTGACCTGCGGCTGGTTCTATCTATCCTGAAAATTAACAAGACTCTTGAACGTATCGGCGATTTTGCCGACGGCATTGCCCGTTTTGTAATCGAATGGAACGAAGAATACCACAATAAGGAACTTTTTGAAAAGCTTAAAATCGAAGACATGATGGGTTGTGTGGAAAAAATGCTGGAGATCACGCATAATGCCCTCACCGATGAGAATACAACTACGGCAGGTATCGTTTTTTCTACCGATAGGATTATTGACACCCGCTACAACGATGCTTTAGTGGAACTGGCGCCGTATATCAATGAACATCCACAGGAAACGCTCTATTGCCTCCATTTGGTAACCGTTATGCGGAAAATTGAACGCGCTGGCGATCATTGCAATAATATTATGGAAGAAATTGTGTTTTATATCGATGCCAAGGTGTTGAAACACAATAAAAAAGATTAGTGTGAGGTATCGTAATGAACAGAGAAGGCCGGTAACAGTTCGTCATGTTGCCGGCCTTCATTTTTATTCGGGTAAAAGTTTCTTACTGTTGGGATGCATCTTTTTTCAGGTAATATGTTATCCGTTCGGCAGCACGGGCAGCGGCTCCCGGATTCCCCAACTTACGCGCTATTTCATCGAAATCGTCAAGCTGGCGTTGACGGTATTTGTTGTTGTTCAACAACTGTGCAAGTTCATTTTTTACATTTTCGGTGGTGAATAGCGCTCCGTACAACTCTTTTACCGATTCTTTGCCGGCGATAAGGTTTACCAGCGAAATAAACTCGGTTTTAATAACCAGTTTCTTCAGCCAGTTGGCCAAGCGCCCGCCGAAAACGTGGTAAATTACCACTTCCGGAGTACGGATCAACGCTGTTTCGAGCGTGGCTGTGCCTGAATTTACGATGGCTGCCGAGCTGTTTTTTACAATTTCATACGTTTTGTCAAAAATGACTGGAACCGAATTCATGCTATTCAAAACCGATGCGTAAAAGCCGGCATCTATACCCGGAGCCCCGGCTATTAACGGCTGGTAACCATCAAACGCGGCGGCGGCCTCTACCATACGGGGCAGGCAGTTGGCTATTTCCTGGCGGCGGCTTCCGGCCAGCAACGCTATGATGGGCTGGGGCGACAAACTGTTTTTGGCGCGGAATTCATCGGCGGATGAAACGGATTGCAGACCTGTATGAACGGAATCGACGGTAGGATTTCCCACGTATTCTACCGGATAGTTGTGGCCGGCGTAAAATCCGGTCTCGAAGGGGAAAATGGTGAACATCCGGTCGATATACTGTTTGATGGCTTTGATCCGGTACTCTTTCCACGCCCATATTTTAGGCGAAATGTAGTAATACACCGGGATTCCGAGCTCTCTTTTGCAATATTTGGCCATGCGCAGGTTGAAGCTTGGATAGTCAACCAGAATAAGTACGTCAGGGCGGAATTCTATCAGGCTTTGGCGCGCTTTTTTCAGGTTGCCAAGTACCGTGCGTAAATGAAGGACTACCGCGATAATGCCCATGAAAGCCATTTGGCGATAATGGATCACCATCTTTCCTCCCTGTTGCTGCATCAAATCACCACCAAGAAAACAAAACTCGGCATCCTTGTCAGCGCGTTTCAGTTCGCGCATCAGATTGGAAGCGTGGAGGTCGCCAGAAGCTTCGCCGGCAATAAGAAAGTATTTCATGCGGTTGTAAATTTTTTATTTGTTATCTGGCATTCGCATGTCAGGTTCATTAAAAACTTTGTGCGATATGTTCATCATGCTCGTTTCTCATCCTGAATATTTTTTGTTTTTTTAAAAATGATCCCGACTTGTTATACATAGTAAACAATAGATTTTTTTTAAGAAAAAGCACATATAAGTAAGTGAACCAAAATAATGTCATATTATTTTCGATAGTTTCATCTATTGTAGCCTAATGTTTTCATTTTTCATCTTAAAAAACCATGTGTCCGATAAAAGTCAAGACAAGTTCAAAATTAAATCGTAGTTATAACATAAACATGCTGGCAACAAAGTAAGCGATACCACCGATCATGGTTCCGGCGGCAATCCTGAAGCTGTCCGATTTGTAAAATAAAAAAGTCAGCAGTAAATCGGGGATAGCCGACAACATGACTAATTTGCTCAGAATGGCGCCCGGATACAATATTTTTATCACCTCGAACGCCGTTGCATCGCCGGGATAAAACCTCGCGATGTAAATGTAAATAAACAGTGCCGGAACAATGGTTCCAAGGACAAGCCCATAGATAAGCCGGTTGAATCGTTTCATGTTTGTGTCCTGATGAATACGGGGATTTCGTGCTTTAGAACTCCCAATTCCGTGTTGTTTCCATAAAATTATAATCGGTCATGTCGATGGCCGTCGGTACGATGGAAATAAACTGATGAGCCAGCGCCCACTCGTCAGTTTCTTCGTTTCCCGGTTCGTGGTTTTCAAAATATCCAGTGAGCCAGTAATAAGCCTTTCCATGCGGGTCGGTGCGCTTTTCGAACTCTTTCACCCAGCGACCTTTACATTGGCGGGCGGTACGTATTCCGCTTATTTCGCCCACCGGCGCGTTTACGTTCAGGCAAATGCCATCGGGCAATCCTTCTTCGAGCGCTTTACGGGTTATTTTCAGCACATAAGGTTCGAACAAGGTGAAATCGGCCTGGAGCGAGTGGTTGTCGATGGAAAAGCCAATGGAAGGTATGCCGTTTTCGCAACCTTCGAGCACGGCGCCCATGGTGCCTGAGTAGATCACGTTTATAGCGGCATTCGAACCATGGTTGATGCCGGCCACGATCAGGTCGGGGGTACGTTCCACTATTTCATTCAAAGCCAGCTTTACACAGTCGGTCGGGGTGCCGGTACAAATGTATTCTGTAAGTCCTTCTCTTTCGTTCGATTTTTTGAACCGGACAGGATGGGTAACCGTAAGCGCGTTCGATTGACCGGAGCGGGGTCCATCGGGAGCCACCACCACTACATTGCCGATTTGTGTCATCAGCCGGGTCAGTGTCTTAATGCCGTTGGCTTCCGCTCCATCATCATTGGTAATCAGGATCAACGGTTTTTGGGAATTTATGTTCATAAAACAGATTTTACCTTAAAAAATACAGCACGCCACGTCATTCCGTCCGCGCTGTTGTTCAACGTTTATTTTCTTTACAAATATAACCCTTTTTTTTGGTTTTCGTTCAGCCAATATTCATTCATTTGCGGCTACGGCTGTCGATTGTTCAAAATGGAATTGCTTGTTTTTCGACCTTTTTCCTGTCTTTTTATATTGCTGGTACTAGTACTTGGCAAAAATTATACATTTATAGTAAATACCTGACAGCTAAAATCAGTAAAGGTAGATATGTAGATAAATGAGCAAGATTTCGAACTGTCGGGCGTGATTTGTAATCACCAACCCTTTTGTATTATTAGGGCTTATAATCCGCTTACTTTTCAAATAAATTCATATCTTTGCCAAATATGAAATAAAAGGAATTTTTCCGCATTACAAATGCTGATATTATAGTTACGGCGGGTTTGAAAAACCCGTCAACCAATCTGGAATTTACAGCTATATGAAGAGCATGCGCGAAAGGACAAGGGAATAAAAATGATAAATTTGAATGAGTAAAATCTAAAAATTAAACACGATGAAAATGAATTCCATTAAAATGATAGTGATATTTTTATTTTTTGCATTGCTTCGTGCAAATGCAACTTTAGTTGTCATAGCTCCTCATCCCGATGATGCAGAATCCTCGTGTGGAGGATTAATTGCAAATACCACAGCACGTGGTGAACGTGTGGTAATTCTAACAATGACCGGCGGTGAAATTGGACTGAGTGGAAAAACGATCGAAGAAACGTATAACATAAGAAGAAATGAAGCCGAAAAGGGAGCTGAGATTTTAGGTGCCGAATTATTATATTTTGGAGGATTGGATGGTAGTTTGACTGTTGATAACGCAAATACTGAAAAACTAAAGAAAGTTCTCGAATCAATAAATCCGGATGTGGTTGTGGCACCTTGGATGCTTGATGTGCACGTTGACCATCAGGCAACCAGCATGCTTGCTTGGAGGGTTTTTATGGATAATGCTCTTCATTTCCAGCTTTATTTTTATGAAACGGCAAATGAACCACACACAAAGTCAATCCAGTTTTATCCTACAAATTATGTGGACATAAGCAATGTGCTTGAGATAAAGAAAAAAGCGGTTGCCCAACATAAATGCCAAGGGGCTGAGCAATGGTACAAACAATATGAAATAATGGCAACTTTTCGTGGTTACGAGGCCGATGTTAATGCAGCCGAGGCATATGTAAAAGCCCAAAATTCTTCGGGAATGGGCGGAAGACAGGCGAAATGTGGTTGTTGTTTAGATAATTCACCAAGCTTTTAATGCTTATCAATGGTGGTTCTTTTGATAATTCAATGGTAAAAACAATAATTTTTTTCACTACTGACCGACAAAAAAACAATTTCACAAAAAGGAAAGCTACCCATGCTAAAACTTCTCCGTCCTTCTGGATATGCCCAATAAACAAATAAAGTATCGAACTGCCGAGTGTGTCAACCGGCGCGGGCATTGGAAGGTAAATACGGAAGGGTGTCATAGGTTACGTTCCAACCGGGCTTAGGTTGGGCTTTTAAAATATTTTTTCTACCCATATACCCCATCTACGAGGCTAAGGAAGCTCTGTATGCGCGATATATTCCCTGATGCTTCCAACTCCTTAATTAGCAGTTCTCCTTCACAAAATCCGTTCCCGATAAAAAGTTGTTTTTCCACTGTTTAAATAATATTTAAAATCCGGATAATTATATTTGCGGAAAATATCATTCGATATCGAATTTGTTTTTCTGATAAAATCCAGCCGCTTTTTCATTCGTTAAACCGCTGATAAGTTTGGTAGTAGTATCGATAAAATGATTATCTTTGTCCTGAATGAAAATAGCAATTGAAATGAATATGAATTTTAAAAGGAAGTTGATCCTTTGCGTGTTGTTGGTAAGCGCTGTAACGGCTTTTGCTTTTGACGCCGCAGGGCATCGGATTGTGGCGGAGGTTGCTTATGATCATCTTGCCAAAAATACCCGTCAACAGGTGGATAAAATATTGGGGAAAAGGGGATTGATTTATGCTTCGACCTGGGCGGATGAGGTCAAAAGCGATGATAATTACCGTTATTCTTACAACTGGCATTTCCAGGATTTGGATGATAGCCTGAGTAACGAACAAATTGAGCATTTGTATGCCGATAAAACTGCTGAAGGGGAGCACCTCTTTTTTGCTATCGACCAGATGGAAAAACGGTTGGTTAAGGATAAAATGGATGTGGAAGCGTTGAAATACCTGGTTCATTTTATCGGCGACCTTCATCAGCCGCTTCATTTAGGCCGGAAAACCGACCTTGGTGGCAACAAGGTGGAGTTGAGATGGTTTGGGAAAAATATTAAGCTTCATGCCCTGTGGGATTCATATCTGATAGAGGAAAAACAAATGTCGTATAAGGAATACGCTGAATTTCTCGAAGATAAGTTTAGCGGGACATCGGATGAAATTGCCGCTATGAGTTTGATTCAGTCGATAGAAAGAACCTACGAAGTTCGAAACCTGATTTATGATTACGACTATGGCGATACAAACAATTTTCATTATATTTACAAAATGGGCGGCTATCTGGATGAACAATTATTCCGGGGAGGCATTATGCTGGCTAAGATATTGAACGATATTTACTCCTGAATATAAATATTGATAAAATAAACATCTGTTTAACAATTTATATCTGAATTGATTATGCTATGGAAAGGTCGTCGCGAAAGCGATAATGTTGAAGATCGCCGGTCTGTCTCGGGGGGAAAACTTGCCCTTGGCGGAGGAATTACAGCGATTATAGTCATCGCCTTTAAATTGTTTTTTGGAGGCGGAATTGATGTGCAAGATGTTGCTAATTTGGTAGCGGGACAATCCGAACCTGCTCAACAAATGACTGATGAAGAGAAGCAAAAGCAGGACGACAGGGCGCATTTTGTGAAAGTAGTATTTGCCGATACCGAAGATGTGTGGAAAGAAATTTTTTCGCAGTATCACAAGGATTACCAATTGCCATCGCTGGTATTGTTTACGGGTGAAGTGCAAAGTGGTTGTGGAAACACGGGTAGCGAAGCGGGCCCGTTTTATTGCCCCGCCGATGAAAAAGTATATATCGACTTGACGTTTTATAACGACTTGAGGCAGAAATATGGAGCAAAAGGCGGCGATTTTGCACAGGCCTACGTGATAGCTCATGAAGTGGGTCACCATGTACAGAATTTACTGGGGATATCGGGGAAAATGGACGAGCTCCGTTCCCGTTTAAGTCAGGAAGAATATAACAAATACTCTGTTTGCCTTGAGTTGCAGGCCGATTATTTTGCTGGTGTTTGGGGTCATTACGAGCAAGGCAAAGGTTATTTGGAAAAGGATGATCTGGAAGATGCCCTGAATGCTGCTTCGGTTATTGGCGATGATCGCTTGCAACGGACAATGCAGGGGTATGTAGTTCCTGAATCGTTTACTCATGGAACGTCCGAACAGCGCATGTATTGGTTTAAAAAGGGTTTTGAGTCTGGAGATATTTCCGGTGGAGATACATTCGCTTTTTATCGTTTATCATTCAACTAAATACAAAAATGGAAACTGTTCAATGCAATCACTGCTCGGCTGTTGTTAAGGGGAACTATCGGTTTTGTCCTGAGTGCGGCTTTGAATTACCCCATATAGAAAAGAAACTTGAAGATAAGCCGGAAATAGCTGAATACCGGCAGGCTGAAAGAAAATTCCCGTTGATCCCGGTTGCTATTTTTGTGGTAGGATTGGTGGTGCTGTTTGGTGTTCATTATCTGTGGAAGTCGGAACCGGTTGCTTCGGGTAACGTTGATTATAATGAAGAATTTGTAAAGATAGCCGATGAAATGAACAAGTCGTGTCCGGTTCAGGTGGACCAGGAAACCCGGCTCGATAATGTGGTGGTTCTACCAATGAATACCGTTCAATACAATTACTCGCTGGTAAATATGGATAAAACGGCATCGGATGTGCATTCGTTGAAAGCTACTTTGGAACCCATGATTGTGGAAACCGTGAAATCAAATCCCCAATTGGAGTACTTCCGTAGCAAACGCGCAACTTTGAATTATCATTATTCCGATAAAAATGGAAAAGAACTTTTCCTGATATCCGTGTCGCCGGATAAATATGAAAAAAATCAGGAGGATAAGGAGTCCCAGGAAGAATAATCCGCTCATCATTAAAATAAAAAATCAGGAACCGGGTATCGAAAAACCTGCCCGGAACAACGGAAATGAAAAAACTGATATTTGCGACTAATAATCCGCATAAATTAGAGGAAGTCAGAGCTATGCTTGCCGGTCGCTTCGAAATAGTAAGCCTGGCCGAAGCGGGATGTTTTGAAGATATTCCCGAAACAGCGGATACAATAGAAGGTAACGCCCTTATGAAAGCCGAATATGTGTATGGAAAATACCATGCCGATTGTTTTGCCGATGATACAGGATTGGAAATCGATGCTCTCAATGGTGAACCCGGCGTATATTCGGCTCGTTATGCGGGAGAAACCAAAAATCCGGTGGACAATATGAATAAGGTGTTGACCGCCATGCAAGGTGTTGAGCGCCGTGAAGCTGCTTTCCGTACAGTGATTGCCCTTGTTTTATCAGGAAAAAGATTTACTTTTGAGGGGAAAATTACCGGGCATATTGCCGGGAAACCTTCAGGAAAAGGTGGTTTTGGCTACGATCCGGTGTTTGTACCTGATGGATATGCGCAAACTTTCGCTGAACTCGGGGGTGAAGAAAAAAACAAAATCAGCCATCGTGCGCTGGCTGTCGGGAAACTGGTACAATTCCTGGTAAAGAACTAAACGAATATTTTAAAAACATATTAAAAAATAAAATCCTGTTTCCAAAGTTTATATTATTGAATTACGAACTCCTTTATCAAGATAAATATGAATTTCAGTAAAATTATTTTTTTGTTGCCGGTTTTTCTCGTGAATTTTTTAGTGATGGAATTACAGGCTCAATCGGCCATTGGTAAATGGAAAACACATTTTGCCTACAACAGCGTTCAACAAACCACACAATCTGAAAATAAAGTGTTCGCTATCAGCGATGGAGCATTATATTCCATCGATAAAACGGATGGTAACTTGGAGTTTTACAGCAAAAGCAGCGGTTTGAACGGAGCTGCCGTAGCAAGGGTGGAATACGATAGCACTGATAAGAAGCTGCTGATCATTTATTCCAACGGGAATATGGATGTGTTGTATTCAGGAGGAATTAATAATATGCCTGATTTGTACAACAAACAGATGAGTGCGACGAAAGATGTGAACGATGTTTATTTTGTTGGTAACAAGGCTTTTTTATCCTGTAACTTTGGGATCGTGGTTTTAAATATGGAAAAGGAAGAAGTTGCCGATACTTATTACATTGGCGCGAATGCTACAGAAGTAAAAGTATTCTCTACAACTATTTTCAACAATAAAATATATGCTGTAACGGCTACTGATCTTTACCAGGCTGATGCCACCAGCCCATATTTGGCTAACTATGCTTATTGGTCAACCTCCGCTTCATTGCCAGGTACCGGGAATCTGCAAAAAGTAGTTTCTTTTTCCGGTCAGTTGTTCCTGTTGCGTAACGGGAAAATATATAAAAAGGATTCTTCAGGCGCATGGAGTGCTTTTTTATCGTCGCTTTCAGTTACCGGAATAACTGTTTCCAATGATAAACTTTTTGTGTTTACTTCCGCCGCGGTAACCGTTGTTGACACTTCTCTGGCGACTACTACCATCAACAACACCGGCACAGTGTCGGACGCGGAATATGATACGGCGGGAAACCTGTACTGGCTTGCCGGAAATACCCTTGGAGTGGAATCGTATAATGTCGCTTCATCCTCTTTCTCGTATTACAAACCGGCAGGGCCGGCTGTGAACTATCCCTGGAAAATGACGTTTGCCGGCGAAAAACTTTTTGTTGTTCCCGGTGGGCGTTGGGCGGCTCAATACAACCGTTTGGGGTACGTGATGATTTATGAAAATGGTAGCTGGAGAAACCTTAGCGGAGCTGATATAGCTAAAACTACCGGACACTCTGTACTCGATTTCATGAATGTAGCCGTTGATCCCAACGATAGTAAGCACTTTTTTGTAACATCTTATGGTACTGGACTGTATGAATTTAAAAACGATGCTTATTCTGGGTGGTACAATCATTTAAACAGTCCGATTGAAACTATTTACCCTGCCAGCGCTTCGGGACAGTATTTGTACATGCGGCTTGATGGAGGGGTGTTTGACAAATCCGGAAACCTGTTCTTTACGAACAGTATGTCTTCTTACGGTATAAAGGTGTTGACCGCAAGTGGGTCATGGCTAAAACTTACTTATCCTGGCGTTGCCAGCGACCCTACTTTAGGGGATATTTTAATAAATAGCCAAGATCAAGATCAAAAATGGGTGCTTGCCAACAGAAGCCATGCTATTTGTGTTTTTGATGATAATGGAACTTTAAGTGATCAGACTGATGATAAGTCTGTCGTTTTTTCTACTTTTGCCGACCCTGATAACTCAGGAAGTTACATAACTCCGGCCGCTATTTACTCTATTGCTCAGGATAAGGATGGAGTAATCTGGGTGGGTACAGAGATTGGCCCAATATTGTTTTATAATACTGAAAATGTATTTAAATCAGGATATACGTGTTCACGTGTTAAGATCCCGAGGAATGACGGAACAAATTTGGCCGATTACCTGTTGGCAAACGAAAAAGTGAAATCAATAGCCATAGATGGAGCCAACAGGAAATGGTTAGGAACAGAATCTTCAGGAGCATACTTGATGTCGGCGGATGGAAAAACGACCATTCAACATTTTACTACTACCAACAGCCCCCTTTTATCCAACGATATCATCTCTATTTCCATTAATCCGGTTTCGGGAGAAGTTTTTTTCGGCACGGGCGGTGGTTTGGTATCGTACCAAAGCGATGCGGCAGATGCCTCGGATAAATTTGGAGATGTGCATGCTTATCCCAATCCGGTAAGAGAAAACTATAATGGAATTATCACCATTACTGGTTTAGTGGAAAGTACACAGGTGAAAATTACCGATTTGAACGGGAACCTGGTTTGCGAAACTGTATCGAATGGCAGTCTGGCAACTTGGGATGGGAAGGATGCTCACGGAAGAAAAGTAAGTACGGGTGTTTATCTGGCCATCTGCACCAGTTCGGATGGTTCGCAGAGCGCGATAACCAAGATTCTGGTTATTAACTGATAAGGCGTCTGAGAAAGTAGGTAGTTTTTTAAATTGATGTACGGTTGTTTGCGTGCTTACTAACTAACTAACTTTAATAATAATGAAAGTGACGTTTTCCCATTAAATAAATTTTCCCGTTATTCGCATCGGAGGATAACGGTAAATGTGTTTTTATATCGGTTTCAGACCTTCATGAATATCATTTTAAACGGAATCAGATGGTAGGCTTAAATAAAGATGATAGAACGCATGGCTTGATTATCAGGATTATGCATGATAGGGTCTTTTGGTGGGCGTTGGTTTTAGTTGGAGTGTTATTGAAACTTTTATTATTCCCGGTTCAAACCGGTGATTACAATGTGTTTCTTGTTCCCTGGATGGATTTTATACGTACCCACGGTTATTTTCATTCGCTTGCTTTCTCGTTTTTCGATTACAACCCTGCCTACATTTATTTTCTGATCCTTATAACAAAAGTGGGTTGTTGTCCTTTGTTTCTGGTAAAACTGCTATCAGTAGGTTTTGAATACTTGGGTGCTTATTTTGTCGCGTCGATCATTGGTCTTAATAAAAATCTGAAAAACAGTGTGATCCGGATAGCTGTTTTTGCCATTGTTCCGCTACTGCCAACTGTTTTGCTCAATAGTTCCTATCTGGCTCAGTGCGATTCAATTTACACGGCTTTTGCCATTGGGAGTGTTTATTTTGCCCTTAAACGGCGTTCGGTTTGGGCTATGGTCATGCTGGGTGTTGCTTTTTCGTTCAAATTTCAGTCGGCAGTGTTGCTGCCTTTCTATTTTGTGTGGTGGCTCAGGGGAAATATCCGTTGGTACTACTTTTTAGTGGTTCCTGCAGTTTACGTTTTGTCGCTGCTGCCTGCCGTATTTTATGGCCGTTCGTTTCCTGATTTGTTGAGCATTATTGCGTTACAGTCGAGCCGTTACCCTTTCCTGACGCTTAACTTTCCGAACGTTTACATTTGGATGGATAACCGATATTATGGATTCCTGAAAACAGCCGGATTGCTAATTACGTTTGCTGCAACACTGGTTTCGGGTCTTGTCCTTAAAAACAAAAAATACTGGTTTGACGATGTGGTTTGGATCAAACTTGTTTTTTTGTCGGCCATCACTGTTCCTTTTTTGCTTCCCGGAATGCACGAGCGGTACATGTACCTTGGCGATGTGTTTGGAGTGGTTTATATGGTTTATCATCGTAACCGGTTTTATTTGCCATTGGGGATTGTGCTGGTATCGGCTTATTCGTATATCCGTTGTTCCAGATACAACGATGTTTTGCCTCAATATCCTGCGTTTTTTATTTATGCCGGAATTATAATATTGGTAATTTACGATTTATATAAATCTCTTTTGATAAAAGTAGAACAGAATGCTGAAAAACAATAGAATACTTCTAATCGCGATTTCTTTGATATACATTTTACTGGGTGTTATTTGCCTGAACTATCCCTATTTCTGGGATAATATCCAGCAAACGTCCCGGGAGGCTCATTGGTTTTTCGAGAATGGATTTGGCCATCTTTTTATGCCGAAATATTCAGTTTCTAATGCCGAATACGCGGCAACGGGTTACCATCCTCCGCTGATGGCTATTATGACGGCGCTCTTGTGGCGGATTTTTGGTTGTCATCTTTGGGTATCGCATTTGTTTTCAATGTTTTGGGCGGTAATTCTTATTTATAATGTGTTGAAATTGTCGGATATTTTCTTCGACAAAAAATTGTCGGTGTTGGTTTCAACGGTAATTTTAGTCGAATCCACGCTTCTTACCCAGTTTGCCATTGCTTCGCCCGACTTTATCCTGGTTACCGCGTTGGTTCTGAGTCTCAGGGGAATATTAGAAAAAAAATCTCTTTTGATGTTTATAGGGCTGTTTTTCCTTTTCGGGATAAACATGAGGGGAGTGTTTGCTGGTATGGTGCTGTTTTTTTCTTTCGTATATTATTTTTTTCTGACGGAAAAGTCTCGCTCGTTTTCAATGTTGATATCCCGTTTTCTCCCTTTTCTGCTGGTATTCGTATTTATCGGAGCTTATTATGCCGCATATTTTATTGTTAATGGATGGTTTTTTGGCCAGGCTGATCAAGGAGGGCATTATTCCCGCCCGGAGAACGTTGGCTTTGTTATCAAACATTTGGCTGAGTTGGGATTAAGAATGCTTGAAAATGGTAGGTTTGTTGTTTATATTACTTTGTCAATCAGTATAATATTGGTCGTATTACGAAAAAGGACGCTTGACGCTAAGACTAAAATGCTTCTGGTGTTTTTTGCCGGATTATTCTTATTATACCTGTTGTTTGTGTTCATTACCCGGATGCCATTTGCGTCCCGTTATTTTTTACCATTGAATGTGGTTGCCACCTTGGTAGTTTTTATCCTTTTGCGGAATTTTTCTGTTAAAGAGTTTTCTGTCAAATGGTTTGTGGTGGTATGCCTTGTTTTTGAGTTGACGGGTAATTTTTGGATATATCCTGAAGCGATAGCTAAATCGTGGGATGGAACATTGGCTCATCTCTCGTATTACCCGCTCAGGAAGGAATGCTTTGACTACATCGACCAAAACAACATTCCGTATGATAGTATTTCAGCTGGTTTTTGCCTTTACGGGCAAAGGAAGATGGCTGAATTGACGGATAACAATGGTAATATAGGGTCTGAACCCAACCGACCCTATTTTATCTACTCGAACATCTCCAATGTCCCGGATGAGTGGTTGGTCCAGTTGAAAAACCACGCCGAATGGAAACTGGAAAAGGAATTTACGCGGTATCCTGTAACCATTATCCTGTATAAAAGATGCGAACGATAAGCAGGCTCGAATTGATGAAGTTGATAAAACAATTGGTTAAATTCGCTATCATCGGTGTGTCAAACACGTTGATTACGGCAGTATTAATCTGGATTTTCCTTCGTTGGTTGCACTTTAACGATTATCTGGCCAATGTGTTGTCGTACATTATTGGATTGATAAACAGTTTTGTATGGAACCGCAACTGGACTTTTGCCGACAAAGGGCATGTATGGACTAGTTTGATCAAGTTCGCAGCGGTTTTTGTTGTATGTTATCTGATACAACTTGGAACGTTATCGTTGTTGTTAAAATATACAACCATAGATAATTACGTTAGTCAATTACTGGCAATTGTGGCATATACGATTCCTAATTTCCTGATCAATAAATATTTTACTTTTAAAAACGACTAAATCACCGTTTATTTTCTATTGATCAAGTTCAGGAATTCTTCGCGGGTTTTTGCTTGTTGGAAAACGCCCGAAAAATCGGATGTGGTAGTGATGGAGTGTTGTTTCTGAACGCCCCTCATTTGCATGCAAAGGTGCTGTGCTTCAATGATTACCATTACTCCCATCGGATTCAGGGTTTTCTGGATACACTCTTTTATCTGGGTAGTCATTCGTTCCTGCACCTGAAGCCTGCGGGCATAAACCTCCACGATACGGGCTATTTTGCTTAGTCCGGTAATTTTGTGGTTGGGGATGTAGGCTACGTGCGCCTTCCCGAAAAAAGGAAGCATGTGATGTTCGCACATCGAATAGAAATCAATGTCTTTCACAATAACCATTTGCCGGTAATTTTCGGTAAACATGGCCGAATGGATGATTTCTTCGGGATCTTGCTTGTAGCCTTGCACCAAAAATTGCATGGCTTTCGCTACTCTTTCGGGTGTCTTGAGCAGCCCTTCTCTTTCAGGGTTTTCGCCCAAGAGCGTTATGATTTCCTTGTAATGGTAAGCGATTTTTTCAGTCAGTTCCTGATCGAACTGTACCTGTTGATTGGTATTAAAATCCATGCGGATGAGTTATTCTGTTACGTTAATTTTATCCCGGACGGTGTAAATTTCGCTCCGGTAGGCCGGGAATGCTTTTATTAATTCCGATCTGAATTGCTGTGCTTCGCTCATGGTGCGGAAATCGCCAATGCGAACTTTCCAGAATGGTGATGTATAGCGCACATAAACATTTTGATCGGGAAACTGGTTTCGAACTTCTTTTTCGAGCCTGAAAGCTTCTGATTTAGCGGTTCTCTGTACATTGCTCGAGAAAATCTGGACACGGTAGCCGCTCGTTGTTGTACTCGACGATTGTTTGGTAGATACAGCAGGCGCGCTTTCGACGGTTTTTTTTGACACAACAAGTTGCTCGATCCTTGAGTCCTGATGCAGGATTACCTGAGCGTTGGTAACCGAATCGGGCGTTTCGATAATTCTGAATACCGCTGGTCTTGGTTGGGTTTGTGCTGAAAGCAAAGCTGTAACCATCAGGCTAAAGAAAGTCGTTACAAATTTTCTTGTTTTCATTTTTTGCCGTTAAAATTATGTGCAAAGTTAAGTAATAGTTGCGATTATTTAATCAAAATTCTGAAAAATGTTTTTCTGTTCCTGCCCGGAAGAATAAAAAATCTGAACTATTCTTTTTATCTTTGTTGGAAATAAACCGAGTAGAATGGAGATAAACAGAACAGTGATCGTCGTGGCCGGAGGCAAAGGGTCGAGGATGAATTCGGATTTACCCAAGCAGTTCATGGAATTGGATGGATGGCCGGTTTTGATGCATTCGTTAATGGCGTTTTACGATTTCGATCATGATATTCGTATCATTTTGGTTTTACCAGAGGTTCAGGTTGGCTTTTGGAACGAACTTTGTGAAAAACGCAATTTTAACGTTCCTCATCATGTTGCCAATGGTGGCGATACCCGTTTCGCATCGGTGAAAAGCGGATTACAGCTGGTTGAATTACCTTCGCTGGTGGCCATCCACGATGGGGTAAGGCCGCTTGTAAGCCATGATACCATTGCACGCGCGTTCGGCGTGGCGTTGGAGCATGGTGCCGCGGTTCCGGTTGTCGATATAGTGGACAGTCTCCGTAGCGTTACTGAGAACGGGAGCAGAGCCGAAAACAGGAACTTGTTTAAATTGGTGCAAACCCCACAGGTGTTTGATGGCAAGTTGATTATCGATGCGTATCGGAGGGGATTCGATCCATCGTTTACCGATGATGCTTCGGTAGCTGAAGCAGCCGGCATTGAAATTACACTTACCGGAGGCAACCGCGAAAATATAAAAATAACCACCCCTCTTGATCTTGTTGTGGCTGAAGCACTTCTCAAATCAAAAGGTGAATAGTAGAAATATTGCTGATAATAGAAAAATGACGGTTGGGAGAAAAAACATACCTTATCTGGACACTTTCAGGGCCATTGCTACCTTTGGCGTTATCGTGATTCACGTGGCGACCCCGGCGCTGAAGATGAATTTTGGGAAAAATGATGAATACTGGTGGGTGGCCAACGTGGTGGATAGCGCGGTGAGGTTTGCTGTCCCGCTTTTTTTAATGTTGACGGGAGCCACCATGCTGCCTCGTAATAATTATCCTTTAAAGGGCTTTTATAAAAAAAGGTTGATGCGGGTTTTGCTTCCATTTATGTTCTGGATGGTTGTTTACTGGGTTTTCCGTTGGGCGGAACTAAGAAGTTCGCAACAGCCACACGATATTGCGGGTATTATTCGATGGGCTGGGCAATTATTTGTAAATGAAGGAATATCTAAACATTTCTGGTATTTTTATATGATATTGGTGGTGTACCTGTTCGTCCCTTTTCTGGGACGGGTGCTCGGACGCTTGTCTATGAATGCTGTTCTATCCTTTTTAATCATATGGGTCGTCGTCAGTTTTCTGCTGAGGAATGTACCTATGAATATGTATGGTTGGTCGGTGGATGCCTTGCCAAGTAAGTTGCTGGGTTGGGTGTTGCACTCTGGTTATCTGGTGCTTGGATATTTTCTTGTTCAATATATACCGGTTACCTCCCGGACGAGATGGATATGGGGAACATTGTTTGTTGGAAGTATAGTTTCGTCATCGGTGTTGACCTATTTCTTTAGCCAGGCATCCCGTTCGCTCGATCTGAGCATGTATGGCTATCTGAAACCCAATACCATGCTTCAGTCGGTAGCGTTTTTCCTGCTGCTGAAAGATACTGAACTCAAAAACAAATCGCTCTTGTTCATCCAGCAACTCGTTTGCAACTATAGTTACGGCATTTACCTGGCACATGTAATGGTGTTGGGCATCCTGTTCGATCACGGTTTTTATTGGCGGATAGCACATCCGGTCGTTTCGCTGCCGTTGGTTTCGCTGGTTACGTTTTTGCTTTGTTTTGCACTCGTTTTTTTCATCAGAAAAATTCCTTTCGGGAAATATATTTCAGGATAAAAATCAATGGGCTTTCTTGATCAGGACATAAAGTTTCTGCCCGGTGTTGGTCCTAAAAAAGCCGATTTGCTGGCAAAAGAACTCGGTATAACCAACGTGGGCGATTTGTTGCGGCATTACCCTTTCCGTTATGTTGACAGGAGTCGTTTTTACTACATCCACGAAATATCGGGCGATATGCCTTTTGTGCAGCTGAAAGGTCAAATACTTCGTTTCGAAAAAGCGGGCGAGGGGAGGAGCCAGCGGTTGATTGCCGTTTTTTCCGATGGGCATTCCACCATCGAACTGGTTTGGTTCAAAGGCATTGGTTATGCCCTTGATAAGTACAAGTTGCTTACGGACTATGTTGTTTTCGGGAAACCTACCCCCTTCAATGGAAAATATAATATCGCGCATCCCGATATTGATCTGCCATCGCAACTTCCACCCGCCGAACATTTGGGGTTGCAACCATATTACAATACTACCGAAAAAATGAAATCGGCATTTCTCAATTCCAAAATGTTGCAGAAAACCATGATGTGGGTGGTAGGGCAGCTGAGGAGCCATGGCACCGATGATACGTTGCCCGATTATTTGCTGAAGAAATTCGCGTTACCCGGCCTCACCGGTTCGCTTGTCAATATACATTTCCCTTCGTCAACCTCTTATTTGAATAAGGCACGGCAACGGCTGAAATTTGAAGAACTATTTTTCATTCAGTTGAATATCCTCCGGCAAACAAAATGGAGGGATTTGAATATCAAAGGTTTGGCTTTTAATAAAATAGGATATTATTTCAATACTTTTTTCGACAAATACCTCCCATTTGAGCTTACAAATGCCCAAAAAAAAGTGTTGCGGGAGATCAGGAGCGATGTTGGTTCCGGAAGGCAAATGAACCGGCTGCTCCAGGGCGATGTGGGAAGTGGCAAAACTTTGGTGGCCTTAATGTCGATACTGATGGCGATAGATAACGGCTACCAAGCGGCGTTGATGGCGCCGACCGAAATTTTGTCCAACCAACATTTTGAAACCATTCGGAATTTCCTTGGTGATATTGGCATTGAAGTGGCTCTGCTCACCGGTTCCACCCGACCTAAGCAGCGTGAGGCTATTCACGAAGGGATTGCTTCGGGGCGCATTTCGATCCTTATTGGTACACATGCGCTGATCGAAGATACTGTGCAATTTGCCAATCTCGGGTTAGTGGTTATTGATGAGCAGCATCGTTTCGGGGTGGAACAACGTTCAAAACTCTGGAAGAAAAATGTAATTCCGCCTCATATCCTGGTAATGACGGCTACACCCATCCCGCGCACATTGGCTATGACCCTTTATGGCGATTTGAGTGTGTCGGTTATTGATGAACTTCCCCCTGGAAGGAAGCCAATACAAACCTATCATTATTACGAAAACAAACGTCAGTCGTTGTACGGATTTATGGCTAAACAGATCGAGGCTGGACGGCAAATTTATATTGTTTATCCGTTGATACAGGAATCTGAAAAAATGGATTTGCAGGATCTGGAAAATGGCTATCAGGAAGTTTGTACTGTTTTTCCACGTTATAAAGTAAGCAAAGTGCACGGCAAAATGAAACCTGCCGAGAAAGATGCTCAAATGTCCAGGTTTGCTTCGGGTGAGACCAATATCCTGGTAGCCACCACGGTAATTGAAGTGGGTGTGAATGTACCCAATGCTTCGGTGATGGTCATCGTCAATGCCGAACGGTTTGGCTTGTCGCAGCTTCACCAGCTTCGCGGGAGGGTGGGGCGTGGCGCCGACCAGTCGTTTTGTATTTTGCTCACGGGTTACAAGCTGGGAGTCGATACCCGAAAACGCATGGACATTATGGTTCGTACCAACGATGGTTTCGAAATCTCGGAAGCAGACCTGCAACTCCGCGGTCCCGGCGACCTGGAAGGGACTCAGCAAAGCGGTTTGCCTTTCGAACTGAAAATAGCCAACCTGGCCCAGGATGGCAAGATACTCGAGATAGCCCGGCTTGCAGCGATGGATGTTCTTGACGATGACCCCGAACTACAAAAAGCCGAAAACCGCAAATTGCAGATCAATTTACAGAAGATGAAAACCAATACCTTAAATTGGGGTTTAATTAGTTAAAAAATCAGAACATATTTTGAATAAAAATATTGTTTCGTTACCTTTGAAAATAGTAAAATCTTTCATAATTTCAATGAATAAGTCATTATGGAAAAAACATTATTGATCATTAAACCGGGTGCGGTTCAGCGCGGATTAGCAGGGGTAGTGATAACCCGTTTCGAACGGAAAGGGTTACAGATTTGTGGAATGAAAATGATGCAGCTGACCGATGAATTGTTGAATGAACATTATGCTCATTTAAGTCAAAAGTCTTTTTTTCAACGAATTAAAGATAGCATGATGGTTACGCCGGTTATCGTTTGTTGTCTGAAAGGACTCGATGCCGTGCGGATTGTTCATGAAATGGCGGGAGCTACAAACGGAAGAAATGCTTTGCCCGGAACTATTCGGGGCGATTTTAGTGTAAGTGTGCAGGAAAATATAATACATACCAGCGATACTCCTGAAAACGCGGTGGCCGAACTGGCTCGTTTCTTTTCACCGGATGAGATATTCGAATTTGATCAGAATGGTTTAAACTATTTATATGCGAATGACGAAATTTGAATGGTGAAATTTTATCAGAAATAAAATAAGTTTATTAATCAGAATTCTTATATCTGAGAATACAAAGATAAAATTTTCATGCCGGTAATCCGTAAAATACTTACTTTGTCAGTATTTATGATAGCCACTACGGTGATGTATGCCCAAATACCATCGAAGTTTTCGCTGTTGCCTAAAAAGGATACGACAAATATTTACCACCAAATGCTGAACGATGAGTCGGACGATTTAATGGAAAATCATCCGGCTGAAGATTTATACAATAAGATATGGACCAGTGAAAAGGTAAATCCATATAAAATTCCGGTCGATAGCCTTCCCGATTCAGTCAAAATAGATTGTTCCCATTTTACCGTTCCGGTTCCGGGTGCTATTACTTCCAATTTCGGGCCGCGCAGGTATCGTTTCCATTACGGTACCGATCTGCGTCTGAAAATCGGCGATTCCGTCCTGTCGGCTTTTTCGGGAAAGGTACGAATCATTGATTATGAACCTGGTGGATATGGGCATTACATTGTTATCAGGCATAAAAATGGACTTGAAACGGTTTATGGGCATCTTTCGCAGGTGCTTGTAGCCCTCAACCAGAATGTGAAAGCTGGCCAGTTGATCGCTTTTGGCGGAAACACAGGCCGTTCTACTGGGCCTCATCTCCATTTTGAAGTCAGGTATTTGGGAAATGCCATTAATCCAGACAATATTATCGACTTTGAATCGGGGAAAGTTCGTAACCTGACGTATGTGATTACCAAAAAATCATTTTATTATCAACGTGAGTCCCGCCCGGTTTTTGCTTCGAGGTATTACACGGTGCGTAAAGGAGATACCTTAATAAAAATAGCAATACGACATGGGTTGAGCGTTAAGTCGCTTTGCAGGCTCAACGGGTTGAGACCCAAGAAAAAGCTTCGTCCGGGAACGGCCGTCAGGATTCGCTGATAACCCTCTGTTTCTCCCACTCCAGTATTTTCTTTTTACAGCTTAATCCCCAGCGGAAACCTCCGGGTTCGCCATCGTTGCGTAATACACGGTGGCAGGGGATGATGAACGCGATAGGATTTGCGCCGATGGCGGTGCCAACGGCCCTGACTGCTTTGGGATGCCCGATTTTGGCGGCAATCCGGCTGTAAGTAGTAGTTGACCCAAAAGGTATTTCCTGTAACGCTTTCCAAACTTTTTGCTGAAAATCGGTTCCGCTTGTTTTCACCTGGTAATTTTCTTTTCGTTCCACAATACCGCGGATAATCGTTCCCGATTCACTTCCGGGGGTGAGGTTGGCATAAGCAAAGTGCTTTTTGAAATGATCCATCCCTTCTTTTTCGTCGGACGGAAATATCAACGAGTAAATATTTTCCCCTACATAAACGATACCACATAGCCCGAAAAGAGTATTGCCAAAACCGTAAAATAGTTCTTGTTTATTTAATGATGAATGTTCCATTGTAAATTTGTAATGATTCAAATTTTTTAAAATATTTTACTCTATATAAATTGGAGCAATTGCTCTACCGTGTCAAATTTAGATTAATAACAAAATTAAATACAAAGAAGAAAAATAAAATCTGAAGGAAAAAAATAAAAAGCACGCTGATTGACTTTTACAACATGCTTTCTTTTTTTTATCATCTGGTAGGGTGGATTAGTTTCCTTTACAGATTTTGCAAACTCCTGAATATGAGACTTCTACGCCTTCTATGTCATGAACATCACTGAAAGGAAGCTGATATATTTCGGGTTTCAGATTGAAAATATCGTAGATTTTGCCGCATTTTTTGCAAATAAAATGGGCGTGGTCGGAAGTGTCGATGTCAAAGCGGGCATTCTTTTCATCAATGACTAAGGTTCTAACGGCTCCCCGCTCTACAAAGAGGTTCAACGTGTTGTAAACGGTGGTTTTCGATAGGGTTGGCATTGCCGGGCTGAGTGCCAGGTATATTTCATCAACAGTGGGATGTGTCCTGTTGTTGAACAGGTAATTGATGACAGCGGTACGTTGTACCGATGGTTTTATATTGTACTGTTGCAGGTACTGATGGGATTGTACTATAGAATACATATTGACTTGTTATTTTTGTAATTATTGTGCAAAAATAGTAATTTATTTTTGAAATGATTATAAATTATCTTATTATTAACTTTTTACAGAATTGTGTTAATTCTAAATTGCAATTAAAAGTAATTTATAATTATTTTCATTATGATTAAATTTGTATTGAATTCAATTTTTTAAATTGTCAAATAAAAAAGGTTACAGGATATTATATCTCTGCAACCTTTTTAAAACGTTTATTTTCAGGGGAATTATAAAACTCCGATTTCTTTCAGCACATTGTTGGTGGTGCGAACAGCAGCAGCGCTCTTTTCAAACAATGCTTTTTCTTCACCGTTCAGTTGGTAGTCGAGAATGGTTTCAACGCCATTTTTACCAACTACAATGGGTACACCGATACAGATGTCGCTTTGACCGTATTCGCCATCAAGGGCAACGCAGCAAGGGATCACTTTTTTCTGGTCGTGAATGATCGATTCAACCAGGTAAGCTGCGGCAGCTCCCGGAGCATACCATGCCGAAGTTCCAAGCAAGCCTGTAAGGGTGGCTCCACCTACCATGGTATCGGCAACTACTTTGTCGAGTGTGGTTTTGTCGAGAACATCGGCTACCGGACGGCCTTTGTAAGTAGCGAAGCGGGTAAGAGGAATCATGGTGGTATCACCGTGTCCTCCGATAACCAAACCTTCGATTTCGTTCGCGTTCACCCCGATGGCTTTGCTCAGGTAGCATTTGAAGCGTGAGCTGTCGAGTGCTCCACCCATACCGATAACTTTGTTTTTAGGAAGTCCGGTAGCTTTCAGTGCCAGGTAAGTCATTGTATCCATTGGGTTGCTTACAATCACCAGGATGGCGTTAGGGGAATATTTCAGGATGTTGTCGGCAACGCTTTTTACGATACCGGCGTTTACTCCGATGAGTTCTTCGCGGGTCATACCCGGTTTGCGGGGAATTCCTGAAGTGATGACCACTACATCGGAATTTGCCGTTTGTGAATAATCATTAGTACAACCGGTGATTTTAGAATCGAATCCGAGCAATGTCATGGTTTGATACATGTCGAGCGCTTTTCCTTCCGATACACCTTCTTTTACATCAAGCATTACAACTTCGTCGGCTACTTCATTGAACGCAAGTACATTTGCACATGTGGCGCCTACATTGCCGGCACCTACTACAGTTACTTTTGACATAATTTTTTTATTTATTTTTTGATGAATATTTTTTATTTCCAACCATTGTGCAAAGATAAACATTTATGTTGATTAAAGAAAAATTTCTTTATTTAATTGTTGTTTAAATATTGCTATTTATTTGCTTGGTGCGTTATAAAAAATAAAAACCGTGGGAAAAGTGGGGAAATTTTATTTGTTAATATTTTGAGTAATCTGAAATATAGTTTATTTTTGTGAAAAACTTTGGTTGTAAGGAGAGCTGTAACTCCGGCATTTTTAGTTGCCTGAATGGCAAAATAGCTCCTTTTAGTACAATTGAAGTATTTTTTACAAGTGAGGTGCCGACTTGTGGAGTGCCGTATTTGTATCGTCAGAAATTATTTATTATAAACAAATTATTAGGAATGAGAAAATTAGTATATTCGGTCGTTTTGCTGTTGTTAGTGTTCGGATGTAAAAAGAGCAACGAATTTGAAGTGTCGGGCGTTATAAAAGATGCCGCTAAAAAAACACTTTTTCTGGAACATACGGGGTTGACGAAAACGGAAGTGATTGATTCGGTCAAACTTGGTGAAGATGGTAAATTCAGTTTCGATGGCGCGCGCCCGAAATATCCTGATTTTTACCGCCTGAGAATTGACGACAGCTACATAGTTTTCTCAGTAGATTCCAACGAGCACATCATTATTAATGGGCAAGATGCGGGCTTTGCCGAGAAGTATAGCGTGGAAGGTTCTCCTGAATCGGAGAAGATACGCCGTTTGCGCACTTCGCTCATTGCTATTCAAACCAAACTGAACGCGATTGATGCAACGATGGAATCGAACCTGCGAAATTCGAAAATTACCGAAATTCAGAATGATATTGAGAAACATAAAGAAATGGCGAAAAAAGTGATTCTCGAAAATCCACGTTCGACATCAGCTTATTTCGCGGTATATCAGAAAGTGAATAGTTCTTTTGTTTTTTCGCCGTACGTGAAGGAAGATAAGCCTTATTTTGCCGCTGTAGCCACATCGTATAATACGTTTATGCCCGACTACGACCGTACTAAAAACCTTTACACGCTGGTGCTCGATGCTATTCAATCGGAAAGAGATGCACGGCAAAACGAAGCTTTGCAAAGCTATCTGCAGAGCAAAGCGTCTGTGGGGTATATTAACATTTCGTTGAAAGACAGGGATGATAACGTGAAAAGTTTGTCGCAACTGGAAGGCAAGTTAGTGTTGATTGATTTTTCAGCTTATGGAACAAGGGAGAGTGTCGCATATACATTTGCTTTACGAGACCTTTACAATAAGTGCCATACGCGGGGATTCGAAATTTACCAGATTTCGCTCGATGAAGATAAGGTGCTCTGGCAGGAAGCTACTAAAAATATTCCCTGGGTGTGTGTGAGGGATGATAACGGACCCAATACAAGCTACATCTCTACTTACAACGTGAAAACGATCCCTTCAAATTTTTTGCTAAGCAAGAAAGGCGAGATTATTGCACGCGATATCGATTTCAAAGCACTTTCCGGTTTGATAGAAAAAAATCTGTAATCTTTCGTTCGATGTATCAGTTCATTAAACAGACGGCACTCGCGGCGGGTTTCGACGCTTGCGGTATTTCGCCTGCTGCTGAACTTGTTGCCGACCGGAAATTCATGGAAAACTGGCTGAGCGCCGGCCAGCAGGCCGGAATGACTTACCTGGAGCGAAATCTTGAGAAACGAACAAATCCCGCTTTGCTGGTGGATGGATGCAAAACGGTGGTTGTGGTTTTGCTCAATTATTTCCCCGGGAAAAAATGGCCTGCGAAGAAATACAAAATAGCCCGGTATGCTTTTTCCGCAATTGATTATCACGATGTGATGAAGCGGAAGTTGTCGTTGCTCGAAAACGAAATTACCCGAAAGTATGGAAAGGAATGCGTTTCGGCAACCGGGCAACATGCTTTTGTGGATTCGGCTCCTGTACTCGAACGGGCTTGGGCGCGGAAGGCGGGACTGGGATGGATCGGGCGGCATACGCAGTTGATCTCGCCACGGTTCGGGTCGTATTGTTTTATAGGTGAGCTTTTTCTGAACGTTGAACTGCCGTGCAGCGATGAGCCGCTTCCCGATCGTTGTGGCCATTGTACCCGTTGTATCGATGCTTGTCCTACACAGGCGCTCGATTTAAAAAAAGGGTTGGATGCCCGGAAGTGCATATCCTACCAGACCATAGAAAATAAGGATCCGGTTGAACCGGAAATCAGGAGCCGGCTTTCGGGTTACATTGCCGGTTGCGATATTTGCGCTGAGGTTTGTCCGTGGAACATAAAACTGGCTAAGTATCATCATCATGTCGGATTATCGGCGGCAAATGATTTTGACGAATGGAGTGATGATTTTTGGGAAAAGCTGGATAAAGCCACTTACCGGCGTTTGTTTGCCCATTCAGCGTTGAGCCGGATAAAATTTGAAAAGCTGAAGGGTAATATCAGCTTTCTGAACGGGACGAAAGAGGTTTAAACCGGATTTTATGTTGTTTTTTTGAAAAATGTCTTTCGGGCATATTTTTTATTTGGTTATCCCACTTTTTTTCAATTACTTTGTACCGGTTTTTGCATGCGAATGGATGCTGTGTTTTTTTGAAATGAAAGCGCTATAACTTATTATTATAGTCAATACTATTGTTGATAGGCAAATGAGAAAATTTATTTTATTAATTATATTAAGTATTATCACGGCTGGAATTGGTGCTCAGGTAATGTATAATTCATCGGGAAAGGTTATCGGACGAGTGTCCGATAAGGTATATTACGATGAATCGGGGAAAGTACTCGGGCGTATTGTCGGCATTTTTATATACGATGGCAAAAGTAAACTCATCGGCAAGGTTGACGGACAAACGCTTTATGATGGTGTAGGCCGCCAGATTGGCAGGATTGATGGAAATAATTTCTACGATGCACTCGGACGGCTGATGGCGCGGCTCGATGGAGAAACTCTTTATGACAGCTACGGCAGGAAAATTCGTAAATCGTCGGGGCTTAATAAAACTGACATGATTATTTTCTTTTATTATTTTTAAAAAGGGACGAAAGGTTTTTTTATATGATTACAACTCCGGTAATGAGATTATCGGAGTTTTGTTTTAAAAAAAACGGATTTGTAAACACGTGAGCTTGACATGGGCGCAATAAAAAGGCCAACAGTTCGTTTTTATTTTCGGATCAAATAAATATTAACTATCAATGATTATCAGAGCCAGTAAATACATCGTTGTTTTATTGTTGTTGCTTCATGTAACGCTTTTACGTTCGCAGGACAATTTGCCTTATGTTGACGATAAGCCGTTCCATTTTGGATTCCTGCTGGGAACTAATTTAATGGATTTCAGTGTTGGAAGCAGTCTCCAGACAATTGATGGAAAAGTATATTATGCCGATGTATCCACGTTGCAGCCCGGATTTTCAGTGGGGGTTATCAGCAATTTAAGACTGAATAACAGTTTGAACCTAAGGTTTAACCCGACACTTCATTTTCTGGAACGAAGTATAAGTTATCGACTTGCTGATGAGGAAACCAAAACCAATATCAGCATTATTTCCATACCGGCAAGTATTCCGCTTTACCTGAAATATAGCGCTCAACGCAGGGGGAATTACCGTCCGTACATCATTGGAGGAGGAGGTTTTTATGTCGATTTGGCTCGGAACAAGGAAAAACCGGTATTGCTTAAACCGTTTGACACGTTTGTTGAAATTGGTGCCGGCTGCGATTTTTATTTTTCATTTTTCAAGCTAGCTCCCGAAATTAAATTCGGTCTGGGGATGAACAATATGCTTACACCCATGAGCCAGAGGAACGCGGGAACAATATCAGAGCAGGATAAAAAATATACCAACGCCCTTTCGTCTCTTAAAACCAAGATGCTTACCATCACTTTTAATTTCGAGTAGTTTTTTTGTTTTTATGAATAAAACCATACGAATTTTATGTACTCTCCTGCCGCTGCTTTTGCCGCTGCTCATGGTGTCGTGCGATGATAAAGAAGCGTTTACCTCGAACCCGAGCGACAAGCTTTCCTTTTCATCGGATACGGTATCGTTCGATACTGTTTTCACCACCATAGGGAGTGCTACACATCGGTTTATGGTGTATAACAAGAGCAATAAGTCGGTTCGTATTAGCCATGTCTGGTTGGCGGGTGGTAGCGGTTCGCAGTTTCGTTTGAATGTGGATGGTTCTGTAAATAAGGAGAATGCTTTCACTGACATTGAAATCGCGCCGAAAGACAGCATGTATGTTTTTGTGGAAGTTACCGTTGATCCGAATAAGGAAAATTCGCCTGTGCTGGTGGAAGATTCCGTACTTTTCCTTACCAATGGCAACCAGCAACGGGTGAAACTGATGGCTTTCGGGCAGGATATGAATTTACTGAAAGATGTTACCTTTGATGAAGATACCGAACTCAGTAGCCCGAAGCCGTATTTGGTTTACGGCAATATAACCGTGAAACCAGGAGCTACGCTTACTTTGCCTGCGGGATGTAAAATGTATTTTCACAACAATGCCAACTTGCTGGTGTATGGAAACCTGACAGCTGATGGGACATGGGAAAGCCCGGTGCTGCTGCGCGGCGACCGGCTCGACAAAGTGAATTTCAGCGATCCGGTGCCTTATAATTATGTTTCGGGACAATGGGGTGGTGTATATTTGCTTTCATCGAATGGCAAATATGCATTGAACCATGTAGTAATGAATAGTGGTTACGTAGGTATTTATCTGTCGAACGATAGCCGCAACGAACTTCCAGACCTAACGATCACCGATTGTAAAATTCATAATTTTCTCTATTACGATTTGGTGGTGATCAACGGAAATGTAACGGTGGCGAACAGTGAAATTTCAAACGCCGGAAGCTATTGCGTGTACCTGAACGGGGGTACGCACACTTTTGTCCAATCTACCATCGCCAACTTTTTTGATGGGAGCATCCAGCCCCAATCGCGCGACGGACAACCGGCTTTGCTCATTATGAACCTGAACAAGGTAGCGCCAATGAAAACGATGTTCGAAAATTGTGTGATTGCCGGTAGTAGTACAAACGAATTCAGCTTGCTCACGCGTTATCCCGAAACTTACGATGCCGGTTTTGTGAATTGTTATGTAGGGCGGAAAGACACCCTTGCCCTGAAACAATTTGTGAAAACATTGTGGTATAGCGCTAAAGATACACTGTTTACTCATCCGAAATACGAGTATAAAACAGGCGGATATTATAATTTTACCCCCGATTCGGTTTCGCGTTTGCGTGGTAGGGCCAATATAAGTATTGCCAGCCAATATCCTTTGGATTTGAACGGAAATAGCCGCCTCGCCGATGGCAAACCCGATATCGGCGCTTACGAATGGCAACCAACAAAGAAGTAGTGAATAATGGTGGATGGTTATATCCGTATCTTCAATCCTAATTTCCAATGATCCGGATTGAGATTAACTATCCAAGCGGAATTATCTGTTTTCCATTCCGTCAGCGAGTACTTTAACCCTCCCAAACCAATGCTTACTCCAAAGCCCGATGCAATAAAATAAGTGAACTCAGGGCATAGTTCCGCTCTGAAATAATCTGTTTTGCTTTTCCCCCAGCCTTCCTTTGCATAGCTATCATCGGTTTCGGCTAATGACTCTGATGACAAATAAGGATCAGGTTCTCCTGCTAATTTGAATTTATATTCCGAGATTATTTTTCCATAATTACAACGTAATAACCCGCTGAAATATAAGTTTCTGAACAATCGTTGATAATAGCCTGTAAATAATCCGGGTGTCAATGCGCTTGATGTTGTATTCAAATTTTCTATCTGGATAAATTTGTCGAAGTATTGATAAGTGGATTGTATTTCTTTAGCGTGATAGTAATCAATGTCTACACCAATTACAAGTTGTTTCGATACGAAAATACCTGCCGAAATAGCTGAATTAAGATACTTTCCCTCAGTGTAATTCTGATCAGTATAAGTTCCTTTCGATGAGCTGCTGTTCAGATAGTTGCCATCGAATGAAATCAAACAATCACCTTTCTTTATCTGAGAAAACATGTTGATAGCCAGAAAAAGCAATGCAATGGTAAGTCCGTTATGTTTTAAATTCATAATGTGTAAAGATTTTTTAGTTTAAAAATATCTACGTTGTTTTTATCTATTGTGATCTAAAGTTTTGTTTACAAAAAAACTATGTGCAACTAATTGTCGATAAAAGTCGAGACGAGTTCATTTTAAAATACAACTATTTGTGTCAAATTTAAGTTAATTTTTTGACTTATCAAAGATTTTGAGGAAAATAAAAAGCAGATGATATTGTTGTCAGCTGCTCTTTTATCATTATTTATGCAGGCGTTCTCAAAACGAGAATACAACTCCGCCCATCACGTTCAGTCCCTGTACATCGTAGCCGTAATAATGCTGGTATTTACGGTTCAGCAAGTTATTGGCTTTAAGGAAAATGCTCATCCAGTTGTCGTAAGAGTATGAAGCTCCGAGATTCAGGTCGAGCACAGGATCCAGTTCAATGGCTTTATCGCCAAGTTTGGCAAAACGTCCGGTTTCAACAAACCCGGAAGCCGACAATTGGAGGTTGTGGTGGATTTTATAATCGATACCGAAATTCATCTCGTATTTGGGCTGGTTCCACGCGTAATCTTCCGAAGATACTTTCCAGTAATTGTATTTGCCTGCAATCTCGAAGTTGAATATGCCCTGAAGGTTGTAGTTGGCACGGATGCCGAGCGTGGCCTTGAGTGCATCGCTGTAAAGCACATCGAAGCGGTTGGAGTAAATTACCGAGTCGGCGGTAGCCATTGTGGAAGAATAGTATTTTTTATTGACGAAGAAATACTGGTCGTGGATGATTTTAGTCTCGGTAAACGCATCGATAAACAGGCCGTAAATTGGTTTCAGTTTCAGCCCGGCATAAATATCGAAGGGGGTAAAAGTATCTTTCACGCGGGTGTCCGAAAAAAGGTAGGGATTTTCGGCGAAAATACGATCCTGCGTATTGATGTTCAGACCGCCTGTGGCTCCACCGTACACGGTCAGGTAATCGGGCGAAGCTTTCCATTCCACTTCCACGTCGGGCGAAGGGTTGATAAGTGTCCCGTGTTGGAGCGAGAGGGCGAGTTTAGCCCCTAATTTCAGGCTGAGTTCATCATTGTCGATAGCATAATAGGGATTCAATGTGAGCACCGAGTAACTTTTCCAGAAGTTAAACCGGGTGGTGTCGTTGGAATAATTCAGGTTGGTGAACTCGAACTTCAGTCCGGCACGGTTTACTACCAGCAGTTTGTTCACATCACCGGCAATCCCGTTTTGCACTTCGGTAAGTCCTATTCGCGATCCGAAATGGGTGTGGTTGTAGGCCAACCGGTAACGCCAATCCGCATAAGGCTCGGTTGAACGTATGCCTGCCAGGAAATTCACCCGCCACAGGTTGTCGTTCGAAGGCGAATTGGCCAGTTTCCCGAGGGTGGTGCTGTTGGCATCGCGGCCTATAAGTACTGTGTTTTGTTCAGTGTACACATTGCCAGCCATTGATGGTGGCATTTTGTTATAATGAATTATTGAATCGTTGTTGTTGTAGGAGTTGCCGTAATATTTAAAATACTCGTGTCCTACCTTGAGCCCCGTAAAAAAATCGAGCGAAGCGAAATTCTGATCAAACTGCAAATTAAGCTGGGTGATCGAATGGGCCTTTTCAGAGAAAGCTCCCAAATGATGAATGGAAAGGTCGAGGTGCGATTTGTCCGTTTTAATCAGCGGGTAGGCAAAATCGAGCAAGGTATTGAGATAGGTACCCACTCCGAGGCGCAGGTATCCGTCGCCGTTAATGCTTGTTGACCCCTTTTCGGGCTGGGCCGCCGAAAGGGTATGGATGTTGTTGTCGAGGGTGAGCGGAAGATTAAAATCGGTGTACCTCGGCTTCGATTTTTCCACTTTCAGTTCCAGGATATTGGGTGAAAAACTGATTTTCCCGGCATCCTGGATCACCGGTTTGTATTCGCGTTGAACGGTTACGTTGCGGGTAGCCAGCGTATCCTGGGCTTTCGCGCCGGTAGCGGATAGCGCCACCAATAAAACAACGGAGAAAATATAGCGTGTATGTTTCATTTTTACTGATATAGAGTGATAGTAAATTTTCGATTGTTTCATAGTGCGGATTAGTTGATGATTTTTTGCTTTTCGCGCTGGCTGATGGCGGTCAGGCGATCGTTGATCATGGTTTGTATGTCATCCGCAGTGGTGTAATTCTTTTGCAGGCTCAGCAGGTATTGTTTCGCCTGGAAGTCATCGCCCCGTTTTACATAAATGTCGGCCAGCAGCACGAACGACCGGGCCAGCCAGTAAGGATAAGGGGTGTTCTTTTTTGCAAAGTCGAGCACTTCTTTTTCGGCCTCATTTGCTTTGTTGGTTTTAAAATAAACATCAGCAAGAAGGTATTTGGCTTCTGAGCCAAAGGCTGTCCGTGTATCTTCCGACAGAATTTTCAGGTCGGTAGCGGCTTCATCGTTTTTGCCGGTAGCGAGCAGCGCTTTGGCCCTGTTGTAACGGGCTTCGGATTTTACATTGGCATCCGGGCGTGTTTCCGACAGAATATCACCCGCGATTTGTATGGTGGTGGCATTGTCGTTCAGGAAGTAACTGCACCTTAAAACACCGAGTTTTGCCACATCTTGATTCACAGTGGATGGCGAGAGTGTTTGCAATTGTTTGAAATAATCAAGCGCCGCCGCGTAGTTCTTTTGGTCGTAGGCAATGCCCGCAGCCCTTAGCGCGGCATCTTCGGCATAAATATTCGGCGTTTTTTTAAGTAAATCCTGATATGATGCCAGCGCGTTGACTTTGTCATCGGTACGATAATAGCTGTCGGCCAAGTAGTTTTGGGCTTGCAGGCAGTATTTGCCTCCAGGGCAGAATTTTGCCAGATAAGCTTTGAATCCGGCGATGGCTTTGCTCAGGTTATCGTTGATGTATTGTTTTTCGGCGGCAATGTAAGTGAGCGAATCTTCGCGGGCAATTCCGTTGCCGGCTGTGTTCAGACCAAGTTTTTTGGTATAGGCCATATAATCCGATACGTTGTTCGATTCGATGTAAACCGTTTCAAGGCTTTCGAGAGCGGTGGAAGCTTCCTCACTTCCGGGATATTTTTCAATTACATATTTAAATGATGTGATGGCGTTGTTATAATCCTTGTTATTGAAATATTCCAACCCGGTTTCGAGGGCGGCTTTACGGGCATTCACCGAGTTGGGGTATTTCGCTATTAACTGCCGGAAGGCATCAATGGCTTTGGTGTCGTTGTTCATCATCAGGTACGAACGTCCCATTTCGTAGTAAGCATCATCGGCATATTCCGATTTGGGGTACATGGCAATGAGCTTTTCGAGCTTGGATATTTTCGACTGGTAATTTTTACTTAATCCAGCCACATAAGCAGCTTGAAAGAGCGCGTAATCGGATTTCGACGGATTGGCTGTTTCGGCTTTCGAGTAATAATCTTCGGCCATTTCAAAATTCCTGTTACTGAAATAACAGTCGCCGATACGGTTCAACGCGTCGGAGTAAGTAGTTGTTTTCCTGTTGGTTTCGGCATCCACGTAACGTTGAAACCAGTACTGAGCTTTGTCGTATTGTTTGTTGGCAAAATAGCTGTATCCGAGGTTATATTGGGCAATGATCCTGTTGGTGCTGTTTTTTGAGTTTGGGTTTTTAAAAAACTCGTTCAAATCATTGATGCTTTCTTCGTTTTGTTTGGCGCGGTAGTAACATTCGGCCCTCCAGAAGAGGCATTCGGACGTATATTTACCGTCGGGCGAAATCTCAGCCCCTTGGCCGAAGTAATCGATGGACTTTGCCAGGTCGTTTTGCATGAACGTTTCGGTACCCATTTGGTACAAAAGATATTGCTTGATCTCGGTCAGCCGCGGAGACGAGCTTTTGATTTTTAAAATTGACTGGTAAGCCGCGCTGTAATTTTTAGTGGTCAGGTACATTGATGTCAGGTAATCGTAGGCCTGATCGGTATGCTTCGAGTCGGGGAATTCGGTGAGGAACTGGTCGAACGCCTTTACCGATTCGCCAAAAGCGGTCGTGCTTTCGTAACAGGTGAGGGCGTAGTTGAACATTGCCTCTTCACGCACCGAACTGTTGAATTTTGTTTTCAATGCCGCTTCGTACGACAGCCGCGCGTTGGCTTTCTCGTTCAGTTTTATGTACGAGTTGCCGAGGTGGAGGTAGGTGTTTTCGGTTATTTCATCCGGTTTGGTCGTAACTTTCGAGAGGTATTTTATGGCGTTGGCATAATCGCCGGTTTCGTAGTACGAAAGTCCGAGCAGGTACATGTCGTTACGCAATACCTGCGGGAAAATCCGTTCGTAGTTTTTCAGGTATTCAATGGCTTTGCCGTATTTTTTATTCTGATACGATATTTCACCGAGAATGCGATAGATTTCAGCGTTATTCTCGTTTCCGGGGTTGTTTTTCAACAACTCTTCGGCCCGCGTATAAACCTGGTCGTAATCTTTTTTCGCATAATAGATCTGGATAATGTAGTAGGGTACAATATCGCTATAAGCCGGATTGTTCTCAATTTTCAGGAAATCACCGAGCGCGTCATCGTAATTTCCAAGGGAGTACTGCGTGTAGGCGCAATAGTAAGTGGCCGACAAATTGTAACGGGTGTCAAGCCCTTTCAGCGTTTTGAAATAAGAGAGGGCGTCGTTGTATTTTTTCAGTTGCAAGTTGGCGTATCCTTTGTAAAAGAGGAGGTCGGTGCGGTCGCGTTCGTTCACGTGTGAGGGGTCAATCTTTTTAAACGAGGCAAGCGCTTTCGAGTAGTCGTTCTTTTCGTAGTCGAGTGTTCCGGCCATCAGGAAGATGTTGTCGGCAAACGGCGAATTGGGATATTTTTCGTAATAAGCGTTGAGCTTTTCGGGGGCTTTGTCTTCGCGTAGTTCGAAAGCGCTGGCTGCCATGTAATATTCCGCTTCCTGTATTTGCCCAGCTTGTGTAGGGGCGGTGGTTTTCAGAAATTCCTCTAAACAACGGTACGAAGCTGAATACTTTCGCTGGTTGTAGAGTTCTTTTCCCTGCTCAAACAGCAGATCGTGCTGCGTAAAGGTACGCGTGTGCTGTGCGGAAAGGGTTTCCACTGCCATTGCCGAAATCAGTACGAATAGAAAAAGTTTTTTCATGTGTTTATAATTTATATATTTGCCCCCTAACCCCAGCCCCCTAACCCCCTAAAAGGGGAATAAGAAGAGGGAACAAAACAGGCATAGTGAATTGTTTTCTAATATATAATCATTCCCTTGTGTGTCCAAAATTTTTATTCGGTCATGGGTGTTTCATCTGTGTAAATTTTAGAGCCGAAAGTAAATGCTAAATGCGTTATTGCCGATGCATTGATTTATTTGTTCCGCCCATGAATATTTTATGTGTTTATCTTATCATCTGTCTTTGGATGTTTCAACTCCACCTGTTCTCTTTTCAACGGAAATTCAGGCCGTTTAGTATGTTTTTGAGTTGATACACGAAACATTCGCTTCATCTTCATCATAAAAACGAATCAGCAAAAATATATGGGCTCCACTTGTTCTTTTGTACGATGACCGAATTAAATCCTCAAAAAAATGCACCATCGACAAATATACAAAATCCATTGAAAAATAAAAAGCAAAAAGTTTTAAAGTCGAAGGGAGACGGAAGATTTTTTGTACATCTCAATGGCTTTTTTAATGGAAGCGAGCCCGAATTCGTCGGGTTGCAGGTTGGTTACCGGAATAAATAGGCACGACTCCACATCATCGGCCGCTTTCAACAGCCCTAAATCTTCGGTGGTGCATTCGAAAAACAGGTCCATCGTGGGGATGGTGAGCCCGCTATAAAGGTAAAGGTTGGGTAACGAAAATAAGTAATTGGCGGTAACTACCCGTGTGCCTGTTTCTTCCATTACCTCGCGGGCAATAGCCTCTTCGGCGGTCTCGTCGTTGTCGGTGAAACCACCGGGCAGATCGAAAGTTCCTTTTGCCGGCTCTTTGGCGCGCCGGCATACGAGCAGTTCGCCTTTGTCGTTCAGGATAAACGCGGCAACGGCCGCCGAAGGGTTCATGTACCAAACAAACCCGCAGTCGCTGCATCGCATCGATTTGACATTGTTCGGCGTAAAACTACCTGAACCGCATGCCGGGCAAAACCGGAATTTCTGATCAAAATTCATTTTTTTTATATGGATAAATGGCTTTTTATTGATGAATTTAAGTACATGAAGTCGTCTTGATTTTTTTTTTGTAATGTCGCTCCGTAAGGAGCTTTTTATATAAAAAACGGATAATTTACACCATGATACCGCTCCTAATGGAGCTTTACTTTCTTAGCTTCGGAGAAGCGATATCAAGGCGGAAGCGTTAGTTATATAGTATGCAACGACTCCGTTAGCAGCAAAATTATAATCTTTAATAAAAGTCAGGGCAATTTTCGATAAATATTAAAAATCAGTGGTTGAACTTTCCTTGTGGATGATTCATTCAGTTACTTTATAGTTCCTTTACATTGCCGGTGCGTTTCAGGATACCCCAGGTTTGTAATTCACCTTTGATGGCTTTGCGCAGGCTCTTGAACAGCACAACGTACATGATCCAGCGGTAGCAGAAACGTTGCGGGATGATCCATATCAGCTTGTACGGTTTTTCTTTTTCGAAGAAGAAAGCCGCGATGGAAATGCTTGCATCCACGAGCATAAATGCCAGATAGTAAACCAGAATACGTTCGGCATTGCCGGCAAATAGACCCGCGATCATGATGAGGTCGGCAAGCGGCGAGAAGAACGGTATCAGGAACTGGAAAATCAAGATGTTGGGTATGGCCCAGTTGCCAAGCGCCTTGTACTTTTTCTTAAACAGGGTGTCGCGGTGTTTCCAGAAGCTTTGCATCACGCCGAACGTCCATCGGGTACGCTGTTTCACAAACTGTTTTGTTCTTTCGGGTGCTTCGGTCATGGCAATGGCCTTGTTTTCGTTTTCGATTACGTATCCGGCCCTGAGGATGCGCATGGTGAGGTCGCAATCTTCGGCCAAAGTGTCGGTGGTAAGTCCTCCCGCTTTTTGGATAGCCTCTTTTTTGAAGGTGCCTATGGCTCCCGGCACAACGGTTATGGCATTGATGTTGGCATAGGCCATACGGTCGAAATTCTGGCTGGTAACGTATTCGATAGACTGCCACAGGGTGAGCAGGTTGATCTGATTACCCACTTTTACGTTCCCGGCTACTGCGCCGATGTTCGGATCGGCATTTTCGTGCAGGAAGTGATACATCATCAACGAGATAGCGTTTGGATAAAGCTTGGTGTCGGCGTCGATGCAAACCACATATCCGGCATCGGTTTGTTGTATGCCGTGGTTCAGTGCCGAGGCTTTTCCTCCGTTAGGTTTGGTGAATATCTTTATTTTATCGTGGTTGGGGAATGCTTCGCTTACCCTCTTGAGCGTTTCGTCCTTGCTGCCATCGTCCACAAAAAGGATGTTGAAATTAGGGTAATCCTGTTTCAATAGGTTTTTCAACGACGACACAGCGTTCACTTCTTCGTTGTAGGCTGGCACAATGATGGAAACGAGCGGTTGCTTCGCTTCAATCACTGCCGCATCAAAAGGATAACGTTTTTCTTTTTTTCGTTCACGTATCATTAATATCACCATGAAAATGAGCCTTCCGATGCCAAGGAGTATAAAAATGATAAAGAGCGATTGCAGGAAGTTGCTTGCCCAGTAAGTGATGGTGGCCAATGCCAGATTGAACTGAATGATGTAATATCCACTGCCTTTGGGGATGGATGGCATCAGGTCGTCTCTTTTCTTATGAAGAAGTTCCGATAAACTGATAAAGCGGTAACCTCTGCTCTGGAAATAGGGGATAATGCGCTGAAGCGCTTTCACGGTTTCCTTGCGTGTTTCGCCTCCAGCATCGTGTAGGAGAATGATGTTTCCCCGTTTGTTGTTCACATCCTTGATGATCCGGGCCATAATGGTATCGGCCGAAATGCCTACTTCCCAGTCTTCAGGATCGATATTTTCGCCAATGTCCAGGTAATTTTGCTGACGGGCAAGCGCCACCGGGATAATTTCTTCCATGGTAGTGGGCTCACTGTCGGCATTATACGGTGCGCGGAACAAGATGGTGCTGTGCCCGGTAACCGCCTCAATCAGCAAACGTGTCAGCTTCATTTCGAGCAAAGCCCTGTCGGTAGATATTTTTGCAATATTATCGTGGGTAAATGTGTGGTTCCCGATTTCAAACCCTTCTTTATATAATCTTTTTAAAATTGGAAGATTTTTCTCGGCCTGAAGTCCGACAACAAAAAAGGCGGCTGGCACATGGTATTTAGATAAAACATCGATTATTTGTGGAGTAAATGTTTTGTCAGGGCCATCATCGAAAGTCAGTACCAGCACGTTGTCGGGTGTTTCACCGTAAGTGATCACTTCAAAAGTGCTTGGAATTTTCACATATTTTTCTTCCGAAATAAGCATGTCGGCAGTGTCGATTTTCAGATCTATTTTGCCTGTTTGCGGGGTATAAAGCACGTTCAGTACTTCGCCGCTTCCCACGTAGTCCACATCTTTGGTGGTTTTTACCGTTTGAAGTTCTTTGAAATTGAATTTCCGGGCTTCTTCTTCGGTCATGTCCCGGTTATAAAACTTCCAGACGCGGCCGTCTTCGCTACCGAGACGCCAGAGAGCGACACCGGCCAGATTGTATTCCGAAGCAAACCTCATAGAGTTGAAATGGGTAGCGGCATCGTTGAAATAGATCTGATGTACCTTGTTGTTGTTCACATCTTTGTACGAAAAATGGAGGCCGTAAGTATCATCGTCGAAGTCGATGATTGATTTACTGGTGTGAGCTCTCGACAATGCCTGCTGGTAGGTAACGTTCTGATCCTGATTATCAAGCCCGGGCCAGTCGTAACCATAAGCTCCGAGCCCGAGCACGATTTTTTCGCTTGGAATTTTATCGGCACACTGATCCACGGCGGCTTCAATCCAACGTTGCGCCGAAATGGGTCCGGGGTCGCTATCGGCCGAATATTCATCATAAGCCATCAGGAAAATATAATCGAGATGTTGAGCCAGTTTAGTGATGTTGTAATCTTCGTTGAATGGCATAATATCCTGGCTGACAATGAGCCCTTTGGCATGAAAAGCATCGCTGATTTCTTTAACAAACCGGATCAGGAATTCATCGCTTTTTTCGTTAATGTCTTCGAAGTCGATGTTGATCCCGACAAAGTTTTTCTCAATACATTCGTTCAATACATTATCGATCAACGCTTTTCGTTTCTCGGGGTTGTGAAGTATCTGCTTTACTCCTTCGGAGCGGAATTCCCTGTTAACATTGTTGCTAAGCAAAGGCATGATCATAACGCCGCTTTTCTGCATGAATTTAAACCCCACAGGGTCGATATTGGTCTTTACCGAGCCGGTTTTCGGATCGACAAAAAACCACTCGGGCACAATCAGGTTCAGGTTGTTGATGTTTCGGCGGAGCGAAAACAACGACTGAGGGTCCCACGCTACGTAAAATGCCGCGCGAAGGCCTGCCGGAAAACGCTGCCATTCGTTCTGTATTTTATAGGCATTACTTTGTTTTGAAAATTCTTCAATTTTTTTCTTATTTTTTATTAGCTCTTTTTTCTCGTGTTCGTAGTTGCGGTGAAACTCCTTTTCCTTAATGAAATGGCGGAAACCTTTATATTCTTTTGATAATTTTGTTTCCTGGAGGAATGGTTTCGAGGCTGTGATCACGCTCTCGTAATCCTGGCGATAGGGAATAGAAGGGCTACGATCGATGATAAGCATAATGATGACTGCCAGTACAAGCAGCGATACCACGAATAATACCACCCTTGAGCTCCATTTGGCTTTGTTCCACCTGGAATTACTGTCTGTCTGAAAAATTTGACGACCCATATTTAAATTTTTGATTAAAGTTGAAAGATAGGATAGAGGAAGTTTATTATATTTGTATTTTTTAGAGTTTATTCCCTGATAAAATGCTTATTTTTACATTTTTTCTGCTTATTGAGACGAAAAAATAGAAAAACGGGATCTATTTATAAATTATTAACAATTATCAAATGCTTCTTTTTATTTAAAAATATTGCCGTAAGTTTGTTCTCGATTTTAAAACTTCCCGTGCGTAAAAGAAAAATCTTACAAATTTAATACTTCGGCGATGATAACGGATGCATCTGTTGTTGTTTTTTTAATAAAAATGATTATTCTTAGCGTGTTTTGTAAGTATTATTTATTCTAATTATCTTATAGTATGACATTTAAAAGACTTTTTTACGAGTATGGTAAAATACTCATTTTTATGTTGTTTTTTACAATGCCGGTATCCGAGTTGTTACCGGTGCCGGCGTATCCTTATCCGATACGGTATAAACAGCCTGATGGCAAGTGTATAACTATTCAACTAAAAGGGGATGAAAAAGTCCATTGGGCCGAAAGCACCGATGGTTATACCTTGCTAAGCAATGGTAAAAACGGTTGGGAATATGCTGTGAAAGATGTGGCGGGTAACCTGAAATCTTCGGGTGTGCTTGCCCGGGATGCAAACGAAAGGACTGAAAAGGAAAAGAAGCTTTTAATTAGTTTACAAGTGCAACTCAGGTTCAGTCCTCAGCAGGTAAAAATGCTGAAATCGGCATGGGAAATGAAACGGAAGTCGGATGAGCTCATCGGTACGGGCAGTTTTTTTGGAACAAGCAACCCGCTTCAAACAAATTCGAACGACGGACGTAAAAAAATATTTACTCCCCGTGGCGAGAAAAAATTGCTTATGATTCTGATCCAATATCCCGATGTTCCGTTTACTTACACCCGCCAGGATTTTGTGGAACTGATGAATACCCAAAATTATAATCTGAATGGCGCTCAGGGATGTGTGCAGGATTTCTTCAGGGAGATGTCGTATGGGCAATTTATTGTTACTACTGAAGTTGCCCCTCATATTTATACGGCAGATCATGAAATGGCATATTATGGAACCAACGATGCCAATGGAGATGATCAGAATGCAGGGGTGCTGATGAAGGAAGCTTGTGAAAAAGCGGATGCTGATGGCGTTGATTTCACACAGTACGACAACGATGGAGATGGCTCGGTTGATGGCGTTTATATCGTGTACTCTGGCTATGGCGAAGCTACAAGCGGTATTGAAAATACTATCTGGCCTCATGCTGGAGGTATATCTGGCGAAACATTTGATGGTAAAACCGTTTCAAAATATTCATGTTCCAACGAACTGAATTATAACGGGGATACGAATCCCGGTACATTGACTTCTATAGGCGTGATCTGTCACGAGTTTGGTCATGTATGTGGTGCTCCCGATTATTACGATACCGATTACAGTACGGGGGGACAGTTTCCCGGCACTGGATATTGGGATTTGATGGCAGTGGGGGTTTATAACTCAACTAATGGTAATAGTGGTAGTAAACCGGCACATTTTAACCCGTTTGAAAAGGTTCGTGCCGGCTGGATAACTCCGGTTACTCTCACCAATCCCACTTCCCTTACCCTTCCGGATGTAACGACCAATCCGGTAGCTTATATTTACAATACCAATACTTCCGGTGAATATTATATTATGGAAAACCGGCAAAAAACCGGGTTTAATGCAGGTTGTCCGGGTCATGGATTAATGATTTATCATTATAGTAAATCTTATTGGGATGTTCAGGCCAACACTGCAGCCCCCCAGGGTTTTTATCCGGTTTACGCGGGGGCTACTGCTTCGCCAACTACAACATCGACAGCAACTTCTTACGGAACTATAAACTCCGGGAAATGCCCATTCCCCGGTACAACTTCCAAAACATCATTTACAGATGCTACCACTCCATCCGCTAAATCATGGGCTGGCGATAATACGGATAAACCCATAACCGGTATTACCGAGTCGGGAAACGATATCTCCCTTGTTTTTATTAATACGCCTGCGGTTAATCCGATACTCTTTTTTTCGGCTACACCACTTGCTAGTACCGATATACGCCTTTTGTGGAGTAATAACACTGCCGGAAACAACGTGGTAATTGCCCGCAATACAACTTCTGTTTTCGGTACGCCTGCAACAGGGACATCTTACACCGTGGGAAGTTCCATCGATGGAGGTGGTACAGTTGTTTATTCCGGATCGGGAACTTCTTTTGATGACTCCGGGTTAACGCCTTCAACCAACTATTATTACCAGATTTGGGCAACAGACGGGACGAATTATTCGAACGCATGTGTCGCGAATGCTACTACGGCTTGCGTTTCTACCTCTACCCCTTTGTTTACCGAAGGATTTGAAGGCGGATCCTTGCCTTCGTGCTGGACGCAGGAATATGTGCTTGGGGTGAAAGACTGGACTTTTCAAACAGGTGGATATACCGGAGGTTATGGGCCGGCAACCGCGCATACCGGAACCAAGAATGCCTGTTTTTATGGAAATGGATGGACGTCTTATACGGCAAAGTTGATTTCACCTCCTCTTGATTTATCATCGGCAGCAAATCCGGTACTGAAATTCTGGCATACCCAAAAAGTGTTTGGAGGGCAGGATATCCTGAGAGTATATTATAGAACTTCCGCTACCGATACTTGGAAGCAATTGGCAATTTATACCAATTCGATTTCCGACTGGACGTTGGAGTCGGTTTCGTTGCCCAACGTTTCTTCTACTTATTATATCGCATTTGAAGCTAATGCCAATTACGGGCTTGGGGTTTGCATTGATGATGTGGAAGTTTGGAAAAACGGAGGAACAAACCAGTGGACAGGCGCGGTAAGTACCGATTGGTTTAATGCTTCAAACTGGTCGGCCGGAGTGGTGCCAACTTCTACGAATGATGTTGAAATAGCTTCGGGAGCTACTTACTATCCGGTGATCTCCGCAACTGGCGCGGTGTGCGGAAACCTTACCATTGATAACACTTCTACCATGACTTTGGGAGATGGATTTGTGGTGAATGGTAATGTATTGAATAACGGTACTTTAAATGGCGGATCCGGAACTGTGAATGTTGCTGGTAATTGGACTAATAACGGAATCTTTAATTATCAGACCAGTACTATTATTTTTAATGGTACAAACGATTTGCAAATCATAAATGGCACGGCGGCTACTACCGGTTTCTATAATATCAAGGTATCCAAAGGCTCAAAAAGTCGTGTTTTGGAAGCAAAATCAATTATAACATTGAATAATACGGCATCATCGACTGCTCCGTTGCAGATAACTTCAGGTACGTTTAAACTTTCGAGCGCTTCAACTATTACTCCTTTTAGCTGGGCTACGCTTGGGGGTAATGCCGGCTTTTGGAACAATGGAGGAACGGTAACTATTCCAGCGTTTTATTTGTATGGCTCGTTTTTCACCAATACAACCGGAACATCGAATATCGGGGTGTTGTCTGTTTACGGAACCGGAGGCCTGTTTACCCTGGAAGGAGGAACTGTGAATATTACAAGTTATTTCGGACCTTACGGTGGTTCGGCCTCTAATACTGCTACATATGTGCAAACGGGAGGTGATTTGGTGATTAATTCAACATCGGGTACGATTCCTTTCAACCTGAATTCCGGATCTGCATTTAGTATGAGCGGTGGTAATATTATTATTCAAAAAGCGTCAACAGCTACTGCCGATTTCCAAAACCTGGCTTCAACCAGTACCGTAACAGGAGGAACTCTTCAGATAGGAAATACGTTAACCTCTGGAAATAACCTTGTCAAGATCAACAGTACTGTTCCGGTGTATAATTTGACCTTAAATGCTAAGGCAAATCTTGTTGCTCAATTAGTTACTAATAATGTTTCTGTTTTGAACAATGTAACCATTGGCTCAGGAGCTAAACTTGATCTTAACTCGCTGACCTTGTCGGTGGGTGGTGGATGGCTGAATAACGGCGGCTCGCTGGGCGATACACCCACGGGAACTGTTGTGTTCAATAGCGTTTCAGCTCAGACACTGGCGGGAACTGCCGCCACTACGTTCAACAATCTGACATTGAACAACAGTGCAGGCCTTTCGTTGAGCGGGAATGTAGATGCTGTGGTAAACGGCAATTTAAACTTCACCTCGGGCATTATTGCTACCGGAGCAAATAAAGTTGTCGTTGGCGCAGGTGGAAGCGTGTCGCGAACTTCGGGACATGTGAATGGTAACTTGCAAAAGAATGTGTCTTCAGGCATCGGGGTAACTGCTAATTTCGAAATCGGAGATGCTGCTGAAACAGCATACAAACCTGTTTCGGTAACTTTTGCCAATGTATCTGGATCAGGAACCCTTATGGGAACTGTTGCCACGGGCGATGAACCGAATATAGCTACTTCGCAACTCGATCCGGCTAATGGGTTGAACAATTATTGGACGCTCACCAACAGTGGAGTTGCGTTCGATAGCTATGGAGCAACCTTTACGTTCCTTCCTTCCGATGTGGAAGGTACGGCAACGGTATCCGACTGGCTTGCCGCTAAATATTCGGTTGATGGGTGGACTTATCCTATGGTTTCAGCCAGGACATCCAATTCCATCTCTATCTCGGGGGTAACGTCTTTCAGCGATTTTGCATTTGGCGCTAAGAAAACGATTACGGGGGTTTCTGAAGATGGCGATGGCGATGGTGTGTTTGCTTATCAAAATAAAGAAGGTAATATCGTTGTGAATATTAAAAACATGGATGGTGTGGCAGACATCATGGTGTACAATGCCTTCGGGCAGGCTTTGGTTAAAGCTACGGCAAGTGATAGTGTTACTGTTTTGAATAAAAACTTTCCGGCAGGAGTGTATCTGGTTTCCGTTCGCAAGGAGGGTAAAATATTCCTCGGTAAAGTACTTGTAAAGTAAATATATATTGTCAACCGGTTGTGCTATCCCGGTTGACTTTTGTAATAGAAGAGGCGGCCGTTCCCGGATATTCCGGAATCGACCGCCTCTTTGTATGTGCTATGGAACTTTTTCAGGAGACTATTTTTTAATGGAATCTTCTTCAAAATTAAACGGAGCTAACAATGTAACGATAAACGATGGAATCGTTGCTATCAGCACAAAAATAAAATAGGTTTTGTACCCGAACGAATCGCTGAGGAATCCGCTGATCATGGAAGGAAGCATAAAACCCAATGCCATGATGCCATCCGCGAAGGCATAGTGGGCGGTTTTATATTTTCCCGGTGAAATTTGTTGCATGATGTAGAGGATGAGACCCACAAATCCAAATCCGTATCCGAAATATTCTAATACTACGGCAGCGGATATAATGTAAAGATTAGCCGGTTGGAACCAAGCCAGCAAAGCGTACATGACAAATGGGATGTTGAACGCGGCGCAAAGCACAATAAGTGATTTTTTTAGTCCGCGATTCGAAGTAAAATATCCGGCAATGATGGATCCCAAAACAAAAGCTGCCGCGCCGAAGATCCCGTATATCAGTCCGATTTCGGACGTGGACAATCCCAAGCCGCCATCGCTGCGGGCGGATTTGAAAAACAACGGCGCGATTTTTATGGCTAACCCTTCGGCAAAACGGTAGAAGATGACAAAGCACACGCTGAGGATGATCCCTTTTTTCTCGAAAAAAGTAACGGCCACATCTACAAGTGTCAACAATCCTTCCTTTAGTGATTTTACTTGTTTCGAACTACCGCCCGATGGGAGTGCCTTCGAATGGTAGATGCTCAAAATTACCATAATGGCCGCGTAAATAGACATCACGATTGTCCACGCGTTCACTACGCCGAGTCTTTTTTCCAGTTCGCCGGCAACATAGACCAGCGCGCCGCCCGAAAAAATCTTGGCAATATTGTAAAATGCGCCCTGCCATCCCACATATTTTGCCTGATCTTCGGGCGAAAGTTCGTTCAGGTAAATGCCTACGGTGGCTATGTCGTGGGTGGCGCCGCTAAAGCCGATCACGGCCATCAACGCGATGGAATAAGTGAAAAAATCGGGCAAGTGAAGAGAAAACGCTATCAGTGCAAAAGTGATCCCGGTTACCATTTGGGTAGCTACCACGAAATGTTTTTTAGTTTTGAACATCTCAAGCAAAGGGCTCCAGATGGGTTTCAAAGTCCAGGGGATCATGATGAGTGATGTCCAAAAGGTTATTTTAGCATCGGAAATCCCCAGATTTTTAAACATTAAGGACGAGGTGGTGGCAAGTACGACAAAGGGCAAGCCCATGGCGAAATAAACGCTGGGTACCCATGTAGCCGGATGTTTTGCTTTGGTAGTGATTTTTTCAGTCTCCATTTTTGTTGTTTTACTATAAATTATTTTTTAGTTTTATATTAATCCCAGCATTTTGCTGCGGGCCAGCATGCAAGCGCCAATGACTCCGGCTTTGTCGCCCAATTTCGATAGTTTTATGGTGGTGTCTTTACTGACTAAATTCAGCGAGTATTTTTTTATGGCGCTCCTGATGGGAAGCAGCAGGTAGTCGCCGGTGGAAGCTACCGCGCCGCCAATGATTACCAGTTCGGGGTTAAAGAGGTTGATCAGTCCGGCGATGTGTTTCCCCAGCGAAGTTCCTGTTTCCTCAATCAGTTCAATGGCCAGTATGTCATCGTGCATGGCGGCATCCAGGATGTCTTCCTGGATGATCGGTTCTTTGTTTTTTATTTTATGTTCGAGAATGGTGGAGTTTCCTTCGGCCACCTTGTCCATAAACCGTCGGTAAATAAACGACCCGGAAGCGCCGGTTTCGAGACACCCTTTTTTGCCGCAATGGCAGATCACGTCGTTGTCGAAAGCGATCATGTGCCCGAATTCCCCGGCAAACCCCGATTTCCCGTAATACAATTTACCATCGGTGATGATGCCAAGTCCGAGTCCCCAACTCACATTCACGAACAGGACATTTTTTTCGCCGTTCACCACCCCGTTCATAAATTCCCCGTAGGCCATCGAGCGCGAGTCGTTGTCGATGGTAACGTGGAAGCCGAGCCGTTCCTGGAAAATTTCGGTCAGCGGCCGTTCGCTGAAATAGTAGGAACTGTAGCTGTGGCCGGTTTCGGTGTTGACGCGCCCCGATATGTTTACTCCGATGCTCAATATTTTCTTTTTGGGAATCGTTAGCTTGTCGATAAAATGTTTGATGATTTCGCACAGCTTGTCGAAACTCTCCTGCGTGTTTTCATAATTGAACGGGATGTTCAGTTTCGATTCAATCGTATCGCCATTGAAATTGATAATGGCAATGTTGATGCGGAATTTTTTAATATCAACCCCGATAAAATAACCGGAGTCGGGATTTATACCATATATATTGGGCCGCCGTCCGCCGTTGGTTTCCTGCTTGCCGAAATCTATGACATATCCTTCTTCAATCAGTTCGCTTACTAATTTTGTAACAGTAGGCACGCTGAGGTCCATTTCTTTGCCGAGTTCGGCCAGCGTATCGGCTCCGTTATTGATGTAATACTTGATGATATTAATTTTAAGCATCGCGTTTTTGGAACCAATCTCAATTTCTTCAATAAATGTGTGTTTCATCTGGATTTATTTTAAGAATATGGCCACAAATATAATAATATTTTATTAATCAACCTAATTTATTGATAATTAATTTTTTATGGTATTCTGTTTTTGCGGCTTATAAATCATGAAGAAAAATAATCGCTATTTTTGAAAAATATTTAGTTAAAAGGTTGTATTAATAAAATATTTTATTTATGTTTGCGAAGATATTAAATATATTCTAATTCCCAAATAAAAAAAGCAAAATTTGTGCTGATTTAATAATAATTGAAAAAAAGAAGCAGATATGGCGTTATATTGTTCATTTTGTTTTCAAAAACCGAACTAACATAGTGTTATGAAAGCCAGTTTTTTTAGAGTTATGTCTTTTAAACCTGTATATAAATGAAACGAGCACGACAAATAAACATTGACACACAAGAGGATGTTTATGTGCGAATTCTATCTGACAAATAAAAAATAAATTATAAACAGATGAAACTAAAAGCTACATTTTTGGATGAAATAAGTCATGATATTCCTCATCAAAATTGGGGGAAATCTGAATGGGATGCCGATTTTTCGCTTATGAAAAACGTTGGTATCGAAATGGTTGTGCTTATTCGTTCGGGCTACAAACGCTGGCAAACGTTTCCTTCGTCGGTTCTTACCAGCGAGGAGCATTGCTTTGAACCGCCGGTGGATTTGGTAGAAATGTTTTTGCAATTGAGCGACAAGTACGGCATGCAGTTTTATTTCGGTTTGTACGATTCGGGGCGATACTGGGTGGATGCCGATTTCTGGACTGACGGGAACTACGAAAAAGAAGTGGATGTGAATAAGAAGCTGGTTGATGAGGTGTGGGGTCGTTATGGTCATTACCGTTCGTTTGCGGGTTGGTACCTGTCGCAGGAGTGTAGCCGAAACAATGGTAAGATTGTAGAGATGTTCTCTACCCTTGGAAAATATTGCAAACAGGTGTCGGGGGGATTGCCCGTGCTGATTTCGCCTTATATCGATGGAAAGAAGAACATCAGCCAATATGCCTCCGATACCAACAAGGTGGAGGGAATTACAATAAACGATCACGAAACCGAATGGGATAAAATATTTCAGGGAATACAAGGCGCGGTGGACATAGTGGCTTTCCAGGATGGCCATGTGGATTACGATGAGCTCACATCTTTCCTGGAGGTGAATAAAAAGTTGTGTGACAGGTACGGGTTACAATGCTGGACCAATTCCGAAACCTTCGACCGCGACATGCCCATCAAGTTTTTACCGATTAAGTGGGAAAAGCTCCGGCTCAAACTCCAGCTGGCGGCGCAGGCCGGCATCGAAAATGCCATTACGTTCGAGTTTTCGCATTTTATGAGTCCGCAATCGGCTTATTTACAGGCCGGTCATCTGTACCATCGTTACAAAGAATATTTAGAAACAATAAAATAAAATCATGGTCCGGATAATAACGGACAAAACACGTGTAAAAATGGATTTTAAAGTATTAGCTGAACAGTATAAGAACGAATTGCTGGGAAATGTACTGCCTTTTTGGTTGGACAATTCGCAGGACAAGGAATTTGGCGGCTACTTTACTTGTCTCGACCGCGAAGGAAAGGTGTTCGACACCGATAAATTCGTTTGGTTGCAAGGCAGGGAGGTTTGGATGTTCGCCATGTTATACAATAAGGTAGAAAAAAGAAAAGAATGGTTGGACTGTGCTATCCGGGGGGCTGAGTTCCTGAAAAAAAACGGCCACGATGGGGATTATAACTGGTATTTTTCTCTGACGCGGGAGGGACGCCCCCTGATAGAACCTTACAACATTTTTTCCTACACTTTTGCCACCATGGCCTTTGGGCAGCTGAGCCTGGCCACTGGAAACAAGGAGTACGAGCACATTGCCCAGACAACTTTTAATAAAATTTTGTCGAAAGTGGAAAACCCCAAGGGGAAATGGAACAAGGCTGTTCCCGGAACCCGCGACCTCAAGGGGTTTGCCCTGCCGATGATTTTATGTAACCTCACGCTCGAAATCGAACATTTGCTTGATGAGGATTTCCTGGTACGAACCATGGAAGTTTGCATCCACGAAGTGATGGATGTTTTCTACCGTCCCGAGCTGGGCATTGTGGTTGAAAACGTTGAGCCGGACGGCAACTTGTCCGATAGTTTCGATGGCCGTTTGGTCAATCCCGGGCATTCTATTGAGGCCATGTGGTTCATGATGGATCTGGGCGTAAGGCTGAACCGCCCGAAACTGATCAACAAAGCGGCCGAAATTGCCATGAAAATGGTGGAGTACGGCTGGGACGAAAAACATGGAGGTATCTTTTATTTCCTCGACAGGAAAGGAAACCCGCCCCAGCAGCTGGAGTGGGATCAGAAATTGTGGTGGGTACATATCGAAACACTCATCACCATGCTGAAAGGATACCAACTCACCGGATCGCCCAAATGTCTGGAATGGTTCGAAAAGGTACACGAATACACCTGGTCGCATTTCAAAGATAATGAGCATCCCGAATGGTTCGGTTACCTGAACCGCCAGGGCGAAGTGCTCCTGAACCTGAAAGGTGGAAAATGGAAAGGGTGCTTCCATGTCCCGCGCGGGCTGTATCAGTGCTGGAAAGTGTTGGAAAAATTATAAAATAGGTAGGAAAATAGAAAAGGTTAATGCGGAAGATTGTCTGTCGGTTAGTTAAGTGTTGAATATTAAACAAAAAAACAACTCAAATAAAAAAATCACTCTAATTAAATGATTATGGTTTATGGAAAAAGCTAACTTATCAAAACTACGTTTTCGGGGCTTTAAGTACCTTGTGTTGTTGTTGATGATGAGCAGCGCGTTTACTGCTTATGCTCAAACAACTATTCAGGGTAGGGTAAAAGACCCGAGCGGAAACCCCCTCGCTGGGGTAAGTGTTGTGGTAAAAGGAACTACAATCGGAACGATTACCGATGCCAACGGTAGATTTTCGATCAAACCTTCCGGCCAGAACGCTGCATTGACGTTTTCGTTTTTAGGTTACAAAAAACAAACGATTACGGCAGGTACAGGAAAAGAACTTTCGGTGGTGCTCGAAGAAGACAACGCCATGCTGAATGAAGTAATGGTGGTAGGTTACGGTACTCAGAAGAAAAGTACACTTACCGGTTCGGTTTCGCAAATAAAAGGAGATCAGTTGTTGACAACTCCTTCTACCAATGTTTCGAGTTTGCTCGGTGGCCGTATCGCTGGTGTTCAGTCGGTGCAGACTTCGGGTCAGCCGGGATCCGACCAGGCATCGCTGACTATCCGCGGTTCCATCTATGGCGCCACTTACATCGTGGATGGTGTACCACGGTCGATCAACGATATTGACCCGAATGATATTGAGTCGGTTTCGGTATTGAAAGATGGCGCTGCCGCCGCCATTTACGGTTTGAAAGGTGCTGGTGGTGTGATTATTATCACCAGTAAAAAGGGACGTGCCGGAAAATCGCAGATTACATACAACGGTTCATACGGTATTTCCCAAAATGCCAATTTCCCGGAATTCCTCGATGCACCTACCTATGCGCTTTATTACAACAAGGCAATGGTGATGGATGGGAACAGCGCAGTGTTCACTCAGGCGCAGATAGCTAAAATGACCAATGGCGATGATACCGATGGTTGGGGAAATACCAACTGGTTGGATAAGATTTTTGGAACAGGGCACAACCAGCAACACAGCGTAACCGCCCAGGGTGGAACCGACGATGTGAAATACTTTGTATCGCTGGGTTACATGGATCAGGAAGGGAACATCAAAAATTACAATTATAAACGTTACAATGTTCGCGCCAACGTGGATGCCAACATAGCTAAAAACTGGAAATTCAACATTGGTTTGGCAGGCCAGCTCGGCGAAAGCCAACGGCCTGGATACGAAGCCGGAGCTTCGGGTACCGATAGCGATCCCTGGATGACCATCATCTACCAGGCCATCAACAGTCACCCGTATTTGCCGGTGATGTACGATGGGCTTTACACCGCTACTCCCAACGCGAGCGCCCAACCCAACAGCCCGTTGGCAGCGCTGGAAAATTCTGGAAAATTCAAAACATTCAACCACGATATCCAATCGAACTTTACGTTGCAGTACGATGTGCCTTACATCAAAGGTCTTAGCGTAAAAGCTACCGGTTCGTACGATTTTTCAACATCGCGGAATAAAAACCTGAGTACCCCGTATTACGTCAATTTGGCCAGAATTCCCGATTCTTCCACTTCGGATATTACTTACAGCAAAGTAATTGATGCCCGTGGAAGTACATTTTACGGTTTAGGAGAAGGTTTATCTGAATCTACTCAATTGGTAGGTCAGGGTAGCATCAATTATGTTAAAACCATTGCTGATGTACATCACCTCGACGCTATGGTGTTGAGCGAGGTGCGCGATTATAAAACCAATAACTTTGCCGCCTACGGCAAAAGTACCAACCCTATTTTCGCATCGTTGCCCGAATTGGGTTTTGCCCAGGCTGCCGATAATCCGGTTGCCGGTTCGAGCAACGAATCGAGGAGCCTTGGTTATGTTACCCGTATCAAATACGATTATGATGATAAATACTTAGCTGAATTTACCGGACGTTACGATGGATCGTACAAATTCTCGGGCAATGTAAGCGGAAAACGCTGGGGATTTTTCCCATCGCTTTCGGTAGGTTGGAGAGTATCCGGCGAAAATTTCATGAAAAACATCAAACCGGTTGATAACCTGAAAATCCGCGGTTCGGTGGGCGTTTTAGGAAACGATGGCGTTCCGGCTTATTCCTACCTGAATACTTACGCGTTCCGCGACAACGGAACAATGCTTGGAGGTTCGCTGGCGAATACGATTTATACCACAGGTTATGCCAATCCAAATTTGACATGGGAACGTACCCTGTCGTACAACGGAGGTCTCGATCTGACTTTGTGGAAAGGTTTGCTTGGCCTTGAATTCGATGCTTTCTACAATTATACGTATGATATTCTTACCGCGATGGGTTCAAATTATCCTCCATCCATGGGCGGCTATTATCCTACTTACGAAAATTACGAAAAAATTGATGGTCGCGGTATTGAAATTGTACTTACCCACAAAAACCATTTGGGAGTTGGTAAAAATACATTCAACTACGGGGCCGGATTTAACCTGACTTATGCCAAAAGCCGCTGGCTGCGTTATCCCGATAGTTCAAACACCCCCGACTATGCAAAAGTAACGGGCAAAGATGTTGGGACACTTTACGGTTGGGTGGCCGATGGCTTGTATCAGTCGGAAGAAGAAATTGATAATTCGCCGTGGCCTTTTGGCGAAAAACCACGTCCGGGCGATATCAAATATGTGGATAAAAATGGCGATGGTATCGTTGATTACCAGGATAAAGCATTTGTCGGAAAATCAAACCGTCCGGAACTGGTAGCCGGTTTGAACCTCTTCGGCGACTGGCGTGGATTCGATTTCAACGTTCAGTTTACGGGTGCCGCTATTTGTGAAGTTTCGCTTACCGGAACTTATTACAACGGTTACGATGATAATACCATCTACACCAAAGCGTTTTATGGTGGAGCCAATTCGCCCAAATACTTGGTGGAGAAAGCTTGGCGTCCGGATAACACCAGCGGTACTTATCCTCGCCTGACGGTGAACGATCCTCACAACAACAATGGTTTGGCTTCCACTTTCTGGTTCCGCGATGGTAAATACATCCGTTTGAAATCGGCCCAGATAGGTTATTCACTTCCGGATTCATTTGTAAAGAAAATAGGAATTTCCAAACTGAGAATTTATGTACAGGGTTCCAACCTGTTTACGCTCTCCGGTTTACCCGAAGGCATCGACCCTGAATCGCCGGCGGTAAACAATGGATATTATCCTCAGCAAAAGACATATATGACAGGTGTTACACTCACTTTCTAAATTTGAAAACATGAAACGTATAAATAAAAAAATATTGAGTGCAATCTTAGTATGTTGCTCATTAAGTTTTATCGGGTGTAGCGATTATCTCGACCTGACACCCACCGACAGCGCTTCGGATAAGCTGATCTGGAGCAAGCCTGAATACGCGCAATTGGCTGTAAATGATTTTTATAATTCAATTAATCTTTATGGGAATTACAATACATACCAGTCGGCTGATGGAATTACCGAAGGTTTCACCGAAACGCTGAAGTACGGTTCCAAAACCAATATGACCCACATGGATCGTTGTAATCTCTTTGTATTCGCCGGGGTTATTTCGGCCAGCTGGGCTTCTTATGACCTGGGCGCGTGGAGCGACTTGTACAATCGTATCCGCCGTGTCAACGAAGCCTTGAGCAATATGAACAAATACAGCTCGTTCGATGCCGAAACCACGGCTCAGTTTGCCGGCCAGCTCCGTTTTTTCCGCGCGTTCTATTATTTTGAACTGATGAAACGTTATAAAGAAGTGATTTTGTATGATGAAGATCTGTCGAAAATCACCGCCAACAAAGCTTTGAGTACCGAAACCCAGGGTTGGGACATGGTGCAGGCCGATTTGGAATATGCCGGAGCAAAACTGCCCCAGCAATGGTCGTCCGATAATTTTGGACGCATCACCAGCGGGGCTGCCTACGCTTTCATGTCGCGTGCCATGCTTTATGCCGAACGTTGGGAGGTGGCCAAACATGCTGCTTCAAAAGTCATTCAGTCGGGGTTGTACAGTTTAGCCACCAACTATTCCGATGCTTTCAAATCGGGTAAAAATGGAAATAAAGAATCGATACTGGAATACGATTACAGCCTCAGTGGTATCACTCACAATTTCGATGATTTGTTCTCGCCGGCTGGCGATCCGGGCATTCAGCAAGGTGGCTTGGGCACTCCAACACAGGAGATGGTCGAATCGTACGAGCTGGCAACAGGCGGGTTCCCCGACTGGAGCGAATGGCACGGTACCTCGACCAATACACCTCCGTATGACCAACTTGAACCGCGTTTCAAAGCATCGGTACTGTATAACGGCGCTTCGTGGAAAGGCCGTACCGTAGAACCGTATGTAAACGGCGTGGATGGATGGTGTCAGTACAGCGATGATCCGGCTCCTGCCGGACGTACCACCACCGGATATTACCTGAGAAAATTGGTGGATGAATCGCACAATTTGTCGGTAAACTCGGCAAGCACTCAGCCGTGGATCGCTATCCGTTACGCCGAAGTGTTGCTGAACCTGGCCGAAGCGGCTTATCATACCAACGACCTCGATAGCGCTAACTTAGCCGTTAAAGCCATCCGGAGCAGGGTAGGCCTTCCTTATTCGAGCAAATCAGGTACCGACCTCTTTGCCGCTATCCGTCAGGAACGTAAGGTGGAGCTTTCGTATGAAGGATTCCTGTTCTGGGATATGCGTCGCTGGAAACTGGCTGCCACCGCTTATACCGGCTACCGGGTGCATGGATTGAAAATTGAGAAACATCTTGATGGTTCATTTACATATACTTATGTAGATTGTGATAAACAGGATCGATATTTCCCCGAAAAGTTATACCGTCTTCCTCTCCCGCAGGAAGAGCTGGTTAACAATACGGCTATTCAACAATATCCCGAATGGAGATAACACAATAATTTTTTGGAGATGTATGATAAAGCTCCTGTCTATCAGTGAGAACAATCATATATCTTCGGATAAAAATAAAAATAAACGTTTGAAACGAGCATTCAAACAGGTTGAAGCCAACGATGGTGTAGGCCTGATGCGAGTTCCACACGACATTTAAAAATCGATTATTATCGTATGAAAAAACATTTATATATAATTTTAACAGCAATTGTGGGACTTTTCATGGGATGCCAATCGCCCGATGAGCTTGTTCCATCTACCAACAGTACCGGGCTGAATAGTCTGACAGCCTATTTTACTGAAGGAGATTACACGACGGCCGAATTCAAAACCTCGGTAACGAGCCTCGATAACGATATTGTGATCAATATTCCGTATTATTATCCCGAAGAAAGCAACAACATGGTAACTCTCGGTAAAATGAGGGTGATTGCTTCCATCGACGATAATTGTTTCATTTCTCCAAAGCTTGGTGTGCTGGATCTGACCAAAAAGAATTATTTCCAGTTTACCAACGGTTTGGGCGAGACCAAACAGATTTGCATTACAGGCGCTATTAAAAAATTAAGCGGTTCGCAGATTACTTATTTTTCGATCCCGGCCGATGATGCTACTTCATTTGCAGGCGTAACCGGAACCATCGACCAGGATACCAAAACCATCTCCCTGATTACGGTGGACGATTTGTCGTCGGTGAATGTTGATTTCAAATTGTCGCCACACGCTACCATTTCGCCCGATCCGAGCGTAACGAAAGTGAACCTGAATGCTGAAACCAAATTCACGGTAACGGCTCAGGACGGAACCACCACTGCTTACACCGTAAGCAAGGCCGCTCCGGCAAAAATAGCTTATGGCTATCGTTCGGGCAGCGAAAAGGCATTGTGGTCGTTCGATTTCACTACAGCCGGATTCGGTTGGGATGCTACCAACTTTGCATCGCTGGCATCCATCGGTAATTATCTGGTTGTAAGCATGGGCAACGGTACTACTCCGGTCTATTTCAACCGGATCACCGGTTCGAAAATTGGAACCATTAATGTGGGTTCGGCTTCAGCTACAGGCGCTGTTACCAACGATTTGAACAATAACCTTCTGATTTGTAATTATGTAGATAACGGAGGAACTTTCAAAATATTCAAAACCAAATCGGTTACATCAGCTCCTTCTGAATTTATATCTTTCAACAATTCAACAGGTAATTCCATTGGACACAAAATATCCGTTCAGGGAAGCGTTGATGGCGATGCTATCATTACCGCCGAACTTGAAAACTGGAACGGTTCGAACAGCTTTGTTCGCTGGATGGTAAGCGGAGGAACGGTAGGCGCTCCCGAAGTTATCACCATGAGCGGCGTGGCTCAGTGGAGTGCTGGCGTTACCATTGCCGATGTTGTTTACGCAACTACAAGTACTTCGGATGGTTACTTCACTTCATACTACGATGCCGATGTGCTCCGTTATATGAAAGGGACTACCAGCGCGGCCAGCCTGGATCCGCAAAGCGATGGCAGCGGTTGGGCTTACAACAACAATAGTCTGGATGTGAAAGCGTTCAACGGGGCGCGTTACTTAGCTTTGGCTTGTGAGTCGCATTTCCCACAGTGGTCTATCAATACCCAGGTATATTTGTACGATGTTACCAGCATGGGCCAGTTTACCGGGACGATCGATACATCTCCGGCGCTGACGTTCAAACCGACGATTTCATCTTTCAATGGAACAGATGGGGTTTCGGCTACGGGCGATGTGCTTTTGGTTCCTTCGGCTGATGGATATACCCTGACTTTATATTACATTGATAATAATTGTAAAGCATTGGGTGCATATCAGTTCGACTGTATTAAAAAATAGGTAATAGTTTTTTCCTGTTCCGGCGCTCTTATTCCGTGTAAGAGCTGCCGGAACTTATATGTTTTCCAATTAAAAATCTGATATATAGTGAAATCAATCAGGAAACAATCAACGTATTTTCTACTTTTTTTCGGGCTTATTTTTACCCAGGCGCTTTTTTCGTGCGATAAAAACAGCAGTAACCAACCGTCGTGGGAAGAGCCCGATGTTGATATAACCTCCACCTCGGATGCCGCCATCGTGGCTCAGGGATGGGTGTTGCAAACAGGATATGGTACTTTGCCCGCTTACATCAGGGTTTATAAATCGCCTTCAACCTTACAGAGTAAAAATGTGATTGCTTATATAGCCGTGGCCGATATGGGAAAGGCCGCGTTTAATGTCATTGGAAATGCATCGGGTTACAATACTCCGGCTCAGTTCTATGCAACGCGTTCGGCTTCGATTATTATGAACGGCGGATATTTTTGGGAAGGAAATTCGCTGAGTATGCTTTGCCGGAATGGGCAGGTGTTGTGTCCCAACAACCAGATCGAATACCGCTCCGATGCTACTGTGTTATATTATCCCACAAGAGGTGCTTTCGGGTTGATGACCGATGGCACTTACCAAGTAAACTGGATTTATACCAATGACAACATAACTTACGCTTATCCCGCGCCTGCTCCGAATCAATCGGGTAACACGCCGCTGCAAATGCCATCGGCTTCATTCCCCGAAGGGGCTAAGGTGTGGAGCGCGAAAACAGCCATAGGAGCCGGTCCTGTTTTGATAAAAGACGGGAAATCCATCAACTCTTACGTAGCTGAACTGTTTGATGATGAAAGTGGCGTGCAGCCCGGGATAAATGCTCCGCGCACGGCTATCGGCATTACTAAATCGAACAAAATGATTTTCTTCGTGTGCGAAGGGCGTAACATGACTACCGGTGTGCCGGGGCTTACCCTGGCCGACGAAACGGCTGTCCTCCTCGATCTGGGCTGTGTGGAGGCGCTGAATCTGGATGGCGGAGGTTCTTCGTGTATGCTCATCAATGGTAAAGAAACCATCAAACCCAGTGATGGCAAGGAACGTTCGGTGGTTACAGGAGTTTCGCTAAATTAAAACAAAAAGAAATATTTTTTTATGATAAAAAAACTCAGGACAGCTGCATTTTTATTGCCGTTTTTCCTCCTTCTATTTCATTCCTACGGTTGTAAAAATTCATCCAACACTCCGGAGTGGGAGTGGCCGGATGATACTACGGCCACCGATACGGTAAAACCCCGCTATATATGGATTGATGCTACTGCTAATTTTCCTGATTATGCTGATAGCAAGGAAAATATACTTCGGGATTTGACCTTGGCAAAAAACGCCGGATTTACTGATATTGTGGTGGATGTGAGGCCTACTACCGGCGATGTGCTTTTCAATACCAGCGTAGTAGCTCAGGCCACGAAACTGGATTATTGGGATGCGAACGGCCAGTATAAGTTTTACCAGCGTACGGCTACATGGGATTTTCTCCAGGCTTTTATCGACATTGGCCATGGGTTGGGTTTGAAAGTACACGCGGCCATCAATACGTTTGTTGGTGGAAATACCTATCCTTACGGCTTGGGCGACCCGCAAGGACTGCTCTTCCGTGATTCGTCGAAAAAGGACTGGGCTACATCGCTGAACCTTCCAATCGGAATCACCAACATCATGGATGTGTCGGACGATAATTACGGTACCAAGTTTTTCAATCCGGTAAACGAAGATGTCCAGAATTTTCTACTGGCGATGTTGGGCGATTTGGCCAAATACAACGTGGATGGCATCTTTTTGGATCGTTGCCGGTTCAACAACCTGAACAGCGATTTTTCCGATTACACCAAAACAAAATTTGAACAATATATCGGCGAAACGGTTGACAATTTTCCCAACGATGTGGTGGTGCCCGGAACAGAAGCCGGAAACCTGCCGGCAACGTTACCCAGGTATTTTAAAAAATGGTTGGAATTCAGGGTGAAAACCATCCACGACTTTGTGGTGAAAGCTCATGACAAAGTGAAATCGGTGAATCCGAAAATTCAATTCGGAGTATATGTGGGTGGTTGGTATTCCACCTATTACGACTCAGGTGTGAACTGGGCCAGCCCGAAATACGACACATCATCTAACTACTCATGGGCAACTCCTGAATATAAAAACTACGGTTATGCCGATCATCTCGATTTTATGTTGGTAGGCGCTTATGCTTCGGCCGATAAAATTTATGGAAATGGGGAATGGACGGTTCAGGGTTTTTGTAAAAACGCGAAGAACCTGCTGAAAGGCGATGTGAAATTTGCCGGAGGTCCCGATGTGGGAAACTGGGATGTTCCTGCCGGCACGGATGTGGGTGTGGCGATTGCTAATACGGTGGATGCCAGCATTAACGTGGGAGATGGGTATTTTGTTTTCGACATTATTCATATAAAAAGGTATAATTACTGGAGTTATCTGAAAACCGGAATTGATAAATATCTGAGTACGGTGAACACAAAAAAATGAAACGAGCGTGATGAATGAATCACACAAAGTGATAAACACATGAAAACTTTAAAACTTAAATGTTCTATATTGCTGATATTGTTGTTGATGTCGGTATTTATATGCAAGGCTGCCGGGAGTTATGCAACTATCCCCGCAGGGCAAATGGAAGATAAGGTGCGTGGAGCCTGGGCCGGAAAAATGATCGGTGTCATGTTCGGGAGGGCTACCGAGTTCAAAGCCACCGGGAAAACGTATGACGATGAGATCGTGTGGCGTCCTGAGATGGTGGAAAGTTCGTTGCTCGAAGACGATATTTACGGTCAGTTGAGCTTTATGATGACCATGGAACATTACGGGTTGGATGTCCCCGCCGATAGTTTGGCGAAGTATTTTGCCAACGCCGGTTTCCCTTTGTGCCATGCCAACCTGCAAAGCCGGAAAAATTATTTTGATGGGATACCTGCCGCTTTGTCGGGCTTGCCGGAGAATAACATGCATGCCGATGATATCGACTTTCAGATAGAATCGGATTTTATCGGGTTTATCAACCCGGGCATGCCCCGCTCGTCCAACCTGTTGTGCCGCAGGGTAGGCAGCCTTATGGCTTATGGTGATGGGATGTACGGCGGAATGTATATGGCCTCGCTACATACTTTTGCTTATCTTACTCATAATTTGAATGATATTGTAAATGGCGCGCTGAAATCAATTCCGGCAGGTAGCGGTTACGCCGCCTGTATCCGCGATGTGATAGCAGCCTACAAAGCCGATCCGGCCAACTGGCGGACTGCCTGGCAGAAAATACAGCAAAAATATGGCGACATTGATATTTGCGCTCCATACCATACGTTCAATATCGATGCCAAGCTCAACGGCGCTTATATCACGATCGCGCTCCTTTACGGCAATGGCGATTTCCGCAAAACAATGGAGATTTCAGTGCGTTGTGGGCAGGATACCGACTGTAATACCTCCAATTCGGCTGCTGTTTTAGGGCTGATGTATGGCTATGCCGCCATTCCCGATGACCTGAAATCGTACATTCACCAAATTGCCGATAAAAATTTCATATATACTACTTATTCGTACAACAAAGCGGTGCGACAAACGCTTTCGTTCATTTCGGAAAATGTGAAACGCAACGGGGGAAAAGTGGATGCCCAGGCTTACACGCTAAAACTGCAACAGCCTCATGCGCCAAAACTTGAACAGGGCTTTAAAAATATCCGGATGAATTATCAGGTGCAAATGAATGATAAACCGGCATGGAAGTTCAGCGGTGAATGGGTTGATTTTGTATATGGTGATGGCGATAACGATCTGTATGCCGAAGCTTTAAAACCGGGAGCATCGTTGGAAATAAACTTTTCAGGTACAGGTGTTTCGTTGTTGGGAAGCTGGAATAAGGATGCCGGAAAAGCCAAGGTGTATATCGATGGCCGTTTTATCCGCGAAATTGATACCTATTTTCGCGAAGAAGCTGGAAAATACGATGTCAACCGCGCTTATCTTTTTCATCAGTTCGGGTTAAAAGATGGTAAACATACTCTGAAATTAGTGGTTTCGGACGGGAAAAATCCCGCTTCATCGGGAAATAAACTTTATGTGGAACGAATGATTGCCTACAAAACAGTATCAAAATGAAATATGTAAATAATATTTTAATAAGTGTCTTTTTGTTGTTGACGTTCGGCGTTTCGGCTCAGTCGCGGGAACTCACCGGGAAAGTAACCTGTCAGGGAAAAGGCATAGCCAACGTGGTGGTAAGCGATGGGAGCAACTGTACCCGCACAAAGGCTGATGGAAGTTATCGCTTGTATTCAGGCAGCGCCGCGTTTGTATTTATCTCAACTCCGGCGGGTTATCTCACGAAAGTGGAAAATTCAGTTCCTGTTTTTTTCAGGAGGTTGGATGTTAAAGTGAAATCTTACGATTTTGACTTGAAGAAAAACGCCAAGGACGATAATAACCATGTGTTTCTGGCTCAAGCCGATGTGCAGGTTACCGACAACGATTGTATCGACACATACATAAAAATGTTGCCCGATTGCGAAGAGCTTATCCGTCGGGAATCGGCTAAAAAAGATGTATTCAGTGTCGATTGTGGCGACATTGTGGGTGATTCGCCCGCTTTGTATCCGGCCTACATCAATGCCGCAAGCCGTTTGAATATCCCTGTTTATAGGGCTATTGGCAACCACGATATGGATTATTACGGACGTTCTTTCGAAACTTCACACAAAACTTTCGAGAAGTATTTCGGCCCTACTTGTTATTCGTTCAATAAGGGGAAAGCGCACTACATTATCCTGAATGATAATTTTTATGTGGGACGCGACTATTTCTACATGGGGTATATCGACGAAAAAACATTCCATTGGCTCGAACAGGATCTTTCGTTTGTGGACAAAAAATCTCCGGTTTTCGTGGTTATGCATATTCCTTCGCAGTTGCAGGAAAAGCAATTGCCGTTCGAATACAATTACAGCGCCATTGCCGATCAGATGGTGAATGCCGGCGCTTTCCACGAAATGCTGAAACCGTATCAGGCGCATATTATTTCGGGGCACATGCATTACAACCGCACGTTGGTGTACTCGCCCAACCTGATGGAACATATCACCGGCGCGGTGTGTGGAACCTGGTGGCGCTCTGATATTTGCTTAGACGGTACCCCCCGCGGGTACGGCGTGTACGAGGTGAACGGAACCGACGTGAAGTGGTATTTCAAAAGTGCTGGTTATCCTAAAGATTATCAGATGCGTACATATCCTGCCGGTTCTTCAAGAGAATATCCGGCCGATATCATTGCTAATGTATGGAACTGGGACAAAAACTGGAAAGTGGAATGGTGGGAAGATGGCGTGGATAAAGGCGAAATGACCCATTACACCGGAAATGATCCGCTGGCCGAGAAAGAATGCTCCGACAAGGAAAAAATGAAGTACGACTGGATATCGGTCAATCTTACCGATCATTTGTTTCGCGCTACTCCTCAAAAGGCCGGATCGAAAATTGAAATCCGGGTTACCGATCGTTTTGGCAATGTGTATGTGAATAAATTATAAGATCAGAAAAATGAATAACATGCTAAAAATAAAATGGTTAATGGCCGGTTTGCTTGTAGCGGCTGTTACCCAGGCAAAGATAACGCTTCCATCCATTTGGGGTAATGATATGGTGGTGCAACAGAAATCTGAAATTCACTTCAGGGGCAAAGCATCTGTCAACAAGCCGGTTACGGTTAAAGCATCCTGGAGCAACTTGCCAGTACGTACAAAAAGTGATGCTTCCGGACGCTGGGAGGCTGCGGTGGCTACTCCTGCGGCAGGTGGCCCATATACCATCACGTTTTCCGATGGAGAAACGCTGGAGCTGAAAAATGTCCTTGTGGGCGAAGTGTGGTTTTGCTCTGGCCAGTCGAATATGGAAATGCCGGTCAAAGGTTTTCGCGGGCAGCCAGTTTATGGTTCGCAACCTTACATTGTATCGGCCAATCCCCAACGCGCTTTACGTTTATTTACCGTTAAAAACGCGTGGAGCACAACTCCAGCCGAAGATGTGGAAGGACACTGGAGTTTGAGTTCACCCAAAGAAGTGGCCGATTTCAGCGCTACCGCCTATTTTTTCGGCGATCTTTTGCAAAAAACGCTGGGAGTGCCCGTCGGATTGGTGCATTGTTCGTGGAGCGCCTCCAAAATTGAAGCGTGGATGGACAAGGAAACGCTTTCACGTTTCCCGGAAGTGGATTTGTCGGTGTTGAAAAACAAGGAGTTCGGCTATCCCAACGGGACGCCAACCTTACTACACAACGCGATGGTGAAGCCGCTTGAGGGATTTCCCGTAAAAGGGGTCATCTGGTATCAGGGCGAGGCCAACAGCGATAATCCTGCATTGTACAAAAAACTGTTTCCTGCGTTGGTAGGGCAGTGGCGCGCGTTTTTCCGTTCGCCGGATATGCCGTTCTATTATGTGCAGATAGCTCCGTGGCAGTCAGGTGGAAAAGATCTTCTGGATTGGGCATGGTTTCGTCAGGCGCAGCTCGAATTGATGAAGGAAGTGCCGAACGTGGGCATGGTTACCACTACTGATGCCGGCAGCGAGGTGTTTATTCATCCGCCATATAAAATAAAAGTAGGCGAACGGCTTGCTTTTTGGGCTTTGGCTAAAACTTATGGCACGACTGGAATTCCATTCAGTGGCCCCATTTATAACTCGTATAAACAGGATGGAAAAACGGTGGAAATCGCTTTTGATTACGGAGAAGATGGTATGACACCCGAAAACGAAAACCTGAAAGGATTCGAGATTGCCGGAGCTGATGGGAAACTCCTCCCGGCCCGAGCCGAAATTATAGGAGGTTCCAATGTAGTAAAAGTATGGAACGACAGTGTTGCGGCCCCGAAAGAAGTGCGCTATTGTTTCCGCAATTATATCGAAGGAAATCTTTGTAATAATACCGGTATTCCGGCCTCTCCATTTAGGATAGTATTGAAATAGAGTTTGATGTAAGTTGAATGATGTAAAAGGTGAAATAAGGTGTATAGTGATATTTTTTTCGATAAAAACATTTTGATCTCTTTATTTCGGGAAAGACAACTTATATAAATGACCAATGAATAAAATATAAACAAAAACAACGAAAAAACAGACATGAAGAAGATTGTATTTTTAATGGCGGTATTGTTCGCTGTATCGGCAGTTTCTTACGCGGCTAAAAAGAAAGTAGTACCTGAAAAGAAAAGGGCTGCCATGTGGATTGATGGTGAGGCTAACTTTGCCCGTTTCAGCAACCCCGATAGCATAGATTATTATGTTACTAAACTCAAATCGCTGGGTTTTACCGACCTGGTTGTAGATATTCGCCCGATTACCGGTGAAGTGTTTTACGAAAGCGCTTATGCTCCCCGGATGCTCGATTGGCAAGGTGCCAAACGGAGTAAAGACCTTGATTATCTCGGTCGTTTTATCAAAAAAGGGCATGAGTTGGGCATGAAGGTTCAGGCCAACCTGAATGTATTTGTGGCCGGCCATAATTATTTCGACCGGGGCGAAATTTATTCGGGTCATCCCGAATGGGCTACAATGGTTTACACTCCTGAGAAAGGAATTATCCCCATCACGCAGGAAAAACAAAAATACGGAGCCATGGTAAATCCCATTCATCCGGAATTCCGCAAGCACATTCTTAATGTGTTGAAGGAAGTGGTGAAGAAATATCCCAAACTGGATGGTATTATCATCGACAGGGCTCGTTATGACGGGATTACAGCGGATTTCTCCGATTTATCGCGACAAAAATTTGAAGAATATATCGGGGAAAGAGTTCAGAATTTTCCTTCGGATATATTTACATGGAAGAAAAACCCGGATGGAAAATACGTGGTGGAACGTGGTAAGTATTTCCTGAAATGGGTGGAATGGCGTACCAAAAACATCTACGATTTCTTTTTTCAGGCTCGGGAGGAAGTTAAATCGGTCAATCCTAAAATCTCGTTCGGAACATATACCGGCGCCTGGTATCCTTCGTACTACGAAGTGGGAGTGAACTTTGCCAGCAAAAACTACGACCCGAGCAAAGATTTCGATTGGGCTACACCCAATTATAAAAATTTTGCTTACGCCGAACTGCTCGATTTTTACATGACGGGAAATTACTATACCGATATCAGCATTCAGGATTACAAGAAGAACAACAGCAGTATATGGAACGAAACGGACAGTCAGGCTCAGTCGGGTACCTGGTATTGCGTGGAAGGTTCGTGCAAGCATTTGAAAACGATTTTGAAAGGGAATAAATTTCTTGGCGGGATTCTGGTAGATCAGTTTTATTCCAATCCGGACAAACTTTCAAAATCCATTGAGATGAACCTCAAAGAATCGGATGGTTTGATGGTATTCGATATCGTTCACATTATCACCAAAAATCTCTGGAAAGAGGTGGAAGAGGGGATGATTGCAGGTGGAGCCCTGAAGCCTGCCAAAAAATGTTCGGCAAAAGCAAAATAAAAGTGATTTATTAAAATAAAAAGATGGATAATAAAACAACGACTCAGCGGGCCTATGCTTTGGATGCCTTGCGCGGCTATGCCATTTTAACCATGGTGTTGTCGGCAACGGTAGCACCCGATATTCTTCCCGGTTGGATGTATCATACTCAAACGCCGCCACCGGGGCATGTCTATAATCCGGCTTTGTCAGGGCTTTCGTGGGTCGATCTGGTTTTCCCGTTTTTCCTTTTTGCCATGGGCGCGGCTTTTCCTTTCTCACTGGGCAAACGGTTGGAAAAAGGTGAAAAAGCATGGCGGCTGGCTGGCGATGCGTTGCTGCGGGGGGTACAACTCACTTTCTTCGCCATTTTTATCGAACATTTTTATCCTTATATGTTGAGTTCTCCACAGGATCCGCGTGCGTGGGGATTGGCGTTGCTGGCGTTTGCCCTGCTGTTTCCCATGTTTATGCGCATTCCGCTCAAAATGCCGTCGTGGGCGCATTCCGTGGTGAAACTGTCGGCTTACTTGCTGGCTTTTTGGCTCATGGTGAGTGTGGATTATGCTGGAGGCGCTACCTGGAGTTTGTATTCGAGCAACATCATTATTTTGCTTCTTGCCAATATGGCCGCTTTCGGTTCTATCTTGTACATTTTCACGAAAAGAAACAGGTTGGCACGGCTGGCCGTTCTTTTCTGCCTGATGGGTGTTTTACTTTCTGCTACGGTGGATGGCTCGTGGGCAAAAGCAGTATTTGATTTTTCACCGTTCCCGTGGATGTATAAATTTACGTACCTGAAATACTTGTTTATCGTAATTCCGGGAAGCTTTGCGGGCGAATACCTGTTGAATTGGATGAAAAACCGGAATGCTGCTACCGACCGGACGCGTAATGACGATTTGAAACTCTCAGTGTGGTTGCTTTTGCTGACGGTTGGCCTGATTGTGCTGAATTTGTGTTTTTTGTATGCCAGAATGTTGGTGGTAAACCTACTGGTAACGTCAGCGCTCTTGCTTACAGGATATTTTTTATTGAAAAAGGAAGTCAGCAACGACCGGAAATTGTGGCGGCAGCTTTTCGTTGCCGGAGCATACATGCTCGTTCTGGGCTTGTGTTTCGAAGCCTACGAGGGGGGAATTAAAAAAGATCCACCGAGTTACAGCTATTATTTTGTAACTTCCGGATTGGCGTTTATGGCGCTGCTGGCGTTCAATATTATCTGCGATTTTTACGGTTACGTCCACGGCACGAAATTTCTGGTCATGTCGGGGCAAAACCCCATGATTGCTTATGTAGCCGGCGATTTGTTCATAATGCCGGTGTTCGGCTTGCTGGGTGTTACCCCTTTGCTGAAATACCTTTGCCTCAATCCCGGACTTGGCTTTTTGAGGGGAGTGTTGCTCACGGCTTTATCCATGCTGATAACCATGTTCTTTACCCGTATTAAATGGTTTTGGAGAACATAAACAGATGATTTTATTTTTATTGATAAACAACTAAACATGCGATTAATCATACAACCGGATGCCTTGGAAGCATCCAAATGGGCGGCTCGCCATATCGCTTCCCGCATACGGGAATACCAACCGACGGTCGACCGTCCCTTTGTGTTGGGGCTTCCTACGGGATCGACCCCATTGGGAACCTATAAAAAACTAATCGAACTTTACCGAAATGGCGAAGTGTCTTTCCACCATGTGGTAACCTTTAATATGGACGAATATGTGGGTCTTCCAGAGAGCCATCCACAGAGCTATCACACCTTTATGTGGGAGAATTTCTTTTCACAGGTAGATGTTTTGCCGGGAAACGTGAATATTCTGGACGGAAATGCTACCGACCTGAAACTGGAATGCAAACGTTACGAGGAGAAGATAAAAGCCGCCGGAGGCATCGACCTGTTCCTGGGTGGAGTAGGAGCCGATGGCCATGTGGCTTTCAATGAACCCGGGTCGTCGCTCACGTCCCGCACGCGGGTAAAAACGCTTACCCGGGATACGATCATAGCCAATTCACGTTTTTTCGGGAATAAAACGGAAGATGTCCCCCGCCAGTCGCTTACTGTAGGGGTAGCCACCATTATGGATGCTCGTGAGGTGTTGATTCTGGCTACCGGCCACAACAAGTCGAGGGCGTTGCAGCAGGCTGTGGAAGGTTCGGTGAATCACCTGTGGACCATTACCGCCTTGCAAATGCATCCCAAAGGGCTGATTGTTTGCGACGAAGATGCCACAGTGGAACTGAAAGTGGGCACATACCGGTATTTTAAAGAAATAGAGCAGGAAAAAATTTAAAAATGAAATATCTACCGGAGTCCTGGAATATGGATTCCCGGCAGATGGAGAGGAGATAAAAAAGATGAGATTTGATTTAAGTTCGGAGATTACGCTGGAGATGGTCCCTGAAACCTATTACCGTTCGACCGATATGATCGAAGGTCTCCGGCAGCGTAGGTTCGAAAAGTTCCGTACCAATATTTATAAAGATCAAAGCGAAGGTTCGCTTTTTGTGGCCGGGAAAATAGCCGGCCTGATCCGCGAAAAGGAAAGCCTTGGCGAACCCTGCGTACTTGCCCTTTCGGGCGGCACTTCACCGCTGGCAGTGTACGATGAACTGGTGAGGATGTACAACGAAGAAGATCTGAATTTTTCGGATGTGGTTGTGTTCAATGTATCGGAATTTTTCCCAGTTTACGATAGGAGACGTTATTCCAATGGTAAATTGCTCCGCGATTACCTGATCGATAAGGTAAACATTAAACCTGAAAATTTTATTACCCCCGATTCATCGGTTGACCGGCACAATGTGTATGAATACTGCCGCCGTTACGAGGATCTGATCGAAATGTACGAAGGGCTCGACCTGGTACTCCTCAGTGTAGGTTTGGTAGGCAATATCGCCTACAACGAACCGGGCTCGCAGGTAAGCACCCTTACCCGGCTCATGTTGCTCGACAACGAATCGCGGCGCGACCTTAAACGGTTCTACAGTTCTCTGGACGAAGTGCCGGACAGCGCAGTAACCATTGGCATGTCCACCATACAAAACGCGGAAGAGGTGGTGCTGCTTGCCTGGGGCGAACACAAAGCTCCTATCCTGAAAGAGATCATACAGGGAAAAGTGGACGATAACGTGCCGGCATCGTTCCTGCAATTGCACAAGAACGCGATGGCCGTGATTGACCTTGGTGCCGCCCAGCAACTGACACGCATTAGCCAGCCCTGGCTGGTAGGCCCCTGCCAGTGGACCAACAAGCTGATCCGCCGTGCTATTGTCTGGCTGTGCGCCCAAACCGGAAAACCCATACTTAAACTCACGAACAAGGATTACAACAAGCATGGGCTTGATGAATTGCTGTCGCTTTACGGCTCGGCCTACGATGTGAACATACGCATATTCAACGACCTGCAACATACCATTACCGGTTGGCCTGGCGGAAAACCAAACGCCGATGACACCAACCGCCCCGAACGGGCGCAGCCTTATCCCAAGCGGGTGCTGGTGTTCAGCCCTCATCCGGATGATGATGTGATTTCGATGGGAGGTACCCTGCAACGTTTGGTGGACCAGCATCACGATGTGCATGTGGCTTACGAGACTTCCGGCAACATAGCTGTGAGCGACGAGGATGTGGTGCGTACCGTGTCGTTGATCAAACATTTGAACGAATCGCTTAACAATGATGATAAAAGATTAGATGATAAGTGTGAGCAAACTCTTCGTTTCTTGTTGGACTACAAAAAAACAGGAGACCAGGATACTCCGGATGTACTCTTTATGAAGGGGCAGATCCGCAAGGAGGAAGCCCGGACAGCTTGCCGATACGTGGGGCTGAAAGCTGAGAACGTCCATTTTCTGCAGCTTCCGTTTTATGAAACGGGAAGAATACAGAAAGATAAACTGTCGGAAAAGGATGTGTTGAAAATTATCCCGTTATTGCGGGAAATACAGCCCCACCAGATTTATTTGGCCGGTGACTTGGCCGATCCCCACGGCACGCACAAGGTTTGCCTGGATGCAGCGTTGGCCGCCATTTACGAATTGCGTCATGAAGAATGGATGACGGACTGCCGTATTTGGATGTACCGTGGCGCTTGGGCCGAATGGGAAATCGACCATATCGAGATGGCTGTGCCGATAAGCCCCGAGGAATTGCGCCGGAAGCGGAACTCCATCCTCAAACACCAGTCGCAGATGGAGAGCGCTCCTTTTTTGGGTAACGACGAAAGGCTCTTCTGGCAACGCTCCGAAGACCGGAACTTAGCCACGGCTGGTCTCTATAAGAACCTTGGATTGGCTTCATACGAGGCTATCGAGGCTTTTGTTGAATATAAAAAACCACAATAATTTTTTAGTAGTTAATCTGAATTAAAGTCCCTGGTATAGTATTTCACCCGTATTTTTTGATAATAAAAAACGATAAATTCACCAGAGATGCTTCACTAAGAACGGATTGTCCGGAGGTTTGCAAATAGGCAGGGATAAGTATTTGTCCCTGTTTTTTTATAAAAAAAACTCCGGCCAAAACGGTCGGAGCATTTTTTGTGGAGCGGAAGCGACGAGATTCGAACTCGTGGTACGGTTACCCGTACGACAGTTTAGCAAACTGTTGGTTTCAGCCACTCACCCACACTTCCTGAGCGCTAAAATTACTTTTGCGGCTGCAAAGATAGGAAAGAGTTTTCAAATATCAAAACTTTTTCCGGTATTTACTTTTACTTGCCCGAATTATCTGCCGCGCGCATTCCCGGCAGGTCTTTGTCGAACTGATAATAATTTTTATCAACCAATAATTTCAGTTTGTCGAGTATTTCGCTGGCCGTTTTTTCTTCCTCAATTTGTTCAAGGACATACCACTGTATCCATTGGAAAGTAGTAAAATCTTTCGCCTCAAAAGTGGCTTCTACAATTTTATTGATGGAGACGGTTATGCTTTTTTCGTGTTCGTACACCAACTCGAAAAGTTTCTGAATGTTGTCGAAGGTCAACGGTGGTTGCTTAAATGCCGGGATGATGGCTTTTCCGCCTCTGTCGTTGATGTAATGGAGTAGTTTTAATAAATGCACATGTTCTTCTTCGGCCTGAGCATAAAGCCATGCCGAAACTCCCGGATAACCTTCGCTCTCGGCCCACGAAGCCATGGAAAGGTATAAATTTGCGGAGAAACCTTCTTTCTCAACCTGAGAGTTCAATAATTTTTCAATTTCTTTTTTCATATGATAATACTTGATTTTTAAAGGTGAATGGAATTTTTATATTTTAGAATTTGGTTAGAGTCCTGTCGTTTTTAGTGGTTCATAATGAATTGCTTGCTTGTGGATTGATTATGGGTTATAACTAAATCACCATCATTCCTTTATTGTAGAAAAAATACATCTGAATCAAACAAAGATAATCAAATATTTCAAAAAAATCACGTTCGGTAAATGCGTATTTGAAAGATTTTTATGGATCATTTCCAATAATATGTAGTATCTTTGCAAGCGAAATTTTAGAAGCACAATATGGTTGTATATATCTATATTTTAATGTATTATGAATAAATTTCTGAAAAATAAACCTGTAAAATGGGTTGCGTTGGTTTTCGCCGTGTTGTTGGTGTATCTGGGTTACACGCTGTTTTTTCCCAATATTTCCCCTTCAAAAGGGGAAAAAGCCTATCTGTGCATTCCTGAAAATAGTAGTTTTGACGATGTCGTTAGCAGGCTGAAAGACAACGCGTCTGTTTACAATTCTTTCTCATTTCGTCAGGCGGCTACGTTGCTTCGTTATAAAAAGGTAAAAGCCGGGCGGTATGAAATCAGCGGAGCAATGTCTAATTTCTCGCTCATACGTAAACTTCGTAGTGGAAGACAAATACCTGTTAAGCTGACGTTTAATAATATACGCACGAAAGAACAACTTGCCGGAAGGCTGGCGGGGCAGTTGATGACCGACTCGACAAGCATCCTTAAATTGTTGAACGATTCGGCTTATCTCGCTAAATTTCAGCTGGATAGTAATACATCTGTCGCGCTTTTTATCCCCAACACCTATGAAGTGTTTTGGAACATAAACGCTTATCAGCTTTTTGACCGGATGTATAAGGAATACCAACGGTTCTGGACGCCCGAACGGATAGCCAAGGCCGATGCTATTCCGCTTACGCAGGTACAAGTGGCCACCTTGGCTTCTATCGTTGAAGAGGAATCGAACAGCCGTACCGACCGCCCTATGGTTGCAGGGCTTTACATTAACCGCTTGAAGGCAGGTATGCCGTTGCAGGCCGATCCGACCATTAAATTCGCGTTGAAAAATTTCGAACTGAAACGTATTCTTTTCGAACATTTGAGGGTGAAATCGCCCTATAATACGTATAAAAACGAGGGATTACCTCCGGGACCTATCCGGGTTGCATCGCCGGCCGGAATTGATGCGGTGCTAAATTACGTGCACCACGATTATATGTACATGTGTGCCAATGCCACCCTCAATGGTATGCACGAGTTTGCGGCTACTTATAACGAACACGAGGCCAATGCTAAAAAATACCAGGAAGCTTTGAACCGATTGAATATCAAATAAAAAGCTTTTGAATAAGACTTTTCTATAGTTGTTTATATATAGTTTACTTCAGGATGTAGATCGATGTTGAACGTCGATTTTACATCCTGTTGTATTTTTTTTGCCAACGCTACGATTTCTTCGCCCGTAGCACCTCCTTTGTTGATAAGAACCAGTGGTTGTTTGTCGTGCACGCCTGCCCTTCCGAGGCTTTTCCCTTTCCAACCGCACTGGTCAATCAGCCATGCGGCGGGGATTTTAACCCATTCGTCGGAAACCTGGTAATGCGGTACGGTAGGGTGCATTTGTCTGATGGCATTAAAAATATCAACCGAAACCACCGGATTCATAAAGAAACTTCCGGCGTTGCCGTTGATAGCCGGATCGGGAAGCTTGTATTGGCGCGTAGCTACAATTGTTTTACGGATGTTTTCGAGCGATAGCTCTCCTGTTTTTTTTACATCCGCCTCCAATTGTTGATAACGTAGGTTGAATGCCGGTTTTTTAGATAGCTTTAATCGAACCGAAGTTACGATCAGTTTTCCTTTCAACTCTTTTTTAAATATGCTTTCCCGGTACCCGTAGCCACATTCTTTTTTGGTGAAAATACGGATGTTTCCCGCCATGTCCATGGTGGATACGCTTTCTATGATATCCTGAATTTCAGCTCCATAAGCTCCGATGTTCTGAACAGCTGCCGCTCCGGTTTCGCCCGGTATCAACGATAGGTTTTCGGCGCCATACCAGCCTTGTTTTACACAATGATCCACCACATCGTCCCAAATCACTCCGGAACCCACATCTACCAGCACATGGTCGTTCGTTTCTTCGGTTACACTTATAAAATGAATGCCTGAATGAAGTATAATTCCTTTATAATCTGATAGAAACAATAAATTACTTCCCCGGCCAATATGTAAAAAATTATCGTTGGCAAGCAGATTTCCTGTCAGTATTTTGTTGAGTTCATCGGTGTTCGAATATTCAATGAAATAGCGGCATTTCACATCCATTCCGAATGTGTTGAAGGGCAGAAGTGAGAAATTTTCGTTGATGTTCATGCGATAATATTTAAAAAAAAACCGTAAGGAGCTTGTCTCATTTTAGGAAAATGTTTTTTTAATTTTTAATATTCTGAAACCGTTCCTGAGGCTACTTCAGAATTGGCTCCGCAAAATTTCAGGATTTCATCCAGTTGATCGGGATGAAACCAACGGATGTCCTGATCGCGGTTGAACCACGAAAGTTGTTTTTTCGCGTAACGGCGCGAATCCTGTTTAATAAGTTCTACCGCCGATTCCAGCGAACGTTTCCCGTCCATATATTCGTAAATTTCTTTGTATCCAACTGTGTTCAGCGTGTTCAGATGACGATGGCTGTAAAATGGGGCGGCTTCTTCGAGCAACCCTTCCGCCATCATTTCATCGACACGGGCGTTGATCCGTTCGTAAAGCTCTTCCCTGTTGCGTGTAAAGCCAATTTTCACGATGTTGAACGGACGTTCCTTTTTTTGTCCTGTACGAATATCTGAGAATGGGCGACCGGTAATATCGCAAATCTCGAGGGCGTGTACCACCCGTTTGAAATTGCATCTATCCACTTGTTCATAATAAACCGGATCAAGTTTTTTCAGTTCATCCAGTACAAAACCGGAGCCTTTTTCTTCGAAAATTTGCTTCCAACGGTGCCTGGTTTCCTGATCCACGGTAGGAATATCGTCGATGCCATTGCAAACCGCATCGATGTACATCATTGAGCCTCCTGCCAGAACGACCACTTTATGGCTTAAAAACAATTCATTGAGCAGTTTGATGACATCCAGTTCGTATTGCCCGGCGCTGTAATGATCGAATATAGAGTGAGTTCCTACGAAAAAGTGTGGAACTCGCCGCAATTGTTCCGGAGTTGGAGCGGCAGTGCCAATTTTGAGTTCGCGGTACAGTTGGCGCGAATCCGACGATACAATGGGGCATTTGAAATGTTCGGCCAGCCGAATGCTGGTTTCGGTTTTACCCACACCCGTTGGCCCGAGCAGCACCAATAGCGTAGTCGGCTTGAGGGATGGGGATGTTTCGTTCTGTTCCATTGTTTATAAAAAAAGACAGAAAACACACGCTGATTTTCTGTCTTCCGGTTAAGTAAGTTTTTGTGTATTAAAATCTTGGATCTTCTGAAAAGAGGCTGCTATCGTCGAAGTTCATATCGCCGAATCCTTCCTCGTCTAATTCGTCAGCATCGAAATCTTCGTCGCCGTAGAAATTCTCATCAAGTGTCAGCTTTTGAGCCTGGCTGAATTCCTCTTCCGAAAGGACTTGTTTTGGAGCTTTGCCTTTAGAGCTTATGCACAGTGGTTTATCCTGGTGCTTGCCGGTGATTATTTCCGACAGTTCAATGAAAAAGGATCTTTCGGTAATCATGTCGAAGACATATAACAATTTTTGTTTTTCATCTTCCAATAAATCGCCAATCACGGTGTTTTCCATTACGAGGTTGTCGTATTCCGAACTCGATTCCATTTCGACGAGCGTTACTTCCTGTTCCTTTTCCCAGTCGTCGGAACAGATAAAGAAGGAAGTCATCTGGTTTTTTTCATAATTTACCGATTCGAGAATGGCATTATGAAGTTCGAGAAACGTTGCATCCGCATCTATGGTGATAACTCTCACAAAGTTATCAACCTCATCCGAGATAATTGTAAACTTATAAATCATTGTTCGTTCTGTTATTGTTACGGCGGTAAAAATACTACATTTTTTCGAAAAAAAAAACAAAGATACTTATTTCTATATTCAAACTTTTTATTTATTCCTGATCCGTTTCGAGGTGAGTTTTTGTGGGCAAAACCGCACGTATTCCCGCTCAGTACCCAAGTATTTTCAGCATTGATTTGTAACTTTGTTCTTTAGCGAAAAGTTTGGTAAAGTATTCACCATCTTCATCTTTGTCGATAATTACCAGCTTTGGTGCAGGAATCAGGCAGTGCTGAATGCCGCCGAACCCACTCAACGATTCCTGATAGGCTCCGGTATGAAAAAACCCGATATATTGTTCACGGTTTTCCTCCATTTTAGGGAGGAAAATGGCGTTCGAATGTATCTCGGCATTGTAAAAGTCCTCGCTGTCGCAGGTAAGGCCACCCAGGTTCACCCGTTCGTATTCCGAGTCCCAGTTGTTGATGGCCAAAAATACGTAGCGCTGGTTGATAGCCCACGTGTCTGGGAGCGTTGTCATGAACGAGCTGTCGATCATGTTCCATAACTCCCGGTCGTTCTGTTTCTTTTGGTTGACGATGGAGTAGAGCATCGCGCCGCTTTCGCCTACGGTGTACGATCCGAATTCGGTAAAGATATGAGGTTCGGGAACGTTGTTTTGCGAACAAATGGTTTTAATTTGAGCAACAATCTCTTCAGCGATGTATTCGTAGTCGTAGCTCATGTCGAGGTGCGTTTGGATGGGAAAGCCTCCGCCTATGTTGAGGCTGTCCAGGTCGGGACAGCGCTTTTTCATTTCGCAGTACAGGTTGACCGCTTTGTTCAGTTCGTTCCAATAGTAAGCGGTATCTTTAACTCCCGTGTTGATGAAAAAATGCAACATTTTCAGTTTTACCTGATTGTTGTTGGCGATGTTTTTCAGGTAATACGGAATGATGTCGTTGTAGCGAATGCCCAAACGCGAAGTATAAAAATCGAACTTGGGTTCTTCTTCTGCGGCAATCCTTATCCCTACTTGAAAACTCTGGTCGAAATCCTTCAGCAACAGGTCGAGTTCGAATTTATTGTCGAGAATCGGGATAACATTGCTGAATCCCTGATGCATCAACGATTGTATGTTTTCGATATACTGGGGCCTTTTGAACCCATTGCAGATAATGAAGGTCTCCTTTTTAATCAACTCCTGCTCGTGCAGCGATTCGAGGATGTTGATGTCGAACGCTGATGAGGTTTCTATGTTTACCCCCTGTTTCAGGACTTCTTCCATTACGAAAGAAAAATGCGAACTTTTGGTACAATAGCAGTAGTTGTAATCGCCGTTGTAATCTACTTTAGCCATGGCTACATTAAACATGCGTCGGGCTTTTTGGATGTTAGAAGCTATTTTAGGAAGGTAAGCTATGCGCAGAGGCGTGCCGTATTGTTTGATAATATCCATTAAAGGTATTCCAAACCATTCTAAGTTATTGTCAACTACTTCAAATTCTTCGTTTGGAAATTCAAATGTTTGCTCAATTAAGTCAAGATATTTGTTTTTCATGGGATCCAAGTAAATTAAATGTGGTGAATAAAGTTGATTTAATTAATCCAAATTTTTGAAAAATGTCAAAAAAAACGGCAACAAATGTAATTAAATTATTTTAATTTGAGTGAAATAACTTGTATAAATACAATGAATATTTTATGCCATGATTTGAAATTTGTGCTTAATATACTGGTAATAATTATTTTACGAAAGCGGCCAGAAATGTTGAGTTTTATCTTTTACGTTTTTTTAAATAAATGATTTTTTTAATGTCCGTCCGATTTGGATAAGATGATAATTGCGGATGTATGTTGTTTGGATATGATTTAGGTATTTAACTGGTTTTGTTTGTGTGTGTGATGTTGTTTTATTAATTTTGTTTGTAAAAAACGGAATGAAAGATGATTTTATAAAATATATTTGTGATAACTGGACTGAACTGGTGGGCGCGCTTATCAGTTTTATATACATCTATTTGTCTATCAAACAGAAAATGAGTTTGTGGTTGTTTGGATTTCTGAGTTCGGTGTTTTATATAGTTGTATTTTATAAAACCAAGTTCTATGCCGATATGAGCCTCCAGTTTTATTACCTTGGTGCGAGTATATATGGTTGGATTCACTGGGAAAAAGGGAGTGCCGGAAGCGATGAACTTCCCGTTCAGCGGCTTACTCTGAAGAAGAGTGTTTATTTCGCCGCCGTTACCATGGTTATCTTTCTTGTTTATTTCCTGATATTGAGTAAATATACCGATTCTACTATTCCTAAAGCCGATGCGCTGGTAGGAGCTTTAAGCATTGTAGGAACATGGATGTTGGCACGTAAGCTATTGGAAAACTGGATTGTATGGGTGGTTGCCGATGCATTGTCCACTGGATTGTTTATCTACAAACACATGTATCCCACTACCTGCTTGTTTTTTGTTTATACACTGATGTCAGTTGCAGGATTTATCCAGTGGAGGAAAAGTGTCGGGGAGGGAATCACCAGGTAGTAATAATTCTTTTGTCGTGATTTTTTTGCCGGTACCACTTGTTCAGCTGCCACACCAGCAATGTGCTTCCAGTACCTATGACAGCGCCTGCAAGTACGTCCGATGGATAATGAACCCCAAGGTTCAAGCGCGAATAACCCACCGAACAAGCCCATAAAGCCGATGGGACGATAACGTACCATCGGGGGTGTATCAGGCATAGTGCTGTGGCTGTGGAAAAAGCTACCGAAGTGTGCATGGAGGGAAACGACTCGGAGTTCAACCGCTCGTAAGGTTCTATGTCATTGGGATAAGTGATGTATGGCCGGGGTCGGTTCACCGCTTTTTTCAGCGAATAGGTAATCAGGCAGTTCAGGCCAAGGGATAGTCCTGTGGTCAACGAACTTTTCAATAAATCATCATCTTTGTTTATAACCGCAATGGCGCCCATGCTCAAAGGCACGGCAACGGTAATAGCTCCAGCGCTGTTGGACATTGCCAAAGAGTAGCTACGAAGGATATTGTTGCGACTGCCATTGATGCTTTTTAATAAGTTGATATCGATGTTTTGGGTCTTGCACAATGTTGGAAAAAAAGAAAACATACTGCAAAACAGAATAATTATTGTAAATTTGCACATAAAAGAATTCATTTTTGGGGTTCTACCTACAAATATAAAAACTATTTTGTGAAAATAGCAATTATCGGACCTGAATCGACAGGTAAAACTGTTTTGTCTGAAAGGCTGGCTGGATATTTCGGGGCTGAATGGGTGCCTGAATATGCCCGGGAATACGTGGAGCGATTGGACCGGCCTTATACTTTTGAAGATGTTTGCTACATAGCTACCCATCAAATAGAAGAAGAGCAACGTTACGCCGCCAATCAATTGGTAATCTTTGATACAGACTTGATTATAACAAAAGTATGGTTGGAATATTGCTACCAAAAAGTGCCATCGTTTGTGGTCGAACGGCTCGGCAACCGATATATCGATGCTTATTTGCTCTGTGCTCCCGATCTTCCGTGGGAGCCTGATACTGTTCGGGAACATGGAACTGACAGGAACTTTTTTTTCGATTGGTACCGCCGGGAGATTGAACAAACCGGCTCGCCATACATTATAATAACAGGTGCAGGCGATACGCGGTTTGAGAATGCCGTCGAAGCTGTTAAAAAACTGATTGAACAATGAACGATATAATTCTGCAGACCATCAAGAAACTTTCGACTACCGAGTGTTCGAAAGATGTGTGTCATGAACAGTCGGATGAATATCCGATGCCTTCGGTGGACGTACTGAGGGAAATTGTAAAACTTTGTAGGTCGATACTTTTCCCGGGCTATTTTGGCGACTCGGGGGTTACTTCCCAGACTTTGTATTTTCATGTGGGGGTGAATGTGAGGAAACTGCATACCCTGCTTGTTCAGCAAGTAAAGGCTGGGTTTATATTCGATATCTGCTGTAATGAGGCCGATCCGGCCATACTGGCTGATAAAGCCGATGAAAAAGCCACCGAGTTTATCCGCGTTTTGCCGGAAATCAGGGAGTCGTTGCATACCGATGTTATCGCTGCTTACAATGGCGACCCGGCTGCCAAAAGTTATGGCGAAATTATTTTCTGTTACCCCAGCATCCGCGCGATAAGCAATTACCGCATTGCCCATGCTTTGCTGCAACTCGGTGTGCCCCTCATTCCCCGTATTATTACCGAGATGGCGCATTCCGAAACAGGTATCGATATTCATCCGGGAGCGTCAATCGGAAATTATTTTACTATTGATCATGGTACAGGGGTGGTTATTGGCGAAACATCAGTTATTGGCGATAATGTAAAATTGTATCAGGGGGTTACCCTTGGAGCCAAAAGTTTTCCACTTGATGGCGAAGGAAATCCGATCAAAGGAATCGACCGTCATCCTAAAATCGGGAACCATGTTATTATTTATTCTAATTCAACTATTTTAGGAAATATAAAAATCGGGAACGGTGCCATTATCGGAGGTAACATTTGGATAGATGAAGACGTGCCCGAGGGCGCAAGGCTTGTACAGTCGAAAAAACGAAGTTCGAACCGGGTGGTTGATTAGTAATACGTTTGGTTGTTTGTGTAATGTTTATTTTGAATAAGATTTGAAGATATGGAATTTGAAATGATCGCTAAAACCTTTAAGGGGTTGGAGGAAATCCTCGCGCAGGAGCTAATCGCTCTCGGTGCTAATAACGTTCAGATACAACGCCGTGCCGTAAGTTTTACAGGCGATAAGGCCATGTTGTATAAATCCAATCTTCATCTTCGTACCGCTTCGAGGATTTTGAAACCCATACTCACTTTTGACGCATCCAACCCTGATGAGGTGTATAACCAGGTGAAAAAAATAAACTGGAGCGATTACCTAACCGCTGATAATACTTTCTCAATCGACTCCACCGTTTTTTCCGAAGAATTCAATCATTCAAAATTTGTAACTTATCGTGTGAAAGACGCGATTGTTGACTGGTTTCGCGATCGGTACGACAAACGGCCATCTGTGAGCGTAACTTCGCCACATTTGTTGCTGAATATACATATTTCGCAACAGCGGTGCACCCTTTCTCTCGATAGTTCGGGCGATTCACTCCACAAGCGTGGTTACCGCATTTCGCAAAACGAGGCGCCCATCAACGAGGCGCTGGCTGCAGGCATGTTGCTGAAAGCCGGATGGAAGGGGCAATCCGACTTTGTTGACCCCATGTGTGGTTCGGGAACTTTGCTGATAGAAGCGGCGCTCATAGCCCTGAACATACCCCCCGGAATCTACCGTTCGTCGTTTGCTTTTGAAAAATGGAACGATTTTGACGAGGAGTTGTTTGATGAAATATACAACGATGAATCATACGAACGCCCTTTTAGTTTTTCAATTTATGGGTCGGATAATTCGCCCCGTTCGATAAAAATTGCCGAACAAAACATTAAAAGCGCAGGGATGACAAAATATATCAAGTTACAGGTAATGCCTATCCAAAGATTGGTGCCTCCTACAAATAATTGCTTGCTGGTAACTAATCCGCCTTACGGCGAGAGGATTACTACTACTGATATTTTTGAATTGTATTCTGATTTAGGGAAGTTGTTCAAACATAAATTTACCGGATCGGTGGCCTGGGTGATCAGCTCCCACGAAGAATGCTTAGAGAAAATAGGGCTGAAGCCTTCCGAAAAACATCGTTTGCTGAACGGTTCACTCGATTGCCTGTACTGCAAGTATGAGCTTTTTGCCGGAAGGCGCAATGAACATCTGAATATCCGACGGGGTTCGGCAAGCTAAAAGATCAATTTTCCGATTGATTTTATCAAAAAGAATTGGTAAAACGTTTTGTAAATCAAAAAAAATAATTTACTTTTGCAGCCGCTAATGCCCAGATGGCGGAATTGGTAGACGCGCTGGTCTCAAACACCAGTGGATTCACTTCCATGCCGGTTCGATCCCGGCTCTGGGTACTTTTAAACCCTCTTAATGACTTGTATATCAAGAAATTAGGAGGGTTTTTTATTTGACTACTGAAACATTACTGAAACAATTCAAGTACAAATTATAAAAGTTGAATTTCGCTAAATATCTCTGTATTACCCTCTTTTACTGTTAGGTTTCAGAATGTTCAATAAGTATTTTTACGGTAAAAAATTATTTATCAAATAAAATACTTATAGCTATGGCAAGACAACTTGGACATGTGAAGTACAAAGGGACGATTGGGGACATTCGCCACTTTAAAATTAAAGGAATGAGCGGACACTTTGCCGGATTAAACGGTGGAGCTACTGCGGAACAAATCAAGAACGGAGCTTCGTTCGTGAGAACTCGTGAAAACATGAACGAATTTGCAGGCTGTGCAACAGTGGGCAAATCAATTCGTGCAGGACAGGCACAATTAATGAAACAAATGAGCGACCCGCAATTTACCGGGCGTTTGACAGGTATCATTAAAAAAATCAATCTGGAAGATCAATCGGAGGCTCGTGGTGTTCGTGCGATTTTGATTACAGCCGTACCACAACACTTAATCGGGTTGAATTTCAACCGAAACAACACTGTTGAAGGTTCTTTCTCCGGAAAGTTTGAAACTGTAGCCAATGAAGCAAGAAACAGCGTTACACTTACAGTGGAAGCATTTAAGCCACTCGAACAGCTCAAAGTACCTGCTGGAGCTACTCATTTCCGCTTTGTGAATTCAATTTCTGTGATTTCGGATTATGCCTATAACGCAGTGACTAAGGTTTACGAACCAATTGAACCAGCTTTGAATGAGCTTTCAAAAGTTACTTATTCAGATTACATTGAAATCGCACCTGGTGAAAATCCTGAAGTTTCTGTAGTAAGTGCATTGGCCGGAACTACTACCATGACCGAAAACGTAAGTTTGTTGAGTTGTGTTGGTATCGAGTTCTACCAAAAAGCAGGAACCGAATACTATGTATTTTCGGTTGGAAACAGCATGAAAATCAAAAACGTATTTTGATCTACTCAGGTAAATTTAAACTAAGCTCTGCTGAAAAGTGGAGCTTTTTTTATGCCCACTAAACAAACGCATACTTTGTCTATTGAGTGAGCTTATGGTAGGCTTATGGTGGACTTACAGTCGGCTTATCTATGAATTACCCCGCCCTATTGAATGAATTGAAACAGGAGTATTCTTTTGGCTTTTTCAATGGCCTTCAGATTTTGTTTAAGTTGAACTTCGACTTTGTTTATAGCCTGAAAGGATTCAATCATTTTTTGAAATTGCCCGGACTTGTTGGCTGCCTTGTTCAGATTATCAAAGATACATGATTTCATATCACGCAGAACGACAAACGGAATAACCGAACCACGCAAAAAAGGATAAAAGGCGTTTGATTGCCAAAGGCAGAAAAGCAACCAGAAAACCTGCTCTTTATCCTGGTTACAGGTGAATTGAATTGAGAAGCAATTCGGGCAGGGTGAAATAAGCGGTTTTCCGCTGTTATTCCCTTTGTTGAGAATAAAGAAATGAGGATTTCGGATTTATTCTTTCGGATTGTAAGATTTTAAAATAAAGGTACACATAAGCCAAGTGATTTGAGGGTGATAACTTCTTTCCTGCGTCCCATCTTCGCAAAAACGGACTGAAGGGAAAAAGAAAATGTAAACCACCACTTACTGCAATAAAAAGCGAAGAGAAACGGAGCGTTGAGGCTGTCAAGGTTTTTTGTCAGAATACAACCCGACCGAAGGGAGGTGTGGAGATTGTGACAAAAACCCGTAGGGCTTGACCTTTACTGACTCATTTTATTGCTGTTAACTTTGTGAACATTTTTTTTGTCGTCATACACATCCCTGTATTTTGAATTATAGATAAATATCAACTGCATTTATATTTGGGGTGGGTGGCCGGGGGTTGGCGTGGGAGTAGCAGGTTTAAACCGAAAAAAGGAAAAACAGCCTTGAGCCAGCGTTGATAGCAAGGCTGAAATGCGAGTGTAGAGAAACGGAACGAAGTATGAAGCCTGTGCGTTGTGTGCGAGCCGCTGCGAGTGGAGCGAGTGCCCCGGACACAGGAAGCGCGGAGCGCGGTGGCAGGGTGCCGGTGCCGGCTGGTTTGGCGCATTTTTTGCCCGAACGGTGCGTTGGAAAAAGCAAGGGCTGGAAGTAATGAACGAATGGAGTGTATTGAAGCGAATGAACAGAAAGGGTGTATGTGTGCGGGGGTGAAGCGGTGTGGAGTGAAACGGAACACGGCTGCAACCACAAGGATTTGCAGGGTGGGAAAAAACATATACCCTGAAAGTGAAATGAGTGGAATGGAACGCAATGAGTGAATGAATGACAGCTCTTGCGTGCGGTTGGCAATAGCGGTGTGAAGCATGAAATGAAACTTGTGGAATGAAAGCAAACACGGCTATGCCAACATGGGAAAGTGAGCTGCAAAAAATGTGACAAACCATAACAGCACGAGCGACCGCAGGCGAGCAAAACTCTAAATGGTGGCTGACCCCTACAAACAAATACTATGAGCGTAGCGAATACCTTAAAGGGGTTTTAGGGGGCAGGTGCAACCATGACTGAGGAATGACAGAACGTAGTGAACAAAACAAGCTAACACGCCACGACGAGCACCTACCGGAGCGCATGAGTGAGTGTGGGAGCGGTAGCCACAAGGGCAGACTAAAAAATACTACCCGAAGGTGTGGAGATTTTTTCAGGCTGCTTGTTTTACCCTTTGGGCTATGTTTTTGTGAACAAAGTGGCGGAATGACGAAGACCGCTTTACCTATTCGGTTTAAACCTGCGTGGGGTAGAAATAAAAAAGGGCTATCTAAGATAACCCTTAATTGCTAACATATATTTCTTTCAAAATTGGTTTTAATTGAAAAGCAATTCATTTCATGCTTATATAGACCAAGCGCAATAGATTCATTTATTTTGTAAGTAGTCGAAAGTGCTTTTATCTTATGCTGAATTGCATAGGGGCTAATTGCAGAAGTTGATTTCATAAAGGCTTTCCAAACTTCGTTCGGAATTAATGCATTTTGTGCATAATTATTAGCCTCATCTTCAATATCAGAGCGACAGCCGTCAATATTTACTAATTCTTGATTTTGATTTTTAATTAAGTGCTTCGTTATATGAGCAAGCTCGTGCATAACACTGAATGCGAAATTATCTATGTTTTTCATTCGTAGAGTCAAAACTATTGTTGGGTTTGCTCCATGCCAGAACGACAAACCATCAACCGGCATTTTGTCAAATTTTTCTACAATCAAAAATTTGATACCATATTTATTCAGAATCGTCTTTACTTTCTCAATAGTATTTGTATTCTCATATAAAACAGCATTTAATTCTTTGACAATAGCTGATTCGTTAGCCGGATTAAATGGAATAGATAAAGAAATTTTATTCGACTCCCAAATTGCAAGATTCTTCCAACCAAATAAATTGACAGGGAATGTTTCAAGTTTATCGGATTTTTTAAAGAGTGCTACATCTGGTTGTTTTGAAAATGCTGCAATTAATTCATCCACTGTAGATACTCTAAATATTTCCCAGATTTTGATAATTGATTCTGATATATTGTCATTGAGAACACCCAGTTTTTTATAGACTCTGATAGGAACATATTGAGAAATTATTTCCCAAATAGCAATTTCTTGCTTTTTGCGAACAATCTTTTCGTCAATATTAGACAAATCAATGTCATACTGAGTTTGCAAGTTCATCCAGAAGGAAGCAGGTGTTTCTAAAACAGATTCCAATAGAACTGCAAAATCAGCAGTAATTGATCTTTTCCCTTTAATAATATCATTTAAAACTGGGGCAGGCATTGCTAAAAGTGAGGCTAATTCCTTTTGAGAAATTCCACGTTCTTTTATTTCATCTTTTAATAATTCGCCAGGGTGAGTTGCATTAAAAGGGACGAGTTTGTTTGTTGTGTTCTTAGTCGCCATAATGTTTTGAAATTTCGAGTAATAGTACTTCTGTAATGATTAATGATTCTCCAATAGAGCTTTGAAAAAGTAAACGATATTGTTTGTTAATCCAAACGGCTTCAATATCTTTTAAATCTCCTCCTTTTTTTTCGTAATTGAGACTATTGAATTTATAAAGATCCTCTATTCTATTAGCAGCACGTAAATAATTGACAACTTTTATGTATTGCTTTATTATTTGGGGTTGAAGCTTTTTGTATTGGCTATCCGAGGTCTTACCCTCAGTGAATAATTCTTCTAAAGCCGGATCTGCAAATTCTATATTCATTACATGACTTGAAATTTTCTACAAAGATAATATTATTCTCAAATAAACCAATAAATTATCATGAAATAATTATCAGATATGATAATTATTTTTAGTATAACACTAAAGCAGAAAGAATTGTTTAATATATTACATTAATACTCTCAATTAAATCCAAAACACAGATAATTATTCATTTACAAACTATTTCCATACTTATCCAGCCAATCAATCGCATCCTTATAATCGGGATAATATGACCGCATGAATGTCCAGAATTTCTTGGTATGGCTCATTTCTAAGGTATGGACTAATTCGTGTATTATGATATAGTCAATTACCATTAAAGGTGCTTTTATCAATCGCCAATTCAGTGAAATGTTTTTTTCTCTGGAGCAATTACCGAACTTCCTTTTTTGGTTTCGGATAAAAAGACGATTATAGGTGAAGCCTAATTTATTGGCAAGCTCTTCAATTCGATTGGTCAAATGTTTTTTCGCTATTCCTTTGAGCCATTTTTCCTGTACCTGAATGTCGAGCAAATCTCTCTTTGCCTGAATTGTTTTGTATTCGTGGTTGATAACGACTTTGTTTTCAAATGCTGTATCGTAGAAATATGTGTATCGATTGCCATACATAAGGAGCTGATTCCGTTGAAGTTCTATCCTTGACATTCTTTCAAAAAAGCGCAGGTTTTTATTAATCCATTTCTGCTTTTTTTCTATTAAAGCCAAAATGTCTTCGTCGGAGAATACAAACGGCACAATCATACGAATCTGACCATCTTCGGCAACCCGTAAACGTGCATGTTTTACTTCTTTGCGTATTAATATATAGTTTTCAGGCAATTGCATTAATTCAACTTGTAGTTTTGTAATACGGCTCTCATTATTTGATCAATCAGCTCATCATTTCCAAAGATATTCAACTCTTCATTTTTGTCAGCTGCTGAAAGTAGCTGAATATCAGCTTTAATACGTTCATATTCCCGTGGCACATCCTGCCAGCCAATGTATATTTTTGATTTTATTTTGGCAACTGCTTCATCTGAAAATTCACGAGCCACAGCTTCGTTGAAGTTTTCAATTATGCTGTTCTTAATGATAGTGTAAATCTCAAAACCTCCCTTGTCTTCAAATCCCATGCGGTGTGGAAGAGAAGCAACATCATCCAATTCGGTATATAAACTACTTAGTTGAAGTAATATCTCCTCTATAGCCAGGCTTTGTTCTTGTTTCTGCTTAATAAGTTGGTCTAACCTATTTTGAAACTCCACATATATAGCACTGTTCACCTCGTTTTGACGAATAACGGTTTCAATGTCCCGAATGATTTTTTCTGCTTTATCCGAAGGATCAAGTTTAGTATCTTTCAATTTATTGAGATAGTCTGAATCAATTATAATTTCAGGCAAATGTCCTTTGAAATTAATCAGTTTTGCACTTTCGTGAATTAGTTTACGTGTTTTAACTGCATAAATATCAGCATCGAAACTTATGCGTTTGAATTCTTCTAAATAGATTTCGTAAATCTCATTTAACCACAAGTATTTTAATTTATGCTCACGCAATGCCGGATTCGGTGAAATTGATTCCCAAAGTTGAATTACTTCCTTATAATTATTCTCAAACTTTCCGTGATCGATTTCGGTTAGCCTGCGGACGATTGCCATGGAACATTCATACGAATCTTCTAATTTAATTTCTTCAAAAGGTTTAAAGGCATGACTTAGCACTTTAGGAAAAGTAGCCACCAGACTTTCAACATCTTCAAATTCTACGATATCCTCCGGCTCGTAATTGAGTGCTTCTTTGTAGTTTTGGAAAACACCCACATAATCAACAATACGACCAAATTCCTTAGAAAGCTTGGTTATTTTGTCATCGTAAGGGCGATTGGTACGAGAAACGGCTTGCAACAGATTATGGTCACGAAGCGGACTATCTAAATACATTGTTTGCTCAATTGGGGCATCAAACCCAGTCAGTAACATATTGCAAACAATAAGCACTTTCAAGTTATTTCCCAAACTAAGTTCTTCCTCAGTTAATCTGCGTTTGAATTGTTTTATTACCCGTTTGCGTTCAAAATCTTCTTTGTAATGGTCTTTGAACAACTCATAACGCTCTCCTTCATCATAGGCTCCAGTAGAGAAAACGATAGCTATTTCAGAACGATCAAAGTAGTTGAGCAACTCATTGTAATAAAGTACACAGGCTTCTTTATCACAAGCAACTAATTGAGCTTTATACCCTTGTGGTTCTATCATTTCACGGAAATCATCAGCAATATCCTTAGCCAGTGTTTTAATACGGTCGGGGTGTTTCAAGAAGACTTTCCAAGCCTGTACTCGTTTTTCGACAAGGCGTTTTTCTTCCTCGTTTAAGTCTTCGGTAATTTCATCGTAACCGGCTTTTAGTTTGTCTTTATCTAAAAACCATTCGATAGGACCAAAAGTATAACGTATCGGTTTTGTTGCTCCATCGTCAATAGAATCCTGAATGCTGTAGCGGTCTAAATAGTATTCGTGTTCTCCTTTTTTACGAACAATACCAAACTCCTGGTGCGTTTTTGGAATAGGGGTACCTGTAAAGGCAAACCGTTTAGCGTTAGGCAAAACAGCCTGTAACTCCATTTGATAATCGCCGTACTGAGTACGGTGTGCTTCGTCAATCAACACAATAACATTATCCCGCAAGTCCTGCACATTGCCCAATTCATTGAACTTCTGAACCGTAGTAATAAAAACACCTGCTGGTGCTCTTTTAATGACGTATTTTAAATCACCAATGTTGTTTATTGGGCGAGCATTGGGAAACTCGCAATCGTCAAACGTACCACCAATTTGTTCCCGTAAATCTTTGCGGTCAACTACAATATAAATCGTTGGGTCTTTAAGCTCTTTTGACTGTCGAAGTTTGTAAGCTGTATAAAGCATCGTTAAGCTCTTCCCTGAACCTTGTGTATGCCAAATAACTCCTTGTTTTAAATCTGAATTAATTACACGGTCAGCAATTTTATTCGCAGCCCGGAGTTGTTGGTAACGAGCAACTTTTTTTATAATCTTTCCTTCGGTACGCTCGAACACCAGGAAGTGCTGTAAAATATCCAAGACTCTTGCGGGTTGTAATAAACCAACAATTCCCAACTTCATACGTTCCAACACTTCTCCATTTGGCAGTCGTTCCACATCAAAATTCCAAAGTCCATCTTTTTCATCCTGATAGGTACGGCACAAGTCATTTGTGGGGTCAAGTATTGGATTCGGTTGAGAAGTATCGATTACGGTACTTTTCCATTCATTGAAATAGGAAGCAGAAGCTCCGGGGATTCCGTATTTTGTAATGCGACCGTTACAGGCAACGCCAAAGGCATGACACATAAAAAAGCGGTCGGCGCGTTGGTCATAAGTAGAGAATTGGCGTACTCCTTCCATCCAGTTTGTACCTTTACGAGCACGTTGTTTGGCTTCAATTGGCACTAAAGGAATACCATTCACTAAAAGCACAATATCGGTTTTCACCATTTTGTAACCTTGTACCCAGTATTGGTTGGTAACAATAAAGTCGTTTTCCCAGATATTTTCAAAATCAATAAACTGAACTGTAATATCATTATCACGAACAGAAATGGTTACACCTCTGACTAACTTATCCAAAAATGCTTCGTTACCGAGTATGGGCGTTGGATTGTTTAGGTTCTGCAATAAAATTTCTAAGGCTCTTTTTGCATCAGCCTCGGCAATTTTATTGAATTTTACCGTGTGTTCCAACAAAATTTGCTCAATAATAGGATTGGAAAACGGACGATTATACACACCCAATTCCTTGTTGGTTTTAAACGTCCAACCCATTTTACTAATCCATTCCGTAACCGGTCTTTCAACCCCTTTAAGTTCTGATAAGTTGCCCATATTATTATTCTTCTGTGGTTAATTCTATCTGCAATAACTTCTTTTTATCATTTTCACCTCTGAAGTTTATTTCCCAGCGTAGCTCCATGAACCGAATTAAATCCATTCCTCTTTTTTCAATTTCAGCTTTTGTCCATTGTAGATATTTCAAAGAAACTTCTATCTCAGAGTGAGAGCCATCTTTATAACCTTTTCTTGTTGTTTCCCCCTTATCGTTTATTTTAGGCTCCAATTTCTCTGGAAAGGAATCATTTTGTAATGACGAATTTATTGAGCCAGATAACAATAAGAGATTACCCAACGAACCTGTATATATATGCCGCTGCTCTTTTGGCACATCGGCAAATGCATTTTCCCAGTAATTAGTTGAAGTCTGCGGGAAAATATGCTCTATTGATATTTTGTCTTTTTCATTCTTTACAAATAATTCCCAATCAACTTTTCTCTGTCCTGATAATTTCATTTTTTCTAATTCATACTCGTATAAAAAGTATTTTAACCCGTACCAATTATAAAAACCTCCCTTATCACCTATATTAAACTTCTTATAAATGTATTCGTTAAAGTACTTTGAATTAAAGGTCTTGTCAGAATGAAATGTAAAGGCAATTTTAGTATGAAGTTTTTGAACAATTTGCTTTCCATTAATTTTTTTTTGATCAAGTTCACGGGTAGCATTATAAAACTCACTATCACCATAATTTCGTCTTGCCTGACTTAATTGGAAACTTACAAAAATATAGCGTTCAATTTGTTTTAAAATGAAAAGTCGTTCTTCATTCTGGGGTAAATTCTTTAAAATGGACATCAATAGAGGCCTGAAATATCCCATCCCAATTCTATTTAACTTGTCAATCCAGATTTTTTCGTTATCTGCTAATTCATTATTTGAGGCTAAATATGGATAGTACGCATTAAACCAGTGGACAGCAGCGGCTTTCAAGCTATTCACATAATCCCTTATTTTATTGGGTGATAACGCTGAAATTGAAATTATTTTCACTTCTTCCAATGATATATCTTCATCAGAATCATTATCATCTAAGTTAAAATCTGTTAGAGTTTCCTGCGGTTGTTCGAATACGACCTCCTTTTCAATCTTCTTATGAATCTTTTTAGGGGTAAAATAATCATTCAATAAGAAATTTATATAATCATCACTTGTCTTACGGGAATACATAAAAGTCATAATCCAATGAGCCTTTAAGAAATCATCATCATTAAGCGGCCTTTTCTCGTTCCTACCCAATTGATAATAAACTTCTTTCCATGCTGCATTAATATCGTCACGTAAGCTCTTACGTGAAGCAGCATCCAATTCATGGTCAGGATAAAGTGTTGTAAGATATATCAATCTGTTTTTTAGAAGCTCGAGTTTCGATAGGTTTTTACCTCTGTTGTTCATTGTTTCAAAAGCAACAAAAACATCAAACTCATCCTTTATGATATACTCATTAAAGAGAAATCTTTTTGAAATCTTCTTATATATTTCCTGTATTGCTTCAATACCATCTTCATTATAAAGCCCTTCCAGCTGACCAATGAAGTACGATTTTGCATTTTTGAGGTTTAAAGTATAAAAGGTTTCCTGTATAGCTCCCGGATTGGACTCATTTAATATGCGAAAACGCATGTATTCATAACTCGGATTATCAAAAGTATAACCAAATTTATAGGTCAGAAACTGAGCACCTGAAGGTTTTTGTTTTGATATGAATTTCTCCTTAATTGCTTTTAATGTCAAAGAGTCAGTCAGATAGATTTCGGAATCTTGTTTGTTTTTATTTTCGGTTAAACCGCTTACAAATTCAACAAGGCTTTGTAGAAAAATGATACATGTAGTTAACCGTTGCTGACCATCAACAATATGATATACTTTATAAGAATGATCTTCGACCAACCAATATTCTTTACTATCTTCTTTTATTTCAGAGGGTAATATTTCCTTCAGTGTTATTACACCTGTATAATGAGACCTGTCTGGTTGAAGATTAATCAAATCTTCCCAGAAGTCTTTGTATTGTGATTTTTGCCAGGCATAACCACGTTGATAATCCGGTATGCGGAATATCTTTTCTTTAAAAAGACTATCTAAGCCTATTGGTGAATTCATCTTATTTATTGTTTATTCAGGTTTTTCTTTTGACTCTTCGTAAATCCCCGAAGCATTTACAGCTTCTTCTTCGGCAGGATAAATAAAACCTTTAGTTATTCCGTCAGCTTCTAATTTTGCACGTATGTAACCGGCAAGTTCTTTTTTAATATTAAAACATTTACAGAAATGATAATTTGGTTCGGGCGTACCATCTTCAGTTTTACCGAAAAATTCATCGCTAACCATTTCAATGGGTTTTGAAGGATCTCTATTCCACATCAAAACACCCTGTTGATTTTTTATATTTTCATTGTTCGACAAAGAGAATATAAAGTTTTTATCTACGTTATTATCGCTGAAATACAACAGCGGGAGTGGGTGCTTGAATAGTTCATCGATTTTTACAATATGCTCAATTAAGCCATTACCCTGAATTTTTGATTTGTCTAATAAGCCTCTGCCTTCAAATTGTTTGATCATCTTTTGTTTCTTATCTTCATCACCAGCAGCTATTTTATCAATCATTTCTAATTTCAAAGCCTCAGATTCAGCTTCAAATGCTTCATCTATAATTTTAGCAACATTAGCACCTTCAAATTCATTTTCTTCCAAATAATAAACACTAAAATACTCATCAATTTCTCTTGTTGGTTCAATGTTTGTAATTCCTTCAAGCGCAAAAAATAATGCATTACCGAAACTATAAGTCCAATCTAATAATGGCGTTGGACATTTGTGGTGTTGGAGGTAACTTAATACAGATACGTCATTTGTCGCATCAATATGATTTGCATTTAAAATTGACTGAATTTCAGTTTCATATTCAGCTTTCCCATTTTCTGCTAATTTCTCAAGAAACTCCTGATAACTTCCTTCAGTATTAAACAGTTCTTCTTCAATCCATTTTCGTTGTAAAGTACTATAAAGCATCCATTTAGCTTCTCCCTGGCCCCGGAATAGAAAATCAGTTTCATCTTTAAACTTTTCGTAGATTTCATCAAATTGCTCTTCTGTATCAATATTGATTTGATCAAAACATTTTGATTTTTGTAAAGTCGACTTGTATTCAGACTTTTGATTTTCAACAAAAACTGGAGGCTTTAAATGTGACCCAAGTATAACTAACATAAAAGCATTTACACATGACGAAATTGTATCAGGATTCACTTTGTCATCAGCATCGCTTTTGACTTTAAGCAAATCCTCAACGAGTTCGAGGCTGTTTAATCTTTCTATACCTCCGTTATTAAGATACTCCTTTAATAGCTTGACTTTAATATCAAGGTTCTTTATTTCTCTTGGCATAGTTCTAATATTTTCTCCACATCCACCCGCACCTTACCCGTAAGCAGGTTTTGCATTAGTGATTTTTTAAGGCGTTGAAGTACCTGTATTTTGGCTTGTTTACTTTCAATAATGTCAAATATTGATTTTATTTTTGAGGCTATTTGAATCTGTTCATCCAATAACTTTGGAAAGAAAATAAGCAAAGGCCTAAGATTACCATAATTGATATTTTTTTGCGCACTTTCAGTTGACAATTGGTTTAGTAATCTTTGTTTAGTCATCAATGTAATTAAAAGAAATTCTTTATCTATTAGGTTTAAATGAGGATTAATACCTATTAGACTGTCAGGAAAGAATACGTCATACTTAGTCAATGCCACATCGCCAATATTGGCGGCTATTGTTATAATAATTGTTCCTTTCTTGAACTTCTTACTTACACCAACACCTAAATCGCTTAATGTTTGAGAGTGTTCTTTTAAATAGAAAACACTATTAACGACATCGCTTGTCTGAACAAAGGGGTGAATTCCATTATAGAACCTTTCTTCATTTCTTGGACGGTGACTAAATTTTCCCCTTTGGATTTTTGAGATTTCTTTAAGTGGTTTCACTTCCCACCCATTTGGCACTTTTCCAAACTTCTCATCTACATAAAACTCATCTTCCGTTCGCCAAGTACCATCAGGTTTTAGCTTACCGGAAAGAAGATTTTGCATTAATGATTTCTTGAGTTTTTCGGCAGCTTTTATGCTGTTTTGAGTGGCTAAGATTGCTTCATCTACTTTGGAGAGGATTGAAGCTATGGCGGTTTGCTCTGTAATATCTTCTGGATAGTCAATATCCATGTTCCTTAGATACCGAATATCTAAATTACCCAATCCGGTTGTACCCTCAGAAACGGAAGTAATTCGTTCTTGAACTTTGTGTGAAGAAAGCCAACGGAAAAAGTATTCAGGTATAATGTTTGAGTCTTCTTTCGGTTTAAATGCCGTTAAAAATGAAGCAAAAAGATAATCGGTGTTGTCCTTAATGAATACAGCATTTCCAATTCTTTTTCTATTACCGTTTGAACTGACTGCAATCGACCAATTTTCACTAACTGACTTGGCAATTTTATCAGATTCTCTAACATCTTTCAAATATAATTCACTTGATAAATCAAGTTCACTTTGTATATTCGTTACAGTTAAGACCCTTACCGTTTTTTCTTCAGGATAATATGTTTCTTGCTCTTTTGTCCAAGTGTAGCCAGATTTATACTGAATTTTATTTTTAAACTTTGCTGTTTGCCAATTCATCTTATTTCAATGCTTTTAAAAGTTCAGCAATAGATTTATCAAAATTCACCTCAGTTTGAGCAATTGCTTCAAACTCTTTGATAGCCAGACTAAGATTAATTTCTTCTTCCGGTTCAAAGGTATCTACATAGCGAGGAATATTGAGGTTAAACTCATTTTCTTCGAGTTCTTCCATATCCACCACCGAGAAGTAGCGTTTACGGAGTTCAGGGTCTTGAAGCATGGTTACCAATTCTACTTCCACGGCATCTATGGATTTGCTTTCTTTTTCGGCTTGTTCTTGTGCTGCTATTACTTTAGCTTCTTTTTCAGCAATAAGTTTGTCTAAAGCTGTTTTTGCCACAGTCAGGTTTTTGAGCTGGGCAGCAGTTGGTTTGGCATTTTCTGCTTCTTTATCTTCAATTACTTTCAGCGCAGCATCATATCGGGCTTGCTTTTCAGCAATATCTTCGTTGTACTCTTCGTCAAGCTCCAAGAGTTTAAATTCTAAGTCGTCCTGAATAATTCCGTTTAGGCGTTCTTTCTGTGAAGCAATCCAGATTTTTGCAAGCTCCAAATCGCCCCAACTTTCCAGAATGGTAGATATACGCAATACATCATGAGGGAGCAGCGTGTTCATATTTGCCTCTTCTTTGTACCAGCCTTCTTTGGCAGCATACACCATCAGCACTTTATTTTTGCGCTCTTCGGGTTTGTTTTTGTTGATAAAGAGAATAGAACCCGGAATAGTAGTTCCATAAAACAAGTTGCCCGGCAATACCACAATAGCATCAATGATATTTATATTTTGAGTAAACTCCCCGTTTTCGTCCACTGGTCCTTGTAAGAATCCACGACGAATCAGGTATTCATCATCGGCTTTACGACGTTGGCCGTCTTCCTCTTCGGTCTTTTCGGGTTGGCCACGGAAAAGTACACCTTGCGGACAAACCACACCGGCTTTGCCATTTTCGTTTAACGAAGCAATAATGTGTTGCAGAAAGGCAAAGTCGCCGTTTGAGAAGGGCGGTAAACCGTAAGTGAAGCGTTCGTAAGGATCGCTGAAGGTATCTTTTCCGGGATATTCAAGTTGTGGAGAACCGTCTTTCTTGTTGACAGTGCGCCCTTTGGTATCCCGTTTGGGTTCACCGTTTTTCCACCAGTTTTCTTGCGAGAAGGGGAAATTAGCCATTACTTTGTCGAAAGTGCGAATGGAAAGTTCATTATCTTCGTCGGTAAACTTAGGGTCTAAAATGGTATCGCCTTTTTCAATACGGGCATCCAGTCCGTGAAGAATCATATTGATATTGGCAATAGCCCAGGTATTCCAAACATCTTCCTGTCCGAATAAGCGAATAGCTTTTTGAGTTCCGTAATTTACTTTGCAATACTTAGCGGCATTGATTAAGAAACCACCAGAGCCACAAGTGGGGTCGTAAGCGGTTTCATTCTTTTGTGGTTTCAGGTAGCGAACCACTATATCAACAACCTCTTGAGGTGTATAAAATTGGCCGGCTGTAGTACCACCTTTGTTTTCGTCGGCAAAGCGTTTAATCAGGTATTCATACGCATCACCCAACACATCAACGGTTGCGTTGCGGTTACTTAAATCTACTGCATCGAGATAGCTTACCAAGAGCGAAAGCACGTCAGGGCTTAAGCGTTTACCGCCTGAGCCATCGGGCGCGGGTTCATTCCAACGAACGGTATTAATAACACCTTTCAAAATGAATTTCCCATCTTTATCAACATTGGCTTCTGCGATAGCATTTACGGCGTTGTGAAGCGCTTCATTCTTTTTATCGGGGGAAGCATTGCGAACATCTGCCCAGAAATGCCCCTGAGGAATTTTAAAATCGGTTTTAGCAGTAAGTAGAATTTGACGTTCTTTCTCGTTGGGTTCACGTCCGTTTTCCTGAATAAACTCCCGAATATTGTTTTCGCCTTGCCAGATAAAATTATCAGAAAGACGTTTAAAGAAAAGTAATGAAAGAATGTAGGCTTTGTAATCTTCTACTTTATCGCGAAGAATATCTGCCATTCCGAAAAGTGTACTACCTAATGCTTGTTTAGTGATCATGTTTGGGCTTTAGTGTGAGAATCGTGATTTGAGGGCTTATGATTGTTATAGAAATTCTAATTTACAACAAAAATACACATTATACTTAACCGAGCAATCAATTACAAAAAAATAAAATTCCTGAATTCTCACACAATGGATTTAAATTTCAAAGAGTTCTAATTTATCAATCAGAATCATCAAAGATTCATTTTTGCTAATCATTTTCTGGAGCTCTGGAGTAAAGCGACTTTGTGTCTCATATGTTTCTGTCAGAATTGGCTGTGAACGCAGCTGGGTAATCATATAATCAGCCACATCAAGCCCATGAGCTTTGGCTTCGGGTGCTGCAATATCTTCTAGTAGGGTTGAAACAGATATGTTGCAACCGCATTGTTTTTCAATTTCAATGGCTTTATCAAGCCATTTATTGTAGCCGTTTAAATCTGGGTAGAGAATGACATTTCTGTTTTTTAGAACCTGACATTTTTCAATGGAAAGATTGCCAATTCCTCCGGTAGCAAGCCAAACTTGCTCAGGGAAGATAGCTGCTGAAACGAGTGCTGATTTTTCACTTTCGACAATGCAAACAACGGCTTCGGGGTGTAACCCCAGAAGGTGTTCTCCGAAGAAACATTGCTGAAGATTGTAATCTTCGAGCAATGTGTTTGACTTTTTGAGTTTGTTATGTACCCAGTCGATTGCTCCCGATTCATGTTTAATACGTTTGCCTGTATGGGGATCGTATTGCATTATTTTTCCTGTCCGAACTTTGCCTTTTATGTCGATTTGCCAATAGATAATTTCTTTGTTCTTGGTTGCTCCAATGGCGTATTTATCGCCAATGGAGCTTATTTGTTCCGTAGTGAGGAACTCACAAAGGAAGCGTACAAAATTACTTTTGTAGCTTGCTGAACGTTCGACGTAGGAGAAAGGGATTGTGCCGATAGACCTCACCCCTGACCCCTCTCCATGTGGAGAGTGGAAATTTTGTGGTTTAGAATAATGAAGATCACAACCTTGTTTTGTGGTTTCATTTAATTCGGGGTTGTCAATGAAAAATTGCTTTGGTGTATAATGATAACCACATTTTGATTCACGGTTGCACTTGCCAACTTTTGAGTTTATATGTTCGTTAGTTTCTCCATTTATGTAAAGCGTAAAGCTCTCTTTTGCACCGCAAGCGGGGCAAGTGTGGCGTGTAGCTTTGCCTTTGTAAGGTTGAAGATATGGAGGTTTGAACATTTCAACTGTTTGTTTTTGGTAACAGGTAGTAACATTGGTAACAGGTGTTACTATTGTTACTACTTGTTACTATGGTTGCTTTTTCTGCGTGTGTTTATTGACTAAGCGGGTTATCTTAACTTTGAAGCTGTTGAACTTTGATTCGTCTGTACAAAGTCTTTTTGCAATTGCATAGGAGCTTAGTTCCGGTTCAGATTTAATCAACTCAACAACCTGATTTTCCAGAGCATCTTTATCCTTGTCACTGAAAACTTTGAGGTGTGTTGACTCTCTTCCAAAATTCAGGAACTCGAACATCAGGAAGTTATCAGGTTTGAAAATCTGGCACTCAATGATATTATCGGCGTCATAAATATGCTCGGTGTTTCGAGCTTTAATCATTTTCAGATAACGAATAGATTTATCCGTAAAACTTTCACCAATAGCAAAGCAACTATCACAGAAATTGATAAGCATTTTGCTTCCCTGAAGGTCGTTCCGGGTTAGCTGTTTTGATAAATCCCGTTTGGGTGTATGCGCCAATATCAGCAAAGACAAATTATATTTGTTCTTAAGCGTTTTCAATTGCTTCATTAAAGGTAAAGCGTTTTTTGCTTTCTCGTTTTCCGCACTTAAATAGGTGAGATTATCGACAATTAGAATTTTGGCACCAGTTTCAATGATTGAGTGTTCAATGGATTTGTTCAGGTAATCTTCAAAAGTTGAGCCGTCGGGAATTTCGCTTTCCGGATTTATTTCAATGCGAAATAAATTATCGGAAAACTGATAAGGGTTGTGATAATCTTTGGAGTACCGATTTTGAAACTGCTTGTCAGTTAATTCAAAATCAAAGTATAATACTTTTTGAGTTCCGGCTTCTAATTTAAATGCAGGAATTGGCTCGCCCTTTGAAATGCTGTTGGCAATTTGTACGGCAAGTATGGATTTACCCAAATTGGTATCTGCAAACAAAATGCACACTTCGCCCTCATACCAAAATTCACTGAAGAGCATTTTGGGAATTGGACGGGCTTCAGCCTGTTCAATCCAATTGTTTGCCGGCATAATTGTAAACAAACCAATACCGGATTGAGGGATTGAAGTGGCATTTTCCTCCAAACTCTTTGTAAGCGTTTGAATTTCTGATTGCAGGTCGGAAATGAAATCGGTATTTTTGTAATGGTTGCTATTTATTGGCTCGGTGGACTTGGCGAAGTCTGCCGGGCCATTATTTTTTTTAGGCATAGGCTGTTAAATAGATTGTTTATGGTGTTTTTCGAGAACTGCCCGAATATCAGAAACACGATAATATATTTTACTTCCAATTTGGCTATAGCCAATAATTCCTTTCTCGCGCCACATTTGAGCAGTTTTTCCGCTAATGTTCATCAGCTTCAAAAAACGGAAATTGTCAATAATCGGGTCGTCAGCAAATTCCATATTATTTGCAAAAGTGGCGAAATGGGTATCAATTTTAGTCAGTAGCTTTTCAAACTGATCATTGAGGTAATCTTCGTCGTATCTCATAAACTTTACTTACTTAGATTCAATATAATGTGATTGCATGAATTTTTCGAGGTCGGAACGTTTGACAAAGATTTTTGACCCAATCTGCGAAAAAGGAATCAGTCTTTTGTCCCGGTAAGTTTGCCATGTCTTTTGGCTAATGCCAAGCAGCTTTGGAATTTGGACAGATTCGATCCATTGCGAATTGATTTCCTGATCTGACTTTTCCCGAAGAATATTTTCGAGTGTGTCAATTTTCTCTTCGATTTTGTTGAGAAAGCTTTGTGGCACAACGGCCATTTGAAGACTTGTTTCTTTTGATTGCATACGAATACTATTTTTGAATTACATTGTTCGTTTCGTTTAATGCAAGCAAAGGTAATGCGTTATAATTATGGTATTTAGATAAATAAAAAAGGTTTTTTTGTCGGAAAAAACCTAACAAAAAAACCTAACAAAAAAACCTAACTAAAAGAGAAGACGGAATTGAATTTATTTTCGGAGCTCTTTCTTTATAAATTCATATTTGTCTTGATTGTTTGCAGATCGATCAGCCTGAATAGCACCAAGAACATCGAGAGAATCATACAAGAAGCACGCTTCGTTAGTTGCTATAGTTTTCATTGTAGAGTCAAATATATGTTCTTCTCTATAATGTTCTACTAAACGTTGAATTTTAAATGCAAGCCTGTTTTTTGAGCTTTTCTCAATATTCTGAATTTTCTCTTTCTCATATTCAATAATTTGTGATAACTCAGTTTGTGAATATGGTTCGGTGTAAGCTTTAGCTAAATAAAAATCATCACCGTCCTGAAGATCTTCTTTGAATGGTATGTCGAATTCAAATTGATAAAGTCCATCTTGAGTATATTCTAAGAAAGTATTTGCAAACAACCATAAGTCCCTTTTTATTGAAGAATAATTGTTCAAACACACATCTTTTCTAATCCCTTTTATAGTTGTTGATATCTTAAGTTCACTGCCAGCATCAATACTTTCAGACAAAAGTCGAATTAATTCAGCAATTTCAAAATTATTACGATAGAAATATGGGTTTATGTCTTTATTTAGAACTACAAACTTTGAGTTAGGATCAAAAATATTTAACCTACTTATATGCAAGTTTTCAGGCAACGAGTTATGTTTCTCAATCATCATCCGTGTATTGAGGCAATAGGGAGGAGTTCCCAGAAGGTTTATGTCGTATTTAGAAGCCAGTTGCTTTATTGACTTTATTTGCTTCTCATTCATTGTTTAATTATAAGTGATTGAAAAATAGTTAAATATATCTTTTGATAAATTGGTATTTTTCCTGCGAATTCAAAGTTTCGGAACTTGGGACAAAAGCAAAATAACTCAAAATATCATAGAGAAAACTTGCATCATTTGAGCGTATTGTTTTAACGGATTTTGACAACGTGTCAGAGTCTTGTAAAGTTGAAATTAGCAAATCAAATCTTTTTTGAAAGTCTTTTTTGTCAGTTAGATAATTTTTTAGAAGATCTTCTTGAAAATCAATCAAAGTTGTAATATCCTGTCTTGTAAATACAGTCTCTTTCGGAGGTACAATTTTCAATAAATCATATTGTTTTTTGTATATGAATTTTTTTGAGTAGTTGTCTATAAATTGGAGTAAATTTTCGATAAAGTCAAAATTATAAATGTTGGCACTTATTTTCGGGCCATAAATATTGGAAAATTTAACCGGATTCCTTTTTTCAATAAACTCCATTAGGGTAAGTTGTAATCTTAGCAGTTCTATGTTGTCTTCACAGTTCTTATAATTAAAAGAGTACTCGCTCGTACAAATTATGAATATTGATTCAATGTCAATATTCCCTTGTATTTTATACAAAAGAATTTTGTCATTCACATAATTGACAAACTCATCAAAACGATTTTTATATAGCATAAAATTAAATTTAATTGTTCAGATTCTTGATTTTATTAATAATCAACTCTGCTTGTTGGGGTGTCAATCCTTTAATTAAGTTTTCTATTTGATTTGATACATCGGTTTTTTTCTTGAAAATATTTGCCATTACCTTATCCGTTTCAGCTGTTTCAAAGTTACCCATGTACGTTTCTGTGATTTTGATATTAGAATGACCCAAAAGGCTTTTCAAATGGTTATTATCTACATTATTGTCCTTTGCAATTTTGGCAAAGCTGTGGCGGGCAATATGCATAGAAATATGTTTTGTAATACCGGCTTGTGACCCAATTTTATTGAGGTATTTGTTTAGCAAAGCGTTTTTTGCTCCTACAATATCATTGAGTTTGATAATCATATCCGGCGGAAGTGTTGCTTTTTGCTCCGGTGTAACGGCTTTGGCATAGGGTGCGTTGCTATCTAACAATGGAAAAATATAATCAGTAGTTTTACAGCCTTCTACATAATAATGCTGCAAAATATCTCTTGCTTTGTCGTGAAGAAAAATGCTGCGGTCTTTCTTGGTTTTAGCCATTCGATATTCCAATCGGCCATCTGCTGTGATATTGCACCAACGCAGTTGGATTAAATCACCGGCTCTGATACCTGCCAAATAAAATGAAAACAGGAAGTAATTCCGACAATTCCAGATTAAAGAGCCTTCTTTGAGTTCGAGATTTTCAATGGTTTCAATTTCGGCTTCGTTGAGCTTTTCTTTGGTGGTGCTGACTTCTCGGGTGTATTTATACCCTAAAAATGGGTTCTGTTCCGGTTTGAGGAGCCTGTCAATTTCAACCGCACGATTAATAATCGTCTTGAAAATATTCAGATTTATGGCAATAGTATTGGGGTGCAACTTGGCTTCGGGGTTGCGCTCGTTTTTGAGTGTGTGCAGATATGCTTCAAACTTGGAAAGTAAAGCGGTGGTTACTTCGACGAAAAGTAAATCTTTCTTTTTGTTAGCTTTGAGATAGGCTTCAAGCTTGTTGCAAAATCCATTGTACTTTTTAAAGTTGCGGTGTCCTCCTTCGTTGAGTATGTCCGAAGTTCTTTGCTTAGCATAAGCCAGAAACGAGGGCGAAACCTCTGATTCTTTCAACGTGACCTTAATAAGTTCGGAAGAGGCGAGTCCTTTTTCTTTAAGGTCCCGGTAGGTTTTCTTCGCTTCTTCAATTTCATTAATCAGAGCTTCATTCCAGACTTTATGGTTTGGTTCTGACGTCCTGATCCAGTAGCCATATTTAGCCTTAGGGTTGTAATCTTTTGGACTCTTGAGTTCAATAGACGTGCTAATTCTTTTGTGTTTTCTGTCCTGAGTAATGCGGAGCAAAATATTATACGTATTTTTGCGTGTCGGCTTGTTGTTCAGTTCCAGATTAAAGGTGGTTGCCATAATCGTAAGTATTAGTGAACTAACTATTTACAAATATACAAATTAAATCTGAATTACTGAAACATTACTGAAACATTTTCTACTTTTGACTACATTTTATTGCTTTTCAATACATCAAGCGAAAACATAAAACACTGATATACAGAGAATATAAGAGTAAATGAATGTAATTGAACACCATATATGTAGTTCGGCTCTGGGTACTAAAAAACTCCGTTGAAATTTAATTTCAACGGAGTTTTTGCGTTTCAAACAGTGTTATTTGTTTTTGTAGGAGTTTACCAATTTGTCAAGTGCCGTTTTAAATTCGCGGGCATCTGATGTCCTGTCGTTTGAGAAAGTTAATTCATCATCTGGGTCGTCGTTTTGATATTCAAAAATAGACTCATCGGGAATTTTTATGCTGATATCGCCGAACATCAAACGGTCGCCGGTAAGCTTCACCGACTTTATATCTGAATAGAATATTGATTGTGATGCCCCTTTTTCGGGATTTTTTTCGTATATCCTCCACATGCTGCTGAGAACAATAACTTTAGTTTCTTCGAGCAATGCTACCGTATATCCTATTCCGGAGCCTTCATATTGTTCTGGATCGTCTTCTTCGGCTGGAATATAATAATTTACAAAGAGAATTTTCCCTTTCAGGTCATCCTCATCAATTTTATAGTAGTTCAGTTCGATGTCAACAATATCTGAAAGGTAGTTTTCTATAAACATTTTCATTTGATTTTCGGTAGGCTTTGTGTTGAATCCCTGCAGGTCCTGATCATATTCATTTTTTATGAATTTGCGTTGCCCCGAAATGGATGTGTAAAGCTTTATGTTTTTAAACAGCCAGAAAATCAGCGGTAGAAACAGTACAATGATCCACACAAAACTCATTTTGTCCTTTTTTACACCCAAGAAATGTTCCGATTCGCCTTTTATCCTCGTAAATATAGTAATATAGCCGCTGTTGAACGAGCTGTCTTTCCTGGCTTTTTCGATACTATCATTGGTGAGCTTTGTGAATAATTCCTGGCGTTCTTTTTTACTAAGTTTATGAGCGCTTTCCGTCTTTAACTTATCGAATTTTTCTGACACAGGAACAGGGTTGAGGGCTATTTCATTCGATTTGAATCCAAGTCCGGTAATGTTCAGAATGATAAAGATGATAAAGGTGTAAACCAACATCAATGCAAATTTCCATATCGTTCTGACAACAGGATAGTGCGGAATCGGGTTGTCGTTGTTCCCGGGTTTTACTGGCTCGTATCGATACCTGAAATAGTCGTAGCGCTGGCCTTGATCCAATTCTACATACTCTTCGTCTTCGTCATCTTCGTCCTCATCGTCCTCCTCATTGTTAGTTACGTCCTCATCGTCATCATTTTCCTCATCCTCTGTCTCTTCCGGTTCAATACCTGCAATCTCGTTGATGCAGTCAATGGTATTTTGGTCGCGCAGCAAAACATGTGTCTGTATTTCATCAATATCATCAGGAGAATATTCTTTAGCTTTTTCAAACAAATCCAAAGGCGATTCACCCGGAATTTTGAGGCCATTGCCTACATAATATTCTTCTTTTACAGCCATAAGGAGGGCTATATATTTGCATTTTTTCTCCATGTTGATGGCCGAGTTGAGATATTCTTCAATCCTGGTAATCTCTTTGTGGTCAAGTGTGCGGGGGCTCTTGCCGCCAAGCAGCGAAAGCGCGTAATAATAATACATATCGGCCTCCATGGGCGAAAGGTCAATCGCTTCCTTGAAATTCCGTTGAGCCAGTTCGTAATTTTTTAATCCGAGGTAGAGCAATCCCATGGCAAAGAGCGAGTTCGTGTCTTTGGGGTTCTCTTTTGATTTTTGCTGAAAGAAGTTAACGTACTTCTGAGCCATTTCCTGGTTCATTTTCAGTGGATTCACCTCGGCTTTTATGAAATTGGCCGATCCGCAATAAGGGCATTGTTTGAGCGAGTCACGGTCGAGTGGACTGCCGCAACCTTTACATTGATAACTTTCGAGTGTTGCCATGTTTATCTTCTGTTTACAGTTTTGATTAATTCTATCTCATCTACTGATTCGGCTACAAAATCCACCATTTTTTTTCTCAAGGCTTCCTTTTCTTCTTCTCCCGCGGCGGTAGTTTCATTAATTATTTCCCCACATTTATCTATGATCGAATTAAGTTTTGATACGGTTAATTCGTTGTTTAAAACATTGGGTGTAAGGAATGCTATTTTATTTGCCAAATGATTCAAAACGGTTTTATTGTTCGAATCAGTTTTGTATTCCAGTCCTTTTTCGTTACATATCTTTTCGTATTTTGAGCACAGAACTTTCATTTTTTCGGTATAATACTGAAGGGTATGTTGGCTGGTTTTCAGTTGCTCGGTCGATTCCTTGTAGGTGGCGTCGTTGCGACCAATCAAAACTGCCAAAACAAACCAGATCAGGCTCAGAATGATGATAACAGCGATATATACTTTTATGGATACGGATGGTGTGAGTACGAACGAGTACAATAGCATCCACGCGATGCCGGTGATGGTGTAAATCAGGGCGCCGGTGCCCAAAACCGCGTAGAGTGCAGCCGAAAACGATTTGTAACCTTTGCGTAGAACCTCGAGGTAGGTGAAAAATAGCGATTCGAGAATGAGAGTATAACACAGATTTATCCAAAATAAAGAGCCGGCATGTTCTTTCTTGAACAAAAAGAACAATCCGATGGTAACAACGACCGTGATCAACGGCAACGCTACGCTTGTGATGAAAGATATATTTTTATTCGACATGATTTTTAAGTTATTTAAATAATTACATAAATGGAGGAGGTGGAGGAGGTACAGCCCCAAATAAATGCCTGATTTCAGGACAATTGGCCGCTTTGTCCCATTGAGCCATTCCGGCTTTCCAAACATAAGTTTCGGATGTCAACTGTCCGTTGGCAACCAATTGTCCAAGTTGGACAATGTCGTAAGGACCCTGCTGCGCGTTGTTGACAAGTACGTGGAAAGATACAGGCATCGGTGGAGGTGGCGGAGTGGGAGAGGTTTGCTGTGGCTGCTGAGTCGGTTGGTTGTTCATTATTCCGGCCACATTGTTCATTTGTTGCCCGAAAGCGCTGCCAACGCCAACACCCATGCCCAACCCCATGCCGGCTCCCATCATTTGTCCGGCGCTACCTTCGTTGCCAGCGGCGCTTTCCATGATGTCGAATTGCCGTTCCTGTTGGTAAGTATAGCCTTCCATCCTACGTTTTGCGGCTTCCGATTGTGAATCAAGAATTTTCAAAACATTCGGATCTTCTTTGTCGAAGTTGATGGATGCAACATCAAAATTTGTAATGCGGATGCCGTAAGTGGCAAATTCTTCATTGATGGCATCGCGAATGAAAATGGATATATCATCGAGATAAGCTCCTATTTTTACAACCGTAATCTCTTTTTGAATGACAAATTTGCTGATGCAGGATGATAATTTCCTGATCACAAATGACTTAAATTGGTCGATAACATCATCGGTGGTTGTGAGATGCAACGTGCCAACCATCTGGGTGATAAAGGCCGATGAATCTGTAATTTGGATACCATACTCGCCAAACGAACGAACAGGTACCGAAACGTTATAAAGCGGATCAAGCAGGTCGATGGCCACGGGAGTCCCAAATTTAAGATTCCTGCGTACTATCTTGTTGACGTACCATACTTCAGCTGTGAATGGAGTGCGGCCTCCGAACGGGAGATTAATGAGCTTACGCAGTATGGGGATATTATTGGCCGACAGTGTGTGAGTCCCCGGACCGAACACATCGCAGGCTGCCCCTCCTTTATAAAAAATGGCTTCCTGACTTTGATTGACAATTAGTTGTGCTCCAATAGAAAGGTTGTCGAACGGAAATTTCCAGACAAGATCGTCCGGTTCACCGTTATATTTAATCACATCAATCATCCCTTTCCTCTCTTCTCCCTGACCGTCAAATGTTTGACCATCAGTTCTTTCTTTGTTGAATATACCCATAATGTTCAAAAAAATGTTGTTTGTACTCTATGTTGTGTTTGAATCTTAACTTTCTGAAGGGAAGGTATGAGGTGTTGAATGTGATGTGTCGAGGCGGTCCTGTTTTCTCCAAAACCTATCAGGTTGAAAAAGGAGAAAACAGGAAAGATATAAAAACATGAGTGTTTTGTTGGGTAAAATGTATAGCCATCATTGTCCGGTTTGGCTCCGGATAGTGATGCTTCTCCTTGAGATGGGGATTACAGGAATATAATGTGTTAAATAACATGATTCCCATAAACAGGATATTTTTAGTAAAAAATGTAAATTTATTCGTTATCGGATGACAATAAAATCATTTAGAACCCACAAATGTATGAATATTTTTTAAATAAAAAATTATTTGCTTTAAAAAATATTCACTTTGCATTGTTCTGAATTTTTATCGGCAAAGAAAATAGAAGTATCTTTCAGCTTTATTTTTTGGGTATTGTCTTTGCTACATGACAATTGAAAACAGATGACGCTGAATTTATGGAAGTAAGCGGTTTCGTTTACGGCGTAAATCAGGTATGTAGTACCTCCATTTATAAAATTTATTACAAAAAATAGATTATCTGCCTTTAATTCATTTGTAATCAGTGAAGTAATTGTTCGTTTCGCCTGTTTCTGAAAGATAAATAAAAGCTGTTCATTAGTATGGAAACAGCTTGAAAAGGTGTTGAACTGAAGTTTATTTTTTCTTCAGGATTTCTTCAATTTCTTTTATGCTGTTGCGGAACGATTTGTCAATTTCCATCAGGTCGGCCACGGTTTTGCAGGCGTGTAGCACAGTAGCATGGTCGCGCTGGCCAATAGTGAAACCAATGGACGAAAGTGAATTTTTTGTCAGTTGTTTGGACAAGTACATGGCAATCTGACGTGCCTGAACCACTTCACGTTTCCTGCTTTTTGTCGAAATCGAATCGATTGATAGAGAGAAGTATTCGCAAACCACATCCCTTATTTTTTCAATGGTATTTATCTTAGGGGTGATGCTTACAATTCGTCCCACTATTCTTTCGGCAAGCGACATGTCAATCGGAATATTGGCTAAAGTGGAGTGGGCAAGCAGCGAAACCAACACGCCTTCGAGGTCCCTGACATTGTCAGTAACATTATCGGCAATAAAATCCACCACTTCTTCGGGAATTTCCAGTCCATCACGGTAAATTTTATTTTTGAGGATGGTTTTCCTGAGTTCGAAATCTGGTTTATCAATTTCGGCGGCAAGCCCCCATTTGAATCGGGTGAGCAACCGCTGTTCCAAACCTACCATTTCCATGGGCGAACGGTCGGCGGTAAGCACCAGTTGTTTGCCCGTTTGATGCAGGTGGTTGAATATGTGAAAGTAGATGTTTTGAGTTCCTGTTTTACCTGCAAACTCCTGAATATCATCAATAATCAGCACATCAATGGTTTGGTAGAAATTCAGGAAATCATTTGTTGTATTTGTCCTTACAGCATCGGTATATTGTATTTGGAAGGTATTGGCCGAAACGTAAAGTACCCTTTTTTCAGGGCGAAGCTGTTTGGTCATTACACCGATAGAGTTGGCTAAGTGGGTTTTTCCTACTCCCGACTTCCCATATACAAACAAAGGGTTGAATATCGTTTTCCCAGGGTCGTTGGCTATGCTTACACCTGCCGTACGGGCCAGTTTATTGCTGCCGCCTTCCATAAAGTTGTTGAAATTATAAGAAGGATTCAGTTGGGGGTCGAGTTCTGGCAATTGTAGCTTTTGATAAGGGCTGACAATTGTTTTTTGCGAAGCAGTAGTTGTTTGGTTTACAGTTGTTCGTTTAACTTCTTCAACAGAACTTGGTATTTGGGTACCCTGACCGCTCGATTTGTCGATCAATACACGGTATTCGAGCCGGGTATTTGCCCCCATTACCCTGAATAGCGTCATTCGTAACAAGTCAATAAACTTTTCCTCAATATACTCTACGAAAAACTGACTCGGTACCTGAAGCACAAGTACGCCGCCATAGTAAGATACGGGTACAATCGGCGAAAACCACGTATTATACGAGGCTTCGCTGATGTTATCCTTGATTACCTGAAGACACCGATTCCACAATTCTTCGTAAACTTTCATTAAAAATAAATATAAAAATGAGTCCAGACAAAAATAACCCCCTCAAAATCTGAAATTGTTGGAGGCTATTTTTGATTATACAAAATTGGAAAACTTTTTTGGAAATTACAAATTTATTACATCCGTTAAAAATAAAAGCATTGTTCATCCTTTTTATTTTCAATGCTTTATTCTAATTAATAGTAAATCAGAGTATTACTGTCAGTGATGGTCTGTTAAGTTCTGTTTATGAATGTATTAACAAATTGATAGCTGTTTTTCTTCCCTGTTGAACAGAAAAGTTTTAAATCCTCTGAAACAAAGTCTTTTCGGTTGTTAGATTTTTGTTAAATAATAAATAATATTTTTCTTGCTATTTAGAATGAATCTAAATTAAAACTCGTTAGTTTTTCCTGCCGAACACCGAGATGTTAACATATCTTTTGGGGTTTGCCTTCAGGTCGATAAGCAGCTTGTCGGCATCGTTTACCGTATTATTTAGATTGATATACAGTTGTTTGTCGTTTATAAGAGCTCCAAGGGAGCCATCGGTGCTGTTCATTTTATCAGTCAAAAGGTTCAGGTTGCTAATCGTGTGGTTGATGGATGCGAATGTGGCTTCGAAGTCAACTTTCCTCAGGTTACCGCTTACCTGCTTGAAATCGGTGGTAAGGTCGTTGATGTTGGTTACAATGTGGGGAACGTCGTTGCTTAGTAGTTTTTTTAGCTGTGCGGAACTGACGGCCAGGTCGCTGGTTGTACGTTCAATTGACGACAAGCTGTTGTTGATCTGTTTCCCTTTTAGAAGCGAGTTGGCCGAAACAAGCAACGAATCGGCATGCGTGGCTACGTTTTCAATTTTCGGAACCAGAGTGCCCGCTATCTGATTGATCAGGCCGGTGGATACCTCCGAGGCAAGGGTGTCTCCGGGTGAAAATACAGTTTCATTAGCCATAAAAGGTTTGAAAACTAATTGTATAGCTTTGCCTCCCATCAACCCTTCATCGTAAAGTTGAATTTTAGCATCTTTTGGTAGTGATATATCCTTTGAAACAGATATTTTTACAATGAAAGGTATCCTTTTTGAAAAATCGTATTTAATTTCTTCTACCTGACCCACTTTTAACCCTTTGATGTAAACGGGCGATGAGGGTACAAGCCCGCCAATATTTTCATACCGGGTGAAATAATAATTGACAGGTGAAAAGATGTCAATTCCTTTCAGGAAGTTTAAACCGAAATACAAAACAAAAATAGCTACGGCTGCTAAAATGCCCACTTTTACTTCGCGGGTGAATATTTTTTTACTCATATAATATAAATGATGCTTGATTTAAAATATCTTTTTCCGGCCGGATTGTTTTCCGGTTCGGGTTACTTGTTTTTCATTTTTAAAGCTTCTTTCAATGGCGTTTTTTTCCCGTTGACAAACGCTATGATAAAGGCATCTGGAAAGTTTTTCAACAGTTCTTTCCTTGTTTTTTGAATTTTTGAATAGTCGCTATCTTCGCCAATAGTATATTTGAAAAAACCGTCTTCTTCAAAATAATTAGCGTTGGTTACCCCTTTGAATTTGGATGAATTGGCCTTGAGTTTGACGTTGCTTGCAAAAAGCTGCACCTTGAAAACCGGAAAGTTGTTTTTTATGCTGCTATTGGTTGCGCCCGTTTCAGTATTTTGTGGCGTTTCGCTGTCGGTAGCTTCATCTGGCGCTTTGTGTGGCAGTGAGTCTGGCTTGGCCACATATTCCTCGGATATTAAAGCCCGAGCGTTTTTTGATGATCGCCTTCCCGATTGCAGGTCGTGTTTATGCTTGTAAGCCACGAACGCGTTATAAATTGAACCGGCTATTTTTTCCTGTCCTTCGTCCGAATTGAGGAAACGTTCCTCCTCGGCGTTCGATATAAACCCAACTTCCACCAGCACACTGGGGCATGCCGAACGGTGCAGTACCCAGAAGCCGGCCTGGCGCACACCCCTGTCGGAACGGCGGGCATACCCGGCAAACTGTTTTTGAACGGTGGAGGCGAAATCGACACTGCTGTCGATGTATTTATCCTGCATGAATTCGAACATGATGTACGAATCGACCGATTGCGGGTCGAAACCCTGGTATTTGTTTTTATAATTGTCTTCGAGTAAAATGACCGAATTTTCACGCATGGCTACGTTGAGGTTCGATTTAGTTTTGGCAAGCCCGAGCGTATAAGTTTCCGAGCCGTAAGCCGAGCTGCTGGGCGAAGAGTTGGTGTGTACACAGATAAACAGGTCTGCGTGATGCTTGTTCACAATATCGGCGCGTTCCTGCAGTTCGAGAAAAACATCGGTTTTGCGGGTATAAACCACTTTTACATCATCGAAGTTTTTTTCAATCAATCGGCCTAAAGCCAACGTGATGGCCAGGTTAATGTTTTTTTCCTTTGAAAACGAGCCTATCGCTCCTGCATCACGACCACCGTGGCCTGCATCCAAAACGACCGTGAAACGGTTGTCCTGACTGTATAATTGTGTCGCACTAATGCCAAAAAACGATAGAACTACAAATATGATTTTGAATCTGTATCGGACCATAACTAATTTGTAAAGCTAAGATGAAAGCTTTTACGTTGATTTATAGTAATTCATCTTAAAAATCTCCTTTTAAGATAGAATAAAGATTTTTACACTACAAAAATAATCTTTTTTATCAGCTTTTTGATATATGTCAGGTAGATAAATAATCCAATAAATCCAAAAAAAACGTTATTAACCCCATAATACGTTTTTTTTTGATTATTTTTGCAGGCTGATTCTTATACTTGCCTTTCTACTAATGCAATTATATAACCGTCTGATTAACAATAATTCCAGGTTTTTGTTTATCGTTATAATGTTAACGGTTATACCGTTTATTGTTGTAAGTCAACAAAAAAACAGCCCTGTAAAAGATGGTGAAAAACCTCTAAAAACAGATAGCGCAACGCTCAAAAAAGATACGACCTCGCAAAAAAAAATCAGTAAAGGTGATAAACTTGATGCTCAGATTGATTACAATGCCAGTGATTCTATCGTTTTTTATGGTGATGGTACGGGATATTTGCATGGTAAAAGTGATATTAAGTACAAAAAAATTGATCTCAAGGCCGATTACATACGCCTGAAGCTGGACAGTAGCATGATATTTGCCAAAGGGCGTCCCGATAGTGTTGGCCGTATGGCGGGTACTCCGGAGTTCAGCGAAGGGGAGTCGAAGTATGAATCGAAAGAGCTTACTTACAACCTGAAATCAAAAAAAGGATATATTAAACAAGCTGTAACCCAGCAGGGTGAGGGGTATATTGTGAGTGAAACCACTAAAAAGGTGAATGATGATATTTTGTGTTTGCGTAAGGGAAAATATACAACCTGCGATGACCATGATCATCCCGATTTTTACTTAGAATTGTCGCGGGCAAAAATGAAGAATGGAGAATACGTGGTTTCAGGTCCGGCGCATTTGGTGGTGGCCGATGTGCCTTTGCCCATAGTTATCCCTTTCGGCTATTTCCCGTTTACCAATAAATATTCTTCCGGTGTGGTAATGCCGTCGTACGACGATGACTCGAACCGCGGTTTTGGTTTGACGGGCGGTGGATATTATTTCGCTATCAATGATTATGTCGATTTGGAACTAACCGGAGATATCTATACTATGGGTTCGTGGTCCTTTTACGCAAAGTCCACTTATACTAAAAAGTACAAATACAATGGTAACTTTTCGTTCGATTACATGAAGGTGGCTACCGGCGATAAAGACCTTAATACATACAGTGCCACAAAAAACATGCGTATTAACTGGTCGCACAGCCAAAATTCGAAGGCCAACCCTTACCTTACCCTGTCGGCCAGTGTGAATTTTTCGACCAGCGGCTACAACAAAAGTAATGTAAATACCAATTACAGCATGGGTCTGAGTTCTGAAAACACCAAGAGTTCGAGTGTGAGTTTTACAAAACGGTTTGCCCGGATTTCACCCCTTAGCATCACCGGTAACGTGGATGTAACACAAAGTACGAGAGACTCGGTTATTTCGATGACATTACCAAATCTTTCCATTTCGCTGGCCACCATTTATCCTTTCAGAAGTAAAAATTCAAGCGGTGACAAATGGTACGAAAAAATCAGCATAAAATACTCGGGAACTTTTACCAATTCCATCACGACCAAAGAGAATAAGCTGTTGTATTCTTCGTTTGCTAAGGATTGGAAAAATAAATTTTCGCATAATATTCCGGTTTCTGCATCGTTTAATATCCTCAAATACATCAACGTTTCTCCATCGTTCAATTACAGCGAAAAATGGTTTACGCAATCCTACAACAAGGACTGGGACGCGCAAAAGAATAAGGCAGTAACTGATACGCTGCTCGGGTTTAAAAGGGTATATTCTTATAATGCTGGGATTTCGGCATCGACCAAGTTGTACGGCTTTTATACCCCCATTCCGGCTATTTTCGGAACAAAAATTCAAAAAATCAGGCATGTGCTCACCCCTTCGATTGGTTTTAGCTATGCCCCCGACTTTGGTACGGAAAAGTACGGCTATTACGGAACTTATACCGATGGTGAGGGCGATATCGTAAAATATTCAAAATACGGTGGCGATGCGCCCGGTAGTGGAAAAACAGGTAGTATCACGTATAGTTTTGCCAATAATCTGGAAATGAAGGTGAGGAATGATAACGACTCGACGGGTGAAAACCCTTCGAAAAATATCAGTCTGATTGATAATCTCAGTTTTAGCGGAAGCTATAATATGGCGAAAGATTCGCTCAGGTGGTCGGATATCGGCGCGTCGTTGAGGATAAAATTCGGTAAGTTTTATACATTGAACCTAAGCGGTAGTTTTAATCCTTATTTGTACCAGCTGAACAGTAAAAAACAGGTGGTAATGGTTGATAAACTGAGATGGGACAATGGGAAACTTCCGCGGTTCAGGGGTACCAGTACTTCGTTCGGATTTTCGTTGAACAACAGTACATTGAAAAAATTGTTGGGATTGGGAGCGGATGGAGATGATAAATCGAAAAACCAGAATTCCGATGCGGGTAATAATCATCAAAATTCCCAACCTGATGGCAATAACAATAACAATCCGGGCGGTAATCATGGAAATAGTTCGAACGATAAATTAGCAAAAGGGGCGGATGGATATGACAAGGTAACCATTCCATGGAATATCTCCATCAATTATAACATTTCTTATATTGAGTCGTCAAAATTCGATACGTTACGAATGGAATACAAACGTACTTTGAGGCATGGCCTTAGCGGTTCGTGGAATATCGCCCTTACTCCCAACTGGAAGATATCAAGTTCAACGGCATTCGATTTTCAGGCGAAGAAGCTGACTTATTCGAGCATTAACGTAACCCGGAACCTCCATTGCTGGACGATGACCGGCAGTTTTGTGCCCTTTGGAACGTATAAATCATATACGTTTCGTATTGGAGTGAATGCGAGCATGTTGCAGGATCTTAAGTACGATAAGAAAAGCGATTATCAGGGGGCAAGCACCATTACCTGGTATTAGGGCGAAGGGAAAAACGTACCCGTTTTGTGTTTGAACTTTTGGAAAGGTAATTTGTTTATACTTTAAAATTTTCGTTGAAAATTCTTCCGGGAAAATATAACTATAAAATAATCAATAAAATGTGTGTTTGATTGTGGATTTTTATTGAATTTCAACAACTTGCACCGAAAATAAACTCAATAAATATAACAAATGAAAATTACAGCCAACAAATCAGTATCGGCAGAATACGAGCTTTATGTCGATGGCGAAAACGAAGGTGAGCTTGAATTAATGGAAAAAGCAACTACCCAGCAACCGTTGACTTTCATATACGGAGTAGGAATGATGCTGCCTAAATTTGAAGAATACCTGTTTGGGCTTCAGGACGGCGATAGTTTCGACTTCACCCTCAATAACGAAGAAGCTTACGGTCCTTATGAAGATGAAAACGTGATTGATCTGGATCGCACTATTTTCGAAGTAGATGGAAAATTAGACGAAGAGATGGTTTTCGAAGGTAACGTGGTTCCTTTGATGGATTCCGAAGGTCATCGTTTCAATGCTCAGGTAGTGAGTGTTACCGACACTCAGGTAAAAGTAGATTTGAACCATCCGCTGGCCGGCGAAACTCTTCACTTCAAGGGGAAAGTGCTGGAAGTGCGCGAAGCTACCGAGAAAGAACTGGCTGCCCTCACAGGCGGTGGATGTGGTTGCGGAAGTTGCAGTTGCGACGATGACTCATGCGATTCGCACGACCACAAAGATGAACACGGTTGTGGCTGCGGATGCCATTGATCAGTACGTCAGGTAATTTATTGAAAAGGTATTGTGTTGATCGTAAATACAATACCTTTTTGTTTTCCGAAAGCATTCTTGCTGAAAAAAAACGTATCTTTGCATTTCGGGAGCATTGTTCCTTTATTTTCGGCTGAAAATCTTTTATTAGTGCGTTGATAACGTAAATAATTGAATATCAAACGAATAAAAATACTTTTTTAGAAATATTGTCATCCGATGCGCTTCATTTAAGATGTAGAACTTGCTTCTTAAATTTTCTTTTCTTGTAACTCGTAACTTGTAACCAATTATGTCCAATACCACCGGTAAACTATTTACATTCACCTCATTCGGAGAATCGCACGGCAGAGCCATCGGCGGAATAGTCGATGGTTGTCCGGCAGGCATCAGTATCGACGAAGAGTTTGTGCAAAACGAACTGAACCGCCGGCGTCCGGGGCAATCGTCCATTTCCACTCCTCGGAAGGAGTCGGACAAAGTGGAATTTCTATCAGGAATTTTCGAGGGATATTCCACAGGAACTCCCATCGCGTTTGTCATTTGGAACGAAAACCAGCACAGCGCCGATTACGAACATTTGAAAAACGTTTACCGTCCCTCGCATGCCGATTTTACTTATCAGCAGAAATACGGCATTCGCGATTATCGTGGTGGCGGGCGCAGTTCGGCTCGCGAAACAGCAGGTCGGGTGGTAGCTGGCGCTATTGCCAAGCTGGCTTTGAGGCAGAAAAATATAACCGTTGCCGCATACACATCGCAGGTGGGGCACATTAAAATGTCAACTCCGCTGGATAAAATTGATCTTTCGCTTGTCGAAACCAATGAAGTGAGGTGCCCGGAGCCTGAAACGGCTGAGAAAATGATCAACTACATCAGGCAGTTGAAAGCCGAGGGCGATTCTATTGGAGGAACCGTTTCTTGTGTTATTAAAGGCATGCCGGTGGGTGTGGGCGAACCACTTTTCGATAAAATCCAATCGCGCCTGGCCGGAGCTATGCTTTCCATCAATGCGGCACACGGCTTTGATTACGGCGAAGGTTTCAAGGGTGTACATTTGCGGGGGTCTGAACTGAACGACTCTTTTATTCCGTTGGACGGTGGAGTTTCTACGGCTACCAATCATTCGGGTGGTATTCAGGGTGGTATCAGCAATGGTCAGGATATTTTTTTCCGGGTGCTTTTCAAGCCCATAGCCACTATTTCACGGAAACAGGAAACTGTCGATTCCGACCTTCAAAAGGTTGAATTGCAGGCTTATGGGCGGCACGATCCGAGTGTCCTGCCTCGGGCAGTTCCGGTGGTTGAAGCCATGGCAGCTATCACGCTGCTTGATCTTTTGTTGATAAAAGCCGATTTTTAAGTGAAACCGTTTTTTTTTGAATGAAGAACACAAATCAGAACAGCTGGGCCGTAATTATAAATCCGAAATCCGGGAAAAAAAAGGACGAATCCGAAGTCTGTAAATTGCTGAATTTACTTGACCAAAACAAAATAAACTACGTTCACTTTTTTACTGAACGTGCCGGACATGCAACGGAAATAGTCATGTCGCTCATTGAAAAGGGACATGATAGCTTTTTGATAGTGGGCGGTGATGGCACGGTAAACGAGGTGGTGAACGGAGTGTTGAAATCCGGTCGGAACGAAGATGTTTTGTTAGGAATCATTCCTCTCGGAACAGGAAATGATTGGGCTCGTTACTGGGATATCAAACCTGAGATTGAGCATTCTTTCCAAATTTTTCTTCATCGGAATATTGTTAGTGTTGATGCAGGTTTTGTTTTGTATTCCGTTGATAATAAGGAAGAAAAAAGAGGATTTGTAAATTCTGTCGGGTTTGGAATTGATGCAGCCGTGGCTGCTGCCGCGCATCGTCATAAGCAAATTTTCGGGAGCCATTCAATGCTTTATTTTTTCGCGTTGATAAGGACTTTGTTTACCTATCGTTCTCAAATGGCTGCCGTAACTTTCAACGGCGATCGAAAGATTCTCCCTTTTTACACCATGAATATCGCCAACGGATGTTACAGCGGCGGTGGAATGAAACAGAATCCTAATGCCAATCCGACCGATGGTATTTTCGATGGGATGATGGTGCGTAAACCTTCGCTCACGAATATTTTCGAGGCTGTTTTTCAGTTGTTCAATGGGAAATTGCTGCGCAATAAAGCCATTGAATCGTTCCGGTCAGCCCGCGTTGTACTCGAAACTTCACACATGAATCTGGTAGAGACTGATGGAATAGCATTTGTTGCAGGAACCCGCGTTGAAGTGGAAATATTGCCATCGGCGCTCAGGATGATTGTTCCTGAAAATCAAAAATAAAGTGTTTGTCAGCGGATTCCGTTTTTTTATTTCCGGTGAATTTGCGATTTTTAGTTCCATTTAATAGATTGGTAACTCTTTTTTTTGTACCTTTGCACCCCATTAAAAAAGATATACATCAGTAAATTATAACAATTACTTTATGAATATTGTCAGAAAAGACCTTGATAAAAACAACGCCATTATTACCGTAGGTGTTGAAAAGGCAGATTATGCTGAAGCAGTAGAAAAACAATTGCGCGACTATCGCAAAAAAGCGAACATCCCCGGTTTCCGTCCGGGCAACGTACCCATTGGTTTGGTTAAAAAAATGTTTGGAAAACAAGTTCAGGCCGATGAAATTAACAAACTGATCTCGGATCATCTTTATAATTATATCAGCGAGAACAAGATTCAGATTTTGGGTGAACCGCTTCCGAATATTACCGAACAAGCCGAAATTGATTTCGAACACCAGGAAAATTTCGAATTTAAGTTCGATTTGGGTTTAGCCCCCGAATTTGATGTGGAAATTTCATCCAAAGATAAGGTGCCTTATTACCAGATAGCTGTTTCTGACGAAATGGTTCAGAATCAGGTCAAATCTTACACCGGCCGGTACGGAAAATACGAACAGGAAGAAACCGTGGAAGAAAAAGACATGGTGAAAGGTGAAGTGCTCGAACTGAAAGATGGTAAAGTGAACGAGGATGGCCGAAAACTTTCGGATGCCGTGCTGACTCCTGCATATTTGAAAAACGATGAGCAGAAGGCTCTTTTTGTAGGTGCTGCGAAAGGTGCTACCATTGTTTTCAATCCGGCAAAAGCTTTTGACAATGAAGCTGTTGAGTTGGCATCGTTTTTTAAAATTTCGAAAGAAGAAGCCAACGATATCGATGCTGATTTCCAATTTAAGATCGAGGGAATCACCCGTTATTATGATTCTGAAGTAAATCAGGAGTTATTTGATAAGGTGTATGGCGAAGGTGTGGTAAATTCAGAAGAAGAATTTATTGAAAAAATTAAAACTTCCATTAAAGAAACTCTGGATGCCGACAGCGATTATAAATTCGGTATCGATGCCCGTGAGGTGCTCGTCGAAAAATATAAAGGATTGTCGTTTCCTGACGAATTTCTGAAACGCTGGTTGTTGTCATCCAACAAGAATTTGACTCAGGAGGCTTTAGAAGAAGATTATCCTAAAATGATCGAAAGCCTTATCTGGCAGCTTGTTTCGGATAAAATTGGTAAAGCCAACGATGTGAATGTGGAAACCGCCGATGTGGAAGAGCATGCTAAAAAGATAGCCAGGTCGCAGTTTGCACAATACGGCATGATTGGCATAGATGAAGAGATTATCTCCAACTACGCTAAGGACATGTTGAAAAAAGAAGATACCGCTAAAGGTATCATCGAGCGCGTTGCCGAAGAGAAAATTATAGCCGTGGTAAAAGAAAAAGTAAAGCTGGAGGTGAAGAATACTACTGTTGAAGAATTCAACAAACTGTTCGAAACGGCAAAATAAAAGCTTTATCTTTCAAAATATATTATAAAAAGGTTTTTAACCGACGCAAAAACTAAACAAATTATTTATATCTTTGTTTTGACTTTGCAAACAAGGTTAAAAACCTTTTTATTTGATAACAATGTAAATTTATAGCCAACAAAATATTATGGACATTAAAGATTTCAGGAAATTTGCCACTGCCCATCTCGGGATGAACGGTTTGGCATTAGATAAATATATGGATGTTACAAGCAGTTATATTTCGCCTTCCATACTTGAAGAACGTCAGTTAAATGTAACCCAAATGGACGTGTTTTCCCGTTTAATGATGGATCGTATCATTTTTCTTGGTACGGATGTCAACGACTATACAGCCAATGTTATTCAGGCGCAGCTTTTGTACCTCGATTCGGCCGACCCGGGTAAAGACATTTCCATTTATATCAATTCGCCGGGCGGTTCGGTGTATGCCGGACTTGGAATTTATGATACCATGCAGTTCATCGGTTCCGATGTGGCTACCATCTGCACCGGGATGGCGGCTTCGATGGCTGCCGTGCTACTCGTGGCCGGCTCCAACGGGAAACGCTCGGCGTTGAAACATTCGCGCGTTATGATTCATCAACCCATGGGTGGCGCTCAGGGGCAAGCTTCGGACATAGAAATTACGGCCCGCGAAATACAAAAACTGAAGAAAGAACTTTACTCGATCATTGCCGACCATTCTGGAAATCCTTTCGACCGGATTGAAAAAGATTCGGATCGCGACTACTGGATGACTTCCCAGGAAGCGCTCGAATACGGTATGATTGACAAAGTGTTGTTTAACGAAAAGAAAAAGTAATTCCATTATATAGGAAAGAACATACAAAAAATAATGGCAAAAAATTCCAAACATTGTAGTTTCTGCGGCCGGCCTGAATCAGAAATTGAGTTTTTTATACTCGGACTTGATGGAGTGAACATCTGTAACGATTGCGCGGTGCAGGCTGCCGAAATTGTGAAGGAAAACACCACTTCTAAATCAACTGCCACCAATTTCAGTCGTAACGACATTCCCAAACCTGTGGAAATCAAGGAGTACCTCGACCAGTACGTCATTGGTCAGGACGAGGCGAAGAAATTCCTGTCTGTTGCCGTGTACAATCATTATAAAAGGTTGATACAGGAAAAAAGCAACGATGATGTGGAAATTGAAAAATCGAACATCATCATGGTGGGCTATACCGGCACCGGTAAAACGTTGCTCGCCCGTACCATTGCCAAGAAACTGCATGTTCCCTTTACCATTGTCGATGCTACTGTGCTGACCGAGGCCGGATACGTGGGCGAAGATATCGAAAGTATCCTGACCCGCTTGCTGCAAGTTGCCGATTATGATGTGAAAGCTGCCGAAAAGGGCATTGTGTTTATCGACGAGATTGATAAGATAGCTCGTAAAAGCGATAACCCGAGCATCACCCGCGATGTAAGCGGTGAAGGTGTGCAGCAGGGCTTGCTCAAATTACTCGAAGGATCGGTGGTGAACGTTCCGCCTCAGGGTGGTCGTAAGCACCCCGACCAGAAGATGATTCCTGTCAATACACAAAATATACTTTTTGTTTGTGGAGGAGCTTTCGATGGTATAGAAAAAAAAATTGCCGCCCGCCTCAATACCCATGTTGTAGGGTATAATATTGAAAAAGGAGGTGAGCAAATAGACCGCAAGAACCTCTTGCAATACATTGCGCCCCAGGACCTGAAATCGTTCGGGCTGATCCCGGAGATTATTGGCCGGTTGCCCATACTCACATATCTTGAACCACTGGATCGCAATGCATTGCGACAAATCCTCACAGAACCGAAGAATTCCATCATCAAACAGTATGAAAAACTGTTCAAAATGGATAACATCGAACTGATTGTGGATGATGAAGTGCTCGAATACATTGTGGATAAGGCCATTGAGTTTAAATTGGGAGCCAGAGGCTTGCGGTCCATTGCCGAAACCATCATGATGGATAAAATGTATGAAATGCCCTCTAAAAAAGAGAAGAAACTGCATATCCAGATAGATTACGCCCGTTCGGTAATCGAAAAATCAAACAAAAACCGCCTGAAAATAGCCTGACCGGTAGCAATACATTGTCAAAAATCCGGCCAGCAAGGGTGAATTATGCAATTTTTTTTGCAGAAAGGCTTTTTTTTTCTTAAAAAAACTTGTTTATTAGAAATCTGTTTATATTTTTGTTTTATAAAAATGTCCCGAAATTCTAATCAGTAAAAGCTTTTTTTTGTACTAAAATAATTCAGATGAATAGTCTCAATATTTAATTATAATTATTACTTTCGCATCCGGTTTATCTGAAGAGTAAAAAACAGTATGGTAAAACAGTCCGTATTAACATCAGAATTGAAGAAACATTTCGGGTTTGATAGTTTTAAAGGAAATCAGGAAGCTATTATTCAGAATGTTCTCGATGGTAATGACACATTCGTACTGATGCCTACCGGCGGAGGTAAGTCTCTCTGTTACCAGTTGCCATCGCTCATCATGGATGGAACGGCCATAGTAATATCGCCGTTGATTGCGCTGATGAAAAACCAGGTGGACGCCATGCGGAATTTTAGCGAAGAAGATGGGGTGGCTCATTTCATTAACTCATCACTTTCGAGGCAGGCCATCGATTTTGTGAAAGCGGACATGATGTCTGGGAAAACAAAATTGCTGTATGTGGCGCCCGAATCTCTTACGAAAGAAGAGAACATCGACTTTTTGAAGCATCTGAAAATTTCGTTTTATGCTATTGACGAAGCGCATTGCATTTCGGAATGGGGGCATGATTTCCGCCCCGAATACAGGCGTATAAGGCCTCTTATCAACGAAATAGGAGTTGCCCCGATCATAGCGCTTACTGCTACGGCTACCCCGAAAGTACAGCACGACATCCAGAAAAACCTGGGCATGCTTCAGGCTACAGTTTTTAAATCGTCGTTCAACCGCCCGAACCTGTATTACGAAGTACGGCCAAAAACGAAGGATGTTGACAGGGATATCATTAAGTACATACGGTCGCAGGCAGGTAAATCGGGCATTATCTATTGCCTTAGCCGGAAAAAGGTGGAAGAACTCGCCGAAACGCTTCAGGTGAATGGAATTGCGGCTTTGCCTTACCACGCAGGAATGGATGGCAATATAAGGAGTGAAAACCAGGATAAATTCCTTATGGAAAAAGTCCAGATTATAGTAGCCACCATCGCTTTCGGTATGGGGATTGATAAACCCGATGTGCGGTTTGTGCTTCATTACGATATGCCCAAAAGCCTCGAAGGTTATTACCAGGAAACCGGGCGGGGTGGTAGAGATGGAGGCGAAGGACAATGTATAGCCTATTATGCCTATAAAGACCTTGAAAAACTGAAAAAATTTATGCAGGGCAAACCCGTTGCCGAACAGGAAATCGGGAATCAATTATTATTAGAAACTCAGGCCTATGCCGAATCGTCGGTATGCAGGCGTAAATTATTGTTACACTACTTCGGCGAGGAATATCCCGAAGATAATTGCGGTAGTTGCGATAACTGTATGAAACCACAAAAAACAATTGAAGGACAAGAACTTTTGTCATTAACGTTAGAAACAATACAACTTTTAAAAGAGAAATTCAAAGCAGAACACATCGTTGATATTCTCAAAGGAAACGAAACTGCCGATGTAAAATCGTACCAGCACGATGAACTCGAAAACTTCGGGGCGGCCGCCGATGAGGATGAACGAACACTCCAGGCTGTCATCCGTCAGGCTATGATTGCCGGCTATATCTCTAAAGACATAGAAACTTACGGCTTGCTCAAACTTACACCGGAAGGGAGACATTACCTTAAGAAACCGGTTTCGTTCCCCATTGTCAAGGATAACGAATTCGACGATGAAGAAGAGGAACCAAGTGCTAAAGCAACCGGCGGTACCTGTGCTGCTGACGATGTGCTGTTTTCTATTTTGAAAGATTTAAGGAAAAAGCTTTCGAAAAAACTCGAAGTGCCGCCATTTGTCATATTTCAGGATCCGTCGCTCGAAGCAATGGCTACCACGTACCCTATCTCGCTGGAAGAACTTCAGAATATTCCGGGTGTGGGAGCAGGTAAGGCTAAACGCTATGGCGAAGAATTCATTAAAGTCATCAAAGAGCATGTGAAGGAAAACGAGATCATCCGTCCCGAAGACCTTCGCGTGAGGACTGTTGCCAATAAATCGAAACTGAAAGTATCCATCATTCAGGCCATCGACCGTAAAGTGGATCTTGATGATATTGCCAACTCTAAAGGATTGGATATAACTGAACTGCTTGATGAAGTGGAAGCCATTGTTTATTCAGGTACCAAAATAAATATCGATTACTTCCTCGACGAAGTGATGGACCCTGACCGGGTGGACGACATTTTCGACTATTTCAACTCGGCCGAAACCGATGATATTGAAACCGCCCTTCAAGTGTTGGGCGAAAACGATTATACTGATACCGAAGTACGGTTGGTTCGTATCAAATTCCTTTCGGAAATTGGTAATTAAAATTTCGAAAAATGTTTTTTTGAACCGTTGTAGTTGCAAAACTATGACGGTTTTTTTGTTGCAACATCTTGTAAATGAATCATACGTGCAGGGAATTGTAATGAATATATATGTAGTCTGAATACATAATTTGTAAAAAGGACAAAAAAAAAAGCGTTTCAATTTGTAATACATCTAAAAATGTTTTTTATATTTGCATTTAAATCTGCTCGTATAATGCTACACAGGATATGAAAACAACTTTTAAAAACATTTACCAGTTTTTCTACGACGGTTTTACCAGTATGACTGTCGGGAAAACCCTCTGGCTGATAATTATCATTAAACTCTTTATAATGTTCGTTGTTTTGCGGATATTTTTTTTCCCGAACTACCTGAATTCAAAGTTTTCCGACGATAGGAGCAAAGGCGAATACGTAGGACAAGAATTGCTCAAGAATTCCCATTAATATATTTAACTTATCAATTTAATACATGATTTTAGTATGGAACTATTAGATGCATCATTACTCGGTTGGTCGCGGGCTCAATTTGCCATGACTGCCATGTATCACTGGTTGTTTGTGCCGCTTACCCTGGGTTTGGGTATCGTAATGTCGATTATGGAAACCCTCTATGTAAAAACGGGTAACGAAGACTGGAAAAAAGCTGCCAAATTCTGGATGACTCTTTTTGGAGTTAATTTCGCGCTCGGAATCGCTACCGGTATTATCCTCGAATTTGAATTCGGTACCAATTGGTCGAACTACAGTTGGTTTGTAGGCGATATTTTCGGAGCTCCGCTCGCTATAGAGGCTATCCTGGCCTTTTTCATGGAAGCTACGTTTATTTCGCTCATGTTCTTCGGTTGGAATAAATTAAGTAAGAAAATGCACCTGACATCTACGTGGTTGACTATTACAGGCGCTACCATTTCGGCTTTGTGGATTCTTGTGGCCAATGCATGGATGCAAAGTCCTGTTGGAATGGAGTTTAACCCTGATATGTCGCGAAACGAAATGATAAGTTTTTGGAGCGTGCTGTTATCGCCTGTAGCTGTGAACAAATTTTTCCACGCGGTGATTTCGTCATGGATCGTAGGCGCGTTGTTTACGGTGGGAGTAAGTTCATGGTTCCTGTTGAAAGGTCGCGACAAAGGTTTCGCGATGAAAAGTATTAAAGTCGGTGCTATTTTGGGGTTGGTGGCTTCGCTCCTTACCCTTTATACAGGTGATGGCTCTGCTTACCAGGTAGCTCAGAAACAGCCTATGAAATTGGCCGCCATGGAAGGTTTGTACAATGGAAAAACCAGTGCCAATCTGGTGGGGTTTGGTGTGTTGAATGATGTTCCGGATTATAGAAATGCTGCCGATCCGTTTGTTTTCAAAGTAGATGTACCTGTTCCCGGATTACTTTCGTGGCTGTCGAGCAGGGATGGAAGTGCGTTTGTTCCGGGTGTTAAAGATATTATTGATGGTGGATACGATACCCCGAAAGGAAAAGCGTTGTCGTTTGCCGAAAAACAGGCCAAAGGAAAAGTAGCGAAGGATGCGTTTACAAACTATAAAAAGGCGGTAGCGGCAAAGGATACCGTAGCTGCTGCCCAACACAAAGCTACGCTGAAAGAAAATTACGATTACTTTGGCTACGGTTATTTTGACAAAGCTGAAGATTTGATACCGAATGTACCCATGGTGTTTTATTCATTCCACATTATGGTGGCACTTGGCATGTATTTTATATTACTGTTTATTATCGTTTTGTTTTTTGTTTATAAAAAAGATATGCACAAGAGCCGTTGGCTGTTGTGGATAGCTTTATGGAGCATTCCACTCGGTTATATAGCGGGCGAAGCCGGTTGGATTGTGGCCGAAGTGGGTCGTTACCCATGGGCTATAAATGGGGTTTTGCCGTTGAAAGCAGCGTTGTCCAACATATCTTCCAATTCGGTGATACTAACTTTCTTCCTCTTTTTGGTGTTGTTCTCGGCATTACTTACCGCAGAGATCAGGATTATGCTGAAGCAGGTCAAAAAAGGTCCAGCTGCTCATTAATAAGCTTTATTAATAAACAAATTAAACAGAACATAAATTATGATAACATATTCTTTTCTTCAACATTACTGGTGGTTCCTGATTTCATTACTGGGAGGAATACTTGTTTTCCTGATGTTCATTCAGGGTGGTCAATCGTTGTTGTTTTCGCTTGGTAAAACCGAGGACGAACGTAAGTTGCTGGTTAATATCCTGGGGCGTAAATGGGAATTTACTTTCACCACGCTGGTAACGTTTGGTGGCGCGTTTTTCGCCTCTTTCCCGTTGTTTTATTCTACCAGTTTCGGCGGTGCCTACTGGGTTTGGATGGCCATATTGTTTTGCTTTGTACTTCAGGCTGTGTCGTACGAATACCAATCGAAGCCCGGAAATGTTTTCGGCAAGAAAACTTACCAGAGCTTTTTGTTTATCAACGGTTTGCTTGGAACTATTTTGATTGGTACTGCTGTTGGCACTTTCTTCACCGGATCCGACTTTGTTGTAAACAAGGCTAATATTTCATCTGACTTGGCTCCTACCATTAGTTCATGGGGCAATGGATGGCACGGTTTGGAAGCTGTTCTTGACCTGAGAAACGTATTTCTTGGTCTGGCTGTATTTTTCCTTGCACGCGTGTTGGCACTGTTGTTTTTTATCAACAGGTTGAATGATGAAACGCTGGAGTCGCGCGCACGTAAATTCGTTCTTTACAATGCCGTTCCTTTTCTGGTTTTCTTCCTTGGATTTTTGGTTTGGATATTTATGTCGAAAGGTTATGCCGTTGATCCTGTTACAAAGGATGTATATCTTGTAAATTATAAGTATTTTACCAACTTCATGGAGTTGCCTGTAGTTCTTGTTACATTCCTGCTCGGTGTTGTTGCCGTGCTTTATGGTATCGGCACTGTCGTTTTTTGTGCAAAATCTCGGAAGGGTATCTGGTTTGCAGGATTAGGAACTGTATTGACGGTAACTTCCTTATTGCTTACTGTTGGTTACAACAATACATCGTTTTACCCATCGTCCACCAATATCCAAAGCTCGTTAACTATTGAGAACGCCTCTTCCAGTCAGTTCACACTAAGCGCCATGTCTCTGGTATCATTGTTTATTCCGGTAGTATTGGTTTATATTTTCTTCTCGTGGAGAGCACTTACGAAGAAAACAGTGGATATGGAAGATGTGAATGCCGATGATCATGCTTATTAATCAATAGTTCGTATTTTTGCATTGAAAGAGGCGTTGTAAACTATACAGCGCCTTTTTTTGTTTTCAGAAAGAGATTGGATACCGTTTGAAATCCCAATCATTTGGACGATTGAAATACTGGTAGCTGAGCTGATTAGCCGATAACTCAGTCCAGGTGCGCATGTGCTCGTGTTTTTTTTTGAAACTGGCAATAATGGCGCTCGACAGGCTTGCAGGGGAAATGATAAGCCAGTAATAAACGAATCCGTGTTTCCGGTACTGAAGGATGTGCCCGAACTCATGACGGAGCAGGTCGTTATCGTGAATGAATTTATTACCGGTAACAATGCCTATCAAGGGAATGGTAACAGCTGCCCCATGGCTGAACGGGTACAGGTTGGTTCCGTAAACCCTGGCCTTTTCAAAAAAATGCTTTTCCTTTTTCATTCCCGGGGTTTACGAGTTCCATATTTTCCACGCGGCCTCTGCTTGCCCGATAAGCATTTGTAGTCCGTTTACGCAAGTAGCGCCCGCCTCTTTTCCTTTACTTAGGAATAAAGTCTCTGCCGGGTTGTAAATAGCATCGAACAACAAGTGTTCTTTGCCAATGAAGCAGTAAGGAACATCAGGGCATTCAGCAGTGTGCGGAAACGTCCCCACGGGGGTTGTGTTGACAATAACCGGATATTCTTGCATGATGGTTTCTGTGAGTTGAGGGTATGTAAATGCATCTGGCCTTGTTACCCTCGAAACAAATTTTGTTTCGAGACCCATGCCGGCAAGGACATACTGAATGGCTTTTGATGCCCCTCCAGTGCCAAGAATTAGAGCTTTGTTGTGATGCGGCCTCATGTAAGGCTCAATGGACTTGCGGAACCCGATGATGTCGGTATTGTATCCCTTAAGAATAGTGCCCGACGGCTCGCGGATAAATTTTACGGTGTTGACAGCTCCAATTTCAGCAGCTACGGAGTCGGTTTCATTCAGGTATTTGAAAATATCCTGTTTGTAAGGAATGGTAACGTTAAGTCCCGAAAGATTGCTGAAATCTTCGAGCCTGATGAACTCATCTATCGAAGCTATCTCGTATAATTCATAAACGGCATCAATATCCTCTTTTTCAAATTTACCGGTAAAGTATTTTTTTGAAAAAGAGTGTGTAAGCGGATAACCGATCAGTCCGAATTTTCTCATTGATAAATCTATTTGCCGTTTATAGTTCTGTTTCCATTGAGGAAGAGGTTTTGTTCCCGACTTTTTTCTTTTTGTTTTTTTGCGAACGGATGATCAACCAAATCAGCAGGACAACTCCAATGACTAAAAACCCGATGGAGAATTGTTGGCTGTATTTGTAGATGATATCCTGTTGTCCGTGAGCTAAATACCCGAGCAGAGCGAGTATGCAGTTCCAAATTCCGGCTCCTGCCACGGTATAAAAAGAAAAAGTAAGGTAATTCATTTTAGAAAGACCTGCCGGAATAGATATTAAATGCCTGATAACCGGTATCAGCCGTCCGATAAAGGTAGATGTTTTCCCGTGTTTGTTGAAAAAGGTTTCGGCTTTCTGGATCTTTTCGCTACTCAACAGAAATAAACGGCCTGCCCTGCTGTCGGCAAATTTATAGATGACAAATCGACCCAACGAACGAGACATGACATAGTTGAACGAGGCGCCTACCCACGCGCCGAATGTTCCGAACAGAATAATAAGCCAGATGCTGAGCCCACTGTCGGGTTCCATGGCTACGAACACGGCCGGTGGAATAACCAGTTCGGAAGGTACGGGCAGTATTGAACTTTCGGCTGACATAAGCAGCGTTATGCTGAAATAGTTGGTGTTGTGTTTGTACCAGTTTTCGATATGATATATAAATCCTGTTTGTGCAGGTGCCGCTGGGGCTGTTGCGATTGAATCGTTGGCGGCAAAAATCGAAACTGAAAACGCGAAGATGAAAAGGGAGATGAAAAGTCGTTTCATGAAAATGTGTTTACATTTGGTTTGAAAATGAAAGTTGGTGTTTTGCAATGAAATTTTTTGACTCGGGGCAAAATTCCATGAATAACGATATGGTTTCGGGATACAAAAGCGAAGCTACGTGCAAGTACTTTAGCGCTTTCTGGTATTTTTTTGTTTTGTAATAAGCGATAGCAATGAACAAGGAAAGCAGTTCCAGATTGCTGTCGAGTTCCATTGCTGTTTCGTAGTATTTTAAAGCGGTGGCAAAATCCTTTTTATCCATATAAAGGTTGCCTACTGTCATAACAGTTTCAGGCTGAATGGGTTCGATGCTCAGCGATTTCAGGTAAGCTTTCAACGCATTGTCGTAATCGGTAATTCCGGTGAAAGCTTCAGCCAGATAAATGTAGATTTCGGACGATTTTTTGTCGATACCGATAGCCTTGTAGATATAAGTGAAACTTTCGTGGAATTTCTCCAGTTCGAGCAGGCAGACAATGACTCCCTCAAGCGCGTTAAAACTTTCGGGGCTAAGGATGTGGCTTCTCCGGTAGTAGTCGAGAGCCAAGTCGAACTGATCCATTTTTTCGTAGCTCTCGGCAATAAACATGTAAGGTTCAAACTCCTCGCCGGTCATTTCGCTGTATTCGAGGTATCCATCAATGGCTTTCTGGTACTCCCTGATGTGGAAATAGGAGTGCGCCCTTTGCAGTATGGTCATCGAATCGTCTTCGGATATCGCCATTGCGTAGTCGTATGCCTGGATGGCCTTGCGGTATTCTTTATTGGTGAAATATACCTGCCCCAGGTTGAACCAGGCTTCGTACGAAAACGGATCGATTTTTATAATTTGATGGTATGTTTCTTCCGAATGTTTCAAGTCTTCTTTTTGTTCGTAGCAGAAGGCTATTTCGTATAAAATATTTGTATTGGAAGGGCTTAATTCATTCCCTTTTTTCAGGAAGTACAATGCTGTTTCCAGTTCGTTGTTACTGATATACAAACTGGAGATATCCGTCATGATGAGGTCAATATCTTCTGAATCAGAGGTAATTAGTTTTCCTGTAATAGCAATGGCATCATCTTTCTTGCCGATTTTGAGCAAGGCGTCAATTCTCAGCAGGTTTACTTCGTAATCGTCTGTAATGGCAAGCCGGTCGAGGATGTTCAGTGCGCTGGTGGCATCGCCCAAAAGAAGATGTATCTTGGCTTTTTTAGCAAAAAGGCTATTGTTTGCGGGATGTAGTTTCAACGCCAGTTCCAGCGCTTTCTTTGCTTTGGTGTTCTGAGTATTCATCAGGTAATAATCCACGATTTTTTCAAATTCCTCCACATCGAAATACCCGGCAGCTTTTCCGTCCAGATATTGCTCGTAACGTACTACCAGGTTGAAACTGTTTTCATCTGACGGATATGGATTTTTTTTCCCCATAAGGTTATATATTTTATGCAAATATACTCTATTAAAATCAGATAAATACCTATTTAAACTAAAAAGTTATTAACAACGGCATTGGGTTTTTGCCCGTCGAAAGAGGCGAGATTGCTTATGAATTTTAAGGTTCAACGGAATTAACTGCCGACGAAATGAAAAACTTCCGCCTGTGTCGGTAAATATACGTCAATAAGTTGTATCTTTGTATGATTAAGAAAAGTAAAATGAGATTTACAGAATTTCCTTTGTGCGATGCCCTTCAGGAAGGGCTTGATGCCATGAACTTTGTAGATGCCACTCCTGTTCAGGAAGCTACCATACCTTTGTTGCTCGGGCATCACGATATTATTGCCTGCGCGCAGACCGGTACGGGCAAAACGGCAGCTTTTTTGCTCCCGTTACTTCATAACCTGCAGGCCGAACCTCATGCCGATAATGCGGTAAATGCCATTATCATGGCTCCTACGCGTGAACTTGCCCAGCAAATTGATCAGCAAATGGAGGGCTTTTCCTATTTTTTACCTTTGTCGTCGGTAGCCGTTTATGGTGGCAACGATGCCGGAGCGTGGGATGTTCAGCGCACCGGACTCCAGAAAGGTGCCGATGTGGTGATTGCCACGCCGGGCAGGTTGTTGTCGCACCTGAATTTGTACGATATTGACTTTTCCCACGTAAAATATTTCATACTGGATGAAGCCGACCGAATGCTCGATATGGGCTTTTATGATGATATCATGAACATTGTGCGCCGGTTACCCCAGGATAGGCAAACCATCATGTTCTCGGCTACCATGCCGCCTAAAATCCGTCAGTTGGCCAAAACCATTCTCAACCAACCTGAAGAGGTGAAAATAGCGGTTTCGCGCCCGCCCGAGTCGATTATTCAGACGGCGTATATTTGCCACGAATCGCAGAAAATAGGGCTTATCCGCCATTTGTTTTCCGCTACCGAACCTAATAAGGTAATCCTGTTCTCCGGCTCCAAACTGAAAGTAAAGGAGATTGCGAAGATACTGCGCCAGATGAAATTTTCGATTGGAGAAATGCATTCCGATCTTACTCAGCAAGAGCGGGATAAGGTGATGCACGAGTTCAGGAACAACCGGATCAGTATTCTGGTGGCTACCGATATTGTATCCCGTGGAATTGATATTGACGATATTACGCTGGTAATTAACTTTGATGTACCTTACGAGGTGGAAGATTATGTACATCGCATCGGGCGTACTGCCCGTGCGGGCGATGATGGCATGGCCATAACTTTTGTATCGGAAGATGAACAACAACGTTTCCAGAGGATTGAACAATTTTTGGAGAAAGATATTTTTAAAATACCCATGCCTCCGGAGTTGGGTGAAGCTCCCGATTTTAACCCTGAAGCGAATGCCCGGAACCATAAAAAATTTGGCAAAAGAAAAGGATCGTTCACCAGGAAGAAAAAAGAGGGAACGAATAAGAAATAAAACTGGTTATGACAAAAAAAACGGCATTCTATTTGGAATGTCGTTTTTTTTACCCCTAAAAGCATGGTGCACTTTTACAGAACTTTGTACCTGTCGATATGGTCTATTTCGAAACTTTTAATGAAAGCAGCGTGTTTGCGTACTTCCACTTCGGCGAAATTGATATATACCTCGGCCGATTTACGGAACATCTCGTTACGGGTAGCATCGATAATGAGCAGGTACCCCATGACGATATGTCCGGCAATTTCTACCAACCTCCTTGATTGGAAATCAAGGTATTCCTGGTTTTTGGCTTCTACCACACGCTGCGTGGAATGTTCAAGCAAGGTAGTCATCGAAATTAGTCGTTTTTTCAACGAATCGAATTCCGGGTTTGTTTGTTGCGACTGGTAGTGCCGGATTTGTTTCAGGTATGTTCCCGTGGTTACGTGCCGGATGGCGGCAACGGTCTGTAATTGCGATGTCCCTTCGTAAATAGTGAGGATGCGGGCATCGCGGTAAATACGTTCACAGGCATAATCTTTCATAAATCCCGAACCTCCGTGCACCTGGATGCTGTCGTAAGCGTTCTGGTTGGCGTATTCGCTGGCAAACATTTTCAATATTGGTGTAAAAGCATCGGCCAAACGCTGGAATTCCTTGTAATCTTCTTTTTCAGCAGGTTCCAGTTTTCGTCCGGCTTCAATGGCTTCGTAAGCTTTGTAAACATCAACGAAACGGGTGGTTTCGTAGAGCAGCGCGCGCGAAGCATCTAATTTAGCTTTAATGATCGAAATCATTTCGTAAACTGCCGGAAATTCGATGATGGCTTTGCCGAACTGGCGACGTTCGCGAGCATAAGCGATAGCTTCGTCGTAAGCGGCTTGCGATACTCCAACTGATTGAGCACCAACACCTAATCGGGCGCCATTCATCAACGACATTACGTATTTGATCAACCCCATACGGCGGGTTCCCACCAATTTGGCCGGAGTGTTGGTAAATACTAATTCGCAGGTGGGCGAACCTTTGATCCCCAGTTTGTTTTCGATACGGCGCACTTTTACAGTGCTGTCGTGTTTATTGTCGGCCACGAAGTACGAGAGTCCGCGTCCGTCCGAAGTGCCATCTTCCGAGCGGGCCAAAACTAATTTGATCTGGGCATCGCCATTGGTGATAAACCGTTTAACTCCGTTGAGGTACCACGTCCCGTCTTTTTCGCTGTAAGTAGCTTTGAGTTGGACGGCCTGGAGGTCGGAACCGGCATCAGGTTCGGTGAGATCCATCGAGCAGGTTTGTCCTTCGCATACGCGCGGCAAAAATTCTGCTTTGATGTCGTCCGACGCAAATTCGGCAATGGTTTCAGCGCAATCCTGAAGTCCCCAGATATTCGCGAAACCGGCATCGGCACGCGATACAAGTTCACCCGACATAACATAAGGGATCATTGGAAAGTTTAATCCACCAAACTGACGGGGCAAGGCCATTCCGTAAAGTCCGGCCTGAGCCAGCGCATCGTGGTTCTCCTGAGTTCCACGGGCATATATAACGCGGTTATTAATCACCTGAGGTCCTTCGTGATCGACACTTTCGGCGTTGGGGGCAATGATATCGCCACAAATTTCACCGATAATTTCGAGTACTTTGTCGTAATTGTCGATGGCATCTTCGTGGTCTCTTGCCGCATGGTCGTATATATCTTTATCAGCAAAGTTACGCTCCTTAAGCGCTACTATTTTCTGCATCAGTGGATGAGAAAGCTGAAATTTCAAAGCAGGATTATCGCTATAAAAATTAGCCATTATTTTTTGATTTTTAATTTATATTCAAAATAAATTGGTCTGAAAACTATAAAATAATGCGACACATTATTTTTTTTGAAAATTGATATGAATACCCTGCGCAACCTATTCTTTAAAATTTTTTTGAAAGTATTTTTTACAGATTATCATTAGGATAATTTCCGTATCGAATATCTTATATAATCCAAAAGTTTTGAAGAAATAATTCCGACGCGGGATGTCGCTTTATTTGCTGTTTTTCTTATAATACTGAATCATTTTCGGAACAGTTTCTTCGATAGTGCCGGTGATAACGTAATCGGCAATGGTATTGATAGGCGCTGCCGGATCGTTGTTGATGGCAATGATCATTGAGCTTTCCTGCATGCCGGCAATGTGTTGGATCTGTCCCGAAATGCCGCAAGCAATGTATAGTTTGGGACGTACGGTGGTTCCGGTTTGTCCAATCTGTCGTTCGTGTTCTATGAATCCGGCATCGACCGCGGCACGCGAAGCTCCCACCTCGGCTCCTAAAACTCCGGCCAAATCGTAAAGCAGTTTGAAATTGTCGGCACTACCTACGCCGTAGCCACCGGCTACAATGATAGGCGCACCTTTCAAGTTTACTTTCGATTTTTCCATGTGGCGTTCAATAATTTCAATCACAAAATCGGTGTCGGGAACGTATTTCGAAACATCGAGTTTTTTTACAGTCCCTTTGTATTTAGGATCACGGATTTCTTTTTTCATCACGCCTTCGCGAACTGTAGCCATTTGTGGACGACAATCGGGGTTTACAATGGTAGCGACAATGTTGCCTCCGAAAGCCGGACGAATCTGGTAAAGCAGGTTTTCGTACACTTTACCCGCTTTTTTGTCTTCGTAAGTGCCTACTTCGAGCGATGTGCAGTCGGCGGTGAGGCCGCTGAACAGCGATGAAGAAACACGAGGTCCGAGGTCGCGGCCAATGGAAGTAGCTCCCATAAATGCGATCTGGGGTTTTTCTTCTTTAAAAAGATTTACCAGCAATGATGTGTGCGGCAATGTGGTATAAGGAGCCAAGCGTTTGTCGTCGGCAACGTAAAGAACGTCCACGCCGAAAGGAAAAACCTGAGCGCCAACGTTGTCTAATTTGAATCCGGCAGCAACGGCTTCGAGTTTGCAGCGAAGTTGGTCGGCCAAAGTCCGGCCTTTGGTTAAAAGCTCAAGGCTTACATCGCTTACAACGCCGTCTTCTATTTCGAGATATACTATAATATTGTTCATGAGTTTAATTTTTTTAATTTGTCAATCGGGCAAAATACCAAATTTAGTCATGGGTATTTTGGCCCATTGGCACATTATCCTATTGTATGGTTGGCAATCAGTTCTTTCATCAAATCTTCGATTTCAACGTCGGAGGCCGTAAGTTTTTTACTCTCTTTGGCCGTGAAAACCACGTTTTCAATCGCTTTAACCTTGGTGGGCGAACCCGTTAGCCCGAGCCATTTTGTTTCGTGTTCAATATCATTTACACCCAGTTCCGCAATGTTCAGGTAAGGGTGTGAAGTGTATAGTTCGGTATAATCGCTACCCGATTCCTGACGTTCAGATGGCGTGGCGGCACGTTTATATTTCATGGTTAGTTTGGCGTTGCGCGGGCGGCAGGGGGCGGCGCTACCGTTTACCGTTACCAGCATGGGAAGCGAGCCCTTTACAATTTCTACTCCACGCTCCAAACGACGTTTTACGGTAATTTTGCCTTCTGAAACATCTTGAATTTCTTCGGCATAAGTGATTTGTGGCATGCCTAATTTTTCAGCTACCTGGGGTCCTACCTGTGCCGTATCTCCATCGATGGCCTGGCGGCCGCAAACGATAACGTCGGCTTTACCAATTCGGCGGATAGCGGCGGCCAGCGCGTAAGAAGTGGCCAATGTGTCGGAGCCTGCAAATTCGCGGCCGCTCAGCAGATAACCACCATCAGCACCTCTGTACATGCTTTCGCGGATAATTTCGGCTGCGCGCGCGGGCCCCATCGACAATACATGTACGGTAGCACCTTCGATTTTACTTTTCAAACGGAGAGCCTGTTCCAGAGCATTCAGGTCTTCGGGATTGTAAATGGCCGGAAGTGCGGCACGGTTCACTGTCCCGTCGGCTTTCATGGCATCTTTTCCCACATTGCGTGTGTCAGGTACCTGTTTGGCGAGAACAATAATGTTAAAACTCATTGCGTATGATTTTTGGGTTATTATTTATGTGTTTGAATTTTTTGGCTTGTTTTATTATCCGGACTGCAAAAATACCAATTTTTGTCGAAGCGACAATAAATCTTGCTCATTGTTGAGGTTTTTTGTGCAATAATCGCTCTTGGATATGGCTACAAAAAATGCGAGACTTTTCACAAAGTCTCGCATTTCAATAGGTATTAGTTTTTTAAGGTATAAAAAAGATTGTGTTGTTTAGTTAACGCTTGCAAAATAAGCGGTAAAAATCTATTGTAACAAGTAAAAAAACATGTTTTACAGCGATGTTTTTGGAGGTTTGTCATTTTAAAATGTTAAAATTCAATTGCTCGAATTAGATTGATTTCTGTTTAATGTTTTTATTTACTGTGTTTTAAATGCAATATCTTGTTTCAGAGGTTTAGAATTCATTTTATTTTATTTTGATAAAATGATATTTTGAAAAATCGTTTGCTACGGTTTTCTTGTTTTTTCAGTTTCCAAAAATAGTGTTTTTTTCAGATAAATTTTCTGCTGTTTCATTAGTTCCTGAAAAAAATGTTTTGAAAGGGGAACCTAAAAAAATGTTAATTTCAATGATGATTCATTGGCCGAATGCAAAACAATTGGCAACAATGCTTTTTTAGCTTGGAAACGAACTGCAAAAACCAATATTGGATTAATTCTCTCTATTGTTTGTCATTCAACCGCGAATGAATTATCTTTGCAACAAACTTCAAATTTTTGAATCAAAACAGGATGAAACTGAAATATTTATACGCTTGCGCCTTTTTTTTGAGCATTTTCCTGATGTCCTGTAATGGGTCGGGGAAGGACTCGTCGAAAGCATCTGTGCAAAAAAAAATCGATATACCATCATTTAATGCTGATTCGGCTTATAATTATGTTAAACAACAGGTTGATTTTGGCCCGCGAGTTCCAAATACAGCCGCCCATAGCAAGTGTGCGGCTTACCTTGCGGCCAAACTGAAAGGTATGGGAGCTGCTGTTGCCGAACAAAAAACGGAGTTGACGGCTTTTGATGGTACCCGACTGAAAATAAATAACATTGTCGGCGCTTTTCATCCCGAAAAGGAAAACCGGGTATTGTTGATTTCCCATTGGGATTCGCGTCCGTGGGCCGATCACGATTCGTTGCCAACTAACCGCAAGAAACCGGTGATGGCGGCGAACGATGGAGCCAGCGGTGTGGGCGTTTTGCTCGAAATAGCGCGCAACATCAGTAAAAAAACTCCATCCATAGGAGTTGATATTTTGTTGGTGGATGCCGAAGATTACGGTATGCCCGATTCTCAGTCATTAGGGGTTAATTCAGAAGATACCTGGTGTTTGGGAACGCAATATTGGTCATCCAATCCCCACGAAAAAGGGTATCGTGCCCGTTACGGTATTTTGCTGGACATGGTAGGTGGCTTCAATGCTACTTTTTATCGTGAACAGGGCTCGGTGAGCTATGCTTCGCCGGTGGTGGATAAAGTTTGGAGTAAAGCCAACGAACTGGGATTTTCTAATTATTTTATCAACTCGCAGGGAGGGACGATTATCGATGATCATGTGTATGTGAATAAAATGGCCGGAATTCCTTGCATCGATATAATCGACTTTAACCCGAACTCGCCTACCGGATTCAATAAACAATGGCACACCACCCACGATACCATGGAGCATATCGATAAAAATACGCTTCAGGCGGTAGGAACTACGTTGATGCATGTAATTTTTAATGAGTAAAAGGGTTGTTGAATAGAAAATTTATAATATGTCATTGAGATATTCCAGAATTACTGTAAAAATAGGAAGTAACGTGATAACACGGGCTGATGGTACGCTGAACATCACCCGTATGTCGGCGCTGGTCGATCAGGTAGCCTTGCTGCACAAGCGCGGCGTGGAGGTGGTGCTGGTTTCGTCGGGGGCGGTGGCTTCGGGTAGGAGTGTGCTGGGGATCCAGAAAAAAATGGATGTGGTGGACCAGCGGCAGCTATTTTCGGCCGTAGGACAAGCCAAACTGATCAACCATTACTGGGATTTGTTTCGCGAACATTCGATTACCGTGGGGCAGGTGCTTACTACAAAAGAGAATTTCGGAAGTCGAAGGCACTACTTGAATCAACGCAATTGTATGCGGGTAATGCTCGATAATAAGGTTATACCTGTTGTGAATGAGAATGATACAGTGTCGGTGTCGGAATTGATGTTTACCGATAACGATGAACTTTCCGGGCTGATTGCCTCGATGATGGATATGCAGGCGCTGATTATTCTTAGCAATGTGGATGGAATTTATAATGGACATCCTTCCGATCCGGATTCGGAAGTAATACGGGAAATACAAAAGGGGCAGGAAATTTCTGATTTTATTCAGACCTCCAAATCAACTTTTGGCAGGGGAGGCATGGCTACCAAAACCTCTATTGCCCGTAAAATTGCGGATCAGGGCATTGACGTTTTTATAGCCAACGGGAATAAGGAAAATATTATTGTCGATTTACTGGAAGATCGTCCGGATGTGGTATCAACTCGTTTCGTAGCTTCAGAACTGGAGGTGTCGAGTGTGAAAAAATGGATTGCTCAGAGCGACGATTTTGCCAAAGGCGAAATCCGGATCAACGAAAACGCCGTGGAAGTGCTTACCGGCGACAAGGCCGTGAGTTTATTGCCTATAGGAGTAGTTTCGGTTTCGGGCGATTTTGAAAAAGACGATATTGTGAAAATACTGGCTCCTGATGGCACTTTGCTGGGTGTGGGAAAAGTTCAGTTCGGACATGAAAAAGCTCGCGAACTGGCCGGCAAAAAGAATCAGCGACCACTTATTCATTACGATTATTTGTATTTGGAATAAAAAAGTTGTAGAATGGAATCAAACTGGAAAAAAGAAGTGAAGGCCGCTTCGCGAAAACTGAATCTCGTGAGCGAAGCGGAAAAAGATAAAATATTACTGTCGCTGGCCGATGCGGTGGCTTTTCATAAAGATACTATCCTGTCTGAAAACAGGAAAGATTTGGCTGAGATGGATCGGTTGAACCCGATGTACGACCGTTTAATGCTGACGGAAGAACGATTGGAAGGTATTGCGGCCGATATCCGCAATGTCGCCGGATTGCCTTCGCCGCTGGGGCGGCTGTTGTCCCAAACGGTAAGGCCTAATGGCATGCAAATATCGAAGATTTCAGTTCCGTTCGGTGTTGTGGGCGTTATCTACGAAGCGCGTCCAAACGTCAGTTTCGATGTCTTTTCGTTGTGCTTCAAGTCTGGCAATGTTTGTGTGTTGAAAGGAGGTTCGGATGCTTATCGCTCCAACAAAGCCATTGTCGGTGTAATTCGTTCGGTGTTGCTGTCGGCTGGTGTGGATGCCAACGTGGTAACTCTTTTGCCGGCTGGCCGGGAAGCTACTGCCGAGTTGATGAACGCCGTGGGCTATGTGGATGTGATCATTCCCCGTGGAGGAAAAGGGTTGATTGAGTTTGTCCGCGATCATTCGCGGATTCCGGTGATTGAAACCGGAGCAGGCATTTGCCATGCCTATTTTGATGAAACTGGCGTTGTGGAGAAGGGAACAGCTATTGTTTTCAATGCTAAAACGCGCCGGGTAAGCGTTTGTAATGCCCTCGACTGTTTGATTATGCATCAGAACAGGTTGCCTGATTTGCCTGCCATTTGTTCCCGGCTGGCCGAAAAAAAAGTAATTATTTATGCGGATCAACAAGCCTATTCGGCACTGAAAAATAATTATCCTGATGAATTGTTGTTACCTTCGGACGATGAACATTATGGAACCGAGTTCCTTGATTACAAGATGGCGGTAAAAACAGTCGGATCCATTCAGGAGGCGCTCGACCATATATCCCGCTATAGTTCGAAACATAGCGAAACCATTGTAAGCGAGAATGATGAGTGTATAGCACTCTTCGATAAAGATGTGGATGCCGCTTGTGTTTATACCAACGTTTCCACCGCGTTTACCGATGGTGCTCAGTTCGGTTTGGGAGCCGAGATAGGGATCAGCACACAAAAACTTCATGCCCGTGGCCCGATGGGGCTCGAAGAACTTTGTTCGTACAAGTGGATAATTAAAGGAAATGGTCAAGTGAGAAGTTGAACTGGTTTTAGTTTTTTTATTAAAATAAAAGTAGTGTTTGATCTGTTAAAACCCTTTTTTTGTTTGTTTGAAATGAGGATTTTGAGGGTTGTAATAATTAAAAAAGAATTTTTTTTTAAAATAGTTGTAAAATTAAAAATAATTGATTTTCTTTGCATTCATTAAGAAAGTGTACTCTTTTCGAACGGTTATTTCCAACTCTTCTTTTTTCTATTGGACAGAATTTGTTTTAACCTCGTTTGTCTATACTATTCTTTACCCCAAATTTTTTTTAATTAATTTTTTATTTTTATGAACATTTACTTTGGTAACTTAAGTTACAGAATTCGTGAAAACGATTTGATTGGGATTTTAGAAGAGTACGGAAAAGTTGATTCTTGCAAAATTATCAAGGATCGCGAAACCGGAAAATCAAAAGGTTTTGCTTTTGTAGAAATTGCCGACGATGCTGTTGCACAAAAAACTATCGAAGAATTAAACGGCGCTGAATTTGATGGGAGAACAATGGTAGTTAAAGAGGCCAGACCCAGAAATTGATAATTAAACGTATTCGGTCTTAAAATGACTCCTGTTGTCGGTGATATGATGGCAGGAGTTTTTTTGTTGCCTGTTTTTTATGTATTTTAGCCGACAGATTTTTTTGTGTTATTAAATCATTGTACACAAATGCCTGATATTTTTTTTAAAAAGAGGAATCTGAATTTCGCTACAAAAATTTTTATTTTTATTTTGCTGATATTCTTTTTTACGGTTCTTTCGTCAGTACTTGTATTGGTTATTGGTCTGACAAATAATGATCTGCGTGCAGTTCAGCTTATACAAACCATAGGATTGTTTGCTATGCCGGCTCTTTTCGTTTCCTTAACGTGGGGCGAAAGTCCGCGCGTTTTTCTTGGGATCAACCGCATGGGAAATGCCAAAGGGATTACAGTGGTGATTGTTTTGATGGTAGTGCTTATTCCATTCATTAATTTGTTATCTGATTTGAATCATCACATTCGATTGCCTGAGTACATGTCGGGTATTGCGCGGCAAATGGAGAAAACGGAGCAGGACATCGATCGCTTACAACAGCAATTATTGGGCATCCGTTCTTTTTCAATGTTTTTGTTGAATTTGCTTGTCGTGGCTGTTGTGCCGGCCATCAGCGAGGAGTTGTTTTTCAGGGGGGCGTTTATCGGCTTGTTGCGCACGAAAACCGGTTTCCACACTGCAATTTGGGTTACCGCAGCACTTTTCAGCATCCTTCATTTTCAGTTTTATGGTTTTTTCCCACGCCTGCTGCTGGGCGCTTTATTGGGTTATCTTTATTTATGGAGCAATTCTCTATGGGTTCCTGTCATTGCTCATTTTATCAACAATGCTGTTGTTGTGTTTTTTTATTATTTGGTTTCCAATGGTTTAAAATTACCCGATGTGGACAAAGCCGGTACGGGCGATACCTGGTGGCTGGGCTTGATTAGTCTTGCGATTACCGCCTTGTTGGTATGGCTGGCTAAGCGGTTGTTGGTTGTATCCCGAAAGTGAGGCTGCATCAAAAGATTTAATAATAAAAAACTTAAAGAAGTGAATTTTCAAATTCAGCTTGCTTTACAGCCGCAAAAAATGATTAATTTTGTATGCGGAAAAACAATAGAATTCGAAATATACAGTTTAATACAAAGTATAATCATAGATCCACTAAAAAATTTAAGAAAGTATAATCATTTTCAAATACACTCTATTTTGGCAAAACTAAACCGAATAAAGACTGTTTGCGGATTGATAACAGTATTGGTCTTGGTGGCTGCGGGCTGTTCGACAAAAAAAAACACCGGAGCCACACGCTTTTATCATGCTTTTACTACCCGTTACAACATCCGTTTCAACGGAGTGGAAAGTTACAAGGATGGGCTTAAGTCTATTCAGAAAGCGAACCAGGACAACTATTCCGAAATACTGCCTATGTATCCGGTGAGTGTACATAAAAATACCCAGGCAGCTACCTCGAACATGGATCGAACCATCGAAAAATGCCGGAAGGCCATCAAACTACATTCCATCAAGAAAAAACCGGATAAAAACTACAAGAAGGCGAGCGACCCCGACTACATGAAATTTTACAATCAGGAGGAATTCAATCCCGCCTTGAGGAGCGTGTGGCTGTTGCTTGCTCAGTCGGAGTTTCACAAGGGGGAGTTTCTCAGTTCGATAGGTACATTTACCTACATCACCCATCATTATGCTTACGATAAGGATATGGTGGCGCAGTGTACGCTTTGGATGGCAAGGGCTTACGGAGAACTGGGGTGGATGTATGAAGCGGAACAAATGCTATCGAAGGTCAACCAGGATGATCTGGAAAGAAAGAACAGTGGTCTTTTCGCATCGGTAAACGCTGATGTTTTGCTCAAAAAACGCAGCTATGCCGAGGCTATTCCTTATCTGAAAGTGGCTTATGCTAACGAACCAGATAAAAAACTGCGCCAGCGGTTTGCTTATATTCTCGCGCAGTTAAGCCAGAATCAGGGCGATAATAAGGCAGCATATGAATATTTTACGCATGTGATTAAATCAAGTCCGTCATACGAAATGGATTTCAATGCGAGAATAGCCCGGGCTCAACTCGACCAGGGGAATATTGCCAGTTTGAGAAAAGATCTGCTCCGGATGGCAAAAAATCCGAAAAACAAAGAGTATCTTGATCAAATTTATTATGCGCTCGGAAATACCTACTTGCAACGTGGTGATACCGCAAAAGCCATTGAGAACTACCATCTTTCCATTCAGAAAAGTACCCGCAACAGAATAGATAAAGCCATTACGTATATCAAATTGGGCGATTTGTACTACGGTATGAAAAAGTACATTGATGCCGAGCCAAACTACAGCGGGGCAGCCAAAATCATCACCAAGGAAAACACCGATTACCTCAGGGTAAGCCAAAGAGCCGAAGTGCTTGGCGATTTGGCAAAAGAATACAACACGGTAGTTTTACAGGATAGCCTTCAGAAATTGGCCGCATTGCCCGAAAAAGAGCGTTTGGATGTTATTGATAAACTGATAGCCAAAGTGGTAGCTGATGAAAAGGCAAAGGAAAAACAAGCCGAAATAGATCAGCTTAACATTTTGAATAACAACACGCAGCAACAAATGCAAGGTGGCGTTGATGATTTTGAAAGCAAACCGACGCTTGGCAATAACAACATGAATAACAATGCCGGGAACTGGTATTTTTATAATCCATCCATCATTAAATCGGGGCAGGCTGACTTTTTGAAAAGTTGGGGCCGGCGCAATCTGGAAGATAACTGGAGGGTGGCTAACAAAACCAGTCCGGTATTCACGGAGGATGTAAAGGAAAATTCTGTTCAGCAAAATCCGGATTCGGCCGTTGGAAAAGGGGAGGCCGCAGGCGTTGCCAATAATGAAACCGATAACAAAAAGCCAGGTTATTACCTGAAACAACTTCCGTTTACCAAATCGCAACTCGATAAATCGAATACCGATATTGCTGATGCCTTGTACAAAATGGGCTTCATTTACAAGGATAAACTGGAAGAATACGGATTGGCCGAGCAAACTTTCAACGAATTTATCAAACGCTTTGGCGGTGATAAACGTTTGGCCGATGTTTATTACAGTTTGTACCAAATTGGCGAAAAAACCGGCGACAACCAGACAAAAGAGACCAACCGGGAGAAACTTGTGGCTGATTATCCCGATACGAAGTATGCTAAAATCCTGTCGCAACCCGATTATTTCGATAAGCTGAGAAACATGAAGTCGGAACAAGACTCGTTGTATGCCGAAACGTATCAGGCTTACCTGAAGAACGATTTTAATACGGTATTTAAAAATACAGCCTATACTAAGCAGCATTATCCATTGTCGTCGTTGATGCCTAAATTTATGTTTCTGAATGCTTTGAGTATTGGGAAAACACAGGATCAGGCCGGTTTTGAGAAAGCGCTTGGCGATTTGGTTACCAATTATCCCGAAAGTGATGTCAGTTCCATGTCGAAGGATATGCTTGCCCTTACCAAGCAAGGAAAACAAGCTCAGAATGGTTCTACTTTTGGTTCGTTACTTAGCAAACGAAATGACGAAACTGCTACTGCCCAAAAGGAAATGGTGAAGGCAGCCACTCAAAAATTTACCGCCGACAAAACGGATAAGCAAAGAGTCCTTTTCTTGTGCAGCACTGATGATAAGAGCGTGAATAAATTGATGTACCAGTTGGCGGGTTTTAATTTTACGCGGTTCATGATCAAAGACTTCGACCTCAATCTTGTCCGTTTCGATTCGATAAATAAGGCGATAACCGTGGGTGGACTCGATTCGTACGATGAGGCTGTCTGGTATAATAATACACTGAACAGCGATGAAACGATGAAATCCCTGTTGGCCGATATGCAGGTGAAAAGGGTGATTGTGTCGGAAACCGATTTGCCAATGATCAATTCATCGGAGTCTCTTAGTTCGTACCTGACCTTTATCGGCAACCAAAAGCTGAATGACCAGACAGTGGCTAAGGTTGACAACAAACCATCGGTAGATAAAAGCCCAACGAAAGATATGGGTTCTTCAAAAACCGGCGTTGTGGCAACCACGCTTACGAAGGAACAAAAACCGGCAAAGACTGAAAAGACTACAAATCCGGCGAAAGGGACAAATGATCAGGCCTCGCTGGTAACTAAAACGGAGCAAAAACCGGGTGCTCAAAAACCAGCTGCCGAACAGAAAAAGGAAACTATACCGGATAACCAACCGGAAGTTGCCATTCAGCAGCCAAAGTCGAAACCCGAGGTAACCGATAAAAAATCAGAAACAGCATCCGCTCAAAAACCGGCAACGGAAACTTCGAAACCGGCGGCGGTGGAAGCGAAGCCTAAGGTGGAGGAACCGCCTGTTCCTCTTTACAAGGGACTGTTCGGCTACCGGGCGAACGAACCACATTTTATTGCTTTGTACGTGTTGTCGGGAGATGTGGATTTCAACAAAGTGAAGTCGGATTTCGATGCCTTTAACGCTAAAAACTATTCGATGTTGAACCTGACCGTTTCGCTCGAAAGTTATGACAAACAAAAAGTGATCATTGTCGGCAGTTTCAACGATGCCAACATTGCAAAATCGTATCTTTTGAGGATTGTAAAGGAAAATTCCCTGTTCGGCGGACTTAAAAATACAAGCTACCGCAACCTTATTGGTTCCCAGAAGAACCTGAACGTCATGATTCAAAACAACGCGCTCAATACCTATTTCGATTTCATGCGTGAATATTATTTGAAATAAAAACAACAAAATAACTTTTTCGGAATGAAGAAAGACCGGATACTTTGGGTGGACGATGAGATTGATATTCTTCGGGTGTATGTGCTTTTCCTCGAAGAAAAGGGGTATGAGGTAGTTACGGCTACTAATGGAAAAGATGCCGTTGACCTTTGCCGAAACGAGGATTTTGACATCATTTTTCTGGACGAAAACATGCCGGGTCTCAGCGGTCTCGAAACGTTGGCGCTGATCAAGGATATCGATGCCAATGTGCCGTTGGTAATGATTACCAAAAGCGAAGAGGAAAATATAATGGACATGGCCATTGGCAATAAAATTGCCGATTACCTTACCAAACCTGTAAACCCAAGCCAGATTTTGCTGACCTTAAAAAAGAATATCCATAAAAAAGAGATTGTTAACGAACATGCTACATCGGCATATCAATCCGAATTCGGGCAAATAGGAATGCAAATCAACGATTCGCTGACCTACCGCGATTGGGTGGAGGTGTACAAGCGATTGGTTTACTGGGAGCTTGAACTTTCCGAAACCGATAATGGAATGGATGACCTTCTTCGCATGCAAAAATCGGAAGCGAACAATACGTTTAATAAATTCATCAAAAAAAATTATACAAGCTGGTTCGAAAATCAGGCCGATCGGCCGATGATGAGCCCTGAAATTTTCAAAAACAAGATATTTCCATTGCTCGATAATGGCGAAAAGGTTTTTTTTATTGTGGTGGATAATTTCCGTTTCGACCAGTGGAAAGTAATCCGCGAATTGTTGAGCGAATTTTACACTTTTGAAGAGGAAGATCTCTATTGCAGCATTTTGCCCACGGCGACCCAGTATGCCCGCAATGCCATTTTTTCGGGATTAATGCCCTTGCAAATTCAGCAAATGTTTCCCGGCTTATGGGTGGAGGAAGAAGATGAGGAAGGAAAGAATATGAATGAAAAAGAATTGTTACAGACACAAATACAGCGTTTCCGTAAGAACTATTCTTTTTCGTACCACAAAGTCAATGAATCTTCGTTTTGCGAAAAGCTGATTGATCAGTTACCACGGCTCGATGTGAACCAGCTGAATGTCATTGTGCTGAATTTTATCGATATGCTTTCGCACGCCCGCACCGAATCCAAAATGATGCGAGAGTTGGCCAACGATGAGCAGGCTTATCGTTCGCTTACCCTCTCGTGGTTCCGCCATTCGGCTACTTATGATTTACTCAAGGCAATTGCCCGCAGGGGTTATAAGGTAGTTCTGACTACCGACCATGGCACTATTCGGGTGGATAACCCGATTAAAGTTATCGGTGATAAAAACACGAATGTAAACCTGCGCTACAAAGTAGGTAAAAGTTTGACATATAACAAGAAAGAGGTGTTTGAGGTAACGAACCCTTCTAAAATTGGCCTGCCAAGTCCCAATGTAAGTTCCACTTACATTTTTTGTGGCAACGATGATTTTTTTGCCTACCCTAACAATTATAATTACTATGTGAGTTACTACAAAGATACTTTCCAACACGGAGGCGTTTCGCTCGAAGAGATGCTGGTGCCTCTCGTTGTAATGGAACCGAAGTAAATTAGTGATACAAACCAACCCGAATTTCAGTTGCTCGGATATATCTGTTTTACAACAAGATAATGAACTAATTAAATTCCCTGTTGAGGGTTATGTGCTGATATGAAGACTTATACAAATGTAAAAGACCTTGGCAATTTGCAGGAGGCGGTGAAGGAAGCGTTGGAAATTAAGAAGAACCGCTATGCTTACAAGCGTATTGGCGAGAATAAAACGCTGTTGATGGTATTCTTCAACTCAAGTTTGCGTACCCGGCTAAGCACCCAGAAGGCCGGTATGAATCTGGGAATGAATACTATGGTGCTTGATATCAATCAGGGTGCGTGGAAACTCGAAACCGAACGTGGCGTTGTTATGGACGGAGATAAACCCGAGCACATCCTGGAGGCTATTCCGGTAATGGGATGTTACGCTGATGTGATCGGGGTGCGCGCTTTTGCTCAGTTTGAGGATAAAGCTTTTGATTATCAGGAAACCATTATCAATCAGTTCATACAATATTCGGGTAAACCTGTTTTCAGCATGGAAGCAGCCACTGGGCATCCTTTACAGGCCTTTGCCGACCTGATTACCATTGAGGAATACAAAAAAACGCCCCGCCCGAAAGTGGTGCTCACCTGGGCGCCGCATCCGCGTGCGCTGCCGCAGGCTGTCCCTAATTCATTCGCCGATTTTATGAATGAGGCTGATGTCGATTTCGTCATCACGCATCCCGAAGGATATGAGCTGGCGCCTGAGTTTGTGCGTGGCGCGCGTGTGGAATACAACCAGTTGAAAGCTTTTGAGAACGCCGATTTTATTTATGCCAAAAATTGGGCGGCTTATCAGGATCCGAATTATGGAAAAATATTGAGCACCGACCGCTCGTGGACCGTCGGCGACCGTCAGATGGCTGTTACAAACAACGCTTATTTTATGCATTGTTTGCCGGTGCGCCGCAATATGATTGTTACCGACGATGTTATCGAGAGCTCCCGATCCATCGTTATTCCCGAAGCGGCTAACCGTGAAATTTCGGCGCAAGTGGTCATTAAAAGATTGTTGGCGGAATAAGTGTTTAACAGATAAAAATCAGATATATTTTCCCGTCAACCGGGATTTTTGAATTTACATCATGGAGATAGAACAAGTTATCGCGTCGATACGCAACGTTCCCGATTTTCCGAAACCGGGCATTCTTTTCAAAGATATAACCACGGCCATCAAAGATGCCGGAGTACTTCACTACATTGCCGATGAATTGTATGAATATTACAAGGATAAAGGCATTACCAAGGTAGTGGGTGTGGAAAGCCGCGGTTTTGTGCTCGGAAGTATCCTGGCTTACAAGCTGAACGCCGGATTTGTGTTGCTTCGTAAGCCCGGAAAATTACCTTCCGAAACATATCGCGTGGAATACGATCTGGAATACGGCACCGATACCCTCGAAATACATAAAGATGCCATTGATCGGAATGATGTCATCCTTTTGCACGATGATTTGTTAGCCACAGGCGGAAGCGCGGGAGCCGCCCTCAAGTTGTTGTCGAATTTTGATGCGAAATCTGTTTTTGTCAGTTTTATGATTGAATTGGAAGATTTGAACGGACGCCTGAAATTGCAGGGAGCTAAAGACATTCACGCATTAATAAAATTTTAATTTTCAATATAAAAAACCATTTTTCAATGATGGTGCTGATTAACAATCTTCGCTTCCTTGAAACCTTTACGATAAAATAATGGAAAAACTTACCCTTGTCAAAGTAGGTGGAAAAATTGTGGAAGACCCCGATACGTTACGGCAGCTTTTATCCGATTTTTCAAAAATTGAAGGTTGTAAAGTGCTGGTTCATGGAGGAGGACGTTCGGCTACGTCCATGGCTGCTCAATTAGGCATAAAAAGCCGGATGGTAAATGGCCGGCGCATTACCGACGCTGAAACATTGAAAGTGGTAACCATGGTATATGGCGGATTGGTGAACAAACAAATTGTAGCCGGACTGCAATCGTTGGGCGTTAATGCGTTGGGTCTTACCGGAGCCGATCTGAACTATATGCTTTCTGAAAAACGTCCTGTAAAAGAGGTGGATTATGGTTTTGTAGGCGATGTTAAAAACGTAAATGCGGATATTCTGGCCGATTTGATTGCAAAGGAAGTTGTGCCGGTGCTGGCTCCTCTCACGCACGATGGCAAAGGAAATATGCTCAATACCAATGCTGATACGATTGCTGGTGAGGCTGCAAAGGCGCTGTCGCAGTTTTTCGATGTAACGTTAATGTTTTGTTTTGAAAAAAAAGGTGTTTTGTCTGATGAAAACGACGATGAAAGTGTTATTTCACCGGTTGACCCGAATATCTACGAAAGATTGATAGCCGAAAAGATAGTTCAGGGCGGTATGATTCCCAAAATAGATAACGCGTTCGATGCGCTGAAAGCTGGTGTTAAGCAAGTTGTGATAACACGCGCTGATCAGATTAATAAGGATGAGGGGACATACATTGTTTTAGGATAAAGTTTTGTTATTGTCCTGTTTTTGCCAAATTTTACATTATATATTGATCGTTAAAGCATGAACATAGAAGAACTTCGTGACTATTGCCTGCATCTGAAGGGAGCTGTCGAAGATTTTCCGTTCGACGAAGTTACCATTGTGATGAAAGTACAGGGTAAAATGTTTGCACTGATCCCTCTCGATGCTGATGAACTCAGCATTGCTTTGAAATGCGATCCTGCTAAGGCTGTATCGTTGCGGGAGCAATACGAATCGGTAAAGCCAGGCTATCATTTGAACAAAAAACACTGGAACACCGTGTATCTGGGCAATGATCTTCCTCGTTCGGTACTTTTTGAGATGATCGACGAATCGTATAGCCTTGTTGTATCCGGTCTGCCGCGGAAATCCCGTACTCAACTCGAAAATAGCTGACAATCCCATTGTTATATCACGGTCATTTCCCCTGCAATACTTATTGATAGTTTATGTTTGATTTGGTCGGGTGTGTCGTATTCCCCCAACAAAAACATAAGTTTGGTTACCAGTGCTTCGGTTGTGCAGTCGTAGCCGCTCAGTACGCCCGCGTTCAGCAGGTTCAGGCTGGTTTCGTAACGCCCCATTTCCACGGTTCCGGTGTGGCACTGGCTTTTGTTCACAATGATAATTCCCCTCTCCGAAGCATCTTTCAACGCATTGTAGAGCCATTCTTTCCGGGGCGCGTTCCCGGCACCAAAGCTTTCGAGTACTACGGCTTTCAGCCCTTCAATATTCAGGATGGCCTTAACCGTTTGTTCGTTAATACCCGGAAATAGTTTTAAAATAGCTATGTTCTGATCCATTTGAGTGCGTATGCGCAACCCGTTGTCCGTTTTGGGGTAGTGTATGTACGAACGGTAGTATTTAATGTGAACCCCTGCTTTGGCAAGCGGAGGATAATTGTACGAATTGAAAGCGCTGAAATGTTCGGCATTCTTTTTTGTTGTGCGGTTAGCCCGGAAAAGAGTGTCCTCGAAAAAAATACAAACCTCGGGAACTATAGCTTGCCCGTTTTCTTTTGCCGACGCGATTTCGATAGCCGTCAACAGGTTTTCCTTCGCATCGGATCGCATCATGCCAATGGGAAGTTGCGAACCGGTGAAAATAACAGGTTTTGAAAGGTTTTCGAGCATGAAGCTAAGAGCCGATGCGGTATAAGCCATGGTATCAGTTCCATGAAGGATGACAAATCCATCGAAATCTTCGTATTGCTCCTGAATATTGTTCGCCATCCTTTCCCACACAGGTGGAAAAACATCCGAAGAATCAATCAACGGGAACAAGGGTATGCTTTTTATATGAATCCCGGTTTGTTTTAATTCGGGCAGGTATTCCTGAAGTTTTTCAAAGTTTATCGGACGTAAAGCTCCTGTTTGCGGATCTTCGGACATACTGATAGTACCTCCGGTAAATAACAATAATACAGATTTTCCTCTCTCCATGCTTAATTTTGTAAAATAAACGGCAAAGATATATCAAAATACTGACATTTTGATAGCAGTGCCTTTTATTTTTTTATAATGTTTTTAACTATTGTCGTTTGTAAATTTGTTGTTGCTCCTGAAAATATGATTTTTATCGCTAACTTTGCACCTGTAAAACATTTAGAAATATTTTAGAAATGAGTTTGCCTGACAGGATTTTTTTAATTGGATACATGGGTAGCGGTAAAACTACCATAGGGAAAAAATTGGCTGAAAAATTGAACTATCGGTTTTTCGATATGGATGCATCCATCGAAGAAACTCAGGGTAAAACCATTTCCCGGATTTTTTCAGAGGCAGGCGAGGCTGGGTTCAGAAAACTTGAGCAAAACTGCTTACATGATACATCGACGATTGGTAATGCTGTTATTTCTACAGGTGGTGGTGTTCCTTGTTTTTTCGATAACATGTCCTTTATGAAGCAAACCGGCTGGTGCATTTATCTGAATCTTTCAATAGATCAGTTAACGGAACGGCTTCTACACTCAAGACCCGGCAAACGCCCTTTGCTTGAGGGCAAAACTGAAGATGAACTGCATCAATTTATTGCTACGGGGCTTGCCAGTCGTGAACCGTACTATCTTCAAGCTCATTTTTGTGCCAGTGGTAACGATGAAGAAATTCTACAGGGAATTTTAGATCGTATTTCCACTTTGTAGTTCAGATGCCCTGAATAGCAGCTCATCGAGCAACATGCCTATTTCGTCCCGGTCAATTCCGTTGTTGATTAAATAAGCTTTATCCTTATCAACTGCCGCTGAAAACCGGCTCCAGTCGTTGTCCAATTGTTGAAGACAAAGAATGTAATCGTCAATGGCCTCGTTCATTTTTCCAAGGCACCATTTAATGTGTCCCCGTACCAAAATATCGGCATATTCGGTCGAAATCCTGCTTATTTTTTCCGCGTAGTTTTCCGCGAGACTCGCATCGCCCGATAGAAAAAGTGTCCACATTATGGCTCGCATAATTTTCGGATCATCTTCGTTTTCAGTGTCTAACTTGTAGAAAATATGTAAGGCTTCTTTAAATTTTCCTGTTTCGGAGTAACAATGTCCGATTTGCAATTGTGTCCCTGTTTTGTCCGGTTCCAGAAAATCAGCGTGTTTATAATATTCCAATGCTTTATTGTAATTCTCCGTGAGCCGGTAACATAAAGCTATTTTTTTCACTGTCCATACATCGTCTGGTTGAATGATGTCAGCTTTGATGTACGCATCAAGAGCCCTGGCTATCTGCTTGGTCTGCTGGTAACTATAGCCTATTTTCTGATAAGTCGACGCGGTTGGAACCGAACTTTTAACCAAGTCTTCGAACATTCCTATAGCTTGAAAATAGAGCTTCTTAGTGAAATATACATGTGCGATATTTTCTTTCAGCGAGGTATCGGCATCGCACATGATCCCAAACAAATAGGTGCGGTGCATAATAAGCGCGGTTGTAAACATATCGGTAAAATCGCTGCGCGTGGGATGCAGCCTGAAAAAACGGAACAAGTCCTGGATGTATTGCTTGGATATGTTTTTTGCAAAAATCTCGGGCGTAATCTTCGCTTGTTCTTCAGACATTTCACTGAATTGTTCTGTCTCCGCGCTAAATTGGCGTTTTATAACATCTCTTTGACTTTCGGGCATCTGTAAAATACTGAAACAAAACGAGTATTTGTCGGAGTTGCACATGACGTTGCTGTTCAGGAATGCCGATAGAATATTCTTTTCGTTGTTGTCGAAAAGCGGCTTAACGGATGAATACCGGGCATCGAAAGGAAGAAACCAGTTGCAAATGTCCGAAAAGAACGGAAAGTTTTTCAGCATGGCAAAAGTGCTCATGTACACGTCGGCTCCTTCCAACTGGAGGTCTGTAATTTCCTGAAGTTTGTCGGCAATGCCACTTTGTTCAAGGATGTCCTGCCATTCAGGATTTTGCCCTTCCCAATCGTCCTGGTTGAGGAAGCGCTCTTTGTCCATCTTGTCCTTCAATAAGGGACTGATTTTCATTACTTCAGGAATGATCTCTTCCTGTAGCTTTTTGGAAATCTTATCAGTTTCGGTGGTCGATATGATCTGGATGATGATATTTTGCAGTTGTGTCAGCTTTTTTATATCGTCGGTGAGGAGTACCAATCTGTTTCGAACCAGAGGAAAATAGGGTAAAAAGTCATTGTATTTAGCCAACACAAAACACAATCCCACCAAAGCCCGTTGAGCCACATTTTCGTCGTCGTTCATGCAGGCATCGAGCAGGAGCATCAGTTTGTTTTCATCGAACATCCGCCAAAGGTTTAACGTAAGAGCCGTTATGATCAGTGTTTTTTCCGGTAATCCGGAGTATGATGGTTGTAAAACGGTGTCGAAGGTTGTTTTTTCATCGGTGGAATAAGCGGTTACTAACCAAAAAAGAAAAAATAGCTCGTGGAGGTTTCTTTCGTAATTTTCACGCAACCTGATATTCGCCTGTGAATTTTCATCGGTTTCATCGAGGTTTTGTTGTTGATGATAGTAGGAAATCGAGTCGGCGAGTTCACCTGCGGTTTTGAATTTCCTCGTTACGGGTAAAAATCTTTTTTGGGTGAATTCAAATCGGGTGGATATTCTCATTAAGAGTTCTTCGCATAATATCTGGTTGAGGATGAATATTCTGGCAATCAGTTTGTTGTAAATTGTTTTGCGTTCAGGGTCGTTCACACCTTGGGTGTAGTATTTGAGCAAATACCTGTAATTCTGCTGATATTCGTCCAACGTATCGGAATATTTACCGTCCTGTAGTTCCTGGACAAAGAGCCGGGTGTTGTCGAATGCGTTTTTCAGGTGTCCCGACAATAAATATTTCAATGTTGATTGGAAAGTTGATTCAATGTTGCGGTCTGTCATACAGATTGGAAAATTTTACAAGTGGGGTTTATCCCAGTTTGCTGATTTTTATTAATTTGTCGTAGTCGATGATTTTTAGTTTACGTCCATCCATCGCGATTATTTTTTCGTTGGCAAAGTTAGCCAATGTACGGATGGCATTGGATGAAGTCATGTTGGACAAACTTGCCAAATCATCTCGCGAAAGATAGATGTTGATGGTAGCTCCATCTTCTTCCAACCCATAATTTTTTCTCAGCAACAAAAGCGCTTCGGCAAGCCGTCCCCTGATGTGTTTCTGGGTAAGGTTCACCGTGCGCGCATCGGAGTCGGCAAGGTCTGAGGCTACTTCTTCGAGGAAACGGTAGCAAAAGGCGTTGTTGTGCCTGAGGATCGAAAGAAAAATTTCAGCTTTAATCATATATACCGTTGAAGCCTCAAAAGCGGCTACATTGGTGTTGTAAGTCTGGTTGGCAATGATGGCTCTGTAACCGAAATTTTCGCCGGGCTTCAGCATGCGGATAATCTGGGTTCTGCTGCCGACACCTTCTTTGAATACTTTTACTTTCCCCTCGGCAAGTATCATCATGTGCGTGGGCGTTTCACCCTCGCAATGTATCAGTTCGTTTTTTTTGAAAAAATGAACCGAATAATTGTTCTTTACAAATTGCCTTTCGTCGGGAGTCAAAACGTCCCATACCGTCATTAGTTCCTCAATTGGCTTTAACTCACTCAAATGTTTTTTCGCCATATACCCCCATTTAGTTGAAAAATATGTTACATAACAGTGTTTTACAGCACAAATTTAATAATTTTTTGAGATAATACGTATATTTAACCACATCAAACCTCGATTTAGGGCGAAAATAAGATTTTTTAATAGATTTATATCTGAATGGTTAATAGATTTTATATATACAGGTTGTAAGATATTATTTATCCATCCTATTGTTTTTTTTTATATATTTGTCTTCAATTAATTAATTAATATTTAGTGGTTAATAGAAATTTTTAATCAGTGAAAAGAATTTTAATATTTGTTTTTCTTTGCTTGTTGATAACCAAATCTGTAGCTCAGAATCATTTACTTAGCGACTCTGTCAGAATCAGCCTGATTACCTGTTCTCCCGGTGAAGAGATATATGCCCGGTACGGACATTCCGCCATGCGAGTTTGCGATCCTTCCAAAGGTGTCGACCTGGTGTTCAATTTTGGAGTCTTTAATTTTAATACGGATAATTTTGTATTTAAATTCATAAAAGGTGAGACCGATTATGTGCTGGCCGTTTATGATTTTAATACGTTTTTGCCCGAGTACAGAGAGAGGAATTCAACTGTTTGGGAGCAGGTGCTTAATTTGAGTGTGGCCGAAAAGAAAGAGTTGGTTCGCTTGTTGTTCGAAAACAACCAACCGGAAAACAGGGTGTATCGATATAATTTTATTTACGACAACTGTGCTACCCGGCCGCGCGATAAAGTTTTAGAGTCGTTGGATGGTAAAGTAATTTATAAAACAGCGCCGCTATATAAAACGTTCCGCGAGTGGGTGGGGGAATATATCGGTTACGATACATGGATGAAGTTTGGAATTGACATTGTCTTTGGTGCCGAATCGGATAAGCAGGCTTCGAGAAATGCCAGTATGTTTCTGCCTGTGGAATTGATGGAGCAAATGCAGGATGCTGTTGTAATGGAAGATAACGGCTTACAAAAAAAACTGGTCAAAAATGATCGTATTCTTGTTGAAAGTGTTTCGGTTGGAAAGCCAGAGCACAATTTACAAATTAAACCCATCACGGTTGCTTTATCATTGTTCGTGTTGTCGCTGGTTCTTACGTTGGCCGGTATTCGCAAAAGAAGACATTTCAGATGGTTTGATTCGTTGTTGTTCTTTGTCTCGGGTGCGGCCGGGTGCATCGTTTTTTACCTGATGTTTTTCTCTTTACACCCGATGGTTCGCGAAAATTTGAACCTCCTTTGGTTGAGCCCGTTAAATTTGATTGCCGCGGTTGTTGTGTGGATAAAACCCATCAGGGATCAGTTCAGCTATTACATGTTGCTTTTCGGATTGTCGTTATTGACTGTTTTTGTCTTGTTCCCGTTGCAGGTACAGGGCTTTAATATCGCGTTCCTGCCGCTTATCGGCACCTTGTTGATTCGTACAGGCACCTGGCTGTACCTGAATCAGAAACATTGTCCTGTTTTTGTAAAGATAAAAAAATACAAGCGCTCGACAAAACAAAACTTTTATTGAAATATACTGGAAGCAAACAGGTTGCTGATATTTTTTTGAGTGCGATCGTTCACTCTGTTCGTGTTTCTTTTATATTTTCACGGTTTTTCGCTGAATTAAGAAGCAAAATTTTTAGAAGATGAAAACAAATCAAGCTGCTCCACTCCGGTTTGCAGGTGTCATCCCGGCTCGTTACGATTCGACCCGTTTTCCCGGAAAGCCGCTGGCCGATATCGGAGGCAAAATAATGATACAGCGTGTTTACGAACAGGTGAAGAAAGTGCTTGAAGACGTTTATGTAGCTACGGATGATGCGCGAATTTTCGATGCGGTAACCGGTTTTGGCGGCAAAGCCATTATGACGGCAAAAACGCATCGCAGTGGAACCGACCGTTGTTACGAAGCTTTTACTCATCTTGATGAATGGTTTGATGTGGTGATCAATATTCAGGGCGACGAGCCTTTTATTCGGCCGGAACAGATAAAGGAGTTGGTGAAATGTTTTGATAGTGATGATACGCAGATTGCGACCTTGGTGAAGCCAGTAACGGCAAAAGATGGCATCGCTTTCCTTTCCAACCCAAACCACCCGAAAGTGGTGCTCAATGCCCGGAACGAGGCCATGTACTTTAGTCGTTCGGTGATCCCGTACATAAGGGGCTTGCAGGTTGACGAATGGATTGAAAAACATACATTCTACAAACACATAGGTATTTACGCTTATCGGGCCGAGGTGCTGAAAGAGCTTACCTCGCTCGAACCTTCCCTGCTCGAAACGGCCGAATCGCTTGAGCAACTTCGGTGGCTCGAGAACGGCTACCGTATCAAAGTTGGCTTTTCCGGCCTCGAAACCATTGGCATCGATACGCCCGAAGATTTGGAAAGGGTGAACGATTTGCTGAAAAAACGCCCTGACCTGTTGTAAATATTTTCAGGCCACCGCCAGCGTAAAAACGCTTACTTTTGTGCCGGGTGTCGATAAAACAGCTTGTATGCACGCTTCAAGTGTCGAGCCGGTGGTAAGAACATCATCGACGAGCAGGATGTGCTTCCCTTCCAGTTCGTTTGCATTATTTACTCCAAAAATACCTTTTGTGTTGGTGTACCGTTCGTAAACCGATTTTTTGGTTTGGGTGGTTTTTTCCTGCAATCGTACCAAATGCTTCGTGTCAACATTTATGCCAAGAACTTCTGACAATCCTTTCGCAATCCATTCGCTCTGGTTGTAACCCCTTTTAGCCAACTTTTTGGGATGGAGCGGAACGGGAATAATGATATCAACCGATCCGAAAAAATCCGATTCCCGCAAATCGATGGCAGCACAACTCCCCAAAATTTGGCCGAGTTCTTTGTTGCCGTTGTATTTCAGCTGGTGGAGCAATTTCTGAAATGGCGATCCTTTTTGAAAAAAGAAAAACGATGTTGCCTGCTCAACAGGCACTTTACCCCAGAATCGTTTTTCAACCGGATTATTTTTTATGTGATGAAATCCCGTTCGGGGAATATTGTGCAGGCACGACAGGCATACACGATTCTCTGAGCCTGAGAGACTTTCGTTGCAAATCAGGCAAAGATTTGGAAATAAAATGTCTAAAAATGAGGTAAACAATTCTGTAACTTTCATACGATAATAATTTTTTTAAGGTTGTATAGCTTGTCCCGACTTGACGGGAGAACTCGCATTCCCGATAGCTATCGGGACATTATCTTGGGTGTAATGGCGCTTACATGCTCGTTTCATAATTGCTTGTTGTTAAGATTTACAACATGTAAAATAATCGGACTCCTGCTTTCAAAAGTGCTGGTAAACCTGATTTATTTTACCGGACTTATCAAAAAAGTAAATTCGTAGTTTTTATAAGGTATTCTGTATTTGGCTAACGGAATGGCGCCCCAGCTGGTTATACAACCCAAACCCATCTGCACTTTGTCGATACAGAAATTGGTGAAATTCGCTTTAGGAACTTCGGCCGAATGGCGCTGGTTTTTCTCTTTGCCATCGTCCAACGATTCGATGGTGTAATTCAGCGCCGATGCGGAAAAGGGTTCCGTAGCGGTGAATTCCAGACCTTTTCCGCTTTGATTTAAAATCTTCCAATAGCGTATGTCTGTTTTAGTTCCGGTTTCCTGTGGGCGGATGTAGGGGTAAAATTGTTCGGCAACCGTCTGGCGGTATATTCCAAGTTCCGAAGCGTTATTTCTGTCGGTATAGTTTTCCCAAGGTCCGCGTCCGTAATACTCAATGCGGTCAAACGAAACGGGCATTTGCATTTGCATGCCAAAGCGGAACATTTCGGACGCTTTCACGGTGTTGTCGGCGATCATCTTCTGATGGACGGATATGTTCCCGTTTTCGGAAATTTTATACGTCATTTTGAGTGTGGCCGAAACCGGAACAATTTTGTAATCGGCCGTAATCACAGCTACATGATCCATCATTTCGCATTTCAACGAATCAAGTTTCATGGTTGGATTTTTCCAGGCGATGTATTTGTTTTGCAAGCTGGCACCCATGTCGTTGTCGGTAGGGGCGCGCCAGAAGTTAGCGCTGAGTTTCCCTTCGTTTTCCATCATTTGAAGGCCATTCACGGTGAAACTGCTCAGCCAACCATCTGTTTTGTTGAATTCTACATGGAAATTATTCCCGTTCACCTTCAGGTAATTGCAGTCATTGTTTTCAACCTTCAACGGTTCAGATATTTGTTGATCGGGATGCGTGTCGTATCCGGCATTTTTGAATTTGTAAGGAAGAATGGTCAGCTGATTTTTGGCCACTGTTGAGCTTGCTGGCAACAGTCCGTCGCTATTTTTTAATTTAAAGGATAAATTGAGTAATATTTCGGAATTTTTACCGGCTTTCGATAAATCGTAATTCAAATGTACTTTCACCGTTTGCTGAGGGTCTGCTTTTATGTCGTTGACCACGCCAGATTGCAAGGCTTCGCCGTTGCTTAGCAATGTCCATTCCAGATAGTAACCTGATAAATCTATAAAGAAATTTTCATTGAAGATATTTACTTCTCCTTTTTCCAAATCGGATGCCGTAGCCCATATATTTTGATAGATATACCTTACCTCAAGCGCATGCGGATTGGGAATCCGGTCGGGCGAGATCAATCCGTTGTTGAGGAAATTGTTATCGGAAGCATCGTATTTGTTGTAGTCGCCACCATAGGCGTAGAACTGAACACCATTTTTGTTCGCTTTATGTTGCGATTGATCTACAAAATCCCAGATAAATCCTCCCTGATATTTAGGGTATTTGCGAACCAAATCCCAGTATTCTTTTATTCCGCCTTCTGAATTGCCCATTGCGTGGGCATATTCGCACTGTATTAAAGGTTTGGTCTTGTCTTTGTCTATGCAGTATTTTTCGCAGTCGTCGTATCCGAGATACATGGGGCAATATATGTCCGTAAAATCATTTCCGTGCGCTTGTTCGTACTGTACAGGCCGGCTCGCGTCTTCTGATTTTATCCATTTATAACAGGCTTCGAAGTTGGGTCCGAATCCGGCTTCGTTGCCCAACGACCAAATAATCACTGCCGGATGATTGAAGTTGCGTTGTACATTGCGTTGATTCCGTTCCAAATGGGCAAGAGCGTATTGCGGATTTTTAGCCAGTGTTTTATCGCCGTAACCCATTCCATGGCTTTCGAGGTTGGCTTCGGCCACCATGTAAATTCCGTACTGATCGCAAAGGTCGTACCATAAGTTATTGTCGGGGTAATGGCAAGTACGCACCGCATTGATATTTAACTCTTTCATTATTTTTATATCCTGCAACATCCTTTCGGCGCTTACATAATAACCGGCGTCGGGATCCATCTCGTGACGGTTAACCCCTTTGATAAAAATGGGTTGTCCGTTGATCAACAGCTGCGAATTTTTAATTTCCACCTTTCGGAAACCTACTTTTTGAGGTATTACCTCAACGGTTCTGTTCCCGTTTGTTACAGTGGCAATCAGGGTGTAAAGGTAGGGTGTTTCTGCTGTCCATTTATGTGGATGCGGCATGCCTATGTCGGTGCTGACTTTCCCTGATCCCGAAACGTTTTTTGTTGCAACCGATTTGTTGTCAGCATCTCTCAGGTCGAGCTTTACATTCAGATTCCCCGACAGATGTAACGTAACGTTTAATTTACCGTTTTCATATTTATCATCCAAATCGGGTGTAACACGAATGTCGGAGGCGTGCCGGGTCTCCTGGCAGTAGAGGTAACAATCGCGCGCAACGCCGCTCATACGCCAAAAGTCCTGATCTTCGAGGTACGAACCATCGCACCAACGGAAAACCTGAAATGCCAGCAGGTTTTTACCCGGTTTCAGGTATTTTGTAATGTCGAACTCGGCCTCAAGTTTACTGTCTTCGCTGTAGCCAACAAATTTTCCGTTTACCCATAAGTACATGTTTGACGTAACCGACCCGAAATGTGCAATGACTTGTTTCCCATTCCAGCGGGCCGGGATGGAAATTTCCCTGCGATAAGATCCTACGTGGTTGTTCAGTTCGGGAACAACGGGCGGATTAATCTCCGATTGATTTCTCCACGGATAACCATAGTTTACATAGAGCGGGTCGCCGTAACCGTTCACTTCCCACATTCCGGGTACCATCAATTCAGCCCAGCCTTTATCGTTGAAATTGTTAGTGAAAAAATCTGTCGGTCGCAGGTTGGCATCCTTTACCCAGTTGAATTTCCAAAGCCCGTTTATCGACAGATAATTGGAAGATGATTCTTTAGATCCTTTTATAGCCGCTTCTTCCGATTCGTAAGCGAAAAAATTGGTATGCATTGGGTACCTGTTGATGTGGTTGACTTTCGGTTGGAGCCATTCGTTTGTTTGTGCATTAATGACAAGAGAAATAAATAACAAGAGTGGGATGATTCTGGTTTTCACGGGTTTTATTTTTATGATCAGTAATTTTATTTCAAAAGAGGAACGACAGCATCGATAATTTTCGGCAGAAATATAATTGCCCCCACCACTACCGAGCAAATGGCGCAAATCAAGACAGCACCGGCAGCCATGTCTTTCGCTTTGCCGGCAGTAGAATTCAAGTGTGGCGATGCCAAATCGACCACTTTTTCGATGGAAGAATTGATCAATTCGGCTCCAACCACCATTCCTATGCAAATGAAACAAGCTATCCATTCGATGGCGCTGATCCTGAACAGGAAACCGGCAGCAATGACCAGGACAGAAATGTAAAGATGGATGCGGAGGTTGGGTTCCGAAGCGATGGCTTCACTGATTCCCTGAATGGCATAGCTGAAACTGCGAATGCGTTTTTTCATTTTCTTAGTTTTTCGTTTGTTATTAAAAACCGGAATTCCAATTGCAAATATAAAAAAAATCCGGCATATCGGATATGTCGGATTTGTTGATTTATGATGGGTTGTGTTCTCGCGGGTCAGGCGTTTTTTACACGTTCCATGTAAGAGCCGTTGCGGGTATCTACCCGGATCAGCTCGCCTTCGTTGATGAAAAGTGGAACGCGGACGGTAGCTCCGGTTTCGAGGGTGGCCGGTTTGGTGGCGTTGGTGGCGGTATCTCCTTTCAGGCCGGGTTCGGTGTAGGTGATTTGGAGAACAACCGTTACAGGAAGGTCAACAAACAAAATAGTTTCCGATTCGGCGTGAGTTACCACTTCGCAAACCATCCCTTCTTTCAGGAAATCAACACCGTTGATTTGTTCTTTGGCTACCGAAACCTGTTCGTAAGTTTCGTTGTTCATAAAGTTGTAGCCCATTTCATCCTGATAAAGGTATTGATATTCACGCCGTTCGATGCGAACTTCTTCGATGCGGACACCTGCGTTGAAAGTCCTTTCGAGCGTGCGGCCTGTAACCACATTTTTCATTTTTGTGCGTACAAACGCGGCGCCTTTACCGGGTTTTACATGTAAAAATTCGGTTACGAAATAGTACTGACCATCAATGTCGAGGCACATTCCGTTTTTAATATCTGCTGTAGTAGCCATAAAAGTATTCTTTTATATTTAAATGTTTTTCTCTGTTTGAGACTGCTTCAATTATTCCTTTGTTGCGGATCGTTGCTCGTGTCGGGATACGATGTTTCTTTTTTAATTGATGGCTTTGATTGTAAACATCAATATATCAATTATTTGTTTGTTTTCTGACATCGAAACGGAGTGCAAAAATAATACAAATATTTTTAATTTCAAAATATAAGATAATCAGAGGGGTACATCCGGTTTTATTATTCGGATAATTTTTAGTAACATTGTAGCTTGTTTGAGGCTTTTCCGAGCCATATAAAACCTTATCCTGGATTCTAAAATCTAATCTGTATGTATGAAAATGAATCACGACGAATGTCGATACGCGAATGGGCCGAAGATGACCGTCCGCGCGAAAAAATGGTAAAAAAAGGGATAGCCAGCTTGTCGGATGCGGAACTTATAGCCATTTTAATTGGTTCGGGCAACCGCAATGAATCAGCGGTGGAATTGTCGCGGCGGATTTTGCGCGAATGCCACGATAACCTGAACGAGTTGGCAAGGATGCCGGTGGGTGAGATGTGCCGCCGCTTCAAAGGCATTGGCGAAGCAAAGGCGGTATCAATCGCGTCGGCGCTTGAGTTGGGTAAGCGTAGAAAAGCTTCCGAGATGCTCGAACGTCGAAAAATCACGACGAGTTCTGAAATGTTTCAGCTTTTCGAACCGTTTCTTATCGATTTGCTCCACGAAGAATTCTGGCTGGCTCTTTTTGATGGCGCCAACAAACTGATTGAAACAAGGCGTCTCACACAGGGTGGGCTGCAACAAACATTAGTGGACCTGCCCTTGTTGCTGAAAGCGGCGTTGGATAAATCGGCCGTCTCCTTGTCAGTAGCTCATAACCATCCTTCGGGTCAAAACAAACCCAGTCGCGAGGATGAAAATATCACACAAAGGATAAAAAAGGGATGTGATGCCGTTGGTATCCGTTTCCTGGATCATATCATTGTCGCCCGCGGAACTTATTATAGTTTTGCTGATGAAGGGAAAATATAAAAGACGAAACGAGCGGGACGCAAACAGGCCAGACTGCTTGAATTGCAGGGCTATGGGCACGATATGACGGCTCCCGCTTTCCCTTTGTCAACCAAAGAAATAGAAAGAATCTGTAAAAAGAAAAAACAAAAAAAAATCAGTAAACAAATAGCATCGAAAATGTTTAAAGCATTGTTTCACTTTAGTTTAGTTAAATGATAAATAGATCGATAATTGAAATTGAGAACGTTGTAAAACAATATTCAGGGCATTTGGCTTTGGCGGGTGTGAGCATGGGAATTCCCGAAAACTCGGTGTACGGCCTACTCGGTCCCAACGGCGCCGGAAAAACTACCCTGATACGCATTATCAACCGGATAACAGCCCCTGATAGTGGCGAGGTGAGGTTGTACGGGAAAAAACTGACGGCCGAAGATGTGATGAGAATCGGCTACCTGCCCGAGGAGCGTGGCCTTTACAAAAAAATGAAGGTGGGCGAACAGGCTTTGTACCTGGCACGGCTCAAAGGTATGACCAAAAACGACGCGGAGAAAGCGCTGAAATATTGGTTCGAAAAATTTGACATACAACCCTGGTGGAACAAAAAAGTGGAAGAATTGTCGAAAGGGATGGCGCAGAAAGTGCAGTTCATCACCACGGTGTTGCACCAACCTAAATTGCTGATTTTCGATGAACCCTTCAGTGGTTTTGATCCGGTAAATGCCGATTTGCTGAAGCGGGAAATTCTCGAATTGAGGGATCAGGGCGCTACCATTATTTTTTCGACCCACAATATGGCTACCGTTGAGGATTTATGCGAGAATATTTCATTAGTCAATAAGTCGAAGGTTGTATTGCAAGGAAGCGTAGCCGAAATCAGGAAATCGTATGCCCGCGGTAGTTTCAGGGCGATGACAAAGCAACCTCTCGTAGCTGGACGTTTCAACATTGAATCGCAAACCAACCGGGGTGAAGGTTTCGAAACCATTATACGGAAAGAGCCAGGCGAAAGTAATAATCAGGTTTTAAGTGAAATAATTCAACAATCTGAAGTGATTTCATTTGAAGAGCTGTTACCTGGAATGGATGATATTTTTATTTCGGTGGTAGGCAAATCGACTGAAGAAACAGAAAACTAAATTTTTTTGATGAACAGAAAAATAACCGACAATGAGTAAAATATCCATTATTATAGGGCGGGAATACAAAACCCGCGTCATGAAAAAATCGTTTATCCTGCTTACATTCCTCACTCCGCTGCTTTTTGGCGGTATGATCTCGCTGATTGTTTGGCTCGGGCAAATCAAGGACAACGAGCGGAAAATAATTTATGTGGTCGATCGGTCCGAAAGCCTGAAACCGGCCTTGAAAAACAACGATGCCTATTCTTTCCGGTTTGTGGATAAAACGGTGGAGTCGATGAAAACGGAGAGTAAGGACAATAAGGAATTTACAGCGCTGCTTTATGTAAATGCCGATCCGGTGAAAAATGCCAATGCCGTTACGCTCTACTCCGAAAAGCAGGTTGGCCTTGAATTACAGGAGTATATCACCGGCCAGCTCAATACTTTTATCGAACAAAAACGGCTGGCCGCTTACAATATCCCCAATTTGAAAAAGATGGTGGAGGATTCGCGTTCCGATCTTAAAATTAAAACGATTAAATGGTCGGGAACCGGCAAGGACAAGGAGGCATCGGCCGAGGTTGCGCTGGTCATTGGCATGATTACGGCGTTCCTTATCTACATGTTTATCGTGGCTTACGGCGCTCAGGTAATGTCGGGGGTGGTGCAGGAAAAGACAAACCGCATTGTCGAGGTCATTGTTTCGTCGGTGAAACCTTTTGAACTAATGATGGGAAAAATCATCGGAATCGCGCTTGTAGGCCTTACCCAATTTTTTATGTGGATTGTGCTTACATTTATAATATTTTTGGTTGGGACGTTGCTTTTTGCCGGCTCCGTGGATCCGCAAATGTTGAAGCAGGCCAGCGAGATAGGAACTTACGGCGTAGGGCAACCTCATGTGGAGCCTTCGGCAGTACAGCAGGTTTTTGGCTTGCTGAGCGGCGTTGATTTCGTCCAAACCATTGTTTTGTTCGTAATTTATTTTCTTGGAGGCTATTTGTTGTACGCTTCGCTATTCGCTGCATTCGGGTCGGCGGTGGACAACGAAACCGATACCCAGCAATTTTCTCTGCCGCTTATGTTGCCCATTATTTTTTCCATTTACGCGGGTATTTTCGCCGCCCAAAATCCCGATGGGCCATTGGCGTTCTGGTGTTCCATGATACCTTTCACGTCCCCCATTGTGATGATGGTTCGTTTGCCGTTCGATGTTCCGCTATGGCAAATTTTGCTTTCGGTGGCTTTGCTCGTCGGTTCTTTTATCGGCACTACATGGGTTTCCGGTAAAATTTACCGCACAGGTATTTTGATGTATGGTAAAAAAATTACCTGGAAAGAGATGTGGAAATGGGTGAAGTATTAAGTGAAAAAAGATTGAAAAATGAAAACAGAAAAGACAAATGCGGCGCGTTTGTTGGATCGGGCCAAGATAACGTATGAACTGATTCCTTATCAGGTGGATGAGGCGGATTTAAGCGCGGTACATGTGGCGGCGCAATTGGGCGAACCTGTCGAGAGGGTTTTCAAAACACTGGTGCTGAAAGGGGATCGTGGCGGTTATTTCGTTTGCATCATTCCCGGAGCCGAGGAACTCGATTTGAAACTGGCTGCCAAAATCTCGGGTAATAAAAGCTGCGAGATGATACCGATGAAGGACTTGTTGCAGGTTACAGGCTACATTCGTGGCGCGTGTTCGCCGGTAGGGATGAAAAAACGTTTCCCTACGTTTATTCACGAGTCGTGTGAGTTATACGATACAATTTACGTGAGTGCCGGGAAAAGGGGTTTGCAGGTATGTATTGCACCTGCAGGGCTGATCAAAATAGCGGATGCAAAAGTCGGCTTTTTAATCAGCCCGATATAAGGTGTTTGTATCTTAAATATTCAAGTATCCTTTAAGAGCTTCGATGTAGCGGGCGAAAGCATCAGTTCCTTTAGTAGTAATTTTACAAACTGTGCGGGTCCTTTTACCCAAAAAGCCTCTTTCTACTTCAATATATTCAGCCTGACATAGTTTGTCGATTTGTACGCTTATGTTCCCTGATGTCGCTTTCGTTTTTTCTTTGATGTAAGAGAAATCGGCTTCGGCTACAGATATTAATATCGACATGATGGCCAGCCGAAGTTCAGAATGAAGTACGGGGTCAAGTTCTTTAAACATGTTGAATTCCTTTTTTAGCGTAAAGTACGTGTCCTGGAATAACCATCATGATTAGAAACATGAAGGCAAAAACGAGTATGGCATTCATATCTCTTATTATCAGGCATATTTCGGATGACATGATGCAGATAAACCCCAAATATATCAATAGTTTAAATTTAATGACCAACGCTGTTATTGTAGTTCCTATCCCTATAAGCAGTAAAATGATGAAATATACGGGCATCCAGACGAACATGGCCGATATGCTTACTATTAACGCCGCAGATCCCATGCAAATCCACACATAGCCGATTACCTTGTCTATGTATGTTTTCATCCCTTTTTCTTCTTTCTGACTGAAAATTAACATAGCTGTATAGCCAAGAACAGGTATTAGAAACCAGAGGTAATTCCAATGAGCATCCATTGTTATCTTTAGCATGTACCAAACGGTTAACGAAACTATAACAGTAACATACCCCCAGATCAGAAACGGAATCCCATTTTTTCTTTCCAGTTTTTGTTGGGTGTTGCGAATCATTTGAGATATTAGTTCTAAACTTTCCTTCTCATTTAATGCTTTTTCTTCCATAATGTTTTTTATTTTTTAATTTATTATTTTGCAAATATAAATCAGTTTATATTATAAATCAAATAATAATTTGAATAAATTTATTATTTTAGAATAATTTAACAATACAAGAGGGGCTTATTTGATGTTTAATTTGGAATAGTGTTTGTTAAATCGTTTATTTATAACTATATAAAGTGAATGTATTATTTAAAGTTTGTTGCTTGGCGTAAAGGATGAAATCTGTTGATCTGGCGTAAATTCTTGTGATTTATATGACATCAATAGTTCTGATTTGTTATTTTTTTATACATTTGTAACATGATGGAAATGACATTATTTCCTATAATTTAAATTATTGAATTATGTTACCACCATTTCTTAATTTGGAAGATGAAGTTAGAATTATTTCTCCATCCGGAGTTATAGACCCGAAATATATCGATGGAGCCACCGAAGCGCTTGCATCGTGGGGATTAAAAGTTACCGAGGGTCGGTTTGCCCGTTCGACGTATGGCCGGTTTGCCGGTACGCCCGAACAGCGGGTTGCCGACTTGCAGGAAGCCTTCGACGACCCTCGGGTGAAAGCGGTACTTTGCAGTCGCGGAGGATATGGCCTGGCACAAATCATCGATCGCATCGATTTTTCGGGTATGGCCCGCTCGCCTAAATGGCTCATCGGGTTTAGCGACATTACTGTTTTACACAGCGCGCTTACTAACGTTGGGGTGCCTTCTTTGCACGGTATCATGGCCAGGCACCTTACCGAATTTTCGGCGAAATCGCATCCGGTGCGCAACCTCAAAAATGTATTGTTGGGCAGGTTGCCCTCCTACACGGTAAAAGAAGAGGAATTTAACCGATATGGCGTGGCGCGGGGAAAGGTTATCGGTGGCAACTTGTCGGTTTTGTACGGGTTGAGGGGCACCGCTTTTGATTTGCAGTTTAAGGATAATATACTTTTTATAGAAGATATTGCCGAAAAGCCATATCACATCGACAGGATGATGCAAAACCTCAGGCTGAGCGGGGTGCTCGGGCAAATTTCGGGACTGATCGTTGGTCAGTTCAGCGACTGCGATGAGGATCCGTTGATGAATAAAACCATTACCGAAATTATTTTCGATGCGGTGAAAGAGTACGATTATCCGGTCTGTTTCCATTTCCCGGCAGGACATGTGGAACTGAACCAACCTCTTATTTTGGGTGAGGATACGTATTTTGAAGTCAATTGTTACGAAACCATTGTTAAGTTTTAAACATGAGGGGGATGTGGCACGGGTTGCAAGTTGTTGCCAATGTTTTAAATGATAAATGCCTTTTTATTTTGTTAAAAAGGGAAAAAAGAGGGGAATACTTTGACGTAAAAAAACTATATTTGCATAGATAACTGATTTATAATATTTTTTTTTTTGAATGATGAGATTTTACCGGGTATTTGTTGTAGTCTATATGTTATTTTGTTTAACACAGTTTTCGGGGGCTGCCGGCTTGGCGTTACCTCCAGATGATACTACAGCTCCGGTAGATTACATTTCAAAACCCACTTCGCTTGCCGATTCCATAGTAAATTATGGAAGGTTGTTTCTCAATACGCCTTACCGTTCAGGTTCCCAGGGTCCAAATTCGTTTGATTGTTCAGGATTTTCCTCTTATGTGTATCGTAATTTTGGTTACGAACTGAAGAGGTCCTCGCGTGAACAGGCCGAGCAGTTCAATTCGGTAGATAAAACAAGTTTGAAACCGGGTGATCTGGTGTTCTTTCAGGGGCGTTGCCGCTCGAAAAGGGTAGGCCATGTAGGGATTGTGGTTTCCGCAACCGATTCGGGACGGTTTAGCTTTATACACGCGGCTAATCATGGAGGCGTGACTATTTCCAATTCAGACGAAGCTTATTATGCCAAACGTTTTTTGAAAGCCGGAAGGGTACTCGACGAAAAGGCTTACGTTGCGCCGGTGTTTATCGAGGAAAAAAAGACGGTGGAAGAGCCCGTTGTAATGGCTTCACTTCCTGACGACAAAGTCCTTGATGAGCCGGTGAAGGAAATGTTGCATACGGTAAAGGCCGGAGAATCCCTCTTTTCCATTGCCCTTAAATACAACCTGACCGTAGATCAACTTAAAAAGATAAATAATCTGAAAATCAACAGTATAAAACCTAACCAGTTGCTCATTGTTACCAATACGAACGCGGCTGATAGCGCGAGATCGGAAGTTCGGGTTGCAGCGGTCAAAGCTCAGGGTGCGCGTGCAAAAGGGAAGAAAGTAGATGCGCCGGTTAAATCGGTACAAAGTGAAAAAGAGATGACCGAAGAAGTAGCTAATCCTGCTGAAAGCGCAACACCTGAAAATATAAAGAAAAATGCCGTCTCGTCCAAAAGTTTAGTTGCCGAAAAAACGAGCCAACCTGAACAAGCAACTTCATCCGTAGAGACGACTCATGTGGTGAAAAAGGGAGAAACCCTTTACAGCATTGCCGAGCAATACAAAGTGAGCGTTGACGATCTGAAAAAAACAAATCATATTTCGCGCAGAGGATTGAAAGCGGGTCAGGAGATAACAATCAATGGTGCTGGAGTTTCGGGGCCTGTTGCCGCAGTGGCTGACAAGTCCGCAAAGAAGAAACAGGAGTCAGCAACAACGGTTTATACAGTGAAAAAGGGTGAAACACTATCGGAAATTGCCCGTAAAAACAACATGACGGTGGCCGAACTGAAGCGACTGAATCATCTGGGTAAAAAGAAACTTGCTGCCGGACAGAAAATTACCATTGCTGGAACGGTGGAAGAACCCGATAAATCTGAAACAACTGAAAAGGTTAACCCGAAAAAAGAGCAAGCTGTTACATCGGTTTATACAGTGAAAAAGGGTGAAACACTATCGGAAATTGCCCGTAAAAACAACATGACAGTGGCCGAACTTCTGGAGATCAATCATTTAAATAAAAATAAACTTACAGCTGGTCAGGAAATAAAGCTGATAGCAGATGCGAAAACTGAAACGGCTGAACCGGACAAATCTGTAGGAAAGTCCGATAAGGAATCCATTAAGAAACAAAAAATCCAAACGTCTCACACAGTGAAGCCGGGAGAAAACCTCTATACGATTTCAAAAAAATATAACATTTCGGTGGACGACCTGAAAGATGCCAACCAACTTTCGTCGGCTGATATACATCCCGGCGATAAGTTGAAAATTCCTGCAGGTGGCGTTGTAAATGAAAAAGGAAGCGTTTCTGCCTCAAAAGAAATTACCCATACCATTAAAAAAGGGGAGAACCTCTATTCCATAGCCAAAAAGTTCGATTGTTCGGTGGACGACTTGAAAAAGTGGAACGACATAAATGGCAGCTCCATCAAACCAGGCGAAAAAATTAAAATACGCCGCTGATTTTTTAGTTTACGCGAAAATAGTGTGGAGCACTTCCAGCGAATTGATATTCCTGAAATCAGGCACGTGTAGCTGATAATATTCCATTAACTTATTCAGGACTTCGGCGCGCAGCGAACGGGTGGTTACCACTTGAGCCGCATCAACCCAATTAGAGTTGCCGATATGATAAAATGCTTTTGCCGTTTCGCCTTCTGCAAAATGGCGATGCAAGGGTTTGGATGGACAAAAAACGCCGTTCAGTAAATCAAAATACGGGTAAACATCGCCGTTCTCGGGGTTGGGTTCAAATCCGAGATGCCTGCTCAGGCCAAAAAGAAACAGTAGATGGAAATTGCCGGTTCCCTCTTTCAAATCATCCAAAAATACGATCGATTTTTTTAGATATTCAAACAGGTATTCATCGCGTTCGTTGTGCAACGACCGGAAAAGAACCTCCGAGAGGAAGAGCGTGATGGCATTTTTTGCCGGGCTAAAAGGGATGCTCTTGAATGCTACCGCTGTCCTTACTTCTTTCAATGTCTGTAAATCACGGTTTTGTTTGTATTCCATATCAATGTCGAGCAAGGATAGGGGCTGAAAAAAAGCGGATTTGAACTTCGACTTTTTTTTATGCGAACGATATACCATGAAGGTCATTTTCCCGTACAGTCCGGTATAGACCGAAATGACATCGGCCGAATCGGAATATTTTAACGTATGAAGGACAATGCCTTCGGTTTTTTCGAGCATATTTTTTTCAAAAAAAGCATGTTTTTCTTTACAAATGTAATGATTTTTTGAATTACCAGCCTGCATTCCGCCGATTTATCAGCAATATTTACCCCCGTTTTCCACCCTTTTTTCCGTTGAAAAACATGAATATCTATCTGATAATAAAATATTTTAAATCACTTTTGTTTTTTTAGAAAAAAATTACTACCTTTGCAACCCATTTTGGACAAAAACCATTTGGACAGGAAATTAAGTAGTTATAAGTTATAAAAACAAAGAAAAAATGCCTACAATTCAACAGTTAGTTAGAAAAGGAAGAGCAGAACTCATCGACAAGAGCAAATCGCCGGCTTTGGATTCATGTCCACAGCGTCGTGGTGTATGTGTACGTGTTTACACAACTACCCCTAAAAAGCCTAATTCGGCCATGCGTAAAGTAGCTCGTGTTCGTCTGACCAACCAGAAAGAGGTAAATGCTTACATTCCGGGCGAAGGACATAACCTGCAGGAACACTCCATTGTGATGGTTCGTGGCGGTCGTGTGAAAGACCTTCCGGGTGTACGTTACCACGTGGTTCGCGGAACACTGGATACAGCAGGTGTAAACGGCCGTACTCAACGTCGTTCGAAATACGGAGCTAAACGCCCGAAACCGGGACAGGCTGCCGCAGCTGCAAAAGGTAAAGGTAAGAAATAACCGGTCCCGAGCCCCTCTTCTGACAAAAAAGTAACAAATCAAGTTTTAACACTTGTTGGAGTTTTCAGGTAGCAGATGAAGGTTGAGTAAATGAGTTCGGAGGAATTCGTTGAAGTGAAACTTAAAGCAACCAAAAACAAAAACGAAATTTTTTAAACACAAATGAGAAAAGCGAAACCAAAAAAACGGATCGTATTACCTGATCCCGTTTTCAGCGAATCGATGGTAACAAAATTTGTTAACCATTTAATGTACGATGGAAAAAAATCCACCGCTTTCGATATTTTCTATTCGTCGCTCGAAGTAGTTAAAAACAAACTTCCGAACGAAGAAAAATCTCCCCTCGATATTTGGAAAAAAGCGCTCGAAAATATCACTCCTCTCGTCGAAGTAAAATCTCGTCGTGTAGGTGGCGCCACATTCCAGGTTCCTACCGAAATCCGTCCGGATCGTAAGGAATCCATCTCAATGAAAAATCTGATTTTATATTCCCGTAAACGTGGCGGACGTTCGATGGCCGATAAGTTGGCTGCCGAAATCGTTGATGCTTTCAATAATCAGGGGGGCGCTTTCAAACGTAAGGAAGACATGCACCGCATGGCTGAAGCTAACAGGGCGTTTGCACATTTCAGATTCTAATTGAATAACATTAAAAAAAAAGATATCAATAGGTAAAAATGGCTAAAGGAGATTTAAGTTATACCAGAAATATCGGTATTATGGCGCATATCGACGCCGGAAAGACAACTACTTCCGAGCGTATATTGTATTACACGGGTCTTACTCATAAGATCGGTGAGGTGCACGATGGCGCTGCTACCATGGACTGGATGGAACAAGAGCAGGAACGTGGAATTACCATTACCTCGGCTGCAACGACTACCTCGTGGAATTATGAAGGTGATAAATATAAAATCAACCTGATTGACACTCCGGGGCACGTTGACTTTACAGTAGAGGTAGAACGTTCGCTCCGTATCCTCGATGGTGCTGTGGCTACTTTCTGTGCTGTTGGTGGTGTGGAACCCCAATCGGAAACAGTATGGCGTCAGGCCGACAAATACAATGTTCCGCGCATCGGTTTTGTAAACAAAATGGATCGCTCGGGTGCCGATTTCTATGAAGTGGTTCGCCAGGTGAAAGATATCCTTGGCGCTAAACCTTGCCCGATACAAATCCCTATCGGTGCTGAAGAAAAATTCAAAGGAGTTGTTGACTTAATTACGATGAAAGCGATATTCTGGCACGATGAAACCATGGGTGCCGAATATTCGGTGGAAGATATACCTGCCGATTTGTTGGCGGAAGCTGAAGAATGGCGCGAAAAAATGCTCGAAATTGTGGCTGAATACGATGACGCTGTAATGGAAAAGTATTTCGACGATCCTTCAACTATCACTGAAGAAGAAATCAAACGTGCTATCCGTAAAGCCACTTTGTCGATGGAAATCAACCCGATGATTTGCGGTTCGGCGTTCAAAAACAAAGGGGTACAAACCATGCTCGATGCAGTTTGCGCTTACTTGCCAAGTCCGCTCGATACTCCCGAAATTTTTGGTACAGATCCACGCGACGAGGAAAAACAAATCGTCCGTCATCCGGATGCAAGCGAACCTCTTACGGCGTTGGCGTTTAAAATCGCTACCGACCCTTACGTAGGTCGCCTTTGCTTCTTCCGCGTTTATTCAGGTAAACTCGAAGCAGGTTCGTATGTATATAACACCCGTTCGGAAAAGAAAGAACGTATTTCGCGTATCTTCCAGATGCATTCGAACAAACAAAATCCGGTTGACGTAATTTCTGCCGGTGATATAGGTGCCGGAGTAGGTTTCAAAGATATTCGTACCGGTGATACCTTGTGTGAAGAAGCTCACCCGATTACACTTGAATCGATGGACTTCCCCGCGCCGGTAATCGGTATTTCGGTGGAACCGAAAACGCAGAAAGACCTCGACAAATTGGGCATTGGCCTGTCGAAACTGGCCGAAGAAGATCCTACTTTCACGGTTAAAACCGATGAACAATCGGGTCAGACAGTGATCAGCGGTATGGGCGAGTTGCACCTCGAAATCATTATCGACCGTTTAAGACGTGAATTCAAGGTAGAATGTAACCAGGGCCGTCCTCAGGTTGCTTACCGCGAAGCCATTACCAAACCGGTCGAAATCCGTGAAGTTTACAAAAAACAATCGGGAGGTCGTGGTAAATTTGCTGATATTATCGTTCGCGTTGAACCGGCCGATAAAGAATTCGAAAGCGGCTTACAGTTCGTTGATGTGGTAAAAGGAGGTAACATCCCTAAAGAATTTATCCCTTCTATCGAAAAAGGATTTAAGGCAGCCTTGAAAAACGGTGTCCTTGCCGGTTTCCCCATGGATAAACTCAAAGTAACCGTATTGGATGGATCGTTCCACCCGGTTGACTCTGACCAGTTGTCGTTCGAAATCTGTGCGCAGATAGCATTCAAAAACGCTTGTGCCAAAGCAAAACCGGTGCTTATGGAACCCATCATGAAAATGGAAGTGGTTACACCGGAAGAAAGCATGGGTGATGTTATAGGCGACTTGAACAAACGTCGTGGTCAGGTTGAAGGTATGGAATCAAGCCGTACCGGAGCCCGTATCGTAAAAGCTAAAGTGCCTCTGGCCGAAACATTCGGTTATGTTACAGCTTTACGTACCATTACTTCAGGTCGTGCTACTTCTTCGATGGAATTCGACCATTACGCCGAAGTTTCGTCTTCTATCGCCAAAGCGGTGGTAACGGAAGCTAAAGGTAAAGTAGAACTTTTGTAAGAATCCCCCTAAAGGGAGATTTGTAGCTGAATTTTAAAGTTTTTCAGATTAGTGAATGACTCTTAATCTAAAAAACTAAACAAAATAATTTATTAATAACAATTAAAAACGCTTTCTGAAAGTCCCCCTTTAGGGGGGGATTTAGGGGGTCTAAACATTATGAGTCAAAAAATTCGTATCAAACTGAAATCTTACGATCACAACCTGGTGGATAAATCTGCCGAAAAAATCGTAAAAACAGTAAAGGCTACCGGAGCAGTGGTAAGTGGTCCAATTCCTCTTCCAACTCACAAACGTATTTTTACTGTGAACCGTTCGACTTTCGTAAACAAAAAATCGCGCGAACAATTCGAACTTTCTTCTTACAAACGTCTTATCGACATTTACAGCTCAACAGCCAAAACCGTCGATGCGTTGATGAAACTTGAATTGCCGAGTGGAGTTGAAGTAGAAATTAAAGTATAAATAGCCCTACAGCTCCCGCAAGGGGCTTAAGAAAGCTAAACAATAGATTTTATAAAACAAAGATGGCCTTCAAGTCCCCCACTGGGGGATGTAGGGGGCTTTTAAACAACAATTGAAATGCCAGGATTATTAGGAAAAAAAATCGGAATGACATCCGTTTTCAGTGCCGACGGTAAAAATGTACCGTGCACTGTTATCGAAGCAGGTCCTTGTGTTGTTACTCAAATCAAAACGGTCGAAACTGATGGTTACGAAGCTGTTCAGGTAGGTTTCCAGGTGAAAAAGGAAAAACATACCAACAAAGCTGAAGCCGGTCGTTTTAAAGCCGCTGGAGTAGCTCCGCAAAGACACTTGGTTGAGTTCAAGGAATTCAAAAATGAGTTCAAACTCGGTGATGCGATCACCGTTGATTTATTTGAAGCCGACTCTTACGTTGACGTAATCGGAACTTCAAAAGGTAAAGGACACCAGGGTGTGGTAAAACGCCACGGATTTGGTGGAGTAGGGCAATCAACTCACGGCCAGCACAACCGTTTACGTGCTCCGGGTTCGTTGGGAGCTTCATCTTACCCTTCACGCGTATTCAAAGGAATGCGGATGGGGGGACGTATGGGTGGCGATCAGGTAACTGTTCAAAACTTGTTAGTATTAAAAGTTATCCCCGAACATAACCTTCTTTTGATAAAAGGTTCGGTGCCGGGAGCAAAAGGTTCAATCGTAATCATCAATAAATAATCATGGAAATTAGCGTAAAAAACATAAAAGGAGAAGACACGGGTAAAAAAGTGTCGCTGAATGATGCTATTTTCGGTATTGAGCCAAACGACCATGCTATTTATTTAGATGTGAAACAATATTTGGCTAACCAGCGTCAGGGAACACACAAATCAAAAGGCCGCAGCGAACTTGCCGGTTCAACACGTAAACTTGGCCGCCAGAAAGGTGGAGGTGGAGCTCGTCCGGGCGACATCAAATCAGGTGTCCGCGTAGGTGGAGGTCGTATGTTTGGTCCGGTTCCTCGCGATTACAGTTTCAAACTGAATAAAAAAGTAAAACAGCTTGCACGTAAATCGGTTTTGTCTTACAAAGCTACTGAAAATGCTATCACAGTGGTTGAAAACTTCCAGTTTGAAGCTCCTAAAACAAGGGAATTTGTAGCTTTGACAAAAAATTTGAATGTAGCTGATAAAAAACCGTTAATTATTTTAGCAAATGGAAATAAAAACGTATATTTGTCGGCTCGAAATTTGCCCAAAGCAAATGTCGTAACAGTTTCGGAATTAAGCACTTATGTTTTGCTTAATGCCAAAACACTTGTTTTTACCGAAGAAGCAGTATCAGCACTCGAACAAATATTTAAAGCATAAGGAGGATTTTATATGTCAATTATCATTAAACCTATTGTTTCCGAAAAGATGACAGGTCTTGGAGAGAAGCTCAACCGTTATGCTTTCAGGGTGCAGAAAGATGCCAACAAGATTGAAATCAAGCAAGCTGTGGAAGCAACTTACAATGTAACTGTAACGGATGTGAATACTTTGATTGTAACGCCGAAAAAGAAAAACCGTTTTACACGTAGTGGCGTAATCAACGGTAAAACATCGGCCTACAAAAAAGCCATCATTACAGTTAAAGACGGAGAAACAATCGATTTTTATAGCAATATTTAATAAAGGAGCGGTGAATGAGCAGCGGTAACCCGTTGCTCACTTCCTGCTAAAACCACTAATAAAATAAATGGCTGTACGTAAATTAATGCCCACAACACCGGGGCAAAGACACAAGATTATTGGTACATTCGATACAATTACCACGAGTGCACCAGAAAAATCTCTTGTGGCCGGAACTTCAAAATCCGGTGGTCGTAACCATGATGGTAAAATGACCATGCGCTACTTAGGTGGCGGTCACAAGAAGAAATACAGGGTAATAGATTTCAAACGGAACAAAGACGGTGTACCCGCCACAGTTAAGACCATTGAATACGATCCGAACCGTTCGGCTCGTATAGCTTTGTTGTTTTACGCTGATGGTGAAAAACGTTATATACTTGCACCTAACGGACTGCAAGTGGGACAAACTGTTCTTTCAGGAGCTGAAGCAGCTCCCGAAGTTGGGAATTCGATCCCCTTGGTAAATATTCCACTCGGAACTATCATTCACAACATCGAGCTCCGTCCGGGGCAAGGTGCTGCAATGGTTCGTTCGGCCGGAACATTTGCTCAGCTTACTTCACGTGAAGATAAGTATGCGATTATCAAGTTGCCTTCGGGTGAACTTCGTAAAGTATTGGCTACATGTAAAGCTACTATCGGCAGCGTAGGAAACTCAGACCATGCCCTTGAACGCTCGGGTAAAGCCGGACGCTCGCGCTGGTTAGGCCGCCGTCCTCGCGTACGTGGCGTTGCAATGAATCCTGTAGATCACCCGATGGGTGGTGGTGAAGGCCGCGCATCAGGAGGTCATCCGCGTTCGCGTAAAGGTTTACTGGCTAAAGGATACAAAACACGTCATCCTAAAAAACAGTCGAGCCAATATATTATTGAAAGAAAGAAAAAATAATCAGAAAAAGTAAGTAAATAATATGAGCCGTTCATTAAAAAAAGGACCATATATCAATCTGAAGCTCGAAAAGAAAGTTTTGGCTATGAACGAAAGCGGTAAAAAAACCGTCGTTAAAACATGGTCGAGAGCTACAATGATCTCACCTGATTTTGTTGGTCACACTATTGCAGTTCACAATGGAAATAAATTTATTCCCGTGTATGTTACCGAAAATATGGTAGGACACAAACTGGGCGAATTTTCACCCACTCGTATCTTCCGCGGTCACGGTGGTAAAAAGAAATAATCCATTGAAATTCAGTTAATAAAAATAAAAAATTTCAGTATAATGGGTGCAAGAAAAAAAATATCAGCCGACGCAAGAAAAGAAGCTAACAAATCGCTTTATTTCGCTAAGCTCAATAGTGTTCCTACTTCTCCACGTAAAATGCGCCTTGTGGCCGACATGATTCGCGGCATGGAAGTGAACAAAGCACTTAGCGTTTTAAAATTTTCATCGAAAGAGGCTTCCGGCAGAATGGAAAAATTGCTCAAATCTGCTATTGCCAACTGGGAAAACAAAACAGAGCAAAAAGCCGATGGCGCTAATTTATATGTAAGTAATGTATTTGTAGATTCAGCCAACATGCTGAAACGTTTACGCACAGCTCCTCAGGGCCGCGGATACCGCATCCGTAAACGTTCAAACCACGTTACCATATTTGTAGATACTAAAAATACTAACGATAACCAAAATTAAGCTCGATGGGACAAAAAATTAATCCGATAAGCAACCGATTGGGTATCATCCGTGGATGGGACTCAAACTGGTACGGTGGAAAAAATTACGGAGATACCATTCTTGAAGACAGCAAAATCAGAAAATATCTCAATGCCCGTCTTGCTAAAGCCAGTGTATCGCGTATTGTAATTGAACGTACTTTGAAACTTGTTACTATCACCGTCTGCACTGCTCGCCCCGGTATCATTATCGGAAAGGGTGGACAAGAAGTTGACAAGTTGAAAGAAGAATTGAAAAAGATCACCGATAAGGAAATCCAAATCAATATTTTCGAAATTAAACGTCCGGAATTGGATGCCGTCATTGTCGCCAACAACGTGGCTCGCCAGGTTGAAGGTAAAATCGCTTACCGTCGCGCCGTGAAAATGGCTATCGCCTCGACCATGCGCTTGGGAGCCGAAGGTATCAAAATTCTCGTATCAGGCCGTTTGAACGGAGCCGAGATGGCACGCTCCGAAATGTATAAGGAAGGACGTACTCCTTTGCATACATTCAGAGCCGATATTGATTACGCACATGCCGAAGCATTGACCAAAGTTGGGTTAATAGGAATCAAAGTCTGGATCTGCCGCGGAGAAATCTACGGTAAAAAAGACCTGGCTCCTTCCTTTACAGCAGCCAAAGAAACCGGTCGCAGCGGAGGAGAACAACGCTCGAACGATCGCGGTGGTAAAGGTTTCAGAAAAAGGAAAAAGTAAACTGTAAAAATGAATTTGATTTAAGGAAATTATGTTACAACCTAAAAAAACAAAGTTCAGAAGACAGCAAAAAGGGCGGATGAAAGGAAATGCCCAAAGAGGTCATGAATTAGCTTTCGGCTCGTTCGGAATCAAATCGCTTCAATCGAAATGGTTAACCGGTCGTCAGATCGAAGCAGCCCGTATCGCTGTAACTCGTTATATGCAACGTCAGGGACAAATCTGGATTCGCGTGTTTCCGGATAAACCCATTACCAAGAAACCTGCCGAAGTGCGTATGGGTAAAGGTAAAGGTTCACCTGAAGGTTTTGTGGCTCCCGTAACTCCGGGACGTATTATTATCGAAGTAGAAGGAGTGCCCTTCGAAATCGCAAAAGAAGCTTTACGTTTAGCAGCTCAGAAACTACCCGTAACTACCAAGTTTGTGGTACGTCATGATTTCGATACAACTTCAATTAATGCATAAGTAAAATGAAAACAAGAGAAATTAAAGATTTAACAGAAAAGGAAATTCAGGAGCGCCTCGACATCGAAAAGGATCGTCTGCAACGCCTGAAGCTGAACCATGCGATTTCTCCGGTTGACAATCCTTTGCAAATAAGAGAAGCTCGCCGGAACATTGCGCGTTTTGCCACTGAGTTACGTCAGAGAGAATTAAACAAATAAAATTTAACGCCTGATGGAAACAAGAAATTTAAGAAAAGAAAGAACGGGTGTGGTTTTCAGTAATAAAATGGATAAAACCATTACTGTGGCCGTAAAGTGGAAAGAAAAACACCCTATTTACGGTAAATTCGTAAATAAAACAAAGAAATATCACGCTCATGACGAAAAGAACGAATGCAGCATTGGCGACACTGTACGCATTATGGAAACCCGTCCGCTGAGTAAACTGAAAAGATGGAGATTAGTTGAAATCATCGAAAGAGTTAAGTAATTATGATACAACAGGAAACAAGACTCACAGTAGCCGATAACAGCGGTGCCAAGGAAGCACTCTGTATTCGAGTATTAGGAGGTACCAGCAAACGTTACGCTACCCTTGGCGATGTGATCGTGGTAGCTGTAAAAAGCGTTATACCATCGGCCGATATCAAAAAAGGAATCGTTTCGAAAGCTATCGTGGTACGTACCAAAAAAGAAGTTCGCCGCCCCGATGGCTCTTACATACGCTTCGACGACAACGCGTGTGTACTGCTCAACAATGCCGGTGAAATCCGTGGAAGCCGTATTTTCGGGCCTGTAGCCCGCGAATTGCGCGCTACAAATATGAAAATTATTTCACTTGCACCTGAAGTGCTTTAATCTTCGATAAAATTATAAGTGATGACTAAATTACACATAAAAAAAGGGGACAACGTTTTCATCAACACCGGTAAAGATAAAGGTAAAACCGGACGCGTGTTGGAAGTTCTTGTGAAAGAACAACGCGCCATTGTTGAAGGGCGTAACATGGTATCCAAGAGTACCAAACCCAATGCTAAACACCCTCAGGGAGGTATTATCAAAACTGAAGCACCGATTCATATCTCCAACCTGAATCCGGTAGAAAAAGGTAAACCGGTTCGAGTAGGTCGTAAACTGAATGCCGAAGGTAAATTGGTGCGTATTTCTAAAAAATCAGGAGAGGAAATTTAAGCATGAGTACAACAAGTTTAAAACAAGATTACAGAGAACGCATTGTTCCGATCTTAATGAAGGAATTCAAATATTCATCGGTAATGCAGGTGCCCAAACTCGAAAAGATCGTTTTGAATCAGGGGTTAGGCATAGCTGTTGCTGATAAAAAAGTGATCGAAGTGGCTATTAACGAAATGACTGCAATTACAGGCCAAAAAGCCGTTGCAACCCTTTCGAAAAAAGATATTTCGAACTTCAAGGTACGTAAAAAAATGCCTATCGGTGTGCGTGTTACCCTTCGCGGCGACAAAATGTACGAATTTCTCGAAAGATTAATCCGTGTAGCCCTGCCGCGTATCCGCGACTTTAGAGGTGTCGAAAACAAACTCGATGGAAGAGGTAATTATACAATGGGTATCGAGGAACAGATTATTTTCCCCGAAATTAATATTGACACCATCTCCCGCTTGCTGGGTATGAACATTACGTTTGTAACTTCTGCCCCTACCGACGAAGAAGGTTTTGCTTTACTGAAAGAATTCGGATTACCATTCAAAAAAAATTAATTTAGAGAGACGATGGCAAAGGAATCAATGAAAGCCCGCGAGGTAAAAAGAGCCAAATTAGTTGCTAAATTCGCTGCTAAACGTGAAAAATATTTGTCGGAAGGCGATTATGATGCTCTCCAGACAATCCCTAAAAACGCATCGCCCGTCCGTTTGCACAACCGTTGCAAGCTTACCGGGCGTCCGAAAGGTTACATGCGCCAGTTTGGAATTTCACGTATTCAGTTCCGCGAAATGGCTTCGAAAGGCTTAATACCCGGAGTGAAGAAAGCAAGCTGGTAATTTGCCTCCAACCCCCTAAAGGGGTGAAAGGTACAGGTTATCCATTAAAAGGAAATAATTAAAGTACGCTTACTTAGTCTCCTTCAAGGGGGCAGGAAGCAAATTAAATATTGTCCCGGCCGACGGGATCAATTTAAAAACAAACAATATGACAGATCCAATCGCAGATTATTTGACCCGGTTACGGAATGCCATTAAGGCTAAACACCGTGTAGTGGAAATCCCGGCGTCGAATTTGAAAAAGGAAATGACCCGTATTTTACTTGAAAAGGGTTATATCCTGAACTACAAATTTGTAGAAGATGGTCCTCAGGGAACTATCAAAATTGCATTGAAGTACGATCCGGTTAACAAAGTTAACTCGATCAAGAAACTTACCCGCATTTCAACCCCGGGTTTACGTCAATACGTGGGTTACAAGGAAATGCCGCGTGTGTTGAACGGATTAGGTATCGCTATCCTATCGACATCTAAGGGAGTTATGACCAATAAAGAAGCTGCCGACCTTAAGGTAGGTGGTGAAGTTTTGTGTTACGTTTATTAATTATAGGAGGAAATTAAGCATGTCAAGAATTGGAAAATTGCCCATTAGTCTTCCCAAAGGCGTAACAATAAATGTGGATGGAACAAAAGTAACTGTAAAAGGCCCCAAGGGAGAACTTACCCAGGAAATTAACCCGAATATCACCGTACAGGTGGAAGATGGCCATCTGACAGTAAACCGTCCGAATGATGAAAAGGAAAACAGAGCAATGCACGGGCTTTATCGCGCGTTGATCAATAATATGGTAATCGGAGTTTCCGAAGGTTATAAAAAGACCCTCGAACTCGTGGGTGTGGGTTACCGCGTTTCCAACCAAGGAAATGTACTGGAATTTGCACTGGGTTACACTCATAATATTTTCCTCGGATTACCTTCCGAAATAAAAGTGGAAACTAAGAGCGAACGTAACCAGAATCCTTTGGTGATCCTCGAAAGTTGCGATAAACAACTTATTGGCCAGGTATGTGCCAAAATTCGCTCGTTCCGCAAACCGGAACCTTATAAAGGTAAAGGTGTGCGCTTCCAGGGTGAAGTTATTCGTCGTAAAGCCGGAAAATCGGCAGGTAAAGGGAAATAATTTGTAAACTTGTGAAATTATGTCAGCAAAATTAGAAAGAAGAATCAGAATTAAAGCGCATATCCGTGGAAAAATCTCGGGTACTGCCGCCAAGCCGCGTTTGACTGTGTTCAGAAGTAATACACAAATTTACGCACAAGTAATTGACGATGTAAAGGGTGTTACGGTGGCTTCGGCTTCGTCGCTCGGGATCAAAGATAAAACTACAAAAACCGAACAAGCTGCAAAAGTAGGCGCTTTGGTTGCAAAAGCTGCGCAGGCTGCGGGGATTAATGAAGTGGTATTCGACCGTAACGGTTACCTGTACCACGGACGTGTTAAACAATTGGCCGACGCTGCCCGCGAAGCCGGTCTTAAATTTTAATAACGAAAGGTAATCATTATGAATAAAGTAAAATCGACAAACGATTTGGAATTGAAAGACCGTTTAGTGGCTGTAAATCGTGTTACCAAAGTTACCAAAGGTGGACGTACATTCAGTTTTTCTGCTATCGTTGTAGTGGGGAATGAAGATGGTATCGTAGGCTGGGGACTTGGAAAGGCCGGTGAAGTTACCGCCGCTATTGCCAAAGGTACTGAAGCAGCCAAGAAAAACCTCATTAAAGTGCCGGTTCTGAACGGAACCATTCCTCACGAACAACTTGCCAAGTTTGGTGGAGCTCAGGTTTATATTCAGCCCGCATCACACGGTACCGGAGTAAAAGCCGGTGGTGCTATGCGCGCCGTACTCGAAAGCGTTGGTATTACCGACGTGCTCGCTAAATCAAAAGGATCGTCCAATCCGCACAACCTTGTGAAGGCTACTATCGTGGCTCTCGGCGAATTGCGCGATGCTTACACGGTGGCTCAAAACCGCGGTGTGAAACTCGATAAAGTGTTTAACGGTTAAGAATTAAAACTATGGCAAAAATAAAAATTAAACAAGTTCGCAGTAAAATCAAATCACCCAAAAATCAGAAATTAGTTTTGGAAGCTTTGGGTTTGAAAAAGCTGAATTCCGTTGTTGAACACGAAGCCACTCCTTCTATCCTTGGAATGGTTCAGAGAGTAAAACATCTGGTTGAAGTAGAAAATATTTGAAATATTATAGACTTAAAAGAAATACAACGATATGAATCTTAGTAATTTAACTCCTGCCGTTGGTTCGGTTAAAACTCGCAAAAGAATTGGTCGTGGTACAGGTTCCGGATTGGGTGGAACTTCTACCCGCGGACATAAGGGTGCCAAATCGCGTTCAGGTTATTCAAAGAAAATCGGTTTTGAGGGTGGCCAGATGCCTATCCAGCGCCGTTTGCCCAAATTTGGTTTTAAAAATGTCAACAGAGTAGAATATAAAGCCATCAATATCGGTACGCTTCAAGTACTTGCCGAAAGTGCAGGTTTGTCGAAAATCGGGTTGGCTGAATTGCAACAGGCTGGCTTTGTAAGCAAACAGGCTAATGTAAAAATTCTGGGTAAAGGTGCGCTTACTGTCAAACTCGAAGTAGAAGCCAACGCTTTCTCGAAATCGGCCGAAGATGCTATTGTGGCCGCAGGTGGAACTGTTGTAAAATTATAATGACATGAAACAACTCATCGAAACATTAAAAAATATCTGGAAAATTGAAGAACTCCGTCAACGGTTGCTCACTACCTTTTTGTTGGTATTGGTATTCCGTTTCGGGTCTTTCATTGTTCTTCCTGGTATTGATCCGGCAGCTTTAACTCACTTGAAAGCCCAAACAAGCGGGGGTCTGCTCGGTTTGTTGGATATGTTTTCGGGTGGTGCGTTCCACAATGCGTCTATCTTTGCATTGGGTATCATGCCTTATATTTCTGCTTCTATCGTGATACAGTTGTTAGGTATGGCTGTGCCTTATTTCCAGAAACTTCAGCGCGAGGGCGAGAGCGGACGTCGTAAAATGAATCAGATAACCCGTTACCTGACGGTAGGTATCCTTTTGTTGCAGGCTCCTTCTTACCTTATCAACCTGAGTGTACAAATGGCGCAGGCAGGATCGGCAATGCCGGGCGACTGGTGGTTCAAGATATCTTCAACCATCATCCTTACTGCCGGTAGCATGTTTGTAATGTGGCTTGGTGAGCGCATCACCGATAAAGGTATCGGTAACGGTATTTCGTTCCTTATCCTTATCGGTATTATAGCACGTTTCCCCGATGCCGTGATCAAGGAATTTGCCAGCAGGTTAACTGATGCGGGTGGTGGCTTGATCATGTTCATTGGCGAAATTTTATTTTTGCTTATCGTTATCGGAGTTTCTATTTTATTGGTACAAGGTACCCGTAAAGTTCCGGTACAGTATGCAAAACGAGTTGTAGGTAACAAACAATACGGTGGTGTACGCCAGTATATTCCTTTAAAGATTAATGCTGCCGGTGTAATGCCTATCATTTTTGCTCAGGCTATCATGTTTATACCTCTTACGTTGGTAGGTTTTTCTCATTCCGATTCGATGCGTGGATTTTTCGGTTCGTTCATGAGCAACACCAGTTGGCAGTATAACTTCATGTTCGCGTTCCTGATAATTGTGTTTACCTATTTTTATACCGCAATTACCATTAACCCTACTCAGATGGCTGAGGAAATGAAACGTAACAATGGTTTTATCCCGGGTGTAAAGCCGGGTAAGAAAACATCCGAGTACCTCGATTTAATTATGTCGAGGATTACTTTGCCCGGATCTATTTTCCTCGCTATTGTCGCTATTTTGCCTGCTTTTGCAAGTATCATAGGTATCAACCACTCATTCGCGCAGTTTTTTGGTGGTACATCGTTGCTGATTTTGGTAGGTGTAGTGCTGGATACCCTGCAGCAAATTGAAAGCCATTTATTGATGCGTCACTACGACGGATTATTGAAATCAGGTAGAATTAAAGGACGTACAGGCGGAGTTTCCGCATATTAAATAAAACTAAAATGATATTTTTGAAGACTGATGAAGAGATTGAACTCCTTCGTATCAGTAATCAGATTGTAGCTAAAACGTTAGCTGAAGTTGCAAAATACATTGAGCCGGGTGTATCAACCGAAAAACTGAATAAAATTGCCGACGAATTTATCCGTGATAACGGAGCTGTTCCCAATTTCCTGAATTACGGTGGATTTCCAAAATCCATTTGTACTTCGGTTAATGAACAGGTGGTTCACGGCATCCCTTCCGAAAAGGTAATACTGAAGGATGGCGATGTGATTTCGGTGGATTGCGGCGCTTACAAAAACGGTTTCCACGGTGATTCGGCCTATACATTTTGTGTAGGTGATGTTGATCCGGAAGTTAGAAAATTGCTTGTTACCACCAAAGAATCATTGTTTTTGGGAATTGAGCAAGCCGTTGAAGGACACCGTTTAGGAGATGTGGGATATGCGATACAGAATTATTGTGAAGAGCGGGGTTACTCGGTTGTAAGGGAAATGATAGGCCATGGAGTGGGGCGTAAGTTGCACGAAGCGCCTGAAGTTCCCAATTACGGCCGCCGGGGTAACGGCGTGATGCTGAAATCGGGGATGACTATTGCCATCGAACCTATGATCAATCTGGGTACACGGCATTTGCACTTCGATGATGATGGCTGGACAACTCGTACTGTCGATCGGAAACCTTCGGCACACTTCGAGCATACGATAGCAATACGAAAAGGGAAAGCTGATATTTTATCCGGTTTTGAATATATCGAAGAAGTTTTAGGAGATAAAGCAATATAAAATTTATGGCTAAACAAACGGCAATTGAACAAGACGGCATCATTATCGAAGCATTGTCCAACGCAATGTTCAGGGTTGAACTCGAGAACGGGCATGTGATTACTGCACATATCTCAGGGAAAATGCGGATGCATTACATAAAAATACTCCCGGGAGATAAAGTAAAAGTGGAAATGTCACCTTACGATTTGTCAAAAGGCAGAATATCATTCAGATACAAATAAAATTTTAATATTTTCAATTATGAAAGTAAGAGCTTCAGTAAAAAAGCGCTCGGACGATTGCAAAATTGTTCGCAGGAAAGGTCGCTTGTATGTAATCAATAAAAAAAATCCTAAGTTTAAACAACGTCAGGGATAAATAAATTAATATTTAATTTATGGCAATAAGAATAGTAGGAGTAGATTTACCCCAGAACAAACGTGGGGAAGTTGGATTGACTTATATCTACGGAATAGGTCGCAGTAGCGCAAAAAAGATTTTAGAAAAAGCTGGTGTTGATATCAACATCAAGGTAAAAGATTGGACTGACGACCAGGCAGCTAAAATCCGCGAAATCATTGGTGCCGAATTTAAAGTGGAAGGTGATCTTCGTTCGGAAGTACAACTGAACATCAAACGATTGATGGATATCGGTTGCTACCGCGGAGTTCGTCATCGTATCGGCCTCCCGTTGAGGGGACAAAGTACGAAGAACAACGCCCGTACTCGTAAAGGTAAAAAGAAAACAGTTGCTAACAAGAAAAAAGCAACTAAATAAGGTTTAACTGTTAGCGAATTTTAGAATAGCTAAATAATTATCAGAATAATATGGCAAAAAAAGCAGTTGCAGCCAAAAAACGTATTGTGAAAGTTGATGGGGTCGGACAGTTGCATGTTCACTCTTCTTTCAATAATATTATAGTAACCCTCACAAATGGCGATGGTCAGGTTATTTCGTGGTCATCGGCAGGTAAGATGGGTTTCCGTGGCTCTAAAAAGAATACTCCGTATGCTGCTCAGATGGCAGCTCAGGATTGCGCAAAGGTAGCTTTCGATCTTGGTTTACGCAAAGTTAAAGCGTATGTGAAAGGACCCGGAAATGGTCGTGAATCGGCCATCCGTACTATACACGGCGCAGGTATTGAAGTAACCGAAATTGTTGACGTTACCCCGCTGCCGCACAACGGATGTCGTCCTCCTAAAAGAAGAAGAGTATAATTCGTTTATTTAAAAATTCAAATGTAAATTTGTTCAGAAACGTATTTTATTTCCCTGATTATTTGGTATTGCAGCTACAAACCTCTCAGCAATCCGCGGCTGTAATCGGCAGGTAACTTCGTTCTCGAACCAAGAAACTAAAACAAAAATAACATGGCAAGATATATTGGACCAAAAAGTAAAATTTCACGTAAATTCGGTGAAGCTATTTTCGGACCGGATAAAGTATTGTCCAAGAAGAATTACGGTCCGGGGCAACACGGAAACAACCGTCGTAAAAAAACTTCTGAATACGGCATTCAGTTGCGTGAAAAACAAAAAGCCAAATATACTTACGGAGTTTTGGAAAAACAATTCCGTAACTTATATGAAAAAGCAAAACGTACCAAAGGTATTACCGGGGTTGTATTACTCCAGCTTCTCGAATCGCGTCTCGACAACGTGGTTTACCGCCTTGGTTTCGCTCCTACACGCGCAGGCGCTCGTCAGTTGGTAAGTCATAAGCACATTACCGTTGACGGGAAGGTGGTGAATATTCCTTCATTCCACGTACGCCCGGGACAGGTGGTAGCCATACGTGAAAAAGACAAATCGATGGAAGTGATCGATGCTTCTCTGAACGGATTCAACCACAGCAAGTATCCCTGGATTGAATGGAATGCTTCGGCAATGGGTGGTACTTATCTGCACATACCTGAACGTGAAGATATACCTGAAAACATCAAAGAACAATTAATCGTTGAATTGTACTCTAAATAATTAATATATATGGCTATATTAGCATTTCAAAGACCGGACAAGGTCATTATGTTGGAGGCCGACTCATTCCACGGGAAATTCGAATTCCGTCCGTTGGAACCGGGTTACGGTATCACTGTCGGCAATGCTTTACGCCGTATCCTTTTGTCGTCGCTTGAAGGTTTCGCAATTACTTCAATCAAAATCGACGGGATTGATCATGAATATTCAACCATTCCCGGAGTGATAGATGATGTTACCAATATCATTTTAAACCTCAAACAAGTAAGGTTTAAAAAAATCGTTGATGATATCGAAAACGAAAAAGTTACCATTAATGTGTCCGGTGTGAATGAATTTAAAGCCGGAGATATAGGTAAGTATTTCACTGGGTTTGAAGTGTTGAATCCTGATCTGGTCATTTGTGAACTCGACTCGACAGCCAGTTTCCAGATTGACATTACGGTAAACAAAGGGAGAGGATATGTTCCTGCCGAAGAAAACAGAGTTCCGAATGCCGAAATAGGTGTTATCCCTATCGATGCTATTTATACTCCGATCCGTAACGTAAAATATTCTATCGAGAACTACCGCGTTGAACAGGTTACCGACTACGAAAAGTTGGTCATCGAAATTGATACGGATGGTTCCATTCATCCCAAAGATGCCCTGAAAGAAGCAGCAAAGATACTGATCCACCATTTCATGTTGTTCTCCGACGAAAAGATCTCTCTCGAAGTTACCGAGACTGAAACTACCGAAGAATTTGACGAGGAAATTTTGCACATGCGTCAGTTACTCAAAACCAAGCTTACCGATCTTGAACTTTCGGTTCGTGCGCTGAATTGCCTTAAAGCTGCCGATGTGGAAACTCTTGGCGAACTGGCAGGACATCATAAGCACGACTTACTGAAGTTCCGCAACTTCGGTAAAAAATCGCTTACCGAGCTGGAAGAAAAACTTGAAAGTCTGAATCTTTCTTTCGGTATGGATTTAAGTAAATATAAACTTGATAAAGACTAAACAGAGATGAGACATAATAAGAAATTCAACCATTTAGGCCGTACTTCGGCTCACCGTAAGGCTATGTTGTCCAATATGGCTTCTTCTCTTATCAAACATAAGAGAATTTCGACCACTCTGGCCAAAGCTAAAGCGCTGAAAGTATATGTTGAGCCATTGTTGACAAGAGCTAAAGAAGATACAACCAATTCAAGAAGGTTGGTGTTCAGCCATTTGCAAAACAAAGAGGTCGTAACAGAACTCTTTCGCGATGTGGCTGTGAAAATTGCCAACCGCCCCGGTGGATATACGAGAATTCTCCGCACAGGTTTCCGCTTAGGTGATAATGCCGAAATGTGTATTATCGAGCTGGTGGATTACAACGAGAACATGTTGAAAGAAAAGGCAACTAAAAAGGCTGCTCGTACCCGTCGTTCCGCCAAAAAGGCCGATGCTCCCAAACCGGAAGTGAAAGCTGAAGCAACTCCTGCTCCCGCACCTGCTGCCGAAGAAGCAAAAACTGAAGAGTAATCCTACTTCGTATTTTATACCAAAAGCGTTCAGCATTGATTTGTTGAACGCTTTTTTTATGTCGCATTCATCTGTTTTCTCTGGTAATTGTTCATCTTTCCATTATGTTATATGAAAGTGAAATTTCGAATTTTAAAACTTCTTTTTTCTACCTTATAATATCCATTTCCTGCAATTTTTTGGATGATTTTATTGTTTCCGCTTCCAGTTTTTGCTTACCTTTTTTATCATAAAATAGCTATTTCGGTCTTTTCCCTTCTTTTATATTGAGAATACCTTTATCTGCAGATTGTATTTTTTTGTTATTTTTTTAACGTGCATATTGTTTTTCGATATTTTTACTTTGTCTTAGCTTAATGTGAAAAAACTCAAAATGTGTTAATTTCTAATTTTTAACTATTGTATTTTTTCTTTTTTGTTCAATTACTGTTTAACGATAAATTTTATTCCTCGATTATTTATAAATCATTGATATTTACATTATTATAAAAATGAATAAATAATCATAAAATATTCATAATGTAATATTTTCTTCGATTATTCACACATTTAGGTATTGATAATATTGTAAGACTATCAATATGAACATTAAATATTTGTTGAATATTTCAAAATGTAATATATTTGCAAAATATTTTCAAAATTTTTGTAATGCATAAATTAGGGAAGATTATTAAACAAAATGTTAATTTTATGAGAAAACTTACGTTTTTATTGACTTGCTTATTTTTGGTGAGTCTGGGTTTGGTTAATGCTCAAACAAAAGCTATTTCCGGGAAAGTTCTTTCCGCGGAGGATGGGCAGCCGATTGTAGGAGCTACCGTAAAGGTGAAGGGGGTAACTCAAGGAACTGTTACCGGAATTGATGGTGATTTTAGAATTAATGTTCAGATTAACTCTACACTTGTGATTTCATACATCGGAATGAAATCTGTTGAAGTCAAAGCGAACGATAATTTGACTGTTAAACTTGAAGCCGATTCAAAGCAAATCGATGAAATAGTTGTGACGGCTTTGGGAATTAAAAAGGAAAAGAAAGCTTTAGGTTATTCAGTACAGAGTATAGGTAACGATGAACTTTCTAAAACATCTGAATCTAATGTTATTAATTCCCTTGCGGGAAAGGCTGCGGGAGTTCAGGTTATTAGTTCCGGAGGAGTACCTGGGGCTTCAACAAAAATTTTGATTAGAGGAAATTCCTCATTTACTGGCAATAACCAACCGTTAATCGTAGTAGATGGAATTCCTATTGATAATTCCACAAATGCTACTGTTGCTGGGGATTATCCTTACAATTCTAATCTCGAAGGAGTGAACAATACAAATCGAGCATTGGATTTAAATCCGAATGATATTGAATCTGTTTCTATTTTAAAAGGGCCATCTGCTGCTGCACTTTATGGAGCTAGAGCTGCAAATGGAGCTATAGTTTATACTACGAAAAAAGGAAATGCAGGAGGTCCAAAAGTTGTTTATAGTTTTAGTGCAGATTTTGATCAAGTAAGTCAATTACCTGAAGAACAAAAACTATATGCGCAAGGTTCTATAGTTGGAGGTGTTGCTACTTATCAGCCAGGTTCTACTGCAAATAGTTGGGGGCCTCTTATTACTTCTATTTCTGGAGCTAAAGTTTATAACAATACTGATAATTTTTTTAGGACAGGTGTCGGTTTTACACACAATTTGAGTTTTGTTGGTGCCACAGATAAAAGTTCTTATCGTGTTTCTTTAAGTAGATTTGATCAAAACGGGATCATTCCCAATTCAAACTTAAGAAGAACAACAGCTCGTGTAAGTTCAGATATGAAGATTACAGATAAACTTTCATCATCTGTTAATTTTTCTTATTCAACAACTAATTCGACAAAAGTTCAAAACGGAAGTAACCTTTCAGGTATGATGCTATCGTTAATGCGAGCACCTGTTACCTGGGACTTGTCTGATTGGAAAAATGAAGATGGGTCAAGCAAAAACTTTTATAGTGCATACGATAATCCTTATTGGTCCGCTTATAATAATCCATTTAAAGACTATAATGATAGATTCTTAGGTAATGCTTTGTTTAAATACGATGTACTGCCATGGTTAAAAGCGTCGTATAAACTGGGATTAGATGTTTATACAAATAAGACTAAACAAATTTTTGCGATAGGTTCGACGAGTGTAGATGACTATATGGGTAAGATTGAAGAACAAACATTGAGATATAAAGATTATTATCAAGATGTTTTGCTTAGTGCTCAAAAAACTTTTGCAGAAAAATTTGATGTCTCTCTGAACTTTGGGGGAAATTTGAATCATGAGGAAAGTGAATCGTTGTACGGAAGAGGAACTCAATTAAATATTCCTGATTTTTACAATATAGGAAATGCTAGTGTCTTGTATGCCGATGAGTCTTCTTCTATTATACGTACAGGAGCATTGTTTTTTGATGCAGGTGTTTCCTGGAAGAGCCTTTTATTCATAAACGTAACCGGCCGAGACGAATGGTCTTCTACTTTTGGTAAAAACAAATCGTTTTTCTATCCCTCTGTAAGTGGGTCGTTTGTTTTTTCTGATCTATTACCTAAAAACAATGTTGTTTCTTACGGTAAATTAAGGGTAGCTAGAGCGTCGGCTGGTAATAGTCCTTCTGTTTATTCATCAAGAACTTATTATACAAAACCATATTTTGCTGATGGTTTTACAGATGGAAATTCGTTCCCATTTCTAGGACAAAATGGTTTTACTTATAGCAATGTGTTGGGTAATGCTAATTTGAAACCTGAAAAATCAACAGAATCAGAAGCGGGTTTGGATATGAAATTTTTTACCAATAGGCTCGGTTTTGAATTCACTTTCTACAACAAAGAAACCTCTGATATTTTAGTTTCAAGACCCATAGCAGGATCTTCTGGCTTTCAAGCAACTATATCGAACTCCGGCAAAATGAGAAATAGAGGGATTGAATTGTTACTTAATGCAGTTCCCGTCAAAAATAGAAACCTTACTTGGAGCATTGACTTAAATTTTACAAAAAACACAAATAAAGTTCTTGCTTTAGCTGATGGAGTTGGTGAAATTGACATTGAAAGTGCCTTCCAATCAATCACATCAGAGGCTATTGTTGGGAAACCATATGGTGCTCTTTATGCGACTAAATGGGAAAGAGATGATAAAGGTAATTTAATAATAGGTAGTAATGGTTTGCCAAAGGTTGCAGATGAAAGAGGTTATATAGGTAATCCTTTTCCAGATTGGACTGGAGGTATAAGAAATACCTTAACTTATAAAGGATTAACATTAACTGCTTTATTGGACATCAGACAAGGAGGTAAAATTTGGAATGGAACTATCGCTAGAATGAACCGCTTGGGACGAACAAAAGCATCTGCAGATCGTGAAAGGACTTACGTCATCTCGGGTGTGAAAGAAAATGGTTCTACAAATGATATAGCCATATCAGCGAATAATTATTTTGTTAATTATGTGGGAGATGGATCGTTATCAGCGACTGAAAATGCAATTTATGATGGATCTTGGTTGCGCTTGAGAGAATTATCATTATCTTATCATTTGGCTCTTAAGTCTAGATGGCTAAAATCTATTGATCTGACATTAATAGGAAGAAATCTTTGGTTGAAAACAGATTATCCAGGAGTTGACCCAGAGACAAGTTTAACTGGTGCTGGATCTAATCTTACAGGGTTTGATTATTTTAATAATCCAGGAACCAAAACTTACTCAGTAGGTGTCAAGTTTAGCTTGTTTTAATTAACACTTTAAAGAAACAACAAATGAAAAAAATTATTTATATTTTATCAGTTATTGCGTCGACAACATTGTTTGTTGCGTGCGGTGGTTTTGTGGAAGGATACGATGAATCTCCCAATTCCCCAACAAAAGTGACACCAGCATTATTATTATCTTCTGCAGAACTTGGACTTCAAACATCCTATACAGCAGGTATTGATAGAATTTCATCTATTTTGGTTCAACAAATAGCAGGAACGAAGGATCAAATGTTAGATGTTGCAACGTATACTTTATTAGAAGGTGATAATACTAACGAATGGAACACTTTATATGGAAATGTTATTCAGACATCTAATGATCTTATTAGTACAGCAGGAGACTCGAATCCGTATTATGTGGGTATTGCTAAAACAATGAAAGCCATGGGATTGGGTTTTGCTACTGATGTATGGGGGGATGTGCCGGCATCTGAAGCAGGATATGCAGTATCAAATGGAAACGTTACACCAAAATTTGAAACACAGGAGGCTGTTTATACATATATACAAGGTTTATTAAGCGAAGCCAAAGAGGAATTTTCGAAAAAGGAGGCTGATAATTTATTATTGCCATCTACTGATGATTATTTTTTCAATGGTGATATCCAAAAATGGTCTAATATCGTTGTTTGGTTACAAGCTAGATATGCCAATCATTTAAGTAAAAAAGATCCGTCTGGTTCAGCAGCTAAAGTTTTATCATTGTTGGGTACGAGCGTTTCAAGTATATCAGATATAGGTAACTTAAATGCTAAATATGGTAATAGTACTAATGAACTAAATCAATGGTATGCATTTGAAAATTCGAGAGCTGATTATATTAAAATGGGGAAAAATTTGATAGACATGCTTAACGATAGAGATGATCCGCGTCGAGAATTTTATGCAAATCCCAATAGTGCTTCTGTTTATGCCGGAAGCCCAGTTGATGAAGCCGACTTGACAGCGTCAACAGTAGGTTCATATTTAGCATCTTCTACATCCCAAATTCCTATAGTTACTTATTACGAAGCTCTTTTTATTCAAGCGGAAGCTGCTTTCAGGTCAGAAAATAAAGATCTTGCTGCTCAGGCGTATAATGAAGCTGTAAAGGCCAGTGTGAAAACTGTAACAGGAAATAGTCCAAGTGCTACTTATATTACAAATTATGCAAATGAAACGCCATCTACAATAACTTTAAAAAAGATTATGGATCAAAAATATATTGCTATGTTTTTGAATATAGAAGCTTGGGTCGACTGGAGAAGAACAGGTTTCCCTACATTGACCCCTAATGTAAATGGTGCTGTAACAGGTATACCAAGAAGATTACCGACGGTTATTGATGAACGTAAGTATAATCCTTATGCAATAGTTGTTTCGAATATATTAACTCCTGTTTGGTGGGATGAATAAGGCTTTTGTATAATTTTGACTAGTCCTAAAAAACTGTTACAGGATTTTGATCAAAAAAAATAGATAATTTATTCAACCGTATCAAGGCTAACCTTGATACGGTTGGCTTTTTATAACCGTTTTTTTTTACCATCCCGTTTTTACTCTGCCAGGCTTTATGATGATCTTCAGGGCGACAATTACGATATAGAAGGGATATATTGTCGATAAATAAAAGGATTGAATCCAGGGCTTTTTAATTTCAAAAAAATGGGAGACCGTTTGGATCAGTGACGCATCGAAAACGTATTTTACTAAAAAAATCGTCAGGAAAGCGATCAAATAATGAACGGAAAAGAATGAACAGATCAACAGGTATATTTCGGTAATGCTTATAAGCAGAATGCTCAAAGCGGTGTAGATCAAATGAAAATCGGTATATGCCGTTGATTTGCCGCCCCATCTTTGGCGTTGACGGATAAAATGCCGGATATCCGTAGCCGGAAATGTTTTTACCAAAGCGTTTCTTGATTTCAGAAAGGATATTTTGCCGCCTCTCTTTTTTACGCTTGACAGGAGAAATATATCATCGCCCGATGGGATGTCGAATCGCAGGTGTTCCTGGCTTTCCAACCATGCTTTTTTTGTGAATCCGAGGTTGGCTCCGTTGCAAAGTACCGGCATGCCAGCTCCGCAAGCTCCTGCTCCGGAGGCTACGAGGCTCACGAATTCAATTCGTTGCATTGCGTCGAAGAAAGTTGTCCCTTCTTTCATTTCCACGGAACCAATGATTAAATCTGACTTTGTTTCGGAGTAAAATGCAGCAAAATTTTGAATCCATTCCGATGGGAGTTCCACATCGGCATCCGTTGTGATGATGAATGCTCCGGTAGCCTCGTAAACGGCCTGTTTTAGCGCGCTCTTTTTCCCTTTTTCCAATGACGACAACACCTTGAATACTGGTTCGCCTGTGGTTAATTCTAATAATTTATTATACGTGCTATCAGTTGAATGATCATCAATTAAAATGATTTCGAACGGTTGATGTGTTTGTTTGATAAGTTGTTGTATAAGTGTTTTAACGTTTTTTTCTTCATTGTGCAAAGGAATAATTACACTTATTTTTATATCCGGTTGCAGAAAATCCTCTGTATGAAAATTGGGGACTTTATTCCACCCGGTAATAAATATTACAGGCAGGATTAAGTAAGAAATCAGCAGGAGAAAACAAATTATCAACATAATTAAAAGCGTTTTATTCTCTAAAACAGATAGTTGAGCCCAACGTAGAACCCGGAATTCCCGTCTTGCTTGTCGAACGCTTTACCGTAATCAGCCGAGATCACAAAATTCTCATTCCAACCGATTTTCAGGCCGGCGCCTGCCGCTGAATGTAAAACTCCCGAACGATAGTCGGCAAAATAAAGCGCTTTATCAGCTGCCGGAACTTTCGACAAATCCATGTCAATTCGTTTTACAATCATTCCCGCATCGAAAAAGAGGTTGGTCGCCAAATAAAAATTCTGTTTCAAAAGATTGAAATGCAAAAACTTATAGCGCCATTCCAAATTGGTAAATGCCACGGCATCGCCTACAACCCGGTTTCGCAAAACTCCCCTGACGGTAGTTTTCCCGCCAAGCCCCTGATTGGTGGCCGCCGTCAGGAAACTGGTGATCAATAAAGGTTGTGCGTAGTAAGGAACGTGGTTATTGCCCAGCGACATTTGATAATCGAACCGTCCGGCAAATACCATGTCTTTAGCCAGTTTAAAATATTGACGGTGGATAAGCGATAATTTCGTGTGTGGAAAATCGGGGTTGATGATGCGTGGAGCCGATTGTATCACCATTTCCGTCCAACAACCTTTGGAAGGGAACGACCTTTGATCGCGGGTGTCGTATTTCAAGCCTAATTTTATATAGTTGATGTTTCCTCCGCGGGCTTCGTCATTGTTTATCAAACCCCAATCGCGGTAGAGTTCGTAAAGTGTTTCCCCTTTTTTTTCTATATCAAGTTTTTTATTGTTTACCGTGTCGATGTTGAAATGGTAAAACAAATAACCGGCTACCCAGCCGAAAGCGCTTTTCCCGAAGTTTCCCTGAAAATCAGCTTTTGCCCTGAACATGTCACGGTTGGTCTTGTAAAAAATCCGCGTCGATTTACTTAGCTCGCTGTTGAATTTTGTTTCGTAGCCGTTAAAACCATAGAAATCACTCATTTCATCCGTAAGATAAGTGATGTCGATGGTAGAGCGGATGCCTGGGATCAGTTTTTCCGAGTCGTACATCAGCCGGTTGATCCCGCTCCCTTTGGTGTAGCGTGAATATTCCAGGTACAGCGAATGGTTGTATTTTGGATAAGCTTTTCCGTTCCCATAGTCGTAAAGGTTGACGATGGCTCCGTACTGAAGTCCTAAGTCGGAATCGTAAGATACAGCGGGTATGGCTCCGAAGCCAAAGCCCGATTTGGTTTTTTGCTGGGGAAACAGGTGGTAAGCTACCAGCACAACAACTGCCAGAAGGACGAATCTTTTCATTCGATAGTGTTTTTAATCGTTGGTAATCAGCCTCTTCTCCTTTCGAGAAGAATCATCATCATTAACCCGAGTAATATTCGTTCTTCTTCTCCTTTTTTTAATTCACCCAACTTTTCTATGGTAAACCGGCGTCCGAAAAACGACGACTGTTTTTTGAGCCGGGCTACCAGTGAACCATTCGGTCGGGAAACAGAGTAGGAGGGATGAAACAAATAGCCGGAAAGTAAGCCCAAAAAAGGAATTTCATCGAGCATCGAATCGGAAACCTTTACCCACGGGTTTTCTTCGCTGATAAGTAAATCCTGTAATTGATTTTCGTCATAAATTTCGTAATGAGCGCGCCAAATAGATGCCCAGCCTTTTCGAACTACGCGCCCGGTATCGTTACCCATTTGATTTATAAAAGTATAGGTGGTGTTGAAATCGAGCCACTTATTGGCTTTGATGGTATAAATCGCTTCCGAGCGGTTTTCGTTGCTGAATACCTGAATTTCTTCAATGAGTTTGAGCATTTTTTGCCGAACGTAAGCTACCGTAACTCCAGTTGCATCTTTGGCCGTAAAGTCATTGCTCAGCGTTGTGATTTTGAATGTAAGATCAATGGGATAGTTTAAATTCTTCATGTTGTAAATTTTTGCGTTTTATTGGAACCGACATAATATATAAACAGGGAAATGATCCGATGGATAGGTATGTTTCGAATATTTATCGGTAATGACTTTATAGGTCAATACATCGAACTTTTTGCAAAAAATATAATCAATGTGATCTACTTCGGATAACTCTTTCATTTTCATGTTGTAGCCATTGTAAGTGGCAAGGTTTTTCTTTTCCCCTTTTTTGGCTATTTTCTGGCTGTCGTTCAGTTCGGAACTCAGGATGTTGTACATTTCCGATTCGCCCGGCGCGGTGTTCAGGTCGCCCATGAAAAACACGGGACTTTGTCCGGCTATTTTTTTTATTTTCGATAAAACGAGGTAGGCGCTTTGTACTCTGGCGTTAACTCCCATGTGGTCGAAATGGCTGCTGAATACGTAAAAAGCTTGTTGCGTTTTCAGGTCGGTGAGTTTTACCCAGGCGCAGATTCTCCGGCAGGCTGCATCCCATCCGAAGCTGACACTGTCGGGCGTTTCCGATAAGAAGAAAAATCCGCTATCGGTCATTTGAAACAGGTTTTTTTTGAATAATATTCCGGCCCTTTCTCCCATAGTTCCCTGAGTATTATCACGGCCTTTGATATAATAATTATAGCCCGGAAGTCCCATTCTCAGGTCGTTCAATTGTTTTTCGTCTAAAACTTCTTCCACTCCGAGGATATCGAAATCGTATTTTTGGATCAGTTTTACCACCTGAAGTTTTCTGTTTTCCCAGTTTCGTTCGTCTTTATCATCAGGAATAGCGATTCTCAAATTGTAAGTAGCTACTTTCAACGGTGCATTCTGACCGCAAACGGTCAATGCGAACATGGCTGCCATACACATCAACAGTGTACGACCGAATGAATTGAATGTGTGTTTTTTCATTTTTATTGTATTTTAAAATAAAGCCGCAAAGAGAAAACCCAAAGCAACGTTACGATATTTTTGTTTAATCTGATTAAAAACAAGGTTAAGGTATTTCATTGGGTAGGGATACGATTCTGTACTTGGCTCCCGTATAATAAAAACGCAAGGACGAAAGGAACAGGGGTATCCCCATTGTTATGTATATCAGGGCTAAATATTTGATGTCTATCCATCCCGATGAACGCAGGAGAATGCCCATGCTGATCATCGAAAACATCATGATGTAACTTCGGAGGTTAAAAAAGAAAAAAACGCATGCTTTTTGTTTTTCCATTTTCAAAATCCGTTTTGTGTGTTTCGCCGAAATCCGGTTGAACATTCCCATGTAAAATACAATTCCACCCACAACGCTTACCGGTAAAATCCAGTTAACCGAAGTTCCCGATCCCGAAGCGAACACAAACCCGCGACCCAACAACATTCCTCCGGCAAAAGTCCACACAATGGCCGCCACAAACAAAAGCGCCCTCTTGGGTACTGCCGGACAAAACTTATTGATCAATAGTTTTATTTTATCCATGTTTTAAAAATTTATTCCGCTTATTATAACCAACCTACCCACCTGTTTGTTTTTTACGCGGAATAATGGCTTCAAAAATAGCAAAAAAATCATTAGCATCCCTTATGTATTCTGTTGAATTTGGCTGCCCATAAGCCATTCTTCTGGTTTTTTACAGTTTGAATTTCTTCCGGGGCTTTTCCCGAAGCCGGTTAATTGCCATGCGCTATTATTTTTTCATTAAATAAGTTAAATTTAAGATGAAAAAATGAACAGATTATGTATATTTGCAATCGATAATTAAATATCAGTATGATAGGTGATTAAATGTAATGGGAGGAAATAGCGGGACGGAACTTAAAATAACGGAGGATGGATCGCATACTTTGTATGCCGCCTCTTTTGATGAATGCTATCATTCTTCTCATGGGGCTGTTCAGGAGTCGGAGCATATTTTTATCCGGCGGGGTTTGTTGGCTGTGAAGAAGAAAAGCCTGAATGTGTTGGAGATTGGTTTCGGTACCGGGTTAAATGCTTTTCTTACGCTTCTCGAAGCTCAAAACTTGGGAATTAGCGTGCATTACACAGGTGTGGAGCTTTTTCCTGTGAGCGTGGAACAGGCCATGCATCTCAACTATCCTGATTTGATATCGCCCCGGAACAAAGATCTTTTTCAGCGGTTGCACGCTGTTCCTTGGGGCGTAGAAGTGGAAATTGAACCCGGTTTCCGTTTGCTGAAAATCAACGTGGATTTTCAAAGTTTTGTTCCCGGTAAAGGATTTGATGTAATATATTTTGATGCTTTTTCGCCGGAAAAACAACCTGAAATGTGGACGGAAGAACGGTTCCGGCTTTTGTACGAAAGTTGTTCCGAGGAAGCTGTCCTCACCACTTATTGTTCAAAGGGTGTTGTGAGAAGGGCGCTTCAGGCTGTTGGGTTCAAGGTGGAACGACTGCCAGGTCCTCCGGGGAAAAGGGAAATTTTAAGGGCTTGTAAATAATTGGTTTTTTGATGAATAAATTTAAAAGATTATACTTTTTCTTTGCTGCTTATATTGTTTTTGTGTTGGTGCTCGCTTTCCTGATCATTGAAAACAATAAAGCCGATTTACATCTTTGGCTCAACAGCTACCACTCACCGGTTACCGATCTGTTTTTCATCAATTATACGGTTGTCGGAGCCTGGATTCCTTATCTGGGAGTGATTGTCCTGATGTTCTATAAATTCAGGCTGGCACTGTTTGTGCTTGTTTCTCAATTGCTTTCGGCTTTGTTTGCTCAAATCATTAAATTCATGTGGAACGAGCCCCGGCCGGTCATTTTTTTCCGCGAAAACTTTCCTGATGTGCAACTGCAACGCGTACTGGGAGAGCATTTTCACACTTACCACAGTTTCCCGTCGGGACATACCACCTCGGCTTTCGCGTTTTTTTTGGCGCTGGCGCTGGCTACCAAGCATAAACCGCTTCATTTTGTGTATCTGATTCTGGCTATACTTGTCGGATATTCACGCATTTACCTCTCGCAGCATTTTGCGCTGGATGTGTTGGTGGGCTCTGTCATTGGTGTTGCCACCACTGCCCTCTGTTTTTATTATATCGAAAAAATGAAAATGGGCTGGGCTGATGGTTCTTTGAGGAGTTTTTTGTACAGAAAAGAGGGTTAAATTATGATAAATTAAAAAAATATAGTATCTTTGCAGTCCGAAAAAAATCATTTTCACCTGCTTTATGAGAAGGGCGGGTAATTTTTAATAACAAAAAATCCATATTTAAATGTATTTAACTGCAGAAAAAAAGCAAGAAATCTTTGGTAAATACGGAAAGTCTAACACTGATACTGGCTCATCTGAAGCCCAGATAGCATTGTTTTCGTACCGTATCAACCATTTGACTGAGCATCTCAAGTCGAACAAAAAAGATTATAGCACAGAACGCGCATTGGTAATGCTGGTAGGTAAACGTCGTCGTTTGCTCGATTATCTGAAAGAAAAGGATATTATGCGTTACCGGGCCATTATTAAAGAACTGGGAATCAGGAAGTAATTTTTTTGCTTTCGGAAAGAAAAAAGGAGGCGTTTCAAAATAAAGCTATTTTTGAAATGCCTTTTTTCTTTGAAATTTTAAAACTGATATTCGTTTAATAGCGTATAATGCCTGTTGAAGGTTGTTTATAATGAGATTTTTATATAATATTGGTATCTATATTTACAAGCTGGGTATTGCTGTTTCGGCCTTGTTCAACAAAAAGGCGGCCAAGCTGCTGAAGGGGCAACGGGAAACCTTCGCTTACCTGAAGCAACACATTGATCCGGGTAAAAAGTATGTATGGTTTCATGCCGCCTCGTTGGGTGAATTCGAGCAGGGCCGCCCTGTTATCGAAAAAATGAAGGAGGAAGATCCGGAAATAAACATTTTGCTTACTTTTTTTTCACCTTCGGGTTATGAAATCCGTAAGGACTGGGATCATGCCGATGCCGTTGCTTACTTGCCCCTCGATACCCCATGGTCGGCCAGACGGTTTGTAAGTTTGATCTACATTTCAAAAGCTGTTTTTATCAAGTATGAATTCTGGCCCAACTATCTTTCTCAACTCAAAAAGGCCAATGTTCCTGTTTATTCGATATCGGCCGTTTTCAGGAAAAATCAGATTTTTTTCAGATGGTACGGCAAGTGGTATTTGGGTTTGCTGAGGAATTTCAGGCATATTTTTGTACAGGACCGGAATTCGAGAAAATTGTTGATAACCTACAATATTAATAATGTGTCGGTGGCAGGTGATACCCGCTTCGACAGGGTGCATGACTTGTCGCAAAAGGCAAAGCCGGTAGCTGCTATCGAAACGTTTGCAGGCGACACGGAGAAGGTCATTGTGGCAGGAAGCACTTGGGGAAAAGACGAGGAGTTGCTTGTCCGTTACCTGCAATCGCATCCTGATGTGAAATTAATATTGGTGCCACACGAGATTCACGCATCGCATATCAGCGAAGTTGAAAAATTACTGAATGGCAATTCGGTACGTTTTACAAAAGCTGGTGAGCAGGAGTTGAAGAGTTCCAACTGCCTGATTGTTGATAAAATAGGCTTGTTATCCTCCATTTATCGTTACGGTAAAATAGCCTACATTGGAGGTGGATTTGGCGTGGGAATCCACAATACACTGGAAGCCGCAGTTTGGAATGTCCCTGTAGTTTTTGGTCCTAATTACCAACGTTTTCTCGAAGCCTGTGAACTGGTGGCTCAGGGTGGTGGATTTTCTATCCATAATTATGATGAGCTGGAAGGGGTGCTCGATGCCTTGTTTGAAAACAGAGCTGCCGGAAATTATGCCGGAGAATACGTCTGCAAAAACACGGGAGCTACTGAATTGATTATAAGTAAATTAAAAGGTTGATGATAACCCTTTTTAACGTACTGCTTAAACGTGTCAATTTATACAAAGTGCTTACTTTGGATAAGCTGGTGCGACATGATTTATAAAATAAAGATTTGCAATCATCTAAAACTTTATGCAAAAACCATCCATACCGAAAGGAACCCGCGATTTTACGCCACAGGAAATGGCCAACCGCAATTATATTTTCAATACCATCAAAGACGTTTTTCGTTTGTACGGTTTCAGGCAGATTGAAACCCCTGCCATGGAAAACCTTTCGACCCTGATGGGAAAATACGGAGAAGAAGGGGATAAACTGTTGTTCAAGATATTGAATTCCGGAGATTTTCTTCAGGGTACTTCCGACGATGAATTGTTGTCCCGCAACGCGGTGAAACTAACCAATAAATTTTCAGAAAAGGGGTTGCGCTATGATCTTACCGTTCCTTTTGCCCGCTTTGTGGTACAAAACCGGGATAAAATATCTTTCCCTTTTCGTCGGTACCAAATTCAGCCGGTTTGGCGTGCCGACCGTCCGCAAAAAGGCCGTTACCGTGAGTTTTACCAGTGCGATGTGGACGTAGTGGGAAGCGACTCGTTGCTCAATGAACTTGAGCTTATCCAGATTGTTGACGAGGTATATCGCCGTTTGAAAATAAACGTGGCGATAAAAATAAACAACCGCAAGGTACTTTCGGGCATTGCCGAAATTATCGGCGAGGCTGAACGAATTACCGACATCACCGTTGCCATTGATAAAATGGATAAAATCGGTCTTGATAAGGTCAACGAAGAGCTGGCATCGAAAGGGATTCCGGCTGAAGCCATTGAACGGTTACAACCTATTCTTTTGCTGAGAGGTTCGAACGATGAAAAGCTTGCGCAATTGAAAAATGTGCTGGCTATTTCAGAAACCGGATTGAAAGGCGTTGCCGAGCTCGAAACTATTTTCGGTCTATGCGGCACAGTAGGGTTGCGAACGAAAATTGAACTTGACCTTACTCTTGCGCGAGGACTCAACTATTACACCGGTGCTATTTTTGAAGTGAAGGCACTCGATGTGGAAATTGGCAGCATCACCGGCGGTGGCCGATACGACAACCTGACGGGAGTGTTTGGCATGGAAGGTGTTTCCGGTGTGGGTATCTCTTTTGGAGCCGACCGTGTTTATGATGTGTTGAACCAGTTGGAACTTTATCCTGAAACATCGGTGGATCAAACGAAAATATTGTTTGTAAGTTTTGGTGATAAAGAGTTGAATTACTGTTTGCCATGGCTTTCCGAAATGAGGAACAATGGAATAAACGCCGAAATTTATCCCGAGCCGGCAAAAATGAAGAAGCAAATGAGTTATGCCGACAACAACCGCATACCTTTTGTGGCCATTGTGGGCGAAACCGAAATGGAGAACCACCAGGTGATGTTGAAAAACATGAAATCGGGCGAACAAAAGTTAGTTTCGAAAGATGAATTATTAACCGTACTTCTTTCCTGAACGGGAATTTGTGCGGTTTTTTATTTTTAATTTACAATAATTATAGGTATTTTTACAAGATAAATTTCGTATAGAAAAGATGATTACAGTTTCCAATTTAGCCATTCAGTTTGGCAAACGAGTGTTATTTTCCGATGTAAACCTGAAATTTACGGCCGGTAATTGCTACGGCATTATCGGGGCGAACGGTGCCGGAAAATCAACATTGATAAGGATGTTGAGTGGTGATCTGGAAGCCACGCGGGGTACGATTCAGTTCGGGCCGGGAGAGCGGCTTTCGGTGTTGAAGCAGGATCACTTCGAGTTTGATGAAAACACGGTGCTCGATACCGTAATGATGGGACATGATGTACTGTGGAAAGTGAAGGAAGAAAAGGATGCCATATACCTGAAGGAGGATTTTTCCGAAACGGATGGTATCAGGGCTTCGGAGCTGGAAGAAAAATTCGCGGAACTCAACGGCTGGAACGCCGAAAGTGATGCGGCTTCGTTGTTGAGTGGTTTGGGTATCAAGGAAGATTTTCATTATTCGCTGATGAAAGACCTCAGTGGAAATGAAAAGGTAAAAGTGTTGCTCGCCAGGGCTTTGTTCGGGAATCCGGACAACCTGCTTCTGGATGAGCCCACCAACGACCTTGACCTCGAAACGGTAATGTGGCTCGAACATTATTTGTCGAACTACGAAAATACGGTGCTTGTGGTTTCGCACGACCGCCATTTCCTCGATGCCATCAGTACGCATACCGTGGATATCGATTATGGCAAAGTAACTCTTTTTGCCGGAAACTATACTTTCTGGTACGAATCGAGCCAACTGGCTTTGCGTCAGCAACAAACGCAGAACAAAAAAGCGGAGGAGAAACGCAAAGAACTGGAAGAATTTATCCGCCGCTTCAGCGCCAATGTGGCTAAATCGAAACAGGCCACCAGCCGCCGCAAGATGCTGGAAAAACTCAATGTGGACGAAATACAGCCATCGACCCGTAAATATCCGGGTATCATTTTTACACCCGAACGCGAACCGGGCAATATGGTGCTGGAGGTACACGGGTTGAGCAAAACGGCTGATGATGGAACTGTTTTGTTCAGCGATGTGAACTTCAACGTTGAAAAAAATGACAAAATAGTGTTTGTGAGCCGCGATCCGCGTGCCATGACAGCTCTGTTCGAAATCCTCAACGGATACGACAAGCTGCACGAAGGTTCGTATAATTGGGGGATTACGATTACTTACGCGTATTTACCGCTGGATAATTCGGAGTTTTTTAATACTGATATGAATTTGGTGGATTGGCTTGGGCAGTTTTCCAACGATACAACCGAGGCGTTTATCCGTGGCTATCTCGGTAAAATGTTATTTTCGGGCGACGAAATTTACAAAAAAGCGAGTGTGCTGTCGGGTGGCGAAAAAATGCGTTGCATGATCAGCCGCATGATGCTTAAAAATGCCAATGTGATGATGCTCGATTCGCCGGCTAACCATCTCGACCTTGAATCGATTCAGGCTTTCAACAATACGCTGGTCGCTTTTAAGGGAAATGTGCTGATGGCTTCGCACGACCGCGAGTTTATCCAAACGGTTTGTAACCGCATTATTGAGTTGACTCCGAATGGTATTATTGATAAGCAAATGGATTACGATGAGTACCTTACCTCGGAAGATGTAAAAGCGGTACAGGAAAAATTTTATAAAATCCGATAAAAGACATACCGGAAATTTCATTATAAAAATGCAGTCTGAAATAAAAAAGGCGATAGAAGTCATGCGCAATGGTGGAGTCATCCTGTATCCGACCGATACAGTTTGGGGCATCGGCTGCGATGCGACCAATGAAGCCGCTGTTCGTCGCGTGTTTGAAATAAAGAAAAGGGCCGATGCCAAGGCCTTGCTGGTGTTGGTGGATAGCACCGCCAAGATTGAAGGCTACGTTTCAGAAGTCCCGGATATGGCATGGGAGCTTATTGAGCTAAATACAAAGCCTTTGACCATTATTTATCCCGGAGCAAAGAACCTGGCGCCGAACCTGCTGGCCGAAGATGGCTCGGTGGGTATCCGGGTAACTGCCGAGGCTTTCTCGAAACAACTGTGCTTCCAGTTTCGCAAACCGGTAGTTTCCACCTCGGCCAATATTAGCGGTGAACCGGCTCCATCGAATTTTTCGCAAATTTCTGACGAAATCAGGCAGGCTGTCGATTATGTAGTTGACTTCAGGCAGAATGAAACCGATGAACCTCAACCATCGTCCATTATCTGGTTGGGCAAAGGGAATGTAATTCGCATTATCAGAGAATAGAAATTAAAGGGATGAACAAGCAACGGATCGTTTTCAAATATATTATTTACGATATGGTTGCATCCATAATTGTATGGGTGCTTTTCATGTATTTCCGTAAATTTGTAAACGATGCGCAACTACTGTTCAATACCCAGATTTTTATCCCTAATTATAATTTTTACACCAGTCTTTTCATCTTTCCTTTTGCTTGTTTGTTGGTTCATTACTTGTCGGGGTTTTACATCCAGCCGTTGAAGCAATCGTCCGTCATTACTTTCCTGACAACGATTATGGCGAGCGCGATTATTTCCATTACCATTTTTTTTGTTTTGCTTATCGACGATGTGGTAGTTTCCTACCAGTACTATTATTATTCGCTGGCGGTGCTTTTTATCTTGCTGTTTTCGGTAACTTTTGCTTTCAGGAAATGGATTCGCAGCCAGGTGAAATACAAATTCAGAACCGGTAAATGGACAATTAATACCATTGTCATAGGTACTGGAAAAAGTGCACAGAAAATTGGTGATGAGATAGATAAAAATGTGGATCAAAATACGTTGATAGGGTATGTTTCCGCTGATAATAAGAATGGCGGAGTTACGCCGTTGTTAGGTAATTTGTCGCTAATAGAGTACATTATTGAGAAAAATAAGATTGAAGAAGCCATTATAGCTCTGGACGATGCCAGCGAAAAAGAACTTTTTTCCATCATCAACCAGTTGTATAAATTCAATATCGAAATACAGTTTATTCCCCGTTTGTACGAGATACTTACAGGTAGTGCCCGTATTAAACATTTACAAATGAGTCCTTTGGTGAGCGTTACGGCGCCATCTATGCCCGACTGGCAGTTGAGTGTGAAACGTTTGTCTGATATTGTGTTGTCGATGATCGCTTTAATTTTATTGTCGCCCGCGTTTCTTTATTTTTCTATTAAAATAAAGAAAGACTCCAAAGGACCTGTTTTTTATCATCAGGAAAGAATCGGGCGTTATGGCAAGTCGTTCAATATTTTGAAATTCAGGACAATGTATGTGAACTCAGAATCGGGCATACCGCGTTTAAGCAGTGCTGATGATGAACGCATTACACCTGTCGGGCGCATACTGCGCAAATATAGGATTGATGAGTTGCCTCAATTTTGGAACATTCTGGTAGGCGATATGAGCCTTGTGGGCCCGCGCCCCGAAAGGCGTTTCTACATCAATCAAATTGTGCAGGAAGCTCCGTATTATTGCATGCTTTATAAAATAAGGCCGGGTTTGACTTCGTGGGGGCCGATACGGATCGGCTACTCTGATTCCATAGAAAAGATGATTGAACGGTTGAATTACGACATTATTTACATTGATAACATGTCGCTGCTAACTGATTTGAAGATCCTTATTTTTACAATAGAGATTATTTTTAAGGGAAAAGGTGTCTGAAGAACCGACCGGGAAAATATTTCTGTTATGTTTTTTTAGATATTTTGATTATATTTGTGTTGTATAACGGTTACGAATGAAATCTTACTCCGAATTTTATGCCAAAATGATCGAATGGCGGCAGTTGCATATCAAACAACGCCATTTTATTCTGATCCTAAGTTTTTTGGTGGGATTGTTTTCCTCCATTGCAGCTTTTTTGCTGAAAGGTACCATCCGCTTCATACAACGTGTTCTCGTTGAAAATTTTGATAAAAACGAAATCAACTATTGGTACCTGGTGTTTCCGGTCATTGGCATCACCATTGCATCATTGTTTGTCAGGTACATAGTAAAAGATAATATCGGGCATGGCGTTACCCGGATTTTGTACGCCATATCCCAAAGAAAAAGTATTATCAAACTGCACAATACATGGACATCGCTGGTGGGTAGTTCCATTACCATTGGTTTTGGGGGATCGGTAGGAGCCGAAGCGCCGATAGTGCTTACCGGTTCGGCCATAGGTTCCAATCTGGGAAAGTTTTTCCGGATGGATCAGAAAACCATGATGTTGTTGGTAGGTTGCGGGGCGGCTGGAGCTATCGGTGGAATTTTTAAAGCGCCCATTGCCGGGCTGGTGTTTACGCTCGAAGTGCTGATGCTCGACATGACCATGACTTCCATTGTGCCGTTGCTTATTTCGTCCATCACAGCTACTTCGCTTACGTATATTCTCGACGATAGTTCGTTCCTTTTTAATTTCAAGAATGTACAACCTTTCACGGTCGATCGTATTCCGTACCTTATAGTGCTCGGAATTGTTTGCGGTCTTGTATCGCTCTATTTTACAAGGGGCATCAATTTTCTGGAAGGAGTTTTTAAGAAGATAGAGATTCCTTATAAAAAGATCATTTTAGGAGGCGCCACTTTGAGCATCCTTATTTTCCTGTTTCCTCCGCTTTATGGCGAAGGTTACGATACGATCATACAATTGCTCAACGGAAACACCACGTCCATGTTCGACCGCAGTTTATTCCTGGATATGGGAATGTCCAATTGGATGATTGTGGGATATCTGGCCTTGATCATCTTTTTCAAGATTTTTGCCACCGCCTCTACCAATGGAGCCGGCGGGGTGGGAGGTATATTTGCCCCTTCGTTGTTTGTTGGCTGCCTTACCGGATTTATGGTGGCCACCATTATGAACCAGTTTGGGTTCAATGTCCCGGAAGTAAACTTTGCCCTTGCCGGCATGGCCGGGCTCATGTCGGGGGTCATGCATGCTCCGCTTACCGGTATTTTCCTCATTGCCGAGATTAGCGGCAGCTATTTTCTGTTTATGACCCTGATGATTGTTTCAACAGTTTCGTACCTCACCATAATTATTTTTGAACCGCACAGCTTGTATGCCATGCGGTTGGCTCAAAAAGGTGAACTGCTCACGCACCATAAGGACAGGGCGGTGCTAACCATGTTGAAGATGAGAAATTTTATTGAAAAAGATATGGCCGAGTTGACACCGGACATGATGTTGGGAGACTTGGTTAGGATCTTCTCTAAATCCGATAAAAATATTTTTCCGGTGATCAACCCTAAAACTCGCGAGTTGCTTGGAATCATCCTTTTGGATGAGATACGGAATATCATGTTCCGGACAGATCTCTATCATCGGTTCAATGTAAGGAAACTGATGACATTTCCACCGGCCACGCTCCTCGAAAGTATGTCGATGGACAAAGTGATGGATGTGTTTGAGGACACGGGGGCATGGTACTTGCCCGTAGTTGACGATAAGAAACGTTATGTGGGGTTTGTTTCCAAATCGAAGATTTTCTCATCATACCGGCATGTACTGGTGCATTTTTCCGAAGAATAAAAACCATAGAAACTTATTTAGCCATGTCGAAAACAAAAATTTCATATACTGAAGCGACTGCCGAACTCGAGAAAATTTTGTCGGAGCTCGAAGCCACCGACGAAGTGGATATGGATAACATCGCTGATAAAGTAAAAAGGGCCGCTTTTTTGATTGATATTTGCAAAAAGCAGCTTTTCGATCTGGACAAGGAACTCGAAAAACTTATTGCCGGGATCGGCGATTAAAAAAATCAGGTTATGAGCCCTTGTTCTTTCCCTTATTCGTTGCTTCATCGAGATGAGATGATGATGCAAATAAACGTTTATGGAATGCAACGGCAACCGTTTCTCTTTATCATCGATTATAAGGCCGAAACGGGTTATGTAATTCCTTCGGCCGATATTCAGCCCGAATTTTTGAAGTTTTCTGTCAACGAAAAACTGGATAGCGCGTTTCCTGAAAATGCTCCGGTAAAATGGGAGGTTCATCCGGTTGAGACAGTACTTTACCGGACGAAATTTGATGATGTGGTGGAACAAATCCGCCTCGGTAATTCTTTCCTTGTGAATCTGACCCAGCCAGCCCTTGTCGAGACAAACCTGAACTTGGAGGATTTATATCGTTGTGGTAAAGCCAGGTATAAACTTTGGCTGAAAGAAAGGTTTACGGTTCTCTCGCCCGAAACATTTATCAAAATTGTAGATGGGAAAATATTTTCGTACCCGATGAAAGGTACGATAGATGCTTCGGTGCATGATGCTGAGAATACAATTCTATCCGACCCCAAAGAAAAAGCCGAACATGCCACCATTGTGGATCTGATACGCAACGACCTGAGCATAGTGGCCGATAATGTGGAAGTAACGCGATACCGCTATACTGATATTTTGCACACCAACAAAGGTGATTTACTCCAGGTAAGCTCCGAAATTAAAGGCGATTTGCCTCCTGGTTTTCTTGCTCGTCTGGGTCAGATTGTTTTCTCATTGCTGCCGGCTGGGTCTATCAGCGGCGCGCCAAAGCCGAAGACCCTGCAGATTATCGAGGCTGTCGAAGGCTACGACCGTGGATTTTATACCGGAATCTTTGGTTGGTTCGATGGACGGAATCTGGATTCGGCGGTGATGATCCGGTTTGTAGAACAACAGGGTAATAGCTTGGTTTTCAAAAGCGGGGGAGGAATTACCTCGCAGAGTAATCCAGAAAAGGAATACGAAGAACTTATCCGCAAAATATATGTGCCGTTGCATTGAATCCATCAAACTCCTCGACGGAAAATTTTTTCGTCCTGACCGTCATCAAGCCCGCATCGATCAGGCTTTCGAAGTTTTATGGCCCGGCCAAAAGCCTTTTGTCCTTAAAGCTGTTTTAGCGGGAACCGGTTTCCCGCATAAAGGCTTATTCAAATGCCGGATGGTTTACGATGCCCAAATCCGTCAGATTGAATTTACTCCCTATGTTCGTCGGGATGTAAAATCATTAAAAATCATGGAAATTGAGTTGGAAAGTTGCCGCTTTAAAAAGGAAAACCGTGAAGAACTGAACCGAGCTTTTGCTCAAAGAGGCGAATGCGACGATGTGTTATTGATGCGAAATGGCCTGCTTACCGACACTTCGTACTCAAACATAGCTCTTTTCGATGGTAAAATGTGGCATACTCCCCGCACACCTTTACTTTACGGAACCAACCGCGCCGAACTCATTGAAAGCGGGAAAATTATTGAAACTGATATTTCTCAGATTGATTTACCAAACTTTTTACAGGTTTGTTTGTTTAATGCTATGGTAGAATTTGGTGAATTGGTTTTACCCATAGACAAGATTTATGAACCTGAGTGAAGAAATATACGAAATCCTGCTTGATTAATTTTGAATTGAAAGAAAAAATATCATAAAAATTACATTTAGTATTTGCTACTTTAAAAAAATACTCTATCTTTGCACTGTTTTTACAAAAATGAGCAATGAACAACAATTATCTACATATTCTACTACTCGGTATAATTCTCTTGCAAAACAAGATGAAGTGAGTTTGGTATGCGGATATATGATGATATAATATTGTAAAGCCTTTCTCACTTCGGTGCGGGAGGCTTTTTTTAATAAAAAAACAGCGTTCTGAATCCTCTGAACAGGGGGACTTAAAGAGCGTACTCTGCATATAGAATTATAATATTTTAATCAAAAATCCGGAACCCCTCCCGGTTCTCCCGCCCTATGGGAGTTAGAGGGGGCTTATCATGGATAAATTATTTATTTTCGACACAACGTTACGTGACGGCGAACAAGTCCCCGGATGCCAGCTGAATACCATAGAAAAAATTCAGGTAGCCAAGGCGCTCGAAGGTCTTGGCGTGGACGTTATTGAAGCCGGGTTTCCTATTTCAAGTCCCGGCGACTTTAATTCGGTAGTTGAAATTTCAAAAGCCGTTACCTGGCCTACCATTTGCGCCCTTACGCGTGGAGTTCAAAAAGATATTGATGTGGCTGCCGATGCCCTAAAGTCTGCTAAGAAAAAACGAATACATACGGGTATCGGAACATCGGAGTTTCATATCAAATATAAATTCAATTCCACACAGGAAGAGATTCTGGAACGTGCGGTGGCAGCTGTAAAATATGCCAAAAAGTACGTGGAAGATGTGGAATTTTACTGCGAAGATGCCGGACGTACCGACAATGCTTATCTGGCCCGTGTGGTGGAAGCTGTGATTAAAGCTGGGGCTACTGTGGTTAATATCCCCGACACTACGGGTTACTGCCTGCCTTCGCAATACGGCGAAAAAATCAAATTCCTGATGGAAAATGTACGTGGAGTTCACAATGCTATTTTATCCACACACTGCCACAACGATTTGGGAATGGCCACTGCCAATACTATTTCAGGGGTGCTGAACGGAGCCCGTCAGGTAGAAGTAACGATCAACGGTATTGGCGAACGTGCAGGGAATACCTCGCTCGAAGAAGTGGCCATGATCCTGAAATGCCATAAAAATCTTGAGATAGAAACGAATATCAATACTCAGAAAATTTACCCGATAAGCCGCATGGTTTCCAGTTTGATGAACATGCCGGTGCAGCCTAATAAAGCTATTGTGGGTAAAAATGCTTTCGCGCATTCATCGGGAATACATCAGGATGGTGTGCTGAAAAACCGCGAAAGTTACGAAATAATGGATCCTACAGATGTGGGAATTGATAAAAATTCTATTGTACTTACTGCCCGGAGTGGCCGCGCGGCGCTGAAACATCGCTTAACGGTGCTTGGCGTTGAAGTTGAAAACGGAAAATTAGATGAAATTTACGAAACTTTCCTGAAACTTGCCGATAAGAAAAAAGATATTAACGATGATGACGTGCTGGTGTTGGCCGGAATGGAACGTGCTGAAAAACAACGTATCAAGTTGGATTATTTGCAGGTTACATCGGGTATAGGAGTGAAATCGGTAGCCAGTGTGGGTTTGGTCATAGCGGGAGAGAAATTTGAAGCCGCGGCTTCAGGTAACGGACCGGTGGATGCTGCTATTAAAGCTTTAAAGAAAATCATCAACAGAACCATGACTCTTCAGGAATTTACCATACAGTCGATGAGTAAAGGTAGCGACGACATGGGTAAAGTACACATGCAGGTGGAACATAACGGCGTGGTTTATTACGGCTTTGGGGCCAATACCGATATTGTGGCCGCTTCGGTGGAAGCCTACGTAAACGCTATCAATCAGTTCGTGAAGTAAGATTGCCCCCTAACCCCCTAAAGGGGGAAATTGAAGAAAAAAGAAATATATTAGAATAAAATTTGACCAATTAATATAAAATGAATAAAACAGAAAACAATGATAGACGCTCAACAACTCCCCCTTCAGGGGGTTGGGGGGCAAAGCAGGTAACTACTCTATTTGACAAAATCTGGGATGCGCATGTCGTATCGTCGGTTGAAAATGGACCGACACAGTTGTATATCGATCGTCATTTTTGCCACGAAGTAACGAGCCCGCAGGCTTTTGAAGGACTTCGCGCGCGCGGTCTGAAAGTGTTCCGTCCGGAACAAACTACCATGACTGCCGATCACAACACCCCAACTATCAATCAGGATCAACCGGTAAAAGATCCGGTTTCGCGTAAACAGTTGGAAACATTTGCTAAAAATGCTGCCGACTTCAATATGCCCCTGTTCTATCCGCTGGGGCACGTGAAAAATGGTGTGGTTCACATTATTGGACCCGAATATGGGTTCACGCAGCCGGGCATGACCATTGTGTGTGGCGATAGCCATACTTCTACTCATGGCGCTTTCGGGTCGGTAGCTTTCGGCATCGGCACCAGCGAAGTGGAAATGGTCCTGGCCACGCAGTGTATCCTGCAAAGCCGCCCCAAAACCATGCGTATTACTTTCAATGGAAAACTCAATGCCGGCGTAACGGCCAAAGATTTGGCTCTTTACATGATTTCGAAGCTGACAACTGGTGGGGCAACAGGCTATTTTGTGGAATATGCCGGCGAGGCTATACGCGGTATGAGCATGGAAGAACGCATGACAGTTTGTAACCTTTCTATCGAAATGGGTGCCCGTGGTGGTATGATTGCCCCCGATGAAACTACCTTTGCCTATGTGAAGGGACGTGAATTTGCTCCCAAAGGCGAAGAATGGGACAAAAAGTTAGCCTACTGGAAAACCCTGAAATCCGACGAAGGTGCTGTCTTCGATAAAGAACTTGGGTTCGATGCTGCTGATATTCAGCCGATGATCACTTACGGAACTAATCCGGGCATGGGCATGGGCATCAACGAAGCAATTCCTGCCCTGGAAGATATTGAGGAAGCAGGACGTATTTCCTTCCTGAAATCGCTGGATTATATGGGTTTCAAACCAGGCGAAAAACTCGAAGGCAAACCTATTGATTATGTATTCCTTGGAAGTTGTACCAATGGCCGGATCGAAGATTTCCGCGCTTTTACCGCTTATGTAAAAGGAAAAAAGAAAGCCGAAAACGTAGTGGCTTGGCTGGTGCCAGGAAGCTGGATGGTTGAAAAACAGATTCGCGAAGAGGGACTTTACGATATCTTGATTGAAGCCGGATTCGAACTTCGTCAGCCGGGTTGTTCAGCATGTTTGGCCATGAACGACGATAAAGTCCCGGCAGGAAAATACGCCGTTTCGTCGTCGAACCGTAACTTCGAAGGCCGTCAGGGTCCAGGAGCGCGCACCATACTTGCCGGTCCACTCGTAGCGGCAGCTGCGGCCGTAACCGGAAAAATTACCGATCCGAGAAAATAATGTGCCAATGTGCTAATTTGCCAATATGCCAATATGCCAATTTGCTAATAAGTCAATTAGATAATTTGCTAATTTGCTAATTTGCCAATGAGGTAATATGGATAATTAAGGTGATAAAATGGTTTAATTTCGGAAATATACTAATTGTTTGAATTTATGGCTGAATTACCTGAAACAGGAAACAGAATTGTTGATTTATCTTTTAGTTTTGCGTTAAAGATAGTAGCTTATACTGAAAGATTAGAAGAATTACGAAAGTATGTTATTTCTAATCAACTTTTAAAAAGTGGAACGTCTATTGGTGCGAATGTACGGGAGGCTCAAAACTGTGAAAGTAAGCCGGATTTTATCCATAAATTTAAAATTGCAGCAAAAGAAGCCGATGAAACAGAATATTGGTTGCTTTTGTGTAAGTATTCGGAGAATTACCCTTTCGAAAAGTTTCTATTAGATGAAATAAAAGAAATACAAAAAATTATTAATAGTATAATAAACACGTCAAAAAGCAAATAAGTCTCTGCAGCTATCCCAAATTAGAAATCTTCGTTGTATTGCGATTGGCACATTGGCTTATTTTCTCATTGGCATATTGAAAATATGGAAAAATTTGTAACATTAACATCTACGGTGGTTCCGCTTCCGATTGAGAATGTGGATACCGATCAGATCATACCGGCACGCTTCCTGAAGGCGACCGACAAAAATGGTTTCGGCGATAACTTGTTTGCCGACTGGCGTTATAATAAAGATGGAAGCCCGAAAGCCGATTTTGTATTAAACAATCCGGTATATGGTGGTTCATCGATACTTGTTGCCGGAAAAAACTTCGGTTCGGGTTCGAGCCGTGAACATGCGGCCTGGGCGGTGGCCGGATATGGTTTTAAAGTGGTGGTGTCGAGTTTTTTTGCTGATATTTTCCGCAATAACGCCTTGAATAATGGTGTTTTGCCGGTAATTGTATCACCGGAATTTTTGGCCGGAATTTTTGACGCGGTAAATACAGACTTCAAAACTACGGTTACAGTAAATCTTGAGAAACAAACAATTACAAATAATGCTTCGGGGCAGTCGGAATCATTTGAAATCAATCCGTACAAAAAGGAATGCCTGCTGAACGGGCTCGACGATATCGATTATCTGCTTGGCAAAAAAGATTTGATCGAAGCATACGAGAAAACAATTAAATAATGTGCCAATTTGCCAATGTGATTAATATGCTAATGAAAAAATACGCCAATGATTTTAATTAAAAAATTATTAAAAATAGAATATTGGCACATCGGCACATCGGCACATTGATGCATTAATATATTAACGCATTAGCACATTGACATATTGGCACATTAGCATATTAATCACATTGGCAGATTTGTATTATGATAGAAATAATGGATACCACCCTTCGCGATGGTGAACAAACATCGGGGGTTTCTTTTGCAGCTCAGGAAAAACTGAGTGTAGCTCGTCTTTTACTCGAAGAGTTGGGAGTTGATAGAATTGAGATTGCTTCGGCAAGGGTATCGGAAGGTGAATTTGCTTCGGTAAAAAAAGTGGCCGAGTGGGCGCGGTCTCACGGCCATATTCATAAAATTGAGGTGCTGGGTTTTGTCGATGGCAGCACATCGCTCGAATGGATTCGGAACGCCGGTTGCGAGGTGATCAACCTGCTTTGCAAAGGATCGCTCAAACATTGCACCTATCAGCTCAAGAAAACACCCGAGCAACATGTGGCCGATATAAAACAGTCGTTGGCAAATGCCCGTGAACTGGGAATTTCGGTGAATGTATATCTCGAAGATTGGTCCAACGGTATGCGCGATTCCGAGGATTATGTGTATTTCATGGTTGATTCGCTGAAAAGTGAAAATATCAAGCGATTTATGTTGCCTGATACTCTCGGCATTCTTAATCCGGATGAAACAAGCGCATTTTGTAAAAAAATGATAGCCCGTTATCCCGATCTTCATTTTGATTTTCATGCTCACAACGATTACGATTTAGCTGTAGCCAACGTTTTCGAAGCGGTGAAAGCCGGTGTAAAAGGGGTACACGTTACTGTGAACGGCCTTGGCGAGCGAGCCGGAAACGCGCCGCTCACCAGTGTTTTGGCTGTACTCCATGATCATGCGGGAGCTCAAACCCGTATCAATGAGGATAAGGTTTATTCCATAAGTAAAGTGGTTGAGACTTATTCCGGTATCCGCATTCCCCACAACAAGCCCGTTATCGGCGAAAACGTTTTCACGCAGGTAGCCGGTGTTCATGCTGACGGGGACAATAAGAAAAATCTGTATTTCAACGACTTACTTCCTGAACGCTTTGGCCGTACCCGTCAGTATGCGCTTGGGAAAACTTCGGGCAAGGCCAATATCCTGAAGAACCTGCAACAATTGGGAATTGAAATGGACGAACAGATGATGCAGAAAGTTACGCAGCGGGTTATTGAATTGGGCGACCGTAAAGAATTTGTGTCATTGGATGAGCTTCCTTACATTGTGGCTGATGTGTTGAATTCGGAGCAAGATGAACAATCTATCAAAATTTTAAATTATTCTCTATCTTTAACTTATGGTTTGCGTCCAATCGCTTCAGTAAAGATGTCGATCAACGGGGTGGAATATGAACAATCTTCGTCGGGAGCAGGACAGTACAACGCCATGTCGAAGGCCATGTACAAAATTTACAAAAAGCTTAAAAAACCTACCCCCGAATTATTGGATTATGAAGTAGTGATTCCTCCGGGAGGACAAACTGACGCTATAGTACAAACCATTATAACCTGGCGTTTCGACGGGAAAACCTTCAAAACCCGTGGCCTGCATGGCGACCAAACCGTGGCTGCGATTAAAGCCACTGTTAAGATGCTGAATATCCTTGAAACCGGAAACATCCCGGTAATTAATTATAATGAGTATCCGTTTTGATACTTAATGAATTTAGACAATGTTCGCTAACGAGCGACCTTGTCCGGTGAGCCGAACCAACGGTCAGCGTAGCTAAAAACAAGTGAGAAAAGCGTACAAAATACTCCTGTTTGACTACCGTAGGGAGGAGTTTGGTCCCGATAATTATCGGGATTTAGATTTTCGAACGTAAGTTTTTCGAGCGAAGCGGGCGCAGTCTTGACTTTTTTTGCTTACTTTTTTGTGTCAATACAAAAAAAGTAAGTGGGGTTTTAGGGGTAAAGCCCCTGATAAATATTAATTTAAAGATTAGGTAATCTAACGGATAATCATTTACCGTAAATAAATTCTGAAAAAATATTTTAAATGGGAAAAAAATTAAACATTGCTGTGCTTCCCGGTGACGGTATCGGGCCGGAAATCATTGAGCAGGCACTGAACGTAACAAAAGCCGTATGCGCAAGATTCGGCCATGAACTCAGTTATGAATATGCCATTGTGGGTGCTGCCGCCATCGATGCCGTGGGTGAGCCTTATCCGCAGGCTACGCACGAATTGTGCATGAAGTCGGATGCTGTCCTTTTTGGCGCTATTGGCGATCCAAAGTACGACAACAATCCTAACGCCAAGGTTCGTCCCGAGCAAGGTCTGCTCAAGATGCGCAAGGAGCTGGGTTTGTTTGCCAACATACGCCCTGTAACCACTTTCCCGTCGCTCATTCATAAATCGCCGCTGCGTGCCGATCTGGTGGAAGGTGCCGACTTCATGTGTATTCGCGAGCTTACCGGAGGTATGTACTTCGGTCGGCCACAGGGACGTAGCGAGGACGGAAATACCGCCTACGACACCTGCGTTTACACCCGCGAGGAAGTAGAGCGTATTATCCATTTGGCTTATAAGTATGCAGGTCAGCGCCGTAAAAAGGTAACCATGGTGGACAAAGCTAACGTGATTGCCACTTCGCGCCTGTGGCGCCAGATTACGCAGGAAATCGCACCGCAATATCCTGATATCGAAACCGAATATATGTTTGTGGATAATGCTGCCATGCGTATTATCCAGTGGCCCAAAAGCTTCGATGTGCTGGTAACCGAGAACCTTTTCGGCGACATCCTTACTGATGAAGCTTCGGTAATTACCGGTTCGCTGGGGATGCTCCCTTCGGCTTCCATTGGTATCCATACCTCTGTGTTCGAGCCTATTCACGGTTCGTATCCACAGGCTGCCGGCAAAAACATAGCCAATCCTCTCGCTACCATTCTATCGGCAGCCTTAATGTTCGAATACGCCTTTGGGATGATGGAAGAAGGTGCTCTGGTTCGCGAAGCCGTAGATGCCAGCATGGATGCTAACATTGTTACCGAAGATATCTCCAACGGAGGGAAATCTTACAAAACTTCCGAAGTAGGGGAGTGGGTAGTCGATTATATCAAAAAGAAATAGATACTGATTTTTTTAGCACAATAAAAGCAGTTCGTGTAACGATGTTGATCGTTTGTCGAACTGCTTTTCTACTATATTAAACGCAAATTATATAGATTATTCTTCTTCTTTTTTGGTTGCTTCGTATTCTTTCAGCAATTTATCCTGAACGTCCATTGGGACAAGTTCGTACGAGGCAAATTTCATGCTGAAAGATGCCCGCCCACCGGTAAGCGAGCTTAGCATGGTGGAATAGTTGCTCAACTCTTTCAAAGGAATTTTGGCGGTAAGCTTTTCGAACCCTTTTTCACTGTGCATTCCCATGATAATGGCGCGCCGGCTCTGAAGGTCGCTCATTACATCGCCAAGGCGATCGGATGGAGTCAGAACTTCCACATCGTAAACGGGTTCGAGAATTTTCGGCCCAGCGTCTTTGAAGGCTGTGGCAAATGCGTTACGACCAGCCAAACGGAACGAAATTTCGTTGGAATCGACCGGGTGCATTTTCCCATCGTAAACGATCACACGTACATCGCGGGCGTACGAACCGGTGAGTGGCCCTTGCTCCATCCTGTCCATCAAACCTTTGAGGATGGCAGGTACGAAGCGGGCATCGATGGCGCCACCCACAATACTGTTGATGAGGACGAGCTTTCCACCCCAGTCGAGTTTGATTTCCTGTGTATCACGATTGCTGATTTTGAATTCCTGTCCTCCGAATTTGAATAATTCCGGAGCTGGCATTCCTTCGTAATACGGTTCGATAATTAGGTGAACTTCACCGAATTGTCCGGCGCCACCCGATTGTTTCTTATGTCGGTAATCGGCGCGGGCAGCTTTTGTAATGGTTTCGCGGTAAGGAATTTTTGGCTCTTTAAATTCGATGGCGATTTTGTCGTTGTGCTCCACCCTCCATTTCAATGTGCGGAGATGAAATTCGCCCTGCCCCGACAATATAGTTTGTTTCAATTCTTTCGATTGTTCAATGATCCATGTCGGATCTTCTTCGTGCATGCGGGTGAGAATTTCGCTCAGTTTTTCTTCATCAGCTTCACTAACAGCCCTGATGGCTCTGCGGTATTTGGGTTCCGGATATTTAATTTCTTTGTATTTGTATTCGCATCCTTTGATGTTCAGCGTATTCCCGGTGCGGGTATCTTTTAGTTTTACAGTAGCGCCCAAGTCGCCGGCTAACAGTTCATCCACATTGGCGCGTACTTGTCCGGCAACACTGAACAGCTGGCTGATTCTTTCTTTTGATCCTCTGTCAATATTCACAAGGTCGTCGCCAACCTTTAATTTTCCACTCATCACTTTAAAATAGGAGATTTCACCGATATGAGGTTCAACGCTGGTTTTGAATACATAAATGCTCGTCGGTCCGTTTGGATCCGGGGCAATTTCTTTGCCATCGATGGTTTGCGGCTTCTCGGTGATGCTTACGCTGGGGGTTATGTTTCCAATGAATTCCATGAAGCGGCGAACGCACATGTCTTTACCTGCCGACATGCAGAATACCGGGAACATATCGCGGTGGAGCAACCCTTTGCGGATACCCATGCGCATTTCTTCTTCGCTCAGCGAACCCTGGTCAAAGAATTTTTCCATTAATTCTTCATCGTGTTCGGCAGCTGCTTCAACCAATGTGTTGTGCAGTTCCTGTGCTTTTTCAATCTGGTCGTTAGGTATGTCAAGGATTTCGGGCGTGCCACCTTCGGGTTTCCAGCGGTACATTTTCATTTTCAGCACATCGACAACAGCGTTGAACTGTGTTCCCACATTTATCGGATATTGTATCTGAACCACCTTAAATCCATAATTTTCTTTGAGTTGTTCAAGTGTGCGGTCGAAATCAGCTTTTTCGTGGTCGAGCTGATTAATGGCAAAAATAACAGGTTTATTGAATTTCTCGGTGTAGCGGAAATGGTTGTTGGTACCTACTTCCACACCGTATTGCGAGTTAACGAGGATAACTGCCGTGTCGGTAACGTTCAGGGAGGTAACAACGCCACCGATAAAATCGTCCGATCCGGGACAATCGATAAAATTCAGTTTTTTGTCGAGCCATTCGGTTTGAATGATGGTGGAAAATACCGAATAGCCATACTCTTTTTCAACAGGGAAATAATCGGAAACCGTATTTTGATTGTCAACGGTTCCTCTGCGTTTTATAACACCACTCTCGTAGAGCATAGCTTCCACAAGAGTGGTTTTTCCCGAGCCTGAACTTCCCAACAACGAGATGTTCTTAATTTCATTCGATTGATATTGTTTCATATTGTATTAAATTTTAAGTGTTTAACAAAAACGAATCATTTGATTCTTCAACCTCTGAAGAAAAAGCAAGGTATAGAAAAATATCAATTTTATCAATGAATGAAATAATGTTATAAAACAATGTTTTTCGGCAGTTTTTGAGTCTTTTTAAGATTTGGATGACACCAACTGTTTGATTCCGGATGTGAAATCGGGAGAAATTAGGAGGTAGTAAGCAAAAGTGGCTGTACAAATAACAAGGATAGCCGCGAAAACAGCATAACTATTCTCGTTTGTAAAGTAGGTAACCGCCGAAAATATGGCTGCGCCGATAAAAATGAACAAAAATGTAACAAAATTCATGTAACCAATCATGTTCCCAATTTCTTTGCCAATGGGCGCGTGCTGGATCATCGAAAGGCTGGGCACCTGGACGAAGCCCCCGCTAAAAGCAATACTAAAAATGAGTATATAAAAGAAAGTTTGCGACAACGGAACGAAAAGGAGCGTAATAAGGAGCAAAATCATGGCAAATAGTCCGGCGGGTATGAGTCCGGGGCGGATGCCATGTCCCGAGAGTTTTCCGGCGGTTGAACAGCCGGCGGCAATCCCGATAGCCGCTATGGCCATAACTATCCCCGTTGAAGTATTGGAGAGGTGGTAAATGTGCTTGCAATGAATCACCAAGTTCATTTGCAGCATGCTGCCTACCAGCCAAAAAACCGAAGTGCCAAGTACGGCGCTGTTCAAATGATGTTTATGGTGAGCAAATTTGTAGGATGAAATCAGAAACCGTATGGGATTCAGTGAGCCGAACTCGCTTACGTATCCGGTGTCCTCGTTCGCCTTTATACGTGTCGTTACGAGGTATCCGCCAATGGCTACCCCGATAAAAAGCAGCGCTTGCAGGTAAATATTGAATTTATCGGAAATAAGCGAGGCTACAATGGTGCCGGTAAGTACGCCAATGAAGGCCATTGTTTCAAATATCCCGCTACCAAACGATACCCCTTCTTCGCCCCCGATATCGCGAATCAGGCTGTATTTCGATGGAGAATACAAACAAGCCAGAATCCCCATTATAAATAGAGAAAATAAAGCTATATTTGTATTTTGAAACCAAAAGGCAACCGCCGCAATAATCATGACGGGTATCTCTATCAGTTTCATGATGGTGAACACGTTTTTTTTCTTGTATTTCACGGCGAGAAGCCCTGCCAAGGGTGAAAGGACAAGATAAGGGAATATGAGCGCCGCTGATGCGACAGAAATTAGCTGTGAATATGACAGGCCGAACGGTATGACCCATGACACAGATATGAAAATGATGCTGTTTTTCAAAAGGTTTTCGTTGAATACACCTAAAAAATTACTTAGAAAAAGCGGAAGCCATTTGACCGATGATTTGCCCATTTAATTCCTGAATTAAAAAATCATTCGAACAAAGATAAATAAATAAGCCGGTTATATTGTTAAAATATGGTTAATTTGTTTTTTAAACTAATAAAAATTGGGATAAACCATTATTGTATTTCAATAATAAAATTAAATCATCTAAAACCGATGAAAATTAAAAAATAACCATGAACTAAATAAATTTATTTAACGTTAATATTATACTTTAATTTTATGAAAACTTTATTTCAAATATCAAACATCATATTAGGTTAAATAATGTTAATAAAATATTTAACATTTAGATTTTAATGTAAATTTGCATTATTATGAAGAAGCGAACAATATGGATATTGATTGTTTCGATGATTTTAACATTTGCCGGATTGATTGCCGTTCAGTTAAGGTATGTGCGGATCAATGCGGAAATGATAGAAAATCAGTTCAATGAGAATGTCCAACGCAGTTTATATCAGACAGTAACGTTAGTTGAAGAGAATGAAGCCCTTGAATATCTGGCTCAGACTTTGGATGGCGAAGATTATACAGTAGGCCATAACCAGTTGTTGAACCAGAAATCGAAAAGAAGTAATTGGAAAAGCAATATAGACAGTTTGGCGAATGTTTCGGCCGGCAGTATTAAAAATGAGCCTCGGCCCTCCATCCGCTTGTCAACCGGACATGGTAAATATACAATAGAAGAAACATCCCGCTATTTGCAGGAAAAATTCCGACAAAATTTTTCTCGTTCCAAAACGATCCTCGACCAGGCGGTGTTTCGGCTTTTGAAAGGGGTTGAAAATAAAGAAATCAGCGAAAGAATCAACTTTGATGAACTCAATGGAATTTTGGGCACCATATTGAACAACAATGGAGTAAGTTTACCCTATTATTATACCATTGTTGATAAACAGGGGAAATTGATTTATCGCTATCAAAACAATATTCCCATCGAGGATGATGTGGATCATGATAACGTTTATACACAGAAAATGTTTCCGTTCGAAGAGTTGAGCAATGAAACATATCTGCAGGTGATTTTTCCTAAAAAGCAAAATTATATTTTAAGTTCGATGAACCTCTTGCTGCCCTCGGTAGCGCTGATGTTGCTCATTTTAACAATTTTCATATTGGCTATTATTATCATATTCAGACAAAAACAACTGAACAATATGAAAAATGATTTTGTTAATAATATGACACACGAACTTAAAACTCCGATATCGACTATTTCGTTAGCCTCCCAGATGTTACAGGATCCGGGAGTAGGTAAAACACCTGAAACTTTAAAGTATATCTCGAATGTGATTCGTGACGAAACCAAACGGCTCAGTTTCCAGGTAGAAAAAGTGCTTCAGATGGCTGTTTTCGAACGCGAGAAATCGCCGCTGAAGTTTCACGAAATGCATATTAACGGGCTTATTTCCGATATTGTGGGTAATTTTTCGCTGAAAGTTACCAGTAAGGGCGGACAAATCTCGTCAAGGCTGAATGCCCTGAACGATTACGCGCTTATCGACGAAGTTCACTTTACGAATGTTATTTTCAATTTGATGGACAATGCCCTGAAGTATTGCGACAAGGCTTTGCTCCTGAACATTGAAACTTGGAATGAGAAGGATCACCTTTTAATCAGTATTGAGGACAATGGAATTGGAATCAGTAAAGATGACCAAAAGAGGATTTTTGAAAAATTCTACAGGGTTTCCACAGGCAACCTTCACAATGTGAAAGGATTTGGATTGGGATTGGCGTACGTGAAGAAAATTGTGGATGAACACAAGGGAACCATCAAGGTTGAAAGTGAACTGAATATCGGAACCAAATTTACAATTATAATACCAACACTAAAAAATTACGAATTATGACTGAAGAAAAAGTAAAAATTTTGTTGTGCGAAGATGACGAAAATCTTGGCATGCTGTTAAGAGAGTATTTACAGACGAAAGGGTACGATTGCGACCTCCAGCCCGATGGCGAAGCCGGTTACAAAGCTTTTTCACGTAACAAGTACGATCTTTGTGTCTTTGACGTTATGATGCCTAAAAAAGATGGATTTGCGCTTGCAGCTGATGTGCGTGCAATGAACTCGGATGTGCCTATTATTTTCCTTACCGCCAAGTCGATGAAGGAAGATATTCTGCAGGGTTTTAAACTGGGTGCCGACGATTACCTGTCGAAACCGTTCAGCATGGAAGAACTTCTGTACAGGATTGAGTCGATCCTGAGACGGGTAAAAGGTAAAAAAGCCAAAGATGTGGTTACTTTCCAAATTGGTGCTTTTGTTTTTGATGCTCAAAAACAGACTCTTGTGTACGAGGGTGAAGTGAGAAAACTGACTACCAAAGAGTCGGAACTGCTCAACCTTCTGGCTGCTAACGCCAATAACATATTGGAACGTAATTTTGCCCTGAAAACAATTTGGGTAGATGATAACTACTTCAATGCAAGAAGCATGGATGTGTATATTACCAAATTGCGTAAATTGCTGAAGGACGACCCGAATGTTGCCATTATCAACATCCACGGTAAAGGTTATAAACTGATCACTCCTCAAACAAAAGAGGATTAATAAACTAAAACAAACCGCTCATTGGGCGGTTTTTTTTATGTGTAATAATTTTATCTGTTGATTTAGTGTTTTTTTTGCTTGCATTGTCCGAAACAAAACGTTATTTTTGCATATTCAGTTTTAGGAGTTTAATAAATACAAAACTTAAAGAGGGTTTTGCTCACCGGAGGCACTTCGTTGTTGTCGTATTGAATATATAATAAAGAATATTTCAAAGATGAAAGTATCGGTTACCAAGAATAAGCTTATTGAAGTTGCACGTCAGTTGTTTGCGCTTCATGGGAAGAAGAATGTAACCATGAACGATATTGCCGAGTCGTCGAAAAAAGGGCGCAGGACTTTATATACCTATTTCAAAAGTAAAGATGAAATTTATAAAGCGGTAATAGATAACGAACTAAAACATATTCTCGAACGGCTTACAATGGTGTCGAATGAAAAGAACGAGCCAGATATTAAGCTCACCAATCACATTCTTACCCATCTTGATGCTGTAAAACAGGCCGTAAACCGTAACGGATCGCTTCGGGCCGATTTCTTCAGGGATATTTACGAGGTGGAAAGAACCCGCCGTAAGATTGATATCAAGGAAATCACGCTTATCCGAAATATCTTGTCGGAGGGAGTTGATAAAAAAATCTTCAAAAGGATGGACATCGAATTATCATCCATTATTATACTTTATGCCATTAAAGGCCTTGAGGTTCCGTATATTCGCCAGAATATCAGCCTGGAATTCGAAAAAAACAAAAACTATATTGTTGATTTCGTTCTGTCGGGCATTCGTACTTAAAGGTACCCGGGCTCTGAAATTGATTTTAACAAACGAAGGGCTTTATTCTCTTTGTTTGTCATTTCGTTTTTTGTTTCTTCTGTTTTATCCCCTTGTCCGCACAAATGCAATACCCCGTGTATGACGACACGGTGTAATTCTTCTTTTTCCTCGACGTTGAAAAGTTCCGCATTACTCCGTACAGTGTCAAGGCTGATGAATATGTCGCCTGATACTACCTTGTTGGCGCTGTAATCGAAGGTGATGACATCGGTAAAATAGTCGTGAGACAAATACTGGTTGTTCACTGACAAAATACGTTCGTCAGTACAGAAAATGTAGGATATGTCGCCGCATTTTTTGCCCTGGCTTTCGGCCACTTGCTTTATCCATTTCGATACAAGCTGTTTTCTGAAATATGATGGCAATTCTGCGGGTGTTTCGGCTATAAACTGAATCATTGGCTGAGAATGGTTGATCCGTAAGGAAATTTTATGGTGCAAAAGTAATAAAAAAGTCTTTCGGACAAATGTTCCGAAAGACTTTTTATTGGGCGGTGATCCAGCTGGGGCTCGAACCCAGGACCCCATCCTTAAAAGGGATGTGCTCTACCAGCTGAGCTACTAGATCATCAAACTTTGTATGCTGCTGTTTTGAAAAAAAGTGATCCAGCTGGGGCTCGAACCCAGGACCCCATCCTTAAAAGGGATGTGCTCTACCAGCTGAGCTACTAGATCTTTTTCAAAAAGCGGTTGCAAAGATACTGCTTTTTTTTTAATTTTCCAAGTGTATATGCTATTTACTTGATATGATTGGATGGTTTTTCGATTTTCTTGTTCGCGTATCCGGTTGCTTTCATGTATCTTTGCTCTAAAAAAAATATTTTTTTGAATAAGAAATGATGAATAAGATGGTGGGCGGAAAATTGGAAACAGTATTTTTTGCGGACGATGCTGTAGCGGTAGCGCGGAATTTGCTGGGTAAAGTGCTGGTTCGCGTTTACGATGATGGTGTGGTAACCCGTTATAGGATTACCGCTACCGAAGCTTATATGGGTGAAGAAGACAAAGCCTGCCATGCATCGAAGGGGCGTACCGGCCGCACGGAAGTGATGTACTGGAGAGGGGGATACGTGTATGTTTACCTGATTTATGGCATGTATTGGATGTTCAATATTGTAACAGGCAGTGTTGAGTATCCGCAGGCAGTGCTTATTTGTGGTTTGGATAGCGTTATTGGCTCGGGGCGAGTGGGGCGCTTGCTGAATGTGGATAAAAGCTTTTATGGTGAGGATTTGTTGACGTCAGACAGGATTTGGATTGAAGATTCGGACGAGCAACCTGATGTGGTAGAGTCGCCAAGGGTTGGAGTTGATTACGCGGGTGACGAATGGAAAAATAAAAACTGGCGTTTCCGGGTTCAGCCCTGAAAACGCCAGATCGGTTATTTGATTGAGTCGAGTTGTTCAATATCTTCCAGCTCTTTTTTTGCTTCCTGTTTCGATTGTTGTTTTTCTTGAATAAATTTATTATCCATAATTACTTTGTTTTCAATAAGTACTTCTTTGCCGATAACAATCATTGAAACAAGCACAGTGGCCAGCAGCGTATATTTAGGCAAGAGCCGGGCTTTGTCTTTCGATAACAGAAAAGCGGCTATCGTAGTTCCGGCCGCAATGAGCAAAGGGAGCAGTGGAATGGTTCCCATTGGCAAAAACGTAAGTACCAGTCCTATGGTAAGAAATACAAACGATATGATGATAAAAGTCTTTCTCATATTTCTGTTTTTTATTTTAAATGCCACTTGCGCGCGATAAAACCAAATGTCCGGTGCCTACCGGAATGCTGAACTTAATTTGCGTAGGGACTTTTGCAGCATCGGCGGTTAGCCAAATGATGTTTTGGTCTTTTCCCCTGAGTTTGTTGGTTTGCGCCGATACGGAAAGTTTATAGCATTCGCGTTTGCCAAGCGGTCCGCAGTTGACCACCTCTTTGCCGAGGTACTTAACAAAAGCTCCGTATTCTTTTTCGTCGAAAACTACTCGGAACGATGCCGTTTGTCCCGGGCGGAACCTTGCAAAATCTACGGTGCGAAGTTTATACACCACCGTTACTACGTCGGTGGTTGCTCCCGAAACGTGGAAATTGCTGTTCTTTACCGCGCCTCTTTTGTTGATGGATGTGGCGGCGATATTCCCGTTCGGTTTGAAAGTGTATTTCTCTGTTCGGGTGTATTTCCCTTCCAGGGCGTTCCTTTTGTAAAGAACAGGACGGTAATTCGCCGGTTCGATGTACGATTCGTACAAGTCGCGTATCTTGAAAAAACTATCCCATTTGGAAAAGGTGGTAGCCGAAACACTGAGGTGAATGTAATTTTTTTTAGAGGTGTTTACCTGTTCTGTCTCCATGGTTACCTGCGCTATGTGGGTAAGCATGCCGCTCAGGTTGTATGAAGCATCGAAAACCAACTTTTCGTTGGGTTTTATCTGCGCTTTGATAGTAGCAAAGGCAAATACAAAAATAAATAAATAGAGGTAACGTTGCATTTTTACTAAACTTTCTGTGATTATGCTTCGCCTCCGAATCCCATGGGCATTGGAGGAACAAATGTGTTTTCCGAGATTTTTATTTTGCCGTTTTGGGCTTCGAACTTAGCGACATTTTCCTGAAGGGCGAAAAGTAATCTTTTTGCATGTTCGGGAGTAAGTATGATTCTGCTTTTTACATTGGCTTTCGGGGTGCCGGGCATGATTCTGACAAAATCTACTACAAATTCGGAGGTTGAATGGGAAATGATAGCCAGATTGGAGTATATTCCTTCGGCAATTTCGGCTGATAACTCTATGTTGAGTTGGTTTTCCTGTGGTTCCATTTTTCTTTGTTTTTAATTTGATGACAAAGTTACTAAAATAATCGTTGAAACAGAATATGTGTCCATTAATAATGATGGTAAAACAGCGTTGAAACGGATGACCTTCGGACGAGCCGGGCTATCCAAACCATCACTGTGGCTAACAGGAAGCGGGAGCCTATGATCCATCCGGCGGGGACGCCAATAGCGACGAACAGGAGGGTGTCTTCGAGCAGCGAATGATTTACGGCGATGTGGAGGTTGAGCAATTGGGCGTTGCGTGGCGATATGCTTTTTTTGTCTAATTCATCGAGGGTTACGGCGGCTCCGTAGGTCAGCCCGAGGATTTGTCCCACCAACCATAAAAAAGTGCAATCGGCGCTGAGTCCCATTATTTTCAACAGGGGGGAAAATATCTTTGTCAGCCAATTTATAACGTTAAACTCCTTTAGGATATTTTGAAGAATCATCAGGCCGGTTACAATCAGTGAGATTTTCAGCGCTAACCAACCAGTCCCTATCATCCAGTTGGTCAGCATGGGTAGGATGCCGGAAAAATGCTGGGCTTGCTCGTTGATGATTTTACTGCCCATGTCGGCGGGTAGTATTTTGTTGAAAATAAAAGCCATGCCGAGCGAGGCCAGTAAACGGAGAGTAATGATGACGAAAGGGTGGCTCCCGGCTTTTTTCTGGATAGCGGTTTCTGCTACCATATTGTGAGAAATAAGGCACATGATAGCCAGTATGGTGATTTCGCGCATGTCGAGCGGGAGGGTGGCGATAATGGCTATAGGGGCGTATAGCGAAAGAAAAATGCTGGAGATGAAAACGATCGATGCTTCGCCCGGAAGTCCTATCAACGAAAACAGGGGTCGTAGGTATATGGAGAGGTAACCGATAAAACCCCAGTATTGAAGCAGTGTAACCGTAAAACTAACGGGAACAATGATCTTCAGAAGCCATCCAACCGTTTTTGCCGATTTGGGTAAGGCTGTGTGTATGCAATTGATGATTCGTTGTGAGGGGGTCATTTTTCAGAGAGGAAGTTTATAAAAGTAAGAAGGGTTGTCTCACGACAACCCAATCTTCTTATTAACCTTAAATCTAATACCATGAAAAACACAATGCAAATATAGAGTGTTTTTTTATGTTGTACAACATGTTTTGCTGTAATTCCCTATTATTTAACTTTATTTAACTTTAAAGGTCGTTTCAACATGTTTTTTATAGTGGTTATTTTGCAGGTAACCATGTTTGCGAGCGACCAAGAAAACCTCTTTTGTCAAGTGATCCTCTGACTACCAGTTTGTTTTCTTTTTCGTCGAAAGATATGGTGCAATAGTAGATTTTCCCTGATTTCGGATCGAGAATGGTGCCACCCGTAAGTTTTCCATCTTTTTCACTCATGCCGTTGATAATTATTAACCCTTGTATCGGTTGGTTTTTGTTGTTTCCTTCGCATTCGGTACAAACTTTATTCGGATTGTCGAACAATTTTTCAATTTTTCCGTAATATTTCCCGTTGGTTGCTTTATAGATCTCTACAATTGACTTAACTTTACCGTCTTTATCATCAATGGTTTTCCATTTTCCGGTTATTTTTGATGTTTGTGAAAAAACCGCGGTAGCCAGGAGTAGTACAAAAGCTGTGGTGAATAATTTCTTCATAATTTTTTCTTTTAAATTTTTTTCGTTGCAAAGATATTTATTTTATGCACAAAAACAAATAAAATGCGCATTTTTTTTTGAATCTATTATTAAATGGCCTGTTTTTTTTGAAGTAAACTTTATGGCATAGGAATTGAAACGCTCTTTATGCAGTAAAAATAGAATAATTATAAGAATCAAAAAATCAGATAGATATTTGTTCATGTTATTCGTTATTAAGAATAATAGAAAAACAAGTATGCCATTTTGACATTTAATTAAAGAAACGATACATATATGTCTAATTCCTTTGACAGCTTCTTTTCTGAAGATACGATGGGTAGTCCCGAAGTATTTCCAATTATTTCGTTGGACGAACGTTCTTCGGAGATCAATATAAAATCGGGTGATGTGTTGCCTATATTGCCTTTGAGGAACATGGTGCTTTATCCGGGTGTGTTGCTCCCGGTGTCGGTGGCGCGTCCCAAATCGCTGAAATTAGTTCGGTCGGCCCACGAAAACGATTTCTTAATAGGCGTCAGTACGCAGACAGATAAAAAGTACGATAACCCTTCGGTGGATCAGCTTTATCCTATGGGAACTGTGGCTCAGGTAGTTCGTATTCTCGAAATGCCCGATAATTCCACAACGGTGATATTAGAAGGGAAAAAGCGTTTTATTTTAGGTGAGGCTGAAACCGAGAAGCCGTATCTGAAGGCTAAAGTAACGATTGTTGAAGATGTGCTGCCCGACAACGATGAAGGAGTTTTTGCAGCTTTAGTATCGTCGATCAAGGATTTATCGTCCAATATTATTAATAATTCGGGCATTATGCCTCCCGAAACTACTTTTGCCATCCGGAATATTGAAAACCCTACGTTCCTGATCAATTATGTTTGCGTTAATTTCGGGTTGAATGTTCAGGACAAACAACGTTTGCTTGAGATGGATAATGTCATGGAGCGCGGTTATCAATTGCTTGAATTGCTCAACAAAGAATCGCAACTACTTGAGTTAAAGATGTCCATCCAAAATAAGGCCAAGGAAGGAATTGACCAACAGCAGAGGGAGTACTTCCTTCAGCAACAGATGAAAACGATTCAGAATGAGCTGGGTGGATCAACTCCGGAGCAGGATATGGCCGATTTCCGTGATAGGGCGAAATTAAAGAAATGGAACGATGCTGTCGCCGAAATTTTCGAAAAGGAATTAAGGAAGCTTGAAAGAACAAGTCCGCATTCGCCCGATTTTACTACTCAATTGGTGTATGTCGAAACGATGCTCGACTTGCCGTGGAACGAATTTACCGATGACAATTTCAACCTGAAGAATGCCAAGAAAGTGCTTGACAGGGATCACTTCGGAATGGAAGCTGTGAAGGAGCGCATCCTTGAGTATTTGGCTGTGTTGAAATTAAAAGGTGATATGAAATCGCCGATCATTTGTCTTTACGGCCCTCCTGGTGTAGGCAAAACTTCGCTGGGAAAATCGGTAGCTGCCGCGCTCAACCGCAAGTATGTGAGGATGTCGCTTGGCGGGTTGCACGATGAGGCCGAAATACGGGGACATCGCCGGACGTATATTGGAGCTTTGCCAGGACGGATCATGCAGAATATCCAAAAAGCAAAATCGGCCAATCCCGTTTTTGTGCTTGATGAAATTGACAAGGTGAGTTCTGATTATAAAGGAGATCCTTCGTCGGCGTTGCTCGAAGTATTGGATCCCGAGCAAAATACCACTTTTCACGATAATTATTTGGATGTCGATTTCGATCTTTCCAAAGTCCTGTTCATTGCTACCGCGAATAACTTGAATTCCATTCCGCGCCCACTTCTCGACCGTATGGAACTTATCGAAGTGAGCGGATACACGCAGGAAGAAAAAGTGGAAATTGCCCGAAAATATTTGGTAAAGAAAGAGTTGGATAATCACGGCTTGGCTGCATCGGATGTAGAGTTATCGAAGGCGGTCATTCATCGGATGATAGATGCTTACACGCGTGAATCGGGGGTGAGGGAACTCGACAGGCAAATAGCTTCGCTTATGCGTAAAATTGCCCGGAAAGTAGCCTCCGATGAATCATATAATCCTGTGTTGGAAGAAGATGATGTGAAAGGTTATCTGGGCACTCCACGTTATAGCCGCGATAAATACCAGGGCAATGACTATACGGGCGTGGTAACCGGGCTGGCCTGGACACAGGTGGGTGGCGAAATCCTCTTCATCGAATCAAGTCTTAGCAAATCGAAATCTCCGCGCCTTACGCTTACCGGAAATCTGGGCGATGTGATGAAAGAATCGGCCATTCTGGCGCTCGAATATATAAAATCGCACGCCGAACAGTTGAATATTGATCCGGAAATGTTCGAAACTTACAATGTGCATGTGCATGTGCCCGAAGGAGCTATTCCTAAGGATGGGCCTTCGGCGGGCATTACCATGGTTACCGCGTTGACTTCGGCTTTTACTCACCGTAAAGTGAGGAAGGGCGTGGCAATGACAGGGGAAATAACCCTGCGTGGAAAAGTTTTACCGGTAGGTGGCATTAAAGAAAAGATACTGGCTGCCAAGCGTGCCGGAATTACCGATATTGTTATTTGCGAGGATAACCGGAAAAATATCGATGAAATTAAAGTGATATATTTAAAAGGTCTTAAATTTCATTACGTAACTGATATTATGGAGGTAATTAAATTTGCGTTAATATAAATGATATTCATTGTTTAATATTACAGACCGGAAAGTTGATGTATCTAAAAACTTTCCGGTTTTTTTGTGTAAATATGATATAAAACATGGAATTTACTGATGATTGATTAAAATTAAATTTGTATTTTTAGCAAAATTTTAATTAAATATACAATTTATAAATAATTTAATTGGTAATGACTATGTTAAGGAGATTGTTCTTTGTTGTATTGGGCGTTTCATTTCTGCTTCCTGCATTGGCCGAAAAAGACCCTATGAAATATGGTAAAGTTTCGAAAGAAGAACTCGAAATGACCGTTTATCCTGCCGATAGCAGCGCTTCGGCTGTAATCCTTTGCAATTATGGTTATTTTGATGCGCGTCAACTCCAGTTTGTTCACGTGAAAAGAATTAAAATCCTCAAAGAAGAAGGAAAAGGCTTTGCGAGTTTCTCGGTTCCTGCTGCCGAAAAAACCAATGTAAGGGGGCAGGTTGTCAATCTCGAAAACGGAGTTCCGGTAGTAACAAAACTTTCTAAATCAGGAATCTATATCGAGAATGTTGTGGGTGATGTTTACAGGGCAAGGGTAGCCATGCCCAATGTAAAAGTGGGTTCGGTGATTGATGTGGAGTTTTATTATACCGGTCTTCCCAGTTATTGGGAATTCCAATCGCGTATTCCGGTAAAATGGAGTGAACTGGTACTTGAACCTACCATTTATTTTACTCTTCAGAAAAACTTTGTGGGTTATGTGCCACTATCGATTGCCTCGGAAGACCGATGGGTAGCCAAGGATGTGCCGGCTTTTCATCCCGAACCCTATATTGATAATCCTGAAAACTACATGACGAGATTCAATATTGAAATTTCAGCGGTCAGCATTCCCGGAACTTATTATAAAAATTATTCCACATCGTGGGAGAACGTAGCTAAATCATTAAGGGAGAGCGATGATTTTGGCCGCCGCTTGAGCGATTATTTCAACATGTATCTCAACGACATGAAGAAAGAGGTGCAAGCCACCGCTAAAACTCCCGTGGAACAAATGAAAAAGGCTTTCGAACTCATCAAAACAATTAAATGGGATAAAACCTCAACCATTTGGGTGTCGAACGATGGTTTGTCGAGCGTGTTCAAAAAGAAATACGGTAATTCGGCTGAAATCAATCTGAACCTCATTATATTGCTGCGAAAATTGGACATTAACGCCAATCCCATTGTATTGAGTACGAGGGATAATGGTTTGCTTCCACCCTTTACGGCCAGTCGCGACAAACTGAATTATGTTGTAGCTCAGGCTGAAATAGATGGGCAAACGTATATCCTCGATGCTACTGAAGAATTCTTGCCGGTAAACATGTTACCCGAAAGGGCTATCAACGGTAGGGGGCTTTTGATTACCAAACAGGGTTATTCGTTTTCCGAATTTGCTCCACAACAAAAGGAGCGGGTGATTAATTTATTGAACCTGAAGTTGTCGGCTGATGGAAAAATTTCAGGCGATTGGAAAAGCGTGAATTACGATTACGCGGCATTCCTGAAGAAGAATGAAAGGAAAACGTTCAACAGCGAGGAAGAATATCTGAAATCGGTAGAAAATGACAATGTGGGACTGTCGGTAGAAGATTATCATCAAAAAGGGATCGACAGCACCGATACCAACGTAGAGGAGGCGTTTAATATTGTTTGGAAAAACAAAATGACCCAAATTGGCGACCAGTTGTTCCTGAATCCGTTTTTGATCGACCGTACTGACGAAAATCCCTTTAAGCTTGAAAACCGCCAGTATCCGGTTAATTTTACCACATCCAAAGATTACAAATACATTATTAATATAACAATTCCGGATGGTTATAAAGTGGAGCAGTTGCCGAAAAGCGTCAAGATAAGCATGCCGGAGAATACGGCCAGCTATCAGTTGCAGGCCATGACGAACGAAAATGTGGTTCAGTTGTCCATGAAAATGAACATCAATAAGCCTGTATTTTTAATGACCGAATATGAAATGCTGAGGTCGTTTTTTGACGAAATTGTAAAAAAGGAAGCTGAAACATTGATTTTAAAAAAGATATGAGCCATGAACCTGAAACTTAAAATATCTGTTGCATTTGCATTTTTATTGTGTATGCCATTGTTGGCCAAAGAGTTGAAATATCCGGTAAGCGATATATCTCCGGCATTGAAAGAGCATGCGCATACCGTTTATCGTTTGTACAAGCAAACGGTGGAAATCAACTCGCTGAATAGTGTCAGTGTCCATACAACAGTGGCAATCACCGTTTTAAATGAAAATGGTTATGCTAATGCAAAATTCGAAGAATTTTATGATCCATTGTTTAAGATTTCCGGAATTGAGGGGAAACTTTACGATGCTTCGGGCGCCAAAGTGAAGTCGTTCGGAAGTTCCGATATTGTCGATATGAGTGCTATTGATGGATTTTCGCTGTATTCGGAATATAGGGTTAAAATAATTAATCCGGAATATAAAACGTATCCTTTTACTGTTGAATATTCATGGGACAACACTTTAAAGCAATCATTGTTTTTACCTTCCATGGAAATGGATTTGGAAAACTGCTCGTACGAGAAAGCTGAACTTGAACTGATTATTCCGACCGATTGCGAGATAAAATACAAAGAGTATAACGTTCCGACTGGTACTTTGAAAACATTCGTCCGAGATAAAAAGAATGTTTATAACTGGTCGATGAACAATGTACCTGCGAGAATTTATGAGCCAATGAGCGATTATACGAAACCCAAATATCCTTTGATAAATATATCTTCTATTGATTTTCAGGTAGATGATTCAAAAGGAACTACTAAGTCGTGGAAGGATATTGGTATGTGGGCTACGAAACTGAATGAAAACCGGGATCATCTTTCGCAAGAAACAATCAATAAGTTGAAAGACCTGACGGCGAACTGCAAAACCGATTACGAAAAAGCTAAGACAGTGTATGAATACATGCAGAAAAAGACGCGTTATGTAAACTTAAGCATTGGCATTGGTGGATGGCAAACCTTACCGGCTACCGATGTGGAAAAATATTCTTATGGCGACTGTAAAGCGTTGTCGAATTTTTCGAAGGCACTATTGGCGGCTGTAGGTATCAAGTCGTTTTATACACTTGTTAGAGCTGACGAAAACGCGCCGGCCATCGACAGTAATTTTCCCTCCAGTCAGTTTAATCACATCATAGTGTGCCTGCCACTTGGAAAAGATACGATATGGCTTGAAAATACGAGTCAACGTTTACCTTTCGGGTTCAATGGCAACTTTACCGATGACCGCGATGTGCTTTTGGTGGATGGTGATAACAGCCGTTTGGTACATACGCGCGTTTATCCGGCTTCGGAAAATCGTATCAACCGCAAGGCTACGGTGCACCTGAATGATGATAATACGGCAAACGCAGATGTAGTTGAGAAATATATTGGGTTGGCGTACGAAGATATTTTCAATGTATATTATTTGGATGATGTTAATAAGAAAAAAACGATCACCCAGGATATTTCGATCCCTTCTTTTACACTGAACAATTTCCAGCTCGTAGATCATCGGGATTATACCCCTTCGATGGACGAAATCCTGAACCTTACGCTTAACAACTACATTACAAAGTTATCGGGCAATATGGATTTGCTTTCATTGAATTTAATGAATAAACTAACATCTTTGCCGGATAAAGTACGGAACAGAAAGTCTGATATGGCCATTCGCCGGAGTTACATGGAAAACGATACTATTACCTATGTCGTTCCCACCAGCTATCAGATTATGGATTTGCCGGCGAAGCTTCAACTCGATAATAAGTTTGGAAATTATTCGGCTTCGGTAACCAAATCGGGGCAGGGCGTTACCTATTACCGCCATTTTGAACTGAAAAAGGGATGTTTCCCGCCTGAAGAGTATTCTTCATTCAGGGATTTTCTGGAACAGGTTTCTACTTACGACGAAATGAAACTCGGGTTGAAGAAAAACTAACACAGGCTTTTTTTTGAGAAACTGAAAACAGGAAGACGATTTATCCACGACAGGTAAATCCTCTTCCTGCTTTTTTTACTTTATTCGTCACCTTCAACCCCGATATTTACTTTGAACAGGGCTTTGTCGGTATAGTTGGTTAATGAATCGGTATCCGCCGATGTAACGGTTATTTTCTGTGCTTTCACTTTCCCCGATTCGATCATGTATTTCTTCAGCGCTGCATTTCTGAAATTCATACTTCTGATAAGTCCTGTTTTTAAAGTGTCAGCAGGATAAACCAGCCTGATTTTATCTTTCAGGCTCGCATTTTGGGACGCTTTACCCTCGGTCAGCGTGTTTATGTATGATCTTAAATGATGGTCGTTATCACTCAGGTAGTTGACTTCATCGAAAGATACGGGCACGTTGGGCTGTGTGGCGTTTTGCGTTCTCAGGAAATTTTCCTTTGCCCTGAACAACCCGTATGTGTCAAGTTCATCATTATTCAGGCTGATAAATTGTGTCAGTTTTACGGTCAGTTCGGGCTTGGCCGCGAGTGTGTTCACAAGGTCATCAATTTTCGCATACTCATCAGTGGTAAATCCTTTTCTCAAAGGTTCGAACTGTATTGTTTCCAACTGGTCTTTCCCGTTCGCGCCAAGGGCGTTTCCTAAAAATCTAAAAGGAGATATGGCCACTTTTACCATCAGGTTTCCTAAGGTTTTCATGACGATTTTCCAGTATTTGAATTGAGGATCGTTGATGTTGCCCTTTACCGGAATCACAAAATTAATTTTGTCATCTTTATCTTTCAGAATGTAAAGGGCGGTTTTCAGCGGCAGGTTATATTCCGGTTTAAAATCCTTGTGTTTTTTGCTTACATTTATTTTGTACACATCTACCACGTTGGTGCTGTTGATATAATTGTTTTTAATTCCGTTTTTGGTTTCGAAGTTGAGCTTTCCATCCGTAAGGTCATAGGCAGTGTATTCGTAGCAGTAAGGACTTACTGTTTTAAGGTCGAGATTAACCACTTTCATGGCTATATCCTGATTCTTCAGGTCGTTGATGTTTCCTTTCCACGTGAACAACAAATTCCCGTTATTGTCGAAGGATGCTTTTCCCTTCAATAAGTTGATCCCGTTCATGTCAAAATTAGTTGCCTGAAATTCAATGTTGCGCATCCTGATTTTAGCCGGTTTTTTCAGGGTGTTGTCGGTATAGTTTACAGTTGAATGTGTGATGTCGAGTTGAGCTACACGGAAAGTAACAGGTTTTGTTGATGTTTGGGTTGCGTCAGGTTTTGATGCTTTCGCCGGAGGGAACAGGGCTGTGATGTTGTCGGTTTTCGGATGGAGAATATAACTCAGATCAACATCGCTCAGTTTGACGTAATCAAACAAGTACTGCGAACCGTTCGTATCGATACTTTTCATTCCAACACTCAGGTTTCCACCGGAAATTATTGGTTCGTTGTGTTTATTGGTTACGATCACTTTGTTTAAATCAGCTTTCCCATTGAGGATGAAATTCATGATATGGTTGGTATTGCCTGCAATTTTAACATCCGAGTTAAAATCGCCTTCTAATTTATTTATTTCGTAATAATTTTTCAGATACGGCTTAATAATGCTGATGGGCAGATGTTTAACGGTCAGAGAAAGTGTAAAATTATTGGTTTTCATGTTCATCGATAAGTGACTACCCAGCGTGGCTTTGTCGCCAATCTTCAAGCGGATGCCCGCTCTGGTGCTTCCATTTCCCAATTGCAGTTCTGGTATGCTTACCCCTAAATCATTAAATTTCAATGTGTTGTTGAGCATTTTATCGGAGTAAACAAGTTTTCCACCGTTGATGTAAATGTTTTTCAGGATAATGGACCGTGGAAAATCAGATTTGGTGGTGTCCTTCACAGTAGCTGTATCCTTTTTTATTAAATCGGAAAAATTAAACAAATTTTCTTTTTGCCAAATGTTGGCATAGGGCGCTATGATTCGGATTTCTTTTGTTTCTATGTTTTTGGATAATAACTGGGTGAGTTCGATGTTGATTTTAAAAGTGTCGATGGATGCAAAAATTTGCTTGTCATCTTTTTCGTACATCCTGATTGAATCAATTTCGAGGCTGCCGGTGAAAATATTCAGGCGAAGCCGTTTTAATTTGATTTGCCTGCCAATGAGTTCTTTACTGTTTTTTTCTAAATAATACTTAGCAGCCGGCGAAATAAACAGGGCTGCCAAACCTAATAAAACCACCATAACCGACAAGGTAATTATGGTGATTTTCAACCACTTTTTCATATGATGTGCCTTAAAAAAATATTGATGAAAGAGAGTCCGGCGTGCGGGTGGCTTTCACGTTTATATAATTAGTTGTTTGTGTTTAAAATAAAGAGAACGCAATGCGTGTGTGATTTTTTCGCATAGCATTCTCAAGTTTGGGGTCATTGTTTTTTTATACCTAAAAAAAACTGTTGCAAAGTTCAGTAAAAAAAACGGTTATAAAAAATTATAAAGGCGAAATGATAATTTTTGTCGGTCAAATGATGTTTTTTATGGCCGAACCGGAAGTTGGAAGGTTAAAAAATAGTTGGAAATTTGTTTTTTGAAACAAAACCTCCAGGCGTGCCGACGAAGTTTGATCGAAAAAAAATACCTCGAGGGTAATTTATATTCAATCATTACTCCCGAGGTATCTTTTCCTTTTTGCAGGCTTAATCCTGAACCTTGTTCTTTTTCGATTTTATTTTTTTAATTTCAGTTTCCAACTTTTCAATTTCCTGTTCTTGATGATTGATGGTTTTCAACAGTTCGTTGAGCTCTTCATTTTCGATAGTTGTAGGATACTGGGCATCAACACGTTCGAGAAAATCAGCAAGGATATTCATGTAGTTGATAAAAGCATCGTAGGCCGATTCGAAATGGCTGCCGTAAGCATCTTTATGGCTCATGTAGCGGAAATGGTCGGTAGTTTGGAGCATTAACCAGTCGTGTTGCAGCGCTTTATCCGAGCAAAGATGTACTCTTTCGCTAACCGCGTAGAGTTTGCTTAGCGCTTCGTTTTGCAGGTCGTTGCCACTCCAGGCAGTCAGGTCTTTCTCTTGTCCCGACCAACTGATGGGATAAGGAACCGAAAGTCCGCCGGCCGATTCTGATTTTTTGGTAATTTCAGATGGCAAGGTGAAACCGATTTCCTTTTCCATGGCGTAATAAGGTATGGCTTTGAGAAAATCAAAAACTCCCGACTCCGGGCGTTGGAGTATTCCAAAGGCCTCGTAACCCATCCAAATATTCACAATGTGTTGGTCGGCGGTTAATTCAGAAATCCAACCCACGAATTTCTCGGCAGTGAGCGGATAGTCGTTCCACGAACGATTCGAAAACCGGAAAGAAATGTCATCGCTGAATTTCTGGTTCCGTACCAGCAATTTTAGTTTGGGTACATAGGAATGATTGTACACATAGTTCGGACTTTTCCAGCCGAGAATGTGTTTTGCTTCGTCAATGAGCATGGTTTTGAATCCCATTTTCGATACGGTTTCGCCAATTTCATCAGAATAAATCAATTCCGAATTTCGGAGGGCCGTAGGTCGTTTCCCGAACAGGTTCTCGATTTTGGCTACGTGGAGCTTTACCTGCTGTTCAAACTCATCGGCATCATATACCGACGAAAGGGAATGGGCGTATGGTTCGGACAGAAATTCAACGCTTCCAGTGGCTGCAAGTTCCCGGAAGCTATCAATCACTTCGGGGGCGAACTGCTCAAGCTGTTCCAGGGCTACCCCTGAAATGGAAAAAGTACAGCGGAATTTCCCGTTCGAGCTCCTAATCATCTCCGCTATCGTGCGGTTGGTCGGCAGATAGGAATTTTCAACCAAATAACGGATTCGCTCTTCGGTTTGAATATCATCGTAATAATAATGGTCGTTCCCGATTTCGAAAAAGCGGTACCGTTTCAGTCGCTTAGGTTGGTGTATCTGAAAATATAAACAAATGTTCCGCATAATATGTGATTTTAAAATGTGTTGAATGAAAATATTTTATTGATCTGAATTTCCCCGGTTAATGTTGTAATACTTTATCGTATATGGCCCTTACTTTCAGGCCAGCATCGTACCAGCGAATGTTGTTTACCTCGTCTCGTCCCAGTTCCCGAAGGCTTTTGTACATGGCGGGATTTTTAACGATAGAATAAATGGCATCGGCCATGGCATCGATATCCCAATAATCGGTTTTGATGGCGTGGGTGAGTATTTCCGCGCATCCCGACTGCTTGGAAATAATGCTGGGCGTACCCACTTGCATGGCTTCGAGCGGCGAAATGCCGAACGGCTCCGAAACCGATGGCATGATATATACATCGCTTTCGGCCAACATTTCATGCACCTGACGCCCTTTCAGGAAGCCTGTAAAATGAAACCGGTCGGCAATACCCCGTTTGGCAGCCAGGTCGATCATGGCGTTCATCATGTCGCCGCTTCCTGCCATTACAAACCGAACTCCCTTGGTTTTTTGCAACACCCGGTGTGCCGCTTCTACAAAATATTCAGGACCCTTTTGCATGGTGATGCGCCCAAGGAAAGTTACAACCTTGTCTTTCCGGGGCGTTTTTACAAACGAATCGGCATCGGGAAGTGGCTCCACAGCGTTGTGTACGGTGGTAACCTTTTTCGGGTCCTGAAAGTATTTTTCAATTACAATTTGCCGGGTGAGGTCGCTCACGGTCATAATGTGGTCGGCCATGTCCATTCCCCGTTTCTCGATAGAATAAACGGTGGGGTTTACCTGTCCGCGGCTACGGTCGAAGTCGGTAGCGTGAACGTGGATAACAAGAGGCTTCCCGCTGATTTGTTTGGCAAAAACTCCGGCAGGGTAAGTGAGCCAATCGTGTGAATGGATGACGTCAAATTCGAGCTGATGAGCCAGCACACTGGCCACTGCTTCGTAATTCCCGATTTCTTCAATCAAGTTATCGGGGTAACGTCCGGAAAAATCGATACAACCCAAATCGTTGGTGAAAATTCTCCGGAAATCGTATTTTATGCCGTTTCTGAGCCAGAAATATTCATCGGGATGCATGATGCCGCCGATACGTTGGTTTACGTAATCCCACGAATTCTCTTTCCACACTACCGGAACATTGCAGGCGCCGATGATTTTCAGAAAACTTTGGTCTTCGTCGCCATGAGGTTTGGGAATTACAAACGTAATCTGCATATCAGTTTGCTGAGCCATCCCTTTTGTCAATCCGTAACTTGCTGTTCCCAGCCCTCCGAGTATATGTGGAGGAAATTCCCAGCCGAACATTAACGCTTTCATTGATTCATTTTTTTATCAGTCAGGCAAAACTATTTATCTTTGCCAATATCATGTTTTTCGTACAAGATTGGCTGTTTTTTCCGACGTTATTTATATTTAAGGTTGTTTTTTGAGCTCAGGCATTTTCAGTGTCGTATTGCTTCAGCATTTCTATGGCTCTGATAATTTCGGCCACGCTCATGGCGAATGACATGCCTCCGTGCCCCTTGTAGGGCGGATTGCCATCGAAGAGTTCAGGAAGAGTGCCTATGCAAAGTTCGCTCATTTCGACTTCGAAACCGAGTAACATCCGTTCGACAAACGATTTGCCACTTTGTTTGTAAACCCTCAGGTAAGCAGCCGCAAACCCACCGAAAGTGAAAGGCCATACCGGCCCGTTGTGGTAATTTCGGTTTCGCTCCAGCATGCCTCCCACATAATTGGGGCGGTACGATCCGCTTTTCGGGCTTAACGTCCGCAATCCTTTGGGAGTCAGTAGTTCTTTGGTAGTTATGTCGAGCACCGATTTTTGTTGTTGCCTATCCAGTGGGGAGTAGGGCAGGGCTACGGCCAGTAGCATATTGGGCCTTACTTCATTGTCGTTGTGGTAACCGTCCACAAAATCGTAAAGATATGTCCCGTTCCAGAAGGTTCTTACAAAAGCATCGCGGGCAATTTCAGCCTGATAATCCAGTAAGTCGGCTGCATGTTCGTTGCCGGCATCACGGGTTAATTCGGCGGCAAATTTTAATGTATTGTACCACAAAGCGTTTATTTCCACAACGTATCCGGTGCGGGGGGTGATGGGCTTCCCATCTTCCATGGCGTTCATCCAGGTAGCCGGTTTTTCAGTACCGTTTACAAACAACAATCCATTGTTGTGCAGGTAAATGTTGGGATGATTTTGCTTGCGGATAAAAGAAACGATATTTTCAACCAATTGCCCAAAACGTGAGTTAGTTTCCTGGAGGGAGAACTTTTTGGAGTACTGCTGCACTGTCCAAATGAACCACAATAAAGCATCCGGATCGTCGAGCTGGTCGATTTTGAAGCCCACTCTTTTTCCTTCCATGAATTGTTCTATTTCTGGAATGGCGGTATTCATTATGTCGTAAAAATAATCCATTCGGTCGATAGAGAGGGTACAACCCGGAAGTGCCAGAAACTGGTCGCGGGCACGGGCTCCAAACCACGGATATCCAGCCAACAAGTAAGTTTTGTTGCCTTCGCGTTTATAAAATTGTTGGGCTGAGTTTTTCAGGCAATTGAACATGTCGGTACGCGCATGTCGTCGGGTCAATTCTTTGTCCCATAGCTCTTTGAGCCTTCTTGTGGAAACGGAGGATATGCCTGCCGAAAATATGATTGATTCGCCTTTCCGTATGCCCATTTCGAAATATCCTGGAACCAGCAAGTCTTCCTTATATTCGTAGCCGCGTTCTTGTTCTTTATAATATTCTATATTTTTGTACCAATAAGGTTGATGCACGTAACTGATTTTTTTAGAAAATTGCATGAACAAGTGAGGGTAGTTTTCGTACAATTGCATCGAAATACCATCAGTCGCTGTTTCATACGCGGTGTTGGCGTTGAAATTTTCGTGAGCAAGGTCGTTCACGCTTCTGAATGCGAGGAAAGGCTTGAATCTTAGCGTAGTAGGCGAATGTGCTTCCAATAAGGTGTATTTTATTAGTACCCGGGGCTCAAACGAAACCAACAGTTTTTCTTTCGAAAGAATAACTCCGCCTACCCGGTAAATGGTGCGCGAAATTACCTCGCAGTCGAACTGGCGGATGTATTTATGTCCGTTGGGGCTGAAATTATTCCCTTCGTACTTGTGGATACCCAAATTGAATTCAGCTCCATGCTGGACAACTGTTTCGTCGAGCGACGAAAGCAAAACATGATTGTTGTTGTCGATTTCGGGTAACGGAACTACCAGCTGCCCGTGGTATTTTCGGGTGTTGCATTCAATGAGGGTCGAACTGTTGTAGGTGCCGGCGCGGTTGGTACGGATCATTTCTTTCGAAAGCGATTTCTCCAGGTTGATCAACAATGTTTTATCGAAGTTCAGATAACTCATAGATATTTGTTTATTACGTATTACGGATTTTCAGTTAATATAAAAATAGTTCTGTGGCGTTTCAGAAAAACATTTACGAAAAATTACGGTGTGTTCTATCTAAAACTTTTGCAATTTATGTTTTTTTTTTTGATTATGCAAACGATTTCGATAGGTTTTTTAGGTTAAAAACCAGTTTTTTTGCACAATGGATTCACCTTGGCTTTTTTGACAAATGGAAAGTTCTAGTTGTGGTTTAAAAAGGGATAGTGAATAGATATTGCAAACACCGTCAGTTCTGTGACCTTTTTATTTTGACAAGTTTAAGCATGGATAAAAACTTTGTTTATATTTGTGTTGATAGAAGAGAATAGGGCAAATTCAGAATAAAGGCTGATAGTCAGGTAGTTTATATTAGTAGCGAAAGAATATGTAAAAAAAAACAATATCTGATATAAGAAAATTAAAAAGCTTACGTTAGAATATGATAAAAATGTATAGTAAAGAGAACCCTGTCTCGGAAGGGGGAAGAAAATTCTTAAGCGCTCTGATAGTTCCGTTTGTACTTGTGGTAGCGATATTCCTGACTTTTATACTTGAAAAAGGTATGGGTTGGGATTTCCATTCCGCAGGTATTTTTCCACGGAATCCTGAAAGTTTAACAGGCATTTTTACACTTATTTTTATTCATGCCGATTGGGGGCATTTGTTGAATAATTTATTGCCGCTATTCCTTCTTTCAACCGCCTTATTCTATTTTTATAGTCAGATATCGGTGAAAATTCTGGTTTATTCAGTATTTTTCAGTGGTTTATTGTTATGGTTTATTGGGCGTCCCAATTGGCATGTCGGCGCCAGTGGACTGATATACGCTTTGGCTGCATTCTTGTTTTTTAGCGGTCTGTTGCGTTCTCATATACCACTGATTGCGATATCGCTGGTAGTTACTTTCGTTTACGGTGGTATGGTATGGCATGTTTTTCCGTGGGCGGTCAATGATCCGGTATCATGGGAAGGCCACCTGGCAGGGGCTTTTACAGGGATAGTTTTAGCGATAGTTTACCGGGGAAAAGGGCCACAAAAGCCAAAACCAGAATGGGATGACGATGAAGATGAAGAGGAGGTTTCATTTATGGAAAATTTTGAAGAAAAATCAATCGAAAATAATGTAGAAAACAATAACATAAGCGAAGGATAAATCATGGAACAAAAAGACACAAAAGAAATAAATTTATTGGAACTTCTGGCTTTATTTACCAATTGGCTGAAAAAGATAACCATAAATGTACTGGTATTTTTCGGAAACGTGCTTAAACTTTTGTTTCGCCACAAAATTACTGTCATAGTGGTGGTGGTAATATGTGTCGCGTTAGGCGAATACTTAGCCCGTCCATCCGAAAAGGTATATAAAGCCGAGGCCGAAGCCGAATTGTTCGGGGTGGAAGCTTCAGGAGTGAAAGAACTGCTCAAACCGTTCGAAAAACCATCAAATGGAGGTGTTTCCGATCCTTTCCGGTTATTACTCCATCTTCCGGATAGCGTTGCGTCTAATCTTCAACAAATTTCTGCTTATTATTATATCGATTATCTTCGTTTCGATAATATTCCCGATTATATCGATTACAGTGATCGGCTTTATGTGAAGGATACGGCCAATATACGGATGAAGGGTATTGTTCAGTTGCGGGTTGTAACTAAAAAAACATATCAGGTTCCGCAAGTTCAGGCGGCATTGCTTAATTTTTTGAATACTAATAAATCGGTACTTGCCAAATACAATGTTGAAATTGATATGTTCAAGGAAAAAATCAGAATCAGCCAGAAGGAGTTGAGCCGGATTGATAGTATGGCTAAGCTGGTTTATTTCAAAAATGTAAATCAGCAGGTTGGTTTCGAAAACAATAAACTAATCGTTGGAGAAGAAAAAAAACAAATGTTTTATACTGAGATGCTTGATTTGCAGTCGATTATTTCACAATCGCAAATAGCGATAAGTTCTCATCCCGAACCTGTTACGCTTGCCACAGGTAATTTTGTGGTGGATCCGAAACCGCTCAATGGATATTTCAGGTATGGTGTTATTGGCATGATTGTAGGATTTATGTTCTCCATTGTCATTGCCTTTGTCATCGAGAATTTCACTAAATTTCTGAAATTCCTCAAGAGCTAACAAAAGCAAGCATCTCTTTTGTTTTCAAAGATAGACAAGCTGCCCGGTGTTTTTCCGGGCAGCTTGTTTATTATAGGTTCATGAGTTTTCTCAATACACATTATTTCAAACCTCCTTACGACGCAATTTATTCTCCCAGCCTTTTGAGCAACAATTCCACGCCTTTTTCCACATTCCGGGTTTCGTTCAGGGCTTTGATAAAAGCCGATCCAATGATAGCCCCCGAGGAGTATTGGTTCACCGTATCAAGGGTGGCTTTGTTGGAAATGCCGAAGCCAATCAGGCGCGGATTTTTCAGGTTCATGGCGTTGATGCGCTTGAAATAATCCACCTTGGTATCGAATGAGCTTTGTGTACCCGTAACAGCAGCCGACGATACCATGTAGATAAATCCGTTGGTTTGGCTGTCGATTTCGCGGATGCGTTCAACCGATGTTTCTGGCGTAATCAGGAAGATAAATTCAAGTCCATATTTTTCGGCAATGGATTTGTATTGGTTGATATAGTCGGCCATGGGCAGGTCGGGGATAATCATTCCGTCGATACCCACACGCCTGCATTCGGAGCAAAACCGTTCGAACCCAAATTGCATGATGGGGTTCAGGTATCCCATCATCACCAGCGGAATCTGTACTTTTTCGCGCATATCGCTCAGTTGTTCAAAAAGTTTGGTAATGCTCATGCCGTTGCGCAGCGCTTGCTGGCTGCTGTTCTGAATCACAATGCCATCGGCCAGCGGATCCGAAAAAGGAACGCCCACTTCCACCAAATCCACGCCATTGGCCTGCAGGCATTCCAGCGTAGGCTTCGTATCTGCCAGCTGAGGAAATCCTGCCGTAAAATATACCGACAGGATGTTTTTGTTCTTTGCTTGAAATAATTTATTGATTCTGTTCATATCAGCTCCTCCCACCCCCCCCCAAAGGGGAGGAGAAAAAGTTAGTTTAATTATATTCAGTTTTTATTCGTACACTTAAAAAGTCCCTCCTTTGGAAGGATTTAGGGAGGCTGTAAACCTTCTCAACATCTCTATATTCTTCAATCCTGGCTTCAACTCAAATTTGCTGTTTAAATCTATTCCGGCAAACTTCGGGTGATTGATTTTCAGGAGTGTTTTGGCATCGTCCGGGGCAATACCACCACTTAGCAGGAAAGGTGTTTCACCCGTGTATTCGTCCAGCATGGCCCAGTTAAACTTCACTCCTGAGCCGCCAAAGGCATCTGTTTTGGTGTCGAAGAGGAAATAGTCGCAGGTTCCTTCGTACTTTTTTGTTACCTTAAAGTTATAGGCTTCCGCAATGGGAAATGCTTTGATCACGATATAGCCGGTTTCACGAAGTTCCCGGCATAAGTCCACCTGTTCTGATCCGTGAAGTTGCACCCCGTCCAGCTTGTATTTGTGCGCAATGGTCAGGATGTTTTCCAGATCCTCGTTCACAAATACCCCTATCTTTTTGATGCGTTTGGGCAACGCTTGCAAAGTTGCGGTATCGAGCGGTTCGGCATAGCGTGGCGATTTGGAATAGAAAATAAATCCCATCAAGTCGGGCCGCAAAGCCGCAACAGATTTTATGTTATCGAGATATTTCATCCCGCAGATTTTGACAGCCCCCCTGAATCCCCCCGATAGGGGGACTTCAGGATTAGTATTGTGATATGCATTTTTCATAACAGAACTATTTATAAGTCCCCTAAAGGGGAATTTAGGAGGTGAATAAATTGTTTTAACGCTTTTGCCGGATCACTTTCCTTCATGAAATTTTCGCCCATCAGGAAGCCTTTGTAGCCTGCCTCCCGAAGTTGTTTGACGGTTTGCACCTTTGAAATACCGCTTTCGCTCACTTTTACGAAGTTATCGGGAATAAGTGATGCCAAATCAAATGAAGTCTGTATGCTTTGTTCGAAAGTTTTCAGGTTGCGGTTGTTCACACCCAGCATATCTACACAATCGTTGGCGTGGCCCAGTTCTTCAGCATTGTGTACTTCCAGCAGCACTTCCAGTCCCAAATCGTGTGCGCGGCGTGCCAAATCAAGGGTTTCCTTCACGGTAAGTGCCGCTGCAATCAGCAACACCACATCCGCACCCATCGCCTTAGCTTCGAACAACTGATATTCGTCTATCACAAAGTCCTTGCGTAAAATGGGACAGGTTACTTGCGGACGAGCCGCCATCAAATCCTGTGGAGTGCCTCCGAAATACGGGAAATCGGTCAGTATCGAAATTCCCGATGCACCTGCACGACTGTAACCTTCGGTTACCTGTACCACGTCGGCATGTTCATGAATCCAGCCCAGCGAAGGCGATTTACGCTTAAATTCCGAGATAATTCCCGAAGCGGAAGTTAGTAAATTTTGTTTCAGCGACAAACAAGTCCGCCCGAAAGCAGGTGTTTTTTCGAGGTCGGCGATAGAAGTCACAGCCTTTCGCGAAGCTACTTCGATGCGTTTGTCTGCTATTATTTTGTCTAAGATTGACCGCCCCTCCCAACCTCCCCGAAAGGGAGGAGTTAAAGCTACTTTTGTCTTCGTATTTACTTTTTCTTTCATTAATATACTAATCTTTAAGTCCCCTATTGGGGGATTTAGGGGGCTTTATTTATATATTTCCAAAAACTTCACAAACGCATCTTTGGCATGTCCGCCATCGAGCGAATGTTCGGCTTCGGCAATGCACTGCTCCAATGGTTTCATCGGTGTTCGGGTCTGGATAGCAAACGCTGAATTCACCACCACAGCATTGCGTTGCGCTTCGGTGGCCTTGTTTTCAAGCACATTCATAAATATCTTAGCGGCATCGTCCACCGATTCGCCACCCCAAAGGTCTTCCTGCGCTAAACGTTTGAAGCCGATTTTCTCAGGCGTATAAACAAACTCACCCATATTACTTTGTACTTTGAAGGTATCGGTCAACGACACTTCGTCGTAACCATCCAACGAATGAACGATGCTGTATTGCACACCCAAATTCTGGTAAATATAGTTGTACAGGCGCATCATTTTCAGGTTATACACGCCCAGGCACTGGTACTGCGGACGCACCGGACTGATAAGCGGCCCAAGCACATTAAAAAAAGTACGTACACCCAGATTTTTTCGCACAGGAGCTACGTTTTTCATGGCCGGATTGAACAACGGTGCATGTAAATAGGCGAATCCAGCCTGATCGAGAGCTTTTTTTATGGTGTCCACATCGGTAGTAAATTTTGCTCCGAAATATTCCAGCACGTTTGAAGCACCACTTACCGAAGTGGCTCCATAATTACCATGTTTTGCCACTTTATAGCCCGCACCTGCCACAGCGAAACAACTACAGGTAGAAATGTTGAAGGTGTTTTTACCGTCGCCGCCCGTACCTACAATATCAAGCGCATCAAACTCCGACAAATCCATTGGAAGTGCCAGTTCCAGCAGTGCACTGCGGAAACCGATCACCTCTTCGAGCTCAATGCTGCGCATCAGATACACCGTGATAAATGCTGCTATCTGCGCATCGTTGTATTTTCCGGCAGCGATATTGGTCATTACCTCAGCCGCTTCCTGTCGCGTCAGCGACTGATGATTAAATAATTGATTCAGTATTTGTTTCATATTACTTCGATTTCAACTTTTCCAAAGTTCTGAACTTTGGAAAAGTTCATTTAAGCCTCCAACCAGTTTTTTATCATTTGTTCTCCACATGGTGTAAGCACCGATTCGGGATGAAACTGTACACCGCGAACATTATAGGTTTTGTGCGCCAATGCCATAATCATGCCTTCTTCGTCCACGGCAGTAATCTTCAGGCAGTCGGGCAGTGTTGATTTCTCAGCCGCCCACGAGTGGTAGCGACCAACTTCAAGTTTCTTATCCAGACCGTTAAACAGTACATCATCTTCTATTACATCCACTACCGAACTTACACCGTGATGTACCTCGGAAAGATTAATCAAAGTACCGCCAAATGCTTCCGCAATGGCTTGTTCGCCCAAACAAACACCCAAAATCGGTTTTGTTGGGGCATAAGTTCTAATCAGGTCGAGCAAAATACCCGATTCGGAAGGCACTCCGGGTCCCGGCGAAAGAATGATTTTATCGAAACGGGCAATCTCTTCCAATGCTATCTGGTCGTTGCGATGCACTTCCACGTCGGTATAACCTAACTTTTTCACGGCATGCACCAGATTATATGTAAATGAATCGTAATTGTCGAAAACTAAAAGCCTCCCCCTTCCCCCTCCAATAGAGGGGGTTGAAGTTACTTTATTCTCTTTATTTGTGTTCATATATTTTTATTTGTTTCTTCTTTTCAGATTATAATACATTTATCTCTTTTCCTCCCCTATCGGGGGAGTTAGAGGGGGCTTTATCCCTCGGAGGGGCTTGGGGAGGCTGCTTGTATGGCTCGCTTGAGCGCAGCCAGTTTGTTGTTTACTTCCTGTAATTCACTTTCTTCGCTCGATTTGGCTACTATTCCTGCACCCGCCTGATAATAGAGCGTATTGTTTTTGCTGACAAACGAACGTATGGTAATGGCCTGATTCATGCTTCCATCAAAACCGATATATCCCAGACAACCTCCGTAAGGACCACGGTCGTGCGGTTCAATGGCGTCAATCAATTGCATGGCTTTGATTTTAGGCGCGCCTGAAAGTGTTCCGGCCGGGAATGTATCAGCAAATAGTTTGATGATTTTCGTATCGGGACGAAGTTTTCCACTCACACTCGACACCAAATGTAACACGTGCGAATAATACTGCACTTCGCGATAGACATCGACCACCACTGAGTCGGTGTTACGGCTCAAATCGTTGCGCGCCAAATCCACCAGCATCACATGTTCAGCATTTTCCTTCTTATCAGTGCTGAGTTTTTCAGCCAGTTCCGCATCTTTTTCGTCGTTACCTGTACGGCGGAATGTTCCTGCGATCGGTTTGATATAGGCTTTTTCCTTTTTAGCATCCACTATCAAATGTGCCTCGGGCGACGACCCAAATATACGAAAATCGCCAAAATTAAAATAAAACAAATACGGTGAGGGATTGACCGAACGAAGTGTGCGGTAGAGTTTGAAATCGTCTCCTTTGAACTGCTGGTAAAAACGGCGTGAAAGCACAATCTGGAAGACGTTCCCTTTGTAACATTCTTCTTTTCCGCGTGCCACCATTCGTTTGTATTCTTCATCCGAAATATCCGATTTTTCTTCGCCTACCGCTTCGAAGTCGTAGGTGGCAAAATTGTTATTGATCAAGATATTTTCAATTTGCGGAATACTCGAAGTTTCGTTTTCCAAAAGATTTTCAATGATGGTCAGCTCGTTATTGAAATGATTGATGGCAATGATGTATTTGAAAAACACATAATGTAATCCGGGCATGCTTCCCGGAGTCGTTTCGCGGGCAGAGAGCTTTACATCTTCGAAATACTGAACAGCCTCATAAGATGTATAGCCAAGCAAGCCATTGATCAATCCCGGTTTTAGCTCATCACCTTCGAAAGTAAACGATTTGAGGAATGCGTCAAACCTATCGGCAACGGTCATTTTATCAGTTACATAAGTTTCTATTTGTGTTCCGTCGGGGTATTCTTCCATAATCAGGAAGCGGTTCACCGAAATACTTCCCATAGGCGAAAAACCAATGTACGAATAGCTGTTTTCCACCCCATGATAATCCGAACTTTCGAGCAATACCGAGTTTGGATAAAGGTCCCTGAACTTCAGGTAAATGCCCACCGGAGTTTGCAGGTCGGCAAGCATGGATTTAGTTTTGACTGTGATATTCATTATTATTTACTTTGTGTTATTTACGCTGCGCGTGTTATTTGCTTCGCGTTATTTACGCTGCGCGTGTTATTTAATTCGTGTTATTTGCTTCGCGTATTGTTATCATTATTCATAAGTTTTGTTACTGAAGTTATGAAATTATTCAGTTTGATGCCCAAAACATTAAATTCGGACAATAATTCGTTATACGTTTCTTCATTCATAATATTTCTGCGTTTTGCTTTTGTAATCCATGTTTTACTTTCGTAAAGCGAGCCTCTTGAAATATAATAAAAGTTACGCTGGTCTTTGAAAGAGTTTCTACCAAAACCTTCACTTATATTAGCACTAACTGAGTCTATTGCCCTTACTAATTGTTTGCCAAGAGTGTCTTTTTTAAAATAATCCCACTCTTCAACCATATACCAAATTTTATCCGACAAATCCATCGAGATATTGTAAACTTCCAAATCCTCTAGTTTCATATTCATGATATTTTAAGCTTAATAATCTAATAAACAAACAATAACGTCCGAAGGACTAATAACGGGCATAGCGCAAATAACAGCGCAACGACTAACGTTTGAAGAATTTTATATACGTATCCATATCCTTGTCGCCACGGCCTGAAACTGTGAGGACCACAATGTCATCGGGTTTAAAGGTTGCTTTTTCTTTTTTCAGGAGTGCCAGCGCATGAGCTGATTCAATAGCGGGTATAATCCCTTCCAGGCGGGTAAGTTCAAAAGCAGCCTCCAATGCTTCATCGTCGTTAATAGGTAGTACTTTGGTGCGGCCGGATTTGGCGAAAAATGCATGTGCCGGGCCGATACCCGGATAATCTAACCCGGCTGAAATGGAATAGGGTTCAATAATCTGACCATCTTCATCCTGAATAAGCAATGTTTTGGCTCCGTGTATAATTCCCGTAGTTCCCAGCGTAATTGTTGCGGCTGTCTCACCCGTTTCCACTCCCAGTCCGCCTGCTTCGGCCGATACTATTTTTACACGGTCGTCGTTCAGGTAATGGTAATATGTCCCCATGGCATTGCTGCCGCCACCTACGCAGGCCATCAGATAATCGGGATAATCGCGTCCTACCTGTTCTTCGAGCTGCCATTTGATTTCTTCGCTAATCACCGATTGGAAGTACCCAACCATGTCGGGGTAGGGGTGGGCTCCAACAGTAGAACCTACAATGTAAAACGAGTCGGGATTGGAACACCAATACCGGAAAGCTTCGTTGGTAGCATCTTTCAGCGTCATGTTTCCGCTTGTAACCGGCTCAACGGTAGCTCCCAACATACGCATTTTCTGCACATTCAGGAATTGGCGTTCCACATCGGTTTTTCCCATAAATACGGTACATTCCAATCCCATTAGCGCACAGGCGGTAGCTGTTGCCACGCCGTGCTGTCCGGCTCCTGTTTCGGCAATAATGCGGGTTTTGCCCATGCGTTTTGCCAGCAGAATCTGCCCCAGCGCGTTGTTGATTTTGTGTGCGCCGGTATGGTTCAGATCTTCCCTTTTTAAATAAATATTGGCACCATATTTTGCCGAAAGACGTTTTGCAAAATACAAAGGAGACGGACGACCCACATAATTTTTCAGCAGCTCGTAATACTCTGCTTTAAATGTGGCATCTTCTTTCGCGGTGTAAAATGCTTCCTTCAATCTTTCAAAAGAACCGTGCAGAATTTCGGGGATATAAGCTCCTCCAAATTGGCCATAATATCCGTTCTCGTCAATACCCCCAACCCCTAAAGGGGGAATTTGGTTGCTTTGATCTAATTTATTTGTCTTATTTTCCATTTTCAATATTTGTTTTTCCATTTTCAATTCTCCCTTCAGGGGGTTAGGGGGCAAGTACGAAAGAAGGCTTACCGTGAGTTACGATAAGCCTTCTTTGATAATATCATTTTCCTGATATACAAACATGGGTGCATCTTCTCACGATCGATTGATTCGTAAGCGCCACCACCAAAATTTGTTTATTGTCAACATTAAGTTTTTTTCGTTTTGTTTTATTTACGGCTGCAAAGATGATAAAATCTTTTTATTTGTGCAAGAAAAATTTCAATTTTCTACTGAAAATATTTTTACTACCTCGAAAACCTTGTTTTTCTTACTTGCAATTATCGAAAAAATTGTCTGGTAAAGCGGATGGTTGAAGAACATCTCCTTTTTTATATAGCGATGGATCAACACTGTTTGCCGGTTTCGGATTGTACGTTACCGTAATTTCGGTACGCCGGTTTTGTTGATGTTCTTCTTCGGTGCAAGGAACGCCATCGGCACATTTATTTTTCAGCATAGATTCGCCATAACCTTTTGCTGTTATCCGCTTAGGATCAATGCCTTTACTGACAATATAAGCAACGGCTGATTCGGCGCGTTTTTGCGAAAGTCGTTCGTTGTACTTGAAAGATCCCCGGCTATCGGTGTGCGAACCGAGTTCGACCGATATAGGATATGTTTTCAGAATGGTAACAAGACTATCAAGTGGTGGGCGTGCATCTTTACGGATATTCCATTTGTCAAAATCGTATAACAAATTATTTAACACCCACACATTCTGGTACTGAAGTTCGAGCATTAAGTCGCGGGGTGCATCAACCACCTTGTCTTTTACCTTCATCTCGTTTATCAACATCGACAAACAATCATCGATACAATTGCTTTCAACTGCTTTCAAAACAAAATCGCCGGGTTTTAGCACGTCAAACTTATATCGTCCGTTATCATCTGCTTTATCCACATACACCTTCCCATTGGGCTTGTCGTATAAAAATACAGTGGCTCCGGGCATGATTTTTTTTGTTTTTTTCTCAACAACCACACCTGAAATGTGCGTAATTCTGGGCACCGGTTTATAGTCGAAGGCATATATGTTGTCGTTGTCAGCCAGCCTGTCGGATGTAAAGAATCCATTTCCAGCGGTACTATCTGGCACAAACCCGAAATCATCTGCCGACGAATTCACTGGATAACCGAGCAATTGGGGCGTTCCGGATCCATTCAGGGCATCATCAAGCTTTATTTTGTAGATATCCAAACCTCCGAACCCCGGGCGACCATCGCTGCTAAAATATAGGAATCCATCTTTCCCAATGGTTGGAAATACCTCATTACCAATAGTATTTATATTGTCCGATAGTAAAACTGGTGTGCCCCAACTATCGGAATTTTTTGCACGAACTGACGCGTATAAATCGTAGCCACCTTTAACGTTTTTTTTGTTGCTGCTGAAAACTAACACGGTACCCTGATTGTTCACGGCTGGATGCATTGATGAACTTAGCGTGTCGGTATTTTCAAATACTGGTTTTATGTCCGAAATTTTATCCTGAGAAAGCTTCCCGTACATGAGCTGCTGTTCGCTTGTGTTGATTTTTAGGGTTGGGCTACTTAAAATTTGTTTGAAATACTCACTGCTAAATAATTTAGGATGAGCAAGTCGCTTGTTTGCCGAGAAATAAATTCCAGCATTATCGTCAACCGATGCTACTCCGGCATTGTAGTCCAAGGGGAGGGCGAGTGTTTGGGTAAAACCATTTAGCGAATCGGCTGAAAGTTCAGGAACCTCATCTTTACGGGATGCCACTGATTGCATGGGTTTTGCATCACTATCTTCAAAAACTCCGGCTTGCTTTTTCCCCTTATGTTGAACAACATTTTCTTTGGCCATTTCCGATAATTTCTCTACGGAAGCTTTACTCAGTTTATTAACAGGTACAACAGCCAACTCTGAAAAGCCATCGTTATCCCAGCCATACGCCTTTTTTACCCCTTTCGAAGGGGTGTTTGTTGTAAACAATAAATTATCTCCGAAAGGGAATGGCGAAAACTCACGATAATTAGTATTGATATTAAGGAAGTTAATGTTCCAGTCCGTTGAGTCTGATTTCAATTCGTCCATTTTTTTTGCATCCTCGTAAAATTCAGCTTTTTTGTCATATCCATCGATATTTGCCAGCCATGTGGCCGCTGCTTTGTAATCTCCATCACGGGCGGCCAACTCGGAAAAACGAAGCCGCTCGGCATCTGTTATTCCAACAGGATATTTATCCGTAATATGTTGCATTACACTTTTGGCCAGCCGAAATTCTCTCATTTGCCAATAGCAATTGAACAGTTTTTCATAAACTTCCCGGGCGATGCTATCGTTTGCCGATGAAATATATTGATTATACAGAGCTGAGGCATTCGCAAAGTGAAGTTGTTGGTAGGCATTGTCAGCTTTTACAAGTAAATCAGACGATTTGGTGGCGGATATTTCGTTGAACATCCACATTGAAATAGCTGCAAATAAGATTAAAATAAGCCGTCGATATATCAGTTTTTTCATACGATAATAATTGATTTTTAAAGGTCGTATGGAACTTGTCCCATTTTATGCGGAACCCGTTTCATTTTTAATGCAATATGATGATTGTCAAGGAATCCGGATTAGTAATAGCGGGGCGATAATATATTAAGTAACTTTCCCGCGTCAAATTCGTAACGCAGCATTAGTTCATGCGTTCCGTTGTTGTAATCGTTCAATTTTGAAATGGTATAATCGAAAGCATATCCCGCCCTGATTTTCGGGGTGATCTGAATTTCGACCATAGCTACTACCGCATCGTTGGTTCGATAACTTATTCCTGCTCCGTATTTGTCATTTAACCAGGCATTTAAATTTAGATCGGCTTCAAGCGGAGCTCCGGTAACGTATTTGAACAAAACAGACGGCTTCAGTTTCAGGATTTCATTTACCCTGAAAATGTATCCTCCGTTCAGGAAGTAATGGTTGCTAGCTCCGTTAAGCTTAAGCTTTGAATCATCACTTTTTGTTTTCAACAATGCAGGTATCGATAACCCGGCGTACCAGTTTTCGGTGGAATAGAGCATCCCGAACCCAAAAGTAGGAAGTATTGTACTTTTATCATCGGAAAATAATGGATCACCTTTATCAATGGTGGTTAGCTGTGAATATTTAGCCGAATAATTCAAGAATCCGGCACTCAGGCCAAAAGTGAGAGCCGAGCTTTCGAACGGCAACCGATATGAGTAAAATGCTTGGATGCCTGTGGTGTTTTCAATGGAAATTTTGTCGTTGTACAACTGAACGCCATAACCTACATTACTGCCATCGGCTCGTTTGTCCCACGAAATCGTAGTTGTTTTTGGGCTACCATCGAAACCAGTCCATTGGTTGCGATGGATAAAGGTAATGCTATTGACAGCCCTATTCCCGGCGTAAGCCGGGTTCAGGTTCAGCATATTGAACATATACTGCGAATACATCGGTTCCTGTTGAGCAAAAAGCATAGAACCCATTGGAGCAACAAGCAGAAAAAGAGCAAAGAGTGTTCTGCCAACACTGGCATGTCCGTTAATTTTAAAAAAATGTTTATTTTTCATCCTGATGTAATGAGTAAGGTTTACATTATCTTTTTATCACCACGTAGCCCGTATATGTTTTTTTTGCGCCACTGGTTGCATTGGTGAATTCGGCTATGTAATAATAGGTACCGTTGGGTACATATTCGCTGCCGACACCTTTTCCTTCCCAGTCGTTTTGATAATCATTGCTTTCATATACCTGATTTCCCCATCGGTTGAAAATCGTAAGTTTGATTTTCATGTTGGCCGGATGGAGGATCTCAAATGTTTGGTTAAATTCATCACCGTTGGGAGTGAAACCGTTAGGAATACAAAACCTGTCGATGGTTACTACAGTCGGTTCTGAAATACAGCCAGCCGGATTTTTAACAGTAACGGAATAAGTCTCCGGCATAAGCTCAAAAACAGGGCTTGCATAGTAGTTTAATCCGTCAACGGAATATCTGTAGTCTGTCCCCAATGGCGAAGTGATGGTCAATGTTCCCTTTTCGGTCTTACAATCAGGTATAACTGTAACTTCAGCTACTGGTACTCCGATGGCGGAGGGTTCGGAAATAACTACCGCACAACCTGTTTGGGAATGAACAGTTGTTAAAAGCATTGCTCCAAACATTAGAAGGAATAGCGTCCTTTTCGGAAACGGCAATCTTTGCCGTTTCCGAAAGTATTCCTGAAGTATGGTATTTGAAGATAAATTACTTATTTTCATTTTTAGATAATTATCAGTGAATTAAAATTATTAAGATGCCTTATTTACATACGGAAATTATCCCGTTGGAATCTTTTACAACAATATAGTAAGTCCCGGCCTTTAACCCGGCAAAAGTATAATCATTCGAATTCTGCAACGCAGTGAATGTTGTTCCTCCATCAAGAGAGAAATAGTATTTACCACTTCCACCTACGGCGGTTACTTTTATCCAACCCGTATTTTCGCCAAAACAAGTTACATCGGACTTAGTATAAGTGAGTGAAACTTCTATTGTTTTTGAATCGGTATTATCGGTTGTGTCCGGATCAGTCTCTGTGGCTGTTACGGTTGCTATATTGGTGTAGGATGATGCTGCAACAACTGTTGCCGTCATGGTAAGGGTAGCCGAAGCCCCGTTTGCCAGACCGCCTATAGTCCACACTCCGGTGGCGGTATTGTAAGTACCAGCCGTTGCGCTGCTCGAAACCAAGGTGTACCCGGAGGGCAACAAGTCGTTTGCCACCACGCTTGACGCTGCGCTTGGGCCGTTGTTGGTAACCTTGATGGTGAATGTAACGTTGTCTCCTACCTTTGGGGCGATGTTGTCCACTGTCTTAACCACTTTCAGGTTGGCCACGGGCACGGAATTCGGGGTAACGGTTGAGGTGTTGTCCGATGTGTCGGGATCAGTTTCGCTGCCGGCAACCGTGGCCGTGTTTGCGTAAGTTCCTGTGGCGTTTACTTTTGCTGTAATGGTAAGGGTAGCCGAAGCCCCGTTTGCCAGGCCGCCTATAGTCCACACTCCGGTGGCGGTATTGTAAGTACCAGCCGTTGCGCTGCTCGAAACCAAGGTGTACCCGGAGGGCAACAAGTCGTTTGCCACCACGCTTGACGCTGCGCTTGGGCCGTTGTTGGTAACCTTGATGGTGAATGTAACGTTGTCTCCTACCTTTGGGGCGATGTTGTCCACTGTCTTAACCACTTTCAGGTTGGCCACGGGCACGGAATTCGGGGTAACGGTTGAGGTGTTGTCCGA